>Ga0207976_100004_pt1 | contig 887413 bp, 812 predicted proteins | sample LakWasMe94_HOW11_2_FD_183916 | JGI IMG/M metagenome (GOLD analysis project Ga0207976, IMG submission 183916) | Freshwater sediment methanotrophic microbial communities from Lake Washington under simulated oxygen tension - Sediment Metagenome... | ecosystem: Environmental > Aquatic > Freshwater... | reverse complement strand
GCTCGACTTCGCGCGCGATCAAGCCGTAGCTGACATAGTTCAGGCCGGGGCCGCCATACTGTTCGGGAATGGTGGGGCCGAGCAGGCCGAGTTCGCCCATTTCGCGAAAGATCGCGGGATCGGTTTTTTCATGGCGGAACGCTTCCAGCACGCGCGGCTGCAGCTTGTCGTGGCAGTACGCCTGCGCGGCGTCGCGCACCATGCGCTCATCGTCGCTCAGCTGCTGGTCCAGCAGCAGCGGATCGTCCCAGTGAAATTGTGCTTTGGTTTTCATGTTGTCTCCCTTTTTAGATACGTTCGATCACGACAGCCAGTCCCTGGCCGACGCCGATGCACAGGCTGACGACGGCATAGCGGCCATTGCGGCGAGCGAGCTCGCGGCTGGCGGTCAATGCGAGGCGGGCGCCGGATGCGCCGAGCGGGTGGCCGAGTGCAATCGCGCCGCCATTCGGATTGACGCGTGAATCCTTGAAATCGACTTCCAGCAACTTGAGGCAGCCGAGCACCTGGCTGGCAAAGGCTTCGTTGATCTCGATGATGTCCATATCTTTCATGGACAGGTTGGCCCGTGCGAGCGCCTTGCGGATTGCGTAGACCGGACCGATGCCCATGACGCGCGGTTCGACGCCGGCAACGGCGGCGGAAAGGATGCGTACCATCGGCGCCTTGCCAGCTTTTTCACCAGCGGCGCGGCTGCCAATCAGCAGCGCTGCGGCGCCGTCGTTGATGCCGGATGCATTGCCTGCAGTGACGACGCCACCTTCAAACAGCGGCTTCAGTTTTTCCAGGCTGGCTGCGGTGGTGTCGGGACGCGGATGTTCGTCCTTGTCGACGACGACCGGCGGTGTCTTGCGGCCGGTCGGAACGCTGACAGGATGAATTTCCGCATTGAAGAAACCGTCCTGAAAGGCCGCGTGATATTTCATCTGCGACGCGAGTGCAAATGCGTCGGCTTGCGCGCGACTGATGCCGAAATCGCGCGCGACGTTGTCGCCGGTTTCCGGCATGGTGTGCGCACCGTGCATCTCGGTGACTTTCGGATTCGGGAAGCGTGCGCCGATGGTGGTGTCGAACACCTTGAAGTCACGGCTGAATGGCGATTCCGACTTGGCTACGACAAAGGGTGCACGGCTCATGCTTTCCACGCCGCCGGCAATAAACAGTTCGCCTTCGCCGCAGGTGACCGCACGTGCCGCATCCATTACGGCTGCAAGGCCGCTCGCGCACAGGCGGTTCACCGTCTGACCCGGCACGGTAACCGGAAGGCCGGCAGCGAGCAGGGCGTTGCGCGCGACATTGCGCGAATCTTCGCCGGCCTGATTGGTGTCGCCGAGGATCACGTCTTCAATTTCTTCCGCTTTCCAAGGATTGCGCGCTACCACCGCACGCATGACCTCCGCTACGAGGTCGTCCGGACGGACCGGCGCGAGCGCGCCGGCGTGGCGGCCGAATGGGGTACGCAGACCGTCATAGATGTAAGCGTCAAGCATGGATCAGATCTCCTTATGGTGTAGCGACAGGCCGAGTAATGCACGACGCTGCAGCCAGGGGCTGGGTCGGTAGCGCGTGTCGCCGGTTTGCTGTTCGAGGTTTTTGAGGATGGTGAGGACAGTCGTCGCGCCGATCTGATTGCCCCAGGTAAGCGGGCCGATCGGGTAGCCAAGACCGAGCACGACTGCGCGGTCGATGTCCTCCGGATCGGCGATCTGCTGCTGTGCGATTTCGCAGGCGATGTTGACGATGTGGGCGACGACGCGTTGCGTGACCAGACCGGCACTGTCGCGGATCGTACTGACAGGGATGCCGGTGGCGCCAAAGACACTGCAGGCCATCGCGAGAGTGTCCGCGTCAGTGCCGGGCGTGCTCATGACGACACGGCGACGGCTCAGGTCGAGCAGCGTTTCAATGCCAACCGTGCGCCGCGCATCGAGATCTTCGCGCACGCAGCAGGTGGTGGCGTCTTCGCCCAGCGGTGTGACGATGCACAATGCGCTGTCGCTCGGACGTACGCCAGATTCGATGGGCACGCCGGCGGCGGAGATCAGCACCGCAATCCGTTCCGCAAGTTCCGGCCGGTCCTGGCTGAGCCAGACGCTGGACGGGCGCTGTGTGGATTGTGCGGGCTCGTCCATCGCAATTTTCTTGCCGTCGGCGCCGTAACGGTAAAAGCCATGACCTGTCTTGCGCCCAAGCGCCCCGGCAGCCAGCATCTGGCGCGTCTGCACCTGCGGACGGAAACGCGGCTCTTCATAGTATTGGTGATAAATCGATTCCATCACCGGATGCGACACGTCGAGCCCGGTCAGGTCGAGCAATTCGCACGGGCCGAGTCGAAATCCCGCCGTGTCGCGCAGAATGCTGTCGAGCCCAGGCACGCTGCACACGCCTTCGGCGAGCAGGCGCAAACCCTCGGTGCCATAGCCGCGACCCGCATGGTTGACGATGAATCCCGGTGTGTCCTTTGCGCGTACCGCCGCATGGCCCCAATGCCTGCCGAGTGCGAGCATGTACTCGACGATATCGGGCCTGGTCAGAAAACCGCCGATCACTTCGACGATCTTCATCAGCGGGACCGGATTGAAAAAGTGGAAGCCAGCAACACGCTCCGGATGCGCAAGTCCAGCGGCGATCGAGGTTACTTGCAGGGACGATGTATTGCTTGCCAGGATGGTGTCAACGCCGACGATGCCTTCCAGCGTATTGAACAGGTCGCGCTTGGCGGCGAGGTCTTCCACAATCGCTTCGACCACGACATGGCAGCCGGCAAGGCCTTCCAGTCCTTCGCTTACTGACAGCCGCTCGTTTGCTGCGGCGGCTGCCGCGCTGTCCAGTTTTCCTTTTTCAACAAGCTTGCTGAATGTATGAAGCAATTCATCGCGTGCCGCCTCTGCTCCGCCGGGCCGGCTGTCGGTCAGCCTGACATGGGCGCCGCTCAAGACCGCAATCTGCGCGATTCCGCGCCCCATCACGCCGCATCCGACGAGACCGACCACCAATTGTCGTGAGTCCGGGGCGGGGCGAATTGCATCTTGCATAAAGCGTCTCCTGTATTTGAAGAGGTTCTGCAATGCAGAACTGAACAAGCTAAAATGGAATTGTGTGCGTTCGGCCAGCATGTGTCAAGAAAATACTTTTTGGCGTCCGCTCCATTGGAAGAGAATATCCATAGAAACAAAGACAAGGCGTAAGTTTCCAATAATACATTTTTCGTGGGAAATTCTGCAATGCAGAATCATATTCTGCAAAAACCGTTGCAATTTCATTTCTCATATGCCAGTATCTGCAACCTGAACCAACTCACTATCTGTCGTTGCACATAACGGCAAGGAGACCCGATGAGCCACGCGCTAGACTTGGCCGCCGCATCGCGCCGCATTCATGAAGCTTATTTGCCTTGGACCGCAGTCAGGGCCGATCAGCTCGCGTTGTGCGACGACGTGCGGTCCATCACTTATGGCGACCTGGACACCGTGGTGCAAGGCGTCGCGCACACGCTTCAAGACGCAGGCGTCCGTGCCGGCGATCGTGTGTTGCTGGTTGCCGAAAACAGTGTGGCGTTGGCGGTGTGCATCCTTGCGATCAGCCAGCTCGATGCATGGTCGGCGACCGTCAATGCGCGCCTGTCCGCGCGCGAAATCGATAATTTTCTTGCACACTCCGGTGCCCGTCGTGCCCTTTATTTCAGCGCTGCTTCCCCACAGGCAAAGGCCCACGGCGAACAGCGCGGCGCACAAACGGTTGACTGGACCGGTATTGGCGAACTGATGCTTGGCCCCTTGCACGAACAGGCAGTGCCCGAGCCGGTCGAGCATGACGGAGCGCAGCAGGTTGCCGCCATGGTGTATACCTCTGGGACGACTGGCGCGCCAAAGGCGGTGATGCTGACCCACGCGAACTTGCTGTTTGTCGGCGCCAACAGCTGCCGCATGCGGCGCATCGTTCCCGACGACATCATTTACGGCGTGCTGCCGCTGTCGCATGTCTACGGCTTGTCGTCCTTGCTGGCTGCAGCACTGATGGGCGGCGCCACGCTGCAACTGGTCGCGCGCTACCAGCCCGAGGCACTGGCGCACGCACTTGCCGAGCGGGGCGTCACGGTGATGCATGGCGCTCCGGCCATGTACGCCAAGCTGCTGGAGTGGAGTGAAAGCAGCGGCATGCCGCTACGCGCACCAACGCTACGAATTGCCCAATCCGGCGGCGCGCCGCTCACGCTGTCCTTGAAGCAGGCCTTTGAAAAAACCTTTGGGCTGCCGCTGCAAAACGGTTACGGCATGACCGAAGCATCGCCGTCGATCTGCCAGACGCGCATGGACGCGCCGCGCAGCGATTGCTCGGTCGGCCACCCGATCCCGGGCATCGAAGTCCGCCTGAATGTCTCCGAAGACAATGCCGACGCCGGTGAGCTCTGGGTGCGCGGCCCCAATGTCATGAAGGGTTATTACCGTGCGCCTGAGCTGACTGCCGCCACCGTCACGGAAGACGGCTGGCTGCGCACCGGCGATCTTGCACGCTTTGAAGCGGACGGCGCACTGTCAATTGTCGGCCGCAGCAAGGAGCTGATCATCCGCTCGGGCTTCAATGTCTATCCGATCGAGGTCGAACAGGTGCTCAACGCCTGGCCCGACGTCGTACAGTCCGCTGTCGTCGGACGCGAAGTCGACGGCAACGAGGAAGTGGTTGCCTTTATCGAAGTATCGCAAGGCAGCACTCTGTCGCTCGATGCCTTGCGTGCTCATCTGAAAGCCAACCTTTCTCCGTACAAGATGCCTTCAGAAATCGTCGTACTCGATCATTTGCCGGCGGCAGCGACCGGCAAGATCCTCAAAAAGGAACTGCAACAACTCGCTGCGCAACGCCAATCCTGAAAAACTGTTCATACAAGGAAGAGACATGAGACTTCAGTTACGCACCGTCGCTACACTGGGAGCCGCATTGAGCGCGGCACTGCTTGCAGGCAGCGCCAGCGCCGAAGAATTCAAGGTTGGCGCGCACATGCCGCTGACTGGCAACATCGCCCGTTCCGGCGCCGGTTTCAATGAAGGCGTGGCGGCTGCGGTCGAGATTTTCAACAAGACCAATGGCAAGCACACCGTCAAGATGCTCACGATCGACGATGAATCGGCGCCGGCAAAAGCCGTCGCTGCCGTCGAAAAGCTGCAATCCGATGGTGTGGTCGCGATTATTGGTGGCTATGGCTCGAATATCATCGGGCCGGCTTCCGACGCTTCCAACCGCCACAACCTGACCTATATCACTGCCGGTGGCGTCAACGACGACCTCACCAAGCGCGGCTACAAGACCTTCTTCCGCATCAATAACACGCGTGGCTACGAGCTGGCGATTGAACACCTGGTGCAAGAGATGAAGGCCAAATCGGTTTCCATCGTGTATTCCACCAAGGAGGCGACCAGCGACCTCGCCAAAGGCGTGGAAAAATCTCTGGCTGCCAAAGGCATCAAGGTCACTGGCCATGCATTCGACCCCGCCATCACCGACTTCAAGCCGATCATCAACAAGATCAAGCTGCAGGACAAGCCGGACATCATCCTGATGAGCGCCTATGAAAACGACTATGTCGGCATCATTCGCGCCGCCAAGGTGCTCAAGCCGGATGTGAAGTCGATCGTCGGCGTCTGGTCGCTCGCAACATCCAAGATGGCAACCGATTTCCCGGACCTGATGCCGAACGTGATCGGCACCGCATTGCTGCCTTTCCCGGTTGAATACAAGACACCGGAAGGCAAGCAGTTCTCCGACACGTACAAGAAGATGTTCAACAAGGATGTCGATTATCTCGCCCAGTTCGGCTACGTGAAATCGATGTTGCTGTTCGAGGCGATTGCGCGCGCTGCGGATAATGGATCGCTCAAGAAGGGCGGCCTGTCGGACGAATTGCGCAAGACCAACCGCGACACGCTCATCGGCAAGGTCACCTTCGACGCCAATGGCGACAACCCGAACTTCCAGCACCGCATGGGTCAGCATCAAGGCGCAGGGAAAATTGCGATCGTTTCCCCGTCCTATCAGGCCACGGCACCGTTGAAATATCCGGCCTTGCCTTGGTAAGACCTGCGATAGCCGAGTAGCACCAAAAGTAGTCGTAGGCTGGCTCCTTGTTCCTTGTACGGGAAAGGGAGCCGGCTTGCGGAGGCGCAGACGTGCGTGGACAACATGGTTCCACCATCGCTCGACACTCAACCCGATTCCCCGAACGGAAATCATGTCAGAACTCATCCTTCAATCGCTTTACTCCGGCATGCTGGTCGGCGGCGTCTACGCGCTCATCGCACTTGGCTTGACGCTGGCGTTCGGCACCATGCGCATCATCAATCTCGCGCATGGCGAGCTGGTGCTGTTGGCTGCCTACGTCGCCTATACCGTGGAAAGCCGCTTCGGCGTAAATCCCATGCTGGCATTGCCGCTGGCATTGCTGATCGTCTGCGCCTGCTCGGCCATCGTCTATTTCCTGGTGTCGCGCATTCAGCGTAACCGTGAATTGAATTCCCTGATGCTGACCTTTGCGCTTGGCATGATCCTCACCAATGCGGTGCTGCTGTTCTGGTCGAGCGACATCCGATCCACCGGCAATGCGGTGATGCAGGACGCCATGCAGCTCGGTAACCTCTACAGCATGTTCAGTGAGCTGCTGTTCTTTCTGCTCAGCCTGGGTGTCGCTATCGTGCTTGGCTGGTGGCTGTCGCGCAGCTGGTACGGCCGCGCTGTGCGGGCAGTGTCGTCTAACCGCGATGCCGCCAAGCTGATGGGCATCAATCCCGCCAAGGTTGAGTTGGCATCCTTCCTCGTCGCCGGCGTGCTGGCGACGATCGCCGGCATTGCGATTTTTTCCAGCGGCGTGATCTCGCCGCCGCTCGGGCATTCGCTCACGGTCAAGGCCTTCATCATTACGGTGTTGGCCGGTGTCGGGTCGGTGCCGGGCGTGGTGCTGGCGGCTTTCCTGCTCGGCATCACCGAGGCGATGACGGTCACGCTTGCCAGCTCCGCCTTGCAGGAACTTGCCGGTATGGTGTTGTTCCTGCTCGTGCTGTTCATCATGCCAAATGGATTGTTCGGCGCCAAGAAACGACGGGGATAAGACAATGAAAAAATTTGCATGGGTGGCGATCGCCATCTTGTATCTGGTGGTGCCCTTTCTCCTGAAAGGCAACAGCTATATCTTGAGTCTGACGGTGTCGTCGCTCATCGTTGCCGGCGTGGCGGTAGCCTGGGCGTTGCTCGGCAATCTCGGCGGCATGGTCAGTTTCGGCCATGCGGCGTTCTTCGGCATCGGCGCGTATGCGTCCGCACTGCTGACCATGAAAGCGGGTCTGCCGGTGCTGCTGGCAATGCCGCTGGGCGGACTCTGCGCATCGATCGCCTCGCTCGCGATGTTGCCGGCGCTACGCTTGTCGGGACCGTATTTTGCACTGGCGATTCTCGCCTACGCCCATATTTTCAAGATTCTTGCGACGGAATTTTCGTCCCTTACCGGCGGCTCCGGCGGCATCTCTTCAATTCCCGGCTTGCCGAGCATCGTGCAGTTCGATTTCCTGACTGGCCTCGGCCCTTATCTGACGGCACTGAGCATCGTGCTCGCCTTCTGCGCGGTGTACGCGTGGGTACGCCGCAGTGACTACGGCATTGCACTGCGCGCGATGCATGACAGCGAAGATGCGACGCGCGTGGTCGGCGTCAACAGCGTGCTACTGAAGTCGTGGATGCTGCTGCTGTCGGCCTTCATGACCGGCATGATCGGCGCCTTCAATGCGCACATCATCAACTTCCTTGAACCGGATTATGCGTTCAACGGTTCATGGAGCGTGCTGCCGATTGTTGCCGCGATTTTCGGCGGCTACCGCACGGTGCTCGGCCCGATGATCGGCGCGGTGGTGATCTATCTGGTGGACCAGCTGGTGTTCAAGGCGATGCTGGCATCGGGACATCAGATCATTCTTGGCGTCGTGCTGGCGGCCATGATTCTGTTTGCGCCGGACGGATTGCTGTCGATGTTCAAGAAGCGCAATGCGGGAGGCCAGCATGCTTAAGCTTGATAGCATCACGATCCAGTTCGGCGGCCTCACCGCATTGAAGGATGTCAGTTTTTCGATGGGGTCGGACCAGCTCGTCGGTTTGGTGGGCCCAAACGGCGCCGGCAAGACAACACTATTCAATGCGATTTCCGGTCTGGTCAAGCCGACCTCCGGCAGCGTGGATTTTGACGGCACCGAAATCAGCCGCAAACCGCTGCATGCCCGCGCACGCATCGGTATCGGACGCACCTTTCAGATTCCGCAGCCGATGCATGAGTTGACCGTGCGTGAAAACCTGATCGTTGCGCAACGCTTCGGTAACGGCAAGGTTGACCATGCGCGCATCGACGAGATCCTCGAATTCATGGATCTGTCGGCGCAGTCGGAACGGGATGCGGCAACCGGCCTCGCACTGCAGGAACTCAAGCGGCTGGAAGTCGCCAAGGCGCTCGCCACCGAACCCAAGTTGCTTTTGCTCGATGAAGTGCTTGCCGGTCTTGAGACGAGCGGCAAGCGCTACTTCACCGCCAAGCTGGAAGATCTGCACCGGAAGTTCAGGATCGGCATCCTGATCATTGAGCATGACATCGAGACCGTGTCGACGCTGTGCGATCGTGTGGTGGTGCTCAACTTCGGCAAGGTGATTGCCGACGGCGCGCCCGACTCGGTTTTTCGAGATCCGGAAGTCATCAAGAGTTACACGGGAGCTGCCCATGCTTGAGATTCGCAACCTGCGCGCCGGTTATGGCGCGATCAACGTGCTGTGGGATATTGACCTCACGTTTGCCGAAAAGCAGCTCACCACGATCGTCGGTCCCAACGGCGCCGGCAAATCGACGCTGCTGAAAGCCATCATGGGACTGGTGTCCGTGTCGCAAGGTGAGATCCGACTGCGCGGCGAGTCGCTGGCACAGCGCCGCACCTGGGACATGGCGGAGCAGGGACTGGTGCTGGTGCCGGAAGGGCGCATGGTCTTCCGCGACATGAGCGTCGAAGAAAACCTGATCATGGGTGCGTTCCCGAAACAGCAGCGCGCCGCGATGGCACGCAATATCGAGCGCGCGTATGCACTTTTCCCCAAGCTCAAAGAGCGTCGCAAGCAGCTCGCCGGTTCACTCTCCGGCGGCGAGGCGCAGATGGTGGCAATGGCGCGCGGCATGATGGCCGAGCCGCGCATTCTGCTGATCGACGAACCCTCGCTCGGGCTCGCGCCAGTGATCGTGCAGGAGATCTTCAACATTCTGCGCAAACTGAAGGACGATGGTGTCACCATCGTGCTGGTCGAGCAGAATACCCACATGGCCCTGAGCGTGGCCGACCGCGTGTACATGATGCGCAGCGGGAAGGTCGTGCTGAACAAGCCGGCGGTCGAAGTCGATATTGCAAAACTGCATGACCTGTATTTTGCGCTGGAAGCATAGGATAATGCGCACTCACATCGAGAAATGAATTACATGGCACAAGAAGAGCACGAGGCCCATGATGGTCACGCAGATCAGGATGCGCTGGCGCCCGCGGCAAAGCAGTCGAATGCAAAGGAAGACCGCCACTTCGTGACGGCGCTTGCGCGCGGCCTGGATGTCTTGTCCTGTTTTCGTTCCGGCGAAAAAATGCTTGGCAATCAGGAGCTGGCGGATCGCACCAAGCTGCCGAAATCGACCATTTCTCGCCTGACCTATACGCTGACGAAGCTGGGTTACCTGCAATACGATGACCATGTTGGCAAGTACCGCCTCGGCACGGCCAGCTTGGCGCTCGGCAGCGCGATGCTGTCCAAGCTCGACATCCGCCAGTATGCGCGCCCCTACATGCAGGAACTAGCGGACTTCTCGCATGCGACCGTCTCGCTCGGCATGCGTGATCGGCTCAGCATGATTTACGTGGAAAACTGTCGCAGCCAGGCGGCATTGACCTTGCGCCTCGATGTGGGCGCGCGCATTCCCATCGCGCTCACCGCGATGGGGCGCGCTTACCTCGCTGAGACCTCCAGCAGCGAGCGCAACGACATCCTCGAACGGGTGCGTGAGCTCGATGAGCTCAAGTGGCCGAGCATTCGCGAAGGGGTTAACCGTTCGTTGGAGGAATACCGCACGCTCGGCTGCTGCACCTCGTTCGGCGACTGGCAGCCAGACGTCAATGCCATCGCGATCGCCTTCCGCCCGGCCAACGGTTCCGCCATCCTGAGCATCAACTGCGGCGGACCGGCCTTCAATTTGTCGCCCGATTTCCTGCTGAACGAAGTGAAGCCTCGCTTACTGGAATTGGTAGAGCGGCTGCGGCGCTCCTGATCGAGGCTGAAATCCGGCGGCACAATTAACGTGCCGGATTGGCCTTCTTCCCAACAATTCCTCCGAACTTTCATCGGCGATCCGAAGAAAGTTGCGCGCTATATATTGCTTGGGCGCTGATACATTTCCCGTCAATATGGTTTTGTCCGACCTGATAACAATAACGTCGCGGGCAGCCAGGTCACCGGGAGACACCTCATGCATCTTCGCAGCCTGCGCATCGGCACGCGCCTCACCATCGGTTTCGGCATCATTCTCACCATGCTTATCGTGGTGCTGGCCGTCGACAATATAGTCAGTACCCGCGACCGCGAAGCGATGATCGCCAGCCTCGAAGTCAGCAATGCCAAGAGTGCGCTGGCTGCCGATATCAAGAGCGCGCTGCTGGAAGGCGGCATCGCGACGCGCAACATCGGCTTGCAGTCCGACTTGGGGGCGATGAAGAAGGAAGAAGAGAAGGTGAAGATACTGCGCCAGCGCTTCGCCGCGGCGCGCGACAAGCTCGCCGGCTTCGGCCTGACCGACATGGAGAAAAAAATCCTGGCCGATATCACCCGGCTCGATCACGATATTGACGCGCCGTTCAGTGAAGCGATACGCCTGATTACCGCGTTCAATAGCGAGGATGCGATCAAGCTCATCACCACCCGCATCGACCCGCTCAATCAGCAAGCGCTGGTTGAAATCAACAAGCTGGTAGCTATCCAGCAATCCACTGCGCGCCAGGTGCTTGAAGCGACCGTGGAATCCGGCAAGCAATTGATGAACATGTTGTTCGTGATCGGTGCCGTGGCGCTCGTCGTTGGCGGCGCTTTCGCGTGGGCCATGACGCGCAGCATCATTCATCCATTGCAGGAAGCCGTGCTGGTTGCACGGCGCGTTGCGGCCGGCGAACTTGCGGCGGCGGTCAGCGTCACCGGCACCGATGAAGTAAGCCAGCTGCTGCACGCACTGCGCGACATGAACGGCAGCTTGCAACAGATCGTCGGAGAAGTGCGTAACGGCACTGACTCGATCACCATTGCTTCGCGCGAGATCGCCTCCGGCAATGCCGACCTGTCGTCGCGTACCGAGTTGCAGGCGGGCGCCCTGCAGGAAACGGCCCACTCCATGGAGCAGCTTACGTCGACCGTAAAGCAGAACGCAGGGAATGCGAAGGAGGCGAACGCGCTTGTGATCTCGGCCTCCGGCGTTGCCGCAAAAGGTGGCGACGTAGTGGGGCAGGTCGTCGGCACGATGGGCTCGATCAAGGACAGTTCGCGCAAGATTGTCGACATCATCGGAGTCATCGACGGTATTGCGTTTCAAACCAATATTCTTGCCTTGAATGCGGCGGTGGAAGCGGCTCGCGCCGGCGAGCAGGGCCGCGGTTTTGCGGTGGTGGCCGCCGAAGTGCGCAACCTGGCACAGCGCTCGGCAGGTGCCGCGAAAGAAATCAAGGCATTGATCAGCGATTCCGTCGAAAAGGTCGATGCGGGCGGCAAGCTGGTCGATCAGGCCGGCAGGACCATGGATGAGATCGTGCAATCGGTAACGCAGGTCGCCAATATCATGCGCGAGATTACCGCAGCAAGCGAAACGCAGAGCGCCGACATCGAAGAAGTCAATCGCGCGATTGTGCAGATGGACGAGATGACGCAGCAAAATGCTGCCTTGGTCGAGCAGGCCGCTGCTGCGGCGCAAAGCATGCAGGACCAGGCTTGTGCTCTCGGTAAGGCTATGTCGGTTTTTAAAACGGAAGCCGCACAGCAGCTAGCAGGAGCGCCCGCAATAAGCAAAGGTGTCGCGTTTGCCGCCATGCCCGCGAAACCGGCGTTGCATTTGGCATCTCGACCAAAGCCACGGATGGCAAATGCAACGATGCCGCAGGACGTCGATATGGGAGCGTATTGATGATTGCCACGCGTGTTTTAACGCCCCTTTTTTCCTGAGATCAGGAGCGACTTTCAATTCCGAGAAAGTTGCTTTTCGGAACGTGGTTCGTTCTTTCCTGCTTTTCCTCCGCAATACTCCACCCTCCTATAGCTGGCAGCATGAACGCGTCCGGCCATATTTTTCATTTGCCTCTTCCGGATTTTTCACTTGCCACCGGCCCGAATCTTGCTATAGTCGCCACAACTGAATGGGCAGATTGAAACGAACGCCCGTTCGTATTTTTCATCATCCGGTAAGCATTGAGTAGGATCAAATGGTCTGCTTTGCAACGCCGCTATGATATAGGGCTCGATTCCCGCTTTTGCGTGAACTATCTGCGCCGCGATGTAACGCCTGAGTAAGCTTGTCACGGTATTTTGTCTGTTGTCCTCAAGGGAGATTTTGAAATGAATGATGTCGTCATCGTCGCTGCGGGTCGTACCGCCGTAGGTAAATTTGGTGGGTCGCTTGCCAAGACCGCTGCGTCGGATCTGGGCGCCCACGTAATCAAGCATCTGCTCGCCAAGACCGGCATCGCACCGGACCAGATCAGCGAAGTGATCCTGGGTCAGGTCCTGACCGCCGGCGTCGGCCAGAATCCGGCACGCCAGGCCGTGATCCGTGCTGGCCTGCCCGACATGGTGCCCGGCATGACCATCAACAAGGTTTGTGGCAGCGGCCTTAAGGCCACGCATCTGGCAGCACAGGCAATCATGTGTGGTGACGCCGAGATCGTCATCGCCGGCGGCCAGGAAAACATGAGCGCCTCGCCGCACGTACTCAACGGCTCGCGCGACGGCTTCCGCATGGGCGATGCCAAGCTGGTCGACACCATGATCGTTGACGGCCTGTGGGACGTGTACAACCAATACCACATGGGCATCACCGCCGAGAACGTCGCCAAGAAGTTCGGCGTCACGCGCGAAGAGCAGGATGCGTTTGCACTGGCATCGCAGAACAAGGCCGAAGCCGCACAGAAGGCCGGCAAGTTCAAGGATGAAATCATTCCATTCGAGATCGTTTCCAAAAAAGGCTCGATTGTTTTTGATAACGATGAATTCATCAAGCATGGCGCTACGCTGGAGTCGCTGGCTGGCCTGCGTCCCGCTTTCGCAAAGGATGGCACTGTTACCGCCGGCAATGCCTCAGGCATCAATGACGGCGCTGCGGCGGTCATCATGATGTCGGCCAGGAAGGCTGACCAGCTCGGCTTGAAGCCGCTGGCACGCATCAAGGCGTATTCGTCGGCCGGCGTAGATCCGACCATCATGGGCATGGGCCCGGTTCCGGCAGCACAGTTGTGCCTGAAGAAGGCAGGCTGGACGCATCAGGATCTGGACTTGATGGAAATCAACGAAGCCTTCGCCGCGCAAGCCATCGGCGTCAACAAGGAAATGGGCTGGGACACCAACAAGATCAATGTCAACGGCGGCGCAATTGCGATCGGACACCCGATCGGTGCGTCCGGTTGCCGCATTCTGGTCACGCTGATCCATGAAATGATTCGCCGCGACGCCAAGAAAGGCTTGGCCAGCCTGTGTATCGGTGGCGGCATGGGCGTAGCCTTGGCTATTGAACGCTAATTGACGCCCGTTGTGTACCGTCACGCTACCAGACAGTTGGTGGCGCGATGGACACCAGGCTGTTGGGGTAATTTTTAATTCTTCACAAGAGAAAAGAGAGAATAGAACATGGCACGAGTTGCATTAGTAACAGGCGGTATGGGCGGTCTCGGCGAGGCTATTTGCATCAAGATGGCCGCGCTCGGCTATCAAGTGGTGACGACGCATTCGCCGGGCAATACCAAGGCCGCGGAATGGCTGCAGCAGATGGAACAGCAAGGCTTCAAGTTCCGTGCGTATCCGTGCGATGTGGCAGATTATGATTCGGCAGCGGCATGCATCGCCAAGATCACCGAGGAAATCGGTCCGGTCGATGTGCTGGTCAACAATGCCGGCATCACGCGCGACATGACCTTCAAAAAGATGGACAAGACCAACTGGGATGCGGTGATGAAGACCAATCTCGATTCCGTCTTCAATATGACCAAGCCGGTATGCGACGGTATGACCGAGCGCGGCTGGGGCCGTGTAATCAATATTTCGTCGGTCAACGGTCAGAAAGGCGCCTTCGGCCAGACCAACTATTCGGCCGCGAAAGCCGGTATGCATGGCTTTACCAAGGCGCTGGCGCTGGAAGTGGCGCGCAAGGGCGTGACGATCAATACCATTTCGCCGGGCTATATCGGCACCAAAATGGTGATGGCCATCCCCAAAGAAGTGCTGGATAGCAAAATCATCCCGCAAATCCCGATGGGCCGCCTCGGCAAGCCGGAAGAAGTCGCCGGTCTCGTTGCTTACCTGGCATCCGATGAAGCGGCGTTCCTGACCGGCGCCAACATCGCGATCAACGGCGGACAGCACATGTCCTGATGTGGCAGGCGGCGACATCGTCGCTGCCTTGTAACAAAAAACCCGGAACCGCTCTCGCGATTCCGGGTTTTTTATTGGGCGGATGAGAATCAGGCCGGCGTCTTTTCCGCTGTGTCAGCAGTGCTGCTGTCGACTAACGCCTGCAGCGTTTCAATCAGGGTGGGCATGGCCATATAACCCGAGGTCACCATGTCTAATTGGCCATCGCGTTCCAGCACCAATGTTGGGAAGCCAGTAATTTCCCAACGATGCGCCTGCAGGAAATCTTCGTTCGTGGCGCGAATGGCCTCTTCAGAGTTCCACGTGGCTAGGAAAGTTGCTTCATCCGTTACATGGCCGGATTCTGTCATTGCCGCGGTGCAAATTGCTGCAAGGACGTCACCTTGAGTTACATCCTTGCCTTGCGAATAGAAAGCGCGCTGGATTTCATGGAATACGTACAGTTGCGATTCCGGCGCCAGCATACGCGCCGCGACGACTGCACGGCAGGCCGGTTCGGTGTTGTAGATGAAGTTTTCGCGGTTCAGCCCATTGAAATCGAAAGGCAGGCCGGTCTGTTCGGCGACCTTGTGCCAGTGCTCCAGCAGGGTGGCCTTCAGGCTTTCGCTCATGACCTCCTTGTTATACGGACGCAGGCCACCGACCACGACTTCGATCGGCAATCCCGGCAGGCCCTCCAGCAGTGCGGCCAGTTCCGGGCCGAAGCCGTAGCACCAGGAACACATCGGGTCCGCAATATAAACGAGGCTGGGCATAGTTTTTCTCTCTTGGTTTGGTTATGTAGGGGAGGCGGGACGCAGCCCGGATACGATATCTCATCATACTACCGGAGACAGCGCTGCCTCCTAATCCGAAGCATGGGTGGATTTCTACGCCTTTTCTGCGAAATAAAGACAAATCGCGCGGCTTGCCGATGAACTAACTGCGTTTCCTGCGCTCTATCCGCGATGCACTCCGATGCTTGCGGGCGTGCGCCCCTGTTCTTTTCCGGATAGGGTTCTACACTGAATTATCGAAGCTCGATTTTTTGGAGAAGTTTATGCGGAGCGATTACATCCAGCGTTTCGGTTCTGAGAGTGAAGATGCGCATGAAAAACTGCGCAGGGACGTGATGCGAACCATCGAATCACATGGCAAGAGAGCGGCGACGGATCTGTCCGAAATGACGGAAGGCGAGCGGGCCAAATGGTTTTTCTGGAACCTGCATGAGAATCTCGACGAGTTCAGAAAACTTGAGCCGACATTGATCGGGCAGGTGATGTGTACGCAGCTGACCGTTACTGACGGCTTGTCGATGGCGACGGAAGCAGTCGGGATGGAAAAGAGTATCGCTCTCAGTTGCCGCTGGCATTTGCGCCTGGCGTATGCGGCGTACCAGAACGAGGAAGCCTACGCAATCGGCGAGGGCTCGGTCGATCTGTCAGTCGCCAATGCAATGCCGTCGCAACCGCCGCTGCAGAAAAACCAGAAAGGCTATATCGAGGCGGATAATTCGCTCTATCCCAACCAGCTCTATCTGTACGGCTGGGTGACTGAGCCGGTATGGGATGAGATCAAGTCGCATCTGTACACGCCGACCCCGAACTGTCACACGGATCTATTGCTGCGAGACAATTGCCTGTTCCCGGTGAAATCGGGTTTTGGCTTCGTGGCGGGACCGCCCGGTGCTGTCGGTATCACCAATATCGAATTCCGCGTGTCATCGCACTCCGCGGAGCGCCGCATGAACAGACGCAGCGAGAAGCCGCTGCAACGCTGATTTGCCATTAACGTGGCAGGGTGGCGTACCAAAAACGCTACCCTGTTTATCCTTTCCTCGACAGCCAGTGGTCCATCGAAAAACGGCCCGGACCGAAGGCCACCAGCACCAGCAGCATCGCACCCCAGTACAGGTGATCGTTAACTGCTGCCGGGCACTCGAATTCCCATAGCGCCGGAAAGGACAACAGCGCCATCGCGTTGACCACGAACAGTCCCAGCGCCGCCGGCCTGCTGATCAGGCCCACTGCGAGCAGTACCGGAAACGCCAGTTCACCCGCTGCGCCCATGAAGGCGGCCAAAGCCGGCGACAGCAAGGGCACGTGATATTCATACTGGAACAGGGCGACGGTTGCTTCCCAATCGCCAATCTTCACCATGCCGGCCTTGAAGAATTGCCAGCCGATGAACAGCCGTATTGCTAGGCTCAGTGCAGACCCGGCCCACTCGTTGATGTTGGCGTCGTAGCGGGTTACACCCTGATGCAGTTGCAGTATTTTGTTCATGATTTCATGGGTCAACGGGTTGCCGGGGCAATTCGATATCGGTGAATACCGCGTGCTGCAGCCATCGCTGCAATTGCGCGCCGAAATCGAAGGCATCATCAATTTCCAGTGCGGCATCAAGTGCTGAGCCCAGAGCATTCCCCTGGCTTAGTGCCGTTAATGCTGCGTAGGCCGCAGCGCTCACGGGAAGTACCGCGGCATCCCAAACTGGGCGCACGATCAGACCATGGTTGGCGCGTGCCAGCTGCTGTGGAAAATCCATCCCCTCTGACTGGTGTGCCTGCCACAATTCCACCACCGCCCATTCATACGCAACCATGCTGCAAGCCGGATGCAATATCAGTTGCGCCATGTCGAGCTGTTCCGGCAAGAGCTGCGTTATACGCGCAGGGTCGATAGCCTGCGCATTGCTCGCGTAGTGCGCTCTGTGCAACGCCCATTCGAGCCGCGCCATGTCGGGGAAGTAAGGATAGTCGGCCACGTGCGGAAAGTCCGCCAGAAATTCTGCAAACTGCGCGCCGAACTGATTCAGGTCGCCTACCTGCGACGGATACGCCTTGCCGTAAGCACGTGCGAGCGCAGCAAAGAATTCGTCGCCCACCAAGGCTTTCAGTACCGGGTACGTTGACGCCAGCGTTTTTTCCCACGCGCCGGTGAGGTTGCCGCGGTAAAGCGCAATGCGCTGTTTTGCAAGCTGCTCATCTCCCTTGAACATGGACAGGGCAAGCACGTCGGTCTTCGCGTCGAACAAGGCATTGGAAAACGTCTGCTGCGACACTGCCAATATTTCGCTGTCTCTCTGCTGTCGCACTTCGGCGGCGATTGTCCGTGCACGCTGCACTTCATCCAGTAGCACGTCGAGGGCCGGAATATCGGTATCCCATTCGATCAAGGTCGGCACCACGCCGAAGTGGCGCACTGCATTCGCATACAGCCTCCATACTTCGGGCGCGACGCGGTCGCCATGATGGTCGATGACGGCATCTGGCGTGACCAGATGCCCGGCAAGATGCATTTCTCCGACGCTGTGCGGCGCAATCGCTTCCAGCGCCGCCAACGGGTCTTCGTCGTGATTGCGCAAGTTGACGTAAAGGTTATTAATGTCGAGCAGGATGCCGCAGCCGGTCCGCGTGGCGACCGCCGCCAAGAATTCCGCCTCGCTCATTGCATCGTCGCGATAGCGCAGGTAGGTCGAGACGTTTTCGAGCAGAATGCTGCGCCCGAGCGCTTCCTGGATGCGCTCGACCCGTTCGCACACCAGCGCAAGCGCTTCCTGCGTGAGCGGCATCGGCAGCAGGTCATTCAAGTGGCGGTCATCGACTGCGCCCCAGCACAGATGTTCAGAAACAAGCGCCGGCTGAAAACGACGGACCGCTTCGCAGACGCGTTGCAGATGATGCTCTGAAAAACCGCGTGCCGACCCGATACCCATGCCCACGCCGTGCAGGCTGATCGGATAATCGCGGCGCAACTGTTCCAGCACATGCGCGTCGCGGCCGCCCGGGTCGAGGTAATTTTCGGTGTGGACTTCAAGCCAATCGACCTTCGGCCGATCGTTAAGGAAGTTGCGATAGTGGGGAGCGCGGAGGCCGACGCCGAAGCCGGAAAGCCTGCCGCTCGATGACTTCTCGTTCGGCGATTCATGCTGTGGCATCGGTAGGGCTCCGCGCTCGATACAGAATGAAAAAACTGCTTATTTCTTCGGCGCGGCGATCTTGCCGCCCATCTTTTCGCAACTGCCCTTGGCCACGAATTTCCACTCGGTCGGGTCGTTGTCTTTCTTGGCCTGGCCGGCACAGGAATGCGAACCGGTAACGCTGGCGCAATCGTTCTGCCCCGCTTTTGCGACACCGAAGCATTTCTCCTTGTCGCCATCAGCGGCATGCGCGGTGCCGAGGCCGGCAACACAGGCGCTGGCGAGGGCGGTGGCGATCAGGGCGTGACGCTTGTTCATATGAGTCTCCTTTGACTGGATTGTGGATGTTGGAACTGAAGCCGCTTGCACTTGTTAAGCTGGCTGAACGTCAGTCGGACTGACAACGGATTACTTACACGCGATTTTTATTATTTTGAAATGTCCCGCAGCAGCAGTCATTCAGGCGGCAGGAACCGTCCTTGCAACAGCAGAATCGCCGTGCGCAACGCGAGGAAAGCGATCACCGTCGATGCAGCGAGCAGTGCAACGATGCCAATCCACAGCGGCCACCCGCCGCGATGCACGGCTTCGATGATGGCGCCGGCCAATGCCGCCAGCGGAAAAGAGAATGACCAGAATCCAATCGAGAACGGGACCTGGCGCCACCAGCGATAACGCGCCATGACACCAATAAACGGCGCGGCAGAAACGCCCAGCCCGATCATCAGCACATCGGCAGGAAGCTGCGGCCAGATTGTCGCGGCAGTCAACGTGGCGATCGCCGGTGGTGCCAGCTCGACACCAATGGTCGGACGCAGCGCTTCCGGCATTGGCCCTTCGAACAGTCGGCTCAGGATGCGCGCTTCCAGCAATGCCCAGCCCGATAGCCCGGTACCGAACAACAGGGCGGCCCAGCCTGGATAGCGCAATACTGCCATCGTCATCCCGCCAATCAGCGCACCGCCAACCACCGGCAAGTACAGTGCCGGCGTCACTGCATTGGCAGGCATCTGGCCGGTGGCAAGTGTGGATACCACTCGGAACGCGATCAGGGCATGCAGGCCAAGTGTTAATAGCGCGAGTACCAGCCAAATACCCTGGCCGGGCTGATTGAATTGGATGACGGCGAGCAGAACGGACAACGGCAGCAGCGCTTGCAGCGAACTCTGTACCGGATGTCGGAATTCACGCATGACGGCTTGCGGATGGCGTTTGCATTTGCATGCATACAGAAGGAGCGAAACCGCCCATAAGGTGGTGACCGGCCAGACCAGTATGTCAGCGACGCTGGCGGCGTCCTGCCAGCCATATGCTGCCGCGCGACGCCATGCGCCAAGGAGGCCGAATAGCCCTACCGAGATCGCAAACATGCCGACCGGAAGACGTGCCAGCCATGACGATCCATGCGGGTGCTGCGCCGTGCCGAACAGATAATACAAGCGGGCGCGCGGATTATCGTTGTCCATTATGCGTATCCCAAGTTGATGCCCCATTGCTGCAAGTCCGTGCAGCATATGCGCCGCAATGCGGCAAATGCACCGAAGCGGTACGAGGCCAGATATTTCATTTCATATTAGCTGGATTTGGCAAGTTTTTGGACGAAAAGATATGGCTGCGCGCGACCGGAAATGCAGCGGGAAGTTCGTATTTTGGCGAAATATATCCCGGTTTATAGCCCGCCTGACATCGAAAATTATCAGAGCGAAAACGCGGGGCAAATTATTTTCTGCGATGCACAAAAACTTGCTTGATGTCTGGAGAGACGGTCTCTAAAATAAGCGATGTTGCCTTGCAACAAATTTGATAATATTTTTTTGGCACCGCCTCTTTGCAGCACCCTTTTGGAGATTTCATGTTCCCGATTCAAGACCAGATTTCTGTTACCGCCAAGGCTAATCTCGAAGCCAATCTTGCGCTCTACACTTCGTTGAGCAACAAGACGATGGAAAGCATCGAAAAGCTGTTCAGCCTGAACCTGTCGGCCGTCAAGGCAACGATGGAAGAGTCCTCGGCTGCGACCCGTCAGATCCTGGCCGCGAAAGACCCGCAGGAAGTTCTGTCGCTGATCGCCGCGCAGACCAAGCCGAACTATGAAAAGGCCATCGCTTACGGCGGCCATTTGGCGAACATTGCCAGCAGCGCGCAAGCTGAATTCACCAAGGCAGCCGAAGCGCAGATCGCTCAGGTTAGCCGCAAGGTAAGCGAGTTGATTGAAGAAGCATCGCGCAATGCGCCCGCTGGTTCCGAAGGCATGGTCGCGGTTGTCAAGACAGCCTTGGGCAATGCCAGCAACGGTTACGAACAGTTTACCAAGACCGCCAAGCAGGCTGTCGAGGCGTTGGAAGCCAACCTGAACGTGGTCGCCCAGACCGCGCAGGCGAAGAACTAATAAGCGTTACAGCATGACTCTTTCGGGCCGCAATCGCGGCCCGTTTTTTTTTAGAGCGTCTAGAAAAATTTTGTTCGCTGCGTCGCGCTTCCTTGCCGAACCAAACGCACTGCCTGCGGCGGAGCGTCATGTGCTCGGGATTTTGTCAGGCGCTCTTTACAGCGGCCTTCGCTATGCGAAGCGCGCCGCATCCGGCTCCAGTGCCACCCGACATGCATTCGTCATGAATGAAATCGTGTGGTAATAGCCAGTTAGCGCAATCAATTCCAGCAACTGTTCCGCGCTAAAAATTTCTTCAAGCTTCGCCCACAGCGGATCCGATATCGTGGCGTCATCGTGCAGCGCATCCACCATATTGATCAGAAGCGCATCGCGCGTATCCCATGCGTCATTCGCTGAAGTCTCGCGCGTGGCGGTGATCTGCTCCGTGCTAAAGCCAGCGTGCGCACCGAAGAAGCGCACATGCACGCCCCACTCGTATTCCGAAGCGCAGCGTGCGCAGGTGCGCAGGATCACTAACTCACGGTCGCGCAGCGTAATCGAACCCTTATCGAGCAGGCCGCCGGCAAACATGCGCTGTAATACACGCGGGCTGCGCGCCATCGTGCGAAACAGTTTCAGCGGTTCGCGGCCGGGCGGCATGATGCGGGCGAAGGCCTCCGCAATCGACGCCTCATAAGGTGCATCAATCGGGGCTATGCGTGGGGTAGTCATGATGTTCTCCTGATGGATGATTCAAGAAACAAAATTTCAAGAAAGGGTTCAAGATAGATTTCAAGCAATAGCAGCCGTCTGGACGGTTAGCTACGTTTACTGTAGCATAATGCTACATTATCCGTAGTGGAGGAATCATGGCTTTGCCAAAACCGGGATCACCGGTGCGCGGTTCGCGTACCGGCCGGCCCATCATGGCGCTGCTCGACTTGCTGGGACAGCGCTGGGTTCTGCGCATTTTGTGGGAACTGAGAGAGGCATCGCTGACCTTCCGCGAACTGCGGGAACGCTGCGACGCGATGTCCCCGACGGTGCTCAATCAACGGCTTCGCGATTTACGCGATGCCGATATGGTGGTGCTTGAAGAACCGTCAGGATTTGCCTTGAGCAAGCAGGGAAGTCAACTGCTGGAAGCGCTGATGCCCTTGCAACGCTGGTCCGAGCAATGGCACCGGAGACTGGTGGCGAAAGAGGCGAAAGAGGCGGAAAACGGTCGGCCGCCATTGGATTGATTGTTCAGCCGGCAGTTACCCGGATGCGCACATCGCCAATGCTGACGACCTGGCCTGCTCGAATCTTGCAGGTCTTGCGCAGTTCGACCTGGCCGTCGACGGATACGTCGCCGCTGGCGACGATGGCCTTGCCCGCGCCGCCACTATCGCAGACGCCGACGAGCTTCAGCAGTTGGTTCAGTTCGACGTATTCGCCGGCCAGAGTGAAATCGAGTTTTTGCATATCAGCGTTCTAGTGTCTGTTGTGCCTTGTCCAGCCATACCGAAAGATTTGCCTGCAGGTCTTCATGGCTGAAAGAGCAGCTTTCTTCGGTAAACAAGCTGCCGGCTTCCATTCTTCCCAGCAAGTCCTCCATCACCTGTCCGTAACGCGGCGGTAATGCGGAGAGCAAGGTGTTTTGCGCACGCCATATGCGGCAGAACGTATCCACCGCGATGCGTTTGTGCTGCAAGTCGTCGAGCGCGGTGCGCAGTGTCTGGAAGGCGAGACTATGGGACATCGAAGGCGGGCTTCCGGTAAGGATATTGAGAGGCTGCATTGTATCGGAAGCCGATTACAACTGTCGCGCCTCGAAGGTATTGCAGGCGCTGACCTTGCCGTTATCGATACCGCGCCTGAACCAGCGCACTCGCTGCGCCGAGGTGCCGTGTGTAAATGAGTCCGGAACGACTTCCCCGCGTGCCTGTCGTTGCAGCGCATCGTCGCCGATTGCGCTGGCGGCATTGAGCGCGGCCTCAACATCGCCGGATTCAAGAATGCTGCGCGCGCGGTTGGCATGATGCGCCCATACGCCGGCAAGGCAATCGGCTTGCAACTCGAGTCGAACCGACATGGCGTTCGCCTGCGACTCCGGCATGCGACGACGCGCGTCGTCGACCTTGTCTGAAATACCAAGCAGATGCTGTACGTGGTGGCCGACCTCGTGCGCGATCACATAGGCTTGCGCAAATTCGCCCGACACATGGAAACGTTGCTGCATCAGACGGTAGAAGCTCAGGTCAATATAAATCTTCTGGTCGCCCGGGCAGTAGAACGGGCCGCTTGCCGTCTGGCCGGTGCCGCAGGCAGTCGGCGTGCTGCCGGAAAACAGGACAAGGCGCGGTTTCGCATAACTGCTGCCTTGCGCACGGAACAATTCTGTCCAGGTGTCTTCCGTATCGGCGAGTACGGTCGATACGAACTTCGCCATCTGGTCGGATGCGGGAGGGCGCTGCGCCGGTGTTTGTTGTACTTGTGAAATTTCAGGCGCGCCGCCGGTCAGCAGCGCGAGGATGGTAGTCGGACTGACGCCGAAGAACCAGGAGGCTACCAGCGCAATGGCAATGGTCCCGATTCCGACCGAGCGGCCGCCGCCAAATCCGAAGCCGCCACCACCGCCGCTGCCACGGCGGTCTTCCACGTTATCGCTTTCGCGGTTGCCTTCCCATTTCATGTCGGGTCTCCATATTTTGCAAATGTCTGTTCAGCATAGACGTTCAGGAGCACACAATAATCCCTGCACACGCACTTACTATGCGCGGGAGCAATGAAAAGGCTTAGAGCAGTCGTGCGAGCAAGGCTTTGTCATAGCGCGCATCCATTGGAATGCGTACGCGATGACCGCTGCCGCGGGCAACGTCGAGCGGCGCGCCGTCTTCGGTCAGCATTTTGTCGAGCGTCACGACATGGTTGCCGGCGGGATGAATGATTTCAATGCGGTCGCCAACAGAGAAGCGATTCTTTACATCAACGTCGGCCCAGCCGTCGCGGATCGCTTGCACATCGCCAACATAATGGCTGCGATGCACTTCGGAAACGCCGCTCATGTAATTCTGGTGTTCCTGCGTATGATGGCGCTGATAGAAGCCGTCGGTATAGCCACGATTCGCCAAGCCTTGCAGTTCACCGAGCAACTGGGTGTCGAACGGACGACCGGCGACCGCGTCATCGATGGCGTGCCGGTACACCTGCGCGGTGCGCGCGACGTAATACAGCGACTTGGTGCGGCCTTCGATCTTCAGCGAGTCGACACCGATCTTCACCAGGCGCTCAACGTGCTCAACGGCGCGCAAGTCTTTCGAATTCATGATGTAGGTGCCGTGTTCGTCTTCCAGGATTGGCATCATTTGTCCCGGACGGCCAGATACCTCGATCACGTACGGACGGTCGGCCAGCGGGTGGCGCTGCATGTCGCCAAGCGCCGAGAAGGACTGGTTTGCCTCTTCCAGGGCCTGCTGATAATTGAACTTCAACGTTTCGACCGGCATGCGCGTGATGTCGCCGCTGGCATCTTCAGACGCATTCATCACCTTGTAATCCCAGCGGCACGAATTGGTGCAGGTGCCCTGGTTGGGATCGCGATGATTGAAGTAGCCTGACAGCAGGCAGCGGCCGGAATAGGCGATGCACATTGCGCCGTGCACGAATACTTCGAGTTCCATGTCGGGGCACTGCTGGCGGATTTCCTCGATTTCATCGAGCGACAGTTCGCGTGACAGGATCACGCGCGTCAGTCCCATGCGCTGCCAGAATTTGACGTCGGCCCAGTTCACCGCATTGGCCTGCACCGACAGGTGGACCGGCACGTCGGGCCATTTGTCGCGCACCATCATGATCAGGCCAGGATCGGCCATGATCAGCGCATCCGGCTTCATTTCGATTACCGGTTCCATGTCGCGCAAGTAGGTTTTCAACTTGGCGTTGTGCGCAAAGATATTGCTGGCGACGAAGAACAGCTTGCCGCGCGCGTGTGCATCACGGATGCCGGTGGCGAGCGTCTCCAGTGTCGAGAATTCGTTGTTGCGCGCGCGCAGGCTGTAGCGTGGCTGGCCGGCGTAGACGGCATCAGCGCCGTAGTCGAAGGCGGCGTGCATTTTCGCGAGGGAGCCGGCGGGCAGGAGCAGTTCGGGGGAGCGGAGCATGTCAGGTTCAGATGGATGGTGCAGAACCCGCCATTATACTGAATGGAGGTAGCGATTCGAGCGTCGTTGCCTCTTCGGCAAGCTTTATGCCTGCAGTGGCTTAAAGGGCAACCCGATCGCGCCCGTCTTCCTTCGCCCGGTACAAGGCCGCATCCGCCGCCGAAATCAGGGCTTCCGCGTTCTGCCCCGGTTCAAGCATGGCGACGCCGAACGAGGCGGTGATGTGCGGCAGCGGCTTGCGCATTTCGCTGAACACGACCGCGCTGCGCAGCCTTTCGCACAAACGCTGCGCGACCATCAAGGCGCTTTTCTGCTGCGTCGCAGGCAAGATCACGATCAACTCTTCGCCGCCGAAGCGTGCCGCAAAATCGGTCGGGCGCAGCGCTGCGCCGACCACCTTTGACGCTACTTGCAATGCGTGGTCGCCCGATACATGGCCATGCACATCGTTGAACTGCTTGAAATGATCGAGATCAATCATGATGACCGACAGCGGGCTGTTGACGTGATGCGCATTCTCAATCAGGGTCGGCAGGTTGTCCGTGAGCCAAGCGCGGTTATGCAGTCCGGTCAGTCCGTCCACCATCGACAGTTGCCGATAGAACTCGCCCACCTTTTGGCGGCGCCGCAACTGCGCATTGGCGGCGCGGATGCGGAATGACAGCAGGCGCAGCAGGTTGCGTGCGATGCCGTTGGATTCATCGATCAGCTTCCACAGCGTGTCGGCGTCGATGACCAGTACTTCCGAATCGACGCGCGCCGTGACATGGTCGGAATTGGCTTCGTCGTCCAGCACCGACAGTTCGCCGACGCATTCACCGGGCAGCACCTTGGTTGACACGCCATCCATGCGGGCGTCATGCGCATCGGTGTGGGTGACATCGAGCGCACCCTGCAATACGATGTAGAGGTGCGCGCCCTTGTGTTTATCTTCCGGAATCGCCTGCCGGGCCGCTACCCGCAGTACCGGGCAGTTGGCGATCAGGCTGGCGACGCTTTGCGGCGCGACACCCTGGAAGAGCTGCAGCGCGTCGAGCGCGTAGCCCGAGGTGCCGAAAGTGCGGTGTTGGTCCAAACCGATTCTGCCTGTTGTGATGATTAAATAAGCTGCTTCGTCAACGCGAGTTTGACGACATAGCCGAATAGTAGCAGGGCGACGACGAAAGCCCCGGCTCTAATGGTCTTCGTTTTGCCCCGTTTCAGCGCGATCGCGCCGAGGACGATATAGGCGAGCACCGCAAGAACTTTCGCGGTAAGCCAGGGCAGCACGAATGGATACTGCGCGCTCCATACCACCATGGTCAATGCGCTGGCCAGAAGCACCGTATCGATCACATACGAAGATAGTTTCAGCGCACGCTGGTCCAGCAGCGGCGATTCACGCAGCATCATGATGCCGCGCACCAGAAACAGCATGCCGCTCAATGCAGCGCAGCTCATGTGGAGATGCTTGATTGCGAAATAACTCATGGATTCTTCCCGGAGGAAAATGCGGAACGGTCATCATTCTATCAATCACCGCATGGATTCATCAGATTCGCCGGGCACAAAAAAGCGGACGGACGCCTATGCGTACCGCCCGCTTAGTGCGCCCAGCCACAGGCCGGAGCGCGTTCAGTCGTCGTGGTCGTAATGCTTGTTGTGTTTTTCCTTGTGCTTGTCTTTATGCTTGTCCTTTTGCTTCCCGTGCTTCTCGCGCCATGGACGGCCATAGGTTTCCTCGACATAGCCGTGCTCGACATAGGGGCGTGACGAGGCAAGCATCACCGGAACGCCGGAAGCGGCCTGAACGCGATACTGCGTCGGCAGATTGACGCCGAACTGCCAGCTGCTGCCGTTCATCCAGAACCACACATGTTCCTCCGGTGCGTAATACACCTGTTGCGCCGGATAGTAGACATAGCGATATTCCTGCTCCTGCTGCTTGGCGCGGTAGCCGTGTGCCGGCGCCCAAGGCGGCGGATTGGCATGTGCTGGCAAGCTGACGCTGATGCTCAGTGCGCCTGCGGCCAATAGTGCAGCGTAATGATTTTTCATGATGCCCTCCTTTAATGAGACCGCTCTAGCCAGAAGAACGGCCAAAGGGATTGCGTTCCAACGCAAGCCTTGCTCGCATGGTCGCGCGATGTGGCGTCAAAAGGGGAAAGTATTTGTTGTCGAATGTAACGACCTGCTGCACATCCGTGCCGGTTTTCAAGGAGTTACAGCGTTTTAGCTTACATCCTGTTGCAATTACGATTGTCATTTCAACTGTTATTGACGCGAGAGATATGTGATATCCGGAAACGCAATTGGCTTTATATCTGAGTCCTTCCTACACTGGGAACAGGCAACAACCTTAGCAAGAGGAATAAAGCATCATGGCTACCCTGACAATCACATCCCCGGCAACAACCAGCACCGGGCTCAGCTACACACAAAACCTTGGTCGTGCAGCGCGCGCTTTTCTGGCCGCATTACTCGCCGTCACACCCGGTGCTGAAGTGCAGACCGCTTCTCGTCCAGTGCAAGCGACACGACGCAACCAGCACGACAATATGTCGCTTTTTCATCTGTATTCGCTGGCTGCGCCATACGCCGATCTCATGCCGAACCAGGAGCAGGAACTGCGGATGATGGCTTGCCGTGACCGGTAAGCGCGTCGCCTGACAAGATCGACGAGCGGCGGCAAGGCCGTCGAGCGCTTCACTTCGGGAGGATATGCCTGAAGGTCAGATTGATCCTCGGAGCGCGCGGTTCGCGCTCCTTGTTGATCGCATGCTGCCAATGCCGCTGTGTCGACCCCGCCATCAGAAGCAAGCTGCCGTCGGTGAGTGCAATCGAAATCGGCGCAAGGTCTTTTCTCGATTTATGCCGAAACCGGAACACCCGCGTTTCGCCCAGGCTGAGCGAAGCAATCACCGGCGCGTTTCCCAACTCCGCTTCTGCGTCACTGTGCCAGCCGACGCTGTCCTGTTCATTCCGGTAGAGATTGAGCAATACGCTGTTAAAGCGATGGCCGGTCACGTTTTCGATTGCGGCTTTCAAGTCCAGCAAGGTCTCAGTCCATGCATGCGGCTGCAGAACGACACCGGAATACGCATAGGCGCTTCCTGTGTCGCCGTACCATGCAGACAGGCGTGGCTGCAGGTGCGACTTCCCCCAGAGTGTGATGGTTTCTTGCGTCCACGCGATTTCATGCAGCAATTGCTTCAGGATTTCAGTGGTCTGCGGCGGACGGTAAAACGCGTGCATAAAACGCACGTCGGCATCCACCATCGGGATCGGCTCAAGCGCAGCAGCGCTGTCAAAGAGTGCAAGAGTATCGCTCATGAGAATACGGGCTGCCGCAGCAACGCGTCATGCGATGCGTGCAAAGCGCGGCACCTGCTTTCCGTCTACCGTAACTGACTCGAAAAACATCTCGGCGTTCCGATGCACGAGTTGTGGCCAGTCGGTTTCGTACATGGGTCGATAGACAACACAGACTTCATTGGTTTCAGTGTTGCGGGACAGGCCGAGCACAAAGTATTTCTTTCCCTTGTAATGCTCGTACACGCCGGGTGCGATATCGGTATTGGTCATGTCGTGGATGCAGTGGTGGAAAAGCGTCAACTCGCCCAAGAATGATAGCCGACGGCACGGTATTCCAATCGCAGTATTACAGGCCGGTACTGCGCAGGAAGGTGCTGCGCAGAATTACTTCGGCCAGAGGATCATCTGGGTGCAGCGAAACGTGGCGATCAACTTGCCGGTATCGCGGTGGCGCACTAGTGCATCCCATACGTGGGTGTTGCGTCCGGTATGGACTGCTTTCGCCTCGCATTCGATCACGCCCTCACGTGCGGTGCCGAGGAAATTGCTTTTTAGCTCAATGGTGGTAAAGCTGCTTGCCCCTTCCGGCAAATTCACAATACAGGCATAACCGCAGGCGGTGTCGGCCAGGGTGATCACGGTGCCGGCATGGAGGTATCCGTTCGGCGCGAGATGCGACTTCTGCACGGCCAACTCGGCATGCAGCGCATCTTTCTGCGCACTGGTGACGGTAATGCCTAGAAAACCCGGAAGGTAAGTTTTGCCCAGTTCATTGAATTGTTCAGCGTTCGTTGCCGACATGAAGTGTCCTCGACGGAAAATAAATAAAATGCGTCAGATCAAGCGCGACCCGTAATGCAAAAGCCGTGATCCGGACGGCACAAAAGCCGCTTCTTATTGCATCGCGTTGCGTTGGTACCAATGTCCTGTTCCAAGCAAGAGGCGATGCGTCCTGTTCACGCTGCATGTCGTTAAAAAATCTTACGCGGCGACCTGCTGCGCCAATGCGTAAATGGTGCGATTGAATTCGTTCAGATCGACACCTTCTGCCTTGCGCGCAAATTCCTTTTGCACATTTTTCCACAAAGGCGTCGCTTCCTCCAGTCGCTCGTGACCCGCGCCGGTCAAGGACCAGTGGCGCTCACGCCGATCGTCTCCGGATTTTGCCTCGATCCATCTGTTGTCTTGGATGATCTTGAGCGTGCGGGTGAGGGTGGTGCTGTCCATCATCAGCGCGTCCGCCATCTCACCCGTAGTCAGTCCCGGATACGTGGACAGCACGCGCAGGATACTGAACTGGGTGATTTTCACACCGGACGGCTTGAGCGCCTGATCATACAACTGCGTCACGATGCGCGATGCCTGTCGTATTGAACCGCAATAGCAGGGCAACTTGATGGGTTTCACGGTAGGGAATCGAGAAGAATAGGTATATTAAATATATATGCATATACATAAATTTGTCAATCGAACGCACTTGCTGGCAATCTGGCATAGAGGAATGACAAAACAGCATTGAACTTCACTGCGCAAGGCGACTTCCAAGCAGTTCGCTAACCCGCAGGAGGATAACAATGTATCGTTTCAAGCAACAAGACGTCGCGAGTTTCGCCAGGCAAACGGCTGCTCGGGTGCGTGAGAATCCGCGCCGCAACACCTTTCTTTTCGCTGCTGGCGCTGCGTTGGCTGCCGCTGCATTTGTTGTGCGGCAACGCACACGTGAAGTCGAGAGCGAAAATCCGCCACTGGGAAACTTTGTTGAAGTCGATGGTATCCGCTTGCACTATGTCGAGCGCGGCGAAGGCCAGCCCCTGGTGTTGTTGCATGGAGACGGCAGTCTGATCCAGGATTTCGAAATCAGCGGGCTGATCGATATGGCTTCAAAGAATTATCGCGTGATCGTGTTTGACCGGCCGGGGTATGGCTATAGCGACCGGCCACGCACGACGCTCTGGACGCCGCAGGCACAGGCACAACTTCTGCATCGCGCCTTGCAACAGATCGGTGCACGGCAACCCATCGTCGTCGGCCATTCATGGGGCACGCTGGTGGCGGTCTCGTTGGCGCTTGATTATCCGGAGGACGTAAAGAGCCTGGTGTTGCTTTCAGGTTATTACTATCCGACCGCGCGTCTTGACGTTCCCTTGTTGTCGCCGCCCGCGATTCCGATCATTGGCGATCTGATGCGCTACACCATTTCACCGCTGATCGGCCGCATGATCTGGCCAGCGATGAAGCGCCGGATTTTCGGTCCTTCGCCGGTACCGGAGCGCTTCGATGCCGAATTCCCTGTATGGATGACTTTGCGTCCGTCGCAATTGCGCGCCACTGCTGCGGATGCGGCACTAATGATTCCCGCGGCCATGTCCCTGCGCCACCGGTATCACGAGCTGACCATGCCGGTGGTAATCATGGCAGGTGATAGCGACAGGCACCTGAATACGCACGTGCATTCCGAACAATTGCATGACGAACTGCCGCATAGCAGTTTGCATGTGACGCGGGGAGCCGGCCACATGCTGCATCACCTTGCGCAGCACGAAGTGATGGAGGCGATCAATCAGGCAGCCACCGCCGTGGGGGCAGAGTTTCGCGGAGATCACATGCAGACGGCGCCGGGCTCAGTGCAATATCACTGATCCATTACGGGTTCAGGAACGGACCGACGAAACAAGCACTTGCCGGTAGCGGCTCGGCGACACGCCGGTGCCGGCGCTGAAACGATGGCTGAAATGGCTCAGGTCGGCATAGCCGCACGCATCGGCTACCTGCTGCAGCGGCATGGTGCCGGCCTTCAGTAGTTGCTGTGCACGGTCGAGGCGGCGGGCTGCGATCCAGGCATGCGGCGGCATGCCGAATGAGATGCGGAACATGCGCGCAAGATGAAATTCGGATAAGCAGGCAATCTCTGCGAGCATGCCGAGCGTGAGCGCGTGGTCGAGATGCGCCTCGATGTAGTCCGTCAGGCGGCGGCGCACCATCGGTGCCAGCCCGCCCTTCATCCGCATGTCGCGGCGCGGCGCGGCCTGCGACAGTAGCAAGTGGCTCAACACTTCATGGGTCGTTTCATTGGTTTGCAGCAGTGCGTCCGCCCCCTGCCACGACCTATTTTCCAGCGATGCACAGAGCTGCGCAATGCGCGCGTGTTCAAAATAAGTCCGGTCGGCCAGCGTTAACTCGCGCGGTTCACGGTCCAGTTCGAGCACCGCGCGGCGCGTGAAATGCTCCGGCAAAAAATATATGTGCAAAAAACGCAACTCGTCGCGCACCACCCAGCGCGATTCATGCTGGTCCGGCAATGTGCACAAGCGCCCCGGACTGCCGTACAGGCCAGGCAGCTCGTTGCGTTCGGTACGGTAGCCGCCGCCCAGATAATAGGAAAGCGTGTGGTGGCCGGGCTGAATGTAGGAGGTTTCTTCCTCATCCGTCTGACGCCGCCAGATCGCGACTGCCAGTTCGTCACCCAGCCACGCAAAACGCTCCAGCTCGGCATTGGTGCCACGTAGCGTGTTGAAGACCGCGTGCTTGATGCGGCTTGGAAGCGCATCGGGCGTGTCTGAAAAAGTTGGGCGTGGCATGGATTTCTGGTCGGGACGCGAACTTTACTGTATCACTTCCTTGTATCGCGCGCGCGAGGCAGCTTTCTGGCTGTAAAAGTGCTCAGGGCGTGACAATTCACGCGCTCGCCGCGTTTTTTCGATGAAGTAAGCCGCAATCCTGAACAAGTCACGGTCAAATCCATGCGTCATGCTACGAACATCTGAACACTCCGCAGGATGCCATGAACCCGTTTCTCTATCTTCTCACTGTACTCATCTGGGGCTCTACCTGGATCGCGATCAAGTGGCAGCTCGGCGTGGTGCCCGCACCGGTATCGATTGCCTATCGTTTCTGGATCGCTGCCGTCGTGCTCCTGCTTGTGCTGGTCGCAATGCGTAAGCCGGTGCGCCCCCCGAAGAACGCGTGGCGCTACCTGATGGCGCAAGGGCTGGCACTCTTCTGCTGTAACTTCCTGTGCTTTTACTATGCGAGTCAGTGGGTGCCGAGCGGCTTGGTCGCGGTTGTGTTTTCAACGGCGCCACTCTGGAATTCGATCAATGGCCGCTTGTTTCTCGGCCGAACCATGCAACCGCAAGTGATATTCGGCGCTTTGCTCGGACTGGCTGGCATTGCGATGTTGTTCCTGCCGCAAATGAGCGGCCACTGGAGTGACGGCGGCATGCTTCGCGGGCTGGGGCTGGCGCTGCTGGGTACCTTGTTTTTCTCAACCGGCAACCTGCTGTCAAGCCGAATGCAGTCGCTTGGCCTGACGCCATGGCTGACCAATACATGGGCCATGTTTTTCGGTGCTGGCGTATTGACAGTGCTTGGTTTGCTGCTCGGCCTGCCATTCGATATCGAACCGACCACGCGCTACATTGGTTCGCTGCTGTACCTGGCGATACCCGGTTCGGTGATCGGCTTTACCGCCTACTTGCTGCTGGTGGGCCGCCTCGGTCCGGACAAGGCCGCCTATTGCACGGTGCTATTTCCGGTGGTGGCCTTGACCATTTCCACCGTATTTGAATCCTACCAGTGGACTCTGCTGGCTTTCATCGGGCTTGCCTGTGTTTTGGCGGGTAATCTGATGGCGTTTCTGCCGGTGCGTTCACGCATGAAAGCGGCAACGGCCTAGTCATCCGTTACGCTTTGTGCTTCCCGAAGTGTTGGATTGCGAGTTGATACTCTGACATTTCAGTTGCATGTCCCCGCCGTTACATGGACGGCGGGGAGTAGGCTTTCACGTATACGGTTTCTAACATACAGCCGCTAACCGCCGATATTTTGACAACGCGAGAATTGCGCGAGAGTTGCCCGAACATCGACCGCCACTAGTACCCGGCTCGATAGCGATAACCCTTATAGTTCATTACCATCCCGTTCGGCATCATTTTCTCAAGCGTCAGGCCGGGAGCGACTTCATCGCCTTCGCGCAACAGGCGCTTGTTGATGAGCACCGAGCGGTCTGCCTTGTTGCCGGAGTAGATGTAACCGCTGATGGCGAGCGTCGGTATTTCTCGCTGAATCTGCTCAGGCAATTCGCGCAAGGTTGGCACCGCCGGTTCGGATGGTGCCGCAGCCTGCACCGTTTTTGTCGCGGGCGGCGTTGGTGCTCGCTTTTTCTCGACCGTTTTTTTGGCGACTTTTTCTTTCACTTTAACCGGTGGCGGTTCTGCCAGGGGTGTTTCGGCCATTGGTGCGGACGGCTTGGGTAAAGTGGATTCCGGCACGGGCTGTTTCATCGCAGCGGGTGGACTCTGCATTGGCACATCCTGATGGGTGGCCACGGCGGCCACAGGGGCAGGCGCTGGCGCAGGGGCTTTTGGAGAATTGAGCCACACCACAATACCCAGCATGGCGGCCGATGTCGCCACGATCGCCCAGGGCCATGGTTTGCGCCATACGGGCTGGCGTTGCTGGTAGGTCGAAAATGGTGCCGGCATGTGAACCGTTTGTGTTGTGCCGGCCTTGCGCTCTGCCTCGGCTTTTTTCAGCGCATCGAGGATAAGGGACATGGTGTTACTCCGTTGATGCCGTACCATCCGGCTGCGTGGAACGGGTGGCGCTTAGATGCGGTTCGTCGAGCCCGGCGGCGCGGCTAATCTGCATGACGGTCACTGGGCCGACCACGCCATCCACAAACAAGCCGTGCGCCTGCTGGAACTGGCGGACTTGCTTCACCATCTTCGGACCAAAGGGCTGGTCAAGCGTCGGCTGGGTGCTGCCGTCAAGTTTGGCCAATTGCAGTGCCAGCCAGTTGACCGGCATGCCGGTGTCGCCTGTCTCCATGGTTTTGCCAAAGCCGGGTGGCGCGCGCCACAGCGTGATAAATTCGCCGCGAAAATGGCGTGTGAGCACTGCCAGAGTGATCTCCTGGGTAGCGTCACCGGCACGCAGCATTGCCGATGTATCGCCAAGCCCGGTCAGCAGCGCGTAGAACGGTTTGTTTGCCTGGTCGTGCAAGCGCAGCATGGCCGGCCGGTCGAGACGCCGCAGTTCAGCGAAACCGCCGGTACTTTTGTGGCAGCGCAGCTCACTGGTTCGTGCTGCTTCGCATGGGTCTTCGCCATCCAACGGGAGATTCCAGAGCTGGGCCAATTGCCTGAGCGCGTCATTTTCGTTGCGCAGGCCAGCGCGCGAGCTGCCATTTGTTTCCAAGATCATCGGGTGCGCGGATGTCGGCACGTCGCTTGCTACCGGCGGTGCCTTTGGGGGCACAGGGTTGGCATTGTCTGACACTGTCGGCGGCACGGGGACGATGCGCAATGCCTTTTTCAGCCCATCGCCTGCTGTGTCGGTCGAATTCGTCCATGCGGCATGCATGGACTTCAGCATGCCGCTGCCCATGGTCCATCCGATGGAACCCGCCAATAGCAAGCTACCGCCAAGCAGTGCTGTATGGCCCCAACCCCAGCGCGAGCGCGAGCTTCGCTGATTGATGAACAATTCCGCTGCTGCCTGCCCGACGATTGCGCGATCGATTTCATGCTTGCTGTTTGCATACGCGCCGAGCAACGCGCGATCGCACAGCAGGTTGATGCGGCGCGGTACGCCCAGAGTCAATCGGTGTATTTCCTTCATTAGCGGTTGCTGGAAGGGTGATGCCGTGGTTAGCCCGGCGGTCGTCATGCGGTGCTGAATGTAGCTGGCGGTTTCCTGCTCCGACAGTGCGGTAAGGTGGTAGTGCGCGATGACGCGCTGCGCGAGCTGTTCGAGCTCCGGGCGGGCAAGCATCGCGCGTAGTTCGGGCTGGCCGATCAGGATGATCTGCAACAGCTTGCGTTCATTGGTTTCGAGATTGGTGAGCAGACGCAATTGCTCCAGCACATCGGCCGACAAATTCTGTGCCTCGTCGATGACCAGCACACTGTTGCGTCCTTCCGCATGAGCCGCCAGCAGGAAACGGTTGAGTGCATCGACATAATCCTTGACGCCGCTGCTTTCATCGCGCACCAGGTCGATATGGAACTCGTCGCAAATCGACCGCAGCAGCTCGGAAACCGTCAGTTTGGGATTGAAAATGTAGGCGACATTGCAGTTGGCTGGCACCTGCTCAAGGAAGCAGCGGCAGATTGTGGTCTTGCCTGTGCCGATGTCGCCGGTGAGCAGAACAATGCCGCCGCCACTGTCGACACCGTACAGCAGATGCGCCAGTGCCTCGCGGTGACGCTCGCTCATGAACAGGTAGCGTGGGTCGGGCGAAATGGAGAACGGAGATTGTGTCAGCCGAAAAAATTGGGTGTACATGGCGACGCATTATGAATCGATGGGCAAGGCTACCACAAGTGCCCGCAAGGCAATCTGTGCGGGAGCAAGCCGGACGTTTCGCTTTGATAGAATGCAGTGGCCAGTCTGGTCGAGGAGATCAGTCCTCCGTACTTGCACAACTTCTTCCTGGGAGATTCCATGCGTCAATTTTCCGTTCTCTTGCTGTGTTCAGTGACATCCATTTCCCTTCCCGCCCTGGCTGCCGGACAAATGAAGCCGGGACTATGGGAAATGACCATGAAGTCCGATGCAATGAAAAACATGCCCAAGATTCCACCAGAGCAAATGGAACAGATGCGCAGGTTGGGCATGAACATGCCGCAGATGCAGGATGGCGGCATGGTGACCAAAGTCTGCATTTCGAAACAGATGGCGGAAAGCAGCGAGGCGCCGGGCATGGAAAACAAGGAGATGGGGTGCCAGACAAAGAACTTTCAGCGTAGCGGCAACACTTACTCCGCCGATGTCGTGTGCAACGGCAGCGACATGAAAGGCGAGGGCAAGGCGAAGGGCAGTTTCTCCAGCGATACCAGCTTCAGCGCCACTTATGATTTCAAGGGAACGATGCACGGCCAACCAGTCAACCATCATCAGGAAAACAGCGGCAAGTGGCTGGCATCGGATTGCGGCAGTGTGCAGCCAATGGGTGAAATGAAGGCGAAGAAATAGCAACGATGGCACGCCGCTGGCATTACAACGTGTATGTGATCGAACTGTCGAGAGACGTGATGTATGAGGCGCGCTTTAAGAAGGCCAATCCGGATTACGTGACCGGCAAGCCTTGCGTGTATGTAGGCATGACCGGCGTCAATCCGGATCTGCGCTTCGACAAGCATAAGGCTGGTATTCAATCGAACCGTTTCGTGAAGGAGTACGGATTGCGACTGCTGCCAGCGCTGTATGAGATGTACAACCCCATGCCGTACGATGGCGCGCGCGACATGGAGGTTGAGCTTGCTATCGGCTTGCGTGAAGCTGGCTATGGCGTGTGGCAGGCATAACAGCCTGTCAGAATGCGAGTCCCGCGCTGCCTATTCCAGTGCTTGAGGTCAGCGGCAAAGAAGGTGTCGTCGTCAAGGTGCCTGTCCCAGTCAGCCCCGATCCGAGCGATCCGCTGGGCGTTGTTCCTATCAGGCCAGAACCGGTAATTCCGGTGCCGGAAGTGCCAATCCCCATTGTGCCGATGCCGGAAGTGCCCGTACCCGTGGTCCCCGTACCAGTAGTTCCTGTTCCGGTGATGCCTGAGCCAACACTGCCGATTCCGGTGGTCCCGATACCTCCAGTCCCGATACCTGTGTCGACGACACCTACACCTGTATTGCCTGTTCCACTGGTGCCAATTCCCACCGTGCCGATTCCACCGGTGCCGATACCCGTTCCTATGCCTACGCCTGTCCCGATACCCGCTCCTGTGCCGGTGCCCGTCGTGCCAATACCGCCTGCGCCGCCGGCTCCCGTTCCTGTAACGCCTGTGCCGACGGGAATTCCCAACGGATTGCTTGTTGTGGCTGGTGTGCCCGTCCCGGTCGTTGCGGCGCTAGGTGTCGCATTGTTGCCGAGTGCGCCGGTGACTAACGGCAACTGCAATTTTTGCGGAAGGATCTGTCCGCGGATTTCGCCGCTTGGGAAGGCGGCGCTATGCACCTCGAAATACATATTTCCATCTTGCAGCAAGCGGTATTGTGCCTCGGTTAAGGTCGCTTTTGTAGTCCATATGCCGCTTCCCGGACCTGTCTGAACGAGCGAGACAGCAATCGGGCCGATGGTGCCCAGCGCGCCTTCATGAATATGCCCCTCGGTGCCGTTCATTCCGATCGCGACGATGGCGGCAGTCGTTTGCCTGCTTGCGGGGTTGACTAGAACGGTACCGGAGCCTTGAGCCGCAGTCAGCGCAACTGGCACGGCGTGCTGGCCGCGCAATGCAGCGAGGAAGGTGGCGGTAGAGGTGACGCCCTGAATCAGGCCCGCGCCGGTGCTGGTACTTCCCGTTCCGGTGGTGCCAGTTGGCGGAACGGTAGCGCCCGTTCCCGTTGCTCCAGTTCCCGTCGTGCTGCCGGTTCCCGTTCCTGACCCGCTTGCCGCACCAGTGCCTCCGGTCAATTGCGCGACAATTTGTCCGCGAATTTCCCCATCAGGGAAGGTATTGCTACGCACGTTAAAGTAAAGCTCGCCAGCACGCAGCGCATTGAATTGCGCTTCCGTAAGCGTTGCCGTGGTGGTCCAGATGCCGCTGCCTGCACTGGTTTCGTTTAGCGGAAAAACGATCGGACCGCTAACGCCGGTGGGCGCCTGCTGAATATGCGCGGCACTTCCGGCGATATCGATGGTCGTGAGTGTTGCAGTCATCAGGCGCGTATTGGCATTCACCACGACGGTTCCCGATCCGGTTGCGCTGCTCGGACGCGGCGGCACTGCTTGTGCGGCTGTAAGGGTTGCAGCAAAGGCATTCGTCAATTCCTGAATGGCCGCCTGCGTCGATTGCGGCGTATTCTGCACGGTATTGCTTGTGGAAATGTCGTTGTCATCGTTGTTGCTGCCGCAACCGGCTAGCCCCAATGTGACCAAGGCGAACAACCAAGGCCGCGCAACTTGCCGGATATCGAAATGCATCATGGCATGTCTCCTGGATCAATCGATCGAAGCTGACTCCCAGCGCCCGGTGACGGTGGAAGCATGCAGACAGTGGATTGCCTTGCAACGTCAGGTGCAGAACCCCGTTACTGCGTTACGTGAGAGAATTTCGGTGCTTCGACGGCAATGCGTCTGCATTGCGTCTCTCTGCGGCGATACCTCATGCAGCGTCTATGCCAGCGCGTGCATAGTAGGTTTGCATAAAGCAGGCGCAGCGTGACTGGCGCGCCGATACCGGCGAGACTGAACGTGCTCTGGGATGCTCGGCAATGTCTTGCGATAAAAATGCCGCGGCATCGTGCTCGCACCGACCGCCATGCAGAAAAGCATTGCGTAATAAATACGCAATCCGTAGAAAAAATACCGATGTACGCTGCGCGGAGCAACCCGTAATGTGTTGTCAGCGCTTTTTCTGGCGCAGTTCCCGCTGCATTGCATTGAGTGCGACTGAGTGATGGCCACTGCGCCATACCAGGAAAGTTTTTGCGCGCGCGACACGCGCAGGCAACGGGAAGATTGCGACTTCGTTTTCCGCGTGTACCACGTTCAACACGGCACGCGGCATGATCGCAATGCCGGAACCGGCGGCAACGCAGGCCACGATGGCGTGATAGGAACCAAGTTCCAGCACACGGTCCGGCACCACTGCGGACATGCCCAGCCAATCTTCCAGAATGCGCCGATAAGAGCAGCCGGCAGTAAAGGCGATGACCGTGTGTTTCTGCAGATCTTTCGGCGTCTTGATTGTTGGCGAGTTTTTTGGTGTGATAAGCACCAGTTCTTCGATAAACGCCTCTTGCATGTCCAGCTCCGCTGAGGCAAACGGTTCGGCAACAAATGCAGCCTCGATCTCAAAGCGGTGCACTTTGCCAATCAAGGCACCCGATGTCCCGGTCACGAGTTCAATCTGCACGTTCGGAAAGTTTTCGTGATAGCGCGACAGAAAGGGCGGCAGCCGCGCCGCGGCCGTACTCTCCATCGTGCCGATGCGCAGCGTTCCCTGCGGCGTGCCGCTGCGTAACGCGGCTTCGGCCTCGGTCGATAGCTGCAAAAGGCGTTCTGTGTAAGCAAGCAACACTTTTCCCTCTGGCGACAGGATCATCTTGCCACTTTGCCGTTGGAACAGTTGCACCCCGAGTCGATCCTCCAGATTCTTGACGCGCGTCGTGATATTGGACTGTACGCGGTTCAGCTGGCCTGCCGCTTTGGTAATACCGCCGTAGTCCACGACTGCCTTGAAGATATGCAGGGAATCCAGATCAATGTTTCTCATTTTGAGAACCTCCTATCTTCATTATTCATTTTTCAGAATGCCTTGGTCAAGGTAGACTTGCCTCATGCTTACTCAAAATACGCCGAAAACAAAAGGCATTAACCCGCTCGCCAAGGATGCCGGCCCTGTTGCCAAGGCAATTGCAGGACTGGCGGCGCTGGCCATCGCCATGGGAATCGGACGCTTTGCCTTCACGCCCATCTTGCCGATGATGCTGCAGGATGCCGGCATGTCGATTGCATCCGGCGGACTACTGGCTTCTGCAAATTACCTCGGGTATCTGCTCGGCGCGCTGAGCGCCATGGCGATCCGTGTGCGCCCGGAGCGCGCGATCCGGGCCGGCCTGCTGGTGATCGGCATTAGCACGATCACGATGAGTCTTCCGTTGCCATTCTTCGCTTGGCTCCTGCTGCGTCTGGTGGCCGGCGTTGCCAGTGCCTGGGTGCTGATTTCCGTCTCTGCGTGGTGCCTGGAGTCGCTGGCCGGGTACCAACGCCCTTTTCTTAACAGCATGGTGTTTGCCGGCGTAGGGACCGGCATTGCCGTTGCCGGATTGATCTGCATCGCGCTTGCCGCCGCCGCCGTCGCATCGTCCGGCGCGTGGACGGTGCTCGGCCTTCTGGCGATGGCGGTGACCGCAGCGATATGGCGCTTCTTCAACACATCGCATCCCGGCGCCGAAGCAAACCGTCGGGCATCCCATGGTCGTTACGCGTGGGATGCGCAGTCGTTGCGGCTGGTGCTGTGCTACGGCGTGTTCGGGTTCGGCTACATCATTCCTGCGACTTTTCTGCCGGTGATGGCAAAGAATGCCTTGCATGGATCAGCGTTGTTCGGCTGGTCGTGGCCCTTGTTCGGACTAGCCGCGGCGCTGTCGACGCTCGCGGTTGCTGCACTTGTCAAACGCATTGGCAATCGCCGCTTGTGGATGGGCAGTCATTTCGTCATGGCGGCAGGTGTCGTCCTGCCCGTGCTGTGGCCGAATCTGTTGACCATTTTTGCTGCGGCGCTATGCGTCGGCGGCACCTTCATGGTGATTACGCTGGCGGCACTGCAAGAGGCAAAGCGACTCGCCGGCAGCCAGGCAACGGTACTGATCGCAGCGATGACATCGGCATTTGCAGGTGGGCAGATTATCGGTCCGCTTACCGTGAGCGCCGGCACTGGCAACAGCGCTTTCTCTCTTGCGCTGGTAATCGCATCAGCGATGCTTGCCGCGAGTGCGTTGCTGTTGAAAGTAAAGACGACAATTGAAAGAGGAAAATGACATGAGCAGTCATCAACCAGCCCCAACACCTTTGACCTGCATGCCTGGGCCGGAACGCATGCCGCCACTGGAGAAGGATGCAATGGACCAGGCGCAGCAGGCTGCTGCGCAGGCACTGATCGACGGTCCGCGCGGTGCGGTATTCGGACCGTTCATTCCGCTTCTGCGCAGTCCGGAACTGATGAATCGCCTGCAAAAGGTGGGGGAATATATTCGCTTCCAGAGCGCACTCGAGACACGCATCAATGAATGGGTCATGCTGATTGTGTCACGCCAGTGGACGCAGCAATTCGAGTGGTGCATGCATTATCCGTTGGCCATTAAGGCCGGCATGAAACAGGAGGTGCTGGATGCGCTGGCGCAGGGACGGCGGCCGCCCGGTATGGCGGAAGATGAAGAAACTGCGTATGAAGTGTGCGATGAACTGGTGCGCACGCACGGCATTTCGGACGAGACCTATCGACGCGCGGTCACCACCTTCGGCGAGCGCGGGGTCATCGACATGGTGGGGCTGATCGGTTATTTCACCACCGTGTCGATGGTGATGAATGTGGCGCGCACGCCGCCGCAAAAGGAAACGACAGTCACACCGCTGGCGCCGTTTCCACGCTGATCAGGCGCTTGCCGTGCCGGCGTCGGGCGGCAGCCTGACAGCAGGTTTGTCGACCCAGTGTGCAACGAAGGTAAGGAACAGATAGCTGCCCAGCAGTTGCAATGCAACCATGTACGCCTCGGTCGGCTGCTTGAACAGGCTGAAAATCTGCAATCCCGTCATTGCGCCCGCAAACAACAAATACGGTTTGCGCTTGCTACCTTCAAGCTCAAGACATAGCAGAACGCTGCCCCAGAGCAGGCCGAGTTCAAGCAGCAAGGCAAAAGTCCGGTAATTCCACCATCCGAATCCTACTTTGACGCTGTCAAACCACAGAGGCAGGTCAGGAATATGCACGAGCAGGTCAAGCAACCAATGAGAAGCCACAGCCATTCCGATGACGATCGCCGTACGCGTGCGTCGCGGCAGCGTTGGGGTGCACAGCCAGAATAAGATGGCCGCCCCGATAGACCACAATAGGGCGGACGAAAGGCTGTGCGTGTACGGCATGAAGTACAGATCGAGTCCGTTCGATCGGGTGAAATTCGGGATGACTCGCGCCTTTTCTACGCCCAGCAACACCAGGCTGCCCCAGAAAATATCAATCAACTGGCAGGCGATGAAATACACGGGGAGGGGAACCGCCGGAGCGATACGCTTTGCCGCAAAGGCGGCAGAATAGTGACCGATGAACATGTGGAGCGCTTGTCAAATGTTATTGCCGGAATATAACGTATTGAGCATTTCCGGTCTGCTATTCGCAATCACCTTTAGAAATATTGGATAAGATGGCAACTGTTTGATGCGCCGCATATTTATGGCATCCTAGACACACATAAAGGACAGGGCGGCCCGGGCCGGCTTGCGCTGTCAAAGGGATGAAACGAAGAGGAACCCATGTTATTTTTGAAAAGCACCGCCGCACCGGTCGCGCCTGGCGTATTCACGGTGGATGTCGCCGCTAAACCGCCGGGCAAGACCTTCATGATTTATGCAGCGGTCGACGCGGTCAATCTGCCGACGACGTTTATCGAAGCAGTGGAAGGCATGGGCTTCAAGCAGGTACTTTCCAAACCCTATACGCACCACGACGGCAAGAAAATCGTCGACCTGCATTTTCAGAAAAACGGCACTGACATCTTCGACGGCTGGACCGCTGCCGAAAAGGATGCCAACCTGGCTACGATGGAGCAGGTATTTTCCGGTTTCAATATCAAGGTCGCTCCACGCGTAATGTCGCTGGCCGAAGCATTCCGCTGAAGTCGGTAGCGGGCGCACTCGTCTCTGCCTGACGATTAGCGGTGCGAGGCTCGCGCTGCATCAAAGTCATCGTCAGTCAAACCATGCAGCGCAGAAAACGGCTGCACGATCATGTCCACGTCGTCGGGGCTGTTTCTTAACGCAACTCAATTAATTCCGTAAGGGTAGGCCGGCGGTTGGGAGAACCTACGCAGCACCGCCGTGCTGACCTTTGCTCACCACGCGATCGCGTCCGGTTTGCTTGGCCTGATACATCCGTTTGTCGGCCAGATCGACCAGACCTTTCCAGTCATCGATCATGTCCGCCGTGCGTTCTGCAATGCCGATGCTGGCAGTAATGCGCGCGTTATCGGGACGCATGCCGAAACCGACACTGCGCAGGCGGGCGATTGCCGCTTCCGCTTCTGTCACGCCAGTATTAGGCATGATCAGTACAAACTCTTCGCCGCCCCAGCGCGCCAGCGTGTCGCCGCGGCGCAAATTGGCGCTGACCATCGCGGTGACGTCGCTCAACACCTTGTCTCCTGCTTCATGGCCGAACTTGTCGTTGACGCTCTTGAAATGGTCAATGTCGAAGAAGGCAACGGACACTGGCGCGTTGTTGCGGCTCGCGATAGTGAATTGCAGGTCCATGACTTCTTCTCCGCTGCGGCGCGAAAACACGCCGGTCAGCGGATCGCGGATCGCCTGGCGCACCAGTACGATCATGAAGGCCAGCTGGCTCATGCCAGCCAGTGTCGCCACGCCGGTAATCAATACCAGCAACCAGAATGCACCGGCGAACGACGGCCAGTCCATCGCCGGCCAGCGCAGGTAGCCGGAAACGCCTTGGGCAAGCAAGATGGGGCTGGACACCAGCAGACTCTCGGCCAGAGTCAGTGGAAAAATAGACAGGCCGGCCAGCAGGACGAAGGGTAGGAAAGCGTAGCCCGCGCCGATTGCCGCCGACAGGCCGCTCAACTGAAAATTGGAGAGCAGGGTGTGCGACGCGACATAGAACACGGTCGGGATCAGGAACAGGATCCCCATTGCGCGGTAGGCGTCCACCAGATCGCCGTTGGGACGGTAGTACACCAGCAGGGTCGTGAACGCGGCGCAGGCGGCAAAGCGCATCAGGGCCAGATTCAGCCACAGCGGGAATGGAAATACGACAAAGTCGACCACGCTCCATAAAGGGGTAAGTACCGCAAACAGGAACGCGAACAGCCGCACCCGATTGACGATGACCGTAGCGCGTCGGCGCGTGACCAGTGGCAAATGCTGACGTGGCGAAAGCAGCCAGCTCATTTCGGATTCTTTGAGTTCACCCGGCATCAGGCCGGTGAGACGGTGCCAGATGAGTTCGCTGAGACGGTTCATGTTCTTGTTTTCGTCGACTCGAAAAGAGGTGTTGGATTTTCACACAAGGCGGACATCGCCTTGCCGTGGCGACTATAACATTCTCCGGGATTTCGACGGCTCGCGCATCGCAATCGAGCCCCCCGCATCACTGATTCAGTGCGCGGTGGTGAAATGCGAGGTGATCGGCAATGAAGGTGGAAATGAAGTAATAGCCGTGGTCGTAGTCCTGGTGCCGGCGCAGCGTGAGCGGCTGGCCCGCTTGCACGCAGGCCTGCTCGAATTCCTGCGGCAGCAATTGTGCGTCCAGGAATTGATCGTTCAGTCCCTGATCGATCAATATCCCTTGCGGAAAAGCCGCACGGCTTTGTTTCATCAGTTCGCTTGCGTCGTGGGCGTTCCAGAGCGCCTTGTCGTCGCCGAAATAGTGGGTGAAGGCCTTCTGTCCCCAAGGGCACCGCCTCGGGGACGCAATCGGCGCCAGTGCTGTTACCGATCGAAAGCGGTTGGGATGGCGCAGTGCCAGCATCAACGCGCCGTGCCCGCCCATCGAGTGGCCGAGAATGCCGATGCGTTGCCCATCGACGTTGAACTCATCAAGAACCAGTTGATACAGCTCCTTCGTGATGTAGGACTCCATGCGGAAATGCCTGCTCCATGGCGGCTGAGTCGCGTCGAGGTAAAAGCTGGCGCCAGTGCCGAGGTCCCAGTCGCGGTCGGCTTCTACAATTCCGGTGTGACGAGGGGACGTGTCCGGCGCGACGAGCATGATGCCGTGCTGCGCGGCCCAGCGTTGGGCACCGGCTTTCATCATGAAGGTTTCTTCTGTGCAGGTCAGGCCTGCCAGGCAGAACAGAACGGGGACGAGTGTTGTCTTCTCTATTGGGGGGTGATAGATGGAGAAGCGCATCGGAAGAGCGATTGCTTCGGAGTCGTGTTGGTAGGTGGCTTGGATGCCGTCGAAGCAGTGGTGGTGTTCGATGATTTTTAGCATGGGTGTATGTATCTCTTCGGTGATACGGCGGCGTAGGCTCTCCGTGGAGACGTGCCGGGGGCGGCCCGGCTGCCGCTCACTTTCTCTGCTTCGCCAAAGAAAGTGAGCAAAGAAAGGGGACCGCCGAGGTGCGACCTCGGTGAGCTGCCCCTTCGGGGGTTCCCGAAAGTTTGCACGGCAAGGCGGGAAGCGCAACAACTTGCCTGTAGCTCAGACATCTGCGCTTCTTTTTCCGCCTTGCCGTGCAAACTTTCGGCAGCTTACAGCGGAACTGCAACAGCCTCTCTGCGCGTCTGTCGTCAATACATCACCACTGTCCGGATTGATTCACCACGCTGCATCAATTCAAATCCTTCATTGATCCGCTCCAACGGCAACTTGTGCGTGATCAGATCGTCGATATTGATTTTTCCCTCCATGTACCAGTCGACGATTTTCGGAACGTCGGTGCGGCCGCGTGCGCCGCCGAAGGCCGAGCCCTTCCATACGCGGCCGGTGACGAGCTGGAACGGGCGAGTGCTGATTTCCTGTCCGGCGGCGGCGACGCCGATGATGACCGATTGGCCCCAACCCTTGTGGCAGCATTCGAGCGCGTGGCGCATGGTAATGGTGTTGCCAATGCATTCAAAACTGTAGTCGGCGCCACCGTCGGTGAGTTGGATGATGGCGTCGACGACATTGTCCGATTGCCGCGGGTTGATGAAGTGGGTCATGCCGAATTTGCGCGCCATCGCTTCGCGTCCGGGGTTGATGTCGATGCCGATGATCTTGTCGGCGCCGACCATGCGCGCCGCCTGGATAACGTTGAGACCAATGCCGCCGAGGCCAAAGACCGCGACGTTGGCGCCGGCTTCGACCTTGGCAGTAAATAGTACTGCGCCGACGCCAGTGGTGACGCCGCAGCCGATGTAGCAGACCTTGTCGAAGGGCGCGTCATTGCGTATTTTTGCGACAGCGATTTCCGGCACGACGATATGGTTGGCGAAGGTCGATGTGCCCATGTAGTGGAACAGCGGCTCTCCGCCAATTGAAAAGCGGCTGCTGCCATCGGGCATCAATCCGCGCCCTTGCGTTGCGCGTATTGCCTGACACAGGTTGGTCTTGCGGGACAAACAGAACTTGCATTGACGGCATTCCGGCGTGTACAGCGGAATGACATGGTCGCCTTTCTGTAGTGAACGTACTTCCGGCCCGACATCGACTACGATGCCGGCACCTTCATGTCCGAGTATCGAGGGGAAAATGCCTTCCGGGTCAGCGCCCGACAAGGTGTACTGGTCGGTATGGCAGATACCGGTGGCTTTGACTTCGATCAGTACTTCGCCGGCCCGTGGTCCTTGCAGGTCAACCTCTTCCACACTGAGCAGCGCGCCGGCTTTCCATGCGACAGCGGCTCTCGTTTTCATGGCGTCTCCTAGTGGCTTCGCGGATCGGATTTAACGAGGTATAGTCAGGTATTGCGAATGGCCACCAGCCGCGATAGCCCAAGGAAATTCACCTTCTTTACCGACAGGATTTCCCAGTCGTATTTCAGGATCTGTTCATCGAAACAGAAATCCGAACGGAAACCAATCCGGTTGGCCAGCGAGCGCACTGCACGTTCCAGGAACCACCAGAACCGACTGCCACTGAAGTGATTCAAAATCAGGATCGTGCCGCCCTTGCGACACACGCGCCGGATTTCCGCGACCAATCGCTCAGGGTTGGGCGTGACCGATAACACATAGGGAATCGCGACACAGTCAAAGGAGTGATCGGGGAAATCCATCATCTCCGCGTTCATCGCCGCAAGATGGATGCTGCGGTCTGACAGTCGCTCGGCGCGCTCTCGTGCGATCTCGAGCATCTCATGAGAAATGTCGATGCCGATCACTGAGGAACTTGCCGGATAGCGTTCCAGGGTCAGTCCGGTGCCGACACCGACTTCGAGTATCGATGCAGGTCGCAGAGCACAGGCGGCGGCGGTCAGCGCACGGCGGCCCGGTTCGAGCACGGCGCCGAACACACGGTCATAGAGCGGCGCATAAAAACGGTATGTATCAACAACGTTATCGACGGATATTGGATTCATACGATGTCGGACAGGTGGAAAGTGAGCTTGTCAAATTCGTATGTAAGACACTTGGGCCGTAGAAAGTTCATCTCTCCTGCAGTTTGCCGACATCGATGAGCGCTTCCAGGAAATAGTCGACAAGGCTTCGTACCCGAAGGGATACATTCCCGTCATGCGGATCGCGCCGCGTAAAGGGCCATGAGCGTCCGGCCAATGCTTGCGGTCCTTCAATCAGCGTGCCTTACCGCAAGCCTTCCTCAGCAATAAGGATCACATCTACCAGTTCGCGTCCGCGTCATGTACTCGCAGCCGTTGTTCGTGTAGTCAATATTGCGGTCGCTCACACGAATGGCCACGCGGACATCGGAAAGCGAATGCGGAATGGGCATCGCGGGAAGCTGTTGCGCCCGATTCGTTCGATTGAAAGACCTTAGCCCGGCACGTCAACAAGGATGGATTCTATGCGTCCATTGCGTTCCGCCAGCGCACGCGGCGCTTTGGATACGCGACCAGTCACCAGGTACAGCGTGCGACGATCCAGTCCGCCAAGTGCGCACGCGATCGCCTGGTTTTGCACCGCGATGCGGGCGGTTATGTGACCGCCTTCCTGTATGCGCAGAAACTCTGATGTCGGTGGCGATGCAATCCATACTGCGCCTTCAGCGTCGATGCAAATACCGTCCGGCGATGCTTCTCCGCATTCCGCCCACACGCGCCTGCCGCTCAAAGAGCCATCGACTGCAATATCAAACGCTGTCAGTCGCCTGCCGAAGGTCTCGGCCACAATCAACGTCAATCCATCCGGCGTAATCACGCAGCCGTTTGGAAAGAGCAGCTCGTCGGCAACGACGCGCGCCTTTCCGTCCGGCGTTACGAGGATCAGTACCGTCGACTGCACCGGCTCCTTGTTGAACATATCGAATCCGAAATTGCCGATGTAGGCGCGCCCATGTCGGTCCACGACCATGTCATTGCAGAGCGAGGGGGCCAGCGCCGCGAGATCCGCAACGGGAACGAGCCCGTCAGGATCCAGGCGCAGCAGGCGTCGGTCCTGCATCGATACGACAAGCAAGCGTCCATCCGGCAACCAACCGAGGCCGGATGGTTGTCCAGCGACCTCCACGACGGTTTCGAGCGCGCCGCCGGGTTGGATACGATGTACCTTATGCGTAAAGAAATCGGAAAACCACAGCGCGCCATCGTGCCAGCGCGGCGCCTCTGGAAATGCGAGGCCTTCGACTATTTTTTCTGTCTGTGCAAGTTTGTTCATGAATGTCTCCTCATCGGAGATTGTACGCACGGACGAGAAGGCTTGCCGGAGCCCGACATTGATCAATCTGCAGGTCAGGCGACCGCAGCATTCTTGACGAGTGGGCCAAAGCGGTCGGGATGCTCGCGCACCAGTGCCACGATGCTGCCGTCCAGACCGCCGCTGATCACCAACTGATCCAGCGCCTCCAGCGATGCTTCCCATGTCATGCCGGCGCGATACGGTCGATCTTCGGCGACCGCCGTGAACACATCGGCGACGGCGATGACGCGCGAACCGAGCGGAAGTTCGCGCTTGCGGAACGGATAGCCGCCACCATCGACGCGCTCATGGTGCAGGGCGCCGTAGGTGCTCACTTCTTCAAGGCCCGGGACCATGGCAAGAATACGGTGGGTATAGTAGGGATGCTGTTTGACAATCAGCTGCTCCTGCGCCGTCAGTTTGGTGGGCTTATCCAGAATCTCGGCGGGCACCACCAGTTTCCCGAGGTCGTGCAGGAAGCCGGCAACGCTGAGGACGCGTTGTTCACGGCTGGTCATCCCGAGCAGTTCGGCGATGATTCCCGCAGCCTCTGCAACGCCGCTGGAATGCGTTGCAGTGAAGGGACTGCGATAGTCAATGATCTTGCCGAACAGTCTGGCCAGTTCGTACAGCGCGTCCAGATCCAGGATCATGTTGTGGTCACCGAAACGCGCGCGGATGATTTCTTCCTTGTGGTCACTGACCAGATCAAGCCAGAACGATTCGGATGATGCTGCTTCGTCGAAAGCAGCGACCAGTTCGGGCTTGTACAAGCGACCGGCGCCTTCTGCAATTTTTTCTCTCACGGTGGACGCCTGCACAAGGATGTCGACGTCGTCTTCCGGCAACACTGCAGCGCCGTCTGCAATCCGCAGGATATGGCTTGCTAGCGGCACCGCTTCGCCGCGAAATTCTTCGCCGCTTCCGAAGCCCCAGTTGACATGATGAAACCGTATCGCATTTGCCGCCGCAGCGAAGGGCGGGAAATCGCGCAACAGCAAGTAGCCGTCTATCGCATGTTGGTGAATTTCCTCGAATGGTTCATGCAAGCCGGGCTGGCGCGACGCCAGCGCATGATTGATCAGGGAAATGCGAGTCGCGAGTGAGATGGCGCCGACATCATGCATTGCGCCCGCCACCACGATATCGCGCTTCTCCGCGTCGCTGAGGCCGAGTACTTCCGACAAGCGGGCGCCGATATACGCGACACGAAGATGATGGTCTGAAAACGCTGTCGATAACAAATCAAGCGCTCTGGAGATGCATAACACGACGTCGAAGAACTTGGCAGTGAGCCGGCGATCTGACACGGGAAACCTCCTTTACGCCGCGCTATCGCCGCAGCATGTTATCAATCCTTCTATTCAATCTAACAGTTGCCGAGGCGAATTAAATGTCTGTATAGCAATTGTTTGGCCTCATCATGGAAATTGTTGATGAGCGTCAAAAATGACGCTTTGCAACAAATTCTACAGCTTGTTCACTTTATTTAATGCGCGGATTCGCTGCCCTGTACGCGGGTAACGTCCGTTCAATGATCTCGAAAACCAGTTGGGTGACCAGTGCCAGCGCCGCAGCCGGTATGGCACCTGCCAATAGCATGTCGTTGTCATTGAGTGCCAGGCCGGTGGCAATGCGTTCGCCAAAGCCGCCGGCGCCAATAAAGGCGGCGATCGTCGCGGTGCCGACGCTCATCACCGTCGCGGTTTTCATGCCGGCCAGAATCACAGGCATCGCGAGCGGAAGTTCGACATACAGCAAGCGGTCGCGACGTTGCAGTCCCAAAGCTTGCGCTGCGAGGCGCAAACCCTGCGGAATCTGTTCCATGCCGGTGCTGGTATTGCGCACGATAGGCAATAGCGAGTACAGGAACAAGGCTATCAATGCCGGTAGTGTTCCGATGGTGCCCAACAGCGGAATCAGCATCGCCAGCAGCGCCAGCGACGGCACCGTTTGCATCACACCGACTGCTGCCATCACGGCTTGCCGTACACTCGGCAGGGATGCCGCCAGAATGCCGAGCGGTACGCCGATTGCCGCCGCCCCTATCACCGACAACACCACCAGCAAGACGTGCTCGCGCGTCAGTCGCCATAGGTCGTCGCCGAATAGTTTGCTGCGCAGCCCGGGCCGCTGTGCGGGATATTGCTGTGATGGAGCAAGGAAGGCATGCGCCACGGATGCGAACGAACGGCCATCCAGTTCCGCAGCCGCATTCATGGCAATCATGTCGGTTTCCGTGATGCGTCCTTCGAGCGAGCGCAATGCGCGCCACGCATCCGGTAAACGTTGCGTCAGATCGCGCCGGTAAAGCAGCACCGCGTCATAGCGTGGAAAGTAAGCGGCATCATCCTGCAATAGGCGCAAACCGTATTTCTTGATTTTTGCATCGGTCGAGTAGATGTCGATCACATCGACTTTGCCATTCGCCAAGGCCTCGTAGGCGATGCCATGATCCAGGCCGAGCGGCTTTTGGGTCAGCCTGTAACGACGTGCCAGGCCCGGCCAGCCGTCCGCGCGGCCGATGAACTCATGCGACAGGCCGAAGCGCAGTGCTGGTTTGCTTGCGAGCGCGCTCAAACGATCGATTCCCTCACGCGCGCTATCGGCGGCGCGCATTGCCAGCGCATAGCTGTTGTTGAAACCGAGCGGCACGGCGACGGCCAGCCCCAACGGCGCAAGTTCGTCGTTGATTGCATTGAGCGAAGCCGGCTTGTCGTGCTTAAGAATTTCGCGGTCGATCGTGCCGAGATACTCTGCGTACACGTCGATGCTGCCAGACTTCAGTGCTTCGAACACGATTGCGGTATTGCCCAAACCTTGCCGATGTTCCACTCGCGCATGTGGCACTGCCGTCTGGGTGATGATTTCGCCAAGGATGTACGACTCGGTAAAGCGTTTGGAGCCCACCCGCAGCGTGCCGTCTGCGTCGGCGGCATGTGCAGGATTCTGACCAAATACGAGGAGCGACAACAGCGACAGCAGTGCAAACTTACAGCGCCTCGGCGCGGCGGTACGACGACTTTCCAGCACGGCGACTCCGATCGGTTATGCAATGAGGGCAATCTTGTGTGATTTTATTCGCGGGCGGTGGCCGGCGGTGAACGCGTCGCAAGGCGTAAGCGTTGCTTTACATTTCGCTTCGTGGCGGCAATTTTGGTCCTGCACATGCGCGGTCATGCAAGCCATGCGAGCAATTACTTGCGTCTTCTCAATGATGCTCTACGGTTACCGAGTACATTCGTTTCGTACACATGTTTCAGCAATGAAACGCATTATCAGGAGAACAGATGGTTAATTTCATCGTACTCGGAAATTGCAAGCGCGTCGTGTCCGCAGTGCTGCAAGCCATCCGTAGCTTTACCGACGCCAAGGCAATTGTGATCGGCGGCCCATCGACGCGCGTATTGCGCTGGTCCGCCCTATGCAAACGGCATATCGAAATCGAGTTGGAGGGCAGGGATGACGATCACTTCGTTGATATCGTCAACTCCATTACGCGAACCCGGCCGCATGTGATCCTCGTGCCTGCGGATTGCGATGCGATCAGACTGACCAATCGCGTGCGCGACCGACTCGCAATCCGGGTGACGCCAATACCGGATCTGCCGACCCTGAACATGTTCGACGACAAGTGGCAGTTCCACCAGTTCTGCACGCGCACGGGCCTGCCGGTGCCGGAGACGCGCCATTTCGCATCGAAATCGGCACTCGATTTCGATGCAGTGGCATCCGATCTGGGCGTTCCTTTTGTGGTTAAACCGCTGAATCAGGCCGGCTCGCTCGGCGTTCATGTGGTGACCAGTGCAGCCGATTTTGAAGCATCGATTGTGCTCAATGAAGACTATAACTTCGGGGCACTGATTGCGCAGCGCTATATTCAGGGAGCCGACATTGATGTCAGCTTTCTTGCGATCAATGGAAAGGTATCCTCGCTGGCAGTCCAGCAACTGCGAGACACGCGCGTGGTGTTCCTGTCCAATCCGCGTTTGGAGGAATTGGCTGCCGCGCTATGCCATGCGAGCACCTATACCGGCGTCATGCATGTGGATGCACGCGTCGAGGCTGCGACCGGGAAAGTGTATCTGATTGAATCCAATCCACGCTTCTGGGCATCCTTGACGGCGTCGGTGTGGTGTGGCCTGAATTTTGTGGCCGAAAGTATTGTGCAAGCGCCGCGCGCAAGCGGCACGCACGCACTGACCAACGGTTTCGCAAGTACGCGCCATCCTTTGTTCACGCCGTCGTCATGGCGTCTCATGCTGGCTGATCCGGGCGAGCGCGGACGCTTGCTGCGCGCCATGACTTTCGATCCGCTGGCTTTCAGCCAGTTTGCGCGGAGCCTGCCCTCAAGTTGCTGGCGCTTCGCTAACCGGCGCACCCAAGTCTATTTCAAGAAATCGCGTCGCAGCAATACGGGGAGCGCCATCGTCAAGGAAGCCGCCTGACCAAGAATATGCGACGGTCAGGCGAGCAGGTCCCCCTACAGTGTCATCTCAAAAAATGCCCATGTAATCGCGCTTGCCGATCTCGATGCCGTTGTGGCGCAGCAGGGAATAGGCAGTGGAGATGTGGAAGAAGAATTGCGGCAAGCCGTAGTGCAACAGGTAAGTCTGGCCGGAAAACTTTTTTTCGCGCGGTGTGCCTGCCTGGATTGTCACTTCGCGCTCTTCGCTGCCATCCACTTGGGACGGTTTGATGCTATCGATGAACGCCAGGGTCTTCGCAATACGCGCACGTAATTCGGCGAAACTGGCTTCGTTGTCTTCATAGGCGGGCACGTCGAGTCCGGCCAGGCGCGCCGAGACGCCTTTGGCGAAATCGGCGGCAATCTGGACTTGGCGTGTCAGCGGGAACATATCGGGAAACAAGCGCGCCTGCAGCAGCGCGTTCGGATCGATCTTTTTTTCCGTGGCGTGGGCTTCCGCCTTGTTCAGGATTTCGCTCAGGCTGGTGAGCATCTGCTTGAATACCGGTATGGATGCGGCGTACATGGAAATTGCCATCGCTAGGTCCTCTCGAGTGAATGAGCGACGATTATAGCGAGGGCCGGCATTGTTCGCGGTGGGAAACCTCTGATGCAGGCCAGACGGGAATCGCTTCCAGTTGCTATTGCGAAGAAATACGCGCACTATCGAAGGTCATGTCTCGCCTTCGGAGACAATAATATCGACGCCATCAGCGGAGCCAATCATGACCCAAACCACGACTGAACCTATCATCACCAAAAGCGGAATTGCTTTCACTGTGCGCGTCGAATTCGTCAATCGCGAATGCATCGTTTCCAACGAAGCGCTTGCAAAGCTGTCCAAGCTCCGGGACGGCAATGCCGATCCGATTGAAACCTTCCGTGCGTTCGAAGCTACTATCAATGGCGTGGCACGCCGCCTGGTCGCTGCCGGCGTGCCGGGTGATCCGTTGCTTCTGGGGCCGCAGTCCTTTCAGTAAGCCGGCCGCATGCACCGTTGATCTCACCCGATCGCTTCCTTCCAACCTGACCTGTTTAGCTTCAGGCGGAGGAGGGAAGCGCATCCGCAGTGATTCGACAAACCTCAGGAATTTTCAAGTGAGCAGAATGTCTACTGGACCTGCGATTATTTCTGACAACTGTCGAGGTGAACCATGAACCAGCAAAATCCCCCCGTGAAGCAACCTGGCAAAACTGAAGCCGATGCCAAGTCGGTTGACGGTCAATCTGGCAAGAGCAATAAAACCAGTCATGACGCAAAGAGCCATACCAAGGCCGGCACCAACACCGGTGCGGGCGGCGGCAAGAAGCAGGAACGGCATCACTGAGCAAATGCCGGCCAGCGGATGACAGGCGCCCGGCATTCCTTGCCGGGGCCTAGTCCTTTTTCGTTTGCCGCAGCAGTTCTTCCGTTACTTCGACAATCGATTTCGCTCCCGATTGCCGGCGAATGACTTTCCTTTCGCTCGGTGACATTTCCGTCGCACCGCCGCCGACAAGTTTTTTCATCAACCTGGCAAACATTGCCTCGTCCGTCGTGCCGCTTTCGTCATCTCGCATACCGCCTCCAAAGAGAATTAGTTTTCGGCAGTCAACTTTAGTTCTCGATTGCAATAAATAAAAATGACTTGCAGGACAGTCAATTGTCAGGGACTTGACAGAAAATTATTCGTCAACGGCGTATGATTTCTTGGTTGCGCCTGCCGGCTATGCGGTGGGCAACGAATTCTATTGCTCTTCATTTCAATCCCTACTCCATTAGAGGAACCAAAGATGGCAAATACCAAAGACGTCGTGATCGTCGGCGCCGCACGCACTGCGATCGGCACCTTCGGCGGCACACTGAAGGATTTTTCCGCATGCGACCTCGGTGCGATCGTGATCAAGGAAGCGTTCGCGCGCGCAAAGGTCGATCCGGCGCAGGCAGGTCAGATTGTATTCGGCAACGTGATCCATACCGAAGCACGGGATATGTATGTGTCACGCGTTGCAGGCATCAATGCCGGCATGGCCAAAGAATCGGCCGCATTGACGCTGAACCGACTTTGCGGCTCGGGCCTGCAGGCCATCGTCACCGCAGCCAATGCAATTCAGCTCGGCGACACCGAGATTGCCGTTGGTGGCGGTGTCGAGACCATGAGTCGCGCGCCGTATTCGACGCAGGCAGCACGCTGGGGCCAGCGTATGGGCGACTTCAAGATGATCGACATGATGGTGGGTGCACTGTCTGATCCATTCGGCGCCGGCCATATGGGCATCACTGCGGAAAATGTCGCGGAAAAATACAGCATCGGCCGCGAAGAGCAGGACGCGTTTGCAGCGGACAGCCAGAAGAAGGCTGTGGCCGCAATCGCCGCCGGACATTTCAAGTCGCAAATCGTGCCAGTTGAAGTCAAGGGCCGCAAGGGTGTGATGCTGTTCGAGACCGATGAACACCCGAAGGCAGACACCACGCTGGAATCGCTGGCAAAACTCAAGCCGGCATTCAAGAAGGAAGGCGGCACGGTTACTGCGGGCAATGCATCCGGCCTGAACGATGGCGCAGCCGCCTGTGTACTGATGGAAGCCGGTGCTGCCGAACGTGCCGGCCTGCAGCCACTGGCACGCCTCGTGTCGTATGCGGTTGCCGGTGTTGATCCTTCCATCATGGGCACCGGCCCGATTCCGGCGGTGCAGCTGGCATTAAAGCGCGCAGGCTTGAGCCTGAACGACATGGACGTGATCGAATCCAACGAAGCGTTCGCCGCGCAATCGCTCGGCGTGTGCCGCGGGCTCGACCTGGATCCGGCGCGCACCAACCCTAACGGCGGCGCGATTGCGCTCGGCCATCCGCTCGGCGCCAGTGGCGCGATCATCACCATCAAGTGTCTGTACGAATTAATTCGCACCGGCAAACGCTATGGCCTGATCACGATGTGCATCGGCGGCGGGCAGGGCATTGCAGCGGTGATCGAACGTATCTGATACAGAAAAGGGCTGGGACTGCAATGCAGCCTCTTCCATAATGAAAAGCCTGCAAGCGATTGCAGGCTTTTCTCATTTTAAATTCTGTCGAACTGCTAACATCGCCGATATGACAAAAAACTCTTCGCCTGCTTTTACTGCGGCGCTCGCCCTGTCCGGCGCGCTTGTTTTGTCCGTCGCACAGGCCGCGCCGCCTGCGCCCGGCTGCCTCCCTCCCGCCACATGGACTGCGCTGGAGCAAACGCCCTTGCGGACCGTTCCCGCAGCCGCCCTGATGACCGACATGGCCAAGCGCGATGTCGTGCTGCTGGGCGAATATCATGATGACGATGATCATCATCGCTGGCAGGTACATACACTTGCCTCTCTGCACGCATTGCGCCCGAACATGGTGATCGGCTTTGAAATGTTTCCCCGGCGGGTACAGCCCACGCTGGATCGCTGGGTCAAGGGTGAACTCACGCTCAAGCAATTCCTGGAGCAATCGGAATGGGAGAAGGTGTGGAATACCGCGCCTGACCTGTATGTGCCGCTGTTTCAGTTTGCGCGTATCAATCGCATTCCGATGGTGGCGCTGAACGTTGACAGCACGCTGAGCAAATCCATCAGCGAAAAGGGTTGGGACCAGGTGCCGGAAGCGCAACGTGAAGGGGTGGGCCGGCCGGCAGTGCCACCAGAAGGCTATCGCGACTTTCTGTTCGAAGCCTATCGTGCGCATGCAGGCGGGCATGGTCCCAAGGGGCCGCAAGGCGCGAAAGACACCAAGGCAAGCAAGAACGATAGCGGATTTCGCAATTTCGTTGAATCGCAGACCACATGGGACAGGGCGATGGCGGAAGCGCTGGTGCGCGCAGCACAGTCCGTACAATCGGCGCAACCCGGACAATCAGGCCAGTCGAGTGATAAGCCCCTGGCGGTCGGCATCATGGGTAGCGGGCACTTGCGTTTCGGCTATGGCGTACCACATCAATTGCGCGATCTCGGCGTGAAGAATATCGGCACGCTGGTTGCCATGGAAGCCGATGCAGATTGCAAGGACGTCCGCACCGGCCTGGCGAATGCCGTATTCGCACTGCCGCAACAGCCGATGGATAAACCGGAACCGCCGCGACTTGGCGTGCGGCTGGACGAGAAAGACAGTGCCGTGCAATTGATCGATGTCACCGCTGGCAGTCTTGCGGAGAAAACCGGGCTGAAGGTTGGTGATCGCTTGCTGGAACTTGGCGGTGTTGCCATTACCAAGGCATCGGAAGTGGTCGCCTCGATCCGGCGTCAGCCACCCGGCAGTTGGTTGCCCTTGCGCCTCAAGCGTGGTGAGGACACATTGGATTTCGTCATCAAATTTCCGGTCAAGCCATGAGCACAACGATGATGCAGGCAACTGCCAAAACCGTCCTCGGCTTATTGCTTGTACTCGCAGCCGGTCTGGCTGCCGCCGCGACGCCGGCACTGGACTTGAACATCGAACTGGACCCGGCAACGCGCCGCTTCCATGCAGTCGCGGAGCTTGTTCCTGCAACGGCCGACTTCCGCTTCGCATTGCATGAATCACTGAACGTGACATCGGCAACGGTGGGCGGCAAGAGCGTCAAACCGGTACTCGCAGGACGCGATGGTCCAGTGCGAGGCTGGCGCGTGACGCTGCCGCAAGGCGCTAGTTCCGTGCGACTGGAATACGGCGGCATACTGCCGGCGCTGGAACAAGGGCTGGATCATCGTGATGTCCTGCGCGGCATGCCGCCGATGACGTCCTCCGCAGGCAGTTTTCTTCCCGCGGGTGGCGCCTGGTATCCGCAGCCCGCCGCCTTGTTCTCGTATCGCCTGAGCTTGTCAGTGCCGGGCGATCAGCGCGCACTCGTGCCCGGCAGTCTAGTATCGGAGCAGGTGCCAGCGACGGATGCCGGGCCATACCGGGCCACATTTGAATTTGCCCAGCCTGCGGACGGCATCGATCTGATGGCCGGCCCATGGATCGTGCGCGAGAAAATGTTGCAGCGCGCAGGCGGCGATGCGCTGCGCCTGCGCACCTACTTCACGCGCGAACTGGACGCCATGCCGGGTTTGGCCGACGGCTATCTCGACGACACCGGCCGTTATATTGAACGCTATTCGGAAAAGATTGGCGCGTATCCGTTTGCCGGTTTTTCGGTCGTAGCCAGTCCCTTGCCAACTGGCTTCGGCATGCCGACACTGACGTATCTCGGCGCGGAAGTGATCAAGCTTCCCTTTATCCGTGCCACCTCGCTCGGTCACGAAGTGCTGCACAACTGGTGGGGCAACGGCGTGTACGTCGATTATGCAAAGGGCAACTGGAGCGAAGGCCTGACCACTTTCATGGCCGACTATGCCTACAAGGAGCAGGATTCGGCGGATGCCGCACGCGACATGCGCCTCGGATGGCTGCGTGATTTTGCGTCGGTTCCTGCGAGCGATCATACGGCCTTGAGCGATTTTCGCTCGCGCACCCATGGCGCTGCGGCCGCGGTCGGCTACGGCAAGGCAGCAATGCTGTTCGTGATGCTGCGCGATACAGTTGGCGAGGAAGCATTCGGGAAAGGAATTCGCGCATTCTGGGAGACGCACCGGTTCAGGCGCGCCAGTTGGGATGATTTGCGCGTGGCTTTTGAGCGGGCATCCGGCCAGCCGCTGCATGACTTTTTCAAGCAATGGCTGAACCGTGCAGGCGGACCAACCGTAACGCTCGCCGCGGCGGACATGGCTGGTCCTCGGCGGCTGCAATTGGTACTCGAACAGTCCGCGCCGGCCTATGCATTGCGCGTACCGGTCGAACTGATTTTTCCGGGACGCTCGGAGCTGCGCTGGATCGACGTAGCGCGTCCGCGCGAAGTGGTCAGCCTTGATCTGAATGCCCCACCCGAAGGCGTGCGGGTGGATCCTAATCTGCGGCTGTGGCGCGTTCTTGAACGCGATCAGCTGCCGCCGATTTTGCGTCAATGGTACATCGCGCGTACGCCGCGCATTGTCATGGCGTCGGCATCGGCGGACATGCGCGAGGCTGCAGATGCGCTTGCGCAAAAACTTTTTGAAACGCCGCCTCAGACCGCATCGCTGGCGGACACGAAGGCCAGCGGCACGCCGCTGATGCTTGTTGGCCTGCACGCAGACATCGACGCCGCACTCGCGCGTGGCGGACTGCCTCCTCGGCCGGCGAATCTGTCGGGCAAAGGCAGTGCCCAAGTCTGGACCGTCGTTCAGGATGGCGGCGCACCGGTCGCGGTAGTGTCCGCCGATAATGCAAGCGCATTGCGTGCGCTGCTGCGGCCGCTGCCGCATTACGGCGCGCAAAGTTGGGTCGTGTTTGACGGCAGCCGTGCGCTGGCGCGTGGTACATGGCCGGCACCGGGAAAGCTTGTTCCGGTGCGTGCCAGGCCGTAGGCGCTATCTCCCGGACAGCGGCGCGGGCACGGTGGATACGTCCTGCGTTTCCGCCGCCTTTTGCTGGGACGCAAGCGCTCGCGCATACCCCTCGCGTGACTTGATCCGTTCCCAATAGTTACACACCGCTGGCGGAAACTGCGCATCAAGGCCAAGATATTCTGCCAGCATCAATGCATAGCCGACCGAGATATCGGCTGCGGTGAAACGCTGTGCGCACAAATAATCCTGTTTCGATACCACCGTGTCGACGGCGCGCAGTCTTGCCAGGAACCAGCGCTGATAATCCTCCGCCACTTGCGGCAGACGGCGCTCTGGCGATTCGAAATGGCGGTAGCGCAGCACGAGAGTTTGCGGGAAGGTGAGCGTGGCTTCGCCATAATCCAGCCAATTGAGGTACGCACCGAAATCCGTTTCATTGACACCGACATGCAGTGGCGTCGGTCCGTACTTTGCAGCGAGGTATTCGCAGATCGCTGCCGATTCCGTCATGCGCGTATCGCCGTCGAAGAATGCCGGAACTGTGCCTAGCGGGTTGGTAGCCAGGTAGTCGCGCGCAAACGCGCGCGGCGGGAAAGGCAGCATGTGCAGCTGATACGGCAATCCAAGTTCTTCAAGCGTCCATAGCGGGCGAAAGGAGCGCGCGCTGACGCAGTGATAGAGAGTGATCATGTTGTATGCAGTGGGTGGCACGGCACGCGCCGCACGGCAATGGTAACAAAGCGCCAAAAAAAATAGCCACCGGGTAGTGGCTATCGGAATGAACGGCGAATTAAATCCCCAAGAGTTTTTTCGCTTCGCCAAGCGCTTTCATCGACTCGTCATGCTTGCCTTCCTTGTGCAGCTTTTCGCCGTCGGCGCGCAGGGATTTGATCTTCGCCATGTTGTCGGCACTGATGCCGCTGGCATCGCCGAGCTTCGCATCAATCGCCTTCATCTCGTTCGGGCAGTTGTGCGCAAGCGCCAGGGATGAAACGGAAAACAACAGGACAGCCAGAAGGTTTTTCATCGCAGTCTCCTCGTTGAATCGGACACCTAAGTTAGCAGTTATTCGACGCTTTTGCACTGCTGCCTTGCATCAAGAAACGGTGTTGGCGAAGCGCCGCTATACTTGTTCGCACACACAGGAAAGGATCCCCATGCAAAATGGAAAAATGGTGTCGCTCACGATGAGCGACGGCGCTTCGATCGGCGTTTATCACGCACAGCCGGCAGGCCCGCGACGCGGTGGCTTGGTCCTGATCCAGGAAATATTTGGCGTGACGCAACATATTCGAGAACAAGCCGACCGATTTGCGGCGGAAGGATATGAGGTCTTGGCACCCGCGCTCTATGACCGTGAGGCCCCCGGCCTGCAGGCAAGTTACAGCCAGGAAGACGTGCAAATGGCGTTGAAGATTGCGCGCGAGGCGCATCCCTTTGCGCTGTCGATCGCGGATGTACAGACGTGCATTGAGACGCTGAAGGACAAAGGGCCGGTTTTCATTACCGGCTACTGCTATGGCGGTTCCGTCTCCTGGGCGGCGGCGTGCCGGTGTCAGGGCTTGGCGGCCGCATCGGGATACTACGGCAGCATGATTCCACAATTCGTCGACGAGACGCCGCGCTGTCCGACAATTCTGCATTTTGGCAGGCACGACAAGAGCATTCCGCAGGAAGCTGTCGAGGCGATCAAGGCGCGTCATCCCGAAGTGCCGGTCTACGTCTACGATGCCGGGCATGGATTCAATTCGGATCGTCGCAGCGACTATCACGAGGAAAGTGCAAAGCTGGCGCTACAGCGCACGCTGGATCTGTTTCGTGCCAATGGTGGCTGAATGGCTTGCGATGCCGCGACCCGATTGCATCGGTGGCGTTGCCGGTTAGTGATTTAAAGGCACGGACACGCATTGACATTTTTTGGATGGAAAGCCACAAAAGTTACGGAAGTGTTAATAAGATAGCCTCAGTCCCGCTGCTTTAGTCGGATGCATTTGTGTGCGACGTGATGTCCTGTTACTCTGCGGCATTAGACTCAGGACGCCCGACAAACACTTCAACCGGCTGGAGCAGCAATGATGGACAGTACGCAGAAAGATATCGACGAACGCAGCAACCTGACGGGTTCAAACAAGTTCGAAATGCTGCTGTTCCGCCTCGGTGGTGATGAACAGGGCGAGCACTCCGAGCTCTTCGGCATCAACGTATTCAAGATCCGCGAAATCGTCGCCATGCCGGAGATTACGAGCATCGCCGGATCGCTGCCGCACATGCTCGGCGTCGTTAACCTGCGTGGCCAGATCATTCCGGTACTCGACCTGCCAGCCATCGTCGGCTGCAAACCCAAGACGGGACTGAACATCATGCTGGTGACGGAATTCGCGCGCACCACGCAAGCCTTTGCGGTGGAATCGGTGGAAGACATCGTGCGCCTCGAATGGAGTCAGGTACTGTCCGCGGAAAACAGTAGCGCGGGGCGCATGGTCACCAGCATCGCGCGGCTGGATGGCAATGTCGACAATTCGCGATTGGCGCAGGTGCTCGACGTGGAATCTATACTGCGCGAAATGGGCGCACCGGGCGAACAGGATGTTGACCCGACCGCCATCGGACCGCGCATTGAATTGAAACCCGGCACCGTCATTCTGGCCGCCGACGATTCCAAGATTGCCCGTACTCTGATCGAACAGGGACTGGAAGCGATGGGCGTCCCGTTCATCATGACCAAGAGCGGCAAGGAAGCATGGGAACGCCTGCAGTCCATTGCCGCCACTGCAGAAGCCGAAGGCGGCACGGTGCACGACAAGGTGGCGCTCGTGCTGTCCGACCTCGAAATGCCGGAGATGGACGGCTTCACGCTGACTCGTAACATCAAGCAGAATCCGAAATTCAGCAATTTGCCGGTCGTGATTCATTCTTCGCTCACGGGCTCGACCAACGAAGAACACGTGCGCAGTGCCGGCGCCAACGCCTATGTCGCGAAGTTCAATGCAGAAGACCTGGCGGCTACTATCCGTCAAGCGCTGCGGCGATAATTGCACGAAAGCGGGGTGTCGCGCACCAGTACGCTGGGCCGCCGCGACCACGCCGCTTTTCTCCCTCTGTCTTTATCGGCTTGCTGCATCAAGACGCCAGACGAACCCTCGCCTTGACGTACCAGGCTTACATCGCGCTGATAAAGCGCATCATAGTCGGCCGTGACCATGCACTCGATGTACCGACACGTACACCAAAATTTCCGGCTGGTTGGAGCAGGCGCAAAGCCCGGATGACATAAGCGCTGCCACTGTGGACATGGCGCGTAGTCATTCCTGCGCGGCGGCAGATTTGGGATGGGTGATTTCCGCGCACATCCATGCATTAGTCCGCTCCTCCAGATTTCCAGTGCGATGTTCATCGCATGGACCAACATGACGGCATTGAGCTCATGGCTGCGCGCCAGCGTCAAGGTCCACATCCCCATTTGTATGCTGGCGGCGATCAGCAACCAGAAATCGTTGCGGCAAAACGAAAGTCCTTTGATGGATGCGATCGGGGCAGTGCGTGTGCGTCAGTCGATTCGTTTTGCCCCACGGACATGTCAGACCAAACATTAGATAGACCGCGTCAGCCTGTTGCTAAAGGAATATTGCACACCGTGTTTCCGTGAATATTACAAGGCTTACATTTGTTAACAATGCCGCAACAACTTATTTTGCTGTCACCCGGTCTGAAATAGCAGCAGCAAACACTTTTACACCGAAAACCAGAATCAATATTTCTCTCATGGAGGGCATCATGCTGAAAACATCTCTGTCCATTGCCATCGCTTCGACCTTTGCGTTTGGCCTCGCGGCCTGCGACGTCAAAAAAACGCAGGAAGGCAAAGTTGACGTGCCGAAGTACGAGGTCACCAAGAAAAAAGAAGGCGATGTCACACTGCCGCAATACGATGTGAAGACACCGGACGTTGCAGTGAACAAGGAAGAAAAAACAGTCGAAGTCCCGACAGTGAAGAAGGAAGAGCGGACAGTAGAAGTGCCGAAGGTCGAGGTCACGCCGGCGAAGGATAAATAAGCGTCCGGCCACAGCGCGGTTCAGGTGTCGAAAAAAGGCATCTGAACCGCTGCCCCGCTGATCCCATTGCCTGTTCCCGCTCGGTCGTACAGCGAGTCACGTCTTGGAAATTTGTCAATTCTCATTGCGGCCGGAATGACAATGCGGTTCTTTCACGGCAGCGAAGCTGCTGTGTCATCACTTCTCGCGCGCCAGCGCAAGGAATTCGCTTCTGAGCCCCAGGTTGGTCCGCATTTCACCCAGTAACGCCGAGGTCACCGTTTCTTCGCCGGGTGTGCGGATACCGCGGCTTTCCATGCACATGTGTCGGCAGCGTACGACTACGCCGACCGACATGGGCTCGACATGTGTCATCAGCGCCTCTGCAATTTGCATGGTCAACCGTTCCTGCACTTGCAAACGCTTGGCAAAGCAATCGACCAGCCGCGTCAATTTCGATAAGCCGACAATCTTTCCATTCGGCGTATAGCCCACTGTCGCCGTGCCGAAGAAGGGTGCGAGATGATGCTCGCAATGGCTGTAGACAGGAATGCCGCGCACGACGATCAGTTCATTGTATTGTTCCGCGCCATCCTCAAATACTTTCAGGATATCGGCAGGATTCTGCTGATAGCCCGAAGTCCAGTGCTGCCAGGCTTTCTCCACGCGCTGCGGTGTATCGAGCAAGCCTTGCCGGTCCGGATTTTCACCGAGATGTTCAAGTAGGCGCCGCCAGTCGGCTGTTGAAAAACGTTCTTCCTCGACCTCAATGAGCGGGTGAACCGGGATCATTCGTGCATTCATGATTGTCAGCTTCCGTTCTGCTTATTGTTTGCAAGCCGGCGTTGTGTTCGCCTGCTTCAGATAGGCAATCAGATCGGCGCCTTCGCGCTGATCAGGAATACCTGCGTAAGCCATGCTGGTGCCCGGCACCACTTTCATCAGATTGGCGAGAGAACGGTCAAGTGCTTTTTCATCCCACACGACGTTGTAGCGCTTCATCGCCTCGGAGTAAAAGGACATGATGTGTTCACCCGGTGTGGGTTGGTATGAAGCTTGAACCGACTCCTTGAATCGTTGGATCGCCGATGCGACGTAGCAATCAGATGTCATCCGTCTGCGGGTTCTGGACCCGCGCCAATGTGCCGGCGACAATACGGTCGCAGCGCGCGCCGTCAAAGCCGAATGCATCTTCCAGGGCGAAGTCGAATTCGCGGGAAAGCGATTCGCGCAGCAGGCTGCGGGCGCGGAAAAAACGCGTGCGTACCGTCGCTTCCGGTATACGGAGGCAGGCGGAGGTCTCTTCGACGGTCATTTCTTCCACTGCACGCAGCATGAATACGGTGCGAAACGCTTCCGGTAGCGCATCGATTTTCTTTTCGAGCAGCCTGCGCGCTTCAGCGCGCATTGCCGCGTTCTCGGGCTGTTCGCTTGTCGCTTCGTTCATATCCGTCTCTGCCGCGTCGTTGATGGATTCGTTGTCGCCGTCCAGGCGAATGATCTGTGCCCGACGGCTGGTCTTGCGCGAGCGGGCAATCGCCTCGTTGACGACGATGCGTGTCAGCCAGGTCGCCAGCGACGATTCGCCGCGATATTTGTCCATGTTGCGATACGCGAGCAGGTAAGCATCCTGCAAAACATCTTCGGCTTCGACGTCATCGCGCAGGATGCTGCGCGCGGTGCGGTACAGCGGCCGGTTGTAGCGTCGCATCAGTTGTTCGAAGGCGCCGTGGTCACCGGCGGCAACCCGTGCGGCAAGTTCAACATCGGTACATCCGCCGGTAGCGGCTTGTGTGGCTATCGCAGGCATTTCGTCCTCTGGCGCGTTCGTTGATTTCATGACATTAGATGGATCAGGTTTTCTCCACGTTCCCGTTTTTTTACATAGTCTTCACTACGAGCCTATCCCAGCAGGGAAGCCGTCGCGAGAGGCGGACTTAATTCCCGCACAGCCTGACTGCCGATGGATATAATCGCAGGCTCTTTCACCTGCATTTTTGCGTATCCCATGCTGTCCAAAGAGCACGATCAGATCCTGGCCCTGCATGCCGCGCTCGGCATTCCCGCGGAACTGCTGACGCGCAAGGCATTGCCGTTTTATCCAGAAGCACAGGAAACGGTCGTGGCCGAAACGGATGCATCCGGCCGCGCACATCTGCTGGTGCCGGCGGCGGCTGCCGCCTGGACGACAATGAAACAGGCGGCGCAGTGCGACGGCATCAGCATGTACATCGTATCCGCCTTTCGCGACTTGCGTGAGCAGGCGGACATCATTCGCGACAAGCTGGCGCGCCGCATGCTGATGGAAACTATCCTGACGCTCAGCGCGCCGCCGGGTTACAGCGAGCACCACACCGGTCTTGCGGTCGATATCAACACTGCGGGCTGCGAAGAACGAGAAGAAATGTTTGAAGATACCGAGGCATTCGGCTGGCTGATGCAGCATGCCGGCCGATTTGGCTTCTTCTTGTCCTACCCGCGCGGCAACAGCATCGGATTCATTTATGAACCGTGGCACTGGCGTTATCAACCTGTCCGCAAGGAGCATGAATGAAACTGAAGATGTCTGAAAATTCGCTGTTCGCCATCCTGCTGCGCAAGCCATGGTGGATCAGCTTCATCATTGCGGCGGCCTCGTCGCTGGCGGCCAGCATGATGTTCCCTAAGGGCATGGCGCACTACGGCATATCGGCAGGAATGCCATTCGTCGTGATCGGTTGCATGGCTGCGGTGAAACAGTGGCGCACCCCCAGTGCTGCACGGATAGCGCATACGCTGGAAGCGGTTACGGCGATGTCATGGCGCGACTTTTCCGACGCGATCGAGGCGGCATATCGACGCGACGGCAGCGAAGTCAAGCGTCTTGCGGGTGCGGCTGCAGATTTTGAAGTTACCCGGGATGGCTATGTGACGCTGATCAGTTGCAAACGCTGGAAGGCGGCCAGCATCGGCATCGAACCGCTGCGCGAGCTGCAAGCGGCAGCAGAAGCACGCGATGCGCGCGAGAGCGTCTACATCGGTCTCGGCCAGTTGAGCGAGAACGCCCGTCGTTTCGCCGACGAGCGAAAGATCCGCGTGATCCAGTCATCCGGCCTGGCCCAATTGTTACAAGGCATGGTGCGATCGAAAGCGTAGCTGCCTGCTAGGGCTGCATAAACCATGTCACTGCGCGTTGCGCGGTCTCCGCAGGTAGGGTGTGCGGCCCATCGAATTCCTCATATGCGACATCGTATTCCGCGCGTCTCAGCAGCGGCACGATTCTGCGGCTGCATGCATCGATCGGCAGAACATCGTCCCGCGTGCCGTGGGTAATGAATATCCGCGGCTGGCCATGTGGCGAAATAGGCGCGACAAACCCCGGTGAAAAAGCGATGACATGCGTGAACAGGTCACCGTTCGCCAGGCCGAGCGACAAAGCATAGGACGCGCCGTCGGAAAAGCCGCCGATCGCAAGATGCGACGTATCGATCGCATAGCGATGGAATACATAGGCGAGCGCCTGATCGATCAGCGCGACATCGCTGCCGTAAGCACTGTACGCAATCACATCCCAAGTATGCGCGATGGATGCCGGCGCAAGCAGGATCAGCCCGGATTCATCGGCCAGGTGCTGCAGCAAATCCAATCCATGATGCGCATGGCCGCCTGCACCATGCAATAGCAGCACGAGCGGCAAGGGCTGTGGTGCAGCGTAATGTGCTGGTACATAGAGGAAACTATCTCGGCTGCTTCCCAGCTTCAATGCTTGCCGCCCGGTCGGCGCAGAAGCCTGGACCTGCGCCGGGCGCGCTTGCAATCGCGCTTCGTAAGACATGATTGACCCCGGATGCGCGAATCATAAACAGGCCATCCGGTACCGTATTAGTTCCGCATGCGCTTCGCGTCCTCTGTTCTGGTTGCAAGCATGGTCGGTTAGCGCGTCCTCTCCGGCGCATCGCGTTCCGCGACGACTTTCCTCAATACCGCTTCGGCTTCTGCCACTTCTTCTGCCAGTCTTCTTTGCCGTGCCTGGTAGGCATCGTTCAGTCGCGAGCCGCCACCGGTATTGCCAGTGCGTTCGCCAGCCAACGGCTCGACACCGGCTTTTTGCCGCTTTCTGGCGTCTTCCAGCAGCATTTCCGCGCGTGTTACGTCTGCGTCGGCATCATCTGGTGTTTTTTCCTTGCCCGGCACTGGTATCGTGGTCACCCGATTGACCGGTGTGCGTTCGCTGCGCGGTGGCACGACCGGCCGACTGGGTGATTCGCTGGCGCCTGAACTGTCGACCGGCGGATCGATGGTAATGGTCTCGTCAATCTTTCCGCCTTTTACCGGCTTGTCCGAATAGACGATTCGACCGTCCGGCATACGGTAACGATATACCTCCGTGGCCGGCTTGCCGATCGGTGCAGGACGGGGCAGCTCTTCGGCCAGGCTGGCCGTGGAAAACGCAATCAGTACGATTCCGGCGGCCCGGCGCGATAGAGACGGTTTCATGGCGTGACTCCTTTTGCGTACCATAGCAGTCGGCGCCGTTGCCGCTGCTGACAATCAGCAAAGCAGCCGAATGCCGCTTTGGCAAGACGGCGTTTTTGCAACGGAGGGCTGTATTTCTAAGGGGAAATAACCGTACAATAGGGATGGATTAATGCTTTTCTGCGGTTCTTCGAGCACTTTGCCATGTTGAGCAAACCATCTTGTGTGCGTTACATCGCTGCCTGCAGTGTTTGCGCCGTTCTCTTCACGGCGCAGGCGTTGGCGTCCAATGCGTTGGACAGACCTTTTACCTCGTCCGCCGCCGCAAAGCCGGCCGGCAACGACCAGAAGCGTGCCACCGGAAAAGATTTCAAGGCTATCCAGCTAGCCAAGGCGGAAAAGGCAAGGCAGGCGGAAAAGAACGCGCAGCGCCGGATTGTTACCTACAAGCTGTTTCATGATCCGGTCTTCAAGCTGGAAGGTGCGATTAACGACAAGCGGCAATTCATCACCTCCGGCCGGCTTGGTGCCAATGCGCTGCCCGGCGCAGTCAACAAGATGGCTCCCGATACGGCGCTCAAACTAGACGACGCCGACAATGCGGCGACAGCGTTCGGCTGCCGTGAACGGCCCTTCAGTACAACTGCGGCCAAGCGGGAACTGAGCGCCTGTTTCGCGCACAAGCTCGACAAGTCATGGAAGGCACAAACCTACGTGACCAAGGGCTATACGGAAGGCAATCAAAACTGGGGCGGTGGACTGGCGGTCGGTTATCACTACTGAGCCAGAGTGAAAAATACACGCCCTGCTATGGCGATGCACGCCGCACTTCCTCCATGAGCCATTCACTGAAAATCCGCACTTCGCTGCGCGGCGATTCGGACGAATGAATCAGCCAGTACGCATAATCGCTAATCTCCATCGTTGCATCCCGTTGCGCCACCAGCCGGCCATCTTTCAGCATCGGCTGCAGCAGGGCGATCCTGCCCAATGCGACGCCATGTCCCTCGATCGCTGCCTGGATCACCTGATCGTACTGGTTGAAGTGCAGGTAGGCCTTGGACCGCGCGTTGGCATAGCCCCGCGTGCTGAGCCATTCCGACCAGCGCAGCCAAGGCAAGCTGCGCTCATCCAGATCGAGCAGCACCTGCTGTAACAGCGCACCGGGTTTCCTGAACGCGCGAGCAGCCACCGCCTTGCTCGCCACCGGAACGATCTCTTCCTTGAAAAGCCTGATTGCCCCCTCTGGCGCCATCCCTGCGCGGCAATAGCGGATGGCAACATCGATGCCTTCCTGCTTCATGTCCAGCACGCGGTTGTGTGCCGCCACGCGCACATCGATATGCGGATGCGCCTCCTGGAATGCGCCCAGCCTTGGCAGCAGCCACAAGGACGTTACGCCCATACTGGCGGTGATGGTCACCGGCCGCAGCTTTTTCTCCTGCTTGACGGACTGCGCGTATTCGGCCAAGCGGTCCATCCACGGCGATGCGAGTTCGAATAACCGCTCGCCTGCGTCAGTCAATGCAATCGCGCGGTGCTTCCTGATAAACAGCGGCGTGCCCAGATGTTCCTCCAGCGACTGCACCTGGCGGCTGACCGCGGACTGCGTCAGGCATAGGTCCTGCGCGGCAAGCGTGATGCTCATGCGCCGGGCGACCGCGACGAAACCGCGCAGTGCATCCATCGGCGGCAAGACAAGAAGATCATTATCCATGCGTTTTACTCATGTAAGGCATTCGCAAATAGCGTTTGTGAGATCTAGACCGCTCTATAAACTGAAGCCATTACATCACAAATTGGCAATGCAAGATATGAATCAAAATCATGCGAAAGCGCCCCTGCTTTCGATTATTAGTGGAATTGCGCAAGTAAAACCAAGGAGAGCAACATGAACCTCACCGCACGACTCGAACACCTGCCTGGCTTTCTTCCGGATGCATGCGATGCCAGCACATCGCGTGCGCTGCGTGGCGCCTGTGTCGCGCCAGGACAAAAACGGTCCTCGCCATTCAGCGTGACGCTTGCGAAATGGAGAACTGCGGTGCTGGCGACACATGGGGAGGTCGAGATCCGCTGTCTGTCGGGGCAGTTGTGGATTACGCTACCCGGCGACAACCGTGACATCGTGTTGCAAGCCGGTGAGAGCCATGTCGTACCGGAGGCAATGCGGGAAATTGTTCTTTCTACGGTGGGATGCGCCTCTCCGGCAGTGCTTGAACTTCTTCCGAGTAGCGTCGCGCGCGGTGGCCTGCGGAAGCTGTTGCAAAACATGCGGCCACATTTTCAACTCGACATTGCTTGAATGTCACGTAACGCAAGCAGGTGCTTCGGCAGAATGGCCACCCGTTACGTTTCCTTACAGCAATGTTGGCGAAGTTGGTCTACCTTGAAAGCATGGGCAGGATATTCCGTCGCTTGAACTGGCTTCACTCTGGATAACAGTCCAGGGTAAGCGGCGGACTGTCGTCTTGCCATGTTTATCGAGACTCGCGTGAGACCATGAGATCCGTTCTGCCATTTCTGCTCAGCTTTGCGACGTTGGCGCACGCGATGCCTGCAGACCTGTCACCGTTTGAACTGCGCGTGCAGCTTGCAAAGGAAGCCGAGGTCGACGATCAGTACAAGCCGTATCCGTTCTTCTTGCATAAACGCACAGACAAGCAGCTAGCGCGCGCAATGCGGTCCTGCATTGCGACATCGCCGACGCCTGAAGAAAAAGCCTTCGTGCTTGTAGCCGATATCAATTCACGGGGCCGGGCCAGTGCTGTCGTAGTGCGCCCCGAGAACGCGGTTGCAAAGTGTTTTGCGAATGGATTCTCGTCCATTTCTTATCCTCAACCACCTGACTATGGACGTCGGCCCGGCTTTCCGGTCACCATGAAGATTCAGGTTCTGCCTTGAGAAGCCGGAGAACGATGCTGATTTCTTGCCTGCAGTATTGATCCACCTCTATGTCTTGTTGGCGAGCATGAACTCTCGCGCTGATTCAAGGACACATCTCATGTTTACTCAAGGAGATGGTATGCCGATGAATCATGAGCAAGGCCGGGTATGGAAAAAAATCACCGACGTCTACCAGCAGTGGGATCAAGACAGAAGCATGCTGATGGCGATTGACGATCTGTCGGAAAAGTTGCAGGACGTGGATCCCGAACTGATTACCGAGACGCTGGCTGAGGCGCGGGCAGACGGCAAGCTCGCCACCACGGACGAAAGTAATGCGTTCAGAATCATTCCAAATCATTAGCGGGGGGAAGTCATCGCTGTGATGCACGAAACGAATCACAGCGATGCTACGGCAAAGTCAGGCGGGGAATATCGTACGATTCATGCGCTGTCAGGCGAACCTGCTCGTCGGTCGTGAAGCGTGCGTTTTTCCATGCGCGAAGCGCGTGCTCCTGATCGATCGCAGAAAGATTCACCGCGCCGCTGAGTAGCCTGTTTCGCTCTGCATGGTAGGCATCGACGCGCGCCTTCCAGATCGCTTCTTCGCGCTCCATGCTCGCCAGTTGCGCCGCCGCTTCCGCATTCAGACTTGCGGCGCGACGACGATAAATCTCGTCGTCGCTGGCACCTTGCTTGCGCATGGCCTGCACTGATTCCTCGACGAGGGCCACCTGTGCCGGCGTCAATGTGGTCGCAACCGACACCGGCTGCGCCTGCTGGATATCGGCGTCCGCAGGCTGCGCACTGACATTAGCTCCTTCCGGAACGTTCTCTGTCGATTTGATAAACGGGAACAGATTTGGCGCTACCGTTTGCGCTGGCGTTTCATCGTCGTGCCAATCCGACATAACGATGAAGAACGCCGACGCAAGCACGACCGTCGTACTGAACCATGCAACATGTGTGCGAATTTCCATTGCGGCACCGTTGTTTACGGTTACAAACCGTACAAGATGCTAGTGATGTAGTCGTACACCGGATACACCGCCCACGCCGGGCGCAGCCAGCCGATCACATCGAAATGGTCATACTGGTTGTAATAGCCGAGGTAGTTCCACGTGCCCCGGACCGAGCTGCCGTCATAGTTGCGGACCGGCTGGCCGGTCGGCGAGCGCATGCTCACCGTGTTGACCACACCATCATTCGCGAACCAGCGGCTGTCGATGATCACACGGCTCGAATCGGACTGCGTGTAGGAGCCCATGCCGCGCACCAGGATCGACGGTACCACCCATTCGCCGGCAGTCGGTTTGACGAAGAAAATCATGTCGTCGCGCGCATACTGATAACTGCTGCTCTGGAAAGGCGCAACGATGCGGTCGGTGCCGTTGCAGCAGAAGCTGCCCTGTTCGGTTGCCTTGCTGCCGATTGAGTAGTAGTACACATTCGGCGAGGTCTTCACCCAGTTGTTGAGTTCCTTCGCGCCATCGGGGCTCAAGTCCCATTGCGCGGCATCGTGATTGCCAATCGACCAGAACGGTGCGCCTTTGGTGCGTTCGATGAAATCGCTGAATCGTTCCGCCGCCCCCTGGGCAAGGCCGTACTGCTCCAGCTTGAAGTTGTAGATCGGGTTGCTGCTGCCGCCCAAACCCGCCACCTCGACAAACTTGCCGGCCCATTCCGCCACATTGGGTACATAGTTCAACACGACGTTGCGCAGCGTCGTGCCATCCTGAGGCGTCGAGATCGTCGTCGCGCTCTTTACCCATCCGGTCTTACCTCCGGTGTAAAGCACGCCGCCGCCTTCGCTGCCATTGGGCGATCCATTCTCCAGCAACTGGATCAGCGTGCGCACAGTCTGCCCGCCCTGGCTGTGCGATACAAAGTGCACCGGATGACCAGCGTCCCACGCGGGATACAACGCCAAGGGATAGCGGTTCGGATTATTGTTCGGGTCCGCCGCCCAGCATTTACCGGCCGGCTTCTGAATCTTGCCGAATGCGGCGAACTGCGCTGTGCGCGTCGCCCCATAATCGACGCAGCCGCCCTTGATCTGGTAATACAGTTCCACCGCCCGGTCCCAGTTGGAACTCACCGGGCCCACTGCGGCCGTCATCACCGCATGCGTGCCGTTGTGCGTCTTCAGATAGGCTTCGACATCGTTGTATCCGCCCCAGTATTTGAAGCCCGTTCCCTGCATCTCGCCAGGACCGAATCCCAGGAATCCATGCACCAGAATAATCGGGTCATTGTTTGCCGCTACTGCCGCGTGTGAGGTGAACAATGCGGAAAACGCAATCGTGATGCCTGCTGCGAGCCTGCCTAATCGTTTCAATACCGAATCCAGAATGGCCATGCTGTCTCCTTCTTCTCTGTGAATGTTGGCTTGTGTGCATTCGGACTCTATTGATTGAGTCTTGATCAGGAATACCTGCGGCAGCGGGACACGCCCGGTGCTGCTCCGGTGGGTCGGTGCTGCGTAAATAGACGCTAATGGCGCCGCGCGGAATTACGGAAAAGCTGCATGGGGATGTCTCCTGCTTGGTTGAACTGAGGTTTTTTGTTTTTTGTGTGACCCACCATACGCGGGCTGCATAGTGCGGACGGGTCCGTTCGATTTGACCTCATGTATCGTCGATCAGTCGTCGCGAGGACTTGTCTTTGCGGGCCAAGTTAGCGACATCACAAGCCAAGCGATGTTGTGTCACAACAGAGAAATAGTCGGCGGTGGAGCTTGGCGGAATGACATTGTCGTAAAAGTGTCGATGCGTGGGAAATGTTTCCCCCAGCGCGTAGACACAGGCGCGAAAACAGCGACAAGGATGTGAGCATGCAAATATCGCTTGCGCCTGTACCCGCCAACCCCGTGACGTTTTCCGAGTGATATTCACGAAAAACATAACGGATATGAAGAAATGAAATTGGATATATATCTTGTGACGTTGCAATATGCCTCCATCAGGCGAATGTTTCTCTAGGTAATGAGTGACAACGCGATTCGCCTCATATGAAAGGAATCATCATGTTCGCCAAAGCCGCACAAAATTTATCGCCCGCCGATCAACGCGTCCGTTATGCCGTCTCCACTAAAATCGGCGCAGCCCTCGTGCTCTTTTTTGGTGCGGCATGGTGTCTGCTCCAATGGTCGCTGGCTACCGAACAGCGCTTCATGGTGGAAGGATTGACACGGCACTTCCTGCAGCTCGAAGCGACGATCTGCGCCGTCGTTGCAATCGGCGCCTTGATCCACATGACAGCCAGTGCTCTGGGCTGGGCAATCACGATCATCCGGATGCGCAGGCCTTCCGCTCCTGTGGCAGCGCGTCGCCCGGCATTGAAAAGCACGGCGCGGCATGCCGGCGCATTAAGCTGATTGCACAAGCGTAGCGATACAGGCGGCCATAAGGGGCCGCCTTTTTTTTGGCGAAGGTCCTGATTATTTTGTATGGCTATGACGAAAATCGGATCCGCGCTGCTGATGCAAGCAGCCCCAACGGTGTTGCTGCCGCACGAACGATAAGCAGTGCGGCGTGCACGCGAAGGTAGCGGCGATCACCAGGCGACCGTGTTTTTCGTTCGACTTATCGAAGGCCGCGGTCGACGCCGCTGCAATACCGTGTTTAAATCAAGGCAAGCGGCCAGACTGCCTGGCGCCTGACAGAACAATCCAAAACACTGCTACCCGACCCCTATGTTCAACTGGCTTAGACGTCTCTTCACCGATGCGGAACAACCCGCGCCCCGGCCAACACAGCGGCAGGAAGCTACGACAGCCAAGCCGGAGAAGGCCGCGAAGAGAATGCCGCATTTCGCCGCGGATGATGTCTCATCGATGCAACGTAATCAGATCGATTTCATTTTTTCGAGCTGGCTATTCGAGGCGGAAAACCATCCTGACGTTTTCACCAACAAGAACGAAGACACGATTCTTGCGGCGCTCGATGAGGTTGTGAACTCGGCTGATTCCGGCGCGCACATGGTGCACCGCATGCCCGGCGTAATTCCGCAGTTGCTGCAAAGCCTGCGTAATCCCCATTTCGATGGCACAGAGCTGGCACGCAAGATTTCACATGACGTAGTCATGGTGGCTGAGGTCCTGCATCTGGCCAACAGTGTCGCCTACAGTCCTGGCACACCGATTGAAAGCATCGATCATGCGATTCTCGTGCTCGGCGAGAACGGTCTACGCCAGTTGATCTCAGGTGTCGCATTTCGCCCGATCATCAATCTCAATTCTGGTGGCTTTACGAAGAAACTCGCCCCCCGGCTTTGGACGCAATCGGAGCGCTGTGCATTTGCATGCCACCTGTTGGCGGAGGACAGCGGGGTTGATCCGCTGGATGCCTTCCTCGCGGGTCTGGTGCAGAACGTCGGACTGACCGTGTCCTTGCGCGTGATCGATAAAATATCCGACGGCAAACAACCGGTCGGGTCACCGACGTTCTGCAATGCGCTGGCGGACTACGGGCGTACGCTGACCGGCAACATCGGGCGCGAATGGCATTTTCCCGAGACTGTCATGACCGCTATCGGCGAGCAGCAAGTGGAGAACATGCTGGCAAAGCTGTCATCCGCCGGAAAAATATTGTGGATGGGCGACTATCTGAGCAAGCTCGACATTCTTGCGCGGCATAACCGGCTCGATGCAGACGATCCGAAGGTGCTGGAAGGATTATCGGAAAAAGAAATTGCCTGCCTGAGCAGGTTGGCCTCATCCGAGGAGCGGGATTGGGTCGGTGCCACGCCTAGCGGTCTGAGGACACAATCACAGCCGTAACAGCTCTGCCAAGGCTGTAATACATTTCAATTCGTGATGTCCAGGCGCACGTATCCTGATACTATGCGCACGCATCCCGCGCGACATCCTTCCTACGCGCCATCGGCGCATTTTCTTTGCTGAAAAAAGCGCATTCCGTTTGCGGAATATTTCACGCCGTTCTTCTTTCATCCCGATACGACAGTTGTCGGAACACCACGCCGACGCACAATCGAACGCAGCGCAACAAGCGCACTGGAAAGACCATCATCGAACGCTTTGACGCGTGTCAATGGAGATTTCCCAAGAGAGTGGAACAGCGTTGAGAAGCGGCGGCTCTTACCTGTCCGGCAGCCCATTTTCAACGCAGGTCCACAGGGCGCATTTGCTTCGCTGACAAGCAGGCATCGCTAGAGCGCTTTCGACCTGATTGTGCTGTCTATGCCGGACGATTTGCGTGCGGCACTGCGTTGCGCCTCCTTGCCATGGCCCTGCCGTGGCGTGTCGCCGCGCCCTGCACCTCGTCTCTTCGGAAAATCGCCTCGGCCTAGCCAAGTACAGTCAGCCCGAAAGCGCTCTAACGCACCACCGTGGCGCCATTCACAAGCCACGGTGACGGGCTCGTACGTCCCGCGTGCGCGAATGGCATGCAACCACTTTCTTTTTGGAGCAACAGCAATGAAAAAAATCCTCGCTATTTCCCTTTCGGCCTTCCTCGCCAGCTGTGGCGGAAGCAATGATTCGACCGGTGTCCCCAGCTTGCGCGCTGACGGGACTGTGGTATCAAACGGGGCCTCTGATACGTCCGCATCCGACAGTGCTCTTGAAAGCCGGGCATTTATCATGAATGCTTTTCAGGACAGCACAGCTGAAATTGAACTGTCACGAATCGCCCTGCAAAAAGCATCGGATTCCGATGTAAAAAAATTCGCACAAAGAATGATCGACGATCATACCCAGGCAAACAATGAGATGCAGGCACTTGCCCAGACAAAAGGCATCAGCTTGCCGGCGGAACTCGCACCAGACCGCAGGACGGCGCAGGAGAATATGGCAGCGCTGAGCGGTACCGAATTCGATCGCGCTTATATGATGCTCAACGTGAGCGTGCATGAGCAGGATGTCGCTCAATCCAGGGCGCAAGCGGATGCGGGTACGGATGCCGATGTCAAGACGTTTGCAGCGAATACCTTGCCTGCATTGCAGGTGCATCTGTTCGCGGCAAAGACAATCAATGGAAAAATCAGCCCGTCGGCATTTCTGATGAATGCCTACGTCGATGGAAGAGCGGAGATCCAGTTGTCCACCCTGGCCCTGCAACAGGCAAGCGACCCTGCCGTAAAACAGTTTGCACAGAAAATGATCGATGATCACACGAGTGCCAACAACGACATCGCACAGCTGGCGCAGGAAGAAGACATTAGCCTGCCGGCAGATCTCACCGTGGAACACCGTCTGGCCAATGCCGACCTGTCGCGAATGTCCGGCATGGATTTCGACAAGGCATACATGAACCACAATGTGCTAGTGCATGCGTTGGGCGTATTGCAGGCGGGTGGACAAGCGCAAAGCGGCACGGACAAGGACATCCGTATTTTTGCGATACAAACCTTGCCGGTCCTGTCATGGCATCTGCAAATGGGCAACGACCTCTATGAAAAGCTAGGGGCGAGCTTGCCGTTCGAGGCATTCAAAGATGGCATGGGCGAAATCCTGCTGTCGAAATTGGCCCTGCAAAAATCATCCGACGTAGAGGTACAACAGTTCGCCCAGCGCATGATCAACGATCACACCGCCGCGAACAACCAGATACTGGCACTGGCCGAGGCAAAGAACTTCGCGCTGCAGCGTGAAATATCGCCGGGTCAATTGCGTGACTATCTACGTCTGTCACGACTGGTCGGCAATGAGTTTGATCGTGGCTACATGCGCCGCAATGTCGATGTCCACGCCAAGGATACGCAGCTTTTCGAGCAGGCGGCCGCGAGCGAGCCGGATGCGGACATCAAGGCATTTGCCGCTGCGAACCTGCCTGTACTGTCGGCACATCTGGCATCCGCCAGGCAGATCGATTCACGGCTTAACTCAGCAGCGCCGTAAGCGTTAAAGCTTGCAGCGTTGATGTGATGCAGCGGCTGCTCGCAGAGGACGCGGAGAGCCGCCTTTAGTCACATCAAAACGCCGGGCGCCGTTCCTGGCCTCCTCAGTGGAGGCGCTCCGTGATTCCCTCCGCCTGATCGGACGAAATGTTCCATCGCGTTCACCTCGCATGAGCGTCAGGAAAAACCATGGCCGCCATGAAAGACATGCCATGCCGTGCAGAATGGATGAGAGACAGGCATCCTGCGCGGCATGGTCGAGGCGTGCGATGCGAACGGTGCGTGCACTTCTTACCGACGTGCCGAGTGATTTCTACAATGCGCGCATCGAGGCCGAGAGCCGAAATGCGATCAGTGCAGTACGGGGCCGCTGGCAGGTATCATTTTTTCCGGGGCGAGAAACATTCTTTCGATCGATTCATCGAGCGGCAATTTCATTTCCGGTACGTGACTAACCGGGCTCACGCCTTTAACACGCATGCCTTGCTCATACACCATGCGTCCGCCAAACCAGCCGGAAATCAATACGCCGGCCGCCGCGATCGCCGAGAGCACCAGCGATCCGCCTTGATGATCTTGTTTGTTTTTTCGTGCTGCCAGATTGGCTGCAGTCAGCGTAAGTGCGCTGGCGTTCAACACGGCATGCAGGTTGGCGGTACGCTTCACGTCGGTGCGCGTTGGAATGGTGAGGTAATCCATGATTCCCGCGGTCGCGGCTGCAAGACCGCCTGCCAATCCCCCCACCAGACTGTAGTAGGCGGCATTTGAATAAGACTCTTTTCCGGTGGAACGATGCATTGCGTCCAGAATGAAGCCGAAAGGAATCAGGGCCGCCGGTGCAACGATCAATATCGGATGCAGCGGGTGGCCGGCAAGGGTGGATTTTGGCATGGCACGCTCCTTCAGTGTAAATCCTTATAGTTGTCATTTCGGGGGCTAAGGTTCCCGCGCTTATACCCACTCGGGGCAACATCCGAATTTGCGAGCGCGTAATTTTTTGCCGGAATATGTCATTGATGAGGGGCGTGCAGCGACGATGCGGCGCTTCGAAGACCAAGCGTGCTATACGAAAAACGGCATGGAACCGTCAGCCCGGTCTGTACGTGTTTACTCTCTTTTTTCAACCTTTGAGATGAGTATTACTATGAACGTCCGTTGAGTTGCACTGATTTTCGGCATCAATCTATCTGCTGGCCGGTATGGCTGGTTTTGTGCCGCCATTACTGCGCGCTACGGCAGCGGATGCACCGCCGCTTGCTGTGAATGCATTCCAGGGATACCTGCTGGGATTGTTTCCAGTGCGCCCATTGCCCACCTTGGTGCACTTGCTTATCGGGGTGTGGGGATTAAGCGCAACACGAGCGCACGGCGTCTCGCTGATCTATGCACGCTCACTGGCCATCATGTACGGTGCGCTTGCTGTCATGGGCTTGATCCCCGCATTGAATACCGTATTCGGATTGGTGCCGTTGCATGGACATGACATCTGGCTGCATGTCGGTACTGCGTTGATCGCCGTGTATTTCGGATTTGCCACCAAGCCCATCGTATTCGGGATTGCGGCGACGAAAGAATTCGTCCGGCGGTTATACGCGGTCCAGGATCGTCGGAGAAATCATCTCGGAAAGGGCTGCTTAGTCTGAATACTGACTGGGCGATGCTCAAGTAAATCGGAAGCTCCATGGGTCCACGTCGGCACACGTTTCGCTTGCTGATTTATTGCACCATGTCAGTGTTTCGTGCAATGAAAAGGAAGGATGGCCATGGAAGGGATCAAAGCGAGGATTCAGGGTGAAGGCATCGAAAGCTCTGTGGAGTTTTCCGTCGAAGAAGTCGTCGCCCAGCACCGCGGCAAGTCGTGGGCAGAGTTGAGTGATACCGAGCGTGACGCGTTGCTGAAAGATTATGCGCTTGCGCTTTTTATACGCCAGAACGGCGTGCGGGGTGACTTGCGTGTCAGTCTTGATCGCGGCACATTCTCAAATGTGCATGACCGGAGCATGTGATGTCGCGTCCAGTGTGCCCATGCACACCTATGCGCTTGTGGCAGCGTGATACGTTTGCATCGGCTTGCTGACACAGCAGCAGGCACGAACCTGCTGCTGTCTTATATCGCTGTATTTACTTTATTCGCACTCCGCAACGATCACCTTGCACTTCGCACTGCCGCAGGTATCTTTTGCCTTGGCGATAGCGGTTTCTTTTGTCGCGCCGAAGCCATAGCCAGAATCACTCTTCGACGAGACATAGGCGCCGCAAGTCTTGAACCAGCCCACCACTTCACACTTGTTACCTTGTTCCCTGCAGAATTTCATGGCCGCACCTTTGGCTTCGGACTCATTGTCGTAGCCCGTCGCAACACCGAAACCCGGATCGGTATCACCAACCTGGTCATCGACCGCAATAGCGCCAATGGCGAATGCACTCGATGCGCTGATTAATAAAGTTGCCGCCATGACGATTGCGGTAAGTTTTTTCATGTGTCCGTCCCTTTTTAGTTATTGAGCTGGTAAATCGCGGCAGGCCAATACCGCTTACTCATATTAATGCATATTGGAAATATTTATTCGACAATACTTGTGTCACATTTGAATATGCCCACTATGCCTCTCCGCATTCGGAAGGACGCCATTCCACGATGTCATTGAACGGGCACACGATCGGTGTACCTGCACTGGTGTAATAGAAACACCAGTTGGATACGCTCCATCGCATTTCGCGCTCCTGGCACTTTGTCGTGACAATGCAAAGTTCGCCATCTTTCAGGCGTGACAGCGCGCTCTCTGCTCTCATCGTGCTTCCTTTCGTTTGCTGTGCCAGTCGCCGCATGTGCCGAGCATCATCGCCGTGCGCAGCTTTCCCTTGAATTTGATCTCGATGAATTATACTGTATAAAAACACAGTATTCGGTAGAGGCCATCATGGAACCGGAATTGGCGAAATTTACAGCAGTCGAGTTGCGTCTTCGCGAGGTCGTACGGTCAATCGTAAGACGACGTGCGGCGCGTGGCATGCCGCTGAGCTGGCGCCTGATGTTCGAGATCGAAGACGAAGCGATGCAGCTGTTGAACAGCGATCCCGAACTCGACGGGCACTACCTTCGTATGATGGCCGCGCCATCGGCGCCATCCGAACAGCGCACGGATCAGCCGGTCGGACTGGCAGACTCGCCAGCGATGCACATCGCCCTGTGGATGATTCAGGAAGCGTATTGGCAGGCGCAGTAAGCAATGAATATCGGCAAACATTCTTGCTTACCGCAATGGCATGGTCCTTGCGAAGTCTTGAAGACTTCGTTTGGATTCTTCATGGAGGAAATATGAGAAAACGTTTGTCGATGACACTCTGGTTTGCGCTGATGGCGGCAGCAGGCGTCGCCTCTGCGCAATCGGCGACCACCGGCACCTCGGGGGTAAGTTCCCGGACCATGGGCAGTGGCAGTTCGGTCGAACCGAATACGCCGCCCACATCCGGCGCAACGGCGTCGCGTGGTTCTGCGGGAAGCTCCGCGTCCGGGGCGGATACCGATTGTCCCCCAGGCGCATCGGGTCCATCTAAAACTTCTTCAGACGCAAGCGGTGCGGCGCCATCGCACAGCGGAACAACAGGGCCAAGTGCGTCGAGCGGCCGCGCGGCCAATGTTGAATGCGGAACTTCAGCGTCGAGCGGCGCCAGTGGATCAACCAGCAGTAAAGGCAGCAGTAGCGCAGGCATGGGCACTTATACGAGTCCTACGTCGCCCGGTGTCGGCACCATGGGAAGTGGCTCCAGTGGATCGCCCAGCGGTCCGGGTCCCGGACCGACCAACGGTATCGGACGATAGGCAGGGCTGCTGCTTGCTGCTAATCGCCGCAATGCGCGGCAACAGTGCGGACCGCCGGGTTGGCTTTCCATGCATAACGCGGCCCGGTTCCGTGGTGCGCATCGAATTTTTTACCTATGTATGAATGAGGAAAACATGGACGCAACCTGGATTGTTTCAGCAAATGCAAGCCGCGCACGGTTTTTTTCCCAAGCGAATTTGTCAGCGCCTCTGGAAGAATTCGATGACATGATCAATGAGGCGGCGCGCCTGCGCCGTCTGGAAACCGAGTCGGACAAGGTCGGTCCGACTTCCGCGGGAAAGAGCAGGCATAACGTTGGTGCGCCGACACCGAACAAGACCTACGAACCGGCCCAGACACCCGACGCGCATCAGGCGGAATTATTCGGCCGGGACATCGCCGCTTTTCTTCTGCGTGCACATCAGGAAGGTCGTTTCGAGCGGCTTTGCCTGGTGGTGTCACCGCAGTTTCTCGGCATGTTGCGCGAGTTACTGGATCCGTCGCTGAAAGCTGTCGTGGATCTGGAGCTCAACAAGGACTACACGCATTTCGGACCTGAACAATTGCGTGAACAGATCCAGACGCACAAGATGAATGGGTAACGGCTGTGGGCTTGTCATGCGAGGACCGGTCGCACCGAGTGGTGCGTGAAGGGCATTGCGTCGCACGGGAGCGTGTCATCTGTGAGTTGCCAGACGAGCGTGTGCCGGAAATGAAAAAAGGCCGGATGGGCATCCGGCCTTTTTTGCTTTACGACTGACTTCAGCACAATTGCACCGACGTCTTCTGTATCTGGTTGCGGGGACAGGATTTGAACCTGTGACCTTCGGGTTATGAGCCCGACGAGCTGCCAGACTGCTCCACCCCGCGTCTGAGGGATCGCAGTGTACAGATGATCTCGCCGCAAAGCAAGTGCAAGTGCAATTAATTCAAAGCGATTGCACTATCTTTTTTAGTAACGACGACGTTGCGGACCGGGCGAGCTCGAGCCGCGGTTTTCGATATGACGGAACGTGATGCGTCCCTTGCTAAGGTCATACGGAGAAAGTTCCAGCGATACCTTGTCGCCTGCCAGGATGCGGATATGGTTCTTGCGCATTTTTCCCGACGTGTAAGCAATCAACTGATGTCCGTTTTCCAGATCAACGCGAAAGCGCGAATCCGGGAGCACTTCTGTAACACAACCGTTCATTTCAATAAGTTCTTCTTTGGCCATGAGGCTTCCTATAAAGGTGCTGCGTTTGCCCGCCTTGTCGGCGGCACGCTGCGTTGGCGGCCCTCCTGGAGTGCGACCGCTGAATAAGAGGGCGGCCTGCGAGCAGGACGCTGCGATGTTGCTTTCCTCTCAAGGCCGATGCGCAGGCTGGATGAAAGCGGTGGAAGGATGCAGTGTTTGCACGCATTCGCATGCCGCCACCACAGACGTTAAAGCTGTCGGCACACTTGAGTTTCTTGCGTGTGCAGCCGGGACGTTGTGAGATTCCGGGGTTGAATGCCAACCCGGTAAAGAGGACGACCTGACCAGTAGAGTCCGACATTGTACCGCATAAGCGAGCCGCAGAGCTTGGAAGAGGAAAAGAACCGGTGTTGCGGGGTTGCGCGACAGGGCCGGAACGCTGTCATGCAATACACCGCCAAGCCGCTTACATGGCGTAACCAAGTGCAACAATTGTTCTGAAGCAGGGGTACGCGGCCTATATTTATTTAACCTCATCTCATGGCAGAACGTCAACTCCGACCGGAGACTGCCCGGTTATCCTGCGACCAGGCACGGCCGCAGGCCTTCAATGTAAGTATTGTGCGACTCACATTGCGCTACACACCAAGGAGAACAAGCATGAAAAGCACGCTGAATAAATATTCCCTGATTACCGGCATTCTCGCTTCCGGCCTGATGACGGCCTGCGGCGGCGGTGGAACGGCTGACCCGACTACCACCAACGGCACGGTAAAGGTGTCTCTGACCGATGCGCCTGCCTGCGGCTACGATGCGGTCAACGTGACCGTCAGCAAGGTGCGCATCCACCAGAGTTCGGGGGCGGAAGAGGGCGAGGGCGGCTGGACCGATATCACGCTCAACCCTGCCAGAAAAATCAATTTGCTCAACCTGACGAATGGCGTGCTGGACGAACTCGGCCAGGTGTCGTTGCCCGCCGGCCGCTACACGCAGATACGACTGGTGTTGGAAGGAAACAGCGGTAATACGATTTCCAATTCCATCGTCCTGTCCGGCACAACAACCGAAGTCGCACTGGATACGCCAAGCGCGGTTCGCAGCGGCATCAAGCTCATCAATAACATTGACGTCGCGTCGGATCAGCAGACCAATCTTGTACTCGATTTCGATGCGTGCAAATCGGTCGTTATGAAAGGTAATGGTGGCTACGCGCTCAAGCCGGTGATCAAGATCGTGCCGGCAGCCCTGAACGGCATCGAAGGTTATATCAACAAAACTTCGCTGAGCACCAATGCGATGGTCACCGCGCAGCAAAATGGCGTCATCATCGGCGCAACAGCGCCCGACCCGCAAACCGGCCGCTTCCTGCTCTCTCGCCTGGCGCCCGGTGATTACGATGTCGTCATCACGGCGGATGACCGCGCAACGACGGTAGTCGGCAAGGTACCTGTGGCGACATCCACTAGCACAGTCGCCGTCAGCACAAGCGGCACACCGATTGACCTGCAAACGGTCGCCAGTTCGTCACGCACCATCAGCGGCACGGTGACGCTCAATCCGGTTAGTACCTCAGGTGAAGTCCCCTACCTCGCAGCCAAACAGAGCTTCGCCGCTGGTCCGACGGTTACAGTGAAATATCGCGGCGCGGAGGTGCCGAGCGGCGTGTATGCGTTGGACAAACTGCCGTCGGTTGCGCCGCTGTACGGGCAGTACAGCACGACGCTGCCCATCAGTTTTGCAGCGCAGGCGACAACGGTCCCGGGCACCGGAAAGTATGCGTTGGAAGCAAGCGCTGCAGGTTATCAGTCGCAGTCCGCAACGCTGGACATTTCGGCCGGTAATGCGAGTAAGGACTTTGCCTTGACGAAGTAATCGATCAGCGAACGGCATTGCTGACAAACGGGGCGGTCCTATGATAGGGGCGCCCCGTTGGCCTGGAGGAAACAGTGCAACGCGCCTCACGTTGAATTGTGTCCGCTAGAGCGCCTCGGGTTGACCTGGTGCAGCCAGGTTCAAGCTTTTCTAGTCCTCTGCCCCTCTACTCGTTTAAGGCTCGCAGGGGCATGCTGTCAAACTTCACGCCGGACCATCCGGTCTTCATGAAATTGCGAATATTCTGATGGTCGCTGCCATCGGGATTCTTCAGCACGTCCTCTCGGTAGTACGCGCCAAAGCACGCCAACGTCTGCACTTTCGTCAATTGATTCAGCATGGCAAAGGCCAACAGCTTGCATGAACCATTGTTTTGGCCGGCTTCGTTCTTCACCTCGCCATTCGTAAATGATGCTGGCGTGAACGCATAGGCGGCGCCAATGGTGGCCATCGTGTCGTCAAACGTCACGGTATCCGGTGTATCGCTTAATTTCTTGAGGAAAGCATCAATATTCATGATTTGCAAGTCTGCAGTGTTTGATCTGGATGGAAGGCATCTGACAAGGGAGTGATAAAGTATACGTGTGTCACAACAAGTCAGCAGGGCGGCAGGATCGGCGGTATGTCGGTATCGAGTTCCGTTTCCTACTGTTCATGCAAGGTTCTCTTGGCTGTAGAAGAACAAGTGCGGTGCGGAATGATCAAACCGTTTTTCCCCAAGTTAGGCGATAATTCGCGCCCGGCTCTAAGTCGCAGCGTGACTGAAAACTCAAAGTCACGGCATATCAGTTACTTTTTTGAAGGCAATTACATTGGTCACATCTAGAAGCAAGCGCTGGAATGGCAACTTTGACACTCTTCCAGTCGACTATTTGAAGGGCGTCATGGCGAAAATGGCCGACTACGGCGAGCGCGTTCAGTTTTCCCTGATCAGCGGCGGCCCCGAGCCGAGCTATCAGGTGACGAATGAACTTGGCAAGAACATGGCCTTCGACAGGAATCATCACCTGTTCCGACCGGAGGGCGAAGAATTCGTCGGCGTCAATGCAACCGCAGCTTTCACGATGGACCAGGTGAAATCGGCGATTGCAGGTGTTCGCACTGTTTCCGGCTCGGCTTCGCGCGCACCGCGTGTTGCCCGTGCAGGAACCACTGGAACGCGCACCAGCGCGGCCAAGCTGGATGAACAGTTCGCGACCCAACGTTACGAATACTTCCGCAACAATCGGCAGGCATTGCCACCGAGAATTTCCGAACACTCCAGCGAGATCACCGAGTTGATGAAGCAGGGGAAATCGGTAGAAGACGCGTTCGGCGAAGTGGTGAAGAAGTATTTCTGAAGGCAAGCATCATCAGCATCGAGCGGAACGCCCTGCGCTGTTCCGCTCTGTACTTCAACTGGCGGTTGAATCGATGTCCGCCAGCGATTCGCGCCCGCGCTGCGTGATGTCGAATCCGGCATCCGGGCTGCGCGGGGCGATGTGCCCCTTTCTGTTCAGGAAGGTGCCAACATCGGCATCAAGTGCTGCCAACGGATCGTTAGCGATGGCACGCAGCCCGTCGATGCAGCGTTTCACAAACAAGGTCTGCTGACCTTTATCGGTCAGCGCAAAGCCTTCTCTCCCATTTGTGATGTACTTGAGGCCGGCCAGGCGCTTGGCATTGCGCGCGACGCACGCGCTCGGCCGTTCATGTCGTTTTGCGCGGCTGATTTGTAACAGCGCGTCGAATTCATCCTTGGTCAAACGGTCGTCCACGTCGGTTTCCTGTATGAGAGTGTGTGTAATTCCGGGGCGATGATGCGCCTGGCGGTGTGTTGATTTTTATACTTCCTGCAGACGCTGTAGCCGTTCTTGTTCCTCTTTGAGCGCAAGCGTTATTTCCCGCATGACGGCACCGACGTCCGCAGGCCGGTCATCAATAGCGACGCGTCCGGTCAGCGTTGTTTCGGGACGCAGCAGGCCCGCACCGTATAGCGTCCAGATTTCTTTGCCGTATTGCGTGTCGGTGAGCTGTGGCGCGAAGTGGCTGAAAAAGGTGGTCAGATTGGCGACGTCACGCTCAAGCATTGCCCCGGCTTCGGTGTTGCCGGCGGCATCAATGGCTTGCGGCAGGTCGATGATGACAGGTCCGTCGGCATCGACCAGGATGTTGTATTCCGAAAGGTCGCCGTGGATTACCCCGGCGCATAGCATGAGGACCACCTCATGCAGCAACCGCGCATGAAAATCGAGCGCCTGCGCTTCCGTCAGCGCTACATCATTGAGGCGCGGCGCGACATGACCATCCGCATCCGTCACCAAGTCCATTAACAAGACGCCTTCGAAGCAGATGTGCGGCTTGGGTACGCGCACGCCTGCGGCAGCGAGGCGGTAAAGCGCATCGACTTCAGCGTTCTGCCATACCTCTTCCTGCATCTTGCGTCCGTAGCGTGTGCCTTTCTCCATTGCACGGGCCTGCCGGCTGTTGCGCACCTTGCGGCCTTCCTGGTACGACGCGGCCTGGCGAAAGCTGCGCTGGCTGGCCTCCTTGTAGACTTTTGCACAACGGACCTCGTCACCGCAACGCACGACGTACACGGTCGCCTCCTTGCCGCTCATGAGCTGGCGGATCACCGCATCGACCAGTCCCTCTTCAACGAGAGGCTGGATTCTTTTCGGAGTTTTCATCGGGCGGCGGGATTCAAATTAAGGGTGCAGGGCGATCAGCATCAGGTCGCTCCATGTCGTGAGGGTAACGGAGTGTATCAAGAATGCCCTCTGTTCCGGCGGATACGGTCGTTCGTGCAATCGAAACAATCGTTCCAACGTGGAACGCAAGCCTATAATGCATTGAGTAAGGATTTTCGTCTAATCACTGGGAGCGACATCATGAGCAAGAGCCACGACACCAAAAAAGCCGCAAAGAAAGAACCCGCCAAGACACCGAAGGAAAAAAAGGAAGCCAAGAAGGTCAAGAAGGAAGCAATGAAGCGTCAGTAATCTGTTGATCCGGTAGATCCGGCAGCGGCGTCAGTACGGATGTCGCTACCGGGCGTCGATCATTTTTTACGCTTGCCTGAATGTTTTGGCGGCGTATGGGGACGTGACTTGTTCTTTTGCTGAAAGATTGTTTTCGCATCCTCTACTGCGCGTTCCTGTGTCCGCATTTCCGGCAGGTCATCGTGCAAAGTAAAAAAGTCTGCCGCTTGCGCGCGCATGACATGCTTGATCGCATCCTCGTCGCTCATCTCAAACATTTCAGTCATGAGCGTGGTCACTTCGTCCAGGTATTCTTCATAGGTCATGGGCATGGCGGTGGGCGTGGTATTAAATGGATTACGCGCAGTATATAGGGCTTGCCGTCTGAAACGTCATTTGCCGGGACACACATTACTGTTCATCCGGCGTGACGATGCATAGCCAATGCCAATGAACAAAACCAATCGGGAAAATGTACATAGCGCATAGGTAGATTTACACGTTGCCATGACGACGCAACCGAAATCGACTCATTCATTAACTCGTTACCCGACGAGCGGAGACTTATAGTGCGCAGGATACCCCTCCAATCTGCTTGGCGCGGACATTGCTAAAGCTTCATTCCACCTTATCAATGGAAGGAGCAAACCCGTGAATGCAAAGCTTACTGCCATCGCGGCATCACTTGCGTTCGCCTGCTCGGCGGGCGCTTACGCGCAATCCTCTTCCTCCAGTTCAGGCTCGTCCGGGCAGGCTTCACAGTCGCAACAATCATCGGGCGCGAGCGGAGGGCAACAATCCCCGAAACAGCAAATCGATGAGCAGCACAAAGCTGCTTTAGAGAAATGCAATGGCATGAAAGAAAATGCCAAGGATATCTGCAAGGCAGAAGCGGACGGACAAAAGAAGGTGGCCGAGGCACAGGCCAAGGTCACGGAGCGCGATACGCCAAAGACCCGTCTTGAACTTGACGAGGCCAAAGCTGACGCACAGTACAAAGTGGCAAAGGAGCAATGCGACGATCAGGTAGGCGATGCCAAAAAGGCATGCAACCAGCAGGCCAAAGCCGCGCGTGACAGCGCAATGGCACAAGCAAAGATGCAGTCGCAGACCTCGGGCGCGAGCAGCGGCAGCAGTTCTTCTTCCTCTAGTGGCGGCAGCAGCGCCAGCGGCAGTTCGGCAGGGCAGGGCGCTCCGACCAGCAGTTCCTCCAGTGCGGCGACGCCTTCCGGCGGAGCCGTGTCCAGCAGCACACCTGCCTGGCAGACGGGCAGTGGCACATCGAGCGATTCTTCTGGCGGGCAAACGCCATCTACAAGCAGCGGCGCCGCCGGTGGCAGTTCGTCCGGCACAGCGTCCCCCGGAACATCCACATCGCCCAGTCCGGAACAGCCTAAATAGTCCCAGCCTGAAGCTGGAATAATTACCGGTAGTACTCTGCTTTCATAGCCCGCGGTAGTTTCACTTGCCGCGGGCTTTTTGTATTGGCGGTTCCGTAACGAGCCGTTCGCCCCAATTGGATTGGCGATACGGGGCAGCGCATCAAAAAGAATTTAATAGACCATCCATATGGATGGGAACTGGATGGTATTCGGCTGGTCCTATCTTGCATGGAGGACGATATGGCACGAGAACTCATCACGCAGGACAGTCGGACAAAAATCGGCGATACCGAAAAAATCACCATTAACCTCGGTCCGGTCGATCTCGGCCAGATCGATCTGCTCGTGCAGGAAGGTTTCTATTCCAATCGCACCGACCTGATTCGGACCGCCATCCGCAATCAGTTGCAAACACACGGCGACGTTATCCGGCAGACGGTGGCACGCAAGAGCCTCGTTCTCGGTTTGCAACATTACTCCCGTGCCGATCTGGAGGCCGTGCGGGATGCAGGACAGTCATTGCAGATACAAGTCTTGGGGCTGGCCAGCATCGGCGCGGATGTGACGCCCGAGCTGGCGCTAGCCACCATCGACTCTGTCACCGTGCTGGGTGCCTTGCACGCCAGCGCAGCCGTCAAGGCCGCATTGGCCGGACGGATTCATTAACTACCTTGGAAAGAATGCCATGAATATCCATGAAGGCTTTCTCGCGCAAATGCGCGAAGCCACCCAATTGCTGCAAACGGAAGGGCCCATGGCCGCCACTGCCGCTATCCAGCGCGCGTTGCACGGTGCCGGCGCAGAACACACAGCGGCACCCCAGTCCGACTGGGCAAAGTCCCTGCCCAAACAACCAGAAATGCAGGACATCAATCCGCCCCATGCTTCCGACGCGGCTGCGGACCTGAAACCGGGAGCCGGGCTGGCGGCACGTCTGCGCGAGCTTGCGCGCAGCAAGTGGGCTGGTGCATCGGCGCGGCAACATGTCGAAGATGCCGACGCCCACGAGGTGGTGGATCTTGCCGGCAAAGGGCAATTTCTTTCCGCGTCGTGTACCAATGCTGCCGGCACGCGTGCCTATAAACTGTATATCCCCAGCGGCTACCAAGGCGAACCTCTGCCGCTCATCGTCATGCTGCACGGTTGCACGCAGAATCCGGACGACTTTGCGACCGGTACTGGCATGAACGCCGCTGCAGAGGAAAACAACTGCTTTGTCGCGTATCCGGCGCAAGCACAATCGGCAAACGGATCGCATTGCTGGAACTGGTTCAAGCCGGAAGACCAGCGGCGCGACCAAGGTGAACCGTCGATCATTGCCGACATCACGCGCGAGATTGCACGCAACTACAAGATCGATCCTCGCCGCATCTATGTCGCTGGGCTATCCGCCGGGGGGGCGATGGCGGCAGTCATGGGCGCAAGCTATCCCGAGCTGTTTGCCGCTGTCGGCATTCACTCTGGATTGCCGTATGCCGTTGCACATGACATGCCATCCGCATTTGCTGCGATGAAGAGGAGCAAGGCAAAGGGCGCAACGCGCAGTGCCGCCACCGCCAGCGGGCCGACGCCTTTCCGGAATAACATGCCGGTCATCGTATTCCATGGCGACCGCGATGCCACCGTCCATCCGGCCAACGGCGATCAGGTACTGGCGCAATGCCTGTCTTCAGCTGGGCAGGGGGCAGATGTGAAAGTGGAAAAAGGGGCCGAGCCCAACGGGCGTGCTTATACCAAATCGCTTCACCACGACGCGCAGGGAAAGCGGATTGCCGAGAAATGGGTGGTGCACGGCGCAGGGCACGCGTGGTCGGGCGGGAGCAGCAAGGGGTCTTACACTGATCCGCGCGGGCCGAATGCCGCGCAGGAAATGCTGCGCTTCTTTCTTACGCATGAACGCGGTGCAGTGTAATAAGGCATACTTGCGCGCGTAGGCAAGACAGGGAAGGTCGACACGCGGAGCCGATGTGCGACCTTCCTTCATTTCAGAGTTCGTACGGACGAACGTCCACTGGCTGTCCATCCATGTCGAACTTCATCGCAAGAGAAAGTGCTTTCACACCGATCGACATCAAGGCATCGTATGCATCGTCGGCTTCGATCTGCAGGTCGCGCACCACGCCGATCGGCTTGTCGGACGAAGCGACCAGCGCGCCGTCTGTCGCCGCATACAGATTGACCCGCAGGACGACTTCTCCGTCTACATCGGCTGGGCCAATGATCGCGGTGGTGTTTTGCGGCTGGGTATTGTGCTCATGCAAGTCCTGATGCAGTTCGGACAGCATTTGCAGCATGTAGTATTCCGCGACGCCGCGCTCTGTCCCGCCATGGAACAGATCCTGGTAGAGGAAGTCGATTTCGACAGTTCTGCCGTCAGTCGCGAGACAGCGCTTTACCAGCGGCGCATTCTGTTTCGCCCATTGCTGAAACCGCTCTGCGCGCTTTTCGAAATAACGGTCTGCTGCCGACTCTTTTTCTGGCACGCGGTAAAACGCATCATCGACTGATTTAAGCGCGAACCCCAACAGGAAGCGCAGTTCGACCGACTGGTCATCCGGCTCAAAATGGTTTTCCGGCCAACCACTCATGCTGCGACCGATTGCCGGCGCTGCTGTAGCTTTCTTGCGCGTCATCGAATCATAGGCTTCACGCACCATTTCATTCAGGTGGCTGTAAGTGATCCCGCTGATTTCATCGAGATGGTAGGCATGGCTGACCAGCACCACCGTAGAATCCGGGCTTTCCAGTTCCGCCTCCTTGAAGCTTTTGCTCAGCAAGTCGTAGGCTTCTTCATCCTGAAAACATTGCATCAGGTCGAGACCGCCACTGGTATGCGCGAACAGCGGGATTACAAAGGCATTCACTTCAACATCGTGTCCGTTGCGACCGTCTTCGCGCCGCAATACGATCACCTCCGACGCTTCTTCAACGCTCGCCTTCAATAATTGAAAGGCCTCGCTGTCTTCGTCCAGCGCACGTTCGATGGCGTCATACAGCATCTCGTCCTTATTTTGCTGAAGGCCTTTCTTGATGATCCGTTGAAAATCATGCTTCTTTTGTTTCAAAGCATCGGTCTTCAGCGCCTTCTCATCCGAGCTTGCGAGCTCGATCGCGAGCTCGACCAGCTCCTGAGTCAATGCCTCGTCGTGGTCTTCCGGCGTGATGGCTGTTTTCCGCGCAGTGGGTCGCTTGCTTTTTTGCATGATTGTCTTCACTCAATGAATATTTTTTCCTGTTGCAGAAGTGCTGCACGACAGGTACGTTTCGCTTGCCTGGTGTACGCTACCGTATGAACAGCGAAAATCTTATCTGGCTCAGTGGCCCGTTCAGCGTCACCGACTCATCGGGGCGCACCTGGGACCTCCATGGTATCCGTATCTTTGACGAAGGCTACGGAATTATCGACGTCTACGTCGATTTCGTTTCATCGATGGACGATGAGCCGCTCTATGAGGATGCACATCTTGTGGGCCAAATTCTGGCGCGATTGCGTGCCATGGGCTATGTCGGCCCGGATTTTTGCCATGGCGATCCCGGCATGCAGGACGACAAGCTGATTGTGCTGGAAGCACCGGAAGAATTCAGCCGGTTTGCAGCCAGCAAGGGCTGGAAGAATCTTGCCGACGCCTATGCGGACGAACCCGAAGAGGCATCTGGCGACGTGATAACCGACCAAGCCTCGCACGCCGTATTCTCGGCGCTGATGCGAAAACTGAGCGCCAACTGAGCGTTCTTAGCGACCGTGCCGCGGTGTTTCACATCATTTATTCCGCCAGGGGGCGGAGCTGCCGGTCAATGAGCGCATAATTGCGCCTCGCACGCGGGACTCGTCGCTTTGTATCGAATCCGCTGTTCTCCTCACTTCTTACTTTTGAACTCCCATGCTGGTCATTACTATTAAACAAGGCAAGGAAAAGAGCCTGCTCGATCGGCAGCCTTGGATTTACGCATCCGCTGTTGAGCGGGTCGACGGCAAACCGCATGAGCGCAATAAAGCCGGCGCGACCGCATTGGTGCAATCTTCCTCGGCGCAATTCCTGGCACGCGCGGCCTACAATCCGCATTCGCAAATCCGCGCCCGAGTATGGACCTTCGACGAAAACGAGCCGGTCGACCATGCTCTGATCAAGCGTCGTGTGAAGGTCGCGGTTGCTGCTCGTGGCGGCGCAGGCAAAAAAGGCGCTCCCGGCAATTCGATCGCACTCATATTGGGCGAAGAAGACGGGCTGCCTGGATTGCTGGTCGATTGGTTCGGCGGCCCCAAAGGCTATCTGGTCTGCCAGTTCCAGGCTGCCGGTGTCGATGCATGGAAGGTGCCGATTGTGCAAAGCCTGGTTGCGGAAACGGGATGCGCCAACGTCTATGAACGTTCCGACGAACTGGTGCGCAAAGGCGAAGGATTGCCGGTGGTCTCCGGCGCACTGGCCGGTGATGAACCGCCGGACGAGATTCAGATCACCGAAAACGGCGTTCGCTTTTCGCTGGATATCAAAACCGGAAACAAGACCAAATTCCGGTAATGCTAGCGCAGGGAAAAATCCACCCTGCTTCCGCTGGCACCTTTCGTTTTTTCGTCCGGCACGCTCACCTTGGGCGCTAAAATAAAAATCCGCTCGGCAGCGACTTGCCCGTTTTTCTGCAACCAGTTCTTTACCGACATCGAGCGCTGGTTGCCTAGCGCGATCAGGTCATCTTCATCGATGTCGGCATTGGCGATCATCAGCTTTTCCATTTCCTCCACCGGCAGGTTTTTGGTCAGGCCGACCAAGTTGCGTGGCTTGGGAAATTTTTCGTCGCGATAAGCTCTGGTCAACAGCTCAGTGTATTCGCTGGCACCGACCACGACACTGCCGGGTTCCGGTGATTCGCCGCGTGCCTGCAGGTCCTTCATCTTGACCGAACGTACTTTGCGTTCAATGTAAACGCGCTGGAGGCCCGTACGGTCCGTTTCGGGATCGACGCGGCCAGTAATTTCCAATTTGAGCGCCGGACGGTCGGCCAGCGCCTTGGACAGCGATTTCAATTTGGCTTCACCAGCCGGGGGAATGTTTGAATATCCGGGCGCGATATCCAGTGACGAGAGTTCTTCGCCGCCGCCGAAGAGGGCGCCGATCAGCGCGAACGGCTGCGTGATCGTCTTGGTAATGACGTTGAGGATGACCTTGCCGATCAGGCCGCCGATGGAAAACTGCGGATCGTCCAGCGAGCCGCCGATCGGCAGGTTGACGTCGATGACACCGTTGCGGTCGCGCAGCAGTGCCACGGCAAACTGCACCGGCAGCTTGGTCGCGTTCGGGCTGTCGACTTTGTCGCCGAAGGTGAGCTGATCGAGAATCAGCCTGTTTTGCGCGGACAGCACGCGCTTGTCCACGCGGTAGGCGACTTCAAACGAGAGCTTGCCCTTCTCGATGCCATAGCCAACATATCTACCGGAGTAGGCGGACAGCGGCGCAAGTTCCATGCCGCGCACCTCGGCTTTGAGGTCGAGCAGCAGGTCGCCTCTGAGCGGGTTGATTCGGCCAGTAATGGATAGCGGGGCGCTGTTGACTTCGCCGTGCAGATCGAGCGCGGCGCTGCTCGCGGCATTGGACGAAAGTTCCGACACGATGCCGCCGAAATTAGCGAGCGTAGCGCTGTAGTTAGGCTTGATGAAATTGTCAGTGAAGCGTACTCGGCCGCCTTGCAGTGTCAGCTTGCCTATTGAGATTGGTGGCGTCTTGGCTGCCTGGGGCGTCTCCTTTTCAACGGCAATCGTCGACTTGGCAGCCGAAGCGGGAGCCTTGTCGTCGGTCAAGCTTTTGTCGCTGTCGGACGCATCGCGCCGGATGTCCTGCAGGTTGATGCGTCCGTTCGGATCGATGATGACGCGTGCAAAGAAGTCCGACAAGGCGACCTGATTCACTTTCAGCGCAAACGGGTCCAGACGCATGTCGATGCCGCCGAAGAACAGTGATTTCCAGCGCAGGAAATCCGTATTGCTGAGCTTGTCGACGGTTGCGAAATTGCCCAATGTCATGTCACCGGTGAAGCCGCCTTTCAAACCACTGCCATCCGCAAGCGTTAAGCGAAGCTTGCCGTTTCCGGTGAGTGCTGCGCGCGTCAGCCGCAGGTTGAGCTGGTCGGCGATATAGGGCTGCAGCGGTAGTACATCGACCTCTTTCGCATTCACGGTCAGATCGGTCTCGAACGGAGCAAGCGCCAGATTGCCCGTCACGGCCAACATGCCGCTCTTGTTGACAACAGCTTTCAGCTCCACGCTTGCCGGCGTAGACGAAACCGTAGAAAGTCCCTGCATCGACAGGCTGAGCGGCGCGACCAAGGTCGTTGCCTCGGTGGCGTGGCTGCGGTCCTCAAAGCGCGCGGACCAGTTCTGGATGGCGATCTTGTCGATGCTGATGGCGTAGGGTTTCTCGGTGCCTGGAGCAGCGGCCGATCCAAGAGCAGGCGGCTGTTCAAGTGGCGCTCCCGGCTTGTTCTGGCGCATTAACAGGTTGGCACTGCCGGAGGCGACTTCAGCGACGGAGATAGCGTGCTTGTTCGTGTCAACGCCAAGTTTATGCAGCGATAGATTCAGTTTTTCCACGCTGGCCTGCATCGGGCGGAGCGCATGTTCGTCCAAGTAACGCAGGTTCGCGTTTCGAATTTCCAGTGCACCAAGTACTAGTATCGGTGTAGCGCCGGTCGTGGTTGAGCCGGCTTTGGTCGCCGGGGCATTTGTCGGCGCGGGCAGTAAATCCGTCAGGCTGAATTTGCCGTTGCGGTCGCGGCCGATATCGGCTTCCAAGCCGTTCAGCAGCAGTTGCGCCACTTCGATGCGATTGCCCAACACGTCGGTGTCGCGCAAGGCGATCGTCATTTCCGGTAGCTTGAGTACCGGCTTACCGTCCAGCGTATTGACTCGCAAGGACTTTAACGTTGCGCCACCATCCAAACGGATTGTCGGTGCAGTGTCCTTCGGCTGTCGGAAGCTCGCGCTCAGTTGCACATCGAGTTTTGCGCCCGACACTTTCATGCGCGGCTTGACCGGCAAATAGTCGATGTAGCGTGCGAGATCGAATTCGCGCAGGCCGAATTCCACCACAGCTTCCCGCGGTTCGGCGAAGGGCCGCGCCTTGCCTTGCACCAGCAGCGGCGTGCCGTTGACGTTCGCGCTCAAGTGCGGTTCGACGAATATTTGCACTTGCGAGGGCAGCGAAGACAAGAAGGGCACACCGAGCTTGATATCACTCACCGTATGTGTCGCCTTGACGGGCTTGTCTTCGAATTCGATGCGTCCTTGTTCGATCTGAATATTGTTAACTGAAAAACGCGCCGGCTGCGGCGACGATGGCTGGTTGCCAATCAAGACGAGGATGTCGTCAACGTTGTAGCGATGCGCCTGGGTGCGCGCCAGATGCACGTAGGGTTTCGTCAACGACGCCTGCTGCACGACTGGTGCCAGGCGCACGATCGACTCGGTGGACAGGTTGACGGTCAGCGTCTCGAAAGACGCAAAGACGGTCTCGGCGTCCGGCTCCATCAGTTTCAGATCCCGGATCGTCATGATTAGCGTGAACGGATTGACTTCAACGGCCCCCACTGTGAGCTTGCGATGCAGTTTTTCGGGAGCCATTTGTACGAGCTGTGATTTGATCACGCCCGGCAAAATCACAAAGCCGAACAAGGTATACAAAAGCAGGACGACGCACGTCGCAATAAGCGAACGCCGGACTGCGCGTTTGCCGAGTAAATTCGGAAGATGTATCGAGAAGAACGGTGACATGGCAAGCGCCGGATAGGTAAGTAGACGTCGTTTGATTTTATCAGTGCCTTGTCAGGTTTACAGCTGAATCAAGGGACGTTCGTTGACAAGGTAGCAGGTGCGGGAAGGAATTCAGGCGGTCGCCCGCAGGAATCCCGTTGCGATGCTAAAATTCGCGCCTTTCATTGAGGGTCGCAGGAATGTTGTTATTTGCACTATGGGCAGTGCTTGTCATGGGAGCGCTCGCCGTTGCGGGCTATTCGCATTACCGTTACCGGGTGCGGCACAACCAGTATTACGAGTGCCTCTATGCGCGTCATCGCGAAGAGGGCGCCACGGCCGCTGCGCGACATCCCGACCGTCCCCGCGTCTTGCCGGCGCTGACACTGGTCATGCTCACGCTGTTAGTGCCGATGTCGCTCGCCGTCTGATTGCGGCCAGCACAATGAAGGCTTACTGAAATGAAAAGCCCTCCGCATGCGGAGGGCTTGGAATTTGGTGCTGGTACTTCTTCCGACCGCCAGCTCCGGTGGATGCAGCCTATTCTTTTGAAAACGAGGTCTCACTCCGAGGGCTGTATGGGTTGGCATATTACCGTGTTTTCCTGACGCAAGTGTTACATTGCGTAACTGCTTAATCTGGCTCAAATAGTCCGATCACAAAGCGGCCAAGCACCGCAACGGCGGTGCGCTAGGCGGGCGAAAGCGTATCTGGTGGCGCACCGCTTTCTTCATTCGGGTTCTTCAAGCCCAACCTTAGCCGCAGCGTGTCGTCGTCGATATTCAGTAACGTAGCAATTGCCCGATAATCATCTGGCAACGCAGGATCGTCCCAACCTTTAGCCGTGTGCCGCGCAAGATCCGTTGCCAGCTTGACGTTCTTCACGCGTGGCCGTTCGCTGTGATCGTCATCCATCAGGTACAAGAGCAGCTCAGGCAATTCCCAGCGCCTGCACAAGGCGGTCTGCAAATCGCTCAGTGCGAATCCCAGCACGGCATGTTGCGCGTCGGCGCTGCGCATCGCGGAATGCGCTGTCTGCAATGCCTGGATCTCCAGCGCCTGCTGGGGCGAAAAGCACCAGACCAGCATCTCCGCAAGGTCGTGCAGCAGGGCGGCAATGGCAATTTCCTCGCTGTTGAGATCGCAACGCCAGGTCGCCCACTCCAGCGCGTAGCGTGCCGCGCGCTGCGCGCGCCGGATCACATGCAGCAAGCCGAGCAAGGCCTGCGGCTGCGGCTTGAGCAAGTCTTCAATGACGTCGAAATGCGCAAAGTGATGAAAGAAAGGTTCCACGCCCAACATCATCACTGCATGTTCGACGGTAGAGAGATCTTGCAGCTGGCGCCTGCCGCGATTGCGTGCGCTGAAGCGCAGCACGCGCACAGTCATCAGAGGATCGTGCAGCACGATGTTGGCAATTTCTCGAACATTGATGCGGTCGATCCGTCCTTGCGCTTCGGTGACGGCATGGACAGTGTGTCGCAGGGTTGGAATTTCCCGCTCGCTCAGGAATTCCGTCCACAGCTCGATACCGGAAAGCGGACTTGTCATGATCGCACCCGTGTGAAACATCCTTGATGAAGTTTTATTGTACTGCGGAGATGAGCGCACTGGAGCATGTGCGCAATGCGACTGCTACGTTGACTGTTTTTCCGCTCCAGCGAAGACGCCAGACGCACCGTCAAATAACCGCCTACGCGCCCCAAAGAAATGGCTTCAGATGCGCCTGTGGAGGCGATTTCAGTGCCGCAGTCACTGCGCCACGTTGACGGTGACCGTTTGACCCGGGCGGATATCCAGCAGCAGGCTGGTCGACGTCAGTTTGGACGGAATGATGGCGCCATCCGCGCTTCGCGCGGTGACGGTGCCGCTCAATTGTTCCTTGACGGGCAAAGCGATCGTAAGCGGCGCCGTGCAAACGCTGCTGTTGTAGTTGCCGCCTACCTGCACGTTGGCTTGCGTTGATGAAGTTACGCTGGCCGTCACGCTGACCTGCGTCCGGCACGACCGGTATCGGGCCACATTCACGAAGGTATCGGTCCATAACCTGCTTGAAAACCCGCTCGCAAAGTTTAGGTGGTCTTGCAGGAATTGCGAAGTGATCGGACTCCATCCGTCCCCATCAATGCCATGCCCGCCGGCGACAAACCAGCCGCCATTATTCACTGCCCTCTGTAACTGCGCGTTCACCGCTGTGAGCTGTTCCGACAGCGTTGGGGCGTGGTCGTTGTCGAAGAACGCGAACTCGTCATTACTGTCGCCGTCGATGACCTTGCGTATCGCACTATGGCTGGCTTCGGCGATCTGCAGGGCTTTTGCGCTGTACGAATGCCAGGGAAAGGCGAACGATTGCGGGCGGGCGCCGAGATTGGATGCGATGACATCCTGGGCGTCGGTGATTTCGACCTTGAGCGTCGCGTCGGATACCAAGGCACCGCTCAAATCGATTGAATGGGTCATTGAGTGGTTGCCGATCTCATGCCCTTTGTTATGGATTCTCTTCCAGAAGTCCCAGTCGGTAAACATCGCGCCCGGGATTATGTAGAACGTTGCGTGCAGGCCGCGATTTTCAAAGATGGTCGCAATCGCACTGCTCGACGGATAGCCATCATCGAAGGTATATGACGCAGCCGCTGTCTTGCCGCCAGCATACTTCGAGACCTGCGGCGCCGTGAAATCGAAACAGCGGTCGATGATGGCGTTGCAATTAGTGGTTGAAGGTGTAGGGATGGGGGCGGGCGCTGGCGTTGGCGCCGGTGTACTGCTTGATGTTGCGTATTCACAGATTTTGTTCGCACCTGGAAGCGGGTCGCCGAAAATATTGTTATTGCAGGCGATTGATCCGGTCGCCGTGCGGGTCGCATAAGTGCCATTCAGCCCGTAACGCACGTCCCTGGTGCCGGAGAAGCTGCAGGTGCCGTATTCATCGGCGCATTTGGTCCAAATGAGCGACGGGGCGGGTGTCGGTGTGGGAGTTGGAGTCGGAGTTGGCGCGGGCGTGGGCGTCGGTGCGGTCACTTCATACTCACAGATTTTTCTTACGCCGAAGAGCGGGTCTCCGAATACGTTGTTGCTGCACAGTATTGAGCCGGTCGCGGTTCGCGTGGCATAGGTACCATCCGATCCGTAACGTACTTGTGCCGTTCCCGGGAGACTGCAGGTCTGCCCTTCATCAGCACACTTAGTCCATGTCGAACCTGGGACAGGCGTCGGCACGGGCGCTGGAGCAGGCGTCGGCGTTGGGGCGGGAGCTGGTGCTGGGGCTGGGGCGGGAGCTGGTGCTGGGGCTGGGGCGGGAGCTGGCGCGGGGACAGGAGCCGATGTCTCGGTCGCGTATTCGCAGTGTTTGTCAACGCCGGGGAGCGGGTCGCCAAATACATTGTTGTTGCATTCGATGCTGGCAGTCGCGGCGCGCATGACGTAGATGCCGTTCGATCCATATCGTACTTGCGTCGTACCAGAGAAGCTGCATGTCTGCCATTCATTCGCGCAGACGATCCACACTTCGGCGGCGAGCTTCGATCCCGCCGGGGCACTTCCTGGAGATGGCGCGCCAGACATTCCGCCATCTTCTCCACCTCCACACGCGCTTAGTCCACTTATCAACGCCATCAGCAATCCGCTGAGTCTAGGAACGCGCGTGTCCACCATGCCTTGCTCTCCTTGTTGCTTTTTTTGGGGAGACTTGATCGTACGGTGCAGCGCACGGCGCACGATTGAGCGTTCTCAATCGCGACATGTTGAATTTCGTGTCGAAACAGGGAGTTTATCTTTTCGCAAAAGTAAGTAAATACTTCCTCTGCAACGTAGATTGATTATAGGAAAGACGCTCGTCTCAACGATATCTGGACAGAATCATTCGAAGCAGATTTGTCACGTACGAGAATGCGTAAAACTTGATGCCGGATAAATATTGTTGCTACATGGCAACGCCAATAATGCACTGCGAAGGTAGAATTAAGTTTCCTAATAAAAACATTTGATTCATTTCCAACCTCCGGAGACACCATGAAACGCCTGTTCAATCACCTGTTATTCGTCACGGCTGCTTTTATCGCAGTAAGCCCCGCCATCGCTTCTGAACGTGGCAACGCCGAAGAGGCGACCGCGCTCATCAAGAAGGTAGTCACTTATTACAAGGCCAATGGCAAGGAAAAGACATTCGCCGCCATCAATGCGCAAAATGCCGACTTCAAGTACAAGGACCTCTATGTTTTCGGCAGTATCGCGAAGGAAGGACAACCGCTCGGTGCACACGGCGCTAATCCGCGCATGGTGGGCAAGGACATGGGCGAACTGAAAGACGCCGACGGCTATCCCTTCGCCAAGAAGATTATTGAAATCGCTACCTCAAAAGACGGCAAGGGATGGGTCGATTACAAGTGGCCTAATCCGGTGACCAAGGCGATCGAACCGAAGAGCACCTACGTTGAGCGTGTGGACGATCTCTATTTCGCGGTCGGCATCTACAAGTAAGCTTGTACGAAAAAAAGCGCTCCGAGGAGCGCTTTTTTCATGCCGGTCAAACGTTCAACTGGCTAGTGCCCGCATCTCGCTGTACAAATTCTCCTTGCCTTCGAAACCAATGCCCACCAAATCCGGCATCGTGATGTAGCCCTTATCCACCTGCACGCCATCTGGGAATCCTCCGAAGGGCTGGAATAAATCCGGATACGATTCGTTGCCGCCCAAGCCGAGCCCGGCGGCAATATTGAGCGACATCTGGTGGCCGCCATGCGGAATGCATCGGCGCGGCGACCAGCCGTGCTGGCACAGCATGTCGAGCGTGCGCAGATATTCCACCAGGCCGTAGCTCAGTGCGCAATCAAATTGCAGCCAATCGCGATCCGGCCGCATCCCGCCATATCGGATCAAGTTGCGTGCATCCTGCATCGAGAACAGATCTTCTCCGGTAGCCATTGGCTTGTCATAATAATTACGCAGCACCGCCTGCAATTCAAAATCAAGCGGATCGCCCGGTTCTTCATACCAAAACAGGTCGTATTGCGACAACGCCTTCGCATAGGCAATGGCGGTGTCCATGCCGAAGCGGCCGTTGGCATCCACGCACAATTTCTGCCCGTCCTGCAGTACCGACAGCACGGCGTCAATGCGGCGCAGATCTTCATCGAGCGAAGCGCCGCCAATTTTTTTCTTGACCACTGTGTAGCCCCGGTCGAGATAGCTTCGCATTTCGTCCTTCAGCGCGTCCAGGTTCTGGCCTGGATGATAATAACCGCCCGCGGCATACACAAAAATCTTCCTGTCGGCTTCGCCGTTGCCGTAACGGTCGGCCAGTAACTGGAAGAGCGGCTTGTTTTCGATCTTGGCGACCGCGTCCCAGATGGCCATATCGATGGTGCCGATTGCGACTGAACGCTCGCCATGGCCACCCGGCTTTTCATTGGTGAACATACAGTCCCAGATCCGGTGCGGATCAAGATTACTTCTATCTTCGTTTAATAGCGTTTCCGGTTTTGCCGCGAGAATGCGCGGAATGAAGCGTTCGCGCATCAGGCTTCCCTGACCATAGCGGCCATTAGAATTGAAGCCGTAGCCAACCACGGGCTTGCCGTCGCGCATTACATCGGTGATGACCGCGACAAGGCTCAGCGTCATCTTGCTGAAGTCGATGTAGGCGTTACGGATAGGAGAGCTGATGGGAAGTGTTTTTTCCCGAATATCGACGATCTTCATGGATTGGACCTCTATGCATTTGCGTTGGAGACGGGATAAACAATAATCCATACCGGAGCGTCTATAATTCACCCAAATTCATATCATCATTAACCTAAAGTGAAAACCGAAATTTCCTCTGAACTCGGGTTCTTCGCATTGCTTGCGAAGAAAGGCAGCCTTTCCGCCACCGCCCGCGCACTCGACATCACACCACCTGCCGCTACCAAGCGCCTTGCTCAGTTGGAACAGCGGCTGGGGGTGCGCCTGGTCAATCGGACGACGCGCACGCTGAGCCTGACTGCAGAAGGTGATCTTTTTCTGGCACATGCGACGAAGATCCTCGCTGACATTCGCGAAATGGAAGAGCAGGTGGCCGGAACCCGTGCGGCGCCAAGAGGATTGCTGCGCATAAACGCAACGCTCGGTTTCGGACGGACCACGGTCGCACCGATCATCTCTGCCTTTGCAAGAGCCTATCCCGATGTCGAAGTGCAGTTGCAACTGACCGACCGGCCAATCAGCCTGGTGGACGAGGCATTCGACCTCGGCATTCGTTTCGGTGAGTTGCCAGATACGCGATTGTCCGCACGCAAAGTGATGTCCAATCGCCGCTTTTTGTGCGCATCGCCTGCTTACCTGAAAAAAAATGGGATGCCGCGAACGCCAGAAGAACTGGCGCGACACCGCTGCATCATCCATCGGCAGAACGACGATGCACACGGCATCTGGCGTCTGACGAAAGGCCGCGATACAGAATCGGTGAAAGTCGGTGGGACCTTGTCGAGCAACGACGGCGATGTCGTGCTGAACTGGGCGCTGGATGGTCACGGCATCCTGCTGCGCTCGGAATGGGATGTCGCAAAATACCTGCAGACCGGGCGACTGCGACTGGTTCTGGAAGACTACAAGCCCGCGCCTGCCGATCTTTTCGTGTTCTATCCGAACCGCCGCAATCTGCCGGCCAGGGTGCGTGCCTTCATTGATTTTCTGATCGAGGCGTTCAAGCCGCAAAGTTAAGAGAACGTATACCGTGCATCCCATCCATTAAGAACTACCCAATATATGGGATGGCGTTGGTGATTCCCCATGATAATGTTCCGCGGTTTCTCTTCTCGATCCGCCATCCAGGCGATCCAAGCGGGGGAGTAAGAGATCGCGGCGATGCGATGACATTGTCGACCGAAATATCAATTCGCAAAAAGGACGAAGGAGGTGTAACGGCTTATACGTGTGGACAAGAATACCAACGACTACAACGAAAAATAATAGGGATTTTTAATGGCAAGACTTATTACCATTTTGATGGCTGCCACCGTGGCCATTCTCAGCACCGGTTGTTCGATGATGGCACCGCAATATACTGCCTCGCTCGACAACGTCCAGCAACTGAAAGACGCTGGCGCATACACGGCAAAGGTCGGCAATTTCGCGTCGACGCCGGACAAGGGGAACGCCAATCCAATTTCGATCCGTGGATCGTCGCTGGCATCGCCTTACCAGGACTCCTACGCCACGTATGTTGCCGAGGCCATTAAGCAGGAACTGTCGCTTGCGAAAAAGATGTCACCTGACGCCAGCACGGAAATCACCGGCACGCTGCTCAAGAATGACATAGACGCTGCAGGAATATCGATCGGATACGTGGACGTGGCGATGCGCTTTGTCGTGAAGCGAAGCGGCGACGTGCGCTATGACAAGGTCAAGACCGTGAAAAGCGAATTCCCGTCATCCTTCGCTGGCGCGGTCGCAATTCCCCGCGCAGTCCAGGAATACCCGATCGCTATACAGAAGCTGCTCGGTGCGCTCTATGGCGACCGTGCATTCATCGATGCCCTGAAATAATTCCGAAATAAATTGGAGAATTGAACAATGCGTATGATTAAATTCCTTGCTTCTCTCGCTGCTTTCGCTGCCTTGGCCGGTTGTGCCCATCCTATCGTTGTGAGTCCGGACATTGCCCGAATCGAACGTGATGCTGCAAGCCAGCCAATCAAGAAAGACGTCGCCTATTACATTGCTGACGACGTTCGCAACAGGGAAGTGATCACACCGGGTGGCGGAGGCGATAAGGTGAGTTACGTCCCTTACCGGGACATTGAAACTGCGTTTTACAAAATGCTGACCAATGTCTTCGGCAATGTAACGAAGCTGAAATCCCCGACGGACGCCGACGCAATCAAGAAAAACAATATCGCGTATGTCATCACCCCGACGATGGTGACGAATTCTTCCTCGCCCAGCCCGTTCACCTGGCCGCCGACACAGTTCTATGTAGAGCTGTCTTGTGATGTCACTGACGCCTCGGGAAAGCGTGTCATGTTCACCAAAGTGCTCGGAGAGGGTAAAGCCGAGTTTGATGAATTCAAATCCGACTTCTCTTTGAGCGGAAAACGTGGAACGCAGGATGCGCTGCTGAAGATGCAGCGTGCACTGCTGGACGCGCCGGAACTTCGGAAGTAGAACGTTCGGCATCTGTCAAAAGATGATGCGACCTACGGGTCGCATTATTTTTTTGCGCAACGATTTTGTTTCCAGGTGCGCGAGTACCTGCCATATACATGGGATGTGTGAAAGCGGCCAAAAGGGTTTAATTGCCAGTTCTCAATACCTATAAGGAAACAAAGTGAAAACTGCCGCAATAGTGATCTGCTCAATCGCGCTCACAGGGTGTGCGTCAATTGTCAACGGCAACAATCAAGTAATCTCCGTCGAAGCTCGTCACAAAGGTCAGCAAGTGGTTGGTGCTACCTGCACTCTTGTAAATCCCAAGGGGACCTTCTATGTCACGACCCCAGGGACCGTCACGATTCATCGTGCATATGACGACCTCAACGTGAAGTGCGAAAAAGACGGTCATCAACCAGGGCTAGCATCGGTGAAGTCGAGCACTAAGCCAATGGCGTTCGGGAACATTCTATTCGGCGGTGTCATTGGCGCGGCGGTTGACGCGGGCTCCGGTGCGGCGTACGACTACCCTACACTTATCAGTGTGATTTTAGGCGAAACCGCTGCTCAATCTGTGGCACCTCAAGCTAGCGCGGAACCGGCGTCGCCGGCATCAGTCGCACAAAAGTAGCAAGACGCGGGTGATTCCCATTCATGCACGCTTAATGCATGATCATCGAACGCTACCTATGCGCATGTACCATGCAAACGGTTTGTGGTGAGCGAACTGCTTGCAGCCCGACAATCTCCTTGTTCAGGAAAAACAGCTTCAATTCACCGACGCGTTCAATCCCCCAGCACAGTGACAACTACGCGTCGCTGCTGCGGGGTGGTGCGATGCTCCCAGAGATAGATTCCTTGCCAGGTGCCGAGCAGCAGACGGCCGGCACCAATGGGCACGGTCAGCGCGGTGTCGGTCAGCACGCTGCGCGCGTGCGCCGCCATGTCATCCGGTCCTTCGAGATCGTGGCGATACGCGGAATCGCCGTCCGGCGCAATGCGCCCAAGAATCGTGTCGAGATCGCGCCGCACATCGGGGTCGGCGTTCTCGGTAATCGTCAGAGAACAGCTCGTGTGCTGCACGAAGACATGGGCAATACCAATCTGCACACCGGACGCAGACACAATGTTCGAGATCGCGTCGGTAATGTTGCGGGTGCCGCGTCCGGCGGTGGCAAATTCAAGAATGGATTGATGATTCATCAGGTCTCCATTTTGCAAAACTTGCGCAATCTTCTCGCGCAAGTTTCTCAGGCAGCCGGTTTGTGTCCCATCGCTTCACCCATGCGGATTGCACGCTCCGCCAGCCATTCCGGATTGAACTGCATTACGCCACGCGGAAAGAGCATTACCACGGTGGAGCCGAGGAGGAAGCGGCCCATTTCTTCGCCTTTTTTCAGCAGGATGTTCTTGTCCTGGTAATGCCACTCGCGCACCAAGCCGCCGCGCGGCGGATTCACCACGCCGTGCCAGACTGTGGCCATGCTGCCGACAATGGTGGCGCCTACCAGCACCAGCACGAACGGTCCATGCGCAGACTCGAACACGCATACCACACGCTCATTGCGAGCGAATAAGCCTGGCACGCCGCGCGCAGTGGTCGGGTTGACCGAAAACAGCGCGCCCGGCACATAAATCATGCGCGTCAATTTTCCATCGCAAGGCATATGGATGCGGTGGTAGTCGCGCGGGCTAAGGTAGAGCGTGGCGAAACTGCCATGGTCAAATTGGGCGGCCAGCGTGCCATCGCCCCCGACCAGCGCCGTCGTCGAATAGCGGTGGCCTTTGGCTTGAAAAATCTGGTCGTGCTCGATGCTTCCGAACTGGCTGATCGCACCATCGACCGGGCAGATGAAATCCGCGTCGGCCAGTGGTCGTGCGCCTTCCCGTAAGGCACGCGTGAAAAATTCGTTGAAGCTCGGATAGCTCGCCATATCCGGATTAAGCGCCTCGTCCATGTTTACGCCGTAGCGCTGCACGAACCAGCGGATCAGCTGCGGCGTGAAGCGGCCCCCTTTGGCGCCGGCGACCCGTCCGGCGAAGCTGGTCAGCGCCTGTTTGGGCAAAAGATATTGATGAAGAACGGAGAAACGCATAGATACAGCCTGCCTGTCAGGAAAGAGTTGGCCCGATTATAACTTCATGCACAGCCACCAGACGCAATGGCAATGAGGTGCGCGGCCGTAGCGACCATGACATGCCATTTTCTTACGGTTTGTGAACAGCGCCGATAGCGTTCATGCAAGGTATTGATCTGATGAAATAAAGTGTTACAACATATCCTCGTTTTCAATTTCCATAGGGAAAGCAAACAGGCTATGCTCTTATCGAGTGGTTATCGTGCGCGTGCAGTTCAAGTGTCTGATGAATGGACGTGTGCGATGTAACTTCAGCAACCAACTCGATATTGGCAAACCCGTTGAAAAGCGGGGACGCAAAGCCTCTGGTCTAAAGGTGTCGCACCTACGATAGCAGGGCTGCCCGGCGGTGACTACGGAAAACTCCGCGATCCCAACCCCGGTACCAGCCTTCCCTGCGTCGCCAGTTTCCGTCCTCACTACCGCTTCTCTCTCGCTTGTTCATTGTCGGGAAGACATGCCGCGTTATGGCGGCATGGCGGTGTGAGGAAAACATGTTTGCCATCAATCTGCATTTGCGGCGATTCGCGAATGGTTGGCGCACGCCTGCACTGGCGCGCGCATCCGCAACAGCGCTGCGTTATGCGACGCATCATGCAAGTCATTACCTTGCTGCCGTATCCGTCGCAGTTTTGCTTTGCGCTTGCGCCGGGACGCCATCCTTCCTGTCCGGCGTCGCCGAGCCGCAAGCCACTGCACCTGTCGCACCAATGAGCGCGCCGCAGGCAAAGTCGAGACGCACACGCGTCACGAGCCATGACGTGTTGTCGGAATGGTCCACATTTGGCATCGAGCCTGCGCCGTATAAACGCCGGCGCAGTGCGGGTGCTACACCGCTGCGCGATATGATCGAAGAGCCCGATTACGCGTTGACCATCAGCCAGATCATGGCAAACGTCGCATGCCGTTCCTGCGACGAGAAACCGTATCACCGGATGGTAGTCAATGCGTCCAACCGGCACGGCGTGCCGACCAGTCTGATTCATGCGGTGATACAGAAAGAATCGGGCTACAACCCGGCCGCCACGTCGGGCAAGCGTGCGCGCGGGCTGATGCAGGTGACGCCGGAGACGGCACGATTCGTCGGTGTGCATAACAGCCGGCATCTGTACGATCCGCAGACGAATATCTACGCTGGCACTGCTTATCTGAAATACCTGATCGCCAATCACGCGACCGTTGACGAAGTGCTTGCCGCCTACAATGCCGGACCGGGCAATGTGCGCAAATACAAGGGCGTACCGCCGTTCAAGGAAACCAGGCGCTACATACGCGACGTCAAGAAGTTGTATGCGACAACCTCAAAATAAAGCGATACACGTCTAGCGAGCAGCACGGAAACAATGGGCGGCCACCGCCGCACGATCGGCAACGCAGAGATCGGGATCACGGAGCGTCGCTGCGGCATGGGTGAGGCGCGAGTGTGCGCAGCGCCGACTTGCCCTACGCCACGTATTGCGTGCGGTGGCATGTCTTGCCGTCGAACCTCATGAAATTTTCAGGCGCGTTTACCGGATTTTCCAGACTCGGCGGTATTTAATCTCGAAGGCATTCTCCGTGCCTGCCGTGTTTCTTGTGCAATCAATCTCTCCTTGTCTGCCGAATCTCAATCGGCTCGCATCTGTCCGACCTATCTTGAAAGGGCATCAGGGCCGTGCAGATTTTTCTTTGCCATACGGAGACTGCGTATTGAGCATCGGCCACCGCGCAGTTCCGCCTTTTTTAAAGGATGCAATATGAACGGGCAATCCATTCAGCAGCACAACCTTCGAGCCGCCGCTATCTGGAATAGCGGCGGGTCTAGTTATGAAAACATCAGCCAGAGCATCGCCGATGCAATCGAGCATTGCGTGATCCGGCTGAACCCACAGGCGCATGAGCGCATCCTCGACGTGGCGACGGGCACCGGCTGGACTGCGCGGCGGATCGCCGCCAGAGGCGCGCAGGTGACTGCCATCGACATTGGCGCCGATCTTATCGAAGCGGCGAAGAAATGCGCCGCAGACGCTCACCTGACTATCGATTTTCACCTCGCCGACGCCGAGGCGCTTTCATTTGAAAACAAGACATTCGACGCGGTGGTATCGACCTTTGGCGTCATGTTCGCGAGCAAGCCTGAAGCGGCCGCCAACGAGCTGTCGCGGGTGTGCAAACCCGGCGGCCGAGTCGCGCTGACAACCTGGCCTCCCGACGGTGCCATTGCAGGAATGTTCAAGGTCATCAAGCCTTTCATGGCAACACCTGCATCGCCTGCGCCGCCGTCCCCGTTCGAATGGGGAAACAGGGAACGGGTACAGCAGCTTCTCGGGGCGAGTTTTGACCTGCGTTTTGAAACCGGCACCACGGTCATGCGCGTGCCGAACGGCGAGGCGGCGTGGGAGTTGTTCGTATCTGGCTACGGACCGACCAAGACCCTGGCATCGACTCTTGATGCGGAGCGCCTCGGAGAATTGAAACGGGACTTCATTGCCTACCATGAAGGCTTCAGGACCGAGCTTGGCGTGGCCATGCCGCGCGATTATCTGGTAACGGTTGGCGTGCGCAAATCCTGATGCTTGAACTGCGTGGAGAACCGGCACGCCAATGTGCCGTGGGCGTAACTTCGGAGGAAGAAGAACGGGCGCTCCCCGCGCATCGGGATTGGCTGAATTGAACAGCTGCCTGGCGTTCTCCACGCGCCAGGCGCAATTTCGCCATGCCATGCGACCACACCTCGCGCATGGGGAAAATTTCATGCTGCTGACAGCAAGACACACCTTGTCACGCGGTAGTTTTACGTCGCGCTGATACAACGGCGGTGTCGTTTCCTGTGTCGCTTTCACATACGATTTTCAGGCAACTGATCCTGCGCAAACATCGGCAGCAAGCGCTCATGTCAACTGAAATTGAACGCGCTTCACGCGTACGTCTTCCGACGAACCTTTCAATGGGTGAACAAATGAAAAAATCATTCCTCGCACTATTGGCCTTGGGAAGCGTTGCCTGTACGGCCGCGGCACAAACCAATGTCACCATCTACGGCATCGTGGATGCCGGTATCGCTTACGACAAGAACGTTACTGCCACCGACAAGGTGTGGCGGCTTGAAAGCGGATTGCATTCGGGCTCGCGCCTGGGCATCCGGGGCACCGAAGATCTTGGCGGCGGTTTGTCTGCCAGCTTCACGCTGGAAAATGGCTTCAATGCCGACACCGGCGCACTAGGGCAAGGCGGCCGCATGTTCGGCCGTCAGGCATGGGCAGGCTTGAACGGCGGCTTTGGTTCCGTGAAGCTCGGCCGGCAGCAAACGCCTCTCTACTATGCGTTGCTCGCCATCGATCCGTTTGCCATCAACCTCGCCGGCAATGCGCAACGCATATTCGGTGCCGGACTGTACGCGGTCGATCCTTTCCTCCGCACGGACAACACCATCAACTATTCGACACCCAACTTTGGCGGCTTCAGCGGCCAGCTGAGCTACGGATTCGGCGAGTCACCCGGCAGTCTCTCCACCGGGCGCCAGGCCGCCGCAGGCGTGGCCTATGCGGCCGGACCGATCAATGTGCAGTTTGCGTATCACGACGCGAATACCGCTGCGCTGCCGACCACCACACCCTTCCTTGGCACAGGTGCTGCCGATCTTCGTACCGCATTCATCGGCGGCACCTATGACTTCCGGATCGCCAAGGCGCACCTGGCGTTTGCGAGCACGAAGGTAGAGATTGGCGCAACCAGTACCGACAGCCGCAGTTGGCTGGTCGGCGCCTCAGCGCCCATCGGCGTGGGCAGTGTGCTGGCGTCCTACATTCGCAACGATGTCAAAGATATCGCGGCGGGCCAATCGGATCAGATTGCGCTTGGTTATATCCAGCCTTTGTCCAAGCGAACGAATATCTACACCTCAATCAGCTATACGGAAAACGATCCCGGTGTGCGTCTGAATGCGTTTGCCAATGGCGAGACCGGGCGGCAGTTCAATGTCGGCGTGCGACACCAGTTTTGATTTGTATGCTATTTAGCGGCGACATTGCGAGGTCGAATCGTTTCGCATCAGAAACGATGGAAGGACTGCCGATTTGGTAGCAGCGTTGCCGCCGCTAACGCAGGTTGAACAGGGTCGTTAAGCTGTGCCGTGCCGACGTCAATTGCGCGTGTAGAAAGTATTTTCTTTCCGTCAGGATGCAGATGGCGCTTTAGATGTGCTGACAATTTGTTACGAAGTGGACAGAACCGTATTCCCTTACGGCGACTCCATTCCCTACATCCTCCGCGAAATCGCTTGCAAGGCTTTGCCGGTAGCAAGTGTATTTCGTCAGGGACATTGTTCACATCACAGGAGAAACTGAATGCGACACAAACACGCCGGACTTTCATACCTTGCCGCTGCATTGATCGCAGCAAGTTCCGCCGCTGCCTTTGCACAAACGAACTCAACGCTGGGCACGGGCGGAAGCACCGCCGGAAACGGTACGACGAGCTCAACTCTGGGCACAGGCGGTAGTACCGCCGGCACGGATAAATCCTCAGGCAGCTCGAGCACCCTGGGTACCGGTGGCAGTACCGCAGGCGGCGGCACCACGGGATCGACGCTCGGCACCGGCGGTAGCTCTGCCGGTTCAGGCGACTCTTCGGGTAGTTCCAGCACATTGGGCACCGGTGGTAGTTCCGCAGGTAGCGGTTCCACTGGTTCAACCGTCGGTACCGGTGGCAGTACAGCCGGTTCGGGCGGTTCCTCGGGTAGTTCCAGTACCCTGGGAACTGGTGGTAGTTCCGCAGGTGGCGGCACCACGGGATCGACGCTCGGCACCGGCGGCAGTTCAGCCGGTTCAGGTGACTCTTCGGGCAGCTCCACCACACTGGGAACCGGTGGCAGCTCTGCGGGTAGCGGTTCGACCGGATCGACCGTCGGTACGGGTGGCAGCTCGGCCGGGTCCGGCACTGGCAGTGGTACGTCCAGCACGCTAGGTACGGGTGGCAGTTCGGCAGGATCGGGCAGTACTGGCTCGGGCAGTGCGAGTACCGACACGAGCGGAAGTGGTTCGACGTCAGCCACGGGTGCAAGCGCGGCTGGTTCGGGTGCGGCTGACGCCGATAACTCTCGCGGCGGCAAGAAGCAACGTAAATCCAACAAGCAGCACTGCCCTCCAGGCTTGGAAATGCAAGGCCGCTGCTAAGCATATGGATTGATGGCAACCCATGGCCTTTCCCGCGAAGGGAAAGGCCATTCAGGAGACATCAAACTCATGCAGCGAAAAACATCCCGACCGCGTGCGCTGGTATTACTGGGCGCAGTCGTCTGCGCGGCGGCAATCAATCCTGTCTATGCAGTGGATAGTGTATCGGCAGCGCACCACACCAGCCGATCCTGTGCCGTAGCGAATGGCGTATCGGGCATGTCATCCAGCGCGACGTCCGCCAGTGCTGCATCCGGATCGCCCACGCCTGCCGCAGGCAGTGTACGTGAACCCAATCCCGCCGGTCCCGCTACGCCATCATCCGGCCGCATGAGCAGCAATGTCACCACGGGGCCGAACGGTTTGATCGGCACAACCACCATGCCGGACGGCTCCACCGTCACCGTCGCGCCGGGTCAGGCAGGGTCAAGGACATCCGCTACAAGCAATGCCAGTTCGGACAGCAGCGCCAGCGCCAGCGCATCGAGCGCATCAAGCAAATCCAATGCATCCAATGTGAATGGCGCAGTACCGGATAAAGATTGCATAGATACCGACACACGTAGCAATCCGACATCCGAAAAGAAACACCAAAACGGCAAACAGCCTAAATCGCAAAAGGAGAATCGATAATGAAAACCACACTTAAACTGAGCCTGCTCACCGGCTTCGCAGCAGTCGCCGTCGCGATGAACGTGCAGGCGCAGACCGCCGGCACCGGCGGCACTAGTACCACCGACAGCAGCGGCTTTGCGGCGGGCCGCCATGCCGACGGCGGAACGGGTGTGCGCAAGGCGCAGAGCAGCACCACGACTAGCACGGACGGTACCAGCACGTCAGGCACTTCCGGCAACAATACTGGCAGCACCGGTACTTCCAGCACCATCGGCAGTGGCGGCAGTGCGACCGCAGGCAGTGGCGTGAGCGCATCCACCCTCGGCACCGGCGGCTCTTCCGCAGGTACGCAAAACAGCAGCGGTGGTACCGCAACGAGTGCCACCGGTTCAGGCAGCGCTACCGCAAGCGGCCCAAGTGGCAACAGCGCCTCAGATTCATCGGGCAGTTCGGCAGCACCCGCACCGGGCGCGTCTGGCTATGCGCGTGACGATGATACGAACGGCAAGAAGACACGAGCGCATGGCAAGAGCGGGGCGCCGGGACAGAAAAAACAGGAAAATAAACAGTAACAGTCAAGTGTAAGAGGGCAGCACAGCCGGCGCCTGCAACCTGCATGCGCCGGCTGTGTTCGTAGCCAGGTAGATAGTCAGCCCTTAACCATCAACCGTTAACCTTCAGCCATCAGCCATCAGCCTGCATCTGGACGATGCTGTGAGGCGTGATCAGTATCAAGGGTCGGAGGCAGCAAATCGCCAGCCGAAAGTTCGGCTTCTTCCAGCGGCGACGCCGCGGGCCCGTGCAATACAGCCCCATCGGTGCTGAAACGTGAGCCGTGGCACGGGCAGTCCCATGATCGTTCCGCCGAATTCCAATGCACGACGCAGCCAAGATGCGTGCATTTCGCCGACAAGGCGTGCGTTGCACCCTGCTCATCGCGGAAGACGGCAAGCTTATGCGTGCCCTGGCGGACAATCGCTCCCTCGCCGGCCGCGATTTCTTGCACCGAGTCCACTTCACCACCACTGGCCCATTCCCCATACTGTGCGAGGGTGTTCGCTTGCTCCGTCACGAAGTCGGTAATGCCGTGCTTTACCTTGCGCGACGGATCGTAGAGCGATGCCCAGCGATTGTCGCGTCCCATGTTTAGGTCTGTTACCAGCATTGCACCGATGGTGGTATGGGTCATCCCGTTGCCCGAATCGCCGGTGATGATGTAAACATTGTCGTCGTCAGTCGGATTGCGCCCAAGATAAGCCGGTCCGTCGGACGGCTCCATCACTTCGCCTGACCAGCGGTATTCCACAGCCTGCGCCATCGGAAAGCGCTCACGCACCCATCGCTCGATTTCGTCATACCGATGTTCCGGATGCGTATCCTGCCCGACCTTGTGGTCCGCGCCACCGACGATGAGGATGTCATGGTCGGCAAGCGGATCGGGCGACTCGAGCCTGAGGTAATAGTAAGGATCGCCGGTATCCCACAGCAGAATACGCGGGACCGTTCCCTTGGGTACACGCACGCCAAGCACATACGTGCGGTATCCCATCTGCTTGGTATGCATTACCACGCGATCGTTGAATGGCGTATTCGTTGCCACGACCACTGCATTCGCACGCACCTTCCCGTGTGTCGTGCTGACGACTTGCGACCGATCATCGCCCTCAATCTTGAATGCATGCGTTCCGCCGTGAATGATGCCGCCGTCGCGAACGAATGCCTGTGCCAGGCCGTTCAGGTACTTCACGGGATGGAACTGACCCTGGTTCCTGTATCGGACACACGGCCCGGTATCGAAACTCAGGCCGGGCACGCGTTCGAGCTTCTCGACATCCACACCTGCGCGCCGCGCCGCTTGAAATTCCTTGTCCATGTCCTGAAACGCATTGCCGGGCAGCGCATAGAGATAACCATCGAGGCGCTCGAATTCGCAGTCGATCTGTTCTTGGCGAGCGATATTTTCGACAAGCAGGATCGCCTGGGAGAAGCTCTCCGCGACGAGTTTCGCGCCGTCCTCGCCCATTGCATCCTCGACGCCGGTATACCACTCATCCGGCGGGAAAAAGTGTGCGGTGGTACGACCGGTTTCTCCTGCGCCAATCCCCATACTGTCGAGCAAGACAACCCTCTTTCCCTCGCGTGACAATAGATAAGCAGTGGTGAGCCCGGCGATACCGGCGCCGATGATGCAAACGTCTGCTTCCAGGTCGCCGGACAAAGACGGATAAACGGGAACGGATGCAGTCGCCATCCAAACGGAAGTCGACGCGCCATTTGTTGCCATATGCATGATCTGTCCTTCGAAAAGAATAAAAAATTCCCCGGCTCCACAACAGCGAGCGAGACCCACGTGCGTTTTTCGAATAGACAAGGTTTTCGGTGAATGGTTTATGTTTCGTACCTTCCCCAGTCGCTGAGCGCTATGCGCCTGGCAAGCGTGATCAGCACGAAGACCTTGCTCGCGAGAGCAACATGGAAGGCCCGGCCGGATGGAAAAAGAAAGGGCCGGATGAACAAGAGGCAAGGGCAGCATCATTACGCTTCCGCGGTGCTGTCACGGGCGAGCAAAGAAAGTGACGGTTTGCCGCATCAACGATCAGGTCAGGCTGAGCGTCGGCTCAGAATCACGGCACTGGCAGTAACACTTCTGGGGAAGCGCACTAAGTCGAGGCAAGTAAATGGAGGAAGGTAAAATAAGCCGCGACGATCATTCCTCTGTGCCAGCCCTGCATGAGCGCCAGTGCCAAAGGAGCGTATGTCGTCCAGTTCACCCTCGGGTTGGACAGCTACTGAAAACCTTCAAGGCAAAGAATGTCCGCATGCAAAAACGGTTTCACGATGATAGAAATGATGGTGGTCGTTGCCATCATCGGCATCCTCGCCATCATGGCGGTGCCCAGCTACCTGGACAAGTTCATCCGGGACCAAATCGTTGAAGCAATTCCTTTGGCGGATGTTGCCAAGAAACCGCTTGAGGCAGCGTGGACCAGCACACAATCCTTTCCATCCGATAATGCGACCGCCGGCTTGCCCGGTGCGGACAAGATGGTCAACAACTTCATCAGCGCCGTGAACGTCCAGAACGGCGCAATCCATATCACCTTCGGCAACCGCGCCAACAAGCTTCTGAAGGGTAAGCAGCTCAGCATCCGCGCCGCCGTCGTCGAAGACGCGCCAATTGTGCCGGTTGCGTGGGTATGCGGCTATGCTGAAGTGCCAGACAAAATGACGCCGCGCGGAGACAACAGAACCAATATCCCGGTGAGTTACCTGCCGCATAAATGCCGCAGCCTGTCGAAGTAACAAACGAATACGGCTGCGCGTGCTGGCGACATCACCGACGTTCGCGTCGTCAGGAAAAACACACCTGCGACGATCACTATTACTTCAAGCCAAACAGCTTCGACAAGAAACCGCGATGCTTTTCCTCTGGCTGGGGATGCTGCTGCGAGTGCAGTTGATGCTTCATTGCTGCTGCCTTTTCAGCGAGTGTGGGCCGCGATGGCTCCAGTGCCTTTTGGACTGCCACATGCTCCGTGTACCATTTTCCGAAGCGCAGATCATGCGTCATGATGTGCCCCACCAGCCACTTGTTCAGGAAGCGGCGTAGTTCTTGCACACGTTCCTCGGTCCACGCATCGCCATTGCCGAGGAAGTCCGCCACATGGCTGGCAAAGTCTTCGTGCAACTTCAAGTGCTGTTCGAAGGCCGGGTAGCCACTCTTTTCCATCAGTCCCTGCTCATTGGAAAAATGGATCACCACATAGTCCAGCAGTTCTTCAACCGTCTGCTGCACCGACTCCAGATTCAGCGCTTTGACCAAGGTGAAAAGATGCTGATGCTCGTCGTCCACCTGCTCGATATTCACCTTGAATCCTTGCCGCCATTCGATGACGAACGGCTTCGTCAAGACTTCCTGTGTCATGAGTGTTCTCCTGGTTGGTAATCGGTAGCCGATGCAAAGACTCGTCAATGCGAATGGCGGGCGAGGCAGATAGACGTGCCAGGCTGAATGCCTGACTGCCCGTACGGGAGCTGGGAATAAGGCGTATCACGTGCTTGCCGCTGGCTGCATGAAAGTCAATGGCAGTAGTGTACGGTTGGCATCTTTGTGAAAATATTGATCTGAGTCAATATACCCTTACTATTCAAAGGGGATAGAAAAACTACGGTATGCAGAGATGTTCCTGCGCGAGAGTTCAATTAATAAATTGATTTCGAAACGGCCAGTCACACGGTGGATGGCTGGCGATACGTGACGCTAGCTAGCCCTGCCTCGGCCGAAAAAATAGGAGCGCCGAGGCGTGTTTAGGGAAGCGCGAAAGGAGAAGGCTTGGTGAAGAAGAGCCTTCGATAAAGCGCGGTCCGTTCGCAATTACCTGGATGCTGACTCCGGTCAAGATTTTTTGACGCCGCTAAGCGGTTCCCCATATTCATGGGAAGACGTTGTTATTCGTCCATGCTTTAATAATTTCTATTTTGCAACGCGATTGGCTTGCATCGTCCATGCATTAAGCAAAGCGTCGGGATTTCGCATCGACTGCGCGTTTTCCAGTTTTACGTGGGCTGCTATTTATTTTGCAGTCACCGTCAGGACGACGCTCTCATCGCCTGCTTTGCTCGCTAACGCACAATCCTGCCTCGCCGCTTGTCCGGCATGCGGCTCGTCTGATTTTTAACTCAAGGGGAATAAATGTCGTCAATCATCAGCTTTATTGGTGGACTGATTCAGTTCGCGATTTTCGCGATCATCGTGGTCGCAGTGATCGCCTTCTTTGGCTACAACAAATTGCGCGCGCTCTCGGAGAACGTCAAGGAAGCGTTTTCGAATATCGGCGTCACGGCGCGTAAACAAGTGAGCCTGATCAACCAGTTGATTGAGACGGTCAAGGGATACGCCGACAATGAAAAGCTGGTTCTCCTGAAAGTGTCGAATGACATGTCGATTTCTAACCTGTCCCAGGTTCACCAGGAATCCGGACTCGTCGTGTCGGCCATCAACGGCATGGCACAGCGCTTCCCGGATCTGAAATCCAACCAGCAGTACAACACGCTGATGAAAGCGATCTCCGACATAGAGAACGACCTCGAAGCCCAACGCGAACGCTACAATGCCGCCGCCAAGCAATATAACGTGCAGCGCACGTCGATTCCGCATATCTTCTATTCGTCGACACTCGGTTTCAAGGCCGCGCCTTACCTCGATCTCGCATCCGCAGAACCGCAGGACATGGGCGTTTTGAAGACCATCAGCAGCGAGGATGGCGAACGCCTGAACGAATTGCTCGGCGCAGCAGGCAGCAAGACCGCTTCGCTAGTACGCAATGTCAGCTCCAAGGCACTTGAACACAGCATGGCTGCAGTCAACGTTGCGCAAACCAAGATCCGTCAGCTCAACGTCGAAGAATATACCTACCTTGATGCGGACAAAAACCCACAAGGTCCTCTTGGCTTGGAGGCGTTAAAGGCGCTGCGGGCGGAGGACAAAATCAACGACGATACTCCCGTCATGCCGCGCGACGCCAAAGCATGGCAAAAGTACAGTGACATTATGGTGACGGTAAGCAGCGAAGCCGTCGTCGGCTAAGGTGACACTGTCGGTTCATTTTGAAAGTGGAATGCGAAAAAAGCGGGGCGCGGACGTGCGATCACCGAGTTGGTGGATTGCAGGCACTGACCCCGTTTCCTGCATGATGACAGGCGAGTAGAGCCCGCCTTTTTGGCGAGAATTCAGTGATGGCTAGCTGCCATCGCTTGAGGTGAGGCAAACCTTGCGCCCACCTCTATTCACAAACGCTTAAGCAACCCTCAATCGCACGCCCAGCGATCTGAGCAAATATGCGCCATTCGCCTTCCAGGCGCTGCCCTGCATTCAGACCAGGGTGACTGGTAATCATTGGCGCGGATAATGACGCCTTCATTGCCGTGACGCGTCAGGCACGGGCCAACCCGGCATGGTAGCGAACCAGTTTTCTTGACAGGGATGCAGCATCGATCGGTTTCGCTTTTTCCGATTCAGAAATGTCGCGAAAGTAGGAATGGTAATGGAGCAGTTTTTTGGCCAGGCTTGCTAGCTGAACCTGCTTCGCCTTTGCAGAAGTGGCACCCCGACGATAGTATTCCTGATCGGGCTCTGCGCGCATGATCAGTATTGAAAGACGCAGGCCGACGGCGGTCACTGCGATGCCAAGCGATAAAAATCCTAAGTATTCCATGTTGCACTCCTCAATAAACAACGACTGAGGACCATCCTAAAGACAGCGAAGATATAAATCCAATTTCAATATTTCATACCGGATATTGATAACGAGAATATCTGTTCGTCTTCCATGGCTGTGAACGCTCTTGTTAAAACGCTTCATTGTGATCTGCCGCGCTGTTGCGCTGTAGCGCCGGTTACAATACCGCTCCCTTTCCAGCCGGCCCTTGCCATGTCAGAAACTGAACGTCTTGCCAAGCGGGTTGCAGAACTCTTCAATTGCTCGCGCTCGGAGGCCACGCAATATATCGAAAGTGGCGGCATCAGCGTCAATGGGACGGTGGTCGAAGAGCCCGGATATAGGGTCGCGCCGCACGAGCGCATCGAACTCCTGCCACATGCGAGCCTGGCGCCATTGGAGCCCGTTACCATCGTGCTGCACAAGCCCTGCGGCATCGCTGCCGCAGATGCGCCTGAATTGATTGTTCCCGATCATCGTGCTGCCGAAGACCGTTCGGGCATTCGCTTCCTGAAACGGCACCTTGCGGGCCTGGAGATAATCGATCCGCTCGACACGGATGCAAGCGGCCTGCAGGTGTTCACGCAAGATTGGCGGATCCGGCGCAAGCTGGTCGACGATGCGGCGAAAATCGAGCATGAATACATCGTCGAGGTATCCGGCACCATGCTGCCAGATGGCCTCCCGCTGCTGAATCGGAGTGTGCAATACATGGGGAGGCAGGTGCCTGCGCCCAAGGTCAGCTGGCAAAATGAAACGCGCTTGCGGTTTGCACTGAAGACCGCGCCGGCGCAACTGATACGCCAGTTATGCGAAACCGTCGGCCTGCAAGTAGTGTCGGTCAAGCGCCTGCGCACCGGACGCATATCGATGGCGGGATTGGCAGTCGGGCAATGGCGTTACCTGTCTGGGTACGAGCGATTTTAAGAGCGCCTGTCAACATGCTACTGCGCACTAGGATGCCAGACCTGCGATGCTCGTCGGTCGTCACGTATGACATCGTCTCTCGAACCGCCCTTAGGCTGCTCGCTGCGCATTTTGATAGGTCCTCTAACGGCTGACCTGCTATACGCGGGTCACGGTGCGTTTGGGCAAAAGTCATCGTTCCCGGTAGGTCGAAAAGGCGAAGTGTGCTCCGACAGCGGAGAGTGCGTTACGACTTTTTGTACCGTGGCGCGCATTCCCCGTAAAGCGCTTCGCACTTCCAAGCTGTCGTTCTACCCGAGAGACCTCAAGGAAATGCCCTGCTCCGGCGTCCCTTCCAGGTAGTCATGACCCGCGTTCGTCAGTCGCCAGAGACCGCCTTCGGATTCGGTAACCCAACCCTTGTCGTGCAGCAGATGCAGGTGGTGGCGAATGACGGCCTGTTCCGTGTTCAGGCGCTGGGCGACTCCGGCGACGTTGATCTGCGGTTCCGGCGACTCCAGAAGCTTTCCAAGGATAGCTTCCATTAGCATTTGATCTCGCTTCATGGCTTTGAATAAGGCAAAAAAGAGCCATCTTAGCGGAATTGGAAGCGTGCGCGTCTTCGCCGAAGACGGAATCGCAGCTTATGTCTTTTGCCACGGTAATAAGAAAGATCAGATGCGCGAAGCAGGGCGCTTGCTGAGGCGGAAGCGGTGCACCAAGCGCGTCCTGCGTTTTTTACTCACGAAGCAACATTCCTCGTGCTTGCTCACACCAGTAGCCAACGGCACCGAAATATGCCTCCCATACACAGCCATTGCAGCCACGGCCGCAACAACTGATTGGCTCTTCCGGCGGATCGCGAAAAGAAAGCGTTCGTTGGGCAAGCTGTGCGCCGAGGTCTGTCACCCATTGCCGGGCTTGTTGTGCATTGGATGGTAAGAGATGCTTAGATTCGTCGCGCATACGTTAAGTGGAGAAGGCCAAGCCTGACACATTGGATTCAATAAGTATAAGGATGTGCCCGGCAGAATGGTCCGTGGAGCGCATTCGGCTTGTTGTACCCAGCATCCGTCGGAGGCAGCATGTTGCGATGCCGCATCAAGCTCACGTCGCTTGGCGCATTATGCGTTCGCGGATCGCGTTTTATCGCACTGCAAATTGACATTTGCCGCCCCAGCTCCCACAGTCTATGGAGAAAATCCATAATACAAGACAGACATAAGGAGACAACCATGACAGATGTTGTGCACACCCCGGAGTCCTTTCCGCCGGCTTCCAAAGAAATTTCCGACGATTCACTGATGCCGGAAATTCGGTCGGTCGGACTGGCCGCGCCATTCCGGTGGCTCGCCGCAGGGTGGAAAGACATGCTGGCGACACGGCTGCGCGCTTCGTTCTACGGCCTGATGTTCATGCTGATGGGCTTTGCCATCGCAGCAGTGTATGAAACCCGCTGGCAACTGACCATGGGTCTGACGGCCGGCTTCTTCCTGGTTGGGCCTTTCCTGTTCTGCGGTATTTACTGCCTGTCGCGCCAGCACGACCGGAAAGAGAAACCAAGTCTGACCGGTTCGCTCTTCTGCTGGAAGGATAACCCGGCATCGGTCGGCTTCTTCGCCGCCATCCTGACCTTCCTGATGGTCGTGTGGGCACGCGTCTCGGTCGTCATCTTTGCGCTGTTCTCCACGCGGGATTTCCCGACCATGCAAGGGATGATTTTTCAGATCTTCTCGTTGACGAACGTGCCGTTTGTGATCGCCTGGTTTGGCGTCGGCTTTGTGTTTGCCTCGATTGCATTCGCGATCTCGGTGGTCTCGGTACCGCTCATGCTTGATCGAAAGACCGACACCATGATCGCGCTGTTCAGCAGCGTGCGCGCGCTGTGGGAAAACAAAGTGCCGCTTTATCTGTGGGCTGCGCTGATCGTGGCACTCATTGGCGTCAGCCTGGTCTTGTCCTTTATTCCGCTGCTGCTGACCGCGCCGCTGATCGGGCATGCGACCTGGCATGCGTATCGCGACTTGGTTGCTGAACCGGGTGGGAAAGAGTCCGCGTAAAACGAAAATCGGGATCAGGTCCTGCAATTACACATAACGTGAATTGCAAGACCTTATTTTCGTGGCCGTTAATTTTATTCACGAGAGCAGTCGCGCAAGCGTCTAAAGACGTGATTGCGCGACCTAACCCGACGTGTTCGTCAGGCATCGCTTGCCTTGGCCTATTCCAACTGTGAGCGCTATGTTCAAGGCTGGTTAACTCAACGCAGCAGTAACAAGCTCCGTATCGAAATATTCCGTGAGTTCGCGCAGTTTGCCATCGGCAAAGCGGCACACATAGCAATACGTGTTGTTGTACGGGACGCCGCGTTTGGTATTCACCTTTCCCTTGCATTCCACTACGACGAACTCGTCCTCCGCAATAAAGCGCGTCGCGGTATTGGTGTAGTGGTCCGCGAATTGTTCAAACAGTGGCGCGAACAACTCTTCACGCACGGATTTCAAACCTTGATAGGCGCGTGACCATTTCGTGGTGCCGGTTGCGATCCAGCAGAAGTCCTCGGCCATCAAGGCACCGAACGGTTTGGTATTGCCCTTTTCCATTTCGGCAAAGGCGTCTTGCAGCAGTTTCTTGTTGGTGGATGCACTCATGACATTCTCCTGTCTCGGTTGGCCCGGTTCCCGGCGCACGCGCCGTTCCGGGAACTGTCATTACAGGACATCGAGTACACTCGAGGTCAAGAGAATTCATTCCTCCGCATCCAATTCAACCGTGGCTGCTTTATCTTTTCCGGATTTACCGGCACCGCGCCGCACCGGCCTTTTGCTCAGCGCCTTCAGCGGCTCTTCCAGAGAACGGGTCCATATTTCTTCCGGACGCTGCCCGCTCGCTTGCCACTCCTGATAAAACGCAATTTTTGCGCGCAACACTCGGCGGCTCACTTCAATGTCAGTAAGCTGTTGTTCCAGAAAAGTGAGGTGTGCGACAAGTAGTTCCACACGATCCGGGATCGTGCTGCGGCCCTTCACCACCAGCGTCGCGTAGTCCAGCATTCTCGAAATGGACATGCCCGTTCGTTGCAGTCGCTCCAGGAAGGCCAGCCACTGGACGTGGCGGACATGGTAGAACCGCCGCCCGCCGCTGTCGCGTCCGACGAAAGGAAGCAGCCCAGCCGACTCGTAATACCGAAGCGTATGCACGCTTTTTCCACTCAGCGCCGCCAGTTCTCCGATCCGCAGTGGACGGCTTGCTGTTTCAGAACTATTTTTTTTGACTTGCATCTTGTTCATCGCTTTCCTCCGAGGTCGCCGCTTGGCATAGCGCAGTCGGGCTGGGCAAACAATTGTGAGCGACCTTCAAGATTACATCCTTGAGTGGACTCTAGGTCAAGAGCGTCGGCCAAGAGGAGAGGATGGGGGCAGGTCTTGCAAACACGCATATGTTGGATTGCAAGACCTGACCCCGTTTTTTGTTCGCAAACGCACGTTCCATTAGATGACGTTCAACGTTCAGTTACCGTGTCGCCATTCGGAATTTCAGCCTTATGCTCGATTCATTCGGCGGAAGGCGCTTCGCTTTTGCGCACTACCCATGCCGCCGATGAGCGCGAGGCAAGCAAGGCGGACGGCGCCGGTCTCGCTTTGACATCAATCGCCGTTGCGCGGATGATCATCTCCCGCCACAACTTATCGGGTGCCTTGCTGAATATCGTCTCGGGATCGACCTTGAGCACGTGCCAGTCACCGCGTGCAATTTCCGCATCCAACTGGCCGGCAGCCCAGCCGGCATAGCCTCTGAATACACGCAAATCCTGCGTCGGCGCTTCTCTGCGAAGCAACCCGGCAAGAATCTCGGCGCTCATGCTGAGGTAAATGTCGTCGACCACATGCAGCGCCTCATTCGCCTTCAATGGCGCCCGGTAAATAAAGACCACGGTATTGCGTGAGACCGGGCCACCGAAATAGAGCCTGTCCTGCCCGTTCTGCAAGCCAGGAATACTGGGAAACAATTGATTGAGCCCCGTCTGCATGGGGCGGTTGAGAATGACACCGATAGCGCCTTGGAGGCCGTGGCTGGTCAGTAGCAGGACCGACTGACGAAAGTTGGGATCGGGCATGCCCTTGCGTGCGACGAGCAGGATGCTTTCCTCTATAGCTTCTCGCGCGAACGCGCCTGTGCTCGGCAAGAGCAGCGAGACGGACAGGAGAAGCAGGCGACAGAAATTTTTCATTGAAGTCGTCCAATGTTACTGCTGGGCTCTGATGATAGCAGTATGCATGTGCTGGCCGTGTCGGATCCGTGGGCGATTGTTGCGAAAGTATCGCCGCGTATGTGGGTGGAGCTGAGCTCACTTTACGCTCGCTCTGGACGTTGGCCTTGGCATCCAGTGCGATCGTCGGTTCGCGCCCCACGCGATGACACGCAGAGAGCGTTCAAGTTCATGGGAATAATAATCGAATCAATTCGCAATCATCTCTACCGCATGACGCTGCGTGATCGTGTGGCAGAGAGTCGACACAACGGAGATCGAGCGGCTCGACGCCTCGCCCTTATGCGAAAGCGATTGTAGAAACTTTGATCTGGATTCTTTAATTTTTTGACAACCAAATATAGACTCTTCAATGAGGATTCCTTTTATGTATCGCTTCATCGTTTTCACCGTCTGGAATGCATTTGGCATGTCGGACATCGATGTCGATGGCCGAGATTCGCAAGTCACAAGCATGTGACGACCGTGGCTTGCCTTTTCACGTTCATGAAAGGAAGCATATGAAAACCTCGAATCCTGTAACCGCCGCCCTGCTTATTGCCGGCCTGGTTACGCTCCCCGCTGCCATCAGCGCACAGACACTCAAAAAGATCGCCGACAGCAACAAGATCACTGTGTCGTATCGCGAGGCGGCAGTGCCATTCAGTTATCTGCTCAGCCCAACCAAGGCCGTCGGCTTCTCCGTGGAGCTGACGGAGGCCATCATCGATGACGTTCGACGCAAGCTCAAGAGGCCGAACCTTGTCGTCGACTACATTCCCGTCACCGGGCAAACCCGCATCCCTATGCTAGTCAATGGCAGTTATGACCTGGAGTGCGGTTCCACCACCAATACGGCTGCGCGCGGCAAGGACGTCTCGTTTTCCGTCAGCTACTTCTACACCGGGACGCGTTTGCTGACCAAGAAGACTGCAGGTATCAAGAACTACGCCGATCTGGCCGGTAAAACGGTCGCCACCACCGCCGGCAGCACGAACGAGAAGGTCATCCAGAAGTACAGTACCGAGCACAAGCTGGGTATTCAAACCGTTCCAGGCAAAGACTACAGCGACGGGTTATCGCTCGTCGAAAGTGATCGCGCAGCGGCTCTTGCGCTGGACGACGTGCTGCTGTTCGGCCTGAGAGCCAATTCCAGGGATCCGGCGTCGCTGGAGATTGTGGGTGACGCTCTGCAGGTCGAGCCCTACGGCTGCATGGTGCGCAAAGATGACCCTGAGTTCAAGAAGCTCGTTGATGGCAGTATCGCGCGCATGATGAAGTCGGGAGAATTCACGCGCTTGTACGCCAAATGGTTCCAATCGCCGATTCCACCTAAAGGCGTGATTCTTAATATGCCCATGAGCGAGCAGCTTAAAGCCAATCTCAAAGCGTATAGCGACCAGCCGGCGCTGTAAAGAATGGCGAAGAATTTGGACAAAGGGTTGATCCGAACGGATGGTGCGGGTCAAACGGCGGGGTCAGGTCTTGCAGTCACACCTATGTCGGATTGCGAGGCCTGCCCCCGTTTTCCGTGGCCCCATTTTTCGGGCAGTCGATCGCAACACGCACGAAGCTCCTTGCCGAAGTGGCAAAGAAGAGGTCGTGGGTGGCCGGCGCTCACCTTCCGTTCCCCGGATTTGCGCATGTGCCGTCGGAACGCGAAGGGTATGCATGGGCGCGTGGAATACGGGCTGTTGCCGAAATAAGGCGTGGCTGTTCATTTCGGTGCTGCGCACGCGGGGAACTGGGGAGAAAAGGCGAAACGCTGGTGGCTTGGAGTGGCACGAGCATTTCTGATTCAAGCGGGAAGCGCATTGACGCCCATAGCAAACAGGGACATCAAATAATTGGGCTAACCACATTTCGAGATGAGCAAATTGAAAATGTGGTCTGCCCCTATTTACGCCTATTTACGGCCACTAACCCAGCCTCGAACCCGGCCCCGAACCGGACTGCTGACCGCGCTGCTGACGTTCAGGTGTTCCAGAACACGTTGTGCTGGTGTGCGTGATCCAGTTCGTGCATCCGGCATTCCAGGTCGGCGAGGTCGGTCGCTTGGGCAAGATACGCCTCTTCGCGTTCGCGCTCACCTTCAACGATGCTGTTCGTGAGTGAATCTCCGACATGTTCGATAAAGTCGTGGGCAGCATGACCTGCTGCGCGAACTGCATCTGCGATGACATGCGGCATATTGGATACGGCGGACATTTTATTTTCCTCTCGATGTGCTTTGGCTTGCACTTCCAGTGTAGGTGGCGATGCGGCAAAGTTGCACTTTCGAATGGGAATTTCAGGTATCCGTTTGATGAATATGAGCTAAAAATGGCGCGTGAAGAGGATTTTATTGGGCGCGTGACCCTCGCGAAGGTCTTGCATCAAGCCTATGTCTGGCAGCAAGACCCGCCCGGTTTTTTTTCGTTCGAATGCGTGTTAACAAAACTTGGCTGGGACGGACACAGCGGTCCCTACGCCTTGTGCGTCCTTGCTGACGCCCAATGACACCGAGCGTCAGCGACTCGGAATGCGTGCGCGGGGCCGACGACCCCACTAATGCCCGTTCGCGGGCATTAGCGCACTAGGCCAAGTCGTCGTCGCGGGACGGAGTCGGCGCGACACCCCATTCGGACCAGGCCAAGTCGGCATCATTTGCCGGCGCAGGCGCGGCGCCCCATTCACTCCAGGCCAGCCCGCCGTCCATGGTCCTCTGATTCCAAGGCCAATCACTTTCTGGTGCTGCTGCGCAGATGGCGGCACGATGTGGACTGCTGACGAGCGGCGCTTCGTGGGAGAAAGCCGTGTTTGAAATAAACGCGGCAGCAACGACTGCGAAGAAATGGAGTTTCATAAGCATTTCCTTAAACGTTAAGATTGAGTGAAGACACACCCGCATTCACCAAACTGAAAGAAGGCATGTCTGAACGTAGTGCCGGCCGATCCGCAGTGCCAAATCTCGCCTGACTCGACAACGGCGCTACCCGCTACCCTCGTCAAAGCGGTTTAACCCACGCAAATCGACCAGTGATCAGTGGCGGGAATGCGTTCCGTAGTTCCATTTGAAGTTTGCCAATGCATGGCGTGCGAGAAAGATGGAAAAGCGTTTGTATGCGAACGATCGGCGCTCGCCTGTTTGAACGCTGCGCGTCAATTGGGAATGCGGATTTTTCGTGTCTGAATTCTCGCGTTTCGACGGTTGTCTTTGACGCTCACCGAGCTTAGGTTGTGCAGAGCAGTGAAGTAGGGTGCGTCCTCCGCACCCTGTTCGCATTATTCACCCATAGTCGTCGCAACCGAATGAGCCAGTCCCCAATCAGACACATACACGCCCTCGCGCATAAACCGATGAAAGGTCAAATACGGCCAGTCCAACGCGCGAGCGGCAAGGCCACGCTTGACCGGATTCCAATGGATGTCATCGACATGCCGCGCAAAATCGGCATCATCGCGGATTTAATGCTCCCAGAACCGTCGTTGTCACAAATCCGATTTGTGGCGTTGGGCGCGCGATGGAGAGATGTCCTTGATGCCGAATGCATCGTCGCATCGCCGGGAAACGGTTCGCTTGATCATCGACCAACGCATCGAAAAATCCGCATCGTCTTGCGGCAGCGTCCAGGAGCAATGCAGATGGTCAGGCAAGAGAACCCAGGCATCGATCTCGAAAGGCGCCGACAAGCGCGTTCGCCGGGTCGCTTCGCGCAATGCATCGCGCACCGGTGTTTCAGTCAATATGGGAACACGGCGCAGTGTATTGACCGTAAAGAAGTACGTCCAACCCGCGATATTGGCACGTCGATAGTTCGGCATGCGTTACAGAGGAGTGGGGTGCGCTCCGCGCACCGATTCGGAGAAAATTATTTGGGCGGCAGTATACCGACGTCCGAGGGTGAAATGGTGCGTGGGACGCACCCTAGGCTTGCTTCGCTTTGCAGCCCTACGCGTGCAAAAACCAGCATGTCGAAAATTTTATTGTTTATTAATTATGGGGATGAATACCCCTGGTTGTCTCTGCTGATCAAAATGGAGAGTACCCAGGCCGGTATTGTAACTTTCAATATAGTTCCGTAAGTCAGCCGCGTCTGACTCGAATATAGTCATACGTACCGTCTTAGTTACTGTCTTTAGCTTCCCCTCTGTAACTGCGGAAATAGTGACCTCATATTCATCATCGAACCACTTAAACTGCTGCCGGAACAGATTCTTAATTGGTTCGACAACTTCTGGATCTGCTGCTATTGCGTGTTGAGGAGTTGGTTCGTTTGCTGCTTTATGTGCCAAATTGTTTCTTAAATTCGTAGTGACTTCGGAATATTTTTGTTTTTCCTGTCTTCCAAAATTATTATAAAAATAGACAAGGTGTTCCCAATCTTCATTCGGAGCAATTTTAAAGGGCGTCAAAAGTACATTTCGAGCGTCAGATAATTGCGGGTAGTATGCTTGCCCAACAACGTCAAACGCTTGGCTATTCAGTGGTTTAAATCTCAAATATAAGCTTGTGACTCGAATCGGCGCTCCACCAGTGTTACGCAGCATAATGAATAAGTTTACGTTTGGATTTCCGACGGTGTGTGCAAGATGTATGGTGTTATGAACTTCAATGTCTAGCCGATTCCCTTTGAATAACTTTTGAACTGAAGGGGCGAGTGAAATAAATAATGCCGCAAATGCGGCGACACCCTGCCAAAAGCTCCAATCTAAATACAACGGCACCTGTGCCATAAATTCTCCTGCTTTTCCAGTCTAAATAGTACGGGAGATATAAATACATAAAGATAACCAAGAGTAACGATTATCCTCTTTGCCTTTAACAAAGACAATTCGATGAGAAGGTACGCAGGCCGACTGTGCGACATGGGGCCGAGCTGAAAAAGAAAATGGGCACCTGAAGGTGCCCATTTTTTTAGTGCCTTGGCTCCTCATTCTAGACTCGAGCCAGTAACAAGAAGCTGATCAGATGATTACTTCCCCCAACCATCCTTCAACGTAACCACCCGATTAAACACCGGCTTCCCCGGTACGGAGTCAACGCGATCCGTCACAAAATACCCATGCCGCTCAAACTGAAACTTCTCATCCGCCTTGGCGTTTGACATCCCGCCTTCCAGATAAGCCGTAATCACTTCCTTCGCATTCGGATTCAGCGCCAGCTTGAAATCCTTGCCGCCCGCATCCGGATTCGGGTCGGTGAACAGGCGGTCGTACAAACGCACTTCCGCCTCCAAGGCATGTGCGGCGCTGACCCAGTGGATCACGCCCTTGACCTTGTAGTTGTTGGCGCCTTCGGTGCCGCTTTTGCTGTCGGCGAAGTAGTTGCAGTGCACGGCGATGACCTTGCCGTCGGCGTCCTTGTCGCAGCCGGTGCATTCGACCACGAAGCCGTACTTGAGGCGCACCTTGTTGCCGGGGAAGAGGCGGAAGTAGCCCTTGCTCGGGGTTTCCATGAAGTCTTCTTCTTCGATCCACAGTTGCTTGCTGATCGGGAAGTTGCGTACGCCGCGCTCCGGGTGGTGCGGGTGCACCGGGGCGCTGCATTCGACGGTCTCGTTTTCCGGGAAGTTGTCGATGATGAGTTTCAGCGGGCGCAGCACGGCGATGGCGCGCGCGGCTTTGGGGTCGAGGTCGTCGCGCAGTGCGCCTTCGAGCGTGCCCATGTCGATCCAGCTGTCGGACTTAGTGACGCCGGCGCGTTCGCAGAAGAGCTGAATCGATTCCGGCGTGAAGCCGCGGCGGCGCAGGCCGACGATGGTGGGCATGCGCGGGTCATCCCAGCCGTCGACGATTTTCTCTTCGACCAGTTGCAGCAGCTTGCGCTTGCTGGTGATGGCGTAGGTCAGGTTGAGGCGCGCGAATTCGGTTTGTTCCGGCAACGGTTTCTTGAAGAAGCCGCCTTCGGCTGCGCGTTCCAGCACCCAGTCGTAAAACGGGCGGTGGTCCTGGAATTCCAGCGTGCACAGGGAATGGCTGACGTTCTCGATGGCGTCTTCGAGCGGGTGCGCGTAGTCGTACATCGGGTAGATGCACCACTTGTCGCCGGTGCGGTGGTGGTGCGCGTGGCGGATGCGGTAGATGGCCGGGTCGCGCATGTTCATGTTGGGCGAGGCCATGTCGATCTTGGCGCGCAGGATGTGTTCGCCGTCCTTGAATTCACCGGCTTTCATGCGGCGGAACAGGTCCTGCGATTCGGCGGCGGGGCGGTCGCGGAAGGGCGAGTTCTTGCCCGGCTCGCCGAAGTTGCCGCGGTTCTTTGCCATGTCTTCGGCGCTCTGGCTGTCGACGTAGGCGTGCCCTGCGGTGATCAGGTATTCGGCGATGGCGTAGAAGGTGTCGAAATAGTCGCTGGCGAAATACAGGTGTTCGCCGCCGTCGTCTTTCCAGCCGAAACCGAGCCACTGGACGCTGTCGAGGATGGTGTCGACGTATTCCTGTTCTTCCTTGGTCGGGTTGGTGTCGTCAAAGCGCATGTGGCAGCGGCCACCAAAGTCGCGCGCGAGGCCGAAGTCGACGCAGATCGCCTTGGCGTGGCCGATGTGCAGATAACCGTTGGGTTCGGGCGGGAAACGAGTGACGATGGGCGGCAGCGGCTGGCCCTTGGCGTCGGTGCGGTTGGCGTACTTGCCGGACGCGAGGTCGGCTTCGATGATGCCGCGCAGGAAGTTGGAGGCGGGGGCGTTGGTGTCGCTTGCAGCGGCGTTTTTGGGTACGTTGCTCATGAATTCGGGATGCTTTGCATAGGAATGGCTTAACCGGTCATTTTACCGTACAGGGGCTGGGGAAGGGATTTCCCGAGGCAGCAGGTGGTGCGGGCCTCGCACGTTGTCCATTTGGCGATCATCCGGCCGTTTGTGCCAGCGCAAGCGTGACCGCCGGATCGGAAAAACCGAATGCACCAGAGCAGGTCGAAGCCGATACCCGGTAATGGCGCCGGGCGGCGACCGCTGTTCTGCTGCACAGGTGCTTGCAGACATCAGCTTCCGTCATGGATGCATCGGTCTTTTTTGGAGCAAAGAAGAATGTCTAAATCCTTGAGGGCCGTTGTCACGGCCGGTGTAGTGATGTTGTTGGGTGCCTGCGGTGGCGGCGGCAGTTCGGATATTGCGACTGCAACGAGTACAGGAACGGGGTCGGGATCAACGGGGACAAGCCAGTTGCGTCCGACCGTCTTTACCTCGGAAGGACGAATGCTGAATAGCTGCAGCCTCAGTCCCGGTTGCTCAGGCAATCCGTATGCGCCGTTCTTTGCGGTGGAATCAATGGCGCCTGCCAACGGTGCGGCGCTGAGCGGCGTCGTGCGCATCGAAGTGCGCGGCAACGACATGCAAAACGTCGAGCTGTTGCCGGCCGAGGGCTATCTGCCGAGGCTGGGCGTGTTTAATATCACCGGCGACCGGACGCTTGCCTGGCTGGACCTGGATACCACGCGGCTGGCAAACGGGCCTCTCGGTGTGCGGGTCAGTGCCTTCAACATGCCGGCTGGACAGGCCGGCGCGACAGAAATTATTGCTGTGCCTGCGCGCACCTGGAATATCAACAATACGACGCCGCCGTCGACCCAGTTCAGTGCGTCGGTCACTTCGGCTCCGGGCAATGGCGCAGCGGTCAGCGGCATCAACCGGCTGGAATTGCGCGGCAGCGGCATTGCGAATGCCGAACTGTTGCCGGCAAGCGGCTATGCGCCGACGCTGGGCGTGTTTAACGTGTCGGCGGATCGCACGCTGGCCTGGCTCGATTTCGATTCAAGATCGCTGCCGGATGGCATGTGGGATTTGCGTGTCAGTGCTTTCAATGTGATGCCGGGGCAGGCGGGAGCGAGCGAGATTGTTGCCATGCCGACGCGGCGCTGGGATGTGCGCAATGGGTCGACCTCGGCTTTCACGGCAACGGTCACGATGGCGCCGCTCAATGGTGAAGTCGTGAGCGGGCGTACACGGCTTGAGGTGCGTGGCAGCGGCATGAAGAATGTCGAGCTGTTGCCGGCCAGCGGCTACACGCCGCAACTGGGTGTGTTCAGTGTGGATGCCAACGGCACCTTTGCGTGGCTGGAGTTCGATACCGCCAGTCTGCCGAACGGCGTGTTGAATGCACGTATCAGTGCATTCAATGTGTTGCCCGGACAAGCGGGCGCAAGAGAAATCATCGCGATGCCGGCAAGGCAGTGGGAGATCAGGCATTAGGCCCGACGCGATAAAGCGCTGGTGACGTCCCGGGCGGTTACTGTGCCCGGGCTGTCGGCAGGATGCGTCAGTCCATTTTTTCAATGGGAGGCTTGCTTGACTTTTTTTCTTGCATGTTAAATACTTAGGACTACGAACTAAATATAAGACGACATGATCACTTTTGACCGCATCAGTAGCCCGATTGAAACCCGCATTGCCACCGGCTTTGCGCGGATTAACACGGCCATGCGGGCGAAGGCTTGGTCGCAGGCCGCATCGAGTGGATTGACGCCGACCCAGGCCGATATCCTGAACCTGCTGGCGTCACGCAATGCGTCCTTGCGCCTGTCGGCCATCGCCGAGCAACTGGCGATCACGCCAGCGACTGCGAGCGATGCGGTAACGGCGTTGGTCAACAAGGATCTGGTGGAGAAGGGCCGTGCACCCGACGACGGCCGCGCGATTGCGCTCAAGCTTACCAAGACCGGCGCGCGGCTGGCGGTGACGGTGGCGGACTGGAGCGGTTTTCTGGGGGCTGCAGCAGAAACGCTGAGCAAGGAAGAACAGGCACTGCTGCTCAAACTGATTGTGAAGATGATCCGTGCACTGCAGGAACGTGGTGAGATCCCGATTAACCGCATGTGTGCAACCTGCAAGTATTTCGGTCCTCATGAACACGCTGACCCGCGCGCACCGCATCACTGCCATTTCGTCAAAGCACCGTTCGGCGATCGGCATCTTCGGCTGGATTGCCCGGAGCACGAAGAGGCGGACACAAGTATTCAGCTCAGGAACTGGGCCACCTTTGCTGCAGCATGACTTTTTATTTGGCTCATATATTTAGGAGTCCTACATGAATAAGAAAAATCGATTGTTGTTGAAAGGAAGCGTCCTGGCACTGGCCTTGGCATGGGCCACGGCCGGCGCGCATGAGATCGCGGCAAAGAAAGGTAATGCGCAACAGGCTGCCTTCGACATCGTGAAGGCCGACGTCCGCGTTGATGCCACAAAGAACTGGGTCGAGTTCGCGATGCAGGTAAGCGGCAAGGCGGGTTCCGCGAAACCAAAGAAGACCGGAAAATTTACCGGCGCCAATGTCTATTCGTATGTCTGGCCGACCAAGATCGATCCGTCGGAAGTTGGCTTCGACAAGGGCACCGGAATACTCGCGCTGGCTGTCACTATCCATCCCGATTTCGACGACACGCCGCTATTCAGCACGACAGGCGCCGACTGGCACAGCCATTGGGTGGTGCTGACGCCGGACGATGCCTGCGGCAAGGGAGCGCTGAAAGTGAAGGACATCGCTGAAGGCAGCAAGCCGAAGCTGCCGAAGACCTGGCCGGGCGTGCCGCTGCTGATCGACAGTCCGGGCTACGCGCCGAAATTTGCCGGCAATGCAGTGACGGTGCGCGTACCGTTTGATGATGTGGGTGTGCTCAAAGGTGTTGCCTTCGATGGCGTGACCGCCGGATTGCGTGTGAACGCGAGCGCACATGCGCCGCTACTATGTGTCGTGAATGTATTTGATGTGGCGTCGGGTGATCTAAGCCTGCCCGGCAAAGCCGAATGAAAACGGGGTATTGGAAAAGTTTCGCGACCACTCCAACACCCCGACCCCTCAACCTCTGAAGAAATAAAGGAGTCATGCCATTATGACGAGCAAAGCAACTTTTTACCATGCAGGCTGCCCGGTGTGCGTCGAAGCGGAACAGCAATTTGCCGATGCACTGGACCGTTCCAAATACAGCGTGGAAGTGGTGCACTTTGGCACGCAGCGCGAACGCATCGCCGAGGCTGAACGCTTGGGCGTAAAGTCGGTGCCGGCATTAGTGATTGACGATAAGGTATTTCACATCAATTACGGGGCGTCGATGGCAGACGTGAAAGGCTGAATGAAATAACTTGTCGCAGAGGGCGCCCGCCGGTATCGCAAAGACGCACGATCCTGGCGGGCGCTTCAGTTTTTGTTCGCGACGACTTCCCACACCGTCTTCGGCTTGTCGTAGCGGGTGATCGTCATTTCTTCGACAGCAATGCGCCGCCACCTTGTGTCAAACAGAGACGCCACATCGTCCGCATCGAAAAACCGCTTCATCTCTCCATCAACGTCGTAGTAGTGATGCTCGATTTCGGGATAGCCAATCGCGCCGTAATGCACATCCTTCGTCGAATTCAATCTGCATAAGAACAAGCCGCCGGGAATAAGGCAACGACGTATCTCTCGCACCATTGCTTGCGTCTGTTTCCACGAAAAATAATGCAGACAAAGACTCGCGATAATGACATCAAACTGCGCTTCGGCAAACGGCAAGGGTTCGCGCAGGTCATGGTACACCAGTTGGGCCTCGGGCACGGCGCGGGCGCAGTCCAGCAGAGCATCGCGCGACAGATCCGTGGCAGTAATGCGCGTAAAGCCATTTTCCACGAGAACGGCGGTGTCACGGCCGCGGCTGCAGCCGAGTTCGAGAATGGTAGGAGCAGCGGCCTGACGGGCAATGTCCACCATCCAACGGTGCAGCCATTGATCTATGGGCATGAAATGGGCTTATCGATGAGAGTAGCGAGAACGATACCGCATTATTTCACTGTGCCGCATTCCGTCGTGCAAGAACAGGCGCGCGCGGTACGGCTGTGCTGTCGGGCACGGACGAGCGCATAGACGGCGTAGGCAAGCGCAGCGGCAGCGATGGGCGCGAGGCAGGCGGCCAATTCACGCAGATTGTCAGCGCCGATGAAGACGCCTGCGGTCGACAGTCCGAGCACGCCGGGAACCAGTGCGGCGAGCGGAACTGCGCAACAGGCGGCACAAGCGACGATCACGGGCAAGGCAAGTTTCTTCTCGAATTTCATACTGTTCAGCCTTTCGAAAGAGAGGGTTGGGAAGCCGCTGCGATTGTGCAAACCGGAGCGTTGAGGCACTATAAAACCTGTAGCCACTACAGATACAAGGGAAATCGGATGGACGAGCACATGAGTATCGGCGCCTTGTCGACGGCCACAGGATGCAATATCGAAACCATTCGTTACTATGAAAAAATCGGCCTGCTGAGCAAGCCGCTGCGTTCCACCGGTGGTCATCGCCTTTACACGCCGATACACCGCAACCGGCTGCTGTTTATCCTGAACGGGCGCGAACTCGGGTTCACACTGGATCAGGTGCGCGAACTGATCGACCTGTCGGATTCTCCCGATCGCTCATGTGCCGACGCCCGCGAAGTGGCTGAGCGGCATCTCGCGCTGGTCAACGCCAAGCTCACGCAGCTCCGCTTGATCAAGGGTGCGCTGACACAAATGGCAAGCGAATGCCTGAGTTGTTGCCCGACTTCCAAGGCGCCCGACTGCACGATCATCGCCGCGCTGGCGCGACCGCGCCCGGTAGCGTCGGATTGACATGGCGAGCGGTATCGCCAGGCGGGACCGCTCGTATCATGCAGCGCTGCGCGCGATTCAACTGCTGCACGCCTGTGCGCTCGCGTTACAGTAGCCATCCACGACGAATAGGGAGCCCATCATGATGGTCAGACGCGAAGATCTGCAGGCAGCGGCCGATGCCGGTGTCCTTAATCCGGCCGAGATCGACGGCCTGCTTGCTTTCCTTGCGCAGCATTTTGCTAAATCGCCTCAGCAACATGCCCAAGCTGCGCGGCAAACGGCACGATTCTCCGGCACCCATGTGCTGTATTACCTCGGCGGCATGCTGGCGATCTGCGCGGCATCGCTGTTCACCACACTGGCGGTCGAGGCGGCAGGCATGGGCGCGTTGCTGGTGCTGTCGGTCGTGTATGCGTTGGTGGCCGTCGGGGTTGCGGGGAAGCTGGAGAGGCACGGATACGGCATTCCGACCGGCATCTTTGCGACACTGGCAGTCGCACTGACGCCGCTGGCGGTGTATGCGTTGCAGCATGTGCTCGGCTTGTGGGTGGATGGCCCTGCCGCTGAGCACTATCGCGACTATCATCGTTACATCGACTGGCGCTGGCTGCTGATGGAACTGGCGACGCTGGCCGCAGGTGTCGCGTTGCTCTGGCGTTTTCCTTATCCCTTCCTGATGATGCCGCTTGCGGTGACGCTGTGGTACATGGGCATGGATATCGTCCCGGCGCTCGTGTTGCAGGGCGGCGCCTCCGAGAGCTGGCTCGGCGACGCCGCGTGGCAATTGCGCAAGGTGGTGTCGCTGGTATTCGGCATGCTGATGCTGCTGGTGGCGTTCTTCGTCGATCTGCGTTCGCGCCACGGGAAGGACTATGCGTACTGGCTATATCTGTTCGGCTTGCTGACCTTCTGCGTCGCACTGGGCATGATGGGTTCCGGAAAACTGTCGGGCAAGTTGATTTACCTGGCGATCAATTTTGGTCTGGTGTTGGTCGGCGCCATGTTGGGCCGCCGCATGTTCGCGGTCTTCGGCGGCATTGGCATTGCCATCGTGCTCGGTGATCTGTCATGGAACCTGTTCAAGAACAGCTTTGCATTCGTGGTGGTATTGACGTTGCTCGGATTTTCATTGATTGGCATGGGGCTCTGGTGGAGCAGGCATGAGGAGATAATTTCCAAACACATGCGGGCGCTGCTCCCGGATCAATTGCGCGAGCTGTTGGAGGCGCGACGCGGCTAACAGTTCATGTGGACAGGGCTCTCATGTATCCGCGCCGCACATGCGGAATGGAAAGGCAGCCATGCGCTGCCTTTTTTGTCCAATTCATCGAGATACTCTATTTGACATCGCGTAAGCACTATGACAGCAGCGCTTGCGTCGTTGATTTTTCTCTACGACTTCTCGGTCAAAAATCCTTAACGTACCAATATTGAGAAAAGTATGAGGGGCATTCTGGATAACCCGCCATTCCCGCGTTTTTCGCATTGCTGCTTACCCGATGCATCTGCACGAGCGCATGCCGGTTTCATGGTGGCGCCGTAGCCGAGCCGGGTGTTTCTCCGGTACAGGACATCGCCCATACGCAGGCAATATTGATGACCTGATGTGCGCGGGAACCGCGGTTCAGCGTTTTTTCGGAAAAGACCTCTCGGTGTGCCACTGCTGGGGCGCAATGCACACCTCCTGAATCGGAAGAAAACCGAAGGAGCGATGAATGACGATTAGACGCGACGACTTGGTGGCTGCGGCCGCTGTTGGTCTTCTGCAATACCGGCAGATCGATCCGCTGCTGGTATTTCTCCTGCAGCGCGATGTCCGCGCCAAGCGACAAGCACTAGCGGCACAGGTTCGAGCGGGCCGGCAGGGTGGTGTTTACGCATTGCTATCGTACACGGTGGCGCTGCTGGCCATTGTGACCGCTGCGATGTTCGCCGTACTGTTTGCGTCGCGCGCGGCAAATGCAATGGGTGCCGGTGCCGTGGTCGCATTCACCAGTCTGTACATGGCAGGCGCGCTGGCTATTGCCGTATGGTTCCGCAAGCGCGGCTACGGCGGAAGATTGCGCGTCGTGACGGCAGTGATCATGGCATCGGTGCCTCTCGCGGTAATGGCGCTGCAGCAGATTGCTAGTTGAGCTCATCGCTTTCTCTTCAATTAAGGATTCATGCATCTCCGTGATCAAGGGATTGTCCGTCCTGACATGGAGATGCGATGCCTCGTCTGCTTTCGATTTCCGCATTGATGTCCCTGCGTGTCGCGTCTTTCTCCAGCGCGGCCGTGCAAGCTGATGTGCTGCACGCGCTGGCCTTGCCCTTATGCGGTGGATAGGCCACCTGGCGAATTCCGCGCGTGCTGTTGTTTCCTTATTTCAAAGCAAGAAAAGCGCCGCCGGGTTTGGTGCGGGTGAGATAAAATATTGTTGCAGTGCAATAGCAATCTCACAATACGCTCACTACCCGTTTCCTGAATCATGCGGACCTTGACGATCTTTTTTTTGTGCCTTGGCGTTTGTTCTTCGGCTCTTGCCAATGAATCGAAAAAAACGGACAGCATGCGTGTTGCAGAACTTGCACGCGCAGCGGAACTCGCCGCGATGCGCGCCAGGCATGACCAGATCGAAAACGAGGTGGCTGGCATCACGCGCTTGCGGCTCGCTGAAATTCGTCGCGAACGCAGTGTCAGAAATGGCGACGGGCGTCCGCGCAACGCAACACAGGATGGCAGCCCGACGAAAAGCGCGCCATCCGACACCGGCACCTATTGGAGTTATGAAGGCGAAGCCGGCCCGGCGCGTTGGGGCAAGATCAATCCCGCCTGGGCCAAATGCGATTCCGGCGCGCGCCAGTCCCCGATCGACATCCGCGACGGTATCAAGGTCGACCTGGAAACAGTCGCTTTCAATTACAAACCCTCGTACTTCAATGTGGTCGACAACGGCCACACCGTGCAGGTGAATGTCGGCGCCGGCAACAGCATCACGCTCACGGGCCGCACCTATGAACTGATGGAATTCCATTTCCATCGCCCCGCCGAGGAAAAGCTCGATGGCCGCGGATTTGAGATGGTGGCGCATCTTGTGCACAAGGATCAGGAAGGTCGGGTGGCCATCGTTGCCGTGCTGATCGAAAGCGGCAGTCCGCACGGATTGGTACAAACGGTGTGGAATAACCTGCCGCTGGAAAAGAATGATCCGCTGACGCCCACCATCACCATCGACACCAACCAGTTGCTGCCGCAGCACCGCGAGTACTACACCTTTATGGGTTCGCTCACGACGCCGCCCTGCAGTGAAGGCGTGCTGTGGATTGTGATGAAGGAAGCCATCCAGATATCGGCGCAGCAAATCGCCATCTTTGCGCGGCTGTATCCGATGAACGCGCGGCCTATCCAGCCAAGTTCTGGACGGCTAATCAAGGAATCCAACTGAAGCGTCCGCCGCTTGCATTTCAGGCGGCACGACGGAGAACGAACTCCGTCAGGCGCGCAAACCGCCGGCGCGTTGCCTGTCCGACGGCAGTTGCAGCATCGTCGCAGCGCTTGCCGCATGCAGCATCGTAACGCTGCCGTATTGTTGAGCAATCTGCTGCGTGGCGTTCAGGCGGAATACACCCACCACCTGTGACAGGGTTTGCGCTTGATCCCGCAAAGCCTCGGCCGCTGCGGCGGCTTCCTCGACCAGCGAAGCATTCTGCTGCGTCACGCCATCCATTTCCGTGATTGCTTCGTTCACCTGTTCGATGCCGACGCTCTGCTCTTCGCTGGCGGCGGTGATTTCCGCGATGATGTCCGACACGCGTTTGATGCTGGCGACGATTTCATCCATGGTGGCGCCTGTCTGATCGACCAGTTTTGCCCCGGCATCGACCGTTTCAACCGAGTCATTGATGAGCGCCTTGATTTCTTTGGCAGCGGAAGCGGAACGCTGTGCCAAATTGCGAACTTCCGACGCGACGACAGCAAATCCCTTTCCTTGTTCACCCGCGCGCGCCGCTTCGACTGCGGCATTCAGTGCGAGGATGTTGGTCTGGAAGGCGATGCTATCGATGACGCTGATGATGTCGACAATTTTCTTGGATGAATCATTGATCGAGCCCATGGTCTGCACCACGTGCGACACCATTGCGCCGCCCTTGCTCGCTACTTCCGACGCGGAATGGGCGAGCTTGTTGGCTTGGCGTGCGTTGTCGGCGTTCTGCTTGACGGTGCCGGTAATTTCTTCCATCGAGGACGCGGTTTTGTCGAGCGAACTGGCCTGCTGCTCGGTGCGGTTCGACAGGTCGAGATTGCCGGCTGCGATCTGGCCGGACGCGCTGGCGATGGTTTCGGTCCCGCTGCGTACTTCGGTGACGATGTTCACCAGGCTGCTGTTCATGTCTTTGAGCGCCTGCAGCAACTGGCCGGTTTCATCGCTGGTCCTGATGGTGATTTGGGTGGTCAGATCGCCGGACGCAACCTGCCTCGCGACGTTGACCGCTTCGGCCAGCGGACCTGTGATCGAGCGGCTGATGAGATACCCAAACGTGGCGGCCAGCAAGGATAGCAGCAGGATGGCACCGATCAGCGCGTACTTGGTGTTGGTCAGGTCCGCGCGGTGCGCTTGTAGTGTCTTTTCCAATTCGATGATTGCCGCGTCATAGAAGCTTAGTTGCACGCCAATGGCCTGTGTCAGCTTGGCAAAGTAGTCAGGCGCGGCAAAGTCGAGTTGCTCTTTCTTGACGATTTCGTCCTGCGTCAGTTGCAGCGCCTGCTTGCCGGCGGCGAGTGTCGCCTGCAGTGCCGTGGGCAGCTTTTCCTTGAGCGCTGGGTTGGCAGTCACTGCCTTGTCGACGGCGCTGCTGATTGCGTCGTATCGGTCGGTCGCCTTGTCGATTATCGCCATCAACAGTGCGCGGTCTTCAGTCGATGCCTGCTTTTCGGTCAGCATTGCCGAGCCGCGCGCACGCATGCGACCAAGGGTTTCCATCAGAACCGGCGAATGCACCAGAGCTGCGCTCACGAGCTGATAGCTGTCGGCCCTGGTGTCCAGGTTGAGTCCGTAGTGGTCGCCGAGCATGTCAGTGAGCTTGAACATCTGCCCGACCAGCGCAGTGTGTTCGGCAAAACTTTCCTTGCCGGAGAGCGCTTTCTGCGCGACTTTTCCGGGCAGTGCGGACCAGCGTTGACGTGTTTCCTTCCAGAGCGTGATCAAGGCAGAATCGGGAACAGAGGTCACCGCCTGCTCGGCAGCGGCGAATGCCTTGTCCACTTCATCTTGCTTGGCGGCGCGCTGCGCTTGTGCGGCTTCGTTGCCGGCCAGGACCATCGCCGACAGTCCGCGATGCTGCTGCGTTAGCACGACGACCTTCAACACGGCGCGGGCGGGGATGATGCCTTGCGTTTTGGCTTCAACGGCGTGGATGGATTTATTGGATTCGGCGACATACAGAATAAGCGGTGCGGCAACCAGAACGACGCCGAACAGGCCGAGCAAGGTGAATTTGTGCCACATCATGAGGCGGTTTAACACGGCGGCCATTGAAGTCCCTTTTGCTTTAATTGACCATCCCTTTATAACGCCAATGTTTCTCCGCGGCAATACCTACTTTAGGGGATATTGCACGTCGACGCTGTTTACATCTGCTTGAAGAGATGGGCGAAAACCCTGCTGACAGAAAGGCTTTCGCTGCGGCCGCGCAGCTTGACGACGATCTTGCCGCTTTCATCGCGCACGGCGCTTTGCACGCAATGCACGTTGACGACGGTGCCGCGATGTATTTGCCAGAACTGGTTAGGGTCGAGCTGGGGCAGCAATTCTTTCAGGCTAGTGCGGATCAGCGATTCGCTGTCGGCAGTCACGACGTTGACGTATTTGTCGGTCGCCTCGAAATAATGAACTTCGCCTACAGGAATCATGCGTACCTGGTTGCCAATCGCGGCACGGATGATGGACAGCCGTTCGCTTGCGGTAGGCGAGTGCGGCACCAGCGTGCGCAACTGACCAACGATGCGTTCGAGTTCTGCATTGCGCTCGGTATTCTGCGTGAGGCGCGCTTTCAAGCGTTCAACAGTCTTGGCCAGGCGCGCATCGCTCACCGGCTTGAGCACATAGTCGGCAGCGGCATGATCGAAGGCCTGCAAGGCGTATTCATCGTACGCAGTGACGAACACCACCAGCGGAAAAGGCATGTCTTCCGGCCAGTCTTCGGCCAGTTCCTGCGCGGCTTCGAGTCCCGTCTTGCCGGGCATCTTGATATCGAGGAACAGTACGTCGGGCCGTTGCGCCAGTGCTTCCTGCACGGCAAGAATGCCATTTTCCACGACACCACCGACTTGCAGTTCAGGCCACTGGCGCTGCAGCGTCTGCAACAGGGCGTGGGCGAGAATGGGTTCGTCTTCTGCGATCAGGGCACGGATGCTTGTCATAGCGGAATACTCAGTTGGGCAATGACGCCTGCGGGCGTATTTGGAAGCAGGCGGAAATCGGCGCGGTCGCCATACAGCGCGTGCAGCCGCTCACGTACATTGGCGACACCGACGTGCGTTCCGTTCGGGTCGGCCGGGCACTTGTCGAGACCAAGGCCGGTATCGGTCACGCGTAGCGTCAGCAGATCGCCATTGCGTTCGGCGCGGATGAGGACTTCGCCGCCATCCACTTTGGGTTCGAGACCATGCTTGATGGCGTTTTCCACCAGCGGTTGCAGCAGCATGGGCGGCACGAGGATATTGCGCAGGCCTTCCGGCAAGTCCAGCGTATAGCGCAGCCGCGATCCCATGCGCACCGTCATCAGACCCAGATAGGCTTCCATCAGCGAAAACTCGTGGGCCAGCGAGCTTCGCTCGGCGCGCGAGGACGATAGCGTGGCGCGCAGGTACTGGATCAGTTGCTCGAGCATATGCTGCGCGCGTGCCGGATCAATCGAGATCAGGCCTTGCAGGTTGGCTAGCGTGTTAAACAGCATATGCGGTTCGATCTGTGCCTGCAGCATTTGCAGTTGCGCCTGCATCGCCTGCTTTTCGACTGCGGCAGCCCGCGCTTTTTCTGCTTCCGCCGCCGCTTCGAGATGCGCCATCCGTCCGCGGTTCCAGAAGAACCAGATGATGACGGCGAATGTCACGGTGGAGCCGACGAGCATCGACGTCATATTGCGAGCTCGTGCAGCGGCAAAATCTTCCGGCGGGATGTCGAGAATAAACATCGCGGCGTGCTTGCCCAGATATTGGGCAGCAAAAAACGACACGCAGAGCAACACGATAAACGGCAGCCTTGGCGGTTTGCGCTCGCCCCATAGAAGCAGGCGTCCGCCATCGATGAAGGTCACTGCGAGGGTGCCGATACACACTGACATCACGAGATTGACGAAGAAGGAACCGTAGAAGCGCACCACATAGGTGACCAGCACCGCGATGATCACATTGAATACCTGCGTGATCGCGCAGTCGATGGTGAAGCGCCGCAAGCGCGGATAAGGATGGGCGGTGGCCGGCAAGGTGTGATTCATGAATACGGTAGCGTTAGCGGGCAAGTTTCTTCAGTTGTTCCTCGGTCATGCGCGATTTCCATTGAGGCCACGGCGCTGTCAGGCGCGCTCGGAGACCGTGGAATAGTAACCCGATTCCCCAGCCGAACAGCGCCCAGATTATCCATGGTTTGGCCGGAGCGACAAACATGTTCAGCAGGAGCAGGCTGATGCTCACCTTGGCATACGCCGCCAGATGAACATAAAACCCAAGCGTGGGTGCCAGCGTGTTTTTGGCGTCGTCGTGCATTACCGTATTTTCCATGAAGTTCTCCTTGATGCAAATCCGGTTCAGATCAGCCCGACCACAGTCCATAGCACATGGCCGAGCCGGCGGTCGGGAAGCAGCGTGAACATCCCTGCAATCACCAGCCCGACATAGGTCGACGTCATGCCGCGGCGATGCGCGTAGATGTTACCGTTGATCACCGCATAAATCGACGCCGCCAGCCCGATCACGGTGCCGACCGAAAGCAGGTGGATCCAGGAAAAATGGCCGCTGCTTCTGATGCCGAAGGACACCAGCGCGGTCGCCAGCATCAAGCCAACCCAGATGCGGCCGAACACGCGGTGGATGATCGTGCCCTTGCGAAGGGCGAGCGTGATGCCGCCGAAAACCACTGCGCCGACGGCGGCGACAAGGTGTGCCACGATGAGCGGTGTAAATTCCATGATGGCCTCCGGCAAGCTGTGTTGATGGAGGCATTATTCTTGGATCGGGGCCGTAGGTGAAACGGTTTGCGACGAGCTGCATCGTCTGTTCGTAAAGCAGCGGTTTCGAGGAGTGAGTGGCGCTCAGAATCCGACGGCCTGACCATCGCGCCGCGCGTCACTGGCGGCAATATAACCGTCCTCCGTCTTCCAGATGAACTGTCCCGCCCCAAAATCGCGCGTGCTGTCGGTATCGGTATTGAGCTGGTGGCCGCGCGCCGCCAACTCTGCTACGACATCGGGCGCCATGCTGCGCTCGATATCGACTGCCATATTCTGTCGCACTTTCCAGCGCGGAGCGTCGCAGGCGGCCTGCGGCTGCTGACCGTAAGTCAAGATGCGGACCAGTGTCTGCAGATGGCCTTGCGGCTGCATGTTCGCACCCATGACGCCAAAGCTCATTTGCGGCTGGCCGTCGCGGGTCAGGAAGCCGGGGATGATGGTGTGGAATGGTCGCTTGCCCGGCGCAACGCAATTCGGATGCTCGGGATCCAGTGTGAAGCAGGCCCCGCGGCTGTGCAGGCTGATGCCGGTTTCCGGCACCACCACGCCGGAGCCGAAGCCAAGATAATTCGACTGGATCAGACTGACCATCATGCCGCTCTCGTCGGCGGCGCTGAGGCAGACCGTGCCGCCCTTTGGCGGCGTGCCGTGGCTGAAGTCCGTGGCGCGGCGCAGGTCGATCCGCTTTGCGCGCATGGCGAGATAGGCATCGTCGAGCAGGTCATCGACGCTCACGCTGGTCATCGCACGGCTGTCCGCCACCCAGCGATAGGTATCGGCAAAGGCAAGTTTCATTGCTTCGATCTGTAGATGCTGGCTGTCGGCGGAATCGAGCGCGTAGCGGGAAAGATCGAGCTGTTCGAGCATGCCAAGCGCCATCAGCGCCGCGATACCCTGCCCGTTGGGCGGCATTTCATGCAAAGTGTAGCCGCCGAAGTTCTTCTGAATCGGGGTTACCCATTCCGGCTTGAAGGCGCCAAGATCATCCATGGTTAACGCGCCGCCGCAGTGTTTGGCATGCTGCGCAATTGCCTCTGCCAGTTCGCCGCGATAAAAGGCTTCGCCGTGCGACTCGGCGATCCGGGTCAGCGTGTGGCCGGCTTCGCGAAAACGGAATAGTTCGCCGACCTTCGGCGCGCGGCCTTCGGGCATGAAGGCGCGCTTGAAGCCCGGTTGGCTCTGGAGCTTCGGTATTGCTGCCGCCCATTTCTGCTGCACGATCGGCGACACCAGGAAGCCGCGTTCAGCCAGTTCGATCGCCGGTTCGAATAGCTCGACGAAAGGCAGTTTGCCGAATTTTTCGGATAACTCCACCCAGCCGGCGACCATGCCCGGCACCGTAACCGAATCCCATCCATGTGCAGGAATTTGATTGCCATGCTTCTTCGCGAAATATTCCGGCGTCCACGCATGCGGCGCCGGCCCGGACGCATTCAAGCCGTGCAATTGCTCGCCATCCCACAGAATCGCAAACGCATCACCGCCAAGTCCGTTGGATACCGGCTCGACAATGGTCAGCGCGGCGGCCGCAGCCAGCGCCGCGTCGACGGCATTGCCGCCGCGCAGCAGCATGCGTAGCCCGGCTTGGGCGGCGAGTGGGTGGGAAGTGGTGACGACATTGCGCGCAAGCAAAGGCGCACGTGTCGTCGGATAGGGATTGTTCCAGTTGAACTCTGCCATGGCGTTCGTCTCGGTGATGGTCGGTGGGGATTCCGGCTGCGAGGACTGCTGGCTGCGCGCTTCGATTCTACTGGTAATGCAAGACCAAATACGTGCTTGCGCTTGATGATTTTCAAACATCGCTGTCGAGCGGCGGTGCGCCGCACGACAGTGGTGCAAAACATTGATAGGCGGGAATCGAATACAGCGTTATTTCTGGGCGACCCGCAGCACCAGCTTGCCGTTGTTGCCGCCCGTAAACAGCTTCTGGAAGGTTTCCGGAAAAGTTTCCAAGCCATCCACCAGGTCTTCACGCGTTTTCAGCTTGCCTTCGGCAATCCAGCCGGCCATTGCGCCGATGGCTTCCCCGGCGCGCGCATAGTAGTCGGACACCACCATGCCTTTCATGCTGGCGCGATTAACCAGCAGGGACAGGTAGTTGGCGGGGCCCTTGACCGGCGTGGTGTTGTTGTACTGCGAGATCGCGCCGCAGATCACGATGCGGGCGTCGCGTGCGAGGCGGGTCAGCACCGCATCGAGAATGTCGCCGCCGACATTATCGAAATAAACATTCACGCCTTGTGGACAATGCTTGGCGAGTGCCTGCTGTACGTCTTCGTTCTTATAGTCGATCGCCGCGTCGAAACCAAGTTCTTCCACCAGATAGCGGCACTTGTCTGCGCCGCCGGCAATGCCGACGACGCGGCATCCCTTGATCTTGGCCACTTGGCCGACCACCATGCCGACCGCGCCGGCTGCGCCGGACACCACTACTGTCTCGCCGGCTTTCGGCTGGCCGACTTCCAGCAGGCCGAAATAGCCCGTCAGGCCCGGCATGCCCAAGGTGCCGAGATAAACCGGAAGCGGCGCGAGTTTTGGATCAACCTTGGTCAGCCCCTGTCCGTTCGAATAGGCGTACTCCTGCACGCCGAGCAGGCCGCTGACATGGTCGCCGACGGCGAACGCGGGATTGTTTGACGCAATCACGCGGCCGACGGCCAGCGCACGCATCACTTCACCAATGCCGACTGGGGGGATGTACGAATTTTTGCTTTCGTTCATCCAGCCACGCATCGCCGGATCGAGCGAGATGTACAGCACTTTGACCAGCACTTCGTCGGCTTCCGGGTCGCGCAGGCTCTCGTCTGCGTAGAGAAAGTCGCTGCGCTTGGCAGCGCCGACCGGGCGGGAAATCAGGCGAAATTGGTGATTGATGGCGTCCATGTCATTTGCTCCGTAGTGGTTTTATAAAACAAGCCTGCTGATTCGTGCCGTGCAGGCGCAATGCAATGAAGTATAGACAAGGTAAAGTTGCCTGATAAGTGTCCAATACAGCATTGCATTGTTGTCCTAAAAGCGACAATATAAAAAACATGCTGAATCCCCAACACCTCGCCATCTTTGCCGCCGTCGTCCAGGCAGGCAGCATCAGCCGCGCCGCAAGCGAGCTTGGCTGCGGAAAGTCAGTCGTGTCGCGCCAGCTGGCCCGGCTTGAGGCCGACCTCGGCGCACGACTGATTCAGCGCTCAACCCGCCGCCTGGCGCTGACAGAAATCGGCGAATTGGTGTTGCAGGAAGCACGGCAGATTGATCGCGCGCTGACCAATATCGAGCAGTTGACCGATCAGTATCAACAGCAGGTGCGCGGCCTGCTCCGTGTGTCGTGTTCCGTCGCCGGGCGCCGCCAAATGGTGCCGCTGATTAGCGAATTCATTGCAATGTATCCGCAAGTAAAGGTCGCGTTGCAACTGGAAGATCATCTGGTCGACCTCATTGCAGAGCAGATCGATGTTGCGATCCGCGCCTCCAGTCTGGTCGACTCCTCGCTGATCGCGCGCAAGCTCGCCGAAAATCCGCACCGTGGTGGCGTCGCCTGCCTATCTCCAGCGCGCCGGCACGCCGCAAATGCCCGAGCAACTCGCCGACCATGCTTGCCTGGTCTATGCCAGCGGCACGCGCGCCTATGACGAGTGGAATTTTATCGGTCACAACGGCCTGTTGAAAGTGCGGGTGAATGGCGTCATCCAGATCAACGATGGCGGCGCGCTGGTGACAGCAGCGGTAGCCGGCGCGGGTATCCTGCTGATTCCACGCGAGCTGGCCTCCGAAGAGATTGCACGCGGCGAACTGGTCGAAATTCTGCAAGACTATGAGCTGCCGCCCGGTGCGCCGATCTATGCCGTTTATCCCGCGCGCGATTGGCTTGCCTTGAAGACCGCAACCTTTGTCAGCTTCCTGCAGGAACGCCTGAAAAATTACTGATCGGAATGAACCAAGGACGCAGAACGCAGTCCTTGTATTGACTTGAAGATTTGTGAGGTGTGCCTTGCCGGATTCACTCCGATCCCGTTTTTTGCGCCATGTGCCGGCAGTCGACTTCTGCTCATTGCGCATGGTTGACGAAACCAGCGAGCAACTGACGGTGCGCCAGGACGTGCTGCAACCGCCATCGACCGCCATCGATCGTGGCGCCATGGTGATTGTCATGCACGGCGGCGGCTACGGCTATGCCGCAACCAGCGACCTCAGCGACACCGGGATGAAGGAAGCCATCGCCCGAGCCCGCCGCTGGGCTGAGGCAAGCGCGGGGCGTTCCGTTGTCAACTATTCCAAGCTTGAGTTACCGCGTTCCGGCGGAATGTACGCGAGTCCAGCGCCACTGCTGCCGACGCCTTCGCGCAAAGAGCTCATCGAACTGCTGATGCGCGAATCCAATGGTTGTCGCATCGACTCACGCATTGTGGATTGGACCGCGTCAATCTGGCGTGTCACCACCTCGCAGCACTATCTGACCGCTGACGGCGCCGACCTGTCGCAGCACTTCAATTACGTCATTCCCAACCTGGCCGTCACTGCCAATCAGGGAACGGAAACGCAGACGCGCAGCCTTGGCGGCCAGTACAACGGCTACTGCCGGCAGGGCGGTTTTGAAATACTCGACCAGGCTGGCTTCAACGGCGCCGGGCAACGGATCGCGCAGGAAGTGCTGGAACTGCTCGCCGCGCCTAACTGCCCGAGCGGGAACATGGACCTGCTGCTGATGCCTGAACAGATGATGCTGCAAATCCACGAGTCGATTGGTCATCCGCTGGAACTCGATCGCATCCTCGGCGATGAACGCAATTTTGCGGGCACCAGCTTTGTCACGCTCGATATGTTCGGCAAATACCGTTACGGATCGGAACTGCTGAATGTCACCTACGACCCCGAGCGTGCGGAACAGTTTGCGAGTTACGGATGGGATGACGAAGGCAGCGCCGCCGAGCGAACGCATCTGATCCGCAACGGTATGCTCGAACGGCCTCTTGGCGGCGCACTGTCGCAGGCACGCGCCGGCATCGGTGGCGTCGCCAACGCGCGCGCCTGCAGCTGGAACCGTCCGCCTATTGATCGCATGGCCAACCTCAATATTGAACCCGGCACATCGTCGCTCGATGACATGGTGAAGTCCATCGAACGCGGTGTGCTGATGGACACCAATGTGTCGTGGTCGATCGATGATTCGCGCAACAAATTCCAGTTCGGCTGCGAAGTCGGCCGCCTGATTGAAAACGGCGAACTTAGAGGCATGGTGAAGAATCCGAATTATCGCGGCATTTCGGCAACCTTCTGGCGCGCGCTGAAAGCAGTCGGCGATCATTCAACCTTCAGCGTGATGGGTACGCCCTTCTGCGGCAAGGGCGAACCTTCGCAGGTGATTCGCGTCGGCCATGCATCGCCAGCCTGCCTGTTCGGCGATATCGAAGTCTTCGGAGGCGAATGATGCAGCAGTATTTTCATGATCTCGCCGCGTACCTCGATACACGCATGCAAGGCGGTGAGCAATACAAGTGCTGGCTGTCGGCGGAAGCGTCGGATTTCATTCGCTTTAATCGCAGTGCGATCCGGCAGCCGGGACATGTGCGTCAGATTTATCTTTCACTCACCCTGATAAACGGCAAGCGGCATGCGAAAACCTCGGTGGCGTTGACCGGCAGTGTCGCCGACGATCGCGTTCAGCTCGACCACATGGTGGCGGGCATGCGCAAGCAGTTGCCCGACCTGCCGGACGATCCGTACCTGCTCGTAGCGAGCGAAATATGTTCTACCGTCCATGCGCACGCATCGCGCCTTCCGGAGAGCGGCATGATGGTTGATGAAGTGCTGCGTACCGCGCAAGGCCACGATCTCGTTGGCATTCTAGCCGCCGGACCGGTCTGGCGCGGATTCGCCAACTCATTCGGTCAGCGCAACTGGCATGAGTCCGCCAGCGTCAATCTCGACTGGAGCCTGTACCACAGCCGCGATAAGGCGGTGAAAAGCAGCTATGCAGGCTTCGACTGGGACAGTGACGCTTTTGCAGCGAAGTTCAACAATGCCGCCGATCAGCTTGCCCTGCTGGATCGCGAGCCGGTCAGCATTCCGCCCGGCCCTTATCGCGCCTATCTGACCCCGACGGCATTAAACGAAATTCTCGCCATGTTGAACTGGGGAGGTGTCTCGGAAAAATCACTGCGCACCAAGCAGAGTCCGCTGCAGCGCATGCGCGACGATGGCGTGCAACTCAATGCCGCAGTGACTCTGGCCGAGAATACGGCGGGTGGTCTGGCGCCTGCGTTTCAGGGGGACGGCTTTATCAAGCCGGATCGGCTGGTGATATTGGACCAGGGGCGTTTGGCCGGCAGCTTGATTTCGCCGCGTACTGCAAAGGAATACGGGCTTGCGACCAATGGCGCGGATGGTAGCGAAAGTATGGCGTCGATAGATCTTGCTGCTGGCGAATTGGCTCTTGCACGCGTACTCGATGAACTCGATACCGGCGTATTTCTCAGTAATCTGTGGTATCTGAATTTTTCGGATCGGGCGAATTGCAAGTTGACCGGGATGACGCGCTTTGCCTGCTTCTGGGTGGAGGGCGGGAAGATCAAGGCGCCACTGAATGTGATGCGGTTTGATGATTCGCTGTTTCGCGTGTTGGGGGAGAATTTGCTGGGGCTGACTTGCGAGAGAGAGTTGTTGATTGATAGTGATACTTATGGGCAGCGGGCGACGGGGAGTGCTTGGGTGCCGGGGGCGTTGGTGAAGAATTTTAGGTTTGTGTTGTAGAGGGTGTTTGTTTAGCCCTTCGTCGGTAACCCCGCAATCCGTCATTCCCGCGCAGGCGGGTGGCCGCCCCGCGGGAATCCATGCTGAGTTTCTCGTTGTGCTCGTCGGTGATGCAAACCTTTAGTCTCTCCGTGGAGGCTTGCCGGGGGCGGCCCGGCGGCCGCTCACTTTCTTTGCTTCGCCAAAGAAAGTAAGCAAAGAAAGGCGGCCGCGGCGAGCTGCCCCTTCGGGGTTCCCGAAAGAATGAACGGCAAAGCGGGAAGCGCAACAAACTCGCCTGCGGCTCAGACAAGTTGCGCTTCTTTATCCGCTTTGCCGTTCATTCTTTCGGCAGCTCACAGCGGTACTGCAAAAAGCACAGCCTTTATGTGCTGTCTAATCCTGCTTGTTTAAACAATCCCCTTTTCCTGCAACTCCGCAATCTGCGCTTCACTTTGCCCCAGCAATTCCCTCAACACTTCCTTCGTATGCTGCCCCAGCATCGGTGGCGGCATGTCATATCTTGGTGGTGTCGCCGACATCTTCATCGGGCTTCCTACCAGCTTGACCTTAGCGCCGGTTGGGTGCGGCATGTCGACGCGCATTTCGCGCGCTTGCACTTGGGGATTCTCGAAGACTTCATCCAGATTGTTGATCGGCCCGCAAGGCACGCCGGCGGATTCAAGCGCGTCTATCCATTGCTGCTTGGTTTTGGTTTTCACCATTTCCGCAAGCAGCGGTACCAGCGTGTCGCGATGACGCACGCGCATTGGATTGGTGGCAAAACGTTCGTCGGCAGCAAGGTCTGGCCGTCCGCCAACATCAACGAAACGGCGGTACTGTCCATCGTTGCCAACCGCGACGATGATGTGTCCATCGGATGTCGCAAAAGTCTGGTAGGGCACGATGTTGGGATGTGCATTGCCCCAGCGCTTTGGAGCATTGCCGCTGGCGAGGTAGTTGGTGTTCATGTTCGCCAGCATCGCGACTTGCACATCGAGCAGGGCCATGTCGATGTACTGGCCTTCGCCGGTGCGGTCTCGGTGCGTTAGCGCAGCCATAACGGCGATGGTGGAGTACATGCCGGTCATCAGGTCGGAGATCGCTACGCCAGCTTTCTGCGGGCCGCCGCCGGGCAGGTCGTCGCGTTCGCCGGTAATCGACATGAAGCCGCCCATGCCCTGGATAATGAAGTCATAGCCGGCGCGCTGCGCATACGGGCCATCCTGGCCGAAACCGGTGATTGAGCAGTAGATCAGGTCGGGTTTTTCACGCTGGAGGGATTCATAATCGAGTCCGTATTTTTTCAACTGGCCGACCTTGTAGTTCTCCAGCACCACGTCGGATTGCCGCGCGAGTTGGCGCACGATCTCCTGTCCTTCCGGTGTCGCGATGTCCAGCGTGACCGATCGCTTGCCGCGATTGGCCGCGAGGTAGTAGGCGGCTTCGGTCGTGTCGTGGCCTTCCGCGTCTTTCAGGTAGGGCGGGCCCCAGTGGCGGGTGTCGTCGCCTGCGCCGGGCCGTTCGATCTTGATGACATCGGCGCCGAGGTCGGCGAGGTTTTGTGCGCACCAGGGGCCAGCAAGTACGCGGGTCAGGTCGAGAACGCGAATGTGTCCGAGTGCTTTCTTCAGTGGCGAATCAGCCATGCTTGTAGTTGTTCCGCAGTCAATGGTTGCGTGAAAAAATATCCCTGGGCGATGTCGCAGCCGTGCTCGCGCAAATACTCAACCTGCTGCGGTGTCTCCACCCCTTCGGCGACCACATCCAGTCCCAGAGGCTGCGCCATCGAAATGATTGCATCGGTGATGGCGCGATCGTCTCCTTCACCGGGCAGGCCGTTGACGAAACTGCTGTCGATTTTAACCTTATGCACCGGATAGCGCCGGAGGTAGGCCATATTTGAATAGCCGGTACCGAAATCGTCGATGCTCAGCCCGATGTCCATTCCGCTCACACGATCCAGCATGGAGGCGGTCATTGTGTGATGTTGCATCACGGTGCTCTCATTGACTTCCCATTCAAGCCGACGCGCTTCGACGCCGGTCCGTTCCAGCGCATTTTCCAGTACGGCGGGCAGCGCGTGATCCATCAACTGACTGGACGACAGATTAATGGCGATGCTGAACTCACTCAGTCCTTGCGCGCTCCATGCGTTGAGCTGGTCGCAGGCGTCATTCATCGCCCAAGCGCTAATATCGTGGATCAGTCCAGATTTTTCTGCGACCGGCAGGAAGCTCGCTGGCAGCAGAATACCCAGACGCGGATGCCGCCAGCGCAGCAGGGCTTCGACGCAACGCACCTTGCCCGTCTTCAGGTCAATTTGTGGCTGATAGTAATGTTGTAGCTCACGTTCATCGATTGCACGCCGCAGTTCGGTTTCCAGCGCCGACCGGGTGCTCGCGCCATCATTGAGGTGTGGAGCGAACATCTGGTATTGGTCGCGCCCGGCCAGCTTGGCGTGATACATCGCGATGTCCGCCTTTTTCATCAAGGTTTCGATATCGGTGCCGTCGAACGGATATAGCGCAATGCCGACGCTTGCTGAAATTTTCAGATCTCGTCCCTGGAGCGAAAATGTTCCACGCAATGCATCGACGATCTCGGCGGCGATGTCATCGGCAATGCGCATATTGCTCAGATTGCGTGCGAGCAGCATGAATTCGTCACCACCCAGGCGCACCAGGATGTCGTCCTTGCGCACCACGTTTTTCAGGCGCATTGCTGCCGCCTTGAGCAGTTCGTCACCCATTGCATGGCCCAGCGAATCGTTGATGCCTTTGAATCCGTCGAGATCAATGAAGAAAGTCGCCAGCGTGTTCGTCTTTGCTGTTAGCTTGGGAAAAATATCCGCTGTTTGCTCGAATAGGAAATGCCTGTTCGGCAGGCCGGTCAAGCTGTCCTGATGCAGCGGCTGGCGCAACCGGGCGTCGGCACGCGCCCGCTCGACTTCCTTGAAGATGAGCGACATCAGGCCGGCAACATGCGAGGCAAAGTCGCTTTCGTCCTTGCGCCACTGGCGAGCCGCGCCAACGTTCGACAAGACCAGCACGCCCTCCAAGCTGCCTGCGCGCTCCACCGGTACCAGCATCACGGATTTCATCGACACTGCATGAAAGTATTCGCAGTACAGCGCGGCGCGCGGGTCTTGGTCGACGTCGGCCACGACCAAGGGACGTTCGCTGCGCAGCACCTGTTGCAGCAGCGGATGGAACGCGGCCGATAAACTCGGATCAGGTGTTTCGTCGACAAAGTTTTGCCGGGTATCGTCATACGCCATCACGCAGCGTGTCTCGCCGGGATTTTCGCCGGCCTCCCAGTAGGCGCAGTGTTGCGTTCCCAAGGCCTTTGCTGCCGACTTGAGAATGACCTTCAGTGCTGGCGTCAGATTGGCATGCGGCCGTTGCGCGAGACGGAACAGACGGTTGAGATAGTGCAGCTGCCTTTTTTTTTCCGCGGCGATGTTTCGTTGTTGCTGCAATTCATCGGTAGCATCGTGCGCGCTTAGCAGCAATCCAGCTACATCAGGATGCGTCAGCAGATTGCGCACGTGTCCGACGATATATCGCCACGCACCGTTATTCTGCCGGAGGCGAAACGCGATCGGTGCCGTTCCTGCGTCGCCAGCGGCGACCACCTGCGCAATCGAGGCGCGCACTTTATCGCGGTCTTCGTGATGGATTAGATCAACGAGCTTGTTGCCTCGGACGCCGGCCATATCGGTAAACGTCTTGTTTTTAAACGTGAATGTGGTATCCGGCGCGCAAATCATCACCAGGTCGGGGAGTTGCGCAATGACTGCTTGCATGCGGACGGTATCGGGAGAGTCATCCCGGCTAGCCGCTCGTTCGGCATGGAGGGCCCAGATGACGCAACGGGCATCCGTCAGCGCATCGACGCGGTTGGCAATAAAGTGGAAGTCGATGGGAGCTCCCGTTTTGCTTACCAGGCGGACATGTTCGCTATCCGATTCTTCGGCGTGTCCATTGCCTGGCGGGAAAAGCGATTCCACTGGCTGTCCGATAAGCTCGACATCTTCATACCCAAGCTGTCGTGCGAGATGTGCATTGACATGAATGATCACACCGTCGCGCAGGAACAGCAGCCCGGTGTCGGCGCCGCCGAGCAGATCCGACAGCGCATGCCATTCCGCCGGAAAGATGAAGGTCGAGGTGTCGAAGGGGGCTGGGTGGGAGCTATGCGAGGGCATGGGTGCGCAGGGCGAAACGTCCGGCATGCGTCGTCACAGCCGAACATGGTTCGCTTCAGATTAACGATTGGCATTAGACTACGTCTGGTCCACGATCATTCCGAGATATAGATCAAGTCATGTGGTTTTATCCAAAAATCATTGCACATCGAGGCGGCGGGACGCTGGCTCCCGAAAATACACTAGCGGCAATGCGATGCGGCTTGGCGCATGGTTTCCATGCAGTCGAGTTCGATGTGATGTTGTCGGCGGACAGCATTCCGGTGTTGATGCATGATCCGCAATTCGGGCGAACTGTGCGCGGGGCGGGCAAAGTCTGCGATACATCGGCACAGCAATTGGCAGCGATGGATGCCGGCTCCTGGCTCGGCAGGCAATTCGCCGGTGAACCGGTGCCGACTTACGAGCAGGTCGTCAATTTCTGCAAACAGAACAACATCTGGATGAATGTGGAGATCAAACCGGCGCCCGGTTTTGAAGCGGAGACTGGCCGCGTCGTGGCGGATTGGACCAAGCGTCTGTTTGCAGATGAGCTTGCCGCGCATGTGCACGGCGTCAACGACGCGACTCTGCCGCTCTTTTCATCATTCTCTTTCGAAGCGCTGATTGCCGCAAAAGTGGTAGCGCCGGGTATCCCGCGCGGCTATCTGGTCGATGCCGTTCCGCCGGACTGGCTGGAAAAGTTGCACGCGCTGGGCGCCGTAGCCTTGCACACGAATCAAAAGAACCTGTTGCCGGAACGCGCACGCGCAATCAAACAAGAAGGGTTTGGCCTTTTTTGCTACACCGTGAATGCCCCCGATCGCGCGCGGGAAATTCTGGGATGGGGTGTGGATGCATTCTGCACCGATCGCATCGATTTGATCGGTGCCGATTTCACAGCAGGGTGACCGGAAGCACGGTTACGCGCCGTTACACACCTTACAGCTTTTCGGTCAGCGCCCGGCCACGACCTTTCGTTGAAGGCGGCATGGACAAGCAGTCCATGCCCTCCACCGAAAGGATGACAACATGAAAAAACAACAACTGCTTATCGCACTACTGGCAACAGTTCTTGCCGCGCCGGTATTTGCGCAAAACGCTGCGGCCACCTTGCAACGCGACGTCAACCAGCAGCAGCGCATCGAAAGTGGCCTGAAGTCCGGGCAGTTGACTACGCGCGAAGCGGCACGACTAGAACGCGGCGAGGCTCACATCGACCGTGCGCAAGCCCATGCCCTGAAGGACGGCAACCTGAGCGCCGCCGAACAGCGCAAGATTTCCCGCATGCAGAATGATGCCAGTCGCAACATTTATGCAGAAAAGCATGATTTGGCAATGGGCAACCCGAATTCCGTATCGAGCAAGCGCATGCAGGCCGACGTCCAGCGCAACATGCATCAACAACAGCGCATCGCGAACGGCGTCAAGGACGGTTCCCTGACCAAGCATGAAGCGGCAAAACTGGAGCGCGGCCAGGCAAATCTGAGCAGCCGTGAATTCCATGCCGGGCGCAACGGTCACGTCGGCGCTGCCGAGCAACACCGGATACAACGCGCGGAAAACCGTCAGTCTTCCCGCATTCACCATCAGCGCCATGACGGACAACATCGCGGTTGACCAGATGATAATTGCGCTGCGAAGCGCGTCGCTACCCGGTCAATAGCAATCTATTGACATCGCAGGCCCGCCGGCATGTGCCGGCGGGCCTTTTTGCGTTCAGCGCCGGGTCTCAATGAAAGAGGGTTATCACGTATAATCAACGGTTTGCAACGCATTCCCATCTCATCCGCCTAGAACATGAACTCGTCTGAAATCCGCGACAAATTCCTGAAGTTTTTCGAATCCAAAGGTCACACCATCGTCTCGTCCAGTCCAGTGGTACCGGGCGACGATCCGACGCTGCTGTTTACCAACGCCGGCATGAACCAGTTCAAGGACGTGTTCCTTGGCTTCGACAAGCGCCCGTACTCTCGCGCAACCACGTCGCAGAAATGCATCCGCGCCGGCGGCAAGCACAATGACCTGGAAAACGTCGGTTACACCGCGCGTCACCACACCTTTTTCGAGATGCTGGGCAATTTCAGTTTCGGCGATTACTTCAAGGAAGACGCGATTGCCTACGCATGGGAATTGCTGACTGACGTGTTTAAGCTGCCCAAGGAAAAGCTGTGGGTCACGGTCTATGCCGACGACGATGAGGCCTACGACATCTGGAACAAGAAAGTGGGCGTGCCGGCCGAGCGTATCGTGCGCATCGGCGACAACAAGGGCGCGCGCTATGCATCCGACAATTTCTGGATGATGGGCGACACTGGTCCTTGCGGCCCGTGCACCGAAATCTTCTACGATCACGGTCCGGAAATTGCCGGAGGCCCCCCGGGATCACCTGATGAAGATGGCGATCGTTACATCGAGATCTGGAACAACGTGTTCATGCAGTTCAACCGTGATGAAGCGGGCGTGATGCACAAGCTTCCGAAGCCGAGCGTCGACACTGGCATGGGCCTGGAGCGCATTACCGCCGTGCTGCAGCATGTCCACAGCAATTATGAAATCGATACCTTCGTCAACCTGCTCGCTGCGGCAAAAAAAGCGGTCGATGCCAGCGGCGCCGAGGACTGCGACAAAGATTCGCCTTCGTTGAAGGTCATTGCTGACCATATCCGTGCCTGCACTTTCACGGTCGTCGATGGCGTCATCCCGAGCAATGCTGGTCGTGGCTACGTGCTGCGCCGCATTGCCCGCCGCGCGATTCGCCACGGCTACAAGCTCGGCGCGCGCAAGCCGTTCTTCCATGCATTGGTCCCAGCACTGGTTGCCGAAATGGGTGAGGCCTACCCGGAATTGCGCCAGAACGAAAAGCGTGCCACCGAAGTGCTGAAGCAGGAAGAGGACGCATTCTTCCGCACCATCGCCAACGGCATGGAAATCCTCGAACGCGCACTGGCTTCCGGTGCCACGCAGATCGACGGCGATACTGCATTCAAGCTGCACGACACCTATGGCTTCCCGGTCGACCTGACCGCCGACGTATGTCGCGAGCGCAACGTGACCGTGGACGAAGAGCGTTTCAATGCGCTGCTGAATGAGCAGCGCCAGCGTGCGCGCGAAGCCGGCAAGTTCAAAATGGCACAAGGCCTCGAATACAGCGGCAGCCCAACCACGTTCCACGGCTATGACAAGCTGATCCACGAGACCGCGCGCGTTACTGCGATCTATGTCGACGGAACGGCGGTGCAGGAAGCCAAGTCCGGCGATGACGCAGTTGTGGTCCTTGACCACACGCCTTTCTACGCCGAGTCAGGCGGACAGGTTGGCGACACCGGCGAGCTGCGCAATGCTGCATCGCGCTTCCTGGTGGAGGACACGCTGAAGATTCAGGCCGACGTGTTTGGTCACCATGGCAGTATCGCCGAAGGCACGATCAAGGTCGGCGACATCGTTCATGCCAAAGTCGATGCCGAGAAGCGCGCAAGAACGGTACGCAACCACAGCGCGACGCACCTCATGCACAAGGCGCTGCGTGAAGTGCTTGGCACTCACGTTCAGCAAAAAGGTTCGCTGGTCAACGCCGAGCGTACCCGTTTCGACTTTGCGCACAATGGCCCGATGACTGCGGAGCAGATCCGCAAGGTGGAAGCGATTGTCAACGCCGAGATCCTCGCCAACGAAGCGACCCAGGCACGCGTAATGCCTATCGACGACGCGCAGAAGTCCGGCGCAATGATGCTGTTCGGTGAAAAGTACGGCGACGAAGTGCGCGTGCTGTCTATCGGCAGCAGCCGCGAACTGTGCGGCGGCACGCACGTGCAGCGCACCGGCGATATCGGCTTGTTCAAGGTCGTTTCCGAAAGCGGTGTTGCCGCAGGTGTGCGTCGTATCGAAGCAATTACTGGCGACAATGCACTTGCCTACCTGCAGTCGCTTGAATCCACCGTGAATCAGGTTGCCGGCACGCTGAAAGCAACGCCTTCGGAACTGAGCTCGCGCGTCGGTAATGTGCTCGAACAATTGCGTGCGCTGGAAAAAGAACTGGCAGCCGCCAAGGCCAAGCTGGCATCCGCTCAGGGAGATGAACTGCTCGCCAAGGCAGTCGACGTCAACGGCATCAAGGTGCTTGCCGCAACCTTGCATGGTGCGGACATCCCGGCACTGCGCGAAACCATGGACAAGCTCAAGGACAAACTCAAGAGCGCCGCCATCGTGCTGGCCGCCGTCAATGACGGCAAGGTGAGCCTGATAGCCGGCGTGACACAGGACGCCATTGCAAAAGTGAAGGCCGGCGAGCTGGTCAATTTCGTTGCGCAGCAGGTCGGCGGCAAAGGCGGCGGACGTCCCGACATGGCGCAAGCCGGCGGCACCGATCCGAGCGGTTTGTCCAAGGCGCTCGACGGTGTAACCGACTGGGTACGTCAGCGCGCATGATCCCGCGCTATTGTCCCGAGTGCGCCGCGCCGCTCATCGAGCGCGCGGACAGTGGCGAAGGCGGCAAGGTCCGCCTCGCCTGTCCCGACGGACACTGGACACACTGGGACAATCCGCTTCCCGTACTCGCCGCTCTGGTCGAGGTCGAGGGGCGCATTCTGCTGGCGCGCAACGCCGCCTGGCCAGAGAAGATGTTCGCGCTGATCACCGGTTTCATGGAGCGTGATGAAACACCGGAGCAAGGCGTTGCGCGGGAGCTGAAGGAAGAAACCAATCTTGATGCGGACGAAATTAGCTTGATCGGCGTGTATGAATTTATCCGCAAGAATGAACTCATCATCGCTTACCATGTAAAAGCATCAGGCGAAATTCGCCTGTCGGACGAATTGGTCGATTTCCGGCTGATCGCACCCGAAAAACTACGTCCCTGGCCCGCAGGCACGGGGTATGCAATGGCCGACTGGATGCGGGCGCGCGGCCTGCCGGTTGAATTCATGGATCTGCCAAGCGCATAACTCGTATTTCCGCATAGCTTGCTGCGGCGCACAACGACTTCTGTATTTGGGGTAGAATTTCCAGCTCCTGATCTCTTTACAAGAGCAATGACGATGGAATTCCAAAAAGAGCTTGATGCTCGCGGCCTGAACTGCCCGTTGCCGATATTGAAAGCCAAAAAGGCGCTGGCAGAAATGGTCACCGGCGAGATCTTGCGCGTTCTTGCCACGGACCCTGGGTCGGTGCGCGATTTTCAAGCGTTCGCGAAGCAGACTGGCAACGACTTGCTTAGCCACAGCGAAGAAAACAAGGAATTTACCTTCTACATGAAGCGTAAATAGAAAATCGCCGCGGCGCTGATCTGGCGCATGATGCGCCGCCGGCATTCAGTTAAGTTATTTTCCCATCAGCGCGTCTATTCTTCTTTCCGGACATTCCCGCAGGCAAAACGGACTCGGTTTCTTGGATTTCAATGCAATTTAGTGCATACTCTCTACCATTTAAAAGAACGGTCGTGCTAAATTTCGTCACACGTTCAGGTTCTCTCATATAATCACGGTTTGGTTTACGTTAACGTCAATTGTTTCTTTACAAAGGCAAAGCTATGAAAGTTTTGGTTCCAGTCAAGCGCGTGGTGGACTACAACGTCAAGGTCCGCGTCAAGTCCGACGGCTCGGGTGTCGATATCGCCAACGTCAAGATGTCGATGAATCCGTTCGATGAAATCGCCGTGGAGGAAGCCACACGTCTTAAAGAAGCAGGCAAAGTGACCGAAGTCGTCGCCGTATCGTGTGGCGTGACCCAATGCCAGGAAACATTGCGCACTGCGATGGCCATCGGCGCCGACCGCGGCGTGCTGGTCGAGACCGACGCCGAACTGCAACCGCTGGCCGTGGCCAAGCTGCTCAAGGCCCTGGCCGATAAAGAACAGCCGCAACTGATCATCCTTGGCAAACAGGCGATTGACGACGATTGCAATCAGACCGGCCAGATGGTCGCTGCGCTGCTGGGCTGGCCGCAAGCCACGTTCGCATCGAAAGTCGTGATCGAAGACGGCAAGGCTGTCGTAACGCGTGAAGTCGACGGCGGTCTGGAAACCGTATCGCTGACGCTGCCGGCCATCGTGACTACAGACTTGCGCCTGAATGAGCCGCGTTATGTCACGCTGCCTAATATCATGAAAGCCAAGAAGAAGCCGCTGGAGATCGTCAAGCCGGCTGACTTGGGCGTCGATGTTACTCCGCGCGTCAAGACCTTGAAAGTGACCGAGCCGCCGAAGCGCTCCGCCGGTATCACTGTGCCGGACGTCGCCACACTGGTGTCCAAGCTCAAGAACGAAGCGAAAGTCATTCAATAATTTTCACATCAGGAATCCATCATGGCCGCACTCGTCATTGCTGAACACGACAACGCTTCACTTAAGGGAAGCACCCTCAACACCATCACCGCCGCCGCCCAGTGCGGTGGCGATGTCCACGTCCTGATCGCCGGCCATAACGCCGGTGGCGCAGCCGAAGCCGCATCCAAAGTTGCTGGCGTTGCCAAGGTCTTGCTGGCCGACGCTCCGCACTTTGCCGACGGCCTGGCGGAAAATGCAGCTGAGCAAGTGCTGGCAATCGCCGGTAACTATTCGCACATCCTTGCGCCGGCCACTGCCTACGGCAAGAACATTGCTCCGCGTATTGCCGCACGTCTCGATGTAGGACAAATCTCGGAAATTACCAAGATCGATTCGCCCGATACCTTCGAGCGTCCAATCTATGCGGGCAACGCGATTGCCACCGTGCAGTCTGCGGATCCGGTCAAGGTCATCACCGTACGCACCACCGGCTTCGACGCTGCTGCGACGGGTGGCAATGCTGCCGTGGAAACCATTGCTGCTGCGGCCGACACTGGCAAGTCCGCGTTCATCTCGCGCGAACTGGCCAAGTCCGACCGTCCGGAACTGACCGCTGCGAAAGTCATTGTTTCCGGTGGTCGCGGCATGGGCTCCGGCGACAATTTCAAGATCCTGGAACCGCTGGCCGACAAGTTAGGTGCAGCAATGGGCGCATCGCGCGCCGCGGTCGACGCCGGTTTCGTGCCGAACGACTGGCAGGTTGGTCAGACCGGCAAGATCGTCGCGCCGCAACTGTACATCGCCGTCGGTATTTCCGGCGCGATCCAGCATCTGGCCGGCATGAAGGATTCGAAGACGATCGTGGCAATCAACAAGGATCCGGAAGCACCAATCTTCTCCGTGGCTGATTACGGCATCGTCGGCGATCTGTTTGAAATCGTGCCGCAGCTGGTCGCTGAGCTCGGCTAATAATAATTATTGAAAATACCGGGCAGGATTTGTCGGGTTTGTCGCGGAACTGACAGGAATTCTCCTGTCGCTCCGTAATAATCCAGCAAACCCCTGCCCAATTTTTTTGGAGTATGCAATGAGCTACGTCGCCCCGTTGAAGGACATGCTGTTCGTGATCAACGAACTCGCTGGATTGTCCAAAGTGAATGCACTGCCCGGATGTGAAGATGCAAGTCCGGAAACCGTCGAAGCCGTTCTCGAAGAGAACGCCAAATTCTGCGGAGAAGTAGTAGCACCGCTCAACGTCGCGGGCGACAAGGAGCCCAGCTACTGGCACGACGGCAATAAAGTCACCACCACCAAGGGCTTCAAGGAGGCCTTCAAGGCATTCGGTGAAGCGGGCTGGCAGGGTGTGCAACATCCGGTTGAATTCGGCGGGCAGGGCTTGCCGAAGCTGGTAGCAACGCCATGCATTGAAATGCTCAATTCAGCCAACCTGTCATTCGCACTATGCCCGCTGCTGACGGACGGCGCGATCGAAGCGCTGATGACCGCCGGCTCCGACGAGCAAAAAAATATCTACCTCGCTAACCTCATTTCCGGCAAATGGACCGGTACGATGAACTTGACCGAGCCGCAAGCCGGTTCTGATCTGGCACTTGTGCGTTCGCGCGCCGTGCCGCAAGGCGATGGCACCTACAAGATTTCCGGCACCAAGATCTTCATCACCTACGGTGAGCATGACATGGCCGAGAACATCGTCCACCTCGTGCTTGCACGTACCCCGGATGCGCCGGAAGGCGTAAAGGGCATCTCGCTGTTCGTCGTGCCAAAGTTCCTGGTCAACAAGGATGGATCGCTCGGCGAGCGCAATGACGTGCATTGCGTATCGATCGAGCACAAGCTTGGCATCAAGGCCAGCCCGACTGCGGTACTGCAGTTTGGCGACCATGGTGGCGCGATCGGCACGCTGATCGGCGAAGAAAACCGCGGCCTCGAGTATATGTTCATCATGATGAATGCCGCACGTTTCGCCGTTGGCATGCAGGGTGTCGGCGTAGCTGAGCGCGCGTATCAGAAGGCGGTGCAATATGCGCGCGACCGCGTGCAGTCGCGCGACCTCGCGGGTTCCGCCGGTCCGGTGGCAATCATTCATCATCCGGACGTACGCCGAATGCTGATGTCGATGCGCGCGCAGACAGAAGCTGCACGCGCCATGTCCTACGTGACTGCGGCGGCCTTCGATGCAGCTCATCACCACGCCGACGAAGCGGCGCGCAAGAGCAATCAGGCGTTCTACGAATACATGGTCCCGATCGTCAAGGGCTGGTCGACGGAAATGTCGATTGATGTCGCCTCCAACGGCGTGCAGGTGCATGGCGGCATGGGCTTCATCGAAGAAACCGGCGCAGCACAGTATTACCGCGACGCACGCATCCTCACTATCTACGAAGGCACTACCGCCATTCAGGCGAATGATTTGGTCGGACGCAAGACCGTGCGCGACGGCGGCGCAACGGCAAAGAGCATTCTGGCGCAGGTGCGCCAGACAGAAGAAGAACTTTCCGCTTACACGTCGGGTGATCTGGCGGCAATCCGCAATCAGCTCGCGGCAGGTTCAAAAGCGCTCGAAGAAGTGGTCAACTATGTCGTTGCCAACATGAAGTCCGATATCAAAGGTGTGTTTGCAGGCAGCGTGCTGTATCTCAAACTCGCCGGCGTAGTATTGGGCGGCTGGCAGATGGCTCGAGCCGCACTAATCGCCGAACGCAAGCTGAAATCGGGTGAGGGCGACGCGACGTTCTACCAGGCGAAAATTGCGACTGCACGCTTCTTTGCCGATCATATCCTGTCGCAGGCGGCAGGCTATCGCTCGGCAATCGTCGATGGCAGTGCAGGTGTGATGGCGTTGGCAGAAGAGCAGTTCTGATAAAGCAGCGCATCTTCTTAAAGCGCATCAAAAGGCAGCCGCAAGGCTGCCTTTTATTTTTTGTTCAATAGTGAACTCTCAGCATTTTTTTTAATCTTCCGTATATTGAATTGACAACGTGTAGTTTCTGATCGGGAGGCGATCATGAAACGTTTTCTGGTTACGGCAAGCCTGCTTGTCGGACTCGGTGCACCATGGTGGAGCAATGCTGCGGCGATCAACGACATTACGACCGCCGACGCGATCGCGATTCACGAAGCGGTGCAATCTCAGCTTGATGCCCTGTCGAACGACGATGCCGCAAGCGCGTTCGAGCTTGCGACGCCGGAAAAACGCATGCTCATTGGCAGCCCTGACAATTTCCTGCGTCTTATCAAGGAAGAGTACAACCCCATCTATCGCTATCAGCGTGTCATGTTCTCGCGCCCGGAGGTGGTGAACGGCGATGCGATTCAGATCGTGCGCGTCACCGATGGCAGTAGCAAGGTATGGCTGGCAGTTTTCTGGATGCAGCAGGGCGACGATAGTGCGTGGCGGATTGACGGCTGTCAGTTGCTCGAAACGACCAGTGTTTCAATATAGGCGAGCCGGCGTCGAATGCCTCGCTTCAGGTAACGGAAGGTGCCGCATCGGTTGGTCATCTCGATCTGGATCAAACCCAGCGCATCCATGCCAGCGCAGTGCGGTTCGCCGCTTGTAGACACGGCGCCTTCTGCCTATAACTCAATGTGCAGCGCGACGAATGCGCATCGGACGACATGCGCCGATTCCATTTGCATTTCACTGCAGTTCCCACCCCATTTTTCAACAAGGAGGCTAATATCATGGCCCGCCAATACATCGACTGTCGTGAATTTCCGAGCGATATTAATTGTACGGTCGCATTATCGGCCGATACCGAACAGGAATTGCTGGACGCCGCGGTGCAGCATGCGGTCACCGTTCATCATCATGAGGATACGCCCGAACTGCGACAGCAAATTCGGCAGTTGTTCAGGGACGGTACGCCGCCGATCGACTCCCCCGTCATGCATTCGCACATGACGCGCGAAACGTCCTCCGTTTCGCTTCAACCGTAGGCGCCACCGGTATAGATAAGATCAAACGTGCGGGCAATTGCCGCGATCAGGGCAATTGCACCGCCACCAAAAGTGAGCACCAGCAACAGCGCCAGTGGCCAGCCGGAGTTCGATTGCCGGCCCGAGTCGTGGTTGTGTGCGGCATCCCATTTGTCATCAGGCGTGAGTCCTATGACCAGCGCCTCCAGAAAGCCGGCAAAAATCGAGATCGGAAACAGTGCGACGTGAATCCACGCCCAGGTATCTTTCTTTCCATAAAGATAAAACCGATGAATGCCGAGGCCGCCGAGCAGGCTGGCGTAGAGAGTGGCTAAGGTTTTGTTCTTGTGCAATGTGGTCATGCTGAGTCTAGTTAGTTTGCTAATATTCTTGTTCTCTGTGTGGCGGTAGTGTGCATGACCAGCCTGTGCAAAGCAACGTCCGTCCGCTAGGCCACGGAGGCGAAACGGTTGCGAACAGATATTGCTTCCTTACCAAACTTGCGGGAAGCTGGAAAAATACGCTATAATTCCCGGCTTTTTCCGTCTTCGAACAATTTTTGGAAGCAAATTATGGTCGTTATCCGTTTATCCCGTGCAGGCGCCAAGAAGCGTCCTTTCTTCAATATCGTGGCAACCGATTCCCGCAATCGTCGTGACGGCCGTTTCATCGAGCGTCTGGGTTTCTACAATCCGGTCGCTTCCGGTAACGACGCTGGCTTCCGCATTGCTCAGGACCGTCTGGCTCACTGGCAAGGTGTTGGCGCACAACTGTCGCCGACCGTTGCTCGCCTGGTTAAAGAAGCCGCTGGCAAAGCTGCTGCTTAAGTTTGTCCGGCAATACTGCATCGGGGGTCCCTATCCCCGACGACTTGGTGCTGGTCGGTTATGTGACCGGTGCCTATGGCATTCAGGGTTGGGTGCGGATCAAACCGTATTCGGCTGATGCGGATGCAATGCTGCATGCAAAGACATGGTGGCTGGACAAACCTGTTCGACGCGATGTTGACATGATGCAGGCAAAGATTCACGGCGAAGACGTGGTCGCCCAGTTGATGGGCGTCGCTGATCGCAATGGAGCCGAGGCACTCAAGGGTGCCGCTGTGCAAATCCGGCGCAGCCATTTTCCTCCCCTGGACGATGACGAATTTTACTGGATCGACCTGATTGGCTTAGCAGTGGAAAACCTGCAAGGCGAATCGCTCGGGACAGTGAGCGATCTGATGGATAACGGTGCGCACCCGATTCTTCGGGTGCTCGGTCCAGCGGCATCGGATAGCGAAAAACCGAAAGAATATCTGATTCCATTCGTCGATCAGTTTGTCAAGACGGTAGATCAGAGTGGCAAGACGGTAGATCAGAGTGGCAAGAAAATTATGGTGGACTGGGGCCTCGATTATTAGGCCGGTTTTTGGGGTGAGTCGAGATGCAATTTGATGTCGTCACGCTCTTTCCCGAGATGTTCACCGCGATAACGCAGTCGGGCATCACCCGCCGGGCATTTGAGCAAAAAAGGTGTGCCTTGTCGCTGTGGAATCCACGTGATTTCACAACCGACAACTACCGCACCATCGATGACCGGCCCTATGGTGGCGGTCCAGGGATGGTGATGTTGGCAAAACCGCTGGAAGCTGCGATTGACGCGGCAAAAGCGCGCCAGTTGCAGCAAGGATTGCCCAAGAAGCCGCACGTGGTTTACCTGTCACCGCAAGGCAAGGCGCTCACGCATGAACGTGTGATGCAACTGACTGCTGAATCGGGGTTGGTACTCTTGTGCGGGCGGTATGAGGCAGTGGATCAGCGTTTGCTGGACCGCTGCGTCGATGAAGAAATCAGTCTTGGCGATTTTGTGCTCTCGGGTGGCGAATTGCCAGCGATGGCCTTGATGGATGCCGTGATCAGGCAATTGCCGGGCGTGCTGAACGACGATGTGTCAGCAGTGGAAGACAGCTTCGTCAACGGCCTGCTTGATTGTCCGCATTACACACGGCCGGAAGTGTATGAAGACATTCCGGTGCCACCGGTATTGATGGGCGGGCATCACGCTGAGATTCAAAAATGGCGGCGCCAACAAGCACTCCTGGCGACCGCTAAAAAACGACCGGACCTGATTCTAAAGGCCCGCACAGCGGGGTTGCTGACTCGGGCCGACGAGAAGTTTTTAAGCAGTTTGTAGTTGCAGTTGCAGTACCGACCGGATAAGTTTTTATCCGCATGTTTAACCCCATCCTCTACCGGGCAAAAAATGATCGCTGCGCCGGCACGATGGTTCAAGGAGCTAAAAAATGGACTTGATCCAGAAACTCGAGCAAGAAGAAATCGCCCGTCTGGGCAAAAATATCCCTGACTTTGCGCCGGGTGACACCGTCGTAGTCAACGTCAACGTGGTTGAAGGCACTCGCAAGCGTGCACAGGCTTACGAAGGCGTCGTGATTTCGCGCCGCAATCGCGGTCTGAACTCCAACTTCATCGTACGCAAGATCTCGTCCGGTGAAGGCGTGGAACGTACATTCCAGCTGTATTCGCCGCTGATTGCCTCGATCGAAGTGAAACGCCGTGGTGACGTACGTCGCGCAAAACTGTATTACCTCCGTGATCGTTCCGGCAAGTCGGCACGTATCAAGGAAAAGCTGCCGAACCGCCGCGCAGCAGTTGCAAAGGCTGCTCAGTAATCGATCGTCGTTTGATCATTACTGCGGAAAAGAGGGGCGCCGGATGGTGCCCTTTTTTATTTCCGATCCAGAGCCATGAGCTGAACAGGTATTCACGTTAGAATCGAAGTGTGTGCCAGTACGCCGCAGGAAGAACGTTTTGTCCAAACTGATTTTCGATCCCGAAGTACTTCCCGTTGAGTCCCTTGCAGGCGAACCGGCCGTCGCGCCTACGCGGCTGACGGAAGCAGGCCTGCGTGAACAGTTCAGCAATCCGCCGACGTGGGCGCCAGAGACGTTCGATGAACGCTTGCTTCGCAAGCTCACTGGCGAGCCGACACCTGCCGCGGTGCTGATGCCGATTGTCGTGCGCGACGATGGGCTCACCCTCCTGCTGACGCAGCGCACCGCACACTTGAACGACCATGCGGGGCAGATTAGCCTGCCGGGAGGACGGGTGGATGAAGGCGATACCTCACCGATCGATACCGCGTTGCGCGAGACCGAAGAGGAGGTGGGGCTGCATCGCCGGCACATTGATGTGCTTGGCACCTTGCCGGACTATTACACCGGAACCGGTTTTCGCGTTACACCGGTAGTATCGCTGGTCCAGCCACCGTTCGATCTGCGCGCCGACCCGTTCGAAGTCGCCGAAATGTTCGAAGTACCGCTCGCCTTCCTGATGGATGGAGCGAACCACCAGCGCCGCAGGATCGACATACCGGATGTGGGAGAGCGTATCTTTTATGCCATGCCGTATGAGCGCTTTTTCATCTGGGGCGCGACGGCCAGCATGTTGCGTAATTTGTTTCATTTCTTGCGCGCCTGAAGTCAACGAACTCAATGGCGTGCTTCACGCCGCAGCGCCGGCATATCTGACAGCACACGCCGAACTAGACGTGCCCCGACTAAGCGTCCCGGACTTCGCGCCCCGGTTTGATTCTCGCGTTGTGGTGGGTTATCGTAGCGGTTACCTGATTATCAAGAAGACTCGATGACTTTCATTTCCATTCTGTTTGCGCTGCTTTTTGAACAACTCAAGCCGCTGCGTGCGGACAATCCGATGTATGCGGCGATCAAGCAGCTTTCAGCTCGCATGGAGGCATCGTTCAATGCGGGGCAGGAAAGCCACGGGCGCATGGCATGGATCGTCACAATGCTGCTCCTCGTCGTGCCGACGCTGCTGCTCTATTGGCTGTGCGTCAAGATCAGTCCGTTTGCGGCCTTGGCCTGGAATATTCTGATCGTCTACCTGACGCTTGGGTTTCGTCATTACAGCCACTACTTCACGTCCATACAGCTTGCGCTCAACAGCGGTGATGAAGCGACAGCACGCTCGTTGCTGGCAGAGTGGACCCGGCAGGATACGACTGGGATGAACGTCAGCGACATTTCGCGCGTTGCGGTCGAAAATGCCTTGGTGACTACGCATCGTCATGTGTTTGGCGTGTTCTTCTGGTTTGCAATGCCGCTCGGGCCGGCCGGCGCCATTCTGTATCGCGTTGCCGAATATCTGGCGCGCGCCTGGAACGAACCGGATCATCTGCGGAACGAAGCATTCGGTCGGTTCGCGACCAGGGCGTTTTACTGGATCGACTGGGTTCCGGCGCGCTTGACAGCGATTGCGTTCGCCATCGTCGGCAACTTCGAGGATGCGATCTATGCATGGCGCAATTTTGCGCACCGCTGGCAGGATGAGGCCATCGGCATCATCCTTTCCGCCGGTGGTGGCGCAATGGGCCTGCGCCTGGGCACGGCTACCGAATTGGCGGCCGATGTGCCGATGGTCGATGCAACGACGGTCGATTCATCTGGTATCGGGCCTGAAACGCCGCCAGGTGAAGAGGCCACCGTGCGCGCCCTTCAGAGCACCGTCGGACTGGTCTGGCGCGCCTTGCTGTTGTGGATGCTGCTGCTTTTGCTGCTGTCGTTTGCGGTCTGGCTCGGTTAAGCGCTTTTCTTCCCTTGCACTTCTTCTTTTTGTTTTGATGCGCGCCTCTTAGGGGAGGCGCGTCCTTCCTATTCTGATACTTCCCGCCTCGTGAAGCTTGGTCCGACTGTGCATCTTGCCTCGGGACCGTTGACATAACTATTGTCATTTTTCACATTGCGAAATATTGTTTCACTTCAAGTCTTCTATAAGATATAATATGCAAGAATTCTGAAAGCTTGGCGCCGCATAATGGCGACCAGCGAAACAGGGGGCTGCATATTCTGCGACCCGGTAGCAACTGCTATAGAGGCAAGCCGCACACATGGCCGATTCAACGACACACAAGACCGTCTCAAGCGAGTTCTTCATCCAGGGCCTTACCAGCGACGGCAGGCAATTTCGCCCGAGTGACTGGGCAGAACGCTTGTGTGGTGTGATGTCCTGCTTCCGTCCCGAGGGCACCGGCGGTCCCGGCTCCCATCTGCGTTATTCTCCTTACGTTCGTCCAACGGTCCTTGGCGGTGTGAAATCAGTATTGGTCAATGCGGACCTGCGTGAAATCGAGCCGCTGGCTTATCACTTTGTCCTGAATTTTGCGAAAGATAACGATCTGCAGATCGTCGATGCCTGCCTGCTTCCCGAGCCCGAGGCAAAAAAACTTTAAACGTGGCTCTTTGCCGACGGCAATACAGCCTAATAGTCATCCCATTTATCCAGCAGTCTCTTCAGCTCGCCGGTAGACTCCAGTTGCCGAATCGCCGCTTGCAGTTTTTTAACGGTTTGGGCGCGCATCGTCTTTGATACGACCATATGGAAGGTTTCCGTGTGAATGATCGTAGGCAGCAACCGAACCTTGCCCTGCAACCCTGCTTTTTTAATCTCTGCTTCGATGCCTGGGGAGCGGTGGATATAAAACCGCCCGCGCCTGGCGAGAAGTTTTTCCAGGTTGGTCCTTGAGTCGGTGGCGCCGGCGTCGATTATCAGTCCACCAATGTCGTGCATTCTTTTCACCATGCCGAACCCGTTGATGACTAGCACGATTCCCTGATTGCCCAGTTTACGTACATCGTCCCAGCTGTTGATGTGCACGTCATCATCGCTGCGTACCACGAGATAGTAATGAACGGGGAATAGTGGCGGCTCGATGTAATTGAATTTCGTTTCGCGCAACGAATTGCGTAAAAATCCGCATGTCGCGTCAAGCGTGCCATTTGCTACTCCTGTTTCGACACGTACCAGCGGCTCCCAGGTCTGGTCACCTACAAATTTCAGATCAGGTTGGATGCGTTCGATGGCGCGCATGATATCGACGCATAAACCGCCGATGGCGCCATTGCGGCCTGGTTCCAGGGCCACGAATTTCGGTTCCGTAGCGATCTGAGCCGCAGTGCGTATTTCGGTCAAGGCGAATGCAGGCAAGGCCAGCAACAATGCTGGCACGATGCCGACGGAACGATACAAAAGTGAAGCCACTCGCATGTCTTTTCGACGATGGATGCGCCGCCTTCAGATTAGTCCCTAGGACCCGATTCTGCAATCTTTCAAAGGGCTTGGCCGTAGGCCATACGTACGTTCGAAGGCCTTGTATGTCATCGCGGCCGTTACGCCGAATGATACGTGGGCGGCTGCGGTAATCCAGTCGCGACTGGCATCGAACCACGGAAAAAGCGCAGTGAAACCGTACATGTTTATCAAGAAAAGCCCTATCCCGAAAATGGCGCCTGCGACGGCAGAAGCCATTGGGCCAATGCGTGCTATCACTGGCGCTTGCACGAGTCCATAACAGACGGATAGTGCAAAATGCACCAGCGTTGCCGCCATCATTACACCCCAGTCAAATGGCGCGGGTGGCGGAAGAACGCTGCGTCCAAGAATAATGGCTGCAGCCAATCGACTATCGCGCAGCAACATGTCGACAGGTGAAAAGGCGGCAAGCCACCATAGTGCCATTTGAATAATAGTCGCGACGATCCCGGCAATGACACCTGCAGCCGCCGCGAATATAAGGTTTAGCCCTAGCGGACGGCGTTTCATTGCATCAGGAAGATCCGTATAGGCCGCATCAACCAGCCGCACATTCAGTTGGCGAGCCAAGCCTTCTCCGCCTTTTCGCATCAGCGCGTGATGGTTGTCGGCAAACAAGTGATAAGTTAGCTGCGATAGCATATTCATCCATTGCTTCGTCGTCTGTACGCGCCACTCGTAGCGGACCGTCGTAATCCCGGCATCGTATGAAAATGTCCAAAGTCCACGGCCTGCCAGATCCCCGCTGACTACCGCTTCCAGGGTTCGTGGGGACTCGATGCGGGTAGCGCGGGCGTCAAACGACAGTCGATACGGCAGGGCGCCTTTCCAGATGTAGCGGCGCACGCAGCCAATACCATCGGCGTCGCCCGGATGCAGTTGCTCGACGCTGTCGGCCCCTGGCCACCATTTCGGCCAATCTAATGAGTCCAATACCGCGTCAAAGACCGGCTGCAACGGAGCAGCGATACGCCAGACGGTAAGCAAGCGGTATTCAGCCATAAGTAGAGGTGACGTCCAGACAGGCGATTACATCAATGTAAACAAATTGATCGGAAATGCATTGCACAAGCCCAAGCGCATTGGCGCTCGGCGGTAGGCTGGCATGCCACACTAGCGGCGGAATAACAGCTTAGACTTTCCGACTGGCAATAAATCAGCTACTCTGTTAATGGTCCATAATGTTGGTGACAGGAACTGTCATGACCAGCAACTTGCCATTCTGGAGTTTTTCATCGGAACCGTAACCTCACGAGGCCGCCTGCCATTCAGCCTTTCTGTTGCCGCCGTCGTCGCGCTGGCAATCGGGCTTGCCGGCACCGCCACATTGTTTGTGGAAATGCGCCGCCTGGAGCATGGCAAGACTGAACTCGATTTTCAGCAGCGGGCGAATTTGCGTGTGCTGACGGTTCAGCAGCAACTGGACGAAACCGTTCAGGTTCTCAAAACGCTGAATCAGTTGTTCGCCACGATCGAGCCAGTCAGCCGCGAGCAGTTTCAGGTCTTTACCGAGCCTTTACTGCGGCGTCATTCATATGTTCAGGCCTTCAATTTTCATCGTTTCGTTGCCGGTAGCGATCGGAAGGCGTACGAAAGCAAGGCGCGCGAGCAATTTCCGAACTTTACGATGACCCAGCTCGAGCAAGGTGTGCCGGCGCCTGCGAAAGCGCGCGACATGCATCTTGTGGTCGACTATATCGAGCCCTTGCATGGCAATGAAGAGGCGCACGGACTCGACGTTTCTCCCAATGCGGAATTATTCGACGCAGTGCAAAGCGCTATCGATACCGGCCGTGCCGAATCGACCGGGCTGGTGCAGCTTGCGCAAGGCGGTGGCAAGTCACGCGGCTTTCTTGTCGTGATGCCGGTATACCGGCATGGTGCTTCACTCGACAGCGTAGAGGCGCGTCGTGAGGCCGTAATTGGCGACACCGCAGCAGTATTCAATGCCACCGGCCTGATTGAGAAAATCCTTGGTGCCAACGGCATGTTGAATACAACAGGGATCAATATCAGCGTCTATGCCGACGGCCAGCTCAATGACAGTGCCCTCGCGTTCCGGCGTGGACCGGCACCGCTGCTGACCGAAACCGCCGGCCTGACGCCGCGCTGGTTTTTTCTGGATCAACCGGAAAACATCGTCCACGAATTCGATGTCGCCGGCCGGCCGTGGCGCATGGTGGTATCGACGGAGCCTGCCGTTTTCTATGCCAGACACAATGGATCGTTGTACGCGCTCATCGCCGGTTTACTTTTTAGCCTGCTGACCGCCTCGTATGTGCAGGCGCTATCCTCGCGATCGCGTCGTGTGCAGAGGCTGGTGGAGCAGCGTACTGCCGAGTTGCGTCAGGCAAATACGCTTTTGATCGAAGACATTGCTGCGCGTGTACGCGCCGAAAAAGGATTGCAACTTCGCCAACGTGCGATTGACGCCAGTGCCAATGCCGTCATCATTACCAGTTCGGTGCCGCCGCTCTATCCGATCGAATATGTCAATCCCGCGTTTGAACGTATTACCGGCTATGCATCCGCGGATGTGGTCGGCCGAAGCTGCAGCCTTTTATGGGCCAATGATCGCGACCAGCCGGAACTGCAAGAGGTGTTGGCCGCCGCGCGCGAGAAACGGGAAGGTCATGCGATCCTCCGCAATTACAGCAAAGAAGGTCAAATGTTCTGGAGCGATGTGTATCTTGCTCCAGTGCGCGACGAGTCAGACGAGGTCAACCATTTTGTGGTGGCGCTCTACGACATCACCGCAACCAAGCGCTACCAAGCCGAGCTGGAATTCCAAGCTAATCGCGATACGCTGACCGGCCTCGCCAACCGCAACCTGCTGCAGGACCGCCTGCGCCAGGCTAGCGCCTACGCGGGACGGTATGGTCACCCGGTATGGGTGCTTTCCCTCAATTTGGACCGTTTCAAGTTCGTCAACGACACGCTTGGCCATCGCGCCGGCGACGCCTTGTTGATGAACGTCGCACAACGCCTGCGCCACGCGGTGCGTGAAACGGATACCGTTGCGCGCCTGAGTGCCGACGAGTTTGTGCTGATTCTGCCGGAGCGCATGGACGAGAACCTTTCGCCGGCTGTCGTGCAGCGCATCATGGATGCGATCGCAGAACCGATCGTCATCGAAGGATACAAATTTGTGATGGGTTCGAGCATCGGCATTGCGGTATGTCCGTCGGATGGCATCGATGCCGACAGCCTGATCAAGCATGCGGGCATTGCGATGTACCGAGCGAAGGAAGCGGGACGCAACAATTTCCAGTTCTTCACATCGACGATGAACGATCGCGCCATGGAGCGCCTGCGTATCGAAGGCGACCTGCGCAATGCGCTTGAGCGCGAGGAATTCGTGCTGCACTATCAGCCACAGGTGGATTTGAGTACCGGTCGCATTGTTGGTGTCGAGGCGCTGATCCGCTGGCAGCATCCGACGCTAGGCACCGTGTCGCCGGCGCGTTTCATCGGCTTGGCGGAAGAGATGGGCCTCATCGTGCCGATCGGCCTGTGGGTACTGCGTACTGCGTGCCAGCAGAGTGTCGCGTGGCAGCATGCCGGCCTGGGCCGGATACGCGTCGCCGTCAATCTGTCCGCGCGCCAGTTCTATCAGCAGGACCTGGCCGCATCGATCAAAACTGTATTGGAAGAAACCGGTATTGCACCGCATCTGCTGGAACTCGAACTGACCGAAAGCATGATGATGAGCGATGTCGAGCACGCAGCCGGCATCCTGCGCAACCTCAAGGCAATCGGCGTGCACTTGTCCATTGACGACTTTGGGACCGGTTATTCAAGCCTCGCCTATCTCAGGCGTTTCCCGATCGACGTGCTGAAAATTGACCAGTCATTCGTGCGCGATATCTCTGTCGATCCGGACGATGCGGCCATCGTCCGATCGATCATTTCGTTGGCGCATAGCCTGCGTTTGCAAGTTATCGCCGAAGGTGTCGAGACGGAGGCACAGCTCGACTATCTGCAGCAGCACGGGTGCGACTGCATGCAGGGTTTCTACTTCAGCCGTCCGTTGCCTGCGCAGGAATGCGTGCAGTTGCTGCGCAATGGCACGACGCTGCAACCAAAGGGCGCCGCTGCATCGCATGTGCAAGGCACACATGATCCGCTGGCCAATGTCGGGACATGACCGTTTAGTCGATTCGCGGTTACCATGACACCTTGCATGCCGCAACAAGGGAGCCCGCATTGGACGCAATTCACCTCGACGCAATCGCAATAGGCGTTAGTGCCACGCTGTTCGTTTCGTATTACGCATTTTTGATTTCGCGCGCGCGACGAGAACCGGACTTCACCATTCAAGCGATCAACCACAAGGCGCGCAGCCTGTGGATCGCCGCCGTAATGCGGGACCATTCCAAGGACATCATGGCCGTCCAGACATTGCGCAATTTCGTGATGGCGGCGACCTTCAAGGCGTCCTCGGCAATTTTGCTGATTCTCGGGACGCTGACCTTGTCCGGACAGGCGGAGAGTCTTGCAAAGACCTGGCACATACTCAATTTTGCCGGCTCGCGGGCACCGGAATGGTGGACCGTCAAGATCATGTGCCTGTTGACGGCGCTGATCATCGCGTTCTTTGCGTTTGCCATGACGATACGCGTACTCAATCACGTGGTCTTCATGATCAGCCTTCCGCAAGCAGACGCGCAAGGCGTACTCGCGCCGGAGCGTGTGGCGCAGCGGCTGAATCAGGCCGGCGTGTTCTATACGGTTGGCATGCGGGCGTTTTTCCTTACCGTGCCGCTGGTGTTCTGGTTGTTTGGCCCGCTATTCCTGATTGTCGCAACGTTCGGACTGGTTGTCGTTCTTTACCAGCTCGATCGAAGCCCGCTATCCGATCACGATTAAAGCGCGGCATTGCAGCTGTAGCCCGTCGGCATGGTGAAGCACGGAAACTCGGAACGGACTGATTTGCATACGATCAAAGCGCCATGAGTTGACGATGGGGGCGAAGCATGAATGCGACGAGAACGGAACAGGACTCCTTCGGACCGATAGAAGTCCCGGCCGAACGCTTGTGGGGCGCGCAGACACAACGTTCGCTGCTGCATTTCCATATTTCCACAGAACGCATGCCGACGGAACTGGTTAACGCGCTCGCGCAGGTCAAGCGCGCCTGCGCGGTTGTCAATCGTGATCTTGGACGCATGGAGGCAGGTAAGGCCGATGCGATCATCCGCGCAGCGCAAGAGGTCATCGACGGCCGCCATCCAGACGAGTTTCCGCTATCTGTGTGGCAAACCGGATCCGGCACGCAGACCAACATGAACATGAATGAGGTGCTTGCCAATCGCGCATCCGAACTGCTCGGCGGCACGCGCGGGGAAGGGCGTGCCGTGCATCCAAACGATGACGTCAACCTCGGCCAGTCTTCCAACGATATTTACCCGACCGCAATGCACGTGGCGGCTGTCATCGGCGTGTCGACGCAGTTGCTGCCTGCACTGCGCGAATTGCGGGCAACGCTGGCGCAAAAATCGGTCGCGTTCGACAGTGTCGTCAAGATCGGTCGGACGCATTTGCAAGATGCGACACCACTTACCCTTGGCCAGGAGTTTTCCGGCTACGTTGCGCAGCTCGATCACGCCGAGGGGCTGCTGAAGGCAATGCTGCCGGCCCTGTCCGAACTGGCTGCCGGCGGTACGGCGGTTGGCACCGGACTCAATACCCATCCCCAATTCGGCGCGCGCGTTGCGGCGGCGTTGGCACACGTAACCGAATTGCCATTCCGCAGCGCACCGAACAAGTTCGCAGCACTGGCCGGCCACGATGCGATGCTGGCGGCGCATGGCGCATTCAAGACACTCGCCGCTGCACTGATGAAGATTGCCAACGATGTGCGCTGGCTGGCGTCGGGGCCGCGCTCAGGGCTGGGAGAGATCACGATTCCCGAAAACGAACCGGGCAGCTCTATCATGCCGGGCAAGGTCAATCCAACGCAATGCGAGGCCATGACCATGTTGTGCTGCCAGGTGTTCGGCAATGATGTGGCCATCAATATCGGTGGCGCCTCTGGCAACTTTGAGCTGAATGTGTTCAAGCCGCTGATCGCGCATGGCTTCCTGCAGAGCTTGCGTCTGCTTGCCGATGGCATGCGCAGTTTCGACGAACATTGCGCGCGTGGTATCGAAGCAAACCTTGACCGTATCGGGGCGCTGATGGAACGCTCGCTGATGCTGGTGACGGCGCTTGCGCCGCACATTGGATACGATCGCGCCGCGCAGATCGCCAAGCGCGCACACCGCGAGGGCAGCACGCTCAAGGAGGCCGCGCTGGCATACGCCTACGTTACGGAAGAGGAGTTCGACCGCTGGGTGCGCGCAGACGAAATGACACATCCCGCCGGCCGCACACCATCATAAATGTTGTCATGAAATTAATGATTTCCCCCTTGCGCTCGCAAATTGACGCGCAGGCTTTGGCGCCTATTTCAACAAGGCCGCATGAAGTGCATTTCCCTTGCTTGAAGTCAAGAAATGGCAGTTTTCTGATGTAAGGCTATAGTAATTTTCCCGCTTCATTATGGTGCAATAGAGTCAAGCTGGAAACGGTTGTTGCAGCTTGGCGATATTGATCGCAGTGCACGCTGCAGCACGTCAAACCTGACCATGAATCGGCCGGACCATCTCCAGTACAACATCGAATAAGCGGGCAACACGGTCGGTAGTCCAAGTTCTTTTGAAGCAGACAAGCGCCGCACCGAGTATATCGGTATCCGTTCCGGGGCGGAGTGTCCGTTCAAGGTAATGACACAGGCTCCGGATAACTCGGCAGGGATGTTTTCAGAAAATATGAACAACGCACATTATTTCGCGGCAACTTATCCTCACCTTCGATGGTCTGATGATGCAGGCTACGCGGACGGCGAGTTTGAACGCTGGCTGACCAGCCTGGATAATCTGTTCAGCGCCGAAGAATTGAATCTGGCGGCCGGCATGCCCAAGGAAGGAAGTCTGCCAGCACGGATGGCGAGCGATGCGTTCTGGGCGGGAGAGAATAATCATGTCGACACGGCAGCAGCGCAAACCACTGCGGTACAGCGTCATTACATTGAACATCATGTGACCATGGGCGGGTTCAATCTATTCGAAGATGACCTGCGCGTTTGGGCACGCGTGTTGTATGCCGCACGAAACGACGCCAGTAGTGCACGCGATTTTCTTTTGCTTTTTTTGCAGCAAAACCTCGGCTGCCTGAAAGCCCTGTTCATTCTCGGTCAGGATGCCAACCGCAATGTGGCAGTGAATGCCGAGGCCATCGATGCATGCCTGAATGCGCCGGTAAACCGGGCATTGATTGCGCGTCCTCAGTTTTCTGTATGGGTACTGGATAACTGGTTACCCCGGCAATTGCAGCAATATCATCGCCGTTCCGACGCATCGACGGCACCGTGTAGTACGACTGAAACGGATGCGGCGGCGATATGATGATTATTGAGTTTTGAATGTGGCGAGTGTTGCTAAGATGAATCCGTTATGGGATCAGCGGTAATCTGAAGCTGTTGTTCGGACGTTTGAAAGAAAGAGTGAATACGATGCAAAACCGATTATTACGTTACCTGTCGTTGGCGGCCGTGGCCTTGCTGGTGAGTGTGGCGCTTGCTTCGCTCGGCTGGCTTGGCGACATCGTCGTCAGTCCCTTTCTATTGGCGCTGATCGCTTCTTCAGCTGGCATTCTGGCGGCGACACTGATGCGTGGAAGCGGCAGCAACAGTAATACCAGTTTTGCCGAAAAAGTCAGTGCGCAAATCGATCACCTGATGATCGGTGCGGCCGAGACTTCGCATTTCGTCGACTCGATCAAAAAGAAGGTGGATCTGGATCTGCAGATCACGGAAGACATTGTCGACCGCGCGCAGCAAACTGCGCAGACCACCGAACAGATCGCGGCCAACGCCGAACGCGCATCAGAGGTCGCTGCCGACGTGCGCACCGAAAGCATGGCCGGGCGCGCCGAAGTCGATCTCGGCCTGCGGCAGATCAGCAATGCGCGCGAGGACGCGCAAGCCGCATCGGAAATGATGGGTGACTTGCAGGAAAAGTCGCGCCGCATCCATGGCATCACCGAAGTGATTAACGAAATTGCCGCGCGCACCAATCTTCTGGCATTAAATGCCGCCATTGAGGCCGCACGTGCAGGCGAACATGGTCGCGGCTTTGCCGTGGTTGCCGGTGAGGTTCGCCAACTAGCACAACGCACGACGGCGGCAACCAACGACATCGGCGTGATGGTGCGCGAGATTAATGAAGAGGCTGAGCGTGCCGCAGCCGGCATGGCGGCACTGACCAGCAAGGTCAACGAAGCGGCGCACAATGTGGAAAAGGTGCACGGCTTCTTGTCCAGTATCGAGCGCTCGGCTGGCGTGTCACAGGCGGAAATTCAGGAAATCGCGATGGCGTCGCGCGGGCATGTGGAGACGACGCACGTGATTGCGGAGTCGATATCCCGTATCCGCGATGGCATGCTCGCAACGGAAGAGGAATTGCCGCTGGCGTCAACGTCCGCGATGGTATTGAGCGAACGCGCCGAGAGCCTGTTTGACGCCGCCACCGAATGCAACGCCAAGACGTCCCACGATGAAATTCGCGCGGCTGCCCAACAGGCTGCCAGGGACGTTGGCAAGCTGTTCGAACAGGCCATTGCCAGCGGACAGATCACGGAAGCGGCCTTGTTCGACCGCCGCTATCAGCCGATTCCCAATACCAATCCGGCCAAGCACACCACCGCCTTCGACTCCTTCACTGATCGCGTGCTGCCTGCCATCCAGGAACGCATGCTGGACCAGATGCCAAAGCTTGCCTATGCGGGCGCGGTGGATAACAACGGCTACTTCCCTACGCACAACCGGAAGTTTTCCAAGCCGCTGACCGGCGACTACGACACCGACCTGGTGAACAACCGCACCAAGCGCATTTTCAACGACCGCACAGGCGCGCGCTGCGGCGCCAATACCAAGCCGTTCCTGCTGCAGACCTACAAGCGCGATACCGGGGAAGTGATGCATGACCTGTCCGTGCCAATCCATGTCAATGGAAAGCACTGGGGCGGATTCCGGGTTGGCTATCGGTCGAGCGCACCCGCCGCAGCCACACCTAAACTTGTATCCTCGCAGCAGCGGGCGCCTGTAGTCTCGGCACATAAGCCGGTGGCGTTCAATAAACCCGCATCCGGCGTGAAGCGTTTGCCCCGATAGGCTCAGCCTGGTTTTTCCAGTCGATCAGTCTTTGATCGACTGCATCACCTGCTCGCGGAACCATTTGTTGGCCGGATCGTTGTCGACATTGGCGTGCCAGTACAGAAACACGTCGAATGCCGGCACTTCCATGGGAAACGGCAAGATCTGGTTGCCGAAATGCTTGTTCGCAATGCGCGCGTAGCGGCCAGGCATGGTGAGCACCAGGTCGGTCTGGCTGACGACCCGGCAGGCGGCAAAGTAATGCTGGCAACGCAGCCGTATATGGCGTTCCAGCCCAAAACGGCTCAACTCGAAATCTTCCAGCCCCAAGCCGCGCCGCCGCGAGCTGGCCAGAATATGGTCCTGCTTGAGATAAGTCTCGATGTCCAGCCCACCTTTAATGTCCGGATGGCCCTCGCGTGCGACCACGACTGTCGAGTCTTGATAAATCCTCGTATGCATGATGTCGCTCGACAGCGGCAGCAGCACGTCGATGGCACCGTCCAGCGTACCTGTAGCGAGTTCACTTTCCAATTCCCTGCGTTCAACATGGCTTGCCGCAATGTCCACCAGCGGTGCCTGATCCCGTACGAAACGCATCAATGGCGGCAACACGGTCGCTTCCAGGACGTCGCGCAAGGCAAGGTTGAAGCGCTTCGGCGTGGTCTCCGGATCGAAGACATGCAGACCGTTCAGCGTCACTTCCAGCCCCCGCAGCGCGCGGCGCACCGGCTCGATGATGTTGCGCGCCAGTGGCGTCGATACCATCGTATGTCCTTGCCGCACGAATAGCGGATCGTCGAACATCTGGCGCAGGCGTCCGAGCGAATGGCTGATTGCCGGCTGCGTCAGGCTCAGCTTCTGGCTGGCGCGTGTCACGCTGCCCTCGGTATAGATTGCCTCAAAGACAGTGAAGAGGTTCAGATCGACTCTGGATATATGCATGAATTTTATGTGATTCGATAATAACTATTCATTTGATCGATTCTATATCGGGCGATATCCTCTGTACAAGCCGCGCATGACGGCATCAATGTTTGGTAAGGGCAGCCTCGCATGGGACAAATCTACCTGGTCCGCCACGGACAAGCGTCGTTCGGCAGCACGAATTACGACCAGTTATCAGAGCTGGGATTTGAACAGGCGCGCATGCTGGGTGAATGGTTTGCGAACTCGCACCAGAAATTCCACCGCGTCGTCACCGGCGATTTGAAGCGCCACCGGCAGACGGCAGATACCTGTCTTGCGGCGCTGCCGAAGTCGCATCGTGTTGAGACAGACTGGCATACCGATCCGGATTTCAACGAATACAACCATCATGAAGTGCTGGTGCGTCAGCGTCCGGCATTCGATGACCCGGAAGAGGTCAAGCGCTTTCTCGCCTCGCATCCCAAGGCCAAGCATGCATTCCAGGAAATCTTCCAGACAGCCATGTCGCGCTGGATGAGCGGACAGTACGACAGCGAATACCTCGAATCCTGGCCGGTGTTCCAGCGCCGTTGCGTGGCCGCGCTGCAGCGGGTAGTCGAGGGTGCCGACAAGTCGCAGAACATCATCGTGTTTACCTCCGGCGGCACCATTGCCACCATTTGCCAGCATGTGCTCGGGCTCAGTGACCGGCAAGTGGCGGACCTGAACTGGACCCTGGTGAATTGCGCGGTCACCAAACTGTTTTACCAGCCGGGCCGCGTCACGCTCAGCTACCTGAACAACTATGCCCATCTTGAATGGCTGGGGCAGCCACACAGCATTACCTATCGTTAGGAACAAGCATGACAAACGCAAACCTGTTTGACCTTTCCGGAAAAGTCGCCCTTGTCACTGGCGCCAGCCGCGGCATCGGCGAAGCAATCGCCCGGACGCTGGCCGCATACGGCGCGCACGTAATCGTATCGAGTCGCAAGCAGGAATCCTGCGAAGCCGTAGTTGCCGCCATCCGCGAAGCCGGTGGCTCAGCCGACGCAATGGCATGCCACATCGGCGAAATGGCACAGATTGAAGCGGTGTTCGCCGCCATCGAACAAAAGTTTGGCCGTCTCGACATCCTGGTTAACAACGCAGCCACCAACCCGTATTTTGGTTCGATTGTCGACACGGACCTGTCGTCGTTCCAAAAGACGGTCGACGTCAATATTCGCGGTTATTTTTTCAGCTCCGTGAACGGTGCCAAGCTGATGGCGAAGAATGGTGGCGGCAGCATTATTAATGTCGCATCGGTCAACGGCATCATCCCGGGTGACAAGCAGGGCATCTATTCGATCACCAAGGCTGCCGTCATTTCGATGACACATGCGTTCGCCAAGGAGTGCGCCCCGTCGGGCGTGCGCGTGAATGCGCTGTTGCCGGGCGCGACCGACACCAAGTTCGCGTCCGCGCTTGTGCAAAATCCCGCGGTAATGGAAAAGATGATGCCGCACGTGCCGATGCGTCGCGTTGCCGCACCGGACGAAATGGCGGGTGCAGTGCTGTACCTGGCATCGAATGCCGCGAGCTACACCACAGGGACGTGCATCAATGTGGATGGCGGTTATCTGCTTGGCTGATTGGTACGATGAGTTCTAGAGTGATTTGCGTGTCAGTGTCCGGGGCAAGGCTTGCATCCATACACTGGTCAACAAGTCCCTCTAAGGTAGTGAGTGTGGCTGGAGACAAAAGTAGTGCATAAAAAAGGCAAGCAGGGCGGGCGATCCTCGTCCTGCGAAGCCGCAGAATCCATAGAATATCAAGCAGCTTTCCATCAAGGCCGACGACCATGAACATGACTGCACCCAACCCGGCCTACGCCGAGACGCTCAAACAGAGCGTGATGGCAATGCCGATGGCGCAAACCATCGGTCTGTCATTTGCGCATGTCGAACCCGGTGCGGTCGAGCTGGAAATTCCTTACAGCGACGCCATGAGTTTTCGGCCCGGACAACTGCAGGCGACGGCGATTTTCGCGGCGGCCGACTTTGCCGCCATCGCCGCGGCCGGCACTCTGCTCCCGCCGGGGTGGATCAACGCTAGCATCGATTGCACGCTGAAGATCGTCGGCCCCGCCGACGGCGACAAGCTGGTCGCACGCGGACGCGTCGTCAGTCCCGGCCGGCTCATCACCGTTAGCGCCGCCGAGGTGTACTCGGTCCGCGACGGCAGGGAATCGCTGTGCGCAACTGCACTTGCGACCGCGCGCAACATTGAATTGAAACAGTAAGCGACAAGAATTCAACCCCAAGCAAACAACCGCCATTACAACAACCCCACGTGCGCAAGCGCACCACTTCATGGAGCAACAAATGGACTTCCAATACAGCCCGAAGGTCAAGGACCTGCAAAAGCGCCTGATCGCGTTCATGGACGAGCATGTCTATCCGAACGAAGGTAAATTTCATGCCGAGATCGCGGAGAATCGCAAGAACGGCAACGCATGGATTCCGACCAAGATCATGGAGGAAATGAAGGTCAAGGCGCGCGCCGCCGGCCTGTGGAACTTGTTCCTGCCGGAATCGACACGCGGCGCCGGCCTGACCAATCTGGAATATGCACCGCTGTGCGAAATCATGGGGCGCGTGCATTGGGCGCCGGAAGTGTTCAACTGCTCCGCGCCGGACACCGGCAACATGGAGACGCTGGAGCGCTATGCCAGCGAAGAACTGAAAGAGCAATGGCTCAAGCCGCTGCTGGCCGGCGAGATCCGTTCCTGCTTCGGCATGACCGAACCGGCGGTCGCCTCCTCGGATGCAACCAACATCGAAAGCCGCATCGAGCGCGACGGCGATCATTACGTGATCAATGGTCGCAAGTGGTGGTCGTCGGGCGCCAACGATCCGCGCTGCAAGGTTTTCATCTTCATGGGCAAGACGGATCCGACCGCTGAAAAGCACAAGCAGCAATCGATGATCGTGGTGCCGCGCGATACACCGGGCGTGACGATTGTGCGTCATCTTCCGGTGTTCGGTTTCGATGATGCGCCGCACGGTCACGGCGAAGTGTTGTTTGAAAATGTTCGCGTGCCAGTATCCAATATTCTGCTGGGCGAAGGGCGCGGCTTCGAAATCGCGCAGGGCCGCCTCGGGCCGGGCCGCATTCACCACTGCATGCGCCTGATCGGCTTGGCTGAGCGCGCACTTGAAAAAATGTGCCAGCGCACCTTGAAGCGTGTCGCCTTCGGCAAGCCGGTCGCGGAACAGACCGTGACGCTGGAGCGCATTGCCGAAGCACGCGTGATGATCGACCAGGCGCGCTTCCTGGTCCTTAATGCCGCCTACATGATGGACACGGTCGGCAACAAGGTCGCCGCAAAGGAAATTGCGATGATCAAGGTGGCAGCACCCAATATGGCCTGCAAGATCATCGACTGGGCGATCCAGGCATACGGCGGTGGTGGCATGGCAGACGAATTCCTCGCCCATGCTTACGCAAGCGCACGTTCGCTGCGCATTGCCGATGGCCCGGATGAAGTGCACCGTAACCAGATCGGCCGCATGGAACTGAAGAAGTACAAATAACAGGCAGGGCCACAGAGACTCGTCACGCCGGTGTTTGCCGGGGTGACGAATTTCTTTTTTACGAGCGAGAGCGTATGAACGGACAGGCATTTGCAGGAAAATCCATTCTGGTGACCGGCGCGGCAGGCGGTATCGGACGCGCTGCGGCGCTGGCGTTTGCGCGCGAAGGCGGTCGGGTGGCAGTTGCCGACGTGGAGGCAGCGGGCGGCGAGGAAACCGTCGCGATGATTGCAAAGGCGGGCGGTGAAGCCATCTTCGTGCGTACCGACGTGTCGCAGGCGGCGCAGGTCCAAGCCCTGGTCAACAGCACGGTCGACGCCTTCGGACGTCTTGACTGCGCATTCAACAATGCCGGTATCGAGATCGAGCATTTGCCTCTGGCCGATGCGGATGAAGCGGTGTTTGACCGCATCATGAGCGTCAACGTCAAGGGCGTGTGGCTATGCATGAAGCATGAAATCCGTCAGATGCTCAAGCAGGGCGGCGGCACGATCGTCAATACCGCTTCGGTGGCCGGACTGGTCGGCGCGCCTTTGCAACCGCTCTATGCGGCTAGCAAACATGCGGTAGTCGGCCTGACCAAGACAGCCGCAGCGGAATATGGCAAGGCGGGCATTCGCATCAATTCCGTATGCCCCGGCATCATCCGCACGCCGATGCTGGAACGGGCGCTGGAGCGTGAGCCGCGCCGCGAAAAAGGCATTGTCAAGGTTCACCCGATCGGCCGCCTTGGCGAAGCCGATGAAATCGCCAACGCAGCGCTGTGGTTGTGCTCCGGCAGTGCCTCGTTCGTGACCGGCCATCAGCTTGCCGTCGATGGCGGCTTGACTGCGATCTGATTGCCGCATCGATAGACGAGGCAGCAGCGGTGCGCAGCACCCCAAGCACATTGAGCTTTTCAGACACCAAGGAGACCGCAAGCATGAAACGCGACGTCGCGCAGCACCCATGGATCCCATCCTATCCGGCAGGCGTGCGTTGGGATGCTGCACTGCCGATCATGGCGGTGCAGCAATTGCTCGACGATACGGCCGCGAAATGGCCGGATAACCCGGCGCTTGAATTCATGGGAAAACGCATCGCTTACCGTGAATTGCAGGAGATGGTCAATCGCGCCGCCAAGGGCTTCCAGCAAATTGGCGTCAAACCCGGCGTGCATGTGGGCCTGTACTTGCCGAACACGCCGCACTACGTCATCTGCTTCTTTGGCGTCCTCAAGGCGGGCGGCACCATCGTTAATTATTCGCCCCTGGACGCGGAGAAAGTGCTGGAGCATAAGGTCGAAGACAGCGAAACGGACATCATCGTCACACTGGACCTTGCCACGCTTTTTCCACAAATGGACAAGCTGCTGGGGAAGACCCGGCTGAAAAAACTTGTCGTTGGAAATATTCCGGATATGACGCCGCATCCCGATGCGGTGCGTGCACATTTGGCACAGGCGGACCAGCTGGTATCCGTACCGGAAGACAGCACGCATTTACGCTTTTCGCACCTGCTGGACAATGACGGTCAGTACCAGCGCTATCCTGTCGCCGATCCGACCCAGACCATCGCCGTGCTGCAATACACCGGGGGTACTACGGGCCTGCCCAAAGGTGCGATGCTCACGCACGGCAATCTCACGACGGCATGCAGCCAGATTGTTGCCATCACCAGCGGCGATCCGCGCGTTCTGGAAGAAGGCAGCGAGCGCGTGCTGGCGGTGCTGCCGCTGTTCCATATCTACGCACTGACGGTCAACATGCTCTTCGGCATACGCATGGGCGCAGAACTGATCCTGCACACCAAGTTTGATCTGGCCGCGGTGATCAAGGATTTGTCGGAGAAGAAGATCACGGTTTTCCCCGGCGTGCCGACCATGTACACGGCCATCATTAACCATCCCGAGATCGAGAAGTATGATCTGAGTTCGCTCAAGTTCTGCAACTCGGGCGGGGCACCACTGCCGGTGGAAGTGAACCAGACGTTCCAGCGCGTGACCGGGTGCTGTCTGGTTGAAGGCTGGGGCATGACGGAAACGTCGCCGACAGGCACGTTCACACCGGTGTACGGCATGCAGAAGATTGGGTCCTGCGGTATGCCCACCATCGGTGTGTTGCTGAAGTTCGTTGATGTCGATGATCCGACTAAGGAAGTCGCACCCGGCGAGCGAGGCGAAATGTGCATCAAGGGGCCGAACGTGATGCACGGCTACTGGAAGAAACCCGAGGCGACGGCGGCATCGATGACGCCCGATGGTTACTTCCGCACAGGCGATGTCGCTTACATGGACGAGGACGGTTTTGTCTACATTGTCGACCGCACCAAGGACATGATCCTGTGCGGCGGCTACAACGTCTATCCACGCATTATCGAGGAGGCGATCTACGAGCATCCCTCGGTGGCCGAGGTCAGCGTGATCGGTATTCCTGATTCCTATCGCGGTGAATCGCCCAAGGCCTTCATTAGGCTAAAACAGGGCGCCGAGCCATTTACGCTGGATGAGTTGAAAAGCTTCCTCAAGCGCCGTCTCGGCAAGCATGAAATGGTGCAGGCAATGGATATCCGCGCGCAACTGCCGAAGACGCCCGTCGGCAAATTATCCAAGCGCGAGCTGTACGAAGAGGAAGAAAGAAAACACAACAAACATTAAGAAGGCGACAGGCAACGGGCGGTTCGAGACTGCCCGTTTCTTCATGTCATTGCTGGCAGGCGATCGTCACAGCGTCTATTGACGCAAGCGAACCTTTTTTGCTGCTTCGCTATCGAACTGGTGTGTCCGCAGCGTTCGAATGCGGAAACCTAGTCAACTGGAGGCAAGCATGCTCAACAAGCAAAAAAAATCATATCGCGCCGCACTTCTCGTCGCCGCGTGTTGTGTCGCGGGAGTTTCCTTTGCGCAGCCATCGGACAAGGCCGAGGCTAAAGAACCGACGAAAAGCACCGCATCCAAAACGTCGAAAAAGGCGGCGGTAGATCGTTCCGGCAAGACACGCAAAGGCAAAGCGTCCTACTACGCGAAGAAATTCCACGGCAGGAAAATGGCCGATGGCACGCCAATGAATCCGGACTCGAATATCGCCGCAAGCAAGACCTTGCCGCTCGGCACCACGGCAAAAGTCACCAACCTGGAGAACGGCAAGAGCGAGGTGGTTGAAATCCGCGATCGTGGTCCCTATGTCGATGGCCGTATTGTTGATCTCACGCCCAAAACCGCGGAGAAGCTCGACCTCAAGAAAGACGGCGTGGCCCCAGTGGAGGTCAAGCCGATCGAAGTGCCGCAGGCTGACGGTAGCGTCAAACTCGGTGCCGGCGCATCGGATGCCGAGCGCAGTTCCGGGCAGTAGCTTCCTTTAATGCGTTTTGCGGGCAGGGCGCAGCTTCGCCGCATCACGATGGAATGCTTCAAGCTGCCGGCGCACCACTTCCTGGCCATTTTCGATCACGAAGTCCTGGAATGCCGCAGCAACTTTCGGGATGTGCTGATCAACCAGGTGCATGACATACCAGTCGGCTTCCACCGGGTTTTCCACCATTGGCAACATGCGCACCAAGCCTGCTTCGAACTCCAGCGTGCATGCATGTACCGACAGGAAAGCGATGCCCAGTCCAGCAACCACCATGCGTTTAATCGCTTCATTGCTTGATAGCTCGGAACCAATGCGCAGCGGGTAGGCTGCCTCCTTGAACAGGCGCTCGACCGTGGTGCGCGTGCCGGATCCGCGCTCGCGCACCAGCAGATTCGCTTCCATGATATCGGCCATTGCCACGCGCTTTTTCTTCATCAACGGGTGGTTCGGGCTGGCAATGAAGGCCATTGGATGACGCGCGAAGCGCGCGGCATTGGTACGCAATTCACGCGGTGGCGTGCCCATGATCGCAAGATCGATTTCATGCTTGCTCAGCATGTTGACAATTTCGTTGCGGTTGCCGACCTGTAGCTTGATCCGCACGTCGGGACGTTCAGTGGTGAACTGCACCAGCATCGGCGGGAGCAGGTATTCAGCCGTGGTAATCGCACCGATACGCAAGGTGCCGCTGATGACGCCCTTGAGTGCGGCAACTTCATCGCCCGCTTCTTCCCACAAGCGCACGATGCGCTCTGCAAACTCCGCCAGAACCTCGCCCGCGGCCGTGAGCTGGATGCCGCGACCGACCTTGCGCGTCAGCGATGTTCCTGCGGCTTCTTCCAGCATTTTCAGCTGCAGGGACACTGCCGGTTGCGTCACGTGCAATGCCTCTGCGGCACGTGAAATGCTCTCATGGCGTGCCACCAGCAACAAGGCTTGCAACTGCTTGAAGCTTGCGTGATACATAAGCTTTACCTTATCGAATGTACAGAAAAATTAATTTTTCTTTTGTATTGGTTGCGCATATATTAACAGCGAACTGACAACCAATCGCTGCTATTCCATCTTGGTAATGGTGTGCAGCAATGACTTTTTTTGTGAGATCACATGGCAATCGACGCAATCACGCTGGCGCTCGACGGCGTCATCTTTGACACGGAAGAGGCGCATCTGCAGGCATGCAACGCGGCATTCAGAAACTATGGCCTCAGCCTGCAGTGGTCGCAACAGCAACTGCGTGCGGCATCACGCGTGCACGGTGCCACGAATGCATTGGCCGCAGTGATTGAGAGCATGCCTTTGCCGGCGCTACGAGAAGACACAGCGCGTTTGGTGCAGGAGAAAAACAGGCTGTTTCATGAATTTGCACTGGCGCGACAGCCGGTCCGCAGTTCGGGCTGCGCACAACTCATGGCAGATGCACTGGAAAGCGGATGCAAGCTCGCAGTGGTCACCGACATGCCGGTGCAAACAGCAACGGCATTGCTTGAGCATTCATTTGGCAATGCCGTCACGAATGTATTTTCCGTGGTGGTAAGCGGCGCCGATTTCACCGCGCTTGAGAATGGGCCGTATCAACTCGCCCTGCGTACGGTCGGCGTCGATCCGGAAAGCGCTGTGACGATAGAGGCCGCCGTACCGGGCCTGTTTGCCGCGCAGCGGTCCGGACTCTGGACGATGGCGGCGACCCCCTACGAGAAAGACATTGCCCGCATCTCCGGCGCCGATATCTGGTGCCCGCAATTGCAGGAACTGCGACATGTCATCGAGCAGCGCAATGCGGCGCGCGCCCGGCCGCAGCAGTTTATCGGTTTCGACACGCTGCGTGCGTACAAGAAGGCGCACTTCGCCAATGCGCCAGTGCTGAAGCAACCGATGCAATCGATGCCAGTCAAACTGGCCGCCTGACGCCGTGCTGACCGACATGCTTGTTTTGTCTTTACCCGAATTCTCAATTAGTCTGGAGGCGGAAAATGGAAACTATTGTCATCGTGGGAGGAGGTGCCGGCGGGCTTGAGCTCGCTACCCGTCTGGGCGACAGTCTTGGCAAGAGCGGGCGCGCCAAGGTCGTTCTGATAGACCGCTTTCCGACGCATTTCTGGAAGCCGCTGCTGCATGCGGTGGCATCCGGCAAACTGGACCCGCAAGCGCACCAGGTTGAATATTCTGCGCAGGCAGCCGAGCACGGCTTTCAATTCCTCTGCGGCGAAGTGCTCTCCATAGACCGCAACAACCAAACCCTCGGCATCGGCGCGTATCACGGCGACGATGGCGCAGAGATGCTGCCGCAGCGCAGCTTGCGTTACGACCGACTGGTGCTGGCATGCGGTGCCGTCACCAATTTCTTCAATATCCCCGGCGCAGCAGAACATTCCTTAACGCTCGACAGCGTTTTTGACGCGGAGCTTTTTCGCAAGCGCTTTCTGGCAAGCTGCATGCAGGCGAGCAGTCAGGGGATCGGCGGTGCGCATGCGGCGCCAAAGGTCAATATCGTGATCGTCGGCGGCGGCGCAACCGGTGTCGAGCTTGCGGCGGAGTTGTGCCATACGGTGCGTACGCTGGCAAAGTACAACGTGCACACGCTTGATCCGACAAGCGATATACGTATCTGCTTGATCGAACGTGGCGATCGCCTGCTGCCGCATCTCAATCGGCGCCTGTCGAACCGGGCGGCACGTTATCTGCGCCGCCTCGGTATCGATGTCTGTACCGATACGACAATCGCCGAGGTCCATGCGGACGCGCTGCATGACACGGCCGGCGGACGTCATGCATCGAATATTACCGTGTGGGCAGCGGGCGTGATGGCGCCGGAAATATGTACTACCTTGGGACTGCCGGTGAATCGCCTGAGACAGATTGTCGTCGGGCAGGACCTGCGGACCGAAGAAGACCCGCATGTATTTGCTATTGGGGATTGTTCGAATTACGTCTGTCCGTTACACGGCGCAGCGGTGCCGCCGCGCGCGCAGGTTGCGCACCAGCAGGCAATGTATCTGGCCGAAACCTTGTCGCAAGGGCGCACTAGGCAGTCGCAGCAGTTTCTTTATCGCGACTATGGTTCTGTCGTTTCGCTCGGACCGTTCGCGGCGATCGGTGTATTGATCGGCGGCTTGAAGAAGCGAGAGATGCTGGTCGGCGGATTGGCCGCCCGCTTGTTATACGGATTGATGTACCAGCGGCATGTGATGTCCTTGCACGGCTTCGTGCGCATGGCGGCGCATACCTTGGCGCATTGGATACGTGCGAAGCTGACGCCGCCGGTGAAACTGCACTAGGCTGTGATTGTTCCTTCGAGCAGCGCGGCATGCTTGAGCGTCCGCGCTGTGTTTCATTGTGCGAAGTGAATAAGACTGCGGAGCATCGAAGAAGAGGGGAAGTCGGAGGGTAAACAAAGCTGTCGTGGTGCACGACATTTGTCCTGCACCACGACATGGGAAATCAAACCGGTAATTCAGAGATGTTATGTACCTGTTAGCGCGGGGTTCCGCGGCGGAGCAGGTTCACGATCGCAAGCAGGATCACCGCGCCGAGGAAGGACACCAGCAGCGAGGAAATGCTGAAGTCGTTCTGGTTGATGGTTCCTGTACCAAACAGCGGTGCGAGCAGCCAGCCGCCGAGAAGTGCGCCGATGATACCCACGATGATGTTGAGGAACAGACCCTGGCTGGCATCCGTACGCATCACGAGACTGGCGAGCCAGCCCAGAATACCGCCTACAACAATCCAGATAATAAAATTCATTTTTACCTCCTAAGTATGTTGATAGAGTTGCTACGTCAGTAGACTGACTGCATCAGGAATGGTTCACCTTCGGTCCTGTGGTCCGGATGCCGGGCACGCTGCGTCAGCCTGTAGCGTGTCCTTCTCCGAACCGTTGAATCCATCCCACTGGGCTGCATCTGCATATCTCCGCTACGAGAAAACTGCGCTTCCGTTTCAGCCGTTGCGCGGCTGGCCGGCACTGTCTGCAGCGCTGCTGCCATCGACTTGTGTCGGCAGCGGAGAAAAACCTTCCTCGTCTTCGACGAGGATAGTGGCATCTTCCTTGGATCTGGTTAGCTCAATGGCATATGCATAGGCATCCTCCTTCTCATCAAACGATGCAAGTGGTTCTTCAAATCCCTTCTCTGACACGTCCCATGTTCCGTTGATACCCGGCGAAATGCAGATGACCAAAGTACCTTTCTGGTCGTATCCCATCTTGCTGACTCCTTGTGTTCGGGTTGCTCGCTACGCTCTACGGACCGCAGTCGGTCTTGCTGTCACAATGTCCTCACCAGATTGAGTACGGCGACATTGCGAGATCGTTTGTGTCCTGGGGTAGTGCCTGCGATTGGAAACCGGGAAATGCCTGCCGTGCGTAACAATCGATTTGGGTATTCCGACTGTGGCGCACGGCCTTCGGTCGTGCCTTTAGTGCAGCGTTCTCTCAAAGCCGCGGATCTGATCTTCGGCTTCGTCACGGCCGATACCATAGGCTTCCTGAATTTTTCCGACTAATTGATCACGCTGTCCATTGATCATGTCCAGTTCGTCGTCGGTGAGCTTGCCCCACTGCTCTTTCACTTTTCCCTTGAGCTGTGTCCAGTTGCCTGCAACGGTGTCCCAATTCATGACTTTCTCCTTGTAGTTGGTAAAGATTGCGTCAGTTCATTGGCGGATGCCGATAGAGGTGGTGCAATTCCTGTGCCCGTATGTTCCATCCGATTAAACGGGCTTGCGTCGTTGATTTTGGCAATCGCCTGATGTAAATGTTCCAAGCAATTGAAAACAATACAGATTGGAATGCCTTCTATTTGCACAGGGTCAAAATAGACCGGCAAGGTTTAAGCAAAGAAAAAGTTTGCAGCGCGGCCGCCTCTGATCGACGCAGCCGAGTGTGCGGGATAAAAGCGAAGGTGTTAGGCGAGGCCGGCATGTAGTGATGCCATGCGTCATGATTTCGTCAATGCTGCCTATTAAAAAGGCAGGAGCGCGCACGTCAAAACGGTGCTCGTGCAATATATTTCAATATTTGCTGTTGTGTTTGGAAACTTAATCGACGTCAAGGTGTCATTTGTTACACCTAAGTACGATTGGTTGTCCATTTTCAGGAGTGAATCATGACCGAACACGCGCTGTCAGGGCAGGAAAGCTACGATCCGAATCGTCTGCTTGATACTTTGCTCGAAAAAATGAATTTGAAGAATGATGCTGCGCTCTCGCGCATGCTGGAAGTAGCACCGCCAGTAATCAGCAAGATACGACATCGACGTTTGCCTATTGGCGCGTCGCTGCTGATCCGTATGCATGAGACCACCGGCATGAGCATTCGTGAGTTGCGCGATCTCATGGGTGACCGCCGTACCAAGTATCGCCTGAGCGATGCCCAAGGCAAGCCGAAGACGGCGGAAACCCCACCACCGGGGCAGCAGCCTAGCCACTTTCATTGAAGACGAAAGCGGCGCGTTCCTGAAGCGATAGGCCGCGATAGTCCCGCAGCGTCTGTATGTAGCCGCAGTTCGGTGCGCTGCATGAGAGCGGGTAAAGCCTAAGCTCCGGGTCACGGGTTCATCGCGAATCCGTGACCTTTTTCGCCGTGCCATCGGTCGCACGTTTGCGGCCCATCGGTTGTTTCTCTACGTCTCCCTCCCATTTTTTGGCCATATGGCCTCCTCCTGTCAAAAACCGACGTCCTTGTTCGCCTAGCCCTAACCCAGGCGGCATGTCTATTGTGGTTGCCCGTAAGAAATTGATATAGGTCAAGGATCATTCACATAAAAGCCCATAAGCTCGTAGTGGTTATTGACGTACATCAACTATTTTGACGATTCTTGCCTGAATAGCGGATGCCGGGTGTCCGTGTGCGGCGTCATTTACCAGTCTAAAAATTAATCGAAAAACGAGTACGGCAGGTGCCGCACAAAGGCGCATTCCGTTTAAAAAATTACATAAAAAACACTGCGGCACGTCTGTGTGAACCGACGCAGGCGATGACGCAGGGGCAATCACACCACAGGGGTAGGCATGCTTAACAATCTCAGTATCAAATCGCGCTTGATCTTCGTGGTCGGCTTTCTGTCGCTGATGTGCATCGCGGGGGCCGTTATCGGACTGAGCAGTCTTTACACCGCCAATGAAAGCCTGCATATCAGTTATGAGCATCGACTGATCCCCATGGGAAAACTGGACAGGATTGTCCGCTTGGTCGACATGAATCAGATCGCGATTGCGCAGTCATTGAACGCGGACGGCGCGGCGGTCGCGAAGGAAATGGACGAGGTCGAACGACGCATCAGTGAAATCAATCGCATGTGGGATGCCTTCATTGCCGATTCCGGGGCAGACATGTCCACAGAGGAGAAAGCGCTTGCAGAGACATTTATTTCGAACCGGAAGAAATTCGTCGCGGAAGGATTGAGTCCCGCAGTGGCCGCCTTACGCGCCAACGATCATCCTAAGGCAGCGAGCATCATGCGCGGGCCGATGAACGACTTGTTCGCAGCGCTTGCCGGTAGCGCCGACAAGCTCATGCAGTACAACGAGGACATCGCCAAAAAGGAATACCAGAAAAACCAGACCATCTACGTATGGGTCCGCAATTCCTGCGTCAGCGGCATGCTGTTCGCGGTAATCCTCGGCACGATCATATGCATCTGGCTACTGCGCGCGATCGTGCATCCGTTGAGCGATGCGGTCGCCATCGCCAGGGCTGTTGCGGCGGGTGATCTGACGAACGACATTGTTGTCACCACATCAGATGAAACGGGACAATTACTGCAGGCCTTGAAGGAAATGAACGCGAGCCTGGTAAAGATCGTCAGCGAAGTTCGCGGCGGCACCGAAACCATCGCCACGGCATCGAGCCAGATCGCGTCTGGCAATCTGGATCTGTCAGCGCGGACTGAGACGCAAGCCAGTTCGCTTGAAGAGACCGCTTCTTCAATGGAAGAGCTGACCTCCACCGTCAAGCAGAATGCCGATAGCGCCTACCAGGCCAACCAACTCGCGTTGTCTGCATCGCAAGTTGCAGTCAAGGGCGGTTCGGTGGTGGCGCAGGTGGTCGACACCATGGGGTCGATCAACGAATCATCCAGGAAAATTGTTGACATCATTGCTGTCATCGACGGTATCGCCTTCCAGACAAATATCCTGGCGCTGAATGCCGCCGTCGAAGCAGCACGGGCCGGCGAGCAAGGCAAGGGCTTCGCCGTCGTCGCCACCGAAGTGCGGCAACTAGCGCAACGCTCCGCGGCTGCTGCAAAGGAAATCAAATCTCTCATCGACGATTCAGTCGAGAAGGTCGACACCGGCGCCAAGCTGGTCGACGAAGCCGGTGCGACCATGCAGGAAATCGTTGACAGCGTCAAGCGCGTAACGGACATCATGGGCGAGATCAGCATCGCCAGCAAAGAGCAGACTGACGGTATCCAGCAAGTTAATCAGGCCATCAACCAGATGGATGAAGGCACGCAGCAGAATGCCGCACTGGTCGAGGAAGCCGCCGCCGCAGCCGCTTCATTGCAGGAGCAGGCCATCACGCTGTCACATGTCGTCAGCGTATTCAAGCTGGGCGAAGAACATCCGTCAGTATCACCGAAGGCAGTGTCCGCTCACGTGATTCCACTGCCGAGGAAGCCCGCGCAAAAGACGATGGTGCGCGTGTCGCACACAAAACAGATTGCAAACGTGCGGTCCGGCGAACAGGGCGATTGGGAAGAGTTTTAACTTCCTCTCGCATTGACCGGTGACGCTATGCGTATTCCAGTGAAGCGGCATGTGATTATTTGCCACGCATTCCTTTTTTTTCGTGATGCGCATTGCGCGTTGTGAACGCATTGAATATCGACATCGGCATGAGGCCGATACGGAGCCGTCGCTTCTGTTTCAGGCCGCATCAGCTAAAAAATTGACTCAAGTCATGCATTGATAAGGCCGGACCTTTCCTTTATGGAATAGTTGTACCGGAAGTGCTATTAGATGTAGTGAGCTTTGCGCCCGATCTGCAAGTGATGGGCGTCATACAAGGCCCCTGTTTAAGGCCGCAGAGAAAGCGGCACGGATCACAGAAAATGGACCAACAAGACACCGCATTGTCTGCACTATCGCAAGCTAGTGCGCGGATACAGCGCATACCGCATGCATTACGCGCTCATCTCGCCTGGGGACTTCGCACCCTGCACTGGCAAGGCGAACTGGTGCTGGCACTGGCGGTGTTGTTCCTATTGGTCTGGCTGACGCCGCCACGCCATGGGTTTGAGGGCGTCGCCAGCTACACATGGCTGCATCTGACACTGGAAGTGCTGTCCATACTGGTGGCAGGCATGGTGTTCGGCGTTGCATGGAACGCTTATAGCCGCGAGCGCCCGGGCAATCTCATGATTCTCGCCATCGGTTTGCTTGCCACTGGACTCCTCGACTTCGCCCATGCCTTATCGTTCATGGGAATGCCGGATTTCGTCACCCCGGCCGGCCCGGAAAAGGCGATCAATTTCTGGCTTGCAGCGCGCTTCATTTTTGCAGTGGTGCTAGCGACGTCAGCACTGCGCTCTTGGGCTCCGCTCACCCATCCGATCACGCGATATCTTTCGCTTGGGGTAGCGCTCCTGGTCTCTGGCGCAGTGCTTTGGGTGGGACTGGCGCATCAGGACAATCTGCCGCGCACCTTCATCGCGGGCAAGGGATTAACCCCCTTTAAGCTCGGTGCCGAGTACGTTATTGTCATTATCCTCGCCGTCCCTGCCGTCCTATTCCTGAAGCATGTCGGGCAGCAAAGAGCACACGACGCACACAGTCTGTTTGCGGCTGCCGCGATTTCTATTTTGAGCGAGCTGTGTTTTACGCTTTACTCGGATGTAACGGACGTCTTCAATTTGCTCGGCCATGTGTATAAGCTTATCGCGTTCGCCATGATCTACCGCGCGGTATTCGTCGGTAGCGTGCGTGAACCGTTCGAGCGTGCAGTACAAGCAGAACGCTCGATGCGAGCCGCATCGTCCTACGTGCGCAGCCTGATCGAGGCCAGCATTGATTCCCTGTTCATGATCAGTCGGGACGGCAGGCTTACCGATGTGAATCAGGAAGCAGAGAATGCCACGGGGCGACCGCGGAACGCGCTGATTGGAACGGCCTTCAGTGATCATTTCACCGAGCCCGACAAGGCAAGAGCTGTTTACCAGTCTGTTGTCTCCGGAGAATTGGTCCGCGATTTTCCGTTGATCATCCGCAGCGTGTCAGGCCAATGCACGGAAGTGTTATGCAATGCTACCGCCTACCGCAACCAGGAAGGGAGCGTAGACGGCATCATGGTGGACGCGCGCGATGTCACCGACATCAGGCGCGCGCAGCAAGCGCTGGTGCGCCAGCACGCATTGATGAGCAAAATTACCGAGACGAGCCCTATCGGGATCACCGTGTGGGATTTGAGCGGGCATGTCACATTTGCCAATGCGGAGGCCGAGAAACTGCTCGCGCGGGCGCACGACGAAATTGAGCGCCTTTCTTACAATGCGCCGAACTGGGAAATTACCGACTTCACGGGAATGCCGCTGGTCGATGAAGACCTGCCGTTCCATAAAGTGAAGGCTACCGGCGAGGCAGTGCATGACATGGAACTGGCCATTTCCGGAAAGGACGGAAAGCGTACACTGCTGTCGGTGAATGCCTCTCCGTTGCTTGATAGAGAAGGCACGCTGGAAGGCATTGTCGCAACGCTGGATGATGTCACGGAGCGCAAGGCTGCGGAGCAGATGCTGCGTGCGAGCGAGGCGCGCCTCACCATCGCGATGAAGGCAGCGCACATGGGGGACTGGACCTGGGATGTGGCGCGCGACACCGTCATCTATTCGCATGAATTCAGTGCACTGATGGGCTTGCCGCGCGGCGAATCGCATCAGAATTTCGATGCGGTGTTGGCAGCGATTTATCCCGACGACCAGGAGCGCGTCGCCATGGCATTCCGGCAGGCCTTAGTCAAGGAACAAGGTAACTGGGTCGACTTCCGCATTGTCTGGCCTGACGGCAGCATGCATTGGCTAAGCGCACACGGCGCGGTCGAGCGCGACAGCAGGGGCAAGGCCATAAAAATTGTTGGCCTCGGCGTAGATATCACCGAACGCAAGTATGGCGAGTTGCTCCTGACACGGCTCAATCGTGCGCTGCGCACACTGTCTGCCGTCAACGACCGCCTGATTCATGAACGTGACGAAGCCGGCCTGTTGAATGCAGTGTGCCGCGTCATCGTCGAAGTTGGCGGCTACCGAATGGCCTGGGTGGGTAAAGCCCTGCACGATAGTCAAAAGACGGTGCAGCGCATGGCGCAGTATGGTCACGACGAAGGCTTTATCGATTGCGCGAAAATTGTGTGGTCCGACACCGAATATGGCAACGGCCCGAGCGGCACCGCGATCCGCACCGGAACCACACAGGTCAATCAACGCTTTGCAACCAACCCGGCGGTATCTGTTTGGCGCGAGGATGCGCTCAAGCGCGGGTACCAGGCGAGCATCTCGTTTCCCTTGCGCGACAGTGCTGGCGTCCATGGCGTACTGACCATTTACGCGGGAGAGCCCGATGCGTTCAATGCCGACGAAGTGAAGTTATTGCAGGAGCTGGCCGAGGATCTGTCGTTTGGGATAGTGACCTTGCGCATCGGTGCCGAACGCGACTGCATGGCGCTTGAGACGCAACGGCACGATGCCCGCCTGCGCGACAGTCTCGTTGAGTCAATCCAGGCGCTCGCCACAACGCTCGAGCTGCGCGATCCGTATACGGCAGGCCATCAAAGGCGCGTCGCGAGCCTGGCAATGGCTATCGGTGAGGAAATCGGATTGTCTGAACAGCAGTTGCAAGGCATGCATCTGGCGGCATCGATTCATGATGTCGGAAAGATCCACATCCCATCCGAAATACTGAACCGCCCAGGACGCTTGAGCGCAATCGAAATGGAATTGATCAGGACCCATGCGCAGGCCGGACATGACATCCTCAAGGACATTCGTTTTCCTTGGCCGATCGCGCGGATCGTGCTGGAGCATCATGAGCGCCTGGACGGCAGCGGTTATCCGAATCGGCTGCGCGGCGATGAAATCCTGCAAGAATCGAAGATACTGATCGTGGCCGACGTGGTCGAAGCGATGACCTCGCATCGTCCCTATCGGACCGGGCTCGGCATGGATGCCGCGCTGGCACATATTACGGAGTATCGCGGCAGATGGTACGACGAGGACGCGGTGGACGCCTGCCTGAGGCTTCTGCGCGAAGGACGGTACAGCTTCGAAGCGGTGGCGCCACATCCCTGAACATCATGCATCACCAAAACATGAGGAACGGGTTCGACGTTGCTGCTATCGGCGGTCATTGTCATCCGGCGGCGGGCGCTCACGGCCTCACTGATTTTCTCTTTAGGGTAAGTTTGATCCAGGTCATTCATCGTCGGCGGCGGACTCACGTACGCTAAAGGCATCAGCAACTCAGCATGGCGGGAGCATAAAATGAAAAACATGAACGCAATCGAAGCGGCACTGCGAGAACAGCGTGCCGCATTGCTGGTGTTGATCGGTGAACACCTGCATGCTTCAGGCGAGCAGGGACAGATGGCCTTGCTCAACCATCTCGAAGAAGTTGGCGACTGGGTCGAGGCAGATGTGCTCAACGATAGTGACATCGCCATGCTTAGCCACGAACTGGTGCAACTGCGGGATATCGATATCGCGCTCGCGCGCATCAAGGCTGGCAGCTTTGGCACCTGCATTGATTGCGGTGAAAAAATTCCCGCTGGGCGTCTGGCTGTGCTGCCGACCGCGCAAACCTGCATGCAATGCCAGGAAAAATATGAACGAGACCACGGTCTCGGACACAGTGCTTCGCTCTGAGTCCGATGCTTGAAATCGGGGCTACCGGCATCTAGGGATGCCGCACTGTCGGCAAACGGAGCGCGGTAATCGTGCGCACTTCAGGATTACTCGCCTCTCGATGCTGTCATGCGAGTTTCACGGTCAGCTCGCGTTTGTTATTGTCCTCGTAGCGGCGCAACACACAATCAGTTTGCGTGACCGTCTCAATGGTATCCCTCGCCCGGCCTGACCCTTCCCCGGAAAAGCCAGAACACCAATACCGTATATCCCAAGATCATCGGTATCAGCACCACAGCCCCCAACAACAAGAACACCTGCGACGAGGGGTGCGCCGCTGCCTGCCACAGCGTGATCGTCGGTGGCACCAAATAAGGCGCGTTGGAAATCACCAAGCCTGCATAGGCGAGCAAGAACAGGCCGACCGCCGACGCAAACGGCAGGATAGCGCGATCCTTGCGGATGCCCCGCCAGCATAGCCAGGCCAACAATAAGGTTGCCAACGGCACTTGTGACAGAAAATAGAAGTTCGGCACGCTGAACCAGCGCGCGGCAATGCGCTCGATCTGCAGTGGTGTCCATACGCTGACCAGTACGATGAATCCAAGTAGTGCCAGCAATAGTGGCACACCCATACGCCGTGCGCGCTGCTCAACCTCACCGCTGGTCTTCATCATCAGCCAGGTTGCGCCAAGCAACGCGTAACCGACCACGAGTCCGACACCGCACATCAGACTAAATGGTGTCAGCCAGTCGATCGCGCCGCCGGCAAAGCGGCCATTTTCGACACGGATCTCCTGCAGGATTCCACCCAAGACCACGCCTTGCGCGAAGGCAGCAATCGTCGAGCCGGCGGCGAAGGCGACATCCCATTTGTTGTGATGTGGTTTAGCGACCCAGCGGAATTCGAAGGCAACGCCGCGAAAAATCAATGCCAGCAGCATCACGATGATCGGAAGGTACACCGCCGGCATTACCACTGCATACGCTTTGGGAAATGCCACCAGCAAGCCGGCGCCTCCCATCACCAGCCACGTTTCGTTGCCGTCCCAGAAGGGGGCGACGGAATTCATGACCTGATCGCGCTGCGCTTCATGGCGAAAGAAGGGAAACAGAATCCCGATACCAAGATCAAAGCCGTCCAACACCACATACATGGCAACCGATACGCCAATCAGCAGCGCCCAGATGACCGGCAGCGTGTATTCCAGATTGCTCATGCCGGGTCTCCCGCCGGCCTTTGCGCGGCCGACAGCGGCCGGTTCGGCAAGCCCTCCGGGGCATGCGGGGTTTGTGATGCCGCTTGCGGTCCTTTCATCAACATGCGGTAGATGTACAGGATGCCAATGGAAAACACGACGACGTACACCAGCACAAACAACGCCAGCGATATGGCGACAGTCGACGCAGCGACGGGCGAGGTGGCATCCGCGGTGCGCAAGATGCCGTAGGCCGCCCACGGCTGGCGGCCGACTTCGGTGACGATCCAGCCGGCCAGGATCGCGATAAAGCCGAGCGGCCAGCAATAGCTGATGGGCTTGAGGAACCAGCGCGTTTCAAACAGGCGCCCGCGCCACCACAACACCGCCCCAACGAACCCAATGACAATCAGCAACGCACCGATGGCCAGCATCAGGCGAAACATGAAAAACACCGGCGCTACCGGCGGCCGGTTTTCTGGTTTGAAGTCGCGCAGGCCGGGAAACAAGCCGTTGGCGTCATGCGTGAGCACCAGGCTGCCGGCATGGGGAATAGAAATCTCGGCAAGGTTCCGTTCGCCTTTTTCATCCGGCCATGCAAACAGCACGAAGGGCGCCGGATGCGCGCCGTCCCAGTGCGCTTCGATGGCGGCGATCTTGGCGGGCTGGTGTTCCAGCGTGTTCAGGCCATGCAGATCGCCCACCAGCAGTTGCAGCGGCGCCAGCACCGCCACCATGCCGAGTCCCATGCGGATCATCGTACGCGCTTCACGATCAAAACGATGGGTCAGGACATACCGCGCGCCAGTGGCCAGCACCACTAGCGAGGTAGTCAGGTAGGTGGCGATCATCATGTGCGCAAAGCGGTACGGAAAGCTGGGGTTGAATATAATTTCCGACCAGTTAACCGGATAGGCAATCCCATCGCGCAATTCAAATCCGGACGGGGTCTGCATCCAGCTGTTGGCTGCAAGAATCCAAAAGCCGGAAAGTGCAGTGCCGAACGCAACGATGATGGCTGACAAGGTATGCACCCATGGCGGCACACGATTCCAGCCGAACAACATGACACCGAGAAAGCTGGCTTCGAGGAAGAAGGCGGTCAGCACTTCGTAGCCAAGCAGCGGGCCGATGGTATTGCTGACCGCTTCCGAGAAACGGCTCCAGTTGGTGCCGAACTGGTAGGACAACACGATGCCCGATACCACGCCCATCGCAAACGATACTGCGAAGACCTTGGTCCAGAAGCGCGCGAGCGTGTGATAGTGCGAATCCTGCTGGGCGAGGCCGCTGCGCAACCACAGGATTTCGAGCGTGGCGATGAAGGCCGACAAACCGATGGTGAACGCGGGAAAAATGATATGGAAGCTGATGGTGAAGGCAAACTGAATCCGCGCGAGAAGCGTCGCATCCATGCCGGCGATTGTTTCCATCGTTTTCTCCGCAACGATAATCACCAACTTATAACCCGCCGACGATAGGGCGCGTCGTGAGAAACCGCAAGAGTTGATGACGGCCTAAAAGAGGCCGACGGCCGTTGCGCGGTGGAACCGGCTCTAATGTGCCATCAATACCGGCGTCGTCATATTTTCGAGTACCGTGCGGGTAACATTGCCCAGCACGATCTCGCGAAAACGCGCATGTCCATAGCCGCCCATGATGATCAGGTCCGATCCGCTGTCTGCGGCCAGTGCCATCAGCGCTTCACCGATATCGCGTTCGGTCGTGCGTTGCAACACTTCGCACTTGATGTCATGCCGGGCAAGGTAACGGGCCATATCGGCGCCGGGCGGCACGTTGTCCGCTTGACGCCGGTTGCGCGCATTGAACACAACGATATCAACGGCATTGGCGCAGCGGAGCAGCGGGATGGCGGACGTAATCGCGCGCGCCGATTCCGTGCCTGCGTCCCAGGCAAGCAGCACGCGCTTGCCGATATTATCGAAGCGCCCGGCATGCGGCACCAGCAGCACAGGTCGTGCGGCATTGATGACGACATACTGTGCAAAATCCGGCATCACCACCGGTGCGGGTTCGTGCGGATCGTTCTGTCCGATCACGACCAAATCTGCGCACAGCGCGTGCATGCAAACGCCGCCGCCGGCCTCGTCGTCCACCAGCCGTTTTTCGAACGACGGCAAGCCAAGTTTTTGTACGGTCTCGTCAAAGTCGTCAAGTCCGCGCACCGCGCGTTCACGCAGGAATGCGAGGTGGGATTTCAAAGTCGGTTCGATTTCCTCCGGCATGCGCGCCTGCAACAGATAGCGCGAGGCGCCGGTCATGGCCGTGCCGATCAGGTGCGCGTTCTGAGTCATTGCGATTGCCGCTGCTATCTTGATGCGCTCTCCGGCGCGGCTCGATTCATCCACGTGTACCAGGATGGTTTTATAGGACATGTCTAATTCCTTGTATTCCTTGTCAGGGCAGTGAGGGTCGAGTCGATGCGCGCCCTGTCCGCTTAGACTGGTGCGCTGCCCAAAAGCGGAAATGCGGCGATGAAAATTTGATTCGTATCAAAGCTCCGGCACGCAAAGGTGAAAGTTCATATCCGATGCATCTTTGCGCGCCGGCGTATTGCCGCCCTTACCTTGATTTCATTCAATCCTTACCTAGAATGAAAACCATGCCTGCCGCCAGCGCGGCAGACGGAGAGTTTCATGTTATCGATTCAGGACCAGTTATCCAGCGCGGCACACGCCGCCATACGCATCCAGCTGGCAATGCAGAATGCTGTGAGCGGCAAGATCATGGACAGTCTGCAGAGAATGGCTGATCTTCACTTGAATCTTGCAACTGCCGCGCTCGGCCACGCAAATTTCGCTGCGCGGCAATTGATGTCAGCGGAAGATGCGCCGGCTTTTCTTTCGCTTGCCGTTGCGCAGATACGGCCAAACGCGACCCGAAGCTTCGATTACGGTTATTACCTGGCAACAATTACTGCCGATACGCAGGTCGATATGGTCACGGCGTTCGGCAAAACAATGACCGAGAGCAATCGCGAGTTGCTGGTGTTTGCGGAAGAATTCAGCGAAGCACTGCCAAATGCAATCCATTCGGCCGCCGCCTGTCTGCGATCGCTCAATGACAGCGTGGCGCGACTCTACGAAGAACTGGAAGAGTTGATCCGGGCGACCATGCGGTCATTGAACCTGAGCCGAGAAAGTGGGCCCAATCGCATTGCATACGCAGGAAACCGGACGCGCCGTGCGGCGCACAGATAAAGACAGGCACTCGTGGTTACTGCGCATTTTAGATTTTATGCCGAGTTGAATGATTTTCTTGCACCGGCGCAACGGCAGCGCAGCTTCAGCGTACCCTGTTCACGCGACGCGAGCGTCAAGCACATGATCGAGGCGCTCGGTGTGCCGCATACGGAAGTCGAATTGATTTGCATTGACGGTGATCCGGTGAATTTTGCGTATCGCTTGCTGGACAATGACCGGGTCAGCGTCTATCCCGCATTCAGCCAGATCGATATCGCGCCCGTGTTGCAATTGCGGCCGCCGCAGTCCGGGCCGCATCGCTTCATTGCCGATGCACACCTGGGGCAATTGGCGAAGCATCTTCGGATGCTCGGTTTCGACGTTCTTTACCGCAACGATTACAGCGATGCTGAAGTGGCGCGCATCGCTGCCAGTGAGGATCGCGTTGTTCTCACGCGCGACCGCGACCTTCTCATTCGCAAGGAAATTGTGCGCGGCTGCTATGTGCATGCCCTGCAAGGTGAGGCGCAACTGGCTGAGGTGCTGACCCGTTTCAAGCTGCACGGCTCGGCACGCGCCTTCAGCCGCTGCCTGACTTGCAATGGCGTGCTGCAAATGGTCGACAAGGACGATATTGAAAATCGCGTTCCTTCGTATAGCCGTCAGCGTTATGAAGTCTTTTACGAGTGCCAGGGATGTGCGCAAGTCTATTGGGCCGGGTCGCATGTGGCTCGCATGCGGGCTCGGGTCGCACAGATGCTGCGCACAGGTGGATTCGACTGACTGTTACGGCGTATCTGGTATAAGAATGGTTCGATGAATTTCGTCATTCGGCTACCATGACAAAACAGTTTTCCGCAGCGTGCGAACGCAATCGCGATCCCATTCTTGCCGTCCTGCGCGAGCTGCTCCACACGTCTGGTCGTGTGCTGGAAATCGGCAGCGGCACCGGGCAGCATGCCGTGCATTTCGGACTGCATTTGCCACATCTCATCTGGCAGACCAGCGATCTGCCGCAAAACCATGCGAGCATCAGCGCATGGTTACAGGAGGCGCGGCTGCCTAACGTGCTGCCACCGTTGACGCTCGATACGGCATCGGCGGATTGGCCGGCGGGCCCCTTCGATGCAATATTTACTGCCAATACCTGCCACATCATGGCGTGGGATGACGTGCGCGCGATGTTCGGCGGGGCGGCACGGGTGCTGCGGACGCGCGGCCTGATGTGCGTGTACGGACCGTTCAATGAAGGGGGACGTTTTACCAGTGCCAGCAATGCGATGTTCGATGCTTCGCTGAGGGCGCAGGCGGCGCATATGGGCATTCGCGACTTCGAGGCGGTGGACCAGTTGGCTGCGGACTGCGGACTGGCATTGGTCGCGGATCATGCGATGCCGGCAAATAATCGCCTGCTCGTTTGGCAGCGCAATTGAACGGTGCGTTCAAGCGCCGCTTAATGCAGATGCAGATTCGATTGCACCTTGATCAAATCGCCAAAATGCTCGGCCGGCATCGGTTCGCTGAAGTAAAAACCCTGCACGCTATCGCACGCGTTTTCACGCAGAAAGTCATATTGCTGCTGGGTTTCCGCGCCTTCTGCGATGACGCTGCATTCCAGGCTATGGGCAAGATTGATGATTGCCTTGGTTATCGCTGAATCGCCGCGGCTGAACGGGACGCCCTGCACAAAAGAACGATCGATCTTGACCGCCCGGATCGGAAACTGCTTGAGATAAGCCAGCGAGGAGTAGCCGATGCCGAAGTCATCGATGGCCACGGTGACGCCGCGCTCGCGCAGGGCGTTGAGAAGCGCAATGTTTTTTTCCGGGGCGGACATGATGGCACTTTCGCTGATTTCCAATTCCAGATAGGCCGCATCGAGCTGCGTTTCGCTCAGGATCGCATCGATATTGTCGAGTAGCATGCTGTCGGCCAATTGCCGTGGTGACAGGTTCACCGCCACCTTTAGACGCGCCGGGCTAAGCTGCTGCCAATGCTTGTTTTGCATGCACGCCGTGCGTATTGCCCAGTATCCAATTGACTTGATGAGTCCGCTCTCTTCTGCTACGGGAATGAACTGGTGCGTCGGCACTGAGCCCATGATGGGATGCTGCCAGCGCAGCAGCGCCTCCATGCCGGTGATGCGGTTGGTCATCACATCGATTTTCGGCTGGTAGTACAGGCATAGCTCGTCATGCTCGATCGCATGACTAAGCGCGTTTTCGAGGGACAGCCGCTCCGCCGCATGCATGTTCATTTCAGGCGAAAAATAGCAATAGCTGTTGCGCCCCATCTCTTTGGCTCGGTACATCGCAATATCGGCGTTTTTCAGGAGTGTGTCGGCATCCCTGCCGTCCGTCGGGAAACTGGCAATACCGATACTGGTGCTGATCGACATCGGATTTTTGTCCCGGAGGAAGGGGGGCACAAAGGCCGCCAGGATTTTTTCTGCAATGGTGCTGCCGCGATGCGGTTCGTCGACGTTCTCCACCAGCACGACGAATTCGTCGCCGCCCAAGCGGGCAACCGTGTCTGATTCACGCAGGATGCTTTGCAAGCGCGCGGCCGTTTCCTGGAGAACGATGTCGCCGGTGGCATGGCCGAGCGTGTCGTTGATGTTTTTGAAGCGGTCGAGATCAAGAAAAAGGATTTCCAGCGAGCGCCCCGGGCGTTGCGCGATGGTTAACGCATGCTCGAGGCGCTGGTGGAATAGCGTCCGGTTGGGCAAGCCGGTGAGTGAATCGTAATGCGCAAGATAGGCCATCTGCGCAGTCGTCTTCTTGCGCTCGGTGATATCGCGGATGATATACAGAGAGGCGAAGCCACCCTGGTGCAGAAAGGGCGACGCATTGACTTCAACGTCGATTTCGCTGCCGTCCAGCCGGCGAAACTTTTTCTCGACGGATGACACGGTTTCGCCACGCTGCAGGCGAGCAAGGCGTTCCCTGGAGAGCGCATGATAATCGGGATGGATGAAGTGATAGAGCGACTGGCCGACGATGTCGTCCATGCTGCAGGCGCCCAGCAACGCGACAGCCGCAGGGTTGACGTAGGCGAATACTTCGTCCTGCTGTACCAGGATCGCATCCGGTGACAGCTCCACGACCTTTCGATACCGTTCCTCGGCCTCGCGCAATGACGCCTCGGCCTGCTTGGCATCGGTAATGTCCTGCACGGTGCCGAACACGCGAGTGATGCAACCATTGTTGTTCGTGGACGGGTGGCCGCGCGCAGCTGCCGCGCGTAGGCTTCCATCCGGCAGCTCGATACGCAGCTCGATGTGGAAAGGAGTGCCACGGGCTGCGCATTCCCGAATGGCGGCACGCACGCTCTCCAGATCCTCCGGATAAATCTGCTTCCGGCAATTGTCGGGACTCAGTTCGAATGTTTCCTTGCTAACGCCGAAAATACGGTACATCTCATCTGACCAGGTGATCTTGCCGGTGTCGACGTCCCAGTTCCAGCTGCCGAGTTGCGCCAGGTGTTGTGCTTCCGCCAATTGCTGTTCGATGCGTTTGCGGTTCTCGATGTCGCTGATCAATACATCCGTTCGCCTGAGTACATGTTGTTCGCGGCCGTCGCGTTCCTCGCGCAACATGGTTTCCACGCCGCTGCGCCGGTACACCTGATGGGCTAGCACGAGGCCGATGCTGCTGATCACGGTCACATACAGCATCAGCAATACCAGCGAAGTATTGACGTCGTCGCCTGCAAACGGTCCATTTCCGTGGACGGTATTCCAGGCCGAAATTGCGCAAATGATCGCTGTGGTCCAGGCAACGGCGGATAAATTGAAGCGAAGGGCCGCCCACACAAAGAAGGGGATGGTCAGGTAGGCGAGCGGCATATCACCCAAAATGCCGCTGAATATAATTTGAGTAATAGTTGGTAATAGCACCGTAAACAGGACTGCTTCGATGATTTTTCCCGAAGTCCATTCCATGTCAGTGTTGATGCGCCACGCATGAAGCAGCGGGACGCCGATGATCATGCCGGCAGCATCGCCCAGCCAGCGGATCAACCATCCGGCCATCAGTGTTTGCGCACCCGATTGGCTTGCCATTGCAAGTCCGGCCGCCACGGCAAATGCACCGATCATGCTGCTTAACAAGGCAATGCCAATGAAGCGGGACGGTGCTTGCTGATAAATAAAATCGTTGTGTGCCAAGTACAAGCGCCGCACGAGCACAGTGGCCATGACGGCCTCTAGCATGGCACCGGTCGCCATCACCACGAGCAGGGCCGGCATCAGAGAGATGGAAAGCAAACCAATTGCTGTGCCGACCCAAATGGCGGGCGCCATGCCCCATCCCCATGCCAAGCAGCCGCACAAGGCGACAGCCGAAGGCAACCACAAGGGTGTGATGATGCCTGGCGGTACCTCGAGATATAAGGACAGTCGTACCGCAACGGCATAGGCGAATGCCAGGATCGCAAATCGGCTGAGATAAGCCAGTGTGCCGGCGAACCGGTTTGGCGGATCCTGTTGATTGGGCGAATAAGCGCCGCGCGCCTGCACAAACAAATTACTGATGAGCCCCATCCCAGGCCTTCCGTTGAACAAGCAGCGCATTAATAACGAAAACCAATATGCCATCTTCTGCCCGTTTTCTTCTTGAACATCCTCAAACGGCTTGGCGCGCTTGCTTTGAATTTTTTGCGACTTGTCGTTTGGCGCAAGGTTCCGCCGACCGCCGCGCATCCAGGAAAGTCGACACAAACGCCGGCAAAAATCGTTTGGCAGGCCACCAGACGTGAGGAAATCGGCAATACAACAACGCTGCACGACCCTGCAATATTTGCGCTATCAAAAAGACAATTCGGTTGAGAAAAATCAATTCGTTGCGCTATAGTTACTCACTGGAAAGCAGTGCAATATAAGCACAGCCGATCGACATACCAACGCGCCACCGGCAGACATACGAGATGAGACTTCCCTTTCCGAATTTAATGACAGGCGCGCTTATCGCCGCAATGGCATTCCCAGCATTGGCGGCCAGTGACCAGGATGGCATTGGGCGATTCGAGATTGCCGGTTTCGCGGTCGAGGGCAACACGCTGCTTCCCGCGCAATCCATCGATCAACTTCTCACACCCTATACCGGCAAGAACCGTGATTTCGGTTACGTGCAACGAGCGCTTGAGGCACTCGAAGGCGCCTATCATGCCTTGGGTTACAACGTCGTGCAGGTGGCGCTGCCGGAGCAGGAACTGAATCAGGGCGTGGTCAGGCTGCAGGTGATCGAGACCCGGCTTGGCAAGCTACGCGTGGAAGGCAACGATGTTTTCGATGAGGCCAATATTCGGCGCAGCGTGCCGGGGCTGGTGGAAGGCAAGACACCCAACATCGGTCGCGTGTCGTCCAGTCTCAAGCTGGCCAATGAAAATCCGTCCAAGAAGGCGACCCTGCAGCTGCAGAGCGGCGAGAAGGATGACGAAGTCGACGCGGTTCTGAAAGTGGCCGATGAAAAAACCTGGCGTCTTGCCGCCAGTGTGGACAACAGCGGTAATGAAAGCACGGGCAAGTCGCAACTGACAATGCAGTTCCAGCATACCAACATGGCCGACCGCGACCAGGTGCTGAGTCTGCAATACACCACGACGCTGGAAAAACCGAGTCAGGTGAGCGTCTACGGTATCGGCTATCACGTTCCGCTGTATGCATTGGGTGATTCGATTGACGTGTTTGCCAGCTATTCCGATGTGGATTCCGGCTCCGTGCTGGCCGGCATTTTCAACTTGCAGGTGAGCGGACGCGGCACCGTGTTCGGTGGGCGCTACAACCAGCTTATGCGCCGTATCGGCGAATACGAATCCAAGCTCACCTACGGCATCGACTACAAGCAATTCCAGAGCAACGTCGCCTTGCAAGGCGTTCAACTCGGCAATGACGTGACCGTGCATCCCTTGAGCGTCGCCTATACCGCTTCACTTGGAACCAGCAACGGTGAAGTCAATTTCGGCGTCATGGGCATACGCAACATTCCTGGCGGTGACAAGGGCACCAGCGCTGACTTCAATCGTGTGCGGGCCGGCGCATCGTCTTCCTACAGCTTGTTGCGTTACAACGCCGGCTACAGCCACAGCCTGCCCAATGACTGGCAGATGCGTATCGCCCTGTCCGGCCAACTTACCAGCGATGCGCTGGTGCCGGGCGAACAGTTCGGCGCCGGCGGCGCGAGCACGGTGCGCGGCTTTGCCGAACGCGATATTTCCAGTGATGTTGGTCACTTGGCCAGCGCCGAAATCTATACGCCGAATCTATGCGGCGGCCTGCAGACGGTTGCTGCACAGTGCCGTGCCCTCGCGTTCTATGACGCTGCGCAGGTGCGCCGTAATGATCCGCTGCCTGGCGAACAGGCAAAGGCATCGATCGGCAGCGTCGGTGTCGGTCTTCGGGTCGGCGTCGCGAAGTACCTGACGCTGCAGATGGATTACGGCCACGTGCTGGATGCCGGCCTGACCCAGGCCAAGGGTGACAATCGTTTGCATTTCAGGCTGGGCCTGACGTACTGAAGCACTGAAGCAGGGAGTAGATATGGGAAGCAACACCGTCATGCGTGAGCACAGCGCCGCACGTGGATCAAGAATGCTGCGCCGCCGGGTTCTGCCCGCCGTGATTGCCGGCTGCTTCGGCCTGCCTGCGGCCGCCAACCCGGTCGGCCCGCAGGTTGTCAATGGGCAGGCTGTGTTCAGCAGTCAGGGTAACGTGCTATCGGTAACCAATACGCCCGGCGCGATCATCAACTGGCAAAACTTCTCGATCAATCCCGGCGAACTGACCCGCTTCATCCAGCAAAATCCCAACAGCGCAGTGCTCAACCGTATCGTCGGCCAGGACCCGTCGCAGATCCTCGGCGCCCTGCAATCGAACGGCCGCGTTTTCCTGATCAATCCCAACGGCATCCTGTTCGGTGCAGGTGCGCAAGTTGACGTCAACGGCCTGGTGGCGTCGACACTCAACCTGACCAATGAGGATTTCCTTAACGGGAAAATGCAATTCAAGGCCGGCGACAAGGCAGCGAATCTCAAGAACCAAGGCGCCATTACCACGCCCGCCGGCGGACAGGTGTATCTGATTGCACCCAATGTCGAGAACAGCGGCATCATCACCTCGCCCAAAGGCGATGTGTTGCTCGCCGCCGGACACAGCGTGCAACTGGTGGATTCCGTCAATCCGGAGTTACAGGTCGTGCTGAGTGCACCGGAACACGAAGCGCTCAACTTGGGCCAGATCATTGCGCAAGGCGGCAGGACCGGCATTTACGGTGCATTGATTAAACAACGCGGCATCGTCAGTGCCAACAGCGCGGTGGTGGGCGAGAACGGCAGGATCGTCTTCAAGGCCAGCAAGGATACCTTGCTCGAAGCGGGCAGCCGCACCACGGCGACTGGCGCGGGCAAAGGCGGCGAGATTCAGATATTGGGCGAGCGGGTCGGGTTGACCGGCGACGCGCAGGTTGATGCCAGCGGCAAGCTCGGTGGCGGTACTGTGCTGATCGGTGGCGATTACCAGGGCAAAAACCCGGACGTGCAGAATGCGTTGTCGGCACATATCGGCAGGGATGCAAGGATAAGCGCGGACGCCATCGAACAGGGCGAAGGCGGCAAGGTCATCATCTGGTCGGATGAAATGACGCGCGTGTACGGCAGCATTTCGGCCAAGGGAGGCGAGCAAAGCGGCAATGGTGGCTTTGTCGAAACGTCGGGCAAGGAAAAACTTGTTTTCAATGCCAAAGTCGATACCAGCGCAAAGAACGGCAAGGCCGGCACGCTGCTGCTTGATCCACGGGACATCAATATTGTCAGCGGCAGCGTGGGTGCGGACAACGGTCTGTTGGCCGACAACCTGATCGGTGTGTCCGAACCTGATACGACAACGGATATCACAATTGCCGAGCAGACGCTGGAAGCCCTTTCGGGAAACGTGACTCTGAATGCCAGCCAAGATGTGATACTGCAAAACCTGAGCGATAACGAGCTTTTCCTCGCGAACGTGGGGAGCGGAAGTACATTCACGATTTCGGCAGCACGCCATATTACGGGCACGGCCGACGTCAATGACCGCTTCAGGACAGCCGGCGGCAACATCGCATTTACAACGACAACCGGCGATATCAATATTGGCGGCGTCAAGACCGCCGGCGGCGCGGTGACGATGACGACGGGAGGCTCCGGGAACATTGTCGTGCGCGAAGTGTTTACCACGCCAGGGGGCGGCAATGGCGGCAATATTTCGCTCACTGCAGGTGGTGTCATGTCGCTTGGTGGGGGGCATATTGATGCGCGTGGCAGTAGCGGCACGAACGGCAACGTTACGCTGACTTCCGGCGGTGCAATCAGCCTGCAGACCGGGAAAACCATCTATGGCAACCAGCTCAAGATGACTGCGGCCGGCGGCATTTACGGTTCTTCATCCGCGGATGCCATGGCCACGCAGGTCAGTACCCTCAATGCACGTAATAGCAGTTCTTCCGACATCAAAATCAGTAATACGGGGAACCTGTCAATTAGTGACATCGGTACGGTCGGCTATGGCGTGAAGAACGACGCAAGCGGCGGCCTCGTCGAAGTATCAACGAGCACCGGCACGTCGCTGAACATCAGTGCGCCCGTCAAAAGCACCAACGGAGCCATCTCGCTGACAGGCGCGGGAGGCCTTAATTTGTACGCGTCGACCGCGCCGGAAATCGCTTCCAATGGCGGCACAATTACTCTCGGTACCAGTGATGCGGGTGCAAAGATCAGCACGGCGGCAAGCACGCAGGTCAAGAGTCTGAATGGCACAGTCGGCAATACCATCACGCTGAAATCTGACAAGATCGAATTGCTCGGCACAATCAATGCAAGTGCAGCGAAGGTCAAGCTGATCCCGCTCGCAGGCACTGCCATCCATCTCGGCACGGTCGGTACCGATGCCACCGCGACGACGCTTGAATTGGCTAACACGGAATTGAACAATATCACTGCGGGAACGCTGGAGGTTGGCGACACCAACAGTGGCGCAATCGATATCAAGTCGACATTGAGCTCCGGATTTACGGCATTGAGCCTGGTTTCCGGAAGCACGGTGACGCAGCAGGCCGGTGCCTTGCTCGGTGGCGCATTGTCGCTCAACATCAAGGGCAGTGCAGTGACCCTGCTGGAATCGAATCCTACCGGCGTGATTGCCGGTGTCGCGGCTGGCGATTTCAAATTCCGCTCGCTGAACGGCGTGAACGTGAATACCGTTGACGGAACTGCAGGCATCACTGTTTCTGGTACCAACAGTGTTTATCTTGAATCGGATTCTGCAACCACGTCAGCCATCAATCAATCCAACACCAGCCCGATCATTGGTGGCGGACTTGCGCTGAAGACGAAAGGGACGGTCTTTCTTGACACGACAACGAACAACGTTGGCAAGCTGGCTGCCGACCTGAACCCCAGCACTGCGGGAACGGGGGCGCTGACCTTCCGCAATGCAGGAGCGTTTGCGGTGGATGCGGTGGCAGGCATCAGCAACATCACGACCAAGAACAAGGATATTGTGCTTAAAGCCAATACCGGTGCGCTGACGGTAACCGGAACGATCGGTGCCGGCAGCGGCAACCTGGTTTTGTCGGGTGACAGCCTGGTCATCAACGGTGCCATGACAAGCAGCGATGTGGTGATGGAGGGCGACAGCCTGAGTTTGGGCGCCAACGTCACCGCGACCACCGCTTCCATTCGCCCGAAAACGTCTTTGGTGCCGATTACGGTCGGCGCCGCATGTGCCGAATGCCTAAGCGTGACCAATTTATATCGGATTAACGCCGGCACCATCGGAATCGGCGCAACCAGCGGCACGCTGCCGGGGGCGATTACCGTTTCGGGCATTACCGTTGGCGGCGCCAATGCGACCGACCGTAATGCCACGACAACGCGCATCGGGCTGCTGACCGGCGACTCGGTCTCGCAAACCGGGGCCATCAATGTCCAGGATCTTGGCGTCAGCGCAGGCGGTGCGGTGACCCTGTCCCAGGCAAATTCAGTGAGCATCCTTGCGGGCAAAACGACATCGGGAGGATTTACCTTTAGCAATGCGGGCAGTTTTTTCGTCAAGACACTGAGTGGTGGGTCGGTCGGAAACAATAATAACTACAGCTTGAGCGGTGTGACGACTGCGCCGACAGGCGGTAACATCCTGCTAACGTCAAGCGCTGGCAGCATCACGCTCGACGCCTCGTCGCCCGTCGCCGCCGGCGCAGGCACGGTTTATCTGTCAGCGAACCTTGGGTCAATCACGGGTCTGACTTCCAGTGTCGTGAGCGGCAGCAAGCTGACAGCAGTGGCGGGGAATGGCATATCGCTGACGACCCAAGTTCCGACGCTTGAACTCGACAATACTGGCTCCAGCGGCAATATCGCCGTCAGTAACACCGGGGTGCTTTCGCTGTATGACATCAAGCAGAGCTATTCCAATCCGAGTACAGGTAGCATTTCGATTACGAATGTTGGCGCTGTTTCACAACCGGCCGGCAAGGTGGTTTCATCGAAAGCCGGTGCCATCAGCATACTCGCGCAGAGCCCGTTGTTGGTCGAGGGAACGGTCATTACGACCTCAGGCAATATCACCTTGACTGCCGGCTCGGCCGGTTCCTCTTCTTCCTCAGATATTCTGACCATTAACGGCGGCGTCTCCACCAGCACAGGCACGATTACCTTGGCGGGGAACACGATCACGGGAAGCAATCTGCCTGCAAACGCCACGTTGCAGAAATACACTGCGCCTGCTGCAGGGGGCTCAACGACGCCGCCGACCGTAAGCCAGTGCACAAGTAATCCGACGCTGTCGGGTTGCAGCACGATACTGCCATCCCTGGCTACCTGCACAAGCGCACCGACGACAGCGGGCTGTTCTGCCGTCCTGCCGACCCTGAGCACCTGTACCAGCACACCAACAGCCGCTGGCTGCAGCGCGGTACTGCCGACGGTGAGCGACTGCACTGCGGACCCGTCTGTATCGGGTTGCACGGCAGTCCTGCCAACTTTAAGCACCTGTACGACCGCACCAACCACGGCCGGTTGCAGTGCAGTCCTGCCGACCTTGAGCATCTGTACGACCGCACCAACCACCACCGGTTGCAGTGCAGTCCTGCCAACCCTGAGCATTTGCACCATCGCACCGACGACTGCTGGTTGCACCACCGTGCTGCCGCCGCTCAGCAGCTGCGTGGCGACACCGACGCTGGCCGGCTGCTCCGTGGTGCTGCCGACGCTGAGTGCATGCGCGGCTACGCCGACATTGGCTGGCTGCAGTACGGTATTGCCGACCCTGAGCACCTGCACCACGACGCCGACGACTGCCGGTTGCAGTGCGGTGCTACCCACATTGAGCACCTGCACCAGCACGCCGACGCTTTCAGGCTGCTCGGCAGTACTGCCTACGCTCAGTCAGTGCGCAGCTAATCCGGCCCAGGCAGGCTGCTCGGTGGTGGTCCCGATTGCCAGCCAGTGCACCATCAATCCCACTGCTGCCGGCTGTACCGTCGTGCTGCCGCCGACGCAGGCGGCCAAGGAAACGGTCGCGGATACGGTGAGCACAACGGTCAACACCGTCGTCACGCTGACCGCCGGTTCCACAGGCTCCGCCACGACCACAACGACGCCGTCGGGTGGCGGCTCGGGTGGATCGGGCAGCGGCGACAAGCAGGCCGAAAAGCGCGACGACGCCAAGGACGACAAGAAGACCACTTCCGGAACGAAAGACAACGGAGCAATAAAAGATGAGCCAGCCAAGAAAATGTATTGCAACTAAGGCGCTGCTGTTCACGGCTGTGCTGCTGTTTGCGGCCGGCGCGTGGGCAGGCCAGGTCGTGGGGACGGTGGTAAACCTGAGCGGGCCATTGCTGGCGAAGAAAGTCGATGGCACGGCCAAGGTGCTATCGCTCAAATCGGCAGTGGAGCAGGGCGATACCCTGATCAGCGAAAAGGACACCTATGCACGCGTGAAGTTTATCGACAACAGTGAGATCACGCTGCGTCCTGGCACGCAGCTGAAGATTGATGATTTTTCATTTGACGACGACAAGCCCGAGCAGGACAAGGCCAGTTTCAATTTGGTCAAGGGCGGGTTGCGCGCAGTGACGGGTACGCTGGGTAAGCGCAGCAAGGAAAAATTCGGAATGAACACGCCGACGGCGACCATCGGCATTCGTGGCACTATCTTCATCGCCGAATACGTGCCGCCGGAAGACGGCGACGAGGCCGTGGCGTCCTACGCAATGGCCAGCATGGCCGCGCTGACGCCTGCGGCATACATCGGCATGCCGGACACACGCAGCGACGCGCCACTCATCGCGGTGCCGATGCAGGTGTTGCCCCAGCTGGCGCAGCTGAATACGCCGCCGGGACCACCCAAGGGCGGGTTGGCACCGGGCTTGTATGTGCATGTAATCGATGGACTAATTAACTTGACCAATAAAGGCGGGTCGCAAAGCTTTTCCGCCGGGCAGTTCGGCTACACGGCAAATATGCAGAAGCCGCCAGTCATTGTTCCGAATAACCCGGGCCTGCGGTTTAGTCCGCCGCCGACCTTCTCAATGAGCACCGGACCACAAGGCGCAAACACTGGCACGAGCAAGAGCAACACCGTCGATTGCGAAGTGCGATAGCACCGTCCGTCATCTTTCAATGCAATACGTAACAGAATAAGGTTTGGCAATGTCTCCAGTCCCGGTGTCGAACAGTTTCCAGCTCATGGGCGCCGGTGCCGCTTTCAAGGCGGAGATATGTGACATGATCGCGGAAACGCAGCTGTTTGCCGATTTCGACTGGAAAGACATCGAAGCGTTGGCTAGCTATGTGCAGTGCTACCAAGTCGCTGCCGATACCGTAGTGTTCAAGGAGGGCGATGCAGGCAGTTACATGTGCCTGCTGGTGAAAGGCCAGATTGAAATCGTCAAGGATGATCACGAAGGCAAGCCGCATCGCATCGTACAGATCACGCGCGGGAAAACGGTAGGGGAAATGTCGATCATCGACGGCGAGCCGCGCTCGGCCACCTGTATTGCCTCAGTGGCGAGCGTGCTGCTATTGCTGACCAAGGAAAACTATGCGCGGATCATCAAGGAACGGCCGGGGCTCGCCGTACATATTCTTGCCAAGCTTTCCAGACTGATGAGCCAGCGGCTGCGCGGCGTCAGCGGTCAACTGGTGGAATACCTGGGACCGGAGCGGCGCAAGAATGCGCCGCTGGTGACCTGATCTGGCGAGAATGCGTTCTACTTGATACAGACTGCGCGGACTTGCTTGATATCGGTAATCCCAGAAAGAATTTTTTCGATTCCGTCCATCTTCAGCGTCAACATGCCGTCTTCCAGCGCGGCTGCCAGCATCACCGCAACCCGGTTATGTTCCTGGATCAGCTTCTTGAGCCGATCGGTGCCGATCATCAACTCATGCAGGCCAACTCGCCCTTTGTAGCCGCTACTGCACTGGTCGCAACCGACCGCCTTGTAAAGCTTGAACTTGCCGCCCTCGGTGTAGTTTTTCTTCCATTTATCGAGCACGCCTTGCTGACCGGCTTTTTCATCCTTGAACGGTTCGGTGTTTTTCAACTCTTCGCAGTATTCCGACAGAAGGAGTTGCACCTCATCGGCGGATGGCTCATAGGCCACCTTGCAGTGCGAACACAGGCGCTTGGCCAAGCGTTGCGCCAGGACGCCCAGTAATGCGTCGGCAAAGTTGAACGGGTCCATGCCCATGTCGAGCAGGCGAACGATCGATTCCGGCGCGCTGTTGGTGTGCAAGGTGGCGAACACCAGATGTCCGGTCAACGATGCTTCAATACCCATTGCCACCGTTTCCTTGTCGCGCATTTCGCCGACCATGATGACGTCTGGGTCGGCGCGCAGGAAGGCGCGCATTGCAGTGGCAAAGTCGAGTCCGCTCTTGCGGTTCACCTGCACCTGGCGCAAACCCTTTTGGGTGATCTCGACCGGATCTTCTGCAGTCCAGATCTTGGTGTCGGGTGTGTTCAGGTGACTGAGCACCGAGTGCAACGTGGTGGTCTTGCCCGAGCCGGTCGGACCGCACACGAAGAACAGGCCGTAGGGCTTGCTCACCACGGCTTTCAGGCGTTCGAGGTTGTGCGGCAGCACGCCCAGTTTGTCGAGCGGAATCGGTTCGCCGGCGGCCAGGATACGCATGACGATGTCCTCGACACCACCAGCTGACGGAATAGTGGCAACGCGCAGTTCAATATCCAGCGGCCCATACTTCTTGAACTTGATCTTGCCGTCCTGCGGCTTGCGGCGTTCTGAAATATCGAGGTCGCACATGATCTTGATGCGCGCCGACAAGGCGTTGCGGTACGTCGCCGGGATTTCGATGTAGGGTTCCAGCGATCCGTCCTTGCGGAAACGAATCATGGTCTTTTCCTTGCCGGGACGCGGTTCAATATGGATATCGGACGCGTTCTGCCGGTAGGCATCGACGATAATCTTGTTGACCAGCTTGACCAGCTCGTTTTCGGCGGCGGCCGACAGATCCGCTTCGGAGATTTCCGAGCCGTCTTCATCGCCATCATCCATGCCGGACAGCAGGTCGCCGACCGAGCCCATATCGCTTTCGGCGCCAAAGAAATGATCGAGCGTCTGCTTGAATTCGGCGTTGGTGGTCGCCCGGTAGGTCAGCTTGGCCTTCGGAAAAATATTGTTGATGATCCGGGCGTTCTTGACCTGCTCCGGGTCGGTGGCCAGGATCACGATGCCCTCGGCGCTTTCCTCGATCGGCAGCCATTGGCTTTGCTCGATGAATTCCCGTTTGAGGTTCTTGAGCAGATCGATCGGCTTGACCCGGTCCGCCTTGAAAGGCTCGTAAGGCACGCCAAAGAACTTGCCGAGCGCCTGCCCGATTGCCGGCAGCTTGACCTGAAATTCCCGGACCAGGATTGCCTCGACATCATCGCTCTTGCGGCGTGCGGAACGGGTGGCCAGTTCGAGTTCGGACGCCGACAGCACTGCCTCGGCGATCAACTGATCGTACTTCGAGCGAATGACCAGCGCCGGCCGCAGGCGCTGCGTGTACGCAATCGCCAGAGTCTTCGTCAGCTCCTTGATGCCGTCTTCGACAATGCCGGAAAACGAAGAGCCATCGCGGTTGTTGATGAGTTGAACGACGCCCAGCAAATCGTTGTTGCGTTCGTCGATGATCGGTGCCACCAGCATTTGCTTGGTGCGATAACCGGTGCGGCGGTCCACCTCACGCAGGAAATGCAGCTCTGGCGAATGCTTCTTCAGCTCGGCGTCGTCGTATACGTCCTTGATGTTGACCACCTTGCGCATCAAGGCGACATAGCCCGCGACGCTCTGGTCGGAAATCGGCAGCTTCAGCTGGTTGACAGAGTTCAGTCCGGTCTTGATTTTCGAGACAACGGAACTCTTGTCTTCGCTGACGGCGTAGATCGTCAGGCGGTCGCTGTTGAACAGGTCGCAGATGTCCTGCGACAGGTCGAGCATGATCTCATCGACATTATTGGTGGAATGAATTTTGTTAGTGACGGCCTGTAGTTTTTTGAAGAAGTTCAGGCGCGTGTTGACATCTTCCGGATTGCCGTTACCTGTCTGTGTCCCGAGAACAGCACTCATTTTGTTATCCATTCGTCATCATTCGGCATCAACTGAAGGGCAGAGCGCCGACCGTGATGGCGGCCCCGATTTCACACAGGCATCAGCGCTTTAATAATAATGGATCGCGTTGCAAAAATGTATCACCACCGCATGCTTAATTTTGCGCGCTTCCATTGGGGCGACATAAACGCCGCAACCGAACGGAATCGGACTACAATCATTCAAAAAAACAAGGGGGGAGTGAATGGGAGTGCTTTCATCGATGCGCATCGAGCCTGGTCTGCGTGCCGGGTCATTGGAAGCGTATTCAATAACTAACGGCCCGCAGTTGCCGGGCGCCGTACAATGAAGTTGCAAGTGCTTGGATGTGCCGGCGGTATCGGGGGGCGTGAACGCTTCACCACCAGCCTGCTCGTCGATAATGACATTCTCCTGGATGCGGGTACCGGACTGACCACGCTCGATATCGATCAGCTGGTCAAGATCGATCACGTGTTCATTACGCATTGCCACCTCGATCATGTGGCCGGCCTCGCCTTGCTGGTGGATGCCGTTCAGGGCAAGAAGAAAGGCGCGGTAACCGTTCACGCGACTGAAAAAGTCATCGCCACCCTGAAAAAGCACCTGTTCAACTGGATGCTGTGGCCCGACTTCGCGACGATTCCCACGCCGGAAAATCCAACGCTGCGCTGGGAAACGATCGAGCCGAATTCGACCGTTGACCTGGGGGGACGCCTGATTACGCCTTACCCGGTCAACCATACCGCTGGGTCCGTCGCGTATTGGGTACACAACGGCAAAGCCGGATTCCTGTTTACCGGCGATATGTCCTCGACACCGGAGCTGTGGTCGGCGCTAGCAAACGAAACGCGCTTGCAGCAAGTCATCGTTGACTGTTCATTTGCCAATGCCGATATGGTGATTGCAGAGCGCTCGATGCATTTTTGTCCGCGTTCGCTGCTTGCCGAAATACGCAACGTCGCACATTCCATCGAATTCCTGATTTATCACCTGAAACCCGGTCACGAAGACTTGATCATGCAAGAGCTGCGTTCCGAAGGCGGAACACGCGAGTTCAAGGCGCTCAAGTGCGGCGACGTATTCAATTTCTGATGCATGCCGCGCACTTGCGGTAAGCGGGCACGGCAGGCGTTTTCCGAGATGGCTAGGGGTGTGCGCTCATGCGCTGCGAAGAACAATGACAGAACCAAATCAAACCGACATTGCGTTGAGGCTGGAGCAGCTTACTGAACTCAGCCTCGAGCTCAGTACCAATCACGACACGCCGCTGCTGCTTGAAAAAATTCTGCGTGCAGCGAAAAGCATGACCCATGCCGACGGTGGCACGCTCTATCGCACCAGCGCCGACAAGAAAAACCTTTCCTTTTCGATTTCGATCAACGACACGCTCGGCATGTACCAGGGCGGCGCCAGCGGCAATGCGGTCGCGATTCCGGACATTCCGCTCGTGGCGGCGACTGGCGTCAGGAACATGAGCGCGGTGGCCGCCTATGCCGCCAATACCGGCGTATCGGTAAATATTCAGGACGTTTACCAGGTCGACGTTTTCAATTTTTCCGGCATGCGGAAATTCGACGAGGCGTTCGGCTATCACTCCCAATCCTTCCTGACCGTGCCGATGATGGACCACGAGGGCGAAGTGATCGGCGTGCTCCAGCTCATTAATGCCAAAAATCCAGACACCAACGAAACCCGGCCATTCACCGACACCGACCAGCGTTTCATCGAGGCGCTGGCGTCACAGGCGGCGATTGCGCTCACCAACCAGCAACTGATCACCCTGCTCGAAAATCTGTTTGAATCCTTTGTCAAACTGATCAACATCGGCATCGACGAAAAATCGCCGCACACCGGCCGCCACTGCGAGCATGTGCCGGAACTGACGATGATGCTGGCGGAGGCCGTGCATAGCACGCGGGTCGGGCCACTCGCAGGATTCGAGATGAGCAAGAACGACCGCAAGCAATTGTGGTTGGCCGGTCTGTTGCATGACTGCGGCAAGATCACCACGCCGGTGCATGTGGTCGAAAAGGCGACCAAGCTGGAAACGCTCTTCGACCGCATCCACCTTGTCGATGCACGATTTGAAGTACTCAAACGTGATGCCGAGATTGCCGCGCTCAAGGAAAAGCTCGCCAGCGGCAACGATATGCAGCGCCATCAGGAGATTAACCGCAAGCTTGCCGAAGACATTGCCCGCATGGATGCGGACCGCGAGTTTTTGCGGCACGCCAATATCGGCAGCGAAGCAATGTTGGCCGAAGACCAGAAACGCGTCACCGACATCGCGCGGTATCGCTGGATCGGGCCGGACGGTTTCGAGCGCGATCTGTTGAGCGAAGACGAGATAGCCAACTTGACGATACGCGCCGGCACTCTCAATCAGCACGAACGCGAAATCATCAACAACCATATTTCCGTCACTATCCGCATGCTGGAATCACTGCCGTGGCCGAAACATCTGGAAGCGGTGCCGGAATATGCAGGCGGGCATCACGAGCGTATGGATGGGCAAGGTTATCCGCGCGGACTGCGCGGCGACCAGATGTCCGTGCAGGCCCGCATGATGGCGATTGCCGATATTTTCGAGGCGCTGACGGCGAAGGACCGTCCGTACAAGAAGGGCAAGAGCTTGTCCGAATCACTGCAGATTCTCGGCGGATTCAAGCTACGCAACCATATCGACCCGGATCTGTTCGATGTTTTTATCCGCGAGAAGGTCTATCTTCAATACGCCAAACGCTTCATGGATCCCGCGCAGATCGATGAGATCGATGAAAGTAAAATACCGGGCTATGTCCCCTGAATCGCGGCTTTCCAGTCGCAGGGAGTAATCGTGCGGCGCCACATTTCCAAACACGGCGCCCGCTGGGCGCTGGCCCTGATCTTCACGCTGCTGGCCGCGCTGCAGATTCTGCACTTCTTCCCCACCACGCTTGTTGACCGCATGGATGTGTTTGCCTATGACATGCGCATGCGCGTGCAAAAAGGCCAGCTCGATCCGCGTATCGTCATTGTGGATATTGACGAGAAAAGTCTTTCTGAAGTCGGGCGCTGGCCTTGGAGCCGGGACAAGGTCGCGCAACTGATCGACAAGCTCGATGGTAAATATCACGCCAGAACCGTTGCCTTTGACGTGATTTTCTCGGAACCCGATACCAGTTCCGGCTATGCCACACTGGAAGCGTTGGCAAAGCGTGAATTGAAGGACGTTAAAGGATTCGGCGAACGTATTCGCGCTCTTAAGCCGACATTTGACTATGACCGGCGCATGGCAAAGGCACTGGAGGACCGTCCGGCGGTTCTCGGTTATTTTTTATCGGACGAACCGGGCGCGATTACCAAGGGGATGCTGCCACCGCCGGTATTTACCACCCAAGATCTTGGCGGACGAGAAATCGAAGCACTGAATTACAAATCCTACACCGGCAACCTGGAGGCACTGCAACGGGTTGCCAAAGCCGGCGGATTCATGAACCCTACGCCGGATCCTGATGGCGCCATTCGCCGATTGCCCCTGCTGGCGCGCGTGGGCGATCGTTTTTACGAGTCGCTGGCGCTGGCCAGTGCTCGCGTAGGCCTTGGTGCGAGCAGGATACGACCCGTGTTCTTCACCGAAGAAGAAACACAACTGAGCGGCGATACCTTACGCACGTATGGCGCCATGAAGGCGATCAAGCTCAACAGCAAGCCGCGCGCCACTACGATCCCGCTGGAACGCAACCTGACGGCGCTGATCAATTATCGTGGGCCGGGTGGCCCGCGAGGCGGCCAGTTCCGCTATGTATCGGCATCGGATGTGCTTGCGGAAAAGGTGCCGATGGATCAACTTGCCGATACGATCGTCCTCGTCGGTACTACGTCGGCCGGGCTGAAAGATTTGCGCTCTGCGCCGGTCAGCATTGATTATCCCGGTGTCGAGATGCATGCCAATATCATCGCGTCGATTCTCGATGGCGACTTCAAGCAGGAGCCGGATTTCAGCGTCGGCCTGCAACTGGTGCAGGTAGCGCTCATCGGTGTCGTGCTTGGCTTGCTGCTGCCCGTGCTCACGCCCTTGATGAGCATCCTGGTTTCCATGTTCGCGGCAGCAGCGGTGATCGGTGGCAATTTTGCGATGTATCAGTCACTGAACTGGGTGATGCCCGTCGCAGTTTCGCTGTTGCTGGTCGGCGCGCTGTTCATCTTCAATATCGCCTGGGGTTACCTGTTTGAATACCGCAAGGGCCGCGCGATGGTCAATTTATTCGGCGAATATGTCGCGCCGGAACTGGTGGCAGAAATGGCCGCCAATCCGGAAAACTACAACATGGAAGGCGAGAGCCGCGAGCTGACCGTGCTGTTTTGCGACGTGCGCGGCTTCACCACGATTTCCGAAGGTCTCGATCCCAACGCCTTGCGCGAATACATCAACATCTACCTGACCGCGATGTCGGAAGATATCCGAGGCAATCGCGGCACGCTCGACAAGTACATCGGCGATGCGGTGATGGCATTCTGGGGCGCTCCGGTCGAACTGCCCGATCATGCATTCCGCGCAGTGGCCACCGCATTGAAGATGCAGGTCACCGCCAAGGCAATCAACAAGGACTTCATCGCACGCAACTGGCCGCCGCTAAAGATTGGCATCGGCCTGAATACTGGCGAAATGCGCGTGGGCGACATGGGGTCGAAAATCCGGCGTGCGTACACAGTGATGGGCGACGCGGTGAACCTGTCGTCACGCCTGGAGGGCATCACCAAGGTCTATGGCGTTGGTATCGCGGTTGGCGAGGCGACCAGACTGGCGGCACCACAATTTGTGTACCGCGAACTCGACCGCGTGCGGGTAAAAGGCAAGAATGAACCAGTGCCAATCTTTGAGCCCCTTGCACTTGATGCAGAACTTGACGAAACGGTGCGTGCTGCATTGCTGAAATGGCATGCGGCACTCGCGCATGTACGTGCCCAGCAATGGGACCAGGCCGAGCAATTACTCCGTGAACTGCTAGCCGATTCGCCGGATACCGGCCTGTACACGCTGTACCTGGAGCGTATTGCCCATTTCCGCGAATTCCCGCCCGGTGCGGAATGGGATGGCGTCACCACCTTTGAAACCAAATAGGCGGCCTGTACTCCAAGGTCATTGCAGGCGGCGTTTCAATCCACCTGCGTCTTCATGACATTGGTCTGGACCGTACTTATGCTGCGTGAAATCGATAGTACAAGACAGATCCCGGGCGAGCCGCTTCGCCGCTGGTTTACCTCCGCCGCAATGGATCTGATTGTTTGGTATGACGCCAGTAGTGAGCCCTCGGGATTTCAGCTTTGTTTTGACAAGTATGCGACCGAACATGCGCTGACATGGCGACAGGACACGGGCTTTTCGCACACGGCAGTCGACGATGGTGATCGTGCAGGCGACATGTGTTACAAAGCGACCCCCATTCTGATTGCCAGCGACAGGGTTGACGCTGGACGTATCCTCGGCGTGTTCATGGAGAACAGCCTCTGCCTTCCCGCGTCGATCGTTGACCTGGTGCGCCAGCGCCTGCTAGAACACATCGACAATTCCTGATATTTACTCGGATTCGATGCCCAGCGCCACCAGGAAGCGCGACACCATGTTGTAGGTAGCGATGACCCCTATCAATTCCACCAGCAACTGATCGTTCGGCAGGGCACTGCGTACCGCGGTGAAGATTGCATCGCTGACCCTGATCTTGCGCGTCATGTCGAGTGTGAGCAGAATGACGGCACGCTCGCTGGCATTGAACAAGCGGGTGTTTTGCGCAGCAGTTTCCGGGTCGCGCATTGCCGCAACCTGCGCCTGCGTTCCCCCGGCGTGGATGAATTCCGGCGCGTGATGTTGGAACTCATAGTCGGCGCCGTTCAACACTGCAACTACACATATTGCAAGTTCACGCAATGTCGGCGGCAATTCCAGTCCGGTGCGGACTTCACGCAGGAAAGCATTCCAGCCCTTTGCCAACGAAGGACTGTGCAGAAGCATGCGATCAAGATTGAGCAAGTGCCCGGCGCGACGTTCGCGAATTGCGGCGACGATGTCAGCAGGTTCGTTCAGATCGCTTGGTTGGTAGGGAATTCTTGGCATGGGATGAAATCCTCCTTGTATGCACACGGCTGATAGCTGCTCAGGCAAACGTGCCCGTGTCGATGTGTGCCGTGACCGCATCAATCGTATCGCCGAGCCGTTCGACAATCGCGTCAATGACATCGGCATCGGAAATAAAGGGCGGTGCGAGCAAAATATGATCCCCGGACTTGCCGTCGATGGTGCCGCCCATCGGATAGACCAGCAGACCACGCGCCATGGCTTCCGAACGAATCTGTGCATGCACGTTTTCCTGCGCATCAAAAGGCTTCTTGCTTGCTTGATCGGCCACCAGTTCAACACCCCAGAGCAAACCACGGCCACGGATGTCGCCGACATGCGGATGTTGACTGAAGCGCTGCCGCAGTGCGCGTTCGATCTGCCTGCCGCGTGCATTGACATTCTTCAGCAGGTCGTCAGTGCGGATCACGCGCTGCACCGCCAGCGCAGCCGCGCAGGCGAGCGGATGACCAATGTAGGTGTGCCCATGTTGGAATGCGCCGGAGCCGGACGCGATCGCATCGACAATTTGCCGTCGCACAAAGGTCGCGCCGATGGGTGCATAGCCACCGCCGAGCCCCTTGGCGACCGTCATCAGGTCCGGCACGATGTCTTCCTGCTCGCACGCATGCAGCGTGCCGGTGCGGCCCATGCCACACATGACTTCATCGAGTATGAGCAGGATGCCGTGCCGGTCGCAGATATCGCGGATGCGGCGAAAATAACCCGGCGCAGGCGGCACTGCGCCCAGCGTAGCGCCGACCACCGGCTCCGCAACGAAGGCAATCACATTGCCGGCACCGAGTTCGAGTATTTTCGCTTCGAGCTGGTCGGCGGCGCGGCGCGCATAGGCTTCCGGTGTCTCGTCAGCGCCGCAATGGCGGTAGGCATAGCACGGATCGATGAAGTGGCTTTCGGTCATGATTGGCGCGAATTGCTTGCGCCGCCATGCATTTCCGCCGACCGCAAGCGCCCCCAGCGTGTTGCCGTGGTAACTCTGGCGACGGGCAATGAAATGACGGCGGTCCGGCTCGCCCCGTTCGACGAAATACTGGCGTGCCATCTTCAATGCGGCCTCGACCGCTTCCGATCCGCCTGATACCAGATAGACGTGCGACATGCCGGCCGGTGCGTGTTCCAGCAATTCATCGCCTAGCTGTTCGGCTGCGTCGGTGGTGAAGAAGCTGGTGTGCGCATAGGCCAGCCGGTCGAGCTGGTCATGCATGGCGGCGAGTACTTGAGGATGCTGGTGCCCGAGGCTGGAGACAGCGGCGCCGCCGCAGGCATCGATATAGCGATTGCCTTGCGCATCGAACAGGTAGCAGCGCTGGCCGCCGGTAGCGCGCGGGTAATGGTGATGGATCTGACGATGTAGCAGATGGGTCATTTCAGGCTCCGCTAGCGGTTGAGACCGACTGCCGCACGGGCCGTGTTGCGCCAGGCATGATCTCGTTGGCGGCTTCGTCGCGTCGCGGCAGAATCTGGATCATTTCCATTTTCGGTTCTGTTTCGAAAAAGAATTTCTTCTCGCCGAATGCCGGCACCAGGTCATCCAGCCAGGTTGCATCCGGATCAAATTTTGCGTAGAACGGTTTGCGCACAAAATCCGGGTTGCGCGCCTGCAGCAACTGAAGCGCAAATACTTTTTCATTGCCGATATCGACAATGCCATCGATGACTACCTTGCCGGGAAAGGCACTCATCGAAGGTCCGCGCACGGTGCGCGCGAGGCCGGAAACCTTCTGGTAGGCGGCCTGAAAAATCTCATAGGCCTTCGCCAGCGGCAACTGGAAGTATTCGCTCGGCCCCGTGTCGCGTTCGACAAACAGGTAATACGGAATGGCCCCGAGCCGCACGCCGGTCGTCCATAGTTCTGCCCAGTCGTTCGGGTTTTCGTTGATGTGCCGGATCAACGGCGCTTGCATGCGCAGCGTGGCGCCGGTATTTACAATCCGTTTGACTGCTTGCTGCGCGATGCCCTGGCGCAGTTCAACCGGATGATTGTAATGGCCCATCAGCGCAAGGTTTTTGCCGGATGCAACTACCTTCTCGAACAGTCGCATCAGGTCGTCCGCATCCTTGTCGGTGACGAAGCGCTGCGGCCAGTACGATACCGACTTGGTGCCGATGCGGATGTTCTGAATGTGCGCTAGTTCGGGTGAAAGCAGCGGCTCGATGAATCCAGCCAGACCGCGTGTATTCATGATTAACGGATCGCCGCCGGTGATCAGCACATCAGTGACTTCCGGATGTTGCTTCAGATAGGCCACCAGATCATCGGTTTCCTTGGCATCGAATTTCAGGTCGTCCATGCCGACGAACTGCGGCCAGCGAAAACAGAAGGTGCAGTAGGCATGGCAAGTCTGGCCGGAACTTGGAAAGAACAGCACGGTCTGCTTGTACTTGTGCTGCAGACCGGACAGCGGCCTGCCATCAAGCATCGGCACGTTATGCGTCATCTGGCCGGCCGGGTGCGGGTTCATACGCATGCGGATGCGCCGCACTTCCTTCTCGATCGCCGCCTCGTCCTTCTCGATCAATACCAACTGGCGCAGGCGCTGGTATTCCTCGGGCGGCAGCATGTCGGGGTGCGGAAAAGTCAGTCGGTAAATTGGATCGTCTGGAAGATTGTCCCAGTCAATCAAGTGGCCCATCACATATTGGTTAGTGCGAAACGGCAGTACGCGCGAGATCACCTGCGTCGCCTCTTGCAAGTCTTTCGGAATGCGTTCCCAATGCGGCGACTGGTTGATGGATTTGTTGGTGTACGGTTTGAACTTCATCGGTAGCGCGTCGTTGCTCATGACTACTCCTTTCGTGGAAAGCTGAGTGGCTTGATGTACCGCAATCGCTCGGTGATATCGCAACTTCGTCTGAAGACGGCGCGCTATATTTCGGCGTTCCCGATACACAGTTGATGAGCGCATTGTTGCGGCAGAAAGCGGCATTGCACAAACGATAAAAACGCGCGACCTTGTGCGTTTAAGGAATGATCCGTGCGAAGAAAAATCCCGAGCATCGAAGCCCTGATTGCTTTTGAATGCGCTGCGCGTTACGAGAATTTCACGCGTAGCGCCGATGAACTTTCTTTGACGCAAAGCGCAATAAGTAAGCAGATTGCCTGCCTGGAAGATTATCTTGGCGTGCCGCTGTTTAATCGCATCAAGAAGCGCCTGAGCCTCACCGACGTCGGACGCGTGTATGCGAAGCAGGTGCGCGAACACCTGGAACGCATTGAGCGCGACACGCTGGCGGCGATGGCGCATCGTGGCGCGGGCGGCATTCTTGAACTGGCCGTCATCCCGACGTTCGCAACGCGTTGGCTTATCCCGCGCCTGCCGCGGTTTTACGCGCGCCATCCGCACATCACGCTCAACCTGACTACGCGCGCGGAACCTTTCATGTTCACCGATACGCTATTCGACGCCGCGATCCATTTTGGCAGTCCGGTATGGCCGGGCGCAATTGCACACCACTTGTTCGGGGAGGAGATGATGCCGGTGTGCAGCCCGCGCCTGTTAAGCGGTCGCAAAAAGCTGAAGCCCGCCGAACTGGCGCGACTTACGCTGCTGCATCAGTCCGCTCGCCCGGAAGCATGGCGCCACTGGTTTGTGCAAGCCGGCATCCATGAAGCTAGCTGCATGCGCGGGCAGCGTTATGAATTCTTTTCGATGCTGGTAGAGGCGGCGCGCGCCGGCCTCGGTGTTGCGCTAATGCCTCGGTTTCTGGTGCTGAACGAGCTGGCCAACGGCGAGCTGCTGATTCCCTGCGACGCATCACTGCGAAACGAAAAGGGCTATTACCTTGTCTATCCGGAATACAAGCAGGGTTCGCCGCTGCTTGACGTTTTTCAGCAATGGCTGCTCGAGACAGCACGGCAATCGCACGAAGCGAATTTCTTCGATACACGGCCGGCATCTCTTACCGCCGATTTTGCCGAAATCAACTGATCAAGGTGAACAATGGAAAATCTGGAACGGATCGCGGATTACTTCGATCATCATAAGTTGCGGCTGGTCACTGCCGAATCGTGCACGGCCGGACTGGTCGTCGCGACGCTCGGGGATTTGCCGGGCTGCGGCAGTTGGCTGGAGTGCAGCTTCGTAACCTATGCGGCCGAAGCGAAGTGCCGTCTGCTCGGCGTTAATCCCGGCACCATCGAAAAATACAATCTGACCAGTGAAGCAGTGGCGCGTGAAATGGTCGCCGGCGCACTGCGCAACAGCAATGCCAATGCCGCGGTATCGAATACCGGTATCGCCGGACCGTCTTCAACGGATGGCATTCCCGTCGGGACAATCTGCTTTGCGTGGGGCTTCGAACATAACGGCACGACCGTCGTGTTTTCTGAAACGCGTCGTTTTGACGGCGACCGCAACGCCGTGCGCATGGCGGGCGCGGAGTATGCGATACAACGTATCGTGTTTTACCACACGCAACTGAAGGATGATGCCGGGCCGCGACCGGCGTAGTCAGTCCCTGGGCTGATTGCGCAGGCTGCCGAACCAGAGCGCGTACTGGCGCGTCAGTTCGGCGCCCAGAAAGAAGATCTGTGCCGAGTAGTACACCCAGAGCAGTAGCGCAATGATCGAACTCGCTGCGCCGTAGCTGGTAACAACATCGCTTCTACCGAGATAGGCGCCGATCAGTGCCTTGCCGACGACGAACAGGGCCGCAGTCACGATAGAGCCGATCACAACATCACGCCACGATAATCTGGTTTGCGGAAGTAGTTTATAAATCGCCGCGAACAGACTGGCAATCACCGCAAACGATACCGCCGACGATAGGGGAAGCAGAATGGTTGCGGCATCGTTCCAGAAACCGCCGAGGTATTTTTCCAGTGCGGATAGCGCCGCGTTGACCGACAACGATACGAGCAACAGGAAGGCCAGCACAAGGATCACGCCAAACGACAGCAGGCGCGTGCGGATAAAGGCGATGATGCCGGACTGATGCGCCGGCGGCACGCGCCAGATTTCATCGAGACTGTCCTTTAGCTCGCCAAATGCCGTTGTAGCGCCAATGAGCAGCAGTCCGAGTGCGGCTAGCGTGGCAATCGCGCCAGCTTTCGGATTGCGCGCGTTTGCGAGCAGCAACTGGATTGCCTCGGCGCCAGCCGGTCCCACCAGACCGGTCATTTCATGGAAGATCGCGCCGCGCGCCGCTTCGTCGCCGAAGATGGCGCCTGCGATCGCAAGCACCATCACCAGTATCGGCGCAAGCGAAAACAGCGTATAGAACGCCAAGGCTGCGCCCTTGCTCGATGCGCGATCCGCAAACCATTGCGCCACGGCGCCGACCAGCATGGCGCGCAGGCGCTGAAAAAACGAAAGGGAGCTGTTGTCCGTATTCATCGGATCGGAATCTAAATTGTTTCCAAAGATTATTGCCCGGCATTTGCAGTAGTTTCATGACGCATGACAATGGTGCGGACGCCGTACTTCGAATTTTTCGAAACAAGTTGTTTCAATCCTTACTTGTCGACACTGGAAGCGCGGAGCGGATTGGCGTTTAATGAGCCATCACAAGGAGGCCAGCATGAAAACGTATCAAATTCCGGCGGCCGGCGCATTGCTCGCCGTAGCCATCCTGAGTGGGTGTGCTAACCCGCGCTACAATTCTCCGGTCACGTCCCAGCCTTATCCGGTCCCGGTGCAAACCTACCCGGCAACATCGCCCGGCTATTACCAGAACTACGGCACCGTGGAATCGATCCAGGTGCGGCAAGCCGCAGGTAATGGCGGCATCGGGATGGGCGCCGTCGTCGGCGGTGTGGTTGGCGGCCTTCTCGGCAACCAGGTAGGCGGCGGCCGCGGCAAGAAAGCGGCGACCGTTGCCGGCGTAGTTGGCGGCGCCATGGTCGGCCATGAAATGGAACGTAATGGCGGGCGTGATGCCTACCAGATCGGGGTCCGCATGGATAACGGCAGCTATCGGACCTTAACGCAGGACAACGCTGCCGATCTGCAAGTTGGCAGCCGCGTTCGCGTGGAAAACGAGCGAGCGTATCGCTATTGAGCAATCCGGGCGGCCCGGGGCTCTGCATGTCCGATTTGCATCAATCGACAGTACCTCGTCGCCTGTGGAAAAATACCTACAGACTGCAACCCAAGGCTGGTGCTAGAATCTCAGCCTTTTCTCAGGAGGAAACTTAATGAACAAAACAGAACTGATCGATGCTATCGCCGCTGAATGCGACCTGTCCAAAGTTGCTGCCGCTCGTGCGCTCGATTCCGTCGTCAATAACATCGTCAAGTCGGTTGCAGAAGGCAAGACCGTACAGCTCGTCGGTTTCGGCAGCTTTGCCAGCGGCACGCGCGCTGAGCGTACCGGCCGCAATCCGCGCACCGGCGAAGAGATCAAGATTGCTGCTGCCAAGACGGTGAAGTTCTCCGCAGGCAAGGCATTCAAGGACGCGGTTAACGGTTAATACCCGTTTTCCCGTACCAAACGAAAAAGGGAGCGTAGCCCGATGCGGTTACGCTCCCTTTTTCGTGCCTACCCGTTTTATTGCCTAGGCGATTAATGGGTCATCATGCGCCGCAGTGCAAAACTCGCCGCATCCACGATCGCCACGAGCACCAGCATCGCGAGGATCACGGTCGCTGCCTGCTGCATCTGGAACAGCGACAAGTGATATTTCAACATTTGTCCCAAACCACCGGCACCAACCACCCCGAGAATTGCTGCTGCGCGAATATTGTTTTCCCAGCGATAGAGCGTGTACGACATCATCTGCGGCAAGGCTTGCGGCAGTGTCGCGTAGAAGAAGGCGGCCAGCGGACGCACACCATTGATGCGCAAGGATGTTTCCGGCAACGGCGATCCATTTTCCAATGCATCGGCAAACAGGCGGCCAAGCACGCCGGAGGTGTGTGCTGCTAATGCCAGGGTGCCGGCGAAGGGCCCGAGGCCGGCTGCGATCATCAATAGCGATGCCCAGACCAGTTCTGGAATTGAACGTGACACGTTGAGCAGCATGCGCGTGGCGATGCGTGCCGTCATGCCGAAGCGGCCGCTTGCCGGCAGCGCCAGTGCGACGCCAAAGAGCGCGGCGATTCCGGTGCCGAGCGCCGACATTGACAGTGTCTCCGCAGTCGCCAGTGCAGTCTTTTCAACGAAAGCCGAAGACAGGTCCGGCGGCGCAAAACCCAGCAGGAATTCACCGGTCGTGCGCGCGGCGTCAAGCGTGAAGAATGCACCCCATTTCAGCGGCAGGCTGGCAAAGCTGGCAATGATCACCGCAAGCATGGCCAGCAACAGCAGCAGCGTTGACAGACGCATCCCTGGCGGCGAGGCGATCGTACGTCCTGCGCGTGGTGTCATGCCAATCTCCTGCGGCACAGCTTGCTGACGCCATCGGCGCACGCAACCAGCAGGACGAACACCAGTAGCATGGTCGCTACTTCATTCCCGGCCAGCATTTTCATCGATTCATCCATGCGTTGCCCGAGGCCACCGGCGCCGACAAAACCCATCACCACCGAACCACGGATCGCGCATTCCCATCGATACACAGTGTAGGAAACCAGTTCGGATGCAGATTCAGGAAGAGCACCGTACAGCAACGCAGCGAGACGTCCGCTGCCGTTCTGCAACAAGATATTGGTGGCGTGCGCATCCGAAGATTCGAGGATTTCCGCATACACCTTGCCCAACATGCCGCAATAGGTGAGCGCAATCGCGAGCACGCCCGCCGTCGGTCCCAATCCGACGATGCGCACCAGCAGCAATGCCCACACCAGTTCCGGCACACTGCGCAACAAAATCAGCAGCCAGCGCACCGACTGTCGCACCAAACGACCAAGCAGGCCAATACGGCCAGTGCCGAGGCGTGACAGCGACAAGGATTCGGTCACGATCAGCGTCATCGGGATTGCACCGATTAATGCCAGCGTCATGCCTGCAGTGGCGATGGCAATTGTTTCCCAGCTAGCCTGAGCCACGAGTTGCAAGAATTCCAGCGAATGCGCAGGCGGCACAAACGCGGCGAGAAAACGGCCGGTTGCCGTCAGACTTTGCGCATCCAGCAAGATCCACGGTTTGAATTCGCTCCAGACCAGCATCGGCCACAGCAACACGAGTGCAATGACCAGTCCGACCACCCGGCCGCGCCAGGCGGGGTCAGGATGGGTGGCGTTCGTAAGGAAAAAAGACATGCGATCAGAAACAGCGGGTAATGATGGCCGGTGCCACAGACGCTTCGGGCCAATCGGACTCCGTTGTACCTGCATCACGCTCGGCGTGCTGGTACAACGCAACGATCATCGCATCGCTCACTGCTTCGCGCGACGCATCGAACACGATACGGCCAGCGCGCACGCCGACGATGCGCGGGAAGAGCGCTCGCGCCAGTTCAACCTGATGCAGGCTGCATACCAGGGTCGCATTGCGGGCCACGGCTTCGTCCTGCAATACACCCAAAGTCTGCTGGGCCAGCGCCGGATCGAGTGCCGAAAGCGGTTCATCAACCAGAAATGCCTGCGCCTGCGAAACCAGCAAGCGAGCCATGCTGCAGCGCTGCCGTTCGCCGCCGGACAGACGGTCCACGCGCATATACAACTTGTCTTGCAGATTGAAGCGTGCGAGCGCGTCATATGCTGCCTGCGTATCGCGTGGACGTGCCAAGGATGCAAGCGCTTGCCAGAGGCTCCACTGCGGCAGGCGTCCGGCCAGTACGGCGGTCACCACGCGCTGGCGCGGCGGCAGCGGTGGTGTCTGCGGCGCCAGGAACAGGCGGGCGCGCAATGCATGGCGCTGCGCATTGGCAAGCGACCATGGATCGACGCCGAATGCTTCGAAGCGTCCCGTCGCCGGTCGTTGCGCGCAGGCCAGCGTGTGCAGCAGCGTCGTTTTGCCAGCGCCCGATGGACCGATCAATGCGACCTGCTCTCCCTGCGCAATCGACAGCGTGAGGCCGGACAGCGCATCGGGATGCCCCGAGGCGGAAGAGGGATGGCGTACCGAGACGCCATGCAATGCAAAGCTCATGCTTACTTCAGCAGGCCGGCATTGCGTGCCGCCTTTTCAATCTGATCGTAGTTTTCCGGCTTGGTCGGAATGAAACGCGTGGCGCGCTGCAAATCGAGGATTTCCTTGCCCTGCGCATCGCTTGCATTGAGCGCGAGGAATGCGTCCGTCAGCTTCTTGCGCAGCACCGGGTCCATGTCCGAGCGCACTGTCCAGTTGTAATCGAAGTAACCCGGCGTTGTGTAAAACACGCGAACCACATTGCGGTCGACCTTGCCTGCCGCGACCAGCTTGTCCCATACCGAAATATTCAGCACGCCGGCATCCACCTTGCCGCCGCCGACGGCCGCGACCGTCGCGTCATGCGCGCCGGAAAACGCAACGCGCTTCATGTCAGTGTCCGGGTTGATTTTCGAAGCAAGCAAAAAAGAGCGCGGCATCAAGTGGCCGGAAGTCGATGACTCGGCACCGAACGCAAAGGTCTTGCCTTTCAGGTCTTCAAGCCGATTGATCGACTTGTCAGTAGTGATGAAGACGGAGCGGAATTTTTCATCCTCTTCGCGTTGAACGATCGGGATGACCTTGCCGTTGCTGCGGATTTTCGCCTGCACGAAGGTGAAACCGCCGAACCAGACCATGTCGAGCTTGTTGTTGATCAAGCCTTCGACCGAGGCGGCATAGTCGGTAACCGGCACGAATTCCACTTTCACGCCCAGTTTCTGCTCCAGATAGCTGCCCAAGGGCTTGAACTTGCGCTGCAGTTCGGTCGGTGCTTCGTCCGGAATTGCGGAAACCCTGAATACCTGCTGCGCATGGCTTCCGCCCGCAATCAATAGTGCCGCGACGACAAGACTGGCGCGTGTGAGCAAGTTCGTACGAAACAAAGAGGATGCAGTGGTCATGCTGAGCCTGTGGTGTAAATGGAAAGAAGGGGATAGCGGGACAAGCCGGGCGGAAGCGCCGCGCGAAGGGTGTATTTTAATTAATCCGCCGACCCAAGTCATATTTATATGTCCTGTTGAGTTTTGTGACAGTTGATCGATTTTGTGCCACGTAGTGTCCATAAAACCCTGAAACGCACGTGGCTTTCCGCCTTTTCGTCCCTAAAACGTGGTGGCACGCGGATTGCCTTGACTCCTCCGTTGGTCCATTCAGCAATCAACGCACTACAAAAGGAGGAGTCAATGAAAAAGAATCTAATGAAGTTGTCCGCACTGGCGGCACTCGCCGTGCCGTTCGCGGTTCAGGCATTACAGACTGCACCGGTCACCGATGCGATGATCGAAACCGATGCCAGCTCGGCCGACAACGTGCTTTCGTGGGGAATGGGACAGCAGGGGCAGCGTTTCTCGTCGCTCACGCAGATCAACCGCAAGACGGTAGCGCGGCTAGTGCCGGCATGGTCATTCTCGTTCGGCGGCGAAAAACAGCGCGGGCAAGAGTCGCAGCCGCTGATCCATAACGGACGCATGTTCGTGACCGGATCGTACTCCCGCATCTTTGCGCTCGATGTGAAGACCGGTGCCAAGCTGTGGAAATACGAGCATCGCCTGCCGGAAGCCATCATGCCCTGTTGCGACGTGGTCAACCGTGGCTCGGCTCTCTATGACAACCTCGTTATCTTTGCGACGCTGGATGCGCAACTGGTCGCACTTGACCAGGCGACCGGCGACCTCGTATGGAAGGAAAAGATTGATGACTATGCCGCCGGCTATTCGAATACCGCCGCGCCATTGATCGCCAAGGGTTTGCTGCTGACCGGTGTGTCCGGCGGCGAGTTTGGCATCGTCGGCCGGGTCGAGGCGCGCGATCCGCGCACCGGCAAGCTGGTGTGGTCGCGACCGACGGTCGAAGGTCACATGGGCTACAAATACGACAAGGATGAGAACCCCGTCCCCAACGGCATTTCCGGCACCACCAACAAGACTTGGCCTGGCGAATTGTGGAAAACGGGTGGCGCCGCCACCTGGCTCGGCGGCACCTATGATCCGAAAACCGGTCTTGCCTATTTCGGCACCGGCAATCCGGCACCATGGAACAGCCACCTGCGCCCCGGCGACAATCTGTTTTCCGCATCGACCGTGGCGATCGATGTCGAGACCGGCCAGATCAAATGGCACTACCAGACCACGCCCAATGATGGCTGGGATTTCGATGGTGTAAACGAGTTCGTCACCTTCGATCAGGACGGCAAGCGTCTTGGCGGCAAGGCCGACCGTAATGGCTTCTTCTATGTGATCGATGCGAAAAATGGCAAGCTGGAAAACGCCTTCCCCTTCGTCAAGAAGATCACTTGGGCCACCGGCATTGACCTCAAGACCGGACGGCCAAATTACATCCCGAACGGACGTCCCGGCGATCCGACCAAGGGCACCGACAGCAAGAAGGGCGCATCGGTCTTTTCCGCACCATCCTTCCTCGGCGGCAAGAACCAGATGCCGATGGCCTACAGCCCGAAATCGAAACTGTTCTATGTGCCCGCCAATGAATGGGGCATGGAAATCTGGAACGAGCCGATCAGCTACAAGAAGGGCGCCGCCTACCTTGGTGCAGGCTTCACGATCAAGGCACTGAACGAGGACTACATCGGCGCACTGCGCGCGATCGATCCGAAGAGCGGCAAGATTGTCTGGGAGGCAAAGAACAATGCGCCGCTCTGGGGTGGCGTGATGACTACTGCTGGAGACCTGGTGTTCTATGGCACGCCCGAGGGCTACCTGAAAGCGCTGGATGCGCAAACCGGCAAGGAACTATGGAAGTTCCAGACGGGCTCCGGCGTGGTGGCGCCGCCCGTCACCTGGAAAGATGGCGACACGCAATACGTTGCTGTTGTTTCAGGCTGGGGCGGCGCGGTGCCGCTGTGGGGAGGTGACGTCGCCAAGCGTGTCAACTTCCTGGAACAGGGCGGTTCGGTATGGGTTTTCAAGCTCGCATCAAAGTGATCAGCGCGCGTCTACTTCGTTGTCTCTGCCTCTTAAGGCGCTAGTTTGCACACTAGCTCCTCCGCCTTAAGAAGTGTTTGCCGGCGGCGCGTGCCGCCGGCTTTTTTATTCTCAATGAAATGCCGCGGATACCGGATTACGCTGTACCAGATTGTGTCACCGTCGCTTGCGCATGCGAGCAACAACATTGTTGCGCAATGGAGCAGTGTGTGAGCATTCCGGCCATGGCTTTAACCTTCTGCTGCTGTGCCATGCGATCGCAAAAGGCGTGGCATACATATTGCAAACCAGTAATGCATGACTTCTGAACCATCAACCTGCCTATCGACGACGCATATGAAAACTTCCATCCCATCTCGCCGCAAATCAACTGCGCTTTCATTGCGATTCAGCGAGCAGGCCGCAGTAGCACTTTCGCTGGGCCTGCTGACACTCGCATCGTCGCACGCAGACGAGACACCGCTCAAAAAACTGGAGGATGTCGTCGTCACGGCAAATAGAATCGAGCAGCGCCGCTTCGACGCCGCAGCATCCATCGACGCAATTCAGGTCGATACGCTGCGCGCCACATCGCCCTTGGTTAATCTGTCGGAACTGATGGCTGCGGTGCCCGGCATCCAGGTGCGAGAGCGCCAGAACTATGCGCAAGACCTGCAATTGTCGGTGCGCGGATTCGGCACGCGCTCCACCTTCGGGGTACGCGGCGTCCGGCTGCTGATCGACGGCATTCCCGCTACCATGCCGGACGGGCAAGGACAGGCCGCCACGGCAAGCCTGACCTCAGCCAAGCGCATCGAAGTGTTGCGCGGTCCGGTGGCGCAACTCTACGGCAACGCCGCGGGTGGTGTGGTGCAGATTTTCACTAAGGATCCGCCACAATCGTCGACGCCGGTGGTCGGCGTATCGGTCGGCGCGGGCAGCGATGGCCAGAGACATTACGATGCCTCCATCGGTGGCGGTTCAGAGAGGCTCGGCGCCTTGCTGGACGTGTCCAATTATTCCACCGACGGTTACCGGGACCACAGTGCTGCAGAACGCACGCAGGTCAATGCGAAAATCGTTGCGCGTCCATCATCCGACACCACTCTTACAGGCATCGTTAACAGCTACCGTCAACCGCGCGCGCAGGACCCGCTGGGCCTGACCCATGCGCAGTTCGAACAGAATCCGCGGCAAGTCGTGCCCGGCGCGCTGATCTTCGATACACACAAGACGATCGAGCAGCAGCAGGCTGGTGTCGTGCTCGATCATCGCTTGTCTGCCAGCGATAGCCTGCACGCGCGTTTCTATGGCGGCACACGGCAAGTTGTGCAGACATTGCCACTGAGCGGCAGTGCCGCCAACTCGGCCGGTGGCGTGGTCGATCTCGACAACACCTTTCGTGGCGCTGGCCTGAGCTGGTCGCATAAGAGCAAGGTGAACGGCCTGCCACTCAACTGGACGTTGGGCGTCGAGGCCGATCAACTCGACCAGATTCGGCGCGGCTTCGTCAATAACAATGGCAGCGTGGGCGCTCTGCGGCGCGATGAAATCGATAGTGCCGACAATCTCGACCTGTTCGGCCAAGTGGACTGGACCTTCCTGCCAGAGTGGAAGGCGACTGTTGGCGTGCGCATGAGCAAGGTACGCCTTTCTGTGGACGATCATTTCGTGACCGCGGCTAGTCCCAACGACAGCGGCAACGTTGACTACCGCAACACGAGTCCGGTACTCGGCCTGGTCTGGCATGCCAATGACGATCTGAATATCTATGGCAATCTCGGCCGCGGGTTTGAAACACCCACGGTGACGGAAACCGCATATCGCGTCAACGCCCCTGGCCCCAACCTGTCGCTCAAGCCATCGAAGAGCGTGCAGGGCGAAATCGGCATGAAACTGCGCAGTGGACGCCACAGCGTCGACGTCGCAGTATTCAACGCGCGCAGCAGCGACGAAATCGTGCCGCTGACCACGCAAAACGGCCGCTCGATTTTCCAAAACGTCGACAGGGTGGAACGTCGTGGCATCGAAGTCTCCTGGAAATCGACTTGGGACAAGATCACGACGCAACTCGCGTACACCTTGCTCGACGCCCGCTTCCGAGAGCAGTTCGTCAACGGCCAAAACGCGCGTATCGCCGCTGGCAATCGCTTGCCAGGCGCGCCGGGAAATAGCTTGTTCGTCCAGATCGAATACCGTCCTCTCGATCCGTTGGCGGTTGCACTGGAAATGCGTGCGGAAAGCAAGGCCTATGTGGATGACGTCAACAGCGATGCTGCGCCCGGCTATGCGGTGTTCAACCTGCGCAGCGGCTACGAGTTCCGCATGGGTTCAACAAAGATGTATCTCTTCGGCCGGATCGACAATCTGTTCGATCGGAATTACGCCGGCTCCGTCATCGTTAACGACGGCAACCAGCGCTTCTTCGAGCCGGCCCCGGGCAGGCGTGCATTTGTCGGCCTGCGCGCTGCCTTCTGACCATCATAAAAAACCCAAGGAGACCATCATGCATGCAACGCGCGCCAGTGCCCTTCAACGTATTGCCATTTGCGGCGCGATCGCATTCCCGGTAGCGGCATACGCGGGCCAGTACGCCTATGTCCCGAATGAGAAATCCGGCACGCTGTCGGTGATCGACTGTGAAACCGACATGGTGGTCGACACCATCAAGGCTGGTATCAAGCCGCGCGGGCTGGTGGTCGGCAAGGATGGCAAGTCGCTTTATGTCAGCGATCAGAGCAGTAACGCCTTGCTGATTGTCGACCTTGCGAAAAAGACAGTGATCGGCAAGGTGGCACTGGAAGAGTCTCCCGAGGGCGTCGGCATTTCTCCTGACGGCGAATGGGTCGTGGTCGCGAGCGAGATCAGCAACAGCGTCACGTTCGTATCGACTGCAAGTAACACGAAAATGTTTAGCATCAAGACCAAAGGCAAGAATCCGGAACATGCGGAATTCAGCCCCGATGGCAAATGGCTATATGTGAGCGCGGAAGAAGCCGACACACTCGACATCATCGATGTAGCGAAACGCGCGCAAGTAAATTCGGTAAAGCTTGGCATGCGACCGCGCGGCATTCGCTTTCTGCCGGACGGAAGCAAGGCCTACGTTGCCGCCGAAGTTGCCAGCACGGTCTACGCCATCGACGTGCCGACGCAGACGGTTTCGGCACAAGTCAAGGCGGGCAATTACTCCAACGGCGTAACCGTGCATCCGGATGGCAGACATGTCTACATATCGAATGGAAAGGACGCCAGTGTGTCGGTGATCGATACCACTGACAACAAGCTGACGGCAACCATCCCGGTCGGCAAGCGTCCGTGGAACATGGGCATTACACAGAATGGCCGGAAATTGTATGTCGCGAATGGCCGCTCCAATTCATTGTCGGTGATTGACACCGACAGCAACAAGGTGATCAAGGAAATCCCCGTCGGAGAATTGCCTTGGGGCGTCGTGGTGCATTGAGCAGAGGAGGTCAGGATGAGCACCGCCATGAATGAACGTTATTCCCGCACCGCCATCGCGTTGCACTGGTTGATGGCGGCATTGCTCCTGGCGCAGATCGGCATCGGGGTGACCATGGTCGATATACCGAAACGCACGCCGCCGGTTGCCTTCTTTTACAACCTGCACAAGTCACTTGGCCTTCTGGCATTCGCGCTGGTGCTGGTCCGGTTGTGGTGGAAGCGGGGCCATCCCGCGCCCGCATTATCCAGTCTCCCCATGCCGTCGATGCAGCGTACGGCAGCGCGAATATCGCATCGCCTGCTCTATGTTTGCATGGTGATGGGACCGGTGTGCGGTTTCGTTGCAACCAATTTTTCAAAACACTGCGTCAGCTTTTTCGGCTTGGCGCTACCACGCCTCGGATGGGAAGACCCGCTTGTGCAGACCGCATTCAGCAATTTGCACTTCGGCTTTTCTTACTTGTTATGTGGTTTGGTTGCTGTGCATGTACTGGCCGTCGCAGTGCATGTCGCTACGTCCGGGATGCACATCGTGCAGCGCATGCTGCCACGTTGAAGGGTAGTGCAGCGTTTCATTTTGTGACAGTGCGCCACGCTGGCGCAGCGCCGCTGGCGCAGCGCCGCTGGCGCGGTAGTGCGCGCATCATGCAACCAAACGCGCTCCAGTGCATGGCATGCCAATTGCCTCGTATTCGTATCACCATAAATCAATCAGGAGACCTCATGAAAGACAAAACCATTTCCATTCTTCTTTTTACCTTGATCGCGGCGTCGATGCTTGTCCCCGTGGCCGCATTCGCCCATGGCGATGTGACGCCGCAGTCCGTTGACACCAAGGCGCTGCCACAACTCGGCGAGCAATGGCGCGACGAGAATCCTTATCGCGGCAATGACGACGCAATCAAAGTCGGCACATCAGCGTATGCGCAAAACTGTGCGCGCTGCCACGGCATCGATGCCGTCTCAGGCGGGATTGCGCCTGACCTGCGCAAGCTGGACCGCGACTGCGTCACCCTCAAGAACGAAGCAAAGAAGCAGGCCTGCTACAAGGAGAATGAAAAATACTTCCTGAACTCGGTGCGGGGCGGCAAGGTACGCAACGGAGCGGTTTACATGCCGCCTTTCGAGGGAGTTTTCACGCAGGAGGCAATGTGGGCGATCAAGTCCTTCCTCGAAACGCGCCGGGAAACCCGCTAGGCAACGTGTAGAAACCATTAGGGAGAAAATTATGGAAATACATCCGTTGCGAACACTGAGGACATGTCTGGCGCTGAGTGGAATACTGTTATGTCAGGCAGCCCATGCCGACCTAGCAAGACTTCAGCAGACAGGCGTGCTGAAAGTCGCGGTCTATAACGCGCTAGCGCCGTTTTCCGACAAGGGCAGCGGGATCGACATCGACCTGGCAAAGGCGCTCGCCGAAAAGCTGGGTTTGAAACTGAGTGTGCTACCGTTCGATGCCGGCGAAAATCTCAACGACGACTTGCGCAACATGGTGTGGAAGGGCCACTACCTCGGCTATGGTCCGGCCGATGTGCTGATGCACGTGCCGGTCGACCGTCGGCTGATGGAAGACAACAAGCGGGTCGAAATTTTCTCCCCATATCATCGGGAAAGCGTGCAACTGGTACGCGATGCGCGCAAGATTCCCGCACTCGACAGCATCGATGCGCTAGCCGGCAAGACGGTTGGCGTGGAAAAGATTTCGATTGCCGCCATGGTGCTTTTGGGCGAGCAGGATGGAAAGTTTCGTGATGGCGTGAGAATTTTTCCGACGGCAGTCGAGGCACTGCGAAGCCTGAAATCCGGGGAACTCGACGCCGTCCTGGCAAACCGTTCCGAGATCGAATCGGTGCTCGGCGGCGATACGAATTTTCAGCTAAGCGACGCCACGTTCCAGCGTTTACCCCGGCAGGGCTGGGTAGTCGGCATGGCGGTGAAGAAAGAAAATGGCGATCTGGCCAAAGCCTTGCAGGCAGCAGCCAACGAGTTGGTCGTTTCAGGCAAGATGGCGGAGATTTATGCACGGCACGGCGTGCGTTTCGTGAAGCCTTGAGTGCACAAAAAAAGGGCCTGGTAAAGAACCAGGCCCTTTTCATTTCAACATGCAGTTTTAGTCCGCCAGTTCAATCATCAGGTCTTTCGCTGCGACCACCGCTCCCGGCTTGACGTGGGTATGTTTGACCACGCCATCGCGCTCGGCCCGGATCATGGTTTCCATCTTCATCGCTTCGATGGATACCAGCGGATCACCCTTCGCCACTTTCTGACCCGGCTTGACGGCCAGTGTTACCACCATGCCCGGCATCGGGGCACCGACATGATTCGGGTTGCCGTCCTGTGCACGCGGATGCGTGACCAGCTTGATGGCACCAACTTTATCGACCCGCACCATGCGTGCCTGACCATTGAGCTCGAAGAACAGCTTGCTCTGGCCTTCTTCCTCCAGTTCGGTTCGGCCCTGCAGACGCATCACCAGCGTCTTGCCCTGATCGATGTCGACGGATATTTCCTGGCCTTCCTTCAGGCCGTAGAAGAACACCTGCGTCGGCAGCACACTGACGTCGCCGTACTGGCGGCGATGTTCCGCGTAGTCGCGGAAGACTTTCGGATACATCAGGTAGGACGCCAGTTCCTGCTCTGAAATGCTGCGTCCAATGGCCTTTTCGGCATCCGACTTGGCCAGTGCCAGATCGACCGGTGGCAGGTTCTTGCCCGGACGGCCTTCCATCGGCTTGCCGCCTTTCAGCACCTTTTGTTCCAGCGCCTTCGGGAAACCGTCCGGCGGGAAACCGAGCTCGCCCTTGAACAGCGAGATCACCGATTCAGGGAAGGCAATTTCCTTTTCCGGATGAAGCACTTCATTCGGCGTCAGATCGTTGGCTACCATGAACAGCGCCATGTCGCCCACCACCTTGGAAGTCGGCGTGACCTTCACGATATCGCCGAACAACTGGTTGACGTCCGCATAGGCTTGCGCGACTTCGGTCCAGCGGTGTTCGATACCCATTGCGCGTGCCTGCTCACGCAGGTTGGTGTACTGGCCGCCCGGCATCTCATGGCGGTACACATCCGATGTGCCGGAGCGGATGTCGGCTTCGAAAGGCGCATACTGCCGGCGCACGCCTTCCCAGTATTGCGAGATGGCGAACATGCCTTGCTTGTCCATGCCAGGGTCGCGATCGGTGAACGCCAGTGCCGACGCGATTGAGCCGAGATTCGGCTGCGAGGTCAACCCGCTCATCGCGTCCATTGCACCGTCGACCGCATCGCAGCCGGCCTCCACTGCCGCGAGAACACTGGCGGCGGCAATGCCGCTGGTGTCATGCGTATGGAAATGGATCGGCAGGCCGACTTCTTCCTTCAGCGCCTTGATCAGCGCGCGTGCCGCATGCGGTTTGCAGACACCGGCCATATCTTTGATCGCGAGGATGTTGACGCCGGCCTTTTCCAGGTCCTTCGCCATCTTCACGTAATACTGCAGGCTGTACTTTGGTCGGCTCGGGTCGAACGGATCGCCGGTGTAGCAGATCGCGCCTTCGCACAGCGCACCAGATTCGCGCACCGCATCGATGGCGACGCGCATGTTCTCCACCCAGTTGAGCGAGTCGAATACGCGGAACAGATCGACGCCGCCCTGCGCCGCCTGCTGCACAAAGTGCTTGACGACGTTATCCGCATAATTGGTATAGCCGACTGCATTTGACGCGCGCAGCAGCATCTGGAACAGGATGTTCGGCACATGCTCGCGAAGCTGCGAAAGGCGTTCCCACGGGTCCTCCTTCAGGAAGCGCATCGACACGTCGAACGTGGCGCCGCCCCAGCATTCCATTGAAAACAGGTTAGGCAGCATGCGTGCGTAATACGGTGCAATTGCCAGCATGTCGGCAGTACGCATACGGGTTGCAAACAACGACTGGTGCGCATCGCGCATGGTGGTGTCGGTCAGCAGCACCTGCGGCTGATCCTTCATCCACTGCGAGAATTTCTCGGCGCCGAGTTCCTTGAACTTGTCACGTGAGCCGGGCAGGATCGGCGCTGCGCGGTTGACCGGTGGGAGGATCGGTGAGGGCAGCACACCGGCGATTCCCTGGCGTCCCTTCATTTCCGGATTGCCGTTGACTACCACGTCGCCGATGAAGCGCAACAGGCGCGTGGCGCGGTCGCGGCGCTTGGAGAACTGGAACAGTTCCGGCGTGGTGTCGATGAAGCGGGTGATGCACTGACCGGACTTGAACTCGGCGTGATTGATCACGTTTTCAAGGAAGGGCAGGTTGGTCGATACCCCACGAATGCGGAACTCGCGCAGCGCACGGTCCATGCGCGCAATCGCTTCATCCGAGGTCGGGGCCCATGCAGTGACCTTGACCAGTAGCGAATCGTAATACGGCGTGATGACTGCGCCGGAATACGCGGTGCCGCCATCCAGACGCACGCCGAAGCCGGCGGCGCTGCGGTAGGCCACCAGGCGGCCATAGTCAGGCGTGAAATTGTTTTCCGGATCTTCGGTGGTCACCCGGCATTGCAACGCATGGCCGTTCAGACGGATATCGGCCTGAACGGGAATGCCAGCGCCGTGCTCATCCTTGTCGCCGATGCGCATGCCTTCAGAGACGCGAATCTGCGCTTTGACAATATCAATACCGGTTACCTGTTCGGTAACAGTGTGCTCGACCTGGATACGCGGGTTGACTTCGATGAAATAGAACTTGTTGGTGTCGGCATCCATCAGGAATTCGACCGTGCCGGCGTGCGTGTAATTGACCGCACGCCCAAGGCGCAAGGCAGCTTCGCACAACTCGGTGCGGGTTGCTTCGTCGAGATACGGTGCCGGTGCGCGCTCCACCACTTTCTGATTGCGGCGCTGCACCGAGCAGTCGCGCTCGAACAAGTGCACCAGATTGCCATGGCTGTCGCCCAGCAGTTGCACCTCGACGTGCCGCGCGCGGCGCACCAGTTTTTCGAGGTACATCTCATCATTGCCGAAGGCGGCCAAGGCTTCACGCCGCGCGACTTCAAGCTGCCCGGGCAATTCCGCTTCGGATTCGATTACGCGCATGCCGCGCCCGCCGCCACCCCAGCTTGCCTTGAGCATCAGCGGATAGCCGACTTCGGCGGCAAGTTTTTTTGCTTCCTCAATCTCCTTCGGCAGCGCCGACGTCGCAGGCATCACCGGCACGTTCGCCGCCACGGCAGCATTGCGCGCGGCAACCTTGTTGCCCAGCGTGCGCATCACATCCGGCGACGGTCCGATGAAGGCGATGCCGTTCTTCGCGCAGGCTTCGGCAAAGTCCGGATTCTCGGATAGGAAGCCGTAACCCGGATGGATCGCATCGACCTGCGCTTCCTTGGCGATACGGATGATGTCGTCGATATCGAGGTAGGCGGCAATCGGCTTCTTGCCTTCGCCGACCAGATAGCTTTCATCGGCCTTGAAGCGGTGCAGCGCGAAACGGTCTTCGGCGGCATAAATGGCGACGGTTCGGATGCCGAGCTCTGCCGACGCGCGCATGACGCGAATGGCAATTTCAGAGCGGTTGGCGACGAGGATCTTGCGGATGGAATGACGATGGGATGGCGTCTTCATGGTTGCTTGGGCGTAAAGTGAGGAATTCGGCTCGCAAAAGCATAAGGCATATCGCTTTGCGCGGTGTGAAAGTTTTTCAACTGCTCAGTAGAATTTCGTACATAGCGTGTCAAATTTTCCATGATCCGCACAAAAAAGAACCCCGCACTGGGCGGGGTTCGGTCTCAATTGCTTGAGGGCTTTGACGATACAGGCGGCGCCTTACGGAACGCTTACTCGCTTTCCAGGAATGCCTTGAGTCGGTCAGCACGAGACGCCTGGCGCAGCTTGTTCATCGCCTTCGATTCGATCTGGCGGATGCGTTCGCGCGTTACATCGAATTGCTTGCCGACTTCTTCCAGCGTCGCGTCGCTGCCGGAATCAATGCCGTAACGCATGCGCAGCACTTTTGCCTCGCGCGGCGGCAGGGAATCGAGCACATCCTTGATGGCGCTGCGCATCGACGCGTGAATCGCCGCGTCGGCCGGCGTCACCGAAGTGCTGTCTTCGATAAAGTCGCCCAGCAGTGCATCGCCGTCGTCGCCCATCGGCATGTCCATCGACACCGGTTCTTTCGCGATTTTCATGATTTCGCGCACCTTCTTTTCCGGCATGTCCATCTTGGCCGCGAGCGTGGCCAAGTCCGGTTCCGACCCCGTTTTCATCAGGATCTGACGGGAAATCCGGTTCATCTTGTTGATCGATTCGATCATGTGTACCGGCACACGGATAGTGCGCGCCTGATCGGCAATCGCACGCGAGATGGCCTGACGGATCCACCAGGTCGCATACGTCGAAAACTTGTAACCGCGACGGTACTCGAACTTGTCCACCGCCTTGAGCAGGCCGATATTGCCTTCCTGGATCAGGTCGAGGAACTGCAGGCCGCGATTGACGTATTTTTTCGCAATCGAAATGACCAGGCGCAGGTTGGCCTCGGTCATTTCACGCTTGGCCTTGCGCGTGCGCATCTCGCCAGTCGTCATCAGCTTGTTGATGCGGCGCAGGTCGGCCAACGGCAAGCCCGCACGCGCTTCGAGCTCGAGCATCTTGCCCTGATATTCCTTGATCGCCGGTGCATAACGACGCAGCGTGACGCTGTGGGCGTGCCCGTCTGTGGCTTCGCCATCGACCCAGTCCAGATTGGTTTCGTTGCCCGGAAATACGCTGATGAAGCGATTGCGCGGCATGCCGCACTTGTTGACAGCGATATCCAGAATCTGGCGTTCGATCTGCCGTGCTTCATTGACCTGCGTGCGCAGGGTATCGCATAGCTTCTCAACGACTTTGGTTGTAAAGCGGATGCCCAACAATTCATTCGAAATGGTTTGCTGCGCCTTTACGCTGGCGCTCGATTCGCCGCCGTCCTGAGCGCGTGCCTTGTTCATCTTGGCGAATGCGGATGCTACGACGGCAAATTTTTCCAACGCCTTTTTCTGCATCTGGGCAAGCTGTTCTCCCGACAGGCTGGACGCGCCGCCAGTCGCATTGTCGTCCTCGTCATCCTCGGCAATGTCTTCCAGTTCTTCATCCGTCTCGTCATCGGAGGATGCGGCTACATAAGCCGGTGCGCTGTCGGACGCGTTAGGATCGACCAGGCCATCAACGACATCGTCAATGCCGATCTCTTCCTTTTTGATTCTTTCTGCCTGAGCAAGAATCTCGATGATCGCGGCCGGGCAGGCCGACACCGCCTGCATCATGTCCCGGAATCCATCTTCAATACGCTTGGCGATATCGATTTCACCCTGGCGCGTCAGCAGCGGCACCGAAGCCATTTCACGCATGTACATGCGCACCGGGTCGGTGGTCCTGCCGAAATCGGCGTCGGCGGTCGAAAGGGCAGTTGCCACGGCCGCTTCGGCTTCGTCGTCGCTGGCAGCGGTCGCCACGTTATCCGATAGAAGCAGCATTTCCGCGTCCGGTGCCTGTTCGTAAACGGCAATTCCCATGTCGCTGAAGGCGGCGATCAGATTCTCGACCGTTTCCTGGCCGGCAGAATCGTCCGGCAAGTGGTCGTGAATCTCGGCATGCGTCAGGAAGCCACGTTCCTTGCCGAACTTGACCAGGGCGGCAATTTTCTGCCGGCGAACCTCGATCTCTTCCGCGCTCATTCCTTGTTCGGCCGCGAGATCCTTGTTCTTTGTCTTGCCGGTCGCGCGCGTTTTGGCGCGATTGACTGCGGCGATTTCGGCGCGCTCCAGCGCATTCAGTGCGGCGACTTCGTCATGTTCCGGCCTGAACTCCGAGGGACGGCGTCCGCGGCGGCCCGGCACTTTCATCGCCGGCAATGAATAGGCGGAAACGTCAACAGCGGCCAGTGACGCGGCATCGGTCGTGCTTTGAATTTGTGCTTGCGGTGTCTCTGCTGCCTTGGACGTGACGTCCGCGCTAACCGGCGTTTCGGCGGGCACGATCACTGTCTTCGGCGCCACTTTACGGACAACGACCGCGACTTTGGACGCGGCAAGCGGTGCAGCTTCCGCCACCGGCGTTTCGCCAGGCGCGGGCGCGTCGGCAGCCTTTACGGCGGCGAGAAGGCGCGAACGCGGCTTGGTAACCACGACAACCGGTACAGGCAGAGGGGCCGTCGCATGGTCGATGGCACGCGCTGATGCCGGCAGTCCGCGCGGCGTCGATTCCGCACGCGCGGGTTTTGTATTCAGTGTCAGAGTTTTAGCAGTTTTCGTTTGCATAAATTGTTCAGGGCGGCAGTAACGACAAGCCCGCTGTGGCTACTGCCTTTTCCCGCAGTAAACCGGCGTGCGAACACAGTCAGGGATGCACATGCATCCGGCATTCGGTGCGCAAGCGGCCGTGCTTAGCTGTTGGGGATAAAAATGTTGATCAAAATCGGAGCGAATCTCGGTTGATGCGATGTAAATAAAAACAGCCCGGTTAATGCCAGCGGGTTTGAATTCATTTCCGAAGCAGTCAGTAGAGCAGGGTGCGTATTATAGAAGCGCTTTCATGGAAAAATCACATGTATGCATGACAAATTTCACAGAGTGTTGGATTTCGTCATTTGAGCGAGGAAATCCGTCTCGGTTCAAAAGGTTTTTTGCGTTGGGCTGGAGGCAGGGGAATACGGATGCGATGCGGAGATGCGGAATTGACAGGCATGAATTTGTCTGTCAGCGGTGTGCGTAAAAAAGCCCGCGACATGACAGCGGGCTTCTCGCAACACGGTAGCCGCAAGACGCTGCTACCGTTGGTACTTGCCTGAATCAGGCCATTACGCCAGGTTCTTGGCGACGAAATCCCAATTCACAAGATTCCAGAAGCCTTCGACGAACTTCGGACGCGCATTGCGGTAGTCGATGTAATAGGCGTGTTCCCACACATCGCAGGTCAGCAGCGGCTTGTCGCCGGTGGTCAGCGGCGTGCCGGCGTTGGAGGTGTTGACGATATCGACCGAACCGTCGGCTTTCTTCACCAGCCATGTCCAGCCGGAGCCGAAATTGGTGACGCACGACTTGGTAAATTCTTCCTTGAACTTGTCAAACGAACCCCATTTTGCGTTGATCGCGTCTGCCACAGCGCCAGCCGGGGCACCGCCGCCGTTCGGCTTCAGGCAGTTCCAGAAGAATGTGTGGTTCCAGACTTGCGCAGAGTTGTTGAACAGACCACCGGACGACTTCTTGATGATGTCTTCGAGCGCCGCGTTTTCGAATTCGGTGCCCTTGATCAGGTTGTTCAGGTTGGTCACATAGGTCTGGTGATGCTTGCCGTAGTGATATTCCAGCGTTTCCTTCGACATGTGCGGTTGCAGTGCGTCCATTGCGTAGGGCAGGGGCGGCAGGGTGTGTTCCATGGTGCTTCCTTTCTATTGTTGCAGTTGATGTTGTTTTTGAAAGAAGTCAATTGTATGTCGGATGCGGATTAGGCGCATGAGTGCCCTCATTGATCCACGGCCAATTTGGTGTTGGAAGGCTTGCCGGGAGTGACATGCCGCTTCCACGCGGCTATTCCAGTGTCGGCTGCACGCTTGCAATTCCGACCTTGGCAGCACCTTCGGCCAGGCGCACGGTGACTGTTTCGCGTGGGTGCAGATCCTTTGGTGCACGGACGATTCTTCCCTTGCCGTCCAGTACCATCGCGTAGCCGCGTTCCAGTGTGCGCTGGGGGTTAAGCAGTTCCAGTTGCGCTGCCAGTGCGCCGAGCGCCTGCCTGCGTTGGCCAACGAGTGTATTCATGCGCGTTGTCATGCGGCGTGTATCGTCGGTCAGGCGCGCACGAGCCGGTGCGGTGTCCGGCAACTGCCCCGACAGCCGCGTCTGGAGGTGAGACAGGGCGAAGCGTGCCTGCCTGAGCGGCATGCGGGTTGCATGTGCGAGGCTGTTCTGCAGTCCGCGCAGCTTGAGCCGTTCGTGGGCGATATAGGCAGACGGGCTGACCAGGCGGTGCGACAGCCAGTCCAGGGTTTGCGCATTGTCGGCGAGTTGTCTGCGCAGTGCGCGGGTCAGGTCATCGGCGTGCGCTTCCAGCGTCGCAAGCCAGTCGGCACGCGGGGCGGCAGCCATTTCCGCTGCCGCAGTCGGCGTAGGCGCGCGCAGATCAGCGGCAAAATCGGCGATCGTGAAATCCGTTTCGTGTCCGACGCCCGAAATGACCGGCATTGCACAGGCCACAATGGCGCGAGCAACCACTTCTTCATTGAACGACCATAAGTCCTCGATGCTGCCGCCGCCACGGCAGACCAGCAACACATCGCATTCGGCCCGCGTGGACGCGGTGGTAATCGCCTGTGCAATCTTTTGCGCCGCACCTTCGCCTTGCACCGGCGTCGGATAAAGAATGACACGCACATGCGGTGCACGGCGGCGCAGGGTCGTCAGTATGTCGCGCAGTGCGGCCGCTTGCGGACTGGTGACGATGCCGATGGTTCTGGCAAACAAGGCGAGTGGTCGCTTGCGCTGCGGGTCAAACAAACCTTCAGCATTGAGCTTCTCCTTGAGTTGCAGGAAAGCTTCGTACAGGTTGCCCACGCCTGCCTTGCGAATTGCTTCGACGTTTAACTGATAATCGCCGCGCGGCGCGTACAAGGTCACGAGTGCGCGCACTTCAACCTTGTCGCCTTCGCGCGGATTGAACCCGGCGTACTGTGCCCTTCCGCGGAACATCACGGCACGCACTTGCGCACCATCGTCTTTTAGCGTGAAGTACCAGTGACCCGAGGCGGCGCGGGTGAAATTGGATATCTCGCCGGAAACCCATGCCAGCGGGAAGTTGCGTTCCAACATCCGCGCCACCGCTTGGTTCAACGCGGAAACTGTCAGTACAGGCGGCGCCCCGGTTGGGTTTGCGGCGTCACTTCCAGTATTCATGCGGCCTCCCAAGGCAAAACCTGTCCACAGGCGCGCCAATTCGTCATGTGATCGTCATAATTGGTTACAAACAATGTTGAAATTTACTAAGTGACTGATTTCATTGAGGAATTATTTATTGCATACTTACTGTGCGGAAAGCAAAAGTTCTTTTGAATCAAGCACTTTGGCAGGGAAGTCTTCACTTACCCACAAAGTTATCCACAGGATCTGTGCAAAACTTTTTGGATGGCATCCTTGCTTTCCACCCTTGCCCACGACGGCCCAACACGTTACATTCTGCATCCGACTGAATTGAAACCCAAGGGGCCTGTTTTGTTCTCGATTATTCAAGCGGCCGGCTGGCCGATCTGGCCACTGCTGATCGCTTCCGTTATCGGACTGGCACTGATCATCGAGCGGGTATTGTACCTGCGCCGCCGCCGCATCCTGCCGTCCAACCTGCTGGATGAAGTCATCCGTGTTTATCACAATGGCAAGATCACGCCGGAAATACTAAAGAACCTCGAACAGAATTCCCCGCTGGGACGCGTACTCGCTGCCGGCCTGCGTAACGTCAATGCGCCTCGCGATGCAATGAAGGAATCAATCGAGGAGGCTGGACGTGGCACTGCACATGAGCTGGAGCGTTTCTTGACGACCCTCGGCACGATCGCCACGCTGGCGCCGCTCATGGGCTTGTTCGGAACCGTCGTCGGCATGATCGAAATCTTCGGTGCGCAGAATGCTGTCGGCGCCAACCCGGCGCAATTGGCGCATGGCATTTCCGTAGCGCTCTATAACACCGGGTTCGGACTCGCAATTGCCATGCCGGCGCTGGTGTTCTATCGTCATTTCCGCGCACTGGTCGATACCTTCATTGTCGACATGGAACAGCAGGCCGTGAAGTTCGTCGATATCGTCCACGGCAACCGCAAGTAAGGCCGAATCATGGACTTCCGCAAAGGCAAGCGCCGCGACGATCCCGATATCAATCTGATTCCCTTCATCGACGTGCTGCTGGTGATCCTGATTTTCCTGATGGTCACCACCACATACAGCAAGTTCACTGCGCTGCAGATCACGTTGCCGACCGCTGATGCCGAAAAAGCGATGGAACAGCCGCACGAGATCAACGTCGGCGTCAATGCGCAGGGGCATTACGCGATCGACAATGTACAAGTTTCGGCGCGCGACGCAGTTGCCCTTGCCGATGAATTGAAGAACGCCGCAAACGCTACGGGTCAGTCAAAAAAAGACCCTGTCATCATCATCAACGCCGACGCCACCGCGGCCCATCAATCCGTGATCAATGTGCTGGAAGCGGCACGCCTGGCCGGATTTGAAAAAGTGACTTTTGCCGCGCAGACCAGCGGCAGGAAATGACGCACAGCGCCGAATCCGTTCTCACGACGGCCTGGCTGAAACGCGGGCTGATTGCATGGACGCTATGGCCTGTTTCTCTTTTATTCCGTTTTTTAATTGCCCTGCGGCGTGCGCTGTACCGGCTTGGACTGCTGCGAACTTCACGTCTTCCCGTACCGGTCATTATTGTCGGTAATATTTTTGTCGGCGGCACGGGAAAGACGCCACTTGTCATTTGGCTCGTTGAGGAGTTGCGACGTGCTGGTTTGAAGCCGGGGGTGATATCGCGCGGCTACGGTACGCAAAACGAAACACCTGTTGCCGTTCGCCCGGACTCGACACCGCGCAATGTTGGAGATGAGCCCGCCTTGATCGCCCGTCGCGCACAATGTCCGGTCGTGATTGGACGCCGCCGCGTCCAAGCGGCCCGCGCATTGCTGGCCGCGCACCCGGAAGTCGATATCATCATATCGGACGACGGACTGCAACACTACGCGCTGCGTCGGGATATTGAAATCGTGCTGTGCGATGAACGTGGGAATGGCAACGGCTGGATGCTGCCCGCAGGGCCATTGCGTGAGCCGGCATCGCGACCGCGCGATTTTACGGTCTTTAACGCAGTCGAACCGCCGGCAGGGATTCCGCCGCAGTCGATGCGCATGCAACTTGTCGGTCATATGGCCGAACGGCTGTCCGATCGCACGCAGGCACGGACATTGCGCGATCTTTCTTCTGGTTCCGGTGCCATCGTGGCCGCAGCAGGGATCGGCAATCCTTCGCGCTTCTCTTCGATGTTGCGCCAGGCTGGCCTGATCATTGACGAGCTGCCATTGCCGGATCACTACGATTTTGCCGATAACCCATTTGCGCAGATTGATGCCGATATCATCCTGATCACCGAGAAGGATGCAGTAAAATGTACGCAAATTGATACGATTAACAACGACCCGCGTATATGGGTCGTGCCAGTGACGGCGCGCATTGATCGCGCGCTGGCTGAACAAATAGTGGAGAAATGTCGTGGACGCCCGACTGCTTGATATCCTGGTTTGCCCCATCTGCAAGGCCCCCCTCGAATACGACAAGAATGCACAGGAACTGATCTGCAATCCGGACAAGCTTGCCTTTCCGATCCGTGACGGTATTCCTATCATGTGGGCTGATCAGGCGCGTGACCTGAACGCTACGCCCGCTGCACCCTCGAACAGTTAAGTCCGATAACGCGCATTCACGGCGGCGGAGCGAATCGCTCCACCTTCTTGCCTATGACCTTTACCGTTATCATTCCTGCCCGTCTGGCGTCTACCCGTTTGCCGAACAAGCCGCTTGCCGATATTGGCGGCAAGCCGATGGTGGTGCGCGTTGCCGAACGCGCTGCGCAATCGGGCGCGTCGCAGATAGTGGTGGCAACCGATCATGCAGACATCGTCGCAGCCTGCAAGGCACATGGAATCCCTGTCCAGTTGACCCGCGCTGACCATCCTTCTGGCACGGACCGCATCGCCGAAGTGGCAGCAGCCATGGGACTGCCGCCGGATGCTGTCGTTGTCAATGTTCAGGGGGATGAGCCGCTGATCGCGCCGCAATTGATTGCGGCGACCGCCGCCCTCATCCGCCAGGATGTGCCGATGGCGACGGCTGCGCATCCCATCGATCGTGCGGAGGAAATCTTCAATCCGAATGTAGTGAAGGTCGTCCTGGACAGGGCCGACAGGGCGCTTTATTTTTCCCGGGCGACCATCCCGTGGCATCGTGACGGGTTTGCTCAGTCCGCGAATATGGCCCCGCCCGGCTATCGCCCCTTGCGGCATATCGGGCTCTATGCCTATAGCAATGCCTTCCTGCAGGAGTACCCACGGCTCGCTTTGTCGCCGCTGGAGCAGATCGAAGCGCTGGAGCAGTTGCGCGTTCTTTGGCATGGTTATCCGATTGCAGTCCATGTGACGCCGGATGCGCCGGCGGCCGGCGTCGATACGCCCGAGGATCTGGAGCGGGTGCGACAGTATTTCAATCAAGGAATTTAGAAGAAATCCGGGAACGGTTTCCGGTTCGATGAAATTCTGTGGTAAGTTTCATGAAAAGTTTTTGTGATAAAAGCATGTCTTTGGAGGAAAAGCTCGCCTGCCCTGGCGACAATCCCCGTCACAGCGACAAGAATTTAAAACCAATCTAGGAAAATCTTATGCGCCTCATCCTTTTAGGAGCGCCTGGTGCCGGTAAAGGCACGCAAGCCACGTTCATCAAGGAAAAATTCAATATTCCGCAAATCTCGACCGGCGACATGCTGCGCGCCGCCGTCAAGGCTGGCACGCCGCTCGGCATCGAAGCCAAGAAGGTCATGGACGCTGGTGGTCTGGTTTCCGATGACATCATCATCGGGCTGGTGAAAGACCGCCTGAAGCAGCCGGATTGCGCGAACGGTTATCTGTTCGACGGTTTTCCGCGCACCATTCCGCAGGCCGATGCAATGAAAGATGCGGGCGTTGCGATCGACTACGTGCTCGAAATCGATGTACCTGATGAAGCGATCATCGAGCGCATGAGCGGTCGCCGTGTGCACCAGCCTTCCGGCCGCACCTACCATGTCAAGTTCAATCCGCCCAAGGTCGCCGGCAAGGACGATGTCACCGGTGAAGACTTGATTCAGCGCGACGACGACAAGGAAGACACCGTCAAAAAACGTCTTACCGTCTATCACGAACAAACCGAAGTGCTGGTTGACTACTACAACAAGTGGGCAGAATCGGGCAAGGCGGGAGCGCCGAAGTACCGCAAAATCGCGGGTGTCGGGCCGGTTGAATCAATCCGGGACAAGGCCTTCGCGGCTTTGGCTGAGTAAAGAAGAGCGGACCTTGTGTCCGCTTTTTTTATGCGGCCGGCACGGCTTGACCCAGTTTGACATGCCCCAATCCGGATCGCCCAATAGCGAGTCAAACCGGGCCTAATCCAGATCAAAGAATCAGAAGGGGAACGCAGCTCGCAGTACCCAGTGGAAATGCGGTGTGTAAGAATACTCGCCGAACGCAGCTCTTCAGTAGCGGAAAAAGTTTTTGCAGTGTGCAGTACTCGTAGGACGACGACAGCAAATACCAATCTGCAGCATCGGGCGTATGCCGTCGCCGTCCTTCGGAACGTAGTTGTTTTAACTTTGTCGTGAACAACATGGAGGAGTCGATATGGCAACAGGTTTGTGGTTGGCCGTAGTGTGTGGCGTAATTGCCGTGCTCTACGGATTGGTGTCCCGCAGTTGGATCTTGAAGCAGGATGCCGGCAACGCCCGCATGCAGGAAATCTCGGCGGCGATTCAGCAGGGCGCGGGAGCCTATCTGGCGCGTCAATACAAGACTATCGCTATTGTCGGTGTGGTGCTCACCGTACTGATCGGCGTTTTCCTTGATTTGACGACCGCCTCCGGCTTCGTGCTTGGCGCAGTGCTGTCCGGTGCTTGCGGCTTTATCGGCATGAACGTTTCGGTTCGCGCCAACGTGCGCACCGCGCAGGCGGCCACCAAAGGCATTGGACCTGCACTGGACGTGGCATTCAGGGGCGGTGCCATTACCGGCATGCTGGTTGTCGGCCTTGGACTGCTCGGCGTTACCCTTTTCTTCTGGTATATCACGAACGGCAAAACAGTTGATGCGGGCACGCTCAAGCCGCTTCTCGGCTTTGCCTTCGGCTCTTCCCTGATCTCGATCTTCGCCCGCCTTGGCGGCGGCATTTTCACCAAAGGCGCAGACGTCGGCGCCGACCTGGTTGGCAAAGTTGAAGCAGGGATTCCCGAGGACGATCCGCGCAATCCTGCCGTGATCGCAGATAACGTTGGTGACAACGTCGGTGACTGCGCAGGTATGGCAGCCGACCTGTTCGAGACTTATGCAGTGACATTGATTGCGACAATGACGCTCGGTGCGTTGATGGTAACCGGTGCACCGCTCAACGCGGTGATCTATCCGCTGGTACTGGGCGGCGTATCCATCGTGGCATCCATCATCGGCTGCAGCTTCGTCAAAGCATCGCCGGGCATGAAGAACGTGATGCCGGCGCTGTACAAGGGCTTGATCGTGGCAGGCGTGATCTCGCTGATCGCGTTTTACTTCGTTACCACCTGGATGTTCCCCGAAGCGGTCAATGTAGGCGGCAAAGCCGTCAGCGCAATGGCGCTGTTTGGCGCCTGCGCCGTCGGTCTTGTGTTGACTGCTGCAATGGTCTGGGTCACCGAGTATTACACCGGCACGGATTACAAGCCGGTGCAGCACGTTGCCCAGGCATCGACGACAGGTCACGGTACCAACATCATCGCCGGCCTTGGTGTGTCGATGAAATCCACTGCATGGCCTGTGTTGTTCGTATGTATTGCGATCTGGGTTTCGTACGCGCTCGGTGGTCTGTATGGCATCGCGGTTGCGGCGACTTCCATGCTGAGCATGGCCGGTATCGTAGTTGCCCTTGACGCCTACGGTCCGATCACGGATAACGCCGGCGGTATCGCCGAAATGGCGGAATTGCCCGACAGCGTGCGCGACATCACCGATCCGCTGGATGCGGTCGGCAACACCACCAAGGCAGTGACCAAGGGCTATGCAATCGGTTCGGCCGGCCTCGCAGCGCTCGTGCTGTTTGCCGACTACACCCACGCGCTCGAAGGTCGCGGCATGCATCTGCGTTTTGACCTGTCCGATCACATGGTCATCATCGGCCTCTTTTTAGGAGGCCTGATTCCTTACCTGTTTGCTGCCATGGCAATGGAAGCCGTTGGTCGCGCGGCAGGTAGTGTGGTGGAAGAAGTGCGCCGCCAGTTCCGCGAAATCAAGGGCATCATGGAAGGTACTGGCAAGCCGGAATACGGCCGTGCCGTCGACATGCTGACCACTGCGGCGATCAAAGAAATGATTGTGCCGTCGCTGTTGCCGGTCGTCGTACCGATTCTGGTCGGACTGCTTCTCGGACCGGCTGCGCTCGGCGGTCTGTTGATGGGCACCATCGTTACCGGCTTGTTCGTCGCGATCTCCATGTGTACCGGCGGCGGCGCATGGGACAACGCCAAGAAGTACATTGAAGACGGTCACCACGGCGGCAAGGGTTCGGAAGCGCACAAGGCAGCCGTGACCGGCGATACGGTCGGCGATCCGTATAAGGACACGGCGGGCCCGGCCGTCAATCCGTTGATCAAGATCATCAACATCGTGGCACTGTTGCTGGTACCGCTGCTGCCGGTCGTCGGTACGACGGCTACTGCCGAAAAAACAGTAACGCCGCCGGCTGTCAGCGCGCCTGCCGCCATGCCTGCCGCAGTGACAACGCCGGCTGTCCCGGCTGCGGCACCGGACGCATCCGCCCCGGCGAGCAAGCCGTAAGCCGACAGCTTAGTACAATGCAAAAAGGCAGCTTTGGCTGCCTTTTTGCTTTTCACAGGCAAAATTCGCTACAATTGGCTGGTTTTACGTTTACGTAAACGTCATACAACATTTCCGTTTTTCAAAAGAGGAACAAATGCAGATCCAGAACAGCGTATTCATCATCACCGGCGGTGCATCGGGTCTCGGTGCGGCCACTGCGCGCATGATCGTGGAAAACGGCGGCAAGGTCGTGCTGGCCGACGTGCAGATTGAAGCAGGCGAAAAGCTTGCTGCGGAATTGAAAGGCAAGTTCGTCAAATGCGACGTGACCTCCGAAGCGGAGGGAAAAGCCGTGGTGGACGCTGCAACCGCAATGGGTACGCTGCGTGGCCTCGTCAACTGTGCAGGAGTGGCGCCGGCAGTCAAGACCGTGGGCAAAGACGGCCCGCATCCTCTGGAGGTCTTCCAGCGCACGGTCAATATCAACCTGGTCGGCACCTTCAACATGGCGCGCCTTGCTGCTGACGCGATGTCGAAGACCGACGCGAGCGAGCAGGGTGAGCGCGGCGTCATAATCAATACCGCATCGGTTGCCGCCTACGACGGTCAGATCGGACAGGCTGCTTACGGTGCATCGAAGGCTGCAGTCGTCGGACTGACGCTGCCGATGGCACGCGACCTGTCGCGCAACGGCATCCGCGTAATGACTATTGCTCCTGGCATTTTTGAAACGCCGATGCTGCTCGGCATGCCTCAGGAAGTGCAGGACGCGCTTGGCCGCATGGTGCCGTTCCCACCGCGTCTTGGCAAACCGAATGAATACGCGCATCTGGCAAAAACCATCATTGAAAATGTGATGCTCAACGGCGAAACAATTCGCCTTGATGGTGCGATCCGCATGCAACCCAAGTAACGCATGGATCTGGTCGCGCTTGCGCTATTGGGAACGGCCACGTCCTCTCGATCGGCAGGTAAAACATTTACCTTGTCATCGCCGAACGTCACTGCAAAATGGCGACCGTCGTGAGAAAACGCAAACCCACGTGAGTTTCACGGCGGTGCGGCATGACAGCTTTGCACATCCAAATTAGACTAAGACAAGCCTTGTGCTTGTCTTTTTCTTTTCTGGAGTCGTCCATGCTCAATGCAAGAATAAATTCGATTGCGCTTGCCACTGCGCTCCTCGCCGGCTGCGCGACCGGACCAACCACGCAGCAAAGCGCGCCGCAGACGAGAATGCAGGCGCCGGAGCGTGCGACTGGCTATGCCGAAAAGCCTGGCTGGGCCGCCAAGAAATTTATGGTCGCTGCGGCCAATCCACTCGCTACCGACGCCGGTTATCAGGTGCTACGCGCGGGCGGCTCGGCAGTCGATGCGGCAATCGCTGTGCAGATGGTGCTCACCCTCGTCGAACCCCAATCATCAGGCATCGGTGGTGGGGCATTCCTGATGCATTTCGACGGCCAGTCGGTCAAGGCATTCGACGGTCGCGAAACGGCGCCCGCAACGGCAACCGAAAAACTTTTTCAGGGCGCCGACGGCAAGGCACTCAGCTTTCTTGAGGGGGTTGTCGGCGGCCGATCCGTCGGTGCGCCAGGCGTGCTGCGCATGCTAGACCTGGCACACCGACAGTATGGCAAGCTACCCTGGGCGTCGTTGTTTGCTCCCGCCATCAAACTCGCAGAAGAAGGCTTTCCAGTCAGCGCACGTCTCAACGGCATGCTCAAGACTGAACAGCATTTGAAGAGGGATCCGATCGCCAGCACCTACTTCTACGACAAGCAAGGTAACCCGTGGCCGGTCGGGCATGTGCTGAAAAATGCCGAACTGGCAAAGGTGCTGCGCGAGATTGCGATCGGTGGCGCCGATGCCTTCTACAAAGGACAGATCGCACGCGACATCGAAGCCAAGGTCAAAGGGCACCCAACCAATCCCGGCAGTTTAACTGCGGCCGACATCGCTGGCTACCAAGCAAAGGTGCGCGAACCGATTTGTTCCGATTACAAGTCGTGGACAGTATGCGGCATGCCACCGCCTTCCTCTGGCGGCATCGCGATTGCGCAGATGTTGGGTATGCTGGAATTCAAAGACATCAGGCCGTTCGCACCCAAGGATGGGAATCTGAGCGCTGAAGCAATTCATCTATTTTCGGAAGCGGGACGTCTTGCCTATGCCGATCGTGGACGCTATGTCGCCGACACCGATTTCGTTCCGCTACCCGGCAATAGCGCTAAACCGCTGCTCAACAGACAATATCTGGCCGAGCGGGCAGCACTGATCAGCGATAAATCCATGGGGCAGGCGAAGTTCGGCATCCCGCCGGCGACTGCGCTTGCAGGGGGAATCGATAACTCGCCGGAGCTGCCGTCGACATCGCATATCTCAATCGTGGATGCCGCGGGCAATGCCATCTCGATGACGACCACCATCGAGGACGCGTTTGGCTCGCGCCAGATGGTACGCGGCTTCTTGCTCAACAACCAGTTGACCGATTTTTCGTTCGACCCGATGGATGTTAATGGGCCGGTTGCTAATCGGGTTCAGGCTGGCAAGCGACCGCGCAGTTCGATGGCACCGACACTCGTATTCGACAAGAGTACAAAAAAACTCATCCTGTCGACCGGATCACCCGGCGGATCGTCAATCATCAATTATGTCGCCAAGGTGCTGGTCGGGACGCTGGATTGGGGACTCAATGTGCAGGAGGCGATCAGCTTGCCGAACTTCGGCAGTCGAAATGGGCCGACCGAGATAGAACAAGGCCGCGTGTCAGAGGCGGTGGTCGAGCAATTAAAAGCCAAAGGGCACAACGTGCGCCTGATGGAACAGACCTCGGGTTTGCAAGGAATCATGCGCACCAATATTCACGGAGAAGAGATGTGGTTCGGCGGTGCGGATCCACGGCGAGAAGGGATCGTTAAAGGAGACTAACGTTTCTTGTGCGAGTAATAAAAACGCTTCGGCTGCGCTGACTTCGGCACGTTAGCCGGGCGTCGTTTTTTTGAGAGAGGTGCAGGCCCTTCGCCTCCCCAAACTGCGAACGGCCTGCTACTCTCTCAATATGGGCGGGAAAAAGAAAACGGGATTGGTTCTGACCGGTGGCGGTGCGCGAGCGGCATATCAGGTCGGTGTGCTCGATGGCGTATCAAGCATCTTGCGCGACACCGGCTGGCAGCCGGAGCGTAATCCGTATGACATCATTTGTGGCACATCAGCCGGTGCAATCAATGCGACGGCGCTTGCCTGCCATGCCGACAACTTTAATGAGGGCATGCAGAAAGTTTTGCGTGTGTGGGAAAACTTCACAGCGGAACAGGTGTATCGGGCCGATTCGCTCGGCGTGCTGCGGTCAGGCGCTAAATGGCTCTCGCTGCTTTCTTTCGGATGGCTGATTCGCAAATGGAAAGCCAATCCGCCCAATGCGCTGCTCGACAACACCCCGCTGGTGACCCTGCTTAACCGCATGCTGAATTTTCCGCGGCTCGACGCGGCACTTATCGAAGGCTCGCTGCGCGCGCTAGCAGTAACGGCATCATCCTATTCGGCGGGTCGCCACATTACATTTTTTCAGTCCGAAGCCAATATCGAACCATGGGTGCGTTCGCAGCGGCTCGCCCTCCGCAGTCAAATAGGTGTGGAGCACCTGTTGGCGTCGTCCGCCATACCGTTGATCTTTCCTGCAACGCCGATCTTTTGCAATGGTCGAAGGGAATACTTCGGCGATGGCTCCATGCGTCAGCTTGCGCCGATCTCGCCGGCAATTCATCTGGGCGCAGATAAAGTGATGGTGATCGGCGCCGGACGCTTGACAGAGCAGATACGCGACACGGAAGAACTCGCCCAGTATCCGACGCTTGCGCAAATTTCCGGTCACGCGCTGTCGAGCATCTTCCTCGACAGTCTGGCGGTCGATATTGAACGAATGACCCGCATCAACCTGACCTTGTCCGTGTTGTCGGAAGAGCAAAAAGCCAGGACGCCATTGCGCCCGGTCGACCTTTTGATCATTGCGCCATCCGAGCGGCTCGACGAAATCGCGAGCCGGCACGTACAAAGCCTGCCGGCACCAGTCAGAATGCTATTGGGAGGAATAGGCGCTACCGAAGTTCGTGGCGCCGCATTGGCATCCTACCTGCTGTTTGAATCCAGCTATACCTGCGAATTGATTGCACTAGGGCGCAAGGATGCGCTGGCGCGTCGTGCTGATGTGCAGGCGTTTTTTGGTGTGGCGGATACGGTTCAGTCAATGCCTGCGGCGAAAGTCCGAAGTGCTTGAATAATGACAAGCATTCTTTGCCATGCTAATACGGAAAGTGGGCATCGTCGGTGATGCCCTGTATCGAACGGTTGATCAATGGTCGTGGCGATGGTGATGCTTCCAGTGCCGGCCCTTATGATGTCCTTGCTCTACATAATAGTACGGCTGCCCGTACTGTACGACCGCTGCCGGTTGTACATAGACAGGTCGCGGGCGGACATAGACAGGCTGGGGCTGCACATAGACCACGGGCGGCGGCGCATAGACCTGTTGCGCGGGATAAGGCGAGCCGACGCTAATTGACCAGCTTACGTCGGGCTGGCCGCCAGCCATTACGAAAGGCGCGGCGAGCGTGAAGGCAACAGCTGCAATCGTCCGAATCGCCGGAATAGGGATGGTCTTGTTCATGAAATTCTCCGTGGATGCTCTTCTACATTAAACGCCAAAGGCACCTTCGAGGACTACAAACAATTATTCCGATGCAAGTAACTATTGCAACAATTTGTTAACGGCATCATTTCATGTAGTCGTAACAATTTTTCATAAGATCTTCACACCGTTGTGTGAGGCCACAGTCATGGACTTGTTTCGATAATTGATACAACGTTCCAATGCAAGCGAAACCTGTCTCAAATCAGGCTTGAAGGGTTGCTTCGCTTCTAACAACCAGTTACCCTACGGTATCCCCCAACACCACGTTGTTGCATTTTCAACATTTTGGGCGAGTCATCCGCGATGAGTACTAAGTTCCTGAAAAATTGGATATTTTTTCTACTCGCGCTATTCTTTTCAGTTAGCGTTTTAGCAAAAAGTGAAGTTCAGCTGGGTGTCGTCGAGGCCAGAAATCTTCCTGCCGACGCCCAACGAACGCTTGCGCTGATAAAGAAGGGTGGACCCTTCCCGTACCCCAAAGACGGCATTGTGTTTCGGAACTACGAAGGGGTTTTGCCGAAGCAGAAGCGCGGGTATTATCACGAGTTTACGGTGAGGACGCCAGGCGAACGCAGCAGGGGAGCCAGACGTATTGTTTCCGGTGGAGATCCTGCGTCATCGGGGGAATACTATTACACCGAAGATCATTATGCGACCTTCAAGCGTATCAAAGAGTAATGAAATGCGAATCGAGTTACTGCATACAGAACCCGTCAAGCTAATTGCACGAGCCGAGGAAGACATGAGCTTGTTTAAAACCGTGCCGCCGAACGTGGTGCAGTCTATCCGCGCGTTCCGGGTGACCGAGTTGCAGGAAGAGGCTGCACGCCTCGGCCAGCATTTCTTGTACGCGTATTGTGCCGATGCGACAACCAAGCAGCAGGTTCTTGGTTGTATCGCCAATGCCTTTCATTTTCCCAAGCACTTTGGCAAGAATTTTGATGCGCTCGGAGATTGCCTGACCGATCTCGCGTACAAGGCAGGACCACAGCCTGGTTTTCTCGTGGTAATTGAACAACTTCCGAATACGCCGAAATTCGATAAGGAGGCCCGTGAAACTTTGCTCGATGTGTTCCGCGATGCAGCCGATTTCTGGGCAGACAAAAAGGTCGCGTTCCGGGTGTTTTACTCTTTTCAATAAGCTTTCTTCGGTCACTATGCACCAGCCGGCCGTCCGCGGTCGGCTTTTTTATTTCGGGCAGGTATGACCCGTACGGTAAAATGCGCGCCATGAAAAATATCGTTATTCTGATCTCGGGACGCGGCAGCAATATGCAGGCGATCGTCCGCGCCGCCAAGTCCGAACAATGGCCGTGCAGAATTGCCGCCGTTATCAGTAATCGTGCGGATGCCGAGGGATTGGTGTTCGCAGAAGAGCAGGGCATTCCGACTGCAGTGGTGGTCAGCAAGGAATATCCATCACGTGAAGCCTTTGATGCCGCATTGCGCGTTGTGATTGACGGTTTTTACCCGGATTTAGTCGTACTGGCCGGCTTTATGCGCATTCTGACTCCTGCCTTTGTTGAGCATTACGCCGGGCGCGTGCTCAATATTCATCCCTCGCTGCTGCCTAGTTTTCCCGGCCTTGCTACGCACCGTCAAGCGCTGGCGGCGGGCGTCAAGGTGCATGGGGCAACCGTGCATTTTGTCACCGCAGAACTCGATCATGGCCCGATTGTCGATCAGGCAGTCGTCCATGTGCTCCCGGGCGATACTGAGCATTCGCTTGCCGACCGCATCCTGGTGCAGGAACATGTCCTATATCCACGGGCGGTGCGCTGGTTTGTCGAAGGACGGTTAAGCATCGAGAACGGCATTGTCCATGTCGCAACGGACGCCGACCAGTCCGCACATAGCTGAAAGATTCCAATGAGATTGCATCCCGCTGTTGTTAGCCACGTTGAAGAAGCGCTGCGCGAAGTCTTGCGCTTCACCGGCCCGGCCGACGTCATCTTGTCGCGTTATTTTCGCGATCATCCAAAGCTCGGTTCACGCGAGCGAAACGCTGTCGCAGAAGGGGTGTACGCAGTGCTTCGCAACAAGCTCGCTTATGCGAGCTTCTCCGAGTCTGGCCATGGTCCGGCAATGCGCCGGCTGGCATTGCTCGGCGTTGCTGACGTCGTCGGCGTCGATTCGCTAGGTGGCTTGTCAGTTGAAGAAACTGACTGGCTACAGCGGATTGCCCAAATCGATCGCAATTCCCTGCCTCTTGCACTGCGCGCCAACCTGCCCGCATGGCTCCTCGAAAAACTGATCGCCCGAGACGGGGAAGCAGCGACCCTGGAACTCGCCGAAGCCTTGAATCGCCAAGCGCCGCTCGACCTGCGTGTTAATGCACTCAAAGCCAAGCGCGAGGAGGTTATTGCGGAATTGGCAACAGCGCCGATTCTATGCGACCCGACACCTTTTGCGCCGCTCGGTATTCGGGTATTGAAGAAGCCAGCATTGCAAAACCTTCCGCTATTCAAGGATGGATCGATTGAAGTGCAGGACGAAGGCAGTCAGCTTCTTGCACAGATTGTGGGGGCCAAGCGCGGCGAGATGGTGGTGGATTTTTGTGCTGGCGCGGGCGGAAAGACCCTCGCACTTGGTGCGGCGATGCGAAACACTGGCCGGCTGTATGCGTTGGACGTGTCAGAAAAACGACTCGCCAAGCTCAAGCCGCGTCTGGCACGAAGCGGGCTGTCAAATGTGCACCCGGTTCTCATCGCACACGAAAACGATGCCAAGGTTAAACGCCTGGCCGGCAAGATCGATCGCGTGCTGGTCGATGCTCCATGCAGCGGTTTGGGAACCCTGCGGCGGAATCCCGATATGAAATGGCGTCAGACGCCCGACTCGATCGTGGAACTCAATGCCAAGCAGACTGCGATTCTGTCCAGCGCATCCCGGCTAGTGAAGCCGGGCGGGCGGCTGGTATATGCAACCTGCAGTCTGCTAGATGACGAAAACGAAGCAATTGCCGATCAGTTCCTCACAACTCATGAGGACTTTGTGCTTGTGCCCATGAAAGACGTTCTGGCCGAACAGAAGGTTGCGCTTGAAATGGGCGACTACCTCAAACTGATGCCCCATATTCATCAGACGGACGGATTCTTCGCTGCGGTATACGAGCGGAAAAAATGATGCGGCGGGCGTCACTTGCTGTCGCCTCGACCTTTCTTCTAGCCTTGCTGGCCGCATGGCCTGCGCGTTCGGCAGATACCATGGCGCCGGTGCTTGCCTCGCAAGGCACTCTGCAGGCACTATTTGCGCCCTGGGATGATGTGGAAGGCGCCATCGCCGATGTGATCGATGGCGCGCGGCGGCAGGTTCTGGTCCAAGCCTATCTACTGACTAGTAAAAAAATCGCCTCCACGCTTATCACAGCGCATCGGCGTGGGGTCGATGTTCGCATTTTGGTCGATGCGGATCAATTGGCGAAGGTGCCGTCATCAGCGGCGGCCCAACTCGCTGCAGCAGGCATTGCGGTCTGGCTGGAGACAAATTACCAGAACGCGCACAACAAGGTAATCGTAGTGGATGCGGATCTGCCCAACGCCACTGTCATTACCGGCAGCTTCAATTTCACTTGGACGGCGCAGCATAGAAACGCCGAAAACATCCTTATTGCGCGTAGCAATCCTGTGCTTGCTGCCCGCTATGCGAAAAACTGGGAGCGGCACAGCGTAGACGCGACACCGTACAAAAAACAATGAACCAAAACCTGCTTTCCAATCTCCTGTCGGATCTGTGGAGAGATCTGCGCGATCCTGGTTTGTTATGGCAAGTCAGTGCGCTGCTTGTTTGTTTCGCTCTTGGCTGGGCGATTGCGCGTGCACTGCGTGTCAAACTAACAGCGCACGATGTTCAATTGCGTGTCATGCGCCTCGGCGTCGAAAGTTTTTCGCGTGTGCTGTCGCCGCTGATCGCACTCGCTTTGATAGCGTTTGCCAAACTCATCTTGGAGCGCTGGCAGAATGTGCATCTGCTGAAGCTCGCACTGCCTCTGGTTGGTTCATTCGCATTGATCCGGTTGGCGTTTTACATTCTGCGGCGCGTGTTCGCCCGCGGCGGCAAGGCAAGCGGCTTCCTGCTGATGTTCGAAAAGGTATTCGCGAGCATCGTATGGTGCGGCGTTGCCCTCTACATCACCGGATTGTGGCCGGAATTGGTCCAGTATCTTGAACAGACCATACTGCCGGTCGGACGGCACAAGGTCACTCTGCTGGTTGTATTCCAAGGAGCTGCATCCGTCGTTGTCACACTGATGATTGCGCTATGGGTGGGCGCAGTGCTCGAAGAGCGCCTGATGCGCATGGATACCATGCATTCGTCGTTACGCGTCGTCATGGCCCGCATGGCCCGCGCGGTACTGATTCTGCTTGCTGTGCTGATGAGCTTGTCGCTGGTCGGTATCGATCTGACTGTACTTTCGGTTTTCGGCGGTGCCCTGGGTGTCGGTCTCGGACTCGGCCTGCAGAAGATCGTGAGCAGCTATGTGTCCGGCTTCGTGATTTTGCTGGAGCGCAGCTTAGCGATTGGCGACGTGGTCTCGGTAGACAAGTATTTTGGGCTAGTCACTCAGATCAACACCCGATACACGATTGTACGCAGTATGGATGGCATCGAAACCGTCGTTCCCAATGAAATGCTCCTATCCGGAGCAGTGCAAAACTATTCGCTGACAGACCGCATGCTGCGGCTTGCAACCCGTCTAACGATAAGTTATCAGACGGATATTGAATCGGCATTGCGACTGTTGGAGCGCACGGCTGCCGGCATGACCCGTATTGTAAAAGACCCGGCGCCACAGGCGTTTCTGATCAGGTTCGATGCAGATGGCTTCGAGGTGGAACTGGGATTCTGGATTGCGGACCCCGAGAATGGCCGCTCGAATATTCTGTCAGAGGTCAACTGTTCAGTCTGGAAAGTATTGCAAGAAAATAAAATCGAAGTGCCATACCCCCAGCGTGAAGTCAGGCTCGTGGATTTCCCTTCTGGCATGGGAAGCCGCGTTCTCGAAACCATCCGTCCATCCTAGACTCCATAAAAGGGTACAATCGGGGCGAAAATGCATCCTGGCAGTCAGCTTTTTGCTGACAGCCGGCGTCCTACATGGCGCCGTGTCGATGCAATCGACTTGGATTATTAATGACTGGATCTCTCATGCTTGACGCAGTATTGAATTTTTTATCGAACGGCCTTTCCGGTGCCACCGGATGGGAAGTGCTTGTCTTTACACTGGTTGCTACGCACATCACGATTGCAAGCGTAACCATTTTCCTTCATCGTTGCCAAGCACACCGCGCATTGGAGTTGCATGCGATTCCAAGTCATTTCTTCCGTTTCTGGCTCTGGCTGACGACCGGCATGGTGACCAAGGAATGGGCCGCCATTCACCGCAAACACCACGCCAAGTGCGAAACCGAAGAAGATCCGCATAGTCCAGTAACGCGCGGTATCCGCAAGGTGCTGCTGGAAGGCGCAGAACTCTATCGTGCTGAGTCCAAAAATCCGGAAACAATGGAAAAGTATGGGCATGGCACACCGGACGACTGGATCGAACACAATCTTTACTCGAAGTACAGCTGGCAAGGTGTCGGCCTGATGTTGATTATCGACGTACTGTTGTTCGGTGCGATTGGCCTGACGGTGTGGGCAGTGCAGATGCTATGGATTCCGATCAGCGCAGCCGGCATCATTAATGGGATCGGCCATTATTGGGGCTACCGCAACTATGACTGTACCGACGCCTCCACCAATGTCTTCCCCATTGGCATCATCATCGGTGGTGAGGAACTGCATAACAACCACCATACTTTCGGCACGTCGGCCAAGCTGTCGTCCAAGTGGTACGAGTTCGATATTGGCTGGATGTATATCCGGATTCTCGAAATACTTGGTCTGGCAAAAGTGAAGAAAGTCGCACCGGCGCCGAAATTTGACCGTGAAAAGCTGGTGGCAGACTTCGAGACGCTGCAGTCGGTGATCGCCAATCGTTATGACGTGATGTCCAAATACGCCAAGTCGGTGAAGCGTGCATGGCGTGATGAAGTCGAGTACCTGGCAGATAAGGCAAAACTCGAATCCCAATTTCTGAGGTCTTCCAAGAAGCTCTTGCAGCGTGAACCGGCCAAGCTGGAAGCTCCGCAAAAACAGCAGTTGTCCGAGCTGTTTGCGCACAGCAAAGCGCTGCAGACCATGCACGAAATGCGTGTCGAGCTTGGTGCAATCTGGGAGCGTTCGACTTCAAGCCGTGAACAACTGTTGCAGCAATTGCAGGACTGGTGTGTACGTGCCGAAACGTCAGGCATCAAGGCTTTGCAAGACTTCTCCTTGCGCCTGCGTAGCTATGCCTGATCGGCGAGAGTCTTCCTGCAGATGCAAAGAATGCAGATAAATTTGCGGCCCGGAATACCGGGCTGTTTTTTATCTGCAGAAAACAAAAAAGCCCCGCATCGCGGGGCTTTTTCTTGAAAACCGATCAATTACTTGATCTTGGTTTCCTTGTATTCAACGTGCTTGCGGACCTTCGGATCAAACTTCATGATCGACATTTTTTCCGGGGTGGTGCGCTTGTTCTTCGTGGTGGTATAGAAGTGACCCGTACCTGCGGTCGACTCAAGCTTGATTTTGTCGCGGTTAGATTTTGCCATGATATTTTCCTAATAGATGCCGCTTAGACTTTTTCGCCGCGAGCGCGCATGTCGACGAGGACAGCGTCGATACCGATCTTGTCAATCACGCGCAGACCGGCGTTAGACAAGCGCAGGGAAACCCAGCGATTTTCGGACTCAACGAAGATGCGACGATTTTGCAGGTTCGGCAAAAAGCGACGCTTGGTCTTGTTGTTAGCATGGGAAACGTTGTTGCCGACCATCGGCCCCTTCCCGGTCACTTGGCAAACACGTGCCATGGTTCACTCCTTAGAAATATTCCAGAATTTGGAAAAACGAGAGTATAACGAAAAAAATGAGAATTTTCAATGACTTGCGAAAAACAAGTGTGTCTTTCGATGTTGAGTTGATTTAACAATCTGGTCACGGCCGAATTTACATTTCTCCATTCTCGGCGAATGAATAAACATGAGGTCCAGCGATGATGAAATGGTCCAGCACACGGACATCCACCAAGCCAAGTGCCTGCTTTAATGCGCTCGTCAGTGTGCGGTCGGCCGGACTTGGCTCTGGCGTGCCGGACGGGTGATTATGTGAAAGGATCACGCTGGCTGCATTGTTAGCGAGTGCTGCTTTAACTACTTCACGTGGGTATACGCTGGTATGCGTCAGCGTTCCGCGAAACAGTTCTTCTGTAACGATCAAGCGGTTTTTCACATCAAGGAATAGCACTGCAAAAGATTCGTAGGGCTTTCTGCCCAGCAGAAGTTGTAAATACCGCTTTACCGCTTGCGGGGAGCTAAGAACCTCGTTGGCACGCAGTTCCTCTGTCAGCGAACGTCGCGCCAATTCCATGACTGCTTGTAGCTGTGCGAATTTTGCCGGACCAAGGCCATTCAGTTGTGAGAATGCGGGAAGGTCGGCGCCGAACAGGCCATTTAATGAACCGAAATGTCCAATCATGTCGCGCCCGAGATCAACCGCGCTTTTGCCGCTGACGCCTACACGTAAGAACACAGCGAGCAATTCGGCGTCGGAAAGCATTTGCGCGCCATGTTTGATTAGCCGCTCGCGCGGCCGTTGATCTTCCGGCCAGTCGGTAATTGCCATCGTTTATTTGGTTTCGAGAGAAACCTTTAACCCTTTAGAAGCGGTCGATTATAAGCACTTTAATTGTAATAAATACAATTTAATTGGCGAGGATAGTGATGTTTTATTGCCTTGCGACTGCTTGAAGAACGCGCAAACGGTTCGAACCGAACTCAACGTGGCATACAATAGCGGGTTCCCACGCTACACAGAAATATCATGTCGATTCCAACTGTTCCCGTCGTCACCGAAACCGCCTATTTGACCTTGCACTACCGCTTGGCGTCTTCAGAAGGTACCAACATTGTTAGTACATTCGAGGAAAATCCTGCGACCTTACAGCTAGGAACCGGACAGCTTGCGCCTTTCCTGGAGTCGTGCCTGATTGGATTGCCAGAGGGTGCGCACGAGACCTTCGATTTGACGCCAGAAATGGCATTCGGCCCACGCAATCCGGATCTGATTCAGCGTGTATCGCGCGCTACGCTGGCTGACAATTCGACGTCGGACGAAGAGTATGCCATCGGCGACCTTATCGAGTTCGCAGCACCCAGCGGTGGCCGTTTCGCGGGCGTGCTGCGTGCGATCGACGCCGAAAGCGCATTGTTTGACTTCAATCACCCTCTGGCAGGACAGACGGTGAAGTTTGAAGTAAAAATTATCGGCATACTGTAAAACGCCAATAGTAGTTCAGCGCTAAGGGATTGAGGATGGATAAGGAAATTCTACTTGCGCAGCCGCGTGGATTTTGCGCCGGTGTCGATCGTGCGATCGAAATCGTAGAGCGGGCCCTGGAAGAATTCGGCGCGCCGATTTACGTACGGCACGAGATTGTGCACAACGCTTATGTTGTAAACGACCTGCGTAGCAAGGGCGCAATTTTCATTGAAGAACTTGATGATGTCCCCGCCGGGAATACGGTCATCTTTTCAGCGCACGGCGTATCTAAGGCGGTCCAAGCCGAGGCCACTGCAAGGGGACTTCGCGTGTTCGACGCCACCTGTCCACTCGTCACCAAGGTCCATGTAGAGGTCGCCAAGATGCGCAGGGAAGGTCGTGAAATCATCATGATCGGCCATGATGGTCATCCCGAAGTTGAGGGCACAATGGGACAGGCCGAAGAAGGGATGTTTTTAGTCGAAACAGTCGATGATGTAGCCACTTTGGCAGTGAGCAATCCCGATATGCTGGCGTACGTCTCTCAAACAACTTTGTCGGTCGATGATACCGCCGACGTGATCGCTGCACTAAAAGCGCGCTTTCCGTACATCGCCGAGCCAAAAAGAGGCGATATCTGTTACGCCACGACCAATCGACAGGAAGCGGTCAAATTCATGGCGCCGCAGGTGGAAGTGGTGATTGTGGTTGGCAGTCCAAACAGTTCAAATTCCAATCGCCTTCGTGAAGTCGCCGAGAAAAAAGGCGCGGCGGCATATATGGTCGACAATGCCGACCAAATCGACGCATCGTGGATAGAGGGAAAAAGCAGAATCGGCGTGACTGCCGGCGCGTCTGCGCCGGAAGTGCTCGTACAGGCGGTGATTGACCGGCTCAAGGAGCTGGGTGCCAAAAGCGTGCGTCATTTGCTTGGCGTCGAAGAGAATGTGACTTTCCCTATGCCAAAAGGTTTGACGGCGCCGCGTGCCGCCTGAAGCTACTGAAGCAAGCGGGACAAAACGCCCCGGAATTAAATTCAGAGCTCTCGAGTTTTTTCCATCAATTGTTTTTTGTTTTCGTCGTTATGATTGCACCCTGCGATAACCGTGTTATCGCAGGTTTGTAGGACTTTCTCCAATCGTACATTGCCGTTCGAGCAATGACGCATGATCGGAGAGATGCGCAGAAGCGTGTAGCACTGCCAAGCTGGAGGCTGAAATATTCAAGAATTTTTTTCTTTTTTGAATATAAAGTAAACATTCTTGTCTCTTTTTAAAAATACGCGCGTTCGAAGGCAATCAATTATCACAACGCGTTGATTCATGTAGCACAGTAATGTTTCAGCATGGAAAAGGTCCGGTATAATGCCGCCCGGTTCCGGTGCGCTCAAAAGGCAACACCACACTATAAAAAGTTTTTACCGAAGACGGCAAAGGAGACACGATCATGCGTATTCACCATACCCTCGCTATTTGTATTAGCACGGCAGGTCTTTTCAGCTAACTATCGTTTAGACCAGGCGGCACCCCTAGGCTTTCTCCATGGGTGCCGCTTTTGTTATCTGAATCGGATTTGCTGCGTTTGCACATTTGCGCAGTGAAGTTGTAGAACGATTTGAACGATCTTTATAGAGAGTAGGCAAACTATGGATACATTTATCCAACAAATCATCAATGGACTGGTGCTCGGCAGCATGTATGCACTGGTCGCGCTGGGCTACACGATGGTGTACGGCGTTCTTAATCTGATCAACTTCGCGCATGGCGATGTGTTGATGGTGGGAGCTATGGTCGGCGTGACCATTCTCAAACTATTGCAGACGGTGGCGCCAAACCTGCCTGGTATCGTAAAGCTAGGCATCGCCATTGTCGGTGCGATTCCGGTTTGCATTCTGGTGAATATCATCATTGAGCGCGTCGCATACCGTCGCCTGCGTAATGCGCCGCGCCTGGCTCCACTGATTACCGCCATTGGCGTGTCGATCCTCCTGCAGACGTTCGCGATGATGATCTGGGGTCGCAGTCCAATCCCGTTTCCGCAGGTGATGCCGTCTGAATCGTTCAATATCATGGGCGCCCTAATCTCGCAGACGCAAGTCATGTTGCTCGTGCTGGCGACTGCCGCGATGATCGGCCTAGTGCTCCTGGTTGAAAAGACCCGTATGGGGCGCGCCATGCGTGCCACTGCCGAGAATCCGCGCGTTGCCGGCCTGATGGGTGTCGATTCCAACAAGGTGATTGTCATGACCTTCGCTATCGGCGCGGGGCTGGCAGCCGTAGCTGGTGTGATGTGGGGAGCAAATTATTCGTCCGCTCAGTTTGCAATGGGCTTTGTTCCGGGCCTGAAGGCATTTTCCGCAGCGGTATTGGGCGGTATCGGCAATATCTATGGCGCGATGGTCGGTGGCATCCTGCTCGGCCTGATCGAAAGCCTCGGTGCCGGCTATATCGGCGACCTGACTGGCGGCTTCCTCGGCAGCCACTATCAGGACATCTTTGCATTCGTCGTGCTTATTATCGTACTCACACTGCGTCCGTCCGGCATCATGGGCGAACGTGTTGCAGATCGTGCTTAAGCATAGGTAAAAGGAGAGCTACATGTCTGCACTATTCGACGTCAAACAAAATCCGCGCAAGGCTTATACGAGCTTTGCAATCCTCGGCATCATGCTGATCGCGTTCCCATTCATTGCATTGAACTTTGGTAACTCATGGGTTCGCATCATGGACCTGGCGCTGCTGTACATCATGCTGGCGCTGGGTTTGAACATTGTGGTTGGCATGGCCGGTCTGCTTGATCTGGGATACATCGCCTTTTATGCACTTGGTGCCTACATGACGGGTATCCTGGCATCGCCGCAATTTGCAACGGTGCTGGAATCCTTCGTCAATCAGTATCCGTTGATAGGTGAATCCCTACGATGGATTGTCGGTGAGGAGGCGGCTAAGAACGGCATCCACTTGTCGGTATGGCTGATTGTCCCTATGGGCGCGGCGCTGGCCGGATTCTTTGGCGCACTGCTTGGCGCGCCAACCCTGAAGCTGCGCGGTGACTATCTTGCGATCGTCACGCTCGGCTTTGGCGAAATCATCCGTATCTTCATGAACAACCTGAACGCACCGGTGAACATCACCAACGGTCCACAGGGTATCAATTTGATCGATCCCATCCGGATTTTCGGTGTATCGCTTGCGGGTGAAGCTGGATCGAATGCCACGGTGCATATTGGTAGCTTTTCCATGCCATCGGTGAATGCGTATTACTTCCTGTTCCTTGCGTTGTGCGGCGCGATTATTTTCATCTCGATCCGTTTGCAGCATTCTCGTCTGGGGCGTGCATTCGTCGCGATTCGTGAAGACGAAATCGCCGCGAAGGCCATGGGTATCAATACGCGGAACGTCAAGCTGCTAGCGTTTGCCATGGGCGCTTCGTTCGGCGGAATCTCTGGAGCGATGTTTGCATCCTTCCAAGGTTTCGTATCACCGGAATCGTTTTCGCTGATGGAGTCAATCGCTGTGCTGGCCATGGTGGTGTTGGGCGGTATCGGTCATATTCCCGGTGTCGTTCTCGGTGGTGTCATTCTCGCTGCCTTGCCTGAGGTTCTGCGTCACGTGGTCGAACCGGTACAACGCAAATTGTTCGGTACCGTGCTAATCGATGCCGAAGTGCTGCGCCAGTTGCTGTACGGGCTGGCCATGGTTGTCATCATGCTGTATCGCCCGTCGGGACTGTGGCCGGCGCCGAAGCATGAAGACCGTATGGATGCGAACGCCAAAAAGCGTCATGACGAAAAAGAGCCTGCTGCGCTGGCTGCATAAGGAAATTCCATGAGCGAACAAATCATTCTCAATATCGCAGGCGTCAACAAACGTTTCGGTGGCCTGCAGGCACTATCGGACGTCAACGTCAAGATTCATCGTGGTCAAATCTACGGCCTGATCGGGCCTAACGGCGCCGGGAAGACCACGTTCTTCAACGTGATTACCGGACTGTATCAGCCTGATACCGGCACTTTCGAGCTCGCCGGCAAGCCGTATTCACCTTCTGCTCCGCACGAAGTCGCGAAAGCCGGCATTGCGCGCACCTTCCAGAACATCCGCCTGTTTGGCGAGATGTCTGCTGTGGAAAACGTAATGGTCGGACGTCATGTCCGTACTCATCAAGGCGTGCTCGGTGCAGTACTGCATCACAAGGCGGCGCGTGAAGAAGAAGCGGCTATCCGCCGCCGCGCCATGGAATTGCTGGACTTCGTTGGCATTGCGCAATTTGCGAATCGCACGTCCAGGCACCTTTCTTATGGCGATCAACGTCGTTTGGAAATTGCGCGCGCGCTTGCAACCGAGCCGCAATTACTCGCACTGGATGAGCCGGCCGCAGGCATGAACGCGACTGAAAAGCTCGCGCTGCGCGAATTGCTGGTCAAGATCAAGGCGGAAGGCAAAACCATTCTCCTGATCGAACACGACGTGAAATTGGTAATGGGACTCTGCGACCGCCTGACGGTTCTGGATTACGGCAAACCGATTGCGGAAGGCGTGCCGGCCGAGGTGCAAAAGAACCCGGCTGTGATCGAGGCATACTTGGGAGGGTCTCATTAATGAGCGAAAACATTCTGAAGGTCAGCGGCCTGAAAATCGCTTACGGCGGCATTCAAGCGGTGAAGGGCATCGATCTTGAAGTCAACAAGGGCGAACTTGTCACGCTGATCGGTGCTAACGGTGCGGGCAAAACGACGACGCTGAAAGCGATTACAGGCACGCTGCCGGGCTGCAAGGTTGAGGGACAGATCCATTACACCGGAAAGCCGATCCAAGGCTCAAATTCGTTCGAACTGGTGAAGAACAAGCTGGCAATGGTGCCGGAAGGTCGTGGCGTGTTTACGCGCATGTCGATTCTGGAAAACTTATTGATGGGTGCCTACATCCGTGACGATAAGGAGGCGATCAATGCTGACATTGACAAATGGTTCGGTGTGTTCCCACGCCTGAAGGAGCGATCTGCGCAATTGGCTGGCACCTTGTCCGGCGGCGAGCAACAGATGCTCGCCATGGCGCGCGCCCTGATGAGCCATCCCCAACTGTTGTTGCTGGATGAGCCGTCGATGGGCTTGTCGCCGATCATGGTCGAGAAGATTTTTGAAGTTGTGCGTAACGTGTCGGCACAAGGGGTGACTATTCTGCTGGTCGAGCAAAACGCAAAACTCGCATTGCAGGCAGCACATCGCGGCTACGTCATGGACTCTGGCCTCATCACGATGAGCGGCAACGCCAAGGATATGCTTGACGACCCGAAGGTGAAGGAAGCCTACCTCGGCGAAGGCTGATACCGAGACTCTGGTATCGATGTAAACAGGCCGCCTTGATCGCTACGTCGACAAGGCGGTTTTGTTTTGTCAGCCGTTCGCGGCGGACGGAAAATACCGGTGGCATAATCTGAGAAAATCAAAAGGAGCCCATTATGCAATTTGCAATCCCGCCTCAACCCGTCGCTGCCGTTCCCGTTGCCCGTAGCGATGCATTGTTCCCAGTCCATCGTATTTACTGCGTCGGGCGTAATTACGTTGAACATGCCAAGGAAATGGGCGGCACTGGCCGCGAGGCACCATTCTTTTTCATGAAGCCGGCTGACGCTGTGCTGCCGGTCGCGCACGGCACGACCGGGGAGATGCCTTATCCGGGAATGACTAGCGATCTGCATCATGAGATCGAACTGGTGGTTGCTATTGGCAAAGGCGGACGGAACATTGCAGCAGCGGAAGCATTGCAGCACGTTTGGGGTTATGCCGTCGGCCTTGATATGACTCGCCGCGATCTGCAAGGCGAGGCGAAAAAGTTGGGGCGTCCATGGTGCACCGGTAAAGGATTTGACTACTCGGCACCGATCTCGCCAATCCATTCAGTTGCTGAGATCGGGCACATCACAGGGGGGGAGATCCGTCTCAATGTCAACGGTGCGAAGCGACAAAAGAGCGATATGGATAAGCTTATCTGGAACGTTGCCGAAACGATCGAGCATCTGTCCAAATTTTATGAATTGCGTCCAGGTGATCTTATATTCACAGGCACGCCGGAAGGTGTAGCAGCGGTCTCGTCCGGCGATTTGTTGGAAGGCGCGATTGATGGCTTGGGTGAGTTGCGCGTGAAAATTGTTTAGTTTAAGAACGGACTACCTGCCCGCCCGAATGTCACGCAGTTGTTCGTGTATCGATACAGCATTGTAGAAAGGCGCGACATGAAGCTCTACAGTTACTTTCGGAGTTCGGCTTCCTATAGGGTGCGCATTGCGTTGAACCTCAAAGGCTTGCCCTATGAGGTAATACCGGTTCACCTTTTGAGAAACGGTGGCGAACAATTGGGACCCGAATACCGAAGGTTAAATCCCGACGGACTGGTTCCTGCGCTGGTGGACGACTCTATCGATGATGCGGCAGTGCTGACGCAATCGCTTGCCATTATCGAGTACCTCGATGAGACTCATCCGCAGCCGGCATTATTGCCTGCCAATCCGCTCGACAGGGCCTACGTGCGCGGTATAGCGCTATCTATCGCGTGCGACATTCATCCCATTAACAATCTGCGTGTTCTCCGTTACCTCGTGCGCGATCTGAATGTCAGTGAAGAGGACAAGAATACTTGGTATCGCCACTGGTGCGAACAGGGCTTGATGGCGGTTGAAACAAGCTTGGCGAACGACAAACGCACCGGGACGTACTGTCATGGAGAGGTACCAGGCATTGCCGACTGCTGCCTGATTCCGCAGATAGCGAATGCGCAGCGTCTCGAGTGCGATCTTTCAGGCATGCCAACCATTATGCGAATCAATGCTGCATGCCTTGGGCTCGAGGCATTCGCCAAGGCGGCGCCGGCCAATCAGCCGGATGCGGAGTAAGCTCTCGCGCGGCAATGTACTGAGCGATTTAGGCAGATAGGGTGTCGCACATCGCAATTGCCGTGTGCGACACGAAAAGGGCATGCTTTTATGCTGCGCCGGCCTTCAATCGCTTTGATAAGCGATGACTTTCTGATGCTGTTCACCGAGCCCGGTGATGCCAAGAGCAATTTCATCTCCACGCTTGAGAAAGCACTGCGGTTTCATTCCCATGCCGACACCGGGGGGCGTGCCTGTGGTGATGATATCGCCCGGCATGAGCGTCATGAACTTGCTGACGTAACTGACGATCTTCGCGACTGAAAAAATCATCGTTCTGGTATTGCCGGACTGGACACGCTGATGGTTGAGGTCCAGCCATAGATCAAGGCGCTGTGGATTCGGGACTTCATCGCGAGTAACCAGCCAAGGACCGACAGGACCGAAGGTGTCGCAACCTTTTCCCTTGTCCCACTGCGATCCGCGTTCGAGTTGAAATTCACGCTCCGACACATCATTGACCACGCAGTAGCCGGCAACGTATTCGAGTGCACTCTTCTCTGTTACGGATTTGGCGATGCTACCGATCACGACACCCAATTCCACCTCCCAGTCGGATTTCTTTGATCCCTTCGGCAGCATGACTGGATCATCCGCGCCGGATAATGATGTGGTGGCCTTCATGAAGACGATGGGTTCTTTGGGGATGGGCATGCCGGCTTCGGCTGCATGGTCTGAATAGTTCAAGCCGATGCCAATGAATTTGCCGACGTGGGCAATCGGCACTCCCCAACGTGGATTTCTCCTGACAAGAGGAAGCGCTTCCGGTTTTAATTTCGCCAGCCGGGTAAGCACTTTGTCTGAAAGTTGTTCGGGGCCGATATCGGGAATGACGCTCGAAAGATCTCTAAGCCGGCCTTCCTTGTCGATCAGTCCCGGTTTCTCTTTGCCAATGCGGCCATAACGTGCAAGTTTCATGCGATCTCCATTGAGTGTGTCTGCCGGATCTTTCTGCCCAGCAATGCATTGGACATCGCAATATAGGCGGTAAGCCGCCTGTTGTCTACGGTTGCACGGTTGCATCATGCCAGATAACTGCGTGCCGCCGGATAGAAACCTATTGACCGCTGCTTAGCGCTTTCTTCGCTTCGGCCAAGTCGCTTTGTAGATTGCTACGGGCTTCCTTCGAGCATGCGGTGCGGTCCGCGCCACGCATCTTTTTGCACTCGGCAAGCGCTTCCCGATAAGCCGCATTCGCTTCTCTACGTAATGACTGATAGTGTCCCTGCGGTGACGTCTCCTCTACCATCTGGCGTGCCTCGGCTTTGCTGCTGGCATCTCCGGCCGCATGGGCTGTCACCGCGGTCGCGCAACTTGCAACCATGAACAGCACCGTGGCCAGGTTATTTGGCTTGATCATATGAACTCCTTTAAAGAAACAGAAGATCTGTGCGGTCATTCCAATAAGCTCAGTTCTTTACAGGATCTGAGGCGCCCACGACAACCCTGCCGAATAGCCTGCTCTAATCGTTACAGGCTACTCGGCAAATCAGGAATGCATGGAGCGATCGGTTCGTCCTGTCAAAGAACGAAGAAGATCATTGAGAGGCCAGCCAGCATGACGGCCTCCATCAAGATTACCAACAAGGGAATTTTCATCTCGAACCTCCTTCCACGAAAAAATCGGATATCCGGTTTGATGAAAACCTGCTCGTTATTTAGGTATTCTGATTTTCTAAAAGTTTCGGTGCAAACGGATGATCAGCGGAGCGAAGTAAAAGATCTGCTCTCGATGGTAACGGCGGTCGGTCTCTTGCGTATGGCAGGCAAGCTTTACATTGCCTTGATTTTGCTCAATTGAAGAAAGTTGTTAAGAATCATGAGCATAGAAGTGCATACGGATGCTTATCCACAGGGTTCCCCACAAGATATGTGAACAACTGTAAACCTCAGGATATTTAAGGAGCTGGTGGAGGAATAATCAGTTTTCCTAAAAGGTTGATGCGCATCGCAACTTCTGAAACATTCTCAAAGGACGGCTCGTCCTTATCAATGCCTGTGTCCTGTTCCGGGGTAATTTCAATTGCAGGCTCGGCAGTGGCCGGCAATTCCGATTGATTGATTATCGCCATTTGTCACTTTGCTGAATAAGGTTAGAACCCATCTTAATGACGGTTCATCCGGCGACCTTGAGATGAATCATCCGAAGATAGCATCGGACGAGAATAGGGGTGCCCTTCAGAAATAGAATATTCGACTAACAGAACTTAGCGATTCCATACACTGCCCGACCAACCAGCACCACCTTGGTGGCCGCTTCCATTCCGCAAGCCGCGGCCGTCACGGCGGCTATGCCGAAAACCGAAATGTCCAAAGTCCGATTGCAAATGGAAATTGAATAATGGCGTTGGGTCCACATACACAGGCCCAACATACACGGGCACGGGAGGGACTTGGTAGACGGTTGAAGGATAGTATGGTGCGGGTAACCCAGGATAAGCACTCAATATAGAGTGATAAATCGGCTGTGATTCATAGGTTGCACAGGCAGAAAGCGCCAGCGGGACCAATAACAAGGCCAGCTTCCGTAGGTCGGTCATAGTGTCGTTTCCTCGGGGATTATTATAGAACGCCCGCTTTGTGGTCCATGCAGACTTGCCGGGCGTTACAAATTGCCGTGGAGGGACGGTTTGAGGCGAGGAATGGAAATGGTCCCGCCGACAGGAATCGAACCTGTATCTAGCGCTTAGGAGGCGCTCGTTCTATCCATTGAACTACGGCGAGACGCTGGGACCGAGCATGGGATGCCCATGCCAAGGCGAGATTATAGCCGAGACAAGTGCGCGAAATTGTTTTCTGCATGCCGCTTATCGGTACAATGCGTGCTTCATTCGTTCAACAAGGCGTTGCGGGTTTCGTCCGTCCGGCAACCAGTTCATCTATGGCAGTCATTTCCCTCTCCAATGCGCAGCTTGCGTTCGGTCACGTTGCATTGCTCGATCATGCGGAATTTTCGATTGAGTCCGGCGAGCGCGTCGGTCTGATCGGACGCAACGGTACTGGCAAGTCCTCGCTCCTGAAAATCATCTCGGGTATGTCAAAGCTCGACGATGGCCTGCTCGTAATGCAGCAGGGGATCAAGATCGCGTATGTCGAGCAGGAACCGCAGTTTGCAAGCGATGCCACTGTGTTTGATGCGGTCGCATCCGGGATGGGGGAGTTGCCGGCTCTTCTCGACGAATACAACGGATTGGCTGCGCAATTGGGCGGTGGCGACGAAGATGACGCCATCATGGACCGCATGCATACGATTCAGGTCAAGCTCGATGCCTCCGACGCATGGAATTTGGCCAATCGGGTCGAAACCGTACTGGCTCGGCTGAGTCTCGATAAAGGCGCGCTGATGGGAACGCTGTCCGGAGGTACGCAGAAACGTGTGGCACTAGCGCGCGCACTGGTCGGCGCTCCGGATGTGCTGCTGCTCGACGAGCCGACCAATCATCTCGATTTCACTTCTATACTTTGGCTGGAGGCCTTGCTGCGCGAGTACAAGGGCAGCATCTTGTTTATCACGCACGACCGGTCCTTTCTCGATAATGTGGCGACACGTATTGTTGAGCTCGACCGCGGGCGCTTATTGTCTTTCCCAGGCAACTTCAGCACTTATCAGACGCGTAAGGCTGAGCAGCTCGAAATTGAAGCGATTGAGAACGCCAAGTTTGACAAATTTCTTGCGCAAGAAGAAGTTTGGATTCGCAAAGGTGTCGAGGCACGCCGTACCCGTAACGAAGGGCGTGTCAAACGCCTCGAAGAGCTCCGGCGCACGCGCAACATACGGCGCGACCAGCAGGGACAGGTCAAGCTTGATGTATCGGCTGGCGAGCGTTCCGGCAAGATCGTGGCGGAGCTGGAGAACGTCAACAAACGTTATGGCGAGAAGGTGATCGTTCAAGATTTCAGTGCAATCATCATGCGCGGTGACAAGGTTGGATTGATCGGGCCAAACGGCGCCGGCAAGACGACGCTGCTCAAACTCATTCTTGGCGAAGAACAAGCTGATGGCGGTACCGTCAAGCAGGGCGCGCGACTGCAGGTTGCCTATTTCGACCAGATGCGTGCGCAGTTGAATGACGAGGCCAGCTTGGCTGACACCATCGCACCAGGCAGCGATTGGGTCGAGATCAACGGTCAACGCAAGCATGTAATGACCTACTTGGGCGATTTTCTGTTCGCGCCGGAACGTGCCCGTTCGCCGGTCAAATCATTGTCTGGCGGTGAGCGCAACCGGCTCTTGCTAGCGCGACTGTTCGCCAAGCCGGCCAATGTGCTGGTGCTCGATGAGCCAACCAACGATCTTGATATCGACACGCTTGAATTACTTGAAGAACTGCTGGAAGATTACAGCGGCACGGTATTCCTGGTCAGCCATGACCGCATGTTCCTGGACAACGTCGTTACACAAGTCATCGTTGCAGAAGGCGATGGCCTGTGGCGTGAGTATATCGGTGGCTACACTGATTGGGAGCGCGTACGTGCATCGGCGCAGGCTTTGCAGGGAAAGTCAGCGTCAAAAGCCGAAAGCAAGCCGGCGTCAAAAGATTCAGCGCCCGCGGCGACACGACCCAAAAAATTGAGTTACAAGGAGCAGCGTGAGCTGGACACCTTGCCAGGCGTGATCGCAGCGCTGGAAAGCGAGCAAAAAGCCATTTCGGCGAGGTTGGCCGATCCGGACTTGTATAAGCAAGGACCTGAGGAGGCGCAGCGCTTGAATCAGCGTTTTTCTGAAATCGATACTCTGCTGCTGGAAAGCCTTGAAAAATGGGAGTTGATCGAAGCAAAAACGAAGGGCTGATAGACCGAATCAGTTCAGCCGTTTGCTTGCTTCACGCAGCTCCGGCAGTTTGCTGCGCAGTACTTCGGCGTCCGGCGCGTGCGGTCGCTCGGCAAGATAGGCTTCCAGATCCTGCAATGCTGCTTGCGGACATTCAAGATTCGCATACGCCAGCCCGCGGTCGCGGCGCTCGGTGATTTCATCCGGCAGCAAAGTAAGCAGACGCTGCTGTACGCTTAGTACTCTTTGCCAGCGTTTATGCTCGACAAATAAAGCTTTCAGGTTCCGCAGCATACGGGCCAGAATTTCGCGCGGGTGGGCCGCGTGCAGATAGTAGGACAACGGAATCGCGCCCGGATAACTTTGCTGCTCGAAATACGGTTCAAGGCGCTCTTCCAACTCTTCGCGCGACAGGCTGGCACCATTGAACGGATCCAGCACGATATCGCCCGACTGCACCGTTAATTTCATCAGGAAATGGCCTGGGAAAGAAATGCCTTTGACGTTCAGCCCAATCTGCTGCGCCAGTTCCATGTAGAGCACTGCCAGGGAAATCGGGATACCACGTCGCGTGCTGATAACACGATGGAGATAACTATTGTCGGGATCGTAATAGTCGTTCACATTCCCGGCGAAACCAAGTTCACGGTAAAAAAAGTGATTCAGCAGGCGCAATTTCTGAACACTCGATGCATCTGACGCAAATCGGCGCTGCAGCTTCGCCGCTAAGTTATCAACCTCTGCCTGCGTGGCCATCAAGTCTAACTGGGGATCGGCGTCCTGCGCGATAGCCAGTGCCGCTTCGAAGAGCGGAATGGAGTCGTCTTGTTGAACCAGCGACGCAAAGTAATCGAGAGATTTGATCACCATACAATGACCATCATAAACCATGACGCTGCCAATAAAAGGGCGAGATGGCAAAGCAGGGCAATAAAGTCAAAGGCCGCAATCAAGCCGACACGCGCTTGAAATCGCGAAAACGAAACCCCATTAAAAGCAGGGCACCAAAGTAAGTTGTTCCACAGGCAAGCAGTACTAGAGCAAGGGCGCCTATTCTTTTTAGTGGTTGGGCTTGGAGTGCCAGCCAATCAAAATGTCCCGACGTCCAGAGGGCGACACTGGCCAGCAGGAATAGGGCGCCGGTGAGTTTGGCAAGGAACAGACCCCATCCGGGGACGGCAACATAAATCCCGCGCCGCTGCAATCCCCAGTACAGGAAAGCGGCATTCAGGCAAGAACCCAATCCAATCGATAGCGCCAGTCCGGCATGCGCAATCCAAGGAACGAACAACAGGTTCATCAATTGGGTCGCGATCAGCACGCCGATCGCTATTTTGACTGGGGTTCGAATGTCTTGCTTCGCATAAAAAGCTGGAGCAAGAATTTTCACAAGAATGAAGCCGATGAGCCCCACGCCGTATGCCACCAAAGCGCGGGCTGTCATGGCAACAGATTGCGCATCAAACTTGTTCCCGTAATGGAAAAGAGTCGTCGTCAGCGGTTCGGACAGTGTTGCCAATCCGACTGCCGATGGCAGGGCCAGCAAACAGGTCAGGCGTAAACCCCAATCGAGCAGCGCCGAATATTCAGTAGCGTCGCCGACTGCATGAGCTTTTGACAGGTTGGGTAAGAGAATCGTGCCGAGGGCCACGCCAAGCAGCGCGGTTGGAAACTCCATCAATCGATCGGCATAACTTAGCCACGAAACACTTCCGGTCTGCAAATGCGAAGCGATATTCGTATTGATGATCAAGCTGATTTGTGCCACTGAAACGCCGAAAATGGCCGGCCCCATCTGTTTCAGTACACGCCGCACTCCAGCATCAGACAGCGCAAATTTGGGATTAAACCCGATACGCGGCAACATGCCTATCTTGTACAGCGCCGGTATTTGAATCGCAGCCTGTAGGATGCCGCCAATGACAACGGCAAAGGCCAGGGCATAGATTGGTTGCTCCATGTAAGGGGAGGCAAACAAGGAGGCCCCGATAAACGACAGGTTCAAAAGGACAGGCGTAAAAGCAGGAACTTTGAATTGGCGCCATGTATTGAGGATGCCGCCTGCCAAGGCGACAAACGCCATGAATCCGATGTAGGGAAACATGATGCGTGTCATCAGGACCGACATCGGAAAGATTTCAGTGCTGGACTTGAGTCCTGTTGCAACGACATAAACAACGAGCGGTGCTGCGAGGACGCCGGCTATGCAGGTAATGAGGAGCGCCCAAAGTAGTGCAGTAGCGACATGGTCAACCAGATCCTTGGTGGCTGCATCGCCTTTCTGGTTCTTGTACTCGGCGAGAATCGGCACGAAGGCTTGAGAAAACGCACCTTCCGCAAAGAGTCTGCGCAACAGATTAGGAATACGAAAGGCAACGATGAAGGCGTCCGTATAGGCAGACGCACCAAATGCGCGGGCGATTAAAGTTTCACGCAGGAGGCCAGTCACGCGGGACAGCATCGTCATACCGGACACGGTGGCAAGCGTTTTGTGCAGATTCATGGTGCGCAATTATAGCCGCAAGCCTAGTGCTGGCCGGGAAGCAGTGGTCTTTGTTTGTACGCGCGCAAATAGTTGGTTGGCTTGCATGATGTACTAACAAAGTTATTACGTTCTTGATGGGGTATTCACCCTCGCCAACGAGAGCTTCTCCTCTTCGCAAAACGCATCCGGCAATTGCCCATTTCCCAAAAAAACGTTATAATCCGCAGCTTTACAGAATTCTGTCTCGCAATCCGCGAACGCAGTCCGATTTCGTCTTAGGAAATATTCATGGCAAATACCGCACAAGCGCGCAAACGTGCTCGTCAAGCAGTCAAGCAAAACGCACACAACTCCAGCCAGCGTTCTACGCTGCGTACAGCAATCAAGGCTGTCCGTAAGGCGATTGATGCAGGCGACAAGGCGGCAGCGTCGCAAGTATTCCAGACTTCCATTTCGACGATCGACCGTATCGCCGACAAGAAAATCATCCACAAGAACAAGGCAGCTCGCCATAAGAGCCGTCTGGCCGCAGCCCTGAAGGCACTGGCTTAATACGTTCTGTTGTTCCGGCGGCGTTCCGCCGGAAGATGGTGCTCATAAAAAACCCGCTCAACAATGTTGAGCGGGTTTTTGTCGCTTCTGCTGTGAGTTAGTGCAAGCAGAAGTTCAGAACAATTCAGCTGGCGTGAAAAACCGTTAATTAGACTTTAACGGGGAAGTCCTTCAATCATGCTCCCTGGCTTGATATTCTTTTGTTTGAACCATCCAAGGTTCATTTCTAGGGCATAGCGGACCGGTTTTTTTGCGCAATGCGAGTCGGTCGTCTGCGGTTGCATATCTTCGATGTTAACAATTCTTCCGCTTTCGTCAATAAAGGCGACGGAAAGCGGAATAAGCGTATTTTTCATCCACATGCACACGCCTGCGGGCGCCTCGAATAGGAAAACCATTCCTTCGTTTGGCGCCATCTTTTCGCGATGCATCAATCCCTGCTGCCGTTCGCTATCCTTGGCGGCGACTTCAGCCTTGATGACATGAATACCTGCGTTTAAAGAAATAACGGGAAATCGGGTAATTTGCTGTGCCCTTGCGCACGATATGGTGGCGAACAGGGCGGCTGCGATCAGCGCTGGGGAAATGAATTTGGAACGCATGTACGGTACTGATAATGACGAAAAGGTGGCCAAGCTTAGCGCATAAAAACGAAAAAGGCAGGACTGGCCTGCCTTTTTCGTTGAAGCCTGGTTCCGATTACTTGGAAGCGGCAGCAGCTTTCTTTGCTTTCTTTGCTTTCTTTGCTTTCTTTGCCTTCGGAGCCGGAGCATCAGCGGAAGCAGCCGGTGCAGCGGCCGGAGCAGCAGCCGGTGCAGCAGCGTGGCTGGCAGCGAAGGACGAAGCAGCGAACAGACCAGCGACGAGAGCAGCGATCAGATTTTTCATTTTTTAATCCTTCAAATTGGCTTGTTAACATAATCGTGATTCTGATGAATCAATGTGAATAACGATACGCAGAGGCAACGGTTGACACGCTGAAAGCAAAGAAGTCAAAAATATTCGTGTTAAAGATGCTGGCGGCCGGCACAGCCCTCGGTAAATTGCCCCCGATCTTGCTCTTGTTGCTATCATCCCCACTTTCCTGCGGCCCTCGTCGGTTAATCTCACCAGATTCTGCAATGTCCCCCTGTCTATCCCTCGTGCTGACCGCTTTACTGGCCCTCGCCGCGCCGGCGATCGCAAAACCGTATGTGCCAACATCCGACGCCAAAGTGCTTGAGCGCCTGCCGTTCCGACCAAATGATCCGGTTGCACGGGAACTGACAAAATTGCGCGCTGAATTGCAGCGTGATCCGCGCAATCTTGAGGTGGCCGTCACCTTGGCACGCCGATATTACGAATTGGTGGCGGAAGAGGGCGACCCTCGGTACCTTGGCTATGCGCAAGCTGCGCTCGCTCCATGGTGGGATCTGCCGACGCCTCCACTGGAGGTGCAGGTACTCCGCGCAAGTCTGCGCCAATTTCGACACGACTTCGACGGTTCGGTCGCGGATTTGACGCAAGCCCTCGAGCGTAATCCGGAGCACGCGCAAGCACGCATCCTGCGTGCGATCATCCACATTGTGCAGGCGCGTTATGAGCAGGCCAGGTCGGATTGCAAGGTATTGCGGCAGTCGGACGATCAGCTGATCGGCGTCGGTTGCGAAGCAATGGTGGATGGCTTGACCGGAAAAGCCGAGTTGGCCTATCAGATATTGAACGATACGCTCTCGAAGTCGCCGGACCTCGTGCCGGCCAAGAAGCTTTGGCTGCAGATTCGGCTAGGAGAACTTGCCCAGCGAATGGGACGTAGCGACTTGGCTGAATCGCATTTTAGGCAGGCGCTCGCGCTGGGCATCACGGACACGTTCCTGCTGGCTGCTTATGCTGACCTTTTGCTCGAGCAGCAGCGCCCGGCCGATGTCGTAGCGCTACTCAAGGATAAATCACGCTCTGATGTACTTTTATTGCGCCTAGTCTTTGCCGAACGGGCGCTTAAGTTGCCAACTGCAAGAGAACGGCAGACTGCGCTTGCAGCTCGCTATGCGGCGGCACGCCTGCGCGGAGAAACCGTGCACCAGCAAGAGGAAGCGCGTTTTGCTCTGCATGTAAACAATGATCCGAAAGAAGCATTGGCACTCGCACGGGAAAACTGGAAAGTGCAGCGGGAACCCCGCGATGCGCAGATTTTTCTCGAAGCAGCAATCGCGGCCAAGGACCCAGCCGCGGCGCAGCCGGTACTGCAGTGGCTCGATGAAAGTGGCATCGAGGACCGATACCTAATAAGTCTTGGGCAGCAGCTCAAGGGAGGGCGCAAATGAGAAAGCGCCTATTCTTGCTTTTACTATGTTTCCTCTATCTACCGTCCGCGCATGCGCACAAACCGAGCGATAGCTATTTGACATTGTCAGTTGATGGCGCCACGGTGAGCGGGCAATGGGATATCGCACTGCGCGATCTCGACTTTGCCATCGGACTGGATAGCAATGGCGATGCCGACATTAATTGGGGAGAGGTCCGAGCGAAGCATCACGACATCGCCGCCTATGCCATGTCCCGGCTTGCTATCTCGACTGCGGGCAAGCCTTGTCCGGCGCAGGTTGTCGAACACCTGATCGACGATCACACGGATGGCGCTTACGCAGTACTGCGCTTCCAGGCGGATTGCAGTCATGTGATGGATAAGCTGCAGGTGCAATACGGATTGTTCTTTGATTTGGACCCACAGCACAAGGGTCTGTTGCGCCTGGCGTACCGAGGCCATTCAAGCACGGCCGTTTTCAGCCCGGACAAGGCGATACAGAACTTCACGCTGAGCGAACCAAGCAAACTTGCGCAGTTTGCCGACTATTTTCAGGAAGGTGTTTGGCATATCTGGATTGGCTTTGACCATATCCTGTTTCTGTTGGCGCTGCTGCTGCCGGCAGTTGTGTTCCGTCAGCGCCAAGAATGGCGGGCAGTCGAAGCGTTCAGGCCTGCTTTCATGAGCGTCTTCAAAATCGTCACGGCATTTACTCTTGCGCATTCGATTACGCTGTCGCTCGCCACACTTGGTGTCATTAGCCTGCCATCGCGATGGGTAGAGTCAACGATCGCCGCCTCGGTCATTGTTGCTGCACTGAACAACGTCTTCCCGATTTTCAGGGAGAGGCGCTGGGCGATGGCCTTTGCGTTCGGGCTGATTCACGGCTTTGGCTTTGCCAGCGTGCTGTCCGACCTCGGTTTGCCGCAGGATGCCCTGGTTTTGGCACTCGTCGGGTTTAATATTGGTGTGGAAGCAGGGCAATTGGCCATTGTTGCGGTATTCCTGCCTCTGGCTTTCGCGATGCGTCGCACTGTGCTTTACCGACGTGCGATCTTACTGGGCGGTTCGCTTTTGATTGCGGCGCTGGCCGGCGTGTGGCTGGTTGAACGCGCATTCGACATGAAGCTGTTGACGTTCTAAGCGAGTTCAGCGGCCGACACTTCGCGCGCTTCCCCAGGCCAGACCGGGTGGGTGGCGAGAGAAAAGGGGCCGATCGCTATTCTGATAAGCCGTAAAGTCGGCAGTCCCACTGCTGCAGTCATGCGACGCACTTGTCGGTTCTTGCCTTCGGCGAGCGTAATGGAAATCCAACTCGTCGGGACCTCAACACGCTGACGGATTGGCGGATGACGTTCCCAGAGCCATTCGGGCGGTTGGATCTGCGCGGCCTTGCACGGCTGCGTCACGAAGTCGCCAAGATCTAGCGGACCGCGCAAGCGTTCCAAGGCTTGCTTATCTACAATTCCTTCCACCTGCGCAATATAGGTTTTTGGTTGCTTTCTGCCTGGGTGGCTGATTCTGTGTTGCAGTTGTCCGTCATCGGTGAGCAACAGTAAGCCCTCGCTGTCCGCATCGAGTCTGCCAGCGGGATAAATTCCCGGAGTTGCAATGAAGTCCGCCAAGGTTTTTCTGGAAGGGTGCGCCGAGAATTGGCACATCACCTGGAAGGGCTTGTTAAACAAAATAAGCGACATGCGAGGAACGAAGGGTAGATGTGAGAGCTCAGGATGGCGGCCGTTCGTCAGGCAAATGTTGGCGACCAGAACACCGGTATTTTACGCTTTGAATCAGAACGCTTTTGAGGCTAATCTAAGAAACGGCGAATACGACCACACCATGCGCCGGAACGTTTGCCGATTTTCAGGCGCAAAGCAATATCTTTGGCTGATATTGCTGTTTTTGCATGTAAGTTGACAGGCGTAAAAGTTATAGCATCCAGTAAAATACTAGTGCATAATACGAAATGTGGTCTTATGTCTTATATAAGACCGAAGCCTCGCTTTAAAACAAAAATTTAAAGTTAGAAACGGTCTTTCCTTTTCCTCCCCAACCCCCTCCGGAGCCTACGATGTATCAACATATCAAAGTGCCTGCCGACGGCAAAAAAATCACCGTCAATGCCGACTTCTCGTTGAATGTCCCCGATAACCCCATCATTCCTTATCTGGAAGGCGACGGTACCGGCGTGGATATCAGCCCGGTCATGATCAAGGTGGTCGATGCTGCTGTTGCCAAGGCATACGGCGGCAAGCGCAAGATCAGCTGGATGGAGATTTTTGCTGGTGAAAAGTCGACCAAGGTCTACGGCCCGGACGTGTGGTTGCCGGAAGAGACTCTGAAGGTACTGAAAGACTATGTTGTTTCGATCAAAGGCCCGCTGACGACGCCGGTTGGCGGCGGCATCCGTTCGCTGAACGTTGCGCTGCGCCAGGAACTGGATCTGTACGTCTGCCTGCGCCCGGTGCGTTACTTCAAGGGCGTGCCTTCACCGGTACGTGAGCCGGAAAAGACCGATATGGTCATCTTCCGTGAAAATTCCGAAGATATCTATGCTGGTATCGAATGGCAGGAAGGCACCGATGGCGCCAAGAAGCTGATCGACTTCCTGATCAAAGAAATGGGCGTCAAGAAGATTCGTTTCCCGGGCACTTCCGGTATTGGCGTCAAGCCGGTTTCGCGCGAAGGTACCGAGCGCCTGGTACGCAAGGCGATTCAGTACGCGATCGACAATGACAAGCCGTCCGTGACGATCGTCCATAAAGGCAACATCATGAAGTACACCGAAGGTGGCTTCCGTGACTGGGCATACGCATTGGCACAAAAGGAATTCGGTGCCGAGCTGATCGACGGTGGCCCGTGGTGCAAATTCAAGAACCCGAAGACTGGCAAGGAAATTACGGTCAAGGATTCGATCGCTGATGCGTTCCTGCAGCAGATCCTGTTGCGTCCGAATGAGTACAGCGTCATTGCCACCCTGAACCTGAACGGCGACTACATCTCCGATGCGCTGGCAGCACAAGTCGGCGGTATCGGTATTGCTCCGGGCGCCAACCTGTCTGATTCCGTCGCGATGTTCGAAGCAACGCACGGCACAGCACCGAAATATGCAGGCAAGGACTATGTGAACCCTGGTTCACTGATTCTGTCCGCAGAAATGATGCTGCGTCACATGGGCTGGGCAGAAGCGGCCGACCTGATCATTTCTTCGATGGAGAAGTCCATAACATCGAAGAAGGTGACGTACGACTTCGCGCGATTGATGGAAGGCGCGACGCAGGTATCGTGCTCCGGCTTTGGTGAAGTCATGATCTCGCACATGTAAGTTCGTTCGGGCAAAAAAGAAAGGCGGACATTGTCCGCCTTTTTTATTTTCTGCCGCCTGTTCTCATTTGATCTGCGTCTGTTCCAATGCAAAGCGGATCAAGTCCGCCTGTCCTTCGATACCCAGTTTGCGCTTGATATTCAGGCGATGTGTTTCCACCGTCCGTACGCTGAGATTCATGTCGCGCGCAATGTGCTTGTTCGATTTGCCGGTAGCGATGCATTGCAATACCTCGCGTTCGCGCGGGGTGAGCAACATTGCCGGCGGCATTGGCCTGGAAAGCTGCTTCGCGAGACCGGCGCTGTAATAAATGCCGCCTGACATGACGGTGTCGATGGCCGTAATGATATCCATCGCCGGCGCATCCTTCAGCACATAGCCGCGCGCGCCAGCCTGGATTGCCTGCATGACATATTCCGCCTTGTCATGCATGCTAAGCATGAGAATCGCAATTTCGGGATACAAGGTGTTGAAGCGGCCGGTCAGTTCAATACCGTTCATCCCTGCCAGATTGATATCCATCAGCGCCAGATCAATGCTCTGCGTTGCAGCGCACTGCAAGGCTTCACTCGCATTGCCAGCCTCGGCTACAACCGCAAAATGCGGTATGGTTTCCAGTCTTGCACGCAGCCCATCGCGTACGAGTGGATGGTCGTCGACGAGCAGAATATGAACATACGGTTGGGTAAGCATGGTATTCAAGTCCGGGGGAGAGTTGCGATTACTTGCGTGCCGTCAGTCGACGAAGCCAACTCAAGCTTGCCGCCAATGGCGTTGACGCGTTCATGCATGTTTCGCAGGCCGATTCCGCGCTTTGGGTGTTGCGCGATACCTGCGACGTCGAAGCCGATTCCGTCATCCGACACGTTCAGCGCAACGCTGTTTTTGTCGCCGATCAGGCACATTTTTACGTTCGAGGCATTTGCGTGTCGTTTGATGTTGGTGAGGGTCTCTTGTGCAATGCGGAACAGCACCGTATTGGCAACATCACTCAATCCGTCGGTCATGCCTTCGGCTGCAAAGCTGATTCCGATGGACGTATGTTCGCTGAATTCCCGCGCGAGATGGTCCAATGCCGCAGCAAGGCCTAGGTCATCAAGCAATGCTGGACGCAAGTCATGCGAAATGCGCCGAACTTCGCCCAGCACGTCATTGAGTTGGCCGGCTGCGCGATCGAATGAGGCGCGTGCGAGTTCCGGCGGTGCATTGGGGGCCATCAGCTTCGCGATTCCCGATTCAACCTGGAGCTTGATAGAAACCAACCATTGGCTGATGCCATCGTGCAGGTCGCGCGACAGGCGGGCACGTTCCTCTTCCTGTGATCGGACTACGCGCTGTGCCAAGACGCGCAACTTGGCATCGGCTACGCGGTATTCACTGATATTGAGTGCCAACCCTGACAGGGCAATGACGAGTACGCTTGCAATGGCAATGCCGGCGATCCAAAGCAACGTGCTATGGATATTGCGGGAGATCTGTGTATCCATCTTCGCCAGGGCTGTATCCACATCATCGAGATAGATTCCGGTCCCAAGCATCCAGCCCCAGCGATCCATCATCACGACATAACCGAGTTTGGGCGCGACCTTCTGTAATGAAGGTTTTTCCCAAAGGTATCTTACGTAGCCTCCACCAGCTTTTGCCTGAGCGGTCAGGCGCTGAATAGTTGGGCTGCCACTCGCATCCCGCAAGTCCCACAAGTTGCGACCCACAAGTTGCGGCTGGCGTGGGTGCATAAGATTTTTCCCTTGGAGATCGTAAAGGAAGAAATAGCCGTCGTCGCCATAGTCCAGTGTTGCCAGGATAGACTTGGCCTCGTTGAGCGTTGCTTCGTCATTGCGCCCCGAGTCGTACAGATGCGCGATCGACCGCGTAGCCAATGCCACGTAATGCTTGAGCTCGGCTTCCTTGCTGGCCAGATAGGCTGCCTCGACAGATGCGCGTTGTTGCTGCGCTAAAATCGATGCTTGGTGCCGTACGGCGAGTGCGATCGCCAACAGCGCCACGATGAGCGGCGCAATTGCCAGAACAATAATTTTGTGTCGAAGCTTCATGGGTCGTTACTTTACAGCCATTTTTGTGCTTGCCAAGTACGAGTTAGTACGGAAGTACATGTAGCGTGTGCTTAATACAATCGTGATGTAAAGAATGCCGTTCAGTGACTTCGGCTCGTGCTGGCATCAGCCACGATCGGGGCGAAAAAAAACCCCGCCAAGGCGGGGTTTCGATGCTCTTGCTAATCGTGTTGATTAGGGGGCTTGAATGTTGGAAGCTTGCTTGCCTTTCGGGCCTTGCGTGACTTCGAACTGAACTTTTTGACCTTCTTTCAGGGTCTTGAAGCCGTTCATCTGGATTGCGGAAAAGTGGGCGAACAAATCTTCACCGCCGTCATCCGGAGTGATAAATCCAAAGCCTTTGGAATCGTTGAACCACTTGACGGTACCTGTTGCCATAAAAGCGTCTTTCAAATAATAACCAATCACACGAGCCGTAAAAGCAAGAAGCCTCGCGACACGCTGCCCCCTGTTATAACTTGCTCACTTCGTATTGACAATACCATAACGCCGTTGTTGTCAATTGATACCATTGTTCCTGCAAAAATTATAAAAGTCAAGGCAGTATGCGGGGGCTTTTTGACGTATTACAAGGAATTTGCGGTCAAGAATTCCTTGAATTCGTCAAATTGAGCATCATCTGCGAATTGTGCCGAAACGGCGTAATATCAATATACATATGGAATATCCTTTTCTTTCGCGCATTGCGCCCAGTTGAACGCTTTAGAATAGACGCATGGCAACTCAGCACGAAAACGGTACGGTACTTGCTAGGCAAGAGCAGAAGCTCAAACCGCCGCCGATGTACCAAGTCCTGCTCTTAAATGACGACTACACGCCCATGGAATTTGTCGTTGCGATCATTCAGGAGTACTTTAACAAGGACAGAGAGACCGCGACGCAGATCATGCTCATGGTTCATCGCGATGGAAAAGGTATGTGTGGCGTCTATCCTAAAGACATAGCGTCGACTAAAGTAGAGTTGGTCTTAACCCACGCCCGAAAAGCAGGACATCCCCTGCAATGCGTGATGGAGGAAGCATGATTGCGCAGGAACTGGAAGTAAGTTTGCACATGGCTTTTGTCGAGGCCCGCCAGGCCCGGCACGAGTTCATCACAGTCGAGCACTTGCTGCTCGCGCTGCTCGACAACCCGTCGGCAGCCGAAGTGCTGCGCGCATGCGCAGTCAATATAGAGGATCTGCGCAAAACGCTGACGAATTTCATTAGCGACAATACGCCGACCGTTCCCGGCACCAGCGAAGTGGACACGCAGCCGACACTCGGCTTCCAGCGCGTGATCCAGCGCGCCATCATGCATGTGCAGTCGGCATCCAACGGCAAGAAGGAAGTGACAGGCGCAAACGTGCTGGTGGCGATCTTCGGTGAAAAAGATTCACATGCCGTGTATTACTTGCACCAGCAAGGCGTGACACGTCTCGACGTGGTGAATTTCATTTCGCACGGTGTGCGCAAGGACCAGCAGGTCGATCCGCAGAAATCCCCGGAAGGTGCGGAAGACGCGCAAGCCGAGGGACAGCAGAAGGAAAGCCCGCTCGATCAGTTCACGCAGAATCTGAACAAGCTGGCTGCCGAAGGCAAGATCGACCCTTTGATCGGGCGCGAGTCTGAAGTCGAGCGTGTAATTCAGACGCTTTGCCGCCGCCGCAAGAACAATCCGCTGCTGGTGGGTGAAGCCGGTGTCGGCAAGACCGCGATTGCCGAAGGGTTGGCATGGCGTGTGACGCAAGGCGATGTGCCGGAGGTGTTGCAGAACGCCGTGGTGTATTCGCTCGATATGGGTGCCCTGCTGGCAGGGACAAAATATCGTGGCGATTTCGAACAGCGTCTGAAAGCAGTCCTGAAGCAATTGCGCGACAACCCGCACGGCATCCTGTTTATCGATGAAATCCATACCATTATTGGCGCGGGTTCGGCCTCGGGCGGCACGTTGGACGCATCCAATCTGCTGAAGCCAGCGCTGTCGAGCGGCCAGCTGAAATGCATCGGTGCAACGACGTACACGGAATTCCGCGGTGTGTTTGAGAAAGACCATGCGCTGTCGCGTCGCTTCCAAAAGATCGATGTCAACGAGCCGACCGTCGAACAGACGGTGCAGATCTTGCGCGGGCTGAAGTCACGTTTTGAAGAGCATCATGGTGTGAAGTATTCGGCCTCCGCACTGACAACGGCGGCGGAACTGGCTGCGCGCTTCATCAATGACCGTCACCTGCCGGACAAGGCAATCGACGTGATCGACGAAGCGGGCGCGGCGCAGCGCATCCTGCCCAAGTCGAAACAGAAAAAGACGATCGGCAAGAGCGAAATCGAAGACATCATCTCGAAGATCGCGCGTATCCCGCCGCAGACCGTCAACCAGGACGATCGCACCAAGCTGCAGACCATTGATCGTGATCTGAAGAATGTGGTGTTCGGCCAGGATCCGGCAATTGAAGCATTGGGTGCGGCGATCAAGATGGCGCGTGCCGGTTTGGGCAAGACGGACAAGCCGATCGGCTCTTTCCTGTTCTCCGGTCCGACGGGAGTCGGCAAGACCGAGGTCGCGAAGCAACTCGCGTTCATTCTCGGCATTGAGCTGATCCGCTTTGATATGTCGGAGTACATGGAGCGTCACGCTGTCAGCCGTTTGATCGGCGCGCCTCCTGGTTACGTTGGTTTCGATCAGGGCGGTTTGCTGACCGAAGCGATCACCAAGAAGCCGCACGCGGTGTTGCTGCTGGACGAAATCGAGAAGGCACATCCGGATATCTTCAATATCTTGCTGCAGGTGATGGACCATGGCACGCTGACCGACAACAACGGCCGCAAGGCGGACTTCCGCAACGTGATCATTATTATGACCACGAATGCTGGCGCCGAAAGTCTGCAGAAGCGTTCGATCGGTTTCACCGACAAGAAAGAATCCGGCGACGAGATGGCGGATATCAAGCGCATGTTCACGCCTGAATTCCGCAATCGTCTGGATGCGACCATCAGCTTCAAGGCGCTTGATGAGGAAATCATCCTGCGCGTGGTGGACAAGTTCCTGATGCAACTCGAAGAGCAATTGCACGAGAAGAAGGTCGATGCGATCTTCAGCGAAAATCTGCGCAAGTTCCTCGGCAAGAAGGGCTTCGATCCGCTGATGGGCGCGCGTCCGATGTCGCGTCTGATACAGGACATGATTCGCAAGGCGCTGGCCGACGAACTGCTGTTCGGCAAGCTGGTGTCTGGCGGTCGCGTGACTGTCGATCTGGACGAAAACGAGCAGATCAAGCTGGACTTTGCCGAAGGCGATGTGTTACCGCCACCGGCACCGGAGGAAACTCTGGAAGTCGAGTAAGTCGCTTCGACTGTTCAAGCAAGGGTCAAGGCCCGAATCCATGTACGTGGATTCGGGCTTTTTATTTATATCTCATCTGCCCTAACGTGCATTCGATCCGGCTCTGCCGGATAAGGATGCGGCGATTTGTTCTCCGGACATGGCGTGCTGGCAAGACAGGGCGGCGCCAAGGCACGGAGTCGCAATGGAGCGCCATGAGAAAATTGTCCGGCATCGGCTGTAGAGCCACACAGGAAGCGGCCTATTGTCCGGGGCTGGTGATCTCGCGGTGAATCGCGTTGATTCCGTCGATTACTTCATCGGACAGCGAAATGGCCAAGGCATCGACGTTCTCTTTCAACTGCGGAAGCGCAGTCGCACCTATGATGGTCGATGCGATGAACCAGCGCGAATAACACCATGCAAGCGCCAATTGCGTGGGAGTCATGCCGTTTGCGCGTGCCAGCCCGGCATAGCGTTTGGTTGCTTCTGCAACCGTTGCACGCAGGTAGCGCGGGCTCCAGCTGGGCGGGAAAATGGTCAGTCGGCCATGGGCCTTCGGATCATCAAGATACTTTGCTGACAACTGGCCGAAGGCGAGCGGGCTGTACGCAAGAAGGCCGACGTTTTCGCGGAAACAAACCTCGTCGAGCCCTGTTTCGACACTGCGGTTGACGAGGTTGTAGGCATTCTGAATCGATGCAATGCGTGGTAACCCCAAGATTTCGGCCTGCTTGATAAACTCGCAGACGCCCCATGGCGTTTCGTTTGACACGCCGATGTGGCGGATCTTGCCGGCTTTCACAAGGTCGGCGAGGGCGGTCAGAGTTTCTTCTATCGCGACGCTGGGGCGTTCCTTCTGCGGATCAAACGCGATTTGTCCGAAGATCGGTGCATTACGACTTGGCCAGTGCAATTGGTAGAGGTCGATGTAATCGGTTTGCAGGCGCTGCAGGCTGGCCTCGACCGCGGCACGCAGATTGACTGCATCGAAATCGGATTGGCCATTGCGTATCCAGCCAATGCCACGCGACGGGCCGGCGGCCTTGGTGGCGAGGATGACATCCTTGCGCTTTCCGGATTTCTTGAACCAGCTGCCGATGTATTGTTCGGTCCTACCCTGCGTTTCGCCGCGTGGCATCACTGGGTACATTTCTGCAGTGTCAATGAAGTTGATGCCGTGCTCGACGGCGTAGTCGAGCTGGTTGTGAGCGTCCGCTTCGGTATTTTGCTCGCCGAAGGTCATGGTGCCGAGGCAGATTTTCGATATCTTGAGGTCGCTGGTGCCGAGAGTGATCTTTTCCATGGGTGTCCGTCGTCGGTAGTCCGCCACTGCGGCGGACCTTGACAGAACTTTAACGCGATTTACGCAGCGCTGCTGCGCACTCCTTCACCAGGCTCGGACCACGGTAAATCAAGCCGGTGTACAACTGCACCAGCGATGCGCCGGCGTCGATTTTTACTTGCGCATCCTTGCCTGACAAAATTCCGCCGACGCCGATGATTGGCAGTGCATCGCCAAGCTCCGCTTTCAGTGCGCGAATGACGGTGTTGGATAGCTCGAATACCGGCGCGCCGGACAGCCCTCCGATCTCTTCGCCGTGCGCGAGGCCTTTTACGGCATCGCGCGTGATCGTTGTGTTGGTCGCGATGACGGCATCCATCTTGTGACGCAGAAGGGCTGAGGCAATGTTCTTGATCTGTTCGCCGTCGATATCCGGTGCAATCTTCAACGCGATCGGCACGTAGCGCTTGTGCCGTTCAGCGAGGCGGTTCTGCGCGTCCTTCAGTTGGGACAGTAGTGCGTCTAGTTCGGAACCGCCTTGCAGCTGGCGCAGATTCTTGGTATTCGGCGACGAAATATTGACGGTCACGTAGCTGGCGTACGAGTAGACTTTATCCAGGCAATGGAGGTAGTCGTCTGCTGCGCGCTCGATCGGCGTGTCGGCATTTTTGCCGATGTTGAGTCCGAGCTCGCCTTCCTTGTTCTGGAAAAATTTTGATCCCTGCACGTTACTCACGAAGGCGTCGACGCCACCATTGTTGAAACCCATGCGGTTAATGACGGCATTGGCTTGCGGCAGTCGAAAAATACGCGGCAGTGGGTTGCCGGGCTGCGCGCGTGGCGTCACGGTACCGACTTCGATAAATCCGAAGCCGAGTGCGGCAAGGCCATCGATGTACGCACCGTCTTTATCGAGCCCTGCGGCTAGACCCACCGGATTGGGGAAATTGATGCCCATGACGTTGCGTGGGTCTGCCTTGGGACGGCCGATCAGGCTGGTCAACCCACAGGCGGCGGCGCGCTTGAGCGAAGGCAAGGTCAGGTTGTGTGCGTTTTCGGGATCGAGCGAGAACAGCAGGGGGCGGGCGAGTGCGTAGAGGAATTTGTTGGACATAGGAGCGAAAGTGAAAACAGCGCGTACCAACCGACACAACATGACGTGCCGGCCAAAGGCGCTATTCTACTATTGCGGCTGGTAAATCCCGGCGATCAGCCGCCCGGTTGCCACGCTTTCCACTTACCTTGCCTGAGTGCTTCGAGGGGTTTGAAATTGACCTTGTACGCCATTTTCTGGCTGTCGTGGATCCAATAGCCGAGGTACACGTATGGCATTTGCAGCCGCTTGGCCTGATCGATCTGCCACAGGACATTGTAGGTGCCGTAGGAGGCGCCTTCGACATCGGGGTCGTAAAACGTGTACACCGATGAGAGTCCGTCATTGAGCACGTCGATGATGCTGACCATGCGCAGCGTGCCATCGGCCTCCCGAAATTCGACGAGGCGGGTATTGACCTTGCTCTGCAGCAGGAACTGCGCATACTGGTCCCGGCTGTCCTGGTCCATGCCGCCACCCGCATGGCGTGCTGCCTGATAGCGCAGGTAAAGGTCATAATGCTCGGGGACATAGGCGAGCGTCGTCACCCATGTGGTCAATTCCTGATGCCGGGTCCATGCGCGCCGCTGGCTGCGGTTGGGCGCGAACTCACGTGCCTTTACGCGTACGGGAATGCACGCCTGGCAACCATCGCAATACGGGCGGTAAGTAAAGATTCCGCTGCGGCGAAATCCGTTCTTGACCAACTCGGAATACACATCGGCATTGATCAGATGGGACGGTGTCGCAACCTGCGAGCGCGCCTGTCGGCCATCGAGGTAGCTGCAGGGGTAGGGGGCCGTGGCGTAAAACTGCAGAGTGGCAAATGGCAGGTCTTTAAGATGCGTCATATGCGTCTTGCCTGAAGCAATAGTGATAATTTACACCGGTTGAACGGACGGCATAAGCGTTATTTCCCATCCTGCCAAAATAACTCGATTGGTTGCCAAGTCTCGATGCGCGGCTGTGCGATCGCCTGTTGCAGATGTGCGATGAAGGTCGCGCGCGGAATCGGTGACGCACCCAAGGATGCCAGGTGCGAGGTCTCTTGCTGGCAATCGATCAGCACCACGCCGTGCGTCTTCAAAAAGTGCACAAGGTAAGCCAGTGCAATTTTGGATGCATCTGTCACGCGCGCGAACATCGATTCTCCGTAAAACATCTTGCCGATGCAAACGCCATACGCCCCGCCAACCAGTACGCCGTCCAGCCAGACCTCGGCCGAATGGGCATAACCTTGGCGATGCAATCCGCCGTAGCCGCGAATGATGTCGTCTGATATCCAGGTGCCGGCGCCATCCTTGCGCGGTGCCGCGCATGAGCGCATCACCTGCTCGAATGCCGTATCAAAGCTAACTTGCCAGCGTTGGTCGGTCCGTATGCTCTGGTTTACTTTCTTCAGTGTCTTTTTGAGACTGTGCGACACGGTAAAGCGTTCAGTAAACAGCACCATGCGCGGATCGGTGCTCCACCAGAGGATGGGCTGGCCTTCGGAGAACCACGGAAAAATGCCCTGGCGGTAGGCCTCCAGCAAACGCCGCGGCGATAGGTCGCCACCTGCTGCCAGAAGGCCGGGGGCGCCGTCAGCATCGGTCAATGCCATCGAAACACTGGGAAATGGTGTACCGACATCCAGCCACGGGATCATGAAAGCTCCCCAAAGTGGACCATCATTTTGCACGGAATCAGTGCGGCGACCCGGTAGTTCGGCATGATGCGAAAAATTTTCCCTTAAGAATCAACATGTTTCCAAATTGCACCAAAATGGAATGATTATTGCTTTGCTGCACGAGTATAGTAAATTCTTGCACATTAACAGGGAGAGGTTTTCATGGACACGCTTAAAAACGGTGCCGATGCATTATTCATTTTGCTCGGCGCCATCATGATTCTTGCGATGCATGCCGGGTTCGCCTTTCTGGAACTTGGCACGGTGCGCAAAAAGAATCAAGTCAACGCCTTGGTCAAAATCTTAGTCGATTTTGCCATTTCGACGATTGCCTATTTTTTCGTTGGCTACAGCATCGCCTATGGCGTCGACTTTTTCGCCGATGCAAGTACGCTGTCGGCGAAAAACGGGTTTGAACTGGTGAAATTCTTCTTTCTGTTGACCTTTGCTGCGGCAATTCCCGCGATTATCTCTGGGGGGATCGCTGAACGCGCCCGTTTTTATCCGCAACTGGTCGCCACCGCACTGTTAGTCGGGCTGGTCTATCCCTTTTTCGAAGGGATAGCATGGAACCAGCACTTTGGTGTGCAAGCCTGGTTGAAAGCGACGTTCGCGGAAGAGTTCCACGACTTTGCCGGATCAGTGGTCGTGCATGCGGTCGGTGGCTGGGCCGCCTTGCCGGCAGTCCTGCTGCTTGGTGCCCGTCGCGGCCGCTATTCCAAGGATGGTGCGATTGCTGCGCATCCGCCTTCAAACATTCCTTTCCTTGCACTTGGCGCATGGATTCTGACAGTCGGCTGGTTCGGCTTCAATGTGATGAGCGCGCAGACTTTGGACAAGATGAATGGCCTGGTGGCGTTGAACTCGCTGATGGCGATGGTGGGCGGCACCTTGGTGGCTGTTCTTTTGGGGAAAAATGATCCAGGCTTTGCTTATAACGGTCCGCTTGCGGGTCTGGTTGCTGTCTGTGCCGGCTCGGATTTGATGCATCCCTTAGGCGCATTGTTGACGGGTGGTATTGCTGGTGCGGTCTTTGTCTGGATGTTTACGCTGACGCAGAATAAATGGAAGATCGACGACGTGCTCGGCGTATGGCCCTTGCACGGCTTGTGCGGCGCGTGGGGCGGAATCGCTGCAGGGATTTTCGGACACAAGGCACTGGGCGGGATCGGAGGCGTCTCTTTCATGTCGCAACTGATCGGCACTGTCATGGGTGTCGCCATTGCAGTGGCAGGCGGTGCGATTGTGTACGGCCTGCTCAAGAAAATCGTCGGCATCCGCCTCGATCCGGAACAGGAATTCGATGGGGCCGATCTCTCAATCCACAGGATTGGCGCGACGGCGGAGCGGGAAACAAGCTGGTAACTGAGAAAGCCTGTGCTGAAAATTTAAGCAGCGGACTCAAGCAGTAAAAAGCAGTGGTGGCATCGTGCTACCACTGCTGCAATGAAAGACATTCGGCAAGTTGTCGGCTGTTCTGATGTATTCCCGTCACAAGCTTCCATTGCGTCAACGATGAAACATGTTCATCCGCAAGACGCCTTCATATTTCTCAAGCCTTATGTAGAAATGCCTTCCTGCCTATGCGTGCGCACGCTATAAACGTCGGGGTAACCATGAATAATAAATAACGTCTCCGGAGCAATCCCCAAGTTAGGAGTTGCCTCATGTTTCCCAACCAAATAAGTAGGAGAGACTTCGTCAAAGGATCTCTTTCCACCCTGGCGCTTACCACCTTTCCGGCGCATGTCGCACTTGCACAAACGACCATCAGGGTTCGACCCGAATGGCAAGAATTCAAATCCGGTCCCAACTATGCGTCTTTCATCGATACGATACGTAGAATGCGTGCCAATACCAATGCAAGCGACCGGTCGAGCTGGCGTTATTGGACCAATGTCCACGTCAATTATTGTCCGCACAGTGTTGCTTACTTCCTTGCATGGCATCGCGGATATCTGTACTACTTCGAGCAACAACTGAGAACCATATCGGGCAATACCAATCTTGTTCTCCCGTACTGGGATTACTATACGAACCCCAACATTCCGGCTGAATTTACCGATCCGGCCTCCGGCAATCCGCTCTATGTGGAACGTGTCAATACGAATGTCTACAACGCCTTGACGCTCGCTCCTTTCGGTTCGTCCGTGTGGAATTTTCAGCGGGGGCGAACGAATGCGTTCGAGCCGCAGATCGAAGCTGCGCCGCATAATCCGGTTCACAACATCATCGGTGGCGCCATGCTGACGCTCGAATCGCCGCTGGACCCGATCTTCTATCTGCATCATGCAAATATTGATCGCTTGTGGCATGCGTGGGCGCTTCCGGATGGCAAGGGAATGCCGTCTCTTTCCAATTCCTACTGGTCGGGCAATTTCACGTACGCGTCCGGTCTGAATCTGAAACGTTCCCAGTGCTACCATCCGAATCGGGTAGGCACCGACTATGCAAACGTGACGAAACCAGCGTCACTTCCACCACAAAGCCAGGCGGCACGGATCATCCGTGTCCAGGCGCAACAGGGAGGCGGCATGCTCAATCGTCCTCCGGTTGGCACATTTCCGGCGACGGGTCCCAAGGCGATCGGTGCGGGCAGGCGATCGCTCGGCGGCGCAGCCAATGTCTCGCTTTCGGAAAACTCAGTCAGCGTGCAAGTGCCGGTGCAGGCAGCAGATCGGGCGGCCCTGGAAGCCGTCGCCACCGGCGCACAAGCAAGAATCGGTTCGCGCGCCGCGCCGCCAAGTACCTATAAATCCATCCATGTCGTCCTCGACGATATCAAGAACATCGGTGGCGGCAGTCTGGGCGGCTATTTCTATAATATTTACCTCAACCTGCCACAGAGTGGTGATGCGTCAGGTTCTCCACAAAAATACTTCCTTGGCACCGTTGGCCCCTTCGAAATCGCAAGCACGATGCACCATGGAAGTGTGGGACGCCTCGAATATCCCGCAACAGACATCCTTGCCGCTACGGCCCCCAGCGACCTGCGGGACCTGACCGTATCGTTCGTCCGTGTGAATGGGCGCAACGCACCGAAAGGTCCGACCATCGCTGTCGCTGAAGTCCGCGTGGAAGTGTCTTCAGACGAACCGTTTGATACAAGTCCCGGCGCAGCAAAGTCGCCGAATGAACCATACCGTTAATGCGATAGCCTGCGAAAGAATCTTCAAGCGCATGAAAAAAGCCCGGCCTGACAACCGGGCCGGTCGGTTAACGTGTTGATAATTTCACCGATGTAAACGCTGTTGCAAAAAATAAAGTCACTGGTCAAACAGTGGCTTTATTTTTTCCAGGCTTAGGTCGAAAGACTACTTCTTTGCGCGCACTTTCGACCCTCAGTTGCCGCTCGACTTCCGGGCACGTGTGACCGATATGCAGCGGAAGCGGCCAGTGACTTTGCGTGATCGTATCGCCTTTCATGTACGCGCCTCTATCGACCCAGTTGTGATCGAAAAAGGGGGCCTTGAAGTCTTGGCTCAAAAAGTCTTGGCTCAAATAGTCATGCCTGTTCGATAATGTCCGTGCCAAACGCCTCATGCCATGACCCGGACTTTTCTTTGAGGTTTACCATAGCAATCTCCTTGTGCACTGGTGTTCAGGGATTGTGGGTGCCAAAACTGTAAGGCGCCGCCACAATCGCTTGTGAACTGACGCGTAAGTTCACCGGCAGGTATGCGCGGCATGAAGATTCGCGTGCAACGCAGTGTGAGATCAATGAGGTTACGGATAGAGCGTTTCGCCTTTGCTTAACATTTCAATGAATTGCGCGATCTTCCGCGCGCGAGTTTCCGGCTTCTTTGCGTTTTGTATTCTGAAAAGGATGGCGTATCGGTTTTTGCTGTTGAGTGTTGCAAAGAATGTATTTGCCGTGGGATTGGCATCAAGAGCGCGTTGCAAGTCGTCCGGGACAGTCGCATTGCTTGCCGATGCATAGGCGGCATCCCAGCGGCCGTCCTGCTTGGCGCGATTGATCTCCCGCATGCCAGCCGGACGTATTCTTCCGGATGCGACTAGCGCTTCTGCTTTTTCTTTATTGATCTTTGACCAGATGCTCTTGGCAGTTCGAGGCGTGAAGCGTTGAAGCCAATAGTGCTCGTTGTCGGCTTGCTTCTGGCCGTCAATCCATCCGTAGCACAGTGCACTTTCGAGTGCCTGGGCATATGAGACGGTAGGCTGATCAGCCGATTTCTTCGCCAGACGAACCCACGCGCCGGATGAGGAGCTTCCGTTACGCTCCAGCCAAATTTCCCACTCTTCCTGGCTTGCAAAAGTAAGTCTCGGATCGGTCATAGCATTCCTATAGTTGACGCCGAACTGAAATCAGATGCCACACGATAGTATGGCAGGCGTTTAATGCGGGGCGACATTACATGGAAGAGCATGTTGGCCAGGAGTTGCTGGCCGCGAAAAAGTCCCGCTACACAGAGGAACAGATCATCTCTTCCTTGAACGGGCTCCGGTCAAGCTCTCGTCACCGATACGCCACCGTCAACCGTAATTGCCGCGCCAGTGATAAAACTGCCTGCGTCGGATGCCAGGTGTAGTACGGTGCGCGCTATTTCCTCCGGCTGAGCCATTCGCTTGAGTGCGTGCAAACCTTCGACAAACTTGCGTACGTCCAACGATGCGCCCGGGGCATTAGCGACATTGGAGGGAGTATCCGTTCCGCCGGGCAGGACAGCATTTGCGCGTATCTTCCTTGGGCCAAGCTCTACTGCGAGTGATTGAACCAGTCCTATAAGTCCGGCTTTGCTCGCAGCATACGCGGACATGCCAGGCATTCCGACACCATGGCCCACGAAAGATCCGGTGAAGACCAAAGATCCACTACCCCGCGCGAGCATGGCAGGAACCTGATACTTTGCCGCAAAGAACGCGCTCGTGAGATTCGTGTCGAGCACGTCACGCCAAATGGTTGATGGCAGATCCTGTACGACTCTCGTTTCTCCAGCGGTCCCTGCATTGTTGAAAGCAATGTCAAGTCCACCGAAGTGACGAATTGCTTCATCGACGACGCGGTGCATCGTTGCCTCATCTCTTACATCTCCATCGACAGCGATTGCATGTCCTCCGTTATCCTTGATCTCCGCGACAAGCTGATCCAGTAAATTGCGGCGGCGGGCGCTGACAACGACCATAGCGCCTTCCCGCGCAAATAACTTTGCAGTGGCATAGCCAATCCCGCTGCTCGCCCCAGTCACGATGGCGACTTTGTTTTCTAATGCATTCATGCGTCTCTCCTTCTTGTTAAGGTGAGACGCATCATTGCAAACTATGCGTTTCAATTCCGGCCGTTTTCGGCCTTGATATTTCGGCGAGCTACCTTCGATATGCCCGCAGACCCTCCTACATCCCAGAAAAGAATGAATGCACGTCAATCCCATTGCTCACAGAAAATTTGAGAGACAGCAACGGGTCGATAGGCAGCTTTCGCTGTTGTGAATCCAAGGACCGGTATGCTTTCCAGAGCGGCGGGCGGCACGGTACCAGTCTATCGTCGGGTTCGGCCGTTTCCTGCTGGCTGAACGTTTTAGCAAAAACAAAAACCGCTCTAAAGCTTATAGCGTCGCAAGTTCAATGCTTATCTTTGCGCTTTCTCACAACGCAGTTTGCCTGTTTTGTTAAGCCTGTGTCTTGGCTTTTGCAAACAGGTGAAAGCCAATGAAGGTGTGAGTTAATAGCGTTCCAGCCTTTTGTTCAATAACACTCGCTTAGGTTAATCAGGCGTTTTGCTACGTATCAGAACTTAACCGTCAGCATCCTCCAAGAGTACGATTATGAACATCACCACGTCGTCAACCTTCGTCGCGGCCGACGGCGAGGGCTACGAGCTTCAGATGGGTCGCTGGAGTCGCCGCCTCTGCGAGCCGTTTCTTGATTTTACCGGCACAGCATCCGGAGAAGACTTTCTCGACGTCGGTTGTGGCACTGGCTGCCTCGCACGGGCACTCGTTCACAGGTGTGATTTCCGGCAACTGCATGGTATCGACTTCTCGCCGGTCTACGTCGCGCATGCTACCCAACACAATGCCGACCCTCGGATCAAATTCGAGGTCGGTGACGCTGGCGCTCTCGGTCTGCCCAGCCATAGCTTCGATCGCGTGCTTTCGCTCCTGGTTCTTCACTTCGTACCTAATACCAAACAGGCCATTGCAGAGATGTTACGAGTGGCCCGTCCCGGCGCCGTCGTTGCCGCTGCAGTCTGGGACGCGCGTGGTGGCTTCGTCGCGAACCGGATCTTCTTCGATACTGCGGCCGTGCTGGATCCCAAAGCCGCGGAGCGTCGTGCCCGTAACTACACACGCCCCATGACACGCTCCGGTGAATTGGGCAATGCTTGGCGTACTGCGGGATTCCAGCAGGTAACCGAAACAACGCTAAGCATTCGCATGGAATTCGCCTCGTTCGAGGACTATTGGGCACCCTACGATGGCAAGGACGGCCCCGGCGCCGAATACATCGCAACCTTGGCGCCAGCTGATCGCGCCAAACTTCGCGAGGCAGTTCGGTTGGCATATGTTGACGGCGAGGCCGACGGACCGCGTTCCTACGTCGCAGTAGCTTGGGCAGTTAAAGGCGTTGCGCCGACCTGATACGGTGACTGCACTTCGATTACGCCTAGCCCCTCCATCCAGCGGGCATGTTACTTCCTGCATTGCAGCCTTCCGGTCGCCGTTTATGCCGATGGGTAGTTTCTATATATAAGAAAGACAGCCGGCGGTGAAAGGTCGAGGACGTGTGAAAACACATTCTCAGTGGCTATGCGAACTTCCGGTTTGGAGAGTGTCGGCTGTCGCCTTCGGGTCGGGTACTGCCCGTCACGTTCCGATGTCGAAGGTCCGATAACAGTCTGGTCCTGACCTTGGGTCAGCAAATACGAGCGGCCGGTAATGGCCGAAAGGAGTCAAACGTGTGTAATGCAAGTTTACGACAGGACCAAGACGACGTCGAAGAAGGGATCCCGAGAGTAGCCTAAATGGCAAAAAGCGGCTGGATAAGATTTTTCATCCAGGGTGTCCCGCTGCGGACGCCTTTGCAGCGGTCGCCGGTCGTTTTTCAACACGTTAAGCAACCGGCTCGGCCTGACAACCGGGCTAATTCTTTGTGATCGAACGGCGAGCTTGTTGCGTATTCAGCGTGCTGAACGCCCAAACGCCCAAACGCCCAAACGCCCAAACGCCAATAAGGCCCACTGATCTCGGTCTGCGCAGACACATTGTGTCCATCTAGTTAGGTAAAGCGTTCCTGCAATTCATCGCGCTCCCTGCCTGATCTACGTCAGCACTGCGCAGGCATCGATTAAATCGATTCTTCGAATATGTTTGGTGCGCGATTCATCGAAATTTCGTGCTTAATTTTTAAAGAGGGCGCAGTTAGAGTAATACCATTGCGCACAGCGCTTTTTCACACCGGACCGTCCAATTTTTGAGATGCGAACGTAGACAACAAGAACAGCTGCACAGTCAAAAAACGTCGCGATCTCGAAACGAATCCACATAAACAAGTTTTTTAAAATCCGCGGATACAGACGCATATCGACGAACTCGTTTCACAATTTTCCTTGGCGAATTGAACGATGAATCAACCCATTCAGCAAATACAGTCAACTATTGACAGCGATGAAACGATTGATCTGGCGAAGTATTTTGAATTTCTTGCTGACAATCGATGGCTAATAGCAGGTGTGGCTTTTGTGGTGATTCTGTTGGGGACCGCCTATGCGCTTCTCACCACGCCGATCTATAAAGCTAACATCCTTGTGAAAGTCGAAGATACCGCAGGACGCCCAAAGAATATGCCGGGCGATGTAGCAGGCACGGACGCCAGCCATGATATAAAAACCGCCGTCGCTTCGGAAATGGAGGTGCTGCGCTCGCGTGCCGTGATATCACGTGCGGTGGATAGCGGCCGATTCTACATAAACGTACAGCCGAACCGTTTTCCGATGATCGGCGATTGGACGGCACGCCGCACGAAGCAGATTTCAGATCCGGGTCTCTTTGGCTTCGGCGGCTATGTCTGGGGCGCCGAACAGGCCAGCGTATCCGTGTTCAATGTGCCGGAGGAATGGGAAGGTCAAGAATTTGTCCTCACGGTCGAAAGTGAAAACGGCTATCGGCTCACCAATAAGGAACGGGGTGTCGATATCGCAGGAAAGGCTGGTGAATTGGCGACGCTGAAAACAGATCAGGGTCTGTTGGAGCTGCAAGTCGACAAGTTCGCCGCAAAGCCAGGGGCGCAATTTTTCCTTACGCGGCACGCACGCCTCGAAACCATTGAGCGGCTCCAGGACGTCCTGACGATTTCGGAAAAAGGCAAGCAGTCCGGCATTATCGACGTGGGCCTTGAAGGTGCGGATCCGAAGAGAATCAGCGGAATTCTTAATGCAATCAGCCGCGAATTTGTACGGCAGGATATCGACAAGAAAACAGAGGAAGCCGAGAAGACGCTCGCTTTCTTGAATACGCAGCTCCCCGAACTTAAACAGGATCTGGAGCGCTCGGAAGCTAAATATAACCAGCTGCGCAACAACCGCGGCACGATTGATCTCGGAGAAGAAGCGAAGACTGCATTGCAGCAGTCGCTGCAGACACAAACCAAACTGGTCGAACTGAAGCAAAAGAAGGAAGAGCTTCTGACTCGCTTTCAGAACGGGCATCCCAACGTACAGGCGGTCGATCAGCAGATGGAAGGGCTGAGGCGTGAACTGGCCAGCGTAGACTCGAAAATAAAGAGGCTGCCCGACGTCGAACAAAACGTCTTGCGCCTGAATCGCGAAGTCAAGATCAATACGGAACTATATACCGCCCTGTTGAGCGCGTCGCAGCAACTTCGCCTCGCAACGGAAAGCAAAGTCGGGAGTGTGCGTTTGCTGGACAGCGCTGTCACGCCAGTCAAACCCATTAAACCAAAAAAGATGGTCGTGGTAACCCTGTCGGCCATGGTTGGCTTGCTGCTAGGGGTATTGGCCGCCTTCGGGCGCAAGATCATCTACGGACGCATCGACACGCCGAACGAAATTGAACGGCTATGGGGGCTGCCGGTGACGACGACAATTCCCTACAGCGTGAATCAGGAAAAGCTCATCGCCCAAGCGAAGAGTGACAAGAAATTTCCCGCCGTGCTACCGCTGGACGCCGCATCTGACGACACTGTCGAAAGCCTGCGCCGATTCCGTACATCGATGCAGTTTGCCATGCTCGATGCAAAGAACAACATCGTCATGATCTCCGGGCCGACGCCAGGGGTCGGAAAATCGTTTGTCTCCGCAAACTTTGCCGCAGTACTGGCGTCGATTGGCAAGAAAGTGTTGCTGATCGACGGCGATCTGCGCACCGGCCATCTCCACCGCTATTTCGGCCTCGACCGAAAGGCCGGGCTCACGGACGTCATCACCGGCAAGACGCTGCTGAACAATGCGATTCAAAAGGAAGTGGCTGAAAACGTCGACTTTCTCTCTACCGGCGAACTGCCGCGTAAGCCCGCTGAATTGCTTGCACACGAAAACTTCGAAAAACTTCTTCAGTTGCTGTCGACACGCTATGACTACATTCTGATCGATACTGCACCGGTGCTCGCGGTTTCCGACGCGCTGACGGTGGCAACCCATGCGGGAGCCATTTTCAATGTGGTGCGAGGAGGTCAGTCGACATCCGCCGAAGTCGAAGAAGCGGTCAAGCGATTGAACCAGGCCGGGCACACGGTGACAGGTGTCGTATTCAATAACTCGAAACAGCGCACGACCCGCTATGCCTATGGCGGGGAATACGGAAAGTACCTCGACCTCGCGACGAACGCGAAATAAGCACGTTCGACGGCTTTTTCATTCACTCTGGCGGCGGTCCTGCGCCGAGGCGGATCGGCCAGCCGCCTATCGGCGTAACGCGCGCTCGTTACATTGCTGCTCTCGGCGCTCGCAGCATGAACATCCCACAAGGCCGGCGACCTGAAATTCGTACGCCGGCCGGTCTGCGGGATGTGCGCATGATCCACTGCCTTATGTTAGTTGCCGGGTCTGCCGCAAGTTTTTCTCCATCGGCCGGTATCTGCTGAATGCCGCCGCCATTTCACTCTCCGCATCATCTGTTCTGACAACGTAGGACACGTCGGATTTCGGCGCTCTCATCGTCTTGGATTTTTTACACAAAGCCGGACAGACCATCATCTCGTGAACGTGGACACTTCCGCAGCAGAGTGAATGTCATGACAGGGCAAACACGAGGCACGCATCGCGTAAAAAACGTCGCCTCAATGCACGGTGCCGCATTGATTACGGTCGAATCAATGTCACAAATGCGCTGTCCACAATACGCATTGTGAGTAGGTCGCATTCGCATTTGCGCGATGCGCGATTTCAAGAGCGAAAACGTACTTGTGGAACATCAAGGAAGTGCACTGCGATACCGTCGACATCCGTGCAGATACGAGCAATCAAGGTGACGAAATCCGCTGATTCGATCGCTTTTCTCGGGGTATTCATCGATCGATAAAAAAAACAAATAGATAGCGGCATCCGAGCACGCAACCCATCGATTTTTCGTACTTATTTTTTAGGTCACATCTCGTTAGAGTTATACCGAAGATTACGCAGGGCGGGCCGCGTATAAAAGCTGATTAATCGTTTGAGCCGAATGCGAAATAGAGAAATTATCGATTATCGCTACAGCTCTCCCGTCAAAGCATTTGATTCGAGCAGCTTAAAGCGCAATCAATCGAGTAATGCATTTTCATCGGGGTGTCCCGATCGCATAACAAAAGTCGCGCACTCTCTGGAGCGACATCTGCATCGCCTTGCTCAAACCCTGTCGCTATCGCCAACGGCGCAATCCAGGCCAACGATAACGTCTTATTTAACGGTGTGATCATGATGTCAGCAACAGATCTGATTGAAACGTCTTCGGTAGCAGCGACCGCGAGCTTTGTGACCAGCTTGTTGATCGTCCTTACCCAGGATTGGCACGGCAAGCATTCCCTCGACAAGGATATTGATGGCGTGCAGAAATTTCACACGACGCCTGTGCCGCGTGTGGGCGGCATCGCCTTGTTGGTCGGCATATTGACCGGTGTCCTTTATTACGGCATTGACGCTTCAATCGCAGAAACGCAAACCCTGAACACGATTGCCATGCTGTTGCTGGCAGCACTCCCGGCCTTTATTGCCGGCGGCATCGAAGACGTGACAAAAAAGGTATCCGTCAGGGCGCGCCTGTTCGCGACATTTGGCAGCGCGATTCTTGCCAGCTGGCTGCTGAATGCCTCTCTTCCGCGTCTTGACGTCTGGGGCGTCGATACGCTACTGCAGTTGTCGCCGCTGATCGCCGTCGCGGTTACTGCGTTCGCTGTAGCCGGTGTGGCGAACTCCATCAACATCATTGATGGCTTCCATGGCGTCGCCGGTAGCGCAGTCATCATCATGCTCGCCGGCATGGGCTTTCTTGCGTATCGGGCCGATGACGCCCTGATGGTCAATATTGCTGTGCTCGGCATCGGAACAAGCATCGGATTCCTGTTCGTTAATTATCCGACCGGCCGACTTTTCATGGGAGATGGCGGCGCCTACTTCCTTGGCTTCTGGGTGGCGGAAACCGCCGTGCTGCTCATCGCGAGGAATCCGTCAATTAACGCCTGGCAGGTTCTCGCCATCTGCTCTTATCCCGTCATCGAAGTGATTTACAGCATCTACCGCAAGAAGGTGATCCGGAAATTGAGCCCCGGCATGCCGGATCGCCTGCACCTTCATATGCTGATCTATCGCCGTCTGGTATGGAAGCTGGTGCCGCGCAACGACGCGCAGCCGTGGATCCGCAATGCGGCCGTCGCCTGCTTCATTGCGACTTGGATTGCAGCGATGACGCTCATTGCCGTGTTTGCGGGCGATACGGTGCCTACGGCTGTCGCGGTCGTCATTGGGAATGCCATGCTGTACATCGCCATCTATACAAGACTGGTTTGCGGGTATTGGCGCATAAATCCCGTGGCTGCCCTGGGCATTGTCCGGTTGCGAACGCACGTAAGGAACGCACCATGAGCGCCATGACATCGAACGAGCCGTCGTGGTATCTCGTGCAGACGAAACCCAGGCAAGAGTTTCGAGCGGCCGAGCAACTACAGAACCAGGGCTTTACCTGTTTCTTGCCGACGCTGCAAATTGAGAAGGCGGTGAGAGGCGGTGTCAAGAGATGTGTCGAGCCGCTATTTTCGCGTTACCTCTTCATACAGCTCGACACGGCAACATGTGACTGGTCACCGATACGAAGCACGCGAGGCGTCAGCAAGCTCGTCTCCTTTGGCTCGCAGTTCGCGACCTTGCCGGCGGCTTGCATCGACGCACTTCAGCGCGCGCAGGGCATGGTGCGCCAGTCTCTTTTTATGCCGGGTGACCGGGTCATGATTGCCAACGGTCCGTTTTCCGGCCTGGAAGGAATTTATCAGTTATCTGACGGTGATGCGCGCGCGCTGGTGTTAATTGAGCTGATGAATCAGCCGCAGAAACTGAAGTTTGCAATGGACGCATTACGCAAGGCGGCATAGATCGCTGAAGCAGGTGGAGAAGGCAATTGGCTTTAGGCCAATTGACGATGGGGAAGTGCAATTTGGCGAGCAAACGGGTTTTTGGATGATGACCCTTAATCCAAGGGCGGTAGCCTGTCCAAGTGCATTTTCCACTTGTTGAAATCGTCACGCGGCTCTCACTTCGATTGCCGTTTTAAATGCAGTTATCCGACGTAACGCTTGCACTGAAGAGAATCGGTCAAACATGAAAGTATCGAAAAATACCAGCATCGCCATTATCGGCCTCGGTTATGTCGGCTTGCCATTGGCGGTGGAATTCGGCAAGCAATATCCAACGCTCGGCTTCGACATCAATGAGCGTCGTGTGAACGAACTACGTGAAGGTATCGATACCACGCTCGAGACAGACGCAGATGAGCTGCGTGCGGCATCCCGGTTGACCTATTCGACGAATCTTGAAGATTTGCGCCGCGCCACCGTCTTTATCGTCACAGTGCCGACGCCGGTCGACGCGCATAAAAACCCCGACCTGTCACCGTTGCAGAAGGCGTCGGAATCCGTCGGCAAGGTCATCAAGCAGGGTGACATTGTTGTCTACGAATCCACCGTCTATCCCGGTGCGACGGAAGAATACTGTGTGCCGGCGATCGAGAAGACTTCCGGCCTCAAGTTCAATACCGATTTTTTTGTAGGCTACAGTCCCGAACGGATCAACCCCGGCGACAAGGAACACAGGCTGACTTCGATTATCAAGGTGACCTCGGGATCAACGCCCGAAACGGCCGATTTCATCGATGCACTTTATGGAAGCATTATTCCGGCCGGCACGCATAAAGCGCCGTCCATCAAAGTGGCGGAAGCGGCGAAGGTAATCGAGAACACGCAACGGGATCTCAACATCGCGCTCATGAACGAACTGAGCATTATTTTCCGGAAGATCGGCATCGATACCGAAGATGTGCTGAAGGCCGCCGGCACCAAGTGGAACTTCCTGTCGTTCCGGCCCGGACTGGTCGGTGGCCACTGCATCGGCGTTGATCCTTATTACCTTACGCACAAGGCCGAGGCGCTTGGCTATCACCCGCAGGTCATCCTGGCCGGTCGCCGCATCAATGACAACATGAGTGGCTATGTCGTCGGCCAGCTGATCAAGCAGATGATCAAGAACCGCATTCAGATCGAGGACGCCAATGTTCTCGTGATGGGTCTGACATTCAAGGAAAACTGCCCCGACCTGCGCAATACCAAAGTTATCGACAGCGTGCGAAGGCTGCAGGAATACAACATGAATGTCGACGTGTGCGACCCCTGGGTCAGTGTGGAAGGTGCACGCCACGAATATGGCATTACGCCGATTCGCGAGCCGGCTCCCGGCAAATACGACGCCATCATCCTCGCGGTCGGGCATCGCCAATTCAAGGAGATGGGCGTAGAAGGCTTGCGTCGCTTCGGCAAGGAAAAGCACGTGCTTTTCGATCTGAAATACATCCTGCCAAAGGCGGATTCGGACATCCGACTCTGATGAACCGCAAAACATTACCCCTGCCGGGAATCGTTTGATGAACCGCTACCAAGAGACTCAATACCAATTACTGGAACGACCGAAAAAATGGCTCGTTACCGGGTGCGCCGGCTTCATCGGTTCTAATCTGGTGGAGGCATTGCTGAAGCTGAATCAAACGGTCGTTGGCCTAGATAACTTCGCTACCGGCCACCAGCGCAATCTGGACGAGGTCAATGCGCTTCTCAATGATGTGCAACGCCAGCGCTTTCAGCTTGTTCGTGGCGATATCAGGGATATGAACGCATGCCGTGAAGCGATGATCGGCGTTGATCATGTACTGCATCAGGCAGCGCTCGGTTCCGTCCCGCGTTCAATTGCCGATCCTGTCACCACCAACGACGTCAATATCAATGGATTCGTCAACATGCTGGTCGCGGCGCGCGATGCGGGTGTCGAGTCCTTCGTGTACGCGGCATCCAGTTCCACCTATGGCGACCATCCTGATCTCCCAAAGATCGAAGAGCGCATTGGCAGGCCGCTATCTCCCTATGCAGTCACGAAATTCGTCAATGAACTTTACGCGGATGTCTTTGCGCGCTGCTACGGGTTCAAGACGATCGGACTGCGCTATTTCAATGTGTTCGGGAAACGCCAGGACCCCAATGGGGCGTATGCCGCCGTCGTGCCAAAGTGGATTTCGACCATGATCGCCAACGGCGATGTCGTCATCAACGGCGACGGCAAGACCAGCAGGGATTTCTGCTTCGTGGAGAACGCCGTCATGGCCAATCTTCTTGCGGCGACTGCAGATGAGGCGTCCAGGAACGAAGTCTATAACGTCGCCGTCGGCGATACGACGACGCTGAATCAACTTTTCGACTACCTGAAGACAGTGCTTCGCGATCACGGTGTCGTGTACGAGAAACAGGCGGTCTACGGCGACTTCCGAAAAGGCGACGTGCGGCATTCGCAAGCGGACATCAGCAAGGCGTCGCGCCAGCTTGGTTATGTACCCGGCTTTCGGATGCGTGACGGTTTGGCGATAGCAATGCCGTGGTACCTGCAAAACAGCCGTTAAGCGCAGTGCGTTGGAATGCTACAGGGCCATGCCGCGTGGCAGGTCAAATAACTCTTGCGAGGGGAATATGAATAAAAGTAACGCTGTACGCGCTCTGCATGCACACGACAGCCACTCGATATACGTCACGCAGCCGCATCTTCCGCCGCTTTCAGAACTCATGCCGTCGTTGGAAAAAATCTGGAGCAGCAAGATCCTGACCAATGGCGGTCCGTTTCATCAGCGGCTCGAAAGAGCGCTATGCGAGTATCTGGGCGTTGATCACATCGCGCTGTTTTCCAACGGTACGCTGGCGCTGGTGACGGCACTGCAAGCCTTGCGCATTACCGGCGAAGTCATTACGACGCCCTATTCATTCGTTGCGACGGCGCACTCGCTGCTGTGGAACGGCAATAAGCCGGTCTTCGTCGATATCGATCCAGTCACACTGAATCTTGATCCAGTGAAAATCGAGGCGGCAATTACGCCACAGACTACCGCGATCATGCCGGTCCATTGCTACGGCCATCCCTGTGACGTTACCGCCTTGCAAAAGATTGCGGACAATTACAACCTCAGGCTCATATACGACGCTGCCCATGCATTCGGTGTCGAAGACGAGGGCGGAAGCGTCTTGCGTCATGGCGATCTGTCGGTATTGAGCTTTCATGCAACAAAGGTCTTCAATACGTTTGAAGGCGGCGCCATTGTGTGCCCTGACGCAAAGACCAAGCAGCGAATTGATCACCTGAAGAATTTCGGCTTTGCCGATGAGGTGACCGTGGTCGCTTGCGGCATCAACGGCAAAATGAGTGAGCTGAATGCCGCGATCGGGATGTTGCAGTTGCAGTATATCGACCAGGCAATCGCACGGCGAAGCGAGATCGCGGAAAACTATCGGAAGCTATTGGCGGACGTTCCCGGTATCCGGTGCGTGCCGGACAGCGGAGAAGTGGTGGCGAACCATTCCTACTTTCCAATCCTGGTCGATGACAACTACCCGACAGACCGCGATGCGCTTTACCTGAAGCTACGCGAGAACAACATCTATGCACGACGCTATTTCTTCCCGCTGATTTCTGATTTTCCGATGTATCGCGGCTTGACGTCCGCGCGCAGGGACAATCTCCCGGTGGCAACCGATGTTTCAAAACGCGTATTGTGCCTGCCGATTTATCCCGACCTTCAGGATGAACAGGTGGAAGATATCGTGCGCGTCATCGCGACCGATTAAATTCTATTTCTCCTGTCAGTCCTGCATATTTGGAGCAAGTTTCCCAATGAAATTAGTGATTGTCGTTTCCACCCCCGGCGCGGTCATGAGCCAACTTCTGAAAAATGAATTTTTCAGGAGTCAGATTCATTCCATTGTTTCCGATCGACCGTGCACGGCGCTCGACACCGCCAAAACTCATAACATCAAGACCGAAATCCTGTTGGAAAAGGACAGGGATGTGTTCTGTGATCGCTTGCTCGAGTATTTGACGGAGCATCGTATCGATTATGTCGTCGCCTTCTATTCGAAACTCTTCGCCGGCGACCTGCTGAAAAAATACGAAAACCGGATCGTCAATCTTCATCCATCCGTTCTTCCTTCCTTTAAAGGTATGGATGGATTCGGCGATGCGGTGCGATACAGGGTTCGCTATGTGGGCAGCACCATCCATTTTATTGACGACAAAATGGATGAGGGAAAAATTATTTTGCAAACCGTTGCTCCGCTGGATATCAATAAATCCCTGGCTTTCTCAAGACACCGGATCTACGAGCAGCAGTGTCGCTCCTTGCTCCAAACTGTCAGGTGGCTGTACGAAGATCGAATAAAAGTCATCGATGGGGAAGTGCTCGTCGATGGCGCACAGTTTAACGAGCTGGAATTTTCACCCGGCCTTGATTTCGAAGAGGCGATCAATTTGCGCATTCCGTTTCCGACACAAGATCGAACGCTGAATGAGCTTTCTCAAAAAATCAAGCCGTTGGAACGTCTTCGTGAAAAGAGTGCATCGTGAATTCAGGGGCGATGCGCGCGGCTGGCCTTGGGCGGGGCCCGAAGAGTGACATCGCAAAATACAAAGCTTAACGATCAATTGGCGCAGTGTCTTTCACCCGGACGCATCTAGATTCAATGTCGCTTAAACAAAACATCATCGCCAACTACGCCAGCCAGATTTACAGCACGGTCATTGGCATTGTTATGGTGCCGTTGTACATCCGCTACATGGGCGCAGAGGCATACGGGCTGGTAGGTTTCTTTACCATGCTCCAGATGTGGTTTCAGTTGCTCGATGTGGGTTTGACGCCAACGATGGCACGAGAGACCGCGCGGTTCCGTGGTGGCGTGATCGATGCGCTGAGCTTGCGTCGCCTCTTGCGCGCGCTGGAAGGCATCTTCGTGACGGTTGGCGTCCTGGGCGCCGGCGCCATGATTGCTGGGGCCGATTCCATTGCGGGAAGCTGGCTGAAGGCGAGCGCACTAACGCAATCGGAGGTGCAGGATGCCGTGATGCTCATGGCGGCAATTGTTGCGTTACGTTGGGTATGCGGACTGTATCGCGGCACGATCGCAGGCTTTGAGAAGCTGGTATGGCTGAGCGGATTCAACATCGCTATTGCAACGCTGCGCTTCGTGATTGTCATCCCATTTTTCATCTATGTCGGCGCGACACCGACCCAGTTCTTTGGCTTCCAGCTCGCAGTCGCCATTGTCGAACTCGTCATCCTGGTCTGGAAAAATTATCGTCTTCTGCCACAGGTGGACAAGGCGGGATGGGTGCCATGGCAGTGGACGCCGTTGAAAGGCGTGCTCAAATTCTCGCTCAGTATCGCGTTCACCAATTCCGTCTGGATCGTCGTGACGCAGACGGACAAATTGGTATTGTCGAAACTGCTGCCACTGGCGGAATACGCTTACTTTACGCTCGCGGTGCTCGTTGCAAACGGTGTAACGGCCATCGCCGGACCAGTCAGTGTTGCGCTTCAGCCCCGGTTGACCAAACTCTGCGCTGAGGGCGATGACGAAGGCCTGATTCGTGTGTACCGGAACACCACGCAGCTCGTGGGTGTGATTGTCATTCCCATCGCCTTGGTCCTGGCAATCTTTTCCGAGCAGGTGCTATGGGCGTGGACAGGGGATGCGACCATTGCGAGCAAGGCGGCGCCCGTTCTGACGCTCTACGCCTTGGGGAACGGCATTCTCGCGCTGGGCGCTTTCCCGTATTACCTGCAGTTCGCCAAAGGCGATCTGAAACTGCATCTTATCGGCAATGTGCTGTTCATCGTTCTGCTCGTTCCGGCGCTAATCTGGGCAACGTGGCGATTTGGCATGGTGGGAGCCGGATATGCCTGGTTGGGCGCGCATGTCCTGTATTTCCTGTTCTGGATTCCAAAAGTGCACGAACGCATCTTCAAGGGTTTGCATGTGAAATGGCTATTGGGTGACGTGAGCGCGATTGTCTTGACCAGCATCGCTTGCGCTCTTGCTGCTGAGTGGCTGCTGAGCTGGCCGCAGGGACGCGTGTCCGTCGTGATGGAGATTGCAATGCTGTGCATGGCGCTGCTGGCAATCGCCGCTGCGTCCTCCTCGTGGGTGAGGCAGTCGTTGAAAAACAGATGGTGATGACAAGGATGATGAATGATTGCGAATGAAAAAGGCCCGAAGGTATCTGTTTGCGTTGTGACCTACAACCAGGAGAAGTACGTCGGCAAGTGTCTGCAGAGCATTGTCGATCAGCAGACGGACTTCTCCTTTGAAGTCATTGTCGGCGACGATTGTTCCACGGATGGGACGCGCGCAATCGTCATGGGATTTGCAGAAAAATATCCGGACATGATCAAGCCCGTGTTCCGGGAAAAAAATATCGGGCCGACCAGGAATTATCTCGACGTGCACAACCATGCAAGCGGCGAATATGTCGCGCATCTGGATGGCGACGATTATTGTCTGCCTGGGAAATTAAAGCGGCTGGTATCCCATCTGGACGAGAATCCGGAGTGCAGGATCGTCTGGCACCGGATGATTATCATCAATGAGCGCGGACAATCCGCAATCGGTATGCCTGTTGTCCCGATCAGCAACTACATTGCAGGAAACCGGTTGTATGCAAAAGATCTTGCAAAATACTATGGCCTCACCGGTTGCCATTCCGGCAGCATGTATCGGGCCTGCGCCAAGAAAATTCGGGAACGGGATGAAGAGACCCTCGATTACTTCTTCACCATGTCGTTTCTCATTGACGGCGGCTACGCGTCGTACATCGACGAACCCTACGGCGTCTACCGCTTCTTTGCCTGCGAAAATACGCTGACGCGATCGAAGGGCTGCGTTGTCGTCGGCGATGGAAAGCTCTCGCTGATGAGAAGCTTCCTGAAGTCCAATCCAGAATTGGGCAAGCAATTTTCCACGCAGTGCCTGTTCGAGCTGCTCATGCGCATTTACCTCCGTTATCCGCTCAAGATGGATTATCTGAAGATGTTTCTGCGCTGTCGGTCCATTCCGTCGCTTAGTGACTTCCTGCTCATTGCCAAGGTGTTCCACGACAGCAGAAACAGCAGCCTCGAACAGAAGTTTACCCAGCCCAATGAAGCACCATTGCGAACCTGACCCGGTTTCTCTTTTCTCTAATTTTCAGGAATAGTTTGTGAGCGCAGTGTTATTTGCGATGTACTTCCTGTCGGCGTGCCTGGTCAGTTTTATTATGGCCCGCTCGATCAAGCGTTCGGCATTCGGCGTGCTGATCGCGTCTGCGCTTGTCTGGTTCCTGATCGGCGGCTGTCTCTATCCCTTGTTCCATTTGTTTGGCGCCGTGGACAACAATGGCGAGGTCGCTGATTTCATTTCCAGAAATGGCGAGCCTGGACTGTCTGCAGCGATCCATATCCTGTTGATGGCGAGCGGGATGTTCTGCGGTTACGTTTTTCGTAGCCGGTTCGGGATATCGGATAGCAGCGCGCGCTGGGTGACAAAGCGGATGATCGATGCAAACGATGCGCTTGTGTGGCGCTGCTCCATTTTGCTTGGCATCGTTTCTTATCTGGTTTACTTCAAGTTGGTGGGATTCGACGTAGCGCTGATGAATGCTGCTGCGGCGCGAAGCGGCGACTACGAAGGATTTGGCGAAAACGATGCGTATGTGTTTATCAAGACCGTCGCTGCCATCGGATTTGTCGCCGCGAGCTTTGTGCCGGCCGCTCTGTTCGACAAGAACCGTCTCTTCATCGTCGCCTACATCCTGTTGGTGGCCACCGCGTATGCGAATTCGATTAGCCGGAACCTGATCCTGTATTCGGTGATCGTACCTGTTGTTGTTTATCTTCGTCTCAAGTTCGATATCGGCAAGCGCAAAAACCGCATGTCTTCCCTGATCGTCGGACTTGCGCTCATTCCCTTTGCTTTCCTGGTGCTCAACTACGGAAAAATCATGGGGCACTATATCAAGGCGTATTTCACGGGCGACTACTATTCCCTGGCCGAAGAAGGAGGCGTTGACAGCATCGTTAGTGTGATTCTTGAAAACTTCGGTTTTCAATGGGCGTCGGTGCAGGCCGGGATAGACCACTTTGCGCAAACCGGTGCGCCGCTGTTTACGAGCGAACATGTGCTCGCCCTGTTTTTCGGCGCCGTGCCGTCGCGAGTCCTTGCATTTTTCGGGTTGGATTTCTTGTATTACGGAACGGTAAAGCCATCGCTGGCGTGCATTAATTCCGCAGCCTTCGGCTATATCGAATGCAATGTGCCGCCGCTGGCAATTGGCTATTCCGCCTACCTCCTGCCCGGCGTTGGCGGCTTCCTGATCGGCTTCATCTGGCTGAGAGTATTTTCGGCAATTGAAAAGGTGTGGCTGACGCTTCAGAAAGGCAACTGGCGCAAGCTGTGGATTCCCTTTTTTATGTGGGGCATCGTCGTCAACGTTTTCACCTTTATCCCGGCGACACTGGCCTTGACTGCGGCTGAAGTGTTGTGGGTAACCGTGCTGTCGCGTCTACGCATGGCACCGGTGTTGCCACGTCGGACGCGGTCAAGGCGAGTGGCGTCAGCGGTGCCGACATCACAAAGCATTGCTTATCCATTGTGGCTAACTGAAAAGGAAAAATGAAAATACTCTGCCTTTCCAGCTCCCTTGATTCCGGCGGCGCTGAGCGCGTGCTGGTTAGCCTCTGCAACGCCTGGAGCCGCCGCGGAGACGCCGTGACGCTGGTTGCGACATTCTCCGGTGGTGGCAAGCCGTTTTATGAGATCGCCGATGCGGTCGAAGTGCTGTATCTGGCAGAACTGGTTGGTATCAGGAAGAAAAACGCGTTGAGTTATGTCCGGCGGCTTTCTGCGCTTCGCCACCTGATCAAGGAAAGATCGCCCGACGTTGTCGTCTCATTTTTGCCGAATGTGAATGTCGCCGCCATTGTCGCCACGCTGTTTCTGAACGTGCCCGTAATCATCTGCGATCGCGACGATCCCTCAAGCCGGTCGCCCATGGAGTTCTGGGAAATCTGTTCGAGACTGACCTACCGCTTTGCCGATATGTTTACTGTCCAGACGGAAGCCGTCGCCAATCGCATTCCCGGGATTTACCCCGGTCTGAACAAGGTGCGCATTGTTCCCAATCCCCTATCCGAAGGACTGTCCTCCTTTAGCGCGAAGGCAGGCAATGACCGAAAGGTGCTATTGAGCATGGGCAGGCTTGCTTCGCAAAAGCAGGTGGAAAAAATGATTGATGCCTTTGCCGCTGTCGCGCCGCAATTCGATAACTGGGATTTGCATATTTACGGTGACGGGCCTCTCAAGGAAAGCTTGCATTCGGCGATCGCCGCATCCGGACTTCAGGAGCGCGTCTTCCTCAAAGGGCGCACGAAAGAGCCGTGGCAAATCATGGCGGGCGCGGACGCATTTGTCATGACATCGCGACACGAGGGATTTCCCAATGCCTTGCTGGAAGCAATGGCAGTGGGCTTGCCCTGTGTCGTGTTCGACTGTCCCAGCGGGCCGCGGGAAATATCGCGTGACGGGCAGGATGCCTTGCTCGTGCCGCTGGACGATCATGATGGACTGGCCTCAGCACTCACCCGCATCATGCACGATGAAGAATTGCGGCTTGCATTGGGACGGCAAGCGCGCGAATCGGTCATGGCGCGGTTTAGCCTAAGGGATGTGATTGACCGGTGGGATCACCTGTTTCGCGAGGTCGGGGCAATCCAATGAGCTTCCGTGAAAACCTGCGACATGATCGGATTGCCGACACTGGCGTTCAGATGCCAGCAGCAAGCGGTCTGCATTTGGAAACGCAAGCGCATGCGGCAACCCGCGCGAAGCCACTGATCCTGCACGTTATCGCAGGACTGGCCGTCGGTGGTGCTGAAACGGCGCTTTATCGCCTGGTCACCTCCGCTTCCGGCGACAAATACAAGCATGCCGTCGTTGCGTTGACACCGGACGGCCCTATGGGCGTGCGCTTGCGTCGTGCTGGCGTGGCCTTGTTCACGTTCGACTTCAAGGCATCGCCCGTGTCCAATTTTTTCGGCTTGCTTGCGCTGATCCGCCGCACGCAACCGGACGTTGTGCAGACATGGATGTACCACGCGGATATGTTTGGCGGCGTTGCAGCCCGGCTGGCAGGACATCGAAACATTATCTGGGGCATTCGCACATCGGAACTGGAAGCAGGCGATGCGCGGGCCACAGTGCTGGTCAGGAGGATGTGCGCATGGTTGTCGAAGTCGGTGCCGGACACCATTGTCTGTGTTGCCGAGGCGGCGCGCCGTGCCCATGAAAAGGCTGGATACGACGGGTCGCGAATGGTGGTTGTGCATAACGGTTTTGATTCTTCCCAATTTGTCGCAACGGACGATCAGCGCGCTGAATTACGTGCGCACTGCGGATTGGAAGACCAGCACGTCGTGGTCGGCACCGTGGGACGCTTCAACGCTAACAAGGATCAGCAAAATTTCGTGCGTGCCGCAGGGATCGTGGCGAAGGCCAACCAGAATGTCCGCTTCCTGATGGTCGGCCGCAACCTGGATGCTGACAATGCCGACCTCAAGCGCTGGATAGACGAGACCGGTCATGCCGATCGTTTCATCTTGCTGGGTGAGCGTGCCGATGTGCCGGTCTGCCTGGCAGCGATGGAGCTGTTTTGCCTGTCTTCCTGTACCGAAGGCTTTCCCAATGCAGTGGGCGAGGCGATGGCCATGGGACTTCCCTGCGTGGTCACGGACGTAGGCGACGCAGCCATGTTGGTTGACGATACCGGTGTGGTGGTCCCGAAAAAGGATTCCGAGGCACTTGCGCGGGGCATCGGTGAGCTGCTTGCAATGACGCCGGCGGAACGCCGGCAAATGGGGCAAAAAGCGCAGATGCGCATTCATGCCGAATTTACGGTGGAACGCACGCGTCAGCGGTTCGAAGACATCTATCAGCGTCTAACAGAAGGTAAACACTAAATGTGCGGCTTTGTGGGTTTTCTCGGCGGGACGCCGGCGCGTGGCGAGGCGGACGGCCTGGCCATTGTCAAACGCATGAGCGATGCGGTCGTGCATCGCGGTCCCGATGATGCCGGCTACTGGTATGACGCTGACCGTCTTGTCGGCATGGGACATCGCCGCCTGGCGATTGTTGATCTGTCGATGGCCGGGCACCAGCCGATGCAATCGGCCAGCAGCCGCTTTGTGATCGCCTTCAATGGCGAAATCTACAATCATTTGCAGTTGCGGGAAAAGCTGCAAGCCGCCGGGCAGGCACTCACCTGGCGCGGACATTCGGACACCGAGACGCTGCTTGCCGGGTTCGATGCGTGGGGCATCCAGGCAACTATTGAGCAGGCGATCGGCATGTTCGCTTTGGCGGTATGGGATCGTGAGTTCGCCACGCTGACGCTGACACGCGATCGACTCGGCGAAAAACCGCTTTACTACGGGTGGCAGGGACAGGGTAGCAATGCCGCATTTTTGTTCGGTTCCGAATTGAAGTCGCTGCGCGCGCATCCTGCATTCGAAAACCGTATCGACCGGGGTGCATTAAGCTTGCAACTGCGGCATAACTACGTCCCTGCGCCGTATTCGATTTATGGCGGGATCGCAAAGCTTCCGCCCGGAAGCCTGCTCAGCCTGTCGCTCAAGCAACGCGATCCCAAGCTCACCACGTACTGGTCCGCGATCGCAGCAGCTGAAAAAGGCGTCGCCGATCCTTTCGTCGGCACGCCCGAGCAAGGCGTCGACGCGCTGGAACGCTTGCTCAAGGATGCTGTCAGTCAGCAAATGATGGCCGATGTGCCCCTCGGGGCGTTTTTGTCGGGCGGAATCGACTCATCGACAATTGTTGCGTTGATGCAGGCGCAGTCCTCACGGCCGGTAAAAACGTTTTCGATCGGTTTTCATGAGAAAGGCTACAACGAAGCCGAGCATGCGAAAGCGGTGGCAAAGCATCTGGGAACCGAGCATACCGAACTGTATGTCACCGCCGATCAGGCAATGGCAGTCATTCCGCGCTTGCCGGCCTTGTATGACGAGCCGTTTTCGGATTCCTCTCAGATCCCGACGTTCCTGGTATCGCAGCTTGCAAGACAGCACGTCAAGGTCTCGCTGTCAGGCGACGCGGGCGATGAACTTTTCTGCGGCTACAGCCGCTATCAGATGACGGCGAACCTGTGGAGCATGATGGCGGCAGGACCCTTGCCCCTGCGCAGGCTCGCCGCCAAGGCGCTGACGAGCGTATCCGCCGGTTCATGGAACAAGGTCGCAAGCATGGTGGAAGGCTTGCTTCCGCTTTCGCTGCGCTTTGCCAATGTCGGCGACAAGCTGCATAAAGGCGCAGGTGTGCTCGACAGCCAGTCGATCGACGGCTTGTATCGAAAACTGACTTCCCACTGGCGCGACCCTGCACAGGTCGTGATCGAGGGCTATGAACCGCCGACCATCCTGACGGGCGATGCGCGCATCGGCGATGGCCTCGATGATGCGCAGCGCATGATGGTGCTGGATATGCTGACCTACTTGCCGGACGATATTCTGGCCAAGGTGGATAGGGCCGCTATGGGTGTTTCGCTCGAGACGCGTGTGCCCTTCCTGGATCACCGGGTCGTGGAATTCGCCTGGCGCTTGCCGCAGTCGCTCAAGCTTCGTGACGGTCAAAGCAAATGGGTCCTGCGGCAAATTCTCTACAGGCATGTGCCGCGCGCCTTGATCGAGCGACCAAAAATGGGATTCGGCGTGCCGATCGGCGATTGGCTGCGCGGACCGCTACGGGATTGGGCAGAATCATTGCTCGATGCTGCGCGCTTGAAAAATGAAGGTTTTTTCAACGCGTCGCTGATCAGGCAGAAGTGGGATGAGCATCTTTCCGGCCAGCACGACTGGCAGTACCACCTGTGGGATGTGCTGATGTTCCAGGCGTGGCTGGAACATCAGGCAGCAGACACGGCGGTGGTCCCGCATCCGTCAGCGGTGGAACGAGGCCTCGCGCAATTTGCATGATGACCGTGGTATCGCCGTCGTTTGCAGTTTGCAGTTTGCTCAATGGGAAAACCGGAGTAATCCATAGCTTGCGACGCGCCGCATAGCGCGACAAGTGGAGAACAATCGATGTCGAATGAAATGCGCATATTGGTCACGGGAGCAGCCGGTTTTGTCGGCAGCCATGTCGCGAGCCGGCTCGCCGATTTTGGCTTTGATGTGCTCGGGTGTGACAACTTCAACAATTACTATTCACCGCTTTTGAAAACCGGACGGGTAGAAGCACTGCTCACGCCAAAGAATGTGCGCTGCATTCCGGTTGAGTTGGCGGACGACGTGCAGGTCAAGCGCCTGTTCGAACAATACAAGCCTGCCGTCGTCCTGCACTTGGCCGCGCAGGCGGGCGTCAGGTATTCGCTCAAGAATCCGGCGGCCTACATTCAATCGAACCTGGTTGCGTTCAGCAATATGCTCGAAGCCTGCCAGCAGCACCGAGTGCAGCATCTGGTGTATGCAAGCAGCAGCAGCGTGTACGGCGCCAATGCCAAGGTGCCGTTCAGTGAAGACGATCGGACGGACGAGCCCGTGTCGCTCTATGCCGCTACCAAGAAATCGAACGAGCTGATGGCCTATTCGTGCAGCAGCATTTATGGCCTGCCGACGACGGGTTTGCGGTTTTTCACTGTGTACGGTCCATGGGGCCGTCCTGACATGGCCTACTTTAGCTTCACCCAGAAAATGTTGGCCGACGAGGCAATTCCGGTATTCGCCAATGGGCTGTTGCAGCGCGATTTCACGTACATCGACGACATCGTGGAAGGGGTGGTGCGCCTGCTATTCAAACCGAGCATTCTTGCGCACGGTGGCGTACCGCATGCGATTTTCAACATCGGAAATCACCAGCCCGTTACGGTGCTGGACTTCGTTTCCACTTTGGAAAAAGTCTTGGGTGTGCAGGCTAGGATCGAATACTTCCCAATGCAGGCAGGCGATGTTCCCGCCACGTATGCCGACACGACGCGCCTGCGCAAGTACGTGGGCTTTGCGCCGTCAACGCCGCTTGAGGACGGACTGCGGCGTTTTGCGGATTGGTACCGGAACTGGTCGGCAACGTCCCATTCCGGAATAGCTGATCCGCCACCGAATGCTGAATTTGCATCAGGAATCGACATGAAGTCGCCAAGTGCAGCACAACCGGCGCGCAATCCGCAGCCCGCAGCCTTGTAGCGCTTCCGCCGCCCGCATTGACCGAATCAGCTCGATCCATCGTTGATGCGGCGTGCGTAACTCGGGGCCGACTATCTGCCGCGCAAGTTAGGGTCAGGCTGCAAACATGAAACAAACGCTTCATTGAATCCGCTGCCACGGCACGCGGAGGGGACTTCTTTTTCGCCGCATATTGAGGCGCCTGCATTGCCAACTGTCTGCCGGTGAAAGCCGGCTTCATATTCCATAGGAAGAACATGAACATCACGATTATCGGAACAGGGTATGTCGGCCTCGTTACGGGCGCCTGTCTGGCGGAGTTCGGAAACAAGGTGTTTTGTCTCGATGTCGACCAGAAAAAGATTGACCTGCTCAACGATGGTGGCATACCGATCCATGAGCCGGGTCTTAACGAGATGGTGGCACGCAATCGTGCAGCGGGCCGTCTGACGTTTTCCGTAGACGTCGAAGCGAGTGTCAAGCATGGGGAAATCCAGTTCATCGCGGTCGGCACCCCGCCAGACGAAGACGGCTCCGCTGACCTGCAATATGTGCTTGCCGCCGCACGCAATATCGGCAAGCACATGGACGGTTTCAAGGTCATTGTCGATAAATCTACCGTGCCGGTCGGCACCGCGGACAGGGTACGCGAGGCCGTCCAGTCCCAATTGGATGCGCGGCGATCCAAGCTGCGTTTCTCGGTCGCTTCCAATCCGGAATTCCTCAAGGAAGGCGCGGCAGTCGAGGATTTCGTGCGGCCGGATCGCATCGTCATTGGCTGCGAGGCGAATCGTGACGGCGACATGGCGCGTGACCAGTTGCGCAAGCTGTATGCGCCGTTCACCCGCAATCATGACCGCACCTTGTGGATGGATGTGCGTTCCGCCGAATTCACGAAATACGCTGCAAACGCCATGCTCGCCACGCGGATTTCGTTTATGAATGAGCTCGCCAACCTGGCCGAGAAAGTGGGGGCAGATATCGAATCGATCCGTCACGGCATCGGGTCCGATCCGCGCATCGGGTACAGCTTCCTGTACGCCGGTTGTGGCTATGGCGGATCTTGTTTTCCCAAGGACGTGCAGGCTTTCGAACGCACCGCGCGTGAGTATGACCACGAATTGCTGATCTTGCGGGCGGTCGAAACGGTCAACAAGAAACAGAAGCACGTGCTCGGCAAGAAAATCGTCGCACGGTTTGGCGAAGACCTCTCGCAACGTCATTTTGCGATATGGGGACTGGCATTCAAACCGAATACAGACGACATGCGGGAAGCGTCGTCGCGGGTGCTGATGGATGAACTCGTTCGCCGCGGCGCAACGGTGTCCGTCTACGATCCAGTGGCAATGCCGGAGGCGCAGCGCGTGCTCGCAAGCGATTTCGGGCACGACCAGACGCTCCTGTCACGCGTGCACTTCTGTGAAAGCCCGGAGGCAGCGCTGGAAGATGCGGACGCATTAGCGATCGTCACGGAATGGAAGACATTCCGCAGCCCGAATTTTGACCACATCCGCGCCGCGCTTAAAGCACCAATCATTTTTGACGGACGCAATGTCTTTGATCCGGAAATCATGCTGGAAGCGGGATTTGAATATCACGGCATCGGTCGTCTCTCGCCCCATTCGGTTGGTCAGGCGCAGCCTGCACAGCAGTACGAGCGGCGAGTCTGAACTGCGCTGCATCAGAACATGTCTGGCACCCCCTTCAAGGACGCGCAAGAATGAATCAAAAAATCGTCATATCGTCGAATTCGGCATGGAGCATTCATAACTATCGTTCCGGTCTTATCAAGGCCTTGATCGATCAGGGATACCAGGTTACCGCCGTTGCTCCGGAAGATGACTACGCCAAACGGATCAGGGCGCTGGGTTGCGGGTTCATTGCGCTTCCCATGGACAACCACGGGACGAATCCGGGAAGGGACTTGTTGCTGCTTTCCCGCTATGTGCGTCTGCTGCTCGCGGAAAGGCCGCTGGTCTACCTTGGCTATACCGTAAAGCCGAATGTCTACGGCTCAATGGCAGCCCATATGGTGCGCGTCCCGGTGGTGAACAATATTGCCGGCCTGGGGGCAACCTTCGTTGAGCGAAACCTGCTGACTCGGATCGTCAGGGGCCTTTATCGATGCGGGCTTTTTAGGTCGCACCGGGTATTTTTCCAGAACAGGGAAGATCAGGAAATGTTTATCGAAAGCGGCGTAGTGCGGCGTGGTGCGTCGGACCGGTTACCAGGTTCCGGCATCGACCTGACGCGCTACCAGCCGGACACCTCCATTGCGCCGGATAGCTCCTGCTTTCGTTTTCTGCTGGTCAGCCGAATGCTTCGCTACAAAGGAATCGTGGAGTATGTCGAAGCTGCCAGAATTATTCGCAAGTCACATCCCAACGCCGTCTTTCAGCTTCTCGGCTTCGTCGACAAGGGCGACAAGAATGCCATCACGATTGAAGAGTTGAAGGCATGGGAAGCCGACGGCGCAATCCAGTATCTCGGCGATACCGACGATGTTTCTCCCTACCTTGCAAAAGCCGACTGTGTCGTGCTGCCGTCCTTCTACCGAGAAGGCGTGCCCCGCTCGCTTCTTGAAGCGGCAGCGATGGCGCGCCCCATCATTACGACGGACAACATCGGATGCCGTGAAGTCGTGGACGATTGTGTCAATGGCTATGTATGCATGCCAAAGGATGTCAAGGATCTCGCAGAAAAAATGATGAAGATGATCAAGCTTCCGCACGCCGAGCGCATTGAAATGGGTAAAGCGGGACGGCGCAAGGTCGAATTCGAATTCGACGAGAAACTGGTCATACAAAAGTACCTCGATGTCATCCGGGATATTCCTCGGAACAGTGCGCGTGGTGCAGCGGCCGGCAAACCTTATGCGCCCATCGCGGAGAACGAGTGACTTTCGCCGTCTGTGCCCCGCCAACGGCGGCGGACTCTGCCGGGCGCTCAACTAAATAACCCAACAAGGACTTCATCGTGATTCTGGTGACAGGCGGAGCAGGATTTATTGGCGGTAACTTTGTACTGAGCTGGCTGGCCGCGCAGGATGAGCCGGTGATCAATGTCGACAAGCTCACCTACGCCGGCAACATGGAAACGCTTGCAGATGTGCAGGGAGACCCTCGCCATATTTTTGTTGCCGGCGATATTGGTGACCAAGGGTTAATGAGCGGCTTACTGGCAAGGTACCGTCCGCGCGCGGTGCTCAATTTTGCGGCAGAGTCGCATGTTGACCGTTCGATCCATGGCCCTGGCGATTTCATCCAGACCAATGTCACCGGAACATTTTTACTGCTGGAAGCCGTTCGCGCGTACTGGTCCGGCCTGAGTGCAGAGGCGCAGCGCGCGTTTCGCTTTCTTCATGTGTCGACCGATGAAGTTTATGGCTCGCTGTCACCCGCCGCTCCCGCATTCACGGAGGAGTCAGCGTACCAGCCCAACAGTCCGTACAGCGCAAGCAAGGCTGCCAGCGATCATCTGGTGCGCGCGTGGTACCACACCTACGGCCTCCCGGTGTTGACGACGAATTGCAGCAATAACTATGGTCCGTATCATTTTCCGGAAAAGCTGATCCCCTTGTGCATTTTGAATGCGCTGGCAGGTAAGCCCTTGCCAATCTATGGCGACGGCATGCAAATCCGTGACTGGCTTTACGTGATCGACCATTGCAGCGCAATTCGCCGAGTGCTGGAGGCCGGGACGCCGGGCGAAACCTACAACGTCGGCGGTTGGAATGAAAAGGCCAATCTCGACGTCGTGCGCGCGGTGTGCGCCATTCTGGACGAGCTTGCGCCGCGCGAAGACGGCAAGTCGTATGCCGAGCAGATGCGCTTTGTTCAGGACCGCCCCGGCCATGACCGCCGCTATGCGATCGACGCCACCAAGATCGGCCGTGAATTGGGCTGGAAGCCGCAAGAGACCTTTGAGACGGGCATTCGCAAGACGGTGGCCTGGTATCTCGGGCATGTCGAGTGGACAGAGAATGTGAAAAGCGGCGCATACCGTGAGTGGATGTGCAAACAGTACGGCACCTGAATTACTCCCTGCGGCACCGAGCGATTCGCGCTGCAATTTCCACGAAAGTTGGCTTGCGCCTGCAAGGTGAGGCTCAATCATCATTCGTTACCAGGATCGAAATCATGACTATGCAATCAAGCAAGCAACGCAAGGGCATTATTCTGGCGGGCGGCTCCGGGACACGCCTGTATCCGGTAACCAAAGCCGTGTCCAAGCAGTTAATGCCGGTGTATGACAAGCCTATGGTGTATTACCCGCTCTCGACACTGATGTTGTCTGGCATCCGCGACATCCTGCTGATATCGACGCCGGAAGATACGCCGCGCTTTCGCGATCTGCTTTCGGACGGCAGTCAGTGGGGCCTGAATATCGAGTACGCGGTGCAGCCAAAGCCGGAAGGCTTGGCACAGGCATTCATCATCGGGAAGAACTTCGTTGGAAATGGGCCAAGCGCCCTGGTCTTGGGCGACAACATCTTTTATGGTCACGAACTGGCGAAGATATTGGGGCGAGCCAATGCGCGGGAAAAAGGCGCGACGATCTTTTCCTATCACGTGCATGACCCGGAGCGGTACGGCGTGGTCGAATTCGATGCCGGTTATCGCGCTGTGTCGATCGAGGAAAAGCCGCTCAAGCCCCGCTCTAGCTATGCCGTGACCGGCTTGTACTTTTACGACAATCTGGTGTGTGACATTGCCGCTGATATTCGCCCCTCCCAGCGTGGGGAACTGGAAATCACGACAGTGAACAAGTGTTATCTGGAAATGGGCATGCTCAATGTTGAAATCCTCAGCCGTGGCATCGCATGGCTCGACACCGGCACCCACGAATCACTTCTCGATGCCGGCCAGTTTATCGCCACCCTGCAGAAGCGACAGGGCTTGATGGTGTCCTGTCCTGAGGAGATCGCCTACCGGCAGCAATGGATCACAGCCGAACACGTCGAACGTTTGGCCGACCCGTTAACGAAGAACGGCTACGGCGAATATCTGATGAACATGCTTCGCCAATAGCGCAACGCGGTATCCATCTAGGTAGCTGTCTCGTACTGTGTCTTCCTGTTTAGATCCGTCTCCTTTCACGCCGCGCATTTTGTGGCGAATCAAGCAGCGGCTGTAGACCATCCGGCAAGATGGACGCAAGACCATGCAGGCAGCGTAGAGACAAGGCAAAGATTGACGTTTCCGGTTTGTCTTCGGCCGCCCGCGTCTACCCAGCGTTTTTAAAGTTACCTTCGCCATCCATAGCATTCGCAACCCGCTTTTTTCAGCTTGAACTTCAGGGTCTTAAACATGAGTAAAACAGTCGGCATGATGCAACCGTATTTATTTCCGTACATTGGATACTTCCAGTTGATTGAAGCCGTTGATGTCTTCGTCCTTGGAGACGATCTGCAATACGTCAAGGAATCCTGGATCAATCGAAACCGAATTCTCCAGAACGGTACGGACAGGATGATTACCTTTCCCTTGAAGAAGGGGGACCATCGCGCAAAGATCAATGAACGATTCTTCGCAGAAAATTTTGCCGATGAAATGAATAAACTGGCGCGAGTCATTTACAACGCTTACGTGAAGGCACCGCAATTCAAAAAAGCGTTTCCATTTCTCGAAGAAGTCATCAAGCATCCTGAAACGAACCTTGCAAAATACGCCGAAAACTCGATCAGGAAAATTTGTGGGTATCTCGGCGTCAGCACACCGATTGTTGTGGCGTCTGACTTGGGCGTCGGCGCCGTAGCAGATAAGCAGGACAGAGTGGTTAAGACCGTCAAGAGAATGGGTGGCGACACGTATATCAACCCTATCGGCGGTGTCGACCTCTATGACTTTGACTTCTTCAGAGAACACGGCGTTGAATTGAAATTTCACCAGATCAATGCGTTGGAATATCGCCAGTTTAGCAACGCGTTTGTGCCTCTCCTGTCAATTATTGATGCCTTGATGTTTAACGATGTCGCAGAGGTGCGAAGAAAGCTTGCGTGCTATTCCTTATTGGACAGCGAAAAAATCCGTACCTCATTCTGCGATCAATGCGAACCATGCCGTCTGGTCGGCGTAGGTTGACATACGTATAAAAGACGCTTTATTGCCGTTCTTGCTGCATGAGAACGGGCGGACACGCTGTTTGTCTCTTTCAAGTTTTCCTATGGGTGCTCAAATGATGAAAAGCCTCGTCCCCTGGTGGACAAAAATAGCATTGAAGACCGTTTGGTCGCGCCTGCCGCTGCAATACTCATTTTGGCGCAAGGTCGGACTGTTCAAGCACGGCCTGATGGAAAACCCGACGTATGTAAGCAATGTTTTTGCCCGACACTGGGACCGCGTGGCGTTTCCAAGCAAGGAAAGTGGCTGCATTGCGATGGAGCTCGGCTGCGGCGACTCATTGGCGTCGTGCCAAATTGCGGCGGCGCATCATGTCAGTAAGTATTACCTCGTGGACGCTGGACAGTATGCGTCCATGGACATTGACCTTTACAAGTCGGTCGCCAAAAAACTGCGCTTTAAAGGCGACGCAATTCCCGAGATGGATGACTGTGGCTCTGTGCAGGAAATGCTGCAGCTGATGAATGCAGAATATCTCACCGGCGGTTTGCGATCACTGCAATCGATCAAGAGCAAAAGTGTCGATTTCGTCTGGTCGCAAGCCGTTCTGGAGCATGTGCGGCGCGCGGAGTTTCCGGAGACCATGAGGGAACTGCGGCGCATTTTGCGTGACGACGGCGTGATGTCGCATCGCGTCGATCTGCGCGATCATTTATCAGCGGCATTGAACAACCTTCGCTTTCCTGCCTGGGTATGGGAGTCACCCTTCATGGCGAATTCCGGCTTCTATACCAATCGCATACAGTATGGCGAAATGGTCGAATGCATGCGTTCCGCCGGATTTGATGTGCAGGTCCTTAATCTGGAGCGCTGGAACACCTTGCCAACGCCGCGACATCGAATGGCGCGGGAATTTCGCTCCGTGCCTGACGACGATCTGCTGGTGAGCGGATTCGATGTGGTGCTACGACCAATTTGAATGCTCACTCCCGTTCGCATGACACGGCGCGGTGGGTGTCGCCGCCACTGATGAATCAAATCGGCTTTTTTGTGAACTTCCAATGATCGATCCGCGAACGCGCCGCAGTAACAGACGAATTGTGGCTGCACCGCAAGGGGAGATTGAATCTCGTTACCGCCGCCGCTTCGTGCTGGGTGCTGCGGCTGTTGCCTTGCAGTTCAGTGGCGATGCATTTGCTGTGTCATCACATGGCGATCGCAGTAATCATGTCGCACTTGCCGATTACGGTGGCGTCCCGGAGGCGAGCCGGGCTGAGCTCATCAACGCTTTTCATGCCGCATTCGATGACCTTAAGACGATGGGAGGAGGGCGACTGACGATTGCTCCCGGCGTATACAACCTCGGTCCCTTTTCCGGTGGCGTTGCGATTGCGGTAAGCGATTTAAGAAACGTGACCGTGGATGGCCGGGGCGCGCAGTTGACGATGCGTACGATCACAAAATCGACGCCAACGTTTTTCCAGTTCAGAGATCCGGACAACATCGCCATCGAAGGCTTGCGTTTCAAGGATTTTGGCACTGACCTCAATGTGAACTGGAAAGGCGCGCATTGCATCGTCGTGCAGACAACGAAGCCATGCTATGGATTCAGGACGAGTGACTGCGTGGCAGAAAATGTCGTCGCCTTTCTGTCGGCGCAACAGGAATCTGCGCACAAGTACACGTTCGAAGGTTTTGACATCCACGCTACAGTCCGCAATGCGTATTACGGCGTGAACCCGAATTTCAACGGGGCCAACTCACGGGTCAATCTCACCACCCATAATGTGCGTCGCGCATTTATCGGTTACGGCCTGCGGAACTGGGATGTGACGGTGAATGCCAGTGCGGATGGTGTTGCGCTGGGCAGCAATGCGCTGATCGAACTGGCGGCGGACAATCGCGGCTATGTCGATTCGGTTAACGTGAATTTAACGGTAAGCGGGAATTTAAAAAAATACAATGGTCTCGTTACGTTTTTTCATCAAAGCGCACCGAACGTGGCCCAATTTATTCGCAATGTCAAAGCCCAAGTGACGCTCGATAACGTGACCGGCGCTGCCGAAGCGGTATTTTTCTTCCCTTACTGGGACCCTGTCAAAGGAAAGCTCGCACGTTCGACCATCAATTCCTGGGAGCGTATTCAGCTCAGCGCCAAGGTGATTGGCGTTTATGAAGGCCCATTGATCGTCAACAGCGCGCGGTCCAGCGCCTCGACCAATGCAATCTTTATCGAGTCTGGGCTGGCCGGTAATCAGGACATGGCGGATCTTCCAGCGTACTTCCATGTGCACGGAACGTTACCGTTGGCGCCGGTTCGTTCTTCGAAGCCCGCGTCCTAAGGCATCTCGCTCGGTTTTTTCGGCGTAGAAAAGCGCCGAGCAAGGCCGGTGACTGAACTGGGAAACGTAATGGAAATGCGATGGGCGTGTGTAGCGACGCGCATCAATAGGGGAGAGCCGGTCAGGCGGCGATTTGTCTCGTTCACGCAGTTGCAAATGTGCGTGCCAAGACAAATCGCATTTTCTTGCATTGAGGGCGGGGAAGAATTCCCCGCCTTATATCTAATGCGGTCAGGCGCTACATTGCGTGATGACTTGGAAGTACTTCGGCAACACAGTCATGTTTTGACGCGCGGCCAAGCCAGACCCAACATAAATGGCGTTTGTCGTTCCGCTTGAGACAGAAGGATTCTTGATCATCGTACCGGAGTAGCTGCCGACCACCGTGGCGGCAATTTGAATTTGCTCCCATACGCTGATTGTCGAACCCATGATGCTCTGCGTGTTCGGATCCCAATACGGGAAGAAGAACACGGTGTCAGACGCACTGGTGACATTATTAAGTGTCACGTTTGCTTTGACGTTCCGGATATATTGCCGGAAGCTAGACGAGCTCTGATGGAAGCAAGTGACAAGGCCGTTGTAATTTCTCATGTTGCCCGTGACCGTCAGATTCACCCTCACGGTATCGACATAGCCGCGATTGTCCGCTGCCAGTTCGATCAACGCATTGCTGCCCGGCGCCGTTCCGTCCGCACTGGCATTCACTGTCACGTCCCAGTTCCGCAAGCCATAGCCGATGAATGCACGTCGCACATTGTGCGTCGTGAGATTCGCCTTGGAGTTGGAACCGTTAAAGTTGGGGTTCACGCCGTAATACGTGTTGCGGACCGTCGCGTGGATATCAAAACCCTGGAAGGTATATTGGTACGAAGACGGCTGCTGTGCGGAAAGGAAGGCAACGACATTATCCGCCACACAGTCAACTGTCTTGAATCCCGAACACGCCCTGGTCGTATTAATGACCAGGCAATGTGCGCCTCTCCAGTTGATGTTGAGGTCGGTGCCAAAATCCTTGAAGCTCAAACCGGCAACGGTGACGTTGTTCGGATTATTGAACTGGAAGAAGGACGGCGTGCCGACTGCCGATGTCGTCATGGTCAATTGCGCACCATAGGCTGAAATCAGCACGTTCTGCAAATCGCTTACCGGGATGGCAATTCCACCCGAGAAGCTGCCCAAACCATACACGCCGGAGGCGACTTTCAGTGTCCCGCCGCCCAGCGATTTGAGCTTGCTGAACGCTTGGCCAAACGCGCTGGTGATTGCAGAGCCGCTTGCACCCGGAATGCCACCGAAATCCGACAAATTCACGACGTTGGCCGGGATTGGTGCTGGCGTCGTGACGCCGATTGCGCTATCGGCAAGCAGTGTTGATTGGCTGGTAGTGCCTGCCGTTGTCTGTGCTGCGCCGGACTCGGTGCCACTGTCAGCACCGCCTCCGCCACATGCCTGCAGGAAGCCAGTCGCGCCAAGAGCCAGTCCGCCGAAAAGCAAATGGCGCCGACGGTTGTCAATATCTTTGGTTTTAATTCCACTCATGAAAATTCTCTCTTAAATAAGCGAGGTTGATGTCAACCTCAAGCCGAAGCGGGTCCAGATTTACTGAAGATCCGCGCTCTAAAAAATGAAGTGATGCTGTCCTGGCAAAGTGCCTGTCCAATTAGCAAGGGAAAGGGCTTGAAGCCGGAGCTGGAGCAGGTGCCGGTGCCGGTGCAGGAGCCGGCGCAGGCGCAGGAGCAGGCGCAGGAGCAGGAGCAGGAGCAGGAGCAGGAGCAGGAGCAGGAGCAGGAGCAGGAGCAGGAGCAGGAGCAGGAGCAGGAGCAGGAGCAGGAGCAGGAGCAGGAGCAGTTGTCGTGCTGAGCGTCTGATTGATCTCGGCGGAAGTCTGTGCTGGCGGATCCGTGTTGGTAATCAGGTTGATGCCTGCAGGCGAGCCAAGATCTGCGCGCGCAATGGATACGTTGGCTGCGCCGCTGACCAGGCTGTAGCTCACGCTCTTTACGCGTGTCCAGGCCCAATTCGTGCCGCCTGTCCCGACGTATTTGTAGAGCGTGCCGTTCTCGACAAGGTAGCTGGCGCCAATGGTGCCGAAGCGGTATCCGGTTGTCGCATTGCGGTCTGTATCAAGGAAGATGCGAACCCATGTCGGCGTGCCGGAGAACGGGATCTTGTAGTAGACGTTCGTCAGATCGCTCGTCGCTGTCGGTGCAGTTGTCGCTGTGCTGAACGTCTGCGTAATTGTTGCCGAGTTCAACGAAGGCGTAGCAGTATTGGTGACCAGATCAAGACCTGCTGGCGAACCGATATCGACACGTGCGGCAGTCACGCTGGCTACCCCTGAGCCGACCGAATACGGGACCTGTTTCACATAACTCCAGGACCAGTTTGTGCCGCCGGTTCCGGTATAGCGGTACAGAGCGCCGTTCTCGATCAGGTAGTTGGCGCCGACGGTGCCGAAACGGTAACCGGTTGTCGCGTTGCGGTCTGTATCGATAAAGACGCGCACCCATTGCGGCGTGGTGGAATACGGAATCTTGTAGTAGACGTTGGTCGCGTCATACGATGCCTGCGTATTGGCAGTCTGTGCCATGACTTGCGGAGCCAGGCAGATGCCGGCGGCCAGCAGTACTGCATAAGACTGGCGGTATGCGAACGCAGGGCGTTTAGTGAATAACCGATGCATGGTTATGTGACCTTTCTGAAAATTTTGGACGTGACTTCCCCGCCGCCTCGGACGACGAGACGGTGACGATCGGTGGTAATGCAAAAAGTGAGGTGGATTTCCGCCTTGCCTATAGGGCGAGGCAGGTGAATGGCGGGTGGTGCCGGCGGTCCCTGCATCGACCGCAATGCAGAAGCGACCTGAACCCTCGGGAATTAATCGGCGATAGACAGCGCGATGTAGTAATGCCGCTGCCGAAGGTGTAGCCGGGAGCTGTCATGGCTCGTATGGCACTCAGATTGCGCCGCGACGTCGGGACGTAGCGCAATGTCAGTGCATACCCTGGGGCAGTTCGCCTGCGCGTCATGGTGTTTCGGGCGATTGCCGAAACACGTTGAGCGGAGGCGAGCATAAAGTTGCTGAGATTCATAATTTCGTTCGCATCTGATTTCTTCTTTCCCGGCGACACACTAAAACCTTGATCATTTATTTCAGGCAAAAGAATCCCTTGGCCGTGAATGCCGATCACGTGCCGTATGAATTGCCTGTTATTAACGATGTCGTAGGAGCGCATTCCGTTAGGGCAGGAATGCAAGGGAAGGTGAGATCAGCGCATAGACGTTAAGAGTAAATTAGAAATACTTAATGCAAATTAAATGGAATAGGCAGAACTTGCTGTTGTTTCCGTGAAGAATATTACGCTGCGTAAAGACATTCCGCAATGGAATATGCTACTGAATTCGGACTTATATTTTTCTTGATCAGGGGAACTAATCCGAGAAAAAACCGCTCCGCGCACTTCGCCTTCAAACGCTTTAAAAACGCGCACCGCATAAGCTTTTGCTGGTTGCGTGCAGCCACATGCGACAAATGTTTTTTGGTCTTTCATATAGCTGTTTTTCGTGCTTGATAAGCTAAGGTCTAAAGACTCGATAGGGCGAACAGCGCGTACATCGTTATCGCAAGGGCAAAACAGTGTTCAGCCTCAGCGATGCGTCAGACTGGCAATGCCGGTCGGTGCGCATCATGCCGGCGAAGAATGATGCAAGCGGCTGCGGCGCATTTGTTCCGTCTGCTCCGGGGATTCGCAGCGACCTAAGGCTTCTTCGGCTCGTTGGAGAGTTGTGCCGCTTGCGGTTCGTCGCCATTGACCCCGTCCTTGAAACCTTTCACTGCCTTGCCCAGATCGGCGCCGACGTTTCCAAGTTTCTTCGTACCAAAGACCAGCATCACAATCACCAGCACGATCAACCAGTGCCAAACACTCAATGAACCCATTTCTTTCTCCTGATGGACGCAGTCGTCCTGATTGCAAATTCGTGCGTTGGCTTCATCACGGAAGCTATCCAGCGTGGAATTTGAAAAAATGCACATGAATCTATACGTGCGCTTTTCAATTTTCACATCGGGATAGCCGTCAATGAGGTCGCCTTGAACGCAGATGACATGAGGTTAGTCTTGATTCGTGGAAAATAGTTTCCTTAAGGATTTATTTAGATGGGGAAAGTCTTGCGGGCAAAGACTGTGGTTGAAATAGAAACTTATCGGCCTGTCATCGTGCCGGGCGCGGCGAAAGATGGCACTTGGCCACGAGGAAGAGGGTAGTGGGATGGGCGGGGCTCCGGCGGAGCAAATGGCTATTGCTTCCTGCAATCAGAGGAATGTGTGCCCCATGGTGATTGGGTGCGTCGCGCGCCTTGTGGCAGGGTGGATGCCCTGTTGCCAGGTGCTTGTTTTCTGTTGCTGGCTAAACTCGTCTGGTCGACGGAGGGGGCGAAATAAGAGTCGCGTTAGCCTTCCCGCATCGGCTTTCGCACGTCACGCGTATGCAGATGAAAGCTTCCGCCCTCGTTCTTGATTCTTGCGCTATCGGCGAAATAAAACTTCAAGGTATGTGCCACTGTCGGGAAGGCGATATCGGCCCATGGAATTTCAGCTTCAGTAAACAGCCCTACTTCCAGGCTTTCTGTTCCTGCGGCGTAGTCGAGGTCAAGCAATGTCGCGCGATAGAACATATGCACCTGATGCACGTGCGGGACATTGAGCAGCGAAAAAAGCTCGTGCAATTCCACGCGTGCGCCGGCCTCTTCGAGAGTTTCACGGGATGCCGCTTCGGATGTGGTTTCGTCGTTTTCCATGAAGCCTGCCGGCAGCGTCCAGTAGCCATAACGCGGTTCAATCGCGCGTTTGCATAGCAGTATGCGGGTAACGCCGTTCTCTTCCCAGACTGGAATCGAGCCGATCACCATTTTCGGATTCTGGTAATGAATCACGCCACATTGGTTGCATACAAAGCGCAGGCGATTGTCATCGGGCGGGATCAGCAGCGAAACGGGGTACGCGCATTCAGAGCAGAATTTCATAGGAAAGCGATGTGATTGCCGGCGATGCTGCTGTGGGTGCATGCCGCCAATGATTCAATTATGAATTTGACCAACGCAAGTGTATCACTGCGCCAAAGTATAACGATTGCATTTGCGTTACGTCCTGATACCGGTTATACTTCATCTCTTCAGACGCGGGGTGGAGCAGTCTGGCAGCTCGTCGGGCTCATAACCCGAAGGTCGCAGGTTCAAATCCTGCCCCCGCAACCAAGTCTTTAAAGTCTTATAAATTCCCGCCCACATTACACCTCCAATAAATCGGGCGTCGGAATAGCATCAACGGGTTCTCTAACCGGACAGCATCCTTAGATGCCTGTCGTTGACAATAACTTCTGCACATTGTTAGTAGAAAACAAGACGCATAAAAATGAATACTATTGAGGCGAAGAAAGTCCTCGAAACCGCGTTGCTTTGCGCCCATGAGCCCTTGTCGATCAATGACATGAAGAAGCTCTACGCAGAGAACGGCGAAGCTGACGAAGAAGTTGGCGCTGATACCATTAAGGCCATGCTGGAAGAGTTGCGCAGCGACTGGTCCGACAAGGGTATTGAGGTGGTCAGTCTATCTACCGGATGGCGCTTTCAGAGCCGACCGGAGATGAAGAAGTACCTGGAGCGACTCAATCCCGAAAAGCCGCCAAAGTATTCGCGTGCCACGCTTGAAACGTTGGCGATCATCGCCTACCGCCAGCCCGTTACCCGCGGCGATATTGAAGAAATTCGCGGTGTTACTGTCAGCTCGCAGACCATCAAGATGCTAGAAGAGCGCGGCTGGATCGAAGCCATCGGACATCGTGACGTGCCGGGGCGTCCAGCCCTGTTTGCAAGCACAAAGCAGTTTCTCGATGATCTGGGTCTGACCTCGCTTGACCAGTTGCCGCCCTTGCAGCAAGTCGGCAAAGATAACGTGCCGGGCGGAATGCTACCGGAAATGCAGGCGCTTGAAGCGGAAATGCAAACTAATCTGGATCAGGCCGCCATTGACTTTGCCGCGCCGGCCACGGACGTAGCGATAGAAGAAGTAAATTTTGCCGAGATCGCACTGGATGGCGGCGAAATGCAACCCGAAGCGATTGATGTCGATACTGATGCAGTCGTTGCGCATGTCGAAGACGCAGAAATTGCTGTAGCCGCGAACGTTGACGCTGAATCCGAATCTCAACCCAATCCCGAATTCTCGGAACCTGCTTCTTCCGGTTCCGATGCCGAGGCGCTTTCCGTGGAAAGCGCTCCCGAGAACGAAGTGCAGGAAAATGCTTCGTCCGCCCCGCACAATTAAGAAATAGACGATGAATCTGCCTACCCACAATGACGCCTCCGTGGTTATAGCCACTGATTCCTCAAACCGCTCTGAGAATGCCGATAACCGGGAGGTGTCTCGCGCAGACGCATCTGCGGGAGGCGCTCAGGCGGATGAGGGTAAAAAGAAGCCGGCAAAGCGCGGCGTGCGCGGTCCGCGCAGTTTGCGGCGCACCCGACCTCCCAAGTCAGGCGAGGCAGACAATAATGTGGCGCCCAAGGAGAGCACGGAGTCGGCCGCTGGGGTTTCCGAGGCGCAGACCGGACAGGCACAGGCCGGCGCGCCTGATGGTGAGAACAAACCGCAGCGTACTGGTCGCAACAACGGTCGCAAGCGCGACGATCGCCAAAAGGCAGGTCCCGCCCCAAAGGGGCGTAATCGCCAAGGTGGTCCGGGGGGCAGGCAACAATCGGGTGGAAAGGCAGGCAGTGCCGACGAAATCTTTTCCTTTGTTACGTCGGATGCTTATGACAGTTCCTCGCCCGATGATGAATCCTCGGGCAAGCGTGATGGACGACAGGCGCAGGTAAAAGTGGTTCGCCGCGACCTCACGGCGGAAGACGACGCGCCCAAGCTGCACAAGGTGCTGGCTGAGGCCGGCCTGGGATCGCGTCGCGACATGGAAGAGCTGATTATCGCCGGCCGTGTTTCGGTAAACGGTGAGCCGGCCCATATCGGCCAGCGTATTCTGCCAACTGATCAGGTTCGTATCAACGGAAAACTGATCCAGCGCAAGGTCTCCAAACGACCGCCGCGCGTGCTTATTTATCACAAGCCGGCCGGAGAGATTGTCAGTCATAGTGATCCGGACGGACGTCCTTCGGTATTCGACCGCTTGCCGACCATGAAAGCGGGAAAATGGCTGGCTGTCGGCCGGCTCGACTTCAACACGGAAGGCCTGCTCCTGTTTACGACATCAGGTGATCTCGCTAACCGTCTCATGCACCCGCGCTACGGCATCGAGCGTGAGTATGCAGTGCGGACATTGGGCGAGCTGGAAGAAGGCATGCGCCAGAAGCTTTTGAGCGGCGTGGAGCTGGAAGACGGAACTGCGCAGTTTTCAAAGATCGCGGACGGCGGTGGCGAAGGGGTCAATCGCTGGTACCGCGTGACGATTGGTGAAGGACGTAACCGCGAGGTGCGTCGCATGTTTGAAGCGGTGGGACTCACGGTATCAAGGCTGATTCGCACGCGCTATGGCGCGATGACGCTTCCCAGTGGACTCAAGCGAGGCCGTTGGGAGGAATTGGACGAGCACATTGTGCGCGACCTGATGGCCGTGAGCGGGCTCGAGAAGGCTGCTGGTCAATCCCCCAGTCCTGGTCAGACCCAGACGCAGGGTAAGGGTCGTGGCATGCGTCAGGGCGCTGAACGGAACGGCAACGGATTCGAAAAGACGCAGGGGCAGGGCCAACGGCGCGAACAGGCGCGCGGAAACGGCGGGGGGCAGCAACGCTCGCGCCAGCCGGACCCGCTGCAAACTGCATTGGGATTCCCCGATATCGGGCGTGCTCGCCGCACCGGCGGCGGTCAATCCCGTAGCGGCGGCATGGGTGTGCAGGGACAAGGCATAACACGTCGTCGTACGCGCGGCTAGGTAGGCTGATTCACCCATAATCGTTTCTATTTGGAACCTTTCGGCCGCCCAATACAGATTGGGGGCCGACTTGCCATTGCGATGCACCAAATAATTGTTTATAATTAGAGAGTTAACACAAGTCATTTGCGTGCCAGAGGTAATTGGCGAAGCGCGATGCGTGTGGCGGGAACGATAAAAAGAGATGGGCGGATGCCCATTTTTTTTTTCTTGAACGCTTTTTGCGAGTGTATTTTGCCCTCGCACGCTTACGGAGAATTGTTTTGCGGTTGCTGGAAATGATTGAAAAAACCGTCGTTGGTCTTGGCTACGAGCTTGTCGATCTGGAGCAGGCTGGGCATGGACTGCTGCGCGTGTATATCGACTTTCCGCCTGAAGAGGCGGACAAGGGGCATATTACTGTTGAAGATTGCGAAAAGGTCAGTCATCAACTGACGCATGTATTGACGGTTGAAAATGCAAACTATGAGCGCCTGGAGGTGTCTTCTCCCGGTCTTGATCGGCCGTTGAAGAAGCTTGCCGATTATGCTCGCTTTGCTGGTTGCGAGGCCGTAGTAAAGCTGCGTATGCCGATGCCTGGTGCAGCGAATCGCAAGTCGTTCCAAGGCATATTGCATGCGCCGGAAGGTGAAACACTGCGGCTGGAATTTGAAGGAAAAGATGGGCTGGCGATGCTGGATTTTACGCTCGCCGATGTGGACAAGGCACGTTTGGTGCCGAAAGTGGACTTTAGGAGTCGCAAAGCATGAGTCGCGAAGTATTGTTGTTGGTCGATGCGCTGGCACGAGAGAAAAACGTCGATAAGGATATCGTCTTTGGAGCGCTCGAGCATGCGCTCGCACAAGCGACCAAAAAACGCTATGAAGGCGACGTGGATGTGCGTGTCTCCATTGATCGCGAGAGTGGGGAGTTTGAATCTTTCCGTCGCTGGCACGTCGTGCCCGACGAAGCGGGTCTGCAACTGCCCGACCAGGAAGTGCTGCTGTTCGAAGCAAAGGAACAGATTCCGGATATCGAAGTCGATGACTATATCGAAGAGCCGATTGAATCAGTCGATTTTGGGCGTCGTTTTGCTCAGGACACCAAGCAGGTTGTGTTACAGCGTATTCGCGACGCGGAACGCGAACAGATCCTCGCTGATTTCCTTGAGCGCGGCGATTCGCTCGTCACCGGCACAATCAAGCGCATGGAGCGCGGCGATGCCATCGTCGAGTCCGGCAAGATCGAAGCGCGCCTACCACGCGATCAGATGATCCCGAAGGAGAATCTGCGCATCGGCGACCGTGTGCGCGCTTATATTCTTCGCATTGATCGCAACGCGCGCGGTCCGCAGGTCATCCTGTCGCGTACTGCACCAGAATTCATTATGAAGCTGTTCGAACTGGAAGTGCCGGAAATCGAGCAAGGCTTGCTGGAAATCAAATCGGCGGCACGTGACGCAGGCGTGCGTGCCAAGATTGCCGTATTTACCAATGACAAACGTATTGACCCGATCGGTACCTGCGTCGGTATGCGCGGTTCCCGTGTACAGGCTGTAACCGGTGAACTCGGCGGCGAGCGCGTGGACATTGTGCTTTGGTCGGAAGATCCAGCGCAATTCGTGATCGGTGCCTTGGCGCCCGCGAATGTGTCGTCAATCGTGGTAGACGAAGAGAAGCATGCGATGGACGTTGTGGTCGATGAAGAAAACCTCGCGATCGCCATCGGCCGCGGTGGCCAGAACGTACGCTTGGCGTCCGAATTGACTGGTTGGCAGATCAACATCATGACGGCGGAAGAGTCTGCGGACAAGTCGGCAGCCGAAACCGCCGTGATTCGCACGCTGTTCATGGAAAAGCTCGATGTCGATCAAGAAGTAGCCGATATTCTGGTCGATGAAGGCTTTTCCAGCCTCGAAGAAATTGCCTACGTACCAATCACCGAAATGCTGGATATTGAAGCATTCGATGAGGACACGGTCAACGAGCTGCGCAACCGTGCGCGCGACGCGCTGGTGACCGAGGCAATTGCTTCTGAAGAAGGCCTGGAAGGTATGGAAGACGGCCTCGTGAATCTCGATGGCATCGACCGTATTACCGCAGGCAAGCTGGGACTGGCAGGCATCAAGACGCTGGACGCGTTTGCCGGACTCGCCTATGACGAGTTTGGCTCGATCCTTGCACTGCCGATCGAACGCGCGCGCCAACTGATTGAAAATGAATTTGAAGATGTGACCGATGATGAGATGAGGCTTATCGACGCCAAGTACGACGATCGTGCAAGGGCGTTGCAAGCCAAAGCGCGTGAGCTGGTCGAAGCTCAGTAACTCGAACCGCTCCTACATCATCTGCCCACATAGAAAAGAGGACTGAATGGCGAGTACCAACGTAGCCCAATTTGCTACCGAACTGAAGATGCCTGCGGATTTGCTGCTGACGCAACTTCGTGCCGCTGGCGTCGAAAAGAGTTCGACGTCCGACGTCTTGTCCAAGGACGACAAGGACAAGCTGCTAAATCACTTGCGTCGCTCGCATGGTGCGTCTCCCGAGGGCGAAAAGAAAAAAATTACCCTGACGCGCAAGGAAACTACCGAGATCAAGCAGGCGGATGCTACGGGTAAATCTCGCACAATTCAGGTCGAAGTACGCAAAAAGCGCACATTCATCAAACGCGATGAGCCCCAGGTTGAAGAGGCTCCGGCCGAAGCACCTGTCGCCCCGGTTGTAGATGAAGCCGAAGTAGCGCGTCGTGCCGAAGAAGCACGCCGTCAGGCTGAGCTGATTGCACGCCAGGAAGCTGACCTGCGAGAAAAGCAAGAACGTCTTGCCAAGCTGGAAGCCGAAAAGGAAGCGCAGGCCAAAGCAATGCGTGAAGCCGAGGAAGCTGAACGAGCTGCGGTGGCGAAGGATGAAGCTGTAAAAGCGGAAAAGACGGAAAAAGCAGAAGTTTCAGCCGCTGAAGAGAAAAAACGCGCAGCAGCAGAGGATGTCAAGAAGAAAGCCGCCTTGCAGGAAGCCAAGGAGGCAACGGAGCGGGCAGCCGCGACCGAACGCGCTCGCAAAATTGTTGCCGATGAAGTCGCGCAGATCAAGGCAATGATGAATGCGCCGCGCAAGGTCATGAAGGCGCCCGAGCCGGCACCGGCAGCCCCGCCTGCTGCGAAGGCCGCGGAAGGCACGCTGCACAAGCCTGCCGACAAGAAGCCCGCAATCGGTGACAAGAAACCAGCAGTTGGCGACAAGAAATCGATCAAGTCGGCTAATGTTTCCTCAACATGGCAGGATGACGCTGCGAAAAAGCGCGCCATCAAGACGCGCGGCAACGGAGCCCCTGCTACGCCCGGAGGCCGTGATGGCTGGCGCAGCGGTCCGAAAGGCCGCCGTTCGCACGGCCATGATGACCAGCGCGAATCCAATTTCCAAGTGCCAACGGAAGCAGTCATCAAGGACGTGCACGTACCGGAAACCATCACTGTTGCCGAACTCGCGCACAAGATGGCCGTGAAGGCATCGGAAGTGATCAAGCACTTGATGAAACTCGGTCAGATGGTCACCATCAACCAAGTGCTGGATCAGGAAACCGCAATGATCCTGGTCGAGGAAATGGGCCACAAGGCTTTTGCAGCCAAGCTAGACGATCCGGAAGCCCTGCTCGAAGAAACCGGCGCCGCCCATGTGGACGTCGAAGCATTGCCGCGCGCACCGGTTGTTACCGTCATGGGTCACGTCGACCATGGTAAAACGTCGCTGCTGGACTCGATTCGCCGTGCCAAGGTTGCGGCTGGCGAAGCAGGTGGTATTACACAACATATTGGTGCGTACCACGTTGAAACGCCGCGCGGCATCATCACGTTCCTCGATACGCCGGGTCACGAAGCGTTTACCGCAATGCGTGCTCGCGGTGCGAAGGCAACAGATATTGTGATCCTGGTGGTGGCAGCCGATGACGGCGTGATGCCTCAGACCAAGGAAGCAATTGCTCACGCAAAAGCGGCCGGTGTGCCTATCGTTGTCGCAATCAACAAGATTGACAAGCAAGGTGCCAATCCCGATCGCGTCAAGCAAGAATTGGTGGCAGAACAAGTCTTGCCGGAAGAGTACGGCGGCGAATCGCCGTTCATCGAGGTCTCCGCCAAGACGGGCCAAGGCATCGATGAGTTGCTCGAAAATGTCTTGCTGCAAGCCGAAGTGCTGGAACTGAAGGCACCGGTAGATGCGATGGCAAAGGGCCTCGTGATTGAAGCCAAGCTAGACAAGGGCCGCGGTCCGGTCGCAACCGTGCTGGTGCAGTCCGGTACTCTGAAGCGCGGCGATGTCGTGCTGGCGGGATCTGCCTATGGCCGTGTGCGAGCGATGCTGGATGAAAATGGCAAAACCATTGCCGAGGCAGGGCCGTCCATCCCAGTCGAAATTCAAGGCTTGACCGAAGTTCCGGCAGCTGGCGAGGAAGTCATGGTGATGGCCGACGAGCGCAAGGCGCGTGAAATTGCCTTGTTCCGTCAAGGCAAGTTCCGCGATGTGAAGCTGGCCAAGCAGCAAGCGGCCAAGCTGGAAAACATGTTCGAGCAGATGGCGGAAGGCGAAGTGAAAAACTTGCCGTTGATCGTCAAGGCCGACGTACAAGGTTCGCAGGAAGCATTGGTGCATTCGATGCAGAAACTGTCGACCAGCGAAGTGCGCGTTCAGATTGTGCACGCGGCGGTTGGCGGCATCAGCGAATCGGACGTCAACCTTGCGGTCGCTTCCAAGGCGGTCATTATCGGCTTCAACACGCGTGCCGACGCTTCAGCACGCAAACTGGCTGAAAGTGCCGGCATTGATATTCGCTACTACAACATCATTTACGATGCAGTAGATGAGATTAAAGCGGCAATGTCCGGCATGCTGGCGCCTGAGAAACGCGAACAGGCACTTGGCTTGGTCGAAATTCGCCAGGTTATCCTGGTCAGCAAGGTCGGCGCGATTGCGGGCTGTTATGTCCTCGACGGTACGGTCAAGCGGGGTGCCTCGGTACGCTTGCTGCGCGACAATGTTGTGGTCTGGACCGGCGAACTGGATTCGCTCAAGCGCTTCAAAGATGACGTGAAGGAAGTGAAGGCCGGCTTCGAATGCGGCTTGACCCTGAAAAACTTCAATGACCTCAAAGAAGGCGATCAACTGGAAGTCTTCGAGGTACAGGAAGTCGCGCGCACGCTGTAATCAAGTCGAGGTGGGTGATTGCGTCAACGCTTTCACCCATCGGATTTTTCAGACATGCGCAAGCTTACATTATGGCTAAACACAGCAAATCCATCCCCGGTCGCGGCGTGCGCGTTGCCGATCAGATCCAGCGCGACTTGGCAGAAATTATCGCCTACGAGCTGAAAGATCCGCGCGTCGGCATGATTACGATTACCGAAGTGCAGGTGACGCCGGATTACGCCCACGCGAAAGTGTTTTTCACGACGCTGGTCGACAACGACGAGGCAGTTCAGAATACCTTGACCGGCCTGCATCAGGCATCCGGCTTCATTCGCGGCCAATTAGGACGGCGCTTGACGATCCATACAACGCCGGAAGTGCATTTTGTACACGACGTGTCGACTGCGCGCGGGATAAAGCTGTCGAAGCTGATCGATGAAGCAAATGCGACGCGCTCCAAGGACTCCGAGCAGGAATAGCCTCTTTGCTCTAGCGCGCAGGAAATGTGCGCGACAACCCTCTTTATCCTATGGCGCAAATCACGCCCAAGAAAATCCGTGTGCCGGTGCATGGCGTACTTTTGCTGGACAAGTCTGCCGGACATTCCAGCAACGACGTGCTGATCAAAGCCAAGCGACTTCTCAATGCGCAAAAGGCGGGCCATACCGGTACGCTTGATCCCTTCGCCACCGGACTCTTGCCCTTGTGTTTTGGCGAGGCAACCAAGTTCGCGCAAGATCTTCTTGGCGCTGACAAGACCTATGAGACGCTCGTCCATCTGGGTGTAAGCACTGACACCGGTGACACTGAGGGCAAAATAATTGAAACGCGTGAGGTCAACGTCACACGTGAGCAGATCGATACCGTACTGTCCCGCTTTCGCGGCGAGATCGATCAGGTTCCTCCCATGTATTCCGCACTCAAGCGCGATGGTAAGCCGCTCTACGAGTATGCCCGAGCTGGTGTAACCCTGGAGCGTCAGGCCCGGCGGGTAACGATTCATGTATTGGAGTTTCTAGAATATCAAGCGCCGTACCTGCGTTTACGCGTCGCTTGCAGCAAAGGAACTTACATCCGGGTATTGGGTGAGGACATCGGCGCAGCGTTGGGCTGCGGTGCACATTTGAACGCGCTGCGCCGCATACAAGTTGGTAGCCTTTATGCAGAAAAAGCGGTCACGCTCGACATGATTGCTGATACGCCAGAGGCGGAACGGGTTCGGTTGCTTGCGCCGGTGGACGCCTTGCTCTCGTCCTTTCCAGCAATTCATCTGCCGGAAGCGCTGTCCAGCCGGTTTATGCACGGGCAGCGCATCGCGCTCGGCAAGGAGGGCATTGCGTACCCGGAAGTCTTGGGACGCATGCGGGTATATCGCGCAAACGATGGCCGCCTGCTTGGCACGGCGCAACTGGTGGAATACGGTGTACTTGCCCCTGAGCGGCTGACCGCAACCGAAATGCAGCGCTGACTAGATCGACGTTCACTTTCCAAATCATCCAGGTGGACGGGGCAACGCCTATCTCCCTCATCTTTACGATACTGCTGCCTTCGCCTGACTTTTGGGGGATCGGCGGTAGAGAATACTTGGCTTGAGCGCAACTCTTTGAAATTTCAGCGCTTTTGTTATTTTTTATGTCTTGGAATGCTATAATCGCGGGTTCCCCGAATCACGCACAAACTCACTATGTCAAATACCAAACGCGCCATCCGTAATATCGCCATCATTGCCCACGTTGATCACGGCAAGACGACCCTCGTCGATCAGTTGCTGCGCCAGTCCGGCACCTTCCGTGAAAACCAGCAAGTCGATACGCGCGTGATGGACTCCAACGATCTTGAAAAAGAGCGTGGCATCACGATTTTGGCAAAGAACTGTGCGGTGGAATATAACGGCACCCACATCAATATCGTCGATACGCCAGGCCATGCCGACTTCGGCGGGGAGGTCGAGCGCGTGCTGTCGATGGTGGATAGCGTTTTGCTGCTGGTCGATGCCGTGGACGGTCCGATGCCGCAAACGCGCTTCGTTACCCGCAAAGCGCTGGCACTGGGTTTGAAGCCCATCGTCGTCGTGAATAAAGTCGATCGCCCGAGCGCGCGTACTGAATGGGTCGTGAACCAGACTTTTGAACTGTTTGACAAGCTGGGCGCAACCGATGAGCAGCTGGACTTCCCGGTGGTTTATGCATCGGCCTTGAACGGTTACGCGAGCCTGGATGCGGAAGCGCGCGGCGGCGACATGAATCCCTTGTTCGACGCGATCTTGCAACACGTTCCTGTTCGCGACGATGATCCGGACGGTCCGCTGCAGCTGCAGATTTCCTCGCTGGATTACAACTCTTACGTCGGAAAGATTGGTATCGGTCGGGTTACCCGTGGTCGCGTCAAGGCGCTGCAGGACGTGGTCATCATGGACGGCCCGGACAGCACGCCGCGCAAGGCGCGTATCAACCAGGTGCTGAACTTCAAGGGCTTGGAACGCGTTCTGGTTGACGAAGCCGTTGCCGGCGATATCGTGCTGATCAACGGTATCGACGAACTGGGTATCGGCACGACCGTTTGCGCAGCCGATGCACCCGATGCACTGCCGATGCTGAAGGTCGACGAGCCGACCCTGAACATGAATTTCATGGTGAACAATTCGCCGCTGGCAGGCCGTGAAGGCAAGTTCGTCACCAGCCGCCAGATCCGCGATCGCCTGGACCGCGAATTGAAAGCCAACGTTGCGCTGCGCGTCACCGACACCGGCGATGACACGACATTTGAAGTGTCCGGCCGCGGAGAGTTGCACCTGACCATCCTGATCGAAAACATGCGTCGTGAAGGTTACGAGCTGGCGGTTTCCCGTCCGCGCGTGGTGTTCAAGATGGTCGACGGTGTACGTCACGAGCCGTATGAAATGCTGTCGATCGACGTGGAAGAAGGCCATCAGGGCGCGGTAATGGAAGAATTGGGTCGTCGTCGCGGCGATCTGCAAGACATGCAGCCGGACGGTAAGGGACGCGTGCGTCTCGAATATCGTATTCCGGCGCGTGGCCTGATCGGTTTCCAGGGCGAGTTCATGACGCTGACCCGTGGCACCGGCTTGATGAGCCATATTTTCGATGAATATGCACCGGTTGATACTTCCCGTGGCGAGATGGCTGGTCGCCGCAATGGCGTGCTGATTTCGCAGGATGACGGCGCCGCCGTGGCCTACGCCATCTGGAAGCTGCAGGACCGCGGCCGCATGTTCGTGAGCCACAATGATCCGGTCTACGAAGGCATGATCATCGGCATCCACTCGCGTGACAATGACCTGGTCGTGAATCCCATCAAGGGCAAGCAATTGACTAACGTGCGTTCTTCCGGTACGGATGAAGCGGTGCGTCTGGTGCCGCCGATCCAGATGTCGCTGGAATATGCAGTTGAATTCATTGATGACGACGAGCTGGTCGAAATCACGCCGAAGAGCATTCGCCTGCGCAAGCGTTACCTGAAAGAGCACGAGCGCAAGAAGGCATCGCGCGACGTAGCGTAATAGAAAACTCGCATCGGCCGCTGCGGTATTGCACCCGCTGTAGCCATGCGTATAAGTCAGCCCGTCCACCCCAAGGCATCATTGCCGTCGGGGTCGCCGGGCTGATTTTTTATACCTGACTTATGCCACTACTGACAACACACCAACGCGCAATCGTGTTGATGATTATTGCGCCGACTTTATGGAGCATCGCGGGCGTACTTACACGTCACCTTGATGCCGCACGCGGATTCGAGGTGACATTCTGGCGCAGTTTCTTTTCCGGAATTTTTGTTGCCGCTGCATTGATGTACCAGCAAGGAATGGGAAAGGCCTTCCGCAATGTACGCGCGGTTGGTCGTTATGGCGTGATCAGCGGCATGATGTGGAGCGTGATGTTTGTCTGCTTCATGATTGCCCTGACAAGGACGACCGTTGCCAACACGCTGATTGTGATGAGCGTTGCGCCTTTATTGACGGCGTTTCTTGCCTGGCTGATTCTTCGCCAGCACATCGCACGGCGTACCTGGATCGCCATTGCGGCTGCCTTCATCGGCATTCTGTGGATGTTCGTAAATGGTATGAGCGAGGTTGGCGGGCAGCATTTGATCGGGATGCTGATTGCCGCGGCAGTGCCGGTCGCCGCTGCAATTAATTTCGTCACGATCAAGCGTGCGGGGCAGGGTGTGGACCTGATTCCGGCGGTCTTGCTCGGTAGCATTTTTGCCGCTGTGCTGATGCTGCCGATGGCTTGGCCGCTCCAGGCCTCACTACATGACATTGGAATACTGGCGACGCTAGGATTTTTTCAGCTAGGTCTGCCTTGCATGCTGATGGTGCGGGCAATGAAGAGCCTGTCCGCACCGGAAGTATCGCTCTTGGCATTGCTGGAGGTATTGCTCGGCCCCTTGTGGACCTGGCTTGGTGCCGGAGAAGTCCCGGCCCAGGAGACGTTGATCGGCGGCGCCGTGGTGATGGGGGCGCTCATATTCAACGAACTGGCCGGAATGCGGGCTGCGCCCGTTGCTGCGGCCAAGCGCATGAATTGAAAAAGCCGCAAGACCATTCATGATCCTGCGGCTTTCAGTGCAGAAGAATCAGGCGACGGCCGATTCTGCTTGCGGTACGGCTTTTTGCGTTTTCAGCACATCGGCGATCGCGCCGAACAACTGGTCGATCTGCGGCTTGTCAATAATTAGCGGCGGCGACAACGCGATGATGTCGCCAGTGGTGCGGATCAGCACGCCCTTGTCCCAGAAGCAGCGCAGGAATACATCGAAGGCGCGGGCAGATGGTTTTCCCGCCACGCTATCGAGTTCAATGCCGCACACCATGCCCAGATTGCGCACGTCCTTCACCCAAGGCAGACCCTTCAGGCTATGGGCCGCTTCTTCAAAATAGGGCGCCATCGCGGCGGCACGGTCGAACAGGCCTTCTTCCTTGTACACCTGCATGGTCGCCACGCAGGCGGCCGCGGCAAGGGGATGACCACTATAGGTGTAGCCGTGGAAAAATTCGATTGTATTTTCCGGCGCGGCATTGATAAACGTATCGTGAATATCCTGGCGCACAATGACCGCGCCCATTGGCACGGCGGCATTGGTCAATCCCTTGGCGCAGGTGATCATATCTGGCACAACGCCGAAAAAGTCCGCAGCGAATGCGCTGCCGAGGCGGCCAAAACCGGTAATGACTTCATCGAAAATCAGCAGGATGCCGTACTTATCGCAGATCGCGCGCAGTTTTTGCAGATAGCCTTTGGGCGGCAGAATAACACCGGTGGAACCCTGGATTGGTTCGACGATGACAGCGGCCACGGTGGCGGGGTCATGCAGCGTCAGCAGGCGTTGTTCAAGCTCGTCCGCCATGTCGGCGCCATGTTCCGGCAGGCCGCGCGAAAAGGCGTTTTTCGCGATGTTGAGTGGATGGCGCAGGTGATCGACATTCGCCAGCGTGGCGCCGAAATGCTTGCGGTTGCCCGCGATGCCGCCGACCGCGATCCCGCCGAAGCCGACGCCGTGATAGCCGCGTTCACGGCCGATCAAGCGCGTGCGCAGACCGTCGCCGCGCATGCGGTGATAGGCAAGCGCGATCTTGAGCGCGGTGTCGACCGATTCGGAGCCATCGTTGCAGAAGAAGACGCGGTTCAGGCCTTCCGGTGCGATCGACACGAGCGCGGTTGCCGCTTCGAATACTTTCGGATGCCCCATCTGAAAAGTAGGCGCAAAGTCGAGCATGGCAGCCTGCTGCTGGATCGCAGCGGTAATTTTCGGATGGCAGTGGCCGGCGTTGACGCACCATAAGCCTGCGGTGCCGTCGAGAATCTTGCGGCCATCGTCCGATGTGTAGTGCATGCCGGAAGCAGACGCCAGCAAGCGTGGTTTACCTTTGAATTGCTTGTTTGCCGTGAACGGCATCCAGAAATGCGAAGTATCGATCGTGTTGGACATCTTGTGTTTCCCTTGTGGAGAAAAAAGGTTGGGACAAGCGTTGGTAAGCGTTGATCATCCCGGTCGCAAAAGAATCATGTCGGATCAGTTTATGCAGACCGATTACCGCACCGGGTTGTCCCGGTACAATAGAGCCTCATTATGAACTTCTTGCCAAAATCCGCCAAGTTGCAGGGTTTACCCCCGCGCCGCCTGTCCGTCGCCCCGATGATGGATTGGACGGATCGTCATTGCCGAATGTTTCATCGGCAGATTACGCGCCACACTTGGTTATATACCGAAATGGTAACCACTGGCGCGCTTCTGCACGGCGATGTTCCGCGCCATCTTGACTTCAATCAAGAGGAACATCCTGTTGCTCTGCAGCTGGGTGGCAGCGAACCTGCCGATCTGGCTCGAAGCGCAAAGCTGGGCGCGCAGTGGGGCTATGACGAGGTGAATCTGAACTGCGGTTGTCCGTCCGAGCGCGTGCAAAAAGGCGCATTCGGCGCCTGCCTGATGGCCGAGCCGCAATTGGTGGCCGACTGCGTGAAGGCCATGCGCGATGCAGTCACGATTGACGTCACCGTCAAGCATCGGATCGGTATCGACGATGTCGATTCGTATGACTTCGTGCGCGACTTTGTCGGCACTATTGCCGATGCCGGATGTGCGACGTTCATCGTGCATGCACGCAATGCGATTCTAAAGGGCCTTAGCCCAAAAGAAAATCGCGAAATTCCGCCGCTGAAGGCCGATTATGCCTACCGCCTCAAGCGCGATTTTCCGCAATTAGAAATCATCATCAATGGCGGCATCAAGACCGTCGAGGAAATCGATGCCCATCTGCAGCATGTCGATGGCGTGATGCTGGGCCGCGAGGCGTATCACAATCCTTATTTGATGGCATCCTTCGACGCACGCTATTACGGTGACGATGCGCCAGTGAAATCGCGCGCCGAGGTCCTTGAGGCAATGCAGCCGTATATCCATGACCAGCTCGCCCGCTACGGTGATAACGGACGTGGCCTGAGACTGAACAGCATTACGCGCCACATGCTCGGCTTGACCGCAGGCATGCCTGGTGCGCGTGGGTTCCGCCAAACTTTATCAGACGCAAAAAAGCTTTCCGTCGGTGATCCCGCGCTTCTCCTGGAAGCATACGCCCGCACACAAGCGCTCGCTGCCTGAGTCGCTTCGACCATTCGCCGCCATGGCGGATGGCACAAAATCTGCAAGCCTTTGTTTTTCCACACATTGAATGTATGCATCGGCGTCGAGAGACCTCGTTGCCTTCGCGTACTTTTCAACGCCTGCATTGGAGGAAGCCATGCCATTGAAAAACGGAAAGAGCCAGGACGCCGTGAAGGGCAACATCAAGAAACTCGTGCAGGAATGGGAGCATGACGGCACCGTCGGCAAGAGTCATCCGCCGACCAAGGAAAAAGCGGTCAAGCAGGCGGTTGCCATTTCACTCAAGAAGGCAGGAAAGAGCCGGTCGCAGCAGAAAAAGCATTAAGACGCTGCTGCGACGCTTGATTAACTTTTGCAGAGGAATCGACAATGCCATCACAGGATGAAAAACCGCAAATCCCGGCGCAGCACCAGGAGCATCAACCCGGAAGCGAAGCGGAAATGCAGCCGCGTCCGCAAGCAGAAATGAAGGATTACAAAGGCAGCGCCAAGCTGAAGGGCAAGGTCGCGCTGATCACCGGCGGCGACAGCGGCATCGGGCGCGCGGCGGCAATCGCGTTTGCCAAGGAAGGCGCCAACTTGGTCATTGCGTATCTCGACGAACACCAGGACGCACAGGAAACACAGCGCCATATCGAAGCTGCCGGCCGCGAGTGCGTAACGATTGCCGGCGATGTCGGCGACGCGGCGTTTTGCCGCAAGATGGTCGAGACCGCGATGTCGTCCTTCGGACGCTTGGATATCGTCGTCAATAACGCCGCGCAGCAATATCCGCAGCAGAGTATCGAGGACATTACGGAGGAGCAGTTGCTGAAGACCTTCCGCACCAATGTGTTTTCGATGTTCTTCACCGTCAAGGCCGCCTTGCCGCATTTGCAGTCGGGTGCACGCATTATCAATACGACTTCGGTTACCGCCTATCGAGGCAGTTCGCATCTGCTCGACTATTCATCGACCAAAGGGGCGATCGTCGCCTTTACCCGCTCGCTGTCGCAGCAATTGGCGGAGCGCGGCATTCTGGTGAACGCGGTTGCGCCGGGTCCGGTCTGGACCCCGCTCATACCGTCGAGCTTCGATGCAAAAGAAGTGGAAGGCTTCGGCGAGAAGGTGCCGCTTGGACGAGCTGGTCAGCCGGATGAAATTGCGCCGTCCTATGTGTTTCTCGCATCTGACGATGCGTCGTACATGACGGGGCAGGTGCTGCACCCGAACGGCGGCGAGGTGGTCAACGCGTAACTGGACAGACTGGCTGGAGCCTGGTGTATTGCGCCGGTCTCCAGCGTCAGTATTCCTTCAGTCGGTTGTACAGCGTCTTCAGGCTGATGCCGAGTGCTTCGGCGGTCAGGCGCTTGTTGCCGCTGTAATGCTTCAGCGTCGCCAGGATGATTTCCTTTTGCGCGTCGGCCAGCGGCGTGCCGACAAAAAAGTTGAGATAGCCGTCGTGCTCGGTCGGCTTCTTGGTCGACAGGTCAGAAATGTATTCTTCGATATTGAGGGTATCGGTTCCCAGAATGAATGCCCGGTGCACGACGTTCTTCAGTTCACGCACATTGCCCGGCCAAGAATAGGAGCGGATCACATCCAGCGAACTGCGTGAATAAACCTTCTGCGTATTTTCCTTTTCGTTCAGCAACTTCAGGAAATGCTGTGCAAGCAATTCAATATCACCGCCGCGCTCACGTAACGGCGGTATGCGGATGGGAAACACAGCAAGGCGGTACATCAGGTCTTCGCGCAGGTTGCCCTGTTTGACGGCGGTTTCCAGATCGCGGTTGGTGGCCGCGATCAGGCGCACATCGACCTTCACTTCCTCATCACCCCCTATGCGCAGGAAACTGCCCGACTCCAATACGCGCAGCAACTTGACTTGCATATCCACGGGCATCTCGGTGATCTCGTCGAGGAACAGGGTGCCGCGTGATGCATGTTCAAAGTAACCGATCTGCTGGCGCATGGCGCCGGTAAAGCTGCCCTTCTCGTGGCCAAAGAGTGCTGCCTCGATCAGATGAGCCGGGATGGCCCCGCAATTGACGGCGACAAATGTTTCTTCTCTGCGTGCACTGGCGTCGTGGATCGCGCTGGCGATCAGTTCCTTGCCGGTGCCGCTTTCGCCGACCAGTAGCACGGTAGCTTCTGTCGCGGCAACGCGCTCCACCTGTTGGTACATCCGTTCCATGAGCGGCGACGAGCCGCACATGATACCGAATCGCTTGAATGAATTATCGAGAGCCATTTGAGATTCCACCGGATCACCGGGAGTTGAACCGTCGCCGCACCGGCGCGGGAGCGTCTGGTTCGCTGTCATGATTTTTACATCAATGCTTGACGATTCCCTTGCGCTAGTTCAGTTCCGTTTTGCAAACGGACTTCGCATGTTCGCAGTATCGAGGGCGCAATGAAATGCGTTGCATCAAGTGTGTGCCAGATGAGTGCGCTGCATAGAGGAGAAACACGTTTTCTTGAAAAGCAAAGATACACGATATCGTTGATCGAGTGTGCGCGCGTCGAAGCTCTTCACTATAGTTCACGAGGCGCAACGTGCAACGCGCAGCCATTGACGGAGTAACAAAGTCGCAGGTACCTGGTTCGCTGGCCAATGCGCTACGGCGCTGTCCATGTCTTGTAAAGACTGGGCCACGGCGGTCACGTTACCTCCCAGCACGTCCGGTCACCGCCACCATGATCTCTTCATGTGCTTCATGCAAAAACTTATGTCGGCATGACGTTGGAAAAAAAGAAAAATATTCGCCTTTAGGAAATAGTGACGCTGCAACTCGCGAACTACACGAGGCGCGATGTAACGCTTACCCCGCGGCGGTAAGTTTTACGCGCAATGCATTGCGCGAGCAAATCGTGCTGCGACGATGCTTCCTCAAAGTGGCGCAGAAAGGTTTGTCACGCTGGCCTTGGCATGGAAGCTGCGTTCCGGATGCGGCCGACTTTGTGAAAAAGTTAAGAACTTATCGCAAATGAAAAGGTCAAGTACGAGACAACGTTAACTTTTCGTGAAAGGAACAAGAATGAATGCAATCAAAACCACATCGAAGGTCTTGTTGGTTCTTGCCGCCCTGAGCTTGACTGCTGTGGGCTGCGACCGTCGCGCTGGTGACACGAGCTCCGGTGCAAGCGGTTCGCCAAGCGGCTCCAGCTCATCCGGTGCCGGCACAACGGGATCGTCCGGCAGCTCGGGCAGCATGGGGTCTGGTTCGTCCGGTTCGAGCAGCGGTACCGGCTCGGGTTCTAAATAAGGTTCGCGCATACCGGCGATTGCCGTCACTCACAGGTCAGTTCTTGCAACGGCCTGGCAGTGTGGCATTCGCCAATTTGCGTCATCTGCGCTGAAGTGAATACGTTCCGCGTAGGCGGCAATTCAGACGCCATACCGGTCCTTACCGGTCATATCTATTAGATCGACCCGCCACACGGTATCCGCGTAAGTGAGTGTCGACAACTATCCCATCATTCTCAATCAAGGTGCGAGCACTGCATGCACCACGATGCCGGCAAGTGGACGCGCCTTTTGAATCGACGCGCGCAACCTCATGGATCACTGTTTTTGGTCAATAAAGAAGGTGAAGCATGCTTGGACAATAGAAGCCAACGACCTATTCTGGTGAAGTGATTTATTCGTAGAACGACAGCCGTACACGGCACCAGATGCAGCAGAGCTGAACTCTCCTAAATAACCTGGCGCGGCGGTATTGTGACAAGCCTGATACCGACTTCAATCCAGTTTTATGCAGACACGGGCAGCGCTCCTGTCCGGGTCTGTGATGTGAAATATCCGAAACAATGCCAGTCCTTATGCATTGGCGAAACCCTGAAGAGATCTGTTTATATGCCGCATGTATTGATCGTTGATGATGATGTCAACACGCGAGAAGCACTGGTAGCAATTACCGCAGCAGAAGGATTCAGCACGGCGGTCGCCGGCTGTGTGCGCGATGCGCAAACGCAGATCATGAAGCAGCGTCCCGACGTCGTGCTGATCGATTTGAAGCTGCCGGACGGCAACGGAATGGATTTGTTCAATGACATCGAAGCGCGTGCGACGACCGAGATCGTGCTCATCACTGGCCACGCCAGCGTGGAAACGGCGGTCGAGGCCTTGCGTTTGGGTGCGGCCGACTATCTGACCAAACCGATCAACTTCCGCCGGCTCAAGGCGCTGTTGTCGCGTATCCCTCGCACTGTCGATCTCAAGGAAGAAATCGGTGTGCTGCGCAGCGAACTGCGCCGGCTTGGCCATTTTGGTCAGATGCTCGGTGCCGCGCCATCAATGCAGAAGCTATACAACCACATCAGCCGCGTGGCGCCAACCGAGGCCACGGTGCTACTGCTTGGCGAAAGCGGCACCGGCAAGGAGCTGGCGGCACAGACAATTCATGACCTGAGCTTGCGGCAGAAGCATCCGTTTCTACCGGTCAACTGCGGTGCAATCTCGCCGCAACTGATCGAAAGCGAAATTTTCGGTCATGAAAAAGGCAGCTTTACCGGCGCCGACCGTCAGCACAAGGGTTATTTTGAGCGCGCCAACGGCGGCACTCTGTTTCTCGATGAAATCACCGAAATGCCGGTGGAGTTGCAGGTGAAATTACTGCGCGTGCTCGAAACCGGTTCGTTCATGCGGATCGGCAGCAATCAGGAAATCGAAACCGACGTCAGGGTGGTCGCCGCCAGCAATCGTGATCCGGAGGCCGCTGTTGCAGAGGGCAAGTTGCGGCTCGACTTGTATCATCGCTTGAATGTCTTTCCGCTCAAGATACCGCCGCTTCGTGAACGCGGTGCGGACATTGAATTGCTGGCACAGCATTTCCTCCAGGACCTGAATACCGCGCATGGCACCAGCAAGGAATTAACTCCCGACGGCTTGGCTTGTCTGAGCAATTATCATTGGCCTGGCAATGTGCGCGAATTGCGCAATTACATCCAGCGCGCCTTTATCCTTTCTGACCATACCATCGATGCCGCTGCCTTGGCACCGGTGATTACCACCCAATCGCCAGTAGGCCTGACACTCGCGATTCCCGTTGGCACGTCGCTTGCCGATGTCGACCGCAAACTGATTTATGCAACGCTGGATTTGTGCGGTGGTGTAAAGAAGCGGGCGGCGGATATTCTTGGGATCAGTTTGAAAACCTTGTACAACCGGCTGGAAGAATACGGGCCGTACGAGGGCATGCCGAAAAAGGATGATGCATCGATGCAGGGGAGCAGCGACTCATATCATTGAGTCGATGCGGTAAAGCCTGCGGCAGTCGCGATGGGTCAGTCATTTGCGACTGACCGCTTGCGACTTGGTTCGTCTGCACGCAGCAAAAAACGAACGGCTTATGCCCTCGTCACCATCGTGTCAATCACGACAATTAACTCTTCCGGCGCCACCGGCTTGGTCACATGCATCTGGAACCCGGCTGTCAATGCGCGGATCCGGTCTTCGCGTTGCGCAAAGGCGGTAAGCGCCAGCGCGGGCATGCGCGCCAGCGGGGTAGTGCCGTCCGCGCTCTTCCATGTCCTGAGCTTGCGCAGCACCGTATAGCCGTCCTCGCCGGGCATGGCGATATCGCAAACCAGCACGTCGGGAAGACGGTCAGTGCCGCAGCTTCGCAGCCAGGCAACCGCGACCGGCGCCGAAGCGGCGGCGAAAACGCTGGCGCCCGCACCGGTCAGCACAACGGTGAGTGACTCGCGCGCCTCCTTCTGATCGTCGATAAGCAGAATGCGCAATCCAGTCAGCGAGGGCAGCGGCATATTGCTTGTGCTGTGTTCATCGGACGGCCCAACGGTCAAATATTTATCCGAGCTAACCCGCAATGGGAAGTAGACCGCGAAGGTCGTTCCGGTTCCTTCGCCCTTGCTATCGGCTTTCACGCGACCGCCATGCAGTTCGATCAGGTGCCGCACCAGAAACAGGCCAAGGCCAAGGCCGCTGTGGTCGCGCGTGCTGGAGGTGTCTTCCTGGCTGAAGCGGTTGAACAGATGCGGCAGGAAGTCGGGCGAGATGCCAACACCGTTGTCGCGGATGGTTACGCAAATTTCATCGTCGGCATGTTCTGCATTGAGCCATACGTTGCCTTCCTCCGGCGTGAATTTGATGGCGTTTGACAGGAGGTTCCAGAAGATTTGCTGCACACGGTCTGCATCGCCGTCGACCTGTTCGCTCGTGATGCGGTAGGTGCAGGTAATGCTGATGCGCTTGGACGCAGCCAATGCGCGCACGCTTTCGACAGCGGACTGCAGCGTTGGCAACAATGCCAGCGGCTGCTTCACCAGGCGCAATTTGCCGCTCATCATGCGGGTGACATCGAGCAAATCTTCAATCAGGCGTACCTGTTGCCCCACGCCGGTCTTGATGCCTTGCAACGCACGCTGCGCCAGCGGCGCCGAGGTGGCGTCCTTTACATAGTTTTCCAGCACATGGGCCCAGCTCTGGATGCCATTGAGCGGGGCGCGCAATTCATGCGACACGATCGCGAGAAATTCGTCGCGCGCCCGTGCGGCGGTTTCTGCCTGAATGCGTGCGGAGCGTTCCCGCGAGAGCAGGTCGTCGCGTTCCTTTTCCATGCGTGCGCGTTCGGTCACGTCGTAGGCAATGCCGACCACGGATTCGATGTTGCCGTAGCTGTCGACTTCCGGGACGATGCGGCCGGAGAAGAAACGCATCTGCCCGTCGATCTCGTGGTCAAAATCCAGCCGCTGTTCGGCTCCGGTGTCGAAGGCGGTGCGCGCGGCCTCATCCCATGCGCGCACGACGCTGCGCGGCAGGCCGAGCTCAGCCTTGGTCTTCCCGAGAAAGGCAGATGCCTTCAGGCCGGAAAAACGCTCGATGGCGGGATTCGCATACAGATGCCGCATGTTGCGATCGATGCGCGAAATGATGTCGGGAGAATTTTCCACCAGTGTCTTGAATTCGCGTTCGCGGCGTTGCAGTTGTTCTTCGGTATCGCGCAGGCGGGTGGTGTCGCTAATCGCGGCGACCAGACCGCGCACTTCGCCATGCTCGTCCAATTCCGGCATGTACATGATATGCAGCGTGCTTTCATCGCCGTTCGGGGTGGGAATCCGGACTTCATGTTCCTGCGGCTGGCCGCGTAGGGCAGCGTCAATGTACTGACGCAGCGTGGCAAAGGCCGCTTCGCCCATGATATCGGGAATACGTTTACCGATCATGTCGGACGCCCGGTAGCCGAAGCGGTCGGCATAGGTCTTGTTGACGAAATTGATGCGATACGCACAGTCGCATTGCGCAATGAAAACCGGCAATGCATCAGTGATCAGGCGCAATTGCCGTTCCTGTTCGCGCAGCTCCTGCTCGCCCTTGCGGCGGCTGGTGATGTCGCGCACGACGACCACATGGCCGTCTGCCGTGGCGCTATCCAAATAGGGGGCGATTGTGATTTCTGCGACGATCGTGCTGCCATCCGCAAGCGGCAAGGTTTTCTCGAAGAACGCAGGACAATCACCCAAAGCGTCCGACTGCAGCGCCTCTGAGAGCAGGCGTCCGTCGAGTTGGTTTGGATTGTCGGCACCAAGCAGATGGGCCGCCGCGCGGTTGGCGATCACGATGCGCGCCTCGCGTACCAAAAGGATGCCTTCGGCGCAGAGATCGATCAATTGGCGATAGTGCTTTTCATCGCCCCGCAGAGCCTCTTCGGACGACATGTTATGCATTGCCTGGGGCAGTGGGTTGTTGGATTTCGACGGCGACGGCAGTCCGCCGCCATGCATCGGAAAAAAATGTGTGCTCGATACCGCCATGGTTCAAACGATTCCTCTTACTGGCTAGCCTGTCAATTCCTGCGTGCAAGCACGCGCGGAACGGAGTTAACCGGTGCCTGTGATCAATCATTAGTACCCTGCTTGATCGTACCTGCCTGCTCGATTCATGCGTATGGGAAGCGCAGCCACAATGCGAGCCGGCATTGATGAAAGACAAAAGTGGGCATAAAACCTTTGCATGCTTGCCGCACGTAGTCGTCGTCCAATGCCGGCACATGATCACGCACTCTTGCTGCCCACCTTATGCTTCAGACCGTCCAGTTTCAGCTGCGTCAGGAAGTTGCCGAACTCTTCGGCGACCGCAGGGTGCTTGAGCGCAAAGACCACGGCGGCTTCCAGATAGCCGATCTTGGAGCCGCAATCGTAGCGATGCCCCTTGAATTCATAGGCAAGCACCGGATGGTCGGCCAGCATCGCGGCGATCGCGTCGGTGAGCTGAATCTCGCCGCCGGTGCCCGGCGTTATGTTCTCCAGATAGTCGAAGATTTCCGGCGTAAAGATATATCGACCAACCACGCCGAGCGTGGAAGGGGCGTTTTCCGGCTGCGGCTTTTCCACAATGTCGCCGATGCGATGAATGCGCACGCCCATCGATTGCGGCCGTACGATCCCATACTGTTGCGTCTGCTCCAGCGGCACATTTTGCACGCCGATCAAGGAACTCGCGTGCTGCTCGTATAGGTCAACCATCTGCTTGAGAACCGGCACGTCCGCATCGATCAGGTCGTCTGCAAGCACCACGGCAAATGGTTCGTCGCCGACCAGCGGACGCGCGCACAACACTGCATGTCCGAGGCCGAGCGCTTCGCTTTGCCGTACATACGAATAGTGCAGGTTGTCCGGCAGCAGCCCCTGCATTTCTTTCAGAAGTTTGAGCTTGCCATGCGAGGCGAGTTCGGTTTCAAGTTCATAGGCCTTGTCGAAATGGTCTTCGATAGACCGTTTGCCGCGCCCAGTGACAAAAATCATCTCGGTAATGCCGGCGGCCGCTGCTTCCTCGACCGCGTATTGAATCAGCGGCTTGTCCACGACGGGCAGCATTTCTTTCGGCGACGCTTTAGTGGCAGGTAGAAAACGTGTGCCTAAACCGGCAACGGGAAATACTGCTTTACGGATCTTGGTCATTGTCTTCTCTCTTGGTCCATAGGTTGAACAATCCAGTTGCCGCAGGTGGGTAAGCATTACACCGATTTGCCTTTTTTACATGCTTGCAGGCGCGCAAAAATGCACATTCCCCGCGTGAAGGCTGAAGGCCACGCACATGGCGCCGGTGTGGTGCTGCGGCGAGGAATGACATAAGCAGGAAGCGTACCGAGCGTTGCAGCAATGGCAATTAGAAAAACAATAGAGGAAATATTTTTCGGAGGCACCCGCAATATTCACCGCGTACGTCATGTCACCAGAGCGCTTTGCGCAAGATCAGCGTGGCATTTCCCGCGAGCCGTATAGTGGATCGCACCTGATAGCAGATGCGACGCGGTGTTTGTATTTGATGCCAGGAGGAGACGCAGTTCGCTGCCACCCGACACCGTGCGACGCGCATCGCTTCGGCATCACTTATCCCACTTCGACTAAACGATGAATTCACGGCAATTACCGATTTCAGTGAGGGCACTATTTTCTTGTTCAGCAGAACGGGATTCCGCGCCCCGGTACATGACGCGAGGACACATTGCGATGCGGATCGACTGCGCTGTAGCTTTTACCGCCGGCTGTAAAAAGTACGGTGGTTTGAGGCTGGCGCCGCGAGTAAGTGCCTATACATGTCGAAGTTATATCGCTCGGCACAGCTCTTGCGTGAGCATCGCGCAATGCGTTGACCGCAAGTGACATTTCCGTGTGGATCGACGCTGCTGGTGCTTGGCGCAGATGTTCGCGGTATCGCCAATCATCAGATTCAATCCGGCAAGGTCCGGTTTCCTAATTCAGCTCATGTCATGACAATGTTGCCCGCTCACAGACTGTTTTGCGCATGCCGACTCTCAGGGCGAACTGTGGCTGGCAACGCATTTGTGCATGGGCATGGATACAGGGCGCGGAGCTGGATGGCGCAACTCAGTATCCCCGCACAAGAAACACGACACGCTCGTAGCGCGTGCCGGCACGGTTTGGTCTCGCTCGCCTCTCGCAATGCTTGCACTGCGGCGAGGCGAGCGCGCTGTTTCGCTCCTGGTATGAGCCACATCCATTGCACGTTCTCTTATGCGAGGTATCTGGAATCAGCGTGTGCTATGCGACCCATACGCCGCTGCCACAAGATTTTCGCAGCGACTCGTCAGACATCTTTGTCCGCCTTTTTTACCTAACACGCCTTTACGGCAAGGAGATAGCATGGCTTCTGCAATTATTGTTTTTTCGCATCTGCGTTGGGATTTTGTCTTTCAACGTCCGCAACACCTGATGTCGCGCCTGGCCGAGCATCATCCCATCGTGTTTGTCGAAGAACCGGTACATCACGACAGCAAAACTTTTTTCACCACCTATTCCCCGGCACCCAACATACTGGTGTGCAAGCCGCATACGCCGGTCAACATGCCGGGATTCCATGACGACCATCTGCCGCATTTGCAAAAGCTGCTGCGCCAGCTGGTGCGCGATTATGACGACCACATTGCGTGGTTCTATACGCCGATGGCGCTGCCGCTGCTTCAGGAATTGCATCCGCGCCTGGTGGTGTACGACTGCATGGATGAGCTGGCTTCATTCAAGAATGCGCCGAAGCAGTTGCTGCAGAGGGAAAGCGCATTGCTGAAGGTGGCCGACCTCGTGTTCACCGGCGGCCCGAGCCTGTACCGCTCCAAACGCGACCGCCATCCGAATGTGCATTGCTTTCCGAGCAGCGTCGACGCCGCGCACTTCGTGCAGGCGCTGGACCGCACCAATTCGCATCCGGCCCACAAGGACATTCCCGGCCCGCGCATGGGTTTCTACGGCGTGATCGACGAGCGCTTCGATGCCGGACTGATCGAGAAAGTGGCCGACGCGCATCCGCAGTGGCAGATCGTGCTGGTCGGTCCGGTGGTCAAGATCGATCCTGCCGCCTTGCCGCAGCGTGCCAACATTCATTACCTTGGCCAGCAGCCTTATGAGGCGCTGCCGCAGTTCCTTGCCGGATGGGATGTCTGCCTGTTGCCCTTCGCATTGAATGAGTCGACCCGCTATATCAGCCCGACCAAAACGCTCGAATACATGGCGGCGGAACTGCCAATCGTCAGCACGCCGGTGACCGATGTGGCCGATGCCTACAGCGATGTCGTGGCCATTGCCGCCGATGCGCCGGCCTTTATCGCTGCATGCGAAGCCGCCTTGCTGGCGCCGCCGGAGGAGCACGCTGCCAGAGTCGAAAAGATGCGCAAGGTGCTGTCAGCGACCTCGTGGAGTGCGACTGTGGACAAGATGCGCGCCCAGATCGTCTCCGCGCCGCGTCGCCAGACGGTGGAGCAAGCGGCGTCGCAGCCGCAAGACGTGGATGCCGCATCGACCAATGTTAACCGCCTGCGCCAGCATGAATCGGTGCGCTTCGTGAAGACTGCCATCATTGGTGCCGGACCAACGGGGCTCTCTGCCGCCTACCATCTCGGTCACGATGCCGTCCTGCTCGAAAAGAATGCGATGGTCGGGGGATGGTGCCGTTCGATCAAGGACAATGGCTTCACGTTCGATTATGCGGGTCACATCATGTTCTCCAATGATCCGTACGTGCTGGAGCTGTACGAGATCCTCCTCGGTTCCAATGTGCACTGGCAGAACCGCGAGGCTTGGGTCTACAGCAATAACGTGCATACCCGCTATCCATTCCAGGGTGCGCTGTACGGCCTGCCGCCGGAAGTGATCAAGGAATGCATCATGGGGGCGATCGAGGCGCGCTACGGCAGCGCGCAAAAGCAGTCTGCCGCGGCGCCCACCGCGCAGACCACGGCCAAAGCCAACGACTGCTGTGCCGACGGCGGCGTGACGCTGCCGGGATCGCGCGTGGCATCGCTGGAAAAGAAAGCGCCGGCCAATTTCGAGGAGTTCATTCACCAGGTCTGGGGCGCAGGCATTGCCAAGCACTTCGCGATTCCGTACAACCGCAAGCTGTGGGCAGTGCCGCTGACGGAAATGGAAACCTCGTGGCTGGGCGGGCGCGTGCCGCTGCCGAACCTGGAAGAAATTATTGACGGCGCATTGCAGCCGGTAGGCAAACCGATGGGGCCGAATGCACGCTTCGGCTATCCTTTGCGCGGCGGCTTCCAGGCGCTGGTGTCCGGCTTCGTGCCGCACATCAAAGGCACCATTGAAGTCAATGCCGACGTCGCGCAGATTTCTCCCAAGCAGCGCACTGTCACCTTGCGCGATGGCCGCCGCTATCAATACGACAACCTGATCAGCACCATGCCCTTGCCGGATTTGGTGAAGATCATCGGCGACGAAGCGCCGGAGGAAGTGAAGCAGGCGGCCAGCGGATTGAAACATATCTCGGTGCGCTGCGTAAATCTTGGTGTGGCGCGCGAGAACATTACGGACAAGCACTGGATCTACTATCCCGAAGATACGATCTTCCACCGCATTTTCGTGCAGGGAAATGCCAGCCCGGAATGCAACCCGCCGGGCGGCTTTGGCATCACCTGTGAAATCACCTACTCGCCAACCTGGAAGCCGCTGCCGTACAGCGGCAAGGAACTGATCGACCGCTGCATCCAGGACTGCATCAAGGTTGGCATGTTCCGCGAAGATGACAAGGTTATTGCGGCGAATGAAATCGACATGCCGTATGCGTATGTGGTGTACGACCATGCACGCGCAAAGAATGTCGAGACCATCAAGTCGTGGCTGGCCATGCATGACATTATCCTCGCCGGACGGTACAGCGAGTGGGAGTACTACAACTCCGACCATGCGTTCATCGCCGGCAAGAAGGCGGCCGAAGCAGTGAAGTGGGTCGAAAAGAAGAGTGCAGTAGCGGTCGAGTAAACGCCACGCACGTTCCAGGCCGCCGCATCGAATTGCATGCGACGGCCGCGAAGCGCCTTTCTCCTGTGCCTGATGCAGGAGGAAGGCGTTGGCACGTCATCGCCATCTTGCAAGAACCAAGCGCACGGCGATTCGATGGCACACGGCTTGCATTCCCTTTCTGCTCATAAGCTGTCCTTGCGTCACCTTCGATCAAGCCGGAGCAATTCATGACCATATTTCCCCATGCTGCGTTGTTAGCGCTGTTGCTGGCGTCGGCCGGCTTGCCTGCGTTCGCTCAGACGCCGCCACCGGATGCCACGGCCAGTACAAGCGCGGGCGCCGCACAGCAGAACCTTTACCGTGGCAGCAAGATCATCGGCAGCAATGTGCGCGATACAAGGAAAAAGAAGATTGGACAGATCAAGGATCTGGTGCTCGACAGCCAGCGCGGCGACATCGCGTATGCCGTAGTCAGTTTCGGCGGCGTCATGGGGGTCGGCAAGAAATTTCATGCCATTCCCTGGCAGGCATTGCAAGCCAGCGATGACGGCAAATATTACATTCTGAATGCAGACAGCGAGACGATTTCCCAAGCACCCGGCTTCGACAAGGCGCGCTGGCCCGATTTGGCTGATCGTAAGTGGAGTTCGGATGTAGATCGCTACTGGAGTCGCATGGTCGGGCGTGCCCCCGGTACACAGAAGTTGACATCCGGCGCAGGCGGGCTCGCCGCGCCGCAAAATCCAGGCGCAGGCGCAAGCAGCAGCGGCCGCTGAGGACTCCAGATTGATTCCGCATGACGCGATTGACTGAAAGGACCAAGGCATGAGCGATCACCGATCCCCCATCGCATCGGGCCCGCCAAACCAGGGGGCGCGCATTATCGGCGGCGAGCCGAATTTTTCCGGACCAGGGCCGCAAGTGATGGCGGCCGATACGCTGCAAGGCGACAGCGTAATCAATCTGCAGGGAGAGCATCTGGGCGAGATCCAGGACATCATGATCGATGTGCCGACCGGGCGCATCGCGTATGCGGTGCTCTCTTTCGGCGGCCTGCTCGGGATAGGCGACAAGCTGTTTGCGATTCCATGGAGCGCATTGACGCTGGACGCCGATCGTGAATGCTTTGTGCTGGATCTTGAGCGCGAGCGCTTGAAGAAGGCGCCAGGATTCGACAAGAATCACTGGCCGTCGATGGCCGACCCGACCTGGGCGGCGGAAGTGCATTCCTTTTATAACCGGCCGCCGTACTGGGAATAGTTTTGCAGGCTACGCATCCGGTTTTTGAAAGACAGGAATGGCGCCGCACGGGGCGCCATTTTTTTTGCAAGCCGAGAAGGGAATAACAATGGCAAACATGCTATCGGTGGATTGGAACGAACTGTTCAGCCTGAGTATGCCGCTGGCCGAAATCCTGGTACGCGGCAGTGCAATGTACTGGTTCCTGTTTCTAATTTTTCGTTTTGTTATTCGGCGCGACATTGGCGCGGTAGGTATTGCCGATCTACTCGTGTTGGTCATCGTCGCCGACGCTTCGCAGAATGCCATGGCGGGCGAGTACACCAGTGTGACGGACGGCATGGTGCTCGTGGCAACCTTGATCGGATGGAATGTTTTTCTTGATTGGCTGAGCTACCGCTTTCCCGTCGTGCGCAAGTTGGCCGAGCCGGAACCGGTCAAGCTCATCAAGGACGGCAAGATGTTAAGGCGCAATATGCGACGGGAGTTGATTACCGATGAAGAGTTGTTGAGCAAGTTGCGCCAAGAGAGTGTGGAATCGCTGGACGAGGTGAAATCTGCGTATATCGAGTCGGATGGACAAATCAGCATCATCAAAAAGAAAAGCTGAAATCTGCAGCAGAACACATGGTACGAACAGCAAGTGTGCATCCCGCAACGGGAATAACGCGGTTGCCTCTGGATTATTTTTCTTGGAGGAAAACTTTCATTACGTAAAGTTGTCCATAGGAACTCAAGGGAGTTCCGAACAACAGCATGACTCAGCAGAAGCGGGCGCGGCATCAAAAACAAAGGGAGTGGTCGGCGCTGGCGTTGACGCTTGTCCTTGGCATTTCGGCATGTGGCGGTGGTGGAGGGAGCAGTACCAGTGAGCCGGCCAATCTCGGCGCTGCCGACAACCTCGGCAATCCGACTGCGTCGGAGCCGATTAGCGCACCGAACGTTGTGGCGGCACCGACGGCCGCGCGAACGCAGCCCACACCGCAGCCGGCGGTCGCAGAAAGCGCCGGAAAACTGATCATTTCGGAAGTCGCGACCAACTACTACAGCAACGATGTCGCGTGGTTTGAAATCTACAACACCTCGTCTGCGCCGGTCGCCTTGTCGCGCTACACGTTCAACAGTTCTACTATCGACCGCGCGACAGGGGCCAATTCCTTCAGTCCGATGTCGTTCGCGCTGCCGGATGTCATGGTGCCGGCAGGCGGATTCATGGTCATTGGCAGCAAGACGTCGGACCAGCTGCAGGACAGTGCGAACATGGTCTACGTGAAGAACGGATCGATGATTCCGTTCTGGAATGCCAATGGTTCGATCGAATTGTTGCGCGACGGCGTGACGGTAGACATGGTGCGCTTCGGCTCGTCGACTGCAGCGCCAACGACGTTCGACGAGTGGGCCGGCGCGAGCGTTGCTGCGCTCCCGTCGGGTGCCGACGAACACGGAAAGTCGATTGTGCGGCTCGCGGCCGCTGCAATGGCAGACACCAACACGCCAGCAGACTGGGCGCTGGTGAACTTTGCAACGCCGGGCGGCCCCAACGATGTGCTGCCGGGCACGATCGATTCCGATCTGGATGGTATCCCTGACAGCGCCAAGCTCAGTGGCGGCAGCTATGCCGGACTTGATCTTTATGCGATGGGCGCGCGGCGCGGGCGGCGCGACGTCTTCATGGAAATCGATTACATGACGAGCGGTGATCTCGCCACGACGCCGCGCCGCGAAGCATTGGAAAAAATGCAAAGCGTGTTTGCCGCGCACGGGATCGCGCTGCACATGGATACCGGCAAGCTGTATGCCGCAGGTTTCAATCCAGCGCTGTTCAATCTTGGCGGCGGGAATGCCGTCGCGTTTGCGCCTTGCATTGAACTCGATACATCAACGGCAGGCGCCGGCGCGCGTGCGGGATGTTCTTCCCTGCAGGCATACAAGAACGCCAACTTCGACGTGCGCCGCCGCTTCGTATTTCACTATGTCCTGTTTGCCAATTCTCTCAATACCGATGGCGGCAGCGGACCGTCCGGTATTGCGGAAATGTCAGGCAATGACATCATCATCGCGCTCGGCGGTTATGGGTTCAGCACGGCGTCCGACGCGGGCCGCAACATGTTAATCAACATGCAGGCCGGCACGCTGATGCACGAGTTCGGCCACAATCTCGGCCTCAAGCATGGCGGCAATGAAGATCTCAATTACAAGCCGAACCACTACAGCATCATGAATTATATGTACCAGTTCACCGGCTTGAGCGCGACGCCAAACAGCATCCACGCTGCCGAGCGCTATTACTTTGCCAATGGTCTCAAGGGAAAGACCTACTGCGGGCTGGTGGAAAACTCGCCCTGCACCGACAGCTTCCTCATGAGCTATTCCGACGGCAGCAGCGCCAGCCTGGACGAGAGCAGGCTGTCCGAGGCCGCCAACATCGGGCGCGGTAGCGTCAATGGCGCCTATGCGGATTGGGACGACAACGGTAGTCTCACCGCAGCCGTTTTCGGCCGCAATATCAATCCGCTGGATAGCTTTGGCAGGAGTGTGCTCAGGGACTACAACGAATGGAATAACCTGGTGCTGCCTTTTGCACGCGGGTTCTCCGGCAGCAGTTCCGGCAGGTCACTGATGGCGAAGTCGTCGCCGCGCGTCAATCCGATGAGTCAGCGACACACACGTGAACAGGTACGAGAACAGCCGCTCCCGGCGACCTTGCATCAGGCCATACGCAATGCGCAGGGCGGGCATCATCGGGAAAAATGATCGCGCTGAATCGCGCGTCGGTCTCACCGTCTGGTTCCACGCGACCGCACGCGCGCGCGCATGCCGGGACGGTGCACCAGCGCTCCACCGGCGCGCCGCTGCGCATGACCATCCGGCGCATGCCGGCGCAGGCGCAGAGCCGACGCGAGATAAGCGTCGTCATACGCTTCCTCGTCTTCCAACAGTCCGTCAAAGAGATCTTCGATCACGATCTCCTCAATCTTCTTGGGTTTGATCTCGACCTCCGCCAGCGTCGCTAAATCCGTCTGAATTGCCGGTTGAATGGCAGCACGGGATTCATCCCGGCAGGCGAAGAGGCCGCGAATATGCGACGTATCCTGTGCCGGTTTGGCTTCCATCAAAAACTCTGCATCGAAATCTTCCATAACGAGCGGAAGCTGGTCTTCACATCCGGTTTCATTCGTCCAGCGCAAGGTGTTTAGCACCAGTGACTGTCCGTCTGGTATGAGCGCGGCGAGATGCTGACGCGCATGGATCACCACGTAGGCAATGCCGATCTTTCGCGTTTGACGCAGGGTCTCGCGCAGTAGCGCGTAGACTTTTTCGCCGCCCGGCACGGGCGCCAGGTAATAGGGCGTTTCAAAATACACGGTGGACATTTCCTGCGCTTCGACGAAGGCCAGAATGTCTACGGCATGGGTCGATTTTGCCTCGGTAGCAGGCATTTGCTTGTCGGACGTTTTCACGTAACGCCTTTCTCTAAATGGTGTCGGTCGGATGGAAAGCAGGGACCGGCATTGTCTGGCCCGATACGTCGAAGGGCGGGAGGCCGCGTCGTCGCGGGCAGCGACGCGCCGAGCCTCCCTGTTGTTCTCCCTGTGGGTACATCTCAGCGCTCAGTGCACATTGCGGCGGGAGCTCGTGGGCGGCTCCGTATCCTCATAGTCTTCTTCATCTTCGGACGGAATGCCGAGCTCCTCGCGCAGTTCCAGCTTGCGCTGGCGGATTTCTTCGCCCAGTTCTTCCAGTTCCATCTTGGCTTTCTTGACCTTCGGGAAAAGTTCTTTTTCTTCTTCCTGGATATGGTGTTTCACGTACTCGCCGAGCACCGTGAATTTTGCCTCATACAAATCGTCACCCGGCTGCATGGCGGCCAGTTCTGAAATCAGTTGTTTGGCGGAGGCGTGCTCGACTTCGGCTTCGTCGAGAAGATCCATGTCGTCGATTGCCTCACGTGCGGCGGGATAAAAAATTTCTTCTTCCACTTGCGCATGGATGGTCAATTCGGCGCAGACGGTTTCGATCAAAAGCTGCTTCGCTTCTTCGTCCTGATCGTCTTTCTCTTTCATCTCTTCGAACTCGTCAATGAGTTCAGTGACTTTCTTGTGATCCTCGGCAAGAATATGCAGGGCGTCATGGGATGATGCCTTCGAGGAACGGCTACCGGAAGAACGGGTGCTTGTCTTACTGGATGTCTTGGAAGGCGCATTGCGTGGCATGGTTATCTCCTGTGGTTGGCTGCGTGCAGGGGCTAATCGCAAGCTCCATGCCATGCGTCGAAACAAGAGGTAAAAAGCGGGCGCTTCAGAATGCCCACGGCGTCTGGCGGTGCGACGCGCTTACACTGCATGGCCGTCGGCGCGAATGGTGTTATTCAGCGAAGGGCCGACGTTTTTTTCAAGACGATGTAAAAAATGCAGTAAGAAATTTTTGTGCTACGCAGAGGCGAATACTTCGTTGACCAGCGGCATCGCAACATTGAGCGACTTTCCATTCAGCAGTTCGCGTGTGGCGCACACGACCTGCTCTGGCGTTACTAGCGTCAGGCAGTGATGATGCCCCTGGGGGCAGACGCTCTTGTAGCAGTAGCGGCACGAGACATCATGAAACAACACGCGGCTCGGTACTTTCCACGGCGTATGCTGCGGATTGGTCAGCGCGTACAGGTCCACTACCGGTGTTCCGACAGCCGCAGCGATATGCGCCGGGCCAGTATTATTTGACAGCAGCACCGGCGACAGGGCGATCAAGGCGGCCAACTGACCGAGATCCAGCTTGCCGGCCAATGAATGGGTATGTGGAATGCCATGCCGGATTTCTTCCACCAATGGCGCTTCATCTGCGCTGCCAGTGAAGATCAGCGGACAGGCCAGTGAGTCGGCAAGCAAACGGGCAACGCGCGCCCATTGTTGCGGCGGATAGCGGCGCGATTGTGCAGTAGCGCCTGGATGCAAGACTATCCACGGGCGTCCGGCGTGGACGCCAGCCGACTGCAATACGGACCAGATACGTGCCGTATCGGCGGACGGCACGCGCAAGGACAGATGCTCATCATCGGAACGGGCGTCGACGGTGGCTACCAGGTCGAGCTGGCGCTGCACTTCATGGCGCACCCTCGATGCCGGTTCCGGGTCGGGAACCCAGTGCGTGAGCAACTGATACGGATTTTCGCGGCAATGCGCGAGGCGCAAAGGGATACCGGCCAGATAGCAGAGCATGGCGGCAGGCAGCGGGTTCTGGCTATAAACCGTGAAAATGACGGCGGCGTCAAACCTGCGCCGTGCCAGTTTTTCGATCATCGCCAGGTCGAATCTGGGGTCGTGCGGGACACTGCTCTTGAGCCAGGGGGCTGCGTACTCGATGGTGTCGTCGATTTCCGGAATGAATGGCGCGATTGCCGCGCCACTGGGAGACGTGAGTAGCGTCAACTGGCTGCCGTGCATGCTTTGCTTCAAGGCGCGCATCGCGGGCGTGCTCATCAGCACATCGCCGAGATAATCGAGGCGGACGCAGAGAATGCGCTTGGCCTGCCGCCATGGCGTTGGATCGGTCATGATGCGGCGGCACCGGCACCGGCACTGGCACCGGCGCCAGTCGCGGCAAAATGCGTACGCGTATCGTCCGCCGCCGCAATCAATGTCGCTGCGGCGTACAGGTTGGGAGCAGTCAGGTGTGGCGTGCGCTGCGCCGACAGCTTCCATTCGGTTTCATTGCCATTGTCGATCAGCACCGTCCTGCAGCCGGCGCGACGACCGGCCTCGACATCGTTCAGAATGTCGCCAATCATCCAGGAATGCGCCAGATCGATTCCATGCTCATAGGCGGCGCGCAGCAACATGCCCGGCATTGGCTTGCGGCAGGTGCAGGCAATCGCGTAACGGCTGACCACGCCGTCAGGGCAATGTGGACAGTAATAGAAACCATCGAGCGTGACACCGTACTGCGCAAGCCGTTCGGCCAGCCGGTGCTGCACCGGATCGAGTGCTGCTTCAGTGAACAGGCCCCTGGCGACGCCCGACTGGTTGGTGACGACGATGAGTGCGTAACCCTGTTGTTGCAGCAGCTGGAGCCCCTGTCCGGCCTGCCAGGTCAATTCCATCAGGGCCGGATTGACGTTATACGGCACGTCTTCCACCAGGGTGCCGTCCTTGTCGAGAAAAATTGCGCGCATGGCTTGCTTTCGCTTTCAGTCAATGCAGACTGGGGCGGTTTGCCACTGCACGCAAGGGAGGCGAAATCGCGTCGAGAAGCGCAGCCGTACGTGAAGTACGGCGAGCAGCGCCGGCGCGAGATCGTCCCTTTCATGCGTTGGCAGATCGCTCAAGGCCATGATGACTCTTGCATTGGGAGCACCATGATTTCCGGGATCACGGTTTGTTCCGGCAGCAGTAGCACCGACTTCACCGCCTTGGCTACATTCACCGGATCTTGCAGCGTCGATGCATCGATGTCGGGAAAGCGGTCGAGCAGAAATGGGGTGCGCATGCCACCGGCCAGCACGGCGGTGACCTTGATCTTTTGCGGTCGCAGCTCTGCGTGCAGCGCGTGCGACAGGCCGAGTAGTCCCCATTTGCTCGCGTGGTAAGCCGAGGCATTTGGCCACGCGCGCTTGGCCGCGGTCGATGCGATATTGACGATCTGGCCGCCATTCTTCATGTGCCTGGCTGCGAATTTGGATAGCAGGAAGGGGCCATAGAGATTGGTGCGGATCACCCGGTCCCAATCGCCGTAGGACAGTTCGTCCAGCGAGCAGGTGACGTCGGTTCCCGCGTTGTTGATCAGCACATCGAGCTGGCCGAAGCGGCTGATCGTTTCGCTGACCGCGCGCTCTGCGGCGACCGGATCGCCGACATTGAAGCCGATCGCATGCGTCTCGCCGGCAGCGCCTTCGAGCAGGGAAGCGACTGTCTGTGCCTTGTCGAGGTTCAGGTCGCCGATGACCACATTGGCGCCGCACGAGGACAGCACATGGCACAGCGCGGCGCCGAGGCCGCTTGCGCCGCCGGTTACCAGAATCGTCTTGCCAGCAAGTTGCGCTGATTCTGACGCATCGGGACGGTAACTGGATACATCAGGCTTGTTCGAATCGATGCTCAATTTCCTCTCCGTGAAAATGACTGCATGGATGGGACTTGCAGGTGTGGTTTGGTATGCTCAGCTTATGCGCCTGCATCGTCCGATCATTGAGCAAAACGAGATCGGCGGCGGGCAGCACACGCGTGCCGTCAAATAAATCATCAACTGCGCAAGCTCATTTCTCCTGAAGCGGCACGCGGCTGCTGGATCACATACGGGGTTTCCGGCTCAAGCACGCTCTCGTAGACGGCGGCGATATGCGTAGCGACATTGCGCCATGTGTAGTGCTGGTAGGCACGCCGCATTCCGGCCCAGCCCATGCGCTGTGCGATATGCGGATTGCGCTGCAGCCATGCGAGTTTTTCCGCCAGCGCTTCCGGATCGTTGGGCGGTACGAGGCAGCCGGTTTCGCCATCGACCACGGTGGTCTTGATTCCGCCGACCGCGGTACCGACGACTGGCGTGCCGCAGGCCATTGCCTCGACAGGAGTGATGCCGAACGGCTCGTACCACGGTGTCGTGACGAACACATTGGCAGCACTGTAGTAGTAACGCAGCTGGCCGCGCTGGCGCTGTCCCGTAAAAGTCACCGATTGCTCGACACCCAACGAGGCGGCCAGCGCCATCAGGCGGCCCAATTCCGGTGTTGCCACCGGGTCCGGCTGCTCGGCGTTGCCGCCGACCACCAGCAGTCTTGCATTGACCTGGTATTGCTGCTTGAGGATCGCAATCGCACGGATCACGTTGTCGACGCCCTTGCGTGGCACCATGCGCCCGAGCTGCAACACGATGAACTCGTCGCGGCCGAGTCCGAGTTGCTGGCGTGCGTCAAGCGTCACCGGCCAGAATTCGTCCGGATCAAAACCACATGGCACGACATCGATACGTTCGCTCGGCGCGTTGTAATGTTCTTCCATGTCCTGCTGATCCTGCGGGCATTCGGCAATCACGCGGTCGGCTTCCTGCATCAAACGTTCTTCGATGGCAAAGCGCACGTCGGGGAAGCCATCGGCCTGCCGCTGGCTTAGCCGCCGCACGCGCCCGAGCGCGTGGAAAGTCATGACGAACGGAATGCCGAGTATCTTGCGGACCTGTTCGGCCACCATGCCTGACATGAAGAAATTCGCGTGCATCAGGTCGTAAGGGATTTTTTGCCTTCGCGCAAATCGAATCACGAAGCGGCCGAACTGTTCCATGTACGGCAGCATCGCCTCCTTCGGAATGAAGCGCGCGGGCCCGGCCGGGACGTGAATGACGCGCACGCCGGGCAGCCAGTCGACGACCTGTTCCAGCAGATCGGAATCGCAGCGCGTAAAGACATCGACCAGATAGCCAAGGCGCGCCAATTGCTTGGCAAGCTGGCCGACATAGACATTCTGCCCGCCACTGTCCGTGCTGCCGATCAGGGCCAAGGGCGAAGCGTGTTCACTAATAAGCGCAATTTTTCGCATGGTTCTTCGGTTTGTTGGAATTGTCGGGACTCTGCTTTCGTGCCAAAGCAAACCATGTACCTACTTGACAATGCATGGCGAAACGCTCGGTCCTCGCCGTTCGTACGCATCCATGCCACCCTTGATACACGTAATAAATACAGTTCCATGTAAAAAGTTCGCCGCGGTGATGGAAAAATGTTTTTGCGCATCGGCTTTTGCGCGTTGACAGCATCATGCGCTTCGCATGAGAAAGCTTGCCGGCCAATTGGCACGAGACATGCATTGCTCAATGGACGGAGCCGGCGTTATGTGCCTTCCTCTTGCTTCACATGCATCCGGCATCACTTGAACGCTGGAAAAACAAAGACCATTAATTGCAGAAGGAGATCAACATGTGGACTGATAAAGCGAAACTTGCAGTAGTTGGGACATCGCTCGTTGTACTTGCCGCCTGCGGCAGTTCGCCACGTACCACTTCGTCATCCGCCGGTTCTATTCCGGTGACGACCACGACCAGTTCAATACCGGTTACGACCACCACCAGCAGCGCCACCGGCTATGGCGTGGTGCAGGCCATCGACGTGGTGCAGCGCGAACAGGCTGGCATTGGCGTCGGCACTGTCGCCGGTGCGGTTGTCGGCGGTGTTCTCGGCAATCAGGTCGGCAGCGGCACCGGCCGCAAGGCTGCGACCGTGGCCGGCGTAGCTGGCGGCGCACTGGCGGGCAATGCGATGGAAAAGAATGCGCGCGGCGGCGACCAGGTCTATCGCGTCGCAGTGCGCATGGATAACGGCGCAGTGCAGACCCTGATGCAGGAGGTGCAGCCCGGCGTGCAGATCGGTGAACGCGTGCGTCTGGAAAACGGTGTCATCGTCGAACGTTTCCGTTAATTTTAAAAAATAAAACCGGAGGGGCAAGGTGCAGGCCGCGATAGCTGGCCTGCACTTTGTTTTTCCGGGCCGACATTGGGAGACAACATTGAATGTCAACGAGTGGAAGGAATGGCTGGACATCATCCGCCCTTCATTCCATGTCACCGTCATCTGGTTGCTGACCTGGATTGCGCTATGGATGCTCCGACGTGGGCAGCGGGCGCTGAAGAAACATATTATCGGGCGCGTCGATGAGCTGCGCGACTCTCGGCGTATTGAGACGCTGATGAATGTCTTTCGCTACGCGGCCAATATCGTGATTGCCGTTGTCGCGCTGATGCTGACGCTGGGCACCATCGGGATCTCTATCACGCCTATCCTTGCTACCGCCGGCGTCGCCGGGTTTGCGATCGGCTTCGGTTCGCAGAGCCTGGTCAAGGACTTTGTTACCGGCTTGTTCCTGCTGATTGAAAACCAGGTGAGCGAAGGTGACGTGATTGAAGCGGCAGGCAAGAGCGGCTACGTAGAGCGCGTTACCTTGCGGCATATTCGCGTGCGCGATTATGACGGCAGCGTGCACTTCATCCCCAACAGCATGATTACCACCGTCACCAACCGCAGTCGCGACTATGCGTATGCCGTTATTGATCTCAACATGCGTCGTCAGGAAGACCTCACCCGTGCCTTCGACATGATGCGCAAGGTCGGCTGCGACTTGCGCCGTGATCCTGCGATCGGACCGGCGATTCTGGAGGACATCGATATCGCCGGCGTGGAGAAAGTGGACGACGCCGGCATGGTATTGCGTTGCCGCCTGAAAGTCCGGCCGGCAAAGCAGTGGCAGATACGCCGCGAGTTCCTGCGGCGCATGAAATCCGAAATCGACATGGCGGAGGTGCAGTCGGCGGCGTGAGATGACGTCGAGACAGTGCGATGGCTTGCAAACTTTACGTATGCCGGTCAGCCCACCGTGAAAAAACTACGCATGCAGCACATCAGCGCAACGCATCGATGGGCGTGAAGCTCGGGCATGGATGTTGCGTTTTATCTCAAAAAAAGAAGCCGGCCCGCGATGCGGCTTGTTCAATCGTGTTCCGTTACAGGAGTAAGCAAAATGGCCATCAATGAAACGCATACCACGCGAACCGAAACCATCCGCCCGGAAACGGTGCAGCCTGTCGAGGCGGTGAATTACAACATGCGGCGTCCGATGTTTCCGGCGATCCGATGGGGTGCAGTATTGGCAGGCGTGGCCGTCGGGGTGTCGGTCCAACTGGTGCTGACGCTGCTCGGCATTGCCACCGGCCTGTCCTCCACCGAACTGGCCGAAGGGGAAACGATGGGCACCGGGCCGCTGATCTGGGCGGGCTTCAGCATGCTGGTCGCGGCCTTCGTAGGCGGTTATGTCGCAGCCCGCATGTCGGGTCTCAAGCGCAAGTCCGACGGCGTCCTGCACGGTGCTGTGTCGTGGGCGGTAACCACCATCATGTTTGCCGTGCTGGCAACGTCGGTCGGCGGCACGCTGGTCAGCGGCGTGTTTAACAACATGAGCCAGTTGGCACGTGCAACCGCCGCCGGTAGCGGCGACTCGCCGTTGGCAGCGCTGATGCGCACGCAGGGTGGACGGATGGACCCGGACTCAATGAAGCAGCTGCAACAGTATTTGCAGGCAGGCCAGCGTGATCAGGCAGTGCAGCTTGTCACGAGCAGGATGGGCGTGGAACAGGGACGCGCGGAAGCAATCGTCGATCAGGCGCTGATCGTCACCGGCTCCCCGCAGGCCGCTTCACCGCAGAGCAAGCAGACTGCGCAAAATGCGGTGCAGACCGCTGGCACCGCTGCGTGGGTGGTATTTCTCGCAGTGGCCTTGGCGCTGGCGATTGGCATCGGTGGCGGCGCGCTCGGCGCAGCCGGCTCCCGCCGCGTGAGCTGGTCGGGAAGCGCGCCGCAAGTTTGAGTGAATAGAAAGGCAGGAAAGGCGCATGCAACGTACGCAAGGCGGAAGCCGACCACGCAATAGGCGTCTCAAGGCAGGACCGGCGCGCTTTGCGCGCCTGTCCGCCAATGAATCGAGCACGGCCGAGCTGCTGTGCGGTTGTCCGGTAGTCACCGCTGGCGGTGAAAGGATAGGGATGGTCGACCACCTGATGGTGGACGTGCTGACCAACCAAGTACGCTACGTCGTCCTGGCGCGCAAGAGAAACGGCGCCATCGTGACGATACCGTGGCAGGCGCTGTATTTCGATTCGGCGTTGGCGCGGCTGGTGTTCTATACCTTGTGCTAACCTGTCAGTTTCGCCAGAACGCCCTTAAGTCGAGCGCACGGCGCATGTCGACGCGGGGTGACGCTTAACAATTGAAGGACGTGTCGACCGTTGCCGGCACCGGCGATGCCGACACGGGAGGCGTTGTTGTCGCCGCTTGAGTTGATTGCGTGGCAGGTGTTGCCGGCGTCATCGCGGGAGCTGCCGGGGCGGAAGTCGAAGCAACAGGCTGCGGACTTGCAGGCATTGCTGCAACGGCGGCTCCAGTCGGTGTACTTGTCGTATTCGACGAGGTGACTGTCACCGGGTTTTCGCTCGACGTTGCTGCGGCAGCGGCTGCAATCTCAGGCGTGCCGGTCGATCCACCACCGCTGCAACCGGCGATGGTCAATATAAAAGCAATAAGAACTGGGTAGGTCACGTATTTCATTGAAGCTCCGTAGGCGTTGCGGAACATGTCTGCCGAAGAGCGCAGCCGACATGGTGTATTCCGTATCATGCCGCCCGAATGAATGGCGGCTTCAGACAGAGCTTTCCTAAAGGAAAAAAGTTCCTGAAGGAATTTATGTGAAATGCATTGAATTGAAACAAAGCGCAACAAATCCCGCACGGCGCCAATACCGTGGCAGGCGTAACAACTCGTTTCGCTTTGACGAACCTTGTGTTTTATTCGATCCGCCGGGAGCCTATCCCGCTAGGGCGGGTTAGGGTAGCGGAACGTCGTGTTATTGACCGCGGATATCGTTTGTTGCATTACCGATACGCACCTGCCGCAAGGCAATGGGGATGACCCGCGCTTGCCTTTTGCCGCCGAGCTTTGCCATGCGGTCTTGCATCAATCGCGCTGTCTGCATTTGCGGTGTCGATGCCGGCGCCAACGGTTGGAGCGTATCGGACTGCGCCGTACGGGCATCCAGCTTGAACACGCTCACTGCACTCGACAGATCGCGTGCCTGGTCCTGCAGTGATTTTGCCGCCGAGGCGGCTTCCTCTACCAGCGCGGCATTTTGTTGCGTGACCTGATCAATTTGTGAGATCGCCATATTGATGTTCTGAATGCCGCTTGTCTGCTCGCTGTTCGCTGTCGTGATCTCATTCAAAATATCGGCGACGCGTTGCACGCTGGCGACGATCTGGTCCATCGTGTTTCCGGCTTGCTCCACCAGTCGGGCGCCGGCATTCACGTTTTCGGTTGAACTGCCAATGAGTGTCTTGATGTCTTTGGCGGCCGATGCGGAACGTTGGGCCAGGCTTCGTACTTCGCTGGCAACAACCGCAAAACCGCGTCCCTGCTCTCCGGCGCGCGCGGCTTCCACCGCAGCATTGAGCGCGAGGATATTGGTTTGAAATGCGATGCCGTCGATCACGCCGATGATGTCGGTGATTTTGCGCGAGGATTCGCTGATAGCGCCCATGGTATCGACCACCTGCAATACCACTGTCCCACCTTTGAGCGCCACTTCGCTTGCCGAGGCGGCAAGCGTGTTGGCGTGTTCAGCGCTGTCGGCGTTGCGCTTTACCGTCGAAGTGAGTTCTTCCATGGCCGATGCGGTTTCCTGCAGGGAGCCGGCCTGGCGTTCGGTGCGTTCTGACAGATCGAGGTTACCGGCGGCGATTTCCGTGGAGGCGTTGGCAATGACGTCAGTACCATTGCGCACCACGCCGACGATGCCAGCCAGTGCATTCTGCATGTCTTTTAATGCCTGCAGAAGTTGTGCTGTTTCATCCTGGCCGTCCACGTCAATGGTGCACGTGAGATCGCCGGCGGCCACGCTCCTGGCAACGGTCACGGCGCGATTGAGCGGTCGTGTGATGCTGCGCGCAATCCAGAAGGCGGCCACCAGGACCAGGGAAGACAGCAACACGGACAGGAGAATCAGTTTGACGGAAAGACTTTTTGCCTCGGCTCTGGCTGCCTCGTCGTTGCTCTCGATGATGTCGCTCACCTTGCGCATCCGGATTTCCAGCGCGCGGAAAGCATCCATGAACTTGTTCACCTGGGCGTCGATATCGGGAGAATCCCCCAGCGCCGCTACCGTCGTCGCCTGTCCGTTACGGATGTAGGCGTCCAGTTCGGGACGGATGTCGGCGATGGCTGCAGCCGTCTTTGCATCGAGTGGCAATGCAGCGCCGGCGACCAGTAAATCGTTGAAGGTCTTGATGTGCTCGCCAAGGTCCTTGAGCACCACGTCCTTCTTTTCGGCGTCTTTTGTCATACCCGCCAGCCGGGCAGCCAGCACGTCGCCGCGCAGGGACTCGTGCATCATGTCTGCTTCCAGATGATGTCGCAGCGCGTCGCCGCTGACTGAGGAGGCGCGGATGACCTCCTGCGACATGATCGTCAACCACACACATAAACCCAGCATGAGGAGCACGGTCAGCAGTGCGAAGCCTATCAGGCGATTTCTGATGCTCATACGGAAGCCCTTTGTCTCGAGTGACCCTCTAGGGGGACATGGCTAATGGAAGTCGCAAAAAATATTGCAAATTGATTATCGGGGAATGGCGTCCCGTTTTGGCGCGCGCCTCGACAGATTTCTATTTTGCTTATTGCAGGTCAATTAATCGGCGGCGCAATAATTGACGCAGGCGTACGGGAGCGGCTTGAGCGGATCAAGCCGGTAAAGGCGTATAAACGGTCGGGAAAAAGCTAGTAATGCGCCGGTAAAGGGCGAATCTCCAGCAATGCGCGGTTGGATTACTTTGGCGGCAGGAAGAGATGCCGACTTCGTTCATCGGCAATTCCCGCCTTGGCAATCGCTCGCAAACACATCGCCACGGTCCCCGCAAATGCTTCGTCATACCAGGGATTGGCGCCGCTGACGGCCACCACGATGCCGTCCACCACCACGCTGCCCCACAAGACCGTGTCCTGCGCGGTCAGCATGTGCGGCCGCAGTTCTTGCACCATGTGGCCGTCGAGCCCGGTGCGCCAGGCAACGCGCGCCTTGGCCCTGGCGAAGGCGGCATAGTCGGCATCCCATTTCGTGCGATCGCCTACGGCATACTCATACAGGATGGCTTCCTCGAATGACGAGACGTGAGGTCCCAGCATCGGGTCCATCACGACGATGTACAGAAAGCCGCTTTCGCCGACTTCCTTTAAGGTCATGGCATCCCGGATCAAGGGCAGGCTGAGGCCGACGGCTTTCTCGGCGGCGTTGCGGTCAATGAAATAGCTTCCCGATGATGGCATCTGTTTCCCCCCCACTCTGATAGTTAAATAATTGTGGCGCGCATCGCTACCACTGCGTCGCGACGCGAAAGGTCTTGTCCCAGTCGTCGACAAAACGCTCGATGGAAAAGCGCTCGCGCGCATAACGCCGCGCGCCTTCACCCAGACGGCGCGCGTGCCCGGGGTCGTCAATCAGGTTCTGCATGCGCGCGATCAGCGTCGGGACATCGTTGCTGATGTAACCCGCGACGCCGTTGTCGATCACGGTCGCCATTTCGGTAGTTGCCAGCGCGACGATCGGCATCCCGATCATCATCGCCTCGATCATGGCCAGCCCGAGGCTGGTATAGCGGATCGGATTGAAGAAGAACCGGTATTGCGCAGCGAAGGCCGGTAGCTGCGAGTGCTCGATTTCGCCAATGCCGCCGGCTTCCGCAGCCCCCATGCCGACAAGGTCAAGCGGGACCGAAGCACGGGTCTGCGCAAAGATGTCACCGCCAAGGCGGCGACCGCGCGTGGCGATGTTGTTGATCACCACCAGTCCGCGCGCCAGCTCGCCGCGCCAGGCTACCCCGGCGGGAACGATCACGCCATGCTCGACGACGCGCGTCGGGGTACGGCCGTTGTCCCACATCAAGGCATTGAAGGGCGTGACATGCACCAGCAACACCGAGGGATCATCGACCGGATGTCGCATGTCGGTGGGGTTTTCGCGCGGCGGGTCGTGCTCAAGGTAAATCTTCGGCAGGCGTCGCTGGGCTTCGCTCAGGTAGCGGTGCTGGTCATCAAAATATTGGTGATCGTCCTGGAACAGGATGCAGTCAAATTGCACATCCTTGGCTTCGCTCACCGGCAAGTCGATCACATTGTCGCCCCACGGAATATGGCCGCAACGTCCGCCGTATCCCGGCGGCCGGTCCGGCTTGGAAAGCACGTAAAAATCATGCGGTGCTTGTGTCAAATAATAGAGATAGCTGCCATGCGTGTGCCAGGTGAGGATCTTCAGTCGTCTTTGCATTTTTATTGAAGACTAGAACGTGCCTGCATAGAGGGCGCAACTGCGGCACACATCGGGTGGCGCCGCAGAAGCGAGCTGATCGCGAAACGTCGTGTATTCCTGATTGTTCCAAATCGCGGCGACGCCGTTTTGCGCCATGTCACCGAAGTGAATTCGGTCAGGTGTCGCCACCATGCAGCAAGGCATTGCCTTGCCGTCATAGCTGATATACGAGCCACGCCACGGCCAGTCGCAGCGGGCCCGGCCTGACGTTTCCGGCGCATGGGCGCGCGGTGTCAGGTTCGGCAGGCGCAGCGTCACGCCCAGCGCCTGTGCTTGTGCGCGTGCGGCATTGAAGTAATGTTCGACGCGTTGCTGGTCCTCATGCACCAATGTCTGCCCGTCGATGAAGCTGCGCATCGGCCTGTATTGTTCCGGCAAGCTGGCTTCACCGAAGTCGTGGCACAAGTGCTGCACGAACATCGTGTCGACGCCTTCGTCATGCGCCAGCTGTACCAGCTCCGGCAGTTCGGCGAGATTTTCACGCATGACGACCGCGACGAGCCTGATGTGCGGCAAGTCGCTTTCCAGCCGTATCCTGGCTTGCACCAGGCGGCGCAGGTTGCGCAGCACGCGCTCGAAGCGTGCGCGCACACGAATCGCCTGATAGGTGGCGGCAGTAGCGCCGTCGAGTGACACGTGCATGGTATGCAAGCCGCTGCGCACGCATTCCTCCGCACGCTGTTCGCTCATCACAGTGAGATTGGTATTGGTGGATACGCGGATGCCGCGCTGCGCTGCATAGCGCACCATCTCGAAGAAGTGCAGATGCAGCAAGGGTTCGCCCAAGCCTTGCAGCTGGAGTTCTTCCACGCCGTCGAATTGATCGATCAGCCGGCGGAACACTTCAACATCCATGTACGCGCGCGGCTGCCCCGGTGCGCCTTCGCCGCGAAACTGGATCGGACACATGCGGCAGCGCAGATTGCACTGGCCGACCGGTTCGATCTGCACGAAGCGCGGCAGCGGTGTCGGCGTTGCCAGCGTCACAGGAAACCCACGCGAAATTTGAGCGCACCGACCGCGCGCCAGAATACTGCCATCGGTGGAATCAATGCCGACGTCACTACCATCTCCGCCACATGCGACGGCGTCTTCACGGTGTTTTTTAGCCTCTGCAGGCAGAAGCGGCCCGTCATGAACAGCCACACCAGCCCGGCGATCACCGTAACTGCGGAGGCACCGGCTATCAATGCCGCGAGACAGGCCAGCAGCGAAGCCACCGTCAGGTAAAAGTCCCAGCGCGGCGTAGCGCGTATCTTGCGCCGATAGAGCGTCGGGTGCTTCTTGTACAACAAGGCATCGAACTGCACTTTTTTGACTTGTGACAGGCTCACGCCCCAGCCGGCGGGACGGATCGGATGCATCATGACTGCCTTCGGTTCATGCACGATGTTGGCATGGTAGTCCAGCAGGCGGAAATGCAGGTCGGAGTCCTCGCGCCATGCGAAGCGGAAGCGCTCGTCGAAGCCGCCCAGTTCCTCCAGCACCTGTTTGCGGCAAAAGCAATTTGCGGTGACGAACTCGGCCGTCTCCAGATTCTTTGCGTCCAGTTCGTAGTCGGTGGGCGTGTGCGAGAGCGGCATCACGATGCGCCCGCATACCGTATCCACGCCATCTTCAAACGCGTTGACCCCGTTCTTCAGCCAATCGGTGCGCGCAATGGTGTCGTCATCGGTGAAGGCAATGATTGCACCTTGCGCGGCGCGCCAGCCGTGGTTGCGCGCGGCCGCCGGGCCGTGCGGTCCCATCGACGGAATGTAGGTGATCTTCGGCCCCTGTTCGGCAGTGTGCGCGGCCCAGCCGGTGACGACTTCGCGCGTCCCGTCATCCGGTCCGTCGTCAACGATGATGATTTCAAAACGGGAAGGATCGAAGCGCTGCAGCACCAGGCTGGCGATGCAGCGGTTCAGTAGCTGCGGACGACCGCGCGTCGGCACCACGACGCTGGCAGCGATTTCCACCGCTGGCGGGTGGTTGTCCACGGAGTCGGGGCCGTGCAAGGGGATGGGCGCCTCGGCACGGCGACGTGCGCTGGTGCGGCTGGCGCGGTCTGCGGTAAAGCTTCTCCGGTCGCGGTCAAATGCAAGTATTTTCGTCATGGATACTGTCCTGGAAGCGGTGATGGCGTCAGTTCGCATTGCAGCCACTCGTCGTGTTGGGCGACTCGACGGCAATGCAATTCCTGTTCCATCGACATTTCTTGATGGTCCTCAAACAGCTTGCCGGCAAAAAATTATTGCCAGGTGTTGCGCCTTCGCGTTGATCACATTACCGAATGCATTTCGCGTTCCACGCTCTCACGATCCTCTACCCGTTGTTGCAACTGCCACAGGCGCGCATACATGCCGCTTTGCTGCAGCAGCCGCGCGTGCGTGCCGCGCTCGATAATACGACCGCGCTCCAGTACCAGAATTTCGGTCGCGTCGACCACGGTAGAAAGACGGTGCGCGATGACCAGCGTGGTACGGTTAGCCGCCAGCGCATCCAGCTCATTCTGGATAGCCTGTTCCGACGCGGTATCAAGCGCCGAGGTCGCTTCATCGAAGATCAGCAGCGGCGGATTCTTCAGGATGGCGCGCGCGATGGCGATGCGCTGCTTCTCGCCGCCCGACAGCTTGACGCCGCGTTCGCCGACTTGGGTTTCGTATTTTTGCGGCAGGGAATCGATCAGCTCGTGGATATGTGCTGCCCTGGCCGCTTCGATGATCTGTTCCAGCGTAGCGCCTTCGCGGCCATAGCCAATGTTGTAGGCGATGGTGTCGTTAAACAGCAGCGTTTCCTGCGGCACGACGCCGATTGCCTCACGCAAACTGCGGGTGCTCATGCCACGAATATCCTGATGGTCGACTGCGATGCTACCCGCGCCGACATCGTAGAAGCGCAGCAGAAGACGCGCCAGCGTCGACTTGCCCGAGCCGCTGCCGCCGACGACCGCGACGGTGCCGCCGGCTGGAATGCGAAAGCTGATGTTGTGCAGAATGGGGCGTGCGGCTTCATAGCTGAAACTGACGTTGTCGAATACAACTTCGCCGCGGCTCACGCGCAGGGCCGGCGCGCGCGGCTCGTCCTCAATTTCCGGTTTTTCGCGCAGCAGCTGGAAGAGCCTTTCCGCATTGATCAGCGCATCCTTGGCCTCGCGGTAGACGAAGCCAAGCGCATTGAGCGGCAGGCAGATCTGGATGACGTAAGCGTTGATCAGGATCAGGTCGCCGACCGTCATTTCGCGCGTCAGCACGCCGTGGCCCGCGAGCAGCATTACCGACGCCACGCCCATGGCGATGATTGCGCTCTGGCCGACATGCAGGATGAACAGGGCTTTCTGGTTCGCGACCACCGCTTCGGCCCAGTTATCCATGATGCCCTGGAAGCGTGTCGATTCATGCTTTTCACTAGTGAAATACTTGACCGTGTCGTAGTTGAGAAGGCTGTCGGCCAGCAGGCTCTTGGCGTTCGAGTCGAGCCGGTTGACACGACGCTGGAATATGGCGCGGCGTGCGGTAAACGTCAGGGTGAAGCCGCAATACAGCAGGAAGGTCACGCCCAGTATCGCGGTAAACCAGTCGCTGTAACGCGCGGTCATGATGGCGATCACCAGGATGATTTCAAGTAGCGTAGGAACCAGCGTAAACAGGCCAACGCCGAGCAGGAATGCGATGCCGTTGGTGCCTCGGTCGATATCCGGCAGCAGGCCGCCGATGCGGCGTTGCGCATGAAAACGCGCGCCCAGCGCATGCAGGTGGGCAAACACCTTCTGTGCGTAGGCCGCGACCGTATGCTGGGTCACGCGTGAAAAGGCGAGGTCGCGCAATTCATTGAAGAGCGTGCTGGCAAAGCGCAGCAGGGCATAGCCGATCAACGCCGCCGCAGGCAGCGCCAGCAGTTGCTCCGGACGCGACAGTTCGTCGACGATGCGTTTCAGTACCAGCGGCACCGACACCACTGCCAGCTTGGCGCCCACCAGGAACACCAGTGCGACAGCGATGCGACCGCGAAATACCGACACGACCTGCCACAAATCGCGCATGACACGGATATCGCCGGGCTGCTCGTCATCTTTCTTGTGATCCGATTTCGACATGGATTGATTCCTGACAGCATGTGTTGATCGCTGTAATCCTTACAAGCGAGCTTTGCAAAAAATGCTTGTGATTCGTAAACGAAACGATGGATGAAATGCCTGCCGACCCATTTGAACATCGCGCATCTGCCGCCTATCCTGAACCGGTGCGTCAGTAACCGGTTGCCTTGAAATGGTATGGAACTTGCAGTCGGGCAGATGCCACCTTATTCGCCTTGCCGGCATATAACGCGCCGCGAGAACTTCATTAGCACTATTTATTCCACGACGTTTTGCCCTATGCGCACCGCTCGTCCCTCTACAACGGGTTGCAAAGCGGCCGAGTCCGGTTGTCGCTATCGGCTGTGTCACGAGTGTCATGGTTGCCATGCATCCCGCCTTTGCGGTCTGCCGCTTGGCAACGCGTCGCGGGAGCGAGGAAAGGAAATTCATTATGGCAAGAATTGAGCAGTCGATCGAAGTCAACGTTCCAGTCAGTGCGGCATACAAGCAGCTTACGCAGTTCGAGCAGTACCCGCGTTTCATGGAGGATGTAGAAGAGGTGCGCCAGCTTGACGACACTCACCTGCACTGGCATACCAAGACAGGCAATCTGGACATGGAATGGGATGCCGAGATTACGCAACAAGTTCCGGATCGATGCATCGCTTGGCGCAACACCAGCGGCCCGCCGTACGAAGGAAAAATTGAACTGAAGGCAGCTGACCGGGATCGCACCACAGTCACCCTGACGATGGAGTGTGATACCAAGCAACAAGTGCTGGCGCAGCACGGCGACGCCACCAATGCGATTGCGCAGCGTACCGAACATGACTTGGCGTGTTTCAAGAAATTTATCGAGAAGCTGAACCGTCAGACCGGCGGCTGGCAAGGCAAGGGTAAGGATGCGCACGCGACTCGCACCGGCGCTGACGCTCTCCTGGTAGCGGGTGACGATCAGGCGAGTGGTGAAGCAATCGGCAAGACGGTTGGGCGCACCGCGATTGAACAGCAGGACGCGGCGCGTTCGGGGTCGCAACAGCCGAAGCAAGCAGAGCACAGTCAGCAGGCATCCGCCGCGCCCGCCGGAAATGGCGCAAAGGGTGCCCACGCCGCGCGACCCGTCAACGACTGGCCAATGTTGCGCACGCCCTGGGTGCCGAACATCATGCAGGTGTGGGATGAGCCTCTGAACCTCATGCGGCGCATGACCGAAGACATGGACCGGATGCTGGAACGTTTCATCGGCAGGGCGACCGCCGCCAATGCGGCGAGTCTTGCAAATGTCCCCAATGGTATCAACTGGACGCCGCCGATCGAGATCGCGCAGCGCAACGGGGAATTCGTAGTGTGTGCTGAACTTGCGGGGGTCAGGCGTGAGGATGTCACGGTCGAGGTACAGGACAGCCGCATGACCATCGAAGGCGAACGCCGTCAGGAACCGCCGCGTGCGCCGCAGGAACACCGGCAATCGGAACGTGCGTACGGCCGCTTCTACCGCGTCGTCAACCTGCCGCCCGGTGCGGATACGGATGCGGCATCGGCATCGCTGCGTGACGGCATGCTTGAAGTAACCGTGCCGGTTACGCATGGCGGAAAGAATGGGCGGCGCGTCGACATCAAGTCGCCGTGACGTGGTGATGTAGTGCGGAAGAAAAGACGTCACTAAGAACTTAAAACAGGCCGGTGCATAGCGTCGGCCCTACCGGAGGATTGCACATCGAAACCGTAACGATCTGGTACCTGATCATCGGCTCGTTGCTGTTGTTGATGGGCCTGATGGGAACAATATGGCAGCGGCTGCCGCTTAGCCCCGCCATGCTGTATCTGCCTATCGGGTTTGCGCTAGGACCGTCCGGCGTCGCGCTGGTTGGACTTGATCCTTACCGGAACGCGCACCTGCTGACGCTGCTGACCGAAATCGCGCTGCTGATTTCGCTGTTTACTGTCGGGCTCAAGCTGCGCGTGCCGCTATCCGATCGCATCTGGTGGCTGCCGCTACGCCTGGGCGTGATCGGCATGCTGATCACCTCCGCGCTGATTGCTGGCGCGGGTGTCTACCTGCTGGACCTGCCGCTGGGCGTTGCAGTGCTGCTTGGCGCCGTCCTGTCGCCGACCGATCCTGTGCTGGCATCCGATGTGCAGATACGCGATCCCGGCGACCGCGACCGGCTGCGTTTTAGCCTGAGCGGCGAGGGCGGGATGAACGACGGCACCGCCTATCCGGTGGTGATGTTTGGTCTGTTCCTTCTTGGCGTGCAGGAAGGTGAGGATTACGGATCGCGCTGGGCGCCGCTGCATGCCTTGTGGGGCATTGCCGCCGGCTTTGGCAGCGGCTGGCTGCTTGGCCGCGGCGTGGTGCGGCTCGCATTGCATTTGCGGCAGAAGTACCACAAGGCGCTCGGCATGGAGGAATTTCTCACCCTCGGCCTGATTGCGGGCGCCTATGGCGTGGCGCATCTGATTGACGGTGTCGGCTTCATTGCGGTGTTTGCTGCCGGTGTCGCGATGCGCGGGATCGAGTACCAGGCCAGCGGCGCGGAAGCACCGGCAGAGGTGATTGGCGCAGTACCCGCTGGCAACGAGCCAGCGATTGCCACCCATCCAAGGAAGGCGCCTGCTTATATGGCCGAAACCATTCTCGGCTTCAACCAGCAGCTGGAGCATATTGCCGAATTCGTAATGGTGCTGTTGCTCGGAATCATGCTGTCATCAAGCACGTTTTATTGGGAAGGCTTGCTGCTCGCTGCCATCGTGCTATTCGTGGTGCGGCCTGTGTCGGTGGCAGTGTCGCTGCTGGGAGAAAAGGCAGCGCGTTCGCAGCGCTGGCTAATGGCGTGGTTTGGCATTCGCGGGATCGGCTCGCTGTATTACCTGGTGTTCGTTTTGCAGTACGACTGGGCGATGGAGAGCAAGCAGCGGCTGGTGTCGATGGTACTGACCGTGGTTACGGTCTCGGTGCTGGTGCACGGCATCTCAGCGACGCCATTGATGGATCATTATCACCGGCGGCGCAAGCCGCTTATCGACTGAATAATTGAGCGATTGAACGATTGAAAGGAAAACCGATGGGTGCCGATTTGGTCGGCTGGATCAGCGCAGCAATCCTGGTGATGACGATTTCCCGCCAGGTCTATACACAATGGCGAACCCGCAATGTTGAAGGCGTATCGAAGTGGCTGTTCATCGGACAACTGACTGCATCGATCGGCTTCACGATTTACAGTTACCTCGTGGATAACTGGGTTTTTGTATTCGCCAATTTCTTTATTTTTCTGACTGCCGTCGCAGGTGAAATTGTCTATCTCCGCAACAAGAGCCTGACGCAAGGCAAGCAGGCCGCGACGGCCGACGTCCATCAAGCGCAGCGAACGCCGAACCGGTAAAAAACGCCGTAGCGTATTTTCAAATTTACAAGGCGCGGCAGGAATTACGTGTTTGTTTCTTCAAGAAGCGCGTTCCCTTGGCGTCGCTCCGCCACGCCGGTGCGGGTATGTCGCTTGCTTATCGAATGCCAGAAGCGATATCGGCAAGGCCGCTAACGCCGCCATGCAGCGACCGTGGACCGGCCATTCATTTGCCAACAAATTTGTCGCAGCAACGCTTGATGCATTGGAGGCATTTCTCTGGAGGGTAATGTGTATACGCTTGGAATCAACGCCGCCTATCATGACTGTTCCGCCTGCCTGGTCCGCGACGGTGTGGTGATTGCCGCCGCAGAAGAAGAGCGCTTCACGCGCATCAAACATGGCAAACGGCCGGTGCCGTTCTCAACCTGGCAGTTGCCCTTCCATGCGATCGACTACTGTCTTCAGGAGGCGGGCATTGCGCTGGCCGACGTGCAGCATGTCGCGTATTCCTATAATCCTTCACTGCTGCTCGGAAAACATGACGGACAGGCCAACATCACGCTGCCGCTGGAGCCTTCCGCGCATGCGTCGTCCGACTGGCTGTCGCCGTGGGATCCGTTGTTCCTGTCGTCGATCGTCAACGCGCCGCGCCAGCTTGCCAGCGGCGCGCCGCATCACCTCAAAAAACGCTTCCGCGACGTCCGGCATGACGGACCGTTCCAGTGGCATTTTGTCGAGCACCACCTCGCGCATGAAGCCAGCGCCTTTCTCGCCGCCCCTTTCGATGAATGTGCAGTGCTCACCATGGACGGACGCGGCGAGCGCGCGACGACGAGTTACGCCATGTACCAGGACCGGCGCTACAAACGCATCAAACAGGTCAACCTGCCGCATTCGCTGGGGCTGCTGTACGAGGCGGTGACCGACTACCTCGGCTTCCTGCATTCCTCCGATGAATACAAGGTGATGGCGCTGGCATCCTTCGGCAAGCCAATGTATGCGCCGCTGATGCGCGAGGTATTGCAGTACGTTGGCGATGGCGATTACGCGGTGGCACCCGCGCAGTGGGAAAGGATGCTCGGGCCAGCGCGTGAGCGCGGCTCGGAATTCACCCAAAAGTACATGGACGTGGCCTCGTCGCTGCAAATCGTGCTGGAAGAAACCGTCTTGAAGATGGTCGATTGGCTGCACCAGCAGACTGGCGCGGAAAACCTGGCAATGGCCGGCGGCGTCGCGCTCAATTGCGTGATGAATGCGCGCGTGCGCGACCGCGGTCCGTTCAAGCGCGTATGGATACAGCCGGCGGCGGGCGATGCCGGCACGTCGCTCGGCGCGGCCCTGTGGATCGACGGTCAAGAGCGCGGCATGTCCAAGCGCAGTTGGCAAATGGAACATGCCTTCCTTGGCCCGGCCTACGCAGAGCAGGAGATCGAAAGCTTCCTGCGCCAGGCGAAATTGCGTTACCGGCGTGCTGCCGACCTGTCGGCGGAAGTGGCCGAGCTGCTCATGCAGAACAAGGTGATCGGCTGGTTCCAGGGCCGCATGGAATTCGGGCCGCGTGCACTTGGCGCGCGCTCCATTCTCGCGTCGCCGCTGGACGCGGACATGCAGCAGCGTCTCAATCAGATCAAGGACCGTGAAGACTTCCGGCCGGTTGCGCCCGTCGTGCTGGAGGAGGAAGCGGCCAATTGGTTTGTCGATGGCGGCGTATCGCCCTTCATGGTGTTCGTGTACGACGTGCGGCCGGAGAAGGCCGACAAGATTCCTGCCGTGCGCCATGTCGATGGCACCGCACGCATCCAGACCATCAATCGTTCGCAGAATCCTGCTTACTACGACCTGTTGCAGGCGTTCGCACAGCGCAGCGGCGTGCCGGTGCTGATCAACACGTCTTTCAATACCCGTGGCGAGCCGGTGGTGTGCTCGCCGCGCGATGCGGTCGAATCTTTTTGCTCGACGCCGCTCGATGTGCTGGCGATCGGACCATTCATCGTGGAGAAGCCATGATGCCGGTCAACACTGCTGGCCGGACCGTGCATACCCTGCGGCCGGGCCGTCTGTTCGGCACCCAGCAACCGCCGCGCAAGATCGCAATTTTCCGTGCGCTGCAACTGGGCGACATGCTGTGCGTCGTGCCGGCACTGCGCGCATTGCGCGCCGCCGCGCCGCTATCGCATATCACGCTGATCGGCTTGCCGTGGGCAGCGAGCTTCGTCAAGCGCTTTGGAAAGTATCTGGATGACCTGTTGGTCTTTCCCGGCTTTCCGGCCTTTCCGGAACAGCCGGCGCACCTGACGGCCATACCGCATTTTCTGTCGGAGGCGCATCGCCAGCGCTTCGACCTGACGATACAGATGCACGGCAGCGGCAGCCTGAGCAATCCGTTTTCGGTGCTGCTCGGCGCGGACCGTAATGCCGGCTATTTCGTGCCTGGCCAGTATTGTCCTGATCCGGAAAACTTCCTGCCGTGGGAAGAGCGCGAGCATGAGGTGCTGCGCTATGTGCGGCTGATGGAATTCCTCGGGGTTGCGCCGAAAGGCGATCAGCTCGAATTTCCGCTGACCGACGCCGATTACCGCGCCTTGCAGCGCAGCCAGCTCAGCGTGCCGGCGCCCGGTACCTACGTTTGCATCCATCCCGGCTCGCGCCTGCCGTCGCGGCGCTGGTTGCCGCAGCGCTTTGCCGAAGTCGCCGACCGCCTTGCGCAACGCGGCTTGAAGATCGTGCTGACGGGGTCACCGGATGAAGTGGACGTGGTGCAGACGGTGCGGCGCGGCATGCGCATGCCGGCGCTTGACCTGAGTGGAAAAACCGAACTCGGTGCGCTCGCGGCACTGATCGCGCAGGCACGACTGGTGGTTTCCAACGATACCGGCATTTCGCATGTGGCTGCCGCAGTGGCGACACCAAGCGTGATCGTCTCCTGCGGCTCCGACACGGAGCGCTGGGCGCCGCTCGACCACGAGCGCCATCAGGTACTGAGCGCAGATGTGGCGTGCCGCCCGTGCATGCACAAGGTCTGCCCCTCCGGCCATGAATGCGCGGACGGTGTCGATGTCGATGCGGTCGCCGGCCTGGCGTCAAGAATTCTCAATAACACGACGGAAATGCATCCATGAAAGAAACCGACCGCAAGCGCATCCTGGTGACCGGCGGCGCCGGCTTTCTCGGCTCGCATCTGTGCGAAACCTTGCTGGCGCAGGGGCACGATGTCTTGTGCATCGATAATTTCTATACCGGCCGCAAGCGCAACATCGCGCATATTCTTGCGCATCCGCGTTTTGAGCTGCAGCGCCATGATGTGACGTTTCCGCTCTACGTAGAGGTGGACGAGATCTACAATCTTGCCTGCCCTGCATCGCCGATCCATTACCAGAACGATCCGGTGCAAACCACCAAAACCAGCGTGCACGGCGCAATCAACATGCTGGGCCTGGCCAAGCGACTGAAGGCAAAGATCCTGCAGGCATCGACCAGCGAGGTGTACGGCGACCCGCAGGTCCATCCGCAGACCGAACACTACTGGGGACACGTCAACCCGATCGGCCTGCGCTCCTGCTACGACGAAGGCAAGCGTTGCGCGGAAACCCTGTTCATGGATTACCGGCGGCAACACAAGCTCAATGTGAAGATCGCACGCATCTTCAACACCTATGGCCCGCGCATGCATCCCAACGATGGTCGCGTGGTATCCAACTTCATCATGCAGGCGCTCGCGGACCAGCCGCTGACCATTTACGGCGACGGATCGCAGACGCGCTCGTTTTGCTATGTCGACGACATGATCGATGCCTTCGACCGCCTGATGCAAAGCGCCGATGATTTTTGCGGCCCGGTCAACCTCGGTAATCCTGTCGAGCACACCATGCTGGAATTGGCCGAACGCATTATCGCGTTGTGCGACTCGCGATCACCCATCGTATTCCGCCCGCTGCCGAGCGACGATCCGGTACGACGCCGTCCCGATATTGCGCAGGCGCGCGCGGTGCTGGCGTGGGAGCCGAAGGTCGGGCTGGACGAGGGCTTGCGAAAAACAATCGACTATTTCCGCCAGTTTCATGGCATCGAAGACATGTTGGCCGCGCCCATGTACCTCGCCCAGACAAACACTGCGGCGCAGGAACAAGGCTTGCATGTGCAACCCAGGTAGGCGAAGCACAGGAGCAGTTCATTCCTTGAGGTGCGATCATGAATCGACGGCGCGGGATGTCTTACCAATTTTCCGCCAAGGGCTGCAAGCCGCTGCTCGCAGTGGGCCTGCTGCTGGCGCTGGTGGGATGCGGCGAGAAGCCCGGCATGCCCCATCCGCCGCAATCGCCGCCGCGCCCGGTGACTTCCGTCGCCAAATATGTTTCCACAGCGCAGCTGGACTTGCCAATGCGGCCGGTAATGCCGCGACCCGGGCCGATGTGATGGGGACGTCCAGCATCATCCTTTGGAGGTGAAGCGATGGATATCGACAAGGATTCTTTGATCGACAGCACGCCGCGCGCATCCATCTGGACGGCGACCACGGACGCGCTGGATTTTCCAGCGCTCGACAGCCACCTCGATGTTGACGTCGCAGTCATTGGCGCGGGCATCACCGGCATCACGACCGCTGCTCTTCTGGCGCAGGAAGGATTGCGCGTGGCGGTGCTGGAAGCCGCCAGCATCGGCGCTGGCACGACCGGCTATTCCACCGGCAACCTGTACGCCATGGTCGACCAGAATCTGCACAAGCTTGCCGCCAAATGGGGGCAGGGCATAGCCACTCAAATAGTCCAGTCGCGTCGCATGGCGGTGGACCTGATTGAAAAAAATACGCGCGACTATGGCATCGACTGCCAGTTCTCGCGCCAGCCATGGGTGCTGTACAGCGTTGATGCGGACAGTGACGGCGTGATCGACGCGGAATATCAAGCCGCGATCAAGGCGGGGCTGGATGCGCGGGTATCCAATGAACTGCCCTTGCCGTACACCATCAGTCACGCATTGATCGTTTCGCATCAGGCACAGTTCCATCCCTTGCGCTATGTGCGGCAGCTGGCGGACGCAATCCGGTCTGAGCGTTGCCGGATCTTCGAAAATACGCCGGTCCTCGATTACGACGATGACAAGGGCATCGTCCGTACCGCGCAGTACGAGGTGCGTGCGCAGCACATTGTGATGGCAACGCACACGCCCAAGGGATTCAATGCGATCCAGACTGAGCTTGGTCCGTACCGCGAATACGCGGTCGCCGCGCCATTACGCAGCAACAAGCTGCCCGGTGGAATTTTCTGGAGCGTTGGCGCAGAGAAGCACTCGACGCGGCTGGTCGAGATGGGTGGCAAGGCGTATGTGCTGATAATCGGTGACATGCACAAGACCGGCCAGAACCAGGATCCCGATGCGTCCTATCGCCAGCTGGAAGCCACGCTGCAGGCGCGCTTCGACGTCGGACCGGCGACCTTCCGCTGGTCTGCGCAGCAATACCGTCCGGCGGATGGATTGCCCTACATCGGCCCGGCCATCGGTTCGGGCCGTCTGCATCTCGCGTCAGGTTTTGCCGCCGACGGGCTCACCTACGGTACCTTGGCGGCGATGATCACCTGCGACCAGATTGCAGGTCGCCAGAATGCCTTTGCAGAACTGTATTCCCCGCGTCGCTTCACACCAGTCAAGTCGGCAGGTGCCTTCCTCAAGGAAAACCTGAATGTCGCCGGTTATTACCTGAAGGACTACATCAAGGGCGCTGATGCGACGCAGTTGGCCGAGGTGCCGCGCGGTGAAGGCCGCATCGTCGAAATCGCCGGAGACAAATTGGCGGTATACCGCGACGACAGCTTTCAACTGCACGTGGTGTCGCCGGTCTGCACCCATCTGAAATGCATTGTGCATTGGAACAACGCCGAACGCAGCTGGGATTGCCCGTGTCACGGCAGCCGTTTTTCGACCGACGGCGAGGTGCTGGAAGGGCCGGCAATCACGCCGCTGCAGAAACGCACGATGCCACCGCCGGGTGTCGAACCATAAGTCCGGACATGCCGTGGCATGGAGATTGCGTCAGCGCTGCGAGCAAAGAATTCAGACACTCGCATCATGGCTGATGGACGTCGCGTTCACAGTGGCAGAGCAACACTGGAAATGGCCGCTGCGGATTTTTCTCACCTGATTCTGTACCCCGGCGCCGGCGCTACCGGTCGACGCCATCCCGACGGCGGCGAATTGAACCGCCACCACCAACAGGCAGCAGAATCCCACTCTTGCTTTCGCGCCAACGTGCCCGGCCGCCTATTCGGTCGTGCAGAACGTCCCTCACGCCAATACCGGGCAGGCCGCACGCTGCCGCCTGCTGCATGCAACAGCGCCCGCAAGGCCGGGGAGAGGGATTATGACGTTATCGATTTACAGCGAACGGATCAGGGTTGAGGCTGGCAAGGTCGAAATGGATGGAATGCTCCGGCTGCCGCAAGACCAGATCGGCATCGTCCTGTTCGCCGGCAGCACCGGCAGCAATCGCATCAGGCCGCCTAATGATTATGTCGGCAGCGTATTGCGCAATGCACGCCTGGGCACGCTCTGGCTGGAATTGTTTGCGCCGGGAGAGGAGCGCAGCAGGCAGGGCGACGACATCGAAACCCTGACACAACGTCTGGGCGCCGCCTGCGACTGGCTGGCGCAGCATGAAGCCACGCGCGATGTGCCGGTAGGCATGTACGGCGCCAGCAGTGGTGCGGCAGCGGCGATGCGACTGGCGGCGGAACGCGGTCGAGCCATCAGCGCCGTCGTGTCGCGCGGTGGCCGTCCAGACTTGGCCGGCCACGGCATGCTCGCAAAAATACATGCGCCGACGCTGCTGATTGTCGGCGGGCTGGATGAGGGCGGCGTCGATCTGAATCGCGCCGCCTATGCCGCGCTGCGCTGCAGGAAGCGGCTGGAAATCATTCCGGGCGCTACCCGCACCTTCGAAGAGCCGGGCAGTCTTGAAGTCGTCGCGCGGCTGGCGCGCGGCTGGTTTCTGCAAAATGCGCAGGTAACCCACGTCTGACTACGCTGCGTCGCAGCATGTGTAAATCGTTCTGTGGACAGGAATATTTACACGTTGTTTCGACAATGCGGCGCGCATGGGCGCCGCAAGTTCAGGAGTAGTCGGTTTGCTTGTGTTTCATCGCAACCAGCTTGTTCTGCGATAGCGACATCATCAGGATGGCGATCATTTCATGCATGAGGATGGTGTGGTGGTTGCCGCTTTCCTGGAAAAAGCTGCGCAGCTTCTCGCGCACGGCAGGCACGCCGGTGACATCGATCAGGATGTCGAGATCGTTGCCAAGGCGGGCGATGTCCATGAAGTCGTTGGTGGTCTTAACACCGCGTGCCTGCGCCACGCGCATGCCGGGCATGTCATTGTTGAGGTCTGCAACGCCGACCACGTCGATAAAGCTTGCGTCAAGCAACTGCGTGAGCAGCGGGGTGCCAGTTTCGCCTGCGCCGATGACGCCGATACGGATTTTCTGCATGTCCAACTCCAGTCAAAAATATCAAGAAATCACTGCGAATGTTGCTGTCTGCCGCCTCGGCAGAGCATATGCAGGAGTAACCTCAGTCTCGGCTTCTGACCTTGACTTGCCATTGATCCACGTCAAAGTACATTGCCTTACGGAAAATCGCCGTCCAGAAGGGCGAATCTCAAGCGCGCACCAACGCTTTTGCGGCAGGCACGTCCAGCACCACGTCGGAAACGGGATAGGCGACGCAGGGAAGAATGAATCCTTCTTTTTTCTCTTCAGCCGTCAGCCCCGGCCAGTCGATACGATACGTGATTTGGCCGCTGACCAGCTTGCACATGCAAGTACGGCAAGACCCATTGCGGCAGGAAGCGGGGAGGTCGATGCCGGCAAGTCGGGCGGCAGAAAGGATCGGCGCGGCATCGTGCACCGGGAAGGTCCAGCCTTGCGGATTGATGGTGGCGGAAAAGTCGCGCGATGAACTCATGGGTGCCCTGATGGAAATGCCGCCAGCCGAGGGTCGCAGGCCCTGGTCTGACGGCATTGAAGCGCCCGATTGTACAACTGCAAGCTTGCGTGCAGCAAACCTGCTTGAGCACGTCAGAACATATGCTGTCCGCCGTTGATGGCAATATTCGAACCAGTCAGGAACGCAGCTTCATCGGATGCCAGGTAAGCCACCAGGCCAGCAACTTCTTCCGGCTTGCCCAGACGGCCCATCGGGATTTGCGGAATGATCTTGGTGTCGAGCACTTCCTGCGGAATCGCGGTCACCATCTTGGTGCCGATATAACCCGGCGAAATGGTATTGACCGTCACGCCCTTGCGCGCCACTTCCAGCGCCAGCGCCTTGGTAAAGCCATGCATGCCGGCTTTTGCTGCCGAATAGTTGGTCTGGCCGAATGCACCTTTCTGGCCATTGACCGACGAGATGTTGATCACGCGGCCCCAGCCACGATCGGTCATGCCGTCGCACACCGGCTTGGTCATATTGAAGACGGAATCCAGATTGGTCTTCATCACCGCATCCCAATCGGTCTTGTCCATCTTCTTGAAGGTCATGTCGCGCGTGATGCCGGCATTGTTGACCAATACGTCGATCGGGCCGAGCTGCTTTTCAATGGTGCTGACACATTCACGTGCGCTGTCGTAATCGCTGACATCGCATGGGTAAGCGCGGAAGCAATAGCCTTGTTCTTCCATCGCGGCAAGCCAAGCCTTGGCCTTGGTGTTGCCGGGTGAATGGGTTGTCACCACCGTGTAACCCAAGGCCGCCATCTTCATGCAAATCGCTTCGCCCAAACCGCCCATGCCGCCGGTAATCAATGCAATACGTGTCATGTTGTTTTCTCTCGCTTTAAATAAAAAAAGGGAATGCTCTGTGTCAGGCGCTACACGTCATAACCGGAGCGCTTTTCAAAAAGAGGACAAGGAAAGCGGCATGCCTCTGCACATGACTGCTGGTATGCGTCCGCGCCTCTTTCTGAAAAACGCTCTGCGCTATTGGTGGTCAAGCTGCAACAGCAATGGCAGGATGGCATCGCACGGGTCATCCAGCAGCTTTACCCTGACCGGGATGTGCGCGCCATCGGTATGACGGGCGTAGCATGCAATGCTGCCTTCTGCCTGCAACACCTCCCGGAAGCGCTTGACCGAGCGCTTTGTGCCGAGCCGATGTAACAACTCCGGCATCAGGACCGATACATGCGTGCCGGTAATATCCTCGTAGTCGAAACCGAGCAAGTGTTCGATGGAAGAACAGGCGAATCCGACACGGAACTGTCGGTCGAGCACGATCCGCACGCAACGGGCAGCGTCCTGCGGTGGCGCGTCCGCCTGCCCGCCTTCCACCGGAGCGGGTGGCTGGACAGGCACGCAGCGCTGCTTGCACCAGATCCGGCCAGGACCGCTGCGCACTACGTTTGCCTGCCGCTGCACGCGATGCAATTCCAGGCAAAACAGATAGCCAGTATTCATCTTCATCATGGCGAGATGCCCTTCGACCACCAGGCTGCTGTCATCGTAGGCGCGCAGTATCCAGGACTGCCGCTCGCGCTGTGCCGCGGCAAATGCGCCATAGGCGACGTTGTAGCCTTCGGTCGCTGCATTCAGCGGCAGGCCGGGGAGAATGCTGCGTACCGGGCGTCCGACCAGCGCACTCGGGACATGTCCACTTAGTTGCGCCAGAGAATCACTGACAAAGCGAATATCCCCTTTTACGTCAATGATGAGCGTGCCGAGAAGCGTCGGGGCGGTGCTCGCCGAATTGCTCGCCGGCCGGTGGAATGCGCCGGGAACGGAGGGAATGCGTTGACCAACTGCTGCGAGACTTGCTGAAGCGACTGCTTGCATGATTCTTCACCATCTTCTGCATCAATAGCGGGATGGAAAGTATCTGTTATGCAATCATTAATGCGTATCGGTGATCACAGGCTCAGTGTGTAGGTGTAGAACAGACAAGTTTTTGTAGGAACATTCCTATACGTTGACGTAATCAAGTAAGTCGGATGAGGCCGCTTTCAGCATGTGAAAAAAGATATTTCCGTGCATCAATGAAAAGCAGCGATGGTTACTGTAGCAAACCGTTTTCAAACGCATAGCGCGCCAGTTCGACATTGCTGCCAAGCGCCATTTTTTCCATGATGCGCGCGCGGTACGTGGTCACTGTGTTCGGGCTCAAGTGCAGTATCTTTGCGATCTGCACCAGGCTTTCGCCGCAAGCAATGTGCTTGAGTACTTCCAGTTCGCGGTTTGAGAGGCATTCATGCGTCGGCACGCTATCCCCGGCCAGCATGTCAGCAAATTTCTCGACCAATGATGGGCTGATGTGCCGGCCGCCGCAAGCGGCCTTGCGCACGGCCGAAACGACGACGGGAGCAGCGCTGTTCTTGGTAAGGTAGCCTGCAGCGCCGGCGCGCAGCGCACGCACCGCGTAGATGTCCTCCGCGTACATGCTGAGAATCAGCACGGCCAGTTTCGGATTGCGCGTCTTGAGCAGTTTCAGCAGATCGAGCCCGCTGCGATCAGGCAATGCGATATCTACAATCGCCACATCGAACTCTTCCTTTTCCATCAGAAGCAGCGCGCCGCGGGCTGTTTCGGCCTCGCCGCAGATGGAGATATCGTCATCGGTGCCGAGCATCAGCCGGACCCCGTTGCGCACAATGAGATGGTCGTCCACCAGCAATACCCTGATCATTCGTACCCTTTCGTGTGATCATTCATCGGCAGGCGCAGCGCGGCGATCGTTCCCTTGCCAGGCGTGCCTGTGATGTCGAATTCCCCGCCAAAATAACGTGCGCGCTCATGCATGCCAACGATTCCCCAGCTCTTTGCCTTGCGCAGCAAGTCGGTATCGCAGCCGACGCCGTTGTCCTCTACTTCGATCAGGATGGCATCGCCCTGACGCACTGCGCGGATCGTTACATAGGTGGCATGCGCATGCCGCAATACATTGGTCAGCGACTCCTGCACGATGCGAAAAATTACCACGCCGCGTTCCGCGTCCACCTCGGTCGCTGCGGCATGGGCCTCGATGACGCATTCGCAGGTCAGCTGCGTACGCCGTTCGATTTGCTCTGCATACCAGCGCAGCGCTTCCCAGATACCCAGTTGATCGAGTACGCTGGGCCGCAGGTCGGTGATCAGCTCGCGCACGGTTTCGGATGCGCGGTCGACGAGGCCGGATGCTTCGGCTACCAGGCGGTCGACCGGCATGCCTGCGCTGGTATTGCGCTCCATGCTGACCGACAGATAAGCCTTGATGCCGGTCAGCAGGCTGCCCAGCGCATCATGCACTTCGCGCGCAATACGCTTGCGTTCGTCTTCACGGATGCGCTCCTGGTGCGCAGCCAGTTCGCGTAACTCCTGTTGCGAACGCCGCAGCGCCAGTTCGGTTTCTTTATGTTCCGTGATATCGAGCACCGAGCCAGCCACCCGGACCAGACGTGCGTTGTCGTCATGCGTGGCTTCGCTGACGCTGATCATGTAGCGCACTGATCCGTCCGGACGCAGTGCGCGGCTTTCCATGCGAAAGTTTTTTCCTTCGTTGCGCGTGCCGGCCATTGCTCGTCTCGCCGCATCGCGGTCGTCGGGATGGATCATGCCGAGAACATCATCGAGCGTGAGCTGGCGACATTGCGGTTCCAGTCCGAAGATGCGGAACAGTTCATCCGAAACGCGCAGTTTGCCGGAGACGGCGTCCAGTTCCCAACTGCCGAGGTGTCCCAGTTTTTGCGCCACAGTGAGCACCTGCTGCGCCTGGCGCAAGTCTTCCTCGGCCTGCTTGCGCGCGCTGATGTCGTACACGAGACGTTCGTTGATCAACTCGAGTTGCGTGTTGCGCTCGTCCACTTCGAACTGGATGCGGCGCAGATGCGCGACTTGCGTGTGCATCCAGTATGCGGCCGCAAAGCTGAGCAGCAGCCCGCCCAGCAATGTCAGTAACGACATGTGCGTGCCATGGAAAATCGACACCGGATGGGACGAAACGACCACATGCCACAACATGCCGGCCGCATCGAAACTGCTCGACTGCGTAATGCGTTGCTGCAGGAAGGCCGGTATCCATGAGTCTTCGTTGTCTACGCTCGATGCGCGTGCCAGGCGATACACCAGTTGCGCATCGTCAGCCGAGACGCCGGTATAAAGATGGATGTCAAACTCCAGCGTATCGAGCAGCGATGCAGTCAGCAGCGCCCTCGACACCAATGCGGCGGCGTCGATGTCAACATTGGTATGGCCAAGCGTCGGTTCCGCCTGCAATGCGTGCAGTAAGGGGATCGCCACCGAAAAGCCGCTTTGCCCTTTCGCGGCAGGAGGAGACAAGGTCTTGGTTTCCGCGTTAACGGCGTCCGTGCGCAATCCCTGGATATACGGAAAGCGTTGCAGCAATGGCGCAGCAAAGGCGTCGAACTCGCCCTGCGAGACCGGAGCGAGTGCGACCAGCACGCAATTGACGAGCGTCACTTCATGCGCGAGATCCTGCAGTTCATAGCGGAGTGCGGCCATATGCGCCTGCGCGCGCTGCTCCAGCTTGACCTGCTCGAACGCCTGCTCATGGGTGTGAATCCACAAAAACAAGGCGGCCGTCATCACCAACCCTATGGCAAAGGCAAGAAAAGGACGAACAGGGGCATGGGAACCCGTGTGATCTGGCTGGCTCATCTTCTCCGTGGAAGTTGGTTTGCCGGAGGTATTCCCGCGAAGCGGAAAATACCGGTAAACATCGTCTACCTGTGATTGTTTTACCTGCAGCCCCAGTGGAGCGAGGTGATTGGCAAGCCCGACTGACCGCGTTGCCTGGGGCGGTAGCGCGCATGGGGAATGGCGCCAGGAGTTCCTGCGAATTCAGTCTATGAAACTTGCAGCTGGGTACTATCGTCGGTAGTCCCGCGCACGGTCAATCCCATGTTCTGGGTATTGAGGGAGTGACTTTGGGTTTCCTTGACCTCAGTCAAAAATACCCGAGTTTGTGCAAAATAAGTGCTTATGCGTGCACAGGCATCGCTACCTTGCCGCTGCGAAGCGTCGATTTTTCCTTTGGCGCGGCGTCGTGAAACGACTCGATGATCGCTGTCCGAATCGATTGCCAGTGCGTGCCGCGTTCGCGTACATGCTTCTGGTTGATTTCCAGTTCGATGCCGAGATAGTTATCGGCGGGGAAGCGGCGTCGCAGGTACACCGTGAAGCCGTCGGCGGTGCCGGTATACGGGTAGTTCATGCGGGTACGTAGCGTTCCTGCATACACCTTCAGCGCCGTCTGCCAACGCCGGCAGAGCCCCGCTTCGGCAACGCGGGCAGGGTCGTACAGCAGGCCGAGATCGGCGTCGCGCACCTTGCCGTCGAATTCCGGTGTGAAGCTATGACAGGAAATATGGACGACGCGCGCGCCGGCTGCGACCGCCTGGGCGACTTGTGTTTCCACTTTCCTGCGGTACGGCAGATAGTAGCGCTGAAAAATCTCTTCACGAATGCTGGTCCCGGCAGGGCGGGTAAGCTCGGAATACAGCCTGGGATGACTGGGTGAGCGGTTGAGATCGATCAGCAGCCGGCTGACGGTGGAGACCAGCATCGGTGCATGCAAGGCATCGGCGAATTCACGCGCGATACGCAAGGCGCCGGGATCGTAGGCGCGGTGTGTGCGCAGCAGCGCTTCGTGTCCGCGAAAGAAATCGTGATAGCGCGACGGCACGCGATTGCCGCCGTGTTCGCAGGTAATGAGGAAGAAGTCGCTTGGCACGTTCGTCAGGAGAGGGTGGTCAATGCGCAAGGCGGCGTGGATGCGTCCGCCCTCACAGCGCGGGTACGAACATCCGTCCTTCCAGAAGGCAGTCGCTCAATTGCCCATACACGGCATGCAAGCGCGCGCGTGAAAAATCGCCATCAACCGCGCGCAATAGGCGCCGCGCCAGCGGCCCTTGTTCCAGCATGACCTGCAGGGCGTTGCCCCAGTGCTGCGCGTGTCCCGCATCCTCGTCCAGCATGCGGCCGATCAGGTGCCACCACAATTCGGCGGCGCTGCAGCGCTGGCCAGGATAGCCGAGCAGGCGCAGATAGTTGCCGTTGTCGATCACCGCCTGCTCAGCGTCGCGAACGCATGCCTGCAAGATCGATGACAACGCGGCGGTCGACATCTCCTGCTGCGCGATCAGGTCGTCGCGGTCTGCGCGGTACAGTGTGCGCACCACATCGACCGTGGCCGCAGCGATCGCGAGATCGGCGCGCGGACATTCCTGTGTATCGACCACCCGGATTTCAATTGCATTGCGATCGAAGCGCGCGATCGCACCGCGGGAGTTGAGCCATTCCTGCTGCAATACCTTGTCGGGGTCGTGCGGTGCGATATCACGATACATGGGCGCCAGGATGCGTTGCTCGTAGGCCTTGCGGCTAGTGATCGTTTCCGGCACGATCATGCCGGCGATGGAGGGGATCGCGCGTGCATTGTCGCTGTAGACATGCATGCGGTAGTCGGCCCAGTCGGTCGCGCTGCCATCGGCAATGGGCGAGCTGGCGGCCAGCGCCGGCAGGATAGGCAGCACCAGTCGAATCGCCGCATGGAGACGTTCAAACTCCACGTCATCGGCGAAGGGCAGATTGATATGCATGCTCTGCAGGTTGGCCCATCCATGGCTTCGACTGTCGAAGATGCGGTCATAGGTGCGGTAGATCGCGTCGTTGTCGTGCGGCCAAAGCCGTGTTTCCGTCACCGGGTCCATCCACGGATGCATTGCGCCCGGCATCAGGCGCGCGCCCAACGGCTGGAGCAGGCGGTCGATCTGGCGCAGCTCCGCCTGGAAGGCATCCGGCAGTTGGCTAAGTGACAGCGTCGGACGCAGGTTCTTCACTTCGATCACATGCATCACCAGCTCATTGGACCAGCCGAGCAGGCCGTGATGCACTTCGTTGCCATCACTGGACTGATTGTCCGGCGCGCTACGGAGCAGGCGGTCAGCCACCGGCAACACCGACAGTTGCTCCCGGTCCACGATCATGTATTCCAGCTCGATACCATAGCCCATGAAGGCATGCAATAGCGGAGGCTCGTCTTCGTCGTTCATAGCGCGGTGTTTCCTTTTCGGGCATCGATGCGCTTGCGGAACACGCCCATCACTTCGCGGTACAGCGCGTCGGACAGGACGGCGTCTTCGTTGCCGGCATCGACATTCGGGTTGTCGTTGATTTCAATCACGTAGTACTGGCAGCCAACCTGCTTCAGGTCGACGCCGTAGAAACCATCGCCGATCAGATTTGCCGCCTGGACCGCAATCTTCACGACATCGTCCGGGACTTCGCCTACCGACAGGGCTTCGGTACGGCCTTCGGACATGTGCTGGTGTTCATGCTTGATGATCTGCCAGTGACCGGGCGCCATGTAGTACTTGCACACGAACAGCGGGCGCTGGTCGAGTACAGCGATGCGCCAGTCGAATTCGGTCGGCAGGTATTCCTGGGCCAGTACCAGTTCGGATTGCTGCAAGAGTTCATTGACCTTCACCAGCAAGGTTTCTTCCGATTCGATCTTCACCACACCTAGCGAAAACGCGCCGTCGGGTTGCTTGAGGATGCAGGGCAAGCCGAGGGTGGCGACGATCTGGTCCACATTACCCTTGTGGACCACCATCGTTTTCGGCGTGGGAATGTGATGCCGGTTCAGCAGTTCGTTGAGGTAGATCTTGTTGGTGCAGCGCAGGATCGAATCCGGATCGTCGATCACGACCATCCCGGCATCGGCCGCCTGGCGCGACAACTGATACGTGTAGTGATCGACGTTGGTGGTATCTCGGATAAACAATGCATCGAAGTCGGGCAACCGCCGCGTATCTTTGGGTGTGATCAATTCAGCCGTCATGCCAAGCAGTTCGGCCGCTTCGCGAAATTTCTGCAGCGCGTCCGGATTGGATGGCGATTCCGCACGCAGCGGATCATGCAGGATCGCCAGCGAAGGCTTTGTCGAGGCCGGCTTGTTGCTCCGTATCTTCTGGTCCTTCAGGTGCTCGATGGCCGCCTGCGCCGCAAACTCCTGGTGGTGCGCCGGAATATCGCGGATGCTGCCGGGATACACGCTGCACAAATGCCACGAATCGTTGGCGCGCTCGAAGCGCACATGCAGGACCGGCGTGCGCAGCAGCTTGAATAACTGTTCGCTCAAATGCTGATGCCGGCAATCGGCATCGCGGCCAAAGTAAATATTGAGGTCGACCACGCCGTCGGCAGTACGCGAGAAAGAGCAATCAATCAGATTGCCCAGCTTTTCGGTAATGTCCTGAACCAGTGTGTCGGAATGCAAATCTTTCATCGCCTGCACGTCGGGCACCGGCTGGTGGCCGCGCGCTTCCGCCAGCAGGGACACGTAGTAACCCTGGCTTTGGTAACGGTAGGTGCTGCAGAGGTTGAAAACTTTGGTGGAGCCGGTGTCCCCGTAGGCGGGGTCCATGAGGTAGGTGTGAGCAGGTATCACGGTGACACCTGGGATGTCGTTAGGCCAATCTTGCTGTTGACTGACGACGAATAGGATGTTCATGGTACTTCCTGTCGCGGTGGGCACCGCGGATGAATGATTAAGAGATTCGCGTCATGCGTCACAATGCCCAACAGCACTGCGTTGACAACCCGGTCCACACTTAGCCAGTACTCGTGCGTGCTGGCATAAGGATTCTGTTGATAAGGGTCCACCACCAAGACCTTGCGGCGCTCACGGTCATATCCGGCGATCACAACGAAGTGGCCGGACGGCAAGCCGCGCACATCGTCCGGTTCATCGTCGGGGCCGTATTCCCGTTCGACACGGTAGAGGTAGGTTGAACTCAATCCGGTGATAATGGGCAATTTGCGGCGCAGGAGTCCGCGGATCAGGTAACGCGACAGATCCAGCAGGCGCAGCTGTCCGCCGAGCGAAAGAAATTCAAGATAGCCATTGGTCGCATGTTGCAACCGGTAATCCATCTTCACTTCGCGTTGCTTGCGCAGGCGGTCGGCGATGTCGACATCCGGATGGTGGAACCAGCTTGGGTCGAACACATTGAGGTTGTAGGTATAGATGGTTGCCTTGTAGCCCCGGCGCAAGGCATCGCAGGCAAGAAAGACCGCAAAGGTGCCGCCATGCTCCAGTCGCCCGGCACGGCCGATCACACTGTCGAGGGACTCATCATCACCCCAGTAGCGATACACCGCCTGCAGGCAGGTCGGGCCGCAGGTCGTCTCGTCCGGCTGCGGCAGAATTTTGACCGGCAGCTGCAATATTGTCTGGCTCACGAGGCTGCGTCCGGGAGAGGTCGTTCTGTTTTCTAAAACGTGCATGGCAAGCCAAGGTGGCTTCGATAAACAGCGCTTAGCATTTTTGGTGCCAGTCAAACGCGACAGCGCAATGCCGCGCGATCGCATCGTGATGGCGTTGCAGTCGCCAACAAAAGACTTCCGGTGCTTGTAAAAGTTTCCGACGCTTGAAGGTCTTTCCTACAGGCGGTGGTCTTTCCTTACGTCATTGATGCCAGGAATGGCGTTGCCGGCCTGCGTCGTTGCTTATCTATTTGCAGGCATGAATGATGCATTTGCACTAGGTTGACCCAAACAATAATTTTGCACTGGAGGTTTCAGCAATGAAAAAAATGGTTGGCACACTGATGGCTCTTGGCCTTGTTTCCCACGTCGCAGTCGCACAGGTCCATAGCATGCCGCAACCTTCCCCGGAGAGCGATGCCGCGCTGACTTCCGGATCGTCGACACCTTTGCCCTCTGACGCCAGCGCGCAATCCGGCTCCGCAGGCGACACCTCATCCGGCGCTTCGTCCGGTGCATCGAACGGCATGCATTCGGAAGCTGGCATGGAGCTGCGCCAGCCACCGTCACCCACCGCGCGCTTGAAGCCGATGACGCATGATGACGTGACGTATCTTTGCGGTGGTGTTGGCGAAGAAGAAGTGGCGTACATGAAAAACGAAGCAAAAGACTACGACCTGATGCTCACCTTCGCCGCGCGCGACGGCAGTTATTTGACTGACGTGGATGTCGACATCAAGGATGCTAAAGGCAATTCCGTCTTGCAGACGGCGTGCGACTCGCCCATCCTCCTCGTCGACCTGCCGCGCAGCGGCAATTACCGGGTGAGTGCGGAAACCGCGGGCTACACCCTGAACCGGACCGTCAAGGTCAATGCCGCCAAGCGCAAAGGCAAATCGCTCGCCGCCGCCGTGCTGAGTTGGCCGCAGCAGGTCGCCGAAATTCTCCCGTCCACGACAAGCTCAACGGGCAGCAGTGGCACGGGCAACAGTGGTAATACGGATAGCAGCACAAACGGCAGCGCCGGCAACGGAACCCGCTGAACATGGCCGGCATCGATCCACGCTCAGGCGCATTGGCCAGCGCCGAGCGCTCCCCCGGCCTGCGCGATGTCGTGTATGCCGGCACAGAGCGCCGCGTGCGCGAACGGCGCAAGGGCGAGCGCTATATCGCCGAAGCGGAGCAGGAACTCAGCGACACGCAATTTTTCCGTCGCACAGTACTGGTGGTCAGCCTGATCATTTTCACCGGCCTGATGCTGGCGCTGATCTGGTATGCGAGCGATGTTTTCCTGGTGCTTTTTGCCGGCATCCTGCTGGCTGTGCTATTGCGCGCACCGACCAACTGGCTGGTGCAACATCTGAAACTCAGGGAAATGGTGGCGCTCGGCCTGTCGATCGCCTGTCTCGCCTTCATCATCGCCCTGATGGGCTATCTGTTTGCCGTGCCATTCGCCGACCAGATCGGACAACTGATCGAAACGCTGCCGAATTCCATGGCGCGCCTGAGGAAATGGATAGGGCATTTCCAATGGGCTCATCCGCTGCAGCCGCTGATGGCGGAGTTGTCCCGCATACGTCTCGACTTCCAGTTGTTGGGCCGTGCCAGCTGGCTCATTACCTCCACCGTTTCCGCAATCGCCGGCGCGGGTGTCGCGCTCTTTATCGGTATTTATCTGTCGGCGCAGCCGCGTCTCTATCAGCGCGGGCTGATGCACTTGTTGCCCCGTCGCGGACGCCCGCGTGCCTACGAGGTGATGGATGAAATTGGCAACGTTTTACGCTGGTGGCTGGTTGGCCGCCTGATCACCATGGTCGTGGTGGGCGTAGCCGCAGGCCTTGGACTCTGGTGGCTTGGCGTGCCGCTCGCATTCACGCTGGCGATCATGTCCGGTTTGCTTGAATTCATTCCGTACATTGGCCCGATTCTCTCGGCCGCGCCGGCGCTATTGGTATCGTTCAATATCGATCCACAGCTTGGGGTTTATGTGTTGCTGCTGTATGTGCTGATTCAAAGCGGCGAAAACTACCTGCTCACGCCATTAGTCGAACAGCGAGCGGTCTCCCTGCCACCGGCGCTGGTGATCTTTGGCACCTTGCTGCTGGGCGCCTTGGCCGGTCCGCTAGGCGTTGTACTGGCTTCGCCGCTGATTGCGACGTGCATTGTCGCGGTCAAGCTGCTCTATGTGCAGGATGTGGTAGAACAGCCGAAGCCAAAATAAAGCTGGGGCGCGAGGGATTTTTGCGTTGATGGAAGAGGCGGTGCGCGCAGCGCGCCACCGTATTTTCTCGCTGGTCTGACCTCTGCAAAGCGAATCCGGCAAGCGCCTGAGGCTACGCATCTCGAAGAATGCAGACGCCGATGATCAAATGGCAAAACGCAGACTGGAAGCATCAACTCCCGTCTGCGTATGCCTGGCACTGCGCCAAGGCTAGAGAATAGCCTCGGTGCGTGTCGTTTATTGCTTGGCTTTCTCGGCTGCGCCCTGCACCTTTTCGCCGCCGCGTTCAACGTCCCTGCCAAAGCCCTTCATCGTATTGCAAGCGGACAGGCCGAGAGCAAACATCAGGATGCTGAGTATGGAAATGGTTTTTTTCATGATTTCTTCCTTTCAGATTAGCGAGTAAAACGAAGTTCTCTCGAAACTGCAGTGCCCCTGTCGCTTGGCGTCAAGTGCATGCTCCGGTACAACACCACTCAATGATGGTCGGGGTCAGTACGTCCCTGAACATACGCCCCAGCCATTGTTAAGACCTTGCCAATCAGATCAATGTTCGATTGATTGCGTGCCGTCAAAGTCGAGAGCACCGTGCCGCTGGTTGCGACCGTGCGCATGATGCGTTTCGGCCCGATGGCAACGATCGCAGCGACGCCCAGCGCGCACCACAGCGGATGTTCGGTCACTACGCGCATCAGCGTGCTGCGTGGAAACCGTGTTGGGATGGGACGGGCCAGCGGACTGTACGCTTGCGCATGGGATGCCCGCGCATGTGTCAGCACCGCGTGTCCGTCTTGCTCCACGGAAACCTGGTCAAGATCCCCGCCGCCCGTCAGCACGCGCCTATAGCTTTCTCTTCGCATTTGCATTCGCTCCAGGATGGCTTGCCGTTCCTCTTCAAGTGAATGACCGTTGCTCATAGGCTTTCCTTGATGACGTTGAGATCTCGCTGAAACTCATTGCGCAGAGTGGCGGTGAGCGGCTGCGAGCGGAAATGTTTCATGCACAAATTGAGGCTGATGCCCGCGATTGCTCCGTAGAGAAGAACCACGAACCACGCTGCCAGCGTGCGGTATTCGGACCCCCAGAAACTGACGATGATCGCCACCCCGAGGAAAACGGTCGCTAGTAGCGCGAACAGAATGGCGACCGCGAACCCGGCAATGCGAAATGCAAGCTGGTGTTCGCGGATTTTTAGTTCCACCCGCAACAGGTCCATGTAATCGCCGATCCGATCCAGCGTGATGAGATAAAGCTGTTTGGATTTATGAAGTGAGGCAAACATCACGGTCTTCCTTATGCGAAATCAGGGGAATCAATTGCGGGTGGCATCCGGCCTTGTACTAGCGCCGCTTGAACAACATGCCGAGCAGCAAGCCTGTACCGACGGCGACCGCCACCGATTGCATCGGCTTATCCTTCACGTATTCGGTCGTCGTTTCGACGCTGCGATTGAGCTGGCGGCTGGCTTCACTGGCAATGCCCTTTGCGGCATAGCGCACCGAACTGAACTTGGCCATCAACTGCGCATGGGCTTGGGTCAATTCATCGTCGGACAGGCTTGATGAACGATTAACCAGTGAATCGAGATCGTTCTTCAGGCTGGACAGTTCACTGCGTAGCGAAGCCGCGGTGCGCTGCGCGGCGCCCTTCATCTCGTTGTAAGTGCCGCGGGCGCTCTGTGCCGTAGTGGATGCCCTGTCGCTGCCGTTACCGGCGGTAGTGGACGAGATATTGGTTGTTTCCATGAATTGCTCCTTGACTGAGTTAGACGAAAACCGCAATGAAATCACTGCGGCGGGAACAATAAAAACGAGAGCCGCCTGAGCGGCCTGGACCGTGTTCGACATGCATCCATTGCCTGCAGAACATGCAAGGACGTGAAGTCACGGGTCTCCTTTTTATGGCTGGTGCCGGAGTGATCAGCAAGCGCTATGCCAAGAGTGGTCAGGAAACAAAAACATGGAAGAAACAAGCACCTACGCGCACGCTGCGCGAGAAAGTTTTCCGCGCAGCGGCTAAAAGGTGAAAACAAAGCTAATTTTTGTACACGCAGGATGTAATTATTGCAATGCAGCGGTGAAAGGCACGTCCATAAATCCCTTGCCTCGCATAGCCCGCAGGAAACATAATTGTTGCCATTGAATGCTACGGATCAGAAAGGTAGTCATGTCCTCCAACTTTGGCCCCGATGAGGCGCGCGCCTACATGCACCAACTGCTGAAGGCAATGTTTCAGCAGGGCGGTTCCGATCTGTTCATCTCCGCAGACTTCCCGCCGAGCATGAAACACCAGGGAGCGATGAAACCGCTCAGCCAGCAGAAACTCAATGGCGAGATCACAAAGAAGCTCGCTCTGGCGCTGATGAACGAGAAGCAGCAGAAGGAATTCGAAGCGGAGCTGGAATGCAACTTTGCGATCTCCCTGCCCAATGTCTGCCGCTTCCGGGTCAATGTCTTTGTGCAGCAGCAGCAGACCGGCATGGTGATCCGTACCATCGCCGCCGAGATACCGAGTTTCGAAAAGCTGCAATTACCCGACATCCTGAAAGACGTCATCATGACCAAGCGCGGTCTGGTGCTGGTTGTTGGTGGCACGGGCTCCGGCAAGTCCACCACGCTGGCCGCGATGATCGACCACCGCAACGCCAGTTCCTCGGGCCATATCATCACCGTCGAAGACCCGGTGGAATACGTTCACAAGAACAAGTCCTGCCTGATTACGCACCGCGAAGTCGGCGTCGACACCTTGTCCTGGCATCACGCGCTGAAGAATACGCTGCGCCAGGCGCCCGATGTGATTTTGATTGGCGAAGTGCGCGACACCGAAACCATGGAACACGCTATTGCCTTCGCGGAAACCGGCCACCTCTGCCTTGGCACCCTGCACGCCAACAACGCCAACCAGACCATCGACCGCATCATCAACTTCTTCCCGGAAGAACGGCGCAATCAATTGCTCGGCGACCTTTCCTCCAACCTGCGCGCAATCATTTCGCAACGCCTCGTGCGCACGGAAGACGGCAAGGGGCGAAAGGCGGCGATTGAAATCCTGCTGAATACACCCACCGTCGCCGAACAGATTTTGAAAGGCCAGTTCCAGTCGATCAAGGAAACCATGGCCAAGTCGCGCGAACTGGGCATGCGCACCTTCGACCAGGCGCTGTACGACCTGTACAACGACGGCCATATCAGCTACGACGAAGCAATCCGCAATGCCGACTCGGCGAATGAACTGCGCCTGCAGATCAAGCTGCGCGGCACGCGCGCACAGCCGGGCGACGCGGCGGCGGGCGGGTTCAACCTGGCGATTTCCGAAGAAAAAGAAGAAGAGGAAGAGGACGACAAGGACAAGGCGAAGAAGTGACCTCGTTGCCTTGTCGGGCGAAAAAGTGCAGCACCTTCCGCCGTCTACCGTTGTCGCGCAGGGAAACGGTGTTGCGGAAAACATGTTTCTGCCTGCTGTTGATTAGCGCATCCATTGCATCGGCCGAGGTCATTGAAACCTTGCAATTTCAGGAATATGCCGTCAGAGCCGGTGGTGAAAAAAGCCTGCTGGTAGCAATCAATAATGCGTCTCCGATCCATCGCGGAGGCCGAACATTCCATGGTTACACGACATGGCATGTGCGCTGGAATTATCGTTGGACTTCCGATGGAAATGGACGCTGCAAAATCACCACATCGAAGGTGGACGTCAGTGGAACTGTCCTGCTTCCAAAACTGATTGCAGGGACAGATGGCCAGCGAGGAAGCTTTGAACGCTACATAACAAACCTGCGAACGCATGAACTGGGCCATGTCGACATCGGCAAAAGGGCCGCGAATGCCATCGATTCATTCTTGTTATCCCTGCCGTCGAGAGGTGATTGCAGTGTGCTCGAACGTGAAGCAAACGAAGGCGCATACAGCATTTTGGAAAAGCACAAACAGATTGAAGAGCGGTATGACGTCGACACCGCGCATGGGAAAACACAAGGCGCCTGGTTGTCGAATCAGCCGTGATGTATCAATGCAGTGTTGCACGGCCAGCTTGGGTTGACGAGGGCATGCAACCGGTCGGATAGCATGAGGCAGCTCGTACGACAGAATCATGTTGGGCATCCTCCCTTGCTCCAAGCGCCAAAATCCGTTGCCAGCGTCGGCATTGACCAACCCATTGGACCGCCATGCCCATCACGATCAAGAAATGTCCCAAGTGCGGTCACACCCGCGGCCCCGACGAAAGCGCGACACCGGAATGCTGCCCGGCGTGCGGGCTGTTTTTTGAAAAATGGGCAACGCGGGATAGCGTGATGCGCGCCGCCGCGCCCGCTTCCGCCGCAGAAGCTTCCACGGCCTCCGCCCTGCTGTTGGAATTACGCAAGCGCCTGTTCCATATCCCTCCAGCGGTCAATACGCGCTGGGTCCTCGGTCGTGCGGTGCTGCTGAGCCTGTGCCTGATGTGGGGAATTCGCCTGGCGGGGCTGGATTACCGTGATGGCGAGATGGGCGGCTCGTTCATGCATAACATTCTGGTGCCCATCCATGAGGCGGGGCATGTGCTGTTCATTCCGTTCGGCGAATTCTTCACGATTGCCGGCGGCAGTTTGTTTCAGTTGCTCTTGCCCTTGATCGTTGCCGGCGCCTTGTTGTGGCAGAACCGCGACGCAGTCGGCGCCGCCGTGGGCGTGTGGTGGGCCGGTGTCAGCCTGATGGATCTGGCGCCATACATCTACGACGCCAAGCATCCGCGCCTGATCATGCTCGGCGGTCACACCGGCGAAGAGGGGCCGCATGACTGGATTTACCTGCTTGGCGTCTTCGGAAAAGTGGCGCAGGCGCATGGCTATGGCTTCATTGCGCACAAGTTCGGCATCCTGGTGATGCTGGGCGCCATCGCCGGCGGTGCTGCGCTGCTGTGGCGGATCGCGAAAGCGCGTGAGACGCATCGTATTTGATCATTGGCAAGTTGTCGGGGGCGGCAAGGTGCGACAGTCACACTTTTCCTGTCCACAATTGCCATGAAGATACGCAACCTGCTCGGCATGTTTGTTTTACTTGTTATCGCCAGCCTTTCATTTCAGGCGCATAGCAAGCCCGTCAAAACCCGGTCCGCAGGCGAGCCGCTGCATGTCCTGTTTATCGGCAACAGCTATACCTACTCCAACAACTTGCCCGCCATGCTGGCCGGTCTGTCAAAGTCGAATGTCAGCCAGCGCGAAATCCAGACCGCAGCGGTCGCGGTACAAGATGCAACCTTGCAGGCGCATTGGGAAAAGGGCGATGCGCTACGGGCGATCCGGCAGCGCAAATGGGATGTCGTCGTGCTGCAGGAGCACAGCCTGCGCCCCGTGCAGGATGCCGAACGCATGACCAGTTATGCCCGCCGCTTCGACAAGGAAATCAGGAAGAGTGGAGCAAGAACGGTCATGTTTCTCACGTGGGCGCGCCGCGACAAGCCGGAGATGCAGACCGCGCTGAACGATGCCTACCTCGCGCTGGCAGAAGAATTGCAGATCGAAGTCGTGCCGGTCGGGCCCGCGTGGCAGGCAGCGTTCTGGTATTCACCGAGGCTGGCGCTGCACACGGAGGACGGCAGCCACCCGTCGCCGGCAGGCACTTACTTGAGCGCCTGCGTCTTTTATCTGACGCTGCTGCAGAGTCAGCAACAATGTCCGCTGCCTGAACGCGTCACGATTTCGCAAGAAGACCTTGCCATTTTGCGCACGGCGGCAGCCCATGCGTCGGCGTCGCTGCATTGACCTGGCGCGGTGGCTGAACCAGGTTTCGTACTTCATACAACCTGCTTCATTCCTTCCGCCGTTCCCGTTCGTTTGCATTCTCGCTCTGCGATAGCTCGGCGGCTTCCGTGCCGAGTTGACCTGCGTCGAGCTGATGTGAAAACGACTCGACCGATTCCTTCAGCGGCTGTCGGTCTTCCGGCAGGGTTGGGCCGCTTTGCATGTAAATTGCCAGCAATTCGGCCAGATGCACCAGCGCCTCGACGTGGGTTCGTTCGTAGCCATGGGTGGCGTCAGTGCCAAAGCACAGCAGTGCGGTGCGCACGTCGTGGCCGGCGCTGACAGCCGAACCGGCATCCGAATGGTAATAACGGAACACGTCGCGATTGCTTGGAATGTCATGCTCATCGCACAAGCGCAGTAGGCGCCGTGTCAAATGGAAATCGTGCGGGCCTGCGGAATCCATCAGCGGAATCGTCACACCGCGTTCCTGAGCGCCTTGTCCGTGCGCGACCGGCCCGATATCGACGCCAATCACTTCGCTGACATCGTCTTCGATCACCGCACGCGCCCCGGAACCGACTTCCTCGGTGAGCGTAAATACCGGATGACAATCCATCGGAATATCCACACGCTCGTCGACCACTGCTTTCAAGGCCGCCAGCAAGGCGGCGACGCCTGCCTTGTTGTCCAGGTAACGGGACACGATGAATCCGTTGTCCATCCATTCCGGGTTGGGGTCGAAAGCGACAAAATCACCGACCCGTATGCCGAGTGCCATTGTGTCGGCCGCTGAGGCGAGTGTTTCGTCGACCCGCACTTCCAGCTGGTCCCAGCTCACCGGCTGTGTATCGATCGCGTCGTTGTACACATGGCCGGATGCCAGCAGCGGCAATACCGATCCACGATGCCGACCATTGTCGGTAAATACGGTAACGCGGCCGCCTTCGGCCCAGCGGCTCGACCATGTGCCGATCGGCATCAATGCCAGCCGGCCGTTCGATTTGACCTCCCGCACCATCGCTCCCAGCGTATCGAGGTGGGCCACGATGGCGCATGCCGGATTGGTCTTGCGCCGTTCCGGCAAATTGCGCTTTAACAAGCCGCGTATCGTGCCGCGCCGCGTGAGATGGTAGGGAATGCCGATCTCATCGAGCCTGCCACCGGTGTAGTGGACGATTGCATCAGTCAGGCCGGCCGGACTGGGAATGGCGAGCAATTCCAGCAGCACGGTTTTCAGGTAGGCGGTGTCAATGACGGGCTTTTGCATGGGCGCTCAGGTGGTGAAGGGGAAGAGCAAGTCGATGAAGCGTTGCGCGACCGGTTGCGGCTCATGATTGGCCAGGCCGGGGCGTTCGTTGGCTTCAATGATCGTGTATTCCGGTGCATCCGGCGATGGCACCAGAAAGTCCAGTCCCACGACCGGAATGCGCAGTGCCCGCGCCGCCGCTTCAGCCGCCTCGCGCAGCGCAGGATGTAATTGCGGGGTCACATCGTGAATGGTGCCGCCCGAATGCAGGTTCGCGGTCTTGCGCACCTTGATTTCACGGCCCTCCTTGGGGACCGACTCGTAGCTCAGTCCCTGGCCGGCCAGGCAGCGTTCGGTTTCCGCATCCACCGGTATCTTGCTTTCACCACCGGTGGCGGCAGCGCGGCGCGCGCTTTGCCGTTCGATCAGCCGGGCCACGGTCGATACACCGTCGCCGACAATCTCCGCAGGCCGGCGGATGGCTGCAGCGACCACCTTGTAGCCGATCACGACAATGCGCAAGTCTTGCCCGGCGCAGTATTGCTCCAGCACGATATGCCCACCGTCCTGTGCGGCGCGCCGAATGGCTTCGTTCATGTGCTCCTCGCTGCGCACATCGACACTGACGCCGTGCCCCTGTTCACCCATTGCAGGCTTGACCACGATGGAACCGAAGCGCTGCAGGAACGCGCGATCAGCGTTGGCATCGCCGGCGACTTGTTGCGCCGGTACGTTCAAGCCAACCGATTGAAGACGTCGCAGCGTCAGCACCTTGTCCTGGCACCAGGTCATCGCGACGCCGCCGGTCAGCTCGGTCAGCGATTCGCGGCACAGGATTTCGTGGCCGCAATGGCGCAGCTTGAAAATGCCGGCGTCGCGGTCCAGAACGTCAACGCTGACGCCGCGCCGCCGTGCTTCGTCGATGATGATGCGTGCATACGGATTCAAGCCGGTGAGGTCGGTGGTTTCGACAAAGAGGCGTTCATTGATTGCGTTCTTGTGCTTGACCACAAATCCGGCGACTTGTTGAAAGCCGAGCTTCTGGTAAAGCCCGATTGCATATTGATTGTCATGCAGCACTGATAATTCGAGGAAATGACGGCCGCGCCGGGTGAACGCTTCCGCCAGTTGATTGATCAGCGCCTGACCGACGCCGAAGAGTCCGGTCTGCGGATCAACCACCAGGCACCAGAAGCTGCAGCCGCCACGTTCATCGCCGAATGCGGACACATGATCGATGCCGGTCACCGAGCCGATCACGTCGCCGGTGCGCTCGTCCTCGGCAATCAGGTAAATGAATTCCTCGGCATTGCGCTGCTGCCACACAATCTTCGGGTCGAGCGGCACCATGCCGCGCATCGTGTACAGGCGATTCATTGCAGCGATATCGGCACGCGTCGTCATGGTGCGCACGATGATGCCAGGCGTCGGACTATCGGCCGTTGCACCCTCAGCATCGTGCTCGCCCAGCGTACGTCGGAAAATCAGGGACGGATCAAGGAACAGGTTGGCCGGTGCCTCCGCCAGCACCAGTTGCGGTGCATCGACATGCAAGGCGATATCGCGCTTGCCGTCGTCCTCTTGCAGCAGCGTTTGGGCCAGCAGTTTCGGATCGCTGAATGACGGGCCGTACAGGATGCGTCCCCATCCGAGTTGCAGCACGGCGTTGGGACGGCAAGTCGCCGCGCTATCCATGGTGTCATCGTGCGGGGGATGATCGAGCAGCAGGTTTGGATTAGTGGCCTTGCCATTGAACAGTAATGGATTGGGGGAAGAAATATTCATGGTGTACCTGTTTCGTGTGTGGGTTTAGACCTGCCATGCGGCCGGCCGCGAAAGTGTGGTCAAGCGAAAAGGGGCGTGCGGGTCAAATTCCGTGGGTCTGCAACCAGGCCTCCAGCAAGGCGACCTGCCACAGCTTGGAGCCGCGCAACGGGGTGATATGGCTGTCGGGCGCGGTCAGCATCTTGTCGATCGCCGCGCGCCGGAACAGTCCGCGCTCGCGTGCCGCCGTCGATTCCAGCGTGCCGCGCACGTACTCCAGAAAATCGCCACGCAAATACTTGAGCGCCGGGACCGGGAAGTAGCCTTTCGGCCTGTCGATCACTTCCGCCGGAATGACCTCGCGCGCGGCTTCCTTCAGTACATGCTTGCCACCTTGCGCGATTTTGTGCCGTGCCGGAATCCGTGCCGCGAGTTCCACCAATTCATGGTCGAGGAACGGCACACGCGCTTCGAGGCCGAAGGCCATGGTCATGTTGTCCACCCGCTTGACCGGATCGTCCACCAGCATCACGGTGGTGTCGATGCGCAATGCGCGGTCAATGACGGATTCGGCGCCCGGCTTGCGAAAATGGGCGGCAACAAAATGACTGCTGGCGTCTTCCAGCATCAGATGCGGCTCAAGCAGCGCGCACATCTCGTCATGGTCACGATCGAAAAACACCTTGCGGTAAGCATCGACGCCCGCCGCGTCCTGCCCGATCTCGGCCAGCGGCGGATACCAGTGATAGCCGCCAAAGACTTCGTCAGCACCCTGTCCGCTTTGCACGACCTTGCTATGGCGCGACACGGCGCGCGACAGGAGGTAGAACGCGACACAATCGTGGCTGACCATCGGTTCCGACATGGCGGCAATGGTTTCCGGCAAGCTTTTGAGTAACTCATCGCCGGGCACATGGATTTTTTCGTGGATGGTGCCGTAGTGCTGCGCGACAAGGTCGGAGTAATGGTATTCATCCCCGGCTTCGCGGCCGACCGTGTCGAATCCGATGGAATACGTGCGCAGATCGATACTGCCGGCCTCGGCCAGCAAACCCGTAATCAGGCTGGAGTCGAGTCCGCCGGACAGCAGCACACCGACCGGCACGTCCGCAACCAGCCTGCGCTTGACCGCGCGCCGCAAGGATGCCAGCACTTGTTCCTTCCAGTCACCAAAACTGCGGTTTTCGTCTTCGGCGTTGCGCGTGAAATCGAGCTTCCACCATTCCTTGCTTTCACATTTGCCGTTGGCGCGGACGGTCATCATGGTGCCGGGCGCCAGCTTGCGCACGCCACGCAGCATGGTATGCGGTGCCGGCACGACAGCATGGAGCGACAAGTAAAAATGTAAAGCTTGCAAATCCACGGAAGTATCTACGTCACCGGCAGCCAGCAATGCCGGCAGCGTCGAGGCAAAGCGCAACCTGTCCTGCGTCAGTGAAAAGTAGAGCGGCTTGATCCCTAAGCGGTCTCGTACCAGGTAAGTGGTGCCCGAATCGCGTTCCCACAGGGCAAACGCAAACATGCCGTGAAACCGGTCGACGCAGGCCGCCCCCCATGCGTGCCATGCCTTGACGATGACTTCGGTATCGCCGCTTGAGGAAAACGAATAGCCCAATGCCGTCAGCTCTTCACGCAGTTCATGGTGGTTGTAGATCGCACCATTGAATACCACGCCGAGTCCGATCGGATTGTCGACAAAGGGTTGATGCGCACGATAGCTCAGGTCCATGATGCTGAGTCGGCGATGGCCGAAACAGCGCGAGCCGATACTGAATATGCCTTCGCTATCCGGGCCGCGACGCGCGTGCAGCGCATTCATTGTCGCGACGGCGTGCACATCGGCAAGTTGCTGATCGAAACGAAGTTCTCCCGCAATGCCGCACATGAAAATTCTCTCCGTAAAGTTGAACCAGCGGAGAAATGCAAATCGCGTTCCTGCTCTTAATGCATAAGGGCAACGTGAATCATGTTCGTTATCTGTTGGCTGCCATACAGACCACACCGTCGACAAGGAGGACGATTCAACGTGCGAGACGGGCGCGCATTGGCGTCTTCCATTGCGCGCAAGCGATGCCTTCTGTCAAGCAAGCAGCGTACTTTCGTGTGCCGAAAAAATGTCGCTGCTTCTTATATAGATAGGAATTCGAATCATGAAGATCACGTTGGAAATGCTGCATGCAAGCACGAAAAAAGCGGTTGCGCTCGGGGTCCTTCCGAGAAGCAACGTCGTCGAAGATATCGCGACGAATGCGGAAATCATGCAGGAGATACTTCGTGCGGCGCTGGACCCGGATGCCTCTGATAATGCGACTGCTGATGGCAACGGTCGTGACAACGAATCCCTGTCCCAGTAAGATTTCGCATGACAACCCACGCGCGCGGCAGCACTGAAAATGTCAGTCAGAACCACATTATTTCCACCGCTCGAACCCTACCGTAGCGGCACAATCGCCGTCGATGAACTGCATACGCTGTATTGGGAGGAGTCAGGCAATCCGCGCGGCGTGCCGGTGCTGTTTCTGCACGGCGGTCCCGGCGCGCAGGCGTCGCCAGTCAATCGCCAGTTGTTCGACCCTGACGCTTACCGCATCGTGCTTTTCGATCAGCGCGGTGCCGGCCGTTCGACGCCGATGGGAGAATGCCTGAACAATACAACGCAGCTTCTCATTGCCGATATTGAACGCCTGCGCAAGTCTCTGGAGATTGACCAGTGGCTGGTGTGCGGAGGCTCGTGGGGATCGACACTCGCCCTTGCGTATGGTGAAGCGCATCCATTGCATTGCGCTGGATTTTTATTGCGTGGGATCTTGCTGGGAACGGACGAGGAAATCGATTGGTTCCTGAACGGACCCCGATTGTTTGTTCCCGAGGCGCATGCCGATTTCGTGCGCGACATCGGGCACGACAGCACGAGCGACATTCTGCGCGCCTATCTGGAGGAACTCTTTGCCGATGATCCGACGCGCTGCAAGCAGGCTGCGCAGCGCTGGTATCGTTATGCCGAAAGCTGCGCCTCCCTGCGCCCGGACCTTGGCGCAATCGACGCGGCGGTGTCCAGTCCCCTGAGCGTTGGCGTGGCGCGCGTGCATGCGCATTTCCTGGCGCATCAACTGTTTCTGGAGCCGGATCAACTGCTGCGCAATATCGGTCGCATCAGGCATTTGCCCGCCGCAATCGTCCAGGGACGCTATGACCTCATCTGTCCGCCGGCAGCCGCATTCCGACTGAAACAAGCGTGGCCGGATGCGGCCCTGCATATTGCGGCGGATTCCGGGCATGCCTCAACGGAACCGGCAATACAGCGTGCACTGCTCATCGCAGCGGAGCAATTCAAGACCGATCGCGCTTTCGACGCCGACGGACTGCGTGAATAGGGCGTTCCTTCCCGCCTGATTTTCCGGCTGAAAGCCAATCGACAGCTTCGCCGCGCACAATGTGATGCGTGGAGGTGCGCCTATGCGATTACTGCTTGCGGAAGATGAACACGAGTTGGCGAACTGGCTATGCCGCGCGCTGAAACAGAACGGCTATCAAGTCGATTGGGTCGATGACGGTCGCCTGGTCGAGAGCAGCCTGCGCCAGGTGAAATACGATGCGCTGATCCTTGATCTTGGTCTGCCGGGCAGGGATGGACGCGCAGTGCTTGCGCGCCTGCGGGAAGCCGACGAACGTCTGCCGGTATTGATCCTGACCGCGCGCGATTCGCTGCTGGAGCGCGTCAGCACCCTGCGTGAGGGCGCCGATGACTTTCTGGCAAAACCTTTCGCCATCGATGAGCTTGAAGCGCGCCTGATTGCGCTGATCCGCCGCGCCCGTGGCAGTGAGCATCCGCGCCTGGCCTGCGGGCCGCTGGCCTACGATTCCGTCACGCGCCAATTTACGCTCGACAGCAATGCCTTGTCGCTTTCCAAACGCGAACATGCCTTGCTGCGCGCGCTCATCCAGTGCAGCGGCGAACCTCTGTCAAAGAAGGATATCCACGACAAGGTCTTCGAGGACGAGGTGGACGCGATGCCGGAAGCGGTGGAGGTGCTGATCTACCGCGTGCGCAAGAAACTCGAAGGCAGTTCGCTGCACATCGTCACCCTGCGCGGCCTCGGCTATCTGCTGGAACAGCGCTGATGCGCAGCCGCCTGCTGTATCGCTGGAGTCTCAAGCGCACGGTGCTGACATTGCTGGTGCCGGCGCTGGTCGTTATCGGGGCCATTGAAATATGGACAACGTACCGCACCACGGTCGATGCTGCCAATTCCGCCTATGACCGTTCGCTGTTCGGCGCGATCAAGGCAATGGATGCCAATATTTCCACTGCGTCGGGTGGCGTCGCGGTCGAGCTGCCGTACACCATGCTGGAATTTTTCGAACTGACCGCCGCCGGACAGGTGTACTTTCGTGTCAGCACGGAAGACGGTCTGATCGAAGTCGGCAGTCCGGACTTGCCGCGCCCGCCGGTGCCGCTGAAAACCCGGATGCCGCATTTTTATGATGCCGAATACTTCGGAGAAAGGGTGCGCATCGGCGCCTATGCGCGCGATCTTGCGCATGGCATCGGCAACGGTTCCGGCAGTCGGCGCATTGTGATTCAGGTCGCCGAAACCCTGACCTCTCGCGCCGATTTCATCGAGCGGCTGCTCTGGCAATCGGTGCGGCGTGACGTGCTTTTTCTTGCTGCCGCCGGCGCGCTGCTGGCCTTTGTCCTTAACCTCACCCTGCAGCCGCTGGCGCGTTTGCGCGACAACGTCGGAGCGCGTTCTCCGCTTGACCTGACGCCGATCGACGCTGCCTCGGTCCCTGTCGACGTGCAGCCGCTGGTCGAGGCGATCAACCTGCACATGACGCGCAATCAGCAATTCATGGAGGCGCGCAGCCGCTTCATTGACGACGCTTCGCATCAATTACGCACACCGCTGGCAACCTTGCGCACGCAGCTCGATTATGTGTTGCGCGAAAGCGATCCGGAAAATGTGCGGCAGGCGCTTGGTGCGATTTCCCGGCAACTCGATGAGGCGACACATCGTGCCAACCAGATGCTGGCGCTGGCGCGCACTGACGCGGCCGAGCCGACCATCGCGGCCATTGACTTGCATGCCTTGGCCGGTCAGGCTGCGCGCGAGGTGGTGCTGCCCGCGCGCGAAAAGCGTATCGACCTTGCGTTGGACGCCCCCGAGAAGGCCTTGCCGGTGCTGGCCGATGCCGGCTTGCTGCGCGAGGCGATGCTCAACCTGCTGCACAACGCAATCCGTTTCGCGCCTCAACACGGACAGGTGTCCATCCGACTTGGCCGCTTTTCGGGATACGCATGGTTTTCCGTCATCGATAACGGCCCCGGCATTCCGTCCGACCAGTTGCCCCGCATGGGCGAGCGCTTTTTCCGCGCGCGCAATTCCACCCTCGATGGTTCCGGTCTTGGTCTGGCGATTGCGCGTGCGGTCGTCGAAAAATGCGGCGGCAAGCTCGTGATCGACAACGTCGCAAGCGGGCAGGGCTGCGTCGCGACGCTTTATCTGCCTTTGTCCGACAATCGACAGGTGATTGACAGGATCGGATTGCTAGAGTCGTGAACATTGGGGAAAGCCCCCCGACAACACGAGGAGATCGCAATGAAAAAATTACTCTGCCTGCTGACGCTGTCGGCCGCAACGACAAGCGTTTTTGCCGGCCCGCTCGACAAGACCGAATGCATCGCCGGCGCCAAGCCGGGCGGCGGTTTCGACCTGACCTGCAAACTGGCCCAGACGGCATTGATGGATGCGCACATCATCAAGGACCCGATGCGCGTGACATATATGCCCGGCGGCATCGGCGCGGTTGCGTACAACGCGGTCGTCGCGCAACGTCCGGGTGAACCGAATACGGTGGTCGCGTTTTCGGGTGGCTCGCTGCTCAATCTCGCGCAGGGCAAGTTCGGCAAGTACACCGACAGCGATGTGCGCTGGCTGGCCATTGTCGGCGCCGACTATGGCGCGGTCATCGTACGCAAGGATTCCCCGTACAAGAACCTGAAAGACCTGTCCGCAGCGCTCAAGGCCGATTCCACCAAGGTCGTCTTCGGCGCTGGCGGCACCGTCGGCAGCCAGGACTGGATGAAGGCGGCACTGACTGCCAGGACGGCCGGAATCAATCACAAGGCGATGCGCTTCGTCGCCTTCGAAGGCGGCGGCGAGGCAATCTCCGCCTTGCAGGGTGGGCACGTGCATGTGTATTCGGGCGACGCGTCCGAGGCGGCATCGCAGATCAAGGCTGGCGCCAATATCCGCGTGATCGCGGTGATGGCCGACAAGCGCCTTCCGGGTGCGCTGGCCGACGTGCCGACCGCGAAGGAGCAGGGCTTCGACATCGAATGGCCAATCGTGCGCGGGTTCTATATGGGCCCCAAGGTCAGCGATGCCGATTTCAATGCCTGGACCGACGCGTTCAACAAAGTCATGCGCACCCCGGAATACGCAAAGCTGCGCGATGAGCGCGGCCTGTATCCGTTCTCGCTGACCGGCACGCAACTCGATGTCTACATCAAGCGCTACACCCAGGGCTATCGCAAGATGGCCGAAGAATTCGGCTTGCTGGGAGCGAAATAATGAGTGACCGCATTCTCGGTGCGCTGGCTTTGTTCATCGCCGGCGCAATGGCGATCGCGTCGTGGAATTATGCGGCGCCGGTCGATTACGAGCCGGTCGGCCCGCGTGCCTTTCCGCTGGTGCTGGCCTTGCTGCTGGCCTTGTGCGGCGCGTGGCTGGCAGTGCGTCCTGCGCATGAGGCAACATTTGGCCACGGCCTGCTGTTGCGCAATATCGGTCTGACGGCGGGTGCCATCGTGGTCTACGCGATTCTGTTCCAGGTGCTGGGCTTTGTGATCTCGACCGCGCTGATGTGCGTGCCGGTCGGCATGGTCTTCGGCGGCAATATGCGCCAGTGCGCCTTGCTGGGCGGTGGCATGGGTCTGGGGCTGTACGTGTTTTTCGATAAATTGCTGGATGTGGTGCTGCCGCAAGGCGTGCTCAAGCCGGTATTCATGCTGTTGGGGATGTAAATGGATACGCTTTCTTATCTTGCCACCGGCTTCGGCGTCGCGCTGCAACCGACCAATCTGATGGTGGCGACCTTTGGCGCCTTTGTCGGCACCATCGTTGGCATGCTGCCAGGACTGGGCCCGATCAATGGCGTGGCAATTCTGCTGCCGCTGGCATTCGCGCTCAAGCTGCCGCCGGAAACCGCGCTGATCCTGCTGGCGGCCGTGTACATCGGCTGCGAATATGGCGGGCGCATTTCCGCCATCCTGATCAACGTGCCGGGTGATGCGGCCGCGATCATGACCACCATGGACGGCTATCCGATGGCGAAGAAAGGATTGGGCGGTGTCGCACTCTCGATCTCCGCCTGGAGTTCCTTTGTCGGCTCGGTCATTGCAACCACTGGCCTGGCTATCGCCGCGCCGATCCTTGCGCGCTGGGCGCTGGCGTTCGGTCCGGCGGAATACTTTGCGCTGATGGTGTTTGCCTTCGCCTGCCTGATGGGTCTGATCGGCGAGCAGCCGGTGAAAGCCTTGCTCGCCACGCTCATTGGCCTGGCGCTGGCAACGGTCGGTGTCGATGCCAACTCCGGCGTCTATCGTTTCACCTTCGACTCGGTGCATTTGTCTGATGGCATCCAGTTCATCGTCGTGGTCATCGGTTTGTTCTCCATCAGTGAAATCCTGCTGATGCTGGAATCGGCCCTGCACGGACCGGCAGCGATTCCGGAAACCGGCCGCACCATGTTCAACATGAAGGAACTGGCGCAAACCTGGTGGGGCACACTGCGTTCATCCGTGGTCGGCTTCGTGGTCGGCGTGCTGCCCGGCGCGGGCGCCACCGTGGCCAGCGCAATCACCTACACCATGGAAAAGCGCCTGACTGACAAGGATGGCACCTTCGGCAAGGGCGACATTCGCGGCGTCGCCGCACCGGAAGCAGCCAACAATGCGGCGGCCAACGGTTCTTTCGTGCCGATGCTCACGCTCGGCGTGCCGGGTTCGGGCACCACGGCCGTGATGATGGGCGCGCTCACGCTGTACAACATCACACCCGGTCCGGCGCTGTTCGAGCAGCAACCGACGCTGGTCTGGGGACTGATCGCATCCATGTTTGTCGGCAACGTCATCCTTCTGTTCATGAACATTCCGCTGGTCGGCCTGTTCACCCGCATGCTGAAGGTGCCCAACTGGGCGCTCGTGCCCGGCATTCTCGCCGTCAGCACGGTGGGGGTGTATGCGGTGCATGCGACGACCTTCGACCTGGTGCTGATGGCCTTGCTCGGTGTCGCCGGTTTCCTGCTGCGCAAATGCGATGTGCCGATGGCACCGCTGATCCTCGGCTTCGTGCTTGGCGAAATGATGGAGCAGAACCTGCGCCGCGCGCTGTCGATCACCAATGGCGAACTGGGCATTCTCTGGGAGAGCCCGATTTCAATCGCGTTGTGGTTCGGCGCTGCGCTGATGGTCACGCTGCCCCTGTTGTACCGCGTGCTGTCCAAAGGTCATGGCCGGGGTTTGTTGCCGGTGTAAAACTGAAAGAAATATCCTGTCAGAAAGCAGGCCAGATCCTAAAAAGTTGACGTACATAGTTAACCAGAATGGCTTTTGCCCGCTCTTGCAGCGGGCATCTTTTTTTTCGGAATTGCCATGGATGAAGAAGATGATCTTCATCCATGGCAATGTGCAGCAGAGCTGACTCCGTTTACACCGCCATCCCGCTTTTCCTCATCGCGCTCTCACATGATTCCGATCAATGCACATCGTGACATTCGTACTAGGCTTTGAATAGTCCGTACGCACTGAAAGAGTGCGTGTATGCCGCACTCCTGGCATACGGTCCTTAGTTCGTGAAATAACAATCTGCCTTGCTGCTTTGTCAGCGCGAGAGGCAGCCAGAATGCAACGACATTGACAGGGATGCGCCTATGCATAGTGCTCTGAAGCTTGTTAGCTACGTCATCATCTTGCTGATGGCCATCGCGGTTTTCTATTCGGGCTACACGTCCATCAAATACTGGGCTGGAATCGGCGTCTGACAACAAGCGGAGGAGTCACCATGAACAAACGACAAACCCGCTTGTTTGCAATTGGATCGACAGCGATTGCAGCACTGGTTTTTATCGGGCTTACCATCGACAGCCACCGTCAGTTTCCCAAGCTGACGAATGCAGAGAACCTGACTGAAGAGGTAAAACTCGGAAACAAGGTCTGGCATAAATACAACTGCGTCAATTGCCATACGCTGTTCGGTGAAGGCGCTTACTATGCGCCCGACCTGACCAAGATTGCGCAGCTGCGCGGCGAGCCTTATCTACAAGCCTACATGCGTGACCCGTCGCAGTTCTATGACGAGCAACGACACCGGCGCCTGATGCCAAAGCAGAACCTGAGCGAAACCGAAATCACGAATCTGATTTCCTTCCTTGACTGGGTCAGCAAAGTGGACAACCAAGGCTGGCCGCCACGCCCGATTCTTGTGACCGGCGCGACCATTCCCGGCACCGACATGAGTTCCGCGCAGCAGGCGCAGTCGTCCGGCAAGGCGGGGCAGGAACCGCCGGGCGCGCGACCGCTCACCGGCAACGAAAATCCGATGGCGCTGGGTGAACGCCTGTTCCGCTCCGTGACGCCCGCCTGCAATGCATGCCACTCGGTCGCACCCGGTGTCAACATGGCCGGACCGTCGCTTGCCGGGATTGGCGAACGTGCTGAAAAAACGATCGGCGCCAAGGACTACAAAGGCAAAGCCAAGGATGTGCAGGGCTACATTCGTGAATCGATCGTGCAGCCAAGCGCGCATCTCGTGCCGGGCGCCATGTATTCCGCCAACGGCGTCTCATTCATGCCAAACACCTATGGCAAGAGTCTGACCCCGGAGCAGATCGACCAGCTCGCGGCCTATCTCGTCACGCTCAAGTAATCAGGGGAAACGCAATGCGCTACAAGTCTCAGTCGGTCGCCTATTGGTACTTTGCGGTTGCCATGGTCCTGTTCGGCCTGCAAATTGTTTTCGGCCTGCTGTCCGCCGCCAAGTACCTCGGCCCCGACCCGCTTCTCTACATTCTGCCTTTCGACGTAACCAAGGTCATCCATACCAACCTGCTCATCGTCTGGGTCCTGACCGGCTTCATGGGCGCGACGTACTGGATGGTACCGGACGAATCGCGTACCGAGCTCCACAGCGTGAAGCTCGCTTATATTCAGCTCGTGCTCTGGGTGCTGATGGGCGTGACGGCCGTCATTGGTTATCTGTTCCGCTACGGTACCGGCAACAAACTGCTTGAGCAGCCCTTGCCGCACAAATTCGTGATCGTGGTTGTGATGCTGATGTTCGTCTACAACATCGGCATGACGATCCGGAAGTCGGGTCGCTTCACGACGACCGAAGGCGTGCTCATGCTCGGCATCGCCGGCGCCGCGGTGCTTTATCTGCCCGCCTTGCTGGAATATGAAAACTACGTCGTCTCCATCTTCTACCGCTGGTGGACGATTCACCTCTGGGTGGAAGGCGTTTGGGAAATGATCCAGGGCGGCTTCCTGGCCTATCTGTTGATTCGCCTGTCCGGTGCGGATCGGGAAGTCATGGAAAAGTGGCTGTATGTCATCGTCGGGCTGGTGTTCATTGCCGGCATTCTCGGCACCGCGCACCACTATTACTGGGTCGGCGTGCCAGCCTACTGGCTGCCGCTCGGCGGATTCTTCAGCGCGCTGGAACCGCTTGCCTTGATCGGGATGGCGGTCTATGCGTATTCCGCCATCAGACGCTCAGGCCTCGCGCATCCGAATACGCTCGCGCTGCATTGGACAGTCGGCAGCGCGGTCTTCACGCTCTTCGGCGCCGGCTTGCTCGGCCTTGCGCATACTTGGCCTGACGTCAACAAGTGGACGCACGGAACACTGATCACTGCCATGCACGGCCACGCCGCTTTCTATGGCGCTTACGCCATGATTGTTCTTGCGATGATCACGTATGCGCTGCCTGCGATGGCGCCTGGACGGCGCGAACAAGGGACGAGCCTCGGCTACTGGGCGTTCTGGCTGCAGCTTGCTGGCATGTTCGGCATGACGCTGTCGTTTGCCACCGCCGGCATCGGTCAGGTGTATCTCGAACGCATCATGGGACTCGGCTATCTGGATGCACAGCTGAAAATCCAGGTCCACTTCCTGATGCTGCTTGCCACGGCCTCGTTGTTTGCTGTCGGCGTTGCGTTCTTCATCATTGATTTCTTCCGCCATGCGCCGCGATTTGAACTCACCACCGATACCGAACCGGCGGTGCGCGGCGTACCAGGCTCGGCAGCGAGGGCATGATTGGACGCGCATCCGGCATCCTTGAACAAGGAAGGACCTTATTACCTCGCGTCCGGCGACGAAGTAAGTATCTTTGAGCAGTGCCACGCGCGCAATCTTGCCGTCATGCTCAAAGGCCCGACCGGATGCGGGAAAACGCGTTTTGTTGAACACATGGCGTGGCGGCTGCGCAGGCCGCTCATCACCATTTCCTGCCACGATGACCTGAGCGCCAGTGACCTGATCGGACGCTTCCTGATCCGGCACGACGGCACGCAATGGCAGGATGGTCCGCTGACGCGCGCCGTGCGCGAAGGTGCGATCTGCTATCTCGATGAGGTCGTGGAGGCGAGGCAGGATACCGTGGTGGTACTGCATCCGTTGACCGATTACCGGCGCATGCTTCCGATCGACAAGACCGGTGAAAGCATCGAGGCCGCCGCCGGTTTTCAACTGGTCATTTCGTACAACCCTGGCTATCAGCGGATGCTCAAAGACCTTAAGCCAAGCACACGCCAGCGTTTCGTTGCGCTTGATTTTCATTTTCCGCCGGTCGAGCATGAGATCGCCATTGTCGAGAAGGAAGGTGCGGCGGACCGTCCAACCGCGCACGCACTGGTGTCGCTTGGCAATCGCCTGCGTGGCTTGCAGGACCGCGGCTTGGCGGAAGTGCCAAGCACGCGTCTGCTGATTGCAACGGCCCGGCTCATCGCAAGTGGAATTCCGGTGCGCGCAGCATGCTATTCGGCGCTGGTGTCGCCACTGTCGGACGATGCGTCGCTCGTGGGCGCCATGCGCGACCTGGTTGACGCGACTTTTGTCTAAAGAGAATTAACATGCCCGAAGCCGAAGACGTCATCACCGATGTCGCCCGGCATGCGACGATCTACGCCCGCGACCTGTGGCGGCGGCACCGTCAGTCCGATGGCGTCGAACAAGTCATCACATTGCGCGACCTTGCGCAGCGACTCGATTTCCTCGTCGCCGCAGCCTTTGGTTCGCATTACACAATCCGAATTGCGCAGCCATCCGCGCCCATCACTTTCCTGTCCAAGGTATTCCACCACCGCGAAGGGCCTCGTGCGACATCGGCCATTCCTGCAACGGATGGAACCCATATCTGGCTGCCAGCGCAACTGCCTGCTGCGGACAGCGTGACGATGCTGGCATGGTTTCGTGTTCTGGCGCTGCAGCAAGCCATGCGCGCCGAGCGTCAGAGCGCGTTTTTTCTTGCGCAAGCTGGCTCGCCGCTGGAGAGTGCTGTCTATACGATTCTTGAGGCGCAGGCCGCTGATGGCGAACTGGCGCGACGACTCCCGGGCACGGTCCCCACCTTGCTGGCCCTGCGGGCCCATGCCCGGCAAGCACGGCCGCCGCTGAATGCGTTTCCGCCGCATCGGCGTCCATTGGAAGAATTCGTGCGTCATTTGCTCAATGCCGACCCTGTAAAGGTCGAGCCGGACGCGCCCGCTGATTCGTTGAGATCGGCACGTGCATTGGCTGCCGAATGGGCGCGCCACGCCCCTCCGACCGGGCGGCGTCGCGAGTTTCTTTTCAAGGACTTGTGGACCGGTGAATTACGTCCGCCGGCCGCGCCGGCCGCTTTGACGATGGACGAGCCCGATGAAGCGCATGACAGGCAGGCAGGCGCGCCGCGCAGTGCCAGGCTGAGCCGCCGTCCCGATGTGCGCGAATCGCAAGACGATGAAGATGACAAGAAGCAGGGCGCGTGGATGATCCAGACCTCGCAGCCGCACGAGCAGGTGGAAGACCCGATCGGCATGCAACGGCCGACTGACCGTGACGAATCGAGCGCGGCCGAGGAATTTGCGGATGCGCTTTCGGAATTACCCGAAGCGCGCCTCGTCTCCACGCCCGGCCGTCCGAAAGAAGTCCTTTTGTCGGACGAAGCGCCCGATGCCCGCGCCAAGCAGAAGGCATCGGCATCGGTGGCGGCAGGCGCGCACTTCCGTTACCCGGAGTGGGACTATCACGCGGGTGCGTACCGGGAAAACGGCGCAACGGTTCACGTGCTGGTGCCACAGGAAGGCCCGCAGGAATGGGTTGACCGGACGCTGGCCGAACACCGGTCGATGGCCGATGGCGTGCGCCGGCGTTTTGAAATGCTGCGCGCGCAGCGCATGCGACTGCGCAAGCAACTCGACGGCGAAGAAGCAGACCTCGACGCCTGCATCGATAACTATGCCGACTTCAGAGCAGGCCTGCCGATGGCGCAGGCGCTGTACCAGACTTACCGACGGGCAAGACGCGATATGGCCATTCTTTTGCTCATCGATGTGAGTGGGTCGACGGATGGATGGATATCGGCCAGCAAACGTATCATCGACATTGAGCGCGATGCATTGCTGCTGGTGTCGATTGCCTTGGAGGGTATGGCAGAGCCTTATTCGATCATGGCTTTTTCAGGAGAGGGCCCGCATGGCGTTACCGTACGCGCAGTAAAGTCGTTTGAGGAAAGCCCCGGCAATCTCATCGCACGGCGCATCGCTGCGTTGGAGCCGGAACACTACACGCGCGCGGGCGCTGCGCTGCGTCATGCGAGCGCGGTGCTGATGCGCCAGCCAGCCAGTTACCGGCTCTTGCTCGTTCTGTCGGATGGCAAACCCAATGACATCGATGAATACGAAGGGCGCTACGGTGTCGAGGATATGCGTCAAGCGATTACCGAAGCGAAGCTGCAGGGCATTCATCCGTTTTGCATGACGATAGATCGGCAGGCCGCCGGCTATTTGCCGGCCATCTTCGGCGCAGGGCAATATGCGCTGCTCCCCAGGTCCGAGCTGTTGCCCGTGGTGCTTCTGGAGTGGATGAAGCGGCTCGTCGCTCGATAGGCCTCGCAGGCGCACACGCACTCGGCACGCGCGCCTGTTACGTCTGGCAGCGTTGCGTCCGCCGGCCATCGGCTTCGGCTTGCTACTGTTTCTTGCCTGTTGCGCGATGCGCCTGGTTGTTGCCGCCTTCGAGCAGGCCACTGCAACTGAAGCTTTGCGTGCCCGACGTAATCGTAAACTGCGCCGTATCCTGGCCGGTGCCTGGCTCGGCGTTATCGACCAGCGTGAACGAGATCTGTGCTTCCTGTCCATTCAGGGTGCCCGTTCCTTCGCCTTGGAAACTACTGAAGCCAGCGTCCGGCCGGGTTGTGGGCGCGCCGGTGCAAAGCGCGGTGGTCAGCGTTGTCAGGTGAAAGTGGTCTCCGCTCGAAAAATTCACCTCCAGAGTATTGGGGCGTGACAAGTGGCCGTTGTCGAGCTGGCAATGCAGCTCATAACCGAATGTCAGGCGATAGATTGGCGCCGGACAATAAATGGAACCGCCGCCGGTCATGCGGCCCGGCTCCCATGCCCATGCAGAACCCAATGCCGTCGACAGTAGTAACGCGCCGCCGATGCGCGCATACCGGTTATACCTGTTGAACGTATTTACCGTTTTCATGAAAATCACCTCGTGCCTATTCGTGCCTATTCCCCTGGTAACTCCCACACGGCCAGCTTAGACCTGCGTCTCGTTCCGCGATTGTTCTGGCTCAAAGGTCACCAAAAATGGCGAAGGCGGTCGTGGCGCAAAACGTACAACGTACGGCGACCAATATCCGCGCGATCTGAACCTAAGGCAAAAATATCGCAGGGAACGAGCCTTGAAGTATCATCGCAGCCATGGGAAAGCTACTTGCCATTGACGGCCTGAATATTGTCCGACGAGTCTATGAAGCCAATCCGGACGAAGATTCGCCGGACAAGGCTGAAATCGCTGTGCGCAATTCCCTCTCGTCGTTCCGGCGCCTGCTGGACACGCACCAACCGACCCACGTCCTCGCCGCCTTCGATTTCGGCGGGACGACATGGCGTAACGATCTCTATGCGCTGTACCGGGCACACCGAGCGCCGATGCCCGCAGTGCTGAGGGAGCGCTTGCCCGAGTTTTACGACATGCTATCCAGGCTCGGGCTAAAGGTCGTGAGCATAGAAGGGGTAGAGGCGGACGACGTGATTGCAACTGGCGTGTTGCGCTGGCTTGGCGAAGGCCGTGGCGATGCGATCGTATCGTCGACCGACAAGGATCTGCACGTGTTGATTTCGTTCGGCGCAATGCTTTGGGACCATTTCAAGAATGAATGGCACGATCGCGCGTGGGTTGAGAAGAAATTCGGTATTCCTCCCGAAATGCTGACCGACTTTCTCGCGCTATGCGGTGATTCGACTGACGGCATTCCTGGCGTAGAGGGCATCGGCCAAAAGAGCGCAGCAAAGCTTCTGAACGCCTATCAGAACCTGGAAGGAATCATGGCCGGCGCGGGCATTTTGTTGACCCCGACGGGGCAGAAACTGCGGGCAGGGCGTGAGTTGGCATTTCTGTCGCGCGAACTGGTCAAACTGAAAACCGACGTTCGGCTCGGCGTCACGTGGAAGACATTGCAGTACGGCGAAAACGCGGCGTAGGACGCCGCCGTCGGCATTGCCTTTTGTGCCGTACGACGCGTGTTGCCTGTGTCGGTACGCCTTGCCAGCGCCATTCGGATAGGCGCGCTTCGAATGCGTCGACGCGGGCGGGCCAATCACGGACGCTTATGGGCTGTACAAGCAACCGTTGTCCGACGCGATCCGCTCTGCAACGAGTCGCTGCAATTGCCAGAGATACCGATCATGTATGCCATGTTCTTCGAGCTTGCTTACCGTATTGAATAGATACTCGGCGCCCGAGCCCCAGTGGCCGCACGCCCTCGCCAAAACCTCGGCAATTTTTTCCGGCGCGAGCGTGCCGACATAGGCTGGCGATTGTCGATTCATCACGAAGGCGATCGCACGAAGTGTTGTGCCTTCGCTGACAACCGTAATCCAGCGCGGCACGGTATTCGGTGGCATGACGGTCGTCTCGCGCCGGCACAGCTTGCCCAGTTGCTGACGCAGTGTGCTACCGGGCAGACGGAAGAGCATGCCCTTGCACTGACCACCCCGATCAAGAGACATCATCAATCCCGGACAATCCTCTGTCCCGCGATAGCGGCGAAGCCGATAGCAAAAAGACCGATGCAATCCGCGTGCTGTGCCGCAGCGTTCGTCGATATGTTCACACTCCGGTTTCCAGATCAGCGATCCAAACGCGAATATCCACGCGTCTTCGCCATCAGGATGCGCGCGCAGAAGTTCTTCCACCATGGTTTCGTAATCGTCGTCCGACTGGTAGACAACGCCTGGCATGGGACCGGCGTCTTCAATTGACCGGTGGCTCATGGCAACCAAGTCAGCCGTCAATGTCATTTGCCGCGTTCGCATGGCTTGCGTTGCTCCAGGCAGGTAATCAAAACAGCATTCTAACCATCGCTTCGTCAGGGTTGATTGTCAGACTTGCATGGCGACTAAAGGATCAAACGCGGTTTGCCTCTTTTCATTTCGTTAAGCACATTCCCGCCGTCAGGAAAATGCACGTTCCTGATTTTGGGAAATTGCGCGGAGCGCTCACGTGTTTACGCCGTTTTTTCAAGTGAACGCAAAGCCATTTGAGTTGGCATATTAGTTGCAGTTGAGGAATAAATCTTTTGACATGGGTCAATTCTGATGAAGAAGACAACACCGCAATGGCGCCTTCCGCCGGACGAAGTGCTTGCCTTCATGCTCGGCAGTGAGGAGTACGGAATTGACATGCAAAAGGTCCAGGAAATCCGCGGACTCGAATCCTTCTCGCAGGATGTGCCGACCGATCTCGTCAACGGCGTTTTCAACCTGCACGGCACACCAGTACCGGTGATCGACCTGCGCGTGCGTTTCGCGCGGGGCACTCCGGTGTTCGACGATTCCACCAGCCTGATTGTGGTGAAGGTTGGCGAGCGCGTGATGAGCATGGTGGTCGATGGCATTTCCGATGTGCACAAGCTTGAAGCGGGCGAAGTCAAACTTGCGCGGCGTGGCAAGACGGCGCCGCTTGCCGATTTGCTGATCGGCTTGGGAATCTTCGGCGACCACAAGGTCACGCTGATCGCGGTGGACCGGCTCATGTCGGCTGCCGACAACTGAAGAGAATGACTGAATCGGATACCTTAAGATGCTGATACGCACTGCCAGTGGCAAGACCCTTACCGATGCCACCGCGCAGGTGCAGCAGCGCTTTGAAGACCTGGTCAACAGTATTGACGGCATTGTCTGGGAAGCCGATCCGGTCACCTTCCGGTTCACCTTCGTCAGTGCACAGGCGCAGCGCATTCTTGGGTATCAGCCTGCGGACTGGCTGGAACAAGATTTCTGGGCCGCGCATCTTCATCCCCACGACCGCGAACGCGCTCTTGCATTCTGCATGGCGCAGACCCGCAAGGGAGAGCGGCATGAATTCGAATACCGCATGCTGGCCAGCGACGGCCGTATCGTCTGGCTGAAGGATCTGGTCAGCGTGCGCATGCATGAGGGGCAGCCGGTGGCCTTGAGCGGCATCATGGTCGACATCAGCGAGCGCAAGCAGCTGGCCGAAGCGCTGCAGCGCAAGCACGACATGTTGCAGACCGTGATGGACAACATCCCCTGCGGTATCTCGCTGATCGATCCCGAGCTCAATGTGGTGCTTGCCAACCGGCTGGCGCGCACCATCCTCGATGTGCCTGACCACATGCTGGAGGAGGAAGGCACGCCGCTGGAAGACATATTCCGCTTCAATGCCGAGCGGGGAGAGTACGGCGCAGGCGATCGGGATGCGCAGGTGCGCGAGCGCATCGAGCGTGCCCGCCGTGCTGAACCGCATGTGCTGGAACGCACACGGCCCGATGGCACCGTCATCGAGATTCGCGGCGAGCCGCTCGAAGGCGGTGGCTTCGTCAGCGTCTATCTGGATGTGACGGATCAAAAAGTCGTCAAAACGATCCTGGCGCGCGAAACCGCGTCGCTTAAAGCGGTGCTGGAGCATCTGCCGCAAGGCATCAGCGTGTTCGACGAAAATCTGCGCCTGCGCCACTGGAACGACGGCATGGTGGAGGTGCTGAACCTGCCGCCGGAACTGGTCACGGAAAACGTGCATTTCGACGACCTGGTGCGCGTGCCGGCATCGCGCGGCGAGTACGGGCCGGGCGATCCGGAGCAGCATGTGGCGCACTTCCATTCGCTTGCAATGAAATTCCAGCCGCATCAGTTCGAGCGTACGCAGCCTTGCGGCAAGACGCATCTGGTCTCGGGCCAGCCGATGCTGATCGACGGTCATCTTGCCGGGTTCATTACGACGTACACCGACATTAGTGAGCGCAAGCGCGCCGAAAACGCCTTGTGGCTGTCGGCCAGCGTATTCGAGCACAGCACGCAGGGCATCACCATCACCGACCCCGCCGGGCGCATCCTGCGCGTCAACGCCGCATTTTGCGCAATCACCGGCTACGCACAAGAAGAAGTTGTCGGAAAAACGCATGCGATCCTGCATTCCGGCCGGCAGGACGCCGCGTTTTATCAAGCGATGTGGAATACCATCGCCGAAGAGGGATCCTGGAGCGGCGAAATCTGGAACCGCCGCAAATCCGGCGAGATTTTCGTCGAGCAGCTGTCGCTCACGCGCGTGCTGGACGGCAGCGGCGCCGTCACCAACTACATTGGCATCTTCTGCGACATTTCGCCGGCCAAGGCCGCGCAGCACGAGATCGAACGCCTGTCCTTATTCGATGCGATGACCGGCCTGCCGAACCGCACGTTTCTGTATGACCGGCTTGACCACGCATTGCGCATCGCCGAACGGGAAGGCCACCATGTCGCGGTGCTCGCCATCGACCTCGACCGTCTTGCGCATATCAATGAAGTGCTCGGTCATCACGTCGGCGACCGTCTCTTGGTCGCGGTTGCGGAGCGTTTGCGCGGTGCCATGCGCGACGCCGATACCGTGACCCGGCACATTGGCGACGAGTTCGTGGTCATCATGGAAGAACTGGCCGATCCGCAGGGCGCCGCCATGGTCGCCGAGCGCGTGCTGGCGGAGCTGACACGCAGCTTTACGGTCGACGGACACGAGGTTAATGTCAGCGCCTGCATTGGCATCGGCCTTTATCCGCAGGACGGCGCGACGCCACAGACCCTGCTCAAGCATACCGACGTCGCGCTGCACCACGCGAAGGACGGTGGCGAGAGTACCTATCAGTTCTTTAGCCACGAGATGAACCGCGCGTCGCAGGAGCGGCTGCAGATCGAGAGCAGCCTGCGCCTGGCGCTGCAGCGCGACGAGTTCCATCTGGTTTACCAGCCACAGGTCGATCTGGTCAGCGGCCGCATTACCGGCATGGAAGCCCTGCTGAGATGGCTGCATCCGGAAATGGGCCTGGTGTCACCGGCACGCTTTATTCCGATCGCTGAAGAGACCGGCCACATCATGGAAATCGGTCTGTGGGTGTTGCGCGAAGCCTGTTTGCAGACGCGGCGGTGGCATGCGTCCGGCTATCCCGGCCTGCAAGTGGCGGTGAATGTCTCGGCACGCCAGTTCCGGCAGGACGATTTTGCCGAGCAAGTCAGGGAAGTGCTACAGGAAACTGGCTTGTCGGCTGAATTCCTTGAGCTTGAACTGACCGAGAGCATGATTATGCAGCGTCCGGAACGGGTGGTCGCAGTCATGGCAGAGTTGCGCGCACTCGGCGTGAAGTTTTCGATCGACGATTTCGGCACCGGCTATTCCAGCCTGTCGCAGTTGAAGCGCTTCCCGATCGACAAGCTGAAGATCGATCAAACCTTCACACGCGATATCGGCACCGATGCCAATGGCACCGCGATTACCTGCGCCATCATTGCCCTGGGCAACAGTATGCGCCTGCGGGTCGTGGCGGAAGGCGTCGAAACCAGCGAGCAGCAAAGTTTTCTGATCGACAACGGTTGCCACAGCATGCAAGGTTATCTCTTCAGCCGTCCCGTGGTTGCCAATGATTTTTCAGCGCTTCTTGAACGGCATACGAGCAGCAACAACACGCAAGGCTAAGACCGGCCGCATTGTTTATACTGAGATGTCAAAATGGACATTTTCAGGAGCGGCGGCGTGCATTCCAGTTTCGATACCAAGCAACACTTACCGGTCGGCGCCGACGCGATCCTGGAAAGCATTACGGACGCATTCATTTGTGTGAACAAAGCGTGGGAATTCACCTACGTCAATTCTCAGGCAGAAAAACTCCTTGGCCACAAGCGGCACGAGCTGCTCGGCAAAAGTCTCTGGACTTCCTTTCCCGGCCTGGTGGGGACCGAATTCGAAAAGCTGTATCGCAGAGCCGCGCATGAACAGGCAAGCGGTTCCATTACGTCCTTCTATCCGGACCATTTGCGCTGGTATGAGGTCCACGTCTATCCTGCCGAGATCGGCATTTCGGTTTACTTTCGCGATGTGACCGAACGCGTGCTGGCAGAGGCGAAACTCCGGGAAAGCGAACTGCGCTTTCGCATGATGGCGGATTCCATTCCGCAGATTGTATGGATTGCGGACGCGACCGGCCGCGCCACGTTCTTCAATCAGCAATGGAGCGCCTATACCGGCGTACCGGTCGCCTCCATGACGCCAGAAGACATATCGCAGGAGTTCATTCATCTGGAGGATCGTGCGGCAACCTTGGCGGCATGGGACAGCGCGCGGCGCGAAGGGCACGTCTTCAGTATTGAACACCGGATACGATCCGCTGCCGGCGAATATCGCTGGTTTCTGGTCCGCGCGGAACCCGGTCGCGATCCCGACACGGGGAAAATCGTGCGCTGGTTCGGCACCTCCACGGATGTGCATGACCGCAAGCTGGCAGAAGCGGCGATGAAAAACAGCGAGTCGCGATACCGGTCCCTGTTCGAATCGATCGATGAAGGTTTCTGCATCATTGAAATGCTCTTTGATTCGGCCGGAAAGCCATGCGATTACCGCTTCCTTGAAATCAATCCGATGTTCCAGCACCAAACTGGCCTGAACGACACTGTCGGCAAGACGATGCGGGAGCTTGCTCCGGAACATGAAACACACTGGTTCGAGATTTATGGCGAAGTCGCTCTTACCGGCAAGCCGATCCGGTTTGAGAACGAGGCCAAGGCATTGAACCGCTGGTACGACGTGTATGCATTTCGCGTCGATGAGCCCTCGGAACACAGAGTTGCCGTGCTTTTCAAGGACATCACCGAGCGGCGTCGCATTGAGCAGGACTTGCAATTAGCCGACCGGCGCAAAGACGAGTTTCTGGCAATGCTCGCGCATGAACTGAGAAACCCGCTGGCGCCCATCAGCGCGGCCGCCGATCTGTTGCGCTTTGCTCCCCTGGACGAGACGCGCATCAGGCGATCCAGCGAAGTCATTTCACGCCAGGTCGGGCACATGACCAGCCTGGTCGATGACCTGCTCGATGTGTCGCGTGTCACTCGCGGCCTTGTCACGCTGGAACTATCCACGCTCGACGTCAAGCGCATCGTGGCGGACGCGGTCGAGCAGGCACGCCCGCTCATTGAAGCAAGGCGCCATCATTTCTCCGTCTCCTTGCCGCCTGATTCGGTCTTCGTGCACGGGGATCAGAAGCGCCTGGTGCAAGTGCTGGTCAACCTGCTCAACAATGCGGCAAGGTACACGCCGGAAGCGGGCCATATCGCACTGCGGATGGAATTGCACGGTACGCAGGTGCGCCTCGTCGTCATCGACAACGGCATTGGCATGGCGCCCGGCCTGGTAGATCATGTCTTTAAATTATTCGCACAGGCAGAGCGAAGCGCGGATCGTTCGCAAGGCGGATTGGGGATCGGATTGGCACTCGTCAAAAGCCTGATAGAACTGCATCACGGCGGCGTCAGTGCGTACAGCGCCGGTGTGGGAAAGGGCAGCGTGTTTACGGTGTGCCTGCCGATGATTGCAGAAGCCGGCACCAGCGCTTCGTCGTCGCACGCCGATGGGCTGGCAGCATTACCCGAACGCCAGCGCATCATGATCGTCGACGACAGCGTCGATGCGGCGCACATGCTCGCGATGTTTCTGGAAGCGGCAGGACATGAAGTGCTGGTCGAACATGACCCGCTCGTCGCACTCGAACGTGCGCGTATCGAGAGGCCGGATGTCTGCCTGCTGGATATCGGCCTGCCTGCGCTTGATGGCCGCGAACTGGCCCGTCGCCTGCGCTCGCAGCCGGAGACGGAAAACACGATATTGATTGCGGTCACCGGCTACGGCCAGCCCCAGGATCGGAGCAGCGCGCTGGCGGCCGGCTTCAATCATTATTTCGTGAAGCCGGTCGAGACTTCGGCACTCGTGGCCTTACTGTCTACTGTCCGAGCGCGGTAATTAAGGCTTCGCCCCGACGCCTGTGCCGGACGAACCAGTGGCCCCTGCAACGCCGCCAGAGGGGCCGGAAGGGCCGGCGGCATCAATGCCGTCGGATACGCGTGGGCCGCCTGTTGACAAGTCGCTGCCGGCGCTGCCGGTGCGCCGGACCACGACAGGCTCTTCCTGATCGCTTTTCATTCCTGCAACTGACTGGCTCGGTAGCGCAGCGGTGCTGCCCGGCGCATTCCGGTTGAGCAGCTGGTCGGGCGTGACTTCGACCATGTCGCTCGGGTCGGCATTGGAGGCCGTTTCAAGGTCCGGATGCATTTGATCGTCCAGCACCTTGGATCCGGCAAAACCGCTTGCTGTGCCAGTGTCCGATCCGGTGGCATTCGGTGCATCTTGTGCGTTGCCTGACGACGAACGGTCCGGTTCGGAGGGGAAGGAAATTTTTTCCACCACCTGCTCGATATCCTGATCCTGTCCACGGTCAGTCGTTCTGGTTGCAATGTCGCCGAGCGACACGATGCCCACCAGTCGGTGCGCTTCATCATGGGAGACAACCGGTACGCGGCGGATCTGGGTGTCCGCCATCTGTTGCATCAGCTCCTCGAGCGGCTGGTCTTCAAAGCACCAGCGAACATCCGTGCTCATCACTTCATCGACGACCGCATCATTCGGCCCAAGGCCGGCCGACGTCGCGCGCACGGTGATGTCGCGGTCGGTGACCATGCCGACGAGGCGCTCGCCATCGCATACCGGCAGCGCGCCGACATTCAGTTCATCCATCATCTGCGCCGCGCGCCGAACCGTTTCCTGTGGCGTCACAGATTGGACATTGCGTGTCATGACTTCTGAAACCCTCTGCATTGCGATCTCCTTTCGTTGAATAAGCAGCTCTGCGCGCGCCTGTGCGGCAGCTTGTTATCTGAGTGCTTCGATGCGCGTTCGTTCATGCCGGACGGACAAATGCCGCAGTGCGCGCAACGTCGTCTTTCCGCCTGTTATGCCGTTGCTGTGCGCAAGCGTTCAGTGAGCTGTGCGCAAGACGCGCTCCATGACTTCCTTTGCCTCCTTTGTCCTATCGCGTCCGGGCGTGTGATCGAAAACAAGCACATGGCGCGATTCCGTCGCCGGGTCGCCCTCATCAAGCAGCGCGGAAACAATCAGCAACAGCTTGCTGTCGTCCACGTCCTCCATTCTTGCCTTCACTTTCCAGATGCCGATATTGCAGTGAATCGTTTGCATTGATTACTCCATAACGTGTCGTGTGGAATAAATTCTGGATGCATTACGCAGGCATTTCCGTATGATGTCTGACACATAAGCTTTTATTTTTGGAGAAACGCTTCCTGCAAGACAAACTTTTCAGGATGCCGGGTTTCCAATCCTGATGCTCACCATTATTGAATACTGACAATACGTAATGCCTTTCCAGAAAAAACGCGCCCATCCGGTTCCCGATCTCCACGCGATCATCGAAGAATATGAAGACGCTGCCTCTGGCGCTCGCCACATCCATGTGCAAACCGATGACCCGGAAATGGTGTTCCTGGTGGCTTTTCCGACCATCCCGCATGAGAGCGATGGCCGCGCCCATATCCTCGAACACATCAGCCTGTGCGGCTCGGCGCGCTATCCGGTGCGCGATCCGTTTTTCACCATGGCCAAGCGCTCGATGGCCACCTTCATGAATGCGTTCACTTATCCGGACCGCACGGTGTATCCGTTCGCCAGCCAGGACAAGACGGATTTCTTCAACCTGCTCGACGTCTATCTGGATGCAACGTTTTTCCCGACCCTGGACTACGGCGACTTTCAGCAGGAAGGCTGGCGCCTGGTGTGGGCAGACGGCAGACTCGGACTGCAAGGGGTGGTGCTCAACGAGATGAAAGACGCGTTTTCCGATCCAATGCGCGCACTTGACCAAGGCATCAGCCAGCAGCTTTTCGAGGGCACCACGTATGCAGTGGAATCTGGCGGCGATCCCTTGCTTATTCCGGATCTCACGTATGCTGATCTGAAAGCGTTTCACGCCAGCCACTACCACCCGTCGCAGGCGATCTTCATGACTGCCGGGCGTGTCGATGTGGAAGCCGTGCAGGGCATGATCGCCGAGCGCGTGTTAGCCCATTTACCGGGACGTTTCCCGGCGATGCGGCCGGAACTGGCAAAGCCTTGGACTTCACCGCGCACGGCGCACATCCATACACCGGCACAAGAGGGCAAGGAAAACGAATACGGCGTTCAGTTCGCCTGGCTACTGGGCGAAGTCGTTGATCCGCCTTCCTTTTTCCGCGCCAGCCTGCTTGAGGCCGGCTTGCTGGGCGACAGTTCGTCGCCGGTCATGCACGCGATGGAATCGGCCGGCTTCGGTTATCCATCGTCCTTCAATTTTCTGGAATCCGGCGCCCGCCAGATGGTCTTGCACGCGGGGATGGAAGGATTGAAAAAGAACGCGCTCGCAAAAGCAAGGAAGCACATCTGGTCCGCGTTGGAACAGGCGGCGGAAACCGGCGTGCCGACCGCGATGCTGAAGGCCGCCTTGCGCAACATCCGTTTCGACCAGCGCGAAATCCATGGCGGCGATGTGCCGCATGGACTGCACCTGTTGTTGTCCGCATTGCCGGCCGCGATCATGGGCGGCGATATCGTGCATACCTTCGATGTCGAACCCTTCCTGCGGGAGCTGGATACGCACATCGAGGACCCGCAATTCTTCAAGGGCATGGTCAGGGAACTGATCGATTCGCCGGCGCGCCTCGATGTGACGGTGTACGCGGACGCGGCCTATGCGACGCGGCGTGCGGCGCTCGAAGAGCAGTGGCTGGCGGAACGGGCCGCTGCCATGACTGAAGAGGATCGTGCGCGCATCGTGCAGGAATCGGCAGACCTGCTGGCGCAGCAAAGAAAAACCGTCGACAAGGACGTGCTGCCGCGCATTTTGCCCTCCACGGTTGCGCCTTTCGCAAAGCCAGGGTTGCCGGTGCCGGAGGAAGACCAGCACATCGTCGCGATGGAAGTTGCCACCAACGGCATTGCTTACGCATCCGTGCTGTATGACGTCTCCGATTTCAGTGTGCAAGACTGGCCGTGGCTCAGTCTGTATGCAGGATTGCTGCCACAACTCGGCTTGGACGGCATGGCTTACGAAGCCGCCAGTGCCTGGCGGCAGGAGATGGCGCCGGATTTCAGCGTCGATGTCGCCGCCAGTCAGCCACTGGCTCCCGACAAGCCGCTGCAGATCTTTGTCGAATTTTCCGCCAAGGGACTGCAGGAAGATCAGCATGATCTGGCAACGCTGCTCTTGCAGTCGATTGCGGCGCCGCGCTTTGATGAAGTCGAGCGCATGGCCTTCCTGATCGACAGCCATGTGCAGGATGTGCACGGTGAACTGGCGGTCAAGGGAGACAGCTACGCCTCGCTCGGCGCGACTGCGCCGCTGTCGATGCAGGAGCGCTTCAGGAGTGTGATGGACGGCGCCGAGGGCCTGCCGTTCTACCGCATCCTGCAGCAGCAGTTGCAGGATGAAAACGGTATGCGCGGCATCGCGGAGAAGCTGGCCGCATTGCACGCGAAAATCACTGCCAGCCCCGCGTATGTGCTTGTTGCCGCGGAAGCGCCCCTGGTCCTGTCGCAACTGCTGGCGCCGGCTCTGCCTGTCAATCCGCGCCGACCGACGGCTCCGGAGCCGCTTAGCACACAAGCGATTGCCAACACCGTGCTGCACGCCGCAGCGCAAGTCAATCACTGTCATGCCGCATGGCCCGCGCCCAGGCTCGGGCATCCCGACGCCGCCGCCTGCGCGGTGCTCGCGGAGTGGCTCACCAATGAAACCCTGCACCGCGCGATACGCGAGGAGGGGGGCGCCTATGGCGCCGGGGCGTCCTATGATGCGACCTCAGGCATCTTCCGGATGATTTCCAATCGCGATCCGCGCCTGCTCGGTACTTATGCCGATTTCGATGCGGCCATCGAATGGGCGCTGACGGCGGAAATGACGCAGGAGAGCATCGAGGAAGCGATTATTTGCGTGATTCGCGACTTGGATAAACCGCGGCCTCCGTACCGGCACGCCATGCAATCCTGGTCGCGCAAACGGCTCGGCATCACCGATGCGCTGCGCAATCAGTTCCGTGCGGGCGTATTGCAATGCACGGCCAGCGCGATCCGCGACGCTGCGAAGACCTGGCTGCATCGACAGACGCCGAGCCGTTGCGCCTTTGCAGGACATGCGGATACCGCGCGTGGCGACATGCAGTTACTGCATCTGGCGCACATGCTCGAGTAGGCGGGTAGCTCAGCGCACCCCTAGCAGGCGGTCGAATTGCTCACGGACGATGCCGTAACATTCGCAGCAGGCGTCTTCGAGGCCGACTCGATTAAGGATTGTCATGTGGCCACGGCTGTACCGTATCAGACCCGCTTGCTGGAACGCGCTTGCGACCAGGCTGACGCTCGGTCGCTGTGCGCCCAGCATGATGGCCAGGAATTCCTGCGTGAGCGTAAATTCGTCGCCGTCGACACGGTCGTGCGTCATAAGTACCCAGCGCGCAAAGCGTGCGTCGATGGCATGCAGGCGATTGCACGCAACCGACTGCGACACCAGGCTCAGATACACGAGCAGATAGCGTTGCGTAATGCGCCGCAGCGGCGTGTCGTCCGCGATGGCTTCCTTGAAGTCGCTGATCGACATGCGCAGCGCCTCGCCTTCGATCTGGCAGATCGTGGTTTCGGTCCATTGTTCGCCGCCTGCCAGTGTTTCAATGCCAATAAAGCCTTCTTTCCCTATGGTGCCTACTTCAACGGCCGTCCCATCCTGCATGAAGGCCAGCACGGAAAGCACCGCGGTGCAGGGAAAAAATACGTGGGTCGGGGCCACGCCGCGTTGGCCTACGACATCCTTCAACTTCATGGGAATGCGCTGCAAGCGCGGCTCCAGTTGCGAATATTGGTCTTCGTTGAGGGTGTCAAGGAGCAGGTTGCCGGACGAGCGGCGGGATGGGGCGAGCGCGAGCATGAATCTTCCTTCGAATTGGCAGGTGACACCGAGGGGAACAAAGGAGAAACCCGGGCTTGCCTAGGAGACTTTCGCTCGCGATCAGAGGATAGTTAAAACTTATATACCCTTGGCGCGATAAATACTATGCAACGCGCGGCAACTAGTGCCGCACCGCACGCCGACCACTTTCCTGATCGGCGCTCGGTGAGGCGTCATTACGCAGGCTTCACACCTTTGCGATGTGGCTTCGCTTTTGATTTCGACGGCGCCTTGTCGCCGAATTTCTTTTCGCCGACTCGGCGATCGCCGCCTTTTTTCGGTGCGGACAAGGTGATCTTCTGACCGGCCGGATTATGTTCCGACGGCGTACGTCCGCCTGCATGGCTGATGCGCAATTGCTGCCCGGCCACCGATACTGTCTTCAATTGCTCGAACACTTCCTTTGGCATGCCTTCTGGCAGGTCCAGCACGCTGTAGTCGTCGAAGATCTCGATGCGGCCGATGTATTTGGCTTCGAGTCCGGCCTCGTTGGCAATCGCGCCGACGATATTGGCCGGTTTGACGCCATGCGCATGACCGACTTCGATGCGGAAAGCCTGCATGCCGACGTCACCCTTGCGTTCGGTACGTTCCTTTTTTGCCGGTACAGCAGGTTCGGCATGTGCGGTGCGCTCAGGACGTTCAGAGCGTTCTGGACGTTCGGTACGTTCAGTTCGCTCAGTGCGTTCGGGACGTTCAAAGCGCTCCCTGCCTGCCGGTTTCTCGCTCTTGAACGCCGGCTTATCCGCCAGCTTTGCCGGTTCACCATCGCGGCTGATACGTAATTGCTGGCCGGCCACCCAGACGGTTTTGAGATGATCGAGCATGGTGGCAGGCAGGTTATCCGGCAGATCGAGCGTGCTGTAGTCGTCGTAGATTTCGATGCGGCCGATGTGCTTGGAATCCAGCGACGCCTCGTTGGCGATGGCGCCGACGATATTGCCCGGCTTGACACCGTGTACGTGCCCGACTTCGATGCGGAACGTCTGCATGCCGGCGTCGGGCTGGCGCTCCACGCGTTCCTTGCGCGGGAAGGCCGGTCGTTCCGTATTGCGCTCGAATCGATCGGTACGTTCGCTGCGCTCATTGCGTTCGGCGCGTTCAAACCTGCCCGCGCTGGCGGGCCGCTCATCCGACCATGAACGTTCGCCTTGCGGTTCGCGCTTGTTCTTATCCAGCAAAAGCGGCACATCGCCACGCGCCATTTTGGCAAGCGCGGCAGCGATTTCAATAGCGGGAATATTATGTTCGCGCTCATAGTCTTCAATCAGCGACTGGAATGTTTCCAGCTCGCCCGCGGCAAGCGTGTCGCTGATCTGGTCCTTGAACCTGGCAATGCGCACGTCGTTGACGGCCTGGATGGTCGGCAGTTCCAGCATCGATATCGGCTGGCGTGTCGCGCGTTCGATGGTTTTTAGCAGATTGCGCTCGCGCGGCGCGATGAACAGGATCGCTTCTCCGCTGCGCCCGGCGCGGCCGGTGCGGCCGATGCGATGGGTATAGCTTTCCGGATCGTAAGGTACGTCGTAGTTGATCACATGGCTGATTCGCTCGACGTCGAGACCGCGCGCCGCGACATCAGTGGCGACCAGGATGTCGATCTTGCCATCCTTGAGCTGCTGGATGGTGCGCTCGCGCTGCTGCTGCACGATGTCGCCATTGATGGCCGCCGCCGAAAAGCCGCGTGCCTGCAATTTGCTGGCCAGTTCTTCGGTACCGAGCTTGGTGCGCGCAAAGATGATCATGCCGTCGAAGCTCTCGGCTTCGAGAATGCGTGTGAGCGCATCGAGCTTGTGCATGCCGCTGACCAGCCAATAACGTTGGCGGATGTTGTCGGCGGTGCCGGTCTTGGCGGCGATCGTGACTTCGGCGGGGTTCTGCAGATAAGTCTGCGCAATGCGCTTGATCGCGGGGGGCATGGTCGCGGAAAACAGCGCGGTCTGACGCGAGGCCGGCGTCTTTTGCAGGATGGTCTCAACGTCGTCAATAAAACCCATACGCAGCATTTCGTCAGCTTCATCCAGGACCAGCGTCTTGAGCTGCGAAAGATCGAGCGAACCTTTTTCCAGGTGATCGATCACGCGGCCAGGTGTGCCAACGACCACATGCACGCCACGGCGCAGGGCGCTGAGCTGCGGGTGGTAACTCTGGCCGCCGTAAATCGGCAATACATGGAAGCCCGGTATGTACGTGGCGTAGCGCTGGAACGCTTCCGCTACCTGGATTGCCAGCTCGCGCGTCGGCGCCAGTACCAGCGCCTGCGGCGCACTCTGACGGATATCGAGGCGGGCCAGCACGGGAAGTGCGAAGGCGGCGGTCTTGCCGGTGCCGGTTTGCGCTTGTCCCAGCACGTCGCGATTATTCAGCAGGATCGGGATGGTGGCTGCCTGGATCGGCGACGGCGACTCATAGCCGAGTTCCTTCAGCACGCGCAGAATGGGATCGCCGAGATTCAGTTCGGCAAATACAGGAAAGGGTATATCGGACATGGATTGCTCACAGTAATGTTCGGATCGCGGATTGCGAACGATTTTGCAAGCAGTTTACTCTGTTGCCGGCCGATGGCGTGTCCTGTTTCGGTTTTGCGGGCCGTTTTCCGGGTCAATGCGCCCATAATCTGAGTTGCCCTTGCATCCTCACCGTGCCGTTCAGGTTGAAGCGTCCCAGGCTTTCGGTAACCGGCCCTTGCGGGTCTGCCTGCACGCTGAGCGATTCAAAGCCGAAATCCCCGTACCTGGTGTGCTGCGGCAAACCGATGGCGACATAATCCGAGCCATCCGGTTTTTTCTCCACGTTGAGGTTCAGGCCAAACATGTCGATGGTGCCGCGCGGGTTCTTCAACACGATATAGGTATTGCGGCCTTCGACATTGAAACCCATGGTGAAGCGGCTGTCAGTCACCGCACCGGCCAGCGTCGGATCGTTAAGCGACAGGTGCATGGAAAAATTGATGCCGTCGCCACCGCTCACGTTGGCCAGTTCGCTGTCATCCAGCGCCTGCTGTGCCTGCGCGCTGCCCATGCAAAGACAGGCCAATAGAGGGAGAAGGATTGTCCGCATGTCAGGGCTTGAATTTGATGTCGAGATACTGGATCTGAATCGAACCAATACGACTCGATCCGAGGTCCAGATTTCCGGTAATGTCACTGCGAAAGGAAATATTGTCGACGCGCAATCCGCCTAGCGCAGCACCACCGGCGTTGGGCCAATCGATGCCGATATGCAAGCGTGCGTTACCCGCGTCATCGGTGACGGCATTGATGATGCCAGGCTGCGCGGTCACGTCAGCGATGCGCCACGGCGCATTCAGGAAATTGCCGCCGCTGTCGACGGCGCCAACACGCAGGCCTCGGAAATTCATCTGCTCCGTCACGCTGGCCGGCTCTGCCTGCGTCATGTCGTCACGCCCGCGCGGGCGCAGCAGCACATTGCCGACATCCATGCGCAGGCCCAAGCCGAAGGCGATGCCGTCGCCGTTGCGCGGAGTCGTCCACTGCATGCCGCCGCCCTGAAAGACCGCGTCGCGCGTCACGATGCTGCCGCCCTCAAAAGCGATGCCGTCAGCATTAACGCCCCAGTCGAATGCGCTCTGCCAGCGTTTCGCGCCATTCGCATTTTCCGGAAGCGAGAAAGTGATGATGTCCGCCATGCCTGCCGCGCCTTTGACGATGTCCAGGCGGTAAGGATCGCCAAAGGGATCGGTCGGATCATCCGAGCGCGTGGCAAAGACGTTGCCGATATAGGCGCTCGCAGTGGACGGCGCCGGTGCGTAATAGGTCAGGCGCGCATCGCCTGACATCGAAAAATTGGACAGGTCGAAACTCAGGCCGTCACGTCCCTGCACTGCGGACAGTGCACTGTCACTCAACGGCTGCAGGCCTTCCGCGCACACTGTCGCGGCAAGGCTGCATAGCGCAAGGGCGGCGCATGACAGGCAGGCTCGGTTTTGCAGGCGTCGATGTTTCATGTTCAGCGCACCAGCGGCAGGTTAGGCGGCGGTGTGCCGGTGGTATTGATGGCGCTCAGCTTGTCGCGCCAGTTCAGCCAGATGCCGGCCTGCGCCAGGTCCGGCAAGGTCGTCGTACCGCTCGGCGCCTGGAACTGCACGCCGGTCTTGAGCGCGGCGATCCAGAAGTCGCGGCTGGGGCCGCTGGCATCACCCGCGCGCACGCCGCCCATCTGCGCAAAATTCAGGCAGGGTGCGGTACACGAGCCATCCCAGCGCTTGCCGCCGCCCGGATCGGTACGCGAGTCGAGTATGCCGGCCGCGCCACCATCGACCCGCATCGAGCCGCTGAGCGAGGACAAGGTGAGACCGACGTCGCCGGCAATGCTGTCAAAGCCAAAACGCACGCCCACGACTTCACGCGTCGCTGCATTGCTGGCATTGCGGTATACAAATTCGAGATAAGGATTGGTGATCTGTACCAGGCGCTGCGCATCGGTGCCGTCACTGCGGCCGAACTGGAACAGCGGCATGTCGATGTCGGCGCCGAGGCCGTTACGCGCCGCATAGCTGTATTCGCCGAGACGGATATTGCGCAGGTTTGCATTCAGGGTGACGTCCGCACCCAGTGCGATGCGTGAGAAATCAAAACCGCCATAGCTGCTGTTGTTCAGTACCAGCAGGCCTTGGCCGTGTTCGGCCGACAGTTCCTGCTCCGACATCGGGCGCATTTGTGCGTTCGCCGGACCGGCACCCAGTGCGGCGGCGATACCCAGCGTAACAAGACCAGCTCGGACCATGCTCATCATCTTGACAGTGAATAGACGGTAAAAAGGCGTGTCAGGCAGCAAGCACATCGGCATCGATCCGGCATCGGATCAGAATACCGTTTGGACTGCACGCGTTCAGGAAAAAAGACCCCCGGCTCGCACCGGGGGCCGCCAACTAACCTTGGTTCAGATTCCAGTAAGCGCCTGGATTAGTGAGCCCAGATCCATGCTGTCGTGCCGCGCATGTCGATGTTGTTCATCGCGATGGAGCCGAAGGACGCCGTGTTGCCGCCCATGCGGATCGAGTCGACCGATACGCTCATCAGTGCTGCGGTCGGAACCACGATGGTCGACGGTACAGCGATCTGCACGACGTCGCCGCCGTTATAGAAGGTCGTCGGGAAAGTGACGCCGGAAGCGGTCAGGATGCCGTTGAACGTGGCGTTGTTGATCACGTCCAGGGTTGCAGCGATCAGGCCGGTGGTCTTGACATTGTTGAAGCTGACCGAACCGCCGTTAGTATCCGTATCGGTGTACTTGAACTCGCTGATATTGATGTTCAGGTTGGCAGCGATCGACACGCCGTCCTGGCCGGCAACCTGGCTCAGACCTTCGTCCTGGATCGGCGTCATGGCGAAAGCAGCGGCGCTCATTGCGGACAGGAGGGCGGCGATAGCGGTTTTCTTGAACAGTTTCATATAAAGTCTCCAAATAAGGTAAGGTGAGTTAAAGTTTTTTCTTCCCATGCCGCGAACGCCTGTTCCCTGTTTCTTGTGGAAACATGCTGATCTTGTCCCGCCGACAGTCTTGCCGAGCAGCGAAACGGTGGAGCCAGGTGTCGTACAGCTCTTAATATTTCAGCAATACTAAGAGCCTTCATATTAGGACAACAGTTCTGCGCGACGGCGGTCGGCGGGGTGACAGCCGAAGCCAAATCCTTGCCCTCGAAAGCCATGCGGGAAATTCCTATTTCCTCTCTGAAATAATGGCTCGCAAAGCATGGAATCGATGTGCGGATGTGCGCTTCGAAGCGCGCTTGTTTCGTCTTTCGACCTCTACGATGAACGTTGTGGCGGCACGTTTTTTATTGCGGCGCAGTATGCGCACTGCAACATAAAAGAACGTGATTTAGAAGGCGTCCTCTATTGTTTCAATAACAATCTTGGGTAACCTCTCATTTCTTCGCATCATGGATTTTTTTCCGCTGCGTCTATCACCGACTTGCGTTTTCTTTTTCAGGTAATCGATTTGGCAGCCATTCCGTACAAGCTTGTGGAACGACCGACTGTCCTGCGTTCGCCGCCGTCCAAATTTCGGGCGCCGGCAAGCAGCGGACACTTCGTGCCGCGAGAGCGCGTGATCGAGCGGATTCGTCAGGCTGCCGGCACAAAGCTGATTGTGGTTCAGGCCCCGGCGGGATTCGGCATTACAAGCTTGCTGCGCCATATACATGACCTGTACAACGGCGATGGCGGCGCGGTGGCATGGCTGACGCTGGATGCGGGCGATAATGACCTCGATCGTTTCATGTCCTGTCTCGGCCAGGCATTCGCGCAAATGAACCGGGTGACATCGTCGGTGCGTGGACTGTTCGACCCGCGTCTGCGGCAGGACGCCGATTTTGAACTGGCCGATGCGCTCGCATCGACGCCGCTCCCGTTTACACTCATCCTCGATGAGTTCGAACATCTGCAGAATCCTGCAGTGCTGTCCGTCGTGCAGCAAATGGTGGAACTGCTGGGACCGCAGCAAAAGCTCGTGATCGGTTCGCGCGAACAGCCGCAGCTCAGCATCGGCCGCTTGCGCGCGCGCCAGCAACTGCTGGAAATCGATGCCGCGCAGTTGCGTTTTACGCTCGAAGAGACCGGTCGCTTCCTTTGCGACAAGCGCGGCTTGCCGCTCGACAGCCAGGATGTGGAGAACCTGCACGCCATTACCGGCGGCTGGGCGGCGGCCTTGTGGCTGGCGTCGCTGGCACTGGAGAACAGCGACCACCCGAAACGCTTCATCCAGACGTTTTCGGGCTCACATACCGCGCTGGCCTCCTGGCTTGCTGAAGACGTCCTGTCCAACAAGCCGAAGCACTTGCAGGACTTCATTCTTCATACCAGCATCTTGCAAAAATTCTGTGCCGAGAGCTGCAACGCCGTCACCGGACGCGACGACAGCAGCACGCTGTTGCGCGAGATTGAGCGTTCCAACATGTTCATGACCGCGCTTGACGACCAGCACAACTGGTTCAGCTATCACCCGCTGTTTGCCGGCTTTCTGCGTGCGCAGCTTGCGCGGCAGTATCCCGGGTTGGCAGCGACCTTGCATCGCCGTGCGGCCGAGTGGTATATCGGCCAGAAGCGGCCGACCCATGCGATCGATCACGCGATTGCCTCCGGCGATCAGGCACTGGTTATCGGCTTGCTCGCCCAGCATGCGCAATCCTTGTTCCTGCAAGGCCGCGTGCGCTTGTTGGTGCGGTGGTTCGATACCCTTGACCGCGTCAGCCTCCTGAGGCATCCCAAGTTGGTCTCGGTCTATGGTTGGTCGTTGCTGCATATCAATCGCGGCGACGAAGCGCTCGCTCTGGTGGAGGCGGTGGAAGGCGAGGCCGGGTCGTCCGCTTCTTCGTCCGCTTCTTTGTGTGCCTCGTCGTCTCTTCCGCATCCCAGTTACCACGTGTTGCGGACGTTCGGCCTTGTGATGCTCGACCGCATCGAACAAACCGCACCGATGTGGGAAGACCCGCATATCCTCGGCAGCGCTGCGCAGGAGCCGATTCTGCGCAGCATGCTCATGATCGGCTGCGCCTATTATTACTCGACCATCGGCCGTTATCAGGATGCGCGCCTGCTGCTCGATCAGGCAACGCAGGAACATCCGGCAGTCGGTCCCCTGTTCAGCATCGCCGTCGCGGGCTATGTGCGTGGCATGCTCGATCTGGTACAAGGCCATCTCCGCGCAGCCTGCGCACGCCTTCTTGCCCTGATCGGCGACGAGTTGCAAACGCGCCTGCGCACCAATGCGGCGCGCATGGGGCCGCTGATCGGCCTGCAATCGGAACGGCAGGATACGCGCGATGGCGCCGACAGCGGTTTTGCCAGCATCTATCTCGCAGAGGTGCTATATGAAATGGATTCCCTGGCGGAAGCCAAGCGGCTATTGGTGCTGTATTTGCCGCTGGTGAAGGACGCCGGCATTCCGGATCAACTGATCGCCAGCCATATTATTTATGCACGCATCCTGCGTGCCGAAGGCAATGCCAACGACGCGCTGCAGACACTGGTGGAACTGGAACAGCTCGGGATGCAGCGCCGGTTGCAACGCGTGATCGATATTGCGCGGCTGGAGCAGGTGCGCGCCGCTGTGCTCGAAGGCGACCTGGAAAAGGCACGCGCCAATTTTTCGCTGGTCGGCCCTGCGCCTGCATGGCAGCGGCGCGAACTGCAGATGATTGCCAACGATATCGAAAGTCCAATGCTGGCCTCGGCCCGGCTGCAAGTGCATGGCGGGCAGGCTGCCGTCGTGCTGCCGATGCTCAAGGAGCATTTGCAGGAAGCGTATGCCCGAGGCCGCATGCGTTACGCATTGCGCGTCAAAGTTCTGTATGCGCTGGCGCTGTCGCAAGCGGGGCAGCGCAATCCGGCGCTGCGTACTCTGCGCGAGACGCTGCACGATGCGCAGGCCGAAGGCTTCGTACGGGTATTCAAAGATGAAGGACCGGCGCTGTCCGCGTTGATCGGCGACATGCTGGCCGGCATGCAGGACGCCTCTGGTCCGGAGAACGATGCCTTGCGCACCTTCGCAGAAAAAATCCTGCTCCGTCAGCAACGGCAAGCCACCTCCGCTAACGTGCTCAACGAACCCGTCCGGGCGCCTGCAGCGCATGACAATGCAGGCGGCAGCGAACTTACGGAACGCGAACTTGACGTACTGCGCTTGCTCGCGCAAGGCTGCGGCAACCAGGCGATCGCCGAAAAACTGTTCGTCTCCGTGACGACCGTGAAGACTCATTTGCGCAATATCAACCTCAAGCTCGGTGCACACAATCGCACCGAAGCGATCTCCATCGCACGGCGTCTCGCCATCATTTCCTGAGCGGTAAAGTCGGTCCGACAATAGCGTCTGCCTGGAAATCAAATTGCGCCCCGCTTGACCCCGCGCAACCGCCTCTCGTCCGTTCGGACGACATGAACATCCCCTCTTCGCTCGTACATTAAAGCCACTCGGCAAGCTGTCAAATAATTAATTTTTCCAGTGCCTGCCATCTCTGTCAGACGCGAGCGCGAGGCACATCGCGCCGCCTGAAAAACCGATTCAAGGAGTAGACATGAAGGGAATGATCTGATGTTCATGATCGTGCTTGGCGCAGTGGCTTTTCTCATCGGCGGCTCCGGCGTGTCCTCGCGCTTCGAACCGGTGGACAAGCCGGAAGGGAAGTACGAGTTGCCGCTGTCGACCGTGGGTGCCGGGCCGATCACGCAGGCAGTCGACATTGAACCGCATTCCAAGCTCAAGTTCCGCAATGTGGTGCGCCAGTCCTATGACTACAGCTGCGGCTCGGCTGCGCTGGTAACGCTGCTCAACTATCACCTCGGCCTCGACGTCAACGAACAGAATGCGATGGAAGGCATGTTGGAGCGCGGCGAGAAAGAGAAGATCGTCGAACGCCGTGGCTTCTCGCTGCTGGACATGAAACGTTACGTGGCATCGCTCGGCGTCGAAGCAGCGGGCTTTCGTGCGGAGATCAAGGACCTGCTGACACTCGAACATCCGGCCATCGTGCCGATCGATTACGCAGGCTTCAAGCACTTCGTCGTGTTGCGCGGCATCCGTGACGAGCTCGTCTATCTCGCCGATCCGTCGGCCGGCAATATTGTGCTCTCGCTGCAGGAGTTCTCCACGCTGTGGGACCGCAACACCCTGTTCGTCCTTTACCCCCCGAAGAACCGGCCGGCGCTGGGAAAACTTGCGCTGACCGACCAGGAGCTCGGCGTGTTCGACACGGACCGCGTCAGAGACCAGGCCAATCTTCAACCCTTGGGCAACGCCTACCTGATGGAACGCGCGCTCAATTCAGGTTTCGGCGGTGTCTACCTGCGCAGGAACTGATGCACCGGACGGCGCATGCCGTCATACCATCCAAATCAATAAGGGAGTCGTCATGAAAATTCATCCAATGCTTGGTTTCATTGCTGCTGTGCTGATGCTGCCTGCGTATGCGCAGCAAAGCGACAGCGGTGCGCCGGCGGGCACCGGGTCGAACGCCTCGGCAGCGCGTGATGCGTTGAAGCAGCAGGACGGAGATACCGACCAGACCACGCTGCTCAAGCAGACGCTGACCGCAGTCGACAAGCAATATTCTCTGCTTAAGCGCGGGAAAATCCAGGCAACCTACGACTTCAGCTATTCCTATGTCGGTCAGGAGAAGATCAATGCGGATATTTCTTCTGGCCAGCTCACGCTGTTCAACATCGAGAACGACAGCGCGCACAGCATCACCAATACGCTGTCGGTAGACTATGGCGTGCGTGACAACCTGACGGCCAGCCTGAGTCTGCCTTTCGTCAGCAAGTATTCTGAAAACCCGGCCTTCGACGGCCTCTCGCATTCGATCGGCGATGTTGGTATCGGAGCGCGCTGGCAGCCACTCGAAACACGGCGCGGACAGCCCTCGCTGACCCTCACGAGCACACTGCGCCTGCCGACCGGCAAGAGCCCATTCAAGGTCGATGCAGCGCAAGACCTTGCCACCGGCGCTGGCGTCGCTTCGCTCAATGCCGGCGTGAACGTCAACCACATCGTCGATCCGGTTGCCTTGTTCGGTTCCTTCAGCGTGAACTACAGCGCACCGGCCAAGGACTTGCAGCAGATTCGCGGCGCTCGCACACTTTCACGCGTGGAACCGGGTCCAGGCATCGGCTTCGGTCTGGGCTTTGCCTATGCGCTGTCGTATGGCATCTCAACTTCGGTGTCGATTCAGGAATCGATCTCGCGTGGCACCAAGCTGCGCTTCGCGGATGGCACGACGGCCAAGACCAAGACACAGACGTCCGGCATGCTCAACCTTGGTCTCGGCTACCGTATTTCACCCAAGACCACGATCAATATCACCGCCGGTCTCGGCCTGACCAGCGATTCGCCTGACTTCACCATCGGCGTCAGCCTTCCCTTGTCGTTCTGATCGGGCGGAGCCGCGATGAAGATCTGTTCAAGCAAGCGCAGGCGATACCGGAACCGGCTGCTGGCGTTGTTGCCATCGTTGGCAAGCTTGCTGCTTGCGGGCGCGTTGCCGTCGGCACACGCCGCGCTCACGGAAAACCTGATTACCAGTCCGACTGCCATGTCGCTCGGCAACGCAGTCACCGCCGATCCACCGGGCACCGATTCGATTCACTTCAACCCTGCCGGACTGGCGCGCATGACGGGCGAGACGCATTCGCATTCGGTGGGCGTCGTATCACTGCGGACGCCAACTTCGTTCAAACAGGGCGAGGACTTCAATATCGGCGGGTTTCACGACGATCCGCTGAATGGTACGTCCGGCGGACCGGTGCGGCAGAAGATTTACCTCCCCCTGATTGGCATGCCGGGTTGGCGCCTGCCTGCAGTCGTCGCGCCCGGCCTCGGTATTGCATACAACAAGCCGGATTCGCCATTTACCTTTGGCACCGCGAGCTATCTTTCGCAGGCCGCCAGTATCGACCGAAGCACGAACCCGGCCGATCCAGGACGCTTTGATGGCAAGTTGGCGCATCTGCAGCGCCTGGTGTACGCGTCGCCAGCGGTGGGTTACAAAGTGTCCGACACGTTCCGCATCGGCGCATCGGTGCCAATCGCGCACCAGTCCTTCGTGCTGAATACCGATATGCGCATGCCAAACATCCTGCTTGGCATCGTCGGCAAGACGCAGGAGGGCTGGTGCCCGAAGGACGGTGGCAACCTGCTCGACACCTTTACCGTCGGCCTGTGCGGCGGCGGCGAGGAAGGGCGGATCAATCCGTTCAAGAAAGCAGCGAACCTGAATTTTGACCTGACTGCGCCGGTTGACCCAACGATCAATCTCGGTCTGCTGTGGGAGCCGAACAACTGGTTCGGATTGGGCGTGGTGTACCAGGGCGGTTCTAAGACCAAGCTGTCGGGCCGGTACAAATTCGAGTCCGAGCCGATGCTGCGCAAATTCGTCGAAGGCCTGCACGCAAGCTTGCTGGGACCGATCGTGTCCGGCGTGCTGGGCCTGCCGCAATCCATTCCCGAAGTACAAAGCGGAAATGCGACCGCGACCATTCCATTCCCCCAGCACGTACAGGTCGGCGTCAAGATCAAACCGGTCGAGCGCCTGCAATTCAATGTCGATGCCAACTACACCGACTGGGGCACTTGGGACGCGATGACCATCAAGTTTGACCAGAGCATCAAGCTACTGGAAATGGCGCGCATGTTCGGCATCGCGGACTCGACGCAATTGCGCATGCCGCGTGGTTACAAGAGCGTGCTGCATTTCAGTTACGGGATGCAGGCCGCCGTGAGCGACAAGCTGACGCTGCGCTTCGGCTACGAGCCACGCAAGAGCTCAGTCCCACTGGACAAGATCGATCTCGTCGTGCCGATGCCAGATACCAAGCTGTATAGCGTCGGGCTCAATTACAAGATTGACTCGAATTCCGACATCTCGCTCGCGGCGAGTTACATGACTGGCGACTTCCACGCGCCGGCACGTTCAAGCTGCAATCTGAACTGCGACAATTTTTTCAATATCGTCTACAACCCGTACGCAGGCATGGATGTAAACGGAGGCATCCGGGTACGGTACTTCGGCGCAACGTATACGAAGCGTTTCTGAAAACGCCACACACTTTCATTGACAGGAGATATTCATGATCAAATCATCACTCGCCATTGCCCTCATCGCCGTTGCCGGCGTCGCCAGCGCTGCCACTTCTGCAGTCCCGCCAGCCAAACAGGAACTGGTGCAACGCGTTCTGCAACTATGGCAGCTCGACGCCATCGCACAAGGCATGTTGCAAGAACCGGTCACCGAAGCCGTCGGCCAAGCGCGCTCCATGCTGCAGGGACGCGCAACCGTTGAAAAACGCGACGCGGCCATGAAAGACATCGCCGCCGACGCCAAAAAATTCCTCGATGAAAACGCGCCATTGGTGCGCAACAATGCGCAAAAGCTGATTCCTACGACCGTTGCCCCAATGCTCGCGGAAAAATTCAGCGAAGAAGAACTGCGCCAGATCATCGCGATCCTGGAATCGCCGGTGAAAAAGAAATTTGAGTCGCTGGTGCCGGACATGCAAAAGGCGCTCGGTGAAAAACTTGCCGCCGACACCCGTCCGCAGATCGATCCGAAGCTCGAAGATTTGCGCCAACGGATCGGCACGCGGCTGCGTACCGCGATCATGCCTTGACGCATGGGAGAGCGGATAACCCTACGATACGGGCGCGAACCGAATGACGGTCTTGCAGTCGCGCCTGCAAGGCAAACAACAATTTTGCGAGGGATGCAACATGACATATTCGTCGGCGATAGATCTGATACGCGGTATCAAGGCACGCCTGGCAGCGCGCGGCCTCGACATGGATGCCTTCTCGCGGCAGGCGGGACTGGACGAAGGCGAGTGCATGGCGGACGATGCATTGACGCTGTCCGACAAATTGAGCCATCTATGGGAACTGGTCACGCAAGCCAGCGGCGACCCTCTGCTCGGCCTGAAAGCGGCATCACCGCAGTCATTGGACAAGTCAGGGCTGATGGGCCACATCATGCGCGCGTCGCCGGACGTGAAGGCGGCGATCGAAAATCTGGTGCGTTATACGCCTCTGGTGTCGCCCACGGTGCATAGCACGATCGAGCAGACCGACAGCCATACCCGCGTCAGCCTTGATCTACCGGGCGGACAGCGCCGTGTGCCGCAGCAGCACTATGACTTCGTCTGGTGCCTGGTGTTGCGCACCTTGCGCGGCGCTGCTGGTAATGACGACATCAAGCCGGTGCTGGTCACCTACGCGTTTCCCGAGCCGGCGTCAGCGCAGGCTTACGTTGACGCATACGGATGTCCGGTGCGGTTTGGCATGGCGTCGAACACGATGACGTTTGCCGACGCCGACCTCGCGGCCCCGATCATGACGGAAAACGCGATGGCGGCGGACTGGGCGTTGCGCATGTTGGCCGACCTCGCGCAATCGCAACGCAACTGGACGCTGCGCATGCTGGCCAAGCTGGAAAAGGCGCCGCAACCCGACAATAGTTTTACCTCGCGTGTGCAAGGGCTGCTGGTGAGCATGCTCGCAAAAGGCGAGCCGCTGCGTGAGGAAGTGGCGCGGCAATTGATGATGAGTGAACGTACCTTGCAGCGGCGGCTGGCGGAAGAGGGAACCAACTTCACGCAATTGGTCGATGATACGCGCCGCGATCTTGCGCAAAAATATCTTGGCGAGGGAGACTTGTCGCTAAAGAAGCTCAGCTTCCAGCTTGGTTTCTCCGATCCGAGCGCGTTCTGCCGCGCGTGCCGGCGCTGGTTTGGCCGCTCACCGCGCGAATTGCAACAGAGGCAGGGGCCGACCGCGCTGCTGCTGGCGCAGCGGCATGAGGCCGTTCCATCGATGCTTTCCTTGGGGCGAACCGACGGCGCAGAACGGTTTTTTCAGTTCAAACCGAACTGAAATGGCGCGCGCATTCCATCCATTTGCTATCAACTCGATCACGAAGCCTGTATGAATACATTGAAGATTTATGCCGTCCTTGTTGCTTTAACGTGTACCGCAGCGGGTTCGCAAGCGAGCACCCGTTCGGGCGAGCGCGGCATCGCTGCAGAGCCGGTCCTGCCGCAACGCTGCGCAATCGGCCACGAAGCGCCCCATGCGGCAAAACCGCAGCACGTTGCAACAAGAAAATTGCGCACCCGAGCTGACACAAAAAACCCGCGTCAATCCTGCCTGCTTTTTAGAAAGCAACTTCCAGCGGAAGACCTGAAGTCTGAGGACACGATGGCCAACACGGCGATTCATCATCCGCACGCGGACACACCGCTGTAAGCAAGACGTGCGTGAAATTCAGGGTCGTTCCGCAACTACCTGAAAGCGCAGGTCAAGGCGGTCCTGCACCTGTAGCGCGCCACCGAATACCGAGAAAGGCGTGATGCCAAAATCGCTTTGATTAATTGCCATGCGTCCGCTCGCTGCAAAGCGGTGCGGCTGGGAATCGATCTGCACGGGTACGTCGTAGCGTCGGCTCGTTCCGTGCAGCGTGATCGTGACACTCAGCATGGCAGCGCCAGGATTTTTTCGCTCAATGCGGATGAAGGCATGTGGAAAACGTCCGGCGTCCAGCACTTTTTCCAGCATATTGCGGCGCGTGCCGTCGATGGCGTCCGTCGGCGGTTGCATGTCCATGCCTGCGTCGACGCGCAGCGCCGGTTCATCGACACGCAGTGGGGCGAGCGGGACATACAGGTCTGCGCGGCCTTCGTCCGGCAGGACGTATCCGTTGACATCATGGCTGGCGACAACATGATCGTGTCCCATTCGCGCCAGCGGACCGCCACGGCGCACATCGAGCACGACTAGCGATTGCTGCGGATTAACGCGATAAAGCTTGCTGCCGCCAAGCTCTGCTTGCCGGTAGTAGCCATCGGGGAAATTCTCAGGCGTGGGGTGTGCTGGAATGGCGAGCGGAGCGACGCGCGGCATGCATGCCGCCACACCCGCGCACAACAAGGCAAGCAAAGTTCGGCGGAACCATGATGAGCGCGGATGTCGCATCATCGTCGCCGCCGTCCTCAGTCTTTTTCGCGTGCCAGCGACAGGAATTCCGTGCGCAAGCCGAGGTTGGTGCGCATTTCGCCGAGCAGCGCCGACGTCACTGTTTCTTCGCCGGGCGTACGGATACCACGGCTCTCCATGCACATGTGGCGGCAACGGATGACGACACCGACAGAAAGCGGCTGCAGGTGTTCCATCAACGAATCGGCGACCTGCACCGTCAGCCGTTCCTGCACCTGCAAGCGCTTGGAAAAGCAGTCAACCAGACGCGTCAGCTTGGAAAGGCCGACGATCCTGCCGTTCGGTGTGTAGCCAACCGTCGCCGTGCCGAAAAATGGCGCAAGGTGATGTTCGCAATGGCTGTAGACCGGAATGCCGCGCACCACAATCAATTCATTGTATTTCTCCGCGCCATCCTCGAAGACCTTGAGAATATCGGAAGGGTTTTGCTCGTAGCCCGACATCCAGTGTTTCCACGCTTTGTCGACGCGCTGTGGCGTGTCCTGCAGTCCCTGGCGGTCGGGATTCTCGCCGAAGTGGCGAAGCAGGCGACGCCAGTCGTCCAGCGAAAAATTGTCTTCGTTCATGATCTGGTCCTCCATGGCGATGTGCGTTATCGATCGTACTATTGCGTACTCGTGGGACTCTGCGGTCCGGTTCAGTGATGGTGATGCGACCAGCTCATGTCGGGCGACGCCAGGTAAGACTCGACTGCATCTTTCTGGCCAGTTGCATGACGCATGACTTCGCCGCAGCGGCAAATGCCCAGGTAGGGCTGGATATGCGAGCAGGCGGACACTTTTTGCAGGGTGACCGTGACGGGTTTTGCACATTTTTTGCACTTGAACGTCAGCGTGCGGGATGGTTTGTTGCTCATGCTTGCCTCATTACGAATTTCGATGCGTCATTATCCTCCGAAACCGTGTGGGCTGCGGTCTCAGCCTTACGTGGAATAAGGGCATGACCTGCAAGGTAATGGCGGTTCGCGCATAATTCCCTAGGATTACATAAATGCCATGTCCAGACACATGGCGATAACAGGAGACAAACGCATGACAACGCAATCCAAGCAAGCCACAGAAACCATTGCGCACCGCATTTGCCCGCTCTGTGAAGCCTGTTGCGGGCTGGAACTACGGCTCGTTGACAACAAGGTCATTGGCATTCGCGGCCATGAGGATGATGTCTTCAGCCGTGGGTATATCTGTCCCAAGGGCGCGTCGCTGAAAGATCTGCACGAAGATCCCGACCGATTGCGTATGCCGTTGATCAAACGCGACGGCAGGTTCGTGGAAACCAGTTGGGAAGAGGCCTTCGATGAAATCGCGCGCCGCCTCCCGCCGCTGATGCAAGCACACGGCCCGGACGCGGTCGCCACCGTGATTGGCAACCCGTCGGCGCACAAGATCGGATTGCTGATGTATTTTTCCCGTCTCGGTCGCGCACTCGGAACGCGCAATTTCTTTTCCGCGTCGACGCTGGACCAGATGCCCAAGCAGCTGTCGGTGGGATTGATGTTTGGCCATTGGCTGTCCTTCCCCGTACCGGACATCGAACGCGCCGATTTTCTGTTGATGCTCGGTGCCAATCCGATGGTATCCAATGGCAGCCTGTGGACCGTACCGGATTTTCGTGGAAAGGCCAAAGCAATGCGGGCGCGCGGCGGACACATCGTGGTGGTCGATCCGCGGCGCAGTGAAACGGCGGTGGCATCCGACGAGCATCATTTCATTCGTCCCGGCGCCGACGTATTTTTCCTGCTCGGCCTGGTACACACCTTGTTCGATGAACGGCTGGTGCGCCTCGGTCGGCTTGCAGAGCACGTGAATGGCGTGGAAGCCATCGAAGCGGCGGTCGCCGGCTTTTCCGCTGAACAGGTCGCGGCGCGTTGCGGTATCGATGCGGAAACTATCCGCGCGCTTGCCCGACGACTCGCAGAAAGCAAGCGCGCCGCCGTCTACGGTCGCATGGGCACCTGTACACAGGAATACGGGACCTTATGCAGTTGGCTGATCGACGTACTTAATGTGCTGACCGGACATCTCGACCAGGAGGGCGGCGCCATGTTCGCCAAGGCGCCGGCATTTGCTGCCAATACCATGGGTAAGCCTGGCATCGGCAAAGGCGTGAATACGGGCCGTCGCAAGAGCCGCGTGTCCGGCGCACCGGAAGTAATGGGCGAGTTTCCGATGGTCTGCCTGGCGGAAGAAATCGACACGCCCGGCGAAGGACAAGTGAAGGCGTTGATCTCAGTGGCAGGTAATCCTGTTTTGTCGGCACCGAATGGCGAGCGCCTCTCCGCCGCGCTTGCGCAACTGGAGTTCATGGTCAGCGTCGACATTTACCTGAACGAAACGACACGCCATGCGGATGTCATCCTGCCCGGCACCTCTCCGCTGGAAGACCTGCACTACGATATGGCCTTTCCGCAATTTTCCTATCGCAATTACGCGCGTTTCAGTGATCCGGTCCTGCCGCGTGATGCGCAGCAGCCCCCGGAATGGCAAATCCTGTTGCGATTGGCCGCTATCGTGCAGGGAAAAGGCGCGCGAGCCGATGTCGAGCAAATCGACGATCAACTGTTTGCTGAGGATGTGCGCCGCAATGTCGGCGAAGATGCGGACGCCGTGCTCGCCGCGCTCGCGCATCTCAGGGGACCGGAACGGCAGATTGATTTCGCGCTGCGCACGGGACCGTATGGCGACCAATTCGGCCGCAAGCCGGATGGCATCAATCTCGCCAAGATAAAGGCAGCGCCCGGAGGCATCGATCTCGGTCCTTTGCAGGCGCGCATTCCGGAACTGTTGCGCACGCCATCCGGCAAAATAGAACTCGCGCCCCAGATGCTGCTTGACGACCTCCAACGCCCGGCAAAGGACCTGGGTGCGCGGCCGCCGCAACTGGTTGTCATCGGGCGACGCCATGTTCGTTCCGGCAACAGCTGGATGCATAACTTGCCTGTTCTCGCGAAAGGCCCGTTTCGCTGTACCGCATTGGTCAATCCTCTGGATGCCCAGCGGCTGGGCCTGCAGAATGGCGGCAAGGCGCGCATTGCGGGCAAGGGGCGCACGATTGAAGCACAGGTGGAAGTCAGCGATGAAATGATGCCCGGCGTCGTCAGCTTGCCGCACGGTTGGGGACATGATCAACCCGGCACGCGCATGGCACTCGCATCCGAACGTCCAGGGGCTAATCTTAATGCGGTGCTGGATGAATCGCTGCGCGATCCGCTATCAGGCAATGCGGTATTGAACGGTACGCCAATCGACATGCATCCGTTGTGAGTGCACGCAAGATCGTCGTGCAAAATTGAAGGGAAAGGCAGAGTCGATCTGCCTTCCCCGTTACGACGACCACAGAGTCAATTTGCGGTCAGTCCGACGCTGATTACTTCTTGGCAGCGTCGGCTTTTTCCTCAGCCGCATCCTTCTTGGCTTCGGCGACTTTCTTGTCTGCCTTGTGTGCTGCCTTGGCTTTCTTCTTGGTTGCCTTGGCATCGGCTTTCACCGCTTCTTCCTTGGCTTCGGTGGTGGCCTTCACGGTTTTTTCTTCCGCTTTGGCATCAGCCTTGGTGGCTTTTGCATCGGCTTTGGCTGCCTTCGCATCGGCCTTCGCCGCCGCCGGAGTTGCAGGGGTGGCGGGTGTGGCGGGTGTGGCAGTTTGGGCGAATGCTGCGCTTGCGAACAGTCCGGCGATCAGGGTAGCGATCAGAGTCTTCATGTGTTACCTCATGTCTTGTGTGAAAAGGGGAGTACTACACCGCTCAAAACGCAGTAATCCGACATCGAGTTGACGCTCATTTTGTAAGCAGATGTTAGCGACCGGTCAACATGCACGGCTCGCGCGAGGTGGAAGCGCGCGCGTGGCTTATGCGGACTGTTGAGAAATATCAAGCTTGGTCCTGTTTTCTCACCGCATACCCGTTTCGAGATTGCAAAATCACCCATCGCAATTTCGACCAGGGAGAAAAAATATGCGCAAGAATACAGCGCTCGTCGCACGAGACGGGTATACACCGAATCACATGCTTGACACGTTGATGATGAAGCTGGGTGTTAAAAGCGATGCCGCACTTGCGCGCGCGCTCGCCGTCCCGCCGTCGACACTGAGCAAGGTCAGGCATAAGCAGATGCCGGTGAATTCGGCGTTGCTTCTTGCCGCGCACGATGCTACCGAGATGAGCATCCGCGAATTGCGCCAGCTGCTTGGCGACACCGCCACCAGATACTGGCTGGGTGATTTGGAGATCCCCAAGACCAAGCAGATGCCGGCCTACCTAGTGCGCTTGCCGGTCGATTCACCACGACACGAGCGGGCGGCAGCGTAAGCCTTGGTGGGGCCTGCATGATGGCAGATGCAGGCCTTGCTCACGCACTAGTTTTTGGGCACGCGTTTCGACGCGTGGTGCATGGCCCATGAATTTATTTCAATCAGAATTGCCGCGCGACGTTTCCTGACTTCAATTACACTTGGCGAAGTCAATGAGGAGACGCCCCAATGCCAGTCATTACCAATATCGAAGACCTGCGCGTTCTTGCGCAAAAGCGCGTACCGCGCATGTTTTACGATTATGCCGATTCCGGTTCCTGGACCGAATCCACGTACCGTGCCAACAGCACCGATTTTGAACGCATCAAGTTTCGCCAGCGCGTCGCGGTCAACATGGATAACCGCACGCTCAAGACCACGATGGCCGGACAGGACGTCTTCATGCCCGTCGCCATTGCTCCTACCGGGCTGACCGGCATGCAGCATGCCGATGGCGAGATTCTTGCAGCGAAAGCAGCGGAGAAATTCGGCGTGCCGTTTACGCTGTCGACCATGAGCATCTGCTCGATTGAAGATATTGCGGCGCACACCAAAGCCCCGTTCTGGTTCCAGCTCTACATGATGCGTGACCGCGATTTCATCATGCGCCTGATCGAGCGCGCAAAGGCCGCGAAATGTTCGGCGCTGGTATTGACGCTCGACCTGCAAGTGCTTGGCCAGCGCCACAAGGACCTCAAGAACGGCTTGTCAGCGCCACCCAAACTGACACTGCCGAACATCATCAACATGATGACCAAGCCGCGCTGGTGCCTCGGTATGCTGGGCACATCACGCCGCAGTTTCGGCAACATTGTCGGCCATGCGAAAAGTGTTTCCGACATGTCCTCGCTCTCATCGTGGACTGCGCAACAGTTCGATCCGACGCTGTCATGGAAGGATGTCGAATGGGTTCGCAAGCAATGGGGCGGCAAGCTGATCATCAAGGGTATTCTCGACCCCGAAGATGCACGACTGTGCGTAGACAATGGCGCCGATGCGCTCATCGTCTCCAACCATGGCGGTCGCCAGCTCGACGGCGCGCAATCCTCGATCGCCGCATTGCCCTCGATCGTGGATGCGGTTGGCAACCAGATCGAAGTGCATATCGATGGCGGCATTCGGTCCGGACAGGATGTGATCAAGTCGCTCGCGCTTGGCGCAAAGGGCGCATACATCGGGCGGGCTTTCCTCTACGGTTTAGGAGCGATGGGGGAAGCAGGTGTCACCAAGTGCCTCGAAATCATTCATCGTGAACTCGACCTCACCATGGCATTCTGCGGCGTGACGAATGTGAAAAACGTCGACAAGAAGATTCTGCTGCCGGGCACTTACTGAGTTTATTGACCGCTATCGCGATCGTACTCAGTTGCCATTCGTGGCCGCCCGGCGGCGGCCACGTCACCTCCGTTGTTCGCCGAACAGCGAAATTTTCAAGCATCATCAGCGGCTCGTCATTCCTTCTGTATCGGTCACTGTCTCCCCAAGCCAAGCAAATGGCCCAGCAAAACAGTGCAAGACGCTGTTGCCACAGCTCATGTCGTTTTAAGATCCTTTCGACCTTACAACGACACCGACTGCGACCATCATGCGCCAACACACCATTCCATTCATTGCCGCTTTACTGTTTTCCGTATCGGCTCACGCCGGCTATGCAGAAGGCATGGCCGCATACAACAAGAACGACTATGCATCCGCGCTCGGCGAGTGGCGGCTGCTTGCAGAGCAGGGTGATCCGCGTGCGCAATACCAGCTTGGCTGGATGCATGAACGCGGCGAAGGACTCAGGCAGGACTACGCCACGGCGGCACACTGGTATCGCAAGGCGGCCGATCAAGGCTATCCACTGGCACAGATCAATCTCGGCAGCTTGTACACGCTCGGTCATGGCGTTCCGCAGAACCACAAAATCGCCGTGCTGTGGTTTCGCAAGGCGGCTGACCAGGGATACAGCAGCGCACCGGTGAATGCCGGCCTGCGCTATGACAATGGCGAAGGCATCGCAGAGTCCGAATACGACTTGCCGAAATACCGCAAGCCAGTCGATCAGGACCGCGTGGTGGTGCAGTTCAACCTAGCGAACATCCTGTACAACAATGGCCAGGGCGTTCCGCAGGATTACGACCAGGCGGTGCAGTGGTACAAGCGTGCCGCCGACCAGGGACACGCGCTGGCGCAGGTCAATCTCGGCAACATGTACAACAATGGCCAGGGCGTGCCGCAGAACTATCGCATGGCGGTGCACTGGTATCGTCGCGCCGCCGAACAGGGCAATGTCTACGCGCTCAACAATCTCGGGAATATGTACCGCAAGGGACACGGCGTGAAACAAGACCTCGCGCAGGCGATGCAGTGGTATCGCAAAGCCGCCGACCTTGGCGATGCCGGTGCGCAGGTCAATCTCGGACTGATGCACTACACCGGCGAAGGCGCCCGGCAGGATTTCTCCGAAGCGTTCCAGTGGTACAGCAAGGCCGCCGGGCAGGGGGACGCCGGCGCGCAATACAACCTTGGCCTGATGTACTTCCACGGCGAAGGCGTTGCGCAGGATTATCTCGAAGCGTCGGAGTGGTATCGCAAGGCCGCAGAACAGGGACATGCGCTAGCGCAGCATAACCTCGGGAACATGTTTATCAAGGGGCTGGGCGTGGAAAAGGATTACACGATGGCCGTGCAGTGGCATCGCAAGGCCGGCTACCAAGGCGATGCGTATGCGCAGAATAACCTCGGCAACCTGTTGTTCGCCAACGGCCATGGCATCGCGCAGGATTACGAAGAAGCCGCGCAGTGGTACCGCAAAGCAGCGGAACAAGGCTATGCAGCGGCGCAGCTCAACCTGGGCAATATGTATCGTCGCGGCATTGGCGTGAAGCAGGATGTTGTCAAGGCGGCGGAATGGTACCGCCGTGCTGCAGATCAGGGCGAAGTCGGTGCGCAATATGCTCTGGGCATCTTGTACAGCAATGGCGAAGGCGTGAAGCAGGACATGGCACTCGCTGCGGACTGGTATCGCAAAGCCGCGGACCAGGGACATGCGGGCGCGCAGTACAACCTCGGCATCATGTATACGCGCGGCGGCGATACCATCAGCCTGCTGCGCAGGTAAGAGGAGCAAGAGGAGCGACGCAGATGCGCCACTGGCCGGCGGCAATCGCCGGGCAGCCTGCGATGACGCCTACGAAGCAGGCAGGATCGTTGACGCCACTGCGCTTAGATTTCATCCGCATCCGGATCGCATCTCGATAAAACACGACACCGGCTGTTTTTCAGCTGCCGCCGTGCGTCACGACAGCCGTCGTGTGGTCGAAATGCAAAAGGATCAGAGATATCGATCCCAGCATTAAAGTTGCCGAGCGCCCTAAATTTGCACGCTGCAAGTTTGCGCAGTATCAAACATTTAACAATGTATTTTCTATAACATCGCGGCATTCAGGTTTTCGGAGTGAGCATCGTCTCAAAAGAATGCGCTGTTTGTACCGGAGCTGGCGGTATGCAAATATTCCAGCACCAATTTCGTTGCCTTACCGGGGTAAGCATTCCTTGCCTGGAGCCATCAGTGCCTCCACCCACCCCGGAATCCAAACCGAGGCCCGCCAAATCCATGGCGATACCCATGGTGGTGGTCCCCGTGACCTCTCCAGTAGTTCAATCCAAAGCTGAAATGCACCGGTGGGCCGATATACACAGGCGGGCGATACACGGGTGCCGGCATTACATACCCTGGCAAAACTGTGTATGGCTGCGGATAGGCGGGCGAAGAAGAATAGACGGCGTACGGCTGCTCATACGGTGCGACGACGGCACATCCGGACAACACTGCCGTGAAAACGACGACTGGAACGATCAGGCACTTCATGGCAACCTCGACGCGAAGTAAGACTTAGATGCGCCTGTAGCGATGAGGTTCTGATTGTTGTTGATTATTCGAGGCCATGCTTGCGGCCTTCAGAAAGCAAAAAGCCCAGTCCGAAGAACTGGGCTAAGTGCTTGAATTTCTTGGGGTGGCCGACGGGACTCGAACCCGCGACAACAGGAATCACAATCCTGGACTCTACCAACTGAGCTACGGCCACCACTGATGGAATTTGCCCGACAGTGCATCAGGCAAGCCTGCAATTATACAAACTTCGCGCGGAACTGGCAAATTCAATGTATTTCCCCATGGGACAGCGCGGATTGCGCGGGCCTAACCGCTACGGGCGACTGGCGTTACCGGCGGCTGCATCCCTAACAACCGTGAAAACGCGGTCTGCAAAGCCGTTGCACTGCCCGTCGTGAAACCGGCGATCGAGCCTGGTCCGTTGGTGCGCAAAATGGCGCGTTCGGTCAGCAGGCGCACCAATTGTCGGGCGATTGGCTCGCCCGTATCTACGATCGTGACCGGTTTGGCAGTGAGTCGTCCGATGATCTCTTCGATCAAGGGCCGTACAAAAGGGTAATGCGTGCATCCCAGCACCAGCGTATCCGCCCCTTGCTCGATCAGCGGTTCAAGATAGCGGCGCACCAGTGCGGCAGTTTCGGCGGAATTCAGTTCGCCTTTCTCCACCTGGTCGGCCAGGCCGATGCAGGCCTGTGGCAGGAATTGCACCTTGTTCGTAGCACTGATTTGTTCGCGCAGCAGCTTGAATTTTTCACTCGCCAGCGTGCTTTTGGTTGCCAGCACGCCGACCGTACCACTACGGGTGAGGGCAGCAGCCGGTTTCAGGCCGGGTTCGACCCCAACCAGCGGCATGCCGGGAAAGCGCTCGCGCAATCCCTTGATCGCAGCAGCAGTCGCGGTATTGCACGCTACCACCAGCGCCTTGGCATCGTATTGCATCAGAAAATCGGCGATGGCCAGCGAGCGGGCGACGATTTCTTCTTCGCTTCGGCCGCCATAGGGGGCATAGCCGGAATCCGCAAAGTAAAGCAGGTGCTCATTGGGCAAGCTTGCGTGAATGTATTTCAGCACCGACAGACCGCCGATGCCCGAATCGAAAACGCCTATGGGCTTGTCTGACATGGAGAGAAGTTTCGTCTCAACAAAGGAAGTGAGTGGTAAAGGCGGAGGCGGATTTTGTCTGCATCAACCGGCAATTTTACACTGCGTAACTCCTGCCGCCGGCATTTGGTTTGCACATGGAATTGCTACTCTGGCATTGAACCGAGTCATAGCCGGTGCACTCCTAAATCCACGGCTGCACCGCTCCACGTCACGCCGTTCCCTTACCCGCGAACAATCGAAGGAGAACAACATGATCAAGCTCGCAATCATCATTGGCAGTACACGCCCCGGACGCAAGGCGGAAGACGTCGGGCGATGGGTGTACGACATCGCCCGGCAGCGCAATGACGTCCAGGTGGAGCTCGTCGACATCCAGGGCTTTAATCTGCCGTTGCTCGATGAACCGGTGCCGCCCTCAATGGGACAGTACAGTCAGCCGCACACCAAGGCGTGGGCGGCGAAAATCGATTCCTTTGACGCCTTCGTATTTGTCACGCCTGAATACAACCACGGTACATCAGGCGCGCTCAAGAACGCAATCGATTACCTCTACCGTGAATGGAACAACAAGGCAGCGGCCTTTGTCAGCTACGGAAGCGCCGGCGGCGCGCGCGCTGTGGAGCATTTGCGGTTAGTGATGGGCGAATTGATGGTGGCCGATGTGCGTGCGCAAGTGATGCTGTCGCTATTCACTGACTTTGAAAACTTCAGCACCTTCAAGCCGGCGCAACATCACGAGAAATCGGTAGAGACAATGCTGGACCAAGTGATCTCCTGGGGCACTGCCTTGCAAAATGTGCGCAAGTAATTCGGTTGTCCGGTTTCGCAAAAAACAGTGAGCGTCAACCAGGCAGGCTGGCATGACGAAAGATAGTGTGGCGTCATGGATGTCCAGCATTCATATTCGTGCGGATAAAAAAACGGGCCGCATTGCGGCCCGTTCTTCAGCACCAGAGCGGTTCGTCAAATTTACGCTGTAGTTACCGCAACATCGAGAAGCTTGCCTGAAGCAATGCGCTCCGACCATTCCTTCGGGCCGGTGTTGTGCACTGAAACACCATTGGAATCGACCGCGACAGTGACGGGCATGTCCTTGACGTCGAATTCATAGATTGCTTCCATGCCCAGATCAGCAAAACCGACGACCTTCGCGTCCTTGATCGCCTTCGACACCAGGTAAGCGGCACCGCCAACTGCCATCAGGTACGCCGACTTGTGGTTCTTGATCGACTCGATGGCAACCGGGCCGCGTTCAGCCTTGCCGACCATCGAAATCAGGCCGGTCTTTTCCAGCATCATGTCGGTGAACTTGTCCATGCGGGTCGCGGTGGTCGGACCTGCCGGGCCGACGACTTCGTCGCGCACCGGATCGACCGGGCCGACGTAATAGATCACGCGATTGGTGAAGTCCACTGGCAGCGGCTCGCCCTTGGCCAGCATGTCCTGAATGCGCTTGTGCGCGGCGTCGCGACCGGTCAGCATCTTGCCGTTCAACAGCAAGGTCTGGCCGGGTTTCCACGACGCGACTTCTTCCTTGGTCAGCGTGTTCAAATCGATGCGCTTGGACTTCTCGGTATCCGGGGTCCAGCTCACGTTCGGCCAGTCGGACAGTGACGGAGGTTCCATGTAGGCCGGGCCGGAACCGTCGAGCACGAAATGCCCGTGGCGCGTTGCTGCGCAGTTCGGGATCATCGCGACCGGCTTCGATGCCGCGTGCGTCGGGTACATGTTGATCTTCACGTCGAGCACGGTGGTCAGGCCACCGAGGCCTTGCGCGCCGATACCGAGTGCATTGATTTTGTCGCACAGTTCGATGCGCAGTTCTTCAGTCTTGTTCTGCGGGCCGCGCTTCTTCAGCTCGTACATATCGATGTCGTCCATCAGGGACTGCTTCGCCAGCAACATGGCCTTCTCGGCAGTGCCGCCGATGCCGATGCCCAGCATACCCGGCGGGCACCAGCCGGCGCCCATGGTCGGTACGGTCTTCAGTACCCAGTCAATCAGTGAATCGGACGGATTCAGCATCACGAATTTGGTCTTGTTTTCCGAGCCGCCGCCTTTGGCTGCGACCTGTACGTCCACCGTATTGCCCGGCACCAGTTCCATGTGCACTACCGCAGGCGTGTTGTCCTTGGTATTTTTGCGATCGAACTGCGGATCGGCCACGACCGATGCGCGCAACACGTTGTCCGGATTGTTGTAGCCGCGGCGGACGCCTTCATTGATTGCGTCGGTAATCGAACCCTTGAAGCCTTCGAAGCGTACTTCCATGCCAATCTTCAGGAATACGTTGACGATGCCGGTATCCTGGCAGATCGGACGCTTGCCTTCGGCGCACATGCGCGAATTGGTCAGGATCTGCGCAATCGCATCCTTCGCTGCCGGGCTTTGCTCGGATTCGTAGGCGCGCGCCAGGTGCTGGATGTAATCCGCCGGATGGTAATAGCTGATGTACTGCAACGCGGCAGCGACCGATTCGATGAGGTCTTCTTGCTTGATGATAGTCATGATGATATCTGCAAAGGTCAGTGGGAATTCTTGGCGTGGTCCGGCGGTGTCATCAGGCGATCGCAGAAGGCAATGGCCATCGCGGACACCAGAAAGGTGATATGGATGCCGGTTTGTGCGATCAATGTCTTCGCATCATAGGCACCGGCATTGATGAACGTTTTCAGCAGGTGGATTGACGAAATGCCGATGATCGCAGTCGCAAGCTTTACCTTCAGCACGGACGCGTTCACATGCGACAGCCATTCCGGCTGGTCAGGATGGCTTTCGAGATTCATGCGCGACACGAAGGTTTCGTATCCGCCAACAATGACCATGATGAGCAGGTTGGAAATCATCACCACGTCGATCAAGCCGAGCACCACCAGCATGATGGTGCTTTCATTCAATTTGGTGGGACGTACTGCGCCGTCGATCGCAACCGCATTCAAGATATGTTCCAGCGCCGCCTGGTTGCCCATCGCAGCGCCAATCAGATCGACCAGCTCCACCCAGAAGTGATACACATAAACGCCTTGCGCCAGGATGAGACCGAGATACAGCGGCAATTGCAGCCACCGGCTCATGAAAATCAGGTTGGGCAGTGGACGGATGGGGCGGGATGCGTCGGGGATTTTTTTGTCGTTGGGATTCATGACTTGCCGTAAAAATATCGCGCGAATGAAACCCCCGCATTTTACACGCGCCGGCGATTTGCTTACGCGTTTCTTCCACAGGTACAGGGGCGGTGCCGTGGCATTGATTAATGGCAGAATGGCAAGACGACTTAGAGGACTTGGCGCAGCATATCGGCGAAGGCTCCGGATATCGATCTCGCAGCGCTTGTCCAAATAACATGTGTAAGGCTTGAGTAAGTGTAAAAGCTTACCTTCTTCGCATCGAACCATCATGAGAGCTGGAGATAAAACTATGTCTGACATCGAAACCCTGAAACAGGAAAACCGCATCTTCAATCCACCGGCCGAGTTCGTCAAAAACGCGAATATTTCCGGCATGGAGAATTACCATGCGATGTGCGCCGCCGCCGAGCGCGATTACGAAGGTTTCTGGGCACAGCATGCACGCGAGAACATCGCATGGCAGAAGCCATTTACCAAGACACTGAACGAAACCGAAGCACCGTTCTATAAGTGGTTTGAAGACGGCCAGCTCAATGTTTCGTATAACTGCCTTGACCGCAACCTGCACAATGGCAATGCCGGCAAGACCGCCATCATTTTTGAAGCAGACGGCGGCCAGGTCACCAAGGTCACCTACAAGGAACTGCATGACAAGGTCTGCCAGTTCGCCAACGGTCTGAAATCGCTCGGCATCAAGAAGGGCGACCGTGTTGTTGTCTACATGCCGATGTCGGTCGAAGGCATCGCCGCCATGCAAGCCTGTGCCCGTATCGGCGCCACGCACTCGGTGGTGTTCGGCGGCTTCTCCGCCAAATCGCTGCAGGAACGCATCATCGATGCCGGCGCTGTCGCCGTTATCACCGCCGACGAACAAGTGCGCGGCGGCAAGCACCTGCCACTCAAATCCATCGTCGATGAAGCCATCGGCATGGGCGGCTGCACCACGCTCAAGAACGTCGTGATCTACAAGCGTACCGGCGCCAATATCAACGTCGTCGCCGGCCGCGACCTCTGGCTCGACGACGTGCTCGCCAATCAGGCCGCCACGTGCGAGCCGGAATGGGTTGATGCCGAGCATCCACTATTCATCCTGTACACCTCCGGCTCGACCGGCAAGCCGAAGGGGGTGCAGCACGCTTCCGGCGGCTACCTGCTGTGGGCCATGCTCACGATGAAGTGGACCTTTGATATCAAGCCGACCGATGTCTTCTGGTGTACGGCCGATATCGGCTGGGTCACTGGCCACACCTACATCGCCTACGGTCCGCTGGCAGTGGGCGCCACGCAAATCGTATTCGAAGGCGTGCCGACCTACCCGAACGCAGGCCGCTTCTGGGACATGATCCAGAAACACAAAGCCACCATTTTCTACACCGCGCCGACCGCAATCCGTTCGCTGATCAAGGCTGCCGACGCGGATGCCGACGTGCATCCGAAGAAATACGACCTGTCTACTTTGCGCTTGCTTGGTTCTGTTGGCGAGCCGATCAATCCGGAAGCCTGGATGTGGTACTACAAGAACGTCGGCAACGAGAAATGCCCGGTCGCCGATACGTTCTGGCAAACCGAAACTGGTGGCCACATGATTACCCCGCTGCCGGGCGCGACACCGATGGTGCCGGGTTCCTGCACGCTGCCGCTGCCGGGCATCATGACCGCTGTAGTCGATGAAACCGGTCACGATCTGCCGAACGGGCAGGGCGGCATCCTGGTCGTCAAGCGTCCGTGGCCGTCCATGATCCGCACCATCTGGAACGATCCGGAGCGCTTCAAGAAGAGCTACTTCCCGGAAGAACTCGGTGGCAAGATGTACCTCGCCGGCGATGGCGCGATTCGCAACGAGCAGACTGGCTACTTCACCATCACCGGCCGCATCGACGACGTGCTGAACGTCTCCGGTCACCGCATGGGCACGATGGAAATCGAATCCGCACTGGTCGCTAACCCGATGGTCGCCGAAGCCGCGGTGGTCGGCAAGCCGGATGAAACTACCGGCGAATCGATCTGTGCCTTCGTCGTGCTGAAGCGTTCGCGTCCGACCGGCGACGAAGCCAAGCAGATTGCCAAGGAACTGCGTGACTGGGTCGCCAAGGAAATCGGCCCGATCGCCAAACCGAAGGAAATCCGCTTCGGCGACAATCTGCCCAAGACCCGTTCCGGCAAGATCATGCGCCGCCTGCTGCGCGTGCTGGCCAAGGGTGAGCAGATCACGCAAGACGTATCGACACTCGAAAATCCTGCAATTCTGGATCAACTGAAACAAGCGCAATAAGCAGACCGAACCAGAGCGGGGGAGACAGAAAAGGCCGGTGCAGCCACAAGCTGCACCGGCCTTTTTACGCGTATGACATAAAGCTGCTGCGCGCCCTTGGGGCGGTCGCTACGCTTTCTGCTACACGCAAAGCGAGGCATTTTGGGGTTTCGGTGAAAAAATGCAATAAGTCTCCAGACTTTTGCTATAATCTTGGGCTTCGCTATTGCGAACCAGAATCCAGGAGAGATGGATGAGTGGTTTAAGTCGCACGCCTGGAAAGCGTGTGTAGGTTCATAGCCTACCGGGGGTTCGAATCCCCCTCTCTCCGCCAGAATGTAGTTCAAAGAAGTTCAGGCAGGTCCAAAACCCGCATCAAGCTATTGCTGATGCGGGTTTTTTATTTTTATCAATGGAATGCGCTGTTAGCAGCCAGGTGCTGACAGTCGAAATACAAGTTTCCATCAAATAAAGCCAAGCTCTCCGATTCAGAACGCGAAAGGCAGGTCCCGTGGCAAGTCGATGTCGCGCAATATGCCGCCGTCATGGACAGAAACCGAGACCCACGCGTTCCTGTTCTCGGCAAGTATCTTTTGGGCGCCAGTGTCGCCTTCCAATGCCATCAGTTCGTTTGCAAAGCGGCAGGAGAAGCCAACAGGGTGCCCGCGCTTGCCTTCGTGTGTCGGAAATGCAATCGTGGCACCAGATTCCATTGCACGGGCAATACAGCATATGGATTCTGGCTGGATAAAGGGCATGTCGCCCAACGCAATGAGCCATCCCTCAGCATCGGCTGTTGCAGTGACGCCGCTGGCAATGCTGGTGCCAAGTCCGGCATGGGCGTCGGGATTGGGAATGTAGGCGACGTCGAGTCCCTTTAATGCCTCTCGGATTTCCATCTCGTGCGCGCCGGTGATGACGTGTACCGGCCAGCCTGTTTGCAAAAGATTTTCGCAAGAACGACGCAAGACGGTGCATGCCGGATGCAATAGCGTCAGCAGCTTGTAGGTACTGCCCCCGGCTTCTTTGAAGCGGCGTCCCTGACCGGCGGCAAGTAACAAAATAGCGAACACTGAATAAATTCCGCTGTTAAAAATGTTGAACCAAGACCTAGTGCAATTACAAAACTTGCCTCGCGAGCAGTCAAGCAGATCGTGGCTGGAGTCTCGCCTGAAATAGGAAATTGGGTGTTGCAAAGAAAAAGGGCTGCATTCACATGCAGCCCTTCAATATCTGGCTCCCCGACCTGGACTCGAACCAGGGACCTGCGGATTAACAGTCCGTCGCTCTACCGACTGAGCTATCAGGGAAAAGAGGGCGCATTGTAGTAGTGTGTCGTGGAAATGTCTAGCCTTCCGCCTCAAGAAATGAGGTTTCAGCCTGAATTTTCCAAGGCCGTCGATGAAAAAGTATGTCGTTTGCCGGCAAAATCAAGCTGCGTTTTGCAGCGTCCTTGATCCTCGTCGACAAGCGGGAATTGGCGGCGCGTGGCATGGTCGAATAAGGTATGCCGATGTTGCCGCTGCGCGAAGCCAAGTCTTTCATGTCGCTTTTGCGCTTCATTCTTCTGCCTTCGGCTTCTTTATTTATCCGCATTGTCCTTTGCAAGGAGGCAAACATGTCTCGAAGAGTTATCGCTTCCGATGAAATCAATCAGATGATTCGCGCGGAATTGCGCAAGCATGAAGCGTCCGACAAGGTGTCACTGAAATCGGTTTATTGGCAGGAGCCGGACATCACCGGTTGCAATTGGGGTGTGAACATGTGGGACGAGGACATCATTGAAGAACCTGCAAGCAAGGAACATATTGTCGCTGCGATCAAGGATCTTCGTTCGCGTTTTAACATTCCTGAACCGGGCTGATCAGGAAAACAGCGCAAGTGGTAGCGCGCCGTTTGCAGGGAGCGAGTCGACGGCGCTCGGACAGCGTCAAGTGTTTCGGTGCGATGTCGATCGACAGCGATTGAAGCAGCAATGCGCAATGCTCCCGGCCCGCCAGGGCGTTTCTGCGGCGTGTACGTTTGTCAGCGGCGTAGCAGCCCGCGCAACCAGAGAAAGGGGAAATATCTGCGGCCAAGCCGGATCTTCTTGTACATCGATCTGCCCATGATGTTCTCCCCTTTGCGCTCGTGCCGGACTGTATTTCACGCACTGCATTGTGCGGTTGCTTGCATTATGGATACGGCATCCTTACGGCAAAATGACGTGCGCCAAAAAAGCAACAGCCGTTGTTCCGCGTTGTGCTTTGCAAGTGCTGTAAGCATCGTTTAAGAATAGACTGGCAGTATGCATTCCGGCTCACCTTTTCGCGCAGTGCGAGGTGCCGAGTTGCAGCAGCACCGCGTTTTTTGTTTTGTGAACAGCACATGACACAGCCGACGAAAGAGCAGGTCCGCCAGTGGCAGCAAGAGCGGATCAAGGCACATACGCCGCCACCCGATCCAATGCGGATACGCAGGGAACTGGGTTGGGGCTTGGATCAAACGCAAGGCCGCACGAGCGACAAGCCGCATTCTCGCCGCTGAACGATTTGCGCAACCGCCGCCGCGCATTCAACCGTAGGGTCTGCGGGTGTCGACGATTGCTTCGGCATCAGTGAGATAGCCTTCAATCGGGTTGATCACCGATTTACTTTTTTCGCCCTGATGCGCACTGGTCAGTTCGGGTGCGAGCCGCTCCAGCAAATCGAGCGGGATGGATTCCGCGCTGGCTTGCACGGTGGCGTACCAAGGGAACGCAGATGCCTGCATACCGCCCCGAATTTCGTTTGCGAGTGGCGTGAAGCGCGCACGCGCGAGCTCCATCAATGCGGCGCGCATGCGTGCTGACGATGGGTTGGACTGTGCTGCTTCGGCGAGGCCAGCGTGGTCAATCACCGGGATAGCAGGGCCGGCTCCAGTGCGCGCAAGTTTGAATGGATCAAAACCTGCCTGCACGGAATAACCAAGAAAGCGTTCGTGGAATTCGCCATGCGGCACGCCGTCAAGTGCCAGCGCATGGAAGGACGGACCGGCGTCCTCGTTATAGGCATGTGCGCCTGTCGTAGCCAATGCGCGCAATTTTTCCCAGTCGAACGAATGTGGTTCGGCTTCCCAGCGTTCCTGCAAGTCCGTAAATTCACCGATCAAGCGATTGATCTCGTCGGAGCTGTCGTCATGCATATTTCCTCCCAAATCGAATTGGGCTTGCCCGCTACGAAAACGTTCAGTATCGCCGTGCAATGAATTTTGCGGTGTGGTCATGATGCTGCAGAGCTAGCGTTGCGAATTGCCGCAGCATGATGCAACGGACGATGCAGGCAGCTCACCATGCAGCATCGACTTGCTACATTCCAAGCATTGCCTCCAGCCGATCGACCGGCAGCGGCCGGCCGAACAGGAATCCCTGATAGGCATGGCAATCATGATTGGCGAGAAATGCCCGTTGCGCCTCTGTTTCCACACCCTCCGCGATGACTGCCAGACCCAGGCTCTGACCAAGCGTGACGATGGTGCGCGCAATGGCTGCGTCGTTAAAGTCGGTCAGCACGTCCCGGACGAAGGAGCGGTCAATTTTCAACTGATCAAGTGGCAGCCGCTTCAGATAGGACAGCGATGAATAACCAGTGCCAAAATCGTCGAGCGAAAAACTGACGCCTTTCGCTTTCAATGTCGTCATTTTGGTGATGGTCGCTTCCAGGTCATCCACCAGAAGGCTCTCGGTGAGCTCCAGCTTGAGCCGGTGCGGGTTGGCGCCGCTGTGGTCGAGTGCCATCAGTATCTGCCGTACAAAATCATCGTGGTGAAACTGCCGGGCGCTGACATTAACCGCGATGCTGAGGGCGGCCGTTGCCGGACGCGCAGCCCAGGCGGCAAGTTGATCGCAGGCGGTTTCCAGCACCCATTGGCCAAGCGGCAGAATGAGTGCGGTTTCCTCGGACACAGGAATGAACCTGGCGGGCGATACCAGACCGCGCGTCGGGTGGCGCCAGCGTACCAGGGCCTCCGTTCCTATCATGTGGCCATCACTGTCCATTTGCGGCTGGTAGTAGAGGACGAACTGGTTCTCGCGCAGTCCTTGGCGCAGATCGGCCTCCAGCATGGCGCGGGCGCTGACAGCGGCCTGCATGTTGCGATTGAAAAAACATACTGTGTTGCGACCGGCAGCTTTTGCCTGGTACATGGCGAGGTCTGCGCGCTTCAAGAGTTCGCCCACCGTGTCATTGCGGCCATGGAAAAGTGCAACGCCGATACTGGCGGAACTGTGCTGTTCGTAACCCGCAATCGAATACGGTGCGCGCAGGCATTCAAGAATTTTTTCGCACACGGTCTTGGCGCGAATGGCAACTTCTTCCGGCGTTTCGCGCATGTCCGTCAGCATAATCACAAACTCATCGCCGCCGAGGCGTGCCACGGTATCGCTCTCGCGCACGCAACTGGCAAGACGCTGCGCAACTTGCTGCAGCAACATGTCGCCCTTGTCGTGGCCGAGCGTGTCGTTCAGTGCCTTGAAATTATCCAGGTCGATAAATAGCAGCGCGCCGCCCGAGTTGCTGTGGGTGCTCGACGCAATAGCCAAACGAAGGCGATCTTGCAGCAGCAGGCGATTGGGTAATTTCGTCAGAGGGTCATAGAAGGCGAGCTGCCAGACGCCATGTTCGGCAGCCTTGCGCTGAGTGATATCGGTGTCGATGGCGAGGATCGATTGCGGTTGACCATTGTCGGCCTTCACCAGCGTCCAGCGGCTTTCCACGATCAGGCTTTTTCCATTCTCTAGCTGCGTGGCAAATTCACCCGTCCATTCACCCTGCTCAAGAACCTTGCGGGTTGCCTCTTCGAAGACGATGGGGTCGTCATAGATCAGGTTCTCGATCGACATGCCTAGTGCTTCCTCGACTGTCCATCCGTAAAGACGCTCAGCACTCTTGTTCCAGTACAGAATGCGATGGTCAAGGTCGCGCACAATGATGGCATCACGCGCCTTATCGAGCAGTGACGCCTGATTGCGGATGCGCGAATCCGCATCGCGGCGTTCGCGTTCGATGGCAGTGCGGGTGGTCAGGATGCGTAGTTCCCGTTCAAATTCTTCCTTGCGCGCAAGGATGTAAAACGAGATGTAGCTGCCCAGACAGGTAAGCGCTGCTGCGATCGCCAGCAGCCCGCCTAGCAATAGATCGTGAATTTTGCGCGATGCTTCGCCCAAACTGTACGAGAACGCCTCTTCCAATGGCGTCAGACGGGTGTTGATGAGCCTAATTCTCTGCAGAATCGGCTGCACCGTCGCCGAATCCGTACGCCCGGAACGGACGGCAGAATGAAGCGCGTCTGCTTCCCGCATGAGCTCTCCGATCAATGCATCGCCGTCGGCCCAGATGGCTATAGTGCGGCGCAGGAAATCAACGTCCTTGAATTTCAGGAATAGCCAGATCATCTCGCGGACATCGTCCGGGTGGTTGCGCCCTTCCAGAATGCCCTGCTCGGCGATGTCAAGGTCCGGCGAGGGCTTTGAAAGCTCGATGCGCGCCTTGCGATCGCCGAGTGGCACGGCAATCGCTCGCAGGTAGCGTTCGAAGTCTGCTTCATCATGCGACGCTGCGTAGCGATTCAGATGAAAAACTGCCTCCTTTTGTCCCTTGGACCAAAGGCTTTCTCCTTCTACATAGGCACGCGTTGCCGACAGGATATCCATGCTGAAGGCACTCAGTCCGACCAGCAGGCTTGCAGCCGCCAGGAAAGGCCAGATAACTTTTATCCAGCGCAAGGCAAAACCAGTTTTGAAGCGCATTGTTGAACGGCGTATTGAACAGGCGAGTTGTGCGACGTGGGCAAGCGTTTGTTCTACGCTCTCAGGCTACGGTATGCATTGCAATAACGCAGACTTTGTGTCGGCATAGATTGATGCAGTGATTCATCGGCAGGTAGGCGTTAATTCAGCGCCTCGCGTTATCGGTGCATGACGTAGGGCACTACGCGTTCCTGTTCATTTGGGTCATTGCGTGCAACCACCGCACGCGCTGCCACGGTATCGCTCAAATTGATCGCTTCATGAGCAACGCCGGGGGGAATGAACAGGAAGTCGCCGGCTTCGCTGATCACCGAGCGCGTCAGACCGTCGCCGTAGCGGGTTTCAACGCATCCTTCGAGCACATAAATCGCAGTTTCGTAGCCTTCGTGCCAGTGCGGTTCGGCCTTGGCGCCTGGCGGGATCACGACGATGTGCATCGACAATCCACGCGCACCGGTGGTCTCCGCCGACACGCCAACGAAATAGGGCAGGCGCTGTCGCGTCATGATTTCCTGCTCCGGTCGCAATGCGACAAGCTGTTGCGGGGACTCGCTTTTCTCCATGATCGCCACCGTGAACGCAAGCAGAATTCAAGATATGGCGGTTTGATTGCTGCGGCAGGTTTTTGGTTGCCGCAGCCGATTGGCTGTAAAAAACAGGGACATGGAACTGGCGCTGCAAAATCCCGCCCCCCATCATACTTATCATGGATCAAGAAATTTCCAACGACCACGGCCTGACGCGGACAAATCCCATATTCATGACTTGAGTGTCTGCGCGGCCATCCCTACAATCCCTTTCCGTTGGTTCTTATTAAAAAGTTTAGGTAGTGCCGTGGCACGCGGGGAAGCGCGCGTCCAGTGCACGCATCAGAAACAAGAGAGGAAGTGGATGAACGCGCGGCAAGTTTTCGTGAAGTCGGTGTGCTGCACCTTGGCATTCTTGACAGTAGGATGCGCAACCGAGCGTTCTTCGCGCACTGCGGGCGGTAGAGCGGCAGCAGCATACGAAAATGAGCTGAACCGTGAATGGGCAGGAAAACCGTACACGGCCTTGCTCGAAGCTTTTGGCGAGCCGCCGATGGTGATGAACATTCCGTCGTCCGGAATGAATGCCGCCGTGGTCGTGTATCCGGTCATAGAGAAACTGCCGGCAAAATGCACCCACGCCTTTACCATCCAGCGTGGTGCAGATCCCAAAGTAATGAAGTACGCTTGCCAATAAGCGCAGCGAACAACCCTCTACGGCAACCCGCGCTGATGGTTAAGCTCAGCGCGCCACTTCCGGCACCGCAACCGGCGCATCCACCGTTCTCTCAACCGACTTGGCCTCCCTGCGCCGCAACGCATAGCGGTTAAGTCCGGCCATATGGATGCGGCACAGATAATCCTGCCAGTCGATCAACCGTGCGTCCACCGGAAACAAGGCCGCTTCCTTCTGATCGAATCGTTGTGCCAGTGCCATCAGGCCGGTGTTGAAAAAGCGGTAGCGCGGCTGCGTATAGAACGAGAATGTCAGCGCCAGTGTCTGAGTCGTGCGCAGCGCCTCCATTGATCGCGATTCTGCCGCTGCGCCAAACAGGCGGCGCAGGGTGCTCCACGCGCTTGCACCGACACGCATTGCTCCCAGCATCAGGCGGAAACTGCGGTAGCCCACCACCCGGAAGTCGTGTTTCGGCTCAGCGTAAAACAGCCGGTCGTAAATTTTCCAGTTGCGCTTGGCTTCCTCCTGCAATAGCCGGATCAGTTCGCCCAGCAATACGGGTTTGGCCGAGCCGCTGCAGCATTGGTAGATCCGGTGCCGGCAGGGTTCTGCCAGCGCTTCTGCGGTGGCAAGCAGGATACTGTTAGCCACCAGGTCGGCCGGGATGATGTCGATGATTTCATCTACCTTCGCCGGGAAAAAGCTCGTCTTGCCACGCGCATAGGCAAGGATGATGGCATCGGCCACCTTCACGCCTTCAATCCAGCCTGGCGCGGGTTCCTGCAAGGTGCTTTCGATGATGGCAGGGCGCACAATGCTCAGCGCGCGGCCTTGCATTCCACGCATTGCCAGCTGCTCGCCCATCCATTTCGTGAACGTGTAGGTGTCGTTCCAGCCGTAGCGGTTCGATTCGCTGATGCCGAGTTCAGTCAGGCGGCGCTCACGCAGTTTTGGTGCATTCACTTGCGCTTTCACGTGCTCGGCCTTTTGCTCCAGTTTGCCGATGACCGATTCGACTTCGTAGTAGCCATCGCGATGACGTGGAATCGCCACACCGGCCGGTTGCACGATCTGCTCCCGCATGTCGCCGCAGTTGTAGCCGTTGACGTAACAGGTGGAGACATGAATCAGCGGGGCGTTGGCGGCGCGCGTCAGCGCGGTAATGTTGTGCAAGCTGAGCGTGTTGATCGCCAGTGCCTGATCGAGCGGCTCGCGGAAATTGACACTGGCGGCGGCATTGATCACGACATCGACGCGACCGGCAAGCTCCACAAATTTCGTGGCTGACAAACCGAAACCGTTTTCCGTGACTTCGCCGGTAATGCATTCGATGCGCTCGGTAAAGAAGCGCTGCAACTCATCGGCCCGTTCCGCGCGCAGGCGGTCAAATACGGTGGAAGTCGCAATCTCGCGCTCGAAGCGCTCACGCGCGGTGCTGCCATCGCGTCCACGGCGAATCAACAGGATCAGGCGCCCGACATCGGGAACGGCGCGGATCAGTTTTTCCAGTATCACCTTGGCCAGGAATCCGGTACTACCTGTGACCAATACACGCTTGCCGGCCAGGCTCGACCGTACGCTTAGCGATTGCGCTGTCTGCTTCATTATTGTCTCGTGATCAGATAATGCGGGTTAGTCGGAACATGGCAGTCATTGCAATGCCGGGTACGGCGGATCGATGGCAGCAATAGGTCTTCTCGACCGTTCCCTGGAAACGCGATTTGGCAAATTCCAGACCCTTGAAGTTGTACAAAAAGTCCATGCGATTGCGGATGATGCCCATCATTGCGCGCAGCAGACGAGATTCGTGCGGCTCAACGTCTCTGGACATCATCAGCGGCACCAGGCCGAGATCGACGTAGGGCACATCTTCCGCCTTGAACACGTCCATCGCATGTGCCATGAGTGCGTACCATAAGCCTTGCTTGAAGTTGGCTGAGGAGCGCGAAATGTTCGGCACATAGCCGACCAGACGGCCGGCGAGATAGATCGGATCGAAGAACACGAATCCGACTGCGATGCCGTGGTGATATGCATAGAAGTAACGTGTCCCGTCGCGATAGTCCACCAGCATCGGACGGATCAGAAAACGAATTTCGTTGTTCTTGCAGCGCCGGGTCTGGATCCATGCCTCCGATATTTTCCGGACGTCGGGATTGAAACCGCTCTCATGGATTTCGATACCTTGGTTTCGTGCCTGATTGACGGCGGTGCGAATAATCTGCTTTTTCGCGCCGCGCGTCGACCAGTTGGCAAGATCAACTTTCGATTCGCTGCCGAACTGCGTGCCGTAGTAGTCATGACGTTGATGCAAATGATCGACCACCGCTTTGCTGACCTGCACGAACAGCGCATCTGGATAGTGCGCGAGAAACCGGTCCAACATCAGGTTGCGGTGATGCGGATGGCAGACCGGATCAGCCAGCGCAAAACGCATGCCCCAGTGCCGTGCATACGCGATGTAGCCGACGCCCGGCACATCGAAATAGGACATGTCCGGCTGCAGCGTCGAAAACGCCATCGAATGCGAACCGAACTGCTTGAGGCAGGCAATTCGGCCCGCCATGTCGAGTCGGGACGTGCCGGCAACAAGCGGGCCGTCCAGCGCAAATGCTTGATCAGTCAAATCGACCTCCATGGAGATAAAGGGGAACCACGCGTGTCATCGCGCTGGTTTTCTCCCGAGGACTGACCAATAACAATTCAACAGCATTAGGCGAAAATGCTTCTGCTCTCGGATATGCAAGCCGAGTCGCTTCATCGACTCCGGATAGTTGTAGATGTTGTGCACGGCATTGCCGGCAAACATCCAGAAGAACAGCACAGCGCCGTACCAATAGGCGACCTTGATCGCACGCGACAGGATGTTTCCGGTGGGGTAGGAAAAGTCGCCGACGACGATATGTGCGCCGGGCTTGCCGAGGTGGATGAGGTGTTCAAGAACGCGCACCATCATCTCTTCCTGAAAGACATTGAGGAAGAAGTTCGCGACCACCATGTCGTATTTCTCGTATTCGTCCACCTTCATGATGTCGCTGTGCAGTTGGCGAATTTTGACGGTGATGCCTTCCTTATCCAGGTTTGTCTGGAATTTTTTCAACATCGTTTCCGACAAATCGACAACGGTGACATCGGCGCCAAGCCTTGCCGCGTGCACCGCATCCATGCCATGACCGACACCGGCGAACAGTACCCTGTCGCCCGGCTTGAGGCGGTCGAGCATTGCGACCTTGCAGTGATGGATAGACTTGCCGCTGTAGACGGCGCTCAACCAGTCGTAAATCGGACCTACCAGCTTGTACTTGTCTCTCATTTTTTTCCTCAGGTCTTACAACCTTTTTTGGTTCATGGCGGCACCGTGTATGCAGAATATCGGCGCGTCTCCTCGCAATGCCTCGGCGTTTTTCATTCGCGCCGAGTGCGTTTAGATTAAGCGGAGAGTGCTATTTGCCATTGCTTTTCGCATTGGCTTCGCAAGCCAAAGTCGTGACCGTGGAAGTCATGCGGCAAAATGTTTTTTTGAGGAATTTGTTTGTGGCGATGCAATGTTGAGTAAGCTCAAGCTTCTTAGAAAAACTGACGCCAGAAGCAAGAGAAATTAGCTCGTGCTAGTATCAAGATGCCTTTTGAAACAGCATATGCAAGGCATATGTGGAAGCGAATATCACATGCTTGAGTTGTACAGCGATACATCAGTCGATATCTCCTATGATCCTCAAACGTTGCTTCTTCATGTCGACTGGAAGGGCTATCAGAGTCTTCATACCGGAACGCAAGGTTGCGAACGCATCCTCGAGTTGATGGTTCGGCACAATGCATTCGACATACTGAACGACAATACCCATGCACGCGGCCTGTGGATGGAGCCTGCGCAATGGGCCGCGAAAGAGTGGTTTCCCCGGATGAAGCAGTCTGGAATGAAGCGCTTTGCCTGGGTCTATAGCACGGCGAAGTTCTCCCAAATATCGGCCGATGCGGCACTTGTGCTGATGGATGCAAAAGCGCTCGGTGTCGAAGTTTTTCAGGACAAGAATGCGGCGCTTGCCTGGCTTCGTCCTGCTTCGGCATGAGAAGAAGCATTGTCTTCTCATAGGCGGGAGAACCGCTGCCGATGCCGCAGCTCTAACGTCTTTGTACTGCAATTTCGGAGACGGTATGAAATCCCGTATATTTCCATTGATCGTGCTGGCGCTGGTCGCCGGTTGCGCATCGGCGCCGAACGGAACAGATAGCACTGCGGCAAATAATCCAAACGGCGTTTACAACGACCCGACTTATCCCGGCAGCGGCGTGCACATCGGCATTGGCGCCGGTAGCTGGGGCGGACGCAGTGGCGGCGGCGTTGGTGTTGGCCTTGGGTGGTAGCGTCGTGCGCCATTTTTTTGCGGCCTGCTGCCTTGGAGTGATCCTCACCGGTTGCATGATCACGCCGGATGGCGCGCGTGTAAGCCAGCCGCCTGCGGCTGTGCAAGGGTCAAATGATGCGCAAGGCGCGCCACTCTCTGTTCCCGGTGCGGGAATGGGGGTGGGCGCCGGCAACCCCAATGCACCGGGGCCGAGCGGATTGGGTGGCGCGTCACGGCGGTGACGGATTTGTATCTTGCGCCTTATGTTTTTGCGTGCAGGAGACGTTTGATCCGCCGTGCGCTACGGCGGAGGCAATGCTAGTCCGTGCGGAACGAACGCGGATGGGCATCCTGCCTTGCATCGTCAATGCGCTCGTACTCTGCAATCACCTGCGCGCCAAATAGCAGAAGCGTGGCGGCGATTTCCAGACTGAGCAACACCACGATCGCGGTCGTCATCGAACCATAGACCACGTTTACCTGTGACAGTGTTGCGAAATACCATACCAGGACGTGCCGCGTGATTTCCCATAGCAGCGCAGCAGTGACCCCGCCGAGCAGGGCGTGCCGCAGTGACAGGCGCCCGACGGGCATGACGAGGTACACGGAGGTCAGGACCAGCACCTCGCCACCGAGTCCCAGGAGGTAGAGCAACGCGCCCGACACGCCTCGCAGTGACCAGTGGCGACCGAGGAAATTTACGCTTTCCTGTCCCATTGCCTGCAAGCTGCCGGAAACCAGGGTCACTAATAGCAGGCCGAGGCCAAGAAACAGAATATAGCAATACGGCAGCAGCGCCGAGACGAGGAAGTGTCGGCGACGGATTGCGACGCGATGAAAAAAGATCACCGACATCGCGTTTTCGAGCACAGTGAACGCTAGTGAGCTGAAGAAGATCAGCGTGACGAGTAAAACCCAACCAATCACTTCCCGATGTTCCATGAAGCTCGCCAGCTCGGCAACCACCGCTTTGGACTGGCCGGGGATCAGCCATTCAAGGTAACGTCCCAAGGTTTGCAGCAATTCCGCCTGATCGATCACATGCGACAGCGCGATGACGGTAACGATCAGCAGGGGCACGATCGACAGCAGTGCGTAATAGGCCACTGCACCGGCGAGCAGCAGCCCTTGATTAGCGCGAAAGCTTTTCAATGTGTGCAAGGCGAACTTGCCGGGGTATCTAAGGATGTGTGCCGCTTTTTGATCGACGATTTGCATGAAGAATGACAAATAAAAAACATTGCAAAACTGCCCACTACTATAGGGCTGTCCTGCGTCAAGAAAATTAAAAAAACGCGAGATTTCGAGATTGAAATGACAATTTCATTGTAGTGGCAATCGATACGCAACTTCTATAATTCACGCTTGCTGTTGAGCAACCTTTTGGTGGTGCCGTCTGCCATGACGTTGCGTCATATCGTTCAAAATCTGTTTCAGGAAACCTGTTTTTAATCATGTGCAAATTCACTCTTACCCCCGAAGCGGCACGCCAGATCCACGCTGCGGCTCACGATTCCAATTCTGAAGGAATGTTCTTGCGAATCACAGGCCGTCCTGGTGACGCCGGTGCCGTTGTCTATGGCATGGGTTTTGATGAAATGCGCGACGACGATCTCGTGATGGAATCGGAAACGGTTTCCATCGTTATCTCGCCGGACCATGCCCACCTGCTCGATGGCGCCATCCTTGATTACGCGAGCCTGAACACCGGTCACGCTCGTTTCGTCTTTGTTAATCCGAACGATTTCGGCTGCGCGCACCGGCTCGGCTCCTGTGGTCATTGTGATGTGAGGTGCCGTCCGCGACGGGCATCGGCGACGCCAGAATTGGCATGCCATTAACAGCGCCGTATCGAAGTCATTACCGCTGGCGCGCGTTTGCCGTGAACGTGCGAGGACAAGTCTGATTTTGGTCGTGCGATGCGTGCCGTTCCGCTTCCTGTACGCGCTGCTCAGACTTGCTGTCCGACACATCGACTTCCGTGCAGTCAGCGCAATAGCACTCTATTGAACTTGGGAAACGCAACGCGGTCTAGGTCAGGTCTCGCCTACCTGGATTTGCCCAATGCTCCCGCGTCCCACCTCTGAACGTCTCGTCGTTCTTGTATTAATACTGACAACAGTCGCGGCTGCGTGCGATCGCAAGACGAATAAAGAAGTCCGCGCAGAGAAGGCGCATCCTTATCAAGGCCCCTCCGCAGTTGTTCCTGTACTCGGCATACGTGGATGAATTTGTCCTGGTAAGACTGTTGTATTTGTGCGGGCACAACGGGGTTTTGTGCTTACCGTCACATTGGCGTCATAACCTGCTTCCTATAATTAAATGTAACTGGATGTTTCCAGAGTTTGGAGGAAGACATGGGCAGATCATTACACAACAGGATCCGTTTGAAGCGGCGCTTGACGCTTTTAAATACAGACAGATTACGCACGGCAGTGATCAAGGCATCTGCCTCGATCGGCCTGATCATCTTGGCGGTCAGAACATTCAAGTAGCATTATTTGCGGTAAAAATGCGTACCGCTAGGTGAGAAGATGAACGTCCAAGGCCTTGCATCGCCATTTATTTTTTCGGTGATGTCGCTGGCTTTTCGATGGTGTCCTTCTGTTTCACAGCTTTCGGTGTGGCTGCGGGTTTGCGCGGTGCCGGCGCGCAAACGGTCTTGACCAGCAATTCTTCGATCGAATCCGGCATCACTTCGTGCATTTCAGTGTTCTTGCTTCGGTTGGTGCCAACGACAGCTCCACGCGCGAAGCGCTGCGAATAAAAGGCTTGATCCGAAGTGCCGAGTGTTGAGGCCTTGCAGTCGACGAGCACACGATCCCGGGTGGATAAATACGCCTTTTCCTTGTCGAGGTATTCCGTCGAAGGAAGTTCATGATGCGTCCACACGGCGACGCGTCCCTTATCCGACTTTTTGATGTCGCCGTGGATGAACACAGCGGCGTCATGCGTCTTGCCAAGTGCGCGCCATTGGGGTGCCATCTCGCGCACTCCCTGGTCATACAGCGCTTCCAGTGGCTGGCCTCCATAGTTCTGTGCAAATACCGGGTCAAACGACCACGCAAGGCTCAGGAAAAGGCCGCCTGCGGCCAAGAACTTGTTCATGCAAATCACTCCCTGCAGCAATATTGTTTTCGATGAGACTCGCATAGTAGCGGCTCTGCAGGCACTCTTCCAAGGCATTTGCATACGATCGGCTCGTGCAGGACGGCGTCGCACGATTTTCCTGCCCACATTGGCGCGCTACTGCATTGCGCGCCACTTGCAGCGAGCGCACAGCGGCGCGTCGCAAGCACGTCGACAGTCACTTGCAGCAATGGCCTTGGCTGTGATGGTCCGATTGACGAAGGTATACCTACGCGGAACCTGTGCAGTAGGCTACCAATTTGCAGTGGCAACTTCGAAAGGGAAACCGGCGCATTGAGCACGACCTTGCGCAGCGTGGATTTCTCACACTGCGAGTACAGTTCGTGTACTATGTGCTATCCTCAAAGCCCTTACAAGGGTATTCACGAGCCGGCCACGAGCCGGTTTTTTATCGCCTATTCGAATCGTTTGAGATTGCCCGAATTTCGGCCGATCCAAGGCCGGGACGGCAGACACAGTTCGTGTCCCGCAGACTTATCGTCGGATGAAATATCTGCATCGAGATAAAGACTCGCCCAGATGTTGATGCATCGCGAGATGTCTTTTCTGCTGGGTTTATCGGGAAGCTGCTCACGGCGACCTGGCGCCTCGGCGCTGCGACCGATGATGACCGGAGGAATGCTATAGGTTTCGTCATTGATGAGCGGCACCCGCTTTGCCAATGACCGTGACTGAGATTTTTCCATGGCGACCTCGCTGCACACTGCACTGCACAAAATTCAGTATAGGCTTTGATCTCCGGCTCGTAAAACGGGTAAGCGCTTTTTTATGTTTTTCCGCTGCTGACGTTGGTATTTTGAGACGTCTTTCCGCGCCGCCTCATTCCATTTTTTCTTGCTGGCAGTATCCGACTCTTGCCTCCGCAAGAGTGCATGCCTTACGGCATCTTGTTGTCGCAGCGCATCTGAATTTGCGTTGAATTGGCAACAGGAAAATGCACAGGTCTTAACGGCACTCAATAACAGGTTTTCCGATGCGATAGAACATAAGCGTCAAGCGGGAATGACGTGACACAACTTTGTCGGCATCCTCGCTTTCTATTGGAATGGAAAACCACGATCTGGTTCCATAGATCGATAGTTTGCCAGCACGGATCCGAGGCGCAACGAAAAACGCGCCAGGGGGACGGAATCGCTTTACACGAAATGAAAGGTGCGGGATGGAAAACATGATCAATACTCATATGCGGGGGACGGAGCAAAGCGCTCTGGCGTTGACAACGAAAGGTGCGAAGAAAGCCGAAGGTGGCAGCGCGTCCTTGCCAAGTCTTAACCTGAAGCCTATTTGCGCGGCATTGCTGGCCGCCACGATGCTGGCTGCATGCGGCGGCGGTGGTGGTAGTGACGGCCCCGCGGCTGCGCCTCCCGTGACCACGGCGCCCGGTGATACACCTGCGTCGCCCGGCACGCCGTCTTCACCCACCACGCCGACCACGGCAGCGTTGCCAGCAGCGGTGCCCGGCACGACGGTCATGACCATGTCCTGCGTCGACGGTGCCGGCTTCCAATGCAGCGGCAACAGCATCATTCGAACCGAGAACGACGTGGCGCTCACAAGTTCCGGCGTGCAGGTATCAGGCAAGTCGACCAGCGATCTCGCAGTACCGATCGTGGTCAAGACGAGTGCATCCGGCCTGACGCTCGACTCTGGCGGCCTTGCGGAAATACGCATCGCCAAAGACGCTGCCGGCGCGGTAACGACACCGGCTGTGTTGCTGAGCAACCTGGGATTGACCTGGGACGGAAAAATCGAGCGTCCGCAAATCGTCGAGACTTTCCGCACCACACCAAACCATGTGCAACTTAATGCGAACGGTGCGCTTACCATTGGCGCGCTGCCGGATTCATCCGACCTCGGCTTCTATGACTTCGGTACTAAGGGGCCGGCAGGCACGCAGGCGAACTATGCGAACAACAGCTATTTCCCGCGCGTTGGCCATCCGCCGCGTTGCCCGATAGACCTTAATCCGTGCCCGACTGTTGAATCCAGCGGTCTGCAAAACACCCAGGGCGATTGGCGCACCGGCGGCGGCATTCCCGACTGGGCGAGCGTAGCGCGCCTGCATGAGGACGGCGATGTCCATGCAGGTACGGGACCCAACGGAACCATGCTGGAAGGAGGCACCGGCACCGGCGTACCGTTCCCGGGGTCGAAAGGCTATCGTCACTTTGCCAATTGGGGACTGCAATACGCCAACCTGTCGACTTGGGCGTCACAGGATACGGTGCTGATCGAAGAATGGGCGAAGCAGGGTAACGAGCACAACAAGAATCGTCGTGGCATCGTGAGCTTTGGTGACGTGACCAATCCTTCTGCAGTGCCGACGACTGGTAAGGCGACCTACTCTGGTATTGCCTATGGCTGGTACGGTCGTGGTGCACTGGAGGAGCCGCCGGTGTTCCGCGGCACGGCGACAGTGACGGTGGATTTTGCTACGCGTCAGGTTGAAGTGACGGTTCAGAACACCGCGACCTTCGATACCGCCGCAACTGCAGTGCCTGCAACGTTCACTACGATGACCGGCATGGGTGCGGCCGGCTCGAATGTGGCGAATTATCTGACCGGGAAAATCAGCAACGGCGCATGGAACGGCGGCATTAGCGGCCGTTACTTTGGCCCGGTAGTCGCCACCGGCACAAGCGGAACAGGACCGGCGGAAATCGGCGGTGCGTTCCGCATGGCAGGCGCGGGCGGGGCAGCCATCATTGGCGGTTTCGTCGCACGCAAGCAATAGTAAGCATGTGTTGAAAACGGGATGGGCGTCACGGCGTCGCCCATCCCGTTTTGCATTCTATTTCTTTACCCAGGTAAGGAACAGGTAGCTGGAAAGTAGCATGGCGAGCACAACACAGGAAAATGCAAAGCCGATACCGGCGCTCATGCAAAATAGCGTCGCGCACAAATGGTCGGTACTTTCACGCGCTGTTGTGTCCATCAGGTAGGACAAAACCCGTGTGAGCTGCATCATGCACGCGGCAATGCCGATCCATTTCCATACATAGAATGGAAGCACCTTGCGCTGCGATCGGTTATAGCGATAGTTCGCAATACGCTGTTCCAGCGTGCCACGGCCAGCATCACGAAACAGCCAGAACGGAATCGCCAGACGCCAGATGTACTGCAGTTTCAGCAAAAACCTCTCCCGCAGCGACTGATCATTCGTCGATCTGGTCATGAATTGACACCTCCTTTTTCTTAGTCAGAATTCACTGAAACGCGTTCAATGAAGCATGATTAAGTGCTCAGGCAGAAAAAGTTTGCGTGTCTACGGTTAAGGTCAACGCACTGCAGTCTTGCTCTTGTCTATCGGTGCATCCAATTGAATTGCACTCAACTTTCAAACTATTCTGCGCGGGTATTCGGCTCGCGCGTGACGGCGTAGCATCACATCAGCAAGAGGTGATTCGCGTAAAGAGGTTGGCAAGCATCCGCATTCAGCGAGAATTATCGATATCTTCAAGCTGAAGCAATACATTGATGCACGCACCGGCGATCAGGCCGGCGGTGATTACGCCAGCAAGGGAAATGATTGCGATAAGCATCGTTGTCTCCGGGTTTTTGTTTGTTTTAATTAATTGGACCATGAAGTTGCGCGCCGACCATTGATGTCACGCATTGCACGTGTTTGCGGTGGACATGCATCGTCACCACATCATTTTATTTGCATTGAGGCGACGGCTTTCATCAATCGATGCCGTCGTACCCAGTCATGTCTTGCCGAAGAGCTTGCGGGAGAAATGATCAAGGACAATACGCAGCTTGTGCATCATCCGTTGTATCGAAGGCGAGGGACCAGAGCGCCCACCATGAAATCCGAAACTGCTCCTGCGCCGTGATTTTCTCGAGGACTTTCGCTCGCTGTACATCACGCTGCATTCCTGAAATCCCGGTGCGACGGTGCTGTGGTGCAGGGCTTCGGTTCTGGAAATCCATTCATCATGTTCACGACGCTTGTCCGGGTCGGAGAGCACGGCGTATGCCGAATTGATGAGCTGGATTACCCTAATCGCATGGGCGCTGTCACCATTGCGATCAGGATGATATTTCTGCGAAAGCGTCTTATAGGCAGCACGGATCACTTCAGGAGGCGCATCGCGTGCGACCTTCAGATTGTCGTAGTGCGTATGAATCCGTGCCATCGGCGGCTATCCGAAAAAAGGTGTCATGTTTAAGATGCGGCGCGGCGCCCGACGTTCACGCGTCTGCGAAGTTTGCCCAATGTCATGTTAAGCCGACGGCCATGTGAAGCCATTGCACTTTATCAATTAAGTGAGTAATTTATTCCAGGTGGAAGCGATGTGCAGGACGTGCTGTAGCGAGGCGATGCAGCGCGCTCCGTGCGGGAAAAGGTGCGACGCAGATAGCATGGTTCCGATGCGACACATCGAGTGTATGTGCGTGACTGTGCGCCGTGTGTTTCGCTTAGTCGCTTATCAAATAGCTGAACGGACCGCTTAACGACAGAAATAATCTGCCACGACTTCGCCTTCGCGTTCTTTCGATATTACCGTGAAGGAATCGATGCAATTGGTTGCCTTGTCGACGGCACCGTAGACGACGATGGAAGCTTTCGCTGAACGGTAGTTTGGCAACGACATGACGACGCTTGGCGAGCCGAATGCCTCGATCAAGGCATGATAGGAGCGGCCGCTCCACGCAGTCTGGAGGGCATTTTCCCGAAGCGAACGGAGTCCGGAGGTATTTGCACGCTTGCCGGCATCATCGCCAGACGGTGCAGCACATCCGCCAAGCAGCAGGGCTGGCAACAGCAACAACGTTCCAGAAACGGAACGGCGCCATACAGCGGGTGATATTGCAGCAGAGGGTTTGGCGTGCCAATACACGGGCGTTTTTTATCGGGTCGGTTGATTGTTGAAAAGTGTCGCAATACGCAACAAAACCATTATTCCAATGGGGTTATGTTTTTGCATTATCCCAAGTCAATGAATTCGTATCCGAAGGGCAAGGACTCAACAATCAAAGGCGTTTTGGATCGATAAAATTTCCTGTAGGAATTTAATTGATGCAAAAAGCCTGTTCAGAGCAAAACGCGCGAAATACTTTGCCGTGTTAACAGCAGACCGGCTGAATACGAATTTAGTGCCTTTGCGACTGCACAAGCGCGTTACCCGCGCGTCGGGCGGCCTCGATAGCGTCTTCATAGCTAGAGCAGGGTTCGGTCGCCGCGCGTTGCTTCGACTGCACGCATGTGAAGTCCTGGGCTGCATTGTCGAATTTAAAAACGGCGATGAACGGGTCCCAGTGACCATCCGGAAGTTCATGTGCAATGAGATGGAGTTGATAATTCCCGACCGTTTCAATTTGCATGGTGACGCCCCCGCTTTCTTTAGGGGCATCGTAGCAGCGGCACGGCAAGTCCATTTGACACTTCTCATAACAAGCAGGGGCGGTTTAGCGCATCTGGAACGATGCATCAGCAAAATGTATTTGCCGCCGCGGAACAAAGATCGTTGCCGCATGTCTAGGCGTTTTCTCTCTTCTTCTTTGAAGGAAATTCGAACATGCCATCTCAATCACATCAACATGAACTTGCGGCACTACGTACACTCGAGCAAGCCATCCGCGCCTGCGGTCTGCCCACCATTATGGTGTCGGGACAGGCCCAACTGGACATGTTGTCGGCCGCACTCAAAGCGGTCGTCGAAGCACGTGCAGAGGCGTAATTAATCTCCGCTGTTCCACCACGATCCGAGCAAGCCGCTCATGTAGGTTGCCATACCGATTGTGATCGATATTGTTGCGGCAACCGGCGAGTCCGCAAGTGCGGCAATGATGCCGACAAGAAGGACGACTGCCCCGAGCAACTGGATGAGCTTGTACTCCATCAGACTTGCTCTCGCCGTATCCATTTCGTTTGTAGGCGACTGCACCGACGTAGGAGCAATGGCCGGATAACCGCAGTCAGGACATGCGGCGGCGTGCGAGGGCAGGCGTACACCGCATTCAGTGCACGAACACGAGGAATTTTTTTCTTTGCTCCACATGATGACAACAGGAATACTCAAAGAATCAACAAGTTGTCATTAGACACGTTCACGATGCCGCAGCCTAGCCATATATATGGGATGCCGGAGACGTCAAACGACGGCATGTATTTTGCAAAGGAAACGGTATGGTCGGTAAAACGACCATATTTGTCGGTTTTGTGCACTGCTGCAGTGCATCAAGTTGGTTTTTAAAAGACTGTTGCGTTTAATCAGCGCGTCACAAAACTCATTCAGACTTTGCAGTGCGCGAACATCGCCCATGCTCGCATTTGGATTGATGGAGAAAAATCGTGAACGTAAACGAGAAAATGCTAGATGCCGCCATCAGAAAAGCGGTCGAGGCAGGACTGTTACCCCGTCGCGCCCGCCATGAAGACCGGTCTTCGGATCAGGAGCTGATTCGTTACATTCTTCAGGCTGCGCTTGACACACTCGCAGACCCTAGCCCTGCACGCAGATCTGTTGGACAGTTCAACCGCCATACCGCAGGGCATCGCTTCGCTGACACGCGTGACAAGCACTGGAGTCCAAGATACGTGCAACGTTGACCCAAAAGAAGAGTCGAAGCGATCCGCTCGCTCTTTGCAAGCAGCCGGGCTCGCGTTGCCGTAACGCTGGCCTGGAGCAGGGACATGCAGACGCCCCTGCTTGTACCCAGTACAGCGGCGCAGTACGCGCAAGTCGCTCGTTGTGTTTTATAGGTACTTGGCGAAATAAACGGCCGGAAAGGACATGGCAGTCCAGTATTCGACGGTTGCCTTGAGCAGATATTCGTTAAAGGACGCGGCTGTCTTGCAAGCTTCGATATATTGCGGCATGGTATTTACTCCGTGACTGGACGGGCACTGTAACAATTCGCTGATCGTCAAAGCTTGCGATTTCGCAATAGCTTGGCTAAATGTGGCAACGGGGCCAGAGTTTAGTCCCCGGCAGCGCCGTGGCTACTGACATCGGCTCGGATGCGCGGCAGGTATTGCGGATAGTCGCGCTGGACAAAATGAACAAGTCCTTCGCGTAGCCGGCAGCGCAATCCCCATGCGCGACCTGCATCGCCGGCGCTCACCAGTACGCGTAATTGCATCGCATGTTCATTTGTTTCCACAACCTGCGTTTCGCATACGCGTCCATCCCATTCAGGCGCATCGTGGCACAGGCGCTCGGCTTCCTTGCGTATCGGTTCCAGCGGCATGCGATAGTCGACCCAGAACAGGACCGTGCCCAAGATGTCGGAATTTGTCCTTGTCCAGTTCTGGAAAGGATTTTCGATAAACCACTGCAGAGGAACAATCATGCGGCGCTGGTCCCAAATGCGGACAACGACATAGGTACCTGTAATTTCTTCGACATGGCCCCACTCATTCTGAACGATGACAACGTCTTCAAGGCGTATCGGTTGCGTCAGCGCGATTTGCATGCCGGCTAGCAGATTTCCTAGCACCGGTTTTGCCGCAAAACCAACGACGAGTCCTGCAACGCCCGCCGATGCAAGCAGGCTGGTGCCGATCTCGCGAAGACTGGGAAGCGTCATCAGTGCCGTCCCCGCACCGACCAGGATAATGATGACCATCGCCGTGCGCGCCAGGACTTTTGTTTGCGTCTGAACCCGGCGCGCCTGCAAATTGTCGGGCGCATCCGCAGGATGCAGATCAATGATTGTGAGGGCGATCGCTCGCACGCAACGCACACCCAGCCAGGTCAGCGCCGTGATCAGCATGAGCGTGGTCAGGTGCCTGATCACGGGTATGGCGGGTAGCGTATCGGACGCGTTGCGCAAGATCACCTGGGCAACCAGCAGATAGACCACCATCCCACCTGCGCGGTGTCCGTATTGGACAAGTCGATGGGAAAATGGAAGCGGTGCTGTCAGACGCAGCAATACATTCGTGCCGATGCGGTGGGCGGTCACGACAAGGGCCAGTGCGATCAGAAGCTGCACAATGACCGTAATCCATGGCACCCGGTTGATCAGGACGACCCAGGGCATGAGGGTGTAAGCGACCGTCTCCAGCCAGTCAGGCAGCCGTCCAGTCATGTCGTAATGGGGGCTTGACTCAGCTTCACAGGGCATAACGCACGTGCATCCAGAGGATGCGCATGGCGTAAGAGGCGAGACCTTTGGTGGTCAGCGAAATTGCACGGGCATGGACGCGCCATGCCTTGCGGCGAGATCAATACGTCAGTGCCTGTGATCGTCCGCATCCGCGACCGGATTGTGATCGGGTACTGGGTCTTCATCAGGTGTTGGATCCTGGTCGGGCGTGGGATCGTCGCCGGGAATCGGATCAGGGGGCACCTGATGTTCGTCTGTAAGGGGCATCGCTTGCTCCAATTGGTGCATACAACGATGATACGACGCCGGTACCTGCCCACTCTTGAGCCATGTCATGTCCGCCGAGCCCCAAACTGCGCGCCAGGCAGGCATGATATAGACGGCAGGAATGAGAGACATCACGAGATTGAAGCAGACACGTGGATCGTCCGGCGTTAAAGTAAGCCTGTCTCCTCCAACTCTCTTTGAATTGGATTTCGCCCGCAGCCGCAAGGCCAGCGGGCTTTTTTCTTTAGGCTGCGCCTGTCGACGCAGGAACCAGCAGGCGGGTTCGAAATCATCGTCGCTGAATGCGAACTGTTTGCACACCAAGCAATCGGCGTGGAAAAACAAGTCATAGGCTCTTGATAAGCCAGACTCCATCGTTCCGGTAAGGCGGTAACACATCCGGGCCCTGTTAGACCCGGATAGGCCCTGTTTGCACCAGTCGTGTGCAACTGCGCTTGGTGTGATTACTGCGCGGTGCCTGAATCACATACTAGCTCGACCGGTCGGCCGTCGGAGTACGGCCAACTCGTGCAAACAACCCTACGCTTGCCGCGATCCGTCAGGATGCGCTGCTTTGCGCTTTCGGCTTGAACTGCTTATCACTGATCCGGAATTTGTTGCGGCGGTCACCCATCAGGTGGCGCAGATCGCGTATGCTCAAATCAGATACTTCATGCATGCGAATCAACAGCGACGCACCGACTGGCAGGCGGCGATGACGGATCTTGCTGATCAGCGGCGGTGCAACTTCCAGCGCGCGTGACAGAGCAGCATCGTTTTTCAGGTTCAACTTTTCAATCAAGGATTCCAACAAGTTGTTGGGATCGTAATTGAATTGCTCGGAAGCGTGTGTCTCTTTAATTTCGTTCATCTGGCTTTATCCCCGTTCATGGTTCGATCTGGATCTTATTCTGACGAATCGTCCGAATGTCTTTTTGATAATTCGCAGAGATGCGTATTTCTATGCCGTCAGTTGCGCTAGTGTGCACTTGCCTTTGCGACGCAAAGTGCCTACACCTGACTCCATTGCAAAAAAGCCGTTGCCGCATGCATGGTGAGCGCGAGTCGAAATGCTAAAAATCTACGGCGTCAATTTCAAACGAAATAGGCAGCGCCCAATACCAGTGGCGAACCGCTGACACCAGCGACCACCAGTCGACGTGCAACGCTGTGGATCTGGTCTTCGAACGCGCGATAGGTTTCCATGAAATCAAGCTGGCCGCCTTTCAGTCGGCGTAAATGTGCCAGTGCATTTCGCGATACCAGGCATTCGCGGTCGGCAAAACCGACTTCAACGGTGAAGGTGACGCCATCCTCTGCAACACGCGGCTCTGCTGCTGTTCTAATCATTTCTGTCTCCGTGTTTGACTCAAAAAAATTGAGGAAAAAGCCTCATGTGTTCTCGATGGTAATGAGTCAACGCGGCAATGTTTTGAGCGCTATCAAGGACTGGACGAGCGCAGGGCGCGGTTTTGGTTTTGTGACTGAAGTAAGCAGGAAGGGGGCGGCGCCTTAGGATGTTGGGCGCATCTCGTGCGATTGAAACAGCGTCAATTCCCATTCGCTGGATGAAGGTGTATAGCGAAGAATGTACCGATTCTGATCGTTCGCCTCAATGCGAAAATAGCTGGTGTCTTCGGATATCCAGCGATCGACGATCTGCAGCACGACGATGCGCAAGCCGCCGAGCATGAACGCAAGCGGCTCTTTGTCGCCATGGAGTCCCGGTCGGCTTTCTACCTGCAATAGCATTGAAGTTCAAGCATGGGGAGAGGTGTTTGTTTGGCATGGCGTGCTGGCGTTTGTTCCTTCATACGGAAATCTCTGCACAGGCCGGTGTAAAAGCATGCCAGGTCAAGAAAAATGGGACTGATACTGCGGACTATTGCCGCGACCGATACAATAGGTCACCAGCAATTATCACAAGCGCTGGGAACGACGGAGACAAGACGATGTACCTAGACCACCCGAAAATCAGTGCCACCAACAGCAACACCGAACCAGACCGGATTGAGCGATTGAATCGTGTCTACGGTTATGCGCTTGCGCTGGCAGATACCGCAGGCGACAAAGAGTTTCTCGGCAAACTGTCACATCTCCATGACCACAAGGGGAAGCTGATTGTGGTCTGGTTCGATGAGCCGACCGCCACGGAAAAGGCGCATTTCATGAATGCCTGGAAAAGCAAGGTCGGTGACGAGAGCACTCATGTCGAGCACGAGATAAGGCCGGCAGGAGTTTGATAACGCTGCCAACGTCGCAGCGGCTAAGCTGAATGTCATGCCAGCCATGCCAGCATGTCATTTTTATTTTATCGCGGGCACCAGGGTGATGACATTGGTACCGGAAATCTGGTCCTGAATTTGCTCGATTTCCGCTAGCAGGTTCATCAACTGCCTTAGCCATGGATAGCGTCCATGGCGCACCGTCCTGTTAGCCACTTCGAGATCGGCAATAAATTGCGGCGTCATGATGTGCGGATGTCGCGTACTGCACACGCCGCCGTGTAACTGGGCGCGCTTGCCAAGATATGCCATGGCGCACGCGCGTTTGTATGCCACGATGCTGCCGTATCGTTCGAGGATGACTTTGTTCTCATTGCAGCGCGAAGTGCATTGCAGATAAGCCTTCCAGTCGCCTTCACGGATTTCAATGGCACCTGATTTCGGGCCGATGCTGGAAACTACCTCTTCTGAATCAAGAACTGCTGACACACTACCTCCCTGGCACAGCGATACTCGGGATTTTTCCCTTGGTGAATTGGCCTACTTTGACGCAGTGGCAGGGAAAAAAGTTCACCAGGGAAACTGGTGGATTTTCAGCCAGAAGAAGACTGTCGACAAGGCAAGCGTGCGTCACGATTGTGCTAGAAAGTTTGCGCGCCGCATGCGCAGGGTTTGCGCGGTAAACACCCTTCTGATCGCGGGTTGGTGCTGTCCCGACTGTGATTCAAATTCAGTGCGAATTTGCGCGCCATAAGACGTTTGCGTCGCCTGCTTCCAAGCGCAAGGCTTCGCCCATCGCCACCGCGTTAACGTCCCTTTGTAGCGCAAGCCGCTTGCGATGTCCGTTCTGCAGGATGTGTTCTTTTTACCTTGTATCGCGTTCGGCCTGAATGTGACGCTCCAAGCAGTTCAGGAGGCGCGCCGGAGTGGCAATCGAATTTTTTGCCATACTTTTCAAGCTGCACGCGGATAGGTCTATACTGCACGGATTGCTCCCCGCGCGGTGTATTCGTTTGGTATCTCTTGTTGGCGGCTGAATCATGAATGATGCAGACCAAGTTGATGACCGTACTAATCCAGGCAGGCCCACCGGCGCGGTGCAGCCGCCGAACGCTGTTGCCCTGAAGCCCAAAGGGGCTTGCTGGTACTGCAATATGCCACTCGATAACGTTCGACGCTTCTGCAGCAAGACCTGCGCCGATGACTACCGTATCGAAGAAGAAGCCTTCAATAACCCACCTTCCTGAGTTTCTCTTGCGGCGCCGTCCGCAGTGCGCGCGCACCCGTTTGATCCGCTGCTTTTTTAACGTGACTGCTTCTGCTGTTCTGCAACAAAGTCTTGATAAAGCTTGAGGCGCCACAATCGAAATGCACATGGGCCCGCAGTTAGCTCAGATTGTTGTCTGACAATCAAGGCTATTTTTATTCCTTCTTTGTTTAATCACATGCAGCGCACTATGTGATGCGTCAGGAGCAGGATATGACCCCGGAAGAAATAGTTACCGACATCAATACCAGAAACCGTGAAGCGCTCTATGGACGGAACGACTATCACAATCTCACGCACGATCAAGTCCTTGCATTGATGGACGCAGCAGCCATGCAGGGATTCAGGTTGGGCAGTAACGTCGCCTTGTCCATGGTAAAGGGTTCCCTGCTGGTGCAGCTGGCAAGAACCGTCGGTGCCAAGGAAGATACGCCGCGCACATGATCCCATGGGATCATCGCTCAATTGCGCGGCGAATTCGTAGGGACGTGGCGAGATTCGCCGCTCTTGATACAGACCGTTACACTTCTTTTGTACGACATTTTCCTGCCTTCCACGTTTACTAGAGGCCATATGACATGGTTCATAAACATCGGGAGGCTTTAAATGAAGAAGATTCGAGCAGGCTTGGCGGTTTCCCTCGTCTGTTTCGGTGCTCTCTCTACTGCGGTCGCCGCCGACTTCGAGGATTTTGCACGCGTGACGAGCGTGACACCACAGGTCGAGCAGGTCAACTATCCGCAGCAGGATTGCCGTACTGAATACGTGCCTGTGCAACGGCAAAACCGTGGTGTCGGCGGGTCAATCGTCGGCGGTCTTGCCGGCGGCATCCTTGGCAATCAGGTGGGCGGCGGAAACGGGCGCACCGTAGCCACGGCAGCTGGTGCAATTGCCGGAGCGATTGTTGGTGACAGGATGGAAAACAATGGCAGTGGCGCGGTCGTTGAGCAGCAGCCAGTGCGTCAATGCCGTACCGTCGACAACTGGCAAAGCCGTACCAATGGCTACGCAGTGACCTACGAATACCACGGCCATACCTATACCAGCGTGATGCCGTACGACCCGGGCGATCGCCTGAGAGTTCGCGTCTCCGTCATGCCACGCATGTAAGACAACCAGAGCGCCTGCGTCGTGCGTTTTCTTGCCTTGTTGCTCCCGGCGCTGTTACTGACGGGATGCGCCAGTCTGTCGCCGGACCAGTGCCGGCTCGCGGACTGGCGTCAGATAGGTTTTGCCGACGGCGCCGGGGGCTTATCTGCGGCACGCATCAACGACCATGCAAAGGCATGCGCCGAAGTCGGCGTGCGTCCTGATCTTGATGCTTACCTGAACGGGCGTGAACAAGGGCTTCGTAACTATTGCCGACCGGAAAACGGTTTCGCCGTTGGTCGCTCCGGAAGTGCGGCCAATCTTGCCGACTGCCCTGAAAGCATGAAGCCTGCTTTCTTTGACCAGTACCGGTACGGCCAGCAGTTACGTGCCGTGGAAGAGGACCTCGCGCGACATCGTTCGCGTATTTATCAGAATGCAGGCCATATCCGGCGCAATATTGAGCGCATCGCCGAAATCAGGGACGAATTGGCGAGGAAAGACTTGCCGGAGGAGCGTCGAGCCGGGCTCGTGAACGATATCAAGCGTCTGGCCGCGCAGAAAAACGGGCTAGAACGCGAAAATGCCTTCCTCATTGCTGAATCCGATCGGCTGAGCTTCCATTTGCAGATGCAATTGCGGGAGCAGGGGCGTTGGCGTTAGCGCGATTTCGACCTGACTGCATCAGGCGAGGCCGAGGCGATTTGTTGATGAAACAAAGCGGTGCGAGGCGCCACGACCGAACATCAGAAGGCGACGCTGCGCGGTACTGCGACTGAAGCGGCCGGTGTCGAAAGGACAGTCAGGTCCGAATCGCCCCAAGGCAATGCGCCAGAATCGCTTGGCACGCCGACATATCGTCCTTCCTCTCTACTGACCGTTTTCGACCCACGTCGTTATCAGGGGAACAATCCGTTTTTTATCGAGTCAGCTTCACAAGTTCAACCAAAAAAGCAGCTTCCCCGGCATTAACGATACGAACAGGTTGAAGCATTTCCTCGTTCTGTCAATCAATCGATTTTACGTGCACAGGCATCAAAGCTTGCGCTACGTACATTTTTGCAGGCAGTCAGGAGACAGTCTGGATTAATGCTTTCTTCCCTTTTTCTATTCCCCATTCCTTATTCCCGGTTATGAATTCATCCCCTCTGACACATCATTCCCCGCCGATCGCCCCGACTCAGTCGCCGCTGGAACTTTGGGGCGGCATCGAATGCACCGTGGTGCGTATTCAAGATAACTACCGTAATCAGATTGCCGAAACAGGCCACGCCGATCGCATTGAAGATCTCGATGCGATTGCCGCACTTGGTATTAAGACGCTGCGTTATCCGGTCTTGTGGGAAACCATTTCGCCTGACTATCCTGAGCAGGAAGAGTGGCAATGGCACGACACGCGTCTGGGCCGCATGCGCGAACTTGGCATCGCGCCGATCGCCGGCCTGGTGCACCACGGCAGCGGTCCCCGCTACACCAGCCTGCTCGATCCGCATTTTCCGGAAATGCTGGCCACGCACGCCGAACGCGTAGCGCGGCGCTATCCGTGGATAAAGCGCTTCACGCCGGTGAACGAGCCGTTGACGACGGCGCGCTTCAGTGGCCTGTATGGACACTGGTATCCACATGGGCACGACATTCACATCATGCTCAAGGCGTTGTACAACGAATGCCGCGGCGTTGCTCTCGCAATGCGCGCCATTCGCCGCATTACGCCGGATGCCGAACTGGTGCAGACGGAAGACATGGGAAAAACATTCAGCCTGCCGCGCTTGCAGCATCAGGCGGATTACGAGAACGAACGGCGCTGGCTGTGCTTCGATCTGTTGTGCGGTCGAATCGATGCGAGACATCCCTGGTACAAGCAGTTTCTTGCGGCAGGATTGAATGCGGAGCAGATGGCTCTGTTCGTCGATGAGCCTTGCGCGCCGGATATCATCGGCATCAATCATTACGTCACCAGCGAACGCTTTCTTGATCATCGCAAGCGCGATTATCCGCCTGCGTTTCATTGCGACGGCGTTCCCTATGTGGACATCCATGCGACGCGCGTGCATTTCGCTGACGGCCTCACCGGGCCGGAAGCTCGCTTACGCGAAGTATGGGAACGCTATCGGCTGCCGATTGCCGTCACTGAAGCGCATCTGGGCGGGTCGCGCGATGATCAGTTGCGCTGGCTGAGCCAGATGTGGCAGGCCGCCCATAACTTGCGGAAGGAGGGCGCCGATATCCGGGCAGTTACCGTGTGGTCGCTGTTCGGCTGCGTCGATTGGAATTCGCTTCTGATGCAGAACAATGGCTTCTATGAAAGCGGCGTGTTCGACGTCCGAGGCAAGACAGTGCGACCGACAGCGCTTGCCGATGCGGTCGCTTCGCTTGCCAACGCAGGATCCTTCGACCATCCCGTGCTTGATGGTGCCGGTTGGTGGCATCGGCCTGACCGCTTTTTCGTGCAGCCCGCGCAGGCACGTGTCGAAGCAGCGCAAATCATCGTCAGCAAGCCGCGCAAGCTGGTGATTACCGGAGGACGCGGCACATTAGGCCGCGCACTGGCGCGCATCTGCGAACACCGGAGTCTTGCGCATGATCTGCTGACGCGTGCCGACATGGATATCGCAGATGCCGCGTCGGTGGAAGCTGCGCTCACCAGTCGTCAGCCCTGGGCGGTGATCAATGCGGCTGGATACGTGCGTGTCTCGGATGCCGCGCGCGAGTCCGATCGCTGCTTCCGCGAGAATGCCGCTGGCGCGGAAATGCTTGCGCGTACCTGTGCCAAGCTTGGTATCCCCTACGTTACCTTTTCGTCGGACCTGGTGTTCGACGGCAGCCTTGGACGCGCTTATGTAGAGAGCGATCAAGTGTCGCCGCAATGCGTGTACGGCAGCAGCAAGGCAGAAGCGGAGCGGCGGGTGATGCAGACTTTCCCCGATGCATTGGTCGTGCGCACCAGCGCCTTCTTTGGGCCGTGGGACCGCTATCACTTTCTGCATGCGGTGCTGCGCGACTTGGCAGCCGGACGCCGGGTAGAGGCGAGCGATGAAATCCTCGTATCGCCGACTTATGTACCGGATCTTGCCCATGCGACGATTGATCTGTTGATCGACCGGATCAACGGCATTTGGCATCTTGCTAACCAGGGGGCGATTTCCTGGTATGAATTTGCAGAGCGCGCAGCGCGCGAGGCAGGGATGGATACGTCGGCCATTGTCAGGACGCATGGCGGTGGCCGCGGCATGACGGCGCTGTCCAGCGAGCGCGGTTTGATCCTGCCGAGCTTCACCAATGCCATCGAGCGCTATGTGCGTGAGAACACCATCGCCTGGGACGGCGATGCATCGGAGCGCGCTGCTGCGTAAAGGATACTTGCTGGGTGCCTGCGGGCGCCAGTATTGCTTAATTCAACATTCTTTCTGTTGTGGTGGGAACAGCATCGATTCGGAATACTCCAATCGGAGTAGCCCTCACCACATAAAGGAAAAAGAATGGCTGATTTTGCATACCCGCGCCCGCAACTGGTGCGAGAACACTGGCAATCGTTGAATGGTCAGTGGAAATTCACCTTTGATGACGAGAAGAAATTCCGGCGACCCGGCGATCCGATTCCATGGACACATGAAATCACGGTGCCTTTTCCCCCGGAGTCGCAGGCGAGTGGTATCCACGATCGGGGCTTCCATCGGGCCTGCTGGTATCAACGCGACTTTGACATTGCGGCAGAGGGTCAGAGGGTGCTGCTGCACTTCGGCGCTGTCGACTACCGCGCCCGGGTCTGGGTCAATGGCCATCGCGTCGCCGACCATGAAGGCGGGCACAGTTCCTTCCACGCAGATATTACGTCCTACCTGAAAGACGATAGCCGGCACACGGTGACGGTGTATGTGCAGGACGACCCGCATGACCTCGCCAAGCCGCGCGGCAAGCAGGACTGGCAGCTCGAGCCGCATTCCATCTGGTATCCGCGCACCACGGGGATCTGGCAATCGGTCTGGCTGGAGCGCGTGCCGGGCACCTACATCGAGAAACTGCGCTGGACGCCACACTTTGAAGGATTCGAGATCGGCTGCGAAGCCTTTGTCTCGGGCGACCTGGAAGAAGACCTCTCGGTTGAAGTCAAAATCAGCCATGGCAAGAAAATCATCGCCGACGATCACTACAAGGTCATCGGCGGCGAGGCGCATCGCAAGATTTCGCTCTCTGACCCCGGCATTGACGATTCGCGCAATGAACTCCTGTGGAGCCCGGAACACCCGACGCTGCTCGATGCGGAAATCATCCTGCGCCATAACGGTGAGGTGCTGGACAAGGTGCGTTCGTATACCGCGCTGCGCTCGGTCAATATCAACCGCGACCGTTTCATGCTCAATGGCCGTCCCTATCATCTGAAACTGGTGCTCGACCAGGGCTACTGGCCGGAAACCCTGCTTGCGGCGCCATCGGATGAGGCCTTGCGCAAGGATGTCGAGTTGGCCAAGGCAATGGGCTTCAACGGCGTGCGCAAACATCAGAAAATTGAAGACCCGCGGTATCTGTACTGGGCAGACCGGCTCGGGTTGTTGGTATGGGAAGAGATGCCTTCCTCCTACCGCTTTACGCCGCAGGCGATCAATCGCATGGTGCGCGAATGGAGCGAAGTCATTGAGCGCGATTACAGCCATCCCTGCATCATTGTGTGGGTGCCCTTCAACGAATCCTGGGGCGTGCCCAACCTGACCTCGATGCAGGCGCATCGCAATGCAGTCGAGGCGCTGTACCATCTCACGCGCACCTTTGATTCGACGCGGCCGGTGATCGGCAACGACGGATGGGAAGCATCGGCAACCGACCTGCTCGGCATCCACGACTACGACGGGGATGCCGAGCGCATTGCGGCGCGTTATTCATCCAATGTGAATACACAGGAGCTGTTCGACCGGCGGCGTCCCGGCGGCCGCATTCTTACGTTGGACGGCTATCCGCATCGCGGGCAGCCGATCATCCTCACCGAATTCGGCGGCATCACCTATGCGAAAAAACCGGAGGCGGGCGTCAAGGGGGTGTGGGGCTATTCGCTGGCCGACAGCGACCAGGAATTCCTGGACAGCTATCGGCGCCTGCTGGAAGTGATCAACGAGACGCCAATGTTCAGCGGCTTCTGCTATACGCAGTTTGCGGACACCTTTCAGGAAGCGAATGGCCTGCTGACGGCGGACCGCTCACCCAAGATCCCCTTGGCGGAAATTCTCGCAGCGACGCGCAACGTCAAGCCGGATGCGAAGAAGCAGTATGGCGTGTGATTGCTGAGCGTTAGTCCGGCGACTGTTCCGCCCCGCAGCATTTCTTGTACTTCTTCCCGCTACCGCAGGGGCAGGGGTCGTTGCGGCCGATCTTCGGCGCATCACGCTGGACCTGCTGCACGGCCGACTTGCGATTGGGCTGCCAGTAGCGGTGAATATGCGGAATCGCCGCTTCCATTTCAACGGCCAGCTTGTGGCGCTTGACCGGATCATCGGCTAGCGCCATTTCCTCTTCCTCGACTTCCTCTGCGCCGAGCAGGTAAATCGGTCGTACCATATCGGCGATGCTGGACGACCAGATCGGCTCCCAGGCGTCGGCGCGCAGGTTCATGCCCTCCCAGAATCCCCAAGCCCAGGCATCGCCGTCAAGCAGCATGCGGCCTTCATATTCATGTTCGCAGAACAGCGGCTCGAATTCCTTGGGGGCGACTTCAAAAGTGATCGCGATTTCATTCATGAAGCGTGCAATCAGCGCGGTGATGCGCTCGGCTTCCTTGGGGGACTTGAATTGCGGCCCATCCTTTTCGACCGAGCCCCACACGACCGGTAGCCATTCGGCCATCAGCACTTCTTCAGGCCCGATCGCCAGCGCCGTCAGGAAGCCATGCAGCGCGTCCATCGTCATGCCGTCGTCAGCGCAGCGGTCGGAGAGGAGGAACTGGTCGAGTTCCTTGAATTCCTTGTCGGATAGGGGTTCGTCGAGGTGCATGAATGGTGTGGGAAGAGGCTAAACAGTCATTTTAGCAATTCCCCATCCCCTTGCGGGCTTCCGAACGTTCGGAGGCGCATCCCGCTTGGCGTTTTCGTCAGGCTACAACCGTATCAGGCACAAGTTGCCGTTGTGGTTGTGGAAACGGAGGCTCGGCCCGTTGCACTAATACTAACTACCCGTTCTTGCGCGCCGACGCTCGGCGTCGCGCGGCATACCGTGATCGTGCCTTGCGTTGCGCCTACGCCGGTCGGCTGATAGTCCACGCTTGTTACTGAGCCAGTAAGCTTGAAGCCGGTGGACGCTGCTAACTGCTTATGCAGAACGGTCGTGCCGACCAACACGATCCAACCCTGCTCCCATCCGCCTGTGGCGCAGGTGGCGCCATCGGCCGAGACGCACATCGTCACCGTGGCGTTGCGTTTGATGGCTTCACCACGCGCCAGAAAGCTGCTTGCGACGAGCCCGTTTGCATAAGCATTAAGCTTGCTACCCAAAATGGCATCGTTGAACGACGGAATGGCAAGCCCCAACAGCACCGCGGTAATTGCGAGGGTGATCATCAGTTCGACCAGGCCGAATCCACGCAAAAACCTTGCGGCACCATATTTCGCCCTGATCTGGCATTGACGACGACGCATGGCAGTTCTTCCCTTACTTTTGGATATACCAATACACCCTGTTTTTCGGCTGACTTGCTGTAGACGAGGTGCCCGGATCGCCTTCCTTGGATTCCAGCGGTGAGTTGCCGCTGGCGCCGATGACGAAGGGAACAGTTTTGCCATCATCCAACGTCACACGCCCACCCACTGGCGAAGGCGGCAAACCATCGCCGCTGATACGCTGGTATCGCGATGTTCCACTCGCGGGATCCGCATTGGTGTAGCGCACGTTATAGACATTGGCGACACCTAGGTTGGAACCGCACGAGCCCGATACGACCACCGCTGGTTGATGTGTGCTGAATGTCACCGTGCCGAACAGGGTAACGGAGGACGTGACGACCTGCTCATGGGCCGACAAGCCGAGATACCAGCCCTTTTTCGCATCGACGGTCGCCTGCGACACAGAACCCGAGCCGGCAGCCACCGCAGCCAGCGACGCTTTGCAAATGACTGCTGTACTGGAGCAGTTGGTTGATTCGGACGTCAGCCATGTGGCTTCTTCGGGCTTGTCCTTGATCATGAAGAAGTAGTTGCTCACGCCATAAGCGGACGTATAACTGGCGAGCGGCTTTTCACGATCGCCGGAACCCAGCAGGATGATATTGGTGCCGTTATCCACCACCACGTCCGGTGCGAACATGAACTTCCTGTTCGCCGCGCAGCTTGCCACGGTATCGCATCCGAGCGATGCAACCTTGGTGATGGTCCAGCTAGCCGGCGCAGCGCTCTTGATGTTGACACGGTAGAGATTGCCGCCGAGGTCCGTTGCATAGGCATATGTTGCCAGGCCGCTGCTGTCACGAACGATCGTCAATTCGGAGACGACGCTGCGATCGGTATTCAAGGTCTTCAGCACGGCGCCGGTATCTGCGTCCAACACATAGATCTTGTTGCCCTTGCTGGTGGATGTGCAGGTATTCGGGTCTCCGTCCTCGCAAGTATCGTAACCGCCGCCCATGATAAGCATAGGCACTGTGCCTGCGTTGTAGCCAGATGCCTTGAACGATTTTGGCGCAGACCAAGTCTGCCCGATGCCGTCAAAGCCGCTCGAGCAATCGGTGTCGCTGACCGTGCCGGAACTGGGGAAATTGCTCGGACAGCCTTTCTTCCATTTCAATGTGATGTTGGTCGGATCGCTTGTATTGACGTTGAACGCGTACAGCGCGCGTCCGCCTCGGCGCATCGTGGCATAAATCCAGGCACGGGATGCATCCTTGAACGCCGTGATCGGGCCGTCAAAACCGTAGGGTTTCGGATTGGCGCTGCCAGCAACGGAAGGTGTGGTGATCGGCGTGGTATTGTCACGAATGCGTTTGAGATTCGAATAGAACTCCGGCGCAACGAACGACCACAGTTCACTGCCTGCGGTAATTGAACCGATGCTGTTGCTGCGATTGCCGTTCACTGCACGCAGGACACCGTCGTTGCCACCGTAGAAGACGACGATCGAGGGCGCTGAATCGGTGCCGAAATTGAGTGCGACCGGACGAGAGTGCACGACGTCGCCGTGTACCGATGCGCGCATTTCAGTTGAGGTTGTTGCATTGACATTCTCGTCGAGCATGTCCAGTCCGCGCCCCCAGTTGATCAACTGGTCACGGTCGCTGGTGCTGGACGCCCCCAGCAGGCCTTCTGTAATGGCGGCATTGCTCGTGTCGAATGACGTGAGGGCATTGCAGGATCCGAACGTCGGTGAGCAAGTATTGACCGTGCGTGTCGTCGTGCTGCGCAAGGTGTATGCCTGGGCGCCTTTCTCAACGATGTTCCCATCGGGGAAGTTGGAGTTCTGATACAGATCGGCGGATGAGCCGCCCGGCGGAATACAGGTTCCCTGGGGCCGGAAGCCCCAATAGCTGTCCGCCGTCGAGGGTGTCCAGTAACTGCGTGCGCATTCAGTAATGAAGCCGGTCTGGCTGTTGATCGCACTCGCACTGTCTGCATCAAGCAGTTTGAGCGAGCCGTTGCTGTAACCCATCTTGTATTGCTTCAGGTTGCCTGCCCAGCGGGGGAAATTATTTCTGTCGGGACGGAACATGCCGACGAATACCTGATTGAGGTAGGTACCTTGTGCGTTGACACTGATCGGAAGGCTGACTGCGGCGAACACGCTGTTCACCGCCTGAATTTCAGAGAAGGTTTTCGACAGCGCCAGGCTGATGTCGGTAGAACCGGTTGTGGAGCTGACCGAATAGTATTTGCCGCCGCCCACATTGGCAATGCTCTTCAGCAGTGCCGTCCAGCCGGGGCCTTGTCCCGATGTGCCTGGGTCGACGTCGAGCGTGTAAGTGACAATCCCTAATGGGCTCTTCTTCATCCAGCGCGCCCATTCATCAGCGACGCTGTCTTGCGAGCCGCTTGGCGAAATTGGAATCGCCGTAGTGCTCCCGCCGGCTGCCGACAGCATTGACATCGATGTCGCAAGATCTCCGGAATTGTCTTGCGCGGGACCGTTACTAATATAGATGATGTAATTTTTCTGGCAGGCGGAAGTCGTTGGCGACACATAGGGCGAGCCCGCCTTCGATGCCAGTGCATTACCGGCGAGTGCATGGACGGCGACGTCCTGGGTGTTGCCGGCCGTGCTGCCACTATAGTCGGTCTTGGTCTTGTTATTCCCGGCGTAAGGAATGCCGCCGGAAAAGTAGCGATACACTTCTGCCATCAGCAGGCTGGCCTTGCCGCCGTTACTTTTATCGCCAAGTTTGTCGAAGTTGTTCACCATTGCCTGATACTTGGGCTTGTTGGTGCTACTCATCAGACGAATCGCGGCCCGCACATAGCCACCATCATTGCCGCTATTGCTTCCGCCGCTTTCACTGAACATCATGATGCCAATACGGAACTTATCGGCAGCCAGGCTATTGAGCGTGGACGACAGCGCGTTCATTTCATTGGTGAACGCACTATTCCAGTTTGCCGTGTTGTCCACAATGATAAGAACATTCGGCACTTCGGCGGTGCTTGCCGCCGTTGTGCCGGCAAAGAGATCGATGTCCTCCGCTGCAGAAACCAGGTGAACGCTTAGTAATGCAACGGCCGTCAGGCTCTTTAGGATTTTCATGTGGAACTCCTGTATCAATCAGGGGCATTCAGTTTGTTTTTGCAGCGCGGTACGCAGCACACGCACACCCTGGTGTACGCGTACTGAAGTGCCGCTATTCGTATCGGTAACGCGTGCTTCGATATTCCAGATAGTGCTGTAGTCAGGTGCCACCGTTGGCATGTCAAAGTCAGCGCTACTTTCATTTCCTAACGTAGCGGGAGTGACTACTTCCTGGCTTCGGACGCAAGTTGGCCGGATGATCTGCACAATGTAATCGTTGTTGCCATCGTTATTGAGATCGACATTGATTTCTTCTGCGCTTGGGGCAGTGGTGAACGGTGAGCTCAATACCTGTTCGATCGCCTTATTGGCTGCAGCCAAGGCCTCATTGCGGAACTGCATATTGCCGACAGACTTGAGATTGGTGGTGCTTAGCGTGAATGCGGTCGTCACTGTCAATGTAATGAGCGCCAGCATAATAAGGCCGACCACCAGCGTCGCCCCGCGCTGCCTGCCATGTGCCGGGAGCGAATTCATGGCGTCTCCCTTCTTCCGGAAATATTGACCAGACGGACGTTCGTTGAAAAGACGTGGCGCTTGAAGCCATCGTTAAACGGCCCCAGCACCGTACTGCCAAGGTTATAGGTCTTGGTATCTGTATAGCCGTGTGTTTTTTCCTTGCTGCGTGCGAGTACATAGAGTTTGACGGCTGCAACGTTCATGAGCTGGTCCGCAGTGCAGGGCACCGCCGTCGAGCATCGCACAAAAGCACCATCAGGGCTGCCATCACCGCGATTGGTTGCCGCCGTCTTTGTCGCGTCGGTCCACGTGACTGCGCTCGTATAGTTGACTGCCGTGCCAGTTTCACTGACGTTATCAATGCCGAGCTCGACATTGAACCCTTCTATTCCTTCAATCAGCGGGATTGCTGTTTGATACCCCAGCGCGCCGCCGGCCAATTCAAACTGCGACCGCATCAGCGTAGGAATGCCGTCGCCGGTCGCCGCTGCGTAATCGCGAATGTAATAGATGCTGGAAATGTATCTGCGCTTCTGTGCAATATCGGCAGCAGCGCATCCGCGCTTGCGAAGTGTGAAACCGGCTGTATCGAGGACATAACGCTGGGCGGGCGTTGCTGTTAATTCGCTTTCGCAGTCGGACGCCTGGAAGTAGAGCATTCCGTTCACGTCTGCTTCACAGTTCGCCTCTCCCGGGACGCAGGTGTCGGCACGCCGGACCACCAGTACGTCCGTGTTGGCCTTCTTGCTTGCTACCGGTGTGCTGCAGCCTGTCGGAACGGCATCGTAGGCTTGTACGGCGATACCCAGAATATTTGATTTGTATGCGGCATTCCAATTCACCGCATTATGTTCCAGGCACACTTCCGGAACAGCCGTGGGGACATCGGCAGGCGCCGCTGTTACAGTCAGGTCATCAAACTGGGGGACGAAACTCGCCCAGAATCCGGCCTGCATGAGGTCACTTTGCAGAATCTGTATGGCGAAGCGACCGTTTTCGATCTGGCTATTGGTCCTTGCCATTTCCTTGTTGCTGCTGGAGAGATTGACAAGTAAAGCGACCATTGCAATCAATACCATCAAGCTGATGGTGACAGCAATCATCAGCTCGACCAAGGTAAAGCCTAGTTGGTTCATGCGAACCAATGGCCTTGAACGGCTGGCTTTGTGAGGGATGTTCATGTCAATGTCGCGATGCGGACAATGGTGGTCAGTGTTCGGCGGCAGCGATCGCTGGTACATACCGATCCGCCGTTGTAGAGATTTGCGCCGCAGGCCACGCTTGCCGGTGGCGCTGAAATCGGTCCCATGCCTTGCCAGGCCACTGTGACCAGATACTCGTTATTCCCGAGCGATTCGACGCAGCCCCTGCCACCGAGCATTGCACCGATTTTGGTCGTGCCGGTCGTTTCCGCCGCGCCTTGCAGCGCCTTGCTCCATTCGCAGGAATCCTGCGACTGCCGTGTGTCAGCGGCGGAAGTATCGCAAGTATGGCCGGTGCCGAGCGGATTGCTGGTGCCGGTAACGTAGGACGCTGCAGCACTGCGGTTCGTGCTGATTCTGTTGGCCATGTCCTCAAGCAGCACAAGCGCTTGGGCGCGCTGGTACGATTCCATCTCCGACAACTGCAAACGTGATTGCAGTCCGAATAGTCCCAATACACCAAAAGTCAGAATGACAACAGTCACCAACACTTCGATCATCGAGGTGCCGTGCTGGAGACGCTTGACGAATGAAGTAAGCATGATCACCACTTGCTGGCAGGTGTTTTCACGCCATCGTTATTCAGGGTCAGCGCGCCATCGGTGGTTTGCGAGCCTGTCGGTGTAAACGTGATTGTGAACGTCGGGACTGAGCCGGAAGGGGCCGTGACATCATAGGAATATTTATTGCTGACATCGGTCGGCAAGGCGTAGCCATTCGATACCAACGTGGCCTTGTCGGCATAGGACCGGTTTGCCAGGAAGTATTGTTGTTCCCGGTTTGCGATATCCATCATTTGCGCCTGTGCTGCGGCGCGATTTCCGCGGATCAGATACTGCTGATAGCTCGGCAGGGCGATCGCGACAAGAATGCCGATAATTGCCACTGTGATCATCAATTCCATCAGAGTGAAGCCTCGGCGGTACTTTGGATTGGAATAGTGAGCGGTCATATAAAAGCGTTCTCGTAATGGTTTGAAATTGCATTGGGGCAAGTCGAGTAAATCATATACCGGATGGAAAATCGAGCAATATCGATCTGACGACAGGCGGATTTTGACGAATGAACGGTATCCACAGTGCCAGCGGCCGTTACAATTGCCTTTATGGCTTCTATTCCCGTACTTTCCTTCTCGACCCTCACTCCCGACACTGTCCTCGACGCCCTCGAAAGCGTCGGACTGTACGGCGATGGACGGCTTCTCGCCCTGAACAGTTATGAAAACCGTGTCTACCAGATTGGTATGGAGCAGGGGCCGCCGGTCGTGACAAAGTTTTATCGTCCGGAGCGCTGGAGCGATGCGGCAATCCTGGAGGAGCACGCCTTCGTTCGGGAGTTGGCGGAACGCGAGATTCCGGTGGTGCCGGCAATGTCCCTGGCGGGGAAGGGCTCGCTGCAGCTATTCAATGGTTTCCGCTTTGCTGTCTTTCCGCGGCATGGCGGCCGGGCGCCAGAACTGGAAGATAGTGCAACGCTGGAATGGATGGGACGTTTCATCGGGCGTATCCATGCCGTTGGCGCCTTGCGGCCGTTTGATGAACGGCCGGCGCTGGATGCGGTGACGTTCGGCGATGAGCCGCGGGATTGGTTGCTAACACATGGATTCATTCCGGACGATCTGGTGGAGGCCTATCGCAGCGTGGTGACGCAGGCGCTGGACGGTGTGCGCCGCTGCTACGATCGGGCGGGAGAGATACGCATCCTTCGCCTGCATGGCGATTGTCATTGCGGGAATGTGCTGTGGACTGATGACGGTCCGCATTTTGTCGATTTTGACGACAGCCGCATGGGACCGGCGATACAGGACCTATGGATGCTACTGTCGGGAGAGCGGTCCGACATGGTGCGCCAGCTGTCGGATCTGCTGGCTGGTTACGAAGACTTTTATGACTTCGAGCCGCGCGAATTGCATCTCATCGAGGCATTGCGCACGCTAAGGCTGATCCATTACGCGGCGTGGCTGGCGCGGCGTTGGGACGATCCGGCGTTTCCAGTCGCTTTCCCGTGGTTCAACACGCAACGCTATTGGCAGGACCGCATTCTCGAACTGCGCGGACAGGTGGCGTTGATGGATGAGCCGCCTCTGTGGCCGGCGTAGCCAGCATTCGCGATTGGCCCAAATCAATGTTCACAGGACTGATGTCCGGACGTTGGCGTCGTGATGCTGGTCAATCCATGGCTGGCGAAGGGGGGTACGAGGCGCATGTTTCAAAAACTTGGGAAGAATATTAATCAAAATGGCGCCTTATAAAGGAAGAGATAAAAGACAGACATGCGTCAGCCGAGCTGATAACCGGTAGCCAAGTACCATCGGTCACCTGACGTACTAATCCAGATCCGTTGGGCAAATAAACTGAAGGAAGTAAGCGGCATCATGGGCTTGCACGACGCCGGGAAAATGGAGACGGGATGGACGGAAAACATGGTCAAGGTCGCCGTCATAAAGTGCCCAGCGATACCTGCCCTTGAAGAAGGCGGCCGCCGAAAGGCGGAAAAGCAAGCCCGACCAGGCAATCGGGCAACAAATTCCAGTGAGCCGCTGCTACACCCTCTGCGCCGACGCCGTGATCCGGTCCAGGTTCTCGATGATCCTGTCAGCCGATGCCTCGCTGTTAGCAAGCAGCACCGCACGTTCGATCGCCCCGTCGCGGTCGTTCTTCGGGAAATAGTGCAGCAGGTAGTCAGCGTTCTCCACGCCCTGCACACCGCGGTTATCGTCCTTCGATAGCTTGCGCACATACCAGACCGCATAGCCGTTAGACTCTTCGCAGCAATATACCTCCGCTGAATGGTAGGGGCCGAGCGGATGCGTTTCCGGGTCGGTATGCCAGACCACTTTACGCCACAGGTGATTCTTTTTCGATTCGGGGATGGAATGCATTGCGGTTCTCCTTGATGTTCTTCTCTAGCCTATTCAATTGAGGATGCTTCAGATCGGACTTCGATCAATTCTCTTCGTCAAAATAATCGAGGTGGATGTTTGGCGCACGCCGTCGATGGCGCCGACCTGATCGAGCAAACGATCCAGTTCGCCGGTCGACTGGCAGCGCAGCGTCAGCATGTAATCGACAGGGCCGCTGACCGCGCACAGGGTTTCCACTTCCGGCATTTTTTCCAGCAGCTTCACCAGTCCAAGGGCTTTACGCGGGTCGACAGCGATGCCGACATAGGCACGTACGGCGGGCTGGTACAGATCATGATTCAGGCGCACGCCGTAGCCGGAAATGACGCCGCGTTTTTCCAGATTACTGATCCGCGCGATCGCCGTCGTGCGCGCAATATCGACGCGCTTGGCGATGGTTGCGACCGGCATGCGGGCATCGTCCATCAGCAGCGCAAGGATCTTGTTATCAATGTCGTCGAGCGTCGGTTTCATGCGAGTTGTCGTTATTCCTCGTCATTTTGTATTGGAATCATACATTATGACAACGCTTTGCTCTCTACTTCCTGACAAGCAAGGGGCATAAACTTTTGATATCGCCCCACTAAAAGGAGAGCAAGAAATGAAGAAGAAATTGATCCTCCTTGGCGCCGGCAAAATCGGTGATGCCATCCTCAACCTGCTGTCGCATAGCGGCGATTATAAAGTTACCGTCGCGGACCGTGACCCGCATCGACTCGCGCATGTGGAAGCAATGGGTTTTACGGACGTGACCGCGACGCAGGCCGATATCGCAGACGCCAAAACCGTGCTTGAGCTTGTCGATGGCCACGACGTCACGCTGTCGGCTTGCCCGTACTTTCTGACACCGGTCATCGCTGGCGCGGCGAAGACGACCGGTGCGCATTATTTCGATCTGACGGAAGACGTGGAGAGCACGCGCATCGTCAAGCAACTGGCCGAGGATGCCTCGACGGCCTTTGTGCCGCAATGCGGACTGGCGCCCGGTTTCATTTCCATTGTTGCGAGCGATGTAGCGCGCCGCTTCGACCGTCTGCGCGACGTCAGCATGCGCGTTGGCGCATTACCGACCTTTCCGAGCAATGCGTTGAAGTACAACCTGACCTGGAGCACCGACGGTCTGATCAACGAATATTGCAATCCTTGCGAAGCGATTGTCGACGGTCAGTGGCGTGAAGTTTCGCCGCTGGAAGAAGTCGAGCACTTTTCGCTGGATGGTATCGACTACGAAGCGTTCAATACCTCGGGCGGCCTCGGCACCTTATGCGAAAGTCTCGCTGGCAAGGTGCAGAACCTGAACTACAAGACGGTGCGCTATCCCGGTCATCGGGATATCATCAAAATGCTGGTACGCGATCTGCAGCTCGGCATGCTGGACCGCCGCCCGATCCTGAAGGAAGTGCTGGAGTCCTCGATTCCGATCACCAAGCAGGATGTGGTGCTGGTATTTGTCAGCGTGTGCGGCATGCGCGACGGGCGTCTTGAACAGGAGACCTACGCGAAAAAGATTTACAGCCAGCAGGTAAATGGCCAGTTGTTATCTGCCATCCAGATCACGACTGCAGCAGGCATCTGCGCGATGGTTGACTTGGTGATGCAAGGCAAACTGCCAAATAAAGGCTTGATCCGGCAGGAACAGGCGAAGCTGAATGATTTTCTTTCCAATCGCTTCGGCCGTGTCTATGCCGCTTGAAAGGACGAATAAGATGGAGACGATTACGAGTGTGCTGACCGAATTTGGTGCCGATCTGGCGCATTACCGGGGCAATGACATTCGCAGCGTGACGCCAATCACCGGCGAAACGCTGGCCAGCTTGCGCGCTGACACGCCGCATCAGGTGACGGAAAAGATCATGCGCGCGCATGCGGCATTCGAACAATGGCGCACTGTGCCGGCGCCGCGACGCGGCGAGTTGATACGCCTGTTCGGCGACGAACTGCGCAGGCACAAAGAATCGCTAGGTAAGCTAGTGACGATGGAAGCGGGCAAGATCCTGCAGGAAGGCCTCGGCGAAGTGCAGGAAATGATCGACATCTGCGACTTCGCCGTCGGGCTGTCGCGGCAGTTGTACGGTTTGACCATCGCATCGGAACGCCCCGGTCACCGCATGATGGAAACATGGCATCCGCTTGGTGTGGTCGGCGTGATATCGGCATTCAATTTCCCGGTCGCAGTGTGGTCATGGAACGCGGCATTGGCTGTCGTGTGTGGCGACAGCGTGGTCTGGAAACCGTCGGAAAAAACGCCTCTGACGGCAGTCGCGGTGCAAGCCTTGTTTGAAAAGGCGATGCAGCGCTTCGGCAGCGACGCGCCGAAGGGGCTGTCAGAGCTGATCATCGGTGGACAGGAACGCGGCCAGATTCTGGTGGAGGATCCTCGCGTTTCATTAATTAGCGCAACCGGCAGCACGCGCATGGGCCGCGTCGTGGCGCAAGCCTGCGCCCAACGTCTTGCGCGCAGTCTGCTTGAACTCGGCGGTAACAATGCGATGATTGTGGCTCCCAGTGCGGACCTGGAATTGGCCATGCGCGGCATCGTATTTTCTGCGGTTGGTACGGCGGGGCAACGGTGTACGACTTTACGGCGCCTGTTCGTGCACGACAGCGTGTACGACCACCTGATGTTACGTCTTAAAAAAGCCTATGCGTCTCTGCCGATCGGCAATCCGCTGGATAAAGGAACGCTTGTCGGGCCGCTAATCGACGGCGGCGCTTTCGAGGCGATGCAGAATGCATTGGCGAAGGCACGTGCCGAAGGCGGGCAGGTCACCGGCGGAGAGCGGACCCAGGTGACGGACTGCGACAATGGCTTTTATGTGCATCCGGCGCTAGTCGAAATGCCGGCGCAAACCGACGTCATGCATCATGAAACCTTTGCACCGATTCTCTATGTCGTGCGCTACCAGACGCTGAATCAGGCAATTGCCTGGAACAATGCCGTGCCACAGGGCCTGTCGTCGAGCATCTTCACGACCGATGTGCGCGAGGCGGAATTGTTCATGTCCGCATCGGGCAGCGATTGCGGCATCGCCAATGTCAACATCGGCCCGAGCGGTGCCGAAATCGGCGGTGCATTCGGCGGGGAGAAGGAAACGGGCGGTGGGCGCGAATCCGGTTCGGATGCATGGAAAGCGTATATGCGGCGCGCGACCAATACCGTCAACTACAGCAATGCGCTGCCGCTGGCACAGGGTATCAGCTTTTATTTCTAAGATTGGAAGAACGGCAGGTTTGTCATTCAGGGAGGAGGGCTGCGCACGCGCGACAAATATCAGGGTTGATCCAAGGTAGCTTATCGAAAATCGACGGCCATGCGTACCGAATTCATGGGATGTTGATTTGGTCACGTCTCGCTAAACTACGCGCCGTGCAGCGATTGAGCGGCGCGGCCGCCAGTGTAGGCGGCGTGGAGCGCGTCATTGGCTGAGCGCATGACCAACCTTAGAGACAAAAAAATTGATGAAGTCGCACAATATCACCGTTGAAGACCATGGCACACCCGGCTTCAAATTAAAGGAATTCGTTGCAAACATAGCCGTTGTCGTGGCGGCCTGCGTTTTGGCAGGCGTGCTCCTCTCCGCGTTTAATATGGGCGAGACCAAACTCTTCAGCATATCCAGCGCTGCTGCGCCTGTGCTCATCGCCGAAAACGCCGCATACCAGTCATTCAGCAGCCAGTTGAATCCGCACGAGATTCCATGGATCTTCGATGGTCAGCAACGAAAGCAGGGAAAAATTCTCGCGGTCTGGTCTGCCAATATGGAACGCAATACCAACGCCTGCAAAAATGAATGGGCGAGAAAGAATGCCTACCTTGCCTTATGCGGCAATTTGCGCGATCAGACGATCCTCGCGGTTCAGCTCGATGGCATCAATCCGCCGATGGTGACTTATGTTCCGGTCAGCCGGATTGCGCTGGTCGATGCTGGACAGAAAGTCCTTGTCCGAATGGGGCGCATCACAGGCGACGGCGTTGTGCATTCCCTGCCGGTATACATCCGGACACTGAACGGCGAGCGCGGATCGGCGCAGTAAGCGGGAAATATCGCGCAAATCATGGTTGCCGCGGTGGTTTCGGCAAAGATGCGCGCTTGCGTCCGCTTGCATGCGTCCATGGCTCACGTGAAACCGACTGCGGCAATAGAAACCGTTTCCGCAGATAATAGGCGCCCACGCAACCGATTCGACGCCTTTTTTCATGCAGGTACATCTCCGCGGCATCCTTGCATTATTGATAGTAACGATCGTCTGGGGAACGACTTTTCCGGCAATGAAGGATCTATCCGGCCATTTTTCCGCAGTCTGGATCGTATTTTTGCGGTTTTTGCTCGGCGGCCTCCTGCTGGTGCCGTTTCTGTTTCGCGCACGGCGGTCTGATTATGGCAGCGGTGCAATGCTTGGTTTGGTGCTGTTTGCCGCGCTCATGTTTCAGGTCGAAGCGATCGCTTTGATGAGCGCGAGCCGCAATGCCTTCATCATCGGACTCAATGTGCTGATCGTTCCGCTCATCGGCGTGATGACAGGGCGCATGCCGGAGAACCGGATCATCGTTGCGGTGATATTGGCCATCGCTGGCCTGTTTGCCATGTGCTGGGATGGCGGTGCGTGGAGCAGTGCCGATACTCTTGCGCTGTGGGGCGCGGTGTGTTTTGGCATCTACGTGAAACTAATGGAAACGCTGACGCGCAAGGCCGGCAATCTGATGGCGCTAACCGCCGTGCAGGTCTTGGTGGTCGCAGTGTGCGCCGGTCTTTGGATAGGCTTGATTTCATCGGTGCCAATCGATTGGATGCTGTTGGAAAGCGGCATCCGCGGCGCTTTCTACAACTGGCTCTACCTAGGTCTGTTTGCAACAGCGGCAATCATCGCGTTGCAAACTTGGGGCCAGCGCTACAGCAGCGCCAATGAAGCGGCAATCGTGTATGCATTCGAGCCGGCTTGCGCTGCAATCGCTGCGTATTTCTGGTTGGCAGAAACCATGACCATGCGCAGTGTGCTCGGCGGCCTGCTGCTGATAGCAGGCATGATCGTCAGTCAGTGGACATCAGGCAAGCGAAGCTTGGCTGCATGAACGACCATCCTTGCTGAACATCAGCGGCATCTACCGCTTTTTCCGGAAGGGTATTGGTCGAATGAACATGTTGGGCGACAATGATGACGATCCAGCAATGAGTGCGCCGTTCGGCGCGACGACGGACACAGGCCCCAGCGATTTTCATGCCATTTTCCAGCCTAGCCAGTCTCGGACAGGAAGCGCCGCTGCGCCTCCTGTTGATTGATGCCGGGAAAGGCATGTCGATTTCGCTTGCCGGCATCGTGCAGCCTTTGCAGCTCGCCTCGAAATTTCTTGGGCCGGCTCGGCTTCAGGTAGAACTTGTTCCCTTAAGCAATCTTATTGAAACGAAGACAGCAGGGAAGACACGCCACCAGTTGGCACTCATCGTTGCTGACGAAGACTATGCACCACTCCCGCCTTCCCAACTTCACGCCTTGATCGACTGCTGTCGGCTTTCCAGCGTATGGGGAGCGGTCGGCTCCGCCGTGCTCTGGCTGGCGCGGGCTGGTGCGATGGAGGGCTTGCGCACCGCATTGCCATGGGCGCTTTATCCCGAGGTCGACGAAATCGCCGAGCGTGCGATCCTTACGCCTCATCTATTCGAGCTGGATGGCGGACGGCTGTCCTGTTGCGGCGGCATGGCCAGCGTCGACTTTTCGATGACACTGATCTGCGCACTGTATGGCGCTGAGTTGCATGCACAGATCAAGGAAATCCTATGCATCGATCGCATCCGTCCGCAGTCCGACCGACAGCGCGTGGCATTGCAGGCACGTTTTGGTGCGTTGCAGCCCAAGCTTTCTGAAGCAGTGGCACTGATGGAATCCAATATCGAAGAGCCGCTCGCCACCGACGACATCGCGAACCTGGTCGGCATTTCGCGCCGCCAGCTTGAGCGGCAGTTCAAGCAATACTTGGGCAGCGTGCCCTCTCGTTATTACCTCGAATTACGGTTGCAGCGCGCGCGCCAGTTACTGCTGGATTCCAAGCATTCCATTGTGCAGATCGGCCTGATGTGCGGCTTTTCTTCCGGTTCGCACTTCTCGACAGCCTATAGGGCGCTTTTTGGCATTACGCCGCGCGAGGAACGCCAGCGCAAGTTGATTCCTCCATCAAATTCCTAGTTGCCCACGCGATATTCTGAAATTAGGCGTCGCAGTTTCAAAAGAGTTTTCCCGCCGGGTTTCCTATAATTCCTTTATCCAAGACAGACGGAGCATCGAATGACCTCGATCCAGCGGCTCGACGTAGACGCAATTTCCCGTGCGGAACCAGTAAGCCGCCAGACCTTCGACGAGGTGATGGTGCCGACCTATGCGCCCAGCGCAATCGTCCCGGTGCGTGCGTCAGGCCTCGACCTGTGGGATCAGGATGGGAAGCAATACCTTGATTTCACCGCCGGCATCGGGGTGACCAGCCTCGGACATGCTAACCCTGTCATGGTCGAAGCCTTGCACGCACAGGCGCAAAAGCTCTGGCATGTCGGCAACGGCTATACCAACGAGCCGGTGCTGCAACTGGCGCGCGCATTCACGTCTGCGACCTTCGCCGCCCGCGCGTTCTTTTGCAACTCGGGCGCGGAAGCTAACGAAGCGGCATTCAAGCTGGCGCGAAAGTACGCTCACGGAAAATTCGGCCCGGCCAAATCGCGCATCGTTTCCTGCATTAATTCTTTCCATGGCCGCACGCTGTTTACCGTATCGGTCGGCGGTCAGCCGAAATACACCGAAGGCTTCGAACCGCTGCCGCCGGACCTGCAGCATATCCCGTTCAATGATATCGAGGCCGCGCGCGTCGCGATCACCGATGAAGTCTGTGCGGTTGTCGTTGAGCCCGTACAGGGCGAGGGCGGCGTGTTGCCGGCTTCCGCCGACTACCTGAAGGTGCTGCGCGAACTTTGCGACGCCAAGGGCGCGCTGCTGATTTTCGACGAAGTACAGTGCGGCATGGGCCGCACAGGAAATCTGTTCGCTTACATGGGTTACGGCGTGACGCCGGACATCCTGACTTCGGCCAAGGCGCTCGGCAACGGTTACCCGATCGGCGCAATGCTGACTACCGAGAATGTCGCCGCTGCATTCACGGCCGGCGCTCATGGTACGACCTATGGCGGCAATCCTCTGGCGGCTGCTATTGCGCTGAAGGTGCTGCAAACGATCAATACACCGACTTTCCTGATGCGCGTGAAGCAGGCGTCGGACACGCTGGTTGGCAAGCTTGAATCAATTAGACGCGATTATCCGCAAGTTTTTGCCAAGGTGCGCGGTAGTGGCCTGATGCTCGGCATGGTGCTGTCCGATGCATGGCGCGGCAAGGCAAAGGACATCACCAAGGCCGCGGAAGCGCAGGGATTGATGTTGCTCATCGCCGGTCCCGATGTGGTACGTCTGCTGCCGGCACTGGTGGTGTCGGACGCTCAGATCGCCGAGGCGGAGTTGCGCCTGCGCCGCGCGCTGGACACCGTGCTGGCTGCAGCCAGCTAATCTCGAGATATCGGAGAAACCATGTTTGTTGTTCGGCCCGTAGAGACCTCGGATATTCCGGCGCTTGAGGCCTTGGCTACCGTGTCGACACCCGGCGTGCATACGCTGCCGAGAACGCGCAAGACGATAGAACGCGCAGTCGAGCGATCGATTGCGTCGTTTGCCGCGCAGCCCGATATGCCAAGCGAAGAGTCGTATTTCTTCGTGCTGGAGTCGGCCGATAAAAAATCAATTGTCGGCACTGCAGCGATTTCAGCCACGGCCGGTTCGAGCGGCACCTTTTTCGCCTTCCGCAATGATGTCTTGAGCCAGGTTTCGCGTGACCTCAACATTAGCCATAACGTGCATGCATTGTCGCTATGCTCGGATTTGACCAGTTATTCCCAACTATCCAGCTTTTATATGCATGGACGCCGACACGCGGGGACGGAAGCGGCGCTCCTGTCCCGCACGCGTCTGCTTTTCGCAGCGGTCGCCCCACAGCGCTTCAGCGACAAGATGTTTGCCTCCATGTCCGGCATTACCGATATCAATGGCCATTCGCCGTTCTGGGAAGCGCTCGGTCGCAAATTCTTCCAGATGGATTTCCTTGAAGCCGAACGCATGATCGAGGGGGCGCGCAACCGCACGCTGATCGTCGAACTGATGCCGCATTACCCAGTGTATGTTCCGCTGCTGCCGGGAGATGCACAGGCGGCGATGGGGCAGGTGCACGCGGAAGGTGAACTGCCGTTCCACATTCTTTCGGACGAGGGCTTTGAACCGGACGAATATATCGACATTTTCGACGGCGGACCGATTTTGCAGGCGCACAAAAACGCGCTTCGCTCGTTCTCCCACTCCATGACGCGCAACGTTGCCGCCTGTCCGTTGAAGGATGATGCACCGAAGGAAATGTACTTGGTCGCAACGGCGCGCGAAGAAAAATTCCGGTCCATGGTGACGCATTGCGCGGTGCCTGACCTGTCAGACCACATTGTGCTGAATCCGGAGGTAATCCGCGGCCTCGATGTAACGGCCGGCGATTCCGTGTTATGTGTGAAATATTGAGGCCCGCCGATGCTAGTCGTACGCGCAATAACTGAGCAGGACCTGGACGGATTGATGGCGCTCGCCGAGCTTGTCGGCTCTGGCATGACCACCCTGAAGCCGGACCGCAAGTCACTCGGCCAGCGTGTTGAAATCGCGTGCGCCTCTTTCGCGGAGCACATTGCGCCGCCGCAGCGCGACTATGTTTTCGTGATGGAAGATACGGCTGCGGCCAAGGTGGTCGGCGTATGTGCGATCAAAAGCGCGGTCGGGCTCGAAGAACCGTTCTACAACTACCGTATTGGCACGCTGGTGCATTCCAGCAATGAGCTGAAGGTGTTCTCGCGCATGGACACGCTCTATTTGTCGAACGACCTGACCGGTTGTGCCGAACTATGTTCTCTTTTTCTGCATCCGGATTATCGCAGCGGTACCAACGGCAAACTGCTGTCGAAGAGCCGTTTCATGTTCGTGGCGCAGTTCCCGCAGCTGTTCTCCGAAAAACTGATTGCTGAAATGCGCGGCTACCAGCGGGCCGACGGGCGCTCGCCCTTCTGGGATAGCCTTGGCAATCATTTCTTCAAGATGGATTTTGACCGCGCCGACGACCTTACCAGTCTCGGCAAGAAATCCTTTATTGCTGAACTGATGCCGCGCCATCCCCTCTATGTCGCCTACCTGCCGCAGGAGGCGCAGGAAGTGATCGGCCGCGTGCACGTCGACACCGCCCCGGCGCGCCGTCTGCTGGAGCAAGAGGGCATGTATTTCGAAGGTTATGTCGATATTTTCGATGCCGGTCCGGTGCTGCAGGCACGCGTGAGCGAATTACGCGCATTGCGAGAGAGTCAATTGGCGGTGATCGATGCCACGGCGGGCGCGGTGGCGGATGACAATCCGTTCCTGATTGCCAGTACGCGCATGCAGGATTTTCGCGTGATCGCCGCGCACGCGCGTCCGCATCGCGGACGACTTGGATTATCCGCCACCCAGCAGCATTTACTCGGTTGTCGTGCCGGCGATGCCGTGCGCACAATGTCACTCACTTCAAAGAAACACGTTCATGCATAGTCATTATCTGAATGGCCAATGGGTTGTCGGCGATGGTCCGCAACTGGTCGCAATCGATCCCGCCAGTGGGTCGCAAACCTGGTGCGGGCATGCAGCAAGCGTCGCGGAAGTTAATACTGCGTGCAAGTCGGCGCGCGCGGCATTCGATGCATGGGCGCGCGCACCGCTCGAAGAACGAATCGTGATATGCAACCGATTCCGTGATCTGCTGAAGGAGCACAGTGAAGATCTCGCGAAACTGATTTCGATTGAAGTGGGCAAGCCGCTGTGGGAAGCACGCACCGAAGTCGCTACGATGGCCAATAAGGTCGATATTTCAGTGCAGGCCTATCGCGCCCGCACCGGCGAATCGTTGACCAGGGTGCCCGACGGCGACGCGGTATTGCGCCATCGCCCGCATGGGGTGTTCGGCGTGTTCGGTCCGTACAATTTCCCCGGCCATTTACCTAATGGCCATATCGTGCCGGCGCTCATCGCAGGCAACACTATCGTGTTCAAGCCGAGCGAATATGCGCCACAGGTTGCCATCAAAACCGTTGAATTGTGGCAGGTGGCCGGCTTGCCGGCTGGCGTCCTGAATCTGGTCAACGGCGCGCGCGATACCGGCGCCGCTCTTGCCGCCCAAGCAGAACTTGATGGCATCCTGTTCACCGGCAGCTATCAAACCGGTGTGCTGCTGCATAAGCAGTTTGCCGGCCAGCCGGACAAGATGCTGGCGCTGGAAATGGGCGGCAACAACGCGCTGGTCGCATGGGACGTGCGCAATATCGACGCGGCCGTGCATCACGCGATTTTCTCCGCGTTTGTCAGCGCCGGGCAACGCTGCACTTGCGCGCGCCGCCTGATTGTCGAAATGTCGCCGCAAGGCCAGGCATTCGTGGATCGCCTGGTGGAGGTGGCGTCAAAAATTTCGGTCGGCAGGTATGACCAGACGCCGCCTCCCTTCATGGGACCGGTCGTGTCCGAGCTAGTAGCGCAAAAACTGGTGCAGGCGCAAAGCGACCTGGTTGCGCACGGAGCCAAGGCATTGTTGAACATGCGCCATCTGGAGACAGGCACTGGCTTCCTGTCGCCCGGCATCGTCGATGTGACCGAAGCAAAAGATGTCCCGGATGAAGAATGGTTCGGTCCGCTGCTGCAGGTGATTCGCGTAGCGGATTTTGATGGCGCGATACGCGCAGCGAATGCAACGCAATACGGTTTGGCTGCAGGCCTGCTGAGCGAAGATGAAAATCGGTGGCGGCAATTCCTGATCCATGCGCGCGCCGGCATTGTCAACTGGAACCGTCCAACCACTGGTGCGGCGAGCACTGCACCGTTCGGAGGAATCGGCCAGTCGGGCAATCATCGTCCGAGCGCTTACTATGCTGCGGACTACTGCGCATTCCCGGTCGCATCAATCGAAAACAATGTGCTGGAAATGCCGAAACAATTATCGCCCGGCCTCGTATTCTGAATACCGGCGCATAAGGAAAATCATGCTGACAGCACGTGAATTCAATTTCGATGGATTGGTCGGACCTTCGCACAATTACGCCGGCCTGTCGTTTGGCAATGTTGCTTCGTGCAACAACGTCAAGAGTACCTCCAATCCAAAGGAAGCCGCATTGCAGGGCTTGGCGAAAATGCGTGCGCTGGCCACACGCGGTTTCGCGCAGGCTCTGCTCCCGCCGCAGGTGCGACCGAATTTTTCCCTGTTGCGCAGCATTGGTTTTACTGGCAGCGACGCGGAGGTAATCGCGCGCGCTTACAGGGAGGCGCCGGTGATTCTGGCGTGCGCGTATTCGGCGTCGCCAATGTGGACGGCCAATGCCGCAACAGTGAGTCCATCGGCCGATACAGCGGACGGTCGCATGCATTTCACGGTCGCCAATCTCAATAACAAGCTGCACCGTTCCTATGAGCATACGCAGACAGTGCGTACCTTGCGCGCGCTGTTCAGCGATGAGACGCATTTTTCCGTGCATGATGCCTTGCCGCCTACGCCGGCATTTGGCGACGAAGGCGCCGCCAACCATACGCGACTGTGCGCAACGCATGGCGCCCAAGGTGTCGAAGTGTTTGTCTATGGCCGTGCAGAGTTTGATCCCGATGCACCTGCGCCGAAGCGTTTCCCGGCACGCCAGACATTGGAAGCGAGCCAGGCCGTGGCACGTTTGCACGGACTGGATGCGCAGCGTTCGGTATACATTCAGCAGAATCCGGACACCATTGATCAGGGCGTGTTTCACAACGACGTCATCGCGGTAGGCAACGGCAATGTGCTTTTCTACCACCAGCAGGCCTTCGCCGATGAAGCTGCCAGCCTGAAATCGCTGCAGCGCGCAATGGCCAGCGTGCATGCGGAACTGCGCCCGGTACGGGTGGATACTGCCGATGTGTCGGTCGCCGATGCGGTGTCCAGCTATTTGTTCAACAGCCAACTGCTGACCAAACCCAACGGCAAGATGGCACTCGTCGTGCCGCAGGAATGCCAGAAAAACCAGGCAGTGGCGAATTATTTGCACGGGCTCACGGGAAGCGGTGGGCCAATCGACGAACTGATCAGTTTCGACTTGCGCCAGAGCATGCGCAATGGTGGCGGCCCCGCCTGTCTGCGGTTGCGCGTGGCGCTCACCGAAATCGAGATCGCCGCCATGCATCAGGGCGTAATCATGACTGACGCGCTCTATCAAAAATTGGTGACTTGGGTCGGTAAACATTACCGCGACCGACTCGCGCCGGCTGACCTAGCCGACCCGGCATTCGCGCTGGAAGTCCAGACAGCGCTGGACGAACTGACCATTATTTTGGACCTGCGGGATTTGTACGATTTCCAAAAATAAGCTTCTGCCGAAACCCAATAACAAGAGCTTAATGACGCAGCTCGCGTCCCTTTCTTGATGCAAGCCCCGGCTACGGGGCTTTCTTCATGGCATCGCACCTGATATTTATAATTCAACGATAAAATATCAACAAAAAGCTTTTTGATGTATATAATTCCCCAAAGCGGGCACGTCTAATCGACGACGCAAGTCCGCATATACAAATAAGCTTCAGCACACAGCGTAAATAAAAAATATTCCACGGCATGTAAGAAATTAAGATTTACCAATGCACTTTCACGCCGTACTCCGACGGTCATTCGACATGATGGCTGGAAAGATAAAAAAGCTTGAGACACATCTTTAATGAAGTAAGGGTTTTGCATTGCGCGCCAACGGGAGCTTTGCCGCTGCATATCCACCATCGCCCCTACACCGGTTCGCCTCAAATTTGCACGGACGAGCGACATGTTCTGCGCCGTCTCGCTGTAAGCCCTTGTCGCGTGCCAGCAAGACGCACGCCCGCAGCCGGCGCACACTATTCAAATCTCAATGGAGAAGCATATGACACAACAATCACAAGATCTGCGCACGCACACCCTTGAATGCGTGCTGGCCGCCGTAACGAGCCCGGCGCCGGCGACTGAATCGCTGATTCGTGCCTGGCTGCAATCATTGGAAGATGAAGATCTGAGTGGCCTCACGGCCGACTGTCTGGCATCGACCTTGTGGGAAGGCTTTTCCCGACTTGCCAAGTGGACACCGCAGGAAGGCTGCCGCACTGAAGCGCTTGCTTACGCGGACGGGCATGGCGGCAAGGCAACTGCGCTGCTGATCCTGAATCCCGACATGCCTTTCCTGGTTGATTCGATGGTGATGGCAATGCGCAAGATGCATATCCCTTCGCGCGCCGTGCTTAATGCGGTGCTATCGGTCGAGCGCGCCGACGATGGCAGCATCAAGCATGCGGAAAAGGCAGGCAACGGTGGTGACAGTGCCGAATCTTACGTGCTGTGCCTGATGGCCGAAGAATTGACTGCGCAGGACCTGGATGCCTTGCTCGGCAATATCCGCATGGCAGCCGGCGATGCGGCAATCGTGCGCAGCGACGCGGCAGCGTTGCAGGCAAAAATGGCCGATGTTGGCGCGGCCGCAGCCATGCGCGACGCCGGTGGGCAGGAAGTCGCCGCGTTCCTCAACTGGGCCAGAAGCGAAGGCTTCGAGGTATTCGGTTATGCGCGTTACCAAGTTGTGTCCGGCCAGCGTGAACTGGTACGTGAACCGGGCAGCGCGCTGGGCGTGCTCACAGACAAAAACCATTTTGTCTACGGCAATTGCCTGGCCGGCATCCCCGGTGACTTTGACACACTTGCCGCACGCAAAGATACGCTTTCCGTCGTCAAGGCAGACGTGCAATCCACACTGCACCGTGACCAGCAGCTTGATTTCATTGGCGTACGCGATACGGACAGCCAGGGCACAATTCTTGGCGAGCATTGCTTTGTCGGCTTGTTCTCGCGTGCCGCTACCGCCAGTACCTTGCCGCAGCAACCTTTCGCGCGTGGGCGCATCAAGCAAGTGTTGACATTGGCAGGAGTGCGTTCGGAAGGTTTTCGCGCCGAGAAATTCCTGGAGATCCTGGAATCTCTGCCGCGTACCGAAGTAATGGAAGCAGAACCGGCATGGCTTGCCGGCGTCTGCGGCGCGGTTGTCGCGCTGTACAAGCAGCCACGCGCCAAGGTGTTTGCGCGCCGCGACGTCTACGGCCGTCATCTCAACGTGCTGGTCTACATGCCGCGCGAACGCTACGGTGCGCATTCGCAGGAGGCGCTGGCGCAAACCCTGCGCAGCATCTCCGGCGCGCGTGACGTGCGCGTCCAGACCTTGCTCGCCGACGGTCCACTGGCGCGTGTGTATATGATCGCGAACGCCGCCAATATGGCGCTTGATCTCGATACCTGCATCCAACAGCCACTTCTCGCCGTGCTGGAAGGTTGGCACAACAGCTTCGACAGTCTGGCCGATGCAAGTGAAGACGGTGAAGTACGTCAATCCCTGCGCAAGCTGCGCGCAGGACTGAGCACCGATTACATCACCGCCGTGTCGCCGCACGTTGCCTATCGAGATCTATGCATGCTGATTGGCAATCCGCAGCCCTCACGCGTAAAAGTGCGGATAGAAGTCAGCTCGGGTGATGCCGTGACGATCCGACTGCATTCAATCAACAGCGTGCCGCCACTCTCATCGATTCTCCCTGCCTTGCAGAATGCCGGCGTCTCCATCCTGCGCGAACGCACGCACTCGATCCCCGCGCTCGATGGTTCGCGCTACTTTGTCTCCTGCCTGTCCGTTGATGCGCAAAGCGCCGTTAAACTGGCGCAGCCGCAAGTCGCACAGGCGGCACAGGAATTATTCGAATCGCTATTCAATGACGAAGCCGAAGACGGTCGCATGAACGCGCTGGTGGTGGAAGCCGGCCTGCGCATGAAAGAGGTCCAACTGGTGCGCGCCTACGCGAGCTACTGGCGCCAGGCCGGTTGCCGATTCAGCTTGCGCTACATCGCAGAACGCCTGAAGACACAACCGGCGCATGTGCGCACGCTGGTGGAAAGCTTCATTGCGCGCTTCGATCCTTCGCTCTCTGCCGAGCAGCGTGCGTTCGGCACCGCTGCGTTGTCCACTTTCAAGCAGCGCCTGACCGACGTCAATCACGCTGATACCGAAAACATCCTGCGCAGCATTGCCGATTTAATGCTGGCAACCCTGCGTACTTCATATTTCCAGAGCGCGCAGACGGGCGATATCATCCTGCTCAAGTTCGACAGCAGCCAGCTCGCGTTGCTGCCGCAGCCGCGTCCCTATCGCGAAATTTTTGTCTTTGCTCGTCGCTTCGAAGGCGTGCACTTGCGCGGTGGCCCGGTTGCACGCGGTGGCTTGCGTTGGTCCGACCGCATGGAAGACTACCGTACCGAAGTGCTCGGTCTGGTCAAGGCGCAGATGGTCAAGAATGCGGTCATTGTTCCGGCCGGCGCGAAGGGCGGTTTTGTCTGCAAGATGATGCCCAAGGACGCCACGCGCGAGGTAATCGCGGTGGAAGGCGAGGCAGTGTATCGCCTCTTTATCGCCGGCCTGCTGGACATGACGGACAACCGCGTGCGCGGGGAAATCGTCCATCCAGCCGAAACCGTCTGCTATGACGAACCGGATCCCTACCTCGTGGTAGCCGCCGACAAGGGGACCGCGACCTTCTCTGACATTGCCAACGGCATTGCTGTAAAGCGTGGTTTCTGGCTGGGAGATGCCTTCGCTTCCGGCGGCTCCAATGGCTACGACCACAAGAAACTCGGCATCACCGCCAAGGGAGCATGGGAAGCGGTCAAACGCCATTTCTTTGAAATGGGCCATGACCTCAACACCATGCCGATGACCGCAGTCGGCGTCGGCGACATGTCCGGCGACGTGTTCGGCAACGGCATGCTGCTGTCGCATCAATTGAAGCTGATTGCGGCATTCGATCACCGCCACATCATCATCGACCCCAACCCGAATGTCGAAACATCCTTCAAGGAACGCCAGCGCATGTTTGCCCTGGCGCGCTCGTCTTGGGACGACTACGACAAGAATCTGATTTCCGAAGGCGGCGGCGTTTGGCCGCGAACCGCGCGCAGCATTGACCTGTCGCCGCAGGCGCGTGCCGCGCTCGGCATCGACGCAACCAGCCTGACACCGGAAGAACTATTGCACGCTATCCTTCTCGCGCCGGTAGACCTGTTCTACAACGGCGGCATCGGCACCTACATCAAGGCTTCCACCGAAACCCATGAACAAGTCAAGGACCGCGCCAACGATGTCATCCGGGTCGACGGCAAAGAGATGCGTTGCAAGGTGGTGGCCGAAGGCGGCAACCTCGGCGCAACACAGGCTGGACGGATCGAATTCGCGCTGAACGGCGGGCATATCTTCACTGACGCGATCGACAATTCCGCCGGGGTCGACTGCTCCGACCATGAAGTCAACGTGAAGATCTGGCTAGATACGGAAGTGAATGCCGGCAAGCTGAGCGCAGAAGAACGTAATCGCCTGCTCAACGACATCACGCACGATATCGAACACCTGGTGCTGCGCGACAATGCCCTGCAAACGCATTTGCTGACGCGCGAGACGCAGGCCCAGGTCGATCCCGCCATACAGGACAGCTATGCAGTGCTGATCGCCAGCCTGGAAGCCGAAGGCGTGCTTTCGCGCAAACTGGAGCAATTGCCGACTGCCGCAGAACTGATTACGCGCAAGACCGAAGGTCGCGGCTTGACCGCACCGGAACTTGCCGTCGTAGTGGCGCATGTGAAGAACCGCTATAAACGCATCCTGGCCGAGCTCAACCTTACTCAGTTCGCCTGGGCGAAGACCTTGCTGACGCCATATTTTCCGGCCGCACTGGTTGCCTCACGCAACGCGCTTGAACATCCGCTAGCCAATGCCATCCTCGCCACCGTGCTGGCGAATGAATCGGTCAATCGCTGCGGTCCTGTGCTGATCGCCGAACTCGCGCAGGCACGCGGCGTCAAGGAAACTGAAGTCATCTGTGCCTGGGCGCAGGCATGGGCGGCACTGAACCTGGCGCCGGTGTTTGCTGCCCTTGATGCCCATGCACTGCAGGTATCGCGTGAGGTATCGCAGGTAATCGATCAGCACACCCGCGCGCTGCAAAAGGCAGTGATCGAAGGCGTCTTGTCAGTGCCAGAACAGCAGATACGCGAATCAACGGCCCTTGCCGAGCTGACCACGCTGTTCAGCCAGCCGGCCGCAGTGCGAGAGCTTGCGCCGGTAGTTGAGTCAGCATTGCCGACGCAGGGTTTGCCGGCGGCATTCGTGCAAGCTTGCGAAGCGGTGGAAGCGATTGAAGGCATCGCCGATTTCTTGTTCGCCGGGCTGTCGGTTCCCCGCCCGGACGGCATGAGCCTGCCGCAGTTCCTCAAGCTCGGCATGACATTGCGCCGACAGATCGGCATCGATGGCCTGGAACGGGTGCTCATGCATGCACCGGCCAGCGCATCGCAGGAACCACTGCGCGATCATGCGCTGCAAGCGCTGCGTCGAGCTCAGCAGCGTCTGCTGATGCGGGTGCTGCAGCAGACACCTGCCAACGCCAAGCCATCCGACAACCCAGCTGCATTGGTCGACGCCCTGATCAACAAGCTGCAAGTCGGCGCACGTGCAGCGGATAGCGCGCAGAATCTCGAACACGCGGTACTAGACGTATGGGCATTGTCCGAGGCGGCGTCGGCAACGACAGATGCCGGCTAATGAAGACGGCCATGGAGAAGCATATTGCGCCGCCAGTGCGTGCATTGGCAGAAGCCGATTTCACGCACGTCGCTGACAGCTTTGCCAATGCCGGCTTCATAGTGCGCTTGCCAGCGCGCGGCATTCTGCAATTGACGTCGGCAAGCCACGTGTTGCGGCGTCCGCGCCTGTTGTTGTCAGTCGGCATTCATGGCGATGAAACGGCTCCCATCGACATGCTGGCGCACCTGCTCGACGCGCTGGCGCGTGATCCGCACGCCTTGGCAATCGATCTGATGGTCGTGGTCGGCAATCTTGTGGCGATCGGTCAAGGCAGGCGGTATATCGATGCCGATCTGAACCGCTTGTTCCGCGCCGATCGTGGTGTCATGCAATCGACCGCAGAGGCGAACCGTGCAGACACAATCATGCGAGCGACAGCCAGCTTCTTTGCCGGGCCGGATGCGGAGAAATGGCATTTTGATCTGCATGCCGCTATCCGGCCGTCGCATTATCCGACTTTCGCCGTGGTGCCGGCGACCATCGCCGACGTACGCCGCAATGCCTTGCTTGGCTGGCTTGGATGCGCTGGCATCGGCGCTGCCATCCTCAATCCAAAACCGGCGGGGACCTTCAGTGCCTATTCTGCGGCGGCATTCGGCGCAGCAAGTGCCACGGTGGAGCTGGGGCAGGTCGGCGAGCTAGGCGGCAATGACCTTAGCAGGTTTGCCGATACGCGCGGCGCACTCGACGAATTTATACAGTCCGGCCGTGTACCGTCAGGTGAAGACACGCCGCACGTCTTCCGGGTCGCGCAGGAATTGATCAAGAACAGCGATGCATTTCGGATGGCATTCGACCGCAACACGCTGAACTTTACGCCGATGCAGCCGGGCACTGTAATTGCCGAGGATGGCGATATGGTCTATCGGGTCGGGGGCGAGACAGAGTACGTTGTATTCCCAAATCCTGATGTCCACGTGGGCTTGCGTGCCGGTCTGATGGTAGTAAGAGAGAACTGACCGAAAGACGTGCAGACCACATCAGTGTGCCGGAGTCGCAGGCGTGTCCCAATGCCGTACTAAAGGGGAAGGCTTGCTGCTTTCGCGTCCCCTGACGCCTGCTGTTATGCGTGATAGCGCGCCAGTGCGTCGCTCACGGCGTCGCTGAGGACATCGAATCGCAATGGCTTGATCAGATAAGTAACGGCCCCGCTGAGTAATAACGCGACTGCATATTCGGCAACGTCGTGGCTGGTCGACATAATGAACAAGGGCGGATGCGGGTGCTTGCGCGTCGCTTCCAGCAGACCAAGGCCGCTCATGCCGGGCATGGAGCTGTCGCAAAGGACGATGTCTGCGGGCCGCTGCACCAGCCAATGTAAAGCTTCTTCGCCGCTGCCCGCAGTAAAAACGGAAAAGCCGAGCTTTCCAGCATTGCCTTGCCAGTCAGGCGTTCGACCGGCCCGTCGTCAACGACCAGCGCACTTGGTATGGGCGAATTGTGCGCAGAGCAATCCATGCTTTTTTTGTATTTATTAACGTCTCTGCTTGAGACAGGACTCGATTGCCTCGGCTACCTTGATGGCATTGAATGGCTTGACTACAAAGCCGCTTGCACCCGCCTGCAATGCCTTCTGAACGTTATCCAGCGTAGGCAGATTGCTGATCATGATCATGCCGACACTAGGGGCGGTTTGCCTGATCTTTTCAGCTGCGCTATGACCATCCATGCGGGGCATGTCGATATCGATGAAGGCGATATCGGGCTTGTGCGTTTCGCAAAGTTCGACGGCCTTTTCGCCGTCATGGGCTTCCGCTACAACCTGATGGCCATGCTCGCGCAGCAACAATCGCAGTACGCGGCACGTCGTGCTGTCGTCGTCGGCAATGACAATGTTGAGTTCTCTTGGAGACAATCCCATGTATTCCTCACCCAAGCATGGCTTGCAGTTTTTGACTGATCCTGCGGTATTCCTGTTCGATCGCGGTCATGCGTTGATCGAAGTCCTGTACTGCCCCTGTTTTGGCGCGTAGCTCCAGCTCCTTGGCTAGCGCGGACAAACCCGAGGCCCCAATCGAGGCGCTGCTGCCGCTGAGCGCATGTGCGGTCTTGGCAAGCGTGACGATATCCTTTGTCGCGTACAGCTCGCGCAGTTTTGCGAGACGCGGGGGGCTGTCATTTTGGTACAACGCCACAAGCTCGGCGAAATCGGCGCCGAACATCTCGCGTACCGATTCCAGTTCGTCCGTACATGCCGATACGTGCGCGCTATCTTCCGTTGCCGATAATTGTGGCAACCAGCGTGCCAGCATGTCCCGGAGGATTTGCGGACGGATCGGCTTGGACAGGAAATCGTCCATGCCGGCGGAAAGGCACTGTTCTCGTTCACCCTGCGCCGTGCAGGCGGTCAGTGCAATGATCGGCGTATGCCGAGCTGCGCCTTCCGCCGCCCTGATACGTTCGGTTGCCTGAAAGCCGTCTAGTTTTGGCATTTCGCAATCCATCAGGATGAGGTCATAGCCAGCGTCGGCGTGCATGTCCACGGCTTCCTCGCCGTTGACAGCAATATCAGCCTTGCAGCCGAGCTTTTCCAGCATACGCAGTGCGACCTGCTGATTCACCGGGTTGTCGTCAGCCACCAGAAGCTTGCGCCCGAGGAAGGGCATCAAATCCTGGTCTGGTTGTTGTTGTGGCGGCGTTACGGTATCGGTCGAAATGAAGGGCGGGGTAGTTCCACTGGCCGCCGCGCTCCATAGCTGGTTCATCGCCGACAGGACGGCATGCGGCGGTGCCGAGTTTACAATCATGGCAGAGAATCCAGAGCGCGCGAAATGCTTCGCGTCCTCGTTCGGACGTTCGCTAAGGACCGCGAGCAGTGTGTCTCTGCAAACCGGATCATTCTTGATCGCTGATCCAAGAACACTGGCATCCATGCCTTGAACCTGGCGGCACATCATGACGATGCGATAAGGATCCCCATCGCTCGCTGCCTGGCGCAATGCGGCAAGCGCCGCGACTGCTGAGTCGAATACATCGATACGTGCGCCCTGCTCGCGGAAGCGGTTGAACAACTGCTCCCAGTCGGATGAATTTCCTGCCAGCAGCATCCCTCGCGTTTCGGCCACCGGGTTCGGTGCCTGCTGCAATTCGATCGAGAACCGAAACGTGCTTCCCTGCTGCGGCGTCTGGTAGACGCTGATGCTGCCACCCATTCTTTGCGCGAGTTGCGCGCAAAGCACAAGTTCCAGGGCGCCCTTGCCGAATGTCCGCAGTGCCGCGATCCCACTTTCCGTCGGCAGGTTTAATACGGAAGCCAGGCATTCGCCCGCTTCGGATAAATAGGGCGCGTGGATAGCCAGCCCGACATGGCATCGCCCGGGCTGTTCACGTACCGCCGCCATTTCCACGGCAATGTTGCCTTCGTCAGTGAAGCGCAAGGCAAGATCGATCAAACTCGAGATTATTTCGCGCAGGCGCGCCGGATCACCGTTCAAGCGCACTGACGGCGGGTAGCTCAGATTGAGTTGCAGACCCTTGCTGTGCGCAGTCTCTTCCTTGTTGGCGCAGGCGTACCGCATTTCCTGAAGCAGATCGAAGGGCGAATAGGCCAGCTTGAATTGCGTCGACTCTAGCAGAGAGAGATCGACAACGCGCTCCAGCAATTCCAGCAAGGTATCGACATTATGTTGAGCGACGCGGGCATATTGTCGTTGCGGTTCGGTGAGCTCGGTATCCAGCAAGAGCTCAAGCATGCCAAGGATGCCGTTCATCGACGTTCTGATGTCGTGATTCATGTCGGCGAGCAGTGAACCCATTGCCAGCGCAGCATCATTGCGCGGCGTATCGGGCACATCTCGTGCGGCGGTTGGCAGTTTGTGTTTTTCGAATTGCATGACTCTCCCTGAAGCATCCACGTGCTGCTCCAGCAATCGAGGCCCCCTTTGGATTTCCGATCAGGCGCCCGGCAAAACAATCATAGAAGGCTCGCCGGGTACTGTAATGCCTTTGCGTCATTTTGTCGCGTTCCGAATGCAAGCCGCGGAGACCCTCATCAGCTAGGTCAGTCGCGTTGATGAAACGGCAATGCGGTAAATCCGGAGTCCGGCCAATAACCCCATAAACATGGGACTCAGATGATGATTTCGCCCATTTCAAGGAAATGGCTCGGATTTCCCCATCTATTCGCCGCCTTGTTTGTTGGTTCGACCTTGATAATGCATGGTAAGAAATTCCGGACCAGTGCCTCAACAATAATCACCGGAATCGCTCATCCAGCGGGAGCAGATACATGGACACAAAACAGGCGATGCATGACGACCTCAAACTGCACGGAACCTCCTTGGAGGATGAGGATATCGACGGCGAAAACATGCGGATGGCGACATCCGAACCCCGCGCCGGCGGCGTCGACCTGAAAGCCATCCGCGAAGCGATCGCTCGTGTCGAGGCTGAAGCCAAAGCGACCGTCGCCGCAGAAAACCGTGCGCACGCCGAAGCCCGCGCCCGTGCACTCGCCGAAGACCGCGCCCGCATCGAAGCAGCGGCAGCCGCCGAGGCTTACCAGAACGCCAAAGCTGACGAAGAGGCTATTCTAACCAGCCGTCTGCGACTCGAAGCCGAGCGCGAGGCGCGCGAAGCCAGTGAAGCACGTGCGGCCGCCGTCAAGAAGGAAATCGCCGAGCTGCGCGCGCGTGCCCAGGCCGAAGCCGAAGCCAAGCGCATCGCGGAAGAGCGTACACGCACAGAAGAACAAGCCCGTAAACGCGCCAACGAGCAAATCGCCGCCGAATCCGAACTGGCTGCCCGCGCAGCGACCGCAGCAGAAGAATTGGCGCAGGAAACAGAACTCGCCCGCTGGCAAGCGGCCCAGCGCGTTGCCGCCGCAGAAGCGGCAAAGCAGGAAGCCGAGGCACGCGCCCGTGCTGACGCACGCATGGTTGAACTTGCACGCGAACAGGAACGCCGCGAAAAAGAAGCACGGCTGTCGACGGAAATGCTGGTGCAGGCCCGTAGCGAAGCGCTCGAAGTCGCCCGCGAACGCGAGCGCATCGAAGCGATGGCACTGCAAGCCGCATTGAGCAGGGCGCCGGTTGAAGTACGTGCCCGCGAAGAAGCCCGTGCCCGTGTACTGACTGAACAGGAAAGCGAAGCATCGGCACAGGCGCGTATCGACCTCGAACGCAAGGCGACCGAGGCATTCCAGCTGCGCCTCGAAGCCGATTCGGAACTGCGTGAAGCCGCGAGCCGTCGTGAGCACGCAGAAACCATGGCGACCGTCGCCGCGCACGCACGCCGCGAAGCCGAAGAGCGTATTCGTATTGCAACGGAAGCGCGCATTCGCACAGAGCGCGAACTACAGACGCTGGCAATGACTCGCGTCGAAGCCGAGCACCAGGCGGAAACGCAAGCCCGCGCCCGTGCAGGTGCCGAAGCTCGTGCCATCCACCAAGCGCGGGAGCGCGCGGAGGCAGAGCAAAAAATTGCCGATGCCCTGCAGGCGCGCAGCGCGGAAGAGCAGCGTGCCAAGCAGCTCGCTGAAAAGCGAGTGGAACTTGAGCGCACCGCCGCAAAAATGGCTGCCGATCAAGCCGCAGCCGAGCAAGAGGCCTACGCACGAGCAGCAGAGCATGCTGAACTTCAACGCCAGACCGCCGAATTAGCGGCATTGAAGGCGCGCGAAGCAATGGAGTGCGCCCGTGTCGAGCGTGAACGCGCAGATGCGGAGCAGCAAGCTGTTCTCGCCTTACAGGAAAAAGTACGGGCGGAGGAATCCGCGATCGCTGCAGCCAAGTTGCGTGAAGCGAGCGAGACGCAGCACGCGAGCCTGCTGCGCGAGCAAGAAAAGGTTAATCAGGCCGCACGCCAGGCAAAGGAAGAAGAATGCGCGGCCGCGAAGCTGGCGCTCGAAAAGGCCATGGAACGCGCCGATGCGCAACGTCAGGCCGCCGAAGCTGCGCTGCTCAAGGCTCGTGAGGCCGTTGAACTGGCACGACTTGAACGTCAGCGTGCCAAGGACGAACAACAAGCGTTGGAAGCACTGCAGCAAAAAGTTCAGTTGGAACGTCGGCGCGCCGAGACCGCACAGCGCCTATTGAAAGCTTCGCAGGAAAAGCTCGCTGCGGAGCAAGCAGCATGTGCTGAAGCGGAAGCCCGACTGCAAGCAGAGCAAGAACAAACCGCGGCATTGCGTACCCGCGAAGAGGCTGATCATGCGCTGCGTGCAGCGCATGAAGCCGAAGCAACCGCTGAAAACCACGCTGCCGAGCAGACACGGCTCGCGGTCGAATTGCAGCGCAAGGCCGCGCAAGCCGCCTTGTTGAAAGCACGCGAAGCGACCGAGCTCGCACGCGTGCAGCGCGAACGCGCCGACGCAGAACAACGTGCCATGCAGGCGGAAGAAGACAAGCGCCACGCCGAGGAAGCCGCGCACGCCGAAACCGAGGCTCGCATTCGCGGCGCGGAAGGCCACGCCGAACTGCTCCGGCAGCGCCAGCAGGAAGAACTGGAAACCCGTCGCGCCCTCGAAGCCAAGTGCGCCGCAGAAAAAGTGCAGCTGGAACAGGCAACACTCCAGGCGGAACTTGAACGTCAGGCCGCCGCGACGGCAGAAGCCAAAGCACGCGAAGCCGTTGAACTGGCTCGAACACAGCAGGAGCGCACACTCGCCGAGCAGCAGGCTCTCGAAGCCATTCAAAAGAAACGTGCCGCCGAAGAGGCTGCCCGCGATTATGCAACGGCCCGTGCTCGTGCCGAAGCCGACCATGCCCGATCCATGCAAGCGCGCGAACAGGCCGAGAAGGCCGCTCGCGATGCGATCGAAGCGCAACTTGTCGCCGAAAAGCTGCATACGGAAAAGAGCGCACAGCAGGCGATACTCGCACGCCAAGCTGCCGAGGCGGCAGAGGCACGTGCACGTACGGCAACCGAACTGGCGCAGGCCGAAGAGCAACGCGCGCTTGCGGAACAGCAGGCACTGGAAGCGGTGCAGCAGCAACTCGTTGCAGAACAGGCCGCCCAGGCAGACGCCGAAGTGCGTGTTCGCGCTGAAGCAGAGCGTGCCGCAGCAATGGTCGCACGTGAGCAGGCCGAGCGTGACGCACGCAAGGCAATCGACATTCAGCTCGCGGCAGAAAAACAGCTCATGCAAAAGGCTGCCGAACGTGCTGAATTGGAACGCAAGGCGGCACATACGGCGTTGCGCAAGGTCCGTGAAGCAATCGATCTGGCAAAAGTGGAACAGGAACGCGTCGCAGCGGAGCGTCAGGCTCTCGATGCAATCCAGGAAAAGCTCGCGGCAGAAAAGCAGTTGCGCAGTGAAGCTGAGGCGCGCACCAAGAGTGAACAGGAAGCAGCCGACATGCTGCACAAGCGCAAGCAGGCGGAACGCGCCGCGCGCGAGGCGAGCGATGCACAAAGTGCGGCTGAAAAGCAGTTGCTGGAACAGGTTGCCGAACAGGCGGAATGCCAGCGCAAGACAGCCGAGGCGGCCATCGCCAAGGCACGAGAAGCAATTGAACTGGCTACCGCAGAGCGTCAGCGTGCCAATGCAGAACAGAAAACACTGGCCGTAATTCAGGAAAAGGTTCGCCTTGAGCGCGAACGTGCTGCAGCGGAACAGCAGACCCTTGCATCAGTCGAATTGAAGCTTGCGGCGGAAAAAAATGCTTGCGCCGACGCGCAAGCCATGGTCCGCATAGAAAGCGAACTAGCGGAAGTAACACGCACACGCGAGCAGCTCGCGCGCACGACTCGCACGGCAAGTGAGGCAAGGGCTGCCGCAGAAAAGCAATTCCTCGAAAAAGCCACGGAACAAGCGGAGATGCAGCGTCAGGCTGCTGATGCCGCGGAAGCCAAGGCGCGTCAGGCAATCGACCTTGCACGCCTCGAAAGTGCACGTGCCAAGGCGGAGCAGGAAGCGTTGGCGGCCATTCAGGAAAAAGTGCGTGCTGAGGAAATCGCCGCCGCTGAAGCCGAAAAGCGTGCTGTCGCCGAACGCGAAGCGGCAGATCTGGCAGTCAAACGCATGACTGCAGAAACCGAAGCACGCGAAGCCGAAGAAGCCCGTGCCGCCGCAGAACGCCGTGCACTGGACGCAGCGCTCAAGCAAAAAGCGTATGCATCCTCCACGACAGAACAGGCAGAAAGCCTGCGCTTGAAATCCGAACGTGAGCAGGCGGAAGCCGAAGCGATCGCAAAGGATCTGATGGAGCGCATGACCCAGAAGAGTGAAACCGTGGGTGCATGGCGCGTACGTGCCGAATCGGTGCTAGCCGAATCGCCGGTACCGGCACTCAAGAATACCGCCGTCAAACGCCCGCTCGTTGCCCTGCTCGGTGGTGCGGCGTTTGTTGTCGGTGTGGCCGTGGCAAGCACCTGGACCATGCAGGGCAGCCAGCCCACCTGGGCTATTGCGAAAGCGCCAGCAGTGGCGATGCCGATTACGACTGCAGTACCTGCGAAATTGCAAATGTCTTATCAGCTTAGTGCAGCGACGCCGGAAGCTGGCGCGGACAAGCTCGCACAGGCAAATTCCGACAACGACAAAGAATAGGGCCACGACGGCATGCAGTGAACCGGAGACTCTCTTCCGGTTCGCCCCTGCGCATTTTGCTGTCATGCCATTGCTCAATTGGAAAGCGCCGCTCCATGCTGGTAAATGACGCTTTTCGGCACGTTCCAAAATGGCGTATTTGAGCCAGTGAGGTTAGAATGCACTGGTTTGAAAACCGGTATGGCGAGTGCCCGGAGCGCGCCATCCAGCGCTCCGGATCCCCGACCAGCGCCTCGCTTTTGCTACAAAATCACCAATTAAAAACATGATCCTTACCCCGCGCCGCATGAACACTCTTCGTTTGCGTCCAACACTGGCTAAAGCCGCCGCGCTGTCCGGCCTGCTCGCTGCATTATTCGCCACACCGGCCTTTGCAGATGATTTCACGGATGTCAGCAAGCTAATGCGTGCCGGCCAGTATGCGGAAGCCTTGGTCAAGGCCGAGAGCTTCCTGACGAAGAATCCGCGCGACGCGCAAATGCGTTTCCTGAAAGGCGTCATCCTCACCGAGCAGAATAAGTCTGCTGACGCAATTGTCATATTCACCAAGCTCACCGAAGACTATCCGGGGCTGCCTGAGCCGTACAACAATTTGGCGGTGCTATACGCCGCTGCTGGTCAATATGACAAGGCACGCGCCGCGCTCGATTCAGCGATCCGCACCAATCCGAGTTATGCAACCGCTTATGAAAACCTCGGCGACGTCCATGCGAAGCTGGCAAGCCAAGCCTATGACAAGGCGCTGCAACTCGACTCTGGCAATTCCGCCGCAAAATCCAAACTGACGCTGGTACGTTCCTTGGTAGGCAATATGCCAGGCGGCGCGAGCGCCAATGCGAAAGTGCCAGCCCCGGCAACGGTTATCGCCAAGGCGCCTGAGCCGGTCGCTGCACCGGCCAAATCGACGCCCGCCGCTTCGGCTGCCGCACCAGTCGCTGTGGCACCGACGCAGCCCGCACCGGTGGCCAAACCGACTCCAGCCCCAGTTGCCGCGCCTGCGCCACAAGTGGCAAAGCAAGAGCCGCAAGTAGCGAAACAGGAGGCGCCCAAGCCCGAGCCAAAACCGGCGAACAATGGCAATGGCGAGCGTGACGATGTGTTGAAGGCAGTGCATGGCTGGGCAAAGGCTTGGAGCGCGCAGGACGTGAAGTCCTATCTGTCTTATTATGGTGGTGATTTCCAGACGCCGAACGGCCAAGCACGCAAGGCATGGGAAGACGACCGCCGTGCGCGTATCGTTGGCAAGGGCAGTATCAATGTCAAAGTGGATGCGCCGCAGGTAACAGTTAACGGCAATACCGCGACAGTGAAATTCCGCCAGGTATATGTTTCAGACCGTTTGACAGCCAATACCCGCAAGACCCTCGTCATGGCGAAGCAGGGCGGCAAGTGGCAAATCAAACAGGAGAATACAGGCAGCTGATGTTTTGCTTCCAATCCACCATCTGTCGGACCGCAACAGAATCCAGGCGTATTTTGCATTTCAGCCTGTCGTGCCTGCTCGCCGTCGGCGCCTGGACGGTGGCGCCCGAGGTATTTGCAAAAAATCACCGCACTCGCGCGCCAGCGCAGGCGCCCGCGCCAGCACCGGCGCCTACTGCGGACAAAGCCGACCCGGAAGCGCTGTTGATCGAAGTCTACAAGGATCTCGGCGCCAATAACTTGCGTCGGGCACTGGCCAAGGCTGACAAACTCGTCGAAGATTATCCGAACTTTAGGCTTGGCCATTTGATCCGTGGCGACCTGCTGCTGATGCAGACTCGCACGGTGAGCACGCTTGGTGCGGTCAACGGTCCTGAAGACAAGCTCAAAAATCTGCGCGAAGAAGCAATGGTGCGTCTGAAGTCGCTGCGTGAGCGCCCAGATCCAGACATGGTGCCGCGCCTTGTCTTGCAACTACGTGAAGATCAAAAGCATGTGCTGCTGGTCGATGCCAAGCGCTCCCGGTTGTATGTCTATGCCAATCATGGCGGACAGCTGAAGTTCGTCACTGATTATTACATTAGCCAAGGCAAGCTCGGTGTCAATAAGATCAAAGAGGGCGATCAGAAAACGCCGATCGGCATTTACTACATCACCAGCCATTTGCCGGGTGCGCGGCTACCGGATTTTTACGGTTCCGGCGCATTGCCAATCAACTATCCCAACGAATGGGACAAAATCAACGGCCGCAGCGGTTCTGGTATCTGGCTGCACGGCACACCGCCAGACAGTTACAGCCGTCCGCCTTTGTCCTCCGACGGCTGTGTGGTGTTGACTAATCCAGATCTTTTCAAACTCGCAAATTCAGTCGAAATCGGCAAGACTCCGGTCGTCATCAGCGAAAGCATTGACTTCGTCAACAAGACGAAATGGGACAACGATCGCCACCTCGCAACGCGGTTGGTGGATAACTGGCGGCGAGATATCGAGAGCCTGAGTCCAACACGGGTAATGGAAAACTACTCGAGCAAATTCAGATCCGAACGCGGCGAGGACCGCCGCACCTGGTTGGCCAAACACCAGCAATTCATGAGTGGCGTCAGGCAGTTGTCGGTCATTCTCCGCGATTCGACCTATTTCTTTTACCCTGGTCGCGAAGATATGCTCGTTAGCACCTTTACCCAAGAATCAATGTTCGGCAAAAACAAAACTTCCATCCGCAAGCGCCAATACTGGGCGAAAGAAGGGGCGCACTGGAAGATTGTTTATGAATTGAATCTTTGATTCGAGAAAGCTTCTAATTCGACGGCTGCCAAATTCAGGCAGCCGTTTTATTTTGCGCGGCAATAACTACTTTCCTATTTACATTGCCAAACGGCTCCCCTCTGACTTGTCTCAAATGGGCACCGAATTACTCCATTCGGCGCTCGGAATTGCCACGGCATACCTCGATGCTTTTGAACTTTGCCCCCCTGCTCAAGGTCATTTATTTGCATAGGCAATTGAACAATTGATTAGCCGACCGATTCGAAATGCGGTGCCTGAACTGCGGGACCGACAATCCCGGAACTGCCAGGAATTGCGTCTCATGCAACAAGCCGTTTTCTGAAAGCAGTACGCCGCGCACTCTGCGGAAAACGACATATGCGTACGCCAGACCTGCCGTACGCGGAGGTCTGTCTTGTTTGCGAGCTGGCGCTAAGGCTGGTATTCGCGCCCACAACAACAGGAGGACTCGTCACTTGACCGGCGCCACATCAACAAAACCAATATCCGCTGTTACGCCGCAGCATGAAGCTGCCGATCAGCAAACAAGCTCGGCCGGAGCCGCGCACACAGGCCATGGTCCACGACCGGACCAGGCGCGTGTAGAGCCAAGCCTCGACGACGCGCCGCCGATACGTACAGCCAGCCCTGCATATGATCAATTGCATGGTATTTCCCCTTCTTACCGAGATGGCTACGATGACTATTCACGCCAATCTGGCCGCAAGACTTGGCGCATCATGCTGATGGTCGCGATCTTCGTTATCGGGACTGCCGTGGGGGTGACTGCCACGTGGTGGCTCAATCGGCCCGCCGCTGGGACCGCAATCGGCGCAGTGGAGCCAGCGCGTCGCTTCCCCGTGCCGGCGTCGACTCCGCGCGCATCTCAAAGCATGCAAGGGGTGGCTGGCCGCGGGATTAACCCGAGCGAGCTGCCCTATGATGGCGCTGCACCGCCAGCGGCATCCGCTGAACCCGAGCAGGCGAAACCCCTGGCGTCGACCAGGGTCATGTCATCGGATAAGGAGCCGTCAAGCAGCGCAGATCCAACGCTCGATACGGAGGCTGCGGGTCCGGTAGCGTCCCCCCGGACTTTTGCGGAGGAGGCAGTTCGTGAGGCAATATCCGCCGCCGCAAACGTCGAGCCTGCGCCCGCAGTAAAACCCAAGGTAGTCAAGGCACCCACCAAGGCCGACGCGACTTCCACAGCCATGACCAATCGCCGGTCGGCGAAAAGAGCCAAGGATCGCGAAATCGAGCGCATTCGACAACAGGCTGAAGAAGAGCTAAAAAAAAAGACTGAGCGTGGCACCGCGCTAGAGGAAGCGCGTAGGAAGAACCGGCAGACCGTGCCAGGTCGCCAGAGTGCACCGCAAGCGGCACTTGCCATGCGTACTCCTGTTGCACGGTGCGACCGTGCGTCCAATTTCATTCTCCGCGAACAATGCAAGTGGCGGTTATGCAATGGCGCGTGGGGAAAAAACGGTTGTCCCTCTTACTCCTCGCAATCCACTTCGTATTAGCCTTTCCCAAGCGGGCGTCCGCCGCTTCATTCTTGACATAGTTGCAAGCCATCTTCTGCTTGCCCGCGTCCATTCCAGCCGACTTCTCCCCCAGTCCTAACGTTTTTCGCTTCAAGTGTTACTTGAAGTAATTTGGTATCAATTCATGTTATTTCTTAATTAATCAGGACATCTTTGACGTAAATTTTTCGCATGGTTATTACATTGTAAGAACGAAAATTGCGCGGTTCCAACATTGTTCTAATTAAAAGTTTTCTAGAGGGTAATTATGTAGTACTATGTTGTAACATTCTGTTAAAGGAATCTCTATGAAGACTGCAATCCGCAAGATGGGTAACTCACAAGGAATACTGATACCCAAGCCGTTCTTGATGCAGACCGGTCTTGATGTGGGCGAGGTTGAAATTCAGGTGGAGAACGACGCGATCGTGATTCGCAAGCCGAAGCGGAAATCGCGGGAAGGCTGGGCGCAAGCCTGCCAAATGATTGCAGCAAAGTCTTCGGAGCAGCCGATTGCCTGGCCGCTCATTCCCAATGATGCGGATGCAGGGTTTTCATGGTGAAGCGGGCAGATGTATGGCTGGTCGATTTCGACAAGCCGGTCGGCAGCGTAACGCAGCAGCGGTGGCCCTGTGTGATCGTCTCTCCGGAAGAGATGGATGAGTACTTGAGCACGCTGATCCTGGCACCGCTGAGTTCCACCGAATTGCCTGCACCCTTTCGAATACCAGTGAACTTTATGCAGAAGGAAGGCCTCGTTCTGCTGGATCAGATTTGCACGTTGGAGAAGTCGCGGTTGATAAGAAAGCTGGGCGCCATCAACGAAGAAACGATGGCCAAGGCTCTGGAAGTATTACAAGAAGTTTTCGCTTACTAAGAATAAGGACCGAACAATGCCTAATGATTATTTGTCCGAAATCCGCGACGTCAATTTGAGCTACCTGATGATCGCGCAGCAGATGATCCGCCATGATCGCGCAGAGGCCATTTTTCGGCTCGGGATCAGCGGCGAAATCGCAGATTTGCTGGCCAGCATGAGCAATGCGCAGGTGTTGAAAATGGCCGGTTGCAATGTGATGCTGTCGCGTTTCCGTTTCAACGACACCGCCATTCTCTCGACTCTATTGCGCGATAACAAGGCAAGTAACTCCACTGCACCGGTCCATGCGTCCATTATCATGGCGTCGCAAGCACCCGAGACGGTCATATAACCGAATGCCGAACCCGGTAAAGGCATGAGCATGTATTTCGCGCCACTTCATTGCGCGCCGCTGATCCGTCGCCCAGGGTGTGGCGCGTCCGGCAACGGGCACGGGAAATGTGCGCCACAGCAGCCCACCATGGAGGGCGCGTGACATGCAGGCGCTAGACTTGCGCGACAACTCGATGCAATGGGAAAGCGAGCGGCAAAACCGCATTCATCAAGACGCGCTCGAACAAAAGAAAAAACAGGCGCGACTTGAAAGCGTAAGCCGTGAACCGAGACGCAGTGACGCAATGTCCGCGCCTGCGGTCATTGCGCCAGAAGAGTGGGTCGAGAAGGTTCACCGTATTCCCAACATGCGCTCCGCACTTATTCCGCCGGACGACAATCTGAACGTCGAAGAATGGAGCAAGCCATTCTCCCTGCACAAGGCGGACATGGAGCCATGGCTTTCGTTTTATAAAGGTTATAAACAATCACGGCTGTTTCTCGAGGCATCCGCAACGCGCAGCGCTGCAGCCGCTGCGCAAGGCGATTTGCCGCTTGACTACCCCGTACGTGCGCTGCTCGAACTGAAGCAGGTCAGCGCCAACCTGATCGCGGAACCGCCTGTCCAGATTGACGGCCAGGTCGAGTATCCCGATCTGGAGCAGGAACTGCGCGACAGCCGCGAGCCGATGCGTATAAAAGCGCTTCTCAAATATGTCAGCGATACGCACAATGCGCAGCTAAAAAAGGCCGTCGAAAAAGGCCGTGAAATGGGCAACGTCCTGCATGATGCATTGATGGGCGAAGGCCACGCCAATCTCATCAAGGCCTGGGTCAATGTCCACAAGCGCAAACCCACGGTAGAAGAACTTCACCTCATGCTCACGACGGGGCGCGTGAAGATTTCCGGCGAAAGAAGACCACAATCAGTGGAAGCAATGGAAAGAATGGCGGAGCCCAAGCCGGCTGCTCCCGTCATCAAGCGGGTGCCAGTGAAGGCGACAGAATCAACCGTCCCGAAAGAAAAAACTGTACAGCGGGAAGCCCCGAAAGCCGAGCCGAAGGTCGCCCCCGAGCAGGAGCGCGTAATGGTGCAAGAGCCCGAAGCAGAGGTGGACTATCAAAGCAAGCGCGCGCGGAAAACGCTTTTATATCTTCTTCAAGCTGCGCTGTGCTGCGCTGCGCTCGCTGCAATCGTATTGTATTTCTGACGCCCCAAGCCGCTCAAGATTACGTTATCAAAAGGCTGGGAGTGGAACGTTTCCCGCCCAGTCTTCTTCACCCGGTATGGTTATCTGCAATTGATTGCGGACCAAACCGCAAGCTCGTTGCTTATCCCGGTCGGCGCCCAAGTCGTGCTGACGTTCCCTCACTGCTTATTTTCCCAACCTTCGCGGTATTGTCGTTATCCACCGCTGCGATCGTCCAGTTCTAATCACAATAATCAGATCGCTGGCTCGCAACGTGCGTTTTCAACTTGATGGGCTTTCGCCGCACAGGCCGTAACGAGGTCGGGCGACTATTGTGCACGCTGGAATAGGGTTGCGGTTGCGATTCTGATTGAACAGCTTGGCAAGCATTCACCCTATTGCTTTACGTACCAAGGCAAGCGCATTGCGTGGGAGCTGTCCAATTCGGCTTGGCATACGGCGTTAGCGAAAGCGGGGATTACCGACTTCCAGTTTCATGACCTGCGGCACACATGGGCGCCATGGCATCGACAAGCTGGAACGTCGTGCGATGAACTCAAAGAGCTGGGGGGGATGGAAGTCTCGGCAAATGTCGGATCGCTATGCCAAGTATGCGACGGAGCATTTAACCGTTGCCGCAGCGAGGATTGAGCGGCTGCCGCGCAAGGAAGGTGACGAAGGAAAGATTGTCACGTTTTTGTCACGTCAGAAAACAGAAAGGGCCTAGGTTTTCACCTAGACCCTTGTATTTTCTGGTAGGCCGTGCGGGACTCGAACCTGCGACCAACGGATTAAAAGTCCGCTGCTCTACCAACTGAGCTAACGACCCGAAAGACCAAGATTATATGTAAAACTGATGTCGCCTGTCAAATCGTTCATTCAAATAATTTTTCAGGCAACTCTTTCCGAAAAAACCGTTAAAGGCCGGTGCCGTAATTTCGTCGTCAACGTAGATTACTTCAACACGGCCAGGCGTTCTTTTGCGGTCTGGGCGGCAGGCGCATCCGGGTACTGTGCGATCAAGGTTTCCAGCGTTTTCTTCGCCGCTACCTTGTCCTTGAGTTCCATATAGCAGCTCGCGATGTTCAGCAGCGCATCTGGTGCCTTGGGACTGTCCGGATAACTTTTCACAACTACCTGCTGTGCTGCGATCGCGTTCTTGTAATCGCGTTGCGCATAGTAGGTGTTGCCGAGCCAGTACTGGGCCGACGGAGCAAGCCCTGACTGCGGATAACGACGCGTGAAGTCGAAGAAGGAAGCGCCAGCATTCTTGTAGTCGGCAGCCTTGAAGAAGGCAAGCGCAGCATCGTAGGCGCGCTGCTCACCCTGTTCCATCAGGACTTCCTTGCCGTCGACTGTCACCTTCTGCGGTTCGACCTTGCGCAGGCGGCCGTCGAGGTCGACATAGAAATCCTTCTGACGCTTTTGCGTGTTTGCCAGTTCGTTGGTGAGAATCTCAATTTGGCCACGCAGCCGGGCGATTTCCTGACGCAACTGTTCGTTCTGGTTATTCAACTCAAAGTTGTTCGCCTTGTCCGCCTTGGCGTTGATCTCGTTTTGCATATTGGTCAGACGCGCGCGGATTTCGAGAATTGCCTTGCGCGCTTCTTCGTCCTCGAACAACGCAGCTTGCGCCGGCAGCGAGGCCAATGAAAATGCGGCCATGAAGGCCGCAGCAATGGAGGATTTGATGGTCTTGTTCATGGTCGCTTTTGAACTCCGCGAAAACTACGCTACATTTCCGCTATGACGATCCCCTTTCCCGCATAAACGGGGAAGGGGATGAGGGATGAGCTCTGCTGATTGCCGCTCATCTGTGCAAAGCTTACTGATAAACGATATCGGCACGGCGGTTCTCTGCCCATGCTGCTTCATCGCTGCCGTTAGCCTTTGGTTTTTCCTTGCCGAACGAAACAGCTTCCATTTGTGCGTCAGACACGCCCAGTACATTCAGCGACTTGCGCACGGCTTCGGCGCGTTTCTGGCCGAGTGCCAGGTTGTATTCGCGGCCGCCACGTTCGTCGGTGTTGCCCTGAATGATGATCTTGCGGCCCTTGTTGGAGGCCAGATATTTTGCGTGCGCTTCGACGACCGGCTTGAATTCATCTTTGACGATGAAGCTGTCGTAGTCGAAGTAAACGCTGCGTTTGGCGAGAATGCCCTTCGGGTCGTTCAGCGGATCGGTCGAGCCGGTGGTGATCGGTGCAACAGTGCGCGCGTCCGCGCTGTTCGGCGTGGTGCCGGAACGTTCTTCGACTTTGACATTGTCGTCCAGCTTGACCGACGAACCGCATGCGGCCAGTACAAAAACGCTGGAAAGGATGAGGGCTAAAGTCGTGGTAGTGCGCATTAAAAGTTCTCCCAATTGAGTGTTGCTATAAACCTATATTATTTCATGAAAGGACCCCAGGTAGGCTCGCGAATGTCGCCTGCCTGGGTCGTTAGCTTGTGTTTTACGCGTCCATCTACTGAAACGACAGCCAATGAGCCGCGCCTGCCGGATTCGGTCGCATACATGATGTATTTGCCATTGGGCGAAAAACTGGGCGACTCGTCCTTGGTCGTGTCTGATAAACGCAGCTCCTGGCTGCTGCCCAGGTCCAATGCGAAGAGTTGGAAACGCCCCTCGCGCCGTGAAATATAAGCAAGAATCTTTCCATCCGGAGAAACGCGCGGGCTGATATTGTAGCTTCCGTTGAACGTGACGCGTTGCGCTTCGCCCCCGTTGGCGCTCATCCGATAGATTTGCGGGCCGCCACTACGATCGCTGGTGAAGTAGATAGACTGACCGTCGGCTGAAAATTGCGGTTCGGTCTCGATGCCGTTGGTATTAGTCAGTTGGCGCAAATTGCTGCCATCGGCGTTGACAGCATAGACCTGAGTAAAGCCGTTGCGCGACAACGCGACCGCCAGTTTGCTGCCGTCCGGCGACCAGGATGGTGCGGAATTGCTACCACGGTGATTGGCGATCACAGTACGCTGCCGGCTGGTAAGGTCCTGTACGTAGACCACCGGTTTCTTGGCTTCAAATGATACGTAGGCCACTTTGGTGCCGTCCGGCGACCATGCCGGCGAAATAATCGGCTCGTTGGAGCGCAAAGCGACCTGCGTGCCTTCGCCATCGGAATCGGCGACTTCCAGACGATATTCGTTACCTACCTTGGTCACATAGGCGATACGCGTCGCAAATGCGCCGCGCACACCAATCAGTTTTTCGTAGATATCGTCGGCAATCTTATGTGCCGCAACGCGCAGGCGGTCAGGCCCGGCGACTTGCCCGAAGCCGGACAGGTTGGAAGACTTGAGAGTATCAAGAAGGCGATAACGCACGTCGTAGCGGCCATCGGCCAGACGCTGCACGCTGCCGATGACCAGCGCATCGGCGCCTTGAGATTTCCACTCGCCAAAGTTGATGGGCGTGGTCTCCGACATCACGTTGCCTGTATCGATGATCTTGAAGAAGCCGCTGCGTGCCAGGTCTGCCTTGATAATTGCCGTAATCTGTTGCGGCGCGGACGTTTCATCGGCAAAGCCGGCGATGGCGACTGGAATCTGGTTCGCACCGACGCCGGAAATCTCCACACGCAACTGGGCATGGGCGAGTGTGGCGAGCATTAATCCGACGGCAGCAAAACTGCGAAGAAAAATTGTCTTCATCATGGGTTTATTGGTCTTTCGGTTTATGCGAAATGGTGACGCTGGACGGCACAGTGCCTGTTTTCTCATCGCGCGGGAAGGGCTGCGACTTGTCGATGGCACGCAGTACCGCCTCGTCGAAGCCGGCAATGCCGGAGGACTTCAATTTACGCGTACTACGCAGGGAGCCATCCGGAAGTAGTTCGACTGCATACTCAACAGGCGGATTCCCGGCGAGATTTTCTGGCACGACGTATATGGTATTCGATTTGATCTTGGCAGCGATCTTGTTTCCATACTCCGCGCTGGCGCGGCCGCCTTGGGCTTTCGGTGCATCACCACTGCCGCCCGTGCCGGTGACGCCGCCAGTGATGCGCTTCATGTCTTCGTCGCGCATCTTCGCAAGCAGTTTGGCATCGGTTTCATCTTGCTTGCGTTTCTTGTCGGCTTTCTCTTTTTCGAGTTTCTTTAGTTCTTCCTGCTTGAGTTTCGCCTGTTTTTCGTCTTCCAGACGCTGCTTCTTCTCTTTTGCGAGGCGTTCCTCTTCCAGGCGTTTTTTCTCTTCTTGTGCCTTGCGTTTCTTTTCCTGTTCGAGTGCGATATCCGGCTTCGCTATTGGCGGCTCGACGACTTTTGGCTTGGGTGCTTCTTTGACAACGACTTGCGGCACCGGTTCCGGTGCTTTGACCGGCTCAGGCAATGGAGCGGCTTCACGCGGCTGCGGACTCCACACTTCTGCTTCGATCGTAGCCGGTGTGTCGCTTTGCCAGCGCACGCCGATCCAGAGAAAGGCAAATAGTGCCGCGTGCACCAGCGCCGCAAGCGTGAAGGCGCGCCAACGCCCGGGCTCCTTGGGGACAATGTACGGTGTGGCGTCGGTCATTGCTTGGTCGCGAGTCCCACACGGTTGATGCCAAGCTTTTTAGCTTCTGAAATCACCTGGATCACTTCATCGTATTTGATGTCCTTGTCAGCCGAGATCATTACTGGCAGCTCCGGATTCGCTTCATGCATTGCACGCAGTTTCTGTATCAGGGCACCACGACCGCCGACTTTGTCCGATTGACTATTGCCGTTTTTCTGACCATTGATACCGATGGTCGCACTGGTATCCGGTTTCAGTGAAATCTGGATGTATTCGGTTGGCGGCAATGACGATTTCGCCGCTGTCGGCAGGTTGATCACGCCGGGATTGGTCAGCGGCGCTGCGACCATAAAGATCACCAACAGCACCAGCATCACGTCGATGTACGGTACGACGTTGATCTCGGACTTAAATTTGCGGCCGCGTCCACCGCGCATCGAGCTGTTTGCCATCAGCGAACCTGCCGTTGCAAGATGTTGGAGAACTCTTCAATGAAACTTTCGAAGCGGATTGCCAAGCGGTCGATATCATGCGAGTAGCGGTTATATGCGACCACTGCCGGAATTGCCGCGAACAACCCGATTGCAGTCGCGATCAATGCTTCGGCAATGCCGGGCGCAACCGCAGCGAGCGTCGCTTGCTGCACATTTGCCAATCCGCGGAAGGCGTTCATGATGCCCCATACGGTCCCAAAAAGGCCGACGTAGGGGGAAACCGAGCCGACCGACGCAAGAAACGCCAGATGCGATTCCAGTGCATCCATTTCGCGCTGATAGGCGGCACGCATTGCCCGTCGAGCGCCATCAATCATGCTACCCGGATCGACCGCACCTTTGCCGGCGAAGCTCGCTTTGCCCTTGATGAATTCACCCATGCCCGATTCAAAAATGCGTTCCAGCGCACCGCTTTTTCCGCCGCTCCTTCGGCGGTTTGAGTTCGCCTCTTCATACAGCGCATTCAAGTTGCCGCCAGACCAGAACGTACGCTCAAAGTCCTCGGTTTGCGTTTGCGCGCTCTTGATGGCAAACATTTTTCGAAAAATGTAGGCCCAGCTCATGATAGACACCAGCAGCAGCAAGGCCATGACGAGTTGCACCAGCAAAGACGCGTTGCTAATGAGGGAAATAAACGAAAGGTCTTGTGTGACGGTCATCGGTTTCTTCTAGGTGATAAGCAGATTCTGTTCGTAATATGCGCTTGCCAGCATTGACTGGTCTGCGCATATCACTGGGTTTTCTCGATCCGGTCCAGTACTTCATCCGGAATGGGGCTCGGACGGAAGGTTTCGGTGTTCACACAGCCAACCCTTATGCGTCCGCTTGTGAGCAACGTTTCGTCGCTTCCATCGACGCGCCAGGCTTCTTGTATGAATTCTACCGAAGCGCGTCCTAGCCTTTCGACAATGACGGTGAGTTTCAGTTCATCATCTAATTTCGCCGGAGCATGATAATCGACCGCAGTGCTTTTGACGACGAACATCGTGTGATGTCTTTCGGACAAAAGATGTTGTCCGATTCCCGCCGCACGCAGCCATTCAGTGCGTGCCCGCTCGAAAAATTTCAGGTAGTTCGCATAAAACACGACGCCGCCAGTGTCCGTATCTTCGTAATAGACACGGACACGCCAGGTGAAATCTGCAGTCATTGTTGCCAAGCCTGTTCTTCTAAGTCGGGAAAATTCCAAGTCCCCATTAAATATTCCGCTTGATGGTGAAAGGCGAAAAGCCCTGGCAGGTTGGCATCATCTCGATATAGTTAATGTTGACATGTGCTGGCAAGGTGGCAATCCAGTATGCGGTTTCAGCAATATCTGCTGACGTAAGCGGCACAGTACCTTCATAAACTTTTGCCGCAGCCGCATCATCTTTGAGTCGGACATTGGAAAACTCTGTCCCGCCGCACAGCCCGGGCGCGATATTCGTCGCACGAACGCCGGTGCCCACCAAATCCGCGCGCAGATTCATCGTGAACTGGTCGACAAAGGCCTTCGTGGCGCCATAAACATTCCCGCCAGGGTAAGGGTAAGTTCCCGCGACCGATCCGATGTTAATGACTGTGCCGTGTCCGCGCGCGACCATGCCTGGCAGGACTGCACGAGTCATTGTTACCAATCCCTTGCAATTTGTGGCGATCATGGTCTCCCACTCGTCCAGCGAAGCCTTATGTGCCGGCTCTATGCCAAGCGCCAGCCCGGCATTATTAATCAGAACGTCGATTTCCTGCCAAGCGGCTGGTAGGCTCGCCAGGGCGTTATTAATGGAAGTTTTTTCCGTGACGTCCATTTCGATTGCCAGGAGTGAGGCGCCTAGTTCTGCCGAGAGGCCGTCGAGACGGTTCTTGCGGCGACCGGTTGCGATCACTTTGTGGCCGGTTTGTACGAATTTGCGCGCCATTTCGGCACCAAAGCCGGAGGTTGCGCCGGTAATAAGGACTATCATGTTGTTTTCCTTTCGAGCCAAGCGAATGCTTGCCAAAATTGTAGCCGAAAGGCGCGGCGCTTATCCCGAACGATTATTCTCAGGAGCATTAAAATGCGATTTTTCGGCGTTCTTGCCGAATTCGGGTGCCTGTCTTACAATTTAGCTCCATTTCATCTCACGTAACTGGCGAAATGCCGGATTGCTGTCCGGCTACAAGGTGGAAATCCACCGGGGAACGTGAGATATATCTATTCATAGCCGTTCGCCTGGGCAGCCCAAATGGAATGCACGACTGAGGCTGCCTGTCTTGTTTCTTCGGCCCTCATTCGATTTAGGCAAACCCACTTTGCACTCTTAATCGATTGGAGTTTTTCATGTTCGCAAAAGACCACACTATCGCCAAAGTCGATCCTGAACTTTGGTCCGCCATCCAGCAGGAAAACACGCGCCAGCAAGATCACATCGAGCTGATCGCGTCTGAGAACTACACGTCGCCCGCCGTCATGGGAGCGCAGGGCTCACAACTGACAAATAAATACGCTGAAGGTTATCCTGGCAAGCGCTACTACGGTGGCTGCGAATTCGTGGATATTGCCGAAACACTGGCAATCAACCGCCTCAAGGAATTGTTTGGTGCCGAAGCCGCCAACGTGCAGCCGAACTCAGGCTCGCAAGCCAATCAGGGCGTATTTTTTGCGATGCTCAAGCCGGGCGACACCATCATGGGCATGTCGCTGGCAGAAGGCGGTCACCTGACCCACGGCATGGCGCTCAACATGTCCGGCAAATGGTTCAACGTCGTTTCCTACGGTTTGAACGACAAGGAAGAAATCGACTATGACGCGATGGAGCGTCTCGCCCATGAGAAAAAGCCGAAAATGATCATCGCCGGCGCATCCGCCTACGCGTTGCGCATCGATTTCGAGCGTTTCGCGAAGGTCGCTAAAGACGTTGGCGCCTACTTCATGGTCGATATGGCGCACTACGCCGGTTTGATCGCCGCAGGCGTCTATCCGAACCCGGTGCCGCATGCTGACTTCGTCACCTCGACCACCCATAAGTCCCTGCGCGGTCCGCGCGGCGGCGTGATCCTGATGAAAGCCGAGCATGAGAAGGCAATCAACTCGGCCATTTTCCCTGGCATTCAGGGTGGTCCGCTGATGCATGTCATCGCCGGTAAGGCTGTGGCATTCAAGGAAGCGCTGACACCGGAGTTCAAGACATATCAGCAGCAGGTGGTGAAAAACGCCGACGCTCTTGCCAAGGCATTGATTGCACGCGGTCTGCGGATCGTTTCCGGCCGCACTGAATCTCACGTCATGCTGGTCGACCTGCGCGCCAAGAAAATCACTGGCAAGGAAGCAGAAGCAATCCTTGGCGCAGCGCATATGACTTGCAACAAGAACGCCATCCCGAATGATCCGGAGAAGCCGTTCGTTACTTCTGGCATCCGCCTCGGCAGCCCGGCAATGACTACACGTGGATTCACGGAAACCGAAGCGACCAAGGTCGGTAATCTGATCGCCGACGTGTTAGATAACCCGCACGATGCAGCAACGATTGAGCGAGTTAAGGCAGAAGTGAAGAAATTGACCGAAGCCTTTCCAGTGTACGGCTGATGTCGAAGTCATACTTTGCGTTAACGCGGTAGCACGCGGCGAAATCGATAGAGGCAAGTTGTTGGTTCTTTATTTCGTGATTGCGCAGTACACTTAATAGCTATCCCATGTTTATGGGATAGCTATTCTTGTCAATTAATAACAAAATTGATTAATTGATAACTTTCTTGGCGGAACCTGTCGTTGTACGGGTATCGTCGATTCGAGTCGGACTGCTACCAGCGCTATGAAATGCCCCTTCTGTCACCATGAAGACACCCAAGTCATTGACACGCGCGTGTCGGAGGAGGGGGACACCATTCGTCGGCGTCGCCGCTGTGCGCATTGCGACAAGCGCTTCACCACGTATGAGCGTATTGAGCTCTCGATGCCGGTCATCGTCAAGAAAAACGGCAGCCGTACCGACTTTGATGCCGCCAAACTGCGCGCTAGCCTTATGCTGGCGCTGCGCAAACGTCCAGTATCAGCCGAAGCCGTCGATGCCGCGATCCATCGCATCGAAGAAAAACTGCTTTCCACCGGGGCTCGCGAAGTAATCTCGGGTCATATTGGCGAACTGGTGATGCGAGAGCTGAAGCGCTTGGACAAGATTGCCTATATCCGCTTTGCCTCGGTCTACAAAAGCTTCGAGGATCTCGCCGAATTCCAGGACGCGATTGCTGAAGTCGGACGAGAGCGGAAAATTTCAGGTAAATAGAAAATTTTGAGCCGCGCGAAAGGTGCGGCTATTTTTACGCCAATAATGTTGCTAAAATAACAACGTTAGGATCGTAATTTTAAGAAAATCATTTCGGCGACTGAAATATGAAGCTAACAAAACTAAAAAGAAGTGGGTTTTCACTGATTGAGGTGCTGGTTTCGATACTGGTTCTTGCGCTAGGGGTAATAGGGGCGGCCGGCATGCAATTAACCGCCATGCGAACGACACAGCAATCGGCGTTTCAGACGCTCGCCTTGCAACTCGCCGGCGAAATGGCCGACAAGATGCGTGCAAACGATAGCCAAATGAAGAAGGCGGGCGCTAATCCATTCCTCGCGGTCAGCTATCAGTCGGCGATTGAAGGAGAGCCGGCGCCTCCCGGAAAGCTGTGCTATTCCAGCGCGTGCGATGGTGATGATCTCGCAGAATTCGACATCTACGAATGGAAAAAGCGCATTAAGGAATCCTTGCCCGGCGGGCGCGCTCTGATTTGCCGCGATGCCGCTCCATGGGACAGCGCGAAAGAAGCGTTGACATGGAGCTGCAGCGGTGGCTCTGGTGACAGCGCATCACTTGTAATCAAAATCGGGTGGCAAGGAAAGAACTCTGACGGCACCTTGATTAGGGATGAAGTCAATATTTTTCCGCCTAGCGTGGCATTAACGGTGGAGCCGTATATTCAATGAAAAGCCGCAATCTATTCCACGTCCGAGATGTCCGTCGCCGCACCACTTGCACACCTCAGGCCGGCCTAACATTGGTCGAACTCATGGTGTCTTTGACGTTGGGGCTACTGGTGGTCATGGCCGCGAGTGCCCTCCTGCTGTCCACGAAATCCGGATATGTCGCGCAGGACGAAGATGCGCAGGTTCAGGACGCGGGGCGCTATTCATTGGAAATTGTCGCACGCGCCGTCCGCCAGGCCGCATTTGAAAACTGGGATGCGACAGAAGCACCGATTGTAGTAAGCCCGGGAATCAGCGCCAATATTATTGGCCTCGATGCACGAAGTCTAAAGACCGCGACACCAGGGATCGAGTCTCCGTATACGGCAGCAGTTAACGGTAGCGATGTACTTGCCGTTCGGTTCTATGGGGCAGGTGAAGGCGCGGGAGGTGACGGGACAATGCTCAACTGCGCAGGCTTTGGGATTGCGGCGCCAGCATCAAGAAGTTTGGCGGATATGGCGCGGGGGTGGAGTATTTTTTATGTGGCAGAGAGTTCCAGTGGCGAGCCGGAGCTTTACTGCAAGTACCGAGGTAACAGCGCTTGGACGGCACAAGCAATTGCCCGTGGTGTTGAGTCTTTCCAAGTGTTGTACGGCGTGGATACCGACGCCGATGGGCTGGCGAATCGATTGATGACGGCAACGGAAATTCAGGCATTAGACGATGCATTGCCACTTGAAGGTGCAACGGAAACAGAGAAGCAAATCGACAGGAACCGGAAGACAAATTGGAAGCGCGTGGTTGTCATAAAAATCGCGCTTCTCCTACGCGGAAGTCAGAGCGCACGTGCCGACCGCATGGACCGCGAGTACGACTTGTTCGGAAAAGATTATGCAGACGCGAACGCTTCCAATGACGTTGGAACACGGATCAAGGAAGATCACGTTCCGAAGAATGTGCGCAACAGAATACGCAGAGTCTTTGCAGCGACCATCCAGTTGCGAAATCAATCGGCAGGTAGCGCAACATGAAATCGGCCGCAAGGCGAGTCGAGTATGACTCTAATACTGGGTTGCGAAACTCGATATCGTCCAAGCAGCAAGGCGCTTCTCTGATCGTTTCTCTCATCATGCTGGTAGCCGTCTTGTTGCTCGGGATTTCGGCAGCCCAAATTGCATTGTTGGGAGAAAAGGCGTCGCGCAGTGACCGTGATCGCCAGATTGCCTTGCAAGCTGCTGAGGCCGGCCTAATGGATGCGGAATTGGATATCGAGGGCGCGAAAGGCAAGGATATGGCGCGCAGCAAAGTTTTCGGGAAGGAGAAAACCGAAGGTTTTGTTGACGGCTGCGGAACCGGGCTCACCAATTTCTACCTCGGTCTATGCATCCGTGCTGAAGAGGGCGAAATTCCAGTTTGGCAAAAAATCGATTTTCTTGATGATTCATCGGGTGCGAAATCGGTTCCATATGGTTATTTCACTGGGCAGTTGTTTCAGACAGGCAAGGGTATGCTTCCAGCCAAACTGCCGAGATACATCATTGAGCTCATGCCCTATAACAAAGATGGCCAAGGCGCTACGGTCGAGGACATGACCTATTTTTACCGAATCACAGCGATTGGTTTTGGGGTGCGTGAAACGACGCAAGTCGTGCTGCAGGCCTTCTATCGAAAAGACGGAAAGTAAATGAAGATGTGTCGCTGCTTTATTAAAAGCTCCATCGCGATTGCGATATTTATATTTGCCATGGTGCCGGCTGCCGGGAAGAATCCGGAGGTGAAGATTGCGAACGGTCCGCTTCTCAGTGGCAGAAGCAATGTCCATCCCAACATGTTGCTTAGCCTGTCTGTTGAGTTTCCCACGGTTGGCGTTGCCTATCGAGGAGACGGCGGCACCTATAATCGCAGCACTGAATATACTGGATACTTCAATTCCTCAAAATGCTATCTCTACAACGGCGGCAATAGAAATCTGAGTGAGACCGGATATTTCTATATTCTAAAAAGCACCACGCCGGTGACTCATGAATGCGGAGGCGATTCTTTCAGCGGCAACTTCATGAACTGGGTAGCATCGTCGGCAATCGACATGCTGCGCTACGCGTTGACAGGAGGCGATCGGGTAATAGATACGCCAAGCGAAACGGTATTGCAACGTGCTTATCTGAGGGATAGCAGCAAAGGCAACTTCTACGCGCATGATATCTATTTCCCGCGCAGGAAAGTGGTCGCCGGCGGTGATGGCAGTGCACCTAACCAAGTAACGCCATTCAATGTTGATACGCTGTATGTCGTATCTTGTAGAAACCGGATTCTGTTCAGTGACAGCAGCAGCGGGCTCGTCGGAAACAACGATGCCGACAGCAAGGAAGCGAGCAAGTATTGCGGATGGAAATACGACGCCCACAGCGCTCCTCCGAAGGAGGCAATTGACAAAAAACTGGGCGAATATCTTGTGCGCGTCAAAGTCTGCGATGGGAACGAAGGAAAGGAAAGAAAAGACCTCTGCGAGAAATACGGTAGCGGATATAAACCTGTGGGAACGCTACAGCGAAAATCAGAGAAATTGCGCGTGGCGGCAATGGGTTACCTGCTTGACGATAGCGAGAAGCGTTATGGCGGAGTATTGCGCGCACCAATGAAATATGTGGGCCCAAAAAAGCTGGGCGCCCCCGACTTCGTGGAGACGGCCAACGAGAAACTTGAGTGGAATGCGGAAACCGGCGTCTTCTACAACAACCCCGATGACTCTGCCAATCGCGAAAGCACCGCTACACGGAGCGGAGTCGTCAATTATCTCAACAAATTTGGAAGTGATGGCAACTACAAGACCTACGACCCAGTCGGTGAGCTGTATTACGAAGGTATTCGCTATTTGCAGGGTAAATCTCCAACTCCTGAAGCTGTATCGGGAATGACAGAGGTCATGAAAGGTGGCTTTCCTGCGCTCGGCAGTTGGACCGATCCGGTGGTTGCTTCCTGTCAGCGTAACTATATTGTCGCAATCGCGGACGTCAATACGCATTGGGATCGATACATTCCGGGAAATGATCGAACTACATTCGGAACCGGGAGTGATGCCTACGATGGCGCGCGTCCAGCAGATTTGGAATTAGCAGGGAAGACACCGGCGCTTGATGTGAAAAAATGGACGAGCAAGGTTGGTGACATGGAAATCGATGCGAGTGGCGCATACACCAATCCGTCCAAAAACACGTATCTAAGTGGTCTTCAAAACAAGGACACCGGGTCGGGTGGACACGGAACGTATTACATGGCAGGCCTTGCCTATTGGGCGAACACCAACGATATCCGCCTAGATAAACCGACTCGCGTGAAGACGTTCACTATCGACGTCGATGAGGGTGGAAACGGTCAAATCGACGGTAATATCCGAACGATTAAGCCTCGCAACACCCAGTTGTATCTTGCAGCGAAATATGGTGGTTTCGATGACCGCAACGGTGATGGCAATCCGTTTATTACCTATGGACCTGACGGCAAGAGCGTAGTCACCGGGAGCACCTCAGAATGGGACAACGGTAACGGCATTCCTGCGAATTATTTCCTTGCGGGCCAACCAAAAGAAATGATTCGTTCTATCCGCAAGGTATTCGATTCCATCGGCGCAGCAAGCGGCACAATTGCCGGCGTCTCCATTTCTAGCTCAAAAATTTCCACAGATGGTGCGTATGTTTATCAGCCAGGCTTTGATTCATCAAAATGGAGTGGCAGCCTCAGCAAGCGTTCGCTAAGGGTAAATGGCGAGACGGTTGAAATATCAAAAACTCCAGAGTGGGATGCAGGCGTCCTTCTCACCGGAACTGCGGAGAATGCCCCGACACCCGTACCGGATGCACGGAACATTTATACCGCGTCCGTTTTAGCCGGCGGCGGTTTATCCACAATTGAGTTCAGGTGGGAGAAATTGACAGAGATCCAAAAGGCACTGCTGAACCTTTCTCCAGTAGACAAGGTGCCTGACGGCTTGGGCGATGCACGGATGAGGTACTTACGCGGCGATCGCGGTCATGAATCGCTCCAGGCCGGTAGCGTGTTCAGAGCGCGTGATCGAGTCCTCGGAGATATCGTCAACAGTAACGCAATTTACGTCGGGCCGCCCACACAGCGCGTTCAAGGTGCGGGATATCAGGCGTTCTATGAACAGAACGAGAAACGCACCAAGGCGGTATATGTCGGTGCAAATGACGGCATGATGCATGCGTTCAGCGCGGATAGCGGCATCGAGCTCTTTGCGTATGTGCCGAACGCCGTGATGGCAAACCTTGCCCGACTGACCTCACCCGAGTATTCGCATCAGGCTTTCGTGGACGGCTCCATTGGTGTGAGCGACGCGATGGTCGGAGGACAGTGGAAAACCGTTCTCGTGTCCGGTCTTGGTGGCGGCGGGCAGGGCGTGTTTGCGCTCGATGTAACCGATCCTGCGGCATTTGGAAGAAAAGCCGGAGCGATCTTCGAGTTTACCGACCGCGATGATCCCGACATGGGAAACCTTATGGGCGCGCCTGTAATCGCGAAATTCAGAACAAAAGGCAGTGGCGGAACACCGGAATACAAATATTTCGTTGTAGTGCCAAGTGGCTTGAATAACTACAGCAATGATGGCTACAGAGAGGACGGTAAGGCGAAGTTCAACAGCGATGCTTCTAGTGCGTTATTTCTTCTTTCCCTGGACAAGGCAGCATCCGAAAAATGGAGCGAGGGAGCGAACTATTACAAATTCCGGCTTCCGGTCAAAGATTCGTCCGCGCAGAACGGTCTAAGTACGCCCGCCTTGGTGATCAATGCCAGCGGGGCAGTTCGCTATGCGTATGCAGGAGATTTACAGGGGAATTTGTGGCGTTTCAATTTTAGTGGTGACGCAGGTTGGCCGAACGCATTATCAGATACATCGCCGCTGTTCACGGCAACTGACACAAAAGGTGTACGCCAGCCAATTACCGTACAGCCTAAGGTCGTTTATGCACCGGGCGGAGGATTTGTCGTGTTGTTTGGCACGGGCAAGTTCGTTGAAGATCTAGATGCGGCCGCCGGGACATTTTCTTCGCAGTCTTTCTACGGAATTTACGACGACCTTAGCAAAAAATACCGCCTGACCGGCCGCGAGGAGTTGGTGCCGCGGACGTTGGAGAAAAGTGGAGATGGATTTGCCGTTTTCGGTCCGGCGGTTTCGTACGGAATCGATAGCAAGGACAAGAAGGGTTGGTACTTCGACTTCTTCGACGCAATTAAGACAGGAGAAAGACTCGTTAGCAACCCCTTTGTTTTGAATGGAATGTTGTTTTTCAATAGTTTGATCCCGGGCACAGACCCATGTGCCGCAGGTGGCGGGCGCTCGTACATATTGGACACGCTCGGCGGCTTACCCGTCACCGGCAAGATCACCGGGTTTTCCTCCACTGTAGGAATGCTAAGTTCGCCCGTGCTCGTCGAAACCGGCACAGACGTCGGCGACAGGAACGCCATAGGAAAACGGGCTGTAAAGAAAAAATACACCGTATTCAATTTCGGAACTGGTGGCGTAAAGGGTACAGCCGCGCCCCAACAAAACGGTAGCGGAGAGGTCAGTGTGCCTGCAGGTCGATTCAGCTGGCGTGAAATTCTTAACTGGCAGGAACTGCGTGCCGCAATCACTAAGAAATGAGGATAGATTGAAGAAGCGTCAGTCTCTGTATGGCTTTACTTTGGTCGAAATAATGGTCGTACTCGTCGTTATCTCGATTCTAGCCGGCATTGTTTATCCGTCCTATCAGGATGCGGTCCGCAAGGGTAAACGAACGGAAGGGCGAGCTGCGCTGTTGGAACTCCTGCAGCAGCAAGAGCGCTATTACTCTCAACACAATAGCTACATCATATTCAATTCATCTTCAAGCGATGAAAATGAAAAGAAATTCAGATGGTATTCAGGAAGCAAGCCAGGAAACAGTGCGTACGAAATCAGCGCAGAAGCCTGCGAGAACGACACGATTCAAAACTGCGTGCTGCTGATGGCGAAGCCTGGCACAGAGAAGGTCGATAAGAATTTTAACGACCCCTTATGCGGCAAATTGACGTTAACCAGCACCGGCGTAAAAAAAGCCGGCACACCGAACTGCTGGTAAGGCTATGAATGCGTTTTCCACGTTGCGCTTCAAGGGATTTTCATTGGTTGAGCTGATGGCCGTGCTCATGATTTCGTCCATCCTGCTGACGATAGGAGTGCCAAGCTTTCGTACGTTAATTCAGAAACAAAGAATCACCGCAGCAACGAACGAGTTTTTCGCTGCAATACATCTTGCTCGGTCAGAAGCCGTGCAGCGAGGACGGCGTGTCGATTTCGTGCCGACAGAGCCGGACGGCGACTGGGCGAAGGGGTGGGTGATCTTTGTTGATAGTAATAACAATCAGAAACCAGAACCGGGCGAGCAAATCATTTTTAGTCGTGGCGCTCTTCCGTCGGGTGTCGCGATTGACGCCACGCTGACGGATTCCTCGACACAATATCTTGCTTATAACGGCACGGGGCGCACTCGGACCAATAGGAACAGCGACACTCCGCAATTCGGTACTTTCCTGTTCAAACTCGACAATCAGAGTAGAAAGATCATTCTCAACATGCTGGGCCGGCCGCGATTGTGCAATCCCGAGATCGATAAAACCACCTGCTAGGCAGATTTGGATATTGAAGCGGTAAAATAAGCGTTTTGCCGCGGGCCTAAATACTCGCGTGCGCTTAAATCACTAATGGCAGAGATTTTCATGGAAATTCAAAGCGATTCGCAAGCCATGAGCCTCGCTTTGCAGTGGGCAGCGAAAGGGATGTTTACGACGACGCCCAATCCGAGAGTCGGCTGTGTGATTGTCAAAAACAATCGCGTGATCGGCCAGGGTCATACCCAACCGCCCGGGCAAGCGCATGCCGAAATTCAGGCGCTGAACGATGCCATCAGTCTAGGTAATGATGTTCGCGGCGCTACTGCGTACGTTACGCTGGAACCGTGCAGCCATTTCGGACGTACACCACCCTGTGCTGATGCGCTGATACGTGCTGGTATCGCCCGTGTTGTTGTTGCAGTGATCGATCCGAATCCACTCGTTGGCGGGCAGGGTATCGGGAAACTGAAAACGGCAGGCATTGATGTGGCACAGGGAGTGCTTGAAAATGAAGCTGTTGAAATCAATATCGGATTCATGGCACGCATGCGAAGTGGCAAACCGTGGGTTCGGATGAAGGCTGCAGCCAGTCTTGACGGGAAGACGGCATTGCTCAATGGCGCCAGTCAGTGGATAACCTCCGAAGCTGCGCGAAATGATGGCCACTGGTGGCGCGCGCGGGCATGCGCGGTGCTGACCGGCATCGGAACGGTCATTGAAGATGATCCGCAAATGAATGTGCGCGCCGTCGATACGCCGCGCCAGCCGCGCCGCATCGTCGTGGACAGCCGTCTGCAGATTAATCCGGACGCTCGCATTCTCGCCGGTGGCGGCACATGGATCGCGACAGCCGTCTCCGATTCGATAAAGGAAGCGCAATTGCGTGAACGCGGCGCCGAAATTATTGTGTTGCCAAATTCAACAGGCAAGGTCGATCTACCGGCCCTGATGCTGGAACTGGGCAGGCGACAGATCAACGAATTGCATGTGGAAGCGGGCTCAAAACTAAACGGTTCGCTGATCCGCGAAGCGTGTGTTGACGAACTGCTGCTGTATCTTGCTCCGAATTTGCTGGGCGACGCTCAAGCCTTGTTCGATTTGCCTAGACTGGAAGATCTGGAAAACCGCCAGACGCTGTCCTTTCACGAGGTCAAGCAAATCGGCCCGGATTTGCGTATCCTTGCTCGTTTCGTTTGATCGGATTGAATCATGTTTACCGGAATCGTCGCGGCTGTCGGCAAGATCACCTCCATTACTCCTTTAGGCGCTGGGCCTGATGCCGGTGTTCGTCTGAACGTCGATGCTGGTTGCCTTCCGATGGGCGACGTTGCGCTTGGTGACTCCATTGCGTTAAATGGCGCCTGCATGACAGTTGTCAGTAAAACCGATGCAGGATTTATGGTTGACGTGTCGCGTGAAAGCTTGAATCGCACCGTCGGCCTTGATACTGCCGGCGAAGTGAATCTCGAGAAGGCTTTAACCCTCGCCGAACGTCTGGGTGGACACCTTGTGTCCGGTCATGTCGATGGCTTGGGAGTCGTCCGCAAGTTTGAACCGGTCGGCGAGTCGATGGAATTGGTAGTCGAAGCACCGAAGGAACTCGCGAAGTATCTCGCATACAAGGGATCGATCGTCGTCAATGGGGTCTCGCTGACGGTCAATAATGTGGTCGACGCTGTGGGGGGATGTGAGTTTTCGATTAATTTGATACCGCATACGGTGGAAGTAACGGCACTCAAACATCTGAAGGCTGGTGTACGCGTAAACCTCGAAATCGACCTGATCGCGCGTTATGTTGAGCGGATGCTGACCTTGAAGGTCTAAGCCATCGCCTCAACGGAGACGCCGGTTTTTGCTCGTACCGCCTGCTTTGATCTACGTTGCTGAAGCGGACGCCTCGCAATAGTTTCGAACTTGAAAGTCCGGCGTCGCCTAAATCCTTTAAAATAGCGGGCTACATAGGATTCAAGTCATGGCTATTTCAACAACTCTAGAAATCGTTGCCGAACTGCGCGCCGGCCGCATGGTCATCCTGGTGGATGAGGAAGACCGTGAAAATGAGGGCGACCTGGTGCTTGCTGCCGAATTCGTTACTGCGGAAGCGATCAACTTCATGGCCAAATTCGGCCGCGGACTGATCTGTCTGACGCTAACGGAAGAGCGTTGTAATTTGTTGAATTTGCCGATGATGACCACCCGTAATGGGACTTCGTACGGCACCAACTTCACTGTGTCGATCGAGGCGGCGGAGGGTGTTACAACCGGCATTTCTGCGGCGGACCGGGCCAAGACTGTTCAAGTGGCGGTGGCTAAAAATACCAAGCCCTCCGACATTGTGCAGCCGGGCCATATATTTCCCCTAAAGGCGCAAAAAGGCGGCGTGCTGATGCGCGCAGGGCATACTGAGGCGGGCTGCGATTTTGCTGAACTGGCTGGGTTGACGCCTGCAGCAGTGATCTGCGAAATTATGAAGGACGATGGCACGATGGCGCGCCTGCCGGACCTGATTGAATTTGCGAAAGAGCACGGGCTGAAAATTGGCACCATCGCCGACCTCATCCACTATCGCAGCCAGAACGAGAGCATTGTCGAGCGTATCGCTGAGCGCACGATGCATACCGTACATGGCACATTCAGGGCAATTGCCTACCGCGACAAGCCGAGCGGCGGAGCACACTTAGCCCTGGTACATGGTGACATCAAGCCAGACCTTGAAACGCTCGTGCGTGTGCACCAACCGGTATCGATCCTTGATTTGCTGGAAACACAGGCCACGACTCATTCCTGGAACATGGCATCGGCCATGGCTGCGATCAAGGTATCCGAGCGCGGCGCGATGGTTCTGCTGAATTGCGAAGAATCGGCTGACCAGATGTTTGCTCAGTTCGAGGCGCTAAATACACCTGAACAGAAGCCGGTAACGCGTGGTTCGAGCATGGACTTGCGTACCTATGGTATTGGCGCGCAAATTCTCAAAGATCTTGACGTAGGCAAGATGAAGCTTTTGGCCAGCCCACGCAAGATGCCGTCAATGACGGGATTCGATCTGGAAGTGGTTGGTTATCAAGCCAAACCCGAGAATTGATCATCTGCGTTCGAGGCGCAGGCAGAAGCAGAATTTCTTGCATAACAATGCATCGTGCGCTTCACGCAATGCCGTGAAATGTGCGTTGTTCAATATTTCAAAAGCGCAGCCGCGCATGAAGGAAACGCCATGACCGTAGGAACATACGAAACCAATTTGAGCGGCGAAGGCTTGCGTATCGGTATCGTACAGGCCCGCTTCAATGAAGATGTTTGTCATGGACTGCTGTCCTCTTGCCTTGCCGAATTAAAGCATCTTGGCGTTGCCGACGAAGACGTGCTGCACGTGACCGTACCGGGCGCCCTGGAGATTCCCCTGGCGCTGCAGAAAATGGCAGAAACCCAACAGTTCGATGCGCTGATCGCGATTGGCGCCGTCATACGCGGTGAAACCTATCATTTCGAGTTGGTATCGAATGAGTCCGGCGCAGGGATTACACGCGTTGGCCTGGATTTCGGCATTCCGGTCGCCAATGCCGTGTTGACAACAGATACCGACGAGCAAGCAGAGGCCCGCATGGCCGAAAAGGGTGCAGACGCTGCGCGCGTCGCCGTTGAGATGACTAATCTCGCGATCGCGCTGGAAGAGCTCGCCGATGTAACCGAGGAAGAGTAAGCAATGAACGAAAAAACTGCCCACGCGAATCCGAACAAAAGCCGGACACCGCGTCATCGCGCGCGTGAATTTGCGCTGCAAGGCCTGTATCAATGGCTGCTGAACAACGAAGATGCTGGCGCGATCGATGCGCATATCCGCCAGGCGCACGGCTTCGATAAAGCAGATGCTGAACATTTCAATGCACTGCTGCACGGGACGATCAAGCAGGCGCAGGTCTTGCGCACTGGCCTTTCGCCATTGATCGATCGTCCGATTGAACAACTATCGCCAGTCGAACATGCCGTGCTGCTGATTGGCGCTTATGAGCTCAGCAATCACGTCGAAATCCCGTATAAGGTGGTGATTAATGAGGCAGTTGAACTAACCAAATCCTTCGGGGGTATCGACGGGCACAAGTATGTGAACGGCGTGCTCGACAAATTTGCCGCGACCAGTCGCAACGTCGAAGTGGGCGATGCGAAAAGCGCCAAGCGCTGAAATATGCTCTGAATCGAATTTACTTGCTCGCGGGCCAGGCCTGCCGCTTTGTACTTCAATGAATCCTGTTTTCGCCTCTCGTCTTGCCAATATCGCGCCGTTCCATGTCATGGAACTGGCGAAGATGGCGACTGAACTGGAGTGGCAAGGCCGCTCCATTATTCACATGGGTATCGGCGAGCCTGACTTTACCGCTGCGCAACCAGTGTTGGATGCTGCAAGCCGTGCGATGGCCGACGGCAAACTGCAGTACACGTCGGCTATAGGCATTCCTGCACTGCGGGAGGCCATTTCGGCACACTATCGGCAGGTGTACGGACTTGAGATTGCACCGTCACGCATCATTGTGACGGCGGGTGCATCTGCGGCTTTATTGCTGGCTTGTGCGGCGCTCGTGGAGAGGGGCGCCGAAGTACTCATGCCGGATCCGTCTTATCCATGCAACCGGCATTTCGTCGCCGCATTCGATGGCAAGGCGAAAATGATTCCGAGCGGCCCGGAACAGCGCTTCCAGCTTTCGGACGTCGTCGTGCGCGAGCAATGGTCGGCCGACACGCGCGGGGTACTGCTTGCGTCGCCGTCGAATCCGACCGGCACTTCCATTCCGCATAACGAACTTGCGAAGATCATCGCGACAGTTCGCGAAAAAGGCGGATTCACGATTGTTGATGAAATCTATCAAGGCCTAACTTACGATGAAGCGCCGTTTTCGGCGCTGTCCCTTGGCGAGGATGTCATCGTCATCAACAGTTTTTCGAAGTATTTCAATATGACCGGCTGGCGCCTTGGTTGGCTGGTGGTGCCGGAAGTCATGGTCCCGCAAATTGAAAAGCTGGCGCAGAATCTGTTTATCTGCGCTTCCAGCATTGCACAGCATGCGGGGGTTGCCTGCTTTGCTCCTGAGTCGATTGCAATTTACGAACAGCGCAAAGATGAATTCCGGCGACGGCGTGACTATATCGTCCCCGCATTGCGTGAGCTGGGATTTAAGGTGCCGGTCACACCGGATGGTGCATTCTACGTTTATGCGGACTGCTCGACGTTCACGGAGGACGCGGACAAGTTGACTATCGACATGCTGAATCAGGCTGGTGTGGTGCTTGTCCCTGGGCTGGATTTTGGCCCCTATACCGCACGCCAATATATCCGCTTGTCTTATGCGACTTCCATGGAAAATTTGCACGAGGCAGTCAGTCGACTCGAGCGGTTTTTTGCGTCCCGGCGCTGTTAGGGATTTTCGACACGCAAATAAAAAGGAGCCCAAAGGCTCCTTTTTATTTGCGTGAATGCAGTTACAGAGATGCGGGATGATCTGCCTGCGCCAGCGGCTGCGCTGGTGTACGCAGCGACGCCGCTTCCTCAACTTCACCTTCAACTTTGCGTTCCTGGCGCGGCTTCTGCACAGCCGAGCTGGCCGACGTTGCATAGGGCGGCACCTTCTTTCCCATGGCGACTTCTTTCAGGCGGCGATACTCTGCGAGGACCTTGGCGCCATAGCCGGCATCCGAATCGGAGGCGCCTGCGCCGACATACAGCTTCAAGCCGGCTTCAACGGATCCGCCGCGTTTCACATAGTCTTTCAGGATCAATGAGCCAACTTTGATGTTGGCCACGGGATTGAGTGCTGCCTTGACGCCGCCGAGATCCTCGAACTTGTCACGGTGTACTTTCGACATTACTTGCATCAATCCCTGTGCCCCGACAGGGCTTTCGGCGAATGGATTGAGTCCGGATTCGATTGCCATAACCGACAGAATGAGCAACGGATCGAGCTTGATTTCCTTCGCGGTGAGATAGGCGGCCGAAACCAGCATATCGGTCGCATCAGTTGCAACGCGATAGCGCTTTGCGAGCCAAGACGTAACCCATTGCTGCTGACGCGTATCGCCAAGCATATTTTTTTCCTCGGCGCGGAGTGCGGCTTGCGTTTTTACAGCAGCATTTTCCTGTGCGAAGGGCTGGGCAGGTGAATCCATCAAGTTGGAAAGTACAGGCGCTTCTACTTCATCCGTTTCCAGTTCGGCAAAGGGGGACAATTCCTTCAGATAATCAGTGACTTCCGGCTTAACAAACATGATGCCGAGCGCGGCGATTGCGATAATTCCCAGCACCATCAACGTATGATGTGCCGTCGTGATGAACCCGCTGACGGTATCGCGGGCAAAAACGGCCCACGCTGCCGACTGGCTGGCTTTCTGGCGAGTGACGTCGAGCGTCACCCTGATGAATCGATTTAACATTGAACCTCCTGAATCGTCGCGGCACGCGAAGAGCCCACTACATGTTCTTGTAGACCCTTGAGCCTGCCGTGAATCAGTTACATCGTCTGACCGTGCGCGCGGCGCAACTGGCAGACGTCGGAATTGTTTGCTTCGGGCTGGCGGACGCACAATGGGCACCGGTTCAGCGGCAAACAACTTTTTCGGGGATAAGGCGGACGCCTTTTGAAAACACTCCTTAAAATGTCATGTGGGACCCCGATCCCGTGAATGAAGAGGATTTCTGCTACGTAGCCTTTATTTTTGGCTCGCGTCCTCATCAAGTTGGGCGAATTTTAGGGGCCTCTTTATATCTAGTCAATACTATCAAAACGATCTTTTATAACTTTTGAATCTAACTTTCTCGCTGCGTTGCAACAGAAAACCAATAAAATCAACCACTTGGACTTGCATTTTAAAAACAGAAGCGGGTCCCCATCCTTGTGAAAAATCATGAAATATTCCGATTTGCGGGATTTTATTTCCCAGTTGCAACAATTGGGTGAACTTAAGCGTATTCCAGTTTCTGTTTCTCCGAATCTTGAGATGACGGAAGTCTGTGATCGGACACTGCGTGCTGGCGGCCCTGCGCTGATATTCGAGCGTCCGACAGGGCACACAATGCCAGTGCTGGGCAATTTGTTTGGTACACCGCGCCGCGTGGCGCTCGGTATGGGCGCAGACGATGTTAGTGAGCTGCGTAAAATTGGACATCTTCTCGCAACGCTGAAGGAGCCGGAACCGCCCAAAGGTATTAAGGACGTGCTTGGGCTTGGTTCGATGGTAAAGGCGCTTTGGGACATGGCACCCAGGGAGCATCGCTCCGCTGCTTGTCAGGATGTGGTTTGGGAGGGGAATGACGTGGATCTGGCCAAGCTGCCTATCCAACATTGCTGGCCCGGTGATATTGCTCCCTTGATTACGTGGGGACTAGTAATTACCAAGGGGCCGCACAAGAAGCGCCAGAACCTGGGTATCTACCGTCAGCAGGTCATCGGGCGTAACAAGGTCATCATGCGCTGGCTCGCGCATCGTGGTGGTGCGCTCGACTTTCGGGAGCATGGCATTGTCAATCGCGGCAAACCTTATCCCATCGCTGTGGCGCTTGGTGCCGACCCGGCCACAATCCTTGGTGCTGTAACACCGGTGCCAGACAGCCTGTCGGAATACCAGTTTGCCGGGCTGCTACGCGGCAGCCGTACCGATCTTGTGAAGGCTGTCGGCAGCGAACTGCGAGTGCCGGCTTCCGCCGAGATCGTGCTGGAAGGGCATATTTATCCGGACGAGTCACATCCGACTGGTTACGAACATGCGCTTGAGGGGCCGTACGGCGATCACACGGGTTATTACAATGAACAGGACTGGTTCCCTGTATTCACAATCGACCGCATCACCATGCGTCGCGACCCGATCTACCACTCTACCTACACGGGCAAACCGCCGGACGAGCCAGCTGTGCTGGGCGTGGCACTAAACGAAGTGTTCATCCCATTGCTGCAAAAGCAGTTTTCTGAAATCACAGACTTTTACCTTCCGCCCGAAGGATGCAGCTATCGCATGGCCATCGTTCAGATGAAAAAGTCCTATCCAGGGCATGCAAAGCGCGTGATGTTCGGTGTATGGAGCTTCCTGCGGCAATTTATGTATACCAAGTTCATCGTGGTGGTCGATGAGGACGTGAATGCGCGTGACTGGAAAGAGGTCATTTGGGCGATCACGACCCGGGTCGATCCTATGCGGGACACGACTCTGGTGGATAACACGCCGATCGATTACCTCGACTTCGCATCGCCAGTGAGCGGACTTGGCAGCAAGATGGGAATTGACGCAACCAATAAATGGCCGGGAGAAACCAGCCGCGAATGGGGAACGGCAATTTCGATGACCGATGAAGTCAAGGCAAAGGTTGATCAAATGTGGAACGAGCTGGGGATCTGAGAACGGTGTTTCTTGTCTTCATTTAAAGAGACTTCTGAAATTGCAGGGGCGCGGTCGGCGCTTTGCTGGTAAAATTGCTGCTGGCGGGCCCCTGCGCATTGCGGCATGGTCAACCTGGTCAGGTCGGGAACGAAGCAGCCACAGCCATTTCCCGTAAGTGCCGCAGACAAGGCTCGCCTCTTTCTTCTTTTGCCCCGTTTTTCGTCACGTGGGCCAAGCCCGGTCCAGAATCTCCTTTTGCAATGTCGTCGCAGCCAGCGTGCCGTAGACGCGTCCGCATTCCGCATCGATTCTGCTGTTGATGAACGCATCGGCAATATGGCTTGGGGAATGTTCCAGCATCAGGCAGCCCTGTACCGCAAGCACCAGCCTTTGCACCAAGCGGCGTGCCAGCATCTCGCGCTGCTCGGATGGCGTGACGAGATCACGGCGCAGGTCGGCGATCAGGACGTGCAATCCCACGTGGTTCGCGGCGATCGTGTGCAATCCATCAAGCAGCAGCGCGACGCCCTCCGTCTCGCGTTCGATTGCTCGCAGTACATCGAGGCACATGACGTTCCCCGAGCCTTCCCAGATTGAATTGACCGGTGCTTCACGGTAAAGCCGAGCCATTGGTGCGGTCTCGACATAGCCGTTGCCGCCCCATACTTCCATGCATTCGCCGGTAAATTCCAGTGCGCGTTTGCAAATCCAGAACTTGGCTGCGGGCGTTATAACTCGCCGCCATGCGCGTTCGAGCGGATCGGCCGGCGAGTCGAAGGCACGCGCCAGGCGTAGCATCAACAGAGTTGCTGCCTCGCTTTCAAGTGCCAGATCAGCAAGGACGTTTCGCATCAATGGCTGTTCTGCAAGCAGGCGACCGAAAGCGGTCCTGTGCCGCGCATGGTGCGCCGCTTGCACAAAGGCATGCCGCATCAGGCCGGCACTGCCGATCACGCAGTCGAGACGGGTGTGATTGGCCATCTCAATGATGGTCGGGATGCCGCGGCCTTCTTCGCCGACCATGACGCCGTAGGCATCCAGGAATTCAACTTCGCTGCTTGAATTGGAGCGGTTGCCTAGTTTATCTTTCAGGCGCTGGACGAGTATCGTGTTCTTGGTGTCATCCGGACGCCAGCGTGGGACGAAAAAACACGATAGGCCGGCTTCGGTGCGTGCCAGTACCAAGTGGGCATCGCACATCGGTGCCGAGAAGAACCATTTATGGCCGGTCAGCAAGTATTCGGCGCCACGGCCTTCGCCGTTCAGCGGTCGGGCGACTGTGGCATTTGTGCGTACGTCCGAACCGCCTTGTTTTTCCGTCATGCCCATGCCAAGCATGATTGAATTCTTTTGTGCCAAAGGTAGATCGCGTGGATCGTGTTCGCAGGAGAACAACTTTGCTTGAAGTTGTGCGAACAGCCTTGGCTCGTTTTGCAAGACCGGAATCGATGCAAATGTCATTGTGGTCGGGCATAGGGAGCCGGCCTCGATCTGCGACTGCATGAAGTAGCCAGCGGCGCGCGCGACATGGGCGCCCGGTTGCGGCTTCATCCAGGGAAGGGCATGCAAGCCTTCACGGCGCAGCAACCCAAGCAAGCGATGCCAGCTGTCATGGAATTCCACAAAATCGATGCGTTTTCCGAAGCGGTCGTGTGTGCTGAGTTCCGGTAGGTAATGATTTGCCAACTCGCCCAGGTGCAAGACTTCCTTGCTCCCGAGTTCGGCGCCAAAGCGCATCAGGTGTTCTTCGTGCCAGCCAGCCCGATCGCGTCGCACGCCGTCGCGGAGAACGGTATCGGTCGTGAAAATGTTGTAGTCGTGCAGTTCGGGCACTTGATTCATCACTTCGTGCGTCGGCCATTGCATGGTGGATATCCTTTTACATATCAATGTAGATAAGATAAAGCCGAGTCTATAACTTGCATCAGGTCAGGTAAAATGCGACCTACAACTAACTGCCCAGCGCACCCATGTCCTATCAAGTACTCGCCCGTAAGTATCGCCCAAAGAGCTTTGAGACGCTCGTCGGGCAGGAGCACGTCGTGCGAGCGCTTACGCATGCGCTGGAGCAGAAGCGGCTGCATCATGCATATCTGTTCACCGGTACGCGCGGCGTTGGCAAGACGACGCTGTCGCGCATTCTTGCGAAATCGCTCAATTGCGAATTCGGCATCACGGCGCAACCCTGCGGCGTGTGTGACGCGTGCACGGCAATCGATGCAGGTCGCTTTGTTGACTATATTGAAATGGACGCCGCGTCCAACCGCGGCGTCGACGAAATGGCGCAGCTGCTGGAGCAGGCAATCTATGCGCCGTCCAATGCCCGTTTCAAGGTCTACATGATCGACGAAGTTCACATGTTGACCAACCATGCGTTCAACTCCATGCTGAAGACGCTGGAAGAACCGCCGGAACATGTGAAATTCATCCTCGCAACCACCGATCCGCAAAAGATTCCGGTCACGGTGCTGTCGCGCTGCCTTCAATTTAATCTGAAGCAGATGCCGCCTGGTCATATCGTCGGGCATCTCGAGAATATCCTTGGGCAGGAAGAAATTTCGTTTGATGCGCCGGCCTTGCGTTTGCTCGCGCAGGGTGCGCATGGTTCGATGCGCGACGCCTTGTCGCTGACTGATCAGGCCATCGCCTACGCGGCCGGTAAAGTCACGCTTGAAGCAGTGCAAGGCATGCTTGGCGCGCTTGACCAGTCTTACCTGATTCGCGTGCTGGATGCATTGGCAGCCAAAGATGGCGCAGGTCTGCTTGCCGTTGCAGATGAGATGGCGACGCGCAGTCTTTCCTATAGTGCGGCCTTGCAGGATCTGGGGACGCTGTTGCATCGCATTGCGCTCGCTCAGACCGTGCCGGCGGCATTGCCGGATGACGTGCCGGAGCGCGACGATATCATCCGTCTCGCGGGCCTGTTCGATGCCGAAGAAGTGCAGCTGTTTTACCAGATTGCAGTGCATGGCCGGAACGAACTCAGCCTTGCGCCCGATGAATATGCGGGCTTTTCAATGACGCTTTTGCGCATGCTGGCTTTCCGTCCGGGCATCGGTGGCGCGGAAGCAAAACCGGTTACGCGCCCCAGTGCGGCCGCTGCCGCTCCTGCCCCTGCAGCAAGGCCGGCTGCCGCCCAGCAGGTAGCCCCGGCAAGCACGCCGGCTGCACGCGCACCGTCCGGCATGAGTCCCGCCCGCGCCGCTCTGGAAGCTGCGCGCAACGGCGGCAAGCCGCAATCGAACGCGCCTGTCGCCGCACCGGCTCCCGCTCAAATACCGACAGCGGCAAGGCCGGCAGCCGCAACGGCATCCGTGCCGCCGTGGGAAGAAAATCCGCCGCCTGCACCCGAATGGGTTGATTTCGATTCTGCTCCGGCAGCGGCTCAAAAAAAAACTGAATCACGACCCGTTTTCGATAACTTCGTAGAGCAAGACGACACCGCCGTCATCGAAGAGATGACGCCTCAGATCGTTGCGCCGCAGGTTTCCAAAGTAAAAGCGCTTCCACCACAGCCAATACCATCGCTGAACTGGGATGGTGATTGGCCTGCTCTGGCGGCAAACTTGCCCTTGCGCGGCGTGGTACAGCAACTGGCAATCCAAAGCGAATTGCTTCAATGCGAAGACAACGGCGACGTCGTGCAGATCCATTTACGGATTCCACTCGACACCTTGCGTTCTGCAGGATCTGTCGACAAGTTGACCGCTGCGCTATCCGAGCATTTCGGTAAAACGGTTCGGCTGACTACCGAACTGGGTGCCGTCGAACAAACGGCCAATGCGAAAGCAACCGCAGAACGCGAGGCGCGGCAGCGTCAGGCTGAAGAAGATTTCCAACGCGATCCCTTCGTGCAGGCAGTGATGCGCGAATTCGGCGCGACCATCGTGCCGGGATCGATCAAACCTGTTTAATTAAGGAGCATGACCATGATGAAGGGCCAACTGGCAGGGCTGATGAAGCAAGCTCAGCAAATGCAGGACAATATGAAGAAGATGCAGGACCAGCTTGCGTTGATTGAAGTCGAAGGACAATCTGGCGCCGGTCTGGTGAAGGTCGTGATGACGTGCAAGAACGACGTCAAGCGCGTGTCGATCGATCCGTCGCTGCTAGGTGACGACAAGGACATGCTGGAAGACCTGGTCGCTGCTGCATTCAATGATGCCGTGCGCAAGGCAGAAGCAACGTCGCAAGAAAAGATGTCTGGCATGACGGCCGGCTTGCCGTTGCCGCCCGGTTTCAAAATGCCATTCTGAGTTCAATTTTTTCCGGAAGAAGGAAAGCAGGCCGCAAACGTCCTGCCTTTAATTCTTCCTCCACTACCTTATCAAGCCCGTGACAGGCACTAGTGAAAACACCTTCCAGTCTTGATTTCCTTGCCGAGGCACTGCGCCGACTTCCCGGCGTAGGGCCGAAGTCTGCACAACGCATGGCGTATCACCTGATGCAGCACGACCGCGATGGGGCGGCGATGCTCGGTCGCGCGCTGTCGCAGGCGGTCGAGCGTATTCACCACTGCGCCAAGTGCAATACCTTTACCGAACATGATGTGTGCGAGACCTGCCTGGACCAGAGCCGCGATGGCACGCTTCTGTGCGTGGTTGAAAGTCCTGCCGATCAGTTGATGATTGAGCAGACGCTGACCTACAAGGGACTGTACTTCGTCCTGATGGGGCACCTGTCTCCGCTCGATGGCATCGGTCCCAAGGACATCCACCTGGAAAAGCTGATTGCCCGTGCTACCGATGGCGTAGTCGCCGAAGTCGTCCTTGCCACCAATTTCACCAATGAAGGCGAGGCAACCGCGCATTACATCAGCGAGACATTGAAAGCTCGCGGTCTGAAAGTCAGCCGCCTTGCGCGGGGCGTGCCGGTGGGCGGAGAACTAGAGTATGTCGACGCCGGCACCATTGCCCGCGCCATGCTTGATCGTCGCTCCACGTAGTTGCGCAGTCTTGATGTGTTGTCCGCATTGCGCGCTTGGCACTGTCTGTTCAGAATGGGAATATGAAAGACAAAACGTCGTCCGGCCCCTTGGCCGGTATCAAGGTTCTCGAACTCGGCACGCTGATTGCCGGGCCTTTTTGTTCACGCATGCTTGCCGAATTCGGTGCGGAAGTCATCAAGATCGAATCGCCTGATGGCGGTGATCCGATTCGTCAATGGCGTGTGCTGAAAGACGGCACCTCACTCTGGTGGACGGTGCAGTCGCGCAACAAGAAGAGTGTGACGCTCAACATGAAAGAGGCGCGCGCGCAGGAAATCGCAAAGAAGCTTGCGTTGGACGCCGACATCATCATCGAAAACTATCGCCCCGGCGTCCTGGAAAAATGGAACGTCGGCTACGACGACCTGAAAAAGATCAATCCCGCGACCATCATGGTCCGTTTGTCCGGCTATGGCCAGACCGGGCCGATGAAGGATTTGCCGGGCTTTGGCGCCATCGGTGAGTCCATGGGCGGCATGCGTTATGTGTCCGGCCATCCCGACCGGCCCCCGCTACGCATTGGCATTTCAATCGGTGACTCGGTTGCGGCACTGCACGGCGTGATCGGTGCGATGATGGCGCTGCGCCATCGCGACGTAACGGGCGGGCGCTGGAACGGCAAGACCGGCGAAGATTGTATCGCCGGACAGGGACAAATGGTCGACGTCGCGCTGTACGAGGCGGTGTTCAACATGATGGAATCGCTGGTGCCCGAATACGATTATGCAGGCGTGGTGCGCGCGCGTACTGGTGGCGCCTTGCCAGGTATCGTGCCGTCCAATACCTATACGACGCGGGATGGCGAGAACGTCGTCATCGCAGGAAATGGCGATGCAATTTTCAAGCGACTGATGATGGCGATCGGACGCGACGACATGGCGAACGATCCGCAGCTTGCGCGCAATGATGGCCGTGTGCCGCGCACGGAGGAAATCGACGGCGCGATTCAGGCATGGTGTGCGACTCAGGATATCGACAGCGCGTTGGCAACAATGAAGGCGGCGGATGTCCCGGTCAGCAAAATTTATTCAGTGCGCGACATGATGAACGATCCGCAGTTTGTCGCGCGCCGAATGATTGAACAGCATGCGTTTGCCGATGGAACGCCGATCAAGCTGCCTGCGGTGACTCCCAAGATGTCCGAGACGCCGGGTGAGACGAAATGGCTTGGGCCAGGACTGGGCGAGCACAACACCGAAGTCTTGCGTGGCCTCGGGTATGATGATGCGCAGATCGCGCAGCTACGACGCGAACACATTATTTAGGGGATTGAATGAACAAGACCTTCTGGAAGCAGTTCGCCATTGCGTTGGCGCTTTTTCTTGCCGGCTACCTTACCTTCAACGGCAAACTCTTTGCGCAGACCATTGAGAAGCCGAATGCGTTCATCAATGTCGGTAGCAAGACTCCGTTCAATTAATGACGTTTGGCGCTTGCGGTGCCGCACGATGAGATTCGCCGATTCTGCCGTTGGCGCCAAGGCCATTCCAGGCGCGGCTTTTGCTAATTTGTTGATGCAACACCTTGATGCACCGACACGGTGCCGTACTTGTCCACGCTCAGTCTGATTTGACATACGACGGTCGATTGCGGGGCGTTTGCGCATCGGGGTGGGGCACGTTAATAGCAAACAAACTGCGGAGGAAACATGGCGCCACAATCAAAGACTTTGCTGGCTCGTATCTTGATTGGCTTGTCGGCCGGGTTGATCATAGCCCCAGCCTTCGCGCATCCGGGGGCGCACCATCTCTCTGCCAGCTTTTCCGCTGGATTCGCCCATCCGTTCCAAGGCTGGGACCACTTGCTTGCCATGCTGGCGGTCGGCGTCTGGGGCGCGCAACAAAGTCGCGCGGCCGCGCTGACCTGGCCACTGGCCTTTGCTCTGATGATGGCGTTGGGTGCAGTCGTCGGGGTGGTCGGCTTCACCTTGCCGATGGCCGAAACGGGCATTGCGCTATCCGTGGTGCTGCTCGGTGTGTTGATCGCGTTTGCGGTTCGGATTCCTGTGTGGGGCGGAGCGGTTCTGGTATCGCTGTTCACCACGATGCATGGGTTTGCACACGGGGTCGAAATGCCGCAGGGGGAAATGCCCATGATGTACATTGCGGGCATCTTGAGTGCGACCGCGTTGTTGCATTTGACTGGGCTTATATCGGCGTTGTTCGCACAGAACCGAACGGTGAGTAATGTGATTCGCGCGGCGGGCATGAGCGTGGCAGTGAGCGGTGCCTGCCTGCTGGCTACGATCTGAAGGCGGCCTTTTATCCCCGCAGCACATCACGTAAAGCTGGTACGCCGCGCCTGATGTCTTCGACCGGTATCGCCGCAAACCCGAGTACTAATCCTGTTTCACGAGGCTGATCCGGAAAGGCCATTTTGTCGGCGTTATAGAAGGTCGACAGTGCTCGTAACTCAATTCCTTGCGCCAGCGCGGCACGAGATATTGCCTGGTCGTTGCGTGGCTGCCGAAGAGTGGTGGTTAGTTGCAATCCCGCATCTGCGGGGCCGACCCGCAGATGTTCTCCCAGCTGCTGGTCGAGCAACGCAAGCAGGCATGAGCGCCTTTCCCCGTACACCTCCCGGGTTCGCTTGATGTGACGTCCGAAGTGCCCATCCACGATGAAATCGGCAAGCACGATTTGAGGAACAATCGCGGCATGGCGATCAAGAATTGCGCGCGCCTGCACGAAGTAATCCACCAGTGCAGGCGGCAGCACCATATAGCCCAGCCGCAATCCCGGAAACAGCACCTTGGACAGCGTGCCGACATAAATTACGCTCCCAGTCTTGTCCAGGCTTTGCAAGGACGCCAGAGGCGGGCCGGTATAACGGTATTCACTGTCGTAATCGTCCTCGACTATCCATGCTTTTTTCTCCGCGGCCCACGCCAGCAGCTCAAGCCGGCGCGGCAGGCTCATTGTCACGCCGAGCGGAAGCTGATGCGAGGGTGTGACGTAGGCAAGCTTCGCATCGGGATGGTGTCGGACGCCATGGCTGACACACAAGCCTTCAGCGTCGATTGGCACCGGACAGATGTGCGCTTCTGCCGCGCGCAGCGACGCGTTGATGCCGCGATATCCGGGTTCCTCGACCCAGGCTTGTTCGCCCGGAGCAAGTAGCAGTGTCGCGATAAGGTACAGGGCCTGCTGGGAGCCTGAGGTAATGACAATCTGTTCCGGCTCGCAGTGCACACCGCGTGATGCGCGCAGGTAAGCAGCGAGCGTCTCGCGCAACGGACGATACCCAGCAGGATCGCCGTAACCCAAATGGTGTGTGGGTCGCCGCCAATGGCGCGCTTCCAGCCGCGCCCAGATATCGAAGGGGAACACGTCAAGACCTGGCATGCCGATCCGGAAGGCTTTTGGTGGACCCTCATGCGTATTGAGGGTGGTCTGTGGCCCGACGAAACACTGGCCACGGGCAGACAGTGGCCGGAGCAATTTCTGTGGCTTCGGTTCAATCGCCTTGGTGGGGTGTCTGGAAGAAATTGGAAGACTCGTGCTGACAAAGGTTCCTTTGCCTACTGTGCCGGATAGGTAACCTTCGGCCATTAGTTGCGAATAGGCATTCAGCACGGTCTGGCGCGAAATGCGAAATAGTTGGGCCAGTTCGCGCGTGGGAGGTAATTGCATGCCCGGACTTAGCGTGCCGGCTAGGATAGTCTGCTTGATGGCTTCGTAGAGCTGCCGAAACAGAGGTGTGCGTGATGCCGGGTTGAGGCGCAATGTGGTCAGCGATTGGGCAATAAGCATGATGGTTTGCCTTCAAATTGGTATTTTTAAAATACCATTAATTGGTACTTCAAGAAAGCCAAAAGGCGCGATAAGCTATGTCGCATTCAAGAAAGACAAGGCATGGACCACATCTCGTATCGTGACAACATGCATATCACGCCGGAACAGCTCGCAGCGGTTTTCCAACGTTCTGGCATCCGTCGGCCAGTCGAGGATTTGCCTCGACTGGCCGCTATGCTGAAGCACGCCAATGTGCTGATAACGGCATGGGACGGAGCCGAGCTGGTCGGTGTGGCGAGGGCACTGACGGATTTTAGCTATTGTTGCTATTTGTCGGACCTCGCTGTCGACCAGCGTTATCAGAAGGCCGGCATTGGCCGCGAACTGATTCGCCGCGTGCGCGAATCGACCGGCGATCAATCGAGTTTGCTTCTACTTGCGGCCCCAGAAGCGATGCAGTATTACCCCAAGATTGGATTCGAAGGCGTGCCAAATGGCTGGATCATCAAGCGGGCGGCGTAGAGTTCGGGCAGAGGCAATCAATCGCAATATGACGACTAGGAACGGATATGCATACCTATGAAGCAAGTATTTCCTGGCGCAGAGGCGACCAGGAATTTGGCAATAACCGATACAACCGCGGCCATCTCTGGAGCTTTGATGGCGGCGCGCAAATCCCGGCATCCTCCTCGCCTTATGTCGTGCCGGAACCCATGTCGGTCGCGGCGAATGTCGATCCAGAAGAAGCATTGGTTGCCGCGACTTCCAGTTGCCACATGCTGTTCTTCCTGTCGATTGCCGCCAGGCGCGGTTTTGTCGTCGACAGCTATGTCGACCGGGCATCGGGTGTGATGGCGAAGAACAGCGACGGCAAGCTTGCAATGACGCGTATTACGCTTCGGCCGCAAATCGCCTTTAGCGGCCAACGCATGCCGACACAGCAAGAACTCGACGCGATTCATCACGATTCGCACGAGCAGTGTTACATCGCGAATTCGATCAAGGCGGAGATCGTGCTTGAGCCGGTTTGACGCATAAAACCCAGGAGAATCATATGTACGTACCGTCGCATTTTGAAGAAACCCGCAGCGAAGTCATGCAACAGTTCATAGGCGAGCATTCACTCGGCACCTTGGTGACGCTCGGGCCAACCGGATTGAATGCGAATCATATTCCATTCGAAATTCATCCAGAACCTTCGCCCTTCGGCACTCTGCGTGCACACGTCGCACGCAGCAATCCGGTCTGGCAGGATGTTGATGGGGGACTGGAATCAATGGTGATATTTCAGGGGCCGCAAGCCTACATCAGTCCATCCTGGTATCCGACCAAGAAGGATGGCGGACGTGTCGTGCCGACGTATAACTATATGGTGGTGCATGCGTATGGCAGGTTGCGCACAGTCGATGATCCGGTGTGGGTGCGCAGCCTCCTCACAAGACTGACGGCGCAGCATGAGGCCGGAAGCGCCCAGCCATGGACGCTGGATGAAGCCCCCGCAGACTATATCGATAAGATGTTGTCGGCAATTGTCGGTATCGAACTGTCGATTACACGGCTCGTGGGCAAGTGGAAGGTAAGTCAGAACCAGCCGGAAATGAATCGTGTCGGCGTCGAAAGCGGGCTACGTAAGAAGGGCGGGGAAAACAGCCTGGCGATGGCGGCTGCGGTAGCAAAGCGATAAACCGCATACGGAACGAATGCAGCGTACCGTCATTTCTCGCTGAACGGCGGAAAGACGGTACGTTTGTCAGATGACGGTTATCTCAATGCGTCGACCATCTTTTCTAGTTTCACGGCGTCTGCGCAGAAAAGGCGAATTCCTTCTGCCAGCTTTTCCGTTCCCATTGCATCGTCATTCAGCATGGTGCGGAAGGACTTCTCGTCCAGCGTGAGCTTCTTGAGGTCGGATGCCTGTGCGTCCACCAGAGTCAGCTTGCGTGCCACCGGCTCGGTGCTCTCGGCCAGTTTTTGCAGCAATTCCGGGCTAATGGTGAGCAGGTCACAACCGGCAAGTTCGGTGATTTGCGAAGTATTGCGGAAGCTGGCGCCCATCACTTCGGTCTGGTAGCCGAATTTGCGGTAATAGTGGTAGATGCGCTTGACCGACTGCACACCCGGATCGTCCGCGCCGACGTACTCCTGCCCGGTGGATTTTTTGTACCAGTCATAGATGCGGCCGACAAACGGTGAGATCAATTGCACTTGTGCTTCCGCGCAGGCGATCGCTTGTGGCAGCGCGAAAAGCAGTGTCATGTTGCAGCGAATGCCTTCCTTTTCCAGTACTTCGGCCGCACGGATGCCTTCCCAGGTGGAGGCAATCTTGATCAGGATGCGTTCGCGCGCAATGCCTGCCGCTTCGTATAGGGCGATCAGCGCACGGCCCTTGGCGATTGTGCCTTCCGTGTCGAATGACAGCCGTGCATCCGTCTCGGTGGACACACGGCCCGGAATAATGTTCAGAATTTCGAGGCCAAAAGCGACCAGGAGATGATCGATGACTTCGCTGGTTGGCTTGCGCACATGGTCGCGCACGGCTTTTTCGAGCAGCGGCTTATATTCGTCCTTCTGGACTGCTTTCAAGATCAGCGACGGGTTGGTCGTGGCATCGCGCGGCGTAAATGCCTTTATGGTCTGGAAGTCGCCGGTATCGGCGACGATCGTGGTGTATTGCTTGAGTTGTTCGAGCTGGTTCATGGGAAGACCGACGAAAGGGGCATAAAACAAGATGATAACCGGATCGCTCCGGCATCTGTTAGATCTGCGTCAGTCTCAATCCTATTAAGGGAAACTGGCTTATAGCTTGGGAGGATGACGAAGGAAGGAGTCGAACTGCATATCGAGCTTCTGCAGCGCCTTTTGTGCGTTTTGCATCTTTTTTCGGAACTCGGGACCACGTTTAAGTGCCAGTCCGACGGCCAGAATGTCGATGACAACCAAGTGCGCGAGCCGCGCGGAGATGGGTGTGTACGGATCGATATTGAAACTCAGGTCGATTGGCACCAGGACCGTCGCCGCATCGGCCAACGGTGTGCCGCTCGGCGTCAGTGCGATCACATCGGCGCCAACCTTTCTCGCCAATTGCACGCTGTGCAATAGCGCCGTGCTATTGCCGCGCTGCGAAATGGCGACAACCGCATCGCCCTTTGTCAGCAAGGCCGCAGAAATCGCATGGATATGCGGGTCGGCATAGGCAACGGTCGGCACGCCGGATCGAAAAAATTTGTGCTGAGCGTCGGCGGCGACGATCCCAGATGTGCCCTGGCCCCAAAACTCGATCTTGCTGGCGCGTGCGAGGACTTCCAGTGCCTTTTCGATTGCGGCCGGTTGCAGGTTGTTGCGCAGGTCGAGCAGGGTATTGATGGAACGGCTGCAAATCTTGCTGACGAGGTCAGCGGCGAGATCATCTTGCAGCAGCGACTCGTTCGCCTGCGGCAGCGCGACCGCGAGTGTTTGCGCCAGTTTCAACTTGAATTCGTGCCAGCCATCGTAGCCGAGCGCGCGGCAAAACCGGACGACAGTCGGCTCTGAAACCTGCGCGCTCTTGGCCAGCGCGGTGATATTGCCTGATACCGCCAGATCCGGGTTCTTCAGAACGGCGATGGCGACTTTCTTTTCCGATTTGGAGAGCGCGTCGAGTTGGGTGCGGATCGAGTCCAGGAGCATGGCAGGTTTACAGTTCGGGTAAGGCTTCTTCCCGCCATTGTAAGCCGTCGCGACCAATCAAAGCGCTTGCGGCCGCCGGTCCCCATGTGCCGGCCATGTAGGGCATTGGTTCGTCGCCTTCCTGCTCCCAATAATTGAGGATCGGTTCCACCCATTCCCACGCAGCTTCCAGTTCGTCGCTGCGCATGAAGAGCGTCAGCTGGCCGCGCAGCACGTCTAGCAGCAGACGCTCGTACGCATCCATGCGCGGCATCTTGAAGGTCTCGCGGAAGTCCAGTTCCAGTTCCACCGGTCGCAGTCGCATGCCATCGCCGGGTGTCTTCGCCATCAGATTGAGTTGCAGGCCTTCATCGGGTTGCAGTCGGATGATCAAGCTGTTGGCCTGGAAACTGCGATTGGGTTGTGCAAAGATGGAATGCGGAATCGTCTTGAACCGCACCACAATTTCGGCAAGTTGATCTGCCATGCGTTTGCCGGTGCGAAGATAGAACGGAACGCCTGCCCAGCGCCATGTATCGATCTCGGCTTTCAGAGCGACGAAAGTTTCTGTGCGCGAGCTGGTGTTGGCCATCGGTTCCTTGCGGTAGCCCGGAACCGCGACGCCATCAACGTGCCCGGAGCGATACTGGCCGCGCACGACATTTTGTGCAAGCGTATGCGGTGTCAGGCGCTTGAGCGAACGCAGCACTTTCAGTTTCTCGTCACGCACGGCGTCCGGCGTTGCCGATACCGGCGGCTCCATCGCGACGATGCACAGCAGTTGCAGCAAGTGGTTTTGCAACATGTCACGCAATGCGCCGGCAGTTTCGTAGTAATCCATCCGGTTGCCGACACCCAGTTCTTCAGCGATCGTGATCTGTACATCGGAGATCCACTCGCGCCGCCACAGCGGTTCGAAGAGCACATTGCCGAAGCGAAGCGCGAGCAGGTTCTGTACGGTTTCCTTGCCGAGGTAATGATCAATGCGAAAGATTTGTGACTCGGAAAATACCCGGCCGACTTCGGCATTGATTTGTTTGGCACTTGCCAGGTCACGCCCGAGCGGCTTTTCGAGCACCACGCGGGAATTTGCCGTAGCCAGTCCGCATTCCGACAGGTTATGGCAAATCTTCGCAAACAGGCTGGGCGGCGTCGCAAGGTAAAACACCCGTGTGATCTGCGCGTCGGCGTCCTTGCGGGTCGCATTGACCAAGGCCTGGTAGGTAGCGATGTTGGTGGCATCCAATGATACGTAATCGATACGGCCGCAGAAGGTATCCCATACCGACTTGTCGAATGTGTCCTTTGGTATATGGGGTCTTGCACTGCGTTCGACTTCGCTCAGAAATTCTTCGCGGCTCCATTCATGGCGTCCCACGCACACAATGCGCGCCGGTGCGGGAAGGTCCTGCAGACGGTCGCGGTTATAGAGCGCTGGCAACAGCTTGCGCATTGCGAGGTCGCCGCTGCCGCCGAACAGAACCAGGTCGAAATCAGAGATAGCCATGATAAAGAGAATTGATTGAGGTAAACAGCAGCCCGCGCGGAAATGCGCTACTCATTTTAGTCTCGCTAAAGGATTTTTCCTGCCTGCGTTACGATTTTCTATTTCTGCAGAGCAGCGTTGGCCCGTGCGATCAATGCATTGGTCGAACAATCATGTGCTTCCGGACGAGGCGCACCGGTCAATTCGGGCTCAATGTTTTTTGCCAATACTTTGCCCAGCTCGACGCCCCATTGATCGAAGCTATTGATGCCCCACACAACGCCCTGCACGAATACCTTGTGCTCGTAGAGCGCGATAAGTGCACCGAGCGTGGCTGGTGTCAGTGACTCCATCAACACGGTGTTGCTTGGGCGGTTTCCTGGAAAGACGCGATGCGGAAGCAGGGCATCGATTTCTTCATCGTCCAGTGTTTGATCCACCATTTCTTTTCGTGCCTCATCTTCTGTCTTGCCGCGCATGAACGCTTCGGATTGTGCAAAGCAGTTGGCAAGCAGCACGGCATGATGTCCGGGCAATCCATGTGTTGGCTTTAATGCCGCGATGAAATCGACGGGAATCAAGTCAGTGCCAAGATGCAGTAACTGAAAATAGGCGTGCTGGGCATTGGTCCCGACATCGCCCCAGACAACCGGGCCGGTCCCGAATTGCAACGGCGTGCCATCAATAGCGACGCGCTTGCCGTTGCTTTCCATATCAAGTTGCTGCAGGTAGGCAGCAAACTGCCCCAGATCCTGATGATACGGCGCAATTGACAATGAAGTACTGTTGAAGAAGTTGCGGTACCAGACGCCGATCATGCCCATCATCACCGGCATATTGCACTCCAGCGGTGCGGTGCGAAAATGCTGATCCATCGCATAGGCGCCAGCCAGGAATTCGCTAAAACGCTCGAAGCCGATGGCGAGCGCCAGCGGCAGGCCTATGGCCGACCACAGCGAATAGCGTCCACCAACCCAATCCCAGAACGGGAACATGTTTGCCGGATCGATACCGAACTTACGCACAGCTTCGGTATTGGTTGATACTGCGACGAAATGTTTTGGTAAATCATCGCCGCGGCCTTTGGCAAGAAACCAGGCGCGCGCCGACTGCGCATTCATCATTGTTTCCCTTGTGGTAAAGGTCTTGGATGCAATGATGAATAGTGTTGTTTCCGGGCGGACTTTCGACAGTACCGCATCGAGGTCATGGCCATCGACATTCGCAACAAAGTGCATGGTGAGACGCGCATGAACGAATGGCCGCAGTGCGCGGCATGCCATTTCCGGTCCCAAGTCGGAACCGCCAATGCCGATATTCACGACGTCGGTGATTGCCTGCCCCGTGCCGCCGGTCCATTTGCCCGAACGTACGTCGTCGGTAAATGTCTTGATATGATCGAGTACCGCATGAACCTCCGGGATCACGTTCTGTCCATCCACAAGCAGCGTTTTATCGCGCGGCATGCGCAATGCGGTATGCAGGACAGCGCGGTGTTCGGTCGTGTTGATTTTCTCGCCGGCGAACATGGCATCACGCTTTTGTTCCAGTTGACGTTCGCGTGCCAGTTGGAGCAGCAGCTTCACCGTAGCGTCGTTAATCCGGTTTTTCGAGTAATCGAAAAGCAGTCCGGATGCCTCGATAGAGAATCGGTCGAAACGATCAGGCTGACTGGAAAAAAGTTTTCGCATCTGCCATTCCTTCGCTTCAAGGAAATGCGAGGCGAGTGCACGAAATGCAGGTGTATCGGTGAGGGCGTTCTGTCGCATGTCGAATGTCGTTTCCGGGGAAAGTCAATTTATTCAACTATACAATACATTTTAGTAAATTCACTACACATTGTTCTATCGTTTTGCACCTTCTTTGCGAAAGCTCATCACGCTGCTATGGGGGGTGTGCATTGCCTGCCGAATCGATCGTGTCATGCGCTTTGGTCGGAAAAGCAAAAAATCGATGGGTCACTCATTGTGATCGTGTAAGATTGTAGTAAATTTACAAAAAAGGAAGGACCGAACCATGTCTCTTCATCCTGTTCTGGCAGCGACAACCGAGCGTATTGTCGAGCGCAGCCGGCCTTATCGATCTGCTTATCTGGCGCGTCTCGACGCAGCGCGGCTCAAGGGCGTGCATCGCGGCGCACTGGCGTGTACCAACCTTGCCCACGGCTTTGCCGCATTTCCCCAGAACGACAAGCTGCTGCTCAAACAGCAAAAGGCACCGTCGATAGCCATCGTTTCTGCATACAACGATATGCTGTCGGCACATCAGCCCTTTGAGCGCTTCCCTCGTATCATCAAGGAGGCTGTGGGTGCAGCCGGCGGTGTGGCGCAGTTCGCTGGTGGCGTGCCAGCCATGTGCGACGGCGTGACGCAGGGCCAGCCCGGCATGGAACTGTCGCTGTTCTCACGCGATACCATCGCAATGGCGACGGCAATTGCACTCTCGCATAACATGTTCGATGCCGCAGTCTACCTGGGTGTATGCGACAAGATCGTTCCTGGCCTGTTGATCGGCGCACTGCATTTCGGCCATCTGCCTGCGGTATTCATTCCCGCAGGTCCGATGACCAGCGGCTTGCCCAATTCAGAGAAGGCGAAGACCCGGCAACTGTACGCCCAAGGCAAAGTCGGCCGCGACGCCTTGCTGGAGTCCGAGGCACAGTCCTATCACGGTGCGGGCACCTGTACCTTTTACGGTACTGCCAACAGCAACCAGATGCTGATGGAAGTCATGGGACTGCACATGCCCGGCGCCGCATTTATCACCCCGAACACGCCGTTGCGCGATGCGTTGACGGCAGCAGGCGCGCGCCGCGCCGTGGAAATCAGTGCCCAGGGCGAGACTTACCTTCCCGTCGGTCATGTGGTGGATGAAAAGTCCATTGTCAATGCCATCGTCGCGCTGCTGACGACGGGCGGCTCAACCAATCACACCTTGCACTTGGTCGCGATGGCAAGGGCTGCAGGCATTGTGATCGACTGGAATGACTTCAATACCTTATCCGGCGTAGTGCCACTGTTGACTCGCATTTATCCGAATGGCGATGCCGATGTAAACCATTTTCATGCAGCCGGCGGTACCGGCTTCGTGATCCGTGAGCTACTAGAGGCGGGTTTGTTGCATGAAGACGTGACCACGGTGCTCGGCAAGGGCTTGCGCGCGCATTGCGCCGAACCCTTCCTTGACGGTGATTCGGTAACGTGGCGCGCTGCGCCGGAAACCAGTGCGGATCGTGACGTTCTGCGTTCGGCCAGCGAACCTTTTTCTGCAGACGGCGGCTTGCGGCTGTTGTCCGGCAATCTCGGCCGCGCCGTGATCAAGGTGTCCGCCGTGAAGCCGCAGCATCGCGTGGTCGAAGCGCCTGCCATCGTATTCAATTCGCAAGAAGAGTTCATGCTCGCTTACAAGGCCGGCAAGCTGGATCGCGATTTTGTCGCAGTGTTGCGCTATCAGGGGCCGCGCGCCAATGGCATGCCGGAACTGCATGCATTGACGCCGGCATTGGGCAGTCTCCAGGATGCGGGACGGCACGTGGCACTGGTAACCGATGGCCGCATGTCCGGCGCCTCCGGAAAGGTGCCCGCGGCCATTCATGTGTCGCCCGAAGTGCTGGCCGGTGGCGCGCTCGGCCGGGTACGCGACGGTGACATGATTCGCCTTGACGCCGAGGCCGGTTCATTACAGGCACTGGTGCCAGATTCGGAATGGAATCAGCGCGCCATTGAATCTGCAGATCTATCGGCCAGCCATGTCGGCATGGGGCGTGAATTGTTTGCGATGTTTCGCGGATCGGTGGGCACGGCTGAGGAGGGCGCAGCGACATTTGCACTGCCTCCGCCATTGCATCTGCCGGAAGAGCATAACAATCCACTTGCCGTACCCGAAGACCAGTCGTTTTCTGATGAAGATTCCCTCCTTACTCGCCAGTAAAAAATCATGACTCTGCTCGACATCATGCGTACTTCGCCGGTCATTCCGGTCATTGCCATCGACAACTTCGATGACGCGGTCCCGTTGGCAAAAGCCTTGGTTGCCGGCGGCATTCGCGTGCTGGAGGTTACTCTGCGAACAGTACACGGCTTACCGGCAATCCGGGCGATAGCAGAACAGGTGCCTGGCGCAATCGTTGGTGTCGGAACGTTGACCTTGCCGGAAGAATTCGTCGCGGCACGTGAAGCCGGGGCAGTATTCGGCGTTTCGCCGGGACTGACGCCGAATCTGATCGATGCTGCACGTAAAAGTGGCTTGCCCTTGCTGCCCGGCGTGATGTCGCCGTCCGAAGTGATGAGCGCCCGTGAAGCGGGCTTTTGTCAACTGAAACTGTTCCCCGCAGTGCCTGCGGGCGGTATCGGCATGCTGAATGCGATTGCGGGCCCGCTTCCCGATGTGACCTTCTGCCCGACTGGTGGCATATCGCAGGAGACCGCTATCCAATTCCTCGCGTGCAAGAATGTCGCTTGCGTCGGCGGATCATGGCTGACGCCCAAGGAGGCGTTACAGGCAGGAGACTGGGAACGGATTACTGCGTTGGCGCGTGCGGCGAGCAGCTTGCGTGCCGCAGCTTGAGGCGTGCGAATAAGAATGGCGTGGAGCGACGCTAGTCGGTCTTCTTCTTGTGGTCAGCGTAGACCACAACGCAGTTACGTCCTGATCGCTTTGCCTGATACAGGGCACGGTCCGCGGCATGAATCGGGCTACCGGTTTTTGTCGTGTGGTCGGGCGTAACCGTACTGACGCCAAGACTGACAGTCACGATTTTAGCGACACCAGAATAGTCGTGTTCTACTGCCAATGCCTCCACTTCGGCACGCATTGCTTCTGCAATTTGCAATGCACCATCTTCATTAGTGTCCGGCAGAACAACAGTGAACTCCTCACCGCCGTAGCGCGCCACCAGGTCGCGTGAACGATGCAGCACCCTCCCAAGGGCACAGGCAATCTGCACCAGGCATTCATCGCCATGCTGGTGGCCGTAGTTGTCGTTGTAGTCCTTGAAGTAATCGACGTCGATCATGATCAGCGACAGCGGCGACGCGTTGCGCTTGGCGCGGCGGAATTCATCATCGAGATGCAAATCGAAGCGGCGCCGGTTGGCGATGCCAGTCAGGCCATCCACCAGCGTTTGCGATTCTAGTTCGACTGCCAGTTCGCGCAGCTTCTTCTCGCGCGATACCGCCATGCTGACATCAGCAATCTGTACCATGCAGTGACGCGGCAGGGAAGGCACGTCAAGTGGCATGACATGTACGGCTTGTTGCATACGTACTTCGTTGGCGACATCCGCCGGGCTGGAATACAACGGGAAGGGCGCCTTGTTCAGCGTTTGTGATAGCAGCGAGGCGAAATTGTTTTCGAGCGCAGCACGAATGGCGACGTGGGTACGGCCATCCACCATATCCGGAAAGACTTCTGCGAACGTCTTGCCGAGCATGTTCGAAGATGAACGAAACGAATGCTGTTCCAGCCACTGGTTCCAGAATACGACACGCTGCTCGGCATCGAATACGATGATGCCGGCACGAAAGGCCTTCAACACGCCTTGTAGCAAGCTAAGCTGCATTTCATGCTCTCGAGATGACACGCTTAGCCCGTCAGTTTGGCAAGATATTCGTCGATATACTGCTGCAGGTCGTGCAGCGCTGGCATGTCGAGCAGGAACGCGACATAGCCATGGATCTGGTGACGTTCGATATTGAAATCGATCTTCAGCGTCAAGACCAGTCCGTCCCATTCCTTGCCGGGTGTACCGAGAATGTCGTCGCCGGTGCCAACGTGGTACATCGGCAGCGAGCCTTGCAGTTCCCGGCCCGACGCGTTGGCAAATGTTCCCATGCATGAATTCAGGATGATGTTGCCGATCTCGCTCATCGCCTCCTGTTCCATTTCGCTGAGTTCTTCGAGCGACAGACTTTGGCCGACCATCAGGCGAACGATCTCCAGGCTCTTCTCTTCGGGAAACATCAGAAACGCTTCGGTGTTGAACGCTCCCTCGAAATGCTGGGCAATCGCGCAGATGCGCCGACCTTCGTCGCTGCCCAGCGTTTTTGCAACTTCAGCGCGGCTCTGGAATGTAATCATGGGCACCGACATGGTGACCTCTTCATTCACGATGCGGCTCATGGCCGCTGCCGCCTGACCGACGCCAAGGTTGAAAATTTCAACCAGCGCGTCGTGCTGAAGTTCGGTGAGCTGAAACATCACTGGTTCTCGAAGACGGCGATGATCTGGTCGATGCGTGCTTCAGTGATCGGCTTTTCGGCAAAGCCAATGCCAAGTGCACTTGCCTTTTCGCGGGTCGCGTCCTGCACATTGGCAGTCAAGAGCGTAATGCGTGCACTCGGACATTTCGCCTGCAGCTTGTCGACGGCTGCAAGGCCGCCCATGCCGGGCATGTTCAGGTCAAGCAGAATCAAATCCGGAGTGACGCTTTGCAGTTTGTCGATGGCTTCTTCGCCACTTGCTGCTTCGGCAATTGTCCAGTCGGGATGCCGATGGAGGATGTACTGCCGCGATAACAGGCGGGATACCCTGCTATCGTCTACCACGAGTACGGTTGTCATTTTTGCATCGCTTTTTTGGAGGTGAAAGCACAATAATGCTTTGCGGTAAGTCTACCATTTGATTGCTCTAGAGTAAGCATTTCTAAAGAGAAAAATCGGTCACGCGCCCGGCTCTGCGCTTAAAATGTCGGCTTCCTTTTCCTTTGCATTGCACCATGACCCAAGATGAAATGAAACAGGCGGTTGCCCGTGCCGCCGTCGCGTATGTCCCAACCGGCGAAATCATCGGCGTGGGCACCGGTTCCACAGCAAATTTCTTCATTGATGAACTCGGCAAGATCAAGGACCGCATCAAGGGTGCGGTCGCCTCTTCAGAGGCGACGGCGGAACGCTTGAAGGCGCATGGCATTCTGGTGTTGGACCTGAACGACGTCGAGTCGATGTCGGTGTATATCGACGGCGCCGACGAGATCACGGCAAAAGGCGCAATGATCAAAGGCGGTGGCGCTGCTTTGACGCGCGAAAAGATCGTGGCTTCCGTCGCCGAAAAGTTTGTTTGCATCGCAGACGGCTCCAAGCTGGTCGACATGCTTGGTGCGTTTCCACTGCCGGTTGAAGTGATCGCTATGTCGCAGGCGGCAGTGGCCCGCAGCCTGAAAAAACTCGGCGGAGAACCGCGTTTGCGCATGAAGGAAGGCAAGCCGCTGTTGACGGATAACGGCTGCATGATCCTTGACGTCGTCGGTCTGAAGATTGCCGATCCGGTGCAATTGGAAGCGCAGATCAACAATATCGTCGGCGTGGTGACGGTCGGATTGTTTGCACAGCGTGGCGCCGATATTGCCTTGCTGGGGACTACCGAAGGCGTAAAGACATTGACGTTCTGATACCGCAGTGTGCCGGGGCTCTGGCGCACTCGGTTTCAGAAGAACAAAGCCCGCTGGAGCTATTCAGCGGGCTTTTTCGTTGTTGCAGTACGACAGAACCGATTTATTCGGTTGGAGGAACGTAGCCTGCGGCTGCATCGGCACCGGCGCCGAAGAAGTGGTTTTCCATCTGCGTGGCCAGGTATTTGCGTGCACGGGCATCAGCCAGGTTCAGGCGGTTTTCATTGACCAGCATGGTTTGGTGCTTAAGCCAGCCAGCCCATGCCTCTTTTGAAACACTTTCATAAATCCGCTTGCCAAGTTCACCCGGATACGGCGGAAAATCGAGTCCTTCAGCTTCCTTGTTCAGTTTGATGCAGTGGACCATGCGGGCCATGTTTTACTCCTTGATTGTAGAAATTGTCTTGCTACCTTGGAGAAGGCAGCGATGCTAAAGTTGCTTGATTAGTACCAGTGACTTTCGTTGCCAGTTATACATATGCTGCCTGTCCTTGGGCAGATCATCAACCGTTGCCGGCACGAATCCACGTTTCTGAAACCAGTGCGCGGTGCGCGTTGTCAGCACGAACAGCTTGCTGAAACCGGCGGCGCGCGCCCGGTTTTCCATGTGCTTCAGAATACGTTCGCCGTCGCCTTGGCTCTGAACTTCCGGATTGACGGTCAGGCAGGCCATTTCTGCCATCTTTTCGGCGGGAAAAGGATACAGCGCCGCGCAGCCAAAGATCACCCCATCGTGTTCGATCACAGAAAAATATTCGATTTCGCGTTCGATCAGCTCGCGGCCGCGCTTGACCAGCGTGCCGTCGGCTTCCAGCGGTTCAATCAATTTGAGGATGCCGCCAACATCTTCAATGGTCGCTTCACGCAGGCTTTCGAGGTTCTCCGTGCTGACCATGGTGCCCACGCCATCGTGGGTGAAAATCTCCAGCAGTGCCGAGCCGTCCATTTCGAAGGGCACGATATGCACCCGCGGCACGCCGCTGCGAGAGGCTTTCATGCAAGCCTGCAGGTAGAACGCGGTATCCGGCGGCAAGTGGCCGCTTTTCAGCAAGGCATCTGCCTGCGCGGCGGTCAGTTCACGAATATCATGGCCTGCTTGATCCGTCATCAAGGGCGTCTCGGTGATGAAAATCAGCTTGTCGGCGCGCAGTGCGGTAGCGGCGGCAACCGCCACGTCTTCCATCGCCAGGTTGAAAGCCTCGCCGGTGGGCGAAAAACCGAGCGGCGACAACAGGACCAGGCCGCCGGCACTTAATATCGGATGGATGGTCTCATAGGCGATCTTGCGCGCGACGCCGGTGAATTCCAGGTCCTCGCCATCAATTACGCCGATTGGCCGTGCTGTGACGAAATTGCCCGAAATAATACGAATGGCCGAGTGCGCCATCGGCGTATTCGGTAAGCCCTGGCTGAAAGCGGCCTCGATGTCGAGACGCAGTTCGCCGGCAGCTTCCTTCACGCATTCCATCGCGGCGGCGTCAGTGATGCGCAAGCCGTTGTGATAGTGCGCCGTGAGGTTGCGCAACGCCAGCTGCTCCTCGACCTGAGGGCGTGAGCCGTGCACGATCACGACCTTGATGCCGAGTGCATGCAACAAGGACAAATCCTGCGCCAGAACGGGCAGGGCGCCCGCCATGACCAGCTCTCCGGGAAAGGCCACCACGAAGGTTTTGCCCCGGAAAGCGTGAATGTAGGGCGCGACCGAGCGCAGCCATTGAACGAACTCGATAGGGTTTTCCATGCAGCGCATTATAATTCGACCCGATATGTCCGCACCCGAACAAACCCAAAAAAGTCCGCCCCGGCCCCGCCAAGCTCAGGCCAAACCCGCCGCACCTGTCGTCCGCAACCCCTTGCCGCCTATCAGTTTCCCGGAGGAGCTGCCGGTTTCTGGCCGACGCAGGGAAATCGCGGACGCCCTGCGTGCGCATCAGGTCATCATCGTTTGCGGTGAGACCGGGTCGGGAAAAACCACGCAGCTGCCGAAGATCTGCCTCGAGCTCGGACGCGGCATGAAAGGCCTGATCGGCCACACCCAGCCGCGCCGAATTGCGGCCTCTTCAACCGCCAAGCGCATTGCACAAGAACTCGGCTCGCCGCTGGGTGAGCATGTCGGCTTCAAGGTGCGCTTCACCGATACCCTATCGAAGGGGGCGTCGGTCAAGCTGATGACGGACGGTATTCTGCTGGCCGAAACCCAGACCGATCCGCTGCTCAGGCAATACGACACGATCATCATTGACGAAGCGCACGAGCGCAGCCTGAATATCGATTTCCTGCTTGGCTACCTGAAGCAATTGCTGCCGAAGCGTCCCGACCTGAAACTGATCATTACCTCGGCGACGATCGATGCCGACCGTTTTGCCCGCCATTTCGGCAAGGCCGAAAAGCCGGCGCCGGTCATCGAGGTGTCAGGCCGTCTGTATCCAGTTGAAATCCGCTACCGGCCGGTCGAACCGGATAAGAGTGATGCGAAGCCGTCCGCACAAAAGGAACAGCGCGATCTGATGGATGCGGTCGTTGATGCCGTCGATGAGCTTGCACGGATTGGTCCCGGCGACGTACTGGTCTTTCTGCCTGGCGAACGTGAAATCCGCGATGCGGCAGAAGCCCTGCGCAAGCATCATCCACCGCACGTTGAAATCCTGCCATTGTTTGCGCGCTTGTCGGTGCAAGAGCAAGAGCGGGTATTCAAAACCTCGAACGCTCGCCGCATTGTGCTGGCGACCAACGTTGCTGAGACCTCGCTGACGGTGCCCGGCATCCGCTATGTGGTGGACGCCGGACTCGCCCGCGTCAAGCGCTACAGCTACCGTAACAAGGTCGAGCAGCTACAAATTGAACCGGTCGCGCAATCGGCGGCAAACCAGCGTGCGGGCCGATGCGGCCGCGTGGCGGCGGGTGTGTGCATCCGCCTCTATGCGGAGCAGGACTTCCTGCAGCGGTCGAAGTTTACCGATCCGGAAATTCTGCGCTCGTCGCTGGCAGCAGTCATCCTGCGCATGAAATCGCTGCGGCTCACCGATGTCGAGACCTTTCCTTTCATTGAACCGCCCTTGGGACGCGCCGTTGCCGACGGCTATCAGTTGCTGCAGGAACTCGGCGCGGTTGACGATTCGAACCAACTGACCGCACTTGGCCGGCAGCTCGCCAAGCTACCGCTCGATCCGCGCGTGGGACGCATGATTCTTGCCGCGCGTGACAATGCCGCCTTGTCCGAGGTGCTGATCATTGCATCCGCCTTGTCGGTGCAGGATCCACGCGACCGGCCGATGGAGGCGCAGGATGCAGCCGACAACGCGCATCGGAAATTCGCCGATGAAAAATCAGAATTCAACAGCTACCTGAAAATCTGGAAGTGGTTCGAGGAAGCAATCGAGCACAAGAAGTCCAATAGGCAACTGATGGACAATTGTCGCGCCAATTTTCTGTCGCAACTGCGCCTGCGTGAATGGCGCGACGTGCATTCGCAATTGTTGACGCTGGTGCGCGAACAAGGCTGGCGCCTGAATGAAGCGCCGGCGACCTATGAGCAATTGCATACCGCTTTGCTTACCGGGTTGCTCGGCAATGTCGGCTTCAAGGGCGACGAAGAACCGCATTATCTCGGTGCACGCGGCATCAAGTTTTTCGTCTGGCCGGGTTCGCATCTCGCGAAAAAGGCCGGCCGCTGGATCATGGCGGCGGAACTGATTGATACAACACGCTTGTACGCCCGCTGCATCGCGCAGATTCAGCCAGAGTGGCTGGAGCGCGTCGGCGGCCACTTGCTGAAGAAATCCTACGGCGACCCACGCTGGGAAAAGCGCAGCGCACAGGTGTCGGCCTATGAGCGTGCGACGCTCTACGGCTTGGTAGTGTACAGCCAGCGTCGCATCAATTTCGGCCTCATCAATCCGACCGAAGCGCGCGAGATTTTCATTCGCAGCGCGCTGGTGGGCGGAGAACTCGAAACACGTGCGCCTTTCCTCGCGCACAACCAGAAGCTGGTGCGCGAGATCGAAAACCTGGAACACAAATCGCGTCGCCTTGATGTTCTGGTCGATGAGGAACTGATTGCGGCGTTCTACGACAAGCTTGTTCCACAGGATGTCCATAACGGCATCGCGTTCGAGAAGTGGCTAAAGGAGGCGACGGCAAAGAATCCGAAGCTGTTGCACCTGAATCGCGACGATTTGATGCGTCATGAGGCCGCAGGCGTCACCACCGACCTGTTCCCGAAAACCATGACGGTCGCCGGCGTGGCAATGACGCTGTCGTACCACTTCGAACCGGGCAGTCCACGGGATGGTGTGACGTTGACAATTCCCTTGTTTGCATTGAATCAGGTATCCGCTGACCGCTGCGAATGGCTGGTGCCGGGCATGTTGAAGGAAAAGGTGCATCTGCTGCTGAAATCGCTGCCGCAAAAATTGCGCCGCCACTGCGTGCCCTTGCCGGACTATGCGGCCGGGTTTTGCGAGCGCGCCGACTTCGGCAAGGGTAACCTGCTGGATGCCGTGATTGCCGATGTGCGCGAGCAAACCGGGGTGGCGACCAAGACGACGGACTTCAAGCTCGAGACCTTGCACGCGCATCACTTCATGAATTTCAAGGTGGTCGACGAGCATGGGCGCCAACTGGAGATGGGGCGCAACCTGTCCGGTTTGCAGGCGGAATTCGGTGGGCAGGCGCGTGAAGTTTTCCAGAAACTGGCGGAGAAGTCGGTCGTTGCACCTGTCGATGCATCGGGTAGTGAACATATCGGCCAAGCAAGGCGGCCTTCAGCCGCAGGTAACTCCGTCGCCGAGCATCAGAATCTCACCGCGTGGTCCTTTGGTGAACTGCCGGAACTCCTCGAAATTCAGCAGGGAAAACAGACGCTCATCGGTTTTCCCGCGCTCGTGGACAAGACGACGCACTGCGACCTCGAAGTATTCGATGATCCGACGGAAGCAGCGCGCGTTCATCATGTCGGAATGAGGCGGCTGTTTTCGCTTCAGCTCAAGGAACAGTTGAAATTCCTGGAAAAGAATATTCCGAATCTGCAGCAGATGGGCATGCAATTCATGTCGCTCGGCTCGCAGGAGGAATTGCGGGACCAGATTATCCAGGCGGGCCTCGATCGCGCATGTATGCAGGACCCGTTACCGAAGAATGCGCAAGAATTCAACCAGCGCAAGGATGAGGGTAAATCCCGTCTGAGCTTGCTGGTCAATGAAATCGCGCGCCTTGCATCGCAAATCTTGGCGGAGTACTACACGCTGCCGAAAAAGCTGCAGGGCGCGAAGGCGCATGCGCAGAGCGCGGCCGACATGCAAGCACAGTTGCAGGCATTGGTCGGCAAGCGTTTTATCGCCGACAACGATTATGTTCAACTCACGCATTTCCCGCGCTACCTGAAGGCGATCAACGTGCGGCTCGAAAAACTGCGTGCCGATCCGGCGCGCGATGCACGCCTGATGGCGGAATGGTCACAGATTGCAGCGCCGTGGCAACGCGCATTGAAGGACCGCCAGAAAAGCAGCGATCCGAGAATGATTGAATTCCGATGGTTACTCGAAGAGCTGCGTGTGTCGCTCTACGCGCAGGAACTGCGCACGCCGATGCCTGTTTCGGTGAAGCGTCTGCAAAAGGTCTGGGAATCCATGCAGCGCTGATCCGCTATGATGCAGTTTCCTCAACCTTGGCGGCTTGCAATCTGGCATGGATAGCATTGATCTCGACGTTCTGAAGTCCTGCGCACAATGGATCGCGCAAGGACGCAAATGCGAACTGGTGACGGTCATCAAGACTTGGGGCGCCAGCCCCCGGCCGGCCGGCGCGATGCTGGCGATGTGCGAAGACGGACAGGTGGTTGGTTCGGTATCCGGCGGTTGTGTCGAGGATGATTTGATCGACCGTGTGCGCAAGGAAGGGATGCATCGTACCCGCCCGGAACGCATTACTTACGGCATTACCGCCGACGAAGCGCATCGCTTCGGCTTGCCGTGCGGCGGGACGATCCAATTGGTCGTGGAGCCGCTGTCCGAAACGAGCAGTATTGCGGAGTTGCTGAATCGGATCACGCAGCAGGAACTCGTTTCGCGGATTCTCGACCTGCAATCCGGCACCGTGCAGCTCGTAGCCGGATCACCCGATCAAGAAATGCAGGCGAATGAGCGCTTTCTGACCACTTTGCACGGCCCACGCTGGCGCTTGTTGATCATCGGCGCCGGCCAGTTGTCGCACTTTCTGGCGCAGATTGCTGTTGGCATGGATTATCACGTCATCGTTTGCGATCCGCGAGAAGAATATCGCGTGTCCTGGCATCTTCCGGGCGTCGACGTGGTGCATGCAATGCCGGACGATTTTATTATCGATCAGAGGCCGGATAATCGATGTGCGGTGGTGGCGCTGACGCACGATCCGAAGCTGGACGATCTGGCGCTGATGGAGGCACTGCGTTCCGGAGCGTTTTACGTTGGCGCCATCGGGTCACGCATCAACAATGCGAAGCGGCGTGAGCGCCTGAAGCAATTCGATCTCTCTTCAGTCGAACTGAATCGTCTGCATGGACCGATCGGCCTGCATATCGGTAGCCGTATTCCATCGGAAATCGCGATCTCCATCCTCGCCGAAATGACGGCGGTCAAGAATGGGATTTCAGTGCATGCCCGGGGCGAGCAATAGAGTCCTCATTGCCTAACGCCAGGCAGGGTCAGACAATGCATTCTCGTTGATATTATTCAATTAGCAACATTCGTTCCCCGCTATAGTGATTTTTGTAAGTCCTCATCCAAAAGGGAAAAGGAATGCAAAAATTCACCGCAGCATCCTTCCGTGCAAGCAATGCGCGCCTGTCCAAGGTGGCGGCATGAAACACGTGATCCTCGGCAACGGTCCGGCGGGCGTTATTGCTGCTGAAACCATTCGCAAGAACGCGCCGTTCGATGACATTCTGTTGATCGGCGATGAAGCTGAACCGCCTTACTCGCGCATGGCGATTCCTAGTTTGCTGGCAGGGCAGGTTCATGAAGCGGCGACGCATTTGCGCCGCGACGAACACCATTTTTCCCACATGCGGATCGATCAGATGATCGGCCGCGCAGTCCATGTCAGCACCCGGACCCGCACGGTCAAGATTGATGATGGCAGTGTGATCGATTTCGACCGGTTGCTGATTGCGACCGGTGCCACGCCGCGCATTCCGGTCATTCCGGGTATTGACTTACCCGGTGTACACGCGTGCTGGAAGCTGGACGATGCACGGCAAATCATGCGTCTGGCAAAGCCTCGGGTGCGCGTGGTTCTGATTGGTGCCGGCTTTATCGGCAGCGTCGTGATGGAAGCGCTGGTGCAACGTGGCGTTGATCTTACCGTGATCGAAAAGCGCGATCGCATGTTGCCGAATATGATGGGGAAACCCGCTGGCGAAATGGTCCGTCGCTGGTGCGAAAGAAAAGGCATCACGGTCCATACCGCGACGCGCGTGCTTGCCATTGGCAGTGCCAGCATGGACCCGGCTTCGCCGCGCATCGTACGGCTTTCCAATGGCCGGCAAGTGACGGCCGACCTGGTGATCTACTCGACCGGAACTGCGCCGAATATCTCCTTCCTCAAAGGAAGCGGCATTCGCTATCTTCAGGGGGTAGTGGTCGATGCATCGATGCAAACCAATGTGCCCGGCGTGTATGCGGCGGGCGATTGCGCGGAAAGCTATGACGAGACCGCAGGGCGCACCGTGATCTCCGGCGTGCAGCCGAATGCAGCCGACCAGGCCTATTGCGCGGCGTTGAACATGACAGGCAAGAACGCATTTCAGCGTAATGTCAGGCAAATCGATGTACTCGATACCTTGGGCCTGATTTCCGCCTCCTTTGGCCAGTGGCAAGGCGTGCGCGGTGGGCAGTGGGTGGAGGTGGCCGACGAGCGCAACTTCAAATTTCTACGGCTGGAGTTCAGTCAGGATGTGCTGATCGGTTGCAATACCATCGGGCTCACTGAACATGCGACCGTACTGCGCAGCTTGATACGGCATCGGGTCCACCTCGGGGAATGGAAGGATCGGCTGCTGCAGGATCCGACGCTGCTGAAAGAAGCGTACAGTGCGTGCGTGGAGCAGCAGTACATCAACCAGGCTTCTGTATTTCGTCCGCCGAAGGGGCGCCGGGTCGCTCCCGCGCAGCATGCGGTCTAGCCAATTCAATAACATTGTTGGTTTTGGCGACCTGACGCAAATCAATTCCCGCCGGTCCGCCTTCGGATTTGGCGGCGAGGCGGGTATTTTCGCGTAAAATCCGGGGGATTCGACGAAGCTTGCAGGCAAGTTTTCCTGCGGCGCGTTGCCGATATTCCCCTACCAACTTTTCCGCGAAAATAATGAGCATCAAATCCGACAAGTGGATCCGCCGCATGGCCGAAGAAACTGGCATGATCGAGCCGTATGAAGCTGGCCAAGTGCGCAACGTCGACGGGCACAAGATCGTCAGCTACGGCACCTCCTCGTACGGCTACGATATCCGCTGTGCCGATGAATTCAAAATCTTCACGAATATCAACAGCACTATTGTTGACCCGAAGAATTTCGATGAAAAATCCTTCGTCGACTTCAAGGGCGACGTCTGCATTATTCCGCCAAACTCCTTTGCGCTGGCGCGCACCATGGAGTACTTTCGCATCCCGCGCAGCGTCCTGACGATTTGCCTCGGAAAATCGACCTACGCGCGTTGCGGCATCATCGTCAACGTGACCCCGTTCGAACCGGAATGGGAAGGGTACGTGACGCTGGAATTTTCCAACACCACGCCGCTGCCGGCCAAGATCTATGCAGGCGAAGGCTGCGCGCAGGTCCTGTTCTTTGAAAGCGACGAAATCTGCGAAACCTCCTACAAGGATCGCGGCGGCAAGTATCAGGGCCAGCGCGGCGTCACGCTGCCGAAGACCTGAGTCAAGCTGATTAAGGGGTCGTCTGCGACGATCCTGTGTCGAAGCGAGATGGATTGTTCCGAATATTCTTTGGAATAATGCGCCATACAATGCAGGCACCCGGTACTTGGCCGGGCATGCCATCTATCTCGCAAGGTGACCGCGATGTCTCCTGACTATCAACACATCCTCGACGCCATTCACGGCGAAGTCCAGCCGCTTCTACAGCAAGGCAAGGTCGCCAGCTACATTCCTGAACTATCGAAAGTCGCGCCTGACCATTTCGGCATGGCGGTATTTTGCCTCGACGGTCGCACCTTTTCGGTTGGCGATGCGGATGTAAAGTTTTCATTGCAAAGCATCACCAAGCTATTTGCACTAGCATTGGCCTTCTCGCGTGAAGGCGATATGCTATGGAAGCGGGTCGGCCGCGAGCCGTCCGGCAACCCGTTCAACTCGCTGGTACAGCTTGAATACGAGCGCGGGATTCCACGCAATCCCTTCATCAACGCCGGTGCGCTGGTCATCACCGATATGCTTGCGACGCGTTTCGTGCAGGCCGATATCGCGGTTCTACAGTTTGCTCGCATGCTGGCTGATGAACTCGCGATCGAGTTCGACAGCACGGTTGCGCTGTCGGAGCGCAAGACGGCCCATCGCAACAGTGCGATTGCGCATTTCATGAAGGATTTCGACAACCTGCGCAATCCTGTTGATCTGGTCATCGACAGTTACTGCCGGCAGTGTTCCATCACGATGAGCTGCAACGAACTGGCAAAGGCCGGCAGCTTCCTGGCACAGCACGGCACCATTCCCTGGAGCGGCGTACAGATACTGGACGCCAGTTCCGCCAAGCGACTGAACGCGCTGATGTTAACCTGCGGTACGTATGACGCCGCCGGTGACTTCGCTTACCGTGTCGGCTTGCCTGCCAAGAGCGGCGTCGGTGGCGGCATACTCGCCTTAGTGCCGGGCGATGTGTCCGTCGCAGTGTGGTCGCCCGGATTGGACCAAACCGGCAATTCGCTGGCGGGCACTTATGCGCTGGAGCGCTTCACGACGCTCACCGCGCGTTCTATTTTTTAAGTAAAAAAAACCCTCCCCCTTCGCAGGGGGAGGGACAGGTAAGGGGTAGGGTATCTGCTATACGTCCGCGGTACTTCACGCACCCTGCCTCTCACCCAAGCTTCCCTCATCGAGGGAAGCAGCCCTCCCAGTGGAGCTTGATCGATGTTGCATCCGTCATGCCGTAGACCGACGGTTGTGCTTGAGCGATTTACGAGGTTCAGTTATCCCGCGTCTTTTAGCGTTATAACCATCTCTTGATGATGCAGGGAATTGAAGCGCCCTAATGTTTCTTAAGTGCTAGACGTGTTGCGAAATGTAAGCGCGATAGGAACTGCAACGCCAAGACCAGCAATGGCGTGTTGAAGCCGTAACGCGATAGTCGCAGGAGGGAAGGGTGTTATTCGATTGCGACGGTCAGGCGTTTGCCTTCTTCATCGCTGAGCCGGCGGAAGACGTCAATTTTCTTGAAATAGTGATCGACGATATATAGATGGTTTGCCTCATCAACGGCGATGCCGGCGAGCAGAGCATAATTGCCGGGGCCGTCATCGCGGCTCAAGCGACCCAGCGGCATCAACAGTTGTCCAGCGGCGTTGAAGATCTGGACGTTGTTGAATCCTGAATCCGACACGTAAATGTTTCCGTCCTTGTCTGTGGCGACGGAGCGCGGACGGGAGAATCGGCCCAGTTCCGCGCCGATTCCTCCGAACGCGAATTTAAATTTTCCTTCTGCGTCGAAAGCCTGAATCCTGCCATTGCCGGAGTCTGCAACCAGCAGTGTTCCGTCGTTCATCACCGTTGCTGCAAGCGGAATATTGAACTGACCATTATCACTGCCGCGCGGGCCAAGCTTGAACTTTTCCTTGCCGTCCGGAGCCAATGCCACGACCTTGTGGTCGCTGCTCGTAAGATCGCCGCGGTCGACAATATAGATGGTGCTGCCGTCGGGACTAACGGCGGCGGCGACCGGATTCGAATAGCCGCTTTCCAGCGAGAGGGAGAATTGAAACAAGCCCAGCTCATCGAATACCATCAGCCGGCGCAAGTCGGCATCGAGCACGTAAACCAATCCATTATCATCGAGTGCAACGGACAGCGGACGCTTGAGCGCGTTTGGTTCACGCCAGCCGAAGCGAAACAGCTTGTTGCGTGCCGCATCCAGCACGGTCACAGCCTTGGCTGCCGGTTCAGCGATATACACACGACCATCGCGCGCGGCGATTCCTGTCGGTCGTTCGACGACCGGCTTGTTGCTTTTGGGCGCGCCGCTCAAGCTGCGTTGGAGCCTTTGCTCGGCAGTCTCGGTAATGATGTTGCCTTCCGAGCGTAGCGCCGCTTCGAACACGAAACGTGGCTGGTCAGGGAGTGCCGGCCACAAATGCAGCTCTTGTTTCTTTCCTTGACCGGTGCCGGACGCGGCACAGCCGGCAAGGATTGCCGCCACCATGCCGAGCAGGACGAAGGTAATTCCAATGTCACGGGTACGGCGAATTGCAGTCGTCATTTATTATGGCAGGTCATGCAGACGCCGCTGTTTTCATTCGACTTGCGCAGGAACGTCGGCCGGATCATGCTGCCGGGGGTCGTCGAAGGAACCCCATGCGGATCATGGCAGGAGGCGCATTCCACCGTTGCGCCATTGCCGCTGTCGTAAAGACGGATTTCTGCCTTATCCAGTCGGCCGTTGTTATCGTCATCAAAGAAACGCGAGGTCAGTGCACCTTTCTTAATGGTGCCGGACGGCGTATTCCAGTCAGTGTCACCACCGTTTGATGTCGGATATTTGACACCGATAGGATGCACATTGCGCAAGTCAGTGCCAATCACGAACGAGGCGAAATCGGTGGCAATACCTTCGTAGCCTGGATCGGTGCTGTTATGGCAGGCCATGCAGGAAAGCGCGCCCGGTCCCATGTAGCGGTGTACGCTGGACTTTCCAGTGCCCGCGCCCGTCGGTACCCATTTGGTCGGGTCGGGTGTCACGGAATAACCGCCTGAGCCTGGCATGTTGATGATGGCATCGATTGCCTGGGTGCCGTCATGACAGGATAAACACGGAAGCGAAGCAGCGCCGGGTTGGTATACCGTCTGCGTCAGGGTGTTGGTATGGAGCTGATCGTAGGTTGTGTAGCTGATCGTCGGAAGACTGCGGTTCCATAGCGGCACAGCGGCCGCTGTGTTAGCACCGTGCGGCGTGTGGCAATAGACGCAGACTTCCCCGTAGCGGTTGCGCGAAGCGTTCATCATGCCGGCGCCGCCGTTACCGTTGTCGACCAGCGTGCTTTGCGACATGTTATGACGCGTATTGATAATGCCTCCCTGCATAGAGAAGCCGGTCGGAACATCATTGGCGGCCAGCACCATCTGTGCAAGCACGAGTCCCGCGATCAGAACCAGCAACGCACGACGGAAAATCTTCATAGCTTGTCCCCTTGTTATTGTCGAATGCCAGCCATGTGACCCGCTCATGGTCATCATCAACAAGAGGCGCGCGCATGCAAATGTCCCCGCCACCTGTTCAAAACCCTGATATGAGAATGGATACTAAGACAACGTTTCATGCCGCTGCAAGCGAAAATGCAACTATTGCAATGCCTTGATTCGAGTCAGAATGTTGCACAAGAAAGTTTGATGTGGATCATGGCGTCAATTGACGAGTGGAGGCGTCAATGTTGCTGAGGGCGGGGGAAATTGCTTTTGCCGGATCTCCGGAATGCGGTCAGATATAAATAAAAAAGGCGCCATTGCGGCGCCTTTTTTCATGCGATGAATGTTTAACGTACGCAGTCCACGTAGTACCCGCGTTTACCATCAAGCTCCTGCGTCACCAAGCCATGCACATCGGTTTCAAAACCGGGAAACTTCTCATTGAAATCGCGTGCGAATTTCAGGTAGTCGACGATGGTTTTGTTGAACCGCTCGCCCGGAATCAATAAAGGGATGCCCGGTGGGTACGGCGTGAGCAGAATAGCTGTCACACGGCCTTCAAGCTCGTCGATTGCCACGCGTTCGATCTCGCGGTGTGCCATCTTCGCAAAGGCATCCGAAGGCTTCATCGCCGGCAGCATGTCGGACAGGTACATCTCTGTCGTCAGACGCGCCACGTCGTAGAGCTTATACATATCATGGATCTGCTGGCACAGGTCACGCAGGCCGATGCGCTCATAGCGCGGATTGGCGGCAGCGAATTCCGGCAGAATGCGCCAGATCGGTTGGTTCTTGTCGTAATCGTCCTTGAACTGCTGCAGAGCGGTCAAGAGCGTATTCCAGCGGCCCTTGGTAATGCCGATCGTGAACATGATGAAGAAGGAATACAAGCCGGCTTTTTCGACGATGACGCCATGCTCGGCCAGGTATTTGGTAACGATCGATGCTGGAATGCCGGTGTCGCCGAACTTGCCGTCCAGTGACAGTCCCGGCGTTACGATGGTGGCCTTGATCGGGTCGAGCATGTTGAAGCCCGGCGCCAGCTTGCCGAAACCATGCCAGTCGTCTTCGGCGCGGATCACCCAATCTTCGCGCGAGCCAATGCCGTCTTCCGAGAACGTGTCCGGTCCCCAGACCTGGAACCACCAGTCTTGTCCCCATTCCTGATCGACCTTCTTCATTGCACGGCGGAAGTCGAGTGCTTCCAGAATACTTTCCTCCACCAGCGCGGTGCCGCCCGGCGGCTCCATCATTGCCGCTGCGATGTCGCAAGACGCAATGATCGCGTACTGCGGCGAGGTCGAGGTGTGCATCAGATAGGCTTCATTGAACATGTCCTGGTCGAGCTTCACGGTCTGCGATTCGCGCACCAGAATCTGCGAGGCCTGTGACAGACCGGCCAGCAGCTTATGGGTCGATTGCGTCGAGAAGATCATCGATTCCTTCGCACGCGGCCTGTCCTTGCCGATCGCGTGCATGTTCTTGTAGAAGTCATGGAAGGTCGCGTGCGGCAGCCAGGCCTCGTCGAAGTGCAGCGTGTCGATCTGGCCATCCAGCATTTCCCTGATCGTTTCGACGTTGTACAGCACGCCGTCATAGGTCGATTGCGTGATGGTCAAAATGCGCGGTTTCTTGTTGACGGCTTCGCGTGCGAACGGATTGGCCTCGATCTTCTTCATGATGTTTTCCATCTTGAATTCTTCGAGCGGGATCGGGCCAATGATGCCGAGATGATTGCGTGTCGGCATCAGGAATACCGGAATCGCGCCGGTCATGATGATCGAGTGAAGGATCGACTTGTGGCAGTTGCGGTCCACCACGACGATGTCGCCGGGTCCGACGGTCGAATGCCAAACCATCTTGTTCGAGGTCGAGGTGCCGTTGGTCACGAAGTAGCAGTGATCGGCGTTGAAAATGCGCGCAGCATTGCGCTCCGACGCGGCAACCGGGCCGGTATGGTCAAGCAGTTGGCCGAGTTCTTCCACCGCGTTGCAAACGTCGGCGCGCAGCATATTTTCGCCAAAGAACTGGTGGAACATCTGGCCGATCGGCGACTTCAGGAAGGCGACGCCGCCCGAGTGACCGGGACAATGCCAGGAATACGAGCCGTCTTTTGCGTAATGCACCAGCGCGCGGAAAAAGGGGGGCGCGAGGCCGTCGAGGTAGGACTTCGCTTCACGGATGATGTGGCGCGCAACGAATTCCGGTGTGTCCTCGAACATATGAATGAAGCCGTGCAGCTCGCGCAGGATGTCATTCGGAATGTGGCGCGACGTACGCGTTTCGCCGTACAGGTAGATCGGGATATCCGCGTTCTTGTAGCGGATTTCCTCGACAAAGGCGCGCAGGGATTTCAGTGCCACATCGGTCTCTTCCGAACTGCCTGCACCAAACTCTTCGTCATCGATCGATAGAATGAAAGCAGAGGCGCGCGACTGCTGCTGTGCGAATTGGGACAGATCGCCGTAGCTGGTCACGCCGAGCACTTCCATGCCTTCCTTCTCCATCGCATCCGCGAGCGCGCGAATGCCCAGGCCGGAAGTGTTTTCGGAGCGGAAGTCTTCGTCAATGATGACGATGGGAAAGCGAAATTTCATGTGGTCTCCAATGAGGACGAGGTGCTTGGGAGACGCCTGGGCGGGAAAGCTTGCGCGCCGAAAAATGCAAAAACGAATTTTCGCAGATATGGGTGGTGATATGGGAAAAACTATGCCGAATCCGGCCCCTCAATGAACAAAAGCCGGTTTTTGCCGGCTTTTGCCAGAACTTGCAGTGTTCAAATCAAAAATGTAGCCAAGCCATCACGCCCAGCGCAATCCCCACGCCGGCCACGCCGTAGGATGCATACTCAAGCCATTTCTTGCGGGTCAGCAGTGTGATCGCCGCCAGTGAAATGGCGATCTGCTCGGCTGTCATCGCTTGCGCCCAACGGTGGTGCTGGTGCATCTGACCTTCCGACTGTTTATCCCAGTCGAGCGATACTGCTTCCAACTTCTCGGCATCGGCCTTGATATCACCCTTTTCCTTCTTGTAGCGCTCGACTTCCGATTTGTATTTTTCAGTGTCGACGCCGGGCAGAGTCAAGGCCAGTTCCGCCAGGTTCTGTTTGTTCGACTTCGCCTGGTAATAGTTCCACTGATTCGATGCTTCCGTCTTCTTGATAGCCGCATTGTTCTTGAACAGCGCCGCGTTGTTCTGCGTGTCGCCAGCCTGATAACCGAACAACGCGCCGACGGTGGCCAGCACCGCAGTGGTCACTGCGATTTTGCTGGAAAAACTGTCGCCGCCATGCGCAGCGTGTTCAACTTCATGGTCGTGTGGACCATGCACGTGAAAGCCGTGTCCGGACATTCTTGCTCCCTATGTTTTCTGATATGTAACGAATGCGTAGTCGAAACCGTTCGACTCCGAATGATGCTGCTCGCGCGCGATTTCCTTCCACTGCGTGCGATCGATCTCGGGAAAGAAGGCATCGCAGTCAAAGGTCTTGTCGATCTCGGTAACGACCATGCGCTCGGTGCGCGGCAGCGCCTCGGCGAAGATCTGGCCGCCGCCGATGATGCAGGCGGGCGTGTCGCCGACCAGCGCAACAGCTTCATCCAGCGACGAAACCGATTCAACGCCTTCACGCGCCCATGCGGCATTGCGCGTGATGACGATATTGCGCCGGTTCGGCAGCGGCCGTCCGATCGAGTCGAAGGTCTTGCGCCCCATGATGACCGGATGGCCCATGGTGGTGCGCTTAAAATGTGCAAGATCTTCCGGCAGCCGCCATGGAAGATTGTTATTGATGCCGATGCCGCGTTTTGCGTCGATGGCGACGACGATCGTCAGTGGCGCCATCAGACTGCCACCGGCGCCTTGATATGCGGATGCGATTCGTATCCGGTGATGTCAAAATCCTCGAACTTATAATCGAAGATCGATTCCGGCTTGCGCTTGATCGCCAGCTTCGGCAACGAGAATGGCGTGCGGGACAATTGCTCGCGCACCTGGTCCATATGGTTTGAATACAAATGACAGTCGCCGCCGGTCCAGATGAATTCGCCGACTTGAAGTCCGGTCTGCTCGGCCACCATATGCGTCAGCAAAGCGTACGACGCGATATTGAAGGGCACGCCGAGAAAAATGTCCGCGCTGCGCTGGTAAAGCTGGCAAGACAGCTTGCCATCGGCAACGTAGAACTGGAAGAACGCATGGCAGGGCGGCAGCTTCATTTGCGGGATGTCCGCCACGTTCCATGCCGATACGATCATGCGGCGCGAATCAGGATTGTTTTTGATCTGATCCATCACCTGGGCGATCTGGTCGATATGCCGGCCGTCCGGCGTCGGCCAGGAACGCCACTGGTAGCCGTAGATCGGGCCCAGGTTGCCTTCCGCATCGGCCCATTCGTCCCAGATCGAGACACCGTTATCTTTCAGATATTTGGTATTGGTGGAACCCGCGAGAAACCAGATCAGTTCATGAATGATCGACTTCAGGTGCAGCTTCTTGGTTGTCAGCAGTGGAAAGCCTTCCTGCAGGTCGAAGCGCATTTGATAACCAAACACCGAGCGCGTGCCGGTGCCGGTGCGGTCGGTTTTTTCGGTGCCATGATCTTGCACATGGCGCATGAAGTCGAGGTATTGGCGCATGGATTTGCTTTTCGTTGAATCGCGCTATTTTAAAGGAATTCTCGGCCGCGCTTGGTCTATCTAGACTTGCGAAAACTGCAATGCCGCCAGGCTGGCATACAGCCCGCCCTTGGCGACCAGGGACGCATGGGTGCCGCTTTCCACAATGCGGCCGTGTTCCATCACAATGATGCGGTCGGCACGCTGCACGGTCGCCAGCCGGTGCGCGATGACCAATGTCGTACGGCCCACCATCGCCGCTTCCAGCGCGCTTTGCACCAGGCGCTCGGATTCGGCATCCAGTGCGCTGGTGGCTTCGTCGAGCAGCAGCAGGGGCGGATTTTTCAGCAAGGCGCGCGCAATCGCGATCCGTTGCCGCTGTCCGCCCGACAGGCGCACGCCGCGTTCACCCAGGAAGGAGTGATAGCCTTCCGGCAGTCGTTCAATGAATTCATGGGCAGCAGCCAGTTTTGCTGCCGTCATTACTTCCTGATCACTTGCGTTGGCGCGTCCGTAACGGATGTTTTCCATCGCGTTCGCCGAAAACACCACGGTATCTTGCGGAACGATGCCGATCGCATCGCGTAGCACCTGTAAATCAAGCTGACGAATATCGATGCCGTCTAGCAGGATGCTACCTTGCTGTGGGTCGTAGAAACGCAGCAGGAGTTGGAACAGCGTCGTTTTTCCCGCACCGGACGGCCCGACCACTGCAATCGTTTCGCCGGGGCGAATATCCAGTGAAAGGTCCGCCAGCGCGGCGGTTTGCGGGCGCGACGGGAAGTGGAACGCGACATGTTGCAATGACAAGGACGCGCCATTGGCCGCGCGCGGCGGCAATGCGCGTGGTTGAGCCGGGGCCTGAATTGGCGAGCGTACCGAAAGCAGTTCCAGCAGGCGTTCCGCTGCGCCAGCCGCGCGTTGCGCTTCTCCCATGACTTCGGACAAGGCTCCAATCGCACCGGCCACAATGGCGGCGTACAAAATGAACTGTCCCAGCTCGCCGCCGCTCATGCGGCCCTGGATGACGGCATGCGCGCCTAACCACAGTACGAACACGATCGCACCGAAGACCAGCAGGATCGCAAGCACCGTCAGCATTGAACGGGCACGAATGCGCTGCATCGCGGTCCTGAAGGCGCGTTCAACCGAGTTGCCAAAGCGCTCGGCTTCTTCTTTTTCGTGCGTGAATGCTTGCACGGTCGGCATGGCGTTCAGAATTTCACCTGCCAGTGCCGAGGCATCGGCAACCCGATCCTGCGAATCGCGCGAAAGCTTGCGCACCCGACGGCCGAAAAGCACAATCGGCAGTACCACGGCAGTCAGCATGACCAGGATGATCGACGACAGCTTGATACTGGTAACGAACAGCATCGCCAATCCGCCGATGAACAGCAGGGTATTGCGCAGCGCCAGCGAAATGCTGGTGCCTACCAGGGTCTGGATCAATGTCGTATCCGTCGTGAGGCGCGACAGTACTTCACCCGTCTGGGTGGTTTCAAAGAACTGCGGACTCTGCGTGACCACATGCCGATATACCGCGCTGCGCAAGTCGGCCGTCACACGCTCGCCGAGCCAGGACACCATGTAAAACCGCGCCGCCGTTGCAACTGCCAGCACGCAGGCGACGCTGAACAGCGCGATGAAATAGAGGTCGATTTGCGCACCGTTTTTTGCGCCTGCCGCACCAAAGCCGACATCGATCATTTGCTTGAAGGCGTACGGCACGGCAAGCGTGGCGCCAGCGGCAATGATCAATGCGATACCCGCCAGCAGAAACTGTTTTTTGTAAGGGGCCAGAAAGGGCAAGAGACCTTTGAGGGTGGCAAGACTGCCTTTTGCGGGTTCTTTTGATGCGCTCATAGTTTTAGTGGTTTTACGTAGCCTGTCAGTTCGAGGTAGCCGTGTCCTGCCGGGCGTCCGTCGCGTTCAATCGTGATTGCACCTTCCCAATATACCGAACCTGTCGACTGCCGCGAATCCAGTTCCTGATCATCCTGTAGCGGCTTCAGTTCCCACTGCATCGATCCGGTCTGAAGGCGCATCGCGACCGGGTAACTTGCGCTAGTGCGGGGAGAGCGCCAGCGACGCTGCGGCAGAAATTGCACCTGCTCTGGGGGGAAGTGGGTGATTCCTCCGCCGGCATCGCGCAGGGCAGCGTGCGCCCATAGCGTATTGCCATCCTTGCCGCGAATTCGAAATGCCATCAATGCGGAACCATCATTGAGGTTGGCGCCAGTCCAGTCCCATCCGGACGCGGACGGATCAAGCACGCTGGTTGACCATTCATGGTCCAGCCATGCCGTGCCGTTCACAGTCACTGGCCGACCATTGCGCAAGACCGTGCCTTCAAGCTTCAGCTGCGGCTCACTGTAGTAATAACTTGCCTGAGCCGGTTTCGGCCCTTTGCGAGAAAAGCCTCCATCTCCCTGCAGCATCGGTGCCTGTGTTGGGGTCAGAGAAAACGTCAAAGTAAACTCCCGCGCCGCGACCTTGGCCTGATAGCGGCCGCTCGCTTCTCGCACAAAATGCCAATCGCCCAGCTTCACATCGGTATTGCCTTCTTTCGCGTACGCGCGTCCGAAACCCTCGCGGGCGCTTTTCTGGTCATGGAGCAATCGGCCCTGTGCCGGATCAGACAGCGCCGCATGAGCAATGATCAACTGCTTTGGCGCAAAGCGACTTGGGTTGTCGGTATCATGGTCGGTGCCCGAACGAAAGAATGTGATCTGGAAGCCAAGTGGTTTTTTGTCTGGCGTTTCCAGCCAGCCGGTCACGTACCACCATTCAGTGCGATAGCCTGGATGCGCGCCGAAGTCACGCGGAAACGTGAGCGCCTTTCCTGGTACGACGGAATTGAATTGCGGCGGTGCCGCTAGGGAGCTTGCGGCAGCAATACAAAACAGCGAGACAAGTCCCTTACCAAGCCACTTGAGTATGGTTCGCATCATAAAACGCCGCGCCGCCATCACCAGTCCTCCCTGACCGCGCGCACCGCATCACCTGAAACCGCGTAGCGCCCCGACATTAACGCGGTCACTGCCGCTGATGTCAGCAAGATGGCGGCTACCCCAAACAGCATTCCCCACGGCATATGCAATTGCATCGTCCAATGGAAGGACTGCGGATTGACAATAAAGACAAGTATCAGGCTGATTCCTGCGCCGAGCACGAAGCCGACAGCAATTCCGAGCATCGTCAGCAGGCTACCTTCCGCCGCGAGCATCACCAGAATCTCTCGTCGCATTACCCCGATATGTCGCAGCATGCCGAACTCCTTCGCGCGTGCGAGTGTCTGCGCGGAGAAGGTCGCCGCCACGCCGAAGAGGCCGATCACGATGGCAACAATCTCAAGCAGATAGGTTACGGCAAAGCTGCGATCGAAAATCCGCAGGCTGATGGCGCGAATTTCATTGGGCTCGGCAAATTCCAGTACATGGCCAAAGGGCAGCCGGCGCATGGCGTCGATTGCCTGACTTGAGGTCGTACCTGTCTGCAGCCAGATAGCGGCGTCGTTGACCTCCGTGTCGCCGGTCAATGCCCGATAATCGGACAGCCGCATCTGGACTGCACCCGACTGACGCGCATAATCGCGCCAGATGCCTGCCACGATGAAATCGCGGGAGCGTTCTCCAAGCGCCAGTTGAATGCGGGAGCCACGCTGGTACCCATACAAATCAATCATCGCTTCCGACGCCCAGATCGGGATAGTTCCGACTGGGATGTCCTTTGCGTCGAGCGCATCACCGGTCATCGGCAATGTCTTGCCCGGATCGCTGGCATCGATCGGGCGTGCGAGCAGTGCCACCGGCGGGCGTGCAGGGTCGAGTACGAGCTGTGACGACCGCAGGAAATCTACACGGGCGATGCCGGGTGTTGCGGCAATCGCCTTTTGTTCTGCAACCGAAAAGCCACCGGTACTGCCGCTAATCGCGGAGCGGACATAAAGTTCCGCTGACAATACCTGCGTCAACCAGTCATCCACCGATACACGAAAGCTGGCGACCATGATTGCCATGGCCACCATCAGGCTGAAACTCGACAGCACGCCGCCCAGCGCGATCGAGGCTTGGTTTGGCGCATTGGCGAGCCGCGCGAATGTCAATGTCGATACCGCACCAGATATGCGTCGTTCCGCGATACGTGACAACAACGAGAACACCAGTGCAGCGACACGCGGCATGAGACCGATGCCGCCGATCAGCAAGAGTGCGATCGCAAGATAACCGAACACAGGCAATTCAAAAACCGGCGGCAACTGGGTAAATGTCATTGCGATAAGCAAGCAGGCAAGCGCTGGCCACGGCGTTGACAAGCGCGACAGGGCAACATCCTCGCTTCCGGATTTGAGCGCCTGCGCCGGTCGCGCATGGGCAGCTTCCCACGCTGGGCTTGCGCAGCCAAGAAGCGCTGCGACTGTGCCGAGCAAGAAAAACGCTATAGCGGCAGGCATCGAAAATTGCGCGGTCGGTTGCACGCCCGGAAAATAGCCTCCGCCAAGGTCTCCGCCAAACAAACGCAATGCAGCGGCGGCAATTGCATATCCCGCAGCCAGTCCGATGAGAGAGCCCGTAATGCCAAGGATCACGCCTTCGGCAAGGATCTGGCGCAGCAGTTGTCCGCGCGTCATGCCCGCGACACGCAGCAAGGCGAGCTGGCTGCGGCGCCGGAGCACGGATAGGGCCTGCGTGGAAAACACCAGAAAGGTACCGGTAAACAAAGCGACCAGCGCCAGCATGTTGAGATTGACGCGATAAGCACGCGACATGTTGGCGGTGCGCGCTTCCTGGTCTTCGGTTTCAATGACAAGATGCTTGGGATGCAGTTCCTCCGCCAATACTGTCTTGAACGCAGCGCGACTGACGCCGGACGTCAGCTTGAGATCGATGCGAGACAACTGACCGACGCGATGAAAACGCCACTGCGCAGCACCGATGTCCATCACTGCAAGACGTTGGCCGGCGCGTGTGCGTACCAAGCCACCCGCCACGCGCAACGACACCACTTGTGTACCGGCACGTAGTTCAAGGTGGTCTCCCTGTTTTACTCGGAGCCATTCCATTGCGGCCGGCGACAGGAAAATTGCATCGTCCGCGAGTGTGTCGAACGGTTTGTCTTCTGCTGGCATGCCGATCAAATCAGGTGCGACGGCAGCCGTCTGGAATACATCAATGCCAAGGACTTTGAGCGCATTGCGCTGCCCTGGCACGACGGCATCGATCTCGATGACGGGATTAGCGACACTGATTTCGGCTCGGCTGGCCAGACGCTCATAAAGCGACTCATCAAAGAAGGCTTGCGCGCCACGAACCTGCAGGTCGGATTGTCCTGACAGGCTTTTAATCGCGGCGGAAAACTCATTGTATGCAGCGGCATTGATTAAATGAATCGCGAATCCGAGCGCGACACCAAGCGCGATGGCGGCAATCGCCACGACCGCGCGCACAGGATGCGCGCGCCACTCTCCCAGTATCAACCAGCGGCGCAATAGCATCGGATGACTGTTCTTCATGCGCGCTGCTTCATTTCCATGGGATGCAGTCCGTCCTTGGTGAGCATCAGCACCCGATCGGCGGTGGCTGCGGCCGCCGGAGAATGCGTGACGAGAATGGCAGAGGCACCGTTCGCTTTTATTTCATTGCGTAGCAACAACAGCACCTCGTGCGCGGTATCGGGGTCGAGATTGCCGGTTGGCTCGTCGGCCAGAATCAGTTTCGGCTTGTGCACCAGTGCTCGGGCTATCGCGACGCGCTGCAATTCGCCGCCGGAAAGTTGTCGCGGATAGTCCTTCGCGCGATTTCGCAATCCTACGGCGTCCAGCATCTGCAATGCGCGTTCAGGCGCTGCGTGATTAAGCAGAAGCGGCAAGGCAACGTTCTGCGCTACCGTCAGATGCGGCAACACATGAAATGCCTGAAACACGAAGCCAAATTTTTCGCGCCGCAGGCGCGTGGCCGCATCGTCGTCCAGCGATGACATGCTGACGCCGTCAATCGTGATATCGCCAGAATCGGCGGTGTCTAGGCCGGCAATCAGATTGAGCAGCGTTGATTTTCCCACGCCGGATTCGCCCATGACCGCGACGTACTCGCCGGACTCCAGCGTATAGCTTAAGCCGGCTAAGACTTGCCTTCCACCTGCATAGGATTTGTTCAGGGCCTGTAGTCGCAGCATGCTGGTGATCAATAGATGGGTGTTGAAACCGGAATCAGACTGCGTTAACGCAAAATCTGCCGAATATTTCTTGTAAGGACGCAAAGGCGAAGACGACATAAGCAAATGCGCTGAACAACTTGTGTCGCCTCAATGCCGTCGGGAGTCTGCCATCTATGATAACGAAAAACCTTGCGATTCATTGTCCAACGCCTAATCTGCCTTTCAGGCAAGTTTGCTTTCCCGAACCTATGGCGACTTCAACGATTGCGGAAGCCCCGCAAAACGGTTTCATTCAGCTTTACCACAAGGATCCGGATGCAGTCCGGGCCGAACTCAGCGCAGGTTTATTGGCCTCACCGGCCAGGACGTCACCGAAATATCTTTATGACGCGCTTGGATCGAAGCTATTCGAGGCGATCTGTGAACTGCCTGAGTATTATCCAACGCGCACGGAAGCGGCGATTTTCGACAAATACCTGCCTGATATTGCCCGTTCGATCGGTCGCGGATCAACGCTCATTGATCTTGGCGCAGGAAATTGTGCGAAGGCGGCGCGTCTTTTTTCGGTATTGCAGCCCGCGCAATATGTGCCGATTGATATCTCGGTAGACTTTCTGAAGGATGCGGTGGCGCTTCTGCGGCAACGTTTCCCGATGATAAAAATGACCGGTATCGGCATGGATTTTTCGGCTGAACTGCGCTTGCCCGATGCAGTGCGGCGCGACAAGCGCCTGTTTTTTTATCCGGGCTCCTCCATCGGCAACTTTACGCCCGACGACGCGGCCGCCTTGCTTGGTCGCCTGCGCGAAGCATGCCGTGCCGACGGCGGGCTGTTGATCGGTGTGGATCTGGTCAAAGAGAAGACGATACTCGATGCAGCCTACGATGACAGCATCGGTGTGACCGCGGCATTCAACCTAAATTTGCTGCAACATCTGAATCAGTTACTCAGTGCCGATTTCAAGGTGCGAGACTGGAAGCATCTCGGCTTTTTCAACGAAGCACAGGGCCGCATTGAAATGCATCTCGAGGCATGTCGCGACAGTCGCGTGACATGGCAGGGCGGATCGCGGCACTTCCACGAAGGTGAACGCATCCATACCGAAAACAGCTACAAATACACGCGCCAGAGCTTTCTGCAATTGCTGGAACGGGCCGGATTCGGCGCAGTCCGCACCTGGACTGACGAACAAGGCTGGTTCCTGGTCTGCCATGCGTGTGCCATATAAAGATCCGTGCCGATGAATAACGATACCTTGGCTGCACGCTACCATGCCGTGCGCAAACATACCTTGGCGCTGGCCGCGCCGCTTTCCGAGGAAGACTGTTGTGCGCAATCGATGCCGGATGCCAGTCCGATCAAATGGCATATGGCACACACCACCTGGTTTTTCGAAACCTTCATCCTGGAACGATTCGAGGCAGATTTTCACGCCTTCCATCCAGCGTTTCGCGTACTCTTCAATTCCTATTACAACGGTGTCGGGGCAAAGCATCCACGGCCTCAACGCGGATTGCTGACACGCCCTGCGCTGAGCGAGGTGCTCGCATACCGGCGTAATGTTGATGAACGCATTGTGGAACTGCTGGCAGCACGTGGTCTTACCACGGAGCTTCTCGCACTGCTGGAGATCGGGCTGCAACACGAGCAGCAGCATCAGGAATTGATGCTCACCGATGTCAAGCACTTGCTGTCGATGAACCCCTTGTACCCGGCGTATTCTTCTTCGCCTTTCGTCCCGACTCTTGATGTGCTGCCGCTGACTTGGGCGAAACAGGATGCAGCTGTTGTCGAGATCGGCCATGATGGCGATGGCTTTTGTTTCGATAATGAAGCGCCGCGTCATCGGCAGTTCGTCGAACCGTATTCCCTGGCTTCCCGTCAGACGACCAATGGCGAGTACCTGGCGTTTGTCGAGGAGGGCGGCTATGCCAATCCTGCGTTGTGGCTATCCGAGGGATGGGACTGGGTGCAGGCGAACAATTTGCAACAACCGCTGTATTGGGTGCGCGGCGAATCGCAATGGCACGAATTTACGCTGCATGGGTTGCAGATGCTCGACATGCATCGCCCACTGACCCACATTTCATTCTTCGAGGCCGATGCCTTTGCCCGCTGGTGTGGCGCGCGCTTGCCGACCGAGGCGGAATGGGAGCATTCCGCCCGGAAGGCACACAACTTTGGAACGCAGTGTCTGCACCCCGAGGCCGACATCGTGCAGCAAGTCGATAGTCTCTCGCAACTGTTTGGCGTCAATTGGCAATGGACGCTCAGCAGCTATGCACCTTATCCCGGATATCGTTCCGAAGAAGGTGCGCTCGGCGAATACAACGGCAAGTTCATGTCGAACCAGTATGTATTGCGTGGTTCGTCCTGTGCGACTCCCGCCGGACATGCGCGCATCACGTATCGCAACTTTTTTCCGGCGACGGCGCGCTGGCAGTTTTCGGGAATCCGTCTCGCAAAAAGTGATTGATTCACTGCCGTTCCATGCCGGAACGGCAGCCTTACATCACAACGAAATAAACATCATGCCGCCTGTGCAAGTCGCTCCTCGGCGCGTAGTGTCAACTGCCGATTGATGGCGCTCAGCACTGCCTTGAAGGAGGCCGTGACAATATTGCCATCAATGCCTGCGCCGAAAAGCGTCGGGCCATTATCCAGACGCAGTTCCACATAGCAGACCGCGCGCGCATCGACGCCGCTACCGATGGCGTGTTCATGGTAATCCATCACCATGATCTCCAGCCCGAGCGCACCCACAAAGGCATCGATCGGTCCATTGCCGGACCCCTGTATCGCAAGCGGCTTGCCTTGATAATGCAAATCGGCCTTGAGCTGCACCGCGCCGGACGACGACGTATCCTCGCTGATCCGGTGCGCGTGATACGCATAGGGTGTCTGCACATCCAGATACTCGCGCCGGAAGATCGTGTGAATGTCTTCAGCGGCGACTTCCTTGCCGCTGTCGTCCGCAGCCTGCTGTACCGTACGGCTGAATTCGATCTGCAGGCGGCGCGACAGCTTCAGCCCATACTCCTGTTCCAGCAGGTAGGAAATGCCGCCCTTGCCGGATTGGCTGTTGACTCGGATCACCGCATCGTAATTTCTCGCCAAGTCAGCCGGGTCGATTGGCAAGTAGGGCACTTCCCATTGCGCATTGCCACGCTGCTGCGCAAAGCCCTTCTTGATTGCGTCTTGGTGCGAACCCGAAAATGCTGTAAACACCAAGTCCCCAACGTAAGGATGGCGCGGATGCACCGGCAACTGGTTACATTCTTCGACGCAGTTGCGCACGCTGTCGATGTCTGAAAAATCGAGACCCGGATGCACGCCTTGCGTATACAGATTCATCGCTAACGTCACCAGGTCGACGTTGCCGGTGCGCTCCCCATTGCCGAAAAGGCAGCCTTCGACGCGGTCAGCACCCGCCATGACGGCGAGTTCTGCCGATGCTACCGCCGTTCCCCGGTCATTATGCGGATGCACGCTGAGAATAATGGTGTCGCGCCGGGCGATCTTGCGATGCATCCATTCGATCTGGTCTGCATACACGTTCGGCGTGCTGCATTCGACCGTCGACGGCAGATTGATGATCATCTTGTTTTGCGGCGTCGGTTTCCACACATCGGATACAGCGTCGCAGACGTTCTTGGCGAAATCCAGTTCCGCCATGCTGAAGGTCTCCGGCGAATACTGGAATATCCATTCCGTTTCGGGGCGTTCGTCGGTAAGTTGCTTGATCAGGCGCGTGCCGGATACCGCAATCTCGCGCACTTCCTCGCGCGACATCCCGAACACGATGCGGCGAAATGCCGGTGCAATCGGGTTGTACAGATGAACAATTGCTCGCTTCGCGCCCTGCACGGATTCGATGGTGCGGCGGATCAGGTCCTCGCGCGACTGCGTCAAGACCTCGATCGTGACATCGTCAGGAATGCGATCTTCCTCGATCAGCTTGCGCACGAAATCAAAATCGGTTTGCGAGGCAGACGGGAAGGCAACTTCGATTTCCTTCAGGCCGACCTTGACCAGCATGTCAAAAAAACGCAGTTTGCGTTCCGGGCTCATCGGTTCGATCAGTGCCTGGTTGCCGTCGCGCAGATCTGTGCTCATCCAAATCGGCGGTTTGGAAATCACGTGATCGGGCCACGTTCGACTGGTCAGGCGGACAGGGGGAAAGGCGCGATATTTCGCTGCCGGGTTCTGCAACATCATGGTTATCCTCTTATGGATTGTTTGATCGGGGAGAGTTCAGATGTGGCGGATGGCTGCCTGACTGCCACTAGCGCGAGGCCAGGCAACCGATCGGTAGTAGCAGCGATAGCGCAAGCAACAACGCCATCAGGGCGAGGATATCGCCCTTGATGAACGTGTCGGTAATGCGCGTGAAATGCATGGAGTGAGGCTTTCTGAAAGACTGAATCTGCATCGCCTGGAAGGGGATGCGAGCGACTGCAACAACAGGAAGGGGGAGGAGTATTAGTGCGCCAGGCGCAGCAGAACGGTCGCCAGCAGGGCGCTGGAGACATGCGATAGGGAGAGACGTTGTACTTGAGCGATCAACATGCAGCTAATGTAGGAGAAGACGCGGGAGGCTGTCAAGCAGCCTCGTGTTTTCATGAAACACTCAGGCCACCATCAGGCTGTAGTGATAGTAGTTGTCGTCCCGCACGTAGCCGTGGGCTTCGTACAATTTCTGTGCGGGATTGTCATGCGCAGTCGACAGGTCGAGTTGTGTTGCGCCGCTGGCCTGAGCATGGGATTTCGCAGCATTAAGCAACGCGCTTCCGACGCCATAACCTCGCGCCTTTTCAATAACGAAGAGGTCGTTCAGAACCCAAGTGCGTCTTGCTGCTATCGAAGAATAGGAAGGATACAACTGAGTAAAGCCCACGGTTGTTCCATCATCGCTCTCTGCCAGGAAGATGACGGATTCCAGTCGCGCCAGTCGCTCGTGGATAAAGTTGCGTGCGAGCGGCAAGTCGGATAGTTGCCGATAAAACTGCCGATAGTTATCGAACAGCGGGGCAATGATATCAACGTCGGCGAGCCCGGCCTGTCGTACGGAGATGCGCATGCGATCTTATCCTTCTTGATGAAATATTTTTCTACGCTGACATTCAATCAGGCGTATTAAATTAGCATAAGGATGCAATCGTTGCGCAACTCGACAGTGCTTTTGATCATTGGCATTTGCAGGCGTCGGATCGATAATGAATAAAGCAAGCTTTCCGAAACTCAGCCGATCACGCCAATGAATTTTTCCTTCCGCACTGCCACGCCGAACGAACTTGCCGGCGCCCTTCAGGACGCACGAAGCGACACACTGGCATTGTTCGAACGCTTTGTTACAGAGGGGCTCGACGTGACGGGCAGGATGCCGGTTCTGCCCCACGTTAATCCACCGCTCTGGGAATTGGGGCACATCGCCTGGTTTGCTGAGTGGTATGTTCTGCGCGAAGCGCAATCGAGCGATCCGGTCGCTGCGCAACGTACCTCGCTGCTAACCAAGGGCGATGACTGGTTTGATGCGAATACGGTGACACACAAGGCACGCTGGAAGCTGGATCTGCCAAGCAAGGGCGCACTGAAAACCTATTGCCACGAAGTGCTCGATCGCGTGCTGGACAAGCTCAGCCGGGTGAAAAATGAACACGACGAGCTGTATCCATACCGACTGGTCCTGGCCTATGAAGACATGCGCGGCGAGGCACTGATGCAGTCTTTGCAGACGCTCGGCATAATGCCCCCGTTGCAACTTGCGAAACATGCGATACCGTCCTGGGCGCAGGGAGAAATTTATTTCCCGGGTGGCACCATTGAACTCGGCAGCAAACCGGAAGCGGGCTTCGTCTTTGATAACGAAAAATGGGCCCATCCCTGTTACGTACCGGCGTTTACCATGGATTCGACACTCGTCTCATATGCGCAATACAGCGACTTCGTGGAGGACGGGGGCTATCAGAAAGCACGCTACTGGACGCCAACCGGACGCGCGTGGCTCATGGCGCGCGATCAGATCGCACCGCGGGATTGGATGCGTGATGGAAAACGCTGGCGTTGCGAACGCTTCGGCACGCATATCGCCTTGCCCGCCAACGAACCGGTTCGGCATGTAAGCTTGTATGAGGCACAGGCGTATTGCATGTGGGCAGGACGTCGCTTACCGATGGAAGGAGAGTGGGAATTTGCGGCTTTGTCTGCCCATCCGGCATTGCGATGGGGCGATCTATGGGAGTGGACAAGCACGCCGTTCGAGCCGTATCCGGGTTTCTCTGCCGACGCCTACCGGGAATACTCAGCACCGGCTTTCATGACACATCAAGTGCTACGCGGAGCTTCGTTCGCGACGCGTCTGCGGCTGCGCACACCAAAATTTCGCAACTTTTGCCTGCCGGAGCGTGACGACCTGTTCGCTGGATTCCGGACCTGTGCTTTGTAGCTACCAATAAAAAACGGCCGCTTGGTGAACCGAGCGGCCGTTTGATGTTGCGGACTAACTATTGATCAGCGATCGCCGTAGGAGCGGCGGCTGCCAGCGTTATCGTCGAAACGCGAACCCTTGCTGTAACTACCTTCCTTGCGTGGTGCGTTCGGCTTGCTGAACGTACGTTGACCTGGCTTGCTCGCGTTGGTGCGGTTGTCGCCCGGTTTCCACGTGCCCGGCTTGCGTGCAGCGGAACGCGGTGCCGATGCTGTTTTCTTCGGCTCCATGCCCTCAATCGTATCAACCGGGATCAATTGCTTGGTGAAGCGTTCGATGCGCTTGATGTTCATGTTCTCGGCATGGTTCACCAGCGAAATCGCCAAGCCATTGCGACCGGCGCGGCCCGTACGGCCGATACGATGCACATAGTCTTCCGGGAACTTCGGCAAGTCGTAATTCACCACGTGCGTAATGCCCGGCACGTCGATGCCGCGTGCGGCGACGTCGGTCGCCACCAAGACACGGACCTGACCGCGGCGCAATGCGTCCAGCGTGCGATTGCGCGCGCCTTGATGCATGTCGCCATGCAATGCAGCGGCAGCGAAGCCGGCGATGTTCAGGCGATCTGCGATCGTATCTGCATCACGCTTGGTCGCGGTAAATACGACGGCTTGATCAAGCGATTCATCACGCAGCAAGTGGTCGAGCAGGCGGTTCTTGTGCGACAGGTCGTCCACGAAGTGTACGCGCTGCTGGATGTTTTCATGCTTGCTGGCCGAGCCGGCAATCTGAATCACCTGGGCATCGCGGGTGATGCGCTTGGCCATGTTGCCCACCATACCGTCGAGCGTGGCGGAGAACAGCATGGTCTGGCGCGATTCCGGAGTTGCTGCGACGATCTTTTCGATATCGTCGATGAAGCCCATGTCCAGCATGCGGTCAGCTTCGTCCAGCACCAGGATTTCGAGTTGCGAGAAATTGATCTTGCCCGATTCCATATGGTCGATCAGACGACCCGGTGTTGCCACCAGAATTTCGGGATTTTTTGCCAGCAATTGCATCTGCTTCGGGTAAGGCATGCCGCCCAGGATAGACACAGCACGTACGCGGCGCAACTGGGAGCCGTACTTGGCCGTCGCCGTGGTGACTTGCAGCGCGAGTTCGCGCGTCGGGGTCAGGACCAGCATCTTCGGTTGAGCCGCCTGGAAGCGCGGACGATCGCCACGGGCGCGGGCCGACTGACGTTCCTGGTTATTGGTCTTGCCGCCGGATTGACCATCTTCTTCGGCCAATGCGAACTTGTGCAATGCCGGCAGCATGAATGCTGCGGTCTTGCCTGAACCGGTTTGAGACGACACCATCAGATCGCGGCCTTGCAGCGCCGCGGGAACTGCCTGCTCCTGAACCGAAGTAGGTTTGGTGTAGCCGGCTTCCGTCAATGCTTTGATGATGGACGAATGCAGGCCTAGTGTTTCAAATGTCATTGTGTTTCTTTCCTGAATATCAACGCCGCGACCACGCTTGTGACGCGTAAACGGACGTATTAAAAAGGCAACGCCAACCAACGAAACAGCTGAGAGATCTTCTGAGAAATTTCGGCACAAAAGCTTTGCGCCGGGACGGTGCCATAAAAGGGCGGCACCAAAAGGCGGGATGGCTTTATCGTTATTGCTAAGGGTTTGCGATGCTGCGAAATGCTTGCTTGTTGCAATGCACTGCGGCGAATTATACAGACTAATCGAATTCGAGACCGGTTTTATTTGCGCAGTGCAAAAACGCTAACTAGCGCCATGGACGGGCGTTTGCCCGTCCAATTTGCTGATTACTCTTCTGGCGCGTACATGACGTGCGAAAAACCGCCATCGACGAAAGTGATTTCGCTGGTGATGCCGGCTGCCAAATCTGACAGCAGGAAGGCCGCAGTATTGCCGACGTCCTCGATCGTTACGTTACGACGCAGCGGTGCGTGCGCCGAAACGATCCCGAGCAGTTTGCCAAAGTCCTTGATGCCGCTGGCTGCCAGTGTCTTGATCGGGCCGGCAGAAATGCCGTTGACGCGGATGCCCTTCGGGCCGAGCGATTCTGCCAGGTAGCGCACGCTGGCTTCGAGTGAAGCCTTGGCCATGCCCATCGTGTTGTAGTTCGGGGTTGCACGGATCGAACCCATGTAGGTCAGCGTCAGTAGCGACGAGTTTGGGCGCAGCATCGGCAGAGCGGCTTTTGCCATCGCCGGGAAGCTGTACGCAGAAATATCGTGTGCAATACGGAACGATTCGCGCGAAAGACCCTCAAGGAAATCACCAGTGATCGCTTCGCGCGGCGCAAACCCGATTGAATGCACCAACCCGTCCAGATGATCCCAAGACTTGCCCAGGTCGCTGAACAGCGCGTTGATCTGTTCATCGCTTCCAGCGTCGCAGTCGAATACCAGTTCGCTATCGAATTCCTTGGCAAACTCCGTAATACGGTCCTTAAAACGCTCGCCAACGTAGGTAAATGCCAGTTCCGCACCTTCGCGTTTACAGGCTTGTGCGATGCCGTAAGCAATGGAACGATTGGACAAGAGTCCGGTAATCAGAATTTTTTTGCCTTGCAGGAATGCCATGAACGACTCCAGATGATTTGAGCGTATTTTATCGCGTTACAGGTTGACCACACCTTGCCGCGGTCAATAATCACCGGGAAAGCGCTGGAAGTGGCGGCTTTCCGGGATAGATTTTTTAAACTGGGCAAGATTGTAGGTGGGCTTGGCGCGAACGGCAACCTTTGCGTGTTTTGCGAGAAGTATGGGTAATGTCAACTTTTTGTACGATCCGGCATGCTAAAACGTGTCAAACCGCTTACCGAACGGCAAGGAAGTCTTGGTGAAATACCAAATTCCACTATCTTCCTTTCGGTAGAATAGCCCAACTCTTTCCCTGGTCGGACTGCATCATTCATATTTAGGCGAATGCGTAAATTCCTTTTCCCCTTATTGCTCGTCGGCTTTTTTCAGTGCAGTGGCAGCGCGCACGCTGCCCATGCGTTTTCTCTGTACGACACGCCTAAATATCCTGCCGGCTTCCGGAATTTCGATTATGTGAATCCAGACGCGCCGCGCGGCGGCGAGCTGTACCTCGCAAATCCTGATCGCCGCACCAGCTTCGACAAGTTCAATCCGTTTTCGCTGAAAGGTGTGGCGGCCGCCGGTGTCTCCAATCTAATGTTCGAGACGCTCGCAACCGGCTCTTCAGACGAGATCGCAACAATGTACGGCTTGCTGGCGGACGATATGGAACTGGCGCCGGACCGCATGGCCATGACCTTCCGGCTCAATGCGAAGGCAAAATTCAACAATGGTGACCCGGTTACCGCCGCCGACGTCAAGCATTCCTTTGATACGCTGGTTACCAAAGGGGCGCCGCAATTCAAGTCAATGTTTGCGGACGTGAAGCAGTGCGTGGTGCTGGACGAGCGTACCGTCCGCTTTGACTTCAAGGCGCTCAACCGTGAACTGCCGCTGATTGTTGGCGGGGTGCCAGTGTTTTCTCGCAAGTGGGGTGCCAATACTTCCTTCGACAAGATTCAGCTGGAGCCACCGATTGCAAGCGGACCGTACTTGATCGACCGCTTCGACGTGGGTCGCTCGATCAGTTACAAGCGCGATCCGAACTACTGGGGGAACGACGTGCCGTCCCGCAGGGGGATGTTCAATTTCGGTCGTATCATCTATCGCTTCTATAAGGATGATGTCGCGCGCCTGGAAGCGTTCAAGGCAGGTGAATTCGATGTCGTGGTCGAATACAGCGCGAAGAACTGGGCACGCGCCTACATTGGTCCGAAATTCAAGAGCGGCGAAATCGTGAAGCGTGAACTGCCGCATTCGAATGGCGCCGGCATGCAAGGTTTCGTAATGAACTTGCGGCGTCCCCAGTTTGCCGACATCCGTGTGCGCAAGGCGCTTGGATTGGCGCTTGATTACGAATGGATGAACAGGCAGCTGTTCTATAACCAATACAAGCGGATCTACTCCTTCTTCAACAATAGTGAATTAGCGGCAACCGGCGTGCCGTCGGCAGACGAACTGCGGCTACTGGAGCCAATGCGCGACACGATCGATCCCGCGGTGTTCGGCCCGGCGCCGGTGCAGCCGAGCACCGATCCGCCGAATTCATTGCGCGCCAACCTTCTTCAAGCACGAACCTTGTTCAAAGAAGCGGGCTGGGAATATCGGGATGGCGCGCTCCGTAACGCCAAGGGTGAACCGTTCTCGTTCGAGATTCTTGATGACCAGTCGGCGCTGTCACGCATCATCAGCGTCTATGTGCGCAACTTGCAAAAACTTGGCATCCAAGTCAATCAGAGAACCGCCGACTACGCGTTGGTGCAGAAACGCATGGAGGAATTCGACTTCGATATGACCAGTGTCCGCTTCCCGGATACCACAAGTCCGGGTAACGAAATGTTTGACATGTTCGGCTCCAAGGCGGCGGATGAAAAAGGCTCGAACAATGCCTGGGGGCTGAAGGACCCGGTGGTCGACAAGCTGGTTGCGGGACTGGTCGCTGCGGAATCGCGCAAGGAACTGGTCGGTACGTCACGCGCACTGGATCGCGTCTTGCTGCATAAATACATCGTCGTGCCGCACTGGTTTTCATCCACGCATCGCGTAGCATATCGGAACCGTTTCGGCATTCCGGCAACGATGCCCTTGTATTACGCGGCCGATCCGTACGTGATATCAAGCTGGTGGCAACAGAAGGAAAGATAAGGGCACAATCATGAATATCTGGTCTTACATTGGAAAACGGATATTGCTCATGGTGCCGACCCTTATGGGCGTCATCGCAATCACTTTTGCCGTTATCCAGTTCGTGCCGGGCGGCCCGGTCGAGCAGGCATTGATGGAGCTAAAAAAAGGCCAGGTCGCCGGCGGTGAGGCAACGGGTGGCGGCGGCTCGGAGTATCGCGGCAGGCAAGGCATCGATGCGGAGCGCGTGAAAGAAATCAAGGCGCTGTACGGTTTCGACAAGCCCCCGCTGGAACGCTTCTCGCAAATGCTGAAAGGATTTGCTACTTTCGACCTGGGCCAAAGCTTCTATCATCACAAGGATGTGTGGGGCCTGGTGAAATCAAAGCTGCCGGTATCGATCAGCCTCGGACTGTGGACCTTTTTTCTGACGTATTTGATATCGCTGCCGCTCGGCATTGCGAAAGCTGTTCGCGAAGGAAGTCGGTTCGATGTCGTCAGCAGTATCGCGGTGTTGATCGGTTATTCGATTCCTGGATTCGTACTCGGCGTGTTCCTGCTGGTGATGTTCGGTGGTGGCAGTTTCGTGCAATGGTTCCCCCTGCGCGGGCTGACCTCGGACAACTGGGAGCAGCTATCCTCGTTCGGCAAGGTGATGGATTATCTGTGGCATATCACGCTCCCGGTGACAGCTTCCGTTGCCGGTTCTTTCGCCGTCATGACAATGCTGACCAAGAACACTTTCCTGGAAGAGATTCGCAAGCAATACGTGCTGACCGCACGCGCGAAGGGACTAAACGAAAAAACGGTGCTCTACAAGCATGTTTTCCGTAATGCACTGATTCCGCTGGTGACCGGTTTTCCGGCCGCTTTTATCGGTGCATTCTTCGCCGGCAGCCTGCTGATCGAAACCCTTTTTTCTCTCGACGGACTGGGGCTGCTGTCCTATGAGTCGGTGATTCGCCGTGATTATCCGGTGGTAATGGGGACGCTGTATCTATTTACGTTGATCGGCCTGGTCGTCAAGCTGCTCGGCGATCTGTGTTACGTATGGGCCGACCCGCGCGTGCAGTTCGAAAGCCTGAGCCGATGAACCAAACCAAGACAACAAAATCAATTTCGCCGGGGCGTCGCGTCTGGCTGCGCTTCAAGCAAAACCGTCGCGGTTATTTGAGCCTGCTCATTTTCAGTGTGCTGTTCGCCATTAGCCTCGCGGCGGAGGTCGTGTCGAACGACAAGCCGCTCGCAGTGCGGTACAACGGGCGCATCATGTTTCCTGTTGTGATGACCTACTCCGAAAAGGTATTTGGCGGTGATTTCGACACACCGGCGGATTACCTCGATCCTTTCATCCAGGACCAGTTTCAGCGGCCCGGAAACTGGGCAATCTATCCAATCAATCATTACCGCTTTGATACGCTCAATTATTTTTCCAAGTCGCCCAACCCGGCGCCGCCGTCGGCTGAAAACTGGTTAGGCACGGACGATCGCGGTCGCGATGTGTTTGCGCGCCTGCTGTACGGCTTCCGCGTTTCGGTGCTGTTCGGATTTGCGCTGACCATCACCGGCGTAATCCTCGGTCTGATCACCGGCGCGATCCAGGGATATTTCGCCGGCAAGACGGATTTGTTCTTCCAGCGTTTCATGGAAATTTGGGGCTCGATGCCGGAGTTGTACTTGCTGATCATCTTTGCATCGATCTTTGAACCGGGACTCGGCTTGCTGTTGATCCTGTTGTCATTGTTCGGCTGGATGGGATTGTCGGATTACGTGCGCGCCGACTTCCTGCGCAACCGCAACCTTGAATATGTCCAGGCCGCGCGCGCGTTGGGCCTGTCGAACCGGCAGATTATCTGGCGACATGTGCTGCCCAACAGCCTCACGCCGGTTGTGACCTTCCTGCCGTTTCGCATGAGCGCCGCGATTCTTGCGCTGACCAGTCTGGATTTTCTTGGTTTGGGTGTCCCGCCGTCGACGCCAAGTCTTGGCGAGCTGCTAGCACAGGGCAAGAATAATCTCGACGCATGGTGGATCGCAATGTCGACCTTTGTTGTACTGACCATGACCTTGTTGCTGCTGACGAATATTGGCGACGCATTACGCAATGCGCTGGACGTGCGGAGGAAAGCATGAGCCTGCTGGATGTGCAAAACTTGCGGGTTGCTTTTGGTGCGGCAACCGTCGTCAATGATGTAAGCTTTACAATTGCGCCGGGCGAGAAATTCGCATTGGTGGGCGAATCCGGTTCAGGCAAGACAGTGACTTCGCTGGCCGTTCTTCGCCTGAATCACGACGCACAACATGGCGGTCGTATTCTGTTTGAAGGGGAAGATCTGCTGCAAAAGCCGGAGCGCCAAATGCGTGCCGTACGCGGCAAAGACGTTGCGATGATTTTCCAGGAACCGATGACAGCGCTTAACCCGCTGTTCACTATTGGTAACCAGATTGCCGAGGTGTTGATGCTGCATGAGGGGATCAGTGCCAAGCTGGCCGCGCAGCGCACCGTGGAGCTGCTTGAGAAGACAGGCATTCCCGAACCGGCACGTCGCGCACTCGCTTTTCCGCACCAGTTGTCCGGTGGACAGCGACAGCGGGCAATGATTGCGATGGCGCTTGCCTGCAAACCAAAATTACTCATCGCCGACGAACCGACAACGGCCTTGGATGTGACCATTCAGGTGCAGATTCTCGAGTTGCTGAATCAATTGCAGCGAGAAGAAAACATGGCCGTTTTGATGATTACGCACGACCTGAATCTGGTCCGGCATTTTGCTGATCGCGTCGGCGTAATGGAAAAGGGACGGTTGATCGAAACGGCTACGACACAACAACTGTTCGCACAACCGCGTGAAGCCTATACGCGAAAGCTGCTCGCCAGCCATCCGCAGCGGGTCGTCGGCAGAGTGGAAGATAGCGTTTTGCCCCTGCTGGCGGCAGAGCGCCTGCGCTGCACGTTTAACATCAAGCGAGGTTGGTTCAAGACCACACCGTTTGTCGCTGTGGATGATGTGGATGTGCAATTGAAACCGCATGAGACGCTCGGTATTGTCGGCGAATCCGGTTCAGGAAAATCCACATTGGGCATGGCATTGCTGCGATTGTCACAGGCGTCGGTCAATGGTCGCATTTCGTTTGTCGGCAATCCTGTCAGTGAGATGTCCAGCGCCGCGTTGCGTCCGTTGCGGGCGAAAATGCAGGTCGTTTTTCAGGATCCGTTTGCATCCTTGTCGCCGCGCCGCACCATCGAGCAGATCGTCGGTGAGGGCCTCGCGCTGCATCAGCCGCAACTGGGGCGTGACGGTCTGCGCGAGGCAGTGGCACAAGGCTTGGCTGAAGTCGGGCTGGCGCCGGAGATGATGACACGCTACCCACACGAATTTTCGGGCGGCCAGCGGCAGCGTATTGCGATCGCGCGTGCGCTGGTGCTCAAGCCGGAATTGATTTTGCTGGATGAGCCGACCTCATCGCTTGATGTCTCGGTTCAGCAGCAAGTGTTGACGTTGCTGGCGGAATTGCAAAGCAAATACGGCATGGCCTACGTATTCATCAGTCACGATCTTGCCGTGATCCGCGCGATGGCGCATCGCGTAATGGTGATGAAGGACGGGAAAGTGGTGGAGAGCGGCGCAACCGAGGACGTGTTGTCCAATCCAAGCCAGCCGTACACGCAACGGCTGCTGGCCGCTGCGACTTACTCGACCTTGTCGTGAGATCTTGACCAATGCATCATGCGGAGCGAACTCCGCATGATGACCAGCAGGTCAGCCAGGGCGTTTCTTTGCGTTCTTGTTTGAAGCGACTGACTTACGTGTCGACGCAGGGGCCGCTTTGCGGTAGGTCGTTCCGCCGTTACGCGCAGTCTGGCGCACTGTTTTTTTCGTCGCTGCCGCCTTGTTGGACACGTTCAGCTGCAACGTTTGTCCGGAAGCGACCTTGTCCTGCTTCAGATTGTTCCAGGTCTTGATCTCGCTAATGCTAACGCGGTTGCGCTGAGCAATGGACGCCAGCGTATCGCGTTTGCCGACTTTGACATAGATACGGCGGGTCTCCGGCACATCAGGCACAGTGAACATGGTTGCCGTATCGACGATTTCAGGGGCGATATCCTTTTCCGACCCATGCTCAAGCCTCGGTACCAGAACCGTGGACCCGGCCTTCAGAAGCATTTTCGGGGGAATATTGTTCGCTTCCCGAATCACTTCCGGCGTGGTGCCAAACTTCTTTGCGATCGTTTCGATTCGTTCGCGCGCATCGGTTACGCGATGCGCGGTCCATGACGACAAGGCTCGCCCCCATTTCGCGAGGTTGGACTTGAACTTTTCCGCGTTATTTTGCGGAAGCAGAATCTGCGTGTCCCCACTGCCCGTGATGACAGGGCGATTGAATTGGGGATTGAGCGCTTTGAATTCGTCAATGGACAGCTCGGCGAGTTGGGCTGCGACCTTGATATCAATATCGCGCGTTTTGCCGATTGTAACGAAATAGGGCTGGTTATCCACCTTGGGCAGGATAATGCCGTAGTCCGCCGGTGCAGCAATAATGTTCTTCACCGCCTGCAGCTTGGGCACATAATTGCGCGTCTCTTGCGGCATGTAGGCAGAGAGGCTGTTGAAGTCGATCGGCCTGCCGGCGGCCTGTGCCTTGTTGATTGCGCGCTGGACAGAACCTTCGCCCCAGTTGTAGGCGGCAAGTGCAAGTTGCCAATCGCCAAACATGCCATAAAGCTTCTGCAAGTAGCTCAACGCCGCATCGGTCGATGCAATCACATTGCGGCGCTCGTCCTTGAACATGCTTTGCGTGAGGTTGAAATCCTTTCCTGTTGACGGAATGAATTGCCACATGCCGGCAGCCTTGGCCGTTGAATAAGCTTGCGGGTTGAATGCAGATTCAATGAACGGAAGCAGTGCCAATTCGGTTGGCATGTTGCGCTTTTCCAATTCCTGCAGGACGTGGAACAGATAACGTGACGCCCGCGTTGTGGTGCGCTGAATGTAATCTGGACGTGAGCTGTACCACTGTGTCTGACTGACTACCAAGGGGTTGTCGAGGTCGGGAATGCCGAAACCCTTGCGTATACGCGCCCAGACATCGACTTCTTCCATCGACAGTACTTGTGCCAGCGGATCGTTTGGATCGTATGGTCGCTCCATTGTCGACACTTGCGACCAGTTGTAGAGCGGGAGGGAAAGGTCGGCTGCGAAGGCAGGAGCTAATGTTGCGAACGGAGCCCCGAGAAGCAGAAGCGCTGTCAATCGAAGTTTTCTTATTTTCAGCGGGTGCATGGATTCTCGCTTATGTTGTATGCCGGACAATAGTTGCCGCCCGGCTTAATCGACGGAGTTTACGTAATGGTGTTTTCCTGCGTCAAGATTTATTACAGGTATTGCAACTTAAGCAACTAAGGCAACTGCTCTTAACGATAGGAGTTTTTCCACTCGCGTAAGGCAGCAAAAACAGCAATAGGTTCCCTGCTGGAAAGATGTCCACTTGCAATAAGCCGCTCAGCAATATGCGGCTCACGGAACCGGAGAAAAGGATTTGTTGATTTTTCTATGCCGATCGTCGACGGGACGGTCGGTTTGCCCAAGTCACGTTTGCCTTGCTCGCGACCGATGCGGGTCTTCAGACTCATATTATCCGGTTCGATCTCGTTGGCAAAGCGTAAATTGGCCATCGTGTACTCGTGCGCGCAGAAGATTTGCGTTGCATCAGGCAGTGCAGCCAATTTGGAGAGAGAGGCGACCATTTCTGTAGGTGTTCCCTCGAAAAGTCGGCCGCAGCCCCCGGCGAACAGGGTATCGCCGCAAAAGAGCCATTCTTGATCCGGCGCATAGTAGGCGATATGCCCTTTTGTATGACCAGGCACGTCTAGCACGGATAATTGAAGATTCAATTCCGGGAGCGTGAGCGTATTGCCCTCGCTTAGAGGGAAGGTGACCTGTGGAATATTGTCGTAGCGCGGGCCGAACACTGGCACTTTAAAATGTTGCAATAGCAGCGGAACGCCACCGACATGGTCAGCATGGTGATGTGTCAGTAGAATAGCGGCCAGTGTCAGATGATGCTCGGCCAGGGCAGCCAGGATGGGCGTACCGTCGCCCGGGTCGACCACGGCGGCATGCACGCCATCGTGTATAACCCACAGGTAATTGTCCTGAAATGCAGGAACAGTCAATACATTCAACATACGATGGAACGTCCGTTACCTGAAAAGTCGATTATAGCGCTCGGACCGTGGCTGGATACGCCGGTCGGCGCCTATGCGCGCGCTTGGCAGCAGGCACGTCTCGATATGTTGACTGCAGATATTTTCGGGTTTAACGCGGTACAGATTGGCTTGCCAGAAATTAATGCTCTGCAGGCAAATCGCATGCCGAATAAATGGTTAACCGATACCCAGTTGCCGGACGCGAAAGAAGGCGCGCAGGCGCCGATCGTCGTCGTGCATGATTTTGCCGAGCTTCCGTTTGCTTCACAAAGCCTGGATCTCGTGGTGCTGCCACATGTGCTTGAATTTGCTGATGAACCCCACCAAGTCCTGCGCGAGGTCGAACGCGTATTGATTCCAGAAGGACAGGTCATCATCTGTGGATTCAATCCGGCCAGTCTTTGGGGTTTGCGCCAGGTGGCCGGCCGTCTCACTGGCGCGCACTTTCTTCCGCAGGATGGGGAATTCATCAGCTTCCCGCGTCTGAAGGATTGGCTCAAACTCCTCAATATGGAAGTCAACCGAGGTCACTTTGGCTGCTATTCGCCGCCTTGCATGACGCAAAAATGGCTGACACGTTTTGCGTTCATGGAAAGCGCCGGTGACAGATGGTGGCCGTATCTTGGCGCAGTGTATATAGTGCAGGCCATCAAACGCGTGCGCGGGATGCGGTTGATCGGGCCGGCATGGGCGAAAAAGCCAGCAACCGCGCCGCAAGGCGTTCCTGCAACCAACCGTATACATAAACACGAGAATCAGTAGATGGAAAAAGTAGAGCAAGTTGAGAAGGTCGAAATATTTACGGATGGCGCGTGTAAGGGCAATCCTGGTCGCGGCGGATGGGGTGCATTGTTGATCGCTGGTGGACACAAGAAGGAAATGTATGGCGGCGAACTGAATACGACCAATAATCGTATGGAACTGAAAGCCGTGATCGAGGCGCTGGCAGCGTTAAAACGTCCTTGCGAAATTATTGTCCATACCGATAGCCAGTATGTGCAAAAGGGCATTAGCGAATGGATTCACGGCTGGAAGGCACGCGGCTGGAAAACGGCTTCAAAAGAACCCGTCAAAAATGTCGACTTGTGGCAGGCGCTCGATGCTGCGCAAGCACGACACCAAATCCAGTGGCGCTGGGTCAAAGGACATGCCGGCCATGACGGAAATGAACGTGCCGATGCACTCGCCAATCTCGGTGTAGAGACCGTGTCATGATCATGTGATTATGCTACATTCGCTCGTTGGCAATGAGCATGCTTGCTGCCGGTCAATGATTATCAAGAATCGAGCAAATGAACGCCCGGAAAATCCTGTATCCCGCAATTGCCGCCATCGGCATTTCCGCACTGGGCGCCTATGCCTACTATGTGCAGCGCCAGCCCCAAGGCCCGGTCGAGCAGATAGCAAATCCATCGCAGGCGGCAAGTGAAAAATCCGCTTCTGGTGTCGGAAAAAGTGCCAACGGTGGCGCGCCGGTGTCCGTCGATGTTGCCAAAGTCGTCACGCTGAAACTTGTCGACGACATTAATGCCGTTGGCAGTATCCGCTCCAACGAATCTGTAGTGATCCGTCCGGAGGTATCCGGTCGAATCGTCAGGCTGAATTTCAACGACGGCCAGCATGTAAAGAAAGGGCAGCTCCTGGTTGCCTTCGATGCGACCGTCAATGAGGCGGAAGTGCTGCAGGCCAAGGCAGAGCTTGGGATTGCTCGTGCAAATTACGAGCGATCACTCGATCTCGCCAAGCAAAAATTTATCTCTGAACGGGCTCGTGATGAGTCGCTGGCAAATGTCCAGGTCCTCGACGCTAAACTGGCACTCGCCCAAGCACGACTGTCAAAGCTTGCAATCAAGGCACCGTTCTCTGGCATCGTTGGTATTCGCAACGTCAGCGTTGGGGACTATGTCAAAGATGGCGCCGACCTGATTAATCTGGAAGACATCTCCAGCGTGAAGGTCGACTTTCGTGTTCCTGAAAAATACGCGGATCTGGTGCACAACGGACAGGCAATTGAAGTGCTGGTGGATGCGTTGCCGGGCAGGCCGTTCCGGGCCAAAGTCGATGCGGTTGATCCTCAGGTCGATAATTCAGGACGTTCCGCCTCGTTGCGCGGTCGTATCGAAAACCCCGAAGGCAAGCTCAAGCCAGGCATGTTTGCCCGCGTCAGGTTGATTCTGTCCGAGCGCGACAATGCGCTAGTCGTACCTGAAGAAGCCATCGTGCCGCAAGGCGCCAAGGTCACTGTGTGGAAAGTGGTTGACGGCAAGGCCGTCAGGACCGAGGTAAAAACCGGATTGCGCCGTGCAGCGCAAGTCGAAATCGTTCAGGGCTTGCAGGCCGGCGATCTGGTCGTGACGGCTGGCCAGATTCGACTATCAAAGGACGGCACACCGGTCCGTATCACGCAAGGCAACGGCCAGGATGTCAGGCCTGCCGATCCTACCGCTTCGTCTGCTGCGCCGCCCGCAAAGAGTTAACCGGAGCACATCATGGTCCTATCCGATATCTGTATCCGCCGTCCGGTGTTTGCGACGGTGATGTCGCTCATCATCGTTCTGGTCGGACTGGTGTCGTACAAGCGGCTGGCTGTACGCGAGTATCCAAAGATCGATGAACCTGTCGTTACCGTAGAAACCAGATATCCGGGTGCCAGTTCCGAGATCGTTGAATCCCAGGTGACCAAGCCGATGGAAGACTCCATTGCGGGTATTGACGGTATCGACGTCCTGACTTCCATCTCGCGCGCGGAACAAAGCCAGATTACCGTGCGCTTTCGCCTGGAAAAGGATCCTGACTCGGGCGCTAACGATGTGCGCGACCGCGTGTCGCGGGTGCGGTCAAAACTGCCGCAAACCATTGAAGAGCCTGTCATTGCCAAGGTGGAAGCCGACGCCAGTCCGATCATCTGGCTGTCATTCTCCAGCGATACCATGTCGGCTCTGGATCTGACGGATATTGCCAACCGTATCGTCAAACCGCGCTTGCAGTTGTTGCCGGGTGCGGCCGACGTGCGCATCAGTGGCGAGCGCAAGTATGCGATGCGGATCTGGCTCAATCGCGACAAGCTCGCGTCCTATCGATTGGCACCTGCTGACGTCGAAGATGCCCTACGCAAGCAGAATATCGAGGTTCCTGCAGGCCGAATCGAATCGCGACAGCGCGAATTTTCGGTTGTGTCGCAAACCGACCTGACGACACCGGAACAATTTGAAAATATCATTGTGCGCACGGTAAACGGATTTGCCGTGAGGATGCGGGATGTCGCGCGCGTCGAAATTGCGCCAGCCGCGGAGCGCTCGTCTGTGCGATTCAATGGCAAGAACGCCGTCTCGCTCGGCATCATTCGGCAGGCGACGGCTAATCCGCTAGAGCTTGCTGGCTACGTCAAGGCAGAGTTGCCTCGACTGAACGAGGAGCTGCAGGCGCAAGGCGTGAAGATCGATATTTCTGTCGACAACACGCTCTTTATCGATCGCTCGATCAAATCGGTCTATAAGACGATTTTCGAAGCGGTGATCCTTGTGGCTCTGGTAATTTTTGTTTTCCTGCGCTCGTTCCGCGCTTCTATTATTCCGCTGGTTACTATTCCTGTATCGTTGATTGGCGCGTTCGCGCTGATGTCACTGGCCGGATTTACGATCAACACGCTGACATTGCTTGCGCTGGTGCTTGCAATCGGATTGGTCGTCGACGATGCGATTGTTGTTCTGGAAAACATCTATCGGCATATTGAAGACGGCATGCAACCGTTTGATGCGGCAGTCAAAGGCGCAAAGGAAATTGGTTTCGCGGTGGTTGCCATGACGCTCACGCTGGCTGCCGTATATGCGCCAGTGGCATTTACGCCGGGCCGAACCGGGCGACTGTTTGTCGAGTTCGCGCTGACACTTGCGGGCGCTGTGATCGTGTCGGGATTCATTGCCTTGACGCTATCGCCAATGATGTGTTCCATCATGCTCAAGCATCAGGAGCGGCACGGAATTGTTTATCGCGTTATCGAAAACACGCTGAATGCCATAACCACCGGTTACAGGAATGTCCTGGCATGGACACTTTCCACGCGCTGGCTCGTGGTGCTAGTGTATGTCATGGTGATCGGTGGACTTGCGTGGTTGGCGACCAGCATGAAAAAAGAACTGGCACCGATCGAGGATCGAGGGACAATCTTCACTGCGCTGACCGGTCCGGACGGCGCTTCGCTCGAATACACGGAGAAGTACGCGCGCCGTCTGGAAAAAATCGCCGCCGAGACCAAGGAAATCGATCGCGTCTTCATCGTTGCCGGCAATCCCACCGTGGAACGCGGTGTCGCTTTTTTCAGGACCATCGACTGGTCGGAGCGCAAGCGCAGCACGATTGATATGATCAAGGAAATGCAGCCAAAGATGGCCGGTGTTTCTGGCGTACTGGCATTTCCCAATGCGCCGCCGTCGCTCGGTCAATCGATCCGCGAGCGTCCCGTCAATCTGGTGGTCCTGACCAATGCATCCTATTTCGAATTGCAAAGCGTCGTGCAGCAAATCGTCACGGAAGCCAGCAAGAATCCTGGCCTTGCGAATATCGATACCGATCTTCGACTTAACAAGCCCCAGGTTAATGTCGAGGTTGACCGCGACAAGGCAGCCGATGCCGGCGTGCAGATCGAAACAGTCGGACGCACGCTGGAAACCATGCTTGGTGGCCGCAACGTAACGCGCTTCAAAAAAGGCGGTGACCAGTACGACGTCATCGTCCAAATCCAGAACGGAGAACGCGATGCGCCGGACGACATCAACAACATCTTCGTGCGCGGCGTTGGCAAGAACGGCACGCCGGACCAGATGATTCCGTTGTCGAGTTTGCTGAAGGTGCGCGAAGCCGTCGCGCCGCGCGAACTGAACCACTTCGGCCAGCGGCGTGCGGTTGTTATTTCGGCCAATCTTGCCAATGGCTATACGCAGGGCGAAGCAATCGAATTCATGGAGGAAACCGCGAAAAAGATCCTGAAGCCGGGTTATGCCACTGACCTGTCAGGATCATCGCGCGAATACCGTGCGTCCAGCGGCAGTCTCGCATTGACTTTCATTCTCGCGCTTGCCTTTATCTACCTCGTGCTGGCCGCCCAGTTTGAGAGCTTCATCGATCCCTTCATCATTATGCTGACGGTGCCACTGTCAATGGCCGGGGCGCTTGCGGCGCTCAAATGGAGTGGCGGCACGCTCAACGTGTACAGTCAAATCGGCTTGATTACATTGGTTGGGTTGATTACCAAGCATGGCATTCTGATCGTCGAATTCACCAACCAGTTGCGCGAAGAAGGCAAGTCGCTACATGAATCCATTATTGAAGCTGCTGTCTTGCGGCTGCGTCCGATTTTGATGACGACCGGCGCGATGGTGCTCGGGGCGCTCCCTCTCGCTCTGGCAACGGGCGCAGGAGCGGAATCACGTATCCAGATCGGCTGGGTCATCGTCGGCGGCATGAGCTTCGGTACTCTGCTTACCCTATTCGTAGTGCCGAGCTTCTATACTTTCCTTGCCCGCAAAAAGGAACATCGGCCTGTTGGAGGCCTGCATGCTCCTGCGGTGCACACACCCGCAACCGTACAATAAACATGCGACAAATTGTTCTCGATACTGAAACCACTGGCCTCAACCCGCGTTCAGGCGACCGCGTAATCGAAATTGGCTGCGTTGAAATCGTCAACCGGCGCCTGACCGGCAACAATTTTCACAGCTATATCAACCCAGAACGCGACTCGGAAGAGGGGGCGCTTGCAGTGCACGGGCTGACTACCGAATTCCTCAGTGACAAGCCAAAATTTGCTGAAATTGCCAACGAGCTGCGCGACTATGTGAGCGGTGCGGAAGTGATTATTCACAACGCACCGTTTGACCTTGCGTTTCTTGACGCCGAATTCGCGCGCCTGGGTTTTCCTCGATTTAGAGAGCATGTCCACACGGTGACAGACACCTTGGTTCAGGCTAAGGAAATGCACCCCGGCAAGCGCAACTCCCTTGACGCACTCTGCGACCGCTATGGCATTTCAAACGCACACCGTGCGTTGCATGGCGCATTGCTCGATGCGGAATTGCTGGCAGAGGTATATCTGGCAATGACCCGAGGTCAGAACAGCCTCACAATCGACCTATCCACCCCGGACACCGAAACAAAGCATGAAGAAGTATTGGAAGTGGTATCGCTTTCCGAGATTGTCGTGCTCGCAGCTTCAGATGCCGAATTGGCAGAACATGAAGCTTTGCTTGATCGCCTCGACAAGGACGTTAAAGGGAAATGCCTGTGGCGCGCCGCAACCGAAACACCAGCGAATTGATTCGTCGCAGTGTTTGTGCCATAATGCGCAGCTCTCTCGGACAGTTAGCTCAGGGGTAGAGCACCGCCTTCACACGGCGGGGGTCACTGGTTCAATCCCAGTACTGTCCACCAGAATCTCGATGTAGATCCGCTGTACCGATCCTGTCAATGGATCACGGTGGGTTCAGAATCAGCCCGCCATTGCGCGGGCTTTTTTTCGTCCTCATCGCAATCGAGCGTCTATCGCCTCACGTACAAAGTTTCATGCTTTTGCAAGCCAAGATAATTGGTCCGTATAGCGACGAATGATCGGCTCGAAGTGGCGACTAATAATCCCCGTGGGCGACTCGATTTTTACTGGCCGAGTTAAATTTTTGCCCTGCATTGGAAGAGTGTCTATGCGTTTATCGTATTCGACCTCAATGCCCATCACATTCAAGCGATGTGGGCTTTTGCAACAAAGCCCCAGACGTCTCAAGAAAGTTGCTCTAGATCAATCATAAACTTTCCAAACAGAAATATACTTGGGCAGCTTTTACCCCTGTAGTATGTTTCCCACGCTCTTCGCAGCGTGGGCTTTTTCTTCGCCGCCGTTCGTTTTATGACGTCGGATGCGCTTTGGAGGTGTGTGCGTGTGCACGGCTGCCAGAGCTGAAGAAAACCCGACCTAGGTCTGCAATGAAATTAAGATTGGTTGCAATTGAAGCGACATGCCGTACCGAGCTGGCTGCTGGTAGTCGCACCCCCAGTGAGAGCCTTCGGATCTTAGCCAAGTCCGCCGGACTTAACAGCGATACGCTTGCTGCTTTAAGGTCCGAAGCGCGCACAAGACTTGAAATTGCACTTGCCTCGCCATTTGCTTAGCGTTTTTGTGAGCAGACGAAGTGTGCTCAAGAGAAAATGGACGTCGCATTGATGCCATTGATTGCAATGAACCACTTCTTTAGACAATGCCGGTCGTTGTTTCTAACCGCATTTCAACTATTCGTGCTTTTTTGAATGCACCAGCTAACGCACAAGGCGTTTAATTGCGTTCGATGAAGAGGATCAAAGGAAGAATCTGATCGCAGAGTAAATAAGGCCGATGCTGACTGCTGCCGAGCATGTCATGCAGGCGACTGCCTGTAGCTTGTTATAGTTGAAATGCGCTTTCGATTCACACACCGCTGCATTTTGTCTCGCGTGATGTTTCATGGCCGCCTCGTTGAATTGGAGCAAATGAGTTGCTGCAGTTCATTGTATCGAACCGGTACCATGAATCAATAGTCTGACCGGCAACTTTCCCAAAAATCCTATTGAGAAATCGCAATCCCGCTTCATTACGGCAACTTCGCGTGTTGTCCTGGGGTTTTCCAAACTTGAACAATTAAATTTGCCGAGATTATTGCCTGCGCTTCTATGGATTAAGCCAGAAGAGAGATTTTGCGCCGGCTTTATGCAGAGCTGCGCCTTGGAGAAACAGGGCTACGGAGACCGAAGACGTGCGTTGCCGTGCGGGCATTGGCGGTAGGAGCGGGGGAATTGCGCGTTCGTGGACGAAAGCTCGTTTCCAAACAAGAAAAAAGAAAGCCCGCAGACCTTTCGGTTGCGGGCTAAATCCAATTCAAGAAGAGTTGGAGGAGACAGGTCCACTATAGCAACCGTCTCTATCCTCGTCTGCTTTATTATGGCAATAACACATATATGGATATTTTATATCTCATGCCGGTGGTGCCCGTCGCGGTCGACTTTCAGTGTGCGACCACTGTCTTAGGCAGCAATTCATAAAGGCTACTTTCTTCCCGATTTGTGTCCGGCTAGTGTTGGCTTTCGCGTTGGCCGCGATGAAACTTGTTTGCGATCTGGGAACGTGACACCGTGAGTAGACTTATTCCGGGATGGTGCCTGCTTGATTGGTCTGGTGCGATCGTTGCCCGGCGCAACGACGGTAGAAGGACCGAATCGCGGAACCAGGTGGCGGTCGGTATTGCCAATCAAGTCCGAACGTCCCATCCGCTGCAGCGCTTCACGAAGAATCGGCCAGTTTTCCGGATCGTGATAGCGTAGGAACGCCTTGTGCAGGCGGCGAATCTTTCCGGCACGTGCGGTGGTGACGACTTCCGAGTCCGCGGACACCTTATGCAGCGGATTTCTCTGTCCGTGGTACATGGCGGTCGCCATCGCCATCGGTGTCGGCATAAACGTCTGCACCTGGTCGAGTTGGAAATTGTTCTGCTTCAGCCAAAGCGCCAGATTTAGCATGTCTTCGTCGGTAGTGCCGGGATGCGCCGCAATGAAGTAGGGGATCAGGTACTGTTCCTTGCCTGCTTCCTTCGAGTAGCGTTCGAACATTTCCTTGAATTTGTAATACGAGCCCATTCCGGGCTTCATCATCTTCGACAGCGGGCCGTCCTCGGAATGTTCTGGCGCAATCTTCAGCAGGCCGCCGACGTGGTGCGAGACGAGTTCTTTCACATACTCCGGCGAACGTACGGCGAGGTCGTAGCGCAGACCGGAGCTGACCAGGATTTTCTTGATGCCCGGGATGGCGCGTGCCTTGCGGTAGAGCTGGATCAGCTTGCTGTGATCGGTATTGAGATTGGAACAGATACTCGGATACACGCAAGACAATCGCCGGCAGGACTCCTCGATCTTCTTTTCCTTGCAGGCCAGCCGGTACATATTCGCCGTCGGTCCACCGAGATCGGAGATGGTGCCGGTAAATCCCTTGGTCTTGTCACGGATCAATTCAATTTCGCGCAGGATGGACGGCTCGGAGCGGCTCTGGATGATGCGGCCTTCGTGTTCGGTGATGGAGCAGAAGGTGCATCCGCCAAAGCAGCCGCGCATGATGTTGACCGAAAAACGGATCATTTCCCATGCGGGGATGCGTGCCTTGCCATAACTGGGATGCGGGCCGCGGGCATAGGGCAGATCGTACACGCCATCCATTTCGTCCATTGCCAGTGATAGCGGTGGCGGATTCAACCAGACGTCGCGCTCGCCATGCGCCTGTACCAGTGCACGCGCATTGCCGGGGTTGGATTCTAAATGAAGGATGCGTGAGGTATGCGCATATAGAATCGGATCATCCTTCACTGCATCGTAGGCTGGCAGGCGAACAACCGTCTTGTTACGCTGCTCCTTCAGTGCAGCCTGCCGCTCGTCGCGGCTCAGGATCAATACAGGTTGTTCGGCAGGTTTCTGCTCGGTCGTGCAACTGGCCGTCTCCTTGGACTTCATTTCATACGGATCGGGATGCTGTTCAACGCGTCCAGGCGTATCGTAGCGCGTGGAATTGCTCTCGCTCCAATCCGCTGTCGGTTTCCAACCGCTGGGCACCATGAAAGCTGTGCCACGCAAATCGCGGATGGTCTTGATCGATTCACCTGCAGCAATGCGATGGGTCAGAGCCACCAATGCGCGTTCCGCATTGCCAAATAGCAGAATATCCGCCTTCGAGTCGGGCAGCACGGAGCGCCTAACCTTATCGGACCAGTAATCGTAATGTGCGATGCGTCGCAAGCTGGCTTCGATGCTACCAATCACGACGCCGGTGTCCGGGTAGGCTTCGCGGGCGCGTTGCGCGTAGACCACCAATGCGCGGTCTGGACGCTTGTTCGGATCCCCGTTTGGCGTATAGGCATCCTCCGAGCGGATCCTGCGTTCAGACGTGTAGCGATTGATCATCGAGTCCATATTGCCGGCAGTAATACCGAAGTACAGGTTCGGCTTGCCGAGCGCACGGAATGCATCCGCCGAATGCCAGTCCGGTTGGCTGATGATGCCAACCCTGAAACCTTGCTTTTCCAGCAATCGTCCCACCAGCGCCATGCCGAAGCTTGGGTGATCGATGTACGCGTCACCGGTTACAAGAATGACATCGCACGAATCCCAGCCGAGCGTATCCATTTCTGCACGCGACATCGGGAGAAAGGGGGCCGGTGTGCCGTAATCGGGCCGGAAGCGGGGATAGGAAAACAGGTTTTTCGGTGAACTCATGATTGGGGCGGATTGTACAGGAAGCGACTTACTCGCCAAATGCCTGGATGCGCAGAACAGGATGTCTTGCCAGCTCGAATATGACCTCGTCGATGGCGTGTAGTTGCGCTGGAGCGACGGCAGCGGCAACTCGCTATGGCCACAGTCCATTGATTTCTTTTGCCAATGGCTAGCGGCACCTTGGCAGGAACTCGGTTATCGACCTGATATCAAAACCATCCCGTTGTGCTTCGCGCACCGGCAATGACTAAGGAGAGCATCATGATGCAGGCAAAGGAACTACAGCAACGCTTCAGTCAGGTTGAAAACACCATTCATCAGGCAGCACAACGTTGCCAATCAGCCCAAGCCGTTCCCATGGATTTGAAAGACTGTATTCAGCAACTGGACCAAAGAGCGGTACAGGCGAGAAATATGATGCAGTCGCAGGACGAAAATCAGATTCGGCAATGCGTGGATGATCTGGAACAGCTGGGAGATCGGGCGAAAGATGCGTGCGAGCATTCACAAGGGAATCTGGACAAGGATCTCAAGACCGCCATCATGCAGGCGCACCGCGAACTGTCCGATCTGAAGCATCAACTACACTAAGAGCAAGGGCCCTCGACGGCGTGCGAGCCGTCGAGGGCAGTCTCGTATTACGCTTGCTTGCTCGGAACGACGTCCGGCAAGACGACATTCACATCCAGGACTTCCAGATTTCCCTGGCGGTCGAGTGAAATCTTGATGTCGTCGGCGTTGACCTTCGCATACTTCGAAATCACTGCGATCAATTCCTTATGCAGTGCCGGCAGAAAGTCCGGGCCATCGCGACCATTGCGCTCGCGCGCGATGATGACCTGCAGGCGCTCTTTGGCTGCGCTTGCGCTCTTGGGTTTGCTATTGAACAGGAAGGAGAGTAGCGCCATGTTACTTTCCCTTGAAGAGTCGCTGGAACAGGCCTGGCTTCTCATACGCAGTAAAGCGCAGTGGCACCTCGTGTCCGAGGAAGCGCGCGACGACATCCTGGTAGGCTTCCGAGACATCGCTGCCCGCCATGTGGATTGCCGGATTGCCCTGGTTGGAGGCGTGCAGTACCGATTCCGATTCCGGGATGATGCCGATCAGCGGTATGCGCAGGATTTCCTGAACGTCGGTGTAGGACAGCATTTCGCCGGCTTCGACGCGCTTGGGAACGTAACGGGTAATCAACAGGTGTTCCTTGACCGGTTCCTGACCATTCAGCGCACGGCGTGATTTGGCCTGGATGATGCCAAGGATACGGTCGGAGTCGCGCACCGAAGACACTTCCGGATTGGTGACGACGATCGCTTCATCGGCGAACGTCAGTGCCATCACGGCGCCATGTTCGATACCGGCAGGCGAATCGCAAACGATATATTCGAAACCCATTGTCGCGAGTTCATTGAGCACACGCTCGACGCCCGCTTCAGTCAACGCGTCCTTGTCGCGGGTCTGCGAGGCCGGCAGCACGAAGAGGTTTTCGCAGTGTTTGTCCTTGATCAGGCCCTGGTTCAGGGTCGCTTCATTGTTGATGACGTTGATGAGGTCGTACACGACGCGTCGCTCGCAGCCCATGATGAGATCGAGATTGCGCAGGCCGACGTCGAAGTCAATCACGGCGGTTTTGTGTCCGCGCAGGGCCAACCCGGAGGCGAAGCTGGCACTGGAAGTGGTTTTGCCCACGCCTCCTTTGCCGGACGTTACAACGATGATCTTGGCCACAAACAAACTCCTTTCAGAAAATAACTAAGCGCGAATGGACAGCACATCAATCCGGTCGCCTGCGAGACGGACCTGCGCCGGTTTTTTCGCCAGATCCTGCGGTATTCCGCTTTCAAACGTGCGGTAAGTGCCGGCAATGGAAACCAGTTCTGCCTCCATGCTCAGCGTAAAAATTCGCGCCTCGGCGTTGCCACTGGCGCCCGCCAATGCGCGTCCACGCAGTGGCGCGTAAACGTGAATGCTGCCGTCAGCGATGAGCTCGGCGCCACTGTTGACAATGGCAGTTACGATCAGATCGCTGCCGCGCGCATAGATGCGCTGGCCTGCGCGCACCGGCGTGTCAATGATCATGGCCGAGGGCGCGGTCGCAGGCTCTAAAAGCGGCATCTGTACCGGAGACGGTGCGGGGGCAGCAACAGGAGCAGGCGAGGGCGCGGCCGGTTCTGCTGTCTGCACTTCCTGCCGCGGCTTGACCATTGTGTCGATGCTGAGTCCGGCCGCGATGATCTCCGCCTCCAGTTCCTGAGGCGCGCCGCGCACGGCGACCGCGTTAAGGCTGTAGGACTTGAAGAGTGAAATCAATGCCGGCCAGTCGACGCCGTCATTCGTGAACTCACAGGACGCCACATCAAGAACGGCGAATTCGTGATCGAAATAGTCAGACATGCCGCCGGTCATTTCCTGCATGGCGGCGTCCAGGATCGCAAGGTCGGACGCCCGCAGGATCGCGGAAACCGCTACCACTGTTGAAATCTTGATCTCTACCGGCTTGCTGTTTTGATTCATTGACATAAAACCTGATTTTTGACTGCGGCTGCTATATCAGCAATGTTATCGGCAACGTTAAATGAAGCGGGCCGCAATGAAAGCGGCCCGAACGTGCTACTGAAACCCACTACAGCGCATTGAACAATTGCTCACTACTCGCTCTGTGCTTCAGGGATATTATACCTGTTGCCGTGACGCCACCCTTCCGTTTCTTGGTTCTATTTACGCGTAAATGAGGCAATCGTTGCGTCAGAGCGCCGTTCTTATCGCAAATAGCTCCGGGAAAAGCACCACTTCCAGCATCTTCTTAAGGTAACTGGCGCCTGCCGTTCCCCCAGTGCCTGTTTTGAACCCGATGATGCGCTCGACAGTCGTCACATGACGGAAGCGCCAGTAGCGAAACGAGGTTTCCAGATCGACCAGCTTTTCGGCCAGTTCGTACAGCGCCCAGTGCTTTGACGGCGCTCGATATACATCCAGCCAGGCGGCCTTGACTGATTCGTCGGGAATGGTCGGCTGCGTCCAGTCGGCGTTAAGGCGGCGCTCGTCGATGGCAAAACCGTGTCGCGCCATCAGGAGTATCGCTTCATCGTAGATGGAGGGAATACGCAATGCCGTGTCGAGTCGCGCATAACTCTCGGGCGAGGACGAATGGACGTTAAGCAGGGACGCGTTCTTGTTCCCGAGGATGAACTCAATCTCGCGATATTGATACGACTGAAAACCGGATGATTGTCCGAGATAGGGACGGATCGCCGTGTACTCAGGTGGTGTCATGGTTGCCAGCACATCCCACGCATGTACCAATTGATCCATGATGCGGGCGACACGCGCCAGCATCTTGAACGCCGGCGGCAATTCATCCTGATGCATCTGGCGGCGTGCTGCGTGCAGCTCATGCAGCATCAGTTTCATCCATAGCTCGCTCGTTTGATGCTGAACGATGAACAGCATCTCGTTGTGGTCCGGGGAACGCGGATGTTGGGACGACAGCACCTGGTCGAGTGCGAGGTAGTCGCCATAGCTCATCGCCTCACTGAAATCCATTTTGGCGCCATGCCAGTCGGTGGAATTTTTAGAATCCATTTTTGTACCGTTCAGGTAACTGCATCGCGTTGCGATGCGAGGTCAAAGGCATTTTTGTCCAGGATGTCGGCCAGGATATCAACCGCATCCCACACGTCGACGAAGCGCGTGTACAAAGGCGTAAAACCGAAACGCATGATTTCCGGCTCTCGATAGTCGCCAATCACGCCGCGCGTGATCAGCGCCTGCATGACCGAATAGCCATGAGGATGAGCAAAGCTGACCTGGCTGCCTCGCCGGTAGTGTTCGCGTGGTGTCGCCAGCCGCAACGGGTGATGTCCGCAACGCTGCTCGACCAGCTCGATGAACAGGTCTGTCAATGCAAGCGATTTGCTGCGAATTGCCTCCATATTCGTTTGCGCGAATATGTCGAGACCACACTCCACCAATGCAAGCGACAGGATTGGTTGAGTGCCGCACAGGGCACGCCGAATGCCCGTCGTCGGCTCGAATGCCGGGGCCATGGTGAACGGTGTTGCATGGCCCCACCAGCCCGACAGCGGTTGTCGGAAATTCGCTTGATGACGCGATGCGACCCATGCAAAGGCCGGTGAGCCGGGGCCCCCGTTGATGTACTTGTACGTGCAACCGACTGCAAAATCGGCATTGTCCGCAGTCAGGTTTACGGGAACTGCACCGGCCGAATGCGCAAGATCCCAGACGGCAAACGCTCCCCTGTCATGCGCGAGTTCCGTGATCGCTTTCATGTCATGCATGTGACCGGTGCGATAGTTCACGTGCGTGAGCATCACGACTGCGGTTTGCGCGTCGATCGCCGTGTTCAGTTGCTCGGGCGTATCGACGAGGCGCAACCAGTAACCCCGATCGAGCCATTCCGTCAATCCTTGCGCCATGTAGATATCGGTTGGGAAATTAGCGCGCTCGGTCACAATGACCTTGCGTGTTGCGGTCAAGGGATCGGCTGCCTGTTGATGCAGAGCGGCTGCCAGCAACTTGAACAGATTGATTGAGGTTGAATCCGTGATGACAGTTTCGCCGGGCGCTGCCCCGATCAACGGCGCCAGTTTGTCGCCGAGGCGAGATGGCAGATCAAACCAGCCGGCCTTGTTCCAACTGCGGATCAGGTCCTTTCCCCATTCGTCAGCAAGAACCTCTTGCGCGCGTGCGAGGGCCGCTTTGGGACGGGCACCGAGCGAATTCCCATCAAGGTAAATAACTTCTTCAGGAAGAATAAATTGCTTGCGCAAATCGGCGAGCAGATCGGCCGCATCCAGTGCTGCACAATCCTTGCGTGATGTCATCGATTACTCCCTCTGGCCAGCGGGCGAAGAATTGCACGCACCGGACTGGCGTCCATGCCTGCGAGCTTTAGCGGCAGGGCAACCAACTCATAGTCACCTGCAGGAACTGCATCCAGAACGATGCCTTCGAGGATGGCGATGCGATGTTTTTTAACGGCATGATGCGCGTCCATGGACTTGGATTCCTGCGGATCGAGCGACGGCGTATCGATGCCTATCAGTGTGACGCCATGTTGCGCTAGCAGCGCAATCGTCTCGGGTGCGATGTGTGCGAACTGAGCATCCCATTGCTCATGTGGTGCCCGCGCATACGTACGCAGGAGCACTCGTGGGGGCACGGCATCTAACGCCGGAGCGATATGGTGCGGATCAACGCGCGTGACACCAATGCAATCGATGACACGACATGCACCGATGTACGGTTCCAGCGCAACGCTATCGATTGATTCGCCGGCGGGATCGAAATGCGAAGGTGCATCGCAGTGCGCGCCTGTATGTGTGGACAAGCTGATACGGCTCACTTTTACCGGACATTCGCCTTCGATGTTCCACGTGGTATCCGCGCTAAACGGCGTATCTCCCGGCCACACTGGTAGAGAGGGGGAAATTAAGGGGCTGATATCCCATAAAGTCGGCAGGCTGGACATAATTTCATCTCGAAGTTGTTTTGTGCAGTTTATGATGGAATACGTGGTTTTTTGTTGCGAAAGCGGGCGATCTTGTAGCGATAAATAGAATATCCTGTCATTTCTAGCGAAGAATGTGATGAGAAATTCGAGATGAAAATTGATGCCATTGATCTAAAGATACTGGCGCTGTTGCAAGGCGACGGCAGGATGAGCAATCTGGATCTTGCCGAACGCATTTTCCTTTCCCCTTCATCGTGTTTGCGGAGGGTACGTGCACTCGAAGAGAACGGCATGATTAGCCGCTACAGCGCGGTACTCGACCCGGTCGTGCTCGGACTCGAAGTTGATGCTTTTGTGCAAGTGACGATGCGACGCGATGTCGAGCGTTGGCATGAGAATTTCACGCAGGCCTTGCAAAGTTGGCCTGAAGTCGTCGGGTCATACATCATCACCGGTGAAGCCAATTATCTGCTGCGGGTTCGGGCACGCGATCTCAAGCATTTTTCCGCGTTCGTCCTTGAGAAGCTGTACAAGACGGATGGCGTTCTCGACATCCGCTCCAATATCGTTCTCCAAACTATCAAGGATACGCAGGCGATTGCGACTGAACTACTTTCGGAATAAGCATATCGTGTGCATTGGGCTGTGCACTGATCGGCCCGCATTTGATGGTAAATCATGCCCGTGCAGACTCGATTTTCATGGCCCGATTTCTGACGTGCCTTCTTGCGAGAAACGATCTAATTCGTAAACATGCCCCTATGTAAATGTGTTTGCCGTTTTACGCGGCACGGTAGGAGAGCTAAGCGCGAACCCGCTGTAACACGTCGTGTGGACAGCAAGCGGCACTGGGCGAAGGTGATCTAGCTGAGAGAGGGTCTTGATGTCGCAAACGAGGACGAGAAGAGACGGTTGATCTTTCGCTGAACAGCGATGCATGGCAACTGAAGTGCACCTATCGGGTCTCGCATCCTTTCGCGGCCTCAGCGCTTTGGTTGCCTTCCGGATGAAAAAATTTAAGGTAAATCGATGTGACATTGGTTCCAGAATAAGAGAGCCATGACCCTATTCTTCAATTGCACTTCTTCATAGTTCTCTTCGGTGTCCGGCCTTTTCCAATCGTGTTCCATCATTGCGCCATCTGCGGTCTCCTGCATACCTGCTCTCTCAATCCTCTCGAACTAAATATCTTTACGCGAATCGAATTCATCCGGTACTACGACCGGAATTCGCTGTGACGAACGGTGGTGCCGCCAAAGCTCGACCGGCACCTTACCGACATAAACTTCTTCAGCACAATCAAAGGGGAAAACATGGACGACAAGAGGGTTGCAGTAGTGACGGGAGGCATGGGCGGATTGGGCGAGGCGATTTGCAAGAAGCTTTTTGCGGCAGGCTATCGTGTCGTGACGAGCTACTCACCAAACAACGACCACGCCACCAATTGGGTTGCTACGCACAAGAAGGAAGGAATCGACATCGCCGCATACATGATCGATGTCAGCGACTATAACTCTTGCGAACGTGCAGTCATGAAGATTGTCGGGGACACCGGTCGCATCGATATCCTTGTGAACAATGCAGGCATCACGCGCGATGCGACGCTCAAGAAAATGACTTCTGAAGACTGGCTGGAGGTCCGCAAAACAAATCTCGACAGTGTATTCAACATGACCAAGCCAGTTCTGCATGGCATGCTGGAAAGCCAATGGGGGCGCATCATTAACATTTCTTCCGTCAACGGCCAGAAGGGCGCGTTTGGTCAGGCAAACTACGCCGCGGCAAAAGCGGGAATTCATGGATTTACCAAGGCGCTTGCATTGGAAGTGGCCAGCAAAGGTATTACCGTGAATACGGTGTCGCCAGGTTATCTACGAACAAAAATGGTCATGAAGGTGCCGAAGGAAATCCTGGAAACGAAAATCATCCCCGAAATCCCCGTTGGGCGTCTGGGGGAGCCAGAGGAGGTCGCAGGCTTGGTCGCCTATCTTTGCTCGGACGAAGCCGGATATCTTACTGGCGCAAATATTGCCATCAACGGCGGGCAACACATGTACTGATCTAGCACTGCGCCTCTGATGCTGGCGGCGCAACGCCCGTCTTCCGTTCGTGGTGGAGATGCGCGAATTATCCTGCGCTTGATCTGTCTCAATCGACGCACCGGGTGAGCAGCAGCGCGCATTGAATGCGCCGAAAATAGAGCACCTTGCGTTTCATGGCTGCAGCCGAATGACAAATGCAGTCCTCTACTCATTCCTAGGAGAGCAATCATGCAGAATGTAATGAATCCATTGATGACGATGTACCAGACGCAGCTAGAAGCGTCCCGACGATTTGCTGATGTCTTGTTTTCCGGAACCGAAAAGATTGATCGCGTGATGATCGGCGCGACGCATCGGGCATTTACTGATCAATTGAGTCTTGCACAAGCCATGACGACCGTTCGTGACCCTCGAACTGTCAGTGCGACGCTACAGTCGAGCTTGATGTCGAGAAATCCGGACGATGCAATGAACTATCAGAAGGAAATCATGCGCATATTTGCCGAAATGCAGAATGAGATTGGCAAATCACTGCACGACTATATTGAACAACTTGGCGCCCATGCGACGTCCTCTGCCACAAGGCCGATTGAAGCGGTGCAGACACATGCTAATGATGCCGTGTTCAATCCCATGACCAGTATGTTTTCAGTATGGGAATCCGCGTTCAAGGAAGTCGCCGAACTGGCGAAGAAAAATATGGCGACGGCCCGTGCGACGGCTGAAAGCGCTGCCAGTCGTACGATGCAGCATGCCGGCAACTACGCTGATGTTGCCGCAAGCGCCATTCAAGATGCGGCTAACGGGGCGGCTACTTCGGCCGCACACATGGCGCGGAGCGCCGGCAGTGACGGTAGTGACGATAAACGAAGCGGCGCAAATTCAAGCGGAACAAAAAAGAAGTAAGGAAATTAGGCAGAATAAAACGAAAGAAATAAGCTAGAACGCGTTGACACGATAGCGGCATCGGGCTTGTGCTTTGCGTTCAGGCATTCCCATACCAAAGCGTAAAAAGATGGATGCATAAAAAAGAGCCCTGCACGAATGCAGGGCTCTTTTCCTTCTAAATGAGTAACGTCAATTGTCAGGCGCTGGCGAGACCGCCCCATTCGGCGTCCGGTTGTTCTGGTGCCTGTGCTACAGGTTTGGCTTTTTTCGCGGCTATCTGTTTTGCACGTGAGCTAGAAGGCGGCAAACGACGCAGTGTCTTGAGTGCTTCCGGATCCTTAATGCCAATGGAGCGCTGATCGACAGTGATCAGGCCGATCTCATTGAATGCCGACAGCGTGCGGCTGACTGTTTCCAGTGTCAGTCCGAGATAGCTTCCAATTTCATGGCGAGTCATGCGGAGATTGAACAGCTTGCTTGAGTAACCCATGTCTGCATATCGCTCTGAAAGATTGACCAGGAATCGAGCGACCCTGGCTTCTGCACTCAAAGCGCCCAACATGCTGACCATTGCTTGTTCACGAACAAGTTCGCGGCTCATTACGCTGTACATCGCATGTTCGAACTCGACGTGAGCGCGACCCAGTGCGGTCAGTTTCTTGAACGGAAGCAGAATCAAATCACAGTTCGAGAGCGCCACTGCCTCAGAGGCGTAGCGCTTTGTATGAATTCCATCTACGCCGAACAAGTCGCCTTTCATCGGAAAGCTGAGAACCTGTTCATTACCAAATTCATCGATCAGCACTGTCTTCAGGAAGCCAGAATGGACGATGTACAGTGTGTCGAACGGCTGCCCGATCGTGTGAATACGTTGCCCGGTTTTGAACTGGACATGTTGGAACAGCAGTTCTTCATCCGTATGGATGGCCGCCGAGGGGATACGCAGAACGTCACACAGTTCTTTGAGGTTCGACCAAAGCTTGCCTTGACGCTGCCACCCTGCTTCGAGCGAAGACGAGTGCAACGCCGACGCTGCGGAATCGGAACGGATTTCAGACATTTGCGTGGACAACATGGTCATCTCCTAATTCAGTTACTTGATTCGTTTCATGTTGTGGCCCCTTGTGTGGCCGCAATCATGTGATAAGGCGTCGCCCGAAGCGGGAAGGCTTCCTTGTGGCACGCCGGGATATCCGGAAGAACAGTACGTTGTCTTATTGTCAAACCTCGTACTGAAGTGCTCAGTATCGCAATCGCAACTGGCAATTGCTATCGGGGTGGGCTGAATTGCAATGTAGGGGGGAAGGCGAGGTTGTAGGAATTTTCCTACGTTATTCAGAAGCTTTGCCGCTTTTGGTGTGCGCTGAAGAAAGCCTATTTAGCCAAAGCTGAGTGCGGGTACTGCTTGGAGGCGGCAACAGGGCCGTGAAGCGAACGCGAAAGTACGAGACTGCGAAAAGGGGATTAGTTCCGAAGAGGTCCGAGAAGTCGGTGCTGCACGGCGTACTGCACCATTTCGGCCAGGGAATTCATGTTCATCTTGGTGAGGATGCGGGTCTTGTGTGTGCTGACTGTTTTCGCACTCAGGTGGAGGAAATCGGCGATTTCGGTAATCGACTTTCCGCTGACCAGTAAGGTAAAGACTTCAAATTCGCGATTGGACAGCTGTTTGTGGGGTAGGTCCTCGTTTGACGGCATGACATCCATGGCCAGTTGCTCGGCAACTTCCAGGCTGATGTAAGGACGCCCCGATGCAACTTTTCGGATCGCGCTCACAAGCTGGGTGCCCGCGCTTTCCTTTGTCAGGTAACCACGCGCACCTGCGCGAATGGCACGGACCGCGTATTGTTCCTCTTCATGCATCGTGAGAATAAGGATAGGGAGCTTTGGTACTTCATCCTTGATCTGTCGAATCAGTTCCACACCGCTTCTGCCAGGCATCGACAAATCGAGCATCAGGAGATCAAAACCACCTTTTCGCACATGGGCAAGCGCCTCAAAACCATCGACGGCTTCGCCTACGACCTGAATGTCGTCGGCTCCATCAAGAATGCGCTTCAAGCCTTCGCGCATAATAGTGTGGTCGTCGGCGATTACGATACGAATCATAAATGTGCTGTAGGTGGGATAGAAACCAGGTCGGGGCTGAAATACGGATCAATTGGGATAGAAGCGTGTATGGCTAGTCCCTGCGGGTTTACGTTTTCGATACTGATTGTACCTCCCAACACAAAGATACGTTCCTGCATCGCAATCAACCCATAGCAGCCAGCCTTGCTTTCGCTACCGCTTGCCATTCCGATACCATCATCCTGAATCATAACATCGAGTTGGTTTTCGGTACGCATCAAAATGATTCTTGCCGTCCTCGCATTCGCGTGCCGTTCGATATTCGACAAACCTTCCTGAACCACGCGAAATACTGCGGACTCTACTGGGTCTTCCAGCTTTGCCGCCATGCCACTGCTTTCTACTGTACAGAAGACCGATGTCTTTTTCTGAAAATTTTCCGCCATCCATTCTACCGCCGGCAATAGACCGAAGTCGTCCAGCAGGGGGGGGCGTAATGCAGAGGCCATGCTCTTTGTCATCGTAATGACATTATCCAGCAGTCCTTGCATCTGCGCGAGCCGGGCTGGCAGGTCTGCGCCTGCGTCGGGCAGACTGTTTTCAAGCCAGTCAAGATCTAGCTTAAGCACGCTAAGACGCTGACCGATATCGTCATACAGTTTTTTGGAGAATCGTCGTTTCTCAACTTCATTCGCTTGCTGCGAAGAGGCGGCCCAGCGCCGTAATTCGATCGGACGGATGGGGTGACGTTTCGGTTCATGGGGATCGCGCTGGGATGGGTCGTGCAAAATCAACGCGAGGAACAATTCACCGTGTACTGAGATACGGGAAATGCTCGCGCTGATGGAAAGTTGCTTGCCGTCGGCTCGAACTCCCTTCAATTCAAGCTTGCTTCGTTTCCCATGCACACGCGCCGCTGCAATCCGGTCCATTCGCCGCCGCTGCTCACCGACAGCTCGAGATGGCATCAGAATATCGAGCGGCTTCTCCAGTAATTGTGTTGCGGGATACCCGAACAGTCGTTCAACTTTTTGGTTGACCAAAACGATTGTCCGCATTGCATCCACAATCACTACACCATTCATGGCCGATTGGATGATCGACAGCAGTGGAGAATCGACCTTGCTTGCCGGGAAGCGAGATAGGCTGGTAATGAAATTCGGCAGCTTGGGAGTGCTGTGTTCCAGATGGGTGGTCATCACTATTCTCAATTGGCAAACTTTTTTCTTGGCTTTAAATCCAGCGTACGAAGTGCAGTGAAGTAACGTAAAACGATATGCTTTGCGTGTCGTGTCGGCACGGTTCACATTGCCATCGAAGCAGGCTTTAGCGTATCAGTACAGATATTTCCGCTCGCTTCACTAGCAGCAACAACGTACGAAATATCGTATCGATCTAACGTTCAAATCAGGGCTTTTATTTGAGGTGAGTACGACTAAGTTCGGGACTTGACCTCAATGCTAGGTCAAGGGAACAGCTGCGATCAAAGCACGCTCACCTCAACCTATGACCATCACGAACTCAAATTAACAGAGCAAAGTGAAAATGGGTTGATAAAGAACAATTGGCCGATTGCGATATGGTAAGCAGTTCACCGGTAGGCATTCCATGCGCCGGAAAGGATTTGGCCTGTGCAATGAATGGCTATGCGCCGCCTCATACGTCGACTTATTCATGCGTTGTATAGGCCCATCTCTACTGGTGAGAAAATCACGTAAGGAATTTTCTCTGCAGACTGCCGCTACGCAAATATGTCTCATTTGCCATGAGACGGAAATTTTTTTCTAGAGAGAATGGAATGGCATATGAGAAAGATGCGTCCCTTCAATGAAGGCAGGCAGAATTACCGTAGCGACTTTAAATACGTGGGAAACATCGCCATATCCAGTGCGGTGTTGGTGCGTATGGATTACTGGACTGTCGTGCCGAAAGCGGCAGTGGCACAGTTTTTCGTGCGGCACTATTGCGCACGGCGTTGTATTGAATGACGACACACGTCATTATTAAGTGTCCCACTGATCCCAGAGTTCGGTGTCATCAACGCCTTGATGCAACACAACTGGCTCCGCGGTAACGCTATGCCCACGTTGTACGGACGGTGTGCACATCGCAATTCGACCCGTACGATTGTCCCTTCGTCTGGGGTGCTATGTATTTCACAACGCGGACACGCATAAACTGTTTGGTTGACACCACGGCCTGTACCGGATCTCGTCCAAGAATACGATACATCCCATCCGACCAGTGCTGGATCTGACTTGATGTTTTCGAGGTGAAGTGAATCTCGTATGTCCCAAAACAAGCGATTGCTTCAGCCCGTGCGGGCCGAATGCGCAGCGAGGACAAATCCGTGTCCGCTACATTAGCGATGCGGCCTCATGAAAAACTTTTGTAGACAATGGCGCGTACGCCAAGCACGACAAGACTGCCGAGGACGAAAGGCAACATACAGCCGATCTTCAGCAACGCCAACAAAAATCGCCTGTTCCTTTGGAATGCGACGCCATTCGGAATAGACGTTAACCATGAACAGGCCGGCGAGCCAAACCACCATTGCATTAAAAATGAGCAGGAGCGCGCCGGACCATTTCATCTTGAGGAGAGGCGAAGTGGCTCGTGCCGGTGCATAAAACCTCCCCATTAAGACATCAACGCAAGCAAACGCGTCATGTTGCTGTTTCGGATGGCATGCGTCGTTTATGGTGCAGTGCGATATAGCGATAATATTCAATTAAAAGTAGGGGGGCAACAGTGGCTTTGTACAGTAAGTCGTGATTATTCCTCTACTGCGTTTCGAACATACGAAAATCCAACGCATGGAAATACGAAGGAAAAGCGAGCCAGGCAATCGGAATAAAAATGCAAAAATATTGCGTTGCAATATGCAAAAAAGATCGAAAAATTACGCATGTTGGTGCGATCGGCAGTGTGTCATTGAAATGCGTTTCGGTCGCCATGGTTCTGCAGCACGGCTCACGCTGGTACACTATGCTCCCCAAAGGCTAGCGCCCATCCTGCAAGATAAAAAGAGAATATGGATATTCAGCTCGGAGACATCAGTCACATCATTCAGCTGTCTATTGCGCCCGTGTTTCTATTGACGGGCGTAGGCACCAAGCTAGCGGTTCTGACGAACCGGCTTGCGCGCATCATCGATCGTTCCCGGGTACTTGAAGACAGGTTGGACATGAGTGACCAGGGCACTCGCAGCGACGCGCATGCGGAGCTATTTACGCTTTATCGCCGGGCACATCTGATCAATCGTGCCATTACGCTTAGCACTTCGTGCGGCTTGCTTGTATGCGTAGTGATTGCCTCGCTTTTTATCGGCGATGCCTTGAATCTCGGGCTCGCGAAGTTTATCGCCTTGTGCTTTGTACTCGGTATGTTTTCGCTGATTGGCAGTTTCGTGTATCTGCTGCGCGAGATATTTGTTGCCACGCAAACGCTTTCGATGCGTCATATTGTGCTAAGTGGCAGGAAGTAAGGCATTGTAGTCGCCGGTGTTGATGACTTCGTTGTCAAAATCAATGGCTCGCGGTGTACTTTCCCAGGCGGTCTAGATCTCTCAGCCATGACGGCTTGATAGAGTATTGATCCGTTCTGTCATGGCAGCAGTGAAGTGCTTCACGCCATATCTTTGTGATAGTTCCTGTTTCAGTCGCGCTGGCGTGACAGGTGTCGATGCGAATTGCACGCAGTCCCATTGCAACGAGGCTTGGCAAAAGTCCCAAGGCTCCGGAAGGCAGGCTATGGCCAGAATGGTAGGCGCTGTCATTCGCGGCGTCCTCGATGCCCGCACAAGGCGCTTCATCACTTCGGTAAAGCACGGCGTGGCGGTCGGTAGTGCATTTATTTTCAGCCGCGGGGCCTGTCGACTGGTAGTGCAAATTTATTGTTGCAGTTCTACGTCCGTCGATGAGCGCGCAGTCGTTCCCGAAACCATACACTTCAAGCTCCACCGCCGTACCGTGTGCAAGTTGTTTTACCTGCTCTAACGATAATATCCGCGGAAGAGCGATGCGCCTGATGCCGAACTGCGCTTTCAACAAATTGATTGCATCCGGACTCGGCATAACGGGGGCGGCATAGTGTATTGAAAGGCGTGGATAGTGGATCGCGCAGTACAGCATGAGGGCATGATCGGACAGTTCGATGGCATCGATTCCTGAACTTACGGCATGGTCAATGACCATTCGAAGGCCTGCCCAAGTCGCTGGATCGGAGGTTGCTGCAATACATAGCGCTATTTTGCAGTTCTCATCATGTGCAAGTCGGATTGCTTTGTTGATTGCACTGTTTGCTAGGCTGGTTTCGACGCTACGATTTCTTAGATGCGCACCACCGTATTCAATGCCGATCCAATCCGCCCCATTGCTCACTGCCGCTCGCAATCCTGACAGGCTAGATGTGCGGCAAACCAGGTCGATTCTCGCTGAGGATAGTCCTGTGCTTATATGCGTGCCTGGCAGTTTTGCAGTGGCCTTCATCATGTTCATCTCCTAACGTTGGCATAGGGATCAAAGCAGGGCGAAGATACATGTAGCAAGCATCTATCGCGTGCCTGCCAAGTGTGTCTGCCGGTGCAGCTTGATAAATTGCTGGGGGATGAACTTTGAAACAACGAGAACGGGCACTTTGATGATGAAAGGACTTGCCAGAGCCAGCAAGCAAGTTAGGCGCGTGACGGAAATGGCGCTCTCGGAGAATGTACTGAAATTGCAACTGCCGCATAGAAACTCCTTTCGTTTCTAAACCGCAAGGTATTCAATGTATCAAAGGGATATGTCGTGAGCTTGACTTTCCTCAATACAAATTTCATTTATGAAATTGGTATAGGGATACGCGGGTGTAGCGGAAATTAGATGCGGGAGCAACGTACGTGCTTTCGTTGCAATCAACACAGGTGGATTGTTCGATGCGGCGAAAAACATTTGCGTGGATTTCAGCGCGGAGGCATCGAAACAAAAAGGGCTTACGTTTTCACGTAAGCCCTTGGTATTTTTTGGCTCCCCGACCTGGACTCGAACCAGGGACCTGCGGATTAACAGTCCGTCGCTCTACCGACTGAGCTATCAGGGAACAGCAGAAGCAGTATTATAGGCCGATATTTCTATCCTTGTCAAAACATTGGAGAGAAATTGGCACTCTTTACGAGAACGCGCCGCGAAGACGCGTTCTCGCGGACGGGGTGTTAAAGCACTTTTGCAATCGCGTCCACGACCGCATCGATATTGCGCGAATTGAGCGCTGCAACGCAAATTCGCCCAGTGTCCACTGCGTAAATAGAAAACTCGTTGCGCAGTCGTTCAACCTGTGCCTTGGTCAGGCCGGAATACGAGAACATGCCGCGCTGCTTGATCACGAAATCGAAATCATGGCCAGGCGCTTTTTCTTTCAGCTTCTGCACCAAGGTTTTGCGCATTTCGCGAATGCGAACACGCATTCCGGCAAGTTCATCTTCCCACAGCTTTCGCAGTTCCGGTGCGGCCAAGGCGGTGGCAACTACCTGGCTTCCGTGAATCGGTGGATTGGAATAGTTGGTGCGTACCACGCGCTTCAACTGCGACAGCACGCGTGCGGCCTCTTCCGCGTTAACTGCAACGATGCTCAACGCGCCGACGCGCTCGCCGTATAGGGAAAACGATTTCGAGAACGAGTTCGACACGAACAGCGGGCCGCCTGCTTTTGCAAACATGCCGACTACCTTGCCGTCCTCAGTGATGCCGTCACCGAAGCCTTGGTAAGCCATGTCGAGGAACGGTACCAGGCCGCGCTGCGTAACGACCTGGATCACTTCAGTCCATTGCGCATCCGTAAGGTCTGCACCGGTTGGGTTGTGGCAGCACGCGTGAAGCAGCACGACCGAGCCGGTCGGCATTTCTTTCAATGCCTTCAACATGCCGTCGAAATTTACGCCGCGTGTAGCTGCATCGTAGTAAGGATAGTTATTGACGACGAAGCCTGCCGATTCGAACAGCGCGCGGTGGTTTTCCCAGCTCGGATCGCTGATCCAGACTTGGGCGTTCGGTGAGAAGCGCTTCAGGAAATCTGCGCCAAGTTTCAGTGCGCCGGTGCCGCCGATGGCTTGCACGGTAATTGCACGCTTCTCTTGGATAACCGGGCTGTCAGCGCCGAAGACCAGTTCCTGTACCGCCTTGTCATAAATTGCCAGGCCCTCGATCGGCAGATAGGTACGCGGCGATGCTTTTTCCATCAGTTGGGATTCAGCCTTGCGTACGCATTCAAGCAGCGGCACCTTGCCGTTGTCATCATAATAAACGCCGACACCGAGGTTAACCTTGTTCGGGTTTTTGTCAGCATTGAAGGCTTCGGTAATTCCGAGAATCGGATCGCGCGGCGCCATTTCGATGGCGGTAAACAGGGATGCAGGATGGGATTGGCTCATCGTGATAACATGAAAAGTTGACTGCAGAAAGAAGCTTTTGCGGTCGGGTTGTGGTCAGTTCCGAGCGGGAAGCCCGGACTAATGTGCAACTTATTATTCTACCAAAGGTCGAATGCAGATGGCAGATTTATCCGAAGTTTCCAGCCCGGTTAACGACGCTAAGGTCGTTACATTTCCCAATTCGCCGTACCGTTTGTTTCAACCGTTTCCGCCCGCGGGCGACCAGCCAGAAGCGATCGTGAAACTGGTTGAAGGCATCGAAGACGGCCTGTCATATCAGACGCTGTTGGGCGTAACCGGCTCTGGCAAGACCTACACGATGGCAAACGTTATTGCCCGACTAGGTCGTCCGGCGATTGTGTTTGCGCCGAATAAAACGCTTGCCGCGCAGTTGTACAGCGAATTTCGTGAGTTTTTCCCGCAAAATGCGGTTGAATATTTCGTCAGCTACTACGACTACTATCAGCCGGAGGCGTACGTTCCACAACGCGATTTGTTCATTGAAAAAGATTCTTCGATCAATGAGCATATTGAGCAGATGCGACTGTCATGCACCAAGTCGTTGATGGAGCGGCGCGATGTGGTGATCGTGGCGACCGTCTCGGCGATCTACGGTATCGGTAATCCGAACGAATATCATCAGATGATCCTGACTTTGCGCGCCAAGGACAAAGTGAGCCAGCGCGACATGATCGCGCGCCTGATCCAGATGCAGTACACCCGCAACGAGGTTGACTTTGGTCGCGGCACTTTCCGCGTGCGCGGCGACACCATCGACGTGTTCCCGGCCGAACATGCGGAGTTGGCGGTGCGCATCGAAATGTTCGATGACGAAATCGATAGCTTGCAACTGTTCGATCCGTTGACCGGCCGCGTACGGCAGAAAATTCCGCGCTTCACTATCTATCCTGGTTCGCATTATGTGACGCCGCGTTCGACGGTATTGCGCGCAATCGAAAGCATCAAGGAAGAATTGCGTGACCGACTCGAATTCTTTCGGAAGGAAAACAAGTTGGTTGAGGAGCAGCGGTTGGAGCAACGTACACGCTTCGATCTTGAAATGATGCAGGAAATCGGATTCACCAAGGGTATCGAAAACTATTCTCGACATCTTAGTGGCGCGCAGCCGGGCGAGCCGCCGCCGACACTGGTCGACTATCTTCCGCAGGACGCGTTGATGTTTCTCGACGAATCGCATGTATTGCTGGGCCAGCTCAACGGCATGTATAACGGCGATCGTGCACGCAAAACCAATCTGGTGGATTACGGGTTCCGCTTGCCGTCGGCGCTCGATAATCGTCCGCTTAAATTTCAGGAGTTCGAAAGCAAGATGCGGCAGACGGTATTCGTTTCGGCGACGCCGGCCGATTATGAAGGTTCGCACTCGGATCAAGTCGTTGAGCAGGTGGTACGCCCGACTGGGCTGGTGGATCCGGCAATCCTGGTTCGCCCGGCAAGCACCCAAGTGGATGACCTGATGTCGGAAATCACCGAACGCGTGAAGAAGAATGAGCGCGTGCTGGTAACAACCCTGACGAAGCGCATGGCGGAGCAACTGACGGAATTCCTTGGTGATAACGGGATAAAGGTGCGCTATCTCCACAGCGACATTGACACGGTGGAGCGAGTGGAAATCATTCGCGACCTACGCTTGGGCACCTTTGACGTGCTGGTAGGGATCAATCTCTTGCGCGAAGGACTAGATATCCCGGAAGTGTCTCTGGTAGCAATTCTTGACGCGGATAAGGAGGGATTTTTGCGTTCGGAACGAAGCCTTATTCAGACAATTGGACGTGCCGCGCGTAACTTGAATGGCATGGCTATTTTGTATGGTGACAAGGTGACTGACTCCATGCGACGCGCCATCGATGAAACGGACCGCCGGCGTACCAAGCAGATTGCTTTCAACAAGGCCAACAATATCACCCCAGCGGGCGTGAAAAAGGAAATTCGCGACCTTATCGATGGCGTCTACAGTCCACAGGAGGCGCGCAGCGAACTGCTGGTCGCTCAAGAGCAAGCGAAGTACGAATCGATGAGCGAAAAGCAGATCAGCAAGGAAATTAAGCGTCTGGAAAAATTGATGATTGATCACGCCAAAAACTTGGAGTTCGAAAAGGCGGCGCAAGTGCGCGATCAGCTGCATTTGCTCAAGGAGCAACTGTTTGGCGCACCTGGTGTAGATAATGTGGTGCCGATGGTTGGAAAGTAAGCTTAGCGCCACTGCAGAGATAATGGAGAATTGGGCGACCTGTGCCGTATGGAATGCCGGCCGCAAGCGTTACAATCGCGATTTCTATTCCCGACCGACATGTCCAAGGCAATACCTGAATCCATACTCGATGCGCTTGAACTTGCGCACATATCATGGCGCACTGTCCTAACCACAGGTTTGAATGCGGTAGCCGACGCTGATCCGGCGTATCTTCCGGCATTGGCGAAAGACACGTTTCTGCCGACGCAAGGCCGGATATTTGCAGCCTTTGCGCAGCCGATGGATCAAGTGCGCTACGTCCTGGTGGGCGAAGGCCCGTATCCGAGAGAGCAGAGCGCGACCGGAGTTTGCTTCATGGACGGCGCTGTAGAGGCGCTATGGTCCGAGAAAGGCTTGTCAAAGCAGGTTAATCGTGCGACCTCGCTCCGCAATTTCATGAAAATGCTGATGGTGGCAGACGGCTTGCTGACAGCTGAAAATACTTCTGGCGACGCCATGTCGCCTATTTCGCTCAAAGCTAGGGCGATCGGTGCGCCATTTATTCAAACTCTCACTGAATTGCAGGCAAATCTGACGAGGCAGGGATTTCTTCTCCTAAACGCGGCACTGGTGTTTCGTCCCCATGTCCCGCCCGTCAAAGACGCAAAGGCATGGCAGCCATTTCTGCAGGTAGTACTTGGAGCGCTTGCGGATCGAGCGGAGGAACGTAGTGTGCCGCCACCAATGCTCGTTTTGTGGGGAAAGATTGCTGAGCAACTGAAATCATTGAGTTTGACAGCGCGCTTTCCGAAAGCCATTTCGGAGCATCCGTATAACCTGACGTTTATTCATAATGAAGGTATGCAGGCACTCTTTGGACCAATGCATCTGCTTCAGAAGCAATGAGTTGATCAGCAGAGATCTTCGCTTTATTTGCTTGGGTTTTCGTAAAAGGCATTGGCGCCCGCGCCATAATCAGATTAGATGAGAGTCATCTGCCGAATATCCGATTCCGGCATGTATTCAGATTCTTCTGCTTGTGTAGCCGGAGTGGTTCTCACGTTGACCGAGAGGCCATTTCTGGGGCGTTTTTCATGTTTTCCATCGCGCATGAGAAGTCGTTTCAACATCGTATCGAAAAATGTCAGCAATGCTTGTGGCTCGTCTTCTGCGTGATATGCCTGACGGATGACCATCCCATCCCACAGCGCGGTAAGCAGCAGCGCAGTATGCCGGGCATCTAGTGTCGGGTCCACATCACCTCGTCCTTGTGCAACACGTAGTAGGTCTGTCAATCCGCTTATCCAGTCGGCTTCGGTTTTCCTGATGATGTTTCCGACGCGCTTATTGCGCAGGCCTTCTGCATATACTTCTGTCATTAGCCCGGCGTCGTTCGCTGCAGCGTAACGTTCAGCAATGGCCGATGCTACGCCACTCAAGGCATTCGGCAAATTTTCAGCCAAGTGTAGATCGACGAGAACGCCACGCGCTTGCCGCCGCTCTTCGTCTGCCATGGCTTCAATAATGGCGTCCTTACTGTTGAAGTAACGGTAAACAGCACCCGGTCCCAATCCGATCTCGGCGCAGAGTTCCTGCATGGATGTCAGATGAAATCCAGTCTTCCTGAAACATTTTGTCGCCGCTTTAAGGATTTCTGTTCGCTTCTTGTCCGCCTTGTTGGACGAAGATTGGAGAGTCTTGGGTTTGCGTGAGGCCATCTGCGAATAAGGAACAAAAATTTCATTTCGTAAAGAATGGTCATTATAAAGTGAAGAATCGTTCAAATTTGCATGGTGTAAATACTTGCGCTTTATAAGGCGAGTGTTCAGTCGAATGAGGGGAGTTTAGGTGCTCACCCATATCGACTCTGTGCCTTAATCCACAGTGGTGTTGCGCTAAGTCATGATCCGGTGTCGGGGATGCTGTAACCATCACAAGATCGGCTTGGGGAAACCCGCTTACTCCAGTGCGGCAACATCTCAATAAATATGGACGTTGGCATTTTGCGATAGAGGTCTCTGTTATGAAAACAATGCAAGTCCTGTTTGTTTGCATGGGGAATATTTGTCGTTCTCCTACGGCTGAGGGGGTGATGCGAAAACTGGTTGATGCGGCTGGACTGCAGGGGCGCATTTCTGTTGACTCCGCCGGAACACATGATTATCACGTCGATGAGCCGCCTGATCCGCGTGCACAAAACGCCGCGCGTCGCCGTGGTTACGACCTGTCCAGCCTGCGTGCGCGACAAGTGCAAATATCAGACTTCGCCCGATTTGATCTGCTCTTGGCCATGGATTTCAACAACCTGGCTTCGTTGCAGGCAATGTGCCCCGTCGGCTGCGAAGCCAAGCTCGGGCTGCTTATGCCATATGCGAACAACCGTAGCGCATCCATCGTTCATGATCCATATTGCCGAAGTGCAAAGGATTTCGACTTGGTGTTGAGTTGCATCGAGGATGGCTGCAAGGGCTTGCTAGAAGTGCTGGCAAGTGATTTGCGGTCAACATCGCAAGTGTTCAGCCGCCTCGAAAAAGGTTTAGGCAACTCTTCAAATCGGTTGGTTTTTGATCATCCTTTGTCGAAACCTCAGACGGGTCCTCAGGTGTAACTTGAACACGCGTCAGTGTGTGATGCAAATCTTCCGGCGAGTTGTAAAAATTACCATGTAAGTATCGCCGTAACAGCCTTTTGGGTTTGATCCTTTCAGTGACGGTCGCGTCAGTGGCGAAGGAATATGCGCTCTATGCAATCGTATGCATCGTATCGGTTGAACATTCGCAGCAGGTATGGAGATTGCATCTGGTCCGGCAATCGATGTCTGGAATAAGAAGATCAGCATCATGACAAGCCTAGCCGCATTGATCGTATTGGGATGGTTGGCAGCAAGCGCTGCTAACGCACAATCCACGCGTGACGCCGATGCTGGCGAAATATTCGGGCCCATGCCAGCGTTGGATGAAGTGAAGGTATCGCCAGATTTGGCGATGCTTTCGGATTCTGGTAGCGGGCACGATGAAAATACCGACGGGGGCGCGTTTTCAAATTCTCGGTTAATCACGACGCATTGGATGACGTCCGATAAGGCATTGTTTGCTGCTCGTGCTGCGGACCAGGAAATCGCGGCGCTCTACAGATTTTCTTCGCGCGGAGCGGCAGCCGGGACTGGCTACCTGGGTACTACCAAGCAGGCGGCCTTGGGCGTTCCCATTTCGATGATGAGGCATTTTGCAGGCTTTGATTCGTCGACGCCAAATTTTCCCAGTCATTGGCTCGACTCGTCGCATGGTGGCGTCGATGCGCTCGCCATGGGATATGCCTGGCGGGGCGTGAAGGTCGAGGGAGCCGCGTATTCCGGTAACGCCCAAGACGACGGAAAACCTGTTCGCAGCGAGTCCTTCAAGCTTGGTTCTCGTTCTGCGCGACTGTCGTTCAAACCGGTTCAGAACTGGGTGCTTCAGTTCAGCCGCGGCAACCTTAGCGGGCTTGATCAATTGGTCCCGGGGGGAGATGTCCGCCGCACGACGGTCTCTGCCACATACCAGCAGGCATACGGCGACGGCGACTGGCAGACGACATTGGCTTGGGGCCGAAACGCCAGAAAAAATCGTGAGCCTACTGTCGGTTACCTTGTGGAGTCCACGGTGCGTTTTAGTGGGACGCATGTCATGTTCGGTCGGGTAGAGCAGACCGGGAGCGATGAATTAATGCGGCAAAACGAATCACTTCAGCGCCAGTTGTTCAAGATGAACAAAGTAACGGTGGGCTATTTTCATGATCTTCGCCTAAGCAGCACGCTCAATGTTGACCTCGGCGCATTCGTCAGCAGGCACTTCGTCCCGTCGCAGATGACACCTTCATACGGCAACGATCCCACCGCGTACATGGTCTTCATGCGTGTTCGCTTGCAGTAATAAAACGCTAGGCAAAATAGATCGCGGCGGTCTAGGGCTCTGGGTGAGCCACTACGGCCTTGTCAGCCCTGGCGGCATTTTCGACTAACACAGCATTGCTCTCCGGAGTTTTTGTCGGTGCGGATTAATCCTGCATTAGCCGTTTCCAGCATGCAATCCAATCACGGCGGCGTGGTGTGAAATATGAAATAATAGCGACGTTGCGTTGCAGCAATCGGGCCATTGTATGGGGCGAATTAATTTGGACTGAACAAGACAGGATTGCCTGACTCGTCTGGAACGGCGTCACATCAATACCTGACAAAATCACTCAACTTTGATATACTTGACTAAAATCTTCGGGAATCGGGGATATTCGAGTGAACTTGGATAAAGTTTCATATTGGAGTTGAGATTTATGCGTCTGACTACTAAAGGCCGTTTTGCGGTAACTGCGATGATCGATCTGGCCTTGCGCCAAGACAAAGGACCGGTCACTTTGTCGGCAATCAGCCAGCGGCAAGAGATCTCTCTGTCGTATCTGGAGCAATTGTTCGGCAAGTTGCGTCGCCATGAGATTGTGGAGTCGGTACGCGGCCCAGGCGGCGGATATACGCTTGCCCGGCGTGCGGAGGATGTCACTGTTGCCGATATCATCATCGCGGTCGACGAGCCGCTCGATGCGACGCAATGCGGTGGCAAGGAAAATTGCCACAGTCCGGGCCAGGAGCATGGCACGCGTTGCATGACCCATGACCTCTGGTCGACCCTCAACGCCAAAATGGTCGAATACCTCGATTCCGTATCGCTGAAGGATCTTGTTGACCAACAGCGGCAAAAGAACGCCGAACATAACGTGGTGCTGATGCCCCGTCCCCACGTCGCAGCCTGATTGGAGTTATTTACAGCATGAACGCCCCATTGGAAAAAAGCCTGATTGACACAATTAAGGCGCCGCATTTCCCAATCTACATGGACTATTCGGCGACGACGCCGATCGATCCGCGTGTCGCCGACAAGATGATTCCTTATCTGCGCGAGCAGTTCGGCAATCCGGCATCGCGTAGTCACATGTATGGCTGGACCGCGGAAAAGGCAGTGGAAGAAGCGCGTGCCCATGTCGCGGCACTGGTGAATGCCGACCCGCGTGAAATCATCTGGACATCGGGTGCAACTGAAGGGAATAACCTGGCGCTGAAGGGCGCTGCACAGTTCTACAAGACCAAAGGCAAACACATCATTACCGTCAAGACGGAGCATAAGGCCGTGCTGGATACGGTACGTGAATTGGAGCGCCAAGGTTTTGAAGCAACATATTTGCAACCGCAAGACAATGGATTGATTTCCCTGGAACAATTGCAAGCAGCGATTCGCCCTGACACGATTCTCGTGTCCGTCATGTTGGTCAACAATGAAATCGGTGTTATCCAGCCAATCCCGGAAATCGGCGAGCTGTGTCGCTCGAAAGGCATCATTTTCCATTGCGATGCCGCGCAGGCGACGGGCAAGGTGCATATCGACCTGGAAAAATGGAAGGTCGACCTCATGACCTTTACCGCACACAAAACCTACGGACCCAAAGGCATCGGCGCACTGTATGTACGTCGCAAGCCGCGAGTACGCATTGAACCACAAATGCATGGTGGCGGTCATGAGCGCGGTCTGCGTTCGGGCACATTGCCGACACACCAGATCGTTGGCATGGGCGAAGCTTTCCGTCTTGCTAAAGAAGAGATGGACGGCGAGATTGCACGCATCAAGGCACTGCGCGATCGTCTTGCCAAAGGCCTGGGTGAAATCGAAGAGGTCTATATCAACGGTGACATGGAACATCGTGTGCCGCATAACCTCAACGTGAGCTTCAACTACGTCGAAGGCGAATCGCTGATCATGGCGATCAAGGATATCGCGGTATCGTCTGGTTCTGCTTGTACTTCGGCCAGCCTGGAGCCTTCGTATGTGTTGCGCGCACTTGGGCGCAGCGATGAGCTGGCGCATAGCTCGATCCGCTTCACCATCGGCCGCTTTACGACTGAAGAGGACATTGACTTCACGATCAATCTGATCAAGTCCAAGGTCGCCAAGTTGCGTGAACTGTCGCCACTCTGGGATATGTACAAGGACGGAATCGACATCAGCACGATTCAGTGGGCAGCCCATTAAGCTGCGTGGCACCGTCAAAGTTAAAGGAGCATCAAAATGTCTTACTCGGAAAAAGTTCTCGATCACTATGAAAACCCGCGTAATGTGGGTGCTTTTGAAAAAGGCGACGACTCGGTTGGCACCGGTATGGTCGGCGCTCCGGCTTGCGGCGACGTAATGAAGTTGCAGATCAAGGTCGGCGCAAACGGCGTGATTGAAGATGCTAAATTCAAAACCTATGGCTGTGGATCTGCGATCGCTTCATCGTCGCTGGTGACCGAATGGGTTAAAGGCAAAACCCTGGATCAGGCGATGTCGATCAAGAATACGCAGATCGCGGAAGAGCTCGCATTGCCGCCGGTGAAGATCCATTGTTCGATTCTTGCCGAAGACGCAATCAAGGCCGCCGTACAGGACTACAAGACCAAGCACGCGGCAGATTCAAAGGAAGCCGCCTGATTTTGTCGTGCCGGCTTCGGCCGGCCAGAATAGTGAAAGAAAACAGAGTGCCATGGCAATCACACTGACCGAAAAAGCTGCAAAGCACATCAACCGATACATTGAACGACGAGGCAAGGGAATCGGCCTGCGCTTCGGCGTGCGCACGACCGGGTGCTCCGGGCTTGCATACAAGCTCGAATATGTGGACGATAGCACCCCCGAAGATACAGTATTCGAGTCGCACGGCGTGAAGGTGTTTGTCGACCCGAAAAGCTTGCCGTATATCGATGGCACCGAGCTGGATTTCGCGCGTGAAGGGTTGAATGAGGGCTTTAAGTTTAATAATCCCAACATGAAGGATGAGTGCGGATGTGGAGAAAGCTTCCGTATCTGATCGCCGCCGGATTTCTATTTGCTCAGGCAATCCGGAAAGTCGAATCGCACCACAAGCCTGTTGAAGTATGGACAGGCTTTTGTTTTAAATAACCATGCAAAACCATTTCGAGCTTTTCCATCTGCCGCAGCGTTTCGCAGTCAACATGACGGCGCTGGACACGGCCTATCGCGAAGTACAGAATCGCGTACACCCGGACAAGTTCGTCAATGCCACCGACAGCGAAAAGCGCGTCGCCATGCAATGGGCAACGCGTGCCAATGAGGCGTACCAGACGCTAAAGAGCCCGTTCAAGCGTGCGGCTTATTTATGCGAACTGAATGGTGTCGACTTGGAAACGGAATCCAATACTGCAATGTCGCGCGAGTTTTTAATGCAGCAGATGGAGTGGCGCGAAGCATTGGAAGATGCAAGCGCGGCAAAGGATCTGGATGCACTCGAAAAGCTCGATTCGAGTCTGCGCGAGGTGCGCAAGTCGAAGGTCACGCACATCGGCGAACTGCTGGATGGCGGGGCTTTTCCAGAAGCGGCGCAAGGTGTGCGGCAGCTGATGTTTCTCGAGAAATTCGGGGAAGAAGTGCACGCTACCTTTGAGAAGCTGGAAAGCTGAATAACAATAACATTTACCTGAATCGTTATCGGAATTGCTAAAGTGGCGGTCCGCTCTGACGATAGTCTGAACACACAATATGGCGCTACTCCAAATTTCCGAACCCGGCATGTCAACCGCGCCGCATCAGCACCGACTGGCAGTTGGCATTGACCTGGGGACGACCAATTCGCTGGTTGCTACCGTACGCAGCAGCATTCCCGAAGTACTGAACGACGAAGAGGGACGGCCGCTACTTCCGTCCATCGTGCGCTATCTACGGAACGGAAACGCGCATATCGGCCACAAGGCGCAGGCAGCACAAACTACGGATCCCAAGAACACGATTGTTTCTGTCAAACGCTTCATGGGACGTGGTCTAAAGGACATTGCTTACGCTGAGAACCTGCCATACGACTTTGTCGATGCGCCGGGGATGGTGCAGTTAAAGACAGTCGCCGGCACCAAGAGCCCAGTGGAGGTGTCGGCAGAAATCTTGGCGACGCTGCGTCAGCGCGCCGAGGATGCGCTCGGTGACGAGTTGGTCGGCGCAGTCATCACAGTCCCGGCCTATTTCGATGACGCGCAACGGCAAGCCACCAAGGACGCCGCCAAACTGGCTGGATTGAACGTACTGCGTCTGCTTAACGAGCCGACAGCCGCTGCCATTGCCTACGGCTTGGATAACGGTTCGGAAGGCGTCTATGCAGTGTACGACCTTGGCGGCGGCACCTTTGATATTTCCATTCTGAAGCTTAGCAAGGGTGTTTTCGAAGTGTTGTCCACCGGCGGTGATTCTGCGTTGGGCGGCGACGACTTTGACCACCGACTGTTGTGCTGGATAATCGAACAGGAGCGTCTGGCGCCTTTGTCGGACAAGGACACGCGCATTCTGATGGTGAAGGCGCGCGAAGCCAAGGAACTGTTGTCTTCTCAGGCGGAAACACACATCGATGCCGTGCTGAATTCAGGCGAGGAGGTTCACCTTACCTTGAATGCTGCGACCTTCGCCCAGATTACCCAGCATCTCGTTACCAAGACAATTACGCCGACAAGAAAGGCGCTGCGCGATGCGGGCCTGACGGTCGATGATGTCGATGGCGTTGTGCTGGTTGGTGGCGCGACACGCATGCCTCACATTCGCAAAGCAGTGGGCGAGTTTTTTCAGACAACGCCGCTAGCCAATATCGACCCCGACAAGGTCGTCGCGCTCGGCGCGGCAATTCAGGCCAATCTCCTGGCAGGTAATCGCGCTGCTGGAGATGAGTGGCTTTTACTTGATGTCATTCCACTGTCGCTCGGGATTGAAACCATGGGCGGACTAGTTGAAAAAGTAATTCCCCGAAACTCCACTATCCCATGTGCGCGTGCTCAGGAATTTACTACGTTCAAGGATGGCCAGACTGCGATGGCGATTCATGTGGTGCAGGGCGAGCGCGAACTGGTCAGCGACTGCCGGTCGTTGGCACGCTTTGAGTTGCGAGGGATTCCTCCGATGGCAGCGGGCGCGGCACGCATCCGAGTTACGTATCAGGTTGATGCAGACGGCTTGTTATCGGTAGCGGCTCGGGAGCAGCGTTCGGGCGTTGAAGCATCGATCAGCGTCAAACCATCATACGGTTTGGGAGATGATGAGATTACGAAGATGCTGCAGGATTCGTACACGTCAGCCGATGTCGACATGAAACTTCGGGCGTTGAGGGAGGAGCAGGTCGAGGCCGAACGCATTCTGCTCGCGACACAGTCGGCATTGGATGCGGACGGCGATTTATTGTCCGGTGAAGAGCGCAGGCAGGTTTTTACGCTAATGGATGCTTTGCGCGGGACGGCGCAGGGCGAAGACCATGACGCGATCAAGTCTGCGGTGGCGGCACTTGCCAAAGGCACCGAAGAATTTGCCGCGCGGCGAATGGACCGCAGCGTTCGCACAGCACTGGCAGGCAAAAATCTGGATCAGATTGCCTAGCACAAGCCCGCTTGTGCAAATATACCAATAACATTTCGAGGTAAAACAAAGTGCCCCAACTCGTCGTTCTTCCCCATGCAAGCTTGTGTCCGGATGGTGCTGTGATTGAAGCCCCGGAAGGCAAGTCGATCTGTGATGTCCTGCTTGAAAATGATATCGAGATCGAACATGCGTGTGAAAAATCCTGTGCCTGCACCACGTGCCATGTTGTAGTTCGCGAAGGTTTCGACTCGCTCGGAGAGCCGGCAGAAAAGGAAGAGGATTTGCTCGATCGCGCGTGGGGACTAGAGGCTACCTCGCGACTATCCTGTCAGTCCATTGTGGGGAGCGAGGATCTTGTAATCGAGATTCCGAAATACACCATCAACCAGGTCAGCGAAAATCATTGATCAGGAGAGCGCATCATGAAATGGGTCGACATTGCACGTATCGCCGAAGAGCTCCACGACAAATATCCCGACATCGATCCAGTGAACTTGCGCTTTACCGACCTTCATAACTGGGTGTGCGAACTGGAAGACTTTGACGACGATCCCAAGCGTGGTGGAGAGAAAGTGCTTGAAGCCATTCAGATGGCATGGATTGAAGAAGTGCGTTGATGCGGACGGCGAAAGTTTAAAAGCCTTTCAATGGATCAGGTGTCGCGCACCTGCAAAGGCAATGAAATAGTTAGCGCCGTTCCATTTTCGTCGTCGCTCTGTATCTCCAGTTTTCCGCCCAGGGCATTAATACGCTCCTCAATTCCTACCAAGCCAAACGAATTCGTTTTTCTTCGACAGTCGGGATAGATGCCGATCCCGTTATCAGCGATTTTCATGAACAGGGCGTCGTCTTCCTTGTGCAAATCAATGCGAACGATGCTTGCCTTTGCATGACGAATGACGTTGTTAAGTGACTCCTGCAAGATGCGGAACAGCGCCGTGGCGCGGTCGTCGTCCAGTACAAAGTCGTCCTTCATCATCAATTCGCACGCAATGCCGCTGCGACGCTGAAAATCCTGCACCTGCCATTCAATAGCGGCGTTCAAACCGAGGTCCAGAACGGTCGGGCGTAAATTGTTGATGGCGGCGCGCACGGCTTTCATGGTGGCGTCGATGTGATTCAAGGCGACGCGAACACGCTCATTGAGTTTCGGATGAGCAGCTCCGGTGCGCGTGTGCAGCATAGAGACATCGATGCGCAATGCCAGCAGATTCTGACCGAGATCGTCGTGAATTTCTCGTGCAATTCGCTTGCGTTCATCCTCTCTGACGCGCTCCTGATACGACACAAGATGTCGCAACATCTGCCTCGAATGATGCAACGCCTCCTCGACTTTCTTGCGTTCGGAAATGTCGGTCGAACTGCCTATGTATCCGAGAAGTTTTCCGATCGAAGAAGTGCGAGGAACGCCATGGGCAAGCATGTAATGGTATTGCCCGTCCTGATTGCGCAAGCGGTATTCCATGCTGAACGGCTGTTGGTTTTCAAAGGCGGATGTCTGCGTTCTGAGGCAGGTCTCAAGATCGTCGGGATGGATGCCGTTCGTCCATCCGTCACCCAGTTCCGCTTCGAGTGATCGGCCGGTGAAGTCCAGCCACATCTTATTGAACCAACGGTAGTTTTGCTTGGGGCCGGTAATCCAGATAAGGACCGGTGCAGAGTCAGCCATCAGGCGGAACCGCTCCTCGCTTTCAATTAAACTGAGCTCAGCCTGCCTGCGTTCGCTGAGGTCACACAGGACCACGCGGCAGGTCTCGCCGGCTTTGTCTGCGTTTGCTTCGACATGTGCAAAGAACGACTTTTTATCAGTATCAATAAAAGTTAGTTCGCAGGTCTCTGTTGAATCGCTGCAATAGACCTGATGGAGAAAAATGCCGAAGGCGGCATGCATTTCTTTTGATATGAAATCGTCGAGACGATGTCTCAGGAGAGAGAATCGCGTCGAGCCCAAAAGCCCAGCACCAGTCAGGTTAGCGTCGAGAATAACGCCCTCCCGATCAAGCCGAAAGTATCCAACCGGTGCGCGATCGTACAGGTCAGAGTAGTGAGCGACGTTCGCTTCTAATTCAAGCCGGGACTGCTTGAATTGCGGGTCACTAGAAAGAGAGTCGGTTTGGAAGAATCGTGCCCCGTTGTGAGGTTTTTCTGCAGTGGCAGTTACCCCGGTCGCATCAATGGACGCAGGATGCTCGGCGTGCATCGGCTTGCACGAGCCGGTCAGCGGCCCGTTGGTCAGCTTGTTTTTGTCTTGCGCCACAATCAATCTTCTCTAAAATTGGTGCAAAAACAACAAGTATGCGTCTATGTCCGAGGCATGGCAAGCGTTATGTCGCTACTCGATTATCGGTTGCGAAAGTGTAATGCAGATGAGAAAAAAGGCGGCAGATGCCGCCTCGTTGACCAGGATGGAAATTGTATTGTGTTGATCAAGCGCGTGAGGTCAGATGGCCATCAACAATCCGAACACGGTCGCCGACGCCCCAGCTGGGCTGCTGTCCATACGGGAAGTTGCGTATTTCGCCGTCTTCCATACGTACACGAACCTGATAACTAGTGGTGGTACGGTTGCTTTTCTCAATTTCATTTCCTGCGTAGCCACCGCCTACTGCGCCTGCTACGGTGGCAATCTTGCGGCCGTTGCCCCCGCCCACCTGATTGCCCAACACGCCGCCGAGCACTGCACCCGCAACCATGCCGACGCCGCTAGGCTGGGCGGCGTGCTGGATTGCCTGTACCGATTCAACGCGGCCACAGCTATGGCAGACTGCGGGCGCTTGTGCTACGCGCGACGGCTGCTCGCTGGAAGCTCTGCGCACTGGCGTCTGGCTTGACGGGCGCGGCGCTGGAGAGCGTTTTGCAACCGGAGCCGGTTTGGTTTGCGCATCGGATTCTGCATTTGCATGGACCAAGGCTGCAGGGGATGCAGCGGCGGTTGCCGCACCGATTGAAGTTGCAATCGGTGCTGGTGCCGGCGAGGCGGTGCTGTGTGAATTCGGGATGATTCCCGTAATCGCGGCGACGCCGGTCAAGCTGACCAGCATGACTGAAATCGCTGCGCCAGCAACAAGTGGATGAATTCGATTCGGCATTTTGTTTTCCATAGCTTCCTCCTTACGTGGACATCGTCCTTGAATGCTTGAAACAATTATCAGCGGTAAGCCTGGTCAATAAAAGCCCATTAATGTGTCAGCTGTAAGCCTTTGTAACGTACGTTGGTAAAGTGCCAAAGGTTGGATGGCAAACATAAAAAAAGGGCCCTGATCGGCCCTTTCAATTTCACAAATGTAGCAATCAATCTTCGCGGCGCAGGTGGGGGAAAAGAATCACGTCACGGATATTCGGCGAATCGGTAATCAACATCATTAGGCGGTCGATCCCGATGCCGCACCCCCCGGTCGGGGGCAGACCATATTCAAGAGCGCGGATGTAGTCGGCATCGTAATACATGGCTTCTTCATCGCCCGCATCCTTGGCCGCAACCTGTGCGTGGAAACGTGCCGCCTGGTCTTCAGGATCATTAAGCTCCGAAAATCCATTAGCGATTTCGCGTCCGGTAATGAATAATTCGAAACGCTCGGTGATACCGGGAACCGTATCCGAGGCGCGTGCCAGTGGCGACACTTCGATCGGGTAGTCGATGATATAAGTCGGATTCCACAATTGCGCTTCTGCTGTTTCCTCGAACAGCGCAAGTTGCAATGCACCCATGCCCGCGTTGGCAAACGGTTCGACACCAAACTTTTTCAGCTCAGCTTTCAGGAATGCCACATCGTGGAGCTGCTCATTGCTGTATTTGGGCGCGTATTTGTTGATCGCACCGACAATCGTCAGTCGCTCGAACGGCTTGCTTAAATCGAGCTCGCGTCCTTGATAGGTCAGGCAAGCGGTACCATGCGCATCAATCGCCGCTTGGCGGATGACTGCTTCGGTAAAGTCCATCAGCCACTTGTAATCGACGTAGGCGGCGTAGAACTCCATCATCGTGAATTCCGGATTATGACGCGGCGATACGCCCTCATTGCGGAAATTCCGGTTGACCTCAAACACGCGATCAAAGCCGCCCACAACCAGGCGCTTCAGATAAAGCTCGGGAGCGATACGCAGGAACATCTGCATGTCGAGTGCATTGTGATGAGTGATGAAAGGTTTCGCCGCCGCGCCGCCAGGAATCGGGTGGAGCATCGGTGTTTCCACTTCCATGAAGCCGTGTTCAGCCATGAAACGACGCATTGATGACATCGCCGCAGTGCGTTCCTTGAAGGTGCGACGTGTTTCTTCGCTCATGATCAAGTCGACATAGCGCTGCCGATAGCGAGTCTCCTGATCCGACAGGCCGTGAAACTTGTCAGGCAGAGGGCGCAGTGACTTGGTCAGCAGGCGCAGGCCGGTAACCTTGATCGATAGTTCGCCGGTCTTGGTCTTGAACAGCAGGCCTTCGGCACCAAGGATGTCACCGAGGTCATAGTGCTTGAACGCGCCATGCGCCGCTTCACCGGCATTGTCATTGGTGATGTAGAGCTGAATCCGGCCATCGGCTTTTTGGCCGGATGCATCCTGGATAGTGGCAAAAGAGGCCTTGCCCATCACGCGCTTGAGCATCATGCGGCCTGCGACCGTGACCTTGATCGGTTGCGCCTCAAGCTGTTCGTTATCTAGTTCGCCGTATTGGGCGTGCAGGTCGGCGGCTTTGTATTCGGGGCGGAAATCGTTGGGAAAGGCGACGCCTTGTACGCGCAGCGCGGCCAGCTTGGCGCGGCGTTCTGCGATGATCGAATTTTCGTCTTGGGCGGAAGCGGCGGTTTCGTTTTGGTTATTCATGGACATGGAGCGATCTATAGTGGAATGGCGATGCGCGGTTACACACCCTGCTTGAGCGATGCGGCAATAAAGTCGTCGAGGTCGCCATCGAGCACAGCCTTGGTATTGCCGACTTCGTGATTGGTGCGCAAGTCCTTGATGCGCGACTGGTCGAGCACGTAGGAGCGGATCTGGTGGCCCCAGCCGACATCGGTCTTGGAGTCTTCCAGTTTCTGCTGCTCGCTCATGCGCTTGCGCAATTCCAGTTCGAACAGTCGCGATTTCAGCATTTCCCAAGCTTCGGCACGATTACGATGCTGACTGCGGTCGTTCTGGCACTGCACGACAATGCCTGACGGTCCGTGCGTCAAGCGTACAGCGGAGTCGGTCTTGTTGATGTGCTGCCCTCCGGCACCGGAAGCACGGTAGGTGTCCACACGCACATCGGCCGGATTAATGTCGATCTCAATCGACTCATCGACTTCCGGGTACACGAAGATGCTGGAGAACGAGGTATGACGGCCGTTGGCGGAATCAAAAGGCGATTTTCGCACCAGTCGGTGCACGCCGGTTTCGGTGCGCAGAAAGCCGTAGGCATAGTCCCCTTCAACCTTGAGGGTGGCGGTCTTGATGCCGGCGACTTCGCCGTCGGATTGCTCCAGGATCTCGACCTTGAAGCCTTTGCGCTCGCAATAGCGCAGGTACTGGCGCAGCAGCATCGACGCCCAGTCTTGTGCTTCGGTTCCGCCAGCACCGGCCTGGATATCGATGAAGCAGTTATTCGGGTCCATCGGATTGTTGAACATCCGACGGAACTCCATGCCTTCAACGAGCTTTTTCAGTTCTTCGGCGTCATGCTCGATGGCCTGCAAGGTCTCGTCGTCCTGTTCTTCGCGCGCCATGTCGAACAAGTCGCGGGCGTCGCCGAGATCGGCATCGATTTTGGTGAGGGTGTGGACAATCGCTTCCAGCGATTTCTTTTCCTTGCCGAGGTCTTGGGCCCGTTTCGGGTCGTTCCAGACGTTGGGATCTTCCAGTTCGGCGTTGACTTGTTCAAGTTTCTCTGACTTCACATCGAAGTCAAAGATACCTCCGAAGTTCGGCTGCGCGGGTGGTCAGGTCCGCGAGCAGGGAGGAGAGGGAATTGAGGCGTTCGGCTTCCATGATGATTTCTTTTGCAATCAAACCTTACATTATACCCGACCGCGCGGTGGCTTAGGCGCTTGGGCTTGCGGCTTTCAGGGCGATCTGAAACAGCACAAATGCAATCTTTGAATATCGGAATTGGCGGTTTCGATCATTCTGCAAGTACACCGATTCATGCGGCTTGAGCATGTTCAATCAGCAATTGCACGCGAGTAACGCCGTTGTACTCGTTCGCATCAAGACGGTAGGCGACAATCGCGCGGTCAGGAAGATCGTCAACGTGGCCAAACCAGATGGCGTCGAACTTCTTGCCATTTTTTTCCAACTGCAGCTTGAGGTGCTTTTCCTTCAGGATGCGCCGGTTCAATACCCGAAATTCATCGCAAAATACTGGCGGCGCAAAGCCCTGACCCCAGACTTGCGCCTCGATCAGTTCGACGAACTGGGTCGTGAAGTAGGCTTCTTCCAGTGGGCCGTCTGTCTCGACCACGCGCTCCAGTTGGTTTTTTGTGAGCCATTCCCGACCGACCGCTTCGAAAGCTTCAGCAAAGGCATCGAAGGCATCCGCACGTATTGTCAAACCCGCCGCCATCGCATGGCCGCCGAACTTCTGGATGACCGATGGAGCGTGCTTGGAAACCAGGTCGAGCGCATCGCGAAGGTGAAAGCCCGCAATCGAACGTCCCGACCCTTTGATCAGGCCCTCGCCACCTGGCGCAAACGTAATGGTGGGACGATAGAACTTGTCCTTCAGGCGCGATGCGACGATACCGATCACCCCCTGATGCCAAGATTCATCAAATACGCTGATGGTCGTTTTATTCTGTGGCTCGAAGCTGTCCAGCAAAATCATCGCCGTGTCCTGCATGTCGGCCTCGATGTCGCGTCGTTCGCGATTGATCGTGTCGAGCTGCTGTGCAATGGCCCAGGCGCGTCCCTCGTCATCCGTGGTCAGGCATTCAATGCCGAGCGACATGTCAGCCAAGCGGCCTGCCGCATTCAGGCGCGGTCCGAGGGCGAAGCCAAGATCAAAGGGAGTGGCGCGGCGCGATTCGCGCCCGGCCGCGCGAAATAGCGCCGCAACTCCCGGTTGTACGCGGCCGGCGCGCATACGCTTGAGGCCCTGCGCGACCAGGATGCGGTTGTTCGCGTCCAGTTTGACGACGTCGGCCACCGTGCCAAGCGCAACCAGATCAAGCAAGGCATCGAGCTTGGGCTGGTTTTGCGCATCGAAAACCCCACGCCGGCGCAGTTCTGCACGCAGGGCAAGCAGTACGTAGAACATCACCCCCACACCGGCCAGATTCTTGCTGGGGAAGCCGCAGGAGGGCTGATTCGGATTGACGATGACACGTGCATCGGGCAGCGCGTCGCCGGGCAGGTGGTGGTCAGTAACGACGACGTCGATGCCGCGGCGTTTTGCTTCTGCCACGCCGTCAATGCTGGCAATTCCGTTATCGACGGTGACGATGATATCGGGTGATTTCTCGCGAACGGTCAGCTCCACAATTTCCGGCGTCAATCCGTAGCCGTATTCGAAGCGATTCGGGACGATGAAATCCACATTGGCGCCCATGGCACGCAGCCCTCGTAGCGCGACCGCGCAGGCCGTTGCACCGTCGCAGTCGTAGTCGGCAACAATCACTAGCTTCTTCTGCGCCTCAATGGCATCCGCAAGGAAGGCCGCGGCGGCATCGATGTGCAATAGGCCGGACGGGGTAATGAGTGAAGCCAGTTCGCTGGACAGCTCGCTTACATCTGCCAAGCCGCGTGCCGCGTAAAGACGCGCCAGTACCGGATGAATGCCTTGCTGCCGCATCATCTCGGCGGCCCGGAAAGGATAATTGCGAGTGGTAATGCGAGTTACGGACATAATGGTGCAAGTGAGGGTTTGATCCAGAACTTCCGAAGCGACGACCGATTGGTGGTGTAGCGGGAGAGCCGTGCGTCATCGGTGACGATGAATGATAGCTGGTCGATGGTGCCGATTCGCAGGGCCTGCAGGAGGGGCGCAAACCAATCCTTTTCCAGGCAATGCATGGCGTCCAACCATCGTGACCAGTCATTGGACAGCGCCGGTTCTAACAAAGCGGATAGCAGCAGCAGATTGCGTTCGCGCAAATTGGCAGGCAGTTCTGCTCCATTGTCTGCTGTGCCATGTTGCGGCAGGAGTTGACTGAATCCCTGCATCCAGCCGGAAAGATTAAATCCCTTGTCATAGCGTCGTGCGACCTGATCCGAGTTCATCCCTGGTCCACCCCAAAGCCAAAGCGAATTCACCGCCTTCATGCCGCGCGCCTCGCGCTTTTCATTGACGGAATGACTGAACCAATGCATCTGTACTTCGTTTTGAAGCTTGCGCCAGTCGCGTTCCTGTGGCCCCTTGGGCATCCAGATGTCGATGTTGTGTCCGGTTGCCGCATCGGGCGTAGAAGTTTGCAGCTCCGCCCAGTCGTCTGCATGCACGAACCAGGTGCCGGCGTTGCCATACAAGAGGCGCTTTCCGTACTCCTCGAACAGCGGCGCTGCGATATCGAATAAGCTACGCGCATCCTGTTCGGCCAAGGCTAGCTGCCTCGGGTCAGTCAGCACCAGATGGTCGCGCGCAATATGAATATGGACCGGTTGCAAAATGAACCATGTACCGGTGTCGACATTCAGACGCATGGATTGCATTAGTGCGGCGGCAATCGGCGGGCTGCTGTTGGATGCCAGCCCGGATTCAAGTCCGAACTGTCCCGCGAGCCAGCTTTCGTGTGGGAGCGCGCGACGAAAATCATCGTACTTTTGGTGACGCGCCGCTGAATCTTCCGATTTTGCACGGGCGGTGAGTGCGGCCAAGGCGGGAAGATCTAATTCTTTCAGCAAATCGGCGGAAAGTTCGGCTGGTGGCAGACCGAACGGGAGAAGAATATCAAGCTGAGTCATTCCGGAATTGTATTCCAAAGACAGCCATGCCTGTAACCATGCGGGTTTGAGGCCTGTTTTATAAAATTCGTATAATAAACGTATAAATGCATAGCGCTACTTTGCCTGAATAACTGCCCACCCTGAACCTCGAAGATCGTCGTATTGAGCGGTGGTTTTTGCGTGCTTGTGCCCCATGATTTGTTGGGCGAATTCCTGTCCATATTCCTTCTTGTAGAGGCGTTCAGCAAGCGATCGAATCTCGTGGAATGTGGGCGGCGTCTTGCCTTCCTGTGTTGCAACAATCCCGCACTCATCCCGCGCTACCGAGAACGCGCCCGAAAGCCCGTCTTGACTTACTCCCTCACCCTTCTTGTATTTTCCGCTCGTCCTGATGTGGTGAACCATGTAGGGGCTAATTACGCGATTCCGGCAGCGCTTGACTACCTCTTCGATGCTAAGCCCAGCGGCGGATAGGCGGATCTTCCCTTCCTGCTGAAGCTTGGTTCCGGTCTTCATTTGCTGGACGTACAGCCACCCATCGCGATAGTCGACAAAACGCATGTTCACAATATCTGAAATGCGCTGACCCGTGACAAGCGCCAGGTCCATGCCGTCGCGCGCCCATGGTGATACTTTTTCACGGATCGCCAAGAACTGTTCCAGCGACAGGCGCTCTCGCTTCACCTGGTAGTCTCGCGGCTTCGTGGCAGTTACCGGGTTCTTTCCTGTCTCGATCAAGCCCTTTGTTTCGGCCATCCTGAAAACATCCTGCAGGCGCGCACGCATATTCAGGGCAACGCTATCTTCTGCAATGGCATCCAGAAAGTCGGCAATGTGCTTTGTTCCGACATCGGACACTTGAAGATGCGCGAAGGCAGACGCCTTGATCCGCTTGATGTGCCGCTTTGCAGTTTTCAAGGTTCCATCGGCCGGCTTGTCTTCCTCGATCCATATCGGCAGATACTTGTCCAGCCACGCATCGAGGGTGTGAGACTCAATGCCGGATACCCAGGCGACGAGCGAAACACCGGACAACTCCGCCAGCTTCGCATTTGCTGAGCGCGCAAGTTGCAATGCTTTCGGCTTATCGCGCCCGATTCCCTTGATCTTCCCATTCATCGGATTGCGGTAGTAGAAATACCCATCCGGTTTCTGGTAAAGATTTGGAGGCCAGTCTCGACGCTTGGCCTGTCGTTTTGCGCCCATTTAGTCGGCCTTGTATTCGGCATGCGGCCGCACTCTCCACGCCTTGCCATGCTTCTCGGGCTGCGGCTGGATGCGGCCATCATGCACCCATTTTAGCAAGGTGTTGATGTGCGGCTTGCTCTCGCCATAAACGTTCTTCGCCCATTCACGAAGCGAAATCCAGCGAGGCTCTAAAATTGCTGCCATGGTTGGTTGCTCCTATTCCTTATCGGTGGAAGGTGCGGCGGCGATCATGGCTTTGTAAATGCTGACATCCATATATCCCTTCCCTTCCCGATGCCATGATTTGTAGACTTCCAGCATTTCTGGCGTCGGCTCGATCGGCACCCGTTTCCACCCTTCCTGCGCAGAGAGGGCGGCACGCTCCGCATTTACCCTGCGTACGCGCTCTGCCACCGCCGCATCTTTCCACGTTGCATATCCGGCTGGCCCTTCATCTTCAGCCTGCGCAAGTTGCCGCCCCATCTTCCAATAAGGCATCAGCCAGTGGTCCCCTGATGGTGGTTTGTTGACATCGCCTCGTCCGTACGCAATCGCGCCTTCAATCGCAAAACGTGCGTTTTGCTCGTGCACTGGTTTATCCTGCGCTTGCGGCGCTGCTTCGGCCTTGGGTGCGGTGTAGAGAGTGCGGAATTCAAACACCACTCGCCAGTGTGGCATGCGCTTTAGACAGGTTTCACCGTCTGCATCTGTTTCCACCCATCCACCCCCGGCAAGTTGCCGCATCTGGTAGATGGCCTGCTGCGATGAGTCGGCCTTGGGTGCGGCAGCGATTACAACGGCAAACGCTTCGGCAAACTTAAATCCATCGGGTAGTACAACAACACCATAGGATGCTCTGCTACGAAAGTAGGTGTAAAACGCTTTCGTCATTGCATCATCCGGTTCCACCGGCACGGTCACAGTCTTGGTGTTGGTCATTTTGTTTGCTCCTTGCTGATTTTCATTGCAGCTACCGCAACCTTCTCCCATCGCTTATAGGCGTCGAACCTGTACAGTCGCGCCTCTTCTGGCTCCTGCACTTCCCGCGATGGCGGGGCATTCAGCCATGTGTCGAACTCCAGAACCTTCTCCTTCAGTTCCTCTACCTGCTTCACCAGATCGGCTCGGGCAGCGAGGGCGGAATTTACGCCTGCATCAAAGGCCGTAGCATGAAAAGTCCGAACGTTGTCCTTGTCGGCATAGTCGAAATCTAATTTCTGGAACCGTCTGCGCTCGGCTTCCTCTGCCTGCGGAGCGGGGGAGGCGAGAGCGGCATCAGCTTTTTTAAGCGCGTCAACCACATGCACGAATGACTTGTTGCGCGTTTCGAGATAGGCGTATTGCGTACCGTCCGGATTCGTCACGGCCAGTTCGACAATGTGCTTCAGACCTTTCAGCGCCTCCATCAGCGCCGCGTTTTGGTTAGCCATTGATGACCTCGATTTCCTGATAGTTGACGCCGAAGGATTTGTCCGTAATGTGCTCATGAGAGACATGTATTGTCCACCACTTAGATTCAGGCTCGATACGGCGGATGACAAGAACCTCGCCCTTGTAAGCAAATACACCACCGGGGGAATCTCCGTCTGGCGCGTCGCCAACTGATTTCAGCATGCGCACCTTTTGTCCAACTGAGTAGTTGTGCGCCGCGTTGTGTTGGGTGGTTTTGGGCATGTCAGTCCTTAATTGCAATAGCAGTTTCGCCGCGTCGATCTTCGCAGAACACACCGCATTCAAAATCCATGTTCTTCATAGGCCGACCTTTGGCGTTCGGGTCGAGCTGGTCGAGGAAGATTCTCTCGTCGTTCACGCGCACAAGCTTTGCCCCGAGTGCACGCGATTGATCTGCCCGCTCTCGAAAAATGATCGGGTGCACCTTTCGGACGTGATTCCAATACGTCGGGCTTGTGGCCTTCACGCAGCCGATGCAGTTCGCATTCGGGTAACCCATGTCATAAGATCGCGGCCTGGCAATGCCTTCTTTCTGGATGATCTTGAAACAGTCTTGCTTGGTCAGGTCCGCGTCGATCAGGACAGGAATGATTTCCATGTCGCGAGCAACGAAGTCGCTGTACCTATCAACTTCGTCTGCGGTAAAGCCAAGGACGTGGTGCATGGGGTTGTTTGCTTGCTCCCACTGGCGCCGGGCTTCCTTCTTGAGAAGGTTCGTGCATGGCGCGCCGTGCGGATGGCTCATGTACTGATTTCGATCCCAAACGTCCACAGCGGAGCATTTCGGGTAGTTCTTGTTCGTTGCGGTCTCAATCTTGACGCCTAGCAGCTTTTCAATGTCGTTCTTGAAGCGGATGTTATCTTCGTCTTCCTCGATAACCGGATTGTTCACGATCCTCACGGTGTATTGGCCGCTGTACTTCTCAAGCGTCTTGAGCGCGGCGACGGCGCTGGCGGCTCCGCAACTGAACCAGACCGCTATTGTTTTCTCCGCGTCGGGCGGGGCGAAGGCATCGACTTGGTAGTTCATTTCTGCTGTTCCTTTGCGGAGAGGGCGGCGACAAATCCGCGTTGGAATCCTGCTTCAAACACGCGACGGCGGTCGATGCAGTCGATCTGCGGACGGGCCTTGAAATACTCCTCACAAGAAGCGTTACGCTCACCTTCCATGATCGCGCGCTCTTGTTCCGCATCCCTTTGGGGGAGGGGAGAGGCGGCAGCAATGATTGTGCGAATTGACTCCTTAATCTCATCCCTAATATCGTCATCAATGTCGTCAAGAATCCCCTTGCGGTCGTCTAGATCAGCCATAATCTTTTGCGCCGCAATATCCGCCACCGGCTGCGCTGCTCCTTCAGAGAGCAGGGAGAGGGCGGCAAGGCAGCAAGCCGCCTCCCCCATGAGATTGCGAACGTCGGCATCCTGATCCTCGCCGGCAGCAATCAGGCGCTTCTGCAATTCGGTGCTCCATGCTTTCACCTTTTCCAACTCACTCATTTCATTCTCCTTGTAGGCGCGAGGGCTACTTGCTCCAGGCTTTCGGTTTCAGGGCTGCACGTTGCTTGGCAAGCGCCTCAATCTCGGTAGTGCACGATTCCATCAGTACAAGCGTGTTACGTGCGCCTGCAATCAACGCTTCCACGCTATCCGGTACATCGTCGTTATCCGGCTGCATGCGGCGCAGGACTTGCGAGGCAGTGGAAGACAAGGAGCCGCAAAGCATCTGCAGCGACTTCTTCGCGTCTTCATGCGCAGCTCGGACCGTGGCATATTCGCCACGAGCCAAGCGCACTTCCTCCGGTATGGTGGAAAGGTCGAGCATGGTTAGAAAGGCACTTCGTCAAACGGCACATCGTCATGCGGCATAGGCGCCGGAGCAGAGCGCGATCCTTTAAGCTTCCGGACCGGAACAAGGCTCGCAACCATCTTTGCCAGCGCTTCCGCTTCGCGCTTTTCAAGGATCTCGGCCGCCGTCTGCTCCGTCTGCGGATCGAAGAAGCCTGCAAAGACCGCGCGCTCGCCAATGGATTGATCCTTCTTTTCGTATTCCTCCATCTGGAGCAGCACGCCGATAGGCTTATTCATCAGGGCCGGATAGACTTCTGCCTTGCGCTTCACAACTTGCTTTGCAACTGTGTCGTACTCTTCGACCTCTCCGGCCTTGCTGTCGATAGTCTTGGCGCGCAGGCAGGTCATTAGGGCCATGAGTTGCTTAAAGCCGTAGATTTGCTTGCCGTCTTTGTTGATCGTCCAGACGGACAGATAGTCAGCGCTTTGGCCGTGATTCGATTCAAAGCTGAATTCAATGCCTTCCGTGCCTTGGGTGCTGACAACTTTTTTGGCCTTTGTGAATTGGCCGATGTACTTGCCAGTTTCCGCAATGCGACCGCTGCCGCTGTCTGCCTGCTTTGCTGCGTCGGTATCAAGGTTGTATGTGCTCATTGCTCTGTTGCTCCTGTAAGTTCGTAATAGGATGAAATTGCGGCATCAACTTCTGCCAGGTCATTCGGGATGCGCTCCGAATCAAACAAACCAATCGGGGCTTTCACCGTGTCATGGCCGTTATTCTTGGTGCTGAAAAAGTAGTCTTTGTCGGTGACTACGGTTCGCAAAACGATTGTGAAAAGGCCTTCAGGAGTGATCTTTTCGTCCAGCATCTTCCCGATCGTCTTAATCTTCGTGTTGCCTTGGTCGTCCGTCGCCGTGTGGCTCATGAGATAGACGCGCACGTCGTCAGGTAGGGCATTGGCCGCGTTAAAGACTTCCCACGCGTGCTTGGCAATCTCGGTGAACTTGTCATAGCCGCGCTCATCAGAGCGGCGCATGAACTCGTTTGCCAAAACATATTGGAAGTCGTCAACGACGATCACCTTGCGCTTGGTCTTGCGCATCAGTGTTCCGATCATTTGCCAGTCGTCGGACACGAATACATTGCCGGTCTTGTTTGTTTCGTGATGAAAGTAGGACCAACCCTTAGAACGGAAGGGGAGAGGCTTCTTCACCACTTGGATTAGCAGCGTGTTGGACGGGTCCAGGTTGCGCATGGAAGCGGATTTCCCCGTTCCAGATTCGCCTAATATCACTGTGCTTATGCTCATTTGATTTCTCGCTCTGTTTGATGTTTCGCTCGAATTGCTCTTTACGCTCTCGGCATTCTTGCTGCTCTACGTGGGCAAGCCATGCATTCTTGGTTCGGCTCATTTCCGCCTCCACAATCTCCGCAATAGCCGGATCAATCTTCCGACTGTCGTTGTCGGAATCCTCTTCATTGCCGCTCCACGGGCCGATCAAGAATCCACTTACTGCCACCAGGAGCGCAGCGGAGCATGACGATGCTGCGAAGCCAGTTGCGGCGAGCGTGGCGGACTGCTGCGGGGTCGGTGTAATCTGTTCTCGGGAACAGGACTACGGCGCGGCGTATGAGTTGGGTGTTCATATCATTCCTCCGCAACAATTAAATGCTGGTGCTCCTTGCAGGACGAAAATCCGCACACTCCCGGCCCGAACCCATTGCCGCACTGCGAGCAATAGACCATCGGGAATATCGGCTGCGGCGTTACTGGTGCTGGCTGCGTGTTCATGTCATCTCCCTGTTATTAGGTGTTGGCAAATCGGGTTGCCTTCTCCGCTACTGATCCGCATATCTATCAACGCAATAAACAACATGCTCATATGCTCGGCTTTAGTGGGTGGGTACTAGCCATCCAGATACGGCCATGCGACTGCCAACGAGGATGCCGCCGCTCGGCCTGTCCATACCTTCGCAACGTTCTCAGGGTTGCTAAACGGCGGCATTCTTGTTAGCCCTGCGTTTCGTGCAGGTGACGGCGCATCAGAATCGTGCGCACCAAGGGAGACTTGTTAGAGGGTTGCTTGCATGGCGTCTGTGAAGTAGATTCCGAATTTCTTAAGGAAGAAACCTCTCTTTTCCTCAAGGTCCGCAAGCTCAAGCTGCTTGCGCTCAATCTCGCGGTCCATCTTTGCGAGGATGCCGTCCCGGTTGACTTCCAAGGAGTTGTTGTCAATGTCGGCGATGATTTCGAAGTCGGAACACTTCGCGTTATAGGACTTGAACTTGAGGTCTGCGGAAGAGTAGTTGTCGTCCAAGTAGGCAACAACAATCGAAGGCAGGTTTTCGAATGGCTCAAAGCCAACAATGACGCCGGGGTGAACTTTGTATTCGTCGCCATATCCCTTAACGAGGCACTTGACACGACTTCCAACCGTCAGATGGTCGATGCGCTTTGCGTAACGCAGGTCCACCTCCATCTTTACGCCATTGATCTCAATGATTTGCTTTTCCATGCTTTTCTCCCATTGGTAAGTTGTACTGCTGATTAATCCGTCCCCGGCTCCATGCTTTCCACATGCCGCACAGCCCGAAGCTCTGCCGTATTGCGCACAGCCTTTTGGTATTCGGTCACAACCATGAGCTGCGCCGAACGAATCGCGCCGATGTCGCCGCCGATCATTGCCAGCAGAATGAAGCCAAGCGTTTCCTCTTCCATGTTGCTGAAGGCGAGGCCTGCGATTTCATGCAGCTCGGACTTGTCCTTCAGGATCGCGTCCTTGATGTCCTGCTCGATGCGCCTTGCATACTGATCGACGGACTCTTGAAAGCTGGCGGCGCTGTGGCGGCTGTGGTTGAAGATTTGTTCGGTGACCGTATTCATTCTTCTCTCCCTATCCAATCTCACCGGGTGGTGTTTGTGATTCGATGTGTTCATTATCACGTATGTGTTTGAAGATGTCAACACAAATGTGATTGACTGGAATTAATTTTTTAACTGTTTGTGTTTGTGCGTGTTAGCGCGTAAGCAGAAGGGCGTAAAAAAGCCCGCTAGTGCGGGCTTTCAGGTGAGGCCATTTGTATGGCGTTGTTGCGGTCTATTCGCTTGACTTTCCGAGGTGTATTAAAACTTGGTCGCGGCCCCATCGGCGGATCAATTCATCTATTAGTTCGCCATCGGTGAAGTCTTTGATGTCGTGTTTGGCAGAAATGCTGTGCTCAAGCCTGGCGACGATTTCGGCGTTCAATGACTGCGGCACTTTTCGAGCAGCCTTCTCCAGACTAGCTTTTAAATCCGGCTGCATGCGCAGGCCGAATGGGGCGATATTTTGTAGTTTTTGCTTTACCATTCGGCAAGGGTATGCATTCCCCTGTCGCAAAAGTGACTACAGATTTGTAACTATCACCATGATTTAGTTGCCTCACATCATTGAAACGCATTTTTCCCATATTTATGGGGTATCGCTCCATTCCAATTTGCAATAACCTGTTTTTGCATACAGTGTTTTCTGCTCTCCGCTTGGATTGTCTTACCCAGAACCGCAGAACAGTTGTTGCATTTCCTGACTGAAACTAGTGATGGCGCGTGTAGTCGTATATCTATAATTGCGGAGGGGGTATGTTGAGCAAGCAGGAGGTGGCGCTTTTAGCGGCGTTTAGGCAGATGAACGAGTTGCAACAACGGATTGCGCTTGCCTCGTTCCAAAAGATCGCTCCACCAATGAAGCAGTTACCGGACCTCAAACTGGTTAGTGGAGGGCGTCGCTAATGGGTCTTCTGCGGCGGCGGCCCTTGCTGTATCTAGGACTTGCCGCCGTCCTTCTTTGCCCGTTCTTGCGTATAGGCTTATCAGCTCGGTCACCTCTTCCGGCGTAAGTAGCGAGGTTGCAACATCCTTTGGAGTTGCATTCCGTTGCGACACTTCGCCAACACCTTCAGCAAGCCATAGTGCACTTACCCCTAGCGCATTAGCAATCTGCGGAAGTTTTCTCGCCGAACTTCTAATTCCAGCTTCTAAGTTACCAATAGTAGATTGAGAGACACCGGCTAGAGTTGCCAATCTCTCTTGTGACACTTCTTTCTTTGCTCTTGCCCAGGCAAGTCGTTCCGCGAGCGTTTTCATAGCAATACTTTAATAGAAATGCCAATCACGTTGGTGTTTCGCGCAAACACAATCGAAGTTAACGAACACGTTTGTGTTGACAGGACTAAACACGTATGTGATACTGATGTTCATGATGGATACCAAAACAATTGTTTCCGAGCTTCTTGCCACTGGCCTGACTCAACAGGAGCTTGCCAACTTAGTTCCATGCTCACAGGCGGCAATCAATGCCTACTTGAGCGGGAAGCGTGGCGCTCGTCCTTCGTACCCAATAGGCCGACGCTTAGACGAGTTGCACACAGAGCGCGTGAGTAACAAGGCAAGGCGTCGTCGTTCTACAGATAAGAAGTCTCCCTGAGGAAGTTCGCCGGCCATCTCTAACTGGTGGTCGGCAGTTTTTTCGGCAGGGTCTGCGGTTTGAAGTTGTTGTATTGAAAAAATTTTGCGCGTCGTTCAACTGGTTAGTCAAACGGTTAGTTGATTGTAAATATCAATAGGGGGTAGCGATGGACCAACAAATGGCACTTAGCCTGATTGGGATTGTGGAGGGTGCAAAGCCCGTCGCTCAGAGCAAGGTCAAAGATATTGCCTCTTATCGTGACGCCATCCGCGCCTCATGGACACATCGCCGTAGCCAGCGCATGACCCGCGCCACACTTGCCGAACTTACCGGCATGTACCCGCAACACATTTCCGATTACCTGGCTAACTCCGATCTTGACCTCAAAGGCAAAGAGCGCAGAGACATGCCTGCAAAGTACATCTCCGTCTTCGAGACAGTTACCGGCAACACCTACGTGAGCCAATGGCTGGCGCAGCAATCCGGCTTGACTGTATTGGAAGGAATCATTGCGGAAAGGCAGGCAGCATGACCCAACAAATCCTCTCCCGCGACGCGATCCGCCGCCAAGCTCGTGCAGCAGTCGATGCAAAGCGGCCAATTACCGATTGCCCGTACCTGCAAGGCACATCATCGGCGAAGAAGTACGTGGCTGAATATTTGATGCGTGAACTCGAAGTGAATGATGCAAAGCCGGTCGTCAGCACGTTTGCTTATGGCGCGGTCGAGCAACTGGAAGAGGTGCGGTGATGAGCATGTTCAACGCCGCCAATAACGAGCAGTACCGCAAATCGACGCAGGGCCAATTGTGGTTAAGTCACGCGCGTAAAAAGTGCGCATGCGGGGCGACGATCACGGAGCGGCAGCAGAAGCAGCAAGGCGGATGCAATGCCTGCAAAAACAAAGCCGACACCAGCGGGAAACTGGCATCGGCTTCTGAACAATCACCAATAGGAGTGGCGAATGTCTGAATTGATTGTAGATGATTACGCAAGGTTCATCAAATCCAAGCAGTTGGCCGATGTGCCGACCGGCTTTGATTGCGATGTGCCAGTTGGCCCGCTATTCGACTTCCAGGCGGCTTGCGTGAAATGGGCGCTGAAGCGTGGCCGCGCCGCGCTGTTCCTTGATACCGGCCTTGGCAAGACGCTTTGCCAAACCACATGGGCGCAGAAAGTCCATGAATACACTGGCGGCAACGTCATCATCGCTGCGCCTTTGTGTGTCGCGCAGCAAACCGTCGAGGAAGCGGCAAAGTTCGGCATCAAGGTCAAGTATTGCCGCCATGACGATGAAGTCGAAGACGGCATCACGATCACCAATTACGAAATGCTCGAACACTTCGACCTTGAGTCGTTCGTTGGCGTGGTGCTGGATGAGTCGAGCATCCTGAAGGGGCAAAACAGCAAGACGCGCGAATTCATCGTGAACGCATTCCGCCGCACGGAATACAAACTGTCTTGCACTGCTACACCTTCGCCGAATGACTGGATGGAGCTTGGCAATCAGGCGCAATTCCTGGGCGTGATGAATTCTGCCGAAATGCTCTCAACGTTCTTCACCCATGACGGCGGCGATACCGGCAAATGGCGCTTGAAGGGTCACGGCAAGGTCAAGTTTTGGGAGTGGATGGCGACGTGGGCGATCTGCATTCGCAATCCGTCTGATCTTGGTTTTGATGGTTCACGCTACGAATTGCCGCCGCTGAATATCCATGAGCATCAAGTCTCAGGCGGCGATTTGCTGGAAGGTCAATTGTTCGCAGTGGTCGCGCAAAGCCTGAGCGAGCGCCGGGAAGCCAAGCGCAACAGCATGGAAGACCGTATCGCGCTGGCCGTCAAGCTGGCGCAAGAAACGGATGGCCCTTACATCATCTGGTGCCATTTGAACGACGAGTCCGAGCAACTTGCGAAGCTGCTGCCGAATGCCGTCGAGGTAACAGGCTCCATGAGCATCGACGGCAAGACCGAAAACATCATGGCATTCACGCATGGCGAGCGGCCCGGCCTGATTTCCAAGGCTTCGATCTGCGGCTACGGCATGAACTGGCAGCACTGCCAAACCATGATCTTCGTCGGCATGGATGACAGCTTCGAAAAATACTACCAGGCCGTGCGCCGCTGCTGGCGTTTCGGGCAGACCAAAGCCGTCAATGTCCACATCATTACCGCTGAAACCGAGGGCGCAGTAAAAGCCAATATCGAGCGCAAACAACGTCAGGCCAATGAAATGGCGGGCGAAATGGTTTCGCACATGCGCACCATCACGACGAGCAAGATCAACGGCGCAACCAGCAATACCGAAAAATACAACCCGACGATGCCGATCATGGTTCCGGCGTGGCTGATCGCAAATATGGAGCGTGCAGCATGAACGTCATCAATCAAGAAATTCACGATAAGTTCGCGCTGTATAACGCCGACTGCGTCGATCTGGCGCGCACGATTCCAGACAACAGTATCGACTTTTCCGTCTACTCGCCGCCGTTCGAGTCGCTGTTCGTGTTCAGCAATTCAGAGCGCGATATGGGCAATAACGCCTCGTCGGCCGACTTCTGGCAGCACTATCGTTTCCTGATTGCCGAGCATATCCGCATCATGAAACCGGGCCGGCTGATCGCTATCCACTGCATGCAATTGCCGACCTCGAAGACGCGGGACGGGTATATCGGCCTGAAAGACTTTCGCGGCGAAATTATCCGCGCACATCAGGAGGCTGGTTTCATCTATCACTCGGAAGTCTGCATCTGGAAAGACCCGGTAGTCGCCATGCAGCGCACCAAGGCACTCGGCCTGCTGTACAAGCAACTGCGCAAGGATTCTGCCATGAGCCGCCAAGGGATTGCCGATTACCTTGTTGTGATGCGCAAGCCTGGCGACAACCCTGATCCAGTCACGCATACCCACGAAAGCCTGCCGGTCGGACTTTGGCAAAAATATGCATCGCCGGTCTGGACGGACGTGAACCAGACCCGCACGCTGCAATACATGAGCGCACGCGAGAACGACGATGAGCGCCACATCAGCCCTTTGCAGTTGGACGTGATTGAGCGCGCAATCGACCTGTGGACCAATCCGAATGATCTGGTCTACACGCCATTCCTTGGTATTGGCAGCGAAATCTATACAGCCCTGAAGATGGGTCGGCGCGGCGTTGGATCGGAACTGAAGCCGTCCTACTTCAAGTTGGCAGTCGAGAACTGCAAGAGCGCTGTGGCGGACAACCAAGTCGATTTATTTGCTGGTGATGCCGCATGACAGTCTCCCGCTTCTCCTTATCCGCCTATCACGACCTGCGCGACGCTGGCGAACTCAGCCGCCAGGAAAGCAAGGTATTCGAAACCGTCGCCACTCATGGCCCGATGACCCGCGAAGAAATCGAAGCAGCCAGCGGCATTCGTCTTGGCAGTGTCTGCGGCCGAGTAAAGAAAATGATTGAAAAAGGCGTGCTGGTTGAGGTAGGGGAGAAGAAGAATCCCTATTCAGGTAAGGCAAACGGTCTGCTCGATTTGTCTTTGGCCGAAAGTGCCGGACATGCATCTTCCCTTATCGCTGATTCTGCGGCTTCTGCGATAGCTGGATTTGATTCGCGTCAAGCGGAGTGTGCGCTGTGACTGATTTAGTTCTAGTCAAGACCGCTGCTGGCGCCTTGGTTCCTGCTGATCCGCAAGGCGTTGAATACATCGCCAAGCTGAAGATCGGCGCTGGCGTCGGCGCGAAGGTCAAGCGTCACAACAACGTGCAATTCCATCGCAAGATGTTTGCCCTTGCCAATCTGGCCTATGAGGCATGGGAGCCGGCCGCAAAGGAATACAAAGGCGTCCCGATCGCCAAGGATTTCGAGCAGTTTAGGGAAGACATCACGATCCTGGCCGGCTTCTACCAAACGCACGTACGCCTGAATGGCGATATTCGCTTCACGGCTAAAAGCTGGTCATTCGCCAGCATGAGCGACGACGAGAAAGAGCGGCTTTACAACTCGATCATCAATGTCGTCCTTTCGCGCATCCTGACCAATTACACACGCGAAGACCTCGATGAAGTGGTTGAGCAGGTTTTGAGGTTCGCATGATCCCCGCCAAATCCCCGAAGCCAAAGCTGCGCAAGTGCAAGAACAAGGCTTGCGGCGAGCGATTCATCCCGCAACGCCCGATGCAGGCCGCCTGCTGTGTTGGCTGCGCGATCGTTCTATCCAAGGACAAGATTCGTGCGGAGATGGATGCAAAGGCGAAGGCAGAGCGGGCGGAAACGAAGCGCAAGCTCGACGCCATGAAGGGCATTAACGAACTCAAGGCTGAAGCTCAGAAGGTCTTTAATGAGTTCATCCGTGAGCGCGACCGCGACCAGCCCTGCATCTGCTGCGGGAAGTTCGCAACTGCTGCCGCTCTTTCTCAGACTGGCGGCGCATATGACGCTTGCCACTATCGCAGTCGCGGGAGTGCTGACCATCTGCGCTTTGATGAAAACAACGTGCATCGCGGGCTGAAGGACTGCAACACATGGGGGCATAAGGATTATCGCGGCGGGCTGATCGCTCGCATTGGGGTTGATGCTGTCGAGGCGCTGGAAGCAAATCAAACGATCGTCAAGTGGACTAAAGACGGTCTTCGGGCAATTAAGGCCGAATACAAAGCCAAGTTGAAGGCGCTGACTATGAATAAGGGAGTGGAGTGATGGCTGGCGACTGGCTCAAGATGGAAATTGCCACCCCGGATAAGCCGGAAGTGCTGGCAATGACGGCCGCGATGGGATGGGATGACCCTGATATGACGGTCGGTAAGCTGTTCCGCGTGTGGCGCTGGTTCGATCAGCAAACGATGAATGGTAACGCTGCTGGCGTTACTTCTGCGTTACTAGATCGCATTTGTGGCGTTACCGGTTTCGCAGCAGCGATGGCGAAAGTCGGTTGGTTGATCGTTACTGAAGATGGCATAAGCCTTCCAAACTTCGACAGACATAACGGCGAGACGGCAAAACAGCGCGCTTTAGGGGCAAAACGGGTCGCAAAGCATAAAAGTAACGCGAAAGATAACGATAAAGGTAACGCAAAAAGTAACGGTCCCAGCGTTACCAATGCGTTACCTAGAGAAGAGAAGAGAAGAGAAGATATAAAAACCTCTTTCGATGCGTTTTGGGCTGAGTACCCGAAGAAGCAATCGAAGGGCGATGCCGAAAAGGCATGGGCTGCAATCAAACCGGAAGAGCACCTTGCAGGCCAGATCCTGCAAGCCGTACAGCGTGCCAAGACTTCGGAGCAGTGGCGCAAGGAGAGCGGTCAATTTATCCCGCACCCGGCAACTTGGCTGCGTGCGAAGGGTTGGCTTGATGACCTGTCTCCGCGTCTTGCCAGCGTCGGCGGAACTGTCGATCCCCGCTTCAAGGGGGCGAAATGAAACTGCCAAACGGAGCCGAGCCAATCCTTGCTGCTCGCAAGAAGGGCATGAAGCCGGCTGAAATGCTAATCGTGTCCCTGGTAGGCAAGGTCGGCGAATCGAACCACACGATCTACGCGAACCAGGATGCTGAATACGATTGGCGATGGGCGCGAGGCTTGAAAGTTTGCCTCTACGTCAATCAAACATCGAAATGGCGGCCCGTAATCGAGGCGCTGGCGCGTCAAAAACCGGAGTGGCTAGGGCTTTACAACGTCGATCAATTTAAAGGTGCTACGGCCTTTTATTTGCCCCGCGTTGAAGACATTGAAAAACCGCAAAGCCAATGGCGTCATGTGCTGGATTTCCTGCCGTGGACCGCTTGGCAGAACAACGAATTTGCCTGGAGCGAATGAGATGGAACTGATACCCGACACGCTGGACCTCAGTGAGTACATGGAGGAAGAGACAGGGGAGCATCGCGTGCTGCCGGTTTCAAGCTGGGTTGACGAGGTTATCGACTACTTCCACAAGCCCGACAACAGCCCGAAGGTGCGTCTGCCTTGGCAGAAAACGCACGGTGACTTCCACTTCCGCGAGTCGGAGGTAACGCTGTGGGGTGGCATCAACGGGCATGGAAAGTCGCAGCTCGTCGGGCAGGCGGTGCATCACTTGGCCGAGCAGGGAGAGCGGATTGCGATTGCCTCCCTTGAAATGAAGCCGCAGTCCACGATGGCCCGCATGTCCCGCCAAGCCTATGGAGGTAACTTTCCACCGGCTGACTACCTGCGTCAGTACGGAAACTGGACGGACGGGAAGCTGTGGATTTATGACCACGTTGGCTCAGTGAACCCGAAGACGATGTTGGCCGTGATCCGTTACGCCGTGGACAAGTTCAAGGTGACGCATTTCATTGTGGATAACTTGATGAAGTGTGGGATGGGCGAGGACGCCTACAACGAGCAGAAGGCGTTTGTTGATGCCCTCTGCGTGATCGCCAAGGACACCGGCTGCCACATCCACCTGGTATTGCACGTCAAGAAGGGGAAGACGGAGTTTGATCTGCCGTCCAAGTTCGACATTAAAGGCAGTGGCGCTATCACCGACTTGGTGGATAACTGCTTCATCGTTTGGCGCAATAAGGAGAAGGAAAGCAAGCTGCGCTCAGGCGAAGACTTCAGCCCCGACGATCCCGACTGCCTCCTGCTTTTGGTGAAGCAACGGCACGGCGAGAGTGAGGGCGCATACCGGCTCTATTTTGAGCGCGAGTCATTGCAATACATGGAAGACAGGCTAGGCCGTCCGACACACTGCAAAGCCGAAGTCGGCGTTTCTCTTGAGGAGGTCCAATTTTGAAATATCCAGCCAACTTTGCAAGCGACATGCGCGAGCTTTCCGCATTCTATGGTTGGAATGAGGAAGACAAAAAGGAAGTCCGCGCCGCCTTCACCGATTGCGAGCCGATGGTGCGTTATTTCACCATCCTGGCAGCAGCACATCGCGCCGGCTATTCGCAGCACGCCGGAAACGGCTTTGTGCGGTTGCGTGAATGGTGCCTGGCGCGAGGGCTTGATGATCCGTACAGCCCCGAATTTGATCCGGCCGCATTGGATGCGCTGACAGTAGGGCCGAGAAAGGTTGCCGCATGACCTGGCTAACCCGCCCCGAAGCTTTCAACGTCCTGATCATCGTCTTATTCATCTGCGCTGCGATCCGGTGGGGCTTTGCAGGGAACTGGCCGCAATGCGGATATTGGCTCTCGGCTGCACTTTTGAATATTTGCATAACCATGATGGGAGGTAAATGAAATGAAACAACAAGGAATTGGGTTCTTCGGCGTCTTGGGGCTGATCTTCATCACTTTGAAGTTACTGGTAATTCAGCCGGTTGCGGACTGGTCGTGGTGGCTGGTGCTTTTGCCGCTGTATGGTGGATTGGCTGTTGTGTTGACTGTGTTGCTCGTTGCCTTCCTCACGTTCTACGTAATGGGGCTTGGCGAAAAGGCGCGGCGCAATTCGCGGAAGTTTTGAAATGAAACACGCATCCACCAGACCTGAAGCAAGAAGCCGGCGCATGCAGGAACTCGAAAATCTGCTCGTTAAGGAAATGAGCTACGACGAGGCGCAGATCGCATCCGGCTTCAGCAAGTCAACCAGCCGCCATTACATCGAATCTCTGCACGATCAAGGCCGCGTCTATATCTCCGGCTGGCGCGTTACCCGGCATGCATCGATCAAGTTGTTCAAAGCCGGTAATAAGCCGGATGCGCCAAGGCCGCGCAGGATTGGTGATGAAGAACCGGAACCGGTGCCGTTCCACGTCGATATTCGCCGCGATTGGCTGCAAGAGGCTTTCTTTGGCGACCATCGGAGGGCTGCATGAAAAAGCCGCGCAACAAAGCCTATCGGCCTAAATACGTTCCAGCGATCCCGATCATGTTTGCCTTGCCGCAAGCGAAGAAAAACGACCTGATGATTGAGCCGCATCTGTGCATCGAGGCGCTGAGAACCGGTCACGGCCGGCAGGAACATGCCTGGACGCTGGCGAACTGCCTAACCATCGGCGCGGCATTGAGCAAGGGTCAATCCGACGCAGCAAAGAAAGTCATGGCTTGCGGTATGGAAGCCATCAGGCTCGTGCTTGAGCGCGGCAAGTCTGGCAAATGGGGATTCAGCGGAACCGAGATGCTGGCGGTAATGAATGGCGTGACGCTGGCGGACGATTTGCAGCAGATTTCAACGCGCCGGCAGGTTCGGGACGCAATTGGGTATGCATGGAGGGAAGCCGCATGACCGATGAAGAAATGAAGCTACTGCAGCAAATAGTCGAGCAAAACATGGCGCTCATCGACATGAACTGGCTGATTGTCCGGTCGATTGTCGGCGAAGAGCCGGATGATGAATTGATGGTAACGATGCAATGACGCAGCAAAGCAGATACGGAGATCATGTGAACGACGATAATCGCGACAAAGAGCGCGTCAATTTGGCGCAATCAATCAAAACGATCAGAGATGAAATGCCGCTACAGATCGAGCTGCAGCAAGTGTTGGCAAAGCTTGCAAAGGCAAAGTTCGATGCCTTGGTGCGCGAGGGATTTACGCCGGAGCAGGCGCTTTCCCTGTGCAAGTCATGACCTGGCGCAAAGGCGACACACGCGACCCGCTCATCATCCTGATCGAACGCGAACGCCGAACATGCCGAGGCTGCGTCTACCGGCAAATCGCCTGGAGCCGCGAGACTTGCGAGCATCCGAAGCGTGGCGGGAAGGTGGTTAAGCGGTGTAAGTATTATGAGACGAAGGAGGGAAGATGAACCGAATCAAAGAGCTGCTGCACGAATGGGCGGGTTATCACCAAGACGGCTTCGGTCAGGGCTTCCCAAAGCAGTCGGCATTCGTATCTGAGCGCGTCCAGAGCAGCAACCGAAGCGCGGACACGATTCGGGAAGTCCCTCAGATTATCAACGACCTGAACGATCAGATCGAGGGCAACCGCGCCAAAGGCATCAAGGGACTGCCCGAACAATTCAAGAAGATACTTCGGCTGGAATATCTTGACCGCAGGCCGCAGAAGACGAAAGCGGCGATTCTAGGTATTCCACGCGAGGTATTTTCTGTGCGGCTGCGGTTCATCCATGAGTTGCTGAATCACGCGATGTATGAAGTGTGATCACAATTTAACTGTGGCGGAAATGTGATACACGAAGTACCCTGTTTTTCGTATAGTGCGGAGAACTGCACACAAAGCCCTGTCTCTTAGCTGAGTCGGGGCTTTTTGCATTGGAGGCTCCATGCAGCAGCCATCAAAAGAACAGGCAAGACGCTGGATCGAAGACCGCGCCAAGGAACGTAAGCCGCTGCCTACTCAGCGAGAACTACGCAGGCAATTGGGCGTGGAACTGGTTGAGGCTGAGAGGAACAAGCAGCGGAAGTATTGATCATGCGTCCACTCGACGCAGGCCCGCACGATGCTGAGCACGGCGGGCCACCTGAAATCTCCAGCGTGATCCTTCGATCACTTTCGCCCGCACTGGCAACGGTAGCGGGCTTTCTTATTTATAGGTCAGGATAATCGGAAACGAACCCTGAGATGCAATGGACAACTCTAAATTAGAGGAAAGTACTGAACGCAGCCTTCCGCCGAACGCAGGTAAAGGCAGGCCCAAAGGCTCTGAAAACAAGATGACCCGCGAGGTCAAGCAAATGATCTTGGATGCGCTTGAAGGCGCAGGCGGTGTCGAATACTTGATCCGGCAAGCCGATGAAAAGCCGGCCGCCTTCCTGGCGCTGGTTGGCAAGGTGCTGCCGCTTCAGGTAACAGGCGAAGGCGGCGGACCAGTTCGGATCGTTGCCACGGCACTCGATGAGCAGCTTTAAGCTAAATCCGAAGCAGCAGCAGGCGCAGCACGTCTTAGCAGGCGACGCCACGCACCTAATGCTCTTTGGTGGATCGCGTAGCGGCAAGACGTTCCTGTTGACCCGAAACACGGTCATGCGAGCGTTGAAAGCGCCGAACAGTCGGCATGCTGCGCTGCGGTTCAGGTTCAACGCCATTAAGTCGTCCATTGTGATGGACACGTTCCCGAAGGTAATGCAGATCGCATTCCCCGGCGTGAAGTACGGCCTGAACAAGACGGATTGGTTCGCGGAGTTCGATAACGGCTCGCAGTTCTGGTTCGGCGGCTTGGACGACAAAGAGCGCACCGAAAAGATTCTCGGCATGGAGTTCGCCACGATCTACCTGAACGAGTGCAGTCAGATCCCGTGGGGATCGGTTGGCATTGCAGTAACCCGCCTGGCACAGAAGGCAGAGCAAGTTATTGAAGGCCGCGATTCGGTCATTTTGAAGCCGCGCATGTATTACGACTGCAACCCGCCAAGCAAGGCGCACTGGTCATACAAGGTATTTGTAGAAAAGCGTGACCCCGAGTCGCGCGAACCGCTTGGCCGCCCGGATGACTATGCCAGCTTCCAGATCAACCCGATGGACAACGCAGCAAACTTGTCGGATGGCTATTTGGACACGCTGAAGTCGCTTAGTCCGCGACTGCAGAAGCGGTTCTTGATCGGCGAGTTTGCCGACGCCAACCCGAACGCCTTGTTTGCTGATGAAACTATTGATAAATGGCGCGTGGTGGATGGCAAGGTGCCGGACATGGTGCGGGTCGTGGTTGCTGTTGATCCGAGCGGATCTGGCGACACGGACAACGCTGACAACGACGCTATCGGCATCTGTGTTGCAGGACTTGGCACGGATGGGAATGCTTACCTGCTGGAAGACTGCACGGTGAAGGCTGGCCCGGCAACATGGGGAAAGATCGCAACAGACGCTTACGACCGGCACGCAGCCGACGTAGTGGTGGGCGAGATTAACTATGGCGGTGCGATGGTTCAGCACGTTATCCAGACCGCACGGCCGCGCACCCCGTACAAGCAGGTTACAGCATCACGCGGCAAGGCAGTACGCGCAGAACCGATCTCCGCACTGTACGAACAAGGCAAGGTCCGCCACGTTGGCAATTTCCGCGAACTGGAAGACGAACTTGCAGCTTTCTCGACCGTTGGCTATATGGGCAACAGCTCGCCAAACAGGGCTGATGCGCTCGTATGGGCATTAACCGAACTGTTCCCAGGCATCGTGCGGGAAAAGACCGAACCAAAACCGAAAATACATCGACACACAGCCGGTGGCTGGATGGGATAAATGGCTAAAGACTCAGACATTCTCAAAGACGCGCAAGAGGACTTCAGACGCGCCAGTGAGGCGGAGCAGAAGAACCGCGACAACTGGCTTGCTGATATGAAGTTTGCGCGCCTGGGTGAGCAGTGGCCGGATGCCGTTAAGCGCCAGCGTGAACTCGACGGCCGTCCATGCCTCACCAACAACAAGCTGCCGGCGTTCATTCGCCAGGTAACGAACGATGCGCGTCAGAACTCGCCTGCTATTCGCTGTCATCCTGTTGGCGAGGGCGCAGACAAGTCCACCGCTGACGTGCTGAACGGCTTGATCCGCAACATCGAATACACCAGCAACGCAGACGTCGCTTATGACACTGCGCTCGACCATGCGGTAACCGGTGGCTTTGGGTATTTCCGCATCTCGACCGATTACGCTTGCGAAGACGAGTTTGACCAGGACATTCGTATAGAGCGAGTGGCTAACCCGTTGACGGTCTATGGTGACCCGTATTCAACCGCCGCCGATTCCTCAGATTGGAACCGGGCGTTCGTCACTGACATGTGGGAAAAGTCTGCATTTGAGAAGCGCTGGAAAGGCGCAGTTCCGGCAGACTTCGAGGCCAATAGCCATGACAAGAACCACGAATGGTTCACAGATGACATGGTGCGCGTGGCTGAATACTGGACGCGGGACGAAGATGATGCCAAGTTGCTGAAGCTGAGCAACGGCATGATCCTGTTCGAAGACCAATATCTGAAGATCAAGGATTTTCTTGATGTGCAGGGCTTCGTCGTTACCGGCGACCGTGCAACCAAAGTCAAGAAAGTCACGCAGCGCATCATTACTGGTGATGCCGTCCTTGAGGCGAATAAATGGGCTGGGAAATACATTCCCATTGTCCCGGTATATGGCGACGAAGTGATGATTGAGGGCGAGCGCCACTGGATTTCGCTGATTCGCTTCGCCAAAGACCCGCAGATGATGCACAACTTCTGGCGCACTGCGTCAACTGAACTTGTGGCACTGGCCCCGAAAATGCCGTTCATCGGCGCACGTGGCGCGTTTAACTCCGATGCTGAGAAGTGGGCAACGGCAAACACGATTTCTCACCCATACGTTGAATACGACGTCGTGGACGGCGCAGCACCGCCGCAGCGCCAGGCGTTCTCTGGCCCGCCTGCTGGTGCGTTGCAAGAAGCGCTCAATGCAGCCGACGACATGAAGTCGATCATGGGCATTTATGATGCCTCGCTTGGCGCTCGCAGTAACGAGACGTCAGGTCGCGCCATCATGGCAAGGCAGCGCGAAGGCGACGTTTCCACTTTCAATTACATCGACAACCTTTCTCGCGCTATCCGTCATGCCGGCCGCATCATTGTTGACCTGATCCCGAAGGTCTACAACACAGAGCGCATCATCCGAGTCATTCACGAGGATGGCAAAAACGAGCATGTGCAGATCAGTCCGAACTCGCCGCAACAGCCCCAAGTCTCTGAAGAACAACAGAAGGAGATGGAAGGAATTACCAAGATTTACAACCTGACGACGGGCAAATACGACGTTACGTGCGAGGCTGGCCCGTCATTCACCACCAAGCGCGAAGAAGCAGCAAACCAGATGATTGAGTTCATCCGTGCGAACCCGCAGTCTGCCGGCTTGATCGGCGATCTGCTCGCGAAGAATCTAGACTGGCCTGGCGCTGACGAGATTGCCGAACGCATGAAAGCTATGCTGCCGCCGCAGGTGAAAGGCGCAAACCCGCAGATCCAGCAGATGCAGCAGCAGATGCAGACAATGGACCAGCACGCGAAACAGGCCGTCAATACGCTGCAACAGCAACTGCAGGCCGCCGAAAGCAAATCCGACAATGACAAGAAGAAGCTGGAAATCGAAGAGTTCAAGGCGGTAACCGATCGCATCGAGGCGCTGACTACGGCAGCAAGCCAGGGGAATATGCTGGCTCAGCAAGCCCTAGCTCAGATGGCGCAGCAGTCACCCGACCTATTCCAGCAGGCTCCACCACCAATGCATCAACAACAGCTACAGCCGCCGCAAGGCGGTTTTTTTTCGCCTGAACAACAGGGCGGACCACCGATTCAGCCTTCACAGGCTTAATCCGGCCGCCTTCGGGCGGCTTTTTCATTAGAGGTATCACATGGAACAACCTGAAATTCAGGATTCCGACGTCGCAGAAACCACTGCCGCCGAGGAATCACAGACCGAGGTAGTGGAGCAGCCCCAAGACTCCGATCAAACGGACTCTGACTCGCAAGTCGACAGCGAGGAAGAAGACGAAGTCGAGATTGATGGGCGCAAATTCGCGCTGCCGAAGAGTGCAGCCGAAAAGCTGAAGGCTGAACGCCTTATGCAAGCTGACTACACCCGCAAAACGCAGGAGGTAGCCGAGCAGCGGAAGGCAATCGAAGCCCAGGCTGCAGCAGTCAAGCAACAATCAGAGATTCATCAGCAGTTTGTTGCGGAGATTGCTGAAGTAGTAGCCATCGACAAGCAGTTGCAACAGTATTCTGCCGTCGATTGGAATCGTCTTTCAGACGAAGATCCGGTTCAGGCGATGAAGCTTGACCGGCAGATGCGCGAACTGCAAAGCCAGCGTTTTCAGTTATCGCAGACCTTGACGCAAAAGCAGCAACAGCAAGCATTGGCGAGACAGCAGGAAACTGCCAAGTCGATCCAAGAAGGGCTGGCAGTGCTTGAGCGCGATATTAAGGGCTGGTCGCCCGAAGTAGCAAAGCAAGTCGTGAGCTACGCCGTGCAAAACCTTGGCGCAAAACAGGAAACCGTTGCTTCCATTACGGACCCTGGCTTGATCAAGGCAATTCACAAGGCGCAGATGTATGACCAGCTCGTAGCTAAACAAACCACGAAACCCAAGCCCGAAGCTCAGGAAAAGCCGGTAACTCGCATCGCCGCTGCCAAATCAGGCACGTCGAAAGACCCGGACAAGATGAGTGTGAAGGAATGGACAGACTGGCGAAACGCACAACTCAAACGTCGCTAACCCAACCCGCCTAGAGCGGGTTTTTTCATTCTTGGAGCACTAAATGGCAAATACCATCCTCACCCCAACCGCAGTGACCCGCGAAGCTCTGCGCGTCCTGCATCAGAAGCTCAACTTTGTGGGCAGTATTAATCGTCAGTACGACGATTCGTTTTCCAAGTCGGGCGCAAAAATCGGCGACTCGCTGAAGATTCGCCTGCCGAATCAATACACCGTTCGGACCGGTGCAACCCTGTCCGCACAAGACACAACCGAGACATCGACCACGCTGCAAGTTGCAACGCAGAAAGGCGTCGATCTGAACTTCACTTCGGTTGATCTGACGCTTTCTCTGGACGACTTCAGCAAGCGCATCCTGGACCCGGCGATGTCGGTACTGGCTGCGAACATTGAAGCCGACGCGTTCTCGATGGCAAAAGACGTCTATAACAACGTCAACAACATCGGTTCGACCCTGACGATGAACAAGTTGCTGACAGGCCGCAAGGTACTGAACGACAACCTGACCCCGATGGACAACGAGCGCAACATCATCCTGAACACTCAGGACAACGTTGACCTCATCGATGCGCTCAAGGGCTTGTTCCAAGAATCCGCCTCGATCTCCAAGCAGTACAAAGAAGGCATGATGGGCCGCACCGCTGGTTTCGACTTCTACGAAAACACGCTGATCCCGACCCAGACCACAGGCACGGCCGCAGCAACTACGGGTTACACCGTCAACGGCGCAGTGACAACCAACGGTTCTACTTCCGTTGTGGTGGCTACCGGCTCGACCACCTTCAAGGCTGGCGACATCGTCACCTTTGTTGGTTGCAACCGCGTTCATCCCGAAACGAAAGCCGACACCGGCAACCTGCAGCAGTTCGTCGTTACTGCCGACTACGCAGGCGGCGCGGGCACCATGACCATCTCCCCGGCCATCTATACCTCTGGCGGCCGTCAGAACGTCGTGGCGGCAGGTATTGCCAACGGTGTTGCTATGGTCAAGATTGGCGGCGCATCGGCAATCTATCGCCCGTCGCTGGCTTTCCACAAAGACGCCTTCACGTTCGCGACTGCCGACCTGGTGATGCCGGGCGGCGTGGACTTCTCTGCCCGCGAGGTCATGGACGGTATCTCCATGCGTATCGTTCGCCAATACGACATCAACAACGACAAGTTCCCGGCTCGTCTCGATGTCCTCTATGGCTACAAGACGATCCGCGCCGAGTTGGCTTGCCGTCTCCTGTCCAACTAACCACAAGGCCCCTTCGGGGGCCTTTTTCTTTGGGTAGAGCATGGCACTGGCCACATATTCCGACCTGAAAGCGTCGCTTGCGTCCTGGCTGCATCGGACCGACCTGACGTCGCAGATTCCCGACTTCATCACCATGGCGGAGTCGCGCCTGAACCGTTTGCTGACGCTGCGGCAGATGGAGATGGAAACAACGCTCACGATGACGCCAGGATCGCGCTATGTGACGCTGCCGACTGACTTCAATGGCCCGGTCGCATTGTGGCTTGAAACCTATCCGCCCAGGCAAAAGCTCACGCTTTGCACTGCCGCCGAGTTGCCGGTAACCAGCAACGTGAACGGCTCTCCCAACTATTGGGCGATCGATGGGCTAAACGTAGCGTTTGATCGGCCTGCGGACCAGGCGCACACCCTTACCTTCCGCTATATCAAAACTTTCACTTTGACCGACGCTGCGCCCACGAATGCGCTGCTGTCGTCCTATCCCGACGCCTATTTATTTGGCGCGTTGCTGGAAGCCGTGCCGTACCTGAATAACGATGCACGCCTACCGATGTGGCAGGAGCGGTTCGACCGTGCCGTCAAAGAAATCTCCAACAACGAAAACGAAAGCAAATCGCGCGCACCACTGACAACTGAAGTCAGCGCGCTGCGGGGGCGTCGGTTCAATATTTTTAGGGGTTGGTAATGTCACTAGAAACAGGAGCCTACCCGGCCGATCTGGTCGTCACGAATCCAGATGGTGCGGATTCGCGCACAACATCCGACGACCATCTGCGGCTGCTCAAAAAGACGATCAAGAACGCGTTTGCTGGCTTCACTGGCGGCGTGGTGGTCACCGGCACAGACAGCGGTGCAGTCAACGCCTACACGGTGACGCCGACCAATTCTTTGCCGTCCTACACATCGCGCCTGTCGGTAATTTTCTCGCCCTCGGCAACGAATACCAGCACAGCAACCGTCAACGTCTCCGGCCTCGGCGCAAAGGACATCAAGCGCATTGACGGTTCCGCGCTGGTCGCTGGTGATCTCGTCTCTGGCTCCATCTATGTCGCGATCTACAACGGCACAGAGTTCCGGCTGATGGCTCCGACGAAGAACTATATTGACCAGCTTTCGCTCGGCACGGCTTATCCGGCATCTCCTGCTGATTCGGGCAAGTTCCTGAAGTACACCGGAAGCGCCTACGCATGGGCGGCTGCTGGCATTGCTTCGGCCGCCACAACTTCCAGCGCTGCTAGCTTTGCGCTTACCTCGACAGCCGCTGGTTATCAGTCTGTCGCGATGACTGCGATGGGCAAGCATGTCACGCTGCCAGACGCCACAACGATGACTGTTGGTGGCCCGTGGTTCATCCTCAAGAATGACGGCGGCTATCCGTTCGGCATCCGTGACAACGCCGGTACGCTGATCATAGCAGTCGCGGCAGGTGGCATCGCTTATGTGACGCTGAAAGACAATTCCACCGCAGCCGGATCGTGGTCGGTCATTGGCGACAATCTGGAGCCGGGCCTGATCACGATTGACAGCACGTTCTCCAGCACGTACAGCAGCACCGTGCTTGCGCCGTTCGTGGCACTCGACGCCAATACGTCGATTCACTTTGCGGCACTGTCTTCGGTCTTTGCTGCGTTTGTGGTGGATAACGCGGGGAAGGTTATTGGCACTCCTGTAACGGTCGACGCAACGGCTTCTGCCGCACCAAACGCCGTGTTTAAGGTTAGCTCGACTTCGGCGGTGCTGTTCTATAACGCAGCGGGTGTATATAAGGTTGTTGTTCTGACGGTAACAGGGACATCTATTTCGGTAGGCTCGGCGGCATCTAGCCCGGACAACAATGCATGGTCCGTCGAAGATTCCACGGGGGCTCCGAAGGTAGCTCAATTGTCTTCCGCGCTTTATCTCGTTAGCTACACACAGACCGGCGCGACGAAGGCGGTAGCCATTTCAGTATCTGGCGCTATTGCTACGATTGGTACCGCTGTCAACATTATCGCGTCCAGCAGTGTTAGTCATAGCACCACAACCTACGCGCTGACGGCGACGACGGCGCTGGTGGTTTATCTGAGTGGTGGTGGACCTTATGCAGTGAACGCGGTGGTAGTGTCCGTCAGTGGCACCACGTGCACGGTAGGCTCTCCAGCAGCGGTCGCAACATTCCAAGCACAGACAGCTTCGGCTCCTTCTAGCTGCTTGTTGTCAGCAACAAAGGCACTTGTTGCCTTTAACTACAACGGCACTCAGGCATACGCTGCTGCCATTACCGTAAGTGGAGCGTCTGTGGCGTGCGGAACTGCCGTGGCTGTAGACACGCTTACGGGCGCGGCCATTGCCTATACCGAAGCATCTGCCACCCGCTACAACCCGCACCTGTCCCCGCTGTCTGCTTCTACTGCGTTGTTGTGGTATCTAGATAGCAGTGGCATTTCCCGCGCTGTAGTGCTATCCGAAAGCGGAGGCACGGTGACGGCGGGCACGAAGGTCTTCGGCAGTATCTCGTCAGGAACGGACACAGCAGCAAGTGCTGGCAAAGTGCTTGGTCTGGGCGCAACTGAGTTTGTTGCGGTCGTCAAGGAAACGATCGACACATCAAATTCACCAATTCGCCTACAAGCAAATAAGGTCTCGGGCACAGCGGTTACGCAGGGATCAGCGCGTTCGGTCCACGGTGTCTATTGCCAAGGGATTTCTGCTGTAGTAGGGACTCGCTTAAGCTCTGGTAAATACCTTATTTTTGGCGTTACTCAAACCAATACCGCGTCGTCGTCGATTCAGGTAACGACATCAAATGGAGATGCCTTAGCTCCTGTCGGCACAATTTCGATGCCAGCGGTAAGTTCGTTGCCAACTGTTATCCCTCCGCATTTCTCCAATCGGATGGTCCTACTGGTCCCAACTGTCTTTGGCTCAACGATTAGTGCCTCAACCTCCCAACTCCGTCTTCTCAACGTGGAGATCGCCGCCTAATGACACAGTTACTTATACAAGGCGCGACGATCCTCGCGCAAGGCCCGTTTGAGATGGACGCCGACAGCATCAAGGCAGCGGACGCGATCTACCCGAAGCATGTGATTTCAGGCTGGTCGATGGTGGACGTTGAACTGCCTGCTGATTTCAGCGTGGGCGGGTATGAGTGGGCGAATGGGCTGGTGAAGAAGCCGGTTGTTGTCGTGCCTGAGACCGTCCCTGCCGAAGTCACCCGACGCCAAGCCCTGCAACAGCTCCGCATCGAGGGATTCACTGAAGACCAGATCATTGCAAAGATCAACGAATTGCCGATTCCTCAGTTGCAAAAGGATCTCGCCCTGATCGAGTTCAGGGAAAGTCAGGTATTCGAACGCAAACGGCCGCTTGTCTCGCAGCTCGGCGCAATGCTTGGCAAGGACGCTGCAGGTATCGACGCGATGTTCATTGCCGCTGCAAAGCTCTAGGAGCGGACATGGCACGCGGCTACATCAGAAACCTGTTCATCGGGTTGGATCAGTTCGTCAATACGGTTCTTGGGGGCTGGCCTGACGAAACGCTTTCTTCCCGCTGTGGCCGTCTCGGTCATCGCTATCCCTACAAGGCTTGGGCGATCCTGATCAATGCCATTTTTCACCCTTTCCAAGGGCCGGACCACTGCTGGAATGCGTACCTGAAAGAGAAGACGCGCTACCAGTTCCCGCCTGAAATGCGCAATTAACCATGCCGATTATCAAAGTAGAGAACGCCGGTCAGTTCGGCGTGATTCGTGACGCCTTCGCGCATGAGTTGCCGATGGGCGCATGGTCGGATGGCCGCAATGTGCGCTTCGGTGATGGATTCGTGGAGCGCATGAAGGGGCATCAGGTCATCTACGACCCGCCGAGCGTTTCCCCGTACTTCCTGCAGCCGTATAGCGATGGAACTAGCCGCCGTTGGCTGTACGCAGGCGCAAGCAAGCTCTATAGCGTCTCGAGTGGCACGCACACGAATATCACGCGGCAGTCTGTTGGTGTGGATGTGGATTACACCGCGACGGCTGAAAACGTCTGGACGGGCGGCGTGCTGGGCGGCGTGGCGTTCCTGAACAACGGGACGGATATTCCGCAGCAGTGGGGCGGATCAGGCAAGGCAGCAGACTTATCGAACTGGCCGACTGCCTCAACAACACGCTGCAAGGCGCTGCGATCGTTCAAGTATTCGATGGTGGCGATGAACATCACCGAAGGCAGCACGAACTACCCGCACATGGTTTGGTGGTCGCATCCGGCCGATCCCGGCTCTGTGCCGGGTTCGTGGTCGCTGACTGACGCTACGAAGGATTCAGGCAGGAATAATCTGACAGCCACGCCGGATCGCCTGATAGACGGCATGACGCTGGCGGATAACTTCTACTGCTACAAAGAGTCGTCCATCTACCGGATGAGCTACATCGGCGCTCCGGACATTTACCGCTTCTCCGATCCGCTTTCCACGCAGGCCGGCGCATTGGCATTGAACTGCGTTGCGCCTTTCCCGGGTGGGCATCTGGTCCTCGGACAAGGCGACATCTTCATCTTCAACGGTGCGCAGGTACAAAGCGCGATTACCGGACGTCTTCGCCGCTGGCTGCAGTCGAACATGGACGGGCAGTATTACCAGCGCTCGTTCGTTGTCGCTCATCCGACCAAGACCGAAGTTTGGGTATGCATCCCGGTTACCGGCTCGGACGTGCCAAACATGGCGCTGGTCTGGAATTGGGAAAGCAACGCATGGAGCTTCCGCGAGCTTCCCGGCGTCCGTCATGCAGCATCTGGCGTGATTGACGCGACTGCCGGCGAATCCTTCGACACCGACACCGGCACGTTTGACGAAGACGCAGACGCATTCAATTACACGGATTACACGCAAGCCGCGCAGCGCATGGTGATGGCGGACGACAGCACGAAGCTGTATCTCGTTGACAGCACCAAGCAATTCGATGGCACGGATTACAGCGCCTACGTGGTGCGTGAAGGCATGGATTTGGGCGACTCGACCCGGATCAAGCTGATCAAGTCCGTCCGGCCCCGCATCGAGGGCAGCGGCACCGTGTTCGTCTCCGTGGGCGGCTCCAATGACCTAGCAGCAACAACAACATGGGGATCGCCGCAACCGTTCGTCATCGGATCCACCTACCAGATCGACACGCTGCAGGCATGGCGTTACGTGGCAATCAAATTTGAGACGACAGCGCAAGCGACATGGCGGCTGAAGTCATTCGACATCGAAGCTGAAGACGCGGGGGGCTACTAATGGCTTACGAACCAGGAGTTGTGCCAAATGACCCGGCCGAGTTGCCGGGTTTTTTACGTCAGGAGCTGGACAAGCTTAGCCGCGCCTTCTACGGCCCGCAAAAGATCGTGTGGCTCGATGAATTGAATGTTGCCCCGACCAAGCCGCGAAACGGGATGGTCGTCTTTGCAGACGGCACGAATTTCAAGCCGAACGGCGTAGGCGCTCGCGGCATGTGGCGCTACGACGGCAATACAGCCGCCTACGTCTCTCTCGGATAAGGAAAGCAAATGATCAGCTTTGACATTTGCAAGGACGCCGGATGGGTTACAGAACGGATGTCACAGCCGGATGTTGCAGAGATGAGCTTTCCAGATGGCGCGGACGCGCCGAGTGAGGCGCAAATCTTATTGGCGATGAGCGCGGGGGGATTGGACTTCGTGCGGATATGTGCCGACGACGTTCCCCTTGGCTTCTTCCTACTAGAGCTGAAGTTCCCGCTTATAGAGATTCACACAGTTATCAGCAAAGAGCATCGTGGCCCGGTTGCATTCAGTGCTGCGAGGTCATTCATCAAAAACTGGCTCTTTCAAAACTATCAGCAATGCGAGGTGCTGATGACTCAGGTTCCGAAATACAACAGGCCGGCCGCTTTGTTCGCACTGAGGGCGGGAATGAAGAAGTCGGGCATTGCGGGCGATTCGTTCTGTAAGAACGGCAAGTGCGAATCCATGGAAATTTTTGAAATCAGAAAGGGCGAATAACATGCCTGCATTAATCCCCATCGCTGCATCGGTTGCTGGCGCCGCAGTTAGCGGCGCAATGAACAAAAAAAGTTCTGGAAATCAGACAGCCACGCAGCAGAATCAGCTTGACCCGCGCATGCAGGGCTTGTTGTACGGCGACGGTCAGCGTGTTTTACGTCCAGGCGTTGAAGCGCAGATGGGCGTCGGCACAGCGGACGATTACCGACGCATGCTGAGCAACGAGCACCTTACAAAGTACGGCACGGCCCTGCCGACCGATCAAGTCAGTCAGGATTGGATGACGCAGGCCATCAGCGATCGGATGGCGCAAGGTCAGCAGGTGCAGATGAATCCTGACTCCGACTTCGTGACAGATGAGGGGCTACTTGGCCGCGTGACCGGGCTTCTGGACCGTCCGCAAAATACAGGCACTGCGGCATTCGGCGGGCAGATGGACAACTACCTCAAGAACTGGGGTGAGGACAATTTTGCACGCTCTCAACAGACTGCGCAGACGCTGCAAAACAGCCAGATTGGCGCTCCGCAGGTCAATGCCCCATCGCAGAACAATCTGAACCTGTCGCCGGCCTATCAGGACATGATCTATGGACAGCCGGGCAACAACCCATACCTGACCGGTGCGATTCAGAAGGGCATCAACCAGTCTAATTATGCGTTCGGCAACTACCTGACCGACTCGACCAAAGCAACGGAGGGCCTGCTCGGTCAGATCCGCGGCGGCGCGGTGCTGAACAACACAATGGGTTCCAGCCGGCAGGGCATCGCAGAAGGCCGCGCTATTGGCGACTTTACGCAGAACCTCGGTCGCGCTGCCACTCAATTCGGCACGAATAACACGGATGCGGCTGTGGCTGCGCAGGCCGGTGCATACGATACGGACCGCAACCGCTCGCTGGCCGCCATGTCCGGCCTAGGCGCTCAGCAGTACGGCGTCGCATCGCAGAACGCACAACTCCAAGCCCAAACCAACGCGCTCAACTCGCAGAACCAGATTGCCGGAGTCGGGCTGTCGTCCGGACTGCTGGATCAAGGCTATAAGTACGCAGGCAATCAAGACGCCTATGCGGGCCAGAAGATGACACAAGCAGCCGGTTTGCTCGCTCCGTTCACTGGCGCGAACTCTACGCAGGTGAACACAACGCCGATGTACTCCAATACTGCAGGCAGCGTGGTGGGCGGCGGTTTGCTTGGATTGCAGCTTGCAAAAGGTTTCAACACGGGGTCAAGTGGGTTTACTAACCCGAACGCAGACTCGTTCAACTACTTCAGCAACAACTACACGCCGGCCAATTACGGTTAAGGAATCGGAATGGGACTTCTAGACTTCATGAACACAGACGACCCGCAACAAGCTGGTCTATTGTCGGCCGCTGCACAGATGTTGGCGGCTTCCGGGCCGTCGCGCACACCAACGAGTTTTGGTCAAATTGCTGGCCTCGGACTGATGAGTGGCATGCAGGGCTATGGCGAGGCCAAGAAGCGCAAGCTCGATATGGATAAAGAGCAATTCCAAATGGATTATCTCAAGCAGCAGATTGCGCAAGCCGCGACCAAGTCCGCGAAAGATCAGCGCCTGCAGGATTTCATTGTTGGAAAACTAGGTGGGGTAGGTACAATGCCTGCGCCTGAAATGGCCGCATCAACTGAGGCACTTCAGCAGGGTGCTGCGGCTGGCTCTGTAGGCCCGACCGTCGCCAATGCTTCGCGCATGGACGCCATCATGCCGCAAAGTCAGCGTCAGCAGCCAGGAGCGTTCCCGTTCAGTTTGAACGATGTAACGATGCTGCACGCGCTCGGCGGCCCGAATCTTGCCGATGCCTTCAAGCTGGCAACCGATCCGACGAAGCTGGAAGGCGGCAGCACGTATGTCGATCGCAGCACAGGAAAGCGCGAGTACATGCCGAAGCTCGACAATGGAATGATGCCGAATGGCCGTTTCATGCCGGGATATGCTGAGGAGGTTGCTCGCCAAGCAGGCTTGACCTCTTCCGCGCAGGAGGGGGCGAAAGCAAATTATGACGTGCTCGATCCGACCAAATTCACGCTTTCGGGCGGCGCGCCATTCGCCGGTACGCGGGCTGACTTCATTGCGCGCACACGCGGCATGCAGACAGGCGCAGAAGGCCTGGACACCAGCCGATTGACGCCGCAGCAACGATCCTTCTTGCAACAGCAAGATCCTGAAGCGTACAGAAACGGCGTTGAGCGCCTCAATTCCAGCACGCAGCCTGCCGGATTTAGCCTGCAGTCAGAAGCCGAAAGGGAGGCATCTGTCGGCGGCGCTCGGGTACGGAATGCGGTTGATGAGGCCGTATTGAAGAACTACCCTGACTATGTCAAGCAACGACAAAATGCCATCGCTGGTGGAGAGCAGACGATCTCGATCATCAACAAGGCTCTACAGCATCCGGGCTTGTCCACTGCAACAGGGCTGTCAGGAACCTTAGACCCGCGCAATTACGTCTCAGGCACGCATGCAAAAGACTTTCAGGTTGTTCTCGACCAGATCAAAGGCAAGGCCTTCCTGCAGGCTTTTGAATCTCTCAAGGGCGGCGGCCAGATTACTGAAGTTGAGGGACAAAAGGCAACCGATGCGATAGCGCGCCTGAATCGCGCACAAAGCACTGGCGAATTCATGAACAGCCTGAATGACCTCAGGGACGTTGCTGAGTCCGGGATGAGCAGAATGAAGTCAACGCCGGACCCGCTGGAAATGACGCGCCAGAGGGTCGGCGGAAGCCAGCCCAGCAATGCGCCTGCGCAGAGCGCTGCGCCAGCAAAATCATGGGCGGATCACGGGTACTCAAGCCAGCAAGCGGTAATTCGTGATGCGCAAAACACGATACTGCGCAACCCATCCGCAAAGGCCGAGGTAATCCGCCGTCTGGAAGCAGCAGGAATCACAAACCACGGGGTTCGATAACATGGGCATGTTCGATGACCTGGCGCAACGGCCACAAAAGGGCGGCGGCATGTTTGCCGATCTCGCCCAAGCGCCCAATCCGACCGATGGCAACGGCTTTTTCCAGAACACGGCAGCCGGACTCGGCAAAGGCATTACCGACCTTGGCCTTGGGCTGAAGCAGCGCGGCGCTGAGGCGCTCGATGCTTTTACCCGGGCGTACGCTGATAATCCAACCAATTACGCCAGTGACGTTACAAATCAAGTGGAAGAAAAGCGCAGGCTTGATGCGCCACTGATGGAAACGTCCGGCGGCAAGGTGGGTAATTTCGCCGGCAAAGCGATTCCAGCCATGGGGGCTGCGCTTGTTCCTGGCGGACAGACACTTGCCGGATCCATGATTGCTGGCGGCGCGCTCGGGCTGGCAGAGCCAACTGCAGCCGACGAATCGGCATTGATGAACTCCGGACTTGGCGCGCTTGGCGGCGGTGCGGGTTACGGGCTTGGCAGGGCTGTTGGTGCTGGAGTCAATTCTCTAGCCGCCAGATCGCAAGCTAAAGCCGCTCAGAATGCATTGATTGACGCAAACACGGGATTGGCGCGAGAGGCTGGCTATGTCATTCCGCCGTCGCAGAGCAACCCATCTAGCGTCATTGCGAACACCCTCGACATTGTGGCTGGCGGACGTCCAAAGATGGCGCAGGCGGCCTCCCTCAAGAATCAGCCGGTAACCAACAATCTGGCGGCCAAGGCTATCGGACTACCGGAAAACACCCCGTTGACGCCAGAGGCTTTGAAGCAAGTCCGTCAGGCAGCATTCAATCAGGGGTATGCGCCAATTGCAAACTCCGGCGTAGTCACACCTGGCCCTGCATACTCGCAAGCATTGGACGCTATCGAGGCCGGCGTTAAGGGTGCGGAAAGAAGCTTCCCAAGCGCATCCCACGGGATGCATGCGCCGCCGTCAGTTTCAGATGTCATTAAACGTTTGCGGGTGCAGCAGTTCGACGCTGGCGACGCGCTCAACATGACGCAGGTATTGCGCGATCAGGCAAATGTAGCATACCGGGCTGGTGACAATGCGCTTGGAAAGGCTAATAAGCAGGCCGCTGCTGCGCTGGAGGATGCGATCGATACGCATCTTTCCGCATCAGGCGCTACCGACGCCTTAAATGCTTTCCGCGATGCGCGTACCTTGATGGCGAAAACGTTCAGCGTTGAAAAAGCGCTGAATGGCGAAACAGGGAATGTATCGGCCATGAAGCTGGCCGGCGAACTCACGAAAGGAAAGCCGCTGACAGGCGAACTGCTGTCTATCGCGAAGATGGGGAAACTCTCGCCCAAGAACGTCCAAACGATGGCCTATTCGACGCCCGGCGCGAGCCAGTTGGAAGGGGTAATGTCAACGGGCGGCGCGATTGCCTCGGCCAACCCTCTATTGCTTGGAATTCCATTTGCTCGAGCAGGAATGCGCAATGCGTTACTGTCAAGGCCTGTGCAGAGCATGATGCCGGAACCCAGTTACGGCATGTTTCAGGGATTGACGCCGCAGATGGGCCGCCAGGTAACGGGATTACTCAGCACGACCGGCGCGGTAACAGGAATGCAGACGCCGTTTACATTCCCTGGCCTGCTAGGGATGGGGCAGTGAACTAATTGATGTCCTTGATCGGTTGATTGATAGCTTGGCGACGATCGCGGGCAGCGCGCTCCCAATCGGTCAGCCACAACTCTTTATTAAGCAAATTCTTAAGTCTTCCATCGGGAAAGATTCGGTTGAATACCTTGCGGACGCAATACAAAAAGAAGATGGTAGCCGATAGAAGAAAAGGCTTCATGGCCATTACCCAAAAAGCATCACTCATCGCATCAGCCTTGAGATAAGAGAAATTTCATTATAGTCAACGGCCCGCTGATCGCCTGGTTCATTTGTTTGCGCACTTGAAGAAGATTTCCGACTGCGGGAACTGACCGACTCCTGCGGCCCGTTCTTTTGTCGTCATTACCTGGAGCGACTTGCCCTGTTTTTCGCAGTGCTGAGTCGCGTCTTTCATGGACTCGGCGGTAAGTTCAGAGGGTGAAGTAAAGGCAGATCCGCCTTGTCGTGACGCTGTGAAAGCGCCATCACCAATTGGCGTAATCCCGCTACTAGTTGCGCACGCGACTAGTAGTGCTGGAAGTGTTAGGTAGATGGCCGAACGCAGCCACGGCTGACCGGTTTGCATAGTTGTTCCCCCTAGATTGTCCGATTATACACAGTCCCACTAGACCGCCCGCGAGGCGGTTTTTATTTACATCAAGAAGAAAGCCATGAAGATGAAGGAAGAACTCACCTCTGCAGCGGCCAAGCTCGCCCCGCCCGTAGCCATCACCGGAGCCAATGTATTTTTCGGCTTCACGTTAAACGAGTGGGTGGCGATGGCGACACTCGGCTATATCGCTCTTCAGGCTTTCGTTTTGATCCGCAAGGAGTTCAAGGGGCGCAGGAAATGACGCCAAATCAAAGAGCCTTCCTTGACATGATTGCCGTCAGCGAAGGCACATCAACCAGTCCAGCCACAATGAATAACGGCTATGACGTAATCGTGACCGGCATCGACAAGAAGCCGGAGATATTCACGGATTACAGCAATCACCCGTTCGCTAATGGGCGCAAGTCCAAGACCATCAACAAAAACGGGCTGACCTCGAATGCGTCTGGCCGATACCAGTTCATGCTCAAAGATTGGGCGCATTACCGCTCACAACTGGGGCTGCCTGACTTCGGGCCAGCATCGCAGGACAAATGGGCGCTTCAGCTTATCAAGGAGCGCCGCGCACTGGATGACATTGAGGCAGGGCGGTTTGTAACTGCGGTCATGAAGTGCAAGAACATTTGGGCATCGCTGCCTGGCGCGAATTACGGCCAACACGAAAACTCGATCGACAAACTGCAAGCGGCATTCGTGGCTGCTGGAGGGAAATTGGTATGAACCCACTTTTAATCGCGCCCCTGTTCGATCTTGGAAAATCACTCATTGATCGACTCTTCCCCGACAAGGAAAAGCAGGCGCAGGAGAGGGCGCAGGCAGAGCTTGCCCTTGCGCAAATGAATCAGGACGGCACGCTGAAGCTGCTGACCACGCAGCTATCGGCCATTGTTGCAGAAGCGCAATCACCCGATCCGTGGACCTCGCGCTCCCGGCCGTCTTTCCTGTACGTGATGTACATCCTCATCCTGTGGTCGATCCCGATGGGCATCCTGTCGGCATTCCGGCCTGAGATTGCAGCCGCAATTACAAAAGGGATGACCGGCTATCTAGCTGCAATCCCTGAGCCGCTTTACGTGCTGTTTGGCACTGGTTATCTTGGTTATACGGCAGCGCGGCAGTGGGGTAAGGCTAAAGGGAGTGACAAGTGAGTCACGGCACAATGCTCATGATCCTGCAGGGCGTCTGGGGGCAGTGGTGGATCGATGCGCTTAGCCCAGTGGTCCAATCCTCCTTCGCACATCCTCCACCAGCGCATGATTCCCTGTCTGCTCAGCATGGGCCAGCAATGACTCAATGATGCTTGCCATTTCCATAACGGAACTTGGATCAACGACTGCGCAGTAAAGATTGCGCCAATGCGGGTCGTCGTCGGCGGTATCGATGGCTTCGGCGCAAACGGTTTTGATTACTTTTAGGGCGTTCATGGGGGTATTTTAGCGTTGCTGTTAGTTCGCAGCCTCTAACTGTGCCGCATAGTTGCCGATCACTTGACGGACAAATGAAACATCAGCATCTGCGCCGCCGATAGTGAATGTGCGCTCGATCCAACCTTTGCTTTCGTGCCAGCGAATGTCTCGGCCCTTGGCCCTCTCTGCCTCTAGAAAGTCGCGGACATCCCCGCATAGAAGCCGGCCGGCGTGAAATTCAAATGACGTTTCCATACTGCCTCCTGTTGGCATTTTAGCCTTGCTGCTGGCGGGCGGCGTCGATGACTGAATCTGCGTCCTCGCGGAACATATCCTGAAAGTGCGTAAAGTCGAGGTCTGGAAATCCATCCCTCGCACGAAACGATCTCCACCGCTCCGCGTCCTTCCGCGCCTCTTCCAGTTCCACACGAAGGGTTTCGATGGCGGTTGCGGCTCGTTGATCGCATGCGTATGAGTTTGTCCCATTTCGCAGCGTCTTTACCAGTTCGTCAATGTCCATGTCGATCATCCTTTAGGGTGTGGGGCTGTTGCTGCGGCTTCGTCGCGTTTTTCCTTTGTTTCAGCCTGAATGCGTAGCCACGTATCTCGCCAGTATCTTCCCCTATCCATGCGCCCCCGCGTCACGGCGTCATCGATGTTGTCCTTCTGCGTGCCCAGTTCTAGGTGTTTCGGGTTGCAGCACGCTGGGTTATCGCACTTGTGACGGACGACCAGGCCCGCCGGGATGCCTCCATTGCAGTCAAGGTAAGCGAGCTTGTGGCACAGAAACAGCTTAGTGTTCACCCTCATTTGCCCGTATCCGAACTGGTGTTTTGATCGTTGCCAGTTCCAGCACAACTCATCGCCCAGAGTTTCGACGTGATCCCAAAATTTATCGAGATGCTTCCCTGTTAAAAACTTGCCAGCAGATGATGGTTTCATTGTGCGCAATCGTATAAAAAGAGGGGTGTAACTATCTGATTTATATAGGTCGAAAGTGTGCGGATCTCAATGCAAAGCACTGGATAGGCATACATGGGATACTCATGTTAAGCACATGATTTGATTGGGAATGTTTCTTCCGATCACTGCGTTTGTATTCCAAAGACAGCCATGCCTGTAACCATGCGGGTTTGAGGCCTGTTTTATAAAATTCGTATAATAAACGTATAAATGCATAGCGCTACTTTGCCTGAATAACTGCCCACCCTGAACCTCGAAGATCGTCGTATTGAGCGGTGGTTTTTGCGTGCTTGTGCCCCATGATTTGTTGGGCGAATTCCTGTCCATATTCCTTCTTGTAGAGGCGTTCAGCAAGCGATCGAATCTCGTGGAATGTGGGCGGCGTCTTGCCTTCCTGTGTTGCAACAATCCCGCACTCATCCCGCGCTACCGAGAACGCGCCCGAAAGCCCGTCTTGACTTACTCCCTCACCCTTCTTGTATTTTCCGCTCGTCCTGATGTGGTGAACCATGTAGGGGCTAATTACGCGATTCCGGCAGCGCTTGACTACCTCTTCGATGCTAAGCCCAGCGGCGGATAGGCGGATCTTCCCTTCCTGCTGAAGCTTGGTTCCGGTCTTCATTTGCTGGACGTACAGCCACCCATCGCGATAGTCGACAAAACGCATGTTCACAATATCTGAAATGCGCTGACCCGTGACAAGCGCCAGGTCCATGCCGTCGCGCGCCCATGGTGATACTTTTTCACGGATCGCCAAGAACTGTTCCAGCGACAGGCGCTCTCGCTTCACCTGGTAGTCTCGCGGCTTCGTGGCAGTTACCGGGTTCTTTCCTGTCTCGATCAAGCCCTTTGTTTCGGCCATCCTGAAAACATCCTGCAGGCGCGCACGCATATTCAGGGCAACGCTATCTTCTGCAATGGCATCCAGAAAGTCGGCAATGTGCTTTGTTCCGACATCGGACACTTGAAGATGCGCGAAGGCAGACGCCTTGATCCGCTTGATGTGCCGCTTTGCAGTTTTCAAGGTTCCATCGGCCGGCTTGTCTTCCTCGATCCATATCGGCAGATACTTGTCCAGCCACGCATCGAGGGTGTGAGACTCAATGCCGGATACCCAGGCGACGAGCGAAACACCGGACAACTCCGCCAGCTTCGCATTTGCTGAGCGCGCAAGTTGCAATGCTTTCGGCTTATCGCGCCCGATTCCCTTGATCTTCCCATTCATCGGATTGCGGTAGTAGAAATACCCATCCGGTTTCTGGTAAAGATTTGGAGGCCAGTCTCGACGCTTGGCCTGTCGTTTTGCGCCCATTTAGTCGGCCTTGTATTCGGCATGCGGCCGCACTCTCCACGCCTTGCCATGCTTCTCGGGCTGCGGCTGGATGCGGCCATCATGCACCCATTTTAGCAAGGTGTTGATGTGCGGCTTGCTCTCGCCATAAACGTTCTTCGCCCATTCACGAAGCGAAATCCAGCGAGGCTCTAAAATTGCTGCCATGGTTGGTTGCTCCTATTCCTTATCGGTGGAAGGTGCGGCGGCGATCATGGCTTTGTAAATGCTGACATCCATATATCCCTTCCCTTCCCGATGCCATGATTTGTAGACTTCCAGCATTTCTGGCGTCGGCTCGATCGGCACCCGTTTCCACCCTTCCTGCGCAGAGAGGGCGGCACGCTCCGCATTTACCCTGCGTACGCGCTCTGCCACCGCCGCATCTTTCCACGTTGCATATCCGGCTGGCCCTTCATCTTCAGCCTGCGCAAGTTGCCGCCCCATCTTCCAATAAGGCATCAGCCAGTGGTCCCCTGATGGTGGTTTGTTGACATCGCCTCGTCCGTACGCAATCGCGCCTTCAATCGCAAAACGTGCGTTTTGCTCGTGCACTGGTTTATCCTGCGCTTGCGGCGCTGCTTCGGCCTTGGGTGCGGTGTAGAGAGTGCGGAATTCAAACACCACTCGCCAGTGTGGCATGCGCTTTAGACAGGTTTCACCGTCTGCATCTGTTTCCACCCATCCACCCCCGGCAAGTTGCCGCATCTGGTAGATGGCCTGCTGCGATGAGTCGGCCTTGGGTGCGGCAGCGATTACAACGGCAAACGCTTCGGCAAACTTAAATCCATCGGGTAGTACAACAACACCATAGGATGCTCTGCTACGAAAGTAGGTGTAAAACGCTTTCGTCATTGCATCATCCGGTTCCACCGGCACGGTCACAGTCTTGGTGTTGGTCATTTTGTTTGCTCCTTGCTGATTTTCATTGCAGCTACCGCAACCTTCTCCCATCGCTTATAGGCGTCGAACCTGTACAGTCGCGCCTCTTCTGGCTCCTGCACTTCCCGCGATGGCGGGGCATTCAGCCATGTGTCGAACTCCAGAACCTTCTCCTTCAGTTCCTCTACCTGCTTCACCAGATCGGCTCGGGCAGCGAGGGCGGAATTTACGCCTGCATCAAAGGCCGTAGCATGAAAAGTCCGAACGTTGTCCTTGTCGGCATAGTCGAAATCTAATTTCTGGAACCGTCTGCGCTCGGCTTCCTCTGCCTGCGGAGCGGGGGAGGCGAGAGCGGCATCAGCTTTTTTAAGCGCGTCAACCACATGCACGAATGACTTGTTGCGCGTTTCGAGATAGGCGTATTGCGTACCGTCCGGATTCGTCACGGCCAGTTCGACAATGTGCTTCAGACCTTTCAGCGCCTCCATCAGCGCCGCGTTTTGGTTAGCCATTGATGACCTCGATTTCCTGATAGTTGACGCCGAAGGATTTGTCCGTAATGTGCTCATGAGAGACATGTATTGTCCACCACTTAGATTCAGGCTCGATACGGCGGATGACAAGAACCTCGCCCTTGTAAGCAAATACACCACCGGGGGAATCTCCGTCTGGCGCGTCGCCAACTGATTTCAGCATGCGCACCTTTTGTCCAACTGAGTAGTTGTGCGCCGCGTTGTGTTGGGTGGTTTTGGGCATGTCAGTCCTTAATTGCAATAGCAGTTTCGCCGCGTCGATCTTCGCAGAACACACCGCATTCAAAATCCATGTTCTTCATAGGCCGACCTTTGGCGTTCGGGTCGAGCTGGTCGAGGAAGATTCTCTCGTCGTTCACGCGCACAAGCTTTGCCCCGAGTGCACGCGATTGATCTGCCCGCTCTCGAAAAATGATCGGGTGCACCTTTCGGACGTGATTCCAATACGTCGGGCTTGTGGCCTTCACGCAGCCGATGCAGTTCGCATTCGGGTAACCCATGTCATAAGATCGCGGCCTGGCAATGCCTTCTTTCTGGATGATCTTGAAACAGTCTTGCTTGGTCAGGTCCGCGTCGATCAGGACAGGAATGATTTCCATGTCGCGAGCAACGAAGTCGCTGTACCTATCAACTTCGTCTGCGGTAAAGCCAAGGACGTGGTGCATGGGGTTGTTTGCTTGCTCCCACTGGCGCCGGGCTTCCTTCTTGAGAAGGTTCGTGCATGGCGCGCCGTGCGGATGGCTCATGTACTGATTTCGATCCCAAACGTCCACAGCGGAGCATTTCGGGTAGTTCTTGTTCGTTGCGGTCTCAATCTTGACGCCTAGCAGCTTTTCAATGTCGTTCTTGAAGCGGATGTTATCTTCGTCTTCCTCGATAACCGGATTGTTCACGATCCTCACGGTGTATTGGCCGCTGTACTTCTCAAGCGTCTTGAGCGCGGCGACGGCGCTGGCGGCTCCGCAACTGAACCAGACCGCTATTGTTTTCTCCGCGTCGGGCGGGGCGAAGGCATCGACTTGGTAGTTCATTTCTGCTGTTCCTTTGCGGAGAGGGCGGCGACAAATCCGCGTTGGAATCCTGCTTCAAACACGCGACGGCGGTCGATGCAGTCGATCTGCGGACGGGCCTTGAAATACTCCTCACAAGAAGCGTTACGCTCACCTTCCATGATCGCGCGCTCTTGTTCCGCATCCCTTTGGGGGAGGGGAGAGGCGGCAGCAATGATTGTGCGAATTGACTCCTTAATCTCATCCCTAATATCGTCATCAATGTCGTCAAGAATCCCCTTGCGGTCGTCTAGATCAGCCATAATCTTTTGCGCCGCAATATCCGCCACCGGCTGCGCTGCTCCTTCAGAGAGCAGGGAGAGGGCGGCAAGGCAGCAAGCCGCCTCCCCCATGAGATTGCGAACGTCGGCATCCTGATCCTCGCCGGCAGCAATCAGGCGCTTCTGCAATTCGGTGCTCCATGCTTTCACCTTTTCCAACTCACTCATTTCATTCTCCTTGTAGGCGCGAGGGCTACTTGCTCCAGGCTTTCGGTTTCAGGGCTGCACGTTGCTTGGCAAGCGCCTCAATCTCGGTAGTGCACGATTCCATCAGTACAAGCGTGTTACGTGCGCCTGCAATCAACGCTTCCACGCTATCCGGTACATCGTCGTTATCCGGCTGCATGCGGCGCAGGACTTGCGAGGCAGTGGAAGACAAGGAGCCGCAAAGCATCTGCAGCGACTTCTTCGCGTCTTCATGCGCAGCTCGGACCGTGGCATATTCGCCACGAGCCAAGCGCACTTCCTCCGGTATGGTGGAAAGGTCGAGCATGGTTAGAAAGGCACTTCGTCAAACGGCACATCGTCATGCGGCATAGGCGCCGGAGCAGAGCGCGATCCTTTAAGCTTCCGGACCGGAACAAGGCTCGCAACCATCTTTGCCAGCGCTTCCGCTTCGCGCTTTTCAAGGATCTCGGCCGCCGTCTGCTCCGTCTGCGGATCGAAGAAGCCTGCAAAGACCGCGCGCTCGCCAATGGATTGATCCTTCTTTTCGTATTCCTCCATCTGGAGCAGCACGCCGATAGGCTTATTCATCAGGGCCGGATAGACTTCTGCCTTGCGCTTCACAACTTGCTTTGCAACTGTGTCGTACTCTTCGACCTCTCCGGCCTTGCTGTCGATAGTCTTGGCGCGCAGGCAGGTCATTAGGGCCATGAGTTGCTTAAAGCCGTAGATTTGCTTGCCGTCTTTGTTGATCGTCCAGACGGACAGATAGTCAGCGCTTTGGCCGTGATTCGATTCAAAGCTGAATTCAATGCCTTCCGTGCCTTGGGTGCTGACAACTTTTTTGGCCTTTGTGAATTGGCCGATGTACTTGCCAGTTTCCGCAATGCGACCGCTGCCGCTGTCTGCCTGCTTTGCTGCGTCGGTATCAAGGTTGTATGTGCTCATTGCTCTGTTGCTCCTGTAAGTTCGTAATAGGATGAAATTGCGGCATCAACTTCTGCCAGGTCATTCGGGATGCGCTCCGAATCAAACAAACCAATCGGGGCTTTCACCGTGTCATGGCCGTTATTCTTGGTGCTGAAAAAGTAGTCTTTGTCGGTGACTACGGTTCGCAAAACGATTGTGAAAAGGCCTTCAGGAGTGATCTTTTCGTCCAGCATCTTCCCGATCGTCTTAATCTTCGTGTTGCCTTGGTCGTCCGTCGCCGTGTGGCTCATGAGATAGACGCGCACGTCGTCAGGTAGGGCATTGGCCGCGTTAAAGACTTCCCACGCGTGCTTGGCAATCTCGGTGAACTTGTCATAGCCGCGCTCATCAGAGCGGCGCATGAACTCGTTTGCCAAAACATATTGGAAGTCGTCAACGACGATCACCTTGCGCTTGGTCTTGCGCATCAGTGTTCCGATCATTTGCCAGTCGTCGGACACGAATACATTGCCGGTCTTGTTTGTTTCGTGATGAAAGTAGGACCAACCCTTAGAACGGAAGGGGAGAGGCTTCTTCACCACTTGGATTAGCAGCGTGTTGGACGGGTCCAGGTTGCGCATGGAAGCGGATTTCCCCGTTCCAGATTCGCCTAATATCACTGTGCTTATGCTCATTTGATTTCTCGCTCTGTTTGATGTTTCGCTCGAATTGCTCTTTACGCTCTCGGCATTCTTGCTGCTCTACGTGGGCAAGCCATGCATTCTTGGTTCGGCTCATTTCCGCCTCCACAATCTCCGCAATAGCCGGATCAATCTTCCGACTGTCGTTGTCGGAATCCTCTTCATTGCCGCTCCACGGGCCGATCAAGAATCCACTTACTGCCACCAGGAGCGCAGCGGAGCATGACGATGCTGCGAAGCCAGTTGCGGCGAGCGTGGCGGACTGCTGCGGGGTCGGTGTAATCTGTTCTCGGGAACAGGACTACGGCGCGGCGTATGAGTTGGGTGTTCATATCATTCCTCCGCAACAATTAAATGCTGGTGCTCCTTGCAGGACGAAAATCCGCACACTCCCGGCCCGAACCCATTGCCGCACTGCGAGCAATAGACCATCGGGAATATCGGCTGCGGCGTTACTGGTGCTGGCTGCGTGTTCATGTCATCTCCCTGTTATTAGGTGTTGGCAAATCGGGTTGCCTTCTCCGCTACTGATCCGCATATCTATCAACGCAATAAACAACATGCTCATATGCTCGGCTTTAGTGGGTGGGTACTAGCCATCCAGATACGGCCATGCGACTGCCAACGAGGATGCCGCCGCTCGGCCTGTCCATACCTTCGCAACGTTCTCAGGGTTGCTAAACGGCGGCATTCTTGTTAGCCCTGCGTTTCGTGCAGGTGACGGCGCATCAGAATCGTGCGCACCAAGGGAGACTTGTTAGAGGGTTGCTTGCATGGCGTCTGTGAAGTAGATTCCGAATTTCTTAAGGAAGAAACCTCTCTTTTCCTCAAGGTCCGCAAGCTCAAGCTGCTTGCGCTCAATCTCGCGGTCCATCTTTGCGAGGATGCCGTCCCGGTTGACTTCCAAGGAGTTGTTGTCAATGTCGGCGATGATTTCGAAGTCGGAACACTTCGCGTTATAGGACTTGAACTTGAGGTCTGCGGAAGAGTAGTTGTCGTCCAAGTAGGCAACAACAATCGAAGGCAGGTTTTCGAATGGCTCAAAGCCAACAATGACGCCGGGGTGAACTTTGTATTCGTCGCCATATCCCTTAACGAGGCACTTGACACGACTTCCAACCGTCAGATGGTCGATGCGCTTTGCGTAACGCAGGTCCACCTCCATCTTTACGCCATTGATCTCAATGATTTGCTTTTCCATGCTTTTCTCCCATTGGTAAGTTGTACTGCTGATTAATCCGTCCCCGGCTCCATGCTTTCCACATGCCGCACAGCCCGAAGCTCTGCCGTATTGCGCACAGCCTTTTGGTATTCGGTCACAACCATGAGCTGCGCCGAACGAATCGCGCCGATGTCGCCGCCGATCATTGCCAGCAGAATGAAGCCAAGCGTTTCCTCTTCCATGTTGCTGAAGGCGAGGCCTGCGATTTCATGCAGCTCGGACTTGTCCTTCAGGATCGCGTCCTTGATGTCCTGCTCGATGCGCCTTGCATACTGATCGACGGACTCTTGAAAGCTGGCGGCGCTGTGGCGGCTGTGGTTGAAGATTTGTTCGGTGACCGTATTCATTCTTCTCTCCCTATCCAATCTCACCGGGTGGTGTTTGTGATTCGATGTGTTCATTATCACGTATGTGTTTGAAGATGTCAACACAAATGTGATTGACTGGAATTAATTTTTTAACTGTTTGTGTTTGTGCGTGTTAGCGCGTAAGCAGAAGGGCGTAAAAAAGCCCGCTAGTGCGGGCTTTCAGGTGAGGCCATTTGTATGGCGTTGTTGCGGTCTATTCGCTTGACTTTCCGAGGTGTATTAAAACTTGGTCGCGGCCCCATCGGCGGATCAATTCATCTATTAGTTCGCCATCGGTGAAGTCTTTGATGTCGTGTTTGGCAGAAATGCTGTGCTCAAGCCTGGCGACGATTTCGGCGTTCAATGACTGCGGCACTTTTCGAGCAGCCTTCTCCAGACTAGCTTTTAAATCCGGCTGCATGCGCAGGCCGAATGGGGCGATATTTTGTAGTTTTTGCTTTACCATTCGGCAAGGGTATGCATTCCCCTGTCGCAAAAGTGACTACAGATTTGTAACTATCACCATGATTTAGTTGCCTCACATCATTGAAACGCATTTTTCCCATATTTATGGGGTATCGCTCCATTCCAATTTGCAATAACCTGTTTTTGCATACAGTGTTTTCTGCTCTCCGCTTGGATTGTCTTACCCAGAACCGCAGAACAGTTGTTGCATTTCCTGACTGAAACTAGTGATGGCGCGTGTAGTCGTATATCTATAATTGCGGAGGGGGTATGTTGAGCAAGCAGGAGGTGGCGCTTTTAGCGGCGTTTAGGCAGATGAACGAGTTGCAACAACGGATTGCGCTTGCCTCGTTCCAAAAGATCGCTCCACCAATGAAGCAGTTACCGGACCTCAAACTGGTTAGTGGAGGGCGTCGCTAATGGGTCTTCTGCGGCGGCGGCCCTTGCTGTATCTAGGACTTGCCGCCGTCCTTCTTTGCCCGTTCTTGCGTATAGGCTTATCAGCTCGGTCACCTCTTCCGGCGTAAGTAGCGAGGTTGCAACATCCTTTGGAGTTGCATTCCGTTGCGACACTTCGCCAACACCTTCAGCAAGCCATAGTGCACTTACCCCTAGCGCATTAGCAATCTGCGGAAGTTTTCTCGCCGAACTTCTAATTCCAGCTTCTAAGTTACCAATAGTAGATTGAGAGACACCGGCTAGAGTTGCCAATCTCTCTTGTGACACTTCTTTCTTTGCTCTTGCCCAGGCAAGTCGTTCCGCGAGCGTTTTCATAGCAATACTTTAATAGAAATGCCAATCACGTTGGTGTTTCGCGCAAACACAATCGAAGTTAACGAACACGTTTGTGTTGACAGGACTAAACACGTATGTGATACTGATGTTCATGATGGATACCAAAACAATTGTTTCCGAGCTTCTTGCCACTGGCCTGACTCAACAGGAGCTTGCCAACTTAGTTCCATGCTCACAGGCGGCAATCAATGCCTACTTGAGCGGGAAGCGTGGCGCTCGTCCTTCGTACCCAATAGGCCGACGCTTAGACGAGTTGCACACAGAGCGCGTGAGTAACAAGGCAAGGCGTCGTCGTTCTACAGATAAGAAGTCTCCCTGAGGAAGTTCGCCGGCCATCTCTAACTGGTGGTCGGCAGTTTTTTCGGCAGGGTCTGCGGTTTGAAGTTGTTGTATTGAAAAAATTTTGCGCGTCGTTCAACTGGTTAGTCAAACGGTTAGTTGATTGTAAATATCAATAGGGGGTAGCGATGGACCAACAAATGGCACTTAGCCTGATTGGGATTGTGGAGGGTGCAAAGCCCGTCGCTCAGAGCAAGGTCAAAGATATTGCCTCTTATCGTGACGCCATCCGCGCCTCATGGACACATCGCCGTAGCCAGCGCATGACCCGCGCCACACTTGCCGAACTTACCGGCATGTACCCGCAACACATTTCCGATTACCTGGCTAACTCCGATCTTGACCTCAAAGGCAAAGAGCGCAGAGACATGCCTGCAAAGTACATCTCCGTCTTCGAGACAGTTACCGGCAACACCTACGTGAGCCAATGGCTGGCGCAGCAATCCGGCTTGACTGTATTGGAAGGAATCATTGCGGAAAGGCAGGCAGCATGACCCAACAAATCCTCTCCCGCGACGCGATCCGCCGCCAAGCTCGTGCAGCAGTCGATGCAAAGCGGCCAATTACCGATTGCCCGTACCTGCAAGGCACATCATCGGCGAAGAAGTACGTGGCTGAATATTTGATGCGTGAACTCGAAGTGAATGATGCAAAGCCGGTCGTCAGCACGTTTGCTTATGGCGCGGTCGAGCAACTGGAAGAGGTGCGGTGATGAGCATGTTCAACGCCGCCAATAACGAGCAGTACCGCAAATCGACGCAGGGCCAATTGTGGTTAAGTCACGCGCGTAAAAAGTGCGCATGCGGGGCGACGATCACGGAGCGGCAGCAGAAGCAGCAAGGCGGATGCAATGCCTGCAAAAACAAAGCCGACACCAGCGGGAAACTGGCATCGGCTTCTGAACAATCACCAATAGGAGTGGCGAATGTCTGAATTGATTGTAGATGATTACGCAAGGTTCATCAAATCCAAGCAGTTGGCCGATGTGCCGACCGGCTTTGATTGCGATGTGCCAGTTGGCCCGCTATTCGACTTCCAGGCGGCTTGCGTGAAATGGGCGCTGAAGCGTGGCCGCGCCGCGCTGTTCCTTGATACCGGCCTTGGCAAGACGCTTTGCCAAACCACATGGGCGCAGAAAGTCCATGAATACACTGGCGGCAACGTCATCATCGCTGCGCCTTTGTGTGTCGCGCAGCAAACCGTCGAGGAAGCGGCAAAGTTCGGCATCAAGGTCAAGTATTGCCGCCATGACGATGAAGTCGAAGACGGCATCACGATCACCAATTACGAAATGCTCGAACACTTCGACCTTGAGTCGTTCGTTGGCGTGGTGCTGGATGAGTCGAGCATCCTGAAGGGGCAAAACAGCAAGACGCGCGAATTCATCGTGAACGCATTCCGCCGCACGGAATACAAACTGTCTTGCACTGCTACACCTTCGCCGAATGACTGGATGGAGCTTGGCAATCAGGCGCAATTCCTGGGCGTGATGAATTCTGCCGAAATGCTCTCAACGTTCTTCACCCATGACGGCGGCGATACCGGCAAATGGCGCTTGAAGGGTCACGGCAAGGTCAAGTTTTGGGAGTGGATGGCGACGTGGGCGATCTGCATTCGCAATCCGTCTGATCTTGGTTTTGATGGTTCACGCTACGAATTGCCGCCGCTGAATATCCATGAGCATCAAGTCTCAGGCGGCGATTTGCTGGAAGGTCAATTGTTCGCAGTGGTCGCGCAAAGCCTGAGCGAGCGCCGGGAAGCCAAGCGCAACAGCATGGAAGACCGTATCGCGCTGGCCGTCAAGCTGGCGCAAGAAACGGATGGCCCTTACATCATCTGGTGCCATTTGAACGACGAGTCCGAGCAACTTGCGAAGCTGCTGCCGAATGCCGTCGAGGTAACAGGCTCCATGAGCATCGACGGCAAGACCGAAAACATCATGGCATTCACGCATGGCGAGCGGCCCGGCCTGATTTCCAAGGCTTCGATCTGCGGCTACGGCATGAACTGGCAGCACTGCCAAACCATGATCTTCGTCGGCATGGATGACAGCTTCGAAAAATACTACCAGGCCGTGCGCCGCTGCTGGCGTTTCGGGCAGACCAAAGCCGTCAATGTCCACATCATTACCGCTGAAACCGAGGGCGCAGTAAAAGCCAATATCGAGCGCAAACAACGTCAGGCCAATGAAATGGCGGGCGAAATGGTTTCGCACATGCGCACCATCACGACGAGCAAGATCAACGGCGCAACCAGCAATACCGAAAAATACAACCCGACGATGCCGATCATGGTTCCGGCGTGGCTGATCGCAAATATGGAGCGTGCAGCATGAACGTCATCAATCAAGAAATTCACGATAAGTTCGCGCTGTATAACGCCGACTGCGTCGATCTGGCGCGCACGATTCCAGACAACAGTATCGACTTTTCCGTCTACTCGCCGCCGTTCGAGTCGCTGTTCGTGTTCAGCAATTCAGAGCGCGATATGGGCAATAACGCCTCGTCGGCCGACTTCTGGCAGCACTATCGTTTCCTGATTGCCGAGCATATCCGCATCATGAAACCGGGCCGGCTGATCGCTATCCACTGCATGCAATTGCCGACCTCGAAGACGCGGGACGGGTATATCGGCCTGAAAGACTTTCGCGGCGAAATTATCCGCGCACATCAGGAGGCTGGTTTCATCTATCACTCGGAAGTCTGCATCTGGAAAGACCCGGTAGTCGCCATGCAGCGCACCAAGGCACTCGGCCTGCTGTACAAGCAACTGCGCAAGGATTCTGCCATGAGCCGCCAAGGGATTGCCGATTACCTTGTTGTGATGCGCAAGCCTGGCGACAACCCTGATCCAGTCACGCATACCCACGAAAGCCTGCCGGTCGGACTTTGGCAAAAATATGCATCGCCGGTCTGGACGGACGTGAACCAGACCCGCACGCTGCAATACATGAGCGCACGCGAGAACGACGATGAGCGCCACATCAGCCCTTTGCAGTTGGACGTGATTGAGCGCGCAATCGACCTGTGGACCAATCCGAATGATCTGGTCTACACGCCATTCCTTGGTATTGGCAGCGAAATCTATACAGCCCTGAAGATGGGTCGGCGCGGCGTTGGATCGGAACTGAAGCCGTCCTACTTCAAGTTGGCAGTCGAGAACTGCAAGAGCGCTGTGGCGGACAACCAAGTCGATTTATTTGCTGGTGATGCCGCATGACAGTCTCCCGCTTCTCCTTATCCGCCTATCACGACCTGCGCGACGCTGGCGAACTCAGCCGCCAGGAAAGCAAGGTATTCGAAACCGTCGCCACTCATGGCCCGATGACCCGCGAAGAAATCGAAGCAGCCAGCGGCATTCGTCTTGGCAGTGTCTGCGGCCGAGTAAAGAAAATGATTGAAAAAGGCGTGCTGGTTGAGGTAGGGGAGAAGAAGAATCCCTATTCAGGTAAGGCAAACGGTCTGCTCGATTTGTCTTTGGCCGAAAGTGCCGGACATGCATCTTCCCTTATCGCTGATTCTGCGGCTTCTGCGATAGCTGGATTTGATTCGCGTCAAGCGGAGTGTGCGCTGTGACTGATTTAGTTCTAGTCAAGACCGCTGCTGGCGCCTTGGTTCCTGCTGATCCGCAAGGCGTTGAATACATCGCCAAGCTGAAGATCGGCGCTGGCGTCGGCGCGAAGGTCAAGCGTCACAACAACGTGCAATTCCATCGCAAGATGTTTGCCCTTGCCAATCTGGCCTATGAGGCATGGGAGCCGGCCGCAAAGGAATACAAAGGCGTCCCGATCGCCAAGGATTTCGAGCAGTTTAGGGAAGACATCACGATCCTGGCCGGCTTCTACCAAACGCACGTACGCCTGAATGGCGATATTCGCTTCACGGCTAAAAGCTGGTCATTCGCCAGCATGAGCGACGACGAGAAAGAGCGGCTTTACAACTCGATCATCAATGTCGTCCTTTCGCGCATCCTGACCAATTACACACGCGAAGACCTCGATGAAGTGGTTGAGCAGGTTTTGAGGTTCGCATGATCCCCGCCAAATCCCCGAAGCCAAAGCTGCGCAAGTGCAAGAACAAGGCTTGCGGCGAGCGATTCATCCCGCAACGCCCGATGCAGGCCGCCTGCTGTGTTGGCTGCGCGATCGTTCTATCCAAGGACAAGATTCGTGCGGAGATGGATGCAAAGGCGAAGGCAGAGCGGGCGGAAACGAAGCGCAAGCTCGACGCCATGAAGGGCATTAACGAACTCAAGGCTGAAGCTCAGAAGGTCTTTAATGAGTTCATCCGTGAGCGCGACCGCGACCAGCCCTGCATCTGCTGCGGGAAGTTCGCAACTGCTGCCGCTCTTTCTCAGACTGGCGGCGCATATGACGCTTGCCACTATCGCAGTCGCGGGAGTGCTGACCATCTGCGCTTTGATGAAAACAACGTGCATCGCGGGCTGAAGGACTGCAACACATGGGGGCATAAGGATTATCGCGGCGGGCTGATCGCTCGCATTGGGGTTGATGCTGTCGAGGCGCTGGAAGCAAATCAAACGATCGTCAAGTGGACTAAAGACGGTCTTCGGGCAATTAAGGCCGAATACAAAGCCAAGTTGAAGGCGCTGACTATGAATAAGGGAGTGGAGTGATGGCTGGCGACTGGCTCAAGATGGAAATTGCCACCCCGGATAAGCCGGAAGTGCTGGCAATGACGGCCGCGATGGGATGGGATGACCCTGATATGACGGTCGGTAAGCTGTTCCGCGTGTGGCGCTGGTTCGATCAGCAAACGATGAATGGTAACGCTGCTGGCGTTACTTCTGCGTTACTAGATCGCATTTGTGGCGTTACCGGTTTCGCAGCAGCGATGGCGAAAGTCGGTTGGTTGATCGTTACTGAAGATGGCATAAGCCTTCCAAACTTCGACAGACATAACGGCGAGACGGCAAAACAGCGCGCTTTAGGGGCAAAACGGGTCGCAAAGCATAAAAGTAACGCGAAAGATAACGATAAAGGTAACGCAAAAAGTAACGGTCCCAGCGTTACCAATGCGTTACCTAGAGAAGAGAAGAGAAGAGAAGATATAAAAACCTCTTTCGATGCGTTTTGGGCTGAGTACCCGAAGAAGCAATCGAAGGGCGATGCCGAAAAGGCATGGGCTGCAATCAAACCGGAAGAGCACCTTGCAGGCCAGATCCTGCAAGCCGTACAGCGTGCCAAGACTTCGGAGCAGTGGCGCAAGGAGAGCGGTCAATTTATCCCGCACCCGGCAACTTGGCTGCGTGCGAAGGGTTGGCTTGATGACCTGTCTCCGCGTCTTGCCAGCGTCGGCGGAACTGTCGATCCCCGCTTCAAGGGGGCGAAATGAAACTGCCAAACGGAGCCGAGCCAATCCTTGCTGCTCGCAAGAAGGGCATGAAGCCGGCTGAAATGCTAATCGTGTCCCTGGTAGGCAAGGTCGGCGAATCGAACCACACGATCTACGCGAACCAGGATGCTGAATACGATTGGCGATGGGCGCGAGGCTTGAAAGTTTGCCTCTACGTCAATCAAACATCGAAATGGCGGCCCGTAATCGAGGCGCTGGCGCGTCAAAAACCGGAGTGGCTAGGGCTTTACAACGTCGATCAATTTAAAGGTGCTACGGCCTTTTATTTGCCCCGCGTTGAAGACATTGAAAAACCGCAAAGCCAATGGCGTCATGTGCTGGATTTCCTGCCGTGGACCGCTTGGCAGAACAACGAATTTGCCTGGAGCGAATGAGATGGAACTGATACCCGACACGCTGGACCTCAGTGAGTACATGGAGGAAGAGACAGGGGAGCATCGCGTGCTGCCGGTTTCAAGCTGGGTTGACGAGGTTATCGACTACTTCCACAAGCCCGACAACAGCCCGAAGGTGCGTCTGCCTTGGCAGAAAACGCACGGTGACTTCCACTTCCGCGAGTCGGAGGTAACGCTGTGGGGTGGCATCAACGGGCATGGAAAGTCGCAGCTCGTCGGGCAGGCGGTGCATCACTTGGCCGAGCAGGGAGAGCGGATTGCGATTGCCTCCCTTGAAATGAAGCCGCAGTCCACGATGGCCCGCATGTCCCGCCAAGCCTATGGAGGTAACTTTCCACCGGCTGACTACCTGCGTCAGTACGGAAACTGGACGGACGGGAAGCTGTGGATTTATGACCACGTTGGCTCAGTGAACCCGAAGACGATGTTGGCCGTGATCCGTTACGCCGTGGACAAGTTCAAGGTGACGCATTTCATTGTGGATAACTTGATGAAGTGTGGGATGGGCGAGGACGCCTACAACGAGCAGAAGGCGTTTGTTGATGCCCTCTGCGTGATCGCCAAGGACACCGGCTGCCACATCCACCTGGTATTGCACGTCAAGAAGGGGAAGACGGAGTTTGATCTGCCGTCCAAGTTCGACATTAAAGGCAGTGGCGCTATCACCGACTTGGTGGATAACTGCTTCATCGTTTGGCGCAATAAGGAGAAGGAAAGCAAGCTGCGCTCAGGCGAAGACTTCAGCCCCGACGATCCCGACTGCCTCCTGCTTTTGGTGAAGCAACGGCACGGCGAGAGTGAGGGCGCATACCGGCTCTATTTTGAGCGCGAGTCATTGCAATACATGGAAGACAGGCTAGGCCGTCCGACACACTGCAAAGCCGAAGTCGGCGTTTCTCTTGAGGAGGTCCAATTTTGAAATATCCAGCCAACTTTGCAAGCGACATGCGCGAGCTTTCCGCATTCTATGGTTGGAATGAGGAAGACAAAAAGGAAGTCCGCGCCGCCTTCACCGATTGCGAGCCGATGGTGCGTTATTTCACCATCCTGGCAGCAGCACATCGCGCCGGCTATTCGCAGCACGCCGGAAACGGCTTTGTGCGGTTGCGTGAATGGTGCCTGGCGCGAGGGCTTGATGATCCGTACAGCCCCGAATTTGATCCGGCCGCATTGGATGCGCTGACAGTAGGGCCGAGAAAGGTTGCCGCATGACCTGGCTAACCCGCCCCGAAGCTTTCAACGTCCTGATCATCGTCTTATTCATCTGCGCTGCGATCCGGTGGGGCTTTGCAGGGAACTGGCCGCAATGCGGATATTGGCTCTCGGCTGCACTTTTGAATATTTGCATAACCATGATGGGAGGTAAATGAAATGAAACAACAAGGAATTGGGTTCTTCGGCGTCTTGGGGCTGATCTTCATCACTTTGAAGTTACTGGTAATTCAGCCGGTTGCGGACTGGTCGTGGTGGCTGGTGCTTTTGCCGCTGTATGGTGGATTGGCTGTTGTGTTGACTGTGTTGCTCGTTGCCTTCCTCACGTTCTACGTAATGGGGCTTGGCGAAAAGGCGCGGCGCAATTCGCGGAAGTTTTGAAATGAAACACGCATCCACCAGACCTGAAGCAAGAAGCCGGCGCATGCAGGAACTCGAAAATCTGCTCGTTAAGGAAATGAGCTACGACGAGGCGCAGATCGCATCCGGCTTCAGCAAGTCAACCAGCCGCCATTACATCGAATCTCTGCACGATCAAGGCCGCGTCTATATCTCCGGCTGGCGCGTTACCCGGCATGCATCGATCAAGTTGTTCAAAGCCGGTAATAAGCCGGATGCGCCAAGGCCGCGCAGGATTGGTGATGAAGAACCGGAACCGGTGCCGTTCCACGTCGATATTCGCCGCGATTGGCTGCAAGAGGCTTTCTTTGGCGACCATCGGAGGGCTGCATGAAAAAGCCGCGCAACAAAGCCTATCGGCCTAAATACGTTCCAGCGATCCCGATCATGTTTGCCTTGCCGCAAGCGAAGAAAAACGACCTGATGATTGAGCCGCATCTGTGCATCGAGGCGCTGAGAACCGGTCACGGCCGGCAGGAACATGCCTGGACGCTGGCGAACTGCCTAACCATCGGCGCGGCATTGAGCAAGGGTCAATCCGACGCAGCAAAGAAAGTCATGGCTTGCGGTATGGAAGCCATCAGGCTCGTGCTTGAGCGCGGCAAGTCTGGCAAATGGGGATTCAGCGGAACCGAGATGCTGGCGGTAATGAATGGCGTGACGCTGGCGGACGATTTGCAGCAGATTTCAACGCGCCGGCAGGTTCGGGACGCAATTGGGTATGCATGGAGGGAAGCCGCATGACCGATGAAGAAATGAAGCTACTGCAGCAAATAGTCGAGCAAAACATGGCGCTCATCGACATGAACTGGCTGATTGTCCGGTCGATTGTCGGCGAAGAGCCGGATGATGAATTGATGGTAACGATGCAATGACGCAGCAAAGCAGATACGGAGATCATGTGAACGACGATAATCGCGACAAAGAGCGCGTCAATTTGGCGCAATCAATCAAAACGATCAGAGATGAAATGCCGCTACAGATCGAGCTGCAGCAAGTGTTGGCAAAGCTTGCAAAGGCAAAGTTCGATGCCTTGGTGCGCGAGGGATTTACGCCGGAGCAGGCGCTTTCCCTGTGCAAGTCATGACCTGGCGCAAAGGCGACACACGCGACCCGCTCATCATCCTGATCGAACGCGAACGCCGAACATGCCGAGGCTGCGTCTACCGGCAAATCGCCTGGAGCCGCGAGACTTGCGAGCATCCGAAGCGTGGCGGGAAGGTGGTTAAGCGGTGTAAGTATTATGAGACGAAGGAGGGAAGATGAACCGAATCAAAGAGCTGCTGCACGAATGGGCGGGTTATCACCAAGACGGCTTCGGTCAGGGCTTCCCAAAGCAGTCGGCATTCGTATCTGAGCGCGTCCAGAGCAGCAACCGAAGCGCGGACACGATTCGGGAAGTCCCTCAGATTATCAACGACCTGAACGATCAGATCGAGGGCAACCGCGCCAAAGGCATCAAGGGACTGCCCGAACAATTCAAGAAGATACTTCGGCTGGAATATCTTGACCGCAGGCCGCAGAAGACGAAAGCGGCGATTCTAGGTATTCCACGCGAGGTATTTTCTGTGCGGCTGCGGTTCATCCATGAGTTGCTGAATCACGCGATGTATGAAGTGTGATCACAATTTAACTGTGGCGGAAATGTGATACACGAAGTACCCTGTTTTTCGTATAGTGCGGAGAACTGCACACAAAGCCCTGTCTCTTAGCTGAGTCGGGGCTTTTTGCATTGGAGGCTCCATGCAGCAGCCATCAAAAGAACAGGCAAGACGCTGGATCGAAGACCGCGCCAAGGAACGTAAGCCGCTGCCTACTCAGCGAGAACTACGCAGGCAATTGGGCGTGGAACTGGTTGAGGCTGAGAGGAACAAGCAGCGGAAGTATTGATCATGCGTCCACTCGACGCAGGCCCGCACGATGCTGAGCACGGCGGGCCACCTGAAATCTCCAGCGTGATCCTTCGATCACTTTCGCCCGCACTGGCAACGGTAGCGGGCTTTCTTATTTATAGGTCAGGATAATCGGAAACGAACCCTGAGATGCAATGGACAACTCTAAATTAGAGGAAAGTACTGAACGCAGCCTTCCGCCGAACGCAGGTAAAGGCAGGCCCAAAGGCTCTGAAAACAAGATGACCCGCGAGGTCAAGCAAATGATCTTGGATGCGCTTGAAGGCGCAGGCGGTGTCGAATACTTGATCCGGCAAGCCGATGAAAAGCCGGCCGCCTTCCTGGCGCTGGTTGGCAAGGTGCTGCCGCTTCAGGTAACAGGCGAAGGCGGCGGACCAGTTCGGATCGTTGCCACGGCACTCGATGAGCAGCTTTAAGCTAAATCCGAAGCAGCAGCAGGCGCAGCACGTCTTAGCAGGCGACGCCACGCACCTAATGCTCTTTGGTGGATCGCGTAGCGGCAAGACGTTCCTGTTGACCCGAAACACGGTCATGCGAGCGTTGAAAGCGCCGAACAGTCGGCATGCTGCGCTGCGGTTCAGGTTCAACGCCATTAAGTCGTCCATTGTGATGGACACGTTCCCGAAGGTAATGCAGATCGCATTCCCCGGCGTGAAGTACGGCCTGAACAAGACGGATTGGTTCGCGGAGTTCGATAACGGCTCGCAGTTCTGGTTCGGCGGCTTGGACGACAAAGAGCGCACCGAAAAGATTCTCGGCATGGAGTTCGCCACGATCTACCTGAACGAGTGCAGTCAGATCCCGTGGGGATCGGTTGGCATTGCAGTAACCCGCCTGGCACAGAAGGCAGAGCAAGTTATTGAAGGCCGCGATTCGGTCATTTTGAAGCCGCGCATGTATTACGACTGCAACCCGCCAAGCAAGGCGCACTGGTCATACAAGGTATTTGTAGAAAAGCGTGACCCCGAGTCGCGCGAACCGCTTGGCCGCCCGGATGACTATGCCAGCTTCCAGATCAACCCGATGGACAACGCAGCAAACTTGTCGGATGGCTATTTGGACACGCTGAAGTCGCTTAGTCCGCGACTGCAGAAGCGGTTCTTGATCGGCGAGTTTGCCGACGCCAACCCGAACGCCTTGTTTGCTGATGAAACTATTGATAAATGGCGCGTGGTGGATGGCAAGGTGCCGGACATGGTGCGGGTCGTGGTTGCTGTTGATCCGAGCGGATCTGGCGACACGGACAACGCTGACAACGACGCTATCGGCATCTGTGTTGCAGGACTTGGCACGGATGGGAATGCTTACCTGCTGGAAGACTGCACGGTGAAGGCTGGCCCGGCAACATGGGGAAAGATCGCAACAGACGCTTACGACCGGCACGCAGCCGACGTAGTGGTGGGCGAGATTAACTATGGCGGTGCGATGGTTCAGCACGTTATCCAGACCGCACGGCCGCGCACCCCGTACAAGCAGGTTACAGCATCACGCGGCAAGGCAGTACGCGCAGAACCGATCTCCGCACTGTACGAACAAGGCAAGGTCCGCCACGTTGGCAATTTCCGCGAACTGGAAGACGAACTTGCAGCTTTCTCGACCGTTGGCTATATGGGCAACAGCTCGCCAAACAGGGCTGATGCGCTCGTATGGGCATTAACCGAACTGTTCCCAGGCATCGTGCGGGAAAAGACCGAACCAAAACCGAAAATACATCGACACACAGCCGGTGGCTGGATGGGATAAATGGCTAAAGACTCAGACATTCTCAAAGACGCGCAAGAGGACTTCAGACGCGCCAGTGAGGCGGAGCAGAAGAACCGCGACAACTGGCTTGCTGATATGAAGTTTGCGCGCCTGGGTGAGCAGTGGCCGGATGCCGTTAAGCGCCAGCGTGAACTCGACGGCCGTCCATGCCTCACCAACAACAAGCTGCCGGCGTTCATTCGCCAGGTAACGAACGATGCGCGTCAGAACTCGCCTGCTATTCGCTGTCATCCTGTTGGCGAGGGCGCAGACAAGTCCACCGCTGACGTGCTGAACGGCTTGATCCGCAACATCGAATACACCAGCAACGCAGACGTCGCTTATGACACTGCGCTCGACCATGCGGTAACCGGTGGCTTTGGGTATTTCCGCATCTCGACCGATTACGCTTGCGAAGACGAGTTTGACCAGGACATTCGTATAGAGCGAGTGGCTAACCCGTTGACGGTCTATGGTGACCCGTATTCAACCGCCGCCGATTCCTCAGATTGGAACCGGGCGTTCGTCACTGACATGTGGGAAAAGTCTGCATTTGAGAAGCGCTGGAAAGGCGCAGTTCCGGCAGACTTCGAGGCCAATAGCCATGACAAGAACCACGAATGGTTCACAGATGACATGGTGCGCGTGGCTGAATACTGGACGCGGGACGAAGATGATGCCAAGTTGCTGAAGCTGAGCAACGGCATGATCCTGTTCGAAGACCAATATCTGAAGATCAAGGATTTTCTTGATGTGCAGGGCTTCGTCGTTACCGGCGACCGTGCAACCAAAGTCAAGAAAGTCACGCAGCGCATCATTACTGGTGATGCCGTCCTTGAGGCGAATAAATGGGCTGGGAAATACATTCCCATTGTCCCGGTATATGGCGACGAAGTGATGATTGAGGGCGAGCGCCACTGGATTTCGCTGATTCGCTTCGCCAAAGACCCGCAGATGATGCACAACTTCTGGCGCACTGCGTCAACTGAACTTGTGGCACTGGCCCCGAAAATGCCGTTCATCGGCGCACGTGGCGCGTTTAACTCCGATGCTGAGAAGTGGGCAACGGCAAACACGATTTCTCACCCATACGTTGAATACGACGTCGTGGACGGCGCAGCACCGCCGCAGCGCCAGGCGTTCTCTGGCCCGCCTGCTGGTGCGTTGCAAGAAGCGCTCAATGCAGCCGACGACATGAAGTCGATCATGGGCATTTATGATGCCTCGCTTGGCGCTCGCAGTAACGAGACGTCAGGTCGCGCCATCATGGCAAGGCAGCGCGAAGGCGACGTTTCCACTTTCAATTACATCGACAACCTTTCTCGCGCTATCCGTCATGCCGGCCGCATCATTGTTGACCTGATCCCGAAGGTCTACAACACAGAGCGCATCATCCGAGTCATTCACGAGGATGGCAAAAACGAGCATGTGCAGATCAGTCCGAACTCGCCGCAACAGCCCCAAGTCTCTGAAGAACAACAGAAGGAGATGGAAGGAATTACCAAGATTTACAACCTGACGACGGGCAAATACGACGTTACGTGCGAGGCTGGCCCGTCATTCACCACCAAGCGCGAAGAAGCAGCAAACCAGATGATTGAGTTCATCCGTGCGAACCCGCAGTCTGCCGGCTTGATCGGCGATCTGCTCGCGAAGAATCTAGACTGGCCTGGCGCTGACGAGATTGCCGAACGCATGAAAGCTATGCTGCCGCCGCAGGTGAAAGGCGCAAACCCGCAGATCCAGCAGATGCAGCAGCAGATGCAGACAATGGACCAGCACGCGAAACAGGCCGTCAATACGCTGCAACAGCAACTGCAGGCCGCCGAAAGCAAATCCGACAATGACAAGAAGAAGCTGGAAATCGAAGAGTTCAAGGCGGTAACCGATCGCATCGAGGCGCTGACTACGGCAGCAAGCCAGGGGAATATGCTGGCTCAGCAAGCCCTAGCTCAGATGGCGCAGCAGTCACCCGACCTATTCCAGCAGGCTCCACCACCAATGCATCAACAACAGCTACAGCCGCCGCAAGGCGGTTTTTTTTCGCCTGAACAACAGGGCGGACCACCGATTCAGCCTTCACAGGCTTAATCCGGCCGCCTTCGGGCGGCTTTTTCATTAGAGGTATCACATGGAACAACCTGAAATTCAGGATTCCGACGTCGCAGAAACCACTGCCGCCGAGGAATCACAGACCGAGGTAGTGGAGCAGCCCCAAGACTCCGATCAAACGGACTCTGACTCGCAAGTCGACAGCGAGGAAGAAGACGAAGTCGAGATTGATGGGCGCAAATTCGCGCTGCCGAAGAGTGCAGCCGAAAAGCTGAAGGCTGAACGCCTTATGCAAGCTGACTACACCCGCAAAACGCAGGAGGTAGCCGAGCAGCGGAAGGCAATCGAAGCCCAGGCTGCAGCAGTCAAGCAACAATCAGAGATTCATCAGCAGTTTGTTGCGGAGATTGCTGAAGTAGTAGCCATCGACAAGCAGTTGCAACAGTATTCTGCCGTCGATTGGAATCGTCTTTCAGACGAAGATCCGGTTCAGGCGATGAAGCTTGACCGGCAGATGCGCGAACTGCAAAGCCAGCGTTTTCAGTTATCGCAGACCTTGACGCAAAAGCAGCAACAGCAAGCATTGGCGAGACAGCAGGAAACTGCCAAGTCGATCCAAGAAGGGCTGGCAGTGCTTGAGCGCGATATTAAGGGCTGGTCGCCCGAAGTAGCAAAGCAAGTCGTGAGCTACGCCGTGCAAAACCTTGGCGCAAAACAGGAAACCGTTGCTTCCATTACGGACCCTGGCTTGATCAAGGCAATTCACAAGGCGCAGATGTATGACCAGCTCGTAGCTAAACAAACCACGAAACCCAAGCCCGAAGCTCAGGAAAAGCCGGTAACTCGCATCGCCGCTGCCAAATCAGGCACGTCGAAAGACCCGGACAAGATGAGTGTGAAGGAATGGACAGACTGGCGAAACGCACAACTCAAACGTCGCTAACCCAACCCGCCTAGAGCGGGTTTTTTCATTCTTGGAGCACTAAATGGCAAATACCATCCTCACCCCAACCGCAGTGACCCGCGAAGCTCTGCGCGTCCTGCATCAGAAGCTCAACTTTGTGGGCAGTATTAATCGTCAGTACGACGATTCGTTTTCCAAGTCGGGCGCAAAAATCGGCGACTCGCTGAAGATTCGCCTGCCGAATCAATACACCGTTCGGACCGGTGCAACCCTGTCCGCACAAGACACAACCGAGACATCGACCACGCTGCAAGTTGCAACGCAGAAAGGCGTCGATCTGAACTTCACTTCGGTTGATCTGACGCTTTCTCTGGACGACTTCAGCAAGCGCATCCTGGACCCGGCGATGTCGGTACTGGCTGCGAACATTGAAGCCGACGCGTTCTCGATGGCAAAAGACGTCTATAACAACGTCAACAACATCGGTTCGACCCTGACGATGAACAAGTTGCTGACAGGCCGCAAGGTACTGAACGACAACCTGACCCCGATGGACAACGAGCGCAACATCATCCTGAACACTCAGGACAACGTTGACCTCATCGATGCGCTCAAGGGCTTGTTCCAAGAATCCGCCTCGATCTCCAAGCAGTACAAAGAAGGCATGATGGGCCGCACCGCTGGTTTCGACTTCTACGAAAACACGCTGATCCCGACCCAGACCACAGGCACGGCCGCAGCAACTACGGGTTACACCGTCAACGGCGCAGTGACAACCAACGGTTCTACTTCCGTTGTGGTGGCTACCGGCTCGACCACCTTCAAGGCTGGCGACATCGTCACCTTTGTTGGTTGCAACCGCGTTCATCCCGAAACGAAAGCCGACACCGGCAACCTGCAGCAGTTCGTCGTTACTGCCGACTACGCAGGCGGCGCGGGCACCATGACCATCTCCCCGGCCATCTATACCTCTGGCGGCCGTCAGAACGTCGTGGCGGCAGGTATTGCCAACGGTGTTGCTATGGTCAAGATTGGCGGCGCATCGGCAATCTATCGCCCGTCGCTGGCTTTCCACAAAGACGCCTTCACGTTCGCGACTGCCGACCTGGTGATGCCGGGCGGCGTGGACTTCTCTGCCCGCGAGGTCATGGACGGTATCTCCATGCGTATCGTTCGCCAATACGACATCAACAACGACAAGTTCCCGGCTCGTCTCGATGTCCTCTATGGCTACAAGACGATCCGCGCCGAGTTGGCTTGCCGTCTCCTGTCCAACTAACCACAAGGCCCCTTCGGGGGCCTTTTTCTTTGGGTAGAGCATGGCACTGGCCACATATTCCGACCTGAAAGCGTCGCTTGCGTCCTGGCTGCATCGGACCGACCTGACGTCGCAGATTCCCGACTTCATCACCATGGCGGAGTCGCGCCTGAACCGTTTGCTGACGCTGCGGCAGATGGAGATGGAAACAACGCTCACGATGACGCCAGGATCGCGCTATGTGACGCTGCCGACTGACTTCAATGGCCCGGTCGCATTGTGGCTTGAAACCTATCCGCCCAGGCAAAAGCTCACGCTTTGCACTGCCGCCGAGTTGCCGGTAACCAGCAACGTGAACGGCTCTCCCAACTATTGGGCGATCGATGGGCTAAACGTAGCGTTTGATCGGCCTGCGGACCAGGCGCACACCCTTACCTTCCGCTATATCAAAACTTTCACTTTGACCGACGCTGCGCCCACGAATGCGCTGCTGTCGTCCTATCCCGACGCCTATTTATTTGGCGCGTTGCTGGAAGCCGTGCCGTACCTGAATAACGATGCACGCCTACCGATGTGGCAGGAGCGGTTCGACCGTGCCGTCAAAGAAATCTCCAACAACGAAAACGAAAGCAAATCGCGCGCACCACTGACAACTGAAGTCAGCGCGCTGCGGGGGCGTCGGTTCAATATTTTTAGGGGTTGGTAATGTCACTAGAAACAGGAGCCTACCCGGCCGATCTGGTCGTCACGAATCCAGATGGTGCGGATTCGCGCACAACATCCGACGACCATCTGCGGCTGCTCAAAAAGACGATCAAGAACGCGTTTGCTGGCTTCACTGGCGGCGTGGTGGTCACCGGCACAGACAGCGGTGCAGTCAACGCCTACACGGTGACGCCGACCAATTCTTTGCCGTCCTACACATCGCGCCTGTCGGTAATTTTCTCGCCCTCGGCAACGAATACCAGCACAGCAACCGTCAACGTCTCCGGCCTCGGCGCAAAGGACATCAAGCGCATTGACGGTTCCGCGCTGGTCGCTGGTGATCTCGTCTCTGGCTCCATCTATGTCGCGATCTACAACGGCACAGAGTTCCGGCTGATGGCTCCGACGAAGAACTATATTGACCAGCTTTCGCTCGGCACGGCTTATCCGGCATCTCCTGCTGATTCGGGCAAGTTCCTGAAGTACACCGGAAGCGCCTACGCATGGGCGGCTGCTGGCATTGCTTCGGCCGCCACAACTTCCAGCGCTGCTAGCTTTGCGCTTACCTCGACAGCCGCTGGTTATCAGTCTGTCGCGATGACTGCGATGGGCAAGCATGTCACGCTGCCAGACGCCACAACGATGACTGTTGGTGGCCCGTGGTTCATCCTCAAGAATGACGGCGGCTATCCGTTCGGCATCCGTGACAACGCCGGTACGCTGATCATAGCAGTCGCGGCAGGTGGCATCGCTTATGTGACGCTGAAAGACAATTCCACCGCAGCCGGATCGTGGTCGGTCATTGGCGACAATCTGGAGCCGGGCCTGATCACGATTGACAGCACGTTCTCCAGCACGTACAGCAGCACCGTGCTTGCGCCGTTCGTGGCACTCGACGCCAATACGTCGATTCACTTTGCGGCACTGTCTTCGGTCTTTGCTGCGTTTGTGGTGGATAACGCGGGGAAGGTTATTGGCACTCCTGTAACGGTCGACGCAACGGCTTCTGCCGCACCAAACGCCGTGTTTAAGGTTAGCTCGACTTCGGCGGTGCTGTTCTATAACGCAGCGGGTGTATATAAGGTTGTTGTTCTGACGGTAACAGGGACATCTATTTCGGTAGGCTCGGCGGCATCTAGCCCGGACAACAATGCATGGTCCGTCGAAGATTCCACGGGGGCTCCGAAGGTAGCTCAATTGTCTTCCGCGCTTTATCTCGTTAGCTACACACAGACCGGCGCGACGAAGGCGGTAGCCATTTCAGTATCTGGCGCTATTGCTACGATTGGTACCGCTGTCAACATTATCGCGTCCAGCAGTGTTAGTCATAGCACCACAACCTACGCGCTGACGGCGACGACGGCGCTGGTGGTTTATCTGAGTGGTGGTGGACCTTATGCAGTGAACGCGGTGGTAGTGTCCGTCAGTGGCACCACGTGCACGGTAGGCTCTCCAGCAGCGGTCGCAACATTCCAAGCACAGACAGCTTCGGCTCCTTCTAGCTGCTTGTTGTCAGCAACAAAGGCACTTGTTGCCTTTAACTACAACGGCACTCAGGCATACGCTGCTGCCATTACCGTAAGTGGAGCGTCTGTGGCGTGCGGAACTGCCGTGGCTGTAGACACGCTTACGGGCGCGGCCATTGCCTATACCGAAGCATCTGCCACCCGCTACAACCCGCACCTGTCCCCGCTGTCTGCTTCTACTGCGTTGTTGTGGTATCTAGATAGCAGTGGCATTTCCCGCGCTGTAGTGCTATCCGAAAGCGGAGGCACGGTGACGGCGGGCACGAAGGTCTTCGGCAGTATCTCGTCAGGAACGGACACAGCAGCAAGTGCTGGCAAAGTGCTTGGTCTGGGCGCAACTGAGTTTGTTGCGGTCGTCAAGGAAACGATCGACACATCAAATTCACCAATTCGCCTACAAGCAAATAAGGTCTCGGGCACAGCGGTTACGCAGGGATCAGCGCGTTCGGTCCACGGTGTCTATTGCCAAGGGATTTCTGCTGTAGTAGGGACTCGCTTAAGCTCTGGTAAATACCTTATTTTTGGCGTTACTCAAACCAATACCGCGTCGTCGTCGATTCAGGTAACGACATCAAATGGAGATGCCTTAGCTCCTGTCGGCACAATTTCGATGCCAGCGGTAAGTTCGTTGCCAACTGTTATCCCTCCGCATTTCTCCAATCGGATGGTCCTACTGGTCCCAACTGTCTTTGGCTCAACGATTAGTGCCTCAACCTCCCAACTCCGTCTTCTCAACGTGGAGATCGCCGCCTAATGACACAGTTACTTATACAAGGCGCGACGATCCTCGCGCAAGGCCCGTTTGAGATGGACGCCGACAGCATCAAGGCAGCGGACGCGATCTACCCGAAGCATGTGATTTCAGGCTGGTCGATGGTGGACGTTGAACTGCCTGCTGATTTCAGCGTGGGCGGGTATGAGTGGGCGAATGGGCTGGTGAAGAAGCCGGTTGTTGTCGTGCCTGAGACCGTCCCTGCCGAAGTCACCCGACGCCAAGCCCTGCAACAGCTCCGCATCGAGGGATTCACTGAAGACCAGATCATTGCAAAGATCAACGAATTGCCGATTCCTCAGTTGCAAAAGGATCTCGCCCTGATCGAGTTCAGGGAAAGTCAGGTATTCGAACGCAAACGGCCGCTTGTCTCGCAGCTCGGCGCAATGCTTGGCAAGGACGCTGCAGGTATCGACGCGATGTTCATTGCCGCTGCAAAGCTCTAGGAGCGGACATGGCACGCGGCTACATCAGAAACCTGTTCATCGGGTTGGATCAGTTCGTCAATACGGTTCTTGGGGGCTGGCCTGACGAAACGCTTTCTTCCCGCTGTGGCCGTCTCGGTCATCGCTATCCCTACAAGGCTTGGGCGATCCTGATCAATGCCATTTTTCACCCTTTCCAAGGGCCGGACCACTGCTGGAATGCGTACCTGAAAGAGAAGACGCGCTACCAGTTCCCGCCTGAAATGCGCAATTAACCATGCCGATTATCAAAGTAGAGAACGCCGGTCAGTTCGGCGTGATTCGTGACGCCTTCGCGCATGAGTTGCCGATGGGCGCATGGTCGGATGGCCGCAATGTGCGCTTCGGTGATGGATTCGTGGAGCGCATGAAGGGGCATCAGGTCATCTACGACCCGCCGAGCGTTTCCCCGTACTTCCTGCAGCCGTATAGCGATGGAACTAGCCGCCGTTGGCTGTACGCAGGCGCAAGCAAGCTCTATAGCGTCTCGAGTGGCACGCACACGAATATCACGCGGCAGTCTGTTGGTGTGGATGTGGATTACACCGCGACGGCTGAAAACGTCTGGACGGGCGGCGTGCTGGGCGGCGTGGCGTTCCTGAACAACGGGACGGATATTCCGCAGCAGTGGGGCGGATCAGGCAAGGCAGCAGACTTATCGAACTGGCCGACTGCCTCAACAACACGCTGCAAGGCGCTGCGATCGTTCAAGTATTCGATGGTGGCGATGAACATCACCGAAGGCAGCACGAACTACCCGCACATGGTTTGGTGGTCGCATCCGGCCGATCCCGGCTCTGTGCCGGGTTCGTGGTCGCTGACTGACGCTACGAAGGATTCAGGCAGGAATAATCTGACAGCCACGCCGGATCGCCTGATAGACGGCATGACGCTGGCGGATAACTTCTACTGCTACAAAGAGTCGTCCATCTACCGGATGAGCTACATCGGCGCTCCGGACATTTACCGCTTCTCCGATCCGCTTTCCACGCAGGCCGGCGCATTGGCATTGAACTGCGTTGCGCCTTTCCCGGGTGGGCATCTGGTCCTCGGACAAGGCGACATCTTCATCTTCAACGGTGCGCAGGTACAAAGCGCGATTACCGGACGTCTTCGCCGCTGGCTGCAGTCGAACATGGACGGGCAGTATTACCAGCGCTCGTTCGTTGTCGCTCATCCGACCAAGACCGAAGTTTGGGTATGCATCCCGGTTACCGGCTCGGACGTGCCAAACATGGCGCTGGTCTGGAATTGGGAAAGCAACGCATGGAGCTTCCGCGAGCTTCCCGGCGTCCGTCATGCAGCATCTGGCGTGATTGACGCGACTGCCGGCGAATCCTTCGACACCGACACCGGCACGTTTGACGAAGACGCAGACGCATTCAATTACACGGATTACACGCAAGCCGCGCAGCGCATGGTGATGGCGGACGACAGCACGAAGCTGTATCTCGTTGACAGCACCAAGCAATTCGATGGCACGGATTACAGCGCCTACGTGGTGCGTGAAGGCATGGATTTGGGCGACTCGACCCGGATCAAGCTGATCAAGTCCGTCCGGCCCCGCATCGAGGGCAGCGGCACCGTGTTCGTCTCCGTGGGCGGCTCCAATGACCTAGCAGCAACAACAACATGGGGATCGCCGCAACCGTTCGTCATCGGATCCACCTACCAGATCGACACGCTGCAGGCATGGCGTTACGTGGCAATCAAATTTGAGACGACAGCGCAAGCGACATGGCGGCTGAAGTCATTCGACATCGAAGCTGAAGACGCGGGGGGCTACTAATGGCTTACGAACCAGGAGTTGTGCCAAATGACCCGGCCGAGTTGCCGGGTTTTTTACGTCAGGAGCTGGACAAGCTTAGCCGCGCCTTCTACGGCCCGCAAAAGATCGTGTGGCTCGATGAATTGAATGTTGCCCCGACCAAGCCGCGAAACGGGATGGTCGTCTTTGCAGACGGCACGAATTTCAAGCCGAACGGCGTAGGCGCTCGCGGCATGTGGCGCTACGACGGCAATACAGCCGCCTACGTCTCTCTCGGATAAGGAAAGCAAATGATCAGCTTTGACATTTGCAAGGACGCCGGATGGGTTACAGAACGGATGTCACAGCCGGATGTTGCAGAGATGAGCTTTCCAGATGGCGCGGACGCGCCGAGTGAGGCGCAAATCTTATTGGCGATGAGCGCGGGGGGATTGGACTTCGTGCGGATATGTGCCGACGACGTTCCCCTTGGCTTCTTCCTACTAGAGCTGAAGTTCCCGCTTATAGAGATTCACACAGTTATCAGCAAAGAGCATCGTGGCCCGGTTGCATTCAGTGCTGCGAGGTCATTCATCAAAAACTGGCTCTTTCAAAACTATCAGCAATGCGAGGTGCTGATGACTCAGGTTCCGAAATACAACAGGCCGGCCGCTTTGTTCGCACTGAGGGCGGGAATGAAGAAGTCGGGCATTGCGGGCGATTCGTTCTGTAAGAACGGCAAGTGCGAATCCATGGAAATTTTTGAAATCAGAAAGGGCGAATAACATGCCTGCATTAATCCCCATCGCTGCATCGGTTGCTGGCGCCGCAGTTAGCGGCGCAATGAACAAAAAAAGTTCTGGAAATCAGACAGCCACGCAGCAGAATCAGCTTGACCCGCGCATGCAGGGCTTGTTGTACGGCGACGGTCAGCGTGTTTTACGTCCAGGCGTTGAAGCGCAGATGGGCGTCGGCACAGCGGACGATTACCGACGCATGCTGAGCAACGAGCACCTTACAAAGTACGGCACGGCCCTGCCGACCGATCAAGTCAGTCAGGATTGGATGACGCAGGCCATCAGCGATCGGATGGCGCAAGGTCAGCAGGTGCAGATGAATCCTGACTCCGACTTCGTGACAGATGAGGGGCTACTTGGCCGCGTGACCGGGCTTCTGGACCGTCCGCAAAATACAGGCACTGCGGCATTCGGCGGGCAGATGGACAACTACCTCAAGAACTGGGGTGAGGACAATTTTGCACGCTCTCAACAGACTGCGCAGACGCTGCAAAACAGCCAGATTGGCGCTCCGCAGGTCAATGCCCCATCGCAGAACAATCTGAACCTGTCGCCGGCCTATCAGGACATGATCTATGGACAGCCGGGCAACAACCCATACCTGACCGGTGCGATTCAGAAGGGCATCAACCAGTCTAATTATGCGTTCGGCAACTACCTGACCGACTCGACCAAAGCAACGGAGGGCCTGCTCGGTCAGATCCGCGGCGGCGCGGTGCTGAACAACACAATGGGTTCCAGCCGGCAGGGCATCGCAGAAGGCCGCGCTATTGGCGACTTTACGCAGAACCTCGGTCGCGCTGCCACTCAATTCGGCACGAATAACACGGATGCGGCTGTGGCTGCGCAGGCCGGTGCATACGATACGGACCGCAACCGCTCGCTGGCCGCCATGTCCGGCCTAGGCGCTCAGCAGTACGGCGTCGCATCGCAGAACGCACAACTCCAAGCCCAAACCAACGCGCTCAACTCGCAGAACCAGATTGCCGGAGTCGGGCTGTCGTCCGGACTGCTGGATCAAGGCTATAAGTACGCAGGCAATCAAGACGCCTATGCGGGCCAGAAGATGACACAAGCAGCCGGTTTGCTCGCTCCGTTCACTGGCGCGAACTCTACGCAGGTGAACACAACGCCGATGTACTCCAATACTGCAGGCAGCGTGGTGGGCGGCGGTTTGCTTGGATTGCAGCTTGCAAAAGGTTTCAACACGGGGTCAAGTGGGTTTACTAACCCGAACGCAGACTCGTTCAACTACTTCAGCAACAACTACACGCCGGCCAATTACGGTTAAGGAATCGGAATGGGACTTCTAGACTTCATGAACACAGACGACCCGCAACAAGCTGGTCTATTGTCGGCCGCTGCACAGATGTTGGCGGCTTCCGGGCCGTCGCGCACACCAACGAGTTTTGGTCAAATTGCTGGCCTCGGACTGATGAGTGGCATGCAGGGCTATGGCGAGGCCAAGAAGCGCAAGCTCGATATGGATAAAGAGCAATTCCAAATGGATTATCTCAAGCAGCAGATTGCGCAAGCCGCGACCAAGTCCGCGAAAGATCAGCGCCTGCAGGATTTCATTGTTGGAAAACTAGGTGGGGTAGGTACAATGCCTGCGCCTGAAATGGCCGCATCAACTGAGGCACTTCAGCAGGGTGCTGCGGCTGGCTCTGTAGGCCCGACCGTCGCCAATGCTTCGCGCATGGACGCCATCATGCCGCAAAGTCAGCGTCAGCAGCCAGGAGCGTTCCCGTTCAGTTTGAACGATGTAACGATGCTGCACGCGCTCGGCGGCCCGAATCTTGCCGATGCCTTCAAGCTGGCAACCGATCCGACGAAGCTGGAAGGCGGCAGCACGTATGTCGATCGCAGCACAGGAAAGCGCGAGTACATGCCGAAGCTCGACAATGGAATGATGCCGAATGGCCGTTTCATGCCGGGATATGCTGAGGAGGTTGCTCGCCAAGCAGGCTTGACCTCTTCCGCGCAGGAGGGGGCGAAAGCAAATTATGACGTGCTCGATCCGACCAAATTCACGCTTTCGGGCGGCGCGCCATTCGCCGGTACGCGGGCTGACTTCATTGCGCGCACACGCGGCATGCAGACAGGCGCAGAAGGCCTGGACACCAGCCGATTGACGCCGCAGCAACGATCCTTCTTGCAACAGCAAGATCCTGAAGCGTACAGAAACGGCGTTGAGCGCCTCAATTCCAGCACGCAGCCTGCCGGATTTAGCCTGCAGTCAGAAGCCGAAAGGGAGGCATCTGTCGGCGGCGCTCGGGTACGGAATGCGGTTGATGAGGCCGTATTGAAGAACTACCCTGACTATGTCAAGCAACGACAAAATGCCATCGCTGGTGGAGAGCAGACGATCTCGATCATCAACAAGGCTCTACAGCATCCGGGCTTGTCCACTGCAACAGGGCTGTCAGGAACCTTAGACCCGCGCAATTACGTCTCAGGCACGCATGCAAAAGACTTTCAGGTTGTTCTCGACCAGATCAAAGGCAAGGCCTTCCTGCAGGCTTTTGAATCTCTCAAGGGCGGCGGCCAGATTACTGAAGTTGAGGGACAAAAGGCAACCGATGCGATAGCGCGCCTGAATCGCGCACAAAGCACTGGCGAATTCATGAACAGCCTGAATGACCTCAGGGACGTTGCTGAGTCCGGGATGAGCAGAATGAAGTCAACGCCGGACCCGCTGGAAATGACGCGCCAGAGGGTCGGCGGAAGCCAGCCCAGCAATGCGCCTGCGCAGAGCGCTGCGCCAGCAAAATCATGGGCGGATCACGGGTACTCAAGCCAGCAAGCGGTAATTCGTGATGCGCAAAACACGATACTGCGCAACCCATCCGCAAAGGCCGAGGTAATCCGCCGTCTGGAAGCAGCAGGAATCACAAACCACGGGGTTCGATAACATGGGCATGTTCGATGACCTGGCGCAACGGCCACAAAAGGGCGGCGGCATGTTTGCCGATCTCGCCCAAGCGCCCAATCCGACCGATGGCAACGGCTTTTTCCAGAACACGGCAGCCGGACTCGGCAAAGGCATTACCGACCTTGGCCTTGGGCTGAAGCAGCGCGGCGCTGAGGCGCTCGATGCTTTTACCCGGGCGTACGCTGATAATCCAACCAATTACGCCAGTGACGTTACAAATCAAGTGGAAGAAAAGCGCAGGCTTGATGCGCCACTGATGGAAACGTCCGGCGGCAAGGTGGGTAATTTCGCCGGCAAAGCGATTCCAGCCATGGGGGCTGCGCTTGTTCCTGGCGGACAGACACTTGCCGGATCCATGATTGCTGGCGGCGCGCTCGGGCTGGCAGAGCCAACTGCAGCCGACGAATCGGCATTGATGAACTCCGGACTTGGCGCGCTTGGCGGCGGTGCGGGTTACGGGCTTGGCAGGGCTGTTGGTGCTGGAGTCAATTCTCTAGCCGCCAGATCGCAAGCTAAAGCCGCTCAGAATGCATTGATTGACGCAAACACGGGATTGGCGCGAGAGGCTGGCTATGTCATTCCGCCGTCGCAGAGCAACCCATCTAGCGTCATTGCGAACACCCTCGACATTGTGGCTGGCGGACGTCCAAAGATGGCGCAGGCGGCCTCCCTCAAGAATCAGCCGGTAACCAACAATCTGGCGGCCAAGGCTATCGGACTACCGGAAAACACCCCGTTGACGCCAGAGGCTTTGAAGCAAGTCCGTCAGGCAGCATTCAATCAGGGGTATGCGCCAATTGCAAACTCCGGCGTAGTCACACCTGGCCCTGCATACTCGCAAGCATTGGACGCTATCGAGGCCGGCGTTAAGGGTGCGGAAAGAAGCTTCCCAAGCGCATCCCACGGGATGCATGCGCCGCCGTCAGTTTCAGATGTCATTAAACGTTTGCGGGTGCAGCAGTTCGACGCTGGCGACGCGCTCAACATGACGCAGGTATTGCGCGATCAGGCAAATGTAGCATACCGGGCTGGTGACAATGCGCTTGGAAAGGCTAATAAGCAGGCCGCTGCTGCGCTGGAGGATGCGATCGATACGCATCTTTCCGCATCAGGCGCTACCGACGCCTTAAATGCTTTCCGCGATGCGCGTACCTTGATGGCGAAAACGTTCAGCGTTGAAAAAGCGCTGAATGGCGAAACAGGGAATGTATCGGCCATGAAGCTGGCCGGCGAACTCACGAAAGGAAAGCCGCTGACAGGCGAACTGCTGTCTATCGCGAAGATGGGGAAACTCTCGCCCAAGAACGTCCAAACGATGGCCTATTCGACGCCCGGCGCGAGCCAGTTGGAAGGGGTAATGTCAACGGGCGGCGCGATTGCCTCGGCCAACCCTCTATTGCTTGGAATTCCATTTGCTCGAGCAGGAATGCGCAATGCGTTACTGTCAAGGCCTGTGCAGAGCATGATGCCGGAACCCAGTTACGGCATGTTTCAGGGATTGACGCCGCAGATGGGCCGCCAGGTAACGGGATTACTCAGCACGACCGGCGCGGTAACAGGAATGCAGACGCCGTTTACATTCCCTGGCCTGCTAGGGATGGGGCAGTGAACTAATTGATGTCCTTGATCGGTTGATTGATAGCTTGGCGACGATCGCGGGCAGCGCGCTCCCAATCGGTCAGCCACAACTCTTTATTAAGCAAATTCTTAAGTCTTCCATCGGGAAAGATTCGGTTGAATACCTTGCGGACGCAATACAAAAAGAAGATGGTAGCCGATAGAAGAAAAGGCTTCATGGCCATTACCCAAAAAGCATCACTCATCGCATCAGCCTTGAGATAAGAGAAATTTCATTATAGTCAACGGCCCGCTGATCGCCTGGTTCATTTGTTTGCGCACTTGAAGAAGATTTCCGACTGCGGGAACTGACCGACTCCTGCGGCCCGTTCTTTTGTCGTCATTACCTGGAGCGACTTGCCCTGTTTTTCGCAGTGCTGAGTCGCGTCTTTCATGGACTCGGCGGTAAGTTCAGAGGGTGAAGTAAAGGCAGATCCGCCTTGTCGTGACGCTGTGAAAGCGCCATCACCAATTGGCGTAATCCCGCTACTAGTTGCGCACGCGACTAGTAGTGCTGGAAGTGTTAGGTAGATGGCCGAACGCAGCCACGGCTGACCGGTTTGCATAGTTGTTCCCCCTAGATTGTCCGATTATACACAGTCCCACTAGACCGCCCGCGAGGCGGTTTTTATTTACATCAAGAAGAAAGCCATGAAGATGAAGGAAGAACTCACCTCTGCAGCGGCCAAGCTCGCCCCGCCCGTAGCCATCACCGGAGCCAATGTATTTTTCGGCTTCACGTTAAACGAGTGGGTGGCGATGGCGACACTCGGCTATATCGCTCTTCAGGCTTTCGTTTTGATCCGCAAGGAGTTCAAGGGGCGCAGGAAATGACGCCAAATCAAAGAGCCTTCCTTGACATGATTGCCGTCAGCGAAGGCACATCAACCAGTCCAGCCACAATGAATAACGGCTATGACGTAATCGTGACCGGCATCGACAAGAAGCCGGAGATATTCACGGATTACAGCAATCACCCGTTCGCTAATGGGCGCAAGTCCAAGACCATCAACAAAAACGGGCTGACCTCGAATGCGTCTGGCCGATACCAGTTCATGCTCAAAGATTGGGCGCATTACCGCTCACAACTGGGGCTGCCTGACTTCGGGCCAGCATCGCAGGACAAATGGGCGCTTCAGCTTATCAAGGAGCGCCGCGCACTGGATGACATTGAGGCAGGGCGGTTTGTAACTGCGGTCATGAAGTGCAAGAACATTTGGGCATCGCTGCCTGGCGCGAATTACGGCCAACACGAAAACTCGATCGACAAACTGCAAGCGGCATTCGTGGCTGCTGGAGGGAAATTGGTATGAACCCACTTTTAATCGCGCCCCTGTTCGATCTTGGAAAATCACTCATTGATCGACTCTTCCCCGACAAGGAAAAGCAGGCGCAGGAGAGGGCGCAGGCAGAGCTTGCCCTTGCGCAAATGAATCAGGACGGCACGCTGAAGCTGCTGACCACGCAGCTATCGGCCATTGTTGCAGAAGCGCAATCACCCGATCCGTGGACCTCGCGCTCCCGGCCGTCTTTCCTGTACGTGATGTACATCCTCATCCTGTGGTCGATCCCGATGGGCATCCTGTCGGCATTCCGGCCTGAGATTGCAGCCGCAATTACAAAAGGGATGACCGGCTATCTAGCTGCAATCCCTGAGCCGCTTTACGTGCTGTTTGGCACTGGTTATCTTGGTTATACGGCAGCGCGGCAGTGGGGTAAGGCTAAAGGGAGTGACAAGTGAGTCACGGCACAATGCTCATGATCCTGCAGGGCGTCTGGGGGCAGTGGTGGATCGATGCGCTTAGCCCAGTGGTCCAATCCTCCTTCGCACATCCTCCACCAGCGCATGATTCCCTGTCTGCTCAGCATGGGCCAGCAATGACTCAATGATGCTTGCCATTTCCATAACGGAACTTGGATCAACGACTGCGCAGTAAAGATTGCGCCAATGCGGGTCGTCGTCGGCGGTATCGATGGCTTCGGCGCAAACGGTTTTGATTACTTTTAGGGCGTTCATGGGGGTATTTTAGCGTTGCTGTTAGTTCGCAGCCTCTAACTGTGCCGCATAGTTGCCGATCACTTGACGGACAAATGAAACATCAGCATCTGCGCCGCCGATAGTGAATGTGCGCTCGATCCAACCTTTGCTTTCGTGCCAGCGAATGTCTCGGCCCTTGGCCCTCTCTGCCTCTAGAAAGTCGCGGACATCCCCGCATAGAAGCCGGCCGGCGTGAAATTCAAATGACGTTTCCATACTGCCTCCTGTTGGCATTTTAGCCTTGCTGCTGGCGGGCGGCGTCGATGACTGAATCTGCGTCCTCGCGGAACATATCCTGAAAGTGCGTAAAGTCGAGGTCTGGAAATCCATCCCTCGCACGAAACGATCTCCACCGCTCCGCGTCCTTCCGCGCCTCTTCCAGTTCCACACGAAGGGTTTCGATGGCGGTTGCGGCTCGTTGATCGCATGCGTATGAGTTTGTCCCATTTCGCAGCGTCTTTACCAGTTCGTCAATGTCCATGTCGATCATCCTTTAGGGTGTGGGGCTGTTGCTGCGGCTTCGTCGCGTTTTTCCTTTGTTTCAGCCTGAATGCGTAGCCACGTATCTCGCCAGTATCTTCCCCTATCCATGCGCCCCCGCGTCACGGCGTCATCGATGTTGTCCTTCTGCGTGCCCAGTTCTAGGTGTTTCGGGTTGCAGCACGCTGGGTTATCGCACTTGTGACGGACGACCAGGCCCGCCGGGATGCCTCCATTGCAGTCAAGGTAAGCGAGCTTGTGGCACAGAAACAGCTTAGTGTTCACCCTCATTTGCCCGTATCCGAACTGGTGTTTTGATCGTTGCCAGTTCCAGCACAACTCATCGCCCAGAGTTTCGACGTGATCCCAAAATTTATCGAGATGCTTCCCTGTTAAAAACTTGCCAGCAGATGATGGTTTCATTGTGCGCAATCGTATAAAAAGAGGGGTGTAACTATCTGATTTATATAGGTCGAAAGTGTGCGGATCTCAATGCAAAGCACTGGATAGGCATACATGGGATACTCATGTTAAGCACATGATTTGATTGGGAATGTTTCTTCCGATCACTGCGTTTGTATTCCAGTCTCGGAATCACATAAGGTCTATTATAGTTTTCCAGTTTACACGGCAAGTCTTGTCAAACAATTGCAGAAGGAGCTCCATGATGGCTGCAGGACATAAATTTTTCAACATCGCGGTCATTCCCGGCGACGGTATCGGAAATGAAGTTATGCCTGAAGGCATGCGTGTGCTGGAGGCAGTAGCCGAACGATTTTCGTTGAATCTGCAATTCAGGCACGTTGACTGGGCCAATTGCGATTACTACGAAAAAACCGGCAGCATGATGCCGCCAGACTGGCGAAATCAGATTGCGGATTGCGATGCGCTGTACTTTGGCGCCGTCGGTTGGCCGGCACGCGTGCCGGACCACATCTCGCTCTGGGGTTCGCTGTTGAAGTTTCGTAGGGATTTCGATCAGTACATTAATTTGAGGCCGGTGCGCCTGTTTGAAGGCGTGCCATGTCCACTTGCGAACCGCAAACCAGGCGATATTGATTTTTTCGTAGTGCGCGAAAATACCGAAGGGGAATATACCGCGCTCGGTGGGCGCATGTTCGAAGGCACAGAACGGGAAATCGTCATACAAGAATCCGTGTTCTCGCGCATTGGCACCGACCGTGTACTACGTTACGCATTTGAACTGGCCAAGAGTCGCCCACGCAAGCATCTAACGATTGCTACCAAATCTAATGGCATTGCGGTTAGCATGCCGTACTGGGACGAGCGTGCCGAAGCGATGGCGCAGCATTACCCCGAGGTGGCGACCGATCGCCAACACATTGATATCCTCACCGCGCGCTTCGTGCTGCAGCCGACACGCTTCGACGTTGTGGTTGCGTCCAATCTGTTTGGCGACATCCTGTCGGACCTTGGACCGGCATGTGCCGGCACCATCGGTCTGGCACCATCTGCCAACCTGAATCCGGATCGGGTTTTTCCTTCGCTGTTCGAGCCGGTGCATGGCTCCGCGCCCGACATCTTCGGCAAAGGCATTGCCAATCCAATTGCCATGATCTGGTCCGGTGCCCTGATGCTGGATTTTCTCGGCAAGGATCCGGCGGCAACCGACGACCGATACACGCGTGCGCACGATGCGATCTTGAGAGCGATCGAAATCGTGCTTGCGAACGGCCCGCGCACGCCTGACCTTGGTGGCGTTGCAAGCACGGAAGCGCTCGGACGCGCGGTCGCAGAACTGGTCCGTGTCGTCGATATCGACGCCGCATTCGGCGCCTGACAGTCGCCGTGCGGCAGATCAGCGCAAGACGTCGTTGACTGCTAAAAACTATGCCATAAGTCATTGATTTATATGGGCGAGGAAAACGATTGGCATGGTTTTTAGCTGTGAGAAATGCTTTATAAACGCTTGATTTAATTGAGAAAAGTCTTGTCCATTCCTGTGCCGCTATGGCAAACTTCGTGCTGCATCGGATGTTGCCAAACCATCTACTTGTGATTTCCACTTATTAGAAATCAGGCAACTTCTTTCAGGAGCTTCATTTGAGCATCATTAAAAACATGCCGTTTGAGTGGCTGGTCGGCATGCGCTATACGCGCGCTGGTCGACGCAGCGGCCGCAATAGTTTTATCTCATTCATTTCGTTGATTTCCATGGCCGGTATTGCGCTCGGTGTCGCGGCGTTGATCGTTGTGCTGTCTGTCATGAATGGCTTTCAGAAAGAAGTGCGCGACCGTATGCTCTCGGTGCTGTCGCATGTGGAAGTGTTCGACGCTAGCGGCAGTCTGGCCAATTGGCAGGAAACAGCGAAGGAAGCATTTCAGGTGAAGGAAGTGAAAGGCGCAGCGCCTTACGTCGCTGCGCAGGCCATGATGACGCGCGACGACACGGTGCGTGGTGTCGTCATTCGCGGGGTGCTTCCGGCTGAAGAGCCGAAGGTGTCCGATGTCGCGGCACAAGTGCGCGAAGGCAGTTTCAATAATTTGCGATCTGGCGAATTCAACATTGTGCTCGGCAAGGAGTTGGCACGCGGCCTTCGCGTGGAAGTGGGCGACAAGGTGACGATGATTGCGCCGCAGGGACAGGTAACGCCGGCCGGCGTATTGCCGCGTCTGAAGCAATTCACCGTGGGTGGCGTTTTTGAAGCCGGGCATCACGAATATGATTCCGGGCTGGCATTCATCCATATTGACGATGCGATGCGCATGTTCAAGCTAGATGCACCTTCCGGGCTGCGGTTGCGCGTAGCCGACATGCAGAGGGCGCCGGAAGTTGCCCTGGCGCTGTCACGCGTCCTTTCCGGTAATCTATTTATTCTCGATTGGTCGAAACAGAACCGTACTTGGTTTGCGGCGGTACAAACGGAAAAGCGCATGATGTTCATCATCCTGACGCTCATCATCGCCGTTGCCGCATTTAACCTGGTCTCCACGCTGGTAATGACGGTGACCGACAAGCAGGCCGACATCGCGATCCTCCGCACACTTGGGGCGTCGCCGGCTTCGATCATGAAGATTTTTATTATTCAAGGGGCGCTGGTCGGCCTGCTTGGTACGGCGATTGGCGTGGCGCTGGGCGTTGCCGTCGCATTGAACATCGATGTGATCGTGCCTTTTATCGAACGCCTGCTAGGCGTGCAATTTTTGTCGAAAGAGATCTACCTGATTACCTCGCTCCCATCTGATCTGCGCTGGCCGGACGTTTGGACAATCGGCGGCGTCGCTGTAGTTCTCGCATTTTTTGCGACGCTGTATCCGAGCTGGCGCGCTGCCAATGTGCGCCCTGCAGAAGCATTGCGCTACGAATAGGACATCACATGCAACTGATCGGGCTTTTCGATTCTCCTTATGTACGCCGCGTCGCGGTGTCCCTGCATCTTTACGGCTTTGACTTCGAGCATGTGGCGCTGTCCGTCTTTCGCAATCAAGACGAAATGCGCAAGATCAATCCGCTAATGAAAGTTCCGATGCTGGTGCTGGATAGTGGCGAGAAGCTGCTGGAAAGTTCTTTCATTCTCGATTTTCTGGAGTGTGAAGTTTTGCCTGAACAACGGCTGACGCCTCCAGCTGGGAGTGAGCGTCGGGCGGTGCAGCAGCAATGCGCAACAGCCTTGCTCGCTGCAGAGAAAACGGTGCAGATTGTTTATGAAACCACACTTCGGCCGGCAGAATTTTCTTTTGCGCCGTGGGTGGCGCGTTGCACCGACCAGATGCATACCGCTTTTGCGTTGCTGGAGGCATTGCCGCCGTCCAAAGCGCTCTTTGGCGCAGCGCTGACGCAGGGCGATGTTACTAGTGCGGTGGTGATGCGGTTTGCCCAATTTGTACTGCCGGCCGAGTTTACGTCCGGAAGATATCCTCAGCTTGAAAAACTGTCGGCGTATTGCGAAACCCTGCCGGCATTCATGAAAACCCCATTGGAATGACGATGGATCAACTCGTATTGTCCTGCCGCGGTCTCGCAAAGACCTTTACGCAAGGGAAGTATTCAGTCAAGGTACTTGGGGGCGTGGATATCAACGTGAGCCGGGGAGAGCGGGTGGCGATCGTTGGCGCTTCCGGCTCCGGCAAGTCGACCTTGCTGCATTTGCTCGGCGGCCTCGATACGCCGTCTGCTGGCAATGTGACCTTGCTCGGACAAGACCTGGCGAGCATGAATGAAAAGGAGCGTGGCGACCTGCGAAACAGCTCGCTCGGATTCGTGTATCAGTTCCACCATCTTTTGCCGGAGTTCTCGGCGCTCGACAATGTCGGGATGCCCTTGATGATCCGGCGTACAAGCCGTTCTGAAGCACACGAAGTGGCGCGTCAGATGTTGGAACGGGTCGGACTGTCCAACCGTGTGACCCATGTGCCGGGAGAGCTGTCCGGTGGTGAACGCCAGCGCGTGGCGCTGGCGCGGGCGCTCGTGACGCAACCGGCGTGCGTACTGGCGGACGAACCCACCGGCAATCTCGATCGTGTGACTGCACACAAGACCTTCGATCTAATGCTTGAACTGTCGCGCACGCTTGGTACTGCGTTTGTCATCGTTACGCACGATATCGAATTGGCGCGGCATTGCGACCGCGTCCTGAGACTGTCGGAGGACGGTCTCCATCCCTATGTGGATTGACACGCACTGTCATCTTGATGCAGCCGAATTTACCGACGAGTCCGGTGCAATCGCTCTGCGTGCAGAGCAGCAGGGCGTGTCGCGGATCGTCATTCCCGCTGTCGAAAAAAATAACTTCAAGACAGTTCAAGAGCTGGCAGGCCGGCATAAAAATTGTGCGTACGCCTTAGGCATCCATCCGATATTCGTACCTCAAGCGAGCGAGGATGATCTGGGCATTCTGCGTGATGCGATTGCCTGGTCGATTAACGATCCGCGCTTTGTTGCGGTCGGCGAAATCGGATTGGATTTTTTCATAGCCAGTCTGACGACCGGTCCAATACGCGAGAAGCAGGAACATTTCTACAGCGAGCAACTGAAAATTGCGCGCGACTTCGATCTGCCGGTGCTTCTGCATGTCAGGCGCTCGCAAGACGTGATTCTCAAGTATCTACGACGTATCGCTGTTCGTGGGGGAATCGCACATGCGTTCAATGGAAGTTTTCAACAAGCTGATACCTTCATCAAACTTGGATTCAAACTGGGATTTGGCGGCGCGATGACATTTCCGCGCGCCCTGCAGATTCGCCGCCTGGCAACCGACCTTCCCGTGGAGTCCATTGTTCTCGAAACCGATGCGCCAGACATTTCCCCGGCTTGGCTGCATCCGAAACGCAACAGCCCGGAGGAGTTGCCGCGCATCGGACATATCCTTGCTGAACTGCGCCGTTTGCCTGTCGATGTGGTCGCGCAACTCACCTCCGGCAATGCGCACACGGTGCTGCCTCGGCTTGTCGGGCTAAGCTAAACCAATGCGCGGGACTGTCATTGGTTTTGTCGCGGGTGCTGCCTTGTTGCAGAACCACGCTGCTTTGCCCTCGCTTCAAATACTCGCCGCGCTTTTGCTCATTGCCTTGGGCTTCAGTGTTGCTGCACGTCGATTGCAATCCTTGAAGGGACGCCTGCCGCTTCAAATAAGCTTAGGGGCACTCCTTGGTTTTGTATGGGCCAGTCTGTTTGCGTACAACTATCTGGCGACCGAACTCCCGGAAGAATGGGAAGGGCGAGATGTCACAGTAGTCGGCACGATCGACAGCCTGCCTTACTATTTCCAGCAAGGCGTGCGTTTTAATTTTGCGGTCGAACGTATCATGGATATCGACGGTGAACATCCCGTCGTGCCGAATCGGCTGGCGTTGTCGTGGTACTCGGCGTTTCGCGCTGAAGAATTGCAGAATGTCGAAAAAGTACAGCCAGGCGAGCGCTGGCAATTGACGGTACGCCTGCGTCGGCCGCATGGTAATGCAAATCCACATGGTTTCGATTATGAGGTCTGGCTGCTCGAGCAGAACTTGCGTGCGACGGGTTATGTACGCCCTGCCAAACAGTCTGCGCATCGAAATCAAATGCTCGAAGGATTTGTTCCGAGTTTTAGCAATATCGTTGAACGAAGCCGGGCACACTTGCGAGACCGCATTCTCGCCGCATTACCGGATAAGCAGTATGCAGGTGTCATTGTTGCATTGGTCGTCGGAGATCAGCGCGCAGTCAATCAATCCGATTGGAAAATATTCAACCGGACGGGCATAGGCCATCTCGTATCCATATCCGGGTTGCATATCACGATGATTGCCGGACTTTTCGCTGCGGTCATGTTTGGACTGTGGCGCCGTTCATTCTTTACTCGTGCTAATTTGCCCTTGATTCTTCCAGCGCAGAAGGCCGCAGCCGTGGCAGGCGCATCGACCGCCTTGCTGTACGTACTGCTGGCTGGATTCGGCGTGCCCGCGCAACGCACTCTTTACATGCTGAGCGTCGTTGCGGTCGCGCTGTGGTTCGGACGAATTACCAGCGTGTCACACGTGCTTTGCGCGGCGCTTGGCGTGGTAGTTCTATTTGATCCATGGGCAGTACTGTGGCCGGGATTCTGGTTGTCTTTTGGTGCTGTCGGGATCATTTTGTTTGCTTCGGCCGGTCGTGTTCAGAACGTGGACGATGCCGCACAGTCATCATCGGGCAAGTGGATTAAAAGTATACATTCAGCTACCCGCACGCAATATGTCGTGACGCTTGGCCTGATACCGATGACGATGCTTTTGTTTGGACAATTTTCCATCGTTAGCCCGATCGCTAATGCCATCGCTATTCCGTTAATCAGCTTCTTAGTGACACCATTATCTCTGCTCGGTAGTGTGCTCCCCGCTCCTTTATCGAATTGGCTCCTTGGTTTTGCGCACCTTTTGATGGAGTGGCTTGCCTATGGTCTGGAATGGTTGAGCAGGTCACCCCTGGCGGTATGGACCGCCCCAATTCCCCCTTGGTGGGTATTTATCGCGGCGCTTGTCGGCACGCTATGGTTGCTAGCACCGGCGGGTTGGCCAGTGCGTTGGCTTGGTCTAGCCGGATTGTTTCCGCTCTTACTGAACTCGGCGACGCATCCGCACGACGGAGAAATGTGGGTGACTGCGTTCGACATCGGACAAGGTATGGCGCTACTGATCGAAACCCAGCATCGCCGTCTGCTGTACGACACGGGGCCAGCATATTCGCCGGAATCCGACGGTGCCAACCGCGTGATATTGCCCTATCTTAATGCACGAGGAATTAACAAACTTGACGCAATGATTGTTTCGCATAGCGACAACGATCATTCCGGCGGTGCCTTGTCCATACTGGATGAGGTCGATGTCAGCTCGGTATCGTCTTCGTTACCGCTCACGCACCCGATTGTTGAGCGGTCAGGTAATCATCGACGTTGCGAAGCAGGCCAGGACTGGACATGGGACGGTGTACGGTTCGAGATGCTGCATCCTGCGCCGATGGACTATGAAAGTACAAAAGCTAAACCAAACGCACGCAGCTGTACACTCAAGGTTACCGTAGGCACACAATCTATTCTGCTTCCCGGCGACATCGAAGCAGCGCAAGAGGCGCAGCTGATTGACAGTGATAACGATCGCTTGCGATCTTCCGTACTGCTCGCACCGCATCATGGAAGCGGCACTTCATCGACATCGGCATTCCTGCATGCCGTTCAGCCGGAACTAGCGCTATTCCAGGTCGGCTATCGCAATCGGTACCGACATCCGAAGACCGAGGTATTCGAGCGTTATGGCCGGCTTGGCATCCGCCGCATACGCACTGATGACTCTGGTGCAGTCAGTTTGCGCTTCGGCGGTCGCATTGATGTGACTGAATATCGCAGCGAACATGCAAGATACTGGTACGGACGTTAACATCGCGAGGCAGCCTGCGGCGTCTACGTCGACTACATTCATCGCCGCCCAGCTGTAGCATCAGTAAGACTGCAAATGGACCTGTTATCGCGCCGCACTCAATCTGAAGCGACATGTTATGGACAATGACCACCCCGCTGATTCATTGCCATTTCTCGATGCCATGTCGCGCTTCACTATGAACACGGCTCACTGTTCGCTTGTCGTGACGCAGCAGCTAATGAAATCCTTTGCGACACATTGATTAATCATAAACGTTCCTCGGGTAGGGGCGGTGTTCCCGATGATAGGCAGCACATGCAAGGCCAATACAAAAATTACTCAAACACCGTACTTGCATCACGCCGATCGAACGCCTTGGACTGTTGAGAGACAATACAATTACAATCTTGTGCAATTCGATTTAGCGCGATTCCTGTCGGGAAAACAAAATAACCATGAGCCGTCCCATCCTCCATTTTGTTCATGCCAATAGTTATCCCTCCGGGACCTATCGCGTCTTCTTCGATCATCTGAGCCGGCATTACGATGTACAGGCACTTCCCATGCACGCGCACAATCCGAGATACCCAGTCAGCAATGGGTGGCCGGCGCTTGCCCGGGAATTGATTGATGAATTGAAGCTTCGTTACGATGCGCCGGTCATCCTGGTTGGTCATTCAATGGGGGGAATGTTGAGCCTGATGGTTGCAAAGGCTCGCCCCGACTTGGTGCGATGCGTGGTCTTGCTGGATTCGCCCGTGGTTGCCGGATGGCGCGCGGCCTTGTTGCGCGTTGCGAAGCGACTTGGCGTCGACAAGAAATTCTCACCAGCGAAGTTTTCGGAGAGGCGTCGTAATTTCTGGCCCGACCGTCAAACAGCGTTTGAACACTATGCAGCCAAGCCCATGTTCGCGGCATGGGCGCCGGACGTCCTGCGCGACTACATTGAACATGGCTTGATCCTTCATCCGGATGGCGTGACGTTGCGATTCACCCGCGAAACGGAAACCGCCGTGTATCGCAGCTTGCCGCATCATATCGGTGGAATGGTGCGCAGGGCCTTCCCAGTGCCGATCGGCTTTATCGGCGGCACCGATTCTGTGGAGTGTCGTCAGGCCGGCATTGGCGCGACCCGGCGGCTGGTGGGGCGTCACTTCATGCAAATCGCAGGTGGGCATCTGTTTCCAATGGAGTCTCCAGCCGCCGCAGCCCACGCTGTGCACGGGATGATTGAGTCATTGCTTCCTTCTTAAAATCCTATGTCTTATTTCGTTTCGAAATTATTAGCAGGGTCGCTCCTGATTATTGCATCGGTGCCTGCAAATGCAGATCCTTTCCATGGTCTGTTTAATGGGTATGGCAAGGTCATGGAGGAAGGCAAGGTGTCGCATAGTGTAGATATTGATAACGACACCTTGCTGTTGAACCGAAACGATGGTTTCTATACCAGCGGACTGCGCTATACACAGACGCGCATGCTAAAGGGCGACGATCAGGAAACAGTTACTTTCGGCTGGCGTTTTGGGCAGGAGTTGTATACGGCGTCCGACATCAAGCTTCCGCCGGAATTGATCGGGCCGCCAAATCATCCATATGCAGGATGGCTTTTTGGTGGTCTTTTCAAGGAAACGCGTCGCGCCGACGGCACGCACGCCAAAATCGGTATCGACATCGGTTGCCTTGGTCACTGCGCTGGAGGCGAATGGACCCAAACGCAATTTCACCGTGTGCTAAACCAGCCACTGCCGCGAGGTTGGAGCAAGCAGGTAAAAAATGAACTCGGGATGGTGCTGTATGGCGAGGTAGCGCCAGTGCAATGGGCGCTACATCCTTCCGTCGATGTAACGCCTAGCATCAATGCGCGTTTTGGCAACATCTTCACTGACATAGGCGCCAGTTTGCTGACCAGGGCCGGTCAACTGCGCGTCGTGCCGGACCAATCGCGAGTCCATGCCTACCTGCGCATGGATATTCACTCAGTTGCCTATAACGCGACACTACAGGGCGGATATTTCTCAAAAAACAATCCGCATACAATGGACCCGAAACGTGTCGTCGGTGAAGCCGAAGCGGGCTTTGCCTGGAATTACGGGCCTTATGCAGCCAAAATGGCGATTGTCCGTCGTAGTAATGAAATCAAGGACTTGCCGAGTTCGATTGGTGCGCAGAATTACCTCCATCTGCAGTTTGCCTACACGCCATAAAGGGACTAAGGAAAGGATAAAAAGCTGGAAACTCGCGGTGGGGAAATCGGATTGAGGTATAATTTGAATTTCCCGCACGTGCCGTCCGGCACATCTCAGCAATGACCAAGTTTGTATTCGTCACTGGCGGCGTTGTTTCATCCCTTGGCAAAGGGATTGCAGCCGCGTCTCTCGCTGCGATCCTTGAATCGCGCGGCCTCAAAGTCACCCTCATCAAGCTCGACCCGTACATCAACGTGGATCCGGGAACGATGAGCCCGTTCCAGCATGGCGAAGTGTTTGTCACCGACGACGGTGCAGAGACCGATCTCGATCTCGGCCACTACGAGCGCTTCATCACCGCAAAAATGCGGAAGGTGAACAACTTCACCACCGGCCAGATCTATGAATCCGTGATCCGCAAGGAACGTCGCGGCGAATATCTTGGCAAGACGGTGCAAGTCATCCCGCATATTACGAACGAAATTCAGGATTACATCCATCGCGGCGCCGAAGGCTACGATGTTGCTCTGGTGGAGATTGGTGGCACGGTCGGTGATATCGAATCCTTGCCCTTCCTTGAAGCCACACGTCAATTGAGTTTGCGCGCGGGTCGTAACGAGACTGCATTCGTGCATCTGACGCTGGTGCCGTACATTGCTTCCGCAGGCGAACTGAAGACCAAACCGACCCAGCACAGCGTGCAAAAACTGCGCGAAATCGGCATTTCGCCAGACGCGCTGCTGTGCCGCGCTGACCGCCGCATTCCGGACGACGAGCGCGCAAAGATCTCCCTGTTCTCCAATGTGCAGGAAGATGCTGTTATCTCGGTCTGGGATGCTGATACGATCTATAAGATTCCTCAGATGCTGCACGATCAAGGCCTGGACAAGATCGTATGCGACAAGCTCGGCCTGTCGCCAAAGCCTGCCGACCTGACCGTCTGGAACAAGCTGGTGTACGCGCTGGAACACCCGAAAGCGGAAGTCACGATCGGCATGGTCGGCAAGTACGTTGACCTGACCGAATCGTACAAGTCGCTTACCGAAGCACTGCGTCACGCTGGCATTCACACCGAAAGCCGCGTCAACATCGAGTACCTCGACTCCGAAGATATCGAAGTCAACGGTATTGCCAACCTCGCGAAGTACGATGCCATCCTGGTTCCGGGCGGCTTCGGCAAGCGCGGTGTGGAAGGCAAGATTGCCGCCGCTAGATTCGCACGCGAAAACAAGGTGCCTTATCTCGGCATCTGCCTCGGCATGCAAGTGGCGCTGATTGAATATGCACGCAACAAGGCTGGACTGACCAAGTCGAATTCGACCGAATTTGATCCGGAGACCGAACAGCCTGTGGTCGCGCTGATCAATGAATGGCAAAACCACGACGGTAAAGTCGAGAAGCGCGATGCCAATTCGGATCTCGGCGGCACCATGCGTCTGGGTGCTCAGACTTGCTCGGTCAAGCCGGGCACAATTGCAGCGGAAATCTACGGCGACAAAGTCACCGAGCGCCATCGCCACCGCTACGAGGCAAATAATCACTACCTCGGCCGTGTGGAAGAAGCCGGTTTGATCGTGTCAGCGCGTACGCCGACTGAAGACCTGTGCGAAATCATGGAGCTGCCGCGAGCCGGCGAGAATGCGCATCCTTGGTTTGTTGGTGTGCAATACCACCCTGAATTCAAGTCGACCCCGCGCGATGGGCATCCCTTGTTCATCTCCTTTATCAAGGCAGCCCTTGCACGCAAGCAGGCGTCGTCCGAGAGGAAAGCAGCATGAAGTTGTGCGGTTTTGACGTTGGACTCGACCAGCCGTTCTTCCTGATCGCTGGTCCGTGCGTGATCGAATCGCAACAGATGGCGATGGATACCGCTGGTGCTCTAAAAGAACTTACCTCGGAACTCGGTATTCCCTTCATCTACAAGTCTTCTTTTGACAAGGCGAATCGTTCGTCCGGGACGTCCTTCCGTGGATTGGGCATGGAAAAGGGTCTGGAAATCCTCGCCGAAGTAAAGAAGCAGATCGGTGTGCCCGTGCTCACCGATATTCACGAAATTGATGAAATCAAGCCGGTTGCCGCAGTTGTCGACGTATTGCAAACACCGGCATTCTTGTGCCGTCAGACCGATTTCATTCGTGCTTGCGCGCAGTCGGGTAAGCCGGTGAACATCAAGAAGGGGCAGTTCCTTGCGCCTGGCGACATGAAAAATGTCATCGACAAGGCACGTGACGCCGCCAGGGAAGTCGGGCTCGATGCCGACAACTTCATGGCCTGCGAACGCGGTGTTTCCTTCGGCTATAACAATCTCGTTTCCGACATGCGTTCGCTTGCCATCATGCGTGAAACGGGCTGTCCGGTTGTGTTCGATGCAACGCACTCAGTGCAGTTGCCGGGCGGGCAGGGCACATCGTCGGGCGGTCAACGTGAGTTCGTGCCGGTACTTGCACGTGCCGCGGTGGCAGTCGGTATCGCCGGCCTGTTCATGGAAACCCATCCGAACCCGGCAGAAGCCAAGTCCGACGGTCCTAACGCCGTTCCGCTTGGGCGCATGAAAGAGCTGCTGTCCACGCTGGTCGAACTCGATCGCGTTGTCAAGAAGGCAGGCTTTCTAGAAACCGATTTTTCATAATCGGGTTTGCGATTTGCGGATGTGCAGCGCACATCGCTCATGAATAATATGCAAACCGGTGCGCTGAGCGCATCTACGGAATTTTCTTTGATTTGGGAGAATTGAATGAGTGCCATCGTTGACATCATCGGCCGCGAAGTAATTGATTCGCGCGGCAATCCGACCGTCGAATGCGACGTGTTGCTGGAATCGGGCGTCATGGGCCGCGCGGCCGTGCCGTCAGGCGCGTCCACCGGCTCACGCGAAGCAATTGAACTGCGCGACGGTGACAAGAGCCGCTATCTCGGCAAGGGCGTGTTGAAAGCCTGCGAAAACATCAATACCGAGATTTCCGAAGCGATCATGGGCCTGGATGCCAATGAGCAAGCGTTCCTTGACCGCACCCTGATCGACCTCGACGGCACCGAAAACAAGGCGCGTTTGGGCGCCAATGCAACGTTGGCCGTGTCAATGGCGGTTGCCAAGGCCGCTGCCGAAGAATCGGGCTTGCCGCTGTACCGTTATTTCGGTGGCTCGGGAGCGATGCAAATGCCAGTGCCGATGATGAATGTCATCAATGGCGGCGCGCATGCCGACAACAATCTCGATTTGCAAGAATTCATGATCATCCCGGTCGGCGCTCCGTCGTTCCGCGAAGCGATCCGCTATGGCGCGGAAGTGTTCCATACGCTGAAGAAAATCCTGCATGACAAGAAACTGACCACCGCAGTCGGCGACGAAGGCGGTTTTGCGCCATCGGTCGACAACCATGAAGCGGCGATCAAACTGATTCTGCAAGCCATCGAGCAAGCCGGTTACGAGCCGGGCACGCAAATCGCCCTCGGTCTGGACTGCGCCGCCTCCGAATTCTACAAGGATGGCAAGTACCAGTTGCATGGCGAAGGACTAAGCCTGACTTCGGGTGATTTCACCAACCTTTTGGCGACTTGGTGCGACAAGTATCCGATCATTTCGATCGAGGATGCGATGGCGGAAAACGACTGGGAAGGCTGGGCGACCCTGACAAATGCCTTGGGCAAAAAAGTTCAGCTGGTCGGCGATGACTTGTTCGTGACCAATACCAAGATTCTGCGTGAAGGAATCCAGAAGAATATTGCGAACTCGATCCTGATCAAGATTAACCAGATCGGCACGCTGACTGAAACCTTTGCGGCGATTGAGATGGCTAAGCGCGCTGGTTACACTGCGGTGATTTCACACCGTTCTGGGGAAACCGAGGATGCGACGATTGCCGATATTGCAGTGGGCACCAATGCGCTGCAGATCAAGACTGGCTCGATGTCGCGTTCCGACCGCATCGCCAAGTACAACCAGTTGTTGCGCATTGAGGAAGACCTCGGCGATATCGCCAGCTACCCCGGCCGTAGCGCGTTTTACAACCTGAAATAAGGTGAAAGAGAATTTGGGGGCGCAAGCCCCCAAATTTCTAATTAGAATGCTCGCATGCGTCTGATTACCCTTAGTCTCGCTGCCTTGCTTTTGCTGATCCAGTACCCTTTGTGGCTGGGCAAGGGAGGCTGGCTGCGCGTTTGGGATTTGGACAATCAGGTCGCTGCAGCACAAAAGAAAAATGAAGAACTGAAGGCACGCAATGCCAAGCTCGGTTCGGAAGTGCGCGATCTACGCGACGGGACCGGCGCTGTCGAGGAACGGGCGCGCTATGAATTGGGCATGATCAAGGACGGCGAGATTTTCATTCAGATTCTTGAGCCGAATGGTTTGCCGATCGCTTCACCTGCCCGTTCGCAGAAAAAGAGTAATTAATGTAACAGCCCGGAAGGCCTGCTATTAGCAACCATTCCGGGCTTTTTTCTACCTTTTGATCTAAATTCTTTTACGTCTCTAATGGCGAACCTGCCCGGCCTGCTTAATCGCTGCGCTTGGGTTCTCCGTCGCGAACAATTGGGCGCAGTCGACTGCGTCGAACTCGTAATGCTGGCCACAGAAGTCGCAATTGATCGCGAGCTTGCCCAGATCCATCAGGGCCGAATCGATTTCCGGTTTGCCGAGCATGATCAGCATGTTGGCTACTTTTTCACGCGTACAACCGCAATGAAAACTGGGATGGCGCGGCTCGAACACCCGAATCGTCTCTTCCCAGAAAAGACGGTGCATCAACGTGCTGATGTCGGTCGATAGCATTTCCTCTGTGCGAAGGGTCGATGCCAGTGTCACGGTGTGGTTCCACATCTCTGCATCATCTTCGGTGTGCACGGCACTCCCGCCGTCTTTCGGCATCTTCTGAAGCAACAAGCCGCGCGATACGTTCTGATCTGCCGCGAGCCATAGTCTGGTCTCCAACTGTTCGGAACGATGCATGTAATTTTCGATAACCACTGCAACCGATTCACCATCAAGCGGCACAATGCCTTGGTAAGGCTGCTGCCCTGGCAGCTTATCCTTGGGATCAAGCGTAATCACGAAGCGGCCATGGCCATGCGCATTGACCAGTTGAGTCAGGTCTGCGTCGTCGGGAATGCACGCATCGGAAGCCAGCTTCGCAGTCGCACGCAGCCGCAGCTCGGAATCACATTCGACCACCAGCAATCTGACCGGGCCGTCGCCATGCATCTGCATCACGATCATGCCGTTAAATTTCAGATTTGCTGACAGCAGCGCCGCAGCCGCGAGCATCTCACCGAGCAGCGTGCGTACCGCTGCCGGATAATCCGAACGTTCCTGCACCTGCTTCCAAGTATCGGAAATTTCTACCAGTTCACCGCGAACAGCGGCATTTTCAAACATGAATCTTTGCAACGTATCCATCAATCATCCAATTCGTTTCAGTTCCCGCTTGAATAGCTGGCCACGCTTGACGTAATTCGCTGTGTTGCCGTGCATGCGGGTGATATCTTCTTCGCTCAAGGTTCGCACCGCTTTGGCGGGAGAACCGATGATCAGCGAATTGTCCGGGTATTCCTTGCCTTCTGTGACTAATGCGCCGGCCCCAACGAGGCAATTGCGGCCGATTTTTGCTCCATTCAAAATGATGGTTTGGATACCGACCAGAGAACCGTCTCCAATCGTGCATCCATGCAACATGGCCTGATGTCCGACGGTGACATTCTTGCCAATTGTGAGCGGATAACCGGGGTCGGTGTGTAGAACACAGCCTTCCTGCACATTGCTGTTTTCGCCGACCGTAATCAACTCGTTGTCGCCGCGAATCGTGACTTCGAACCAGACGCTTGCATTCGCTTCGATTCGTGCCTTGCCTATTACGTTCGCCGTATCGGTAATGTATGCCGATGGATCGATCTGTGGGGCATGCTCGCCTAATTGGTAGATGGCCATGGATTTCCGTAAAATCTGGGGTCTCGTTCGAAACCGCCATTTTACCGCTGCTCGCATGAATCGACGTCCAGACAGGAATTCCATAACCCCGACAGAGCTAAGAACTGCCGCACTACACTGGCTTTGTGAACCGGATCCGGGCCTGAAGATAGAAGGTGTCAGGGCGTTGTCGGACGCGACGTGCCGCAACGAAACGCCGTTGGACACGCATGCAGTGCTTGTTCCTCAGTTTCCGATTCCGGGCCGGCCAGATCGTCCGGAACTGGTGTCGCCCTTAAGCGTAAAACATCGCTCAATGCGAACGGTCGAAGGGCGCGCGGCATTGCTCCACGCGCTTGCGCATATTGAATTCAATGCGATCAACCTCGCTTTGGATGCAGTCTGGAGATTTTCCGGATTGCCTGACTTGTATTATGCAGATTGGCTGCAAGTTGCGTCAGAAGAGGCGTTGCACTTTTCCTTGCTGGTTGAGCACCTGCAAACCCAAGGTTTTTGCTATGGTGATTTCACCGCGCACAATAGCCTTTGGGATATGGCAGAGAAGACGGGTGCCGATGTGCTTGCACGTATGGCACTCGTTCCGCGCACGCTTGAAGCGCGCGGATTAGACGCCTCCCCACCGGTGCGGGCCAAGCTCGCGCAGGCGGGGGACATGAAAGCAGCGGGCATCCTCGACATCATTCTGCGTGACGAGATTGGGCATGTCGCAATCGGCAGTCGCTGGTACGGCTGGTTGTGCGCTGAGCGTGGGATGGAGCCGATTTCGACTTATGCTGCGCTCGCACGGCAATTCAAGGCGCCGCCCCTACGCGGGCCGTTCAATATTGAAGCGAGAAAAGCAGCAGGTTTCACTGATGCCGAACTTAGCGCTTTCCTATGCGAATAAAGGATCAATTTTTCCAAACGTCATCATTCTGGAAACTTAAGGCGCTCCACGCGGTCTTTATCATGACTGCATGACAATTTTGCCGTGTATTCCAGCGAGGACGTTGACCAGACGATACAGGACAGTCCCGATATTTAGTCAGGCAAAGGGGAAGAAATGTTGAAACGAACCAGATCTACCATCTCCATCATGGCGGCTACCGCATTGATTGCCGCTCTTTCTGCATGTGACAAGCGACAAGCCGCCGTCGAGGAAAAAGGCCCTGCCGAGAAGGCCGGGAAGCAACTCGACCAAGCTGCGGCGCGCGCAGGCGAAGAACTTAATAAGGCTGCAGAAAAGGCTGGCAAAGGCCTTCAGGAAATGGGGCAAAAACTGCAGAATGAAGCGCAGGAAGCAAAGAAAAAAGAATAGTCGCCGCGCGCTTCACACAACATCGGGTGCATCTACCCGCACCTCTTACACATGCCATAGGCAATGTCCGTACACAACGGCCTTGCTTGCGTGGCGCAGCATTTATCCTGAACAGACCGCTTCACGCTTATTCGATGGCGTGGATTCCGATGGCATGTTCGCGGGCGGTTCACAATCGTAAATGATTGCATTGCCATGAAAAGAAAACTCGTCACACTCGCCCTGCAGGGCGGCGGATCTCACGGTGCGTTTACTTGGGGCGTACTCGATCGCTTGCTGGAAGACGAGCGCATCGACATCGAAGGAATCAGCGGCGCCAGTGCAGGCGCAATGAATGCCGTTGTGTTGGCGCACGGATTGGCGGTAGGAGGACGCGACGGTGCGCGCCAGGCATTGAAGGATTTCTGGAGCAGCGTTGCAAGTCACGCTCCCTTTAGTGCCGTGCCGGACAGCCTAGCGACGCCCGCAACACTTGCCGCGCAGTCGGACATTCCGGCGGCCTATAAGCCATTGTTGTCTCTTCTCCGCTTCTTTTCGCCGTATCAGCTCAACCCATTTGATATCAATCCCTTGCGAGACATTCTCTCCAGGCAGATCGACTTCGAGCGTTTGCGCAGCGAGGGAAAACCTCGGTTATTTATTGCCACCACCCAGGTCAGTACGGGGACACTCAAGTTGTTCCGCAACAAGCAATTAACCTTGGACGTTCTTCTGGCGTCAGCTTGTCTGCCCTTGCTGCATCGTGCGGTCGAAATTGACGGCGAAGCGTATTGGGATGGTGGGCTGACGGCAAATCCACCGCTGTTTCCGCTTGTGCACAAGTGTACGGCACGAGATGTCATGGTCGTGCTGCTGCATCCACATCCGCACTCGAAGATTCCAATAACTGCCGACGCGATCTGGCATCGGTTGACCGAGCTTGGCTTTAGTTCGACTTTCTTTACCGAGTTGCAGGGATTGACGCTGGCGCAGCGCGAGGCGCGTCGTGGCTGGTTTCCGTTCGGGCGCCTGGAACGCAGGCTTCGCCATCTCAACATGCATATGATTGAATCGCAGGAGTTGATGAGCCAGCTAAGCAAGCACAGCAAACTCAACGCCCAGCCGTCGTTCATTAATGGCTTGCACGATGAGGGCAGGCAGCGTGCCGAGGCATGGTTGGAGGCGAACTTTCAGCAACTTGGCGTACGTTCATCGTTCCACCTCGCACGTCTATTCGGATGAGCGGTGTGCAGCTTCAGCGCGCTCTTTCTCCATCATGCGCAACACGCGGCGCTGCACTTTCCCCGTCGTGGTCATTGGTAGTTCATCGATGAATTCAATGTCCTTGGGATACTCGTAAGGAGCCAGCTTGCCGCGCACATGCATCTGCAATTCCACGATGAGTTTTTCATCGCTGTCCCTGCCGCGTTGCGTGCCTTGGGTTAGTACGATGAATGCTTTGACCACATTGCCGCGTTCCGGGTCCGGCTTTGGCACCACGGCGACATTGGCGACCGAAGGATGCTTGACCAGGCAATTTTCAATTTCCGAAGGGCCGATGCGATAGCCGGCTGCTTTGAACATGTCATCAGCGCGGCCTTGATACCAAAGATAGCCGTCTTCGTCCATTGATGCGAGATCGCCGGTGCGACACCAGTCTCCCGTGTATTTGCTGCGGGTTGCCTCCGGATTCTTCCAGTATTCGATGAAGAAAATCGGGTCGGGATGGCCATGAATGTCAGTGCGATTCAACGCCACTTCACCAGTTTCACCGGACTGGACAATATTGCCGTCATCGTCAATAACCGCTACGCGATGACCGGGATAGGGTCGTCCCATGCTGCCGGGCTTTGCCGGCCATTGCTGTGCGCTGTTCCCTACGATGTAATTCATTTCTGTTTGGCCGAACATTTCGTTCGGCGTTACGCCAAGCGCGGTGCTGCACCAATTGAACACGGCATCGCCAACTGCCTCGCCTGCGCTCATGATCGCGCGCAGCTTGAGCATGTATTGGTCGCGTGGCGCCGGACAGGCTTTCATCATCATTTTCAGCGCTGTCGGAAACAGGAAGGTATTGGTCACACCATATTTCTCCATGAGCTGAAATGCAGTGTCGGGAGAAAAACGGCCACGGTAGCCGACAATCGGCATGCCGAAATAGAGCGAGGGCAGCAATGCATCCATGAGTCCGCCCGTCCAGGCCCAGTCGGCGGGCGACCAGAAGACATCGCCGTCCTGTGGGAACCAGTTTTGCGACGCGACGAAGCCAGTCAGATTGCCGATGATGGCGGAATGCGGAATTAGTGCGCCTTTCGGTGCGCCGGTGGTACCGCTGGTATAGATCAGCACCGCGGGATCCGTCGCCAGCGTGCGCACCGATTCGAAACGGGTATCGGCCTTGGCCAACGCTGTGGCCCAATCGAGCGCGTCGACCGCGTCGCACTCCACGGCAATTACCTGTTTCAAGGTGGGGCAGGTCGTACGGGCGCCTTTTAGATTGTCATAGCCTGTTTGATCGACGATGGCGACTTCCGCTTCGCTGTTTTGTAAACGGTATTCCAGCGCGTCCGGACCGAACAGAATGGAAAGCGGCATCGCTATCGCACCAAGCTGGTAGCACGCCATGTGGGCGACAGCCGTTTCGATGCGCTGTGGGAGAACGATGGCGACGCGATCGCCTTTGCGCACGCCCACATCCGCCAGGACGTTGGACAGGCGATTGGCTTGCTCTGCAAGGGCGCCATAGGTCAGCGTGGCCGTATGTCCTGTTTCATCTTCGAAATGGATGGCAATGCGTGACTTTTCGCTTGCCCAACGTGCGCAGCACACATCGGCGATGTTCAATTCCGTTGGAACGTGCCAATGGAAATGTTGGTATAGCTCGTCATAGTGATCTGCCTGCTGGATGTGTTCTGCGGAACTCATTGTCTCTCCGGTATAATTATCGAACGACCGTTCTATTTATTTGCTTTTCTGGCAAGGCTCTTATTATGCCGATTTCTTAAAATGTCAACATTGACTCATACTTGATAAAAACATGAAACCTTCCCGCTCCGAATTTATCTCTGTCCGCGGCCTGAAATACCATGTGCGTCATTGGGGCAACGAAGACGCGCCGAAGCTGTTCATGGTGCACGGCTGGATGGATGTGTCGGCATCCTTTCAGTTCATGGTCGACTGTTTGCAGCAGGACTGGCATGTCATTGCACCGGATTGGCGGGGTTTTGGTCTGACGGAAAATCCTGGTGTGGATTGTTACTGGTTTCCGGACTACATGGGAGACCTCGATGCAATCCTCCAGCATTACTCCCCCGCTAACGCGGTAAATCTGCTTGGCCACAGCATGGGGGGAAATGTCGTCTGCCTGTATGCCGGCGTTCGCCCGGACAGAGTGTCAAAGCTGATCAATCTCGAAGGCTTCGGCCTGCCAGCCACGCGGCCCGAACAAGCTCCGGCACGTTACGCAAAATGGCTGGAGGAATTGCGGGAGCCACCCGATTTGCGTACCTATCCGACGCAAGCCGCCGTCGCAGCTCGTCTGCAAAAAAATAACCGGCGTTTGACGGACGAGCGCGCCGAATTCCTGTCAGGACACTGGGCGGCAAAAAATGCACAAGGCGGATGGGAGATTCTTGGTGACCCCGCACACAAACTGAGCAGCCCGATCCTGTATCGGGTTGAAGAAGTCCTGGCTTGCTGGCAGGCGATTAATGCGCCGGTGCTATGGGTTGAGGCAGACGATACCGAAGCATGGCGCTGGATGGGGCCGAAGGACACAGCGCGTATTGAAATTGATCGTCGGATCAAGTTCATTCCAAATGTGATAACGGCAATGATCAATGACGCAGGACACATGTTGCATCACGATCAGCCAGAAGCGTTAGCGGAGCTCATCGAACGATTTTTGGAGTGAGGAGACGTACCGGTACCAATACCAGTCTAAACGGAAAAAGCGGGCTGCCACCTACTGCTACCGTTTGTAAGCGCGGCACAGGGCAGGGCGGACTGAGCGTACAATAGTTGTACTTCCATTATTCACTCTTCCCTGTGCATGCTTAACGTTGATCTCCACTGCCATTCCACTGTTTCCGACGGCGCGTTAGCGCCTGCGGCGGTCGCCGCCCGCGCGAAGGCTGGCGGAGTTGATGTATGGGCATTGACGGATCATGACGAGATTGATGGCATCGCAGAAGCGCGCGACGCGGCAATAGCGCTCGGCATGCGCCATGTGACAGGGGTAGAAATTTCCGTTACTTGGGCGGCAAGAACGATCCATATTGTCGGACTGCATTTCGACGAGAACAATCAAGACTTGAAGCAGGGTTTGAAAAGTACGCGCTCCGGCCGCGAGCGGCGCGCACATGACATGGCAGCCCAGCTTGCTTCTGCAGGCATTCCCAATGCATTCGAAGGCGCACTGAAGTATGTCGGCAATCCAGACCTGATTTCGCGTACTCATTTCGCGCGCTACATCATCGAAACAGGTGCCTGCAAGAATATTGCCGAGGTGTTTGCCAATTACCTGATTGAGGGCAAACCCGGATATGTACCGCACCGCTGGGCAACGCTCAAGGATGCGGTCAGCTGGATTCGCGGTGCCGGCGGGATCGCGGTCGTTGCGCACCCTGGTCGTTATGATTTCAGCGACCTTGAACTGGACGCCTTTTTTGCGGAATTCAAGCGCTTTGGCGGCACTGCAGTGGAAGTGGTCACGGGAAGTCATACGGTTGAGGAATACAGTCGCTTTGCCATCGTCGCGAAGAACTATGGATTGCTCGCCTCGCGTGGTTCCGATTTTCATGCGCCCGGCGAATCGCAAACCGAACTCGGCGCGCTGCCGCCTTTGCCCGCCAGTCTCACGCCGGTCTGGCACGACTGGCGCATGTAAGCATTTTCCCAGCCAAGCCGTCGCCAGTCGGCTTTTCTTTGTGGCATCATTGCGGCCACTTGAATTTCCTGGTTAACAACCCTATTTAGTAGACGCTTTCAACCAAGGGGGCTTTTGCATGAAACGAATTTTTCTGTTCCTGGCGACCAATCTTGCCGTCATGCTTGTCATGTCGGTGGTGCTGTCTTTACTGGGCGTGAATCGCTATATGTCGGCCAACGGACTCAACCTTGGCACGCTGATGGTGTATTCGCTCGTGGTCGGTTTCACCGGCGCGATTATCTCTCTGCTGATGAGCAAGCAGATGGCGAAATGGTCAACCGGCGCTCATGTCATTGACGCGCCCTCGAGCTCCACTGAGTTATGGCTGGTCGATACTGTGAAAAAGCTGGCCGAACGTGCCGGCATCGCCATGCCGGAAGTGGCGATTTATGAAGGCGAACCGAACGCGTTTGCCACCGGTGCGTTCAAGAATTCGGCGCTGGTTGCGGTTTCGACCGGTTTGCTGGAAGGGATGACGCGCGACGAAGTTGAGGCGGTTCTGGGACATGAGATTGCGCACGTTGCCAACGGCGATATGGTCACGCTTACATTGATTCAGGGCGTGGTGAATACCTTCGTGATCTTTCTGGCGCGGGTGGTGGGCTACTTGATCGACAAGGCGGTCTTCCGCAATAACGACGACCGTGGACCGGGCATTGGTTACATGGTGACCGTATTTGTGTGCGAAATCGTATTTGGCATTCTGGCGTCTATCATCGTCGCGTGGTTCTCACGCTATCGTGAATTCCGCGCGGATGCTGGTTCGGCACAGTTGCTTGGCAGCCCACAGCCGATGGTCAAGGCACTGGCACGCTTGGGCGGGATGGAAGCACCGGAAAGCATGCCGCAGAATTTCAAGTCCTTTGGCATTAATGGTGGTGGGTCCGGATTTGCTGCCTTGTTCTCCAGCCATCCACCGATCGAGCAACGTATTGCCGCACTGCGCGGCGCACATTGAATAAAAATGATAGTTACCAACGGCGGTCCATTGGCCGCCGTTCTTCTTTATGAGCCAATTTTTTCAGATTCATCCAGATAATCCGCAACTACGCCTGATCAAGCAGGCAGCGCAAATCATCCACGGCGGCGGCATCGTCGCTTTGCCGACCGATTCCTGTTATGCCTTGGTTTGCCATTTGGACGACAAAACCGCTGTTGAGCAATTGCGTCGCATTCGTGGCGTCGACGACAAGCACCATCTGACACTGCTCTGCCGCGACTTGAGCGAAATTGCCCAGTACGCACGTGTCGACAACCGGCAATACCGTTTGCTGAAGGCCGCGACACCAGGCCCCTATACCTTTATTCTGGAGGCGACGAAAGAAGTTCCGCGCCGCCTGAGCCATCCCTCGCGCAAGACCATCGGCCTGCGTGTACCGGAAAACACGATTGCACGTACGCTACTGGAAGAGCTTGGGCAGCCTTTGCTAGGAACAACACTGATTCTGCCCGACGAAGAGCATCCCTTGACCGACCCGGAGGACGTGCGCAATGCGCTTGAGCGCCAAATTGAACTGGTCATCGACGGTGGCGCTTGCAGCCTGGAACCAACAACGGTCATCGATCTGACTGGCGACGAACCTCAATTGCTCCGGCAGGGGCGCGGCGACGCATCGATGTTCGGCTTGTAAGTGTCAAAATTCCTATTACGCCAGACGCATGTCGAAATCTGACTGTACGATTTTCCCGGCTGCCGCTCGCGGCGGCCCCCTCTGATAGAATCGCCGCCATGGAAGAAATTATTCAAACGATTGCAGTGTATGCACTGCCGGTAATCTTTGCGATTACTCTGCATGAAGCGGCACATGCATACGCTGCGCGTTACTTTGGCGATTCCACCGCCTATATGCAGGGGCGGATGAGCCTCAATCCGATCAAGCATATTGATCCGCTCGGCACGCTTGTCATTCCCGCAGTCTTGTATATCGCAACTTCCGGTGCTTTCCTTTTTGGTTATGCCAAGCCAGTTCCGATCAATTTTGGTAATCTGCGCAAACCAAAACGCGACATGGCATGGGTGGCACTCGCCGGGCCCGGAGCAAATTTCATCATGGCATTGCTCTGGATGATCCTTGCCATTTTCCTTGGTGTTGGCGAGGTCAGTGAGCCGTTTTTCCTGCGTATGGCACAGGCAGGTATCTTGTCCAACCTGGTGATGTTTGCATTCAACCTGTTTCCGATTCCACCGTTGGACGGTGGACGCGTAATGACAAGCATGCTTCCCAATCGCTATGCCTATAAATTTGCCCAGATCGAGCCTTACGGCTTTTTCATTGTGATGGGCTTGGTGATGCTAAAGCTGCTGTATTTCTGGATGGCGCCCGTCATGACGATCGCGCACACTGCCTTGAGACTGATTATTTCCCCCTTGACCATTTTTCTGAACTGAACATTATGTACCCCGATCGCGTTGTTTCCGGCATGCGCCCAACTGGTGCAATGCACCTTGGCCACTATCACGGCGCCCTCAAGAACTGGATCAAGATGCAGTCCGAACTGCCTTGCCTGTTCTTTGTCGCGGACTGGCATGCACTGACAACTCATTATGACGATCCCAGCATCATTGAAACCAGTACTTGGGATATGGTGATCGACTGGCTGGCGGCCGGGGTGGATCCTTCGCAGGCAACCATATTTATTCAGTCGAAAGTCCCGGAGCATGCCGAGTTGCACTTGCTGCTGTCGATGGCGACGCCGCTCGGTTGGCTGGAACGCGTACCGACCTACAAGGATCAGCAGGAAAAACTGGCTGATCGCGATCTCGCGACTTACGGTTTCCTCGGCTACCCGTTGCTGCAGGCGGCCGACGTGCTGATCTACCGCGCCAGCCTCGTGCCTGTTGGTGATGATCAGATACCGCATATAGAAATGATGCGCGAAATTGCGCGTCGCTTTAATCACTTGTATGGCAAGGAGAAGGGATTCGAAGAGAAGGCGCAGGAAGCCGTAAAGAAACTTGGTAGCAAACGCGCGCGCATCTACAACGAGTTGCGCACCGAGTTTCAGGAACAGGGCAAGGAAGATGCGCTAGCACAGGCAAAGGCGATGCTCGATGAAGCGCAAAACCTGTCCATGATCGACCGGGAGCGGCTTTTCGGCTATCTCGAGGGAAGCCGTAAATTGATTCTTGTTGAACCACAGGCGCGCCTGACGGAAGCTTCTCGCCTGCCAGGGCTTGACGGACAAAAAATGTCCAAGAGCTACGGCAATGCAATTGCGCTACGCGAAGACAAGGAGTCGGTCACGAAGAAGGTGCGCACCATGCCAACCGATCCGGCGCGCGTGCGTCGCACCGACCCGGGCGATCCTGAAAAATGCCCGGTCTGGCAACTGCATCAGGTTTATTCGGACAGTGACACGAAGGATTGGGTCATGAAGGGCTGCAAATCTGCCGGCATCGGTTGCCTGGAATGCAAGCAGCCGATCGTCGATGCCGTACTGAAGGAGCAGGAGCCAATGCGCGAGCGTGCGCAAAAATATCTCGACGATCCTTCGCTAGTACGTGCCATCGTTGCGGACGGTTGCGACAAGGCGCGCAAGCTGGCGCAGGAAACCATGCGCGACGTACGCGACGCGATGGGGCTCGGCTACAACTGACTCTGACGTGACGCAATTGAACAAGACTTTATCGCAGCATGGCAAGTTAGATCAGCCATCACCTTGGGTTGTGCGATTCGCACCGCTCATTCCCGCAGGCGAGGTTCTGGATCTCGCCTGCGGAAGTGGCAGGCATGCGCGCCTGTTAAGCGGTTCCGGTCATGCGGTACTGGCAGTGGATCGTGATTCTGTCGTTCTCGAAAGCGCAAACGGACCAAGGATCGTGACACATCAGATTGATCTTGAAGCGGCGAACGCCGCTTGGCCGTTTGAAGCGGACCGCTTTGCCGGCATCGTAGTCACCAATTATCTGCACCGACCTCTTTTCCCCCACCTCATCCGTAGTCTTGCTGCCGGCGGCGTATTGGTCTACGAGACGTTTACGGAGGGGAATGAACAATTTGGCAAGCCGTCCAATCCGGCATTTTTATTGAAGCAGGGAGAGCTTTGGGTGGCCGTGTCCGGAGCCTTTGGCCAAGCGCTTCGCGTCGTGGCGTTTGAGGACGGGTATGTCGAGAGGCCCAAGCCGGCCATGGTTCAGCGCATATGCGCGGTGAAGGTGAAGGCCGACACTGAAGCCATCCAACTGCGTCTTTCGTGAAGCCGTATTACAGCCAGTATTGCCCCACGGGAGCGGGCTATCCGCTACAATCAACGTTTTATCTCTTTACGCAATAACATCATCATGATCCAGGGCAGCATTGTCGCAATTGTCACCCCCATGCATGCAGACGGCACTCTCGACTTGCCGGGACTGCGCAAACTGATTGACTGGCATATCGCCGAAGGCACCGATGGCATTGTCATCGTTGGCACTACCGGTGAATCGCCGACCGTCTCTGTCGAGGAACATTGTGAACTGATCAAGGTCGCCGTCGACCATGCCGCAAAGCGTATCCCGATTATCGCGGGTACCGGCGGTAATTCCACGACCGAAGCCGTTGAGCTGACCCAATACGCGAAAAACGCCGGCGCTGATGCCTCACTGCTCGTTGTGCCGTACTACAATCGGCCGACGCAGGAAGGCATGTACCAGCACTTTAAGAAAATTGCCGAAGCAGTAGATCTGCCAGCGATTCTCTATAACGTGCCAGGCCGAACGGTAGCCGACATGGCAAATGAGACCATTCTGCGCTTGGCCGAAATTCCGGGCATCATCGGCGTTAAGGATGCAACCGGCAATATCGCTCGCGGCAGTGACTTGATTCGCCTTGCACCGAAGTCCTTCGCTGTTTTCTCCGGTGACGATGCAACGGCCATGGCATTGATGTTCTGCGGTGCAAAGGGCAACATCTCGGTGACCGCTAACGTCGCGCCGCGTGGCATGCACAATCTGTGTGTTGCCGCCATGAGTGGCAAGGTCGCAGAAGCCATTGCGATCAATAACCAGCTTCTGCCCTTGCACAACAAATTATTTGTCGAGCCAAATCCGGTGCCGGTGAAATGGGCAATGACTGAAATGGGATTGATCCCGTCCGGTATTCGCTTGCCACTGGTTCCGCTTGGTGGCGACTTCCACGAAACTGTGCGCGCAGCCATGCGCGAATCCGGTGTATTAAAATAAACGCCGCGATTTGCACGGCAGACTATCAGACTTCACCTCATTTAGCATCGACATGACTATTCGCAAGCAATCTTACATCGCTCAACGTGGCCTGATTTACACGCTGGCGCTGGCCGGCCTCGCAGGCTGCAGTTCGATCGGAACCATGCTCGAGCCCGATAAGGTGGAGTACAAGAGCGCGGGCAAGGCGCCGTCGCTGGAAGTGCCTCCGGACTTGACCCAGCTGCAGCGTGAAAACCGCTACGCGATTCCAGATGCGAACCGTGGGACCGCAACGGCATCGAGCTACAGCCTGCAGCAGGGGGTGCGTCCGGCGACGTCGGCGTCCGCGGTTGCCGTGAATGCAGGCAGCGATATGCGTGTCGAGCGCGCTGGCACGCAGCGCTGGCTGGTAATCAAACAAGCGCCGGAAGCCTTGTGGCCGCAGATCAAGGACTTTTGGCAGGATTCGGGATTCCTGATCATTTCGGAAACGCCGCAAGCCGGTGTGATGGAAACCGATTGGGCTGAGAATCGCGCGAAAATCCCACAAGATTTTATTCGCAATACGCTCGGCAAGGCGCTCGATTCCCTGTATTCGACCGGCGAACGCGATAAATTCCGTACCCGCCTCGAACGTACTGCGGATGGTGCAACAGAAGTCTATATCAGTCACCGTGGCATGCAGGAAGTACTGGTCGGTCAGCAGAAGGACAGCACCATGTGGACCCCGCGTCCGGCGGATCCGGAACTGGAAGCGGAATTCCTGTCGCGCCTGATGGCGCGCCTCGGTGCAGATTCGACGCAGGCAAAGGCGACAGTGGCTAACACCGGATCGCAAGCTGCTCGTTCTAAGCTGGTCAAAGGAACAGATGGCGGCTATGTTGAAGTGGATGAAGGCTTCGATCGCGCTTGGCGTCGCGTAGGTTTGGCATTGGATCGTGTCGGCTTCACCGTAGAGGATCGTGATCGTACACAGGGCCTGTATTTCGTTCGTTACGTTGATCCGGAAAAGGATCAAAAGGCGTCGGAGAAGGGCTTTTTCTCCAAACTGTTCTCGTTTGGTTCAAGCGACGATAAGGCAAAATCTGCACTCCGCTATCGCGTCTCTGTTAAGGGAAGCGGTTCCGTCAGCCAGGTAGCCGTCATGAATAATGAAGGCCGGCCAGAAGCATCGCAGACGGCCGACAAGATTCTCTCGCTGCTGAACGAGCAACTCAAGTAATCGACAAGTATTGAAATTTGCCAGTCTAGGAAGCGGCAGCGAGGGTAATGCGCTGCTGATTTCCACCGCATCAGGCACGACACGCACGACCGTCATGCTCGACTGCGGTTTTACCATTCGCGAGACCGAACGCCGGATGCAGCGGCTCGGGATAAGTCCGGAAGAACTTGCCGGTATTCTCGTAACGCACGAACATCAGGATCATGTTGGCGGGGTCTTCAAGTTTGCACGACGTCATGGCGTGAAGGTATGGCTCAGTTTTGGGACTTACCAAGCGGTGCAAAAAGACTGCAACGGCGTCGCCGTCAATTTCTGCCGCGACAGCGAGCAGTTTTCGATACAAGACCTTCAATTTTCTCCTTTTACTGTTCCTCACGATGCACGTGAACCCGTGCAATATGTCGCAAGCAACGGGTGCGCAAAATTGGGCGTATTGACCGATGTGGGGCAGTCAACTTCTCATTTAATTCAGGCCTTGAGTGGATGCGATGCACTCATGCTGGAGTGTAATCATGATCGCCGCATGCTTGCCAATTCGGCTTACCCGCCATCTCTCAAGCAGCGTATCGGAGGTCCGTACGGGCATCTCTCCAACGATACGGCCGCAGAAATACTTGATGCGCTCGACAAGTCGCGGTTAAAGACAGTCGTTGGCGCCCATCTGAGTCGACAGAACAATACGCCTGCACTTGCTCGAGAAGCGATATGCAGAGTCATTCAGGACGATGGCGGCAATGTTTTTGTTGCCTGTCAAGACGAAGGATTCGGGTGGATTGAACTTGCAGCCTGAGCAGTTATCGTGCGATCTACTGCTTTAAAAATAAAAAAGGCCGACCATAAGGTCGGCCTTTTCGTCAGTAATCCAGGATTACTTGGATGCAGCCGGAGCAGCAGCAGCCGGTGCGGAAGCAGCCGGAGCAGCAGCGTCAGCCGGTGCCGAAGCAGCCGGTGCCGAAGCAGCCGGAGCAGCAGCAGCGTCAGCCGGAGCGGAAGCAGCAGGTGCAGCAGCCGGTGCCGAAGCTTCAGCCGGTGCGGAAGCAGCAGGTGCAGCAGCCGGTGCCGGAGCAGCAGCTTCTTCTTTCTTACCGCAAGCAGCCAGAGCAACAGCCAGCAGGGAGGCGATCAACAGAGTCTTTTTCATGGATTTCCCTTCAAAAATTATTTTATAAAAAGTTTTGCGATGAATAATTACCGGTAATTATCGCTCTATCGGGTGTTTTCTTAGATTTACGCGTCAATTTGCTGCAATGCACGCATTGAAAACTTCCCAACTCGCGATTATAGCGGTTTTTTTTACAACAAGACACATACCGTTTTCTTTTGGGTAAGGAATTTGTAAGCAAAAGCAACATTTGAATTGCGCTTATCCTAAGGTGATCCATCCATCGCAGTACCACATGTGCAGGGCCTCAATTACGTCATCCGACGATGTCGAGATCGTCGTACCTTCGAGTCGGCGTTTATCTGCTAATTGCGCTAGTACGCTCCGATCCTTTGGTCCGGCGTTAAACGACTCGCCGTTGATAAATATATGTCGGCCTCTATAAAGCATTCTGGTTTTGCGCGAAAGGGCTACACCTCGCTTGCTCGCCGCCGCGATGAAGCGCTTGAGCGTCATTGGTTTTGCAGGTGGGTCGAAAAAGACACTGGCTTTCGGTTCCGAAAGATTTTCACCAAGGAAGATAGCAACATCGTCATCGGTAAATCTCACTTTGTTAATTTCGTCCGCAACGCGCGACAGCATTGCACGGCTGATTTCAGCGGGATGTTTCGTTACGCCGAGGTCCGGGTCGGCATAGCGGCCCGGCAAGTCGATGGAATCTGCCATGAACTGCAGGAATGCTTCGCCCATCTCTTGAAAGGATGGCGCGCGAAAGCCGATCGAATACGTCATGCACTCACCGATCGCCACGCCGTCATGCGCATAATGTGGGGGCAAGTAAAGCATGTCGCCTGGCTCCAGCACGAACTCTTCTTGCGTGGTGAAGTTCTTCAGGATCTTAAGGGGCATACCTTCCACTAAGGTCAAATCCGTTTGTGCACTGATGCGCCAGCGGCGCTGCCCCTGTGCTTGCAGCAAGAAGACGTCGTAGGAATCGAAATGTGGGCCAACGCCGCCCGTGTCGGTCGCATAGCTGATCATCAGATCATCCAGACGCGCGTCTGGAATGAATCGGAACTGCTGCATCAATGCATCGGCAGCGTCGTGATGTAGGTTGACTCCTTGAATCAGCATCGTCCAGCACTTTTTCGTGAAGGGTGGAAGCTGCTCAAAAGGACCACTTTGCATTTGCCATTGAGCGCCGAAGTGCGTAATAAGCCGCGATTCGACATCATCTTTCCTGGCCATTTCAGCGAGCTCCTCACGCGACAATAGCGGCTTGAAGTCAGGAATGGCCTGGCGAATCAAAAGCGGTTTTTTATGCCAGTAGTCGCGAAGAAATTGCTCGGGCGAGAGCTCGCCCAGAAGAGTAAGTTTTTTCATGGGTCCATTATATAGGCATGACTATTGCTGAGAGGCTAAGCAGGCGAATGCCACTTCAGGCAGCCGGGTATAATCCTGGTCACTTTTACATGAAAGGAAGGGCTATGAAGATTGCCAAGGATACGGTAGTGACAGTGCACTACAAACTCTCAGATGCTCAGGGCAATCTGATTGAAGAGAGCCGCGACCCAATGGTGTACCTGCACGGTGGATACGAAAATACGCTGCCAAAGATTGAGGAAGCGCTAGAGGGCCAAGATGTCGGCTATGAGACAACTATCCAGGTCGAGCCGGACGATGCGTTTGGCGAATACGACCCTAATTTGATCAAGATTGAACCGCGCAATCGTCTGCCGGAGCCGCTCGAAATTGGCATGCAATTCGAAGGTACTCCTGATAGTACTGATGCCGGGGAAGAGGCGATGATCTTTACGGTAACCGATATCGCTGACGATAAAGTGGTGCTTGACGGAAATCATCCGTTGGCTGGCATGGCGCTGCGGTTTACGCTTAATGTGGCGCAAGTACGTGGCGCAACTGATGAGGAAATTGCACACCAGCACGTACACGGTGAGCATGGTCATCATCACGAAGAGAATGTTGAGGCGGAAGACGGCGATCATTTCCGCAGTTATCCTCTGCAGTGATGACGTCAACCATGAACGTATTACAAAGGACGGGTGATTAATACACGTGACCGGCGCCCGCACATCAGTTCATTTCTACCGCACAGATGATGTGGATGCCCGGTAGGTCCAGCTTTCATTTGTGCGTGTTGGACGCCTGCGTCGCGACGTTTTCAATGGAGAACAGTTCGGGCTGCGATTGAGTAACGGTTACTTTAATCCAGCCCGAGCCTGCATCCAGTTCACCAAGATTTCCCCTCCAGTTGATGCCGTACGTCCCTGACGGCTTGTCAGATTCGCTGAATACGACCAGGACTTTTCCAGGAAATTTTGATGCGAGAGTGCTTAACTGCTTCCTCGTCTCTGCATAGCCATCCCGCAAAGAAGGAGCAGAGCGTGGCTCGGCCAACGGATTGCTGTCACTGAATATCACGATGCCGTCGGCCTTGTTGCGCGCTGCAACGTTGAATAAGCGGTTCAGCCAGTCCCGGTTTGCGACTAGCCTGTCTTCGAATTCGCTGTTGCGTCCTGCGTCCGAAACGTAGTGGTTGTTATTCGCCGGTACGTTCAAGGTTGCAAACATTACATCGCCAATTTCCCAGCGAGCGTTTTCTACGAATCCACGGAACTTTGCCATTGTCGATTGGCGTGTGACTGGGATTTTGCTCGCGCCGATGGAAAATTCATCGGCATAGAACAGATCACGCAAGCGACCGAGCTTGCCAATCGCAGCAGACCTGCCATTTTCGTTACGGCACTCAGCCCAGTCGCTGCCGGCAAGCGACAAGATGAGGCCGTTCTTGGCACTATGCAGCAGTGTTTTTCTTCGGTTGTATATTTTATCGGTACAGGGTTCATCCACGGACTTGATGCCATTGGCGACGACGAAGGCAAGATTGTCCGCATCGCTTTCCTCAATAGCGTTTCGCAGTGCCGACTCGTTGCCATACGGTTTTATTGGATGGGAAATCACACCGAAGCTGAACTCGCTCACTTCGCCAAACGCCGACTGTGCATGTGCCAGCACCATGCATAGCAGAACTGATTGCAATACCCGGCTTGTCATTGTTTTTCGATCAGGCTCTTCAGTCGATATAGCGCGTCCAGTGCTTCTCGGGGAGACAGGGCGTCTGGATCCGTTTCAGCGAGCGCTTCCATTACTGCTGTGACCGCAACCGGGTAGTCGGGTTCGCTGTCACTCGATGTATCTTCGACATCGATCATACTGTTCGCAAACAGGTCGAATTGTGGCGTTGCCTGCACCGAATGCGCCTCTAGCGTTGCGAGATGCTTGCGCGCAGCTTTAATAACAGGCTGCGGCACACCAGCCAGTTGGGCCACTTGCAAGCCATAGCTTTGCGAGGCAGGACCTGCCTGTACTGCATGAAGGAACACGATGTTGTCCTTGTGTTCCACCGCCGACAGGTGAATGTTGGCTGCTGTCGGGTGCGTTTCCGGCAGTTGAGTCAGCTCAAAATAATGCGTAGCAAAAAGGGTAAAGCTGCGCGTTGTCTCGACCAGATGCCGTGCAATTGCCCATGCCAATGCCAGTCCGTCGAAGGTAGAAGTGCCTCGGCCAACTTCGTCCATCAATACCAGCGAGTGCTCTGTTGCCCCATTCAGAATGGCCGCTGATTCGGTCATTTCCACCATAAAGGTGGAGCGACCACCAGCCAGATCATCGGCGGCGCCGATACGGGTAAAAATGCGGTCAATCGGGCCAATCTTTGCCCGAGTCGCCGGAACGAAGCTGCCGACATAGGCCAGCAGCGTAATCAAGGCTACCTGGCGCATGAAGGTCGATTTGCCGCCCATATTAGGACCGGTGATGAGTAGCAGTTTACGATCGTTGTTAAGATCACAGTCGTTGGCGATGAAGCGTTCGATCTGGTTCTCCACCACCGGATGGCGTCCTTGTTCGATCACGATGGTTGGCTCGGAAACCAGTTGCGGCGCGCACCAGTTGTTGCGCATCGCGTGATCGGCCAGAGCAACTAAAGTGTCGAGTTGTGCCAGCGCATAGGCAATCGATTGCAGCGCACCGATATGCGGAGCAAGGTCGTTCAATAGCTTTTCGTAGAGGTGCTTTTCGCGAGCCAATGCTCGCTCCTGCGCCGAAAGCGCCTTGTCCTCGAAAGCCTTGAGTTCCGGCGTGATGTAGCGCTCTGCGTTCTTCAAGGTCTGGCGACGCCGGTAGTCGTCCGGCACCTTGTCGGTCTGGCCGTGGGTAACTTCAATGTAGAAACCGTGAACCTTGTTGTATTCGACGCGTAGATTGGCGATGCCCGTTCGCGCTCTTTCGCGCGTTTCGAGATCGACCAGGAACTGTCCGGCGTTCTCGGATAGCGCACGGAGGTCGTCGAGCTCAGCATCGAAACCGCGTGCAATCACGCCGCCGTCGCGCACCATTGCGGCAGGCTCCAGTGCAACACCGCGTTCAATCAGGTCCAGGCACTCCGTGGGCGTGGCAAGTGCGTCCAGTGTGGATTGCAGAAGAGGTGCGTCGGCATCGCGGTTGCACATGGAGACATAGGCGCGCAGCGACGGCAATTGCTGCAGACCGTTGCGTAATCCGGCGAGATCTCTCGGACGTGCGGACAGCAAGGCGATGCGAGTGGTAATGCGCTCAATATCCGGTACTGCAGCCAACGTTGCCGACAACCCGGAGGACGCATCCGCACGCATCAGGGCATTGAGCGCCGCATGGCGAGCCCTCGCTATTTCCTGGTCGCGTCGTGCATGATGCAGCCAGTGCCGTAACAGACGTGACCCCATTGCGGTGCGGCAGTGATCGAGTTGCGAGAACAGGGTAGGGGAGGACAAGGAACCGTCCTGACCTCGGATCGTTTCGGTAAGCTCGAGATTGCGCCGCGTCGGCGCATCGAGTCCAATGAATTCATTTTCCGATTCAACTGCGAGGGTGCGCACATGCTGCAGTCCCTTGCCTTGGGTGGACTGCGCATAGCGCAACAAAGCGCCGGCAGCACCAAGCGCCGCGCTCAAGCCTTCTGCTCCGAATCCGGTCAAACTGGCAACCGCCAGTTGGTCAAGAAGCGCCTTCTTTCCGATTTCGACGTCGAAATGCCAGTGCGGGACCGTGGTGCATTTGCCGGAAACGGCGTGCATCGATATGGTCTCATCGTCGTCGTTTACCAGGATCTCGGCGGGAACAATGCGTTCCAGTTCCTGCTTCAGACGTGCGTTGAATGACTTTACTTCTCCACTGAACTCCATGAGCTTCAGGGCGCCGCTCGCCATTGAAAGCCATGCGAGTCCAATGGTGACAGTTTTGCGTTGCGGGACAATCGAAAGTGCCAGCAGCGGCCTGTCGGATTTCTCCGGAAGGAGGTCGGAGTCAGTCAACGTGCCGGGTGTGATGACCCGCATCACCTTGCGCTCGACGGGGCCTTTGGAGGCTGCCGGATCACCGATCTGCTCGCAGATTGCAACGGATTCGCCGAGCTTGATGAGCTTTGCGAGGTACTGCTCGACAGAATGAAACGGCACACCCGCCATCTTGATCGGAGCACCGTTTGAAGTGCCTCGCTGTGTGAGCGTGATGCCGAGTAACCGCGTCGCTTTTTCAGCGTCGGCGAAAAACAGTTCGTAGAAGTCGCCCATGCGGTAGAACACCAGCGTATCCGGATGCTCGGCCTTGATGCGTAAATATTGCTGCATCATTGGAGTATGCTTTTCCGGCATATCTCCAAGGCGGGTTGACGGTACGTCGTTATCCGGTTTCAATGCGGGTTGTAGAGCCATTCCAGTCTTTCTTTCTGAGCGCACTAATCTGCACTGCGCGTAATCCGCCATTTTAATGGGGAATCGGCCGAAGATGATGCAGAAGCAGGTGATGAATGGTCAGTGCGATGCAGACGGCTGTCGTTGAAATGCGTGCAGCGCTGCGAAAGAGGAGGGAGTGATCCACGCAGGCGGTGGATCACTCATAAACATGTCACAGTCGATTGCTGCAACAGCGAGGCCTGGAGCCTCGCAAGGCTACATGGCGAGGCTAGCGGCCACGGCCTCCAGATCGATGAACCCCGGAAGGTTTGCCGGTCAGTGAGCGGCCACCCGTGCCTTGTGCCGGTGCCGGCTTTTGTCCCGTCGCTGTGCGTGATTGCCCGGTTGCCGGTTTGCGCTGCTGCTGTCGGTTACCCCCACCATTACCGCTGCGCAGTTGGATCGGCTGCGGGCGAGCATTGGGATCTGGCTCGAAGCCTGGTATCACTTCCTGCGGGAGGCTGCGCTTGATGAGTTTTTCAATCCCCTTAAGCATGTCGTGTTCATCGACGCAGACGAGCGACACGGCTTCGCCGCTTGCACCGGCCCGACCGGTACGGCCGATGCGATGGACATAGTCCTCAGGCACGTTCGGCAGATCGTAATTCACGACATGGGGCAATTGGTCGATATCAATGCCGCGCGCTGCGATGTCGGTCGCAACCAGTACCTGCAGGCTACCATCCTTAAATTCGGACAAGGCCTTGGTGCGTGCAGACTGGCTCTTGTTGCCGTGGATGGCCAGCGCGGTAATGCCATCCTTGCCGAGTTGGTCGATCAGCTTGTTGGCGCCGTGCTTGGTGCGCGTAAATACCAGCACCTGGGACCATTGGTTGGACTTGATCAGGTGGCTCAACAGCGGATGTTTTCGATTGCGGTCCACAGGATGGATTTTTTGCGCAATGACTTCTACTGTCGAATTGCGACGCGCGACTTCGATCATCGCTGGGGAGTTCAGTAAGCTGTCCGCAAGCGTCTTGATTTCATCGGAGAAGGTGGCGGAAAACAGCAGGTTCTGGCGCTGCTTGGGGAGTGCTGCGAGGATGCGTCGGATATCGCGGATGAAGCCCATGTCGAGCATGCGATCTGCTTCGTCGAGCACCAGAATTTCGATGCGGCTCAAATCGATCGTGCCTTGCTGCATATGGTCCAGGAGGCGACCGGGCGTCGCGACCAGAATATCCACGCCGCGCTTTAGCAGTGCAATCTGCGGGTTGATGCCTACGCCGCCGAAAATGACGGTCGAATTGAGCTTCAGATATTTGCCGTAGACGCGGACGCTCTCCTCTACCTGCGCAGCTAGTTCGCGCGTCGGCGTCAGAATCAGCGCGCGTACTTGCTTGGCGCCTGGGGCGCGCGCTTGCTTGGCCAGTCGTTGGAGGATCGGCAGCGTAAAACCGGCGGTCTTGCCGGTGCCTGTTTGTGCGCCTGCGAGAAGATCCCCTCCGCTTAGTACTGCTGGGATCGCTTGCTTCTGGATGGGGGTAGGGGTGCTATAACCTTGTTCGGTAACGGCACGGACGATTTCATCGGACAGGCCGAGTTCGGTAAAAGACATAAGTACTCTTGGGAAAATATCGGCCTGTCACCGAGAACGGCGCCAGTCGCAGGCAAATGGGTGGTACGGCAGAGTGCCGGAAAGGCGCGACGCTAAGTAGACTGGGTACAGCGTTGCGCGCGGGCTGCGGAAATGCAAGGCCCGCCGGATACATCAGGTCAACACGTGCTATTTCGCGAACGGCGTCAACAGCTTGATCATTTGCGCGAAAATCTTTGGCGAACCGGCGATCACATTACCCTTATACAGGTAATCCGATTCGCCGCTAAAGTCACCAACGATGCCTCCGGCTTCGCTAATGAGCAGCGAACCGGCAGCGGCATCCCAAGGTTGCAATCCTTTTTCGAAAAAGCCATCAAGACGACCCGCCGCGACGTAAGCCAAATCCAGCGCGGCCGCACCCGGTCGGCGCAGGCCCGCGCATTTTTCCGTCATGACCTTGAACATTTGCATGTACTCGTCGAGTCCGTCGGTGTCGCGGAAAGGAAATCCAGTGCCGATCAGCGCGTCGGCGATCTTGTCGCGACGGCCGACACGGATACGCTTCTCGTTCAGGTATGCACCGGCACCCTTTGTCGCTGTAAACAGATCATTGCGCGTCGGGTCGTAGACTACCGCTTGAGTAATCTGACCGCGATGCTGCAATGCAATCGATACGCAGTATTGTGGAAAGCCGTGGATGAAATTAGTTGTGCCGTCGAGTGGATCGATGATCCAGACGTTGTCGTTTTCATCATGCAGGTTGGCGGAAGGACCTGATTCTTCGGCCAGAATTGCATGATCGGGGTAGGCAGTCTTTAGAACCTCGATGATCGCTTGTTCGGCGGCCTGGTCGACTTCGGTAACGAAATCGTTATGTTTTTTCTCAGTGACCTTGATGCGGTCGAGATCGAAAGTGGCGCGGTTGATAATAGAGGCAGCGCGGCGAGCGGCCTTTACCGCCGTATTCAGCATGGGATGCATAGGGGTTCCGTTAAAATTGCGGTACCGTCGCCTACCGCGTTCGGAACCGCATTGAAATTGAATTAATGAGCGATGCGGCAATTCAGACCGAGCAGTCTTTTTCCGCTTAATGGCGCTATTTTAAATGAACCAGCCCCAAACCAGTACTTCTCTTTTCGACAGGCTTCGTTTCGTTCTTGTGGAAACCAGCCATCCCGGCAATATAGGTGCGGTCGCGCGGGCGATGAAAACGATGGGGTTTTCACAACTTGTCCTGGTCAATCCGCGCTATCAGGATGCGTGTACGCATGACGAAGCGATTGCCTTCGCCAGTGGGGCACAAGACATCCTGGCAGCGGCCAAGGTCGTCACGACGATCGATGAGGCTCTGGATGGATGCAATTTTGCAGCCGGACTCAGTGCGAGACTGCGGGAATTTTCTCCGCCAGTGACCATGCCTCGAACGCTTGCGTCCCGCCTCGCTTCCGAAGCAGGCTTGAACGCAGCGCTGGTGTTTGGCAGCGAGCGTTACGGCCTTCCCAACGAGATTATTGAACGATGTAATACGTTGATTAATATTCCGGCCAACCCGGAGTACTCGTCATTGAACTTGGCGCAGGCAGTTCAAATCCTCGCCTATGAGGCTCGTACGGCGGCAACAGGGAACATGGTGCCGGGAACGCCGATCGGGTTCCACGGCGATGTGGCCAATCTTGCTCAAATCGACGGAATGTATGAGCACTTGGAGAAGGCCCTGGTCGCTGTTGATTTCCTCGATCCCGACAATCCGAAAAAGCTCATGCCGAGGCTAAAGCGACTGTTTTCACGCACACAACTGGAAACTGAGGAGGTCAATATCCTGCGCGGAATAGCACGGCAGATTCTGTTGAAGCTGCCTCGAAAATAGGTGCACAGAATTGGTGCGAAGTTGGCGGATTTCCGTACGATAGAGACTCGTGCCGCACGCAACGTGGATGGCACGTGCCTGTACTAGATTTGCGTTCAGCCCCAGGCGCGCAACAATCCGACCGCCAATCCTTCGAGTGCAAAGTTTTCTTCATTTGCGTTAACTCGGATCGGTTCAAAATCCGGATTTTCCGGCAACAATTCGATCATCGAGCCAGATTTTCGATATCGTTTGACCGTCACATCATCACCGAGGCGTGCGACGACGATCTGGCCATTCTTTGCCGTATCGATTTTTTTTACTGCCAACAAATCGCCATCGAAAATGCCGACATCTCGCATCGAGAGTCCTCGTACCTTCAGCAGATAATCCGGCTTGTCGGAGAACAGTGACGGATCGACGGTGTAAGTTGCTTCAACATGCTCCTGTGCGAGGATTGGCGAGCCCGCAGCGACGCGACCGATCAATGGAAGACTCAACTGCATCAGTGACGGATGTGGCAGAGCCATCTGCTTTGCGCCGAAGCGGGACGACCCCATATCGATGCCCATGTCGCGCAAACGGATGCCCCGTGATGTTCCAGGAGAGATTTCGATGGCGCCTTTACGCGCCAACGCCTGGAGATGTTCTTCAGCCGCATTCGCAGAACGGAAACCCAGTTCTGCCGCAATTTCTGCGCGTGTTGGAGGGAAACCGGTGTTCTCGATCGCTTCCTTGATCAGGTTCAGGATCTGCTCCTGGCGGGCGGTAAGTTTGATCATGGTGGTCTAGGTCGCGTCCGGAAACGCTGTTTATAAAGACAGCCTGTATTTTTATACAGCTTTTATGGGAATGCAAGCGGCACAGTGCTTTAATTTGTAACGAAGAGAGATTCTGTGCTTAAGCGCTTGAAAGCATTGAATATTCCTTGCTTTCAGGTTATTATTGCGGGCTTTCCTCTTCCCACACCCGTCTTGACGCCGGGGTGGGCGATTTTTTAATCCGTCCAAAAGGAGATTACATGCGTCATTATGAAATCGTATTTATCGTCCATCCTGATCAAAGCGAGCAAGTGCCCGCCATGATCGAGCGCTACAAAGGCATCGTGACCGCCCGCAACGGCAAGGTCCATCGTGTCGAAGACTGGGGTCGTCGCCAGATGGCTTACATGATCCAGAAGCTGGCAAAGGCGCACTATGTTTGCATGAACATCGAGTGCGACAGCGAAACCCTGGCAGAAATCGAAACCGGCTTTAAATTCAACGACGCCGTCCTGCGCCATCTTACCGTCAAGATGAAGAAGGCCGAGACTACACCGTCGCCAATGATGAAGGCTGTGCAGAAGGAAGACGCTGCGAAAACTCAGCGTACCGAGGCACCTGCTGCGTAATTGCGATAGTCGAGGAGAGTGAATCAGCTTCAATTAACAGCCAGCATTGCCGAGCGAGACGTATTGCGTTACACCCCGGCAGGCATTCCGATTGTGTCAGGCAAGTTGTTGCACAACTCGGATCAGGTTGAAGCAGGCATCTCCCGCCAGATTGAATTTGAAGTTGTCGCATTAGCTGCAGGCGAAATTTCAGGAAGATTCAACAAGGCAGAGTTAGGAGTGGTGTTTCAGTTCACTGGATTCCTCGCACGCAAAAATCGAAATAGCAAAAGCCTTGTCTTCCATATCACGGATTTCGAGACACACACACCAGATCACTAGATACAGTACAGGAGCCAAACATGGCATTCGGTAAAAAATTCGACAAGAGCAAACTCAAGAACAAGCGCCAGCAGCAAAATCCGCTGTTCAAGCGCAAGAAATTCTGCCGCTTCACCGCCGCTGGCGTTGAGCAGGTTGACTACAAGGACGTCGATACCCTGAAGGATTTTGTTCAGGAAAACGGCAAGATCATGCCGGCGCGTCTGACCGGCACCAAGGCACACTATCAGCGTCAGGTTGACACAGCGATCAAGCGCGCACGTTACCTCGCGCTGCTGCCGTACACCGATCTGCACAACGCGTAATTGACGACTGAAAATAGGAGAAAAACATGCAAGTCATTCTGTTGGAAAAAGTCGTCAATCTCGGGAATCTCGGCGAAGTCGTGCGCGTCAAGGACGGTTACGCACGTAACTTCCTGATCCCGCAGCGCAAGGCCCGCCGCGCTACCGCTACTGCAGTTGCAGAGTTTGAAGCAAAGCGTGCCGATCTGGAAAAGGCAGCGGCTGAAAAACTGTCCGCCGCTCAAGCCCAAGGCGAAAAACTGAACGGCATGACCGTTCAGATTGCACAGAAGGCCGGCGTTGACGGTCGCCTGTTCGGTTCCGTAACCAATGCGGACATCGCTGAAGCGGTGACCAAGCAAGGTTTCCCGGTCGAAAAGGCGCAAGTTCGTATGCCGCAAGGGCCGCTGAAGATTGTTGGCGATCACACCATTTCCGTTGCATTGCATACAGACGTGGTCGTGGATATCACCGTAGCCGTACTGGGTGAGCAAGCGTAAGCAAAGCTTCATCAGCTTCACGAAAAGGCCGGGATCTCCGGCCTTTTTTATTGTGTGCAGTCATTATTGCAATTGATTAGGATTCTTCCTCAGATACCGGTTTTGTTTAAGAAAAAATAAAGGCCTGTACGAATCGCTCTCAGCGAAAAAGGGTATGCCTAAACGGGTATAATTCGCGCCATGAATAACCGAGCAGATCCGCAACTCGAAGCCCTTCGTGTCCCACCTCATTCTATTGAGGCGGAACAGTCCGTTCTGGGTGGTTTGCTTCTTGATAATGCCGCATGGGATCGGATCGCCGATTTTGTCAATGAAGACGATTTCTATCGTTACGATCATCGCATTATTTTTCAGCACATCGTCAAGCTGATCAATAACACCAGACCTGCTGATGTCATCACTGTGTTCGAAGCCTTAAGCACGACCGGAAAAGCGGAAGAGGTTGGCGGGCTGAGCTATTTGAACGCCTTGGCGCAAAACACGCCATCGGCAGCCAACATTCGTCGCTATGCAGAGATCGTGCGTGACCGTGGTGTGTTGCGTAAGCTGATTACCGTTTCGGATGAGATCTCGGGGCAGGCATTCAATCCGCAGGGTAAAGAAGTCAAACAACTGCTTGACGAAGCGGAATCGAAGATTTTTGCCATCGCAGAAGAAGGTGCGCGCGGCGCACAAGGTTTTCAGGCAATTCAGCCCCTGTTGACGCAGGTTGTCGAACGCATCGACGAACTTTATAACAGGGACAATCAAAACGACATCACAGGCGTCCCGACGGGCTTCGTCGATCTTGATCGAATGACTTCGGGGTTACAGCCTGGCGACCTGATCATCGTTGCCGGTCGCCCCTCCATGGGCAAGACCGCGTTTTCGCTGAATATCGGCGAGAACGTAGCAATCGATAGCGGTTTGCCGGTCGCAGTGTTTTCAATGGAAATGGGCGGTGCGCAGTTGGCCATGCGTATGCTTGGTTCGGTTGGGCGACTGGACCAAAGCAGATTGCGCGTCGGTAAGCTGAATGACGAAGATTGGCCGCGTCTCACGCATGCAATCCAGAAGATGAACGATGCGCAGCTCTACATCGATGAGACGCCAGCATTGAGTCCGATCGAATTACGCGCCCGCGCAAGACGCTTATCGCGCCAGTGTGGCCGGTTGGGCCTGATCATTATCGATTACTTACAGCTGATGTCGGGCAGTTCGGCAGGTGAAAACCGGGCGACGGAAATTTCAGAAATTTCACGTAACCTGAAGGGCCTTGCGAAAGAACTCAATTGCCCGGTAATCGCATTGTCACAGTTGAATCGTTCGCTGGAACAAAGACCCAACAAGCGTCCTGTCATGTCCGACTTGCGCGAATCAGGCGCGATCGAACAAGATGCCGACGTGATCCTGTTCATCTATCGCGACCAGGTGTATAACCCCGATTCGCCGGATAAGGGCACCGCTGAAATTATTATCGGTAAACAGCGTAACGGGCCGATTGGTGGTGTGCGCCTGACCTTCCTTGGTGAGTACACGAAGTTCGACAACTACACCGGCGGCAACGCGAATTTCGATAACGAATAAAGCCGCCACTGTGCAAATGTGGCGCGTGAAAACGGATTAATGCTTCAACTTTAAGAGAGTGCAAATATGTTTGGACGATTGATGCCCAGCGAAGGCAAATTCTTTGATCTCTTTATTCAGCACGCCGATTTGTGCGTCAAGGGCGCGAAGGAAATGGTCGCATTGATGACCAATTTCGACGATCTTGAGAACCGCGTGCATGCAATTGAAGGTATCGAGAAGCAGGCCGACAAGATTACCTATGAAACGCTGGACATGTTGCACAAGACTTTCATTACGCCTCTAGATCGTGACGATATCCACAAGCTGATCACGAAGATGGACGACATTCTGGACCTGCTGGAAGACGCGGCTCAGACAATATCTCTGTATGACATCAAGGCGATCACACCGGAAGCCAAGCGTCTGGCCGAACTCTGCCTTGCCTGCACGGAAAAGGTGAAGACATCGGTGGGCCTGCTGCATAACATGGATAATTCCGGCCAGATTCTCTCGATCTGCGAAGAGATCGACCGCCTGGAATCGGATGCAGACCACGTCATGCGCGCTGCAATGTCCAAGCTGTTTCGAGACGAGCCGGACGTTCGTAACCTGATCAAGCTTAAGGCGATCTACGAGATTCTGGAAACGGTCACGGATCGCTGCGAAGACGTTGCCAACATCATTGAAGGCATCATTGTCGAGAATGCCTGAAGCGAATGTGCCTACCGAGTTCTGGTGGGCAGCTTGGCTCGAAGTCCGTTGCCTGCCGGGTTAAATGGCGGGCACGCCACCGTTGGAATGGTGAAGTCGGCATGTTGTAGGGGCAGCAGGATGGCTTCGGCATGCATGATCTCAACATCTCGAAACGAATAGAACAAAAAACATGCAAACTCTTCAAATCAGCATTTACGTTCTCGCCTTTCTTATCGCGCTCGCGCTGCTGTTCGATTTCATGAACGGCTTCCACGACGCGGCGAACGCTATTGCTACCGTTGTGTCGACCGGCGTGCTGAAGCCGCAACATGCCGTCGCGATGGCAGCACTCTTCAACGTCATCGCAGTCTTATTCTTTCAACTCAAGGTGGCGACGACGGTCGGCAAAGGCACGATTGAACCGAGCGTGGTCGATCACTACGTTGTCTTTGGTGCTCTGGTCGGTGCAATCTTCTGGAACGTTTTGACCTGGTACTACGGCATCCCATCGTCCTCGTCGCACGCTCTGATCGGCGGATTGATCGGCGCAGCAGTCGCAAAATCCGGCACGGGATCATTGATATCCGCCGGGCTGATCAAAACTATTTCCTTCATCTTGCTTTCGCCGTTGCTCGGTTTTGTATTCGGTTCAATCATGATGGTCGTGGTTTCCTGGCTATTCGTGCGATCGACACCGCGACGTGTCGACAAATGGTTTCGCCGCATGCAGCTTGTATCCGCATCCATGTATAGCCTGGGACATGGCGGCAATGACGCACAGAAAACGATGGGCATTATCTGGATGCTACTCATTGCTGCGGGCTATTCCACGGCAACAGATCCGTTGCCAATCTGGGTCATTATCAGTTGCTACGCAGCGATCGGACTTGGCACTTTGTTTGGCGGCTGGCGCATTGTGAAAACCATGGGGCAGAAGATCACCAAGCTGAAACCTGTGGGTGGGTTTTGCGCGGAAACAGGTGGTGCAATCACCTTGTTTCTTGCCACCAGTCTCGGTATTCCGGTATCGACAACTCATACCATTACTGGCGCAATCGTAGGGGTTGGCTCGTCACGGAAGATGTCTGCTGTTCGATGGGGCGTTGCGGGCAATATTGTCTGGGCTTGGATTCTTACCATTCCTGCGTCGGCTTTTGTCGCTGCAATCGCCTGGTGGATTGGCACCAAACTACTGTAGAGCTTCCTCGCTGCGAAACAAAAAAGCCTGCATTGCTGCAGGCTTTTTTATTAATGCTCAACGTCACATGGCGAGGTTTTACAGAACCTCGCTGGCATGATCTGCCAAGCGCGAACGCTCACCGCGTGCCAGCGTCACGTGACCGCTGTGCGCCCATCCCTTGAATCGATCGACTACATACGTCAGTCCACTCGACCCCTCCGTCAGATACGGTGTATCGATCTGCGCGATATTGCCGAGGCAAATAATCTTTGTTCCCGGGCCAGCACGTGTAACGAGGGTCTTCATCTGCTTTGGCGTGAGGTTTTGCGCCTCGTCGATAATGAGGAACTTGTTCACGAAAGTGCGGCCGCGCATGAAGTTAAGTGACTTGATCTTGATGCGGGAACGGATCAGATCTTGCGTTGCGGCGCGGCCCCATTCGCCAGCATCACTGTCTGATTTGTTCAGCACTTCAAGGTTGTCATCGAACGCGCCCATCCATGGCGACATCTTTTCTTCCTCGGTACCCGGCAGGAATCCGATATCTTCGCCGACCGGTACGGTGACCCGGGTGACGATAATTTCGTTATAGAGCTTGGTCTCCAGGACTTGGGCGAGCCCGGCGGCCAGTGCCAGCAGGGTTTTGCCGGTGCCGGCCTGACCGAGCAGCGTGACGAAATCGCATTCCGGATTCATCAAGAGATTGAGTGCGAAATTCTGCTCGCGGTTGCGTGCGGTCACACCCCATACGCCATTCTTGCCATGGGTGTAGTCGCGCAGAGTCTGAATCACGGCGGTTTTGCCGTTGATCTGCCGGACTTGGCCATAGAACGAGGCCTCGCCATTGCTTGGTTCCATGAACACAAACTGGTTGACCAGGAACGACGGTACCAGCGGCCCCGTCAGGCGGTAGAAGGTATAGCCGGTGCCGTGTTTATTCTCCTGCCACGACTCCATGCCTTTGCCATGCTTGTTCCAGAAGTCGTCTGGCAGCTGCATGATGCCCGAATAGAGCAGGTCGGTATCTTCCAGAACATGGTCGTTGAAGTATTCTTCCGCGGGTAGTCCCATCGCGCGCGCCTTGATGCGCATGTTGATGTCCTTGGACACCAGCACAATGGGGCGGCCAGGATGCTGAGTTTCGAGTGCCCGTACCACGCCCAGAATCTGATTGTCGGCCTTGCCGATTGGCAGGCCTTCCGGCAATTCGGAAATCTGCAATTTGGTCTGAAAGAAGAGGCGGCCTTTTGCATCCTTGTTGCCAACTTTGGAAAGGGGGATGCCTTCTTCGATCGCATGCTCCTCCACGCCGGCCACCAAGGCATCGAGTGAACGCGAAACCTGGCGCGCATTCCGCGCAACTTCCGACATACCTTTCTTGTGGTTGTCCAATTCTTCCAGTGTCATCATCGGCAGATAGACATCGTGCTCTTCGAAGCGGAAGAGCGAAGTCGGATCGTGCATCAGTACATTGGTGTCGAGTACGAATAGCTTTGTGACACCGAGCTTGTCACCAATGCGGCTAGCGCTTGATTTGATCAGACTCTCGACTGCCTTGGGTTTTGACGTGCGTTTTGCGGCGGGGGGCTTCTCGGTCGTTTTGGCGCGGGCCTGAGGGGCGGATTCGGCCGCTTGCGGTGCGGGCTCAACTAGCGCCATGACGGGTTTTACCGATTTCCCTTTCTCTGCCTTCGGATAATCCTTTGGTGAGAGCAATGCGGCTGGTTTGGTCGGCAATTTAGGCAGTGGCATCAGGACCTCAATCTAAAAAATGTGTTGAATTGACACTCATGTGAGAGTCGAGCAGGGCCGAACAGTTGCGGGGTAAATGGAAAAACAGCGGACGAAGGGAAATTGCAAAGTAAAAAAGCCGTTTGAGGGGGAGGCTTGACGCCTCTTCCACAAACGGCCTTCGGTATGAGAATTCTTTTTAGATTCAATGTGTTCAGCGTGTTACGCAAGAGCCTTCACGAACTCCAGTACTTCATCAACGTGTCCAGGCACTTTTACTCCACGCCATTCTTTCACCAATTTCCCTGATCCGTCAATCACAAATGTACTGCGTTCAACACCACGGACTTGCTTGCCATACATGTTCTTCATTTTCATGACATTGAACATGAGGCACAGCGTTTCATCAGGATCCGAGATGAGCTCGAATGGCATTTCCAGTTTACCCTTGAACCCTTCGTGGGAGCGGATGCTATCACGGCTTATGCCAAAGATTTCTGTGTTGGCTTGCCGGAACTGCGGATGCAGGTCACGAAACTGCATGCTCTCGGTCGTGCAGCCCGGGGTATTGTCTTTCGGGTAAAAGTACAACACGATATTTTTGCCCTTGTAGTCGGACAGTTTGAATGTCTGGTTGCCGGTCATTGCCGCGGAAAATTCCGGAACGGTCAAGTTTAGTGCAGAGGGGCTTTCAGCCACGTCGGTCTCCTGGTCCAGGTTGTTATCGCTTGTGGCGATGGTTGATTTGCGGTCGTCTGGTGACGTCCTGCACTCGCGATGTTAACGAATGTTCATGTTATTGGAAACCGTTCGGCGTGTGTCGCCGTGCGCATGGTGCCTTGCAGTTGTTTGTAAATGTGCGGCTCCGAGCATCCTCATCACATTGCTAAGCAGCTGGTACGTCGAAAATCAATGCCAGGGCAACCTTTCGCCCCTCGGCCATGAGGACGTTATAAGTGCGGCATGCAGCTTGGTTATCCATGCATTCAACCCCGATGCGGCGCGATGTCAGGGCCGCGATCAGGCGTGGATGGATGAAGCGTTGCCGCGCCCCAGTGCCAAGAATGACCACGTCCGGCGCCAAGGCATCAATCTGCGCAAAGTGCTCGACCGACAATGCGTCGAATGATGTTGGTGGCCAGACGCTCGGAGGAGATTGCGGTAGAACGACCAGGCTGTGCGAAAAGCGCACGGCGTTGATTTCGACGCCTGCATCGTCATAGGCAGTGACTGTCTGGTAATGCTGGGTTTGGGTGGAGTGCAGCTTCATGATGGTATAGACACGCAAGAGAGCGTGAATTTCCGACAATTAGAAGAAAAAGATGGGGCATTGTAGCGTTTTCCATGCCAAAACATCCTTCCATACATTGATAAAACGAGTTGCTTTCGGCAAAATGGGTATTTTTGGCGGTGCAGCATTGCATCCCATTTTTTGCATAACTACAAGGGATTGCACCAGTGCGACCGATCCAGAAATCCAAGAAACTTGCAGACGTCTGTTATGACATCCGCGGCCCCGTGCTGGAAAAAGCCAAGCAAATGGAGGAAGAGGGCCACAAGATCATCAAGCTGAACATCGGCAATCTCGCCGTCTTCGGTTTTGATGCGCCGGACGAGATCGTGCATGACATGATCATTAACATGGGCAATGCGGCCGGCTATACGGACTCCAAAGGCATGTTTGCGCCGCGCAAGGCGATCATGCATTACACGCAGGAAAAGAAAATTTCCGGCGTTACGATCGATGACATTTATATCGGCAATGGCGCTTCCGAACTGATTGTCATGGGCATGAATGCTTTGCTCAATGCGGGCGACGAAGTGCTGGTACCAGCGCCGGATTATCCGCTTTGGACTGCTGCCGTCAGCCTGTCGGGCGGCAGACCGGTGCATTATGTGTGCGATGAAGAATCCGGCTGGTTGCCGGACATTGATGATATCAAGAAGAAAATCACGCCAAACACCAAGGCCATTGTCGTTATCAATCCAAATAACCCGACTGGCGCCTTGTACCCCGTCGAAATTCTGCAACAAATCGTCGACGTCGCACGCGAGCATCAATTGATCGTGTTTGCGGATGAAATCTATGACAAGACGCTGTATGACGGCGAAACCCATACCTCGATTGCATCGCTGGCAGACGACGTGCTGTTCCTGACCTTGAACGGACTGTCAAAGAATTACCGTTCCTGTGGCTATCGTGCCGGCTGGATGGTGGTCTCGGGTGACAAGAAACCGGCCAAGGATTACATCGAAGGCCTCAATATGCTGGCCTCCATGCGCCTGTGCGCCAATGCGCCGGGTCAGTATGCGATCCAGACGGCGCTAGGCGGCTACCAGAGCATCAATGACCTGGTCGGTCCTGGCGGACGCCTGCTCAAGCAACGCGACCTTGCGTACAATTTGTTGACCGCCATTCCCGGTGTCAGTTGCGTAAAGCCAAAGTCGGCGCTCTACATGTTCCCGAAGCTCGATCCGAAGATTTACCCAATCAAGGACGATCAGCAATTTGCATATGAATTGCTGGCGGAAGAAAAGGTGCTGATTGTGCAGGGCACTGGCTTCAATTGGATTGCGCCGGACCATTTCCGCGTCGTCTTCCTGCCGAATTCTGACGACCTTACCGAGGCAATCGGAAGAATTGCGCGCTTCCTTGAAGGCTATCGCAAGCGACACGCGATCGCGTAACGCTCAGCGTTGACGTATTTTTTATTTCGGCGTGAGCTGGAATCCAGCAGTACTTTATTTTTAAAGATTATGAAACCCATCAAAGTAGGCTTGTTAGGCATCGGCACCGTCGGGTCCGGCACATTTAACGTATTGAAGCGCAACCAGGAAGAAATTACGCGCCGCGCCGGCCGCAGTATCGAAATTACGATGGTGGCTGACCTGAATACCGCGCGTGCCAAGGAGCTGACCAACGGCGAATGCGAAATTGTGAGTGACGCCAATCTTGTTGTGAGCAATCCGGAAATCGATATCGTTATCGAGCTGATTGGCGGCTACGGTATTGCCAAGGATCTGGTGATGAAGGCGATCGCCAACGGGAAGCACGTGGTGACGGCAAACAAGGCACTGCTGGCAACGCATGGCAATGAAATCTTCAAAGCTGCGCAGGAAAAGGGTGTGATGGTTGCATTCGAGGCGGCTGTTGCCGGCGGCATCCCGATTATCAAAGCCTTGCGCGAAGGCTTGACCGCCAATCGGATCGAGTGGATTGCCGGCATCATCAATGGCACCACCAATTTTATCCTTTCAGAGATGCGCGACAAGGGCCTTGATTTCGATGTCGTGCTCAAGGAAGCGCAGCGCCTTGGCTATGCAGAAGCCGACCCGACCTTTGATATCGAGGGCGTCGACGCCGCGCACAAGGCGACCATCATGTCGGCGATCGCTTTCGGCATTCCGGTTCAGTTTGACAAGGCGCATGTGGAAGGCATCACCAAGCTTCAGGCGACGGACATTCGATACGCGGAACAGCTTGGGTATCGCATCAAGTTGCTCGGCATAGCCAAGCGCACGTCGCAGGGCATCGAGCTGCGCGTGCATCCGACGCTGATCCCGGCCAAGCGTCTGATCGCGAATGTCGAAGGTGCAATGAACGCGGTGCTGGTGCATGGTGACGCCGTCGGCGCCACGCTGTACTACGGCAAGGGCGCCGGCTCGGAGCCGACCGCATCGGCAGTCATCGCCGACCTGGTCGACATCACGCGCCTGGCTACGGCCGATCCGGAGCACCGCGTGCCGCATCTCGCGTTCCAGCCGAATGCAATGATCAATACACCGATCCTGCCGATGTCGGAAGTCACGACCAGCTATTACTTGCGCATGCAGGTCGCTGATCAGCCGGGCGTGCTGGCCGACGTGACACGCATTCTTGCCGATTCTGGCATTTCAATCGATGCAATGCTGCAGAAGGAACCGGCTGAAGGCGAGACACGGACCGACATCATTATGCTGACGCATCAGACGCAGGAAAAGAATGTTGTTGCGGCGATTGCGAAGATTGAAGCATTGCAGACTGTGGTTGGTGAAGTCACCAAGATTCGCCTCGAGCAGTTGAGCTAACCCCCTCCAACCGGGCGTGCATTCTCGCGCCTGACATGGATGTACGGCCTGGATGCGCAGCGTGTCCAGGCCGTTTTGATTTTGTTCTTGCAATTCGCTACAGAAGGCGCGGTGTAAGCATGCCTGCGGCCAGCCTGATAGCGAGCTCTAGCGATGAGTCACCACCAGGAGTGCCTTTGCTTCCGTCTTACCGCTATTTCTGATGGCGTGACTCTTGTCCGCCTGGTAGCGCGCAGTTCCCCCAGCCTTCAGTTTCTTCTTCACACCTTCCACTTCAATTTCAATCGCACCATGTAGCAGGGTGAGATATTCCGTCGTGCCCGGATCGTGAGAATTTGATACCAGCGAACCTTCGGGCGCAAGAGTCAGTTCGTACCATTCGTATTTACCCGCCAGTTCCATTGGACCCAGGATTCTGAGAACGTAACCGGCATGGATCCCCGGGAGCGTTGGGGTCTCATGGGGTTCTAGAATATGGATTGTTTCTGCTTCCTGTGTCTGACTGGAAAGCAATTCCTCGATGCCGATCCCTAACGCATTGGCCAGTCGCCACGCCACTGCGATGGTGGGATTGGCTTTTTCTCGCTCGATTTGAGACAGCATTGATTTGGAAACCCCGGCCGCTCGTGACAAATCGTCCAACGTCAAGCCTCGCTTCAGCCGAAGTTTTTGAAGCGTTGCACCGACTTCGGGAGGGGAATTATGGGAAGAGTGGGGTTTCATGGAAAACTTGCAATGTTCAATGGAGATGATATATATTCGATATATTGAACTTGTGTTCTAAATACTGAACTTATTTAAATATATTGAAATTGTATCGTAGCAGAAGCTGCGGAACATAGATACGAAAAGCCTCACTAATTGAATATCCGGCCCGCATCTTAGCGAGCCAACTTCCCCGACAAGGATTGACATGGGCACAACAGTTTCCAGAGAAAGTTTTTTCACCGACTTGAATGAAAAGCTTGCAGGGCTTCGTGAGCAGGGCCTTTATAAGCCGGAGCGAGTGATCGCGTCGCGTCAAGGCGCAGAAGTCGTGTGCGATGACGGAAGGACACTGATCAACCTCTGTGCCAATAACTATCTCGGCCTCTCGGGCGATGAAAACGTGGTAAAGGCAGCTGTGGACGCAACGGAACAATATGGTTACGGTTTGTCGTCGGTGCGGTTCATTTGCGGTACGCAAACGGTGCACAAGCAACTGGAAAAAGCGCTGTCCGAGTTCCTCGGCATGGACGACACCATCCTGTACGCAGCGGCATTCGATGCCAACGGTGGCGTGTTCGAGCCCTTGTTCGACGAAAACGATGCGATCATTTCCGATACGCTCAATCATGCCTCGATCATCGACGGCATCCGCCTGTGCAAGGCGGCCCGCTATCGCTATCAGCATAACGACATGACAGACCTTGAGGTGCAACTACAGGCTGCCGCGGGGAAGCGTCACAAGCTGATCGTCACCGACGGCGTGTTTTCGATGGACGGCACCATCGCGCAGCTCGACAACATTTGCGACTTGGCTGACCGCTACGGTGCGCTGGTGATGATCGATGAGTGTCATGCGTCCGGTTTCATGGGCAAGACCGGGCGCGGTACACACGAGCACCACAATGTCATGGGGCGCATCGACATCATTACCGGCACGCTAGGCAAGGCCCTCGGCGGTGCAATGGGTGGCTTTACGTCCGCGCGCAAGGAAGTGATCCAGACGTTGCGGCAAAAATCGCGTCCCTATTTGTTCTCCAACTCGCTTGCGCCGGCGATTGCGGGTGCTTCGCTCTCCGTGCTGCAGCGGCTGTCGTCGTCAACGGAACTGCGTGACAGGCTACATGCGAACACGGCCTATTTCCGCAGTGCGATCACCGAGCTCGGTTTCACCGTCAAGCCAGGTACGCATCCAGTGGTGCCCGTGATGCTGTTCGATGCGCCGCTTGCGCAGAAATTTGCACAGCGCCTGTACGAGCTAGGCGTGCTTGTGACCGGATTTTTCTATCCCGTCGTGCCGATGGGGCAGGCCCGCGTCCGAGTGCAATTATCGGCGGCGCACACCAAGGAGCAGCTCGACCGTGCTTTGACGGCATTCGGGCAGGCAGGGCGGGAACTTGGGCTATTGAAGAATTAAAGGAGCGGAACGATGGAACGTATTCTGGTTATCGGCGCCAACGGGCAAATCGGCAGCGAGTTAGTCGAGGCACTGGCCGCACAACACGGTGAGAGCAACGTGATTGCGGCAGACATTGCGCCGCATAGCTTGTTCGGCGTAACACCTTATGAAGCGATTGATGTTCTGGATAGTGCCAGACTAGCGCAAGTGATCGAAAACTACGGCATTACGCAGGTGTATCAGCTTGCGGCGCTACTGTCGGTGACCGGTGAGCAGGCGCCGTTGAAGGCGTGGACGCTGAACATGAACGGGCTCTTGAATGTGCTTGAACTGGCGCGCGAGCGCGGTCAGGCCGGCAAGCCGCTAAAGATCTTTTGGCCGTCTTCGATTGCCGCATTCGGTCCGCATACGCCAGCGGTGGATACTCCACAGCTTGCAGTAATGGACCCGACAACCATTTATGGCATTAGCAAACAAGCCGGCGAGCGTTTGTGCGAATACTATTTCAGCAAGTTCGGCGTCGACGTGCGCAGCATCCGCTATCCCGGCATCATCAGCCATAAATCGCCACCCGGAGGCGGGACGACAGATTACGCGATCGCGATTTTCCACGCGGCGAAGCGTGGTGAACGCTATGAATGCTATTTGGGCCCGGAAACGACCTTGCCAATGATTTACATGCCGGATGCGATCCGCGCGACCATCGAGTTGATGGACGCTCCCGCGGAACAGATACGTATCCGCTCGGCGTACAACGTGGCCGGATTGAGCTTCAATCCGCGTGAACTGACCAATGCGATCAAGAAGCGGCTGCCGCAGTTTGACGTCACTTTTCATCCTGATCATCGCCAAGCCATTGCCGATACGTGGCCGCACAGCCTGGACGATACCTACGCACGCGCCGATTGGCGTTGGAAAGCCGAGATCGGACTGGAAGAGCTGGTCGATGACATGCTTGCGCATATCAAGGCCGGGCCACGCCAATTGCACCACGCCGCATGAGTGAAATGCCGCCAGGGGACGAGGCGGCAGTTATAATGCGGGATTGCGGTTGTCAGTCTGATTTCTTCTCGCTCCAGAGAAGGAACGGCGGCACCACCTGATTACTAAATTTTCAATAATTTATGCAATACATCTCCACTCGCGGTCAATCCCCGGCGCAATCCTTTTCCCAAATTCTGTTGGGTGGCCTTGCCCCTGATGGTGGCCTCTACCTGCCGGCCGAGTATCCGAAAGTCAGCGGCGCCGAACTCGACGCATGGCGCAAGCTTTCCTACGCCGATCTCGCATTCGAGGTGCTGAAAAAATTTGCAACGGACATTCCCGAAGCGGACCTGAAGGCGCTGACGCACAAGACCTATACCGCCGACGTATACCGCAACGCGCGTGCCGGTGAAGATGCATCGCAAATCACCCCCCTGCGCGTGCTGGAAGAAAAGAACGGCACCAAACTCGTGCTGCAGGCATTGTCGAACGGTCCGACGCTGGCGTTCAAAGACATGGCGATGCAACTTCTCGGCAATTTGTTCGAGTACACGCTGGCAAAGCAGCAAGCCGAACTGAATATCTTCGGTGCGACCTCCGGCGATACGGGTAGCGCTGCTGAATATGCGATGCGTGGCAAGCGAGGTATTCGCGTCTTTATGCTATCGCCGCACAAGAAAATGAGTGCATTCCAGACTGCGCAAATGTTCAGTCTTCAGGATCCGAATATTTTCAACCTCGCAGTAGAAGGCGTATTCGACGACTGCCAGGATATGGTAAAGGCCGTGTCCAACGACCTCGACTTTAAAATTCGCCAGAAGATCGGCACGGTAAACTCGATCAACTGGGCGCGCGTTGTTGCGCAAGTGGTGTATTACATCCGCGGCTATCTGAACGCGACGACCAGCAACGACCAAAAAGTGTCCTTCACCGTCCCTTCAGGCAACTTCGGCAACATCTGCGCCGGCCATATCGCTCGCATGATGGGCGTGCCGATCGACAAGCTTGTTGCCGCCACTAATGAAAACGACGTACTGGATGAATTTTTCCGTACGGGCGTCTACCGCGTGCGCAAGTCCTCCGAGACTTATCACACCACGAGTCCCAGCATGGACATCAGCAAAGCGTCCAATTTCGAACGCTTCGTTTTTGATCTACTGGATCGCGATGCGGACCGCGTGCGCGCCTTGTTCAAAAAGGTCGAAACGGACGGTGGCTTCGATCTGTCCGGCAAACCGGGCAGCGACGGTGATGAGTTCAAGAAGGTTGCCGCGTATGGTTTCCTGTCAGGCAAGTCGACACATGATGACCGCGTCGCGACCATTCGAGATGTCCATGCGAACTTTGGCGTGACGATCGATACCCATACTGCTGATGGCGTGAAAGTCGCGCGCGAATATTTGACTCCGGGTACATCGATGCTCGTACTGGAAACAGCGCTGCCGGCCAAGTTCAACGAGACGATCCGTGAAGCGCTCGGCCACGATGCAGAGCGTCCGGCAGGCTTCGAGAATATCGAGTCGCTGCCGCAGCGGTTTGAGGTGATGCCGGCGGACGTCGATACGATGAAAACGTTCATCGCCCGGCACACTGGTTTGTAAATTTCGTTTTTCTTCATATGCAGCCGACCATGACCGCGAAGAAGCCCATGCTCAGCGCTGCCGACGCGCTTGATTTGCTGCTTTCCGCCGCTCGGCCGATTGCGGAAACCGAGGTTCTTTCCACGCTTGAGGCGAATGGTCGCATTCTTGCGTCGCCACAGTCGTCGCAGCTGAATGTGCCGCCCATGGACAATACGCAGATGGACGGCTATGCAGTTCGTGCAGCGGATTGTACAAGCGGCAGTGCGGTGCTGAAGGTTGCGCAACGCATCCCCGCCGGTCATGTCGGGCAGCCGCTGCAAGCTGGCACGGCGGCGCGTATTTTCACCGGCGCGATGATTCCGGCGGGTGCAGATGCAGTCGTCATGCAAGAGCAATGCGAAGCTGCAGGCGATACTGTCACCGTACGGCATGGCCCCCAAAGTGGCGAGTGGATACGGCGTACTGGGGAAGATATTCGAGCCGGCAGCATGATACTCGCTGCTGGAACACGACTGCGGGCGCAGGAGCTTGGACTGGCAGCTTCAGTTGGACTGGCAACGGTCCCGGTGGTGCGCAAACCGCGTGTCGCCGTGTTCTTCACCGGCGACGAACTGGCGATGCCGGGCGAAGCGCTCAAACCGGGCGCCATTTACAACTCCAATCGATTCACGCTGCGCGGGCTGCTGGAAAATCTCGGCTGCGACATAACAGACTACGGCATCGTGCCGGATTCGCTTGACGCTACCCGCGACACTTTGCGCAAGGCGGCTGCAGGGCATGACCTGATCATCACTTCCGGTGGCGTATCGGTTGGCGAAGAGGATTACATCAAGCCGGCTGTCGAAGCGGAAGGCCGGCTAAACATGTGGCAAATTGCGATCAAGCCGGGCAAGCCTCTGGCATTCGGCGAGATCAAGCGGACAGAGAACCAAGACACGGCATTTTTCTTGGGGCTGCCCGGGAATCCGGTCTCCAGCTTCGTGACTTTTTTATTATTTGTACGTCCCTTCCTGTTGCGCCTGCAAGGTGTCGCAGATGTTGCGCCAAAAGCCTATGCCATGCGTGCCGATTTCGCAGTGCCCACGGCCGACCGGCGCAACGAATTCCTGCGTGCGCGGATCAACGCATCCGGTGGATTGGACCTGTTCGCAAACCAGAGTTCGGCCGTCCTGACCTCCACGGTATGGGGCGACGGCCTGGTTGATAATCCGGCCGGACAAACAATTGCCGCGGGCGATACAGTACGTTTCATTCCCTTCAGCGAACTGCTCTACTGAATCATGAATATTCAACTCCGCTTCTTTGCCAGCGTGCGCGAAGCGCTCGCGACCAGTCAGGAAACCGTCGCATTGCCAGACGATGTGCAAACGGTCGGCGATGTGCGTGCGTGGTTGCGCCAGCGCGGTGGCCCGTGGGCCGAAGCGCTGGCCGAGGGCCGGGCACTGCGCATGGCGTATAACCAGCAAATGACTGGTGCCGACACGCGCATCGCCGAAGGCGGCGAGGTCGCATTTTTCCCGCCGGTGACAGGCGGCTAGGAAAGATATGAACGTCCGCGTGCAAACCCAGGATTTCGATCTCGGCCAGGAAGTTGCCGCTTTGCGGGCCGGGCAGCCGCAGGTTGGTGCGGTTGTCGCCTTTGTCGGCACCGTGCGCGACATGAACGAAGGGGCGGGCGTCAGCGAGATGGAATTGGAGCACTATCCCGGCATGACGGAAAAAGCGCTGGTCGATATCGTTGTGCAGGCGAGGTCGCGCTGGTCGCTGATCGATGCATTGGTCATCCATCGCGTCGGTCCGCTGAAACCGCTCGACCAGATTGTGCTCGTAGCGGTCACCTCTGCCCATCGCGGCGAGGCCTTTGCCGCCTGCGAATTCATCATGGATTACCTGAAAACGCAAGCGCCGTTCTGGAAGAAAGAGCAGACGCAGCAAGGCGCACGTTGGGTCGATGCCCGGGATGCCGACGATCAGGCGCTCGCAAAATGGGGAGTCCAGTCCAACAACTCAGGCAAAGTAGAATGAGTTGGCTGGCAGTAGGTGTGGGGGCGGCGCTTGGCGCATGGCTGCGCTGGGGATTGGCGCTCGGCTTGAACACCGTGCATGCACAGTTGCCCATCGGTACTATTGTTGCAAATCTCGGTGGCGGCTATTTGATCGGAATTGCCGTTGCGTTCTTTTCCGGCTACCCCGGATTTTCGCCCGAATGGCGCCTGTTTGCCGTCACGGGTTTTCTTGGCGGGCTGACTACTTTTTCCACGTTTTCTGCCGAGTCTATGGCGTTTTTACAGCGCGGTGACTACCTTTGGGCGCTCGGCCATTCCGCTTTGCATCTGATCGGCTCGGTGGCGCTTTGCACCGCCGGTTTTGCTACTTACCGGGCTTTGACGGCTTAATTCAAAACTCGCGTTGCCGGACTCATTGTCGTTGCTCCGGGCATCACTAGTTCCATATCCCAGTCCGCCGCTTTGACGGCATCGCGCAATAGCGAGCAAAAGCCGTGCAGGACGTTTTGCGCGAACGCGATTTCAAAACCGTTGCCGTCCGGTGCCGCCAAGTTCATGCGAATTGGCTGACCGGGATTCATCGCGAAGTTCACTGTCTGGATCAGAATAGGCGTTTCTCCGAGCGGATAAGTCTGAATGCCGACATCGTAAGGATTGTTGAAACTACCGCTATCGGTTATTTCCTCGACGCAGGCGTGGTGCTCCATGCCGACAATATCGGCGCTGGCATGGGCCGCTTGCGGCTTGTCCAAGCTTACCTGCGTTTCCAGTGCGTCAGTGATGCTAGGCCATAGGTTTCTGACCAGACGCCTGGTTAGCCAGGCGCGTACCTCCTGCAGCGAGCCATCGCTATCCTTAAACGATGCGCGGCACAGAATACGGTCGTCTTCCGGTTGATAAATTACCTGAATTTGATGTAAGTCCATCGCGGTCTGATTCTAAAGTGGCCAGAATCAAACGTCCTTTCTTGAAATGTGGTTTTTCGTCCCTACCTAATTAGCAACTCGAAAACTGGACTGGAGAATAATCCATGCGTCTCGACAAACTAACAACCAAGTTGCAAGAAGCTCTTTCCGATGCCCAAAGTCTGGCAGTCGGCAATGATAACCAATACATTGAGCCGTTGCATATCCTGATAGCGCTCCTGAATCAGGATGATGGCGGAGCGCGCTCGCTGCTGCAGCGCGCCGGCGTCAACGTTGGCGGCCTGTCCAACGGGCTCAAAAACGGCCTCGAACGCCTTCCAAAGGTGTCGGGTACAGGCGGCGAGGTACAGATCGGCCGCGAGGCGGTATCGCTGCTGAACCTTGCCGACAAGGAAGCGCAAAAGCGCGGCGACCAGTTCATCGCCAGCGAAATGGTGCTGCTCGCCTTGACCGAAGATAAGTCCGATGCCGGCCGCCTGGCACGCGACAACGGACTCACGCGCAAGGCGCTGGAAGCCGCGATCACTGCAGTACGAGGCGGCGGCAACGTCGGCTCGCAAGATGCCGAGGGACAGCGCGAAGCACTGAAGAAATATACGCTAGACCTTACCGAACGTGCACGGGCCGGCAAGCTTGATCCCGTGATCGGCCGCGACGATGAAATCCGCCGAGCCATCCAGGTTTTGCAACGTCGTTCCAAGAACAACCCCGTACTGATCGGTGAACCCGGCGTCGGCAAGACGGCAATCGTCGAAGGACTGGCGCAACGCATCGTCAACGGCGAAGTGCCCGAGAGCCTGAAATCCAAGCGCGTCTTGTCGCTTGACATGGCAGCGCTACTGGCCGGCGCTAAATACCGCGGGGAATTTGAAGAGCGCCTGAAAGCCGTGCTTAAGGAAATTGCACAGGACGAAGGCCAGACCATCGTCTTCATCGATGAGCTGCATACGATGGTCGGCGCCGGCAAGGCGGAGGGTGCGATCGATGCCGGCAATATGCTCAAGCCTGCACTGGCCCGCGGCGAACTGCATTGCGTCGGCGCCACCACGCTGGATGAATATCGCAAATACGTCGAGAAGGACGCTGCGCTGGAACGTCGTTTCCAGAAAATCCTGGTCGACGAACCGAGCGTGGAAGCGACTATCGCCATCCTGCGCGGTTTGCAGGAAAAATACGAAGTGCATCATGGCGTGGACATTACCGATCCGGCCATCGTCGCCGCTGCGGAGCTGTCGCATCGCTACATCACAGACCGCTTCCTGCCGGATAAGGCGATCGACCTGATCGATGAGGCCGCGTCCAAGATCAAGATTGAGATCGACTCCAAGCCGGAGGTAATGGACAAGCTCGACCGCCGCCTGATCCAGTTAAAGATCGAGCGCGAAGCAATGAAGAAGGAAAAGGATGAGGCATCGCAGAAACGCATTGGGCTGATCGAAGAGGAGATCCACAAGCTGGAACGCGAATACGCGGACCTGGAAGAAGTGTGGAAAGCCGAAAAATCAGCCGTGCAGGGTAGCCAGCACATCAAGGAGGAAATTGAGAAGGTTCGCCTGCAGATGGAAGACGCCAAGCGCAAGGGCGACTGGCAAAAGATGTCGGAACTCCAGTACGGCAAGCTGCCGGAACTCGAGGCGCAACTCAAGCAGGCAGACACCGGGGAAGTGAAGAAAGCCGAGCACAAGCTGCTACGCACTCAGGTTGGCGCGGAAGAAATTGCCGAGGTAGTGTCGCGTGCAACCGGCATTCCCGTCTCCAAGATGATGCAGGGCGAACGCGACAAGCTGTTGCAGATGGAAGAGGAATTGCACAAGCGAGTGGTCGGCCAGCACGAAGCGATCGTTGCGGTGTCGGATGCAATCCGCCGCTCGCGTGCTGGTTTGAGCGACCCGAATCGGCCGTACGGCTCATTCATGTTCCTTGGCCCGACCGGTGTCGGCAAGACCGAGCTGTGCAAGGCGCTGGCATCCTTCCTGTTCGATACCGAGGACGCGCTGATCCGCATCGACATGAGCGAATTCATGGAGAAGCATTCTGTCGCCCGTCTGATCGGTGCGCCACCGGGCTATGTCGGCTATGAAGAAGGTGGTTACCTGACTGAAGCGGTGCGGCGCAAACCGTACAGCGTGATTCTGCTCGACGAAGTCGAGAAGGCACACCATGATGTGTTCAATGTGTTGTTGCAGGTGCTCGATGATGGCCGCATGACCGATGGACAGGGACGCACTGTGGACTTCAAGAACACGGTGATCGTGATGACATCGAATCTTGGTTCGCACAAGATCCAGTCGATGGAAGACAGCGACCCGGCCTTGGTGAAGATGTCGGTGATGGCCGAAGTAAAAGCCCATTTCCGTCCGGAATTCGTCAACCGCATCGACGAGATCGTGGTGTTCCATGCGCTCGACGAAAAGAACATCGGCGCGATTGCACGGATCCAGTTGCAGGTTCTGGAAAAACGCCTGGCGAAGATGGAGATCAAGCTCGATGTATCCGATGCAGCGCTGCAAAAGATCGCCGAGGCAGGTTTCGATCCGGTGTATGGCGCGCGTCCCTTGAAGCGCGCGATCCAGCAGGAAATCGAGAATCCGTTGTCGAAACTGATCCTCGAAGGACGCTTCGGGCCGAAGGATGTGGTCTCGATCGCGGTACGTAATGGCGCACTGACATTCGAAAAATCTGGCAGCTTTTAATCTTTGTCGACGAATGGAAAAGGCCACCTCGGGTGGCCTTTTTTTGCGCCTTAGTCAAGACGTCTTATGTGCGAAGAATGCGCTTGGCGATTGCCCGAAGGTTTTCTTGAACATGGCAGAGAACGCCGACTGGCTTGCATAGCCGAGCTCTGCCGCAACCTGCGACAAGGGCATTCCGCGCGCAATCAAGGGCGCGGCGTGCGCAAGCCGAACCTGCTGCCGCCATTGACCGAAGCGCATGCCGAGTTCCCGTTCGAACAGCCGCGCTAGCGTGCGGCCCGATGCACCAACGCGGCCGGCCCATTCATCGAGCGTTAGCGGCGAAGCGGGGTCGGCAATCAGCGTTTCACACAGTTGCCGGAGGCGTTTGTCATCCGGCAGGGCAACGCGGATCGGCAAGGTGGTCGACCGCGCCAGTTCATCGAGAATCAGTGCCGCAAGCATCGCCTCGCGCGCTTCCCCAGCGTCCGCTTGGGAGAGCGCCACAATCAGTTCACGCAACAAGGTCGATACGTCCAGCACTTCGCACTGTTCGCCAGTGAATGGCGCGCTTTCCGCGTGCACGTAGAGTGCACGCAGGCGTGCCTTTTCCAGCGTCGCAACTTCGTGTCTCGCATTCGGGGGAATCCAGATCGCTCGCATTGGTGGCACGATCCAAGTGCTGTTGCCGACCGTAACCCGCACCACACCATCGAGAGCATAGGTCACTTGGCCCCAGGCATGCGTATGCGCAGCCAACAATTCTGAGGCATCGAGATCGCGTGCAACGAGCCGGACCGGTCGCTTCGTGGTTGGGGCCATGCCCGGCAGGTTGAGACGGGTATGTCTTATCGGTTCGATTGCCATGCCATGCCTGGTTGTCAGAAATTCGATAAATTATGTCTTTCTATCTTAAAACAGACGGCGCCTTTTTGCTTACACTCTTCCTATCGTGACCGAGAAAGAAACAGCAATGAGCACTGCCGCCATGACCCCAGCCCAGAATGTGTTTCGCCGCGACGCCAAGATCATCAGCCTTGAAGGTTTGGCGCATGGCGTCTCCCATTTTTTTCACCTGATTTTGGCGCCGTTGTTTCCCTGGCTCAAGGATGCGTTTGGCGTGAGTTACGCCGAGCTGGGTTTGCTGATGACTGTGTTCTTTATCGTGTCCGGCATGGGTCAGGCGCTGTCCGGCTTTATTGTCGATCGAATCGGTGCCCGTGCAGTGCTGTTCTTCGGTGTCGGCTGTCTTGGCGTGTCAGCATTGGTGTTGTCGATGGCGCCCAATTACGCTGCCTTGCTGACTGGTTCAATGCTGGCAGGTCTTGGCAACAGCGTGTTCCATCCTGCGTGCTTCACTATTCTGAACAAACGCGTTTCTCCTGCTCGATTGGGACATGCTTTTTCCGTGCACGGTCTGACCGGCAATCTTGGTTGGGCAGCCGCACCCTTGTTTCTTACGACGATTGCTGGCTTGAACGACTGGCGCACCGCATTACTGGCGGCATCTTTTATTCCCGCCGTTGTTTTGCTGCTGCTGGTGTTGAACCGCGATTTGCTGCATACGCATGACGTTCATTCGACACAGTCAGCCGGGAAAAAAGTGGCGGCCAGTGGCAGCGCTCTTGCATTCATGCGTTTGCCTGCCGTCTGGATGTGCTTTGCATTTTTCTTTATTACGGCGATGGCTCTGGGCGGCATCCAGAGTTTTTCTTCACCCAGCCTGCGAGCGCTATACGGCATGTCGCTCGCGTCTGCCACGGCGGGCTATACCGTCTTCATGCTGGCATCCGCAGCAGGCATGGTGTGGGGTGGTTTCCTCGCGTCGAAAACCACGCGGCATGAACGCACGATTGCTTTCGCATTCGCGCTTGCCGGCCTGTTCGCACTCGTCATAGCTGCAGGTGTCGTGCCGCCCGCGATGGCGGTGGTGCTGATGGGAGTAATCGGGTTCGGCGCCGGTATTGCTGGGCCATCGCGTGATTTGCTTATTCGCGCTGCTGCACCGGCCAATTCCACGGGGCGGGTGTATGGTGTTGTTTACTCTGGACTCGATATTGGCTTGTCGATGGCGCCGCTGTTGTTCGGCGCCTTGATGGATGCCGACCATCCGGCTTGGGTGTTTATCGGTATCGGAATTTTTCAGTGCATGGCAATCGTGACGGCAGTCGGTGTTGGAACGAATACGGCGAGGGATACACTTAAGGCGCGTGCAGCGTGATCGCAGGTAAGGGAATCACCAGATCGGATGAGAAGCGTTTTGTTGGCTTACAATTCAGCTATTCATTTTTTCATTCGGGAAGAGAGCCATGAGCTTTGCGACATGCGATATTTGCGATGCCAATGAAGACAAGATTGCGGCCGGTACTTTGGCCGTGCTGCCGCCGGTATTCCAGACATTCGGCAAGCGCATGGCCTTTTCGGGCCAGGCCGCCACACTGAAAGTCTTCGAGGACAACGTGCTGGTACGTTCGACGCTGGAGACTCCCGGCAACGGTCGCGTGCTGGTCGTGGATGGCGGCGGCAGTCTGCGTTGCGCTCTGGTTGGTGGCAATCTTGGTGTACTCGCTGAAAAAAACGGCTGGACGGGCATCATCGTCAACGGTTGTATTCGTGACTCTGACGAAATCAATGCGTGCGACATTGGGGTACGCGCTCTGGCGACACACCCGCAACGGAGCGTGCGCAAGGGCGTTGGCGATCGCGAATTGCGCGTATCCATCGCCGGCGTAGCCGTCAATCCCGGCGACTGGATTTATGCGGATGCGGATGGCGTGCTGGTGTCGTCGCAGAAACTCGATTGAATACTGATACGAGCATGACTTTCGACGCCGCCACATCGCTCGTGGAGCAACCGCTACTGAAGTCATTGCCGAAAACAGTGCTGACGCAGCTGTCGGCACTGCCTGTGCATGAGCTGCCTGGAGGAACTCAAGTATTTGAGACACGTTCCGACTGTGGGGGATTTCCAGTGATCCTGTCCGGGATGGTGCGAGTATTCAAACATCTTGCCAATGGGCGGCGCATTGAACTCTATCGCGTGACGCCGAGCGAGCCCTGCATTCTTTCGCTCGGATGCCTGCTGGGTGGCGGACAATATCCGGCCAGCGGAATTACCTCCGGCATTACGCGCATGATCGTGATGCCTTCGGAGTTATTCAGCCAGTGCCTCGCTACCGATGCGGCATTCAGAACGGCGATTTTCCGCGCACTCGGCGACCGGTTGGTAAATACGATGGAGCTCGTCGAAGAGGTGGCAACCTTACGGCTGGATGTCCGGCTTGCTGCTGTCCTGCTGGAACATGATCGTGAAATATCCGCCGATGGCAGCCGCTCGATTGCGATCACCCATCAGGAACTTGCGGACGAACTCGGCACTGTGCGTGAAATGGTGAGCCGTCTGCTCGACGACTTTGCACGGCAGGACATCGTTGTTTTGGCGCGCGGACGTATCGAATTGCTCGATAGGGAAAGGTTGCAAGCCTTCGCAACAGCTCGCTAAGAGCGTCGAACGAAATGCCGATGACAGCCGCGCCGCAACAAATAGGTCGGGCTGTATAGCAAGGCGGCGTACCATCGCCAGCGGTTTTTTGCCAGATACTAAAGAGCTGCGTGACTTCGGTTACATACAAGGCGTCGGTGTGCGTCTATTCTGGTGCTATCCATTCAAACAAAGGAGAGCATCATGAATGCAAATGTCGGTTCTACAGACAAGATAGTCAGGTTTGTGCTTGCGCTGGCACTGTTCAGCCTGTTTTTTATCCTGCCGGGCAATCAAAAATGGTTTGGCGCCCTGGGTTTCGTCCCACTCGTCACTGGAATGGTGAACTGGTGTCCCATCTACATGCTCTTCGGCATCAATACCTGCAAACGGTAAACTGCTCTGCAGCCATATAAGGCCCTTCAAGGAGGTCACGTGTCCGTGAACCTCCTGACGCACAGTATTGATTCTTTTTACGCCGTCATGGCTACCCGGCTAACGGCGCCAGCGCGGCGTCGGCAATACCTCCACGGAGTTGGATTTCTAGATTTCGCAGCAGTTGGTCGGTATCACAATAGATCCGCACCGATACGCCACGGCCCCACTTCAAACGGATGAAATGAACTCCGGCATTAGAACTGGCTTCGCCGTTCAATAGCGTGTAGCTGTCGGTCCATTCCACTGCAATTGAGGTATCCCAAGGCCATCCGTTGACCACGATGTTTTGTAGCTGAAAACGCAGGTTGGGAAAGATGCGAAACAGGCGTGCATACCATGCGCGTGTCAGGTCCAGGTTCGTACGGCAACCCGACAGTGCATGCGCACCGGCGAATTGGTGGTCGAATCGGTCGGCGGTCATACGCAGTACCGGTTCGTAATTGCCTTTGTTCAGCTCATTGAATATGCCAGCGATCTTGCGCCGGACGATGCTGTGATACATGGCTGGCCCCTGATGAAGTTTTCAATTAGTACAAGATTGAGCGTTGCGCGGCCATCCTTCGCGTGCGGCGCGCTGCAGCAAGGCGCGAACGATCAAGCGATGAAAAGGCGTAATCACAGCAAGGTAGACACGTCCCAGCCGGTTATGACAATGCACGACAGTCGAGACCACGACTTCATGTTGGTGGCCGGCGGATGTCGCCCTCGGTCGAACGAGCACTGAAATCCTGAAGTCCAGATGATGATCGTCTTCACCCAGCACGATTTCATCCGGCTGAATTGCGTAGATTTTGAAAATGCCGATTCGGCCGCCAGTGGCCTTCTGCAGCGAATCTGTTGTCTTGATGCCGAATGGCTTCATGATCGCATCGCGAGCACCCATCAATGCGCTTGCCCAACTCACCTTTTGCTCAAACATGAACCGGGCAATCTGCTCCGCGTCCCGGCTTGCCTCGTCCGGTAATTCTGCCGAGTAGGCATCGGCAAGATCATGCCGAGCGAAGAGATGCTGTATGCCGGTGTGTTCGGGAAATGCAATATCTTGTACGTCGCTTCTGCATGTCATCATGATCAAACCTATGTTAACGTCGATAACATGCGTAGTATAGTCACTTATGTGAACAGTGCAAACATTGAAATGGCAGTCCGTAAAACCGATTCTTATCACCACGGAAATTTACGCGGTAGTCTGGTCGAGATCGCACTCAAAAGACTTTCCTCACAGACCGTGGAAACTCTTTCCCTACGTGATCTCGCACAAACTGCAGGGGTGAGTGTTGCCGCTGTTTATCGGCATTTCCCCAATAAGGACGCGCTTCTTGCCGAACTGGCAGTGGATGGCTTTAGTCGATTGATCCTGGAATGGGAAAAGAAACTTCCCGCCGCCTCCGCGATCGGTGCACAGGCGCGTTTTAGCCGTCTGGGGGAAATCTATATCGAATTCGCGCTGGCATCGCCCGCGCACTATCGCCTGATGTTCATGCATGGCGATCTAAGGCGATTTCCGGCCTTGCAGGAAATGGCAGAGAGATGTTTTGCCTACGTACTCGGCGCAGCAAGCGAAACAGTCAACGAAGCCGGCGCTGACCCAAAGTGGGCTTTGCCCACCGCCAATGCTGGATGGTCGCTGGTGCATGGCTACGTCATGCTTGTGCTTGGAGGGCGTCTGACTGCGACCGCCGGCGGACCGCATCTCACGCCGGAATTACTGGCGCATTTCCTGCAATTGCCCAAGGAGGCGTTGCAGCATTGAAGCAAGACTAATGCTGATGACGGTGATGGATATCCGGAAAATATGGACGTGCATGGGTGAGCAGTTCGTGCTTGTTCACGCAAACGGCATTCAGGGCGCTGTGGCCATATAGGTTATCCGCAGAAAAGTTCTCTCGCAGGGGAGAATGCGCATTGTTGGCGCCTTACCACCTTCACGTTACTATGACCGGCAGCCTGTCTGTCCATTGACTGATATCGCTTCCTCACACTGAATTACCTATGCATCATCGGATAAACGAGCAGGCCAATCATGGCCGCGCCGGCAACGATGACCGGTTCCTGAAGCTTTTTAAACTTCCATAACAACAGCACCGTCGTTAGCGCCAGTAATGCTGTCGGTATGTCGGTGATAGAGCGCTTCGCCAGTACGATCACTGCCCCGGCAATGGCACCTATCGCAGCGGCGGTTACGCCGTCGACGAAGGCAATGATGCCCGGCAACTTGCCATATCGCTTAAAGTAGGGTGCCGGTATGACGGTAAACAAGTAACAGGGAAGGAAGGTGGCAAGCGCGGCCACACATGCGCCGGGCAGTCCGGCGACCAGATAACCGATGAAGCCAACGGTGATGACAACCGGTCCGGGAGTGATCATGGCCACCGCGACGGCATCGACAAACTGCTTGTCATTGAGCCAGTGATGTTCGGTCACGACACCGCCGTACAGGAAAGGGACGATAGCCAAGCCGGAGCCAAAGACAAACGCGCCCGCCTTGGCGAAGAATATCCCGATCTGCGTCAGCAGCGACACATCCAATCCGCTCATCAATCCGCTGGCCATTGGCAGCTGCGTCACGCCGGCGGCATGCAAGCCGGAACGGCCCAGCCATTTTGGCGGTGCACGCCAGAACCAGACAACCATGCCCGCGGCGATGAACAACCATGCGATTTCGGCTCCGGTCGCCACCGTCACACTGGCCAGTGCCAGGTAGATGGCCCATAACAGCTTGTCCTTGCCGACACTTTTGACCGTGAGTTTGTGTGCGCTCATCGCAATGATGCCAATGACGGCGGCGCCAACACCGTAGAACACGGCCTGCATCCACCCAATGCCGCCAAAGCGTACATAAGACCAGCCGAGCCCGAGCACCATAAGGAAAGAAGGCAGCACGAAGGCGATGCCAACTAGCGTCGCGCCGGTAATGCGATGGTGCACGTAACCGAGATAGATAGCCAGCTGCGCGGCCAGTGGACCGGGGGCCAGCTGTGCAAGCGCGAGGCCTTCTTTGTAATCTGCTTCGTTAATCCATTTGCGTTGCTCCACCAGGTCGCGGTGCATGTAGCCGACCAGCGCGACCGGGCCGCCGAAACCAAGCGCTCCCAGGCGCAGCATGTAGAGAACCAGTTGCCACAGGGTGTAGCCTGATGTCGGGCGATCGTTTGACGTGTCGAGATCGTTGCGCATGGATTCAGTTTTTGGGGGATGTGGAAAAATGGGCATGCAGTGAATCGAGGACCGGGCTGACTTCTGCAAGCAGTTGGTCATCGTTCGCAATTCTCTGCCGTGCGCCGGACAATATTGCTTCAAATCCGATCGCTTCCTGGACCGATGGCCCACCGACATCCAACGCATGGACCATCGCCGCAATTCGTTGCAGGCCCCGATCGTTTTCGAGGCCGAAGCTCGTAAGCAGCACTTCGAAGGTTACACGGTCACCGACATGCGTAAAGACGGCGCCATCGAAGTCGAAACCAAATGCGTCCTTTGGACATTCCGCAGGCGTGTCGATCCAAACAAATGTCGCTTGAAGGTCGATAAAGCGCCGAATCAGCCAGGCGCTCGCAACCCGGTCTACCCACAAACGGCGACGCGTTGCCCATATGCGATGCTGAAAGTCTTTCGGACTGAGTCGGGGGATGCGTTTGTCGGTTGCTTTGGGCTCGCCGCGCGACAGCATCGTTTCGGTCGTGTTCGAAAGGTCATTCCATACCGCTTCTGCATGTGCGCTGGCTTCGCCCGGAAAATAATCGATGGCACGCAAGGCTTCGTAGTCGCGTCGTAGCTTTCGCATCAGGCGCGATATTGCCGTTGGCGCGAGGTCGGCGAGCGCCGCTCGGCTTTCTGAAAACGACACTACAAGTTCTGCATACGCGTCGCTGCGATCGAAGAGAGCACAAAACTCGGCATGTTGCGCAGACGACTGCGACAGAACGGTGAGTACCCATGCGCTGCCGCCTTCGCGCCTCGTTTCCTCGGCCAACTCGGAGAGTACTTGTGCGTTAGCCGCGCAATCCGGTAACAAATATGCGCCGTCGCGCAATGCCCCGCTCCCTGAAGCCTTCAGAGCCCGCCAGATCCGCATACGTCCTGCCGTGCTTGGAGAAGGGAGGCTCATGATCAGGAGTCGCCATTGAAGATTATCCGCACTCATTTTTTGCCCTTAAATACTGGAGTGATAATAATAACAAAAAATGTAGGTATCTCTACATAAAGCACCAATGCATCTCTAATGCATGCGACATTGATTAACGATCTAAAGAACGAATTGCAGAAGGGATAGTCCTAACGGGCGCGCTGCGGTGCCGCAAACATGCGCGGTACGCCAAAATTTCACGATTCGAAATTTCCGTTTTGCATTGTGAAAAATCACGACGCAAAGCGTCATTATTTCTTTTCATTTTAAGAGAAAAGATTTCATATCGCGAAATCAAAACAATAAGTGTTTGAAATTTAAGGAAATAAATTTAGTTATATGTCTTATATAAGACCTTGTTGCCCCGCAAAAAACATCATATTATTCACCCATCGAGTTTTCTTTTTTATTTCCACTTGCTCTACCACAGGAGAATGACCATGGCATCCCGCGAACAGCAAATTAAAGCTCTCGAAAAAGACTGGGCTGAGAACCCGCGTTGGAAAGGTGTAACGCGCAACTACACGGCGGAAGACGTTGTTCGTCTGCGCGGCTCCAAGCAAATCGAGCACACGTTGGCCCAGGAAGGCGCCAAGAAACTGTGGGAAAAAATCAATGGCGGCGCAAAGAAGGGTTATGTCAACGCCTTCGGCGCGATCACTGCCGGTCAAGCAATGCAACAAGCCAAGGCCGGCCTGGAAGCGGTGTACCTGTCCGGCTGGCAAGTAGCCGCTGACGGCAACACGTCAGAAACCATGTACCCGGATCAGTCGCTGTACGCTTACGATTCGGTGCCGACCATGGTTCGCCGCATCAACAACACGTTCAAGCGTGCTGACGAGATTCAGTGGTCGCGTGGCATCAACCCGGGCGATGAAGGCTTCATCGACTATTTCCTGCCGATCGTCGCTGACGCTGAAGCCGGTTTCGGCGGCGTGCTGAACGCCTTCGAACTGATGAAGAACATGATTGCATCCGGCGCGGCCGGCGTGCACTTCGAAGACCAATTGGCTGCTGTGAAGAAGTGCGGTCACATGGGTGGCAAGGTTCTGGTTCCGACGCAAGAAGCAATCGAGAAACTGACTGCTGCACGTTTTGCTGCTGACGTCATGGGCGTGCCGACCATCGTTCTGGCGCGTACCGACGCAGAAGCTGCCAACCTGATCACTTCCGATCACGACGCAAACGATAAGCCTTTCCTGACCGGTGAGCGCACCGCAGAAGGCTTCTACCGCGTCAAGAACGGTCTGGAGCAGGCAATCAGCCGTGGTGTTGCTTACGCGCCGTTTGCTGACCTCGTATGGTGCGAGACCGGCACGCCGGATCTGGGCTTTGCTCGCGAATTCGCGCAAGCGGTGCACGCCAAGTGCCCGGGCAAGCTGTTGTCGTACAACTGCTCGCCGTCGTTCAACTGGAAGAAAAACCTCGACGACAAGTCGATCGCTGAATTCCAGCAGAAGCTGTCCGAACTGGGCTACAAGTACCAGTTCATCACGCTGGCCGGTATCCATATCAACTGGTTCAACACTTTCCAGTTTGCGCACGCTTACGCTCGCGGCGAAGGCATGAAGCACTACGTCAACATGGTGCAAGAGCAGGAATTTGCGGCACGCGAAAAGGGTTACACCTTCGTGTCGCACCAGCAGGAAGTTGGCGCAGGCTACTTCGACGAAGTAACTACCGTAATCCAGGGCGGCACATCTTCCGTGAAAGCACTGACCGGTTCGACCGAAGAAGAGCAGTTCCACTGATCTGTCCAGGTCGTCCTGGGCTCATGAAAAAGCCGCACCTTCGGGTGCGGTTTTTTTTATGGGTGATCGCTGGACCTGCTCTAGTGACCGTGCTCGCCATGCAAATTCGATATCGGCGCCGAAGGTGTTTCCATTTCCTTGCGTGCATGCCTGATCACGCTGACCGATGCATTCAATGCCAGCCCGCCCATCAGAACGGCGACCAGCCAGTCCGGCCATCCGCTGCCGGTGCCGAAGACGCCGGCAGCCGCCAGCATGACTGCCGCATTGCCGATTGCATCATTGCGCGTGCAAAGCCAGACCGATCGCATATTGGCATCGCCACTTCGGTAGGCGTACAACAAAGCCGCGACACTGAGATTGGCCAGCAACGCGACGAAGCCGACTGCCCCCATGGTGGTCGGCTCTGGCAAGGTGCCGGCGGTAATGCTCCAGACCGTTTTCCCTAGTACGAAGCATCCGAACACCCCCATGCACGCGCCTTTGAGGATCGCCGCGCGGCTGCGCCACATGGCGGCCATGGAGAGAACCAGCAGAGACACACCGTAATTGGCGGCATCGCCAAAGAAATCGACCGCATCGGCCAGCAGGGAGGTGGACCCGGACTGGGTTCCTCCCACAATTTCAACGCCAAACATGGCGGCATTGACAACAAGCGCTATCCATAACGCCCGGCGGTAACGCGGGTCGCGCGCGGTTTTCGGCTCGCACGCATGGGCACAACAATGGTCCGACATGGGAACCTCCGAAGCAGATGATTGCCTATTACAGACCCTGTAGTTACTATAGGGTCAAGCAGAAAAAGGAATGTGGATGAAAATCGGCGAACTGGCGAGACGCACTGGCTGCGAAGCAGAAACGATCCGTTATTACGAGCGGGAAGGGCTGTTGCCTACGCCGCCACGCACCAACGGCAACTACCGTCACTACAGCGAACAGGACGCGGAACGCCTGTCCTTCATCCGGCATTGTCGTTCGCTTGGCATGTCGCTGGGCGACATTCGGACTCTGCAGCATTTCCAGGCTAAGCCGGAACTGGCCTGTGATGAAATAAACGCAATGCTCGACCGTCATCTGCAGCAGACGGCGCAGCAGATCGAATCCTTGCAGCGCCTGCAGGGTCAACTACAAAGTCTGCGCTATACCTGCCGTTCGCATCTGACGGCACAGCAATGCGGGATCCTGCAGAACCTCCAGAGCGCGGCAAAGAGCAGCGAATGTGTCTGCCACGGCGAGCATTCAACGCCATGAGCGCCGAACTTGTTAAAATGGGCACCCTTTCCATTCCTCTCCTTCAAGAATCCCCATGCTGAGCTACCGCCACGCCTTCCATGCGGGCAACCATGCCGACGTCCTCAAACATGTCGTGCTGATCCAGTTGCTGCGTTATCTCGGTCAGAAAGACTCGCCGTATATGTATATCGACACCCATGCGGGTGCCGGTGTGTACGCGCTTGATACTGGTTATGCTGCCAAGAATGTTGAATACGAAACCGGCATCGGCCCGCTTTGGGAACGCAAGGACCTTCCCGAGCCATTGGCCGAATATGTGCAATTGGTGAAGGCCATGAATCCGAGCGGAAAAATGCGGTATTACCCCGGTTCGCCTTATTGCGCCGACAAGGTGGCGCGCGAACAGGACCGGATTCGCTTGTTTGAATTGCATCCGAGTGACAGCAAAATCCTGGAAGAGAATTTCCGCAAGGTCGAAGCACATGCGGCGGCACAAGGCCAGCGCAGCAGTGCGCGCGGCAAGCGCGTGATGATCAGCAAAAGCGACGGCTTCAGCGGATTGAAAGCCTTGTTGCCACCGCCGTCACGCCGCGGTTTGGTGCTGATCGATCCTCCCTATGAGGTCAAGGAAGACTATCGCCACGTGAAGACCACTTTAGCGGATGCGCTGACGCGATTCGCCACTGGCACCTATGCGGTCTGGTACCCGGTGCTGCAACGTATGGAATCGCGCCAACTGCCTGACAAGCTCAAGACTTTGCCAGGCAATGGCTGGCTGAACGTTACCTTATCCATCAGCTCGCCTTCACCTGATGGTTTTGGCTTGCACAGTAGCGGCATGTTCGTCATCAATCCGCCGTGGACGCTGGAGCCGATGTTGCGAGAGTTGATGCCTTTCCTGGTGAAAGCGTTGGCCCGCGATTCTGGCGCGACCTTTACGTTGGAGACCGGTACCACTACCAAGCCTCACACTGGTACGCGCCGCGTCTGAGCGCGGTCAGCGCCGTAATGCGATTTCCGTTTGTCATTTAGTGTTGCATGAATGTATCAGTTTGAAATTATCAAAACAGTCCCGGTCACGGGACCGTAAAATAAATTCAATATAAATTTGATACATTCAGACTTCAATCAAGAAGCGTAGCCTGTCCGCGGCTGCATCATGATGGAAGAAACGGACATCCTCCAATGCCTGCCCTCGCCCCCGATTTCTCGTCGGAAACAGTCATCCCCATGCATCGCGCAAGGGACTTTTTTCTGGCGCGCCAACCGATTCTGAATCGTGATCAGAATCTGTTTGCCTATGAATTGCTGTTTCGCAGTGCCGAGGCGGGCCCGGCCAATGTTACAAATGATCTGGCCGCAACGGCCTCGGTGATCGCCCATGCTTCGGAGCTCGGGCTGGAAAACGTGATCGGAAGCTCACTTGCGTTCATCAATATCGATGCCGCCGTATTGATGAGCGACGTCATTCATTTTCTGCCGCGGCATAAACTTGTCTTCGAGATTCTGGAGACGGTCGAAGTCACCGACGAGGTCATCGCCCGCGTACGCGAACTGGTGTATGCCGGGTATTCCTTTGCTCTGGACGACGTGGTCGCCGATTCTGATAGCTTGCAAAAGCTGTTGCCACTCGTCGATATCGTCAAGATCGACATTAACGAAATGAACAGCCAAAGGTTGGAGCACCTGAGCCGCCAATTCAAACTCGCCGGCAAAACATTGTTGGCGGAGAAGGTCGAACGAGTGGAACAATTCCAGCATTGTCTCGATCTCGGCTTTGACTACTTCCAGGGATATTACTTTGCGCGACCGATAGTCTTGAGCGGCAAAAAACTGTCGCCTTCGCAGGTCGCCATCATGCGCCTCATGACACAGCTACTGTCGGAAGCGGATCTGGCAGATATTGAACGCAGCATCAAACAGGATGCATCGCTTGGCCTGACTCTTCTTCGGTTAGTGAATGCCCCAAGCGCCGGAATTCCACAGCGCATCGATTCACTCAGCCAAGCGCTGCAGATTCTCGGGCGACAGCAGGTCCAGCGCTGGCTGCAGATCCTGCTCTATGCGGAGTCCGGCAAATCGCGCGGGGCGACGTCACCACTGCTGGTGTTGGCGACCACGCGCGGTAAGCTGCTTGAGCTGATGGCGGAAGAAATCCGGCCGGGTGACCGCAACATGGCGAACATCGCTTTCACGGTTGGCATTCTGTCGCTAACGGACGCTTTGTTCGACATGCCGATGGAGGATATCTTGAAGCAGCTTTCAGTCGTGGACGAGGTGAGGAATGCATTACTCTTTCGCAGCGGCATCTATGGTGACATGCTGAAGCTGGTCGAATGTATCGAGCAGATCAATACCAGCGGTCCGATGGTGGCACCACTGCTCGAAAGGCTACAATTGTCGATCGATCAGCTCTACGCGCTGCAGCTCGCTGCATTCGAGTGGAGCGATACCGTTTCCCACAGCGCGAATTGATTCAACAGCAGGAGACTACAATAGCGGACCATGAACAAGGCATTTGTCAAAGAAACCGACGACGATGACGAGCTGGAAGGCGCCGTGCCGTCCATTCCGCCCGGCACCAAGAACTACATGACACCGGAAGGGCACAGGCGCATGAAGGAGGAGTTGTTGCGCCTGATCGACGTAGATCGGCCCGAGGTCGTCCGCGTGGTATCGTGGGCGGCATCGAACGGCGACCGATCCGAGAACGGCGACTATATCTATGGCAAGCGCCGTTTGCGTGAAATTGACCGTCGCATCCGCTTCCTGACCAAGCGGCTGGATCTCGCCGAAGTGGTGGATCCTAGCGTGCACCATGGCAGTGACCAGATTTTTTTCGGTGCAACGATCACGTATGAAAACCGGGCAGGCGAAGAACACACGGTCACGATCGTCGGCATCGACGAACTTGATCCGTTGAACGGCAAGATCAGTTGGATTTCCCCGGTAGCACGCGCGCTGACCAAGGCGCGCGAGGGTGACGCGGTGGTGCTCAAGACGCCCGCCGGCGTGGACGAGCTCACGATCCTCGAAGTCAGCTACCCTGCACGATAAGCGCCGCACAAGATAGATTACGCAGTTCTGGCGGCGGTAGCCTGCTCCACTGGAGGCAATGGACTGCCTTGCGGCGCATTACGCTACTGCACCCATAATTTCACAGGCTATTCCCGTGCGACGCGTAAGCACTCAGCGCGTATAGCGTCCAGCCATCGGCCGCCCGATACGCCTTTCTCGCTTTTCGTCAAAGTGCCGTCATATTTCCGGTACAAAATTTGCTGCGATAAAAATATTCTATAAAAACCTCGAACATTCATGACGATCATCTATTCCAGTCTCAACCATGCCTTGCGCGTCCCGCTGGCGGCCGAGGTGCATTCACGGCCATTCCTGCGGCTTGATGCGCCTGAAAGCCTGACGCACATGGCCGTTTATGCCCGCGACGCGAACGACCCGAACACGGCCAATGCAACGATCCAACATGCAACACTGTCTGCGCTTTGCACACATTTCGGCGTAACTGCCCCGGGTCCGGACGCCAAATATTTTTTCCATGATTTCGGTCGATTCCGTCTGAAGTGGGAGTGCCATACCGAATTCGCGACGTATACTTTCGCTGAGCAGCATTCTGAAGATACCTCGGTCGCCGACGCGTTCGAACGGGTGCCGCTGTACCAGATTCCGCAAGAATGGTTGCTCAAGCTGCGCGGCACGATTATGGTCGCCGCACATGTGGTGCTTGACCGGACCCGTGCACCAGTCGACGCATTTGCCAACAGTCTGCGTCGCGTATTCGAAGGCAATATGCTCGTCGGCAGCCATGTGCTGCAGGGCGGCGAGTTATGGACCGACTTCCTGATCCAGTCGGACGGGTTCAGCCGCTTTGTTGTGCGCGACGTCGGTCTGCATGAGCAGCAGGCGGGACGTCTGGTGCAGCGTGTACTGGAAATTGAAACCTATCGCATGATGGCCTTGCTTGGACTGCCACATGCGCAGCGTGCGACACCAGTGCTCAACGCGATCGAGGGCGAGCTCGCGACGCTGACGGCGGCGATGGTCAATACCGACACATCGAATGGCCTCCAATTATCGGATGCGGATAACGAGCAGGCGCTGCTAAGCATGATTACCGGACTGGCTGCACGCATCGAGAAACTTTCACTGGACAATAGTTATCGCTTCTCTGCTTCGCAAGCGTATTTTCGCCTGGTGAATGCGCGAATCGACGAGCTGCGTGAAATCCGTATCGAGGGTATTCCGACCGTGGGCGAATTCATGGATCGTCGTCTTACTCCAGCGATCAATACCTGCGACGCGATTTCGCGCCGGCAGGAAGCACTAGCGGAACGGATCGCACATACCAACGATTTGTTACGTACGCGCGTGGGCATTGTGCAGGAGCGGCAGAATCGTCAGATATTGCAGTCCATGAATGCGCGCGCGGCACAACAACTTCGCCTGCAACAGGCGGTGGAAGGGTTGTCCGTGGTCGCGATTTCCTATTATCTTGCGGGGTTATTCAGCTATGCCGGCAAGGGAGCCAAGGCGGCGGGCTGGCCGGTCAATCCAGATGTGCTGACCGGTTTGCTGTTGCCGGTTATTGCGGCCGGTGTGTGGCTCGGCTTGCGTCGGATGCACAAGAGCATTCATACGGTGTAGCCGACGTGGTACCCGCGTACACGCGAGGTGCGCGGCTTGCCTGCATTTAGGCGAGATTTATTTTTTGGTCAAAAGCAGATGCGTCGGAATCGACTATGCGTCAATTAAGCATCGACCAAAACTTAACAAGAATTAGGACAAAAGCAGACGACAAGCCGGTAAATAAGCAGCGAGGCGTCAGTTTCGTTCACGCAAGATACGTGCGACGCCCGGAATGCGGCGCACGTTACGCATCAGTCGCGCAAGATGAATGCGATCTTCGACCTGAATGGTGAAGCGTAGCTGCTTCATCAGGTGATCACGGTCATCGTCCATGCCCACGTAGGTAATATTGGCATCCGACTCGCCGATCTCGGCCGCGACGCGTGCCAGCACGCCTTTTTCATTGTCGACCAAGACCTTGATGCGGCAATCGAAACGTCGTGTCGGCTCGGAATCCCAAACCAGTTCAATCCAGCGATCCGGTTCTTTCGCATGCTGTCGTTTGGCGACATCGCAATCGGTCGAGTGGACGATGATGCCCTGATCGCGTTTCAATTGGCCGGTGATATGGTCACCGGGGATGGGCTGGCAACACTGCGCGAGCTGGACCGAAACACCTTCATTGCCGTTGATGGCAACCGGGTCGAGCTTGCCGGATTTTTTCTCGCTGTCGATCGGGGGCAGCGGCGAGCTAGCATCGTTTTCCATCAGCCCCCGGATATGGCGCGCTACCAGGGTCGCCATTCGCTTGCCAACGCCAATATCAGCATAGAGTTCGTCGACCGATTTTGCGCTTGATTCGTTCAGCAGCTTTTCGATCAAGGATTCGGGCAGATTCGGCTCGAGATGCAGGGCAGTCAACGCCTGTGCCAGCAGGCGCCTTCCGAGTTCGGTGGACTCGCCGAGATTAATAGTACGTAGATGATGCCGGATCGCAGAGCGTGCCTTGCCTGTCCGCACGAAGGTGAGCCAGTTCGGGCTCGGGCGGGAGGAGGGCGCTGTGACGATCTCGACAATGTCGCCATTGCGTAGTTCAGTCCGCAAGGCCGCGTGTTCGTGATTGATCCGCGCACCGATCGCCTGGTCGCCGATGTCGGTGTGGATGGTATAGGCGAAATCGAGAATGGTGGCGCCGCGCGGCAAGGCGATGATCTTCGACTTCGGCGTGAAGACATAAACCGAATCCGGGAAAAGGTCGACCTTCACGTGTTCGAGGAATTCCGCCGAGTCGCCAGTCTGCTTCTGGATATCGAGCAGAGACTGCAGCCAGGCATGAGTGCGCTGCTGCAAATCGGTCAGGCTCGCTTCTTCATCCTTGTACAGCCAGTGCGCCGCGACGCCTGCTTCGGCGACGCGATGCATTTCCTGTGTGCGAATCTGAAATTCGACGGGCGTGCCGTAAGGGCCGATCAGTGTGGTGTGCAGCGATTGATAGCCGTTAAGCTTGGGAATCGCGATGTAATCCTTGAACTTGCCGGGCATCGGCTTGTACAGCGCATGCAGTGTGCCGAGTGCAACGTAACAGTTGGCAAAGCTGTCGACAACAATGCGGAAACCGTAGACATCGAGCACCTGTGAAAACGACAGATGCTTGTTGCGCATCTTGCGATAGATGCCGTACAGGGTTTTCTCGCGTCCGTACACCTGCGCTTGAATGCCGGTGGCGGCCAATGTGTTGTTGACCGATTCGAGGATCTTGCTGACTACTTCGCGTCGGTTGCCGCGCGCCGCTTTCACGGCCTTGGACAGCGTCTTGTAGCGTACCGGATAGAGATGCGCGAAGGACAGGTCCTGCAGTTCGCGATAGATGTTGTTGAGGCCGAGGCGGTGCGCGATCGGCACATACACTTCCATCGTTTCGCGGGCGATGCGGCGCTTTTTATCCGGGGCCATGAAGCCCAGCGTACGCATGTTGTGCAAGCGGTCGGCCAGCTTGACGAGGATGACGCGCACGTCGCGTGCCATTGCCAGTAGCATCTTACGGAAGTTTTCCGCCTGCGCCTCGATCTGGCTCTGGAATTCAATCTTGTCGAGCTTGGAAAGACCGTCGACCAGGGTCGCAACCGGCGCGCCGAAGCGCTCGATGAGTTCTTCTTTCTTGACGTCCTGATCTTCCATCACGTCGTGCAGGAGCGCCGCCATGATGGCTTGCGCGTCGAGCTTCCAGTCGGCGCAGATTTCGGCGACTGCAATCGGATGCGAAATATACGGTTCACCCGATTTGCGGATCTGACCGAGGTGCATTTCATCCGAAAAGCGATACGCTTCCTTGACCTTCTTCATTTCGGAAGGCGACAGGTATTCGGCGAGCCTGGTGTTGAGCTGCGTGACGGAGGCCACGGCCGCGTTCTGGGCGGCGTTTGGATCGGACTTCAGGGTGGGGTCGGTATTCTTCGACGCCGGGCGATCGGAATTCGCCCGGCTATTTGGAGCAACTGATAGTGTTGAATCTGTCGGTGTCAGGTTCATTCTGTAAGCTTATCAGCCGCATGGCAGTTGGTGCAGCTTAACTCGGGACTTTTTTCAGCATTTCGATGCCAACTTTACCGGTAGCGATCTCGCGCAGTGCGACGACGGTCGGTTTGTCCTTTGCGTCGACTTTCGGTGTGTGGCCTTGCAGCAGTTGACGGGCGCGATACGTGGCAGCCAGCGTGAGTTGGAAGCGGTTCGGGATTTGTTTGAGGCAATCTTCGATGGTAATACGGGCCATACATACTCCTAAAAAATGCGGAATCAGCTTAAATTGGCGTGAATGCCGAGTTGGGCGAACAGGGCAGTGTTGCGTGCGGCTTGCTGCGCGAAGCGGCAGCGGGTAGCTTTGACGATTGCAGTCAACTCCGACAAAGCAGTCGCAAACTCTTGATTAATAATAACATATTCAGACTCGGGCGCGTGCGCGATTTCCCCGCCCGCGGCCAGAATCCTGCGTGTAATCACATTCGGTTCATCCTGTCCGCGCTTGGTCAAACGCTCCTCCAGTGCTGCAATCGATGGCGGGAGGATGAAGATGCCGACCGCATGCGCAAATTGCTTCTTGACCTGCTGCGCGCCTTGCCAATCGATTTCGAGCAGCACGTCGGTCCCTGCCTTCATTTCTTTCTCAATCAGGAGGCGAGATGTTCCGTAGTAATTACCGTGGACTTCGGCAGATTCTAAAAATTCCCCGGCTTCGCGCCTTTTCAGAAAATCGTCGACGCTGGTGAAGTAATACTCGCGGCCGTCCTGCTCTTTTGGGCGAGGCTGGCGCGTGGTGTACGAAATCGACAGCTTGATGGCGGGTTCCTGTGCCAGCAGCGCATTGACCAGCGTGGATTTGCCGGCGCCAGAGGGGGCCACCACCATGAACAGGCTGCCGGAAGAATTGTGGGCTTCGGTCATAGATATATCGGTTGGTATGATGTTAAAAACGCAATCCGGCGCGGATCATTCCAGATTCTGAACCTGTTCCCGCATCTGCTCAATCAGCAGCTTCATCGCCATCGATGCGTCCGACAACTCTTTGACGGCAGCCTTGGAGCCAACTGTGTTGGCTTCACGGTTCAGTTCCTGCATCATGAAATCGAGCCGCTTGCCGACTTGGCCGCCTTTCTTGAGGATGTGGCGGGTTTCAGTCAGGTGGGCGGACAGGCGCGACAGTTCTTCGGCAACGTCAACGCGGATGCCGTAGAGCGTCACCTCCTGTCGAATGCGCTCGAGCGCGTCATCGCGTGACACGGTCGTGGCAGCGCCGTTGGATGCGGCCAGACCCAGTGCTTCCTTCATCCTTTCGGTGGCTTTTTGCTGGAATTGCGCAACGGCCTGCGGAATCAGGGGTGTAATGCGCGCAACAATCACTTCCATGTCTTCTACGCGCGACAGCAGCATCGCTTGCAGTGCTGCGCCTTCACGTGCACGCGAGTCCACGAATGCATCGAGGGTTGCCGAGATGGCTGCCTGCACATCGGCTTGCATGTTTTCTTGTTCGGCTTCCGGATCTTCAATAACACCCGGCCAACGCAGCAGTTCGTTGACTGATAAGGGCGGAGCGTCTGGAAAATGCCTCTGGACGCTCTGTTGCATCTCTGTCAATGCTGCGAGCAGATCGCCATTCAACTGTTGTGCTGTTCCAGCAACAGCCTTGCGTCCGAAGCTGAGCCGGCATTCGACCTTGCCACGATTGACGCGCCCCATAATCGCTTCGCGCATCGCGGGTTCGAATGCCCTGAATTCGTCATTAATGCGGAACTGGAGGTCGAGAAAACGCGAGTTGACGCTTTTGAGTTCAACTGTCAATGTGCCGGCGCTGGTTTCCCTGGAGGTGACCGCGTAGCCGGTCATGCTGGAGATCGTCAAAATGTTTCCTTGCTTTACAAATCAGTGATTTATCCCACACAATCCCAAGGAGTTGTTCGTACAGAACATTCTAGGAAACCATGGCTTCGCAAAATAACGCTCCATTGCCTGATGGACTTGAAATTGCCGGATACCGCATTGTAAAGAAGATTGCGTCCGGCGGGTTCAGTATCGTCTACCTGGCCTATGACGAAGATGGCAACGCCGTCGCAATCAAGGAGTATCTGCCGAGTTCGCTCGCACTTCGCCAGCCAGGCGAGTTATTGCCCGTTATTTCGGCAGATAATCTTCCCGTATTTCGTATCGGACTGAAGTGCTTCTTTGAGGAAGGACGCGCGCTGGCCCGGATTTCGCACCCGAACGTGGTGAGCGTGGTCAACTTTTTCCGCGCTAACGACACGGTGTACATGGTGATGGCGTACGAATCGGGCCGCTCGCTGCAAGACCATATCCTGCGCCGCCGCGATAAGAGTGAACGGCCGTTGGTGTCGGAACGTTTCATCCGCAAAATGTTTAATCAGGTGATGAATGGTTTGCGCGAAGTCCATGCCAACAAGTTGCTGCATCTTGATCTGAAGCCAGCCAATATCTACCTGCGGATGGATGGCACGCCGATTCTGCTTGATTTCGGAGCCGCCCGCCAGACGCTGAAAACCGATCTGCCGAAACTTTATCCGATGTACACGCCGGGCTTTGCTCCGCCGGAGCTGTATTCGAAAAACGGTAATCTTGGTCCGTGGACCGATATCTACAGCATAGGTGCATCAATGTTTGCCTGTATGGTCGGCGCGCCGCCGCAGCCGGCGGACCAACGCAAAACCAATGACAGGATGGAAGAACATTTTCGCAAGCTGGAGAACATGTATTCGCGTGAACTGATCCAGGTAATACGCTGGAGTCTGCGAATCGACCCGCTGGAGCGGCCACAAAGTGTTTTTGCGCTGCAAAAGGCACTGCGCGAGCCGATCCCTGAGAAAAAAGAAGCGGATCTGGTTGAGAAAATGTCTACCAAACTGCGCAGGCTATTTAGTGGTATTGGCAAGCGCTCCCAGGTCGGTAATACGACCATCCAGAACAACACACGCTAGTCGACAAGCGCATGCGATTCTCTGTTTATCAGGAAAGCCACATCGGCGGCCGCAAGAACAACCAGGATCGCATGGGGTACAGCTTCACCCGCGATGCATTGTTGCTTCTGCTGGCTGACGGCATGGGTGGTCACATCCAAGGTGAAATGGCAGCGACCATTGCCTTGCAGACGATAGGTTCGCTGTTTCAGCAGAACGCAAATCCCTACGTGAAAAAGCCAGAAAAATTTCTGGAAGATAGTTTTTTTGCGGCGCATAGGGAAATTCACCGCTACCGAGCCATCAATAATCTACCGGAAACGCCGCGCACAACGATCGTTGCCTGCCTGATTCAACACAATAGTGCGTTCTGGGCGCATTGCGGCGATTCACGCTTGTACTGGATGCGGCGGGGTCAGATTCTGGCACGCACCCGTGACCACTCTCGCATCGAAACCTTGATTGCGCAGGGAAAGGTCGATCCTTCCGAACGTGATACCCATCCTGATCGCAACAAATTGTTCAACTGCCTCGGCGCTCCCAATATGCCGATCGTCGAACTGTCTCGGCGCGCGAGCCTGCAAGCCGGCGATGTCATGCTATTGTGTTCGGATGGCTTGTGGTCGGTTTTGCCGGACCATGTATTGGCGCAAAGCCTGCAAACCAATACCATCGTGCGTGCCGTGCCTGAGTTGTTGTCAACGGCAACCGGCATCGCCGGAAAAACGAGCGACAATGTCACGGCGCTGGCGATGATGTGGGAGGGCACTAGCGAATTGCAAGATTCGCCTTCCACCATTGTGACGCATACCCTGCCCCTCGGAAGTGTTACCACCACGATCCAGGCACCGCGTCATTCCGACATCGAAAACACCGACGTGTTCGACGAGGACGAAATTGAAAAAGCGATCGAAGAGATTCGCGGCGCTATCGAAAAAACTTCACGTATTACTTCCAAGAACTAAGAGCACACCATGCAGTTTGAAAACCGCCCTAGCGGGCGTGCCGCCGATGCCTTGCGCACGGTACGCATGACCCGCCAGTACACCAAGCACGCCGAAGGTTCGGTCCTGATCGAATTCGGCGACACCAAAGTCATCTGCACCGCAAGTATTGAAGAAAAAGTGCCTGGTTTTCTCAAGGGCAAAGGGCAGGGCTGGTTGACCGCAGAGTACGGCATGTTGCCGCGCTCCACGCACAGTCGGATGGATCGCGAAGCAGCCAAGGGTAAACAATCCGGCCGCACACAGGAAATCCAGCGTCTGATCGGACGGTCGCTGCGCGCCGCATTTAATCTGGAGGACTTTGGCGAACGTACCTTGCATCTCGATTGCGACGTAATCCAAGCTGACGGCGGTACGCGTACCGCATCGATCACCGGTGCCATGGTGGCCGCGCATGACGCTTTTTCCAAGCTGGTCGACGCCAAGCTGATCACAGCGATACCGCTAAAGCATTTCGTTGCTGCTATTTCGGTCGGTGTTTATCGCGGCATGCCGGTGCTCGATCTTGACTACCTTGAAGATTCCGCCTGCGATACCGACATGAATGTAGTGATGACCGATGCCGGTCATTTTGTCGAAGTGCAAGGAACAGCGGAAGGCGTCGCGTTCGATCGTCCGACCATGAACCAATTGCTTGATCTGGCCGATCAGGGCATCACCAATCTGATTGCGATGCAAAAGAAAACACTTGGCCTGACGGCATAGATTTTCACCCACCGATTTCCATTAATACAAACGCGGCGCAGGCATGATTGCTTGCGCCGCGTATCGCTTTCCATTATCCATGTCCAAAACTCTCGTACTCGCCTCCAATAATATCGGCAAGCTGAAGGAATTCGGCGAGATGCTGGCACCTGTCGGTTTTGATGTCCACGCACAAGGAGAATTCAATGTGCCGGAAGCCGAAGAGCCACATATCACCTTCGTCGAAAATGCCTTGGCCAAAGCGCGCCACGCAGCGCGCCTGACCGGCATGCCGGCGCTTGCAGATGACTCCGGCGTTTGCGTCAATGCGCTCGGTGGCGCGCCTGGTGTATTTTCTGCCCGCTATGCCGGCGAGCCGAAATCGGATACGCGGAATAACCAGCGGCTCATTGCCGACTTAGCTGCGCAAGCGGACAAGTCGGCCTATTATTATTGTGTGCTGGTATTCGTCCGACATGCCGACGATCCCCAACCAGTAATTGCAGAAGGCCGTTGGGATGGTGAAATCATTGCCGATGGTCGCGGCCACGGCGGGTTTGGTTACGACCCGCATTTCTGGTTGCCAGCATTGGGAAAAACCGCCGCTGAATTAACAGCCGATGAAAAGAACAGCGTGTCGCACCGAGGCAAGGCGCTGCGTGAACTGGTTGAAAAACTGCGATGATTCCAATTAAACCAATTGGGCCGGGCAACGCGACGCCCCCCTCAACATCCACGCCCGTAGAAGCTGCCGCGGCATTTCTCAAACCCGGTTCGCTGCATCTTGCGGCACTGCCGCCGCTGTCCCTGTATGTGCACTTTCCTTGGTGCGTGCGCAAGTGTCCTTATTGTGATTTCAATTCGCATGAAGTGCAGGGTGGCTTTCCCGAGGAAGACTATCTTGCGGCCTTGCGCGCCGATCTGGAGAGCGCGCTGCCGCTGATCTGGGGACGCAAGATCTATACGATTTTCATCGGTGGCGGCACGCCAAGCCTGATGTCGGCAGCAGGGCTGGACCGCCTGTTGTCTGATATCCGGACATTGCTGCCGATCGACAGCGCTGCGGAAGTCACGATGGAAGCCAATCCCGGCACGTTCGAGACGGACAAATTCAAATCTTATCGCGCGAGCGGCGTCAATCGTTTGTCGATCGGCATTCAGAGCTTCAATGCGCGGCATCTGCAGGCACTTGGCCGCATTCACGACGACAAAGAGGCACACAAGGCGGTCGATATCGCCCAAGCGAACTTCGACAACTTCAATCTTGATCTGATGTATGCGCTGCCTTCGCAAACGCTGGAAGAAGCGCGGCGCGATGTTGCGACTGCAATCCGTTTCACGCCGCCGCACCTGTCGCTTTATCACCTGACGCTTGAGCCGAATACCTATTTCGCCAAGTACCCACCCGTTGTGCCGGACGACGATGCCAGCGCGGAAATGCAAGACATGCTCCAGCAACTGACCAGCGATGCCGGTTACCAGCACTATGAGGTATCGGCTTATGCGCAAGCAGGGCGCCAGGCGAGGCACAATCTGAATTACTGGCAGTTCGGCGATTATCTCGGCATCGGTGCTGGCGCACATTCCAAAATTTCCTTTCCACACAGAATCGTGCGTCAGATGCGCTTCAAGCAACCCAAGACCTACATGGAACACATGCAGTCAGGGCGGCCCATCCAGGAAGAGTTTGAGCTTGAAAGGGGGGATCTTGGATTCGAATTCATGCTCAATGCGCTGCGACTCAATAACGGTTTTGAGCCAAATCTATTTGCAGAACGCACCGGAATGACGCTGAATGCAATTGAAAAGCCGCTCAATGCCGCCGAGATAAAAGGACTGCTTTACCGCGATTACAAGCTTATTCGACCGACTGAACTTGGCACGCGCTTCCTGAACGACTTGCAGCAGATGTTTCTCAATTAATTGCGAATCGTCATGCTGCAAGCCGACGCGAGTTAGGTATAATTCGCACTGCACAAAAATTGGTTCGGGGTCTACGCTGAACCAATAGATTATGTGGTGCAAGGAATAAGGAGACTTGGGTGAGCGGTTTAAACCAGCAGTCTTGAAAACTGCCGACGGGCAACCGTCCGTGAGTTCGAATCTCACAGTCTCCGCCAGAAAGCAAGCAAACAAGCGGCCTCCGGGCCGCTTTTGCATTTCTAGCGACAAATCAGCTCATTACCTGCATTTCGCTAGGAATTGAGTTCCAGATGCTGAGCCCCAGATGCTTTTTTCGGACCGTTATTGATGTGGCATGTCAAATTCGGTTGAATTTCCGGGAGACTTATGATGCGGTTTAAAAATCCTCTCATCGGTCCATACGAGAAAATTAATGTCGCATTTTTGCGTGAACGCTCGCATCGCGAAGATGATCCCCGCAAAGAATTTTATAAGGCGATGCTCGAGAACGACTCGTTCGATGCATATTATCGATCTGCTGGCGAGGAAGACGTTTTTCCTTCAACTTACAGAACCGGCCCGGTGAATGCGGACAGGGAAATAAAGTACGCGCTAAAGCGAGGATGGATTATTGCTAGGTAAAGTTATCTTTGTGGCGTACACCTCAGCGCCAGTTCTTCATTCCGCATTTCAGGGTTAAGCGCGCTCACGATGTTATAGACGGTCGTGCCCAAGTGAAAGGCGGTCGGTGTCCGTGATGCCGCTCTGATAGCGCATCCTGATGCGGTTAGTTGCCTCTGACATTGCCATGTGCGCGGTGAAGTATTCCGCCCGTTAATCGGTTCCACGCTGGCCGGGAATGCGTCGATTGCCGTCCATGTTTCGATTTGTTGGCTGATTTGATCTGATTCGGTCTGCACGCGGGGCAGCCGGGCCTCGCGAATAAACTGTCCAATTTATTGGGGGCAGTTCAATTTAGTGGCTTTTTCATTTCGTCTCAACGGATGATGCAATGGATTAGCTTACTAATTCTTCCGGCATTTCTCCCTCGCTTTGTTTGCTTCACATGCGGAGGAGCGCATTTGGTGTCAGCGCATGCGACAGGGAAGTGGCTGCCATCACTGGAGAACGTCGGCCGTACCGGTCAGGCGAGCTCGTAACGTCCGCGACCGCGCGCTTTGGCTGCATACATTGCACGGTCGGCGCGCCGCATTAGAGTGGCGACGGTATCCTTATCCTCCAGTATCGCGATGCCAATGCTGGCGCCTACCGTGACCAAGCCATAGTCGCCGAGCCGGATCGGCGTACTCACCAAACCAACCATGTTTTCAGCAATCCGGCGCAGTTCATCTTCCTTGCCGGGCGCGTCGAGCACAACCACGAATTCGTCGCCGCCTAAGCGCGCCACAAGATCCGATGCGCGAACGCTGCTTCGGAGGCGGTTCGAAATCTCGACGAGTAGTTCGTCGCCGGCGGCATGACCATAGCGGTCATTGATTTCCTTGAAACCGTCGAGATCAATCTCCAGAAGAGCAAGTCCTGACGGGTTGCCGCTGCGCTCGGTTCGCGCAAGCGCACGGATCAGGTGATCGGTCAGCAGGGCGCGATTGCTTAAGCCGGTTAAGGTATCGTGATGCGCCATGTCGGCGAGCTGTTTTTCGCGCTGCTTGAGTTCGATGTTTGCCGCTTCCAGTTCGCGCGTGCGTTCCACAACGCGCTGTTCCAGCAATTGCTCGGACCGCCTTAGGGTATCCACCATAGACTCGCGGGCATTAATCGCTTCCGCTTGTGCCGCATTGCGCTCGGCGGCGAGACGGTTGTAACGGTCCGCGAGAGAGAATGACAGTAGCAGGGCTTCCACCATGGAACCAATCTGCATACCGTTATTGGTAAGGAAGGTCGAGGGCAGCCATCCGAAGTTGCGCATTGCCAGCGTGGCGATCGTGAGTAGCATCAGTGCCCAAGCGACGAGGAAGTAACGAGCGCCCGGCACTTTGCACCGCCAAGCGAGCCAGCCGGCATAGTAAGCCGCGGGCGGGAAAACCAGTGCAGTGATTGATAGCAGCAGCGTCGCAAAACGATAGGGCAGCGCGAGCGACGCCAACACGGTGGCCGCTGCCAGTAACAGGCTGGCCTTGAGTGCGAAGTCGACGCGCCTCGACAGCGCTGCGCAATTGGTGAAGGTGCGTGCGAACATGACGGCGCAGAAGATGGCACAGCCGAGGCCAAAGACGAGCGAACTGTTTGCCCACCAGATTGAATCTGGCCACAATAATTCCACACCCAGGCCGTTCATCGAGGCGATGCCGAGAATGAAACCTGCGACGTAGCCAACGTACTGCAGCAATACCCGGTCGCGCAAGGCCAAATAGAGCATGAGGTTGTACAGAAGCAGTGCCGCCATTGTGCCGAAGTAGATGCCGAGTACGAGGTAGCTCCGCTCGCTCTCGCGCTGAAAGCTCTGGTTAGGCCAGAGGCGGCCGGGCACGGCGAGTGTGCCTTCGGAAGCTATGCGCAGGTAGTACGTGGCCGCCTTTCCCGATTCCACTCGTACCGGGAAAACGATGTTGCGGTGTGGACGGTCACGCAAGAAGAAGGGATTGCGATCTCCTGATTTCATTCGCTGGAAGCCGCTATCCGATGGGTAGTACCAGTCGACCCAATCCAGTGAAGGATAGGAGATCTCAAGAATCCAGTTGCTGGGCGCGCTTGTTGCGCCGGTCACCGAGAGGCGGAGCCAAAATGCGGACGTCGAATACGTGAAGTTGATGTTTTCGCCTGCCTTTGTCGGCCGAAAACGGTCCGCGGCTGCAGCGACTTCCTCAACGGTCAATTTGCCAGTCGGGTCTTCAAGATATTCTGCATTGCCCGCCAAGTCGATGTACGGCGTTTGAGAGGTAATGGTAACGGGTTCCGCAGCTGCGCCGCCGCCCGCCATGAGCAGGAAGAGCAGGAAAGTCAGGACTCTCAGGCAAATACGGTTGCTGTGCAAGGACATTAGGGCGAGGTGAATAGCGTGCAGCGCAGACAAACCAACATTTTATGTTGCCTTGTTAAAACATTCCAGTAAGTAGGGTTATTTCGGCTGCAATTCGCCTGTGAAACGGCTTCGGTGCGCTAGGATTAACATGGGGGCATGACGGGAACTCGAGGCAGCGAAGTACTAAACGGCACAAGAAACGCATTTGGTTTGCTGATTAATTTACCACCCGCACATTTAGACGCGGCTGGTGGCAAATTAAAAAGACCCGGAGACGGGTCAACTTGATCTTGTTTTGCCGTAGTGTCGACGCTGGCAATGCATGCGCGATTCGTTCGGCAGCTTAAATACTTGCATCAACCGCGAATTCTTGACGCTAGCGATGTCGCCTATTTTTATTCGTACAACGTAAAATTGATCGTACAACGCAAAAAGCCCGCCGAAGCGAGCTTTCCATTCACTACAATCAATTTCTGCAACGACCCGTGCTATCTGCGCGGTGCCACTGACTTGCTAAGAACTTAAAAACCCATACTATCTGTATGGTGCCCTTTCGACCTCAATATGAAATGCTTGCTTACCTGCTACGCCTTTTAAGACGTTTTGTAATTAATGAACTGAGCGCAGTCTAGCACAGTTAAGCTTCTTTAGGCTTTTTCTTTCATTGCATTCGCAAACTTCTGTAAATCGCACAATTTGGCAAAGTGGTCGACGACCATCTTTAAGCCTTTTCAAAGCACGATTCCAAACTCCGCTGAAAATTAAAAAATCAGTGATTGTCGGAGGCGTCCCATGTCTTTCTCTTGGTTAGGGTTGTCGGTAAGCGACGCAGAATTAACAGAAGAATTTAATTTTTGGAAAACCCGATTCTTGCGATCAATTTGCGTTGCGGTAGTCTGTGTCGCGATTGGCGGGTTTCTCATTGCAGTGTGGCCTGTGGACGTCGGTAATCAGGAGCTACGAAGTTTCGTCAAAACCCTTTGGCCGGCCTTTATCGAGTTTGCTTTCTGGTTCGGTTTTCTCATAGGACTTTTATGGGCGGCAAGTCGGCGCATCGGTTGCGCGCTCGCCTGCACTGTTCCATGGACGAAAACGAAAATGCCAATAGGCGCTCTATTTGGTCAGGCTGCATGCGCTCTTGTATTGGGCTCTTGTCTACTCTGGGTCGGTACGCAATTCGTCAGGCAATTGGGCGCGGATATGGCAGGTGTGGTCGCTATCCTGATGCAACTTGTTAACGCCGGATTTATCCTGGCGAGTGCGTGTCTGCTTTTCAGCTTGGGATTGCGTAAGTCAGTTCGCGAAGGTTCGGCCAACGGCAAAGTTTCATAGAATCTTGAATTGCATTGAGGCGAAAATAGAGGTGTTCTATAAGGCATGAATACGAAAACTGCTCGTGTTCCCTGAGAAATTCTCGCGCTCTTGCATTGCCCGACCTAGGTTCTTGACGGGATTTTTGATGTATAGCGTTGACTATTAGCAGTGCGAAAGGGAGTGCTTCGTAACGAACGACTTCTGGTGCTGGCAAGCGGCGACGGCGACAACATTGACGGGACTAGGATCGAGCCGATTAGGTCCACTCAGCAGATAATCGACAACCTGCATATAATTGTCCATAGCCACTCTCTCCCTGAGGCTTTGGTTAGAGGCCCGCGCATTCACCCCCTTGTTGTGCGGGCCTTGTCATTTGCAGTACGGTAGCCGCCGTCCTGGATTCTTTCCATCCCTCCCTGGTATGCATTTGCAATCAAAAAATTGCACGGCCCACCTGGCAACAATGGCCATGAATATCTTGCATGGCCGTTTGGTTGCGGGGCTGAACCGGCACGGAAAATTTCCCCGAAAAAGCTGGGCGTCCGGGAAAAATAAAAAACGGACTGCTTGCATGTACAAGCAGTCCGTTTCCCATGTTGCCGTCTTTACGTCTGCCGGATCATCTCATCCGGCATTGTTCCTCAGGCACTTGCCTTGACCTTCAAACGCCATGCATGCAACAAGGGCTCGGTGTAGCCGCTCGGCTGCTCGAGTCCCTTCATCACCAGGTCGCGTGCTGCGCGATAGGCGTAGGACGCTTCAAACTTTGGCGCCATTGGTTTATACATCGGATCGCCAGCATTTTGCGCATCGACCACCTTGGCCATGCGCTGCAGGGTTTCGGTCACTTGTGCTTCGGTGACGACGCCGTGCAGCAGCCAGTTGGCAATGTGCTGGCTGGAGATGCGCAGCGTGGCGCGGTCTTCCATCAGGCCGACGTTGTGAATGTCCGGAACCTTGGAGCAGCCCACGCCCTGGTCGACCCAGCGCACCACGTAGCCGAGGATACCTTGCGCGTTGTTGTCCAGTTCCTGTTGAACTTCAGCGGCGGACCAATTCGCTTTGGCAACCACTGGAATTTGCAGCAGGTCACCAAGCAGGCGCTCGATTTCCGCTGGTGCGTCGATCTTTTCCAGTTCTTTCTGAACTTCTGCAACGTTGACCTGATGGTAGTGCAGCGCATGCAACGTCGCGGCTGTCGGAGAGGGTACCCACGCAGTGTTGGCGCCCGCCTTCGGGTGGACGATTTTCTGTTCCATCATCGCTGCCATCAAGTCTGGCATTGCCCACATCCCCTTGCCGATCTGCGCGCGTCCGCGCAGGCCGGACGACAGACCGGTCAGGACATTGCTGCGCTCGTAGGCAACCAGCCATTTGCTGGTTTTCATGTCGCCCTTGCGCATCATCGGGCCGGCGTGCATTGCTGTGTGCATTTCGTCGCCGGTGCGGTCGAGAAAGCCGGTATTGATGAAGGCGATGCGTGCAGCGGCTTCTTTGATGCAAGCCTTGAGATTGACGCTCGTGCGGCGCTCTTCATCCATGATGCCGAGTTTGACGGTGTTGGCGGGAAGACCGAGCAGCGCCTCGACACGGCCGAACAGTTCGCTGGCGAAAGCAACTTCTGCCGGGCCGTGCATCTTCGGTTTGACGATGTAGACAGAGCCAGTGCGCGAGTTGCTGATGGTCTGACCTTGCTTGCGCTTGAGATCATGCAAGGCAATCGTGACCGTGACGACGGCATCCATGATGCCTTCCGGGATCTCACGTCCATCTTCCAGCAGGATGGCGGGATTGGTCATCAGGTGGCCGACGTTGCGCACGAACAGGAGCGAGCGGCCATGCAGGGTAACGATACCGTCCTTTGCATCTTTTGCGCCAGCGGCGGCCGTGTAGCGGCGGTCTTCGTTCAGCGTGCGGTTGAAGGTCTTGTTGCCTTTGGTGACGCTTTCCACCAGCGTGCCCTGGAGGATCCCCAACCAGTTGTCATAGGCAAGGACCTTGTCTTCTGCATCGACGGCCGCAACCGAGTCTTCGAGGTCGAGAATGGTCGAGAGTGCTGCTTCGATCTCCACATCGGAAACACCAGCCGGATCCGAGCCGCCGATCTTGGTGGAGCGATCAATTTTGATATCAAGATGCAAGCCGTTGTTCACGAGCAGAATCGACGATGGCGCATCGGCCGGGCCTTGATAACCGACGAATTTTTTCTTGTCTTCCAGACCGGTTGTCTTGCCATCCTTCAGGGTGACGACCAGTTTGCCATCCACGACGCGGTAGGCAGTCGAATCGATGTGCGAGCCTTTCGCTAGCGGCGCAGTACGGTCAAGTACGTAGCGTGCGTATTCAATGACCTTTGCGCCGCGCGCGGGGTTGTAGCTTTCGCCGTTCGGGCCGGCCTTGGTGGCGCCGTTGGTCTCCGGCAGCACATCGGTACCGTACAGGGCATCGTACAGCGAACCCCAGCGTGCATTGGCAGCGTTCAATGCGTAACGCGCGTTGAGAATTGGCACGACCAGTTGCGGCCCTGCCTGCAAAGCGAGTTCGGCATCGACGTTGGCCGTGGTCGCCTTGAGCTTGGCTGGCGTGGGCAGCAGATAGCCAATCGATTGCAGGAATTTCCGGTACTTCGACATGTTCTTGATCGGGCCCGGATTGGCGCGATGCCACTGGTCCAGTTCCATTTGCAGACGGTCACGCTCGGCCAGCAGTGCTGCATTTTTTGGGGCCAGGTCGTGCACGATGGCGTCGACGCCTTCCCAAAAACTGGCGCTGTCGATGCCCGTGCCGGGCAATACCTTGGTTTCAATAAAGCGGTGCAGGACTGTGGCTACTTGGAGCCGATGGGCGGCGATGCGTGATGTCATGGGGTCAATCCTTATTAACTATGGAGTTTATGGTTTAGTAAAAAGTTTGAGTGAAAGTATATGCGATTAAAAAGTTCATTAAAGCAACGTTTAGTCACTTTATTTGTGTGTTTTTGTCACAGATAGGGAGGAAAAACTGGCAAATTAAGCCAGTGGATGCACCTACTGGCGGCTCAAACGCGACTTGTTCTGTTGTCGGCAGCCGGTTCCAAGTCCGCACGATGCAATTGCAAGGACGCCAGCACAATCGGCTTTAGTTCAGTACCGCCCTCGCTGCTGATATGGTTCAGTAGTTGCATGCGCATGCGCGGTGCCCAAAAGCGCTTCAGGTGATTGGCGATACCATCCGATGCTTCATTGTGATCGGGCATCGACTCAAAAAAGTCGCCGATCTGGTTCGCCATCTTTATAAGTTTTTCGATTTCCATAGTTAGTCTGCTCGGATGTTTTGCGTATTGGCATAGCCGACGAATTCATTGCCGCGGGCAAAGGCAACGAGGGTGAGGCCGCCTTCCTGTGCCGTTCTGACGGCCAATCCGGTAGGTGCGGAAACGGCGACAAGTGCGGGCATTTGGGCGGCAATGGCTTTTTGCACCATTTCGACGCTTGCCCGGCTGGTTACCAGCGCGAATCCATTCCGAACGTCCGCATTTGCCTTTGCCATGGCGCCGATCAGCTTATCTAGTGCGTTATGTCGGCCGACGTCTTCAAAGGCCTGCAGCACGGTGCCCGTGATGTCGCACCAAGCGGCCGCATGCATCGCGCCGGTGAGTCGGTTAAGCGGCTGCAGGGCGTTCAGAGCATCAAGTGCGCGTCGAATTGCGGATGCCGGAAATGGTTGTACGCGTGTGGCGAGCCTGGGCAAACTGCGCAGTGCCTGGTCCAGGCTTTCGGTGCCGCACAAGCCACAACCGGTGCGACCGACCAGATTGCGGCGCTTCTCCTTCAATCCGGCAAATGCTTCGCTGCTGATGCGAATATGCAGGGTAATGCCCGCTTCGCCGGATTCAGTCTCCATGTCATAGAAATCCTGTGACGAAGCGATAATGCCTTCGCTCAGTGAAAATCCGAGCGCAAAGGCGTCCAGATCCGTGGGTGTTGCCAGCATGACGGCATGGGACACGCCGTTGTATTCCAAGGCGATCGGCACTTCTTCCGCAAGCGTATCTCGCATGAACAACCATGCACCGGATTTCATTCTGGCGACATCGTACTGGCTAGTGCCGATGTTTTTTTCAATCTCTATCATTCGAGCATCTTCGAGCGGCTAAGCGATATTGGCAAGCGAGGACGAGCCGTCTTCTGACTTCGCTTGCTCCGCCAGATGGCGCTGCATGTCGCTGAACTGCGTGTACTGTTTCTGCCAGTCGGAGGGTTGCGCTACCGGCATCACCTGCACGGCGGTCACCTTGTATTCCGGACAGTTGGTGGCCCAGTCAGAATTTTCGGTGGTGATCACGTTTGCCCCCGATTCCGGAAAGTGGAAGGTGGTGTACACCACGCCCGGCTGAATGCGTTCCGTGACCATGGCGCGCAGCACGGTTTCGCCGGCGCGGCTGCGGATGCCGACCCAGTCGCCGTCCTTGATGTTGCGCTCTTCGGCATCGTGCGGATGGATTTCGAGCCGATCTTCCGAATACCACTGGACGTTGTCAGTGCGTCGAGTCTGCGCCCCGACGTTGTATTGGGTCAGAGTGCGACCGGTGGTCAAGATCAATGGATAGCGGCGGTTGACCTTCTCGTCGGTCGCGACATACTTGGTGATGATGAACTTGCCCTTGCCGCGTACGAATTGTTGCATATGCATGATCGGCGTGCCATGCGGTGCCTCGTCATTGCAAGGCCACTGGATGCTGCCAAGGCGTTCCAGCTTCTCGTAGCTGACGCCGTGGAACGTCGGAGTGAGTCGCGCAATCTCATCCATGATTTCGGATGGATGCGTGTAGTGCATGGCGTAGCCGAGGCGCTTGGCGAGCGCAATCGTGACTTCCCAGTCGGCGTAACCGGCCAGCGGCGGCATGACCTTGCGCACGCGCGATATGCGGCGCTCGGCATTGGTGAAGGTACCGTCCTTTTCCAGGAAAGAGGATCCGGGCAGCAGCACATGTGCATACTTGGCGGTTTCGTTCATGAAGATGTCCTGCACGACGATGCATTCCATCGCCGACAAGGCGGAGGTGACATGCTGCGTATTCGGGTCAGACTGGACGATATCTTCACCCTGGCAGTACAGGCCCTTGAAGCTGCCGTCGAGCGCGGCGTCGAACATATTAGGGATGCGCAAACCCGGTTCCGGTTGGATCGACACGCCCCAAGCCTCTTCGAATTGCGTACGTGTCGTGCTGTCGGACACATGGCGATAGCCGGGCAATTCATGCGGGAAGGAGCCCATGTCGCAGGAACCCTGCACGTTGTTCTGACCGCGCAAGGGATTCACACCGACACCTTCGCGACCGATGTTGCCAGTTGCCATGGCCAGATTGGCGATGCCCATCACCATGGTCGAGCCTTGCGCATGTTCGGTGACGCCGAGGCCGTAATAGATTGCCGCGTTACCGCCGGTGGCGAACAGACGCGCTGCTTCACGGATGTGCGCGGCTGAAACGCCGGTGACGGCTTCCATCGCTTCCGGTGCATTTTCCGCTTGCGATACGAAGGCTCGCCATTCGTGGAATGCCTTTTCCTCGCAGCGCTCGGCGACAAACGATTCGTTCACCAGTCCTTCAGTCACGATGACATGGGCGAGCGCATTGATGATAGCGACGTTGGTGCCAGGTTTCAGTTGCAGGTGATAGTTGGCCTGCACATGCGGTGTCTTCACCAGATCGATCTGGCGCGGATCAACCACGATCAGTTTTGCGCCCTGGCGCAGGCGCTTCTTCATGCGCGATGCGAACACCGGATGGCCATCGGTCGGGTTGGCGCCGATTACCATGATGACATCCGATTTTTCGACCGATTTGAATGTTTGGGTGCCGGCGGATTCGCCCAGCGTTTGTTTCAGTCCATAGCCGGTGGGCGAATGGCAGACGCGCGCGCAGGTGTCGACATTGTTGTTGCCGAAAGCCGCACGCACCAGCTTCTGCACCAGGTAGTCTTCTTCATTCGTGCAGCGCGAAGAGACGATGCCGCCGATCGCATCGCGACCGTATTTCGCCTGGATGCGCTTGAATTCCGATGCCGCATAATCGAGTGCGTCATCCCACGATACTTCCTGCCACGGATCGGTAATGCTCTTCCGGATCATCGGCGTGGTGATACGGTCCTTGTGTGTTGCATATCCCCAGGCAAAGCGGCCTTTGACGCACGCATGTCCTTCATTCGCCATGCCGTTCTTGTAGGGCACCATGCGAACGACTTCGCTGCCTTTCATCTCCGCCTTGAGCGAGCAACCGACGCCGCAGTAGGCGCAGGTAGTGACGACGCTATGTTCGGGCTGGCCGATCCGGATAATGGACTTTTCCTGCAGTGTCGCGGTGGGGCAGGCTGCGACGCAGGCACCACAGGACACGCATTCCGATTCCATGAACGGCTGGTTTTGGCCTGCAGATACCCGGGATGCAAAGCCGCGACCGGAAATGGTGAGGGCAAAAGTGCCCTGCGTTTCTTCGCAAGCGCGCACGCAGCGATTGCAGACAATGCACTTGGACGGATCGAAAGAGAAATACGGATTGGACTCGTCTTTCTTGTCCTTGAGGTGATTGGCGCCGTCGATGCCGTAGCGCACTTCGCGCAGGCCGACGACACCGGCCATGTCCTGCAATTCGCAATCGCCATTGGCGGGGCACGTCAGACAATCCAATGGGTGGTCGGAGATGTAAAGCTCCATCACGCCCTTGCGCAGTGATTGCAGTTTCGGCGTTTGCGTGCGGACGATCATGCCGGGTTCAACCGGCGTCGTGCAGGACGCAGGGTAGCCTTTGCGGCCTTCGATTTCGACCAGGCACAAGCGGCAGGAGCCGAAAGCGTCGAGGCTATCGGTTGCGCACAATTTCGGAATGTTGGTGCCGTACTCCGCAGCCGCACGCATAACCGAGGTGCCTTCGGGTACGGTCACTTGCACACCGTCGATTTCGAGCGTGACCAATTGCATTGATTCGACGGCCGGTGTGCCGAAATCGCGCTTGAGAATGGTTTCCTTCATCGTGTTCTCCTAGGCAGCGCGTTCGTCATCGGACCGTTGCCCAAAATCCTGCGGAAAATGCTTGAGTGCGGACAGGACCGGGTAAGGTGTCATGCCTCCCATCGCGCATAGCGAGCCGTGCAGCATTGTGTCGCACAAGTCGCGCAGCAGATGGATTTGCCGCGGACGGTCGTGATTAGCAATGATCTTGTCCATCACTTCCACGCCGCGCGTCGAGCCAATGCGGCAGGGCGTGCATTTGCCGCAGGACTCGATCGCACAGAATTCCATCGCATAGCGCGCGAGCTTCGCCATGTCGGCAGTGTCGTCGTGCACAACAATGCCGCCGTGGCCGAGCACTGCCCACACGTCGGCGAAGGCTTCGTAGTCGAGCGGCGTATCCCACTGCGATTCAGGCAGATAGGCACCAAGCGGGCCGCCCACCTGTACTGCCTTGATGGGTCTGCCGGATGCACTGCCGCCGCCGTAGTCATAGAGGATTTCGCGCAGCGTCACGCCGAAGGCCGTTTCGATCAGGCCTCCGTGTTTGATGTTGCCTGCAAGCTGAATCGGCAGCGTACCGCGTGAACGCCCCATGCCGAAATTTTTGTAGAAATCCGCGCCTTTGGAAAGGATGTGCGGCACCGTTGCCAGCGACAATACGTTATTGACGACGGTGGGTTTGCCGAACAGTCCTTCGATCGCCGGTAGTGGCGGCTTGGCGCGTACGATGCCGCGTTTACCCTCAAGGCTTTCCAGCAGGGCTGTTTCTTCACCGCAGATGTAGGCGCCGGCGGCCTTTCTGACTTCAAGATCGTAGGAATGCAATGTGCCGAGAATGTTCTCGCCCAGATATCCCGCTGCGCGCGCGATGGCAATTGCCTCATTAAGTACCGCGATCGAATGCGGGTATTCGCTGCGCACATACATGTAGCCATGTGCGGCGCCAACGGCAAGCGCCGCGATAGTCATGCCTTCGATCAAGGCGAAGGGATCGCCTTCCATGATCATGCGGTCTGCGAAGGTGCCAGAGTCGCCTTCATCGGCGTTGCAGACGATGTACTTTTGGCTGTCGGCTGCATTACGCACTGTCTGCCATTTGATCCCCGTCGGGAAGGCGGCCCCACCGCGACCGCGCAGCCCCGAATCGATGACATGCTGGACGATATCCGCGCTGTCGAGCGCGAGTGCCTTGCGCAAGCCGTCGAAGCCACCGTGCGCTACGTAAGCAGAAAGTGATACGGGATCGGTAATGCCAACGCGGGCGAACGTCAGGCGCTGCTGCTTTTTCAGGTAAGGAAGCTCTTCAGTTGGTCCGAGTTCGAGTGCATGCTTGCACTTGCCAAGATGAAATCCTGCATCGAAAAGACTGCCGAGATCGCTGGTATCAACTGGTCCAAAAGCGATGCGACCGGCTGCTGTTTCCACCTCGACCAATGGCTCCAGCCAGAATAGGCCGCGTGAGCCGTTGCGGACAATCTCGACATCCAAGCCGCGTTTCGACGCTTCGGTTTTCATGGCGGCGGCGACTGCATCTGCACCCAGAGCGAGCGCTGTCGAATCGCGTGGGATAAAAATTCTAGCGGTCATGCGGACTCCTTCGCCTGTTCGACCAGGCGGTCGAATTTTGCCGGTGTCATCCGTGCGTGCACCGTGTCGTCCAGCATCATTGCCGGCGACGCCGCGCAATGACCGAGGCAGTACACCGGTTCAAGCGAAAAGCGGTTATCAGCGCTTTTTTCATGCAGGCCACAATTCAGCGATTTTTTTGCATGCGCAAGCAATTGTTCCGAACCCATGCTCTGGCACGCTTCAGCGCAGCAGATACGCACGGTGTGCGCCGCTGGTGGAGTGGTGCGGAAATGATGGTAGAAGCTAATGACCCCGTGTACTTCTGCGCGCGACAGGTTGAATGCGCTGGCAATATCGGCAACCGCATCGGGCGGGATAAACCCGGCTGTATCCTGAATTGCATGTAGAACCGGCAGCAACTGGCCTTGGTCCTTGAGGCACGACCCAAGAATGGATTGAATCATGCTCGCCATCGAGGGCGCTTGCTCGGTAGTGCTTGGGGCCATAATCGGATAATTTTCAGGTCGGCATGCGTGATCGGCATTGTCTATCGAGACTATCACGATGGGGAAATGGGCTCAATAGCCGTTGTTGGAGCGGCTTTGGCGAATGCTTTTTTCTTGATCTGACTAAAAAACGCCGGCGCCTTTTCGGCGCCTTTTACCTCCTCCGCAAGCAGCGACATCGGTACGTGCCGTGATACGCTAACCGGGTTCTTTCTTCAGCGCGGGGTTCCTATGATCACTCTCTACGAATATACCCGCCAGCCGCGTTACTGGATTGCGCATGACGAGCAGGGCTACTGGCTGGTGCCAGCGCGCAATAACGGATGGCGCGACCGTGAACCCTTTGTCGGTCATGCCATTGCACTGCGCGAAGTCGTGGACCTCGACGGAATCGACCTCGGCCTGCCAGAGGAGCCGGCATCCTGAAGCCGTTGCCATAGGACGATCGGCGCGACGCTTGCGGCGTCCGAGATGATCTTTTTCCCTATGAGGAATAGGGTTAAACCGTTCATCCAATCTATAAACAACAGGTGCTTTAATTCGGTACTATATTGAGTCGCGGCTACGCGCCATGTTGCATCCGATCGCAATAAAAAGAAATATGCATCCATGAAACAGATTCGACGTATCGCATTTCCCTGCATGTCCGTTCTGCTTGTCGCCTGTGCTGCGCCTACTCCGCCGTCCACTGTCGAGTCTCCAACACCGCAGCAATGGTATGGGCCATTACCGCATGACGGGAAGCTGAGCGGATTGTCACAGTGGTGGCAACAGCAGGGCGACCCTTTGCTGGTTCAACTGATTGACTCTGCCCAAGCCGACAGTCCGTCAATCGCTTCAGCCAAGTCACGTATCGAGCAGGCCCGTGCTGCCCGCGTTGCGGCCGGCGCCGCGTTGTTGCCGACGCTGGATGCGACGGCAAGCGCAAGCAGGACGAGTACGCAGCCGCCTTTGCCGATGGGAACCACATCCCAAGCCGCCTTGCAGTTGTCTTGGGAGATCGATCTGTTCGACGCCAATCGCGCCAGTCGCGACGCGGCACAGGCACGCTTTGAGGGAGCAAATGCTGCATGGCATGACGCCCGGGTGCTGGTGGCGGCAGAAGTGGCGAACCAGTATTTCAGCTTGCGCGCCTGCGAAAAGCTGCTTGCCATTGCCTTGGCAGATGCCGGTTCGCGCGCTGAAACATCGCGTCTTGCGGACTTGAGCGCCAAGGCGGGATTCCAGGCGCCGGCAACCGCAGCCTTGGCGCGGGCGACGGCAGCCGAGGGCAGTGCGCGCGCCACGCAGCAACGCGCACTGTGCGATATTGATCTCAAGACCTTGGTTGCACTGACCGCGATCCCGGAACCGGAATTGCGGGAAAAAATTACGACACCAGCATCGCAGCATGCTGCGCCAATCGCAATTGCCGGCATGCCTGCGCAAACGCTGGCGCAGCGGCCAGACGTATTTGCCGCCGAACGGGAAGTGGCCGCCGCCAGCGCAGACGTCGGGAGTGCGCATGCGCAGCGGTTTCCTCGCTTGGGCCTGAACGGCTCCATCGGCGCGGCGAACTTCCGTTCCGGCGGCGTCAGCACTGATCTGTCGACCTGGTCGATTGGCCCGCTCGCATTGAGCCTGCCGCTGTTCGACGGCGGGCGCCGCGCCGCCAATGTTGATGCGGCCCAGGCGCGTTATGACGAAGCCGTCACGAATTATCGCGCCCGCGTGCGGCAAGCGGTGCGTGAAGTGGAAGAGGCGCTGGTCCTTCTCCAAAGTACAGGGGCGCGCAGCAACGATGCCCAGGTGGCGGTCGAAGGGTATCGTGCTTCGTTCAATGCCACCTCTGCGCGCTACCAGAATGGCCTGGCAAGCCTGGTGGAACTGGAAGAGTCACGGCGCACCCGCCTTGTTGCTGAGAATGCACTGGTATTGCTGGAACGCGAACGCCGCGCGGCATGGGTCGCCCTATACCGCGCTGCCGGGGGCGGATGGCGCGATGCGGAGCCGACTAATGCTGCGGCAAGTAATACCGACAGAATTCCCTGATTGAATACGAAGACGAATACCCATGAAACCATTCAAACGCAAACCGTTTCTCCTGATCCTGTTGGCCATGCTTGTCATTGGGGCAACAGCTGGCGTGTTGCTGTCGTCGAAATCCAATGCGGCCGACGACAAGAAAACCCTTGCCGGCCCAAAGCCAGCGCTGACTGTGTCCACGGTGCGGCCGCTTGCTTCGCGCCTGCCGATCAGATTGCTGGCGAATGGCAATATCGCGGCATGGCAGGAAGCCAGTGTCGGGAGCGAAGCAAGCGGCTTGCGAATCAGTGAAGTCAACGTCAACGTCGGCGACCTGGTACGCGCCGGCCAGGTGCTTGCCAGTTTCGCCAGTGAGTCGGTCGCGGCGGATGTTGCTCAGGCGCGTGCAAACTTGCTCGAATCGGAAGCCAATGCCGCTGACGCCCGCGCCAATGCAGAGCGCGCCCGTACGCTGCAAGGCAGCGGTGCGTTGAGCCAGCAACAGATCAATCAATACCTGACCATGGAACAAACCGCGAGGGCGAAAGTGGAAGCATCGAAAGCCATGCTCGCCGTCCAGCAGGTGCGCATGAAGCATGTCCAAGTGATTGCGCCGGACCATGGCATTATCTCGGCACGCATGGCAACGGTCGGGGCTGTGGTCCCGGCGGGAACAGAGCTGTTCCGTCTGATCCGGCGCGGACGGCTGGAATGGCGCGCCGAAGTGACCGCCACGGAACTGGGAAGACTGAAGCCCGGCACACCCGCCACGGTGACCGCCGCCAACGGCTCCGAACTCAAGGGAAAGGTACGCATGATCGGGCCGACGGTGGACCCGCAGAGCAGGGCAGCGCTGGTCTACGTCGATCTGCTTGCACCTGCTGAAGACACGCCGCCGGCCAAGGCCGGCATGTATGCACGCGGTGAATTCAATCTCGGTGAATCGCCGGCGCTGACGGTACCGCAACAGGCGGTGGTGCTGCGTGATGGTTTCAATTACGTGTTCCGTCTGGAGCCGGACAACCGGGTGCGCCAGATCAAGGTGCAGACTGGACGGCGCATCGGTGAACAAGTCGAGGTGCTGGAAGGACTGAAGGCCGATGCGATCGTGGTGGCCAGCGGCGCCGGCTTTCTCAACAACGGCGATCTGGTCAGGGTGGTTAATGCCAGCGCGCCAGCACCTGCCGCCGCCGCCAATCCCGTTTCCGCTGCCAAATAAGGAGCGCCATTCATGATGAATGTCTCTTCCTGGTCAATCAAGAACCCGATACCGGCCGTCATGCTGTTCGTCATGCTGACGTTCGCGGGTGTGCTGTCCTTCAATGCAATGAAGGTGCAAAATTTTCCGGACATTGAATTACCTACCGTGAGCGTGTCGGTGTCGCTGCCGGGCGCTGCGCCGGCCCAGCTCGAAACCGAAGTTGCCCGGAAAATCGAAAATTCGATTGCCACCGTACAAGGCCTGAAGCACATCTATACCAAGGTACAGGACGGCGGCGTCACCATTACCGCCGAATTCCGACTTGAAAAGCCAGTGCAGGAAGCAGTCGACGATGTGCGTTCTGCCGTTGCGCGGGTACGCGCCGACTTGCCCGGCGATGTACGCGACCCCATCGTCAACAAGATGGACCTGGCAGCACAGCCGGTGCTGGCTTTCACCATCTATTCGCCGCGCATGGATAACGAGGCGCTGTCGTGGTTCGTCGACAACGATGTCGCACGCAAGCTGCTGGCGGTACGCGGCGTCGGCGCGGTCAATCGGGTTGGTGGTGTCAGCCGCGAGATCCGGGTGGCACTCGACCCCGCCCGGATGCAGGCGTTGGGTGCGACTGCGGCAGAAATTTCACGGCAACTGCGGCAGATGCAAAGCGAAAGTGCCGGTGGACGCGCTGATGTCGGCGGCGGCGAACAGCCGATCCGTACCATGGCGACCGTCAAATCCGCCGAAGAATTGAGCCGCATTGAACTGCCGCTTGCCGATGGCCGCCGCATTCGCCTCGATCAGGTCGCGACGGTCAGTGACACGATTGCCGAGCCGCGTGCGGCGGCCTTGTTGAACGGGAAGCCGGTGGTTGGATTCGAAGTCTCGCGCAGCAAGGGTGAGAGCGAAGTGACTGTCGGCGCCGCCGTGCAGAAAGCGCTCGCAGAGTTGCGCGTGCAAAATCCCGATCTTGAAATCACCGAAGCGTTCAACTTTGTCGCTCCAGTAGAAGAGGAGTACACCGGCTCCATGCACCTGTTGTATGAAGGCGCGATTCTGGCTGTGCTGGTGGTCTGGCTGTTCCTGCGCGACTGGCGCGCGACCTTCGTATCGGCGGTCGCCTTGCCGCTGTCGGTGATCCCTGCCTTTATCGGCATGTACCTGCTCGGGTTTTCGATCAATGTGGTGACGTTGCTGGCGCTTTCGCTGGTCGTCGGCATTCTGGTGGACGACGCCATCGTGGAAGTGGAAAACATTGTGCGGCACCTGCGCATGGGCAAGACACCTTATCAGGCGGCGATGGAAGCGGCCGATGAAATCGGATTGGCGGTGATTGCGACGACTTTCACCCTGATCTCGGTGTTCCTGCCCACAGCCTTCATGAGCGGCGTCCCCGGCAAGTTCTTCAAGCAATTTGGCTGGACCGCGTCGCTCGCAGTGTTCGCGTCATTGATCGTGGCGCGTGCGCTAACGCCGATGATGGCGGCCTATATCCTGAGGCCGATCGTCGGCGCGCATGCCGATCCCCGCTGGATGCGCCTGTACATGCGCTGGGCGTCATGGTGCCTGAAGCATCGTCTGACCACGATGATTGCCGCGCTCGTGTTTTTTGTTGGTTCGATTGCCTTGATTCCTTTGTTGCCGACCGGTTTTATCCCACCGGACGACAATTCCCAGACGCAGGTGTATCTTGAGTTGCCGCCGGGGTCGACGCTGGCGCAGACAATGGCATCGGCGGAGCAGGCACGCCTGCTGGTATCGAAAGTCAATCACGTGAAAAGCGTGTACACCACCATTGGCGGCGGAAGTGCCGGCGCGGACCCGTTCGCACCGCAGGGCAGTGCCGAGGCGCGCAAGGCGACGCTGACCATCCTGATGAGTGAGCGCGGGGAGCGTCCACGCAAGCAAGGCATTGAAAACCAGATTCGCCGTGCGCTAGAAAACCTACCCGGTGTACGCAGCAAGGTGGGACTTGGCGGCTCCGGTGAAAAGTACATTTTGGTGCTCACGGGGGAAGATCCGAACGCCTTGCAGGCGGCGGCGCTGGCAATCGAGCAGGACCTGCGTACCATTCCCGGACTCGGAAGCGTGGCATCCACTGCAAGCTTGGTGCGGCCGGAAATCGCGGTCCGGCCTAATTTCACCCGTGCGGCCGATCTCGGCGTGACCAGTGCCACCATCGGCGAGACGCTGCGCATTGCCACCGCCGGCGACTACGACATCGCTCTGCCCAAGCTTAATCTCTCGCAGCGCCAGGTGCCGATTGTCGTCAGACTCGACGAAGCCGCGCGCAAGGATCTGGGCGTGATCGAACGCCTGACAATGCCTGGCAAGCGCGGCCCGGTGATGCTTGGTCAAGTGGCCGATCTGGAAATCGCAGGTGGTCCTGCCGTCATCGACCGATACGATCGTTTGCGCAACGTCAATTTTGAGATTGAATTGTCCGGCTTGCCGCTCGGCGAAGTGAAGACCGCGGTGCAGAAACTGCCTGTCGTTCGCAACCTGCCGCCAGGCGTGAAAGTGGTCGAAGTGGGCGATGCGGAAGTGATGGGCGAGCTGTTTGCCAGTTTCGGACTGGCGATGCTGACCGGCGTGTTGTGCATCTATATCGTGCTGGTGTTGCTGTTCAAGGATTTCCTGCATCCTGTGACGATTCTTGCTGCGCTGCCGCTTTCACTCGGTGGAGCCTTCGTTGGTTTGCTGATCGCGCAAAAGAGTTTTTCGATGCCTTCGCTGATCGGCTTGATCATGCTGATGGGGATTGCGACCAAGAACTCGATCCTGTTGGTCGAATACGCGATCGTGGCACGGCGCGACCATGGTTTGTCGCGCTTTGATGCCTTGCTCGATGCTTGCCATAAGCGCGCCCGGCCGATCATCATGACGACGCTGGCCATGGGAGCGGGCATGCTGCCGATTGCGATCGGGTTGGGCGCGGCTGACGCCAGCTTCCGTTCGCCGATGTCGATTGCGGTGATCGGCGGACTTATTACATCGACAGTGCTGAGTTTGCTGGTGGTGCCGGCGGTATTCACTTATATGGATGACCTGGAGCATCTGATACGCCGTATCAAGAACCGCTTGCTTGGGCGTGGCAAGGATCACAGGGAGATTAAGGGCAGTGCGCCAGAACAAGGTGTGACGCCGCATAAATCCTGAAGGGCGTTAAACCCTGTTTCGGGCATCGCTCCCGTGCAGGACGGATGCATCCAACCAGCAGGACGCGGCTCCATGATGGTACGGGCGGCGCGCAGGATGACTACGCTTGGCGCGCTTCCATTGGCGCCACCCAAATGCCCTTTACGCCGTCATGTTCCTGCCTCCGGTTCGCCGGTATCGGATCTGGCTCCTGAAATCGCTCACGCCGCCACTGCCATTTCTATGGGCATCATCGCAGCGTGGCTTCGACATATTCGACAACAATCGAGTATTCTCTGAGGATTCCCCGGGGCGCCTGGCCCGGGTCCGATCCAGCTCTTGGCCCGCTTCATGAATCATCCGCTTACACCTTCTACCGCATTAATGCTTATCGTCCCTCCGCTGCTATGGGCTGGCAATGCCGTGGTCGGGCGCATGGTGAACGGGATGGTTCCTCCGATCACGCTGAACTTCCTGCGCTGGGCAATCGCACTGCTGATCCTACTACCACTGGCAAGCACCATCTATCGGCGCAACAGCGGCCTGTGGGCTCACTGGCGCAGCCTGGCGGTTCTCGGGTTGCTTGGCATCGGTCTTTACAATGCGCTCCAATACCTCGCGTTACAAAGCTCCACGCCGATCAACGTGACGCTGGTGGCAGCCAGCATGCCGGTCTGGATGCTATTGATCGGATGGTTGTTCTTTGGCGCGAAGGTATCCCGGACACAGGTTGCAGGCGCGGCCCTGTCGATTACCGGCGTTTTGTTTGTGCTTAGCCGTGGCGAGTGGCGACAATTGCTGGCAATGCGCCTTGTGCCGGGCGACATCTTCATGATTTTTGCTACCATCGCGTGGTCAATCTACAGTTGGCTGTTGACCCGTACCAAGGTGCCGGACGACATTCGACGCAACTGGGCGGCATTTCTCCTCGCGCAAGTAACATTTGGCGCGGTATGGTCCGGCGCTTTTGCGGCAGGCGAATGGGCGTTGACCGACGCCCGCATTCAATGGAGCTGGCCGCTTGCTGCCGCGTTGCTGTACGTGGCGGTGGGACCCGCCGTGCTGGCGTTTCGATGCTGGGGAGCGGGTGTGCAGCGAGTCGGGCCGAACATAGCCGCCTTCTTCAACAATCTGACGCCCTTGTTTGCCGCGCTGATGTCATCTGCCTTTCTTGGCGAGACGCCCCATATCTACCACGGCATCGCGTTCGCGTTTATTGTGGGTGGAATCGTTCTTTCTTCACGTCGCTGATCCGTCCGGCACGCCAGCGCGCTTTGCGATGGATCAAGGTAATTTGAGGACTGGTATGACAGCCTGTCATCATGTTATCGAAACGACCAAATTCGAAGAGACGCATTCTCCTGATTCAGGGCCATCCTGATGCAGGTGAGCACCGCCTGTGCCGGGCTCTGGAGGATGCCTACGCAGGCGGCGCAGCGATCCGCGGACATGACGTTCGGCGCATCGACGTGGCGACACTGGACTTTCCCCTACTGCGCAGCCAGCACGATTGGGAAAACGGTGTACTGCCGCCAAGTCTCAACGATGCCCAGGCAGCGATCAAATGGGCCGAGCATATGGTCTTCTTCTTTCCACTCTGGCTCGGTGACATGCCGGCCTTGCTGAAGGGCTTTCTCGAACAAGTGGCGCGGCCAGGATTCGCCTTCTCGCGCGAAGGAAAGAACCCGCTTGCGAATAAGGGACTGACTGGCCGTTCGGCGCGTGTAGTGGTGACCATGGGCATGCCGGCACTGGTTTATCGCTGGTATTTTCGCGCGCACAGCATTAAATCACTGGAACGGAATATTCTTGGCTTTGTCGGTATATCACCGGTGGATGAAACCCTGATCGGCATGGCGGGAAACCTGAATGCCGACGCTGCCGGCAAGTGGCTGGCGAAACTGAAAAAGTTGGGCGAAGCCGGAGACTGACGCGCGCGGATACGGTCACAAGGAGGCAATCATGAATCAGGATTCCACGGCTGCGAATGCTGCACGCAAACACAATATCTGGGCACGCGGACTCTACATGCTGCTGATGGGGTTTATTCTGCAGTTCGCTGGCACGTTGCTGTTTATCGTCGCGGTCATACAGTTCGTGATCGTACTCGTAAACGACGTGCCAAATGCTCGGTTGGCTTCCTTCGGCGGCAGTCTTGCAACCTATCTCAGGCAGATCGCCGCGTTTTTGAGCTTTACGGTGGACGAGGTGCCGTTTCCGTTCAGCGATTGGCCGTCGAGAGGCTAGACGGCTGTTACGCTTTGATCTTCAGGTCGCAAGCAGCCGCTGGCGGAACAATGACACGGAATAGGCCCCTATTCGTCGCCGGTGCCCATTTGCGGAGCCGGCTTGTGCTCCACATCGCTAACCGGATCAATGATGCTGGTGTCGAGATAGCTATCGACCAGTTCGAAAAATCGTTCATAGAACTTCTTTGAGGGGATGGTTTCGCTCGCTACTTTCACCAGCGATTCGTCGATCGACCCGATGGGAACCGATAGCGAGCCGAGAACGCCGACACCCAAGCTGGCCGAATTGCTGCTTTTCTTGAGCGAATAGCGATCCCGCACCGCGTTGGCAAATACCGTGGTGCTGTTGCTGCCCGCGCTGTTCGGCGCGCACACGACATGGAACTGGATCTGCAAATGCACGTCGCTGTCCGGCTGAAAATTCTTTCGTCCGTTCACCTGTGACGCCCTGGCTTCATCGATCAGATATCCCTGGCTGAGTAATGCGCGTCGCGCCGCTTCACAGGTCGCGGGGCCCGATCCGGGGAAGACTTGGGAATAGGTGGTGGTGGAAGAAAAATCCTCGTTCTTGTAATCGACTTTTTTGGTAGTGCTGGTGCAGGCAGTCATCGTGCCGGCGGCGAGGACCGCCATTAGCAAAATGGCGTGACGAACGATCTTGCGCATGAATGGCGTTTCCCGAGCTTGGGTCATCTGGGTCATCTTTTCGGCGGTTAGCGTTTGGCGCCGCGCGGATTTTTAGGGTGGCCCCGCCTTTTGGCAAGCGTCCGGAGGCCGAAAGCAGGATCGAACGGGCAGTTTTCTGTCCGACTTCTGCAAGTATACCGGCAATCCGACCGGTCCCGGCGATATGCGCGGGAGGGAGGTGGACGTTTTTCTGACTTCCATGAAAACTAATATTAATTTTTTAACATTGCCATGCAAGGTACCTAGGTCAAGACTTGCCTGGACATCCCAGGTTCCGTACATTACACGCGGTAATTGACTGATTTTATTACCTACAGTCAATGTAAAAAATGACCGTCCAATTCATAATGCGACCAGTACTCCTTCGTTATTGCATGAAGTAATGGTCGGGGGAATTTTCAAGACTAAGTCTTTTCCTGGCGATGCAAATCAGCGCGAAATCTACAAATTTACTGGTCCATTGGCTGATTCTAGGACTTGCATTGCTTCTCTTTGGCGGCGCTGGTGTCTTCAACGCCTATCAGGAACATCAGCGTACCCGTGAGCGCGAGCAGGATCGTTTGTTGGCACAGGCGCGCGTCGTGCAGGGAAACATCATTCAGAACCTGCTGGCGGTTGACCAGGTACTGCTTGACATACGTACCCAAATTCCACTCCGTGGCACCGATAAGTTCAACTTCTATCTCAAGACGCTGACCGATGCGATGCCCGGCGTGCGTACACTCGCCATTCTGAATGCTGACGGTGTCGTGCATGGCGCCAGTCGACCGGAACTGGTTGGAATCAACGCCAATCAACGCGGGTATTTTCAGGAAGCGCAACAGAATCCGGATGCCGACATGCTATACGTCGCACCGCCGTTCCACACGGCCTTGGGCGTGTTTGCCATTAATGTATCGAGAATGATTCCCGGACCGCGCGGACAATTTGCCGGTGTCATAACCGCGACCCTGGATCCGGAGTATTTCGGGCCTCTGCTCGAATCGGTTCGTTACACACCGGATATGATGACTTCGATCGTCCATTGGAACGGGATCCGTTTCCTGCATCGGCCAGGACTAAAGGAAGAGGCAGGAAGAAATCTTCTGCTGCCCGGGACGTTTTTCAGCCAGCATCGTAACGGTGCTCAAGAAAGCACGGTGTTTTCAGGCAGGGTCTATGCGACCGGCGAGGAGCGCATGATCGCCCAACACACAGTCCGCCCGCCTGGGCTGAAAGTGGACCATCCACTGGTGGTGGCGGTAAGCCGCAAACTGGACGGCATTTACGAGACATGGCACAAGGATGTGGAATTCCTTGGCTTGCTTTACGGGGTGATTTCTCTGCTGTCCATCTGGGGGCTCTACACCTACCAGCGCAAGCACCGCGAATCCCTATTGCGTGAGGCAGAGGCCATCCGGATGGTGGAGGCCAGTGATCATTTCATGAAGGCGATCACCGATCACATTCCGGGCATGGTGGCGTACTGGACAAATGAGTTGCGCTGCCGTTTTTCCAACTCGGCGTATCTCGACTGGTTCGGTAAGACACCGGAGCAGATGCGCGATATCCGGATTCAGGATTTGCTGGGCGAGCAGTTATTCGCAATGAACGAACCCTTCATCAGCGCAGCGCTGCGCGGTGAACGGCAGCAGTTTGAACGGACGCTGACGAGGACCGATGGCAGTATCGGCTATACCTGGGCCCAATATATTCCGGACAAGGAGGGCGACAAGGTAAAAGGATTCGTGGTCCTGGTGTCGGATATCACCAAACTCAAGGAAGCTGAACTTGCGCTGATCGACAGCGAATGGAAACTAAAGGCCATCATCGAAGCAGAACCGGAATGTGTGACGGTGCTTGCTGCCGACGGTACCTTCCAGCAGATAAACAGCGCCGGGCTGAACATGATTGGTGCCGACTCCAATGATCAAGTCATCGGATGCAAGCTCCATGACATGGTTCTCCCTCAATACCAGCCCGCATTTAGCGGCTTGACCGCGCAGGTCAATCAAGGCGAGGCCGGCACACTAATCTTTGAAATTATCGGGCTGAACCGCGTTCCGCGCTGGCTCGAAGCGCATGCGGTCCCGATGCGCGACAGAATAGGTCAGATCACCGGAGCGCTGTGCGTCATTCGCGACATCACGGATCGCAAAAAAGCGGAGCAGGAACTCGAAAAACTGGCACAGATGGATTTTCTGACCGGTCTCGCCAACCGGCGCCATTTCCTTGAACTGGCTGAGCAGGAATTGTCGCGCACCGCGAGATACGGCGGACCGCTGTCTGTGCTCATGATGGACATCGATTACTTCAAGAAAATCAACGACACGTACGGCCACAAAAGCGGGGATATGGTGCTTCGCATGTTCGGCGAATTGTGCCGACGCGCGGTCAGGAACATCGATATCGTTGGTCGTCTCGGCGGCGAAGAGTTCGCCGCAGTATTGCCGCAGACGGATGGCGAGCGCGCCCTCGAAGTCGCGGAACGCCTGCGCGAGATCATGTCGCAGGCCGAGGTCACACGGGAACACGGATTGCCGATTCAGTTCACCATGTCAGTTGGCGTGGCGAGCCAGGATGGCACCAGTGCCAACATCGATACCATGCTCAATTGGGCCGATGATGCGCTTTACGAAGCCAAGAATGCCGGTCGCAACAGGGTATGCGTGTACAAGAACGTGAATGAGCGGGAGCCTGTTGCGGAAACCGGCAAGTCGCCTGAATAAGGTCACAGGCCCGCTACACGGGCGCGGTCGTTCTGATGACCGTAACCCGGCTGATGAGGAATTCACCGTCAACCACGGACCTGTGCGGCACGCCAACGACGTTAAAGCCCGGGCCACCGTCGTCAAGCCAACGCTGCGCCATGGGATCGAAGTCCTGTGGTTTCAGGCGCAGCATCTGGGCCGTAATCACAAATTGCGCCCCGGCTTTCTGTTTTTTTACAAGGTCTTCAATGGAAGCCATCTCTTGCCTTTCGCATGCACGGCTTCCCATCATAAAGCAGTTTGAATCGCCTTCGCTTCTCGTGCGTGGTCGCTCGCTTTGGCATCCTTCGCTCCCAAGGGCCGACATTGCGGTGGCCCGTCAATGTTGCGACTGATTGGCACCCCTGCCTGTGCGTTGCTGCAATTCGTCAATGCGTTTGGACGCTTCCGCCTTGCTCAGGTTTTCATCCATCGGTTCGCCGGCTTCTTCGGACAAGGTCTTGAGATAGGACTTTTGCGCACCGGTCATCGGCTCTTCCCCGGTCGTCCAGTCGTTCGGGTCCTTGATCATGTTGCTGTTCTTGCTGTCGTCTTGCGTACGTTTATCCATCATTTTCTCCATTGGGATTGCTGGTTTTCAATACATCGATTCACACTTGAACGAACTTTGTGCTTTGCCAATTCGACTGTATGAATTTACAGTGGTTCCGTCATGGCCGGCCGAGAGCGTATGTGTCCCAAGTTCACTATAAAATGACGTTTGACTGAGACAGGATCCATATCATCCGCACCCCGACCATTCCCGAAAACGAAATCGAGTTCACCGCAATTCGCGCGCAGGGCGCGGGCGGTCAAAATGTGAACAAGGTTTCTAATGCGATCCATTTGCGTTTCGATGTCCGTGCGTCGTCGTTGCCGGAACACATCAAGGAGCGACTGCTTGCACTGAACGATCAGCGCATCAGCAAGGATGGCGTCGTCATCATCAAGGCACAGGCGCATCGAAGCCAGGAAAAGAACAAGGAAGAAGCCTTGGAGCGCCTGCATGAAATGGTCGCCAGCATTGCCGTCTTGCCACGGGTGCGGCGACCAACCAAGCCGACCCGCAGCTCGCAAAACAAGCGCATGGACAAGAAAAGCAATCGAGGCCAGATCAAAGCGATGCGCGGAAAAATTCTCGATTGACCGGACCTTGGTGCTGAGCAACGGTACGGCCGCGGGGCACTGCGACAAGGCCGAAAGAAGCTGATAAGCTCAACGGCATTCCAGATCCAGCCGACGCCGACCCGCGTGCCTATACGTGCCTATACGTGCCTATACGTGCCTATTCGCGCGTCATGCAGTTCGGTGGACGGGCAAATTTTTATCATGCCAATGAATACCATGTATGCAGCGGTCGAGCCAAGCCGCGCCGAAGTTAATCAAATGGATGAGCCTACGGTGATCGAATTCGGCGCGCCGTGGTGCGGTCATTGTCTTGCAGCACAGCCCCTGCTGGCGTCTGCCTTTGCCGATCATCCCGGCGTACAACACCTCAAGATAGAAGACGGCAAGGGCCGTCCGCTCGGCCGCTCATATCGAGTGACCCAGTGGCCGACACTTATCTTCCTGGACCACGGCACGGAAGTAGCGCGCCTGGTCCGTCCCGGCGATGCAAACACCATCCGGCAAGCACTCGCCAAAATTGACCACAGTAGTCATGAAGCTTGATCGGCCACGCTGCGCATTTCGGCCTTCACGTTCATATGCCTCTGCAGCCCGACATTGACTTGAGAATTGCCGCCGGGGATACTTCGGCTCATGCGGCGGACACATCTGTTCGCCGTGCTGCAATCCCTCTCATTTCACAGCAGGAGTTCGTGTGTCCAGTCCTATCCGACGTATTGCCATCAACACCGGGGGCGGCGACGCGCCGGGTCTCAATGCGGTCATTCGTGCCGTAGTCATTGCAGCGGCCAAGCGAGGCTGGGAGTGTTATGGCATTCGTGACGGATTCAACGGCATCTTGTGTCCTGAACGGTATCCAGAGGGCGGCGTCTCGCGTCTCACGCGCGACAGAGTGCGCGGCATCGCGCATCTGGGCGGCACGATACTCGGCACCACCAACAAAGGCAATCCGTTTCAGTTTCCGACCGTCATGCCGGACGGTACAACGAAGGACATCGATCGTTCGGACGAGATCCTCGACTATTTTGCCAAGCACGGGCTCGATGCGTTGGTCTCCGTCGGTGGCGATGGGTCCCTCACTATTGCGGATGCGCTGCATCGCAAGGGACTGCGCGTGGTTGGCGTGCCCAAGACCATTGACAACGATCTCGACAAGACTTTCACCACCTTCGGCTTCGACACCGCCGTCGATTTCGCCACCGAATGCCTGGACCGCCTGCACAGCACTGCCGAGAGTCATCAGCGCGTGATGGTGGTGGAAGTCATGGGCCGCTACGCGGGCTGGATCGCGCTGCACTCGGGGATTTCCGGCGGTGCGCATAGCATCCTGATTCCCGAGGTGCCGTTCGATATCGAAAAGGTTGCTGCCAAGGTGCGTCGGCGCGATCATCTCGGCCGCATGTATTCGATCGTCGTCGTTGCTGAAGGCGCCGAGCCTGTTGGCGGTGGGCGTGAAGTGCAGCAAATTGCGGAGCAGGGGCATGTTGAACGTCTGGGTGGAATTGGCGAGCGTGTCGCCAAGGCGCTGCAAGTGCGCACCGGCAAGGACGCGCGCGTTGTCGTACTCGGACATTTGCTGCGCGGCGGCAGCCCAACTTCGTTTGATCGCCTGGCGGCATTGCGCTTCGGCGCCGCGGCGGTGCGCGCGCTCGACGAAGGAAACTCTGGCGTCATGGTCGCACTCGCTTTCCCGAACGTGGAATACGTTGCGCTGGCAGAAGTCGCTGGTCGCATGAAGGGCGTACCGATGGACAGCGATACACTGCAGACCGCGCGTGATCTTGGTATTTGCTTTGGTGACTGATCCTGAAACAGGGATGTCGAAGTTCGTTCGCATCCCTGCTCGCCTTGAAAGTTGTTCCTAACGCCTCGTCACTCGAATCGTCGTGCCGGTGAAATCCAGCCCGCGAATCAGTACACTGCCGAAGCTTGCGCCATTCGATCCGCGCACATGAATATTGCGTACGCTGATGTCGCCCACTGTATTCGGCAGTCGAATCAAGGCCGAGCCGTTGGCGTCGATGATCATCGACGGATTGGTCGGATTGAAGACGGCATCCCTGAAGTTCGTATCCGCATCGAGCAGGAAAGCCAACGGATTAAGCAGTGTTGCCATGTCGCCCAGAATCTCGATACCGACACCGTTGGAAGCGTATTTCGACATTCGTTCAAACAGGCGATCCGGCAAACCCTGCGCGGAGACCCGGCGCAGGTCGTTCTCTGTCATCTTGTGAAAACCATTTTTGCTCTTGAATGCCACCGGCCAGGCATCAAACGCCAATGCCTCCGCCGTGCATGTCAAGGCGGCCGCCGCTAACAATACCTTGACGGAAAGCCTGCCGTACGGCGATTGATGAACGCTTCGTGTAAACCATCCCATAAGGTCTCCATTCATGAAATCGCGCTCTGGAGGCGCTATCTGCTCCCTTGTCTGATCCCTCTTTGCATCTTGATTTACCCGCTAGTTGGACAAGGAAACTGCGGTAAGAATCCCGGCGCCGCAGTTCAGGGTGCAATCTTCCACCAAGCCGGCAGCAAGCGAAGCACTTCCGGACGAGCGAAACGGTCATCGATCAGATAAATGATGCCGCGATCGGAGCTGGTGCGGATCACGCGGCCGGCCGCCTGCACCACTTTCTGAATGCCCGGATAGAGATAAGTGTAGTCATAGCCCGAGCCAAAGGTGGCGTGCATACGTTGCATGACCTGTTCGTTGACCGGATTGATTTGCGGTAGCCCGAGTGTCGCGATGAAGGCGCCGACCAGACGATCACCCGGCAGATCGATGCCTTCGCCGAAGGAACCGCCAAGCACCGCAAAACCGATGCCGCGACTGTCTGGCGTAAAGCCCGCAAGGAAACGCTCGCGTTCATGCTCGTCCATGCGGCGCGACTGTTCGCGCATCGGGATGTCCGGATGGCGTTCGCTGAAAAGCGCCGTTACTTTCTGCAGGTAATCGAAGCTGCTGAAGAAGGCGAGATAGTTGCCGGGTCGCTCTGCATATTGGCGTGCCATCAGTTCCACGATCGGCAACAGCGACTGCTCGCGATGCTGATACCGTGTGGAGATATTGCGCACGATCCTGACTTGCAACTGGTCCGCGCTGAACGGCGATTCCACGTCGACACAGCCGGTGCTGCGAGGCAGCCCCAGCATGTCGCTGTAATAGTGCCAGGGGCTGAGTGTCGCAGAGAATAGCGTGGTCGACTGCGCGCTCGTAAAACGCGGCTCAAGGAAGGGGGCGGGAATGATGTTCCTGATGCAGAGCACGGAGCCGGTTGTTCGGCTTCCCAGGCTGGCGTCGCGGCCATTTCGTGTGATGTCAAACAACGAGTGCGCGCCAAACACGTCGATCATGCGCGAGAAGTGCAGTGCGTCGAAATAGAATCGCTGCACATCGTGATCGATCTGGGTTGGATTGTCTGCGAAATAATCCGTGATCGCACTGATCACCTGTTGCAGTGCCGTCGCAAATTGCTCGGGTATCTCGGGGTAGACGTGATAAGCGCCATCTTGCTCCTTGTTTAGCGCGTTCCAGCAGCGATTGAGGCGGTCCAGGCTTTTTTTGAGCACCGCAGGCACGGTGCGACGCAGGAATCGGAACGATGCCTGGTCCAGCTCCGCCGTGTACATCTTGCGGGCGCGTTCAACCAGGTTGTGCGCTTCATCCACCAGCACACTGACACGCCACTCGTTGGCGACCGTCAGTCCATGCAGCAAGGCGCTACTGTCGAAGTAGTAGTTATAGTCGCCCACCACGACGTCGCTCCAGCGGGCCAGTTCCTGACTGAGATAATACGGGCAGACCTGATGCGCGAGTGCGATGGCGCGCAGCGTTTCCTTATTGAGAAATCCATTCGCGAGCGCCGCCGACCGGGCTTGCGGCAAGCGGTCATAAAAGCCCTTGGCAAGCGGGCAGGACTCGCCATGACATGCTTTGTCTGGATACTCGCATGCCTTGTCACGGGCAACCAGTTCCAGCACGCGCAAGGGCAAGCCCTTCGCATTGTTACGGATCAGGCCAAGAGCGTCGAGCGCGAGGCTGCGCCCCGGTGTTTTCGCTGCGAGGTAAAACAGCTTATCGAGTTTTTGCGCGGGACTGGCTTTCAGTATCGGAAACACGGTGCCTATCGTTTTGCCGATGCCGGTCGGCGCTTCCGCCATCAGGCAAGCGCCGGCGCAGGTCGATTTGTATACCGCTTCGGCTAACTGCCGCTGGCCGCGACGGAAGTCAGCATGTGGAAAGGGAAGTACGCCAAGCGCGCCGTCGCGCGCGCTGCGATGCGCCAGTTCCTGCTCGGACCACGTGAGAAAACGTTCGCACTGCTCCTCGAAGTATTGCCTGAGCGCCTCGGCATGATGCATTTCGGTCAGCGCAGTCTCCTTCTGGCTGCCGATATCAAAGTAGACCAGCGCAAGGCACACTTCGGTTAGTCCGAGTTTCTGGCACAGCAACCAGCCGTAAATTTTGACCTGCGCCCAGTGCAGGTGGCGATGATTGTCCGGCATCCTGCTCAGTTCGCCGCGATAGGTTTTGATCTCCTCAAGGCGGTTGCGCGTCGGATCGTAACCGTCGGCGCGGCCGCGCACATGCAGACGCTTGTAATCGCCGGCAAGCGTGACTTCGGATTGGTATCCTACCCCTCGCCGCGCGGTAACGACTGTATGACCGGCGATGCCTTCCTGTGCCGAAGGCGCTGGCGTGAAGCGCAAGTCGAGATCGCCTTGCTTGGCAGTGAATTCGGTCAGTGTGCGGACCGCGACAATATAGTTCACGCAGCGTTGTCCTCCCATTGCACATAGCAGACCGACACTGGCATCTCGTGTGCCACGCAATACTCCAGCCAGCGCACCTGGTTGTCCTGCAGCCGGTCGCCCGGTGCTTTTACTTCAATCATGCGGTAGCGCTTCTCCTGCGGCCAGAACTGGATCAGGTCTGGAAAACCAGAGCGATTGGCGCGAATGTCGCGCAGGATGCGTTCAAACCATTTTTTCAGGTGTGCGGCGGGGATGCATTCCAGTGCGAGGTGCATCAGGTTCTCGTCCAGAATGTCCCAGTAGACGAAAGGCGATTGTGTACCGAACTTTGCACGGTAGTTATTCAGGATCGTTTGCCGGTGCAGGTCGCTGTCGAGTTGCGCCAGGCATGTTGCAAATTCCTGTTCACGGCGCATCAGGAAATCCGCGCTGAACAGGTCAGCGGGGCCAGTCTGGAATGGATGGAAGAATGCGCCGGGTATCGGCGTGAAGATTGCATCCCAACACAGCAGGCCGAATAGCGAATTGATCAGCGTGTTTTCAACATAGTGCACCGACGCATCGGCTTGCGCCAGATGGTCGCGCACCAGTTCTTCCACGCAATAATCAGTGGTTGGACAAGGTAGCGTCAGGTCGATACGCGTCAGCGGCGCCGGCGTGCGCGGCGATACGTTGGGATAGCCAAGCTTGCGATGCAGGCGCGGGAGAATCCGCATCAATTGCTGGCTTTCCGCTTCGCTTTCGGGCAGGCTTTCCGCCGATTTTGCAAGGGTATAGGCCGCCTCGAATTGTCCGCAACGTTCCATGACGCGGATCGCCCGAACGCGCGCGCCGGGAAAGCTGTTTTGGGAATAAAGCGTTAGTGCGCTGTCCCATGCTTTGGCCTGCTCATAATGTTGCGCAATCTGGAACAACAGCTTTGCGCGCCGGGCTTCCAGCCAGCCGCTTTCAAGCGGCTTTGCGGGTATATCGGCCAGAATCGCGTCCACCGGCTCTCCCAGGTCATACTGTTCACGGCATCGATACAAATGCAGGTAATCGTCCACGTCCTGACGCGTCCGGAAGCCTAGCGAAGATGTTGAAAATTCCACCTTTTCGTACTTATTGAGTCCCAGGTCTGACAGCACGAACTCCGACCAGTCCTGATGCAGATTGCCAAAGAACAGCAGGCGCAGGCGGTCGCATAAATCATTGACCTGGAGCTGATATACGCAGTCGCCGACGCCGGAGTGCCATGCGTCGAAGTGGCGCGCTCCTGTGAACGCTTCGCGCAACGCGTCGAGCTGGTCGGCTTTCTTCATTGGGCCCTTCGGCAAGGCAGAGCCGAACGCCTGTGCGATTTCACTCTTGGTCAGCAGGCCGAACAGTTGTTCCAACGTCAGCTCGGGGCGCGGATCGATCCATCCAGTGTCGATCAGCGGTTCTGCTGCCTGCGCCGTGGAGCCGATTTCCTCGTACTGCAATTTTGATGCACGGAACAGCGTTCCTTTGCGCATCACCATCCTGACGAGGAGGGCGCGAGAAGCTTGCGGCAGACAGGGAAAAGCCGAAATGAATTCGCGCTCATCTTCGGATAGCAGCGCACTGTAGCGCTGCCTGATCCATTCCACGACGGTATGAAAATTCTCAAGGTAATACAGCGGGTTCTCAAGAGTTTTCATCATGTTGAAAAATCACTGCCGGCGTGGATTGTTCCTCAATCGCGCCAGTTGACCTTGGCAAACTTACGGTGGAAGGCTTCCGGCATGGGCACAACTCGTTTCTGGATGTAATTGAAAAACACAAATCCAGACTTTGCCATAGCCACCAATGCGTGATCACGCGGGCGTGTGATGCGGAAGGTAATGTCGCCACCGTACTTATTGAAATCCATGACGCCGACTTCAAACAGCAACTGGTCGCGTGCATGCGCCTCCGTCTTGTAGGTCGTGGCAAGATCGGTGACGATGATGCCGACGCCGTCGCCCTGCGTTTCTTCAATGCCGAACTCAAACAAGAAGCGTGCCCGTGCTTCTGAAATCATGGAGATCATCGAGTCGTTGCCCAGATGATTGGCACCGTTGATATCGGTGACACGTACGGTCAACTGGGTGGAGTAGCAATACTGGTCTTCGGGGAATTCAAGTTTCAGGCGGGCCATTGTAAATCTCGATGAAGGGAATGTGTGCGGCGGAGCGCAATCGCGATTTTACCTGCTCATGCAAACATGCAGAAGAGAAACAATGTGGCCCAATGCACATCGTTATACCGCGCAGCCATGCCGGATTTGCGGTCCTTCAGGTCGTCCGTTTTTCGGCTAAGCGCTGGTGCAGCGCTTCCCGGACGAGCGTATAGGCTTGTTCGTCGCCTAGTTTGGCGCTGAGGTCCGAGATGTCGACAAATCCGTCGGCACCCATTTTTTCGGTCGCGATCACGATGCTCTTGTAAATCGATGGACTGAGTGAACTGCCAACACCCTTGATGCAAAAAAATGGGACGGTTTGCATGGCGGGCGTCGTTCGGACGAGTTGCAACAGTTCAAACATATTGCCATCGTCGAAATGCAAGCCGCAAATGACTGCGTCAGGACTTGCATCGAGCGCCTGTCGCGCATCGGCAACCGTATGGCAAAGAACAGCATGGAATTCCGAGGCCAGCACATCTTGCATCAAGCAGATGTCTTCGGGACGGATGGCAACGAGCAATTTTTTCATGCGATAGCCTCCTGCTTATTATCCGCACACTTGGCCATGACGCACATTGGTAATTAGCGACTGAACGAGCGAACCCGGCGGGGAAAGTTTATTGCGGAAAATTATACCAAGCTGGTGCCACACTGGATTTTGCCTTGGCAATGCGTCTCGATGCGCTGCCAAGCCGATGCATGGAATTCAGTTCGGTATTTCGCGAAAGGCGACATCTTCTACATCAAGCTGCCAAGCGGTTCGCGCAGCCATGAAATGAACGGGCATAGGTACCTTCATCGCATGGATGCGTTCGAAGCTGCCGTGAAATTTCAGATGGGCACGCGTGAACGCCATGGTAGCAATGGCAGCAGCGAGCCAGATCAGCAGGAAAGCGGGATTGCCTTGCGCGCGCAAGACTGCCCATCCCAAAGCAAACGAGAAAACGAAACAGAGTGCACCGATCATCGCAGCAAGAAGCGCCAGCGGTTTTGCTTCACGGGCGTGCTGCAGGAGTGTTTTCAGCATGAAGAATGTTTGACTGCCAGAAATTTTCCAAGATGCTGATTATCTCTATTTCCATCGGCAATTTCGATGGGAAAGAGATACGGTAATGCCTTGAAACCGTACTTTTTTAATCGCCGAGGGCCGGTTCGGTATTTTCTTGCTAACGAATGATGTCGGCGTAGTAATGAACCTCGCCAATCCTGCACGCTGTTTTAGCGTTTATTTACGTTTATTGAGGTATGTCCAAACTCGACTGGCAGGTTAATTTAGGTTACGAATAAGAATCTCTCAATTAGCCGGGCGGCGATGTTACTACCTAGAGATATCGACACACAGGATCGTTTTCTTACGGGAAAAAACGACGTCGATGCATCAAGCGCATCAGGTCACCGGAATGACGGTGACGGTATGTGTCCGGCTGAGGCGGCCTACGCGCCCAATGCGGCGGAGGTCGCAGAGATCAGCGTGTATGAAGATCATGTGCCGGATTTTGCCGGCCCGGCGCTGGATCGTTTGTACGGCATCTTGTATTCTTCCCTTTCATATTTTCGTACCTGCGGCGACCTGGCCGATGTCAGCACGTACGTTGCGCGGCGAGAGGGCATCGTATCGGCGATATTTTTGTTCCGTCGGGAAGAAGCAACTATCCGCGTGCTTAATGAAGGTATGCGCTTGCCGTCGGATGAGCTTGCCCGTTTCGTGCGCCACATATTTGCGGCATACCCGGAGTCCCGCGCCATCGTGTGCCACGCAGTGCAAGTCAACGGGGGAAAACTCCCTTTTGTACATCACCGTTCCTTTTGCGCGGAAGATTTTATTGTGCGACTGCCACAGACGCAGGAGGCCTATATCGCACGCCTCGGTCCGGCGACGCGCAAGAATATCAAGCGACATAAGAACCGGTTGGAACGCGATTTTCCCTCCCTCCAATGGCACGTGCAAAATGGGCGTGAGGCGGATGAGGATCATATCCGCAGGATCATCGACCTAAACCGTATGCGGATGGAAAAGAAAGGGATGAGGTCTTACATCGACGAGGAAGAAACGAAGAAGATTGTCCGTTTGGTGCAGCAGTGCGGTGACGTCCAGAGCGTCATGATCGACGGTCGTCTATGCGGCGGGACCCTGTTTTATCGTATCGGCAGGAACCATATTTCGAAGGTCAATGCGCATGACCCGGCGTACGACAGTTATCGTTTGGGAATGATTTGCTGCTACCTCGCCGTTTGCGATGCCATTGCGCGTAGCGCCGAGCATTTTCATCTGGGAAGCACCTATTACGAATACAAGACTGCGCTTCTCGGCGAATTCGAAAAGTTCGATCACGTTGTAATTTACCGTTCACCGATCTTGCTTTTCCGGCGCGGTCCAGCCGCAATCAAGGAGATCTTGTCAGGCCAGGCATTGCAATTGAATCGTTGGATATTGCGGAATGTTGACCGCGACAAGCGGCCCCTCTGGCGCATAGCGCGAAAGGCATTGGACGCGTACCGGGCCATGAAGAAGCGCAGGCACGAATGACACCACGGTGCATCGGGCAACGCCTTCGATTTACCAAAACCTATTTTCGCACCAGGCCCGTAAATACTTTTGCTGCATAACGTCCCTTTAGCATATAAACCTGTTCCGACGGATGCAGCCCGTCCGGGCAAATGGAAAGCGGGCTGCTTCCATTCAGATAGTCGGTCAGATAGCGATACTGGTCGATGACAGGCACATTCTCTTGCGCGGCGACTTCCCGCATCGCATTCACATAAACGTCGAGACCTGTTGGGCCGCTGTCGCGGGTCGGATTCGGTGTTTCAAAAATCATTTTCTTGCCGTGCTGTCGTGCAGTGCGGGCGAGCGAACGCAGGCATGTCTTGTAGGTGTTCAGATCATGTTTCCACTCGTCGTTGATCGCAAAATTGGCAAGTACGTAAATCGCCTTCGATGCCGCCATTTGCGCAGGCCACGGGGCGTGCTTGCCATCCGTCCCGTTGAGCAGGTCGCATGCTGTGGTGCCATTGACGCCTTCGTTTCGCACATCGAAACGGAGACCTGGCGGTAGCGATTCGGCAAAGACGACGGGGGCGGGCCTGGCAACCTGGCCACCGGATTCGGAGCGATAACCCCATATTGTCGAGTCACCGTAGTATTCAATGATAGGCGTTTCGTTTGCCAGCGCGCGGCCTGAAGCGGTGGATGCTGCATACGTAGAAACCAGCCCAACGAGCGCCATCCCGACAAGCAGGGCAGCGCGGACTCGGCTGAAGGAGCGCTTATGCATGATCAGGCATGTGTGCCAGCGCCCGCTGTTTGCGTGCGAGTCGCGAAGCGGTTGATCCGTTCCCGCAGCGGATTCTCAATATACCGGTAAGTCCAACCGGATATCACGTAAAGTACGAGAACGTAGGAAACCAGAATCACTGTATTGGAAAGCACGCCGTTGGCGCGCTTGGTGAGATTTTCGAAGATCAGCAGCAGCGGCATGTGCATGAGATAGATTGAGTACGAGCGTTGGCCCAACTGCAGAAACAGGCTCGGTTTCAGCGCTTCGGCTAATGGCCCGGTGTCCCTGGACAGGCTCAGCACCAGCACGGCGAACGCAGTCGGGAATACGAATGCGGTAATGGAGACGTAGTCGACCAGCGTAAAGAGCATATACAGCGCAAACAGGATCGTCATCTGCACGGCAGTGGGATTTACTTTGATCAGGCGGCTGGAGTAATACGCCAACGCGCCCAGGCAGAAAGAGTGAACACAGCGCACGAAGCCGAAATCATAGGTAAGCGACAAGCAGCCTTTTTCCGGGATGCAGTTATGGATGCTGACCGATGCCCATGTCGAGATGATGAGGCCGGCGATGGCAAGCAGGGTAAGAATGACGATCCGCATTCTTCCGGTGGAAAGCAGGCATACGGCTGCAAACAGGACATACGTATAAAACTCCGTGCTGATGCTCCATGTCGGTGTGTTGAGAATAAGATGGTCGAAGACGCCGAGCGAATGCGTAAACGTCAATGTGGAGAGGATTTCCGACACGCTTGGAATCAGGTATTCAAGTGCCCCGGGATTATTCAGTACACCGGCATTGCCAGAGGCGACCGCCAGCTTCTTTGCGAATACGATCGCATTGGAACCGAAGATAAAAATAATGGTAGAAAAAACCAGTAGCGGAAAAAGCCGCCCGATGCGTTTCAGGATGAAGATGCGAAAATCGTCTGTGGTATGCATCTTTTCGGAATACGCCGCGCAAATCACAAACCCGCTGATAACAAAGAACAGGTCGACGAAAATATAGCCATTGCGGATGAGAGAGAAGTATTCGCTTCCGATCTTGAGATGGTATAGCGCGACAATTAATGCTGCGATACCTCGGATACCTTCAAGCGATTTGATCATGTTCTCTCGAATGGGATAGATTCGTTAGCCGGGATGACTCAGTATCCGGGCTGAGCGAAAAACACGTCTTGACGATGCTCAGTTTTTTCACGGACTTGTTTTCGATGCGGAAACTCCGTGGTGTTTTGGCCCATGTAGAAGTACGCTGCGGATAAAAAATGCCCCGCACTGCTTGAGCAGGCGGGGCATCAATGAAGCCGGATCTTATGCGCGTTTATTTCAGAAACAGATTGGTGAAAGCGCTGGCGGCGTACTTGCCCTTCATGATGTAGACCGCATCGGTGGGATGCAGGCCATCGGGGCAAATGGTGTACGGGCTTTGGCCGGCAAGGTAATCGGTCAGGTATTTGTAC